>Ga0180437_10000001_pt1 | contig 946219 bp, 739 predicted proteins | sample SS_ome_4_FD_132410 | JGI IMG/M metagenome (GOLD analysis project Ga0180437, IMG submission 132410) | Hypersaline lake sediment archaeal communities from the Salton Sea, California, USA - SS_3_D_1 metaG | ecosystem: Environmental > Aquatic > Non-marine Saline and Alkaline > Hypersaline >... | reverse complement strand
GCTCGATCAGTCGTACACGATTGATGATCCGCTGGTCAGCAGCGTCCACACCAACGACGCGACGACTGCCAGCGACTCGAGCTTCACCGATACCTGGAACGGCTTCTCGCACTGCACGCGGGGAATGCTACCCGGTATGGGCGAGATCATCGACTGTGTCCCGCCGCCACCAGGACCGGGCAACCCCTAATCGCCCGGTCGCGTGAGTGCGACTTGATAAACCCACGATGTTGCACCGAGCAACGTCGTCTCGAACCACTCCGCGGCAGGGCAGGAAGCCCTGTGTCGCGGGTGTGATTCGAACCGTGTGACGAAAAAACAGAACCAAACAACGCTTTGAATCCCATGACATTCACTTACCTCTTCGTCATCCTGGTTGGCCTTTACACCGCGATCGCGGCGGCCATCGACCTGCGGACGAAACGCATTCCGAACTACCTGACCGTAACGGCAGCCGTGTTAGGCCTGGCCTATCACAGCTTCGCGCCCGGCGGATGGGGAGTGCTGACGTCACTAGCCGGCTTCGGCATCGGCTTCGCGCTGCTGCTCGCCCCCTGGCTACTCGGCGGCGGTGGTATGGGCGACGTCAAACTGCTCGGTGCCCTGGGTGCCTGGCTGGGACCAAAGCTAATGCTAATCGCCTTTGGCGTGAGCATCCTGTTCGCAGCTCTCGGCGCCGTGCTGATCGTGGCCATCGTGGCCGCGACCGAGGGATTGATGAAGACGCAAGAAAAACACCTTTCTTGTTCGGATGAGAGCAACCGACGAACGAACAATTCGCGAAGTGGCCGACGTATGCTGCCGTTCGCTGTGCCAGTTGCCTTAAGCACCTGGATCGTGCTGGCCTGGATCGTGACACAAGACGTACTCACGGTCGCCAACTGAAATTCGATCTAGAAAACAACATTCGACAATTTCGCCATGAACAACCAACTCATCACTTCCAACTCGAAGGCTCGCCGCAGAGGCCGCACCCGTCGCGGTGTGATGTCCTTCGAGCTGCTGTTGGTGATCCCGATCTTGTTGATCGTGATCGTCGGCGGCATTGAAGTGAGCCAACTGTTGATGGCCAATCAGGCATTGCAAGCGGCTTCGGCCGCGGGGGCTCGCGAAGCTTCCATGCCTGGCTCGACTGAAGCCGACGTTCGCGAAGCGGTCCGCCGCAGCGTCATCGGCTGGCGATTTGAACCAGAAATGATGGACAGCGACATCGACATCGCTGCAATCGATATGTCGGGCAGCGTGATCGCGCTAGGCAGCGCCATGCCTGGCGACGTCGTCAAGGTTTCGATCGAGATCGACGCCACGGCGGCGGTGCCCGACTTCCTGCTTTCGTGGGGCCTGTCGATCGCCAGCAAGAAGATGAACGCCGCGTCGATTTTTCGGCGGGAATAACAACACACTCGAAAAGTCCCTCAAGAGGCGAGGGCACCTGATCACCAAGATCAAGAAACGACAACTCGGAACAGACAACCCAAGTAATTTCGACTTCGATGAGGAGAGCAACCATGAAACGAATCACCGCTGGAACCGTGACGGTCATGATGGGAGCCATTCTGTTTGGCTTGGTGGCCGCCTATGTCGTACGCAGCTACCTGGCCAAGCCAGCACCCAAAACGGTCGACGTTTGGGTCGCCTCGGTCAACCTGCCGAAATACGCCCGCATCAGTGAGAACATCGTCCGCCCCATGACGGTACCAGCCAATCAGGTACCAGAAGGCGCGATTCAAGACCAAGGTCGCGTTAACTCTCGTCTCGTCTCTGCGATCATCGAAGCTGGAAAGCCGATCACCGAAGCGAGCCTGTACCCGATCGATGCCGAGCCGACGCTCAACGATCAGATCCCTCCCGGAAAACGGGCCGTGACGATTTCTGTCACCGAAGAAACCGCCTTGGCCGGCGTACTAATGCCGAACTCCTTGATCGACATTTCGTTGACGGCGGAACCGGATCACCCGGAAATCGACCGTGCGATGACGGTTACCCTCGTCCGCGGTATTCAGGTCTTGGCTACCAGCCAGCACCGTCATCCGTACCGTGAAAAGACGAGCCGTCGGCTACGATCGATCACCGTGGCCGCGACGCCTCGTCAGGCCAACAAGCTGATCCTGGCCCAGCAGTACGGAAGTCTCAACGTCACGCTACGGGGTTCCCTAGAAGACCTGGAAGACACGGTCGAAAAGGCCCCTGCCGACAAAGTAGCTCAGGCCGACTTCCACGCCGTCCAGGTCGCGGACGACGCCGAGGCCAACCCCTTTGTCGAGGTGGTGCCCGCTGCCGAAAGCGAGATCAAGGTCCCCAGTAGCGCCGACAACGTCGTCACGCCGCACCAGCTGTTGGGCTTGGCCCCTCCGAAGGTTCGCAAGCAGACCACGACCGAGATCTGGCGAGGGACCAGCATGGTCGAGGTAAAGTTTGGCGAACAGCCTGCCAACCGTGGCAATGGCTCTAGCCGGAAAGCCGAGCCTTCGCGTGGTTCCACCAAGAAACACGAATCGTACCCCGGCAGCAGCAACTCCATCTAGGACTTCGAGGCCGTGACAGCATCGATCGTCTAGACCCTTGGCGACCTCTGAGAATTCGATTCGCAATAACAACTTCGACACCACGCCTAGAGAAGAACCAATCGTGACTAACACCACTCGCACAACCGCCGCACAAAGCTACCGCCGACGACTACGTCGCCGCGCACGGCAGCGTCGTGGCATCGTCTCGGCGATGATGGTGTTGCTGTTGACCGTGGTGGTCGGAGCTGCGGCCCTCGCGATCAATTGGTCGTACTTAACGTCGGTCTTCTCGCACATGCAGCAGGCAGTCGACACGATCGCACTCGCAGCCGCACCGAAGATTCTCGACGATGCGGTTCTCTGCGACATGACTTGCGACAACATCGACGAACAGGTCGAAACCAAGACGGTCGCCACGGTCTATCGCAACCTGGTTAACAGCCTGGCAGCGACGCAGCTGCACCTTCAGGACGCCGACGTTACTTGCACGCTCGGCAATATCGCCGACACCCGACTTCGACTCGACGACTTTAGTTTCACTGCCGGCGCTCCTGCGAACGCTTTGAAGATCGTCGCCCATCGCTCTGCTGGTGGAGCCAATCCGGTGACGCACCTGATTAGCGGACTGACCAGTACCGACACGGCCGACGTAGTCGCCACTAGCTATGCACTACTCGACAACCAGGTTGTCGGGTTCTGCCCACGCACGAACGTGCTGGCCCCGGTTATTCCGCTAGCCATCGATCGTGCAGCGTTCGATGCCCGCGTCGGTGATCTCGACGGCGATGGCATTCGCGAATTCATGCTGCTGCTCAATTCGACCGATCCGGCAGCCACCGACGACGCGACGGGTGCACTGGTCGATCTGGGGGGTGCCGCCATCGACCTGACCCGTATTCAGACGCAGGTCGACGCCGGTGGACTATCGGCCGCCGATCTTCCTGGCGGCAAACTCGGCCCACTCGGCATTGGACCAACACTGGCCTACCCGAACAATCCCAATCCACTGCTACTCTCGGCCGAGCAGGATTCGCCGGCCGAGGCAACCATCGAGACGATTATCGCGTCGCTTCAGGCGATTGCTGCAAGCGACAACCCAACCCGCGTGTTTCCGGTTTACACATCGGTCGCGAGCGGCGATGCGAGCGTCGTCGATTTCATTGCCGCGAACGTGATTTCCGCGATCGACGAATCGGAAGGAGCCACTCCGGAACGTCAACGGCTGAAAGTGACCATTGAGCCGTGCTACCTAATTCACACAACCGCTTGGACCAAGACCGACGCTGCCCCGCGCGATGTTTACGTGCGGCGACTGCGACTGATTCGCTGATTTAGATTTAACAACAAGAACGTTTGCCCGATTACGACCCTTCGATCGGCAAGAGTGACAACCGCCATGAAAATGAATCGAACCGACTACTCCGCTCCGACATCCTCCTCCGCCGGATTTACGACCGACCTCTCGGCCAACCGAGCCCCGGTCGGGTTGGCGACACCTGTTGAGAATCTCGAAGTCGACAATAGCGCCGAGGCGAGCTTCCAGAAGCTCAAGACACGGCTGCATCGCGAATTAATCAACTCGCTGGATCTTTCTCGCATCGCCGAGATCGACGAACAGCGTTTGCGACGCCACATCCACTCGCTAGCCGAAGGCTTGCTCCGCAATTGCGATGAGAATCTATCAACCGCCGACGAGCAGCGATTGATCGATGAGTTGATGGCTGAATCGTTCGGTCTCGGCCCGCTCGAGCCCTACATGCAAGATCCCGACGTGACCGACATCCTGGTCAACGGTCCCCACGAAGTGTTCGTAGAACGCTTCGGGCAATTGCAGGCCACAAACACCGTGTTCGCCGACGAAGAACACCTGATGCAGATCATCTCGCGAATCGTCGCCCGGGTTGGCCGCCGCATCGACGAACACTCGCCGATGGTCGACGCCCGGCTGCCGGACGGCTCTCGAATGAACGCCATCATTCCGCCACTGTCGCTCAGCGGACCGGTACTTTCGATTCGCCGATTCGGTGCCCAGCCGCTCACGATTAGCGATCTTGTCGAGCGAGGTTCCATCCACCCGGAAATGGTTCGCGTACTGCAAGCGGCCGTCGAAGGTCGCGTGAACATTCTCGTCAGCGGAGGTACCGGCAGCGGCAAGACGACCATGCTCAACGGGCTGAGCCGCTTCGTGCCGCTCGGCGAACGCCTGGTCACGGTCGAGGACTCGGCCGAACTGATCCTGCAACGCAAGCATGTGGTCAAGCTCGAAACTCGGCCGCAGAGCGCCGAAGGAACCGGCGAGGTATCGCAACGCGAGCTGGTTCGCAATGCTTTGCGAATGCGACCTGACCGCATCATCCTGGGCGAAGTTCGCGGCGGCGAAGCACTCGACATGCTACAAGCCATGAACACCGGTCACGAAGGCTCGCTCAGTACGATTCACGCCAACGACACAAACGACGCCCTCTCACGACTCGAAGTCATGGTAAGCATGTCTGGCTACGACTTGCCGGTCAGCGTGGTCCGTCGCTACATCGGTTCGGCAATCACGCTCGTCGTCCATCTGGCTCGACTCAAGGGTGGTGTTCGCCGGGTGATGAAGATCTCAGAAGTAACCGCTATCGAAAACGGCGAATACTGCACGCACGACATCTTCGGCTTCCGCCAATCGGGAGTCGATGAACATGGCTTGGCGACCGGCGCATTCTACGCCACGGGTAACACCCCGGCCTGTATGCGGCGATTGGCAGAACTCGGAATTGAGCTGCCGTCCGGCACGTTTGTCAAACGCGAATTGGAAGGCGATGCACGATGATTATCCTCTTCTTAGCAATCTTTGCGACCGCGACTTTGGCGGCCTTTGGTGTTGGACTCGCGGTGCGCGACCTGCGTGCCTCGCGATTGCAGCAGTTGCGACAGCGAACCGACGGATCGCTGGAAGGCTCCCCGCTCGATGAACCGATCGCTCTGGAACGACGCGAGCTACCGGGCACGCTCGATGAGTCCTTGCTCAATCTGCTGACTCGTGCTGGCAACGTGATTGAGCCACCAGCAGCGCTGACCATCGTCGCCGCGTTCGGACTAGTCGGCTGTGCCTTTCCGCTGTTGGCATTTGAAAGTCTGATCGGCGGTGTGATTGGTTTGCTAATCGGCATCACGATTCCGCTATTGTGGTGGGCTATCCAAGGCAGCCGACGACTGAAGGCTATGAACAAGGACTTGCCCGAGACGTTCGACGCCCTGGCCGACGCTCTGCGTGGTGGTCGCAGCCTGCAACAGGCGGCTCAAATGGTCGCCGAGGACACGACCGGACCGTTGTCCAAAGAGTTCGACTACTGTGCGTCGCAGTTACGACTGGGACATTCGCCTGTCGCCGTCTTAGAACGCATGGTCAAGCGAATTCCACTCGCCGAATTCAAGATGTTCGCCATCGCGGTGACGATGCATCAACAGACCGGTGGTAACTTGTCGCGATTGGTCTCGCGACTCTCCTCGGCCGTTCGAGATCGACAAGAATTTCGCGGGCACCTGGCCGCCACAACCGCCGGCAGCCGGCTATCGGCCATCGGCCTGATCGTGGCCTCAGTGCTTGGCGTAGCGATCCTTTCCTTGATCGATCCCGAGTACGTTCAGCGACTGGTCTCGTATCGCCATGGCCCGATGCTGATCGTGATCGCCTGCATCCTGCAGGTCAGCGGCATCTTCTGGCTGTGGAAGATCATGCGGATCAAGTACTAACTTTGGACTCAAACCTTATGGTTCAGCCTCCAACAACCCGAAGCGTGAGCGAGGGACACGACCAAATAGGTATCACAATCAATCGGCACTTCAAGTTGGCGTCACGGAGTGCCGCACGACTATGGGCGAAGCAGCAAGGTTATGCAGTACACAAGTCGGCAGGCAAGTAAGTAAGACACGCAACTTCAATTCAGAGACCTGGCTCAGGCGAAAACCAACAAGTAGGCAATCTCATGGAACAGTTCAACGAATTCGCATCCTCTCTGAAGATCGCCCTGTCGACCTATGGCGAGACGATCATTCCGGTCGCGGTGTTCGTCGTTGTTACGGCAACCGCACTCATCTGTTGGCGAATCGCCAAGCGTCGTGCGGCCCGTCGGACTGCAGCCGCTGCCGATGGAAACGCCCCGGACGACTTGTTCACGTCGCTGGCTCCGGCACTCGCGGCCCAGCTGCCCGAATCGGCCAAGGGCAACGAAGATTTCGATAAAATGTTGCGTGAGGCGGGACTCTACAGCCCCGATAGCGCTACGAAGGTCTACGCCACCCGATTTCTGCTATTCATCACGCCGCTGTTAATCGCTGGCTGCTTCGCGGTCTATCGCGCTCCGCACGGCACCTACTCGATCATGCTGACCGGCGTGTTCGTTTCGGCGTTGCTGTCGATCGTGCCACGGCTATACGTCTTCTTCCGTCGCCGTCGCCGACTGGCCTCGATTCGTGATGGTTTGCCAGACGCCATCGACATGTTGGCCATGTGCATGGAAGGTGGCATCAGCGTAGGCGAAAGCCTCACCCAAGTCGCCAGCCGCTTGGACAACTATCCTCCCCTGGCTCAGGAATTGATGATCCTCCGCCGCCAGGCAGACGTCGGCAGCCTGAATACGGCCCTGACGGAACTCTCCAAGCGAGTCGATCTGCCCGAGGTGCGAGGGCTATGCACGCTCCTCTCGCGTGGCGATCGCCTGGGAACCGAAGTCTCCGGCTCGTTGCTTGAGCAGTCGGACTACATGCGAACTCAACGCCGGCAGCGGGCCACGATGCGAGCGAACCGAGCTCCCGTCAAGCTTGTCCTACCGATGGTGCTCTGCTTCGCCCCCGCGGCGATGATCATGCTCCTCTCGCCGGCGGTCCTGGAACTGCACGATTTCCTTGTCCCCTCCGGCGGAGACTCGGTACTAACCGCCCGCGACCAGATGTCCGATACCTCGGCGATTGTTGAACAATTGCGGAGTTTGGACCAAAACGCCCAGCCCTAACACCGCCAAAAGCGGCACGCTTTACCGCCGTTGGCCGGTTTCACAGGCAGGGACGTTTCCCGCGATACCGACATTTCCTGGAGTCCGCAGGGGTCCGTTGGTAGGAAACCCTCGGCAGGGTAAGATGGGAAGTCGTGCGAGGACGATTCGTCAATTGAAAGGTAGTGTGTGGCCGGTTTGACTGTGAGCCATTCGGCAGATTCTTCGACTCAGGATTCACGTAGTTTGCAGCTGGCGTTGGCCGCTGCGCGAACGGCCGCGGAAAATCGCGGACGCGAGATCGTGATCCTCGACATGCGCGACATCACGCCGATCTTCGACTACTTCGTGGTTGCCACCGGCTCCAGCCGTCGGCAGCTACACGCCATGAGCGAAGAGATCGACCACACGCTCGAAGACGATCTGAACGACGAGCGTTACAGCGTTGAAGGCTACCAAGAGAGCCGCTGGATTCTGCTCGACTACGGCACGGTCGTGATTCATCTGTTCGACGAAGAGACACGCTCGTACTACGATCTGGAACAGCTCTGGTGCGACGCCAAGCAGGTGGAGCTGCCCGAGGATCTTCAGGACGCGGCCAAGAAGCCTCGCTAGGGGCCAATCTGGTTTCCCACGCGTTGCCCGCTCTCCTGCACGCACTGCCCGTTCTAAGAGGCGACTTCGCTGCGCCCCCGGGTGTGCCTACCAGTCTCGCTGCCGAGCGATGACTCCACCTGACGAATCGCGGTCGATCTGCTATCAATGGGGCGTCGTCTGATCCTTCAGATGATGGGGCGTCTCGAATCCCTGGACGCCTTGGATTATTGTCTCGCCTGGCCGCTCTCCAACGTGGCCAACTTCTTATTTTTGCAGAACAACCCATGAACGCGATTTCGCTTATTCGTCGTCGTCTCGCCGTAGCACTTGAGCCAATTTGTGCCAGTGCCGATCCCGCGCTCGAGGTCGCCCCGCTGTTAGAAATGGTCAAGCCCAGCGGCGATCCGAAATTCGGCGACTACCAGGCGAACTTCGCCATGTCCCTGGGGGGCAAGGTCGGCAAGCAGCCGCGCGATCTGGCCACCGAGATCGTGGCCGCGACCGATGTCTCCGACTTCTGCGACGAACCGGAAGTCGCCGGGCCAGGCTTTATCAATCTTCGCCTCAGCGACGACTGGATCACCACACAACTCAACGAAGCAGCAGCCGACGAACGACTCGGCATTGCCCCGGCTAGCGATCCGAAGACCTACGTCATCGACTACTCGGCCCCCAACGTGGCCAAGCCGATGCACGTCGGCCACATTCGCTCCACGGTCATCGGCGACGCCCTCTCGCGCACGCTTCGCTTCCTCGGCCACAAGGTGATCAGCGACAACCACATCGGCGACTGGGGAACCCAGTTCGGCATGATCATCTACGGCTTCAAGAATTTCCGCGACGAGGCCGCCTACCAAGGAAGTGCCGTCGCGGAACTAGCCAGGCTGTATCGACTGGTCAATTCACTGGTCGAATACCATCGCATTCCGGCCCAAATCACGGCAGCCGACGAGACGATCGCCCGACTCGAGGAACAGCTGGCCGACGCTAACGCCGAGGCACCTGCCGACAAGAAGGAAGAAAAGAAGCTCGCAAAGGCCAAGCGTCGTCTAGAGTCGCAGCTCAAGGAAGCGGCCGCCGGCAAGGACGGACTGCTCTCCAAGCGCGCGGCCATCGAGTCCGACGAGAAGCTGGCCAAGATGGCCGCCGATCATCCGGAGATCGGTACCCGTGTGCTCGACGAGACCGCGGCCCTGCACTCTGGTGATGCGGAGAATCTGGAACTTTGGAAAGAGTTCTTGCCGCCTTGCCAGGAAGACATCGAGCGCATCTACGGTCGACTCGGCGTCACCTTCGATTACACCTTGGGCGAGAGTTACTACCACGATCGTCTGGCCCCGGTTGTTGAAGACCTCAAGACCAAGGGCCTGGCTACCGAAAGCGACGGCGCGATCTGCGTCTTCAACGAAGGGCAGCCCGCCCCGATGATCGTACAGAAGAAAGACGGTGCGTTCCTCTACGCCACGACCGACTTGGCCACGATTCAATACCGCGTAGAAACCTGGCAGCCCGACGCCGTGCTGTACGTCGTCGATCATCGTCAGAGCCTGCACTTCGATCAGCTGTTCGCAACGGCCGCTCGTTGGGGTTATGAAAACCTGGAGCTAGAGCACATCCGCTTCGGCACCGTGCTGGGCGACGATGGCCGCCCCTTCAAGACACGTAGCGGCGATACCGTTGGTCTCGACGGTCTGCTCGACGACGCGATCACCAAGGCTCATGCGGTCGTCTGCGAGAGCGACGACGCCAAGCCAAACGGAGCCGAACTGTCGGCCGAAGATCGCACGCGAATCTCCGAGGTGGTCGGGATCGCGGCCCTCAAATACGCCGACCTGTCGCAGAACCGCGAGAGCGATTACACCTTCAGCTACGAGAAGATGCTAGCCCTTAACGGCAACACGGCCACCTACATGCAGTATGCCTACGCTCGTGTGCGAAACATCTTCGCCCGCGGTGAAGTCGACGCCGACGATCTGCGCGCCACCGGTGCCAAGATCGCGATTGCCGAGGTAGCTGAGCGAACGCTCGGACTAGAGCTGTTACGATTCAGCGAGGCCCTCGATGAAACGGTGGCCGACTATCGTCCCAACCACCTAACGACTTACCTGTTCGAGCTGGCCAACCGCTTCTCGACCTTCTACAACGAGTGCCCTGTGCTCAAGGCTGAGTCCGATGAACAGCGCAACAGCCGGCTATTGCTCTGCGACCTCACGGCCCGCACGCTACGCACCGGGCTTTCGCTGCTCGGCATCGACGTGGTCGAGAAGATGTAAGTGTCCTTCCCCTGAAACGGACACTCAAGGCCGCGGCAGGCGCGAGCGAGTTAGCTCTTGGCGGTCTGCTTCGACGAATCTTCGGTTCGGCCGAAGACCATCCGCCCGGCGCTCGTTTGCAGCACGCTGGTGACCTTGATCTGCACCGTTTTGCCGATGTGATCGCGGCCCCCTTCGATGACGATCATCGTGCCGTCGTCGAGGTAGCCGACGCCCTGGCGTTGTTCTTCACCCGGTTTGACCACTTGAACCTCGACCTGCTCGCCCGGCAGAAAGACCGGCTTGAGCGCGTTGGCCAGGTCGTTGAGATTCACAACCCCCACGCCTTGTAGCTTGGCGACTTTGTTGAGGTTGTAGTCGTTGGTGATGATGTTGCCGTCGAGGTGCTTGGCCAGCAGCACCAGCTTCAAGTCGACCGGCTGTCCGTCCAGCTCCGGCGGCTCATGATCGTAAACCGACAGATCGATGTCGGGGTTCTTTCGCAGCCGATTGAGAATGTCGAGGCCGCGTCGCCCCCGGGTGCGGCGCATCTTGTCACCGCTATCGGCGATGTTCTGCAGTTCGTTGATGATGAACCGGGGCATGATCAGCCGCGTCTCCATCGCGCCTGTTTCGACGACGTCGGCGATGCGGCCATCGATCACCACGCTCGTGTCGAGCAGTGAAGGGCGGTTGCCTTTAATCTCGCGGCTAAATTCCACATACGGAATGATGAAGCGGAAATCGTCCTTGGTTTGCAAGAGCACGCTGATACAGACATAGCAAAGGACCATACCGACGATGCCCATCACCTGCCCCGTGAGCGCATGACGTCCGGCGCCTGACTCCAACAACGGAATGAGCGCCAGTCGCAATACGTAGGTCAAAAACAGACCGACGATCAGCCCGAAGTAGATCGCCGTAATCACGTCAAGCTGCTTGCGCCGAATCAGGTAGTCGATGCCAATCACGACCATTGCCAGGGCGATGCTTCCGACTAGTACGGCCAGAGACGCCCACGACGGCGGGTTCTGCGCTTCGTAGTATTCGCTGTTGATCAAACGAAGCGCCAAGCCGGCCGCAACCAAAACGAAAACCGTACGCACCCCCCAGAGGGCGATGTTGGGAAAACTAATTTCGCGAGCCATGACACCTCGGATAGGCGATAGGAACGTGGTGTGTTGCGAATAAAAGGAAGTGGCGACCTGTTCCTTGCTCGACTTGCTAGCAGTGCCGCCAGGCGACAGGCCCTCTGACTCTATGTTAGCCATGGGGAGAACAGGGCTTCAAGTTCCTGAGTCGAGCAAACCGAAGACGAGAGTATCCTTGCCGTGGCAGGGATGTGCCGCCCGCTGTCGTACGGTGTGCGAAACTCCGAAAACACATCTCCTCAACGCCCCTAGTTGCCCACCTTGGCGAGCGATTCGCCTCCCGCTGCCTTCGCGGCTATAATTGCCCCAGACGGACCTCTCTCCATTGATCGAGCGACCGACGACATTTCGGTCGACAACTGCGGATCTGGAGAATCGCTAGCTGGGTAGCTGCCAGCTGGAAAACCGCCATCGATGGCAATTGTTGTGTCGCTGGCGCCGCTAGCAGGCCCCCTTGGCCGTGAGCTAGTCGCTGAGCCCACCTTTCCGTCCCCTGCATCCTTCCGCCTTCGCGTTCCCCCCGCTTTTCTTCGCTCCCTCACGGTTGCTGCCCGTCCATAATGAACTTTGCCGTTGAACTTGAGACCTTTCGGGGTCCGCTCGATCTGCTGCTCTATCTGGTGCGAAAGCACGAGGTGGAAATCACCGAGATTCCGATCTGCGCGATCACGGATCAGTTCCTCGCGCACATGGAGATTCTCGAGCAGCTGGACGTCAACGCGGTGGGTGATTTTCTGGAGATGGCGAGTACGCTTATCGAGCTCAAGTCGCGGCTCGTGCTCCCGCGAGCGGGAGAAGAAGAAGGTGAGCTCGACGATCCCAAGCAAGATCTGGTCCAGCAGCTACTCGAATACAAGAAATTTCGCGACGCAGCCAGCATGCTCGACGACCAGAGCCGGCAGTGGCAAGAGCGGTTCGCCCGTCGCTCCAACGACCTGCCCCCGCGGCAGCGAAATCTGGCCGAAGAGCCAATTCACGAGGTCGAGTTGTGGGATTTGGTAAGTGCCTTCGGTCGCGTACTGCGAGACAGCAACACGCAGAAGGCCTCGAACATCGTCTACGACGACACGCCGATTCACGTCTACATGGAACGGATTACCGATCAGCTCGATCGAGAAGGTCGAATTCGTTTCTTCAGTCTGTTTGAAGGTGTCGAGCACAAGTCGCAAAAGATCGGCATCTTCTTGGCACTCTTAGAACTGGTTCGCCATCACCATATCCACAGCGATCAGAACGATCTGTTTGGCGAAATCTGGATCCTGCCCGGTAGCAAATCGGGCGACGACCTCGACACCTCGCAGGTCGATGACTACGAGCATGGAGCGAGTGCGTAGACTCAATTCTCGGCTTCTCTCCCCTCTGCGGCGAACGCTCTGTCGCCGGCCCCTGTCCTCTTCTGCGGAAACGGTGTCCTGCTTTGGCGAAACGTAAACCGCGCATGTCGCCGCGATTCGCCCCCCTGTTTCGCCTGCAAATTGCGTCGTAAACTGGCACATCTCGCCCCCACTACCTACATTCGCATCACGCTCCTTCGCATCTGGCTGCCAACGCCGCTCGTCTAGCGCATGATTGAAAACTGTCCGGTTAAGTCGCTCACCTACAAAGATCTCACGATCGAAGGCTACTCCCGCGCCGCGGTGCAGAGCTATTGGCGGGTGCCGGAACTGAAGATCGGTTTCGATCTGGGGGCCCAACCGTGGTCCTTCATGGGTACGGAAACCTGGTGCGTGACGCATGCCCACCTCGATCACATTGCCGCCTTGCCCGTCTACGTGGCTCGGCGTCGCATGATGAAGATGGAACCGCCGACGATCTATCTGCCGGAGGTCGCCATCGGTCCGGTCGAACAGATCCTCAAAGCATTCCGTCAGCTCGATCGTGGACGTCTGCCGTGTGAACTGGTTCCGGTCGCCCCCGGCGACGAAATTGAACTCTCGCGCGAACACGTGTTGACCGTCTCTGCGACGCAGCACTCAGTTCCTTCGCTCGGTTTCATCGTTTGGCAGCGACGTCGCAAGTTGCGAGAAGAGTATCAGAACCTGACTGGAGAGCAGATTCGCGACATCCGGATGGCCGGCACCGATGTCACCGTCGAACAGCGAACGCCCAAGTTCGCTTACCTGGGAGACAGCGCTCCGCGGGGCCTCGATGATTGTCCAGCCATGTACGATGCGGAAGTGCTCGTCACGGAGATGACGTTCGTGGCTCCCAGCCACCGTCGCGAGAAGATCCACAAGTACGGGCACATGCACCTGGACGATATCCTGGAACGCCGCGAACGGTTCAACAACAAGTTGATCGTCGCGGCCCACTTTAGCACCCGGTATCACGACAACAGCGTCCGCCGGATTGTGGAGAAAGAGTTGCCGGACATGCTCGACGGACGGCTGCATCTTTGGCTGTAAATGGCTGCACTGCAAACGCACTCGCCGCCGCGATCCGCCTACGTCCATGTGCCGTTCTGTCAACATCGCTGCGGCTACTGCAACTTCACGCTGGTCGCCGGCCGAGATGATCTAATCACGGCATATCTCGATGCGATCGAGCGAGAGCTGGCAACGGTCGACGGCCCGGCGGAAGTCGACACACTTTACTTCGGCGGCGGCACGCCAACGCATCTACCGCCAGCGGCGCTCGAGCGGCTGCTTGATTCAGTACTGGGCACCTTTCCGCTGACCGGTAACGCCGCGGCGAGCTCGGCTGAAGTTACTGTAGAGGCAAACCCGGCCGATCTCGACGCCGCGCGCATGCGCGTGCTCGCCACCTACGGCGTCAACCGTATCAGCCTGGGAGCCCAATCCTTCAACCCAACCAAACTACAGACGCTCGAACGCAATCACGTCGCTGGTGACATAGCGGCGGCCGTGCAACTGGCCCGCAGCGCGAACTGCCAGGTGGCGATCGATCTCATCTTTGCCGCTCCCGGCGAAACGATGTCCGACTGGCTCGCCGACTTAGATGCAGCGATTGCCCTGGAGCCAGAGCACATCTCGACCTATGGCCTGACGTTCGAACACGGCACCTCGTTCTGGACGCGGCGCGAGAAGCAGGATCTCATTGAAGTCGACGAGGAGCCGCAGCGTGACATGTACCTGGCGGCCATCGACCGCCTCACTGCCGCCGGCTTTGAACACTACGAGGTTTCCAATTTCGCCAGGCCTGGTCACCGCAGCCGACATAACCAAGTCTATTGGACTGGAGCCGCTTACCACGCGATTGGTCCTGGTGCGGCCCGCTATCTTCGCGGACGTCGTGAGACGAACCATCGCAGCACCACAACCTACATTCGCCGCATGCTGGCCGGAGAATCGCCAGTTGCCGAGAGCGAACAGCTCACGGGCGAAGACGCCGCTCGCGAACGACTCATCTTCGCGCTCCGCCGGCTAGAAGGAATCGACACGAAAGAGTTCGCCGCCGAAACGGGATACGACGTCGATGCGCTGGTGCCGGGCAAACTCGAATCGCACCTCGCCGCCGGCAGGCTTTCGCGCGAAGGAACGCGACTGCGACTAACGCGCGAAGGTCTACTGGTAAGCGATGCAATCTGGACCGACTTCTTGCAGGTCTGAGTCTCTACCACTCAGCGGAACCGATCGGCAGCACCAACGCCGGCGGTAGCTCCGCGAGTTGTGACGGCCAGCTAGTCGTTATCGTCGCTGGAGAAGGACGAGAGTTCGTCGTCCAATTCTTCCCGCGAAAGGAATCGACGTGCCACTTGTTCCGTAGCGATGCGTTCGATATCGAGTGTGCCAGGAGGGGCCGTGGCCCGATCGACTTCATCCTCCAAAGCCACGATCCATTCCGGTACTTCGAAGCCAACGCCCGATGGAACCCGCGTCAGCTCGGCAACCTCTTCTTCGAGCTGCTCAAAGTGAAGCGAAGATGGATCGCCCGGCTGATATCCCCGTCGACCCGCGACCGCCGGCTTGACCAAGGCGCGAACCCGATCGATTGCCAGCGGGCGGACGAATCGTTCCTCCAGTCGACTAACGATCGTGGAGAGCCGCATGCCGTGCTCGCTCTGTAGTTTCTTAAGGCGGTCGATCATTTGGTCGGCGAACTCGCCCGTCTGCTTGGTCAACTCTCGTTGCCAGATCGCGGCGGCCGACGTGTGTCGATTTCGCACCAGCACATCATGAGTCAGCACGACGGGCGTGACGTTCCAGGCAACCCGATCGTAAATCACACGCAAACGCACCAAATCAAGCAACGTGTAGAGCATGTCGCCGCGATCGGATTGCGTGGTGGTGCTGTTGTAATCGAGGTATTCGATCTGATTCTCCAGCACCGCTTCGATGATCAATTCCATTTGCCGTAGCGCTTCGCGCTGCGCCGCCTCGTCTTTGATCAACGCGATGTTCGGCAAGGCGTCGGGATCTTCCGCCTGTTCGATCGTATCACGCAACCACTGATGGGCCCCGTTCTGCAGGATCGAACGCAAATTGCCAACATTCATGAAGTGCTGGAAGAACAAATCTCCGCCAAACTGTTTGATGAAATCGACAGTGCGCTGCCAGTCTTTGGCTTCGGCTACCTTCTCGAGAATCGAAAGCCGCAACTGCTTGCTATGGGCGAGCCAGATGACAAGCGAGGTATCGGTCAATTGCTGTAGCGAATCGATCAGGTCCTGGTCTTCCTCGGTTGAGTTGTTGCCGCCAACTCCGGCCTCGCGTCGCCAACTCTCAATCGAGGCAACGATGCTCTCCGCGACAGCCCGATGCGCCACCTGCAACTGGTCAGCGAATTCCGTTACAGCCCGCGTGCCGATCGAATGTGCCTGCTCCGTTGTCACGCACAACTCAAGAAGTCGAATGGTCCGTTCGACCTGGCCCAAACGCGGCAACATACTGAGCATCAACCGCACGCTCCGCTGCCGCGAGCGAGTGGCCACCACCTGAATCGGGTCGCCGCCACGGTTGGACGGGACAAACAACATCGGATGCTTGGCCAGCTCTTCGGTCCAGGCATCCCAATTCGCGTCCAGGTCGTCGATGTCTCCCGCCAGCACCGCTCGCAGAACGGCCGTAAACTCGGCCTCGACCGGTTCCAGCTTGGCTTCATCACAGACCGCACCGGCAGCCCGCAAAAACCAAATTGCGTTGGCGCAATTGCGACACGTCGCCGTCGTCCTTTCCAGCAAAGACTCTTTAATGCTGGTACGGCGGTCGTATTCGAGCAACGACTCAAAGGTGCCAGAGGGTTGGGCGATGCGATGCTGGGCCAGTTGTGAAAGCAGCTCCAGCAACTCGCGCCGATTGGTCAGCGCCCGGGCGAGCCAGTCGTCCAATCGTTGTTGTAGCTCGGCCGGCCGGTCGGCTTGATCCATGGCGGCCAAGGCGGCCCGGCTCCACAGTCGTGATAATGTGACCAAGAACGTCAGTCGATCGGTAATTCGCCGAGCTTCAAATTCCAGTTCGTAATCCGACTCCGACTCACCGGATCCGAGCAGATCGGCATCAATTCCGTCATCGGTGCTGTCGCGAAAACTGACTTCGTCGTAGGCCGCCCTATAGAGATCGTCCTCGTCGTCCTCCTCTTCTTCCTCGAGCGCCTCAAGTTCTTCAAGTTCGGATTCACCCAGCAAAGCTTCCAGCTCTAACTGCGGGGCATCCCAATATTCCTCCGCATTCGCTTCCAAAAAGTCGAAGAACTTTGCGATCAGATTCCAGCGTTCCTCTTCGCTGAGTTGTGTAGGCGAATGACTCGTAGTCGCGCCTGCTTCATCGGCTGGCGTTTCGTCGAGAATTTTGCCAAGCCAGCGTTCGATCAGCGTGTGAAACCAGTCGCCCGCCTCTTGCAGATCGATGCGCTCGGCCTGACTGAGCCAGTGCATCAACACGCCCATCGAAGCGACAAAGTCTCGCTGGTCGAGCAGAGCCTCGACAACAAGCACGTAAGCCTTCGGCGAATCGAACTGCTCGACGTGAGGACGCCAGAAGGCGACATCGCCGGCGGTGGTACCGGCTGATTTCCAAGCTCCCAGCGCCCTGGCAGCCCGTTCGGCCGACTCGTGCAGCGGGGCGGCAAAGACCGCCTCCAATCCGCTCACCGTGGGTACCGCAAATTGGTCCCACCAGGTCGCCAACTTTAATAACTCGCTACCGGCAACCGTTTGTACTTCGTCGCTATCGGCCGCCGCACCCAAAGACCAGCAGCGGGCCAAGCGCGAGAAAATCTCGTCCATCAACTCGACCAGCTCGTCGAGTCGGTGATCCGGCACACTATCCTGCACCGCCGGAAACAGACTGAAATGTCCGTCGAATCCGATCGCGTTCCAAGGATCAACAATCGCTCCACAGGCGATGCCACGGTGCAATAGATCGATGATCTCAGGAAACAGCGATGCGGCTTCGTTAATGTTGCCGGCGTCGAGCGCGAGTTGCGCGGTCGCCAGATGGCATTCGATCTGACAAATGATCCGGGAGGATGCGGTCGGCACGGTCGCCGCTTGTCGCTCGGCCGCCTCGGCGTAGCCCATGCGAGCAAAGGCATGAGCGAGGTGGACATGTTCGAGTTGTGCGGCCCGTCGACGAGCCAATTCGGCGTTCAACGCCTGGCGCACGGCACCAAACGGTTGCCGGTGCTTTTGGGCATCTTCCAATAAGTGCGGATGAGCCTTGCTGCTACTGGTTAACAGCGCGTTGTAGAAATCATCACGCACCGCCGCGATGTCTGGCAACATGCCAGCGAGCGAGGTTTCGGAACTGTGTGTCTCGGGCCCACGACCACTGATCGCCGAGGCCATTAGAATCGTTCCGGCCAATGTTGCTGCGGCTTCAAACAGCCAATCCTCCTCGGAGAGCGAACCCTGCGGCCGCGAGAGAAGCGAGTCGAGCGTGACCTGCTGCACCACGAAGCGGCGGTACCGGCCCTGGTTGTCGATGTGACTGGGGTCCCACTGTCCAAAATGGTAGTTGGGGCGGCGATTGACCGGATGATTGAAATCATAGGCACGCGGATCGAAAGCCAACTCTTGCAATAGCTCTGGATCGAAGTAGGCGTGCTCCAAGACCATCTCATGGGTCGAGCGCAGAATCTCGATCGCCTTGGTCACGACCGCCTCGTAACGCCCCTCCGTGACCCCAGCTCCTTCGATATAGAGCGGCACCGGGCGCACACGTTCGTGAGGATAGGTTTCGATCTTCTGTTCGGTCTCCAGTACCGCGACGGGGCGATGTCCAATGTAGTCGTTCAAGGAAGTCAACGCGGCATCGACGACCGAACCACTGGTCTCTTGAATGTCTCGACCGTGTTCCTGGAGCACCGCTTCGTATACGCGTCCCAGGAAGAAGGCATTGAATAACGTTGCGTCGTCCTGGTGAAAGAGCAAATCGCGATGAAACTCACGATAAGCAGGAAGAACCTCGTCGTGCGCCAGGTGGATGATGGAGCGTGCCTGGGCGGCGTCTCGAAAGGTGGTCCCTTCGGCGCCAAGCTCCTCCAGCCGCAACAGCAGCAGTCGCTCTAGCGTCTGCCATGGTCGCTCGGCAGCCGCATCCTCTTCTGCAAGATTCTCGATCGCGCGATAGAGGCGGTCGAGATTGGCAAACAGATGATAGTCGGCCGCTCCCGAAGAGAAGTTCAGGTAGCCAAGCGTCCCGTCGAGTGCGGTCAGTTCGTCGGCGGAAAGCTGGTTCGATTGCATTCGTCAGGAGAAAGAGCTGTTAACGTCGGTGGTCTGCGGGGCGAGCGTATCTCGAGAGTTCCAGTATCTCAACAACCTGTTTCTCAAAATCCCAAGCCAATACCCGAGATCCCGGTTCCAATCGGCATTGGCGGCCTTGAGTAGATATTTCGCGCGGCGTTCTAGAGAGCCTATCACGGGGCGGGGTTCACAACTAGCACCGCACAGAACCCCTACAAGCTCGACCTGCCGCCGGCCGTACGAGCATTGCCGATTTCCGTTGTTGCCCGCTGGAATCAAGACTTCAGAACGCCCGATGCCGCACGCGTTGTTGGCAGTCGGTGAGAAGCGGAAAATCGCCGGCGAGCGATCATTCGGCCCGCTAGGGAGCGTCAGAACCGGCATAGAAGGGCCATTTCGGGGAAAATCGCCCCGCAGAGGCCGAAAAAATGGCGATTCCGCGGCGATTGATTATCATAGATAGCTGGGCAGCTCTCGCGATCGATATGCCATACCATTGGCCGCCGGGACGCTGACATCATTGACTGAGATTAGGCCTCGACTCGGAGCGTTCGCTGTGAATCATTTCGTACCGCTTTGGACTCTGCGGAACCTCGTCACTCTGGTGACTTTGGCGGTTCTATTCACGACTGCCCTTCCGCCTGTCGAGGCTCAATCGGGCCGCTCGCCTTTGATTCGCGAATCAACTGCTCAGCGCCACGGCCTGACACGGGCTTGGTTCCATCGTGTGCAGATGGACTCCGGTCGCGATCGCGTAGAAAACATCACCGTCGGCGATGGCGTTCTGTTCGTACAAACATTGCGTGGGGTAATCAGCTCCGTCGACGCCGAGACCGGAAAGATGCATTGGCATCGTCGTATCGGCAGCATCGATCGACCGACGACGGCCGTCGGCATCGGTCCCGACCACGTAGCGGTGCTCAACGGACCCACGCTTTACGTCATGGACCGCGTCAATGGCAACATCCTCTGGAGTCGCCGTACACATGGCGCCCCAGGCGCCGGACCGGCCGTTAATTCACACTCCGTCTATGTCGTAAGCAACCTGGGAGTTCTTCAGGCCTACTCGATTCATAATCCCGATCGCAGCGCCTGGCGCTATGCGTCGGTGGGATTGAGCGACGTGCAGCCGTACGCAACCGAAAGGAGTGTCGCCTGGCCGACCGAGTCGAAGTTCTTCTACGTGGTTGAGAGCGGGACCATCAATCCTCAATTTCGCATTCAAACAGGCGAGCGAATCGTCGCCCGTCCGGTCTACATCAGGCCCTTTCTATTTGTTGGCACGCTCGGTGGTCACCTTTACAAGATCCACGAACGGACTGGTTCGCAGCAGTGGCGATTTGCCGCCGGGGCTCCCATCAGTTCACGACCCCTGGCCACCGGTGAAAAGGTCTTCGTGGCCACGGAAACCAACGGCGTCTTCTGTCTCTCTGGCAAGGTATCCGACGAAATGCTCAAGGCTGCTGAAGCCGAGGCAGGGCAAATCGATCGAAGTGCCGCCGTCGATGGCGAAGAACTGTGGTGGACGCCTCGTGTGACCGAACTGCTGGCGGCTAGCCCCACGCGACTCTATGGCCGAGATACCACGGGCAAGACACTCGTCCTTCGCGCCGACAATGGAGCCGTGGTCGATACGCTCCCCACGCAGCTATCGGACCTGACGGTGACCAACGATCGGACCGACCGGATTTACCTGGCAACCCGCGAAGGACTGATTCAATGCCTTCGCGAAGTCGCCCTGCCCGAGCCGGTGGTACATGCGAATCAGATCGTCGTCAGAAAGAAAGCCCCCGCTGGGGACGGCGACGAGGACGACGAGGAATTCGAAGACGAGTTCGAGGATGAAGACGACGAATTCGTTGACGAAGACGACGAAGGTTTTGAGGACGAAGACGACGAGCTGTTCGAGTAGTCGTCGCCTGAGCCGCCTCTCGCGTCAAAGCGGTCTAGCCTCATTCGATTCCGAAGGCCCTGCCGTGCTCACCTGTAGCCGGAGACACCCACTGGCGGTCTCGCTAGGGAGGGCCAGGAAGAGCATCTCTGTTCGCCTGTATGAAGCGGAATTAGCCCCTTCTCTCCTTCGGCTGGGCGTACTGTTCGAGAGCCGGTCTCTCCTGGTACGATAGCCGATCCACCCACCCGTACACGCGACCGCCGCGTTACGACAAGCTCCGGCGCGACGAGCGGCGACAGCGGACAACACCCGCGGCGTCCTCTCGGCCACCAGCGTCTATTTTCTCAGCGCCGAATCTGCAACAGGTATCAGGCGAATCTCAACGACAGCTTCTGACAAAAAGCAAGACATGAACTCACCACGGATTGAACGCGCTTTGTTGAGCGTTAGCGACAAGACCGGACTGACCGAATTTGCCCAAGGCCTTGTCGCCGCAGGCGTCGAACTCTTTAGCACCGGGGGTACGCGACGACACCTGGAAGAGGCCGGACTCGCGGTTCGCGACGTGGCCGACTACACCGGTTCTCCCGAGATGATGGAAGGTCGTCTCAAGACGCTTCATCCCAAAGTCCACGGTGGAATTCTCTGCCGTCACGATCGCCCCGACGACATGGCGGCCCTCGCGGAACACGATATCCTCACGCTGCCGCTGGTCGTGGTGAACCTTTATCCGTTCGAAGAGACGATTGCCCGAGCTGGCGTGACGCTCGACGAAGCGGTCGAGAACATCGACATCGGCGGACCGACCATGGTTCGTGCCGCGGCCAAGAACTACGCCTTCACCACGATTGCCACCAGCCCCGATCAATACGACGGCATTCTATCGCAGGTTGCCGATCAAGGTTCGACCACGGCGGAGCTCCGTCGCGAGCTGATGGAAGCCGCATTCGCTCATACCGCCCGTTACGATCGCATGATCGCCGAGTTCTTCGCCAGTCAATCGGCCGGCGACGAGTCGGGACCTTTCCCCTCGGTTCTGTCACTCGGCTTGGAGCGACAAGCGGTCCTTCGCTACGGCGAAAATCCTCATCAAAAAGCGGCTCTTTACTCCATGCCTGGCAGCCGCGGCAACAACTTGCTAAATGCCGAACAACTCGGCGGCAAAGAACTCTCCTACAACAACCTACTCGATCTGGACGCTGCTCTGTCGATCGCCCGTAGCCTGCCGGACTCGGGTGCGGTCGTCATCAAGCACACCAATCCCTGCGGGGCCGCCTCCTCCGACTCGCTGGCCGCGGCCACGGAAGCTGCCTTTGCCGGCGATCCGGTCAGTGCCTTCGGGTCGGTGCTCGGTTTCAATCAGGTCGTCGACGCCGAAACGGCCGAGTGTCTGGCCGAGCCAGGCAAGTTCGTGGAGGCGATCGTCGCCCCTGGCTTCAGTGACGAGGCCCTTGAGATCCTTCGTACCAAGCCGAAATGGAAGGCTAACGTACGGCTGCTCGATGTCGGAGATTTCACCGTCGCCGAAGGAGCCATGCAGTCGCGTTACCTCGAAGGTGGCCTGCTGCTGCAAGAGAGCGACAACGAGCCCGATCTGTACGACGAATGGAAAGTCGTGACCGAAACGCAGCCGACCGAAGCCCAGCTAGCCGAACTGCGTTTCGCCTGGACCATGGTGCGGCACGTCAAGTCGAACGCCATCGTGCTCTGCAAGGATCGCGCCCTGCGAGGTGCCGGTGCCGGACAGATGAGTCGCGTCGATTCCGTCGAAATCGCCATTCGCAAAGCCGGCGACCATGCCCGTGGTAGCGTGCTCGCCTCCGACGCGTTCTTCCCCTTCGCCGATTCGATCGAGCGAGCCCATGAAGCAGGCATCACCGCGATCATCGAACCGGGTGGGTCCCGCCGCGATGACGAAGTGATTGCCGCGTGCAACGAGCACGGCATTCCGATGATCTTTACTTCGCGTCGACACTTCAAGCATTAGATCGACTGGAAGCATCAGCTTCCGGCCAAGAACACGAGCGAGTCAAACACCTTGACGACTATCCTCGACAAAATTGTCGCCACGAAGCGTGAAGAGATCGCCGCCGCCAAGGCTCGCCGCAGTGTCGAAGAGCTGCAGGCTGCAGCCGATGCTGCCGCGCCGCCGCGCGATTTCTTCGCCGCCTTGGCCAGCGGGGACGATGTGCGGTTGATTGCCGAGGTGAAAAAGGCCAGCCCCTCCGCCGGTCTGATTCGCGAGGACTTCGATCCGGTCACGATCGCCAAGACGTACGAAGCCCATGGTGCCAGCTGCATCAGCGTTTTGACCGACGAATCGTACTTTCAAGGTAGCCTCGAATACCTTACCCAAGTTCGCGCCGCGGTAGAAATTCCGCTGCTGCGGAAGGATTTCATCCTCGATCCGTACCAGCTGCTCGAGGCGCGAGCTGCCGGTGCCGACGCGGTGCTATTGATCGCGGAATGCCTTGATGACTGCAATCTGCGTTCGCTACACAATCGGGCTATCGAACTTGGTATGACGTCGCTGGTGGAATACTACGAACCGCAAAACCTGGCCCGCGTGGTCGAGGCAGGAGCCAAGCTCATAGGCGTGAACAACCGCGACCTGCGATCGTTCGTGACCGATCTCGAACACACGATTCGCCAGCGGGCCGAGATTCCGCAAGATTGCGTGGTGGTCGGCGAGAGTGGAATTCGCACCCGCGAAGACGTCGATCGCCTGGCCGCCGCCGGGGTCGATGCGATTCTCGTTGGCGAGTCGCTGATGCGTCACGATGACATCGGCGCCGCCGTCGACGCTCTGTTGGGCAAGTAACGCGGGGCCCACTTGGGAAGATAACGCGAGTGCCGGCAACTTCGCCGCAGCGCGCCACCTACGTTCTTTCCCACCACCTTCACTCGACCGGTTTTTGCGGCCGCGAAGCACGCTTCTGAATCAGCGTGCCCAGTTTGCGGCCGGTCGTGCTCAGCGGATAGTCGTCCAATTCGGTCAGGCGGAGCCACTTCAGCGGAGCCGCCGGCTCGCTACCATTTCGCTGCGAAGAACTCTTCGTCTTCTTCGCCTTTGTTTCTTTCACTGGGCCAGCAAGATGCTCCGCCTCGAAACATTCGAGCGTAATACGAAATCGCGTCACGCCATGCTTGATCGTGGTGAGATGTTCGCCCGGCTCGATCTCCACACCCGTTAGCTCCGCGACCTTGCTCGCCAATTCGGCACGGACGCGATCAGCCCGTTTCGCCTTGAGCGAGATGCGGGGAAAGTCCCACAGCCCGCTCCAACGTTCTCCCTCCTGGCATTGTCGCACCAACACGCGGCCGCGTCGTCGCACCACGATGGCGGCTTCGCGAATCGACTCCCACTGCGGCGGCTGCTTGGGCGGGGGAATCTTGTCCTGCAAGTCGGCCGCCTTGGCCAGGCAAAGTTCGGCCGCCGGGCATTCATCACACTTCGGATCTTTGGGAGTGCAGACTAGCGAACCGAGTTCCATCAATGCCTGATTGAGCCGGCCGACATTCTTTTCCGGCAAAAGCGCCTCGGCGAACTCCCATAACTGGGCCTCGCCCGCCGTACGATGCGGATCGTCCTTGAGCGCCATCAGACGTGCGAGTAGCCGCCGTGTGTTGGCCTCGAGAATCGGCTCCTTGGCATCGAATGCGATCGAGAGAATCGCCCCCAGCGTGTAGCGACCAATTCCAGGCAAGCGAGCGACGTCTTCCGAGCTGCGAGGAAACTCACCGTCGAATTCATCCACGATCATCTTCGCCGCCGCGTGCAACTGACGGGCCCGACGGTAGTAGCCAAGTCCCTCCCACAGCCGCAGGACTTCTTGTTCGTCGGCCGCGGCCAAGCGTTCGATCGTCGGAAACGCCTCCGTGAATCGCAGGAAATATGCCTCAACCGTGGCCACCTGAGTCTGCTGCAGCATGATCTCGCTGACCCAAGTGTGGTAGACATTCGTCCCACGCCGCCAAGGTAGATCACGAGCGGTCCGCTGATACCAGGGAACAAGGCGACGTCGAAAAGACTTCAACCAGTCGGCGTCGGGAAGCGGTGCCCCATGGGCCTTGGACCTGGTTTTCGACGTTCGCTTCGCCATCGTGGCATCCTGCGTTTTGGAGGTGGGGCGTTGGGCTGTTTGGACATTCGGAATCCTCCGCGGCCTGAGTGCGTGATTGTAAGGTCGATATCGCCACAGAGACAGGGATGTGCGTGCCTGAGACAAATGGGCAGAGGAAGCCGAGTCGGTTCCTCACGGTGCTGGACGATTCGTGCGTCGTCGATTAACCTGCATGCCATCCTGCCAGCCAGGTGTGTCGCCCTAAGACCCTTAAGAACGTTCAGCGATTACGGAATCCTCTTTGTCTGCGAAACGAAAACAAAACGAAGCGAAGCCGGTCCGGCGTTCGGCCCAAGATGTTCGCGTTCATCAGGTTGCCGGACAGAACGCCTGGGAGCTGCTGCACCCCCGCTGTTCGCTCGATCGCAAGGAAGACATGGAAGAGGTTCGGTCGATGCTCACGATGGGCGAATTTGAAATCGCTCAGGAAGAACTTCGCTGGCTGCTGGCCGATTGCCCGAACATGATCGAAGCCCATCAGAAGTTGGGCGAGATCGCCCTCGAAGCGGAAGACTTGCCGTTGGCCCGCGGCCACTTCGGCCACGCCTATCGAGCCGGCCTGCAAACGCTCAAGAAGGCAGGCATGCCCCGACCGCTTCCCCATGCTCGCGAGGCGAACCAGCCTTTCTTCGAGTCGGGCAAAGGCCTCGCCTATTGCCTAGTGAAACTCGACAAAAGGAAGATGGCAGAAGAGGTTGTCGAAGTGCTGTTGGCCTGTGACGAGAGCGATCCGTTGGGCGTGAAGGGTTTGCTGGCGGAGTAGGACGGTTAGTCCTTTTCCACCCTTTTCTTCTCCTCGCCCGAGACAGGCACCACCAGCTTTCCCGTCTTCATGTCCCGGTACGTCGCCGCACCGGTGTAGCGGACTTTGACCTTCTCGTACTCCGCGCGAAAACGCCATTGAAACTCTGTGCGGGTTAGTGCTTGTCGCAGTTCTTTCCTCGCATCTTGCCAGGTGCGTGTGCCAGGCTCGATGTCGGTGCACTTGAGCAAGTGCAGACCGTGCGGCGAGTAGACAACTCCGCTCATCTCGCCCACCTTCAGATTGAACGCGATTTGAGCAACGCTTGGATGCATTTCCCCATGTCGGGTTAGGAAGCCCAAGTCACCGCCATCTCTTGCGGAAGGAGCCTGAGAATATTTCTTGGTGGCATCGGCAAAGCTAAGCTCGCCCGATTCGATCTGCTCGCGAATCACCACGAGCTTCTTTTCGAGTGCAATGCGTGAATCGTCATCTTGCGTCGCGAGCAGTAGAATCTGAGAGACCCGCAGCCGTCGCCCATCGTAGTGACCTCGAAAATCGAGGAAGTACTTTTCTAGCGCCTCGTCAGTTATTGTCTTGTCCAAAAACTTCCGCCAGCTGAGCCGCCAATGAAGATCTTCTCGAAGCGCCTGTTCGGTGATCCGCCGGCTCGCCAGGTGCTCGGCAAGCGTCGTCTTGCGCGCCGCCAATTGTGCCGTGAGCTGTTTTACTTCGGCATCGACCGCGTGATCGCTGGCAGCCTGTTTGGTACGCCGCAGATGCTCAAGCACCGTCCGCTGATCGACGATCTGCTCAAGCATCTGAGCCGTGAAGAGATTGCGACGGTGGACCGACATTTTGCGATCGCCCACGAGTCGCAACAGGGCCTCGTCAACTTCCGCCACGTAGATAGGCACGTTGTTCACATAGGCCGCGACCACCGGCGGCAGCTGAGTCGCCTTATCGGCACGATCGTCTGCCGCGCCTTCCGCGCGAACCTCGGCCGCAGCGAATAGAATCGCCGCCTGCGCCAAGAGCACGAAATTAGCCGCGCGTGCTGCTGCCCTCATGTTCTTGCGTCCTCGCGTTACAAGAAGGTGCCCTATCCACCTATCGAATCGCAACACTGGCCGGACATTATTCCCGTGTAGCCGCGTCCTCGATTGATTGCCCCTGAGGTTCGCTACCAACATTCCCTTGCCCCCTACGGCAGTGGCAAATCCTTAAACTCGAACGTCACGTCTCGCTTAACCAGAGCCCCTGGTGTCCTATAGATCAGCCGGTAGTTGTCGATCGAATCATCGTCCTCAAGCACGAAAAAGTAGCCGGCACCCGTTTGGGTGGTCACAGCATCCGGATCATCGACCGCGTCGGCCATCTGCTGCCTCTTACCGTCCAGCGATTGCAGATAGATGTCGTTGGTAGAAACCCAACTCGCCAAATGCGATTCGAGAGCTCCAGCGTCGTCCTGGAATTGCACGCGAATACGAACTTCCCAAAGCGCCTGATTCTTGCGGACCTCGTTGAGCACAACGGTCACGTCGCCTACCCTCTGACGCACATCCTTCGCGGTCGCCAGTCTTTCAAAACGAAACGTCTCGATGCGGCCGGGCAACAGTGCCGAAATCGTACCGCGAATCGACTTGATCTGTTTGGCGTCTCGAGATGGCAACGCCAGATGAACAGGAAACTCGCTCGATTGTTCAAACACGTCGAGCGCGAGTTTTCCCCGGCGGGTCACAGGCAGTTCACTCTCTCCACCTCCTAAGAGTCCACCTTCGTCGACCTTGGCCGAAAAGCTGTCGAAGTTGACGGTCGCCGCGATCGGAGTCAGCCGCGGCTCCCAAGCCGCTTCCAAGAACAATTCAAGTCGATTCACGTCCGACTCGCGTAGCCCACGACGGGCTCGCATCCGCACCGCTTCAAAGCGAAACGCCCCATCGTACGCCACGAACTCCGAACGCCAACTGCCGTCCGTCGAGCGATCGACCAATGCCACGCCTGGCACAACCTGATCCCCTTCGTCGGTTACGTAAGGCTTTATCGCGAGCTTTGCCTGGGCAGCAACTTGATCGACCGCCTGCCAAAACGGGACACCTTCGACGGCGAGCGTGATTTCAGGGTCGGCCTTTTCTTCCGCCGCGTGTTCTTCGTAGTCAACAAAGCGATTGCCGGTCTGCTCTTCAATCATCTTGAGCACGGCCGATAACTTGGTCTTTTCGACGTCTAGCGTGACGGTCGTCCCGGAAGTCGAAGCCACCGCCTGTTTCAGCCGCAAGGCGTCACCAATCTTCTGAATTCGGCCGCGCTGTTCGGCCGACATGCGGGGATTGGGAATCGACAGATAGGGAAGTACCGCGGGCCCCAGTTCCAGCAGCTTCTTCTCCGCCGCTTCGCGGTCTTGGAGCGTGTCGGCACCGAGCATCCGCTCGAGCCGCTCAACCTTTTTGGCAAGCTCTGAACTCTGTAACTCTGGATTGGGCGGAGCCTCTACCTGCCCGAGGGCGAGTCCCGCCGTAATCAATAGAACGCCTAACATCCGTGACTACCTCCCGATGGTTACCCCGAAACGCTAACGCCCTATTGTACCCGGGCCGGCAGCAGCGGACCAAGGTTACCAACCTCGATCTGACGAGCAGTTGGATGCGGCCGGAGACAACTCCCGTCGGGCGGGCCGTTTGTGACGTAGAGTTGTAGTAGCCATTTTCCTCCTACATCAGCCGGCTATCGACGCATGACAGACGCTACCAGGCGAGTTTTGAGGGTCTGCGTCAGGTCGCTGTTTAGCGGGCCAGCGCTCCCCTGGTTGATCCTGCCACTGTTGTTCGCGGCGAATCCGCAGGCGGACGCCGCGGAGTTCATGATCGCCACCGATGTCGATGGCCAGCGGTTTGAAGGCCGACCACTCTTCTGGTCGCAAGACCGCGTGCAGCTGATGCTCCGCGATGGTCGGCTCTTCGAGTTCCCGACTACCAGCGCCACCAACTTCAGCAAGACGGCCGACCACTTTAAGAGCTACTCTGCGGCCGAAGTTCGCAGCCGCCTGGCGGCCGAGCTGGGACAGGACTTCGAAATCACCAGCACCGGGCATTACCTGGTCGCCCACCCCAAGGGCCAACGCGATCGCTGGGCTCGACGGTTTGAAGATCTGCACCGCCAGTTCGTCCATTACTTTACGGTCCGCGGCTTTGAAGTCGAAGAGCCTTCGTTCCCGCTGATCGCGATCGTGTGGAAAAACCAAGACGAGTACCGCCGGCACGCTGTGCGCACGGGGACCGCCGTTGGCAAGAACGTGCTCGGCTATTACTCGCCAAAGACCAATCGCGTGCACTTGTACGACGAAGCCGATGACAAAATGAGCCGTAAGGCGTGGCAGCGAAACGCCTCCACGATCATTCATGAGGTGACCCACCAGACCGCCTTCAATACCGGCGTGCATCGACGATTCACCGGCTGTCCCCGTTGGGTCGCCGAAGGCCTGGGCCTGATGTTCGAGGCACCCGGCGTTTACGACTCGGCCCGTCATCCGTTGCCGCAAGATCGCATCAATCGGGCGCAGCTCGCCAACTTCCGCCGCGTCGCCTCGCAACAGGCCAAGGCCGAGCTTGTGGAAATGATCGCGTCTGACCAGCGGTTCCGTAACAACGTTCGCCTGGCCTACGCTCAGAGCTGGGCTTTCTCCTACTATCTGGCCGAGACCCAACCCCGACGCTACACCGAGTACTTGGCCCGCACCTCTCGCCGAAAGCCAGGCACGATCTACAGCTCGACGGAGCGACTTTCCGACTTTACGGCGGTCTTTGGCGACAACTTCGACATGCACCAGTCCCGCTTCGAGCAGTTCATGCGAGACCTGCCTTAAGAGCAGGGCAGGGTGCGTTCTTTAGGGCCGCGTGCATTCTTTCCTTGCCCCCGCGGCGCGATACAATGGTGCTCGGCATTGATGTGCTCACGCTGGGCCTTTGGCACATAAACTCTTGACCACGCAACGACCAAGGAAGCTTTCATGTCTCTTAGCATTCGCCCCTTTGCATTTCTGTCACTATTCTGCCTACTGACGATCACCGTGATCGGCGGATGCTCTCCATCGACCGATAAGATCCGAGAAGCGGGCGGCGAAGCGTCAACTGACGACGCCAGTGCTGAGGAAGACGGCTCTGACACCGCGGCGGCCGAACCGAGCGACGCGGCCGCTGACGACAAACCAGCCGAGGCCGCTCCCGCACCTGCCGGCGACACACAGAAAGTCAGCCTGGCCGGCATGGACTTGGCGCTGCCCGCGTCTTGGAATAAGGAGACTCCCAAGTCGAGAATGCGGCTTGCCCAATATCGAATTGGTGACGCCGCCGATGAGAAGAACTCGGCCGAGTTTGTCGCCTTCAGCTTCGGTGCTAGCGGGGTCGGCGACAACGTTCGCCGTTGGGTCAAACAGTATCAGCCGGAAGGCCGCACGCACAAAGTCCATCAAGGAACCAGCAAGTACGGTCCTTATGTCATCGTGGAATTGAGCGGAACCGAGAACCGCTCGGTCGGCGGACCGATGTCTGGCAATAGCCGCCCCGTGCCAAACGCGCGTACGTTTCAGGTGATCCTCTCCCCCACCGAAGGACAGATGGTGTTCCTGAAACTCTATGGAGCGGACGCCGTCGTCGCCGCACAGGGAGACGCGCTGCGGGCAGCGTTCGGGGGCTCCAAGGGAACGGAGGACGAAATTCCGGATGCCGATCTGGGGCTCTAAATAGTTAGCAATAGGAGACGAAGCCTGCCACAGCAAACTCTCCCGCAATAAACAATAAACAAGGTCGACTCATGTCCGTGAACACCAAAACCGTGAGCGGTCGCCGCTCCGTTCGCTACGACAGCTACGACGACGTGGTCGCCGACGCCGAGCGATTGGCGGCCGGCAGCGTAAAGACCGTCGGCAATTGGACGTTCGCCCAGATCCTTGAACACCTGGCGATTTCCTTTAATTCGTCGATCGACGGCATCCCCTTCAAGGTTCCGCTGCCAATGCGGATCATGGGTCGGTTGTTCTTCAAGTCGAAGTTCCTCAACAAGGAAGTTCCCTCCGGCTTTCAGATTCCCGACGGCGCGCGGGGACACTTTCTACCGCCCGACTCGACAGAGGTAGCCCAAGGCATTGCTGATCTCAAAGCGGCCGTCGAGCGCTGCAAAGTCGAGACGCAGCGCTGCCGCCACCCGCTGTTCGGAGAACTAACGCTCGCCGAATGGGAAAAGTTCGGCCTTCGTCATGCCGAAATGCATATGAGCTTCGCGATGCCGGCCGACGGCTAGCAGCCTTCGCGATACCGTGCGGCTCTTACGAAACCCGCACGTTGGCCACGGTCAGGTCCATGTCGACGGGGGCAGGCTTGCCACCACCGTGCCAGATGTTGAACCAGAAGCGTTCGATTCGTAGCCGCGGATCTTCGCGAAAACGCATTCCGGTCTGCGAAACGACCGGCTCGTCATTAATCCAAGCTCGCATTTCTCCATCGCTCTGACCAACGGTGTTGAGCTTGACCGTGCCGCGGAAGGTGTACCACTTGTCGCGAGCGAGCTTGTAGGAAGCGCCATCCTTCTGCCAAGGAATGTTGTCACCCCAGGCCTGCTTCTGGTCCATGTGGTAACAGTAGTAGCTGACGTTGACGAAATCGTGGTTGTTCCCATTGAATCCGAGTCGCGCGGACCAGCCATTCTTACCATTCGCCTTGCGACCACCCCAGCCACCGCGACCGTAGGTGCCGACCAGGCCAGGCAACTTGCCGTGGCCAGTGAATGTCTTGCCGAACTTGATCGAGTACTCGAAGGTCGCTTCTTCCGGCTCCATCACCTCGCCCACGCGAAGGAAGCGGCTGAAGTCGGCACCCAGGTTGGATCCCTTGGGCACGTCGATGTGCAACGCTTTCTGCGAATCAGAAATGTCGGTCGCGACATCGACCCGTTGGGTCAGCGTCGGCACCATGCCGACTCCCCAGTTGTCTTTCCACCAGTTCTCCGCTTCAAACTTCTCGAAGAAGGCATACGCCGGAGGGGCCGGAGCAGTGTTCTCGCCAGACTCCGATCGACGACGTCGGCGGCGGAGACGCGGAAAGGCATCAGCGGAAGAACACATCATGCCAGCTGGCAGGGCCGATAGCGCGAGACAGAACTTACGACGGTTCATGGACAAGCCTTTGAAATCCAGGAATGGGCGATCGGGGTGGGACGAAGGTGGTTCGCGCGGGGCGAAAACGAACGGGTGTCTGCTTCGTTGAAACCACGGGAGGGTACGCAGATTAAAGCAGACGATCCGCCATAGTGCAATCTCGCGGTCGCACCGAAACCAGCAGCCGCAATGCGATTGCCACCTGCGCATTTCCGCTTCACCGGCGTTTTCAATAATCCCGTACGCCTCCTAAATCGTTGGCATTGCTGCATTTGTCATGTATGATGCAACCGCAATGTGCCTGGAGAGAATGTCTCCGGTACGAACGATTTTCGACTCGGGCAGCAGATATCCAAGAACTCGGTTTAGGGGAGAATCCGCGATGATGGAACGCTTTCTTCGGTCATTCACAATCATTGCCGCTCTGTTGACCGCCGCGGACGACGCCCACGCTGTGGCAATCGACTGGGTCACCGTTGGCGACCTAGACAACGACTGGGACGTGCAGCCTCAAGGCGCATTCGGCAAGGTGACATACGAATATCGTATCAGCAAACACGAAGTAACCAACGCGCAATACGTCGACTTCTTGAATGATGTAGCCACGAGCGACCCGTTCGCACTCTACGATGCCGACATGGGCAGCAGTTCCAGAGGTGGGATCGTTCGTACTGGATCCTCGGGCAGTTATTCCTATGCCGTTAAACCAAGCGCCGTTGGACAAGGACCGGGAGGCAGCGACTATGATTTCACGAACAAACCAGTCACGTACGTATCGTGGTTCGACGCACTCCGCTTTGCCAATTGGCTCACCAGCGGAACAACCGAGAACGGCACATACCTGATCGCTTCCGGCGGCGCTGACTCGGGTGCGGTCACGATTCCCGACCATGCCTCGCTAGGTAATGGCCACGTCTTCTTGCCGACTGCCGACGAATGGTACAAGGCTGCGTATTATGATGGCAGCGCCTATTACGACTACCCGTCTTCGAGCAACGTCGCTCCCGACAACAATCTGCCTTCTGCGGACACCGGCAATTCCGCAAATTACGTTGATACGACAAGCGGCTTTGATTACACAACCGGCAACAGCAGTCACCCCATGACCGACGTTGGTGCATATAGCTTGTCGGTTGGCCCCTACGGAACGTACGATCAAGGTGGCAACGTATGGGAATGGAACGAGTCCCATTCGTTAGGTGGAAATCGGGCACTTCGTGGCGGATCGTGGGGAAATAACGTGGAGGCCACTGGTGCCAATGTGCGAAGTGGTTCCTCCGAATCCCATCAGTCCAGCAACAAAGGGTTTCGACTGGCCGCAACGGCGGCTTTGTGTGGAATTGGTGACGCCGACTGCGACGGTTATGTCTCGAACCTCGAAGATATCCAAGCAGCGTTTACCAACTTCACCGGGCCGGGTACGACGAACTGGACGACGCCGAAGACGCGTGCCCAGGGCGACGTTCACGGAGATGTCGGTGGTGCCACCACGGATCCTGCTGGTCACGATCAGGACGTCGACAACCTCGACATCCAAACCATGTTTACCAACTTCAATCCCGCTCCTGATGCCGCTGGTGACGTGCTGGGTGCTTCCGGTGATTTCGATCCGGCGATCCCCGATCTGATCTACGATTCGGCCACCGGTGAAGTGATTATCGACTGGGAAGGCAATACGCTGATCTCGTACGTGTTAAAGAACGCGACGAACAGCTTTATCCCGGGCAATCACAACACGATTCTGTTGGGTTCGTTTCCAACCGCCACGAGCAACGAGCTCTCCGAGTCGACCTCGTTCGCCGAACCGGGTGTGACGACGCGTAGTCTGGGTAACGTATTCCCGACTGGCTTGGACCTCGCGGGACTGCAAAGCATGTTGACAGTCAACTCGATCATTCTCTCGCTAGGTGGTCCACAGATTCCATTTGATCTAGTGGTCGGCGGACAGCCACCAGTTCCAGAACCCAGTACCTTGGCGCTTTCGGCACTGGCCCTCCTCGGCCTGGGACTGCTCGTACGACGAGATCGCAATCGCAAATAGTCGCAAGCATCGTATTTGGAAATCACATTCCGAGGCCTCGTCACGCTTTACCCACCCGGACCGGTGAACGAATTGAACATGGTCTGGAAGTCCTGGTTGTCAACGTCGCCATCTCCGAATGGATGGGGATGAACGTCGCCCTGCAGCCGCGTGCGACCGAACGAAGGTGCCGGCGGGTCGGGATTCGGTCCGGTAAAGTTAGAGAAGGCCACGATGATGTCCATGTTGTCGACATCCCCGTCCCCATCGCGATCGCCTGACGTAAGCTGCGATCGGAGCGGGCCGACGGCGTGAGAGTCGCGATAGTACTGCTGCAGTGCCAGCGTGGCAGCCACCGTGCTCCAAAGCCGGCCGCAGTTATTGCGTATAAGGCTTACGCTATCTAGCATCCAACTACCCCGTTCATGACCGACGGTTCCAGGTGGATTTTGTTGCAGCAGGAACTGCCGCATGGAGGCCTCCCACGTGCTCCAGTAATCGCCTCCCATGCCATACATGAACTCGGTGGCATAGAAGTTCCTGTACGACTCGTTGGGCATGCCGCCAATGATACGATCGAGTTCCCGATCAGCTGATTCACGCATGCCGAGTGCTTGTGGTGGGGCCCCCGTCTCGAGCGAGAGAAAACGTCCCATATGAGATGCGGCCCCGGCACCGCTATAGCCTACGGAAGAACCTGGAACTCGCCTGTACTTAAAGTTGACTTCGTAGTCTCCAAATATGGGGTCGGGATAAGTTGGCCCGATGAAGGGCTCAGGGTGCCTGGAAAGAAAACTCAGGACGCTATGAATGTCGTCCATAGTATCCTGCGGTTCCATCGCATCGACATCAATGCCGGCCCTTTCGCCGGCCAGGAATGCCCGCGTCATCCAGGCTGTAACCGAGATGTCTGAAAAACCAAGATGGGGTTCGTTGCAGGTATAAGACCAGGCGCGGCCATACAGCCTGTCGACTTCGGGATTTTCTCCCAGGCAGAACACAACCCGCGAGACCGCTCGTTCGACTAGGAGCGACAACTGTGCCTCGTTAACATTTCCAAACCCAGAGGCACGGCAGACACCGAGCGCCTCGGCCAACGCCATGGTGCCGATCCCTTGTTCGTACGCCTGCATCTCGTTTCTCGATAGATTTCCGTCGCCATCAATCTCACTCATCAAGTACAGGATGCCCTTCTCCACGACTTGACCATAGGTCGTATCGCTCGGGCCGATACCAGCCGCTAAGAAGGGAAGCAGCGCCATGCCCGTGGCCGCGACGCGATTCTCCGCCGCCGAACCAACGTGGGAACACTGTCCATTGCACGGCTCCGGCACACGGATGTACGGTCCCGTAGCCCCCTGATGATCGTAGTTCCAAGCGCCGTCGATATATTGATGACGGGCCAACCAATTGAGTCCCCTGTCGACGGCCGCCTCAGTCGCGTCTGAACCACCATACAACTCGGCTTGAGCCCGCCGACAGGCACGTCCGGCAACTCCATCGTCGCAGGAGAGGGATCCATGAGCACAGACGAGCCGCATGGCATCGGCAACGACCACCCCATTGGCGTTGCCATTGGCGATGACACGAACCGCTTCCTGCTCGATGTCACAGCTGCCTATTTTGTACCAGTAGCGTCCGTCACCATCGAGCTCCGCGCCCAAATAGCTCTTCGTCTGGTCAACAACGCTGCGCAGAATTCTCCGCTCTCCTTCGTAAACGGAGACGATGGCGTTACTCGCTTGACCGGCTGCCGGTTTGAAGAACGTCCAAACGCTATATTGCCCCGGTGTCAGGTTGGTGAACTCGTGCATGATCGTTTCGCCCGGAGTGCCTGTGGGCAACATTTTATGGCTGCCACCGACGGAATCACCGCTGACCACGTTCTGCCAACCACTGGTGGCGGTGTAGCCTGCGTCGCCATCGTCGATCGGCGCCGGCGCTTCACCAAAGCAACGATCGGCGTGGTATGGCCGCACGTTGGCACATTCGATCCGCACCGCGTCGGCCACAACCATGTGACTCATAAAGCCTTCGGCTCCGTCGACGGCGCCAGCGGCGGCCGAGACCACAATCTTCAACACGCCGCTGGTCGTCTCGTGCTCGCCCAACGGGTACCAAGAAAGCTCCTGGCCAAAACCGTTGGTCTCCACCAAAGGAGTCTTGCCAGCATCAAGCGCCGCTTGCCCTGAGTAAACTTCTTGATTCACACTCTCGGTGTGGAGTTGTGTCGCATCGTCCAAGACCTTAATGGGGGTCGTGTCGGAGTGACGCACGTGACCGGGCCAGTGAATCCAGACGTTGTACCTGCCTGGCTCGACGTTAAAAGTAAACGTCGCCTCAGTCGTGTCGGGCGCCTGATGGCCCTCGGCAATCAGGTAGTCGGCCGAATACGGCTCGCCGATTAGGTCCGTCGGTACGTAGGGGGGCGTGCGGAACTTGGCTTGCTGGTCACCAAAGAAGGGAAAGAAGTTGCCTGAGCCAGGCGGGGATTCGATCAGCGCCGGGTAGTCGTTGGCCGCGTCGTAGGTGGCCGAGTAAATGCTGCCATTGAGATTATCGCCATCGAACTCGGTATCGGCACAGGAGCTCGGGTCGACCGGCGGATAGTCCGGCACACTCGTCTGCGTCAGTACAGGTCCGAGTGTGTCATCATTGGTCGAGCCGCTTGAGATGCCGGCGAAGAACTGTTCGCCGGCGCTCTTGGTCGACTCGTCGCCCGCCGCTCCTTCGAGCTCAAACGTATCGCGATGCGGTCGCCAATTGGCCAGCCACACATCACTTGCACGCGGATCGATCGACTCCGGCGATTGTGCCTGCACGGCGCCACTGTGATAGAGCACGTTCACGCTGCCGGCATGCCGGGCCGCGTAGGTGCCGGCCGTTTCATTCCACGGATCTTGGTTGCGAATGTCATCGACGACCAGTGTGGCGTTTGTCTTGTGATAGTCGAGCAGCACCACACGACTGGCGTCTTCATCGCCGAAACGGTGGGCCCGGTTGTTCATGCCGAAGCTAACGTCACCCGTGGTGTGCAGAGGACAACGGAGCAGGCTCGCGTCGTTATTGATGAAGGGCAGGATCGTCCCCGTCCAATTGTCGGCCGCGATTGCCTCTTCTTGTCCACGAGCCAAGAGTAGCCCGGCACCGATCTGGCGTTGATGATTTGCGCAGAGAGCCTGATTGCGGTCGGCCTGAAGCGCACTAATGGACGGCAGCAAGAGAGCCATCAACAGAATCACAATCGCGATCACGATCGTCAGTTCGACCAGCGTGAAACCGTTTCGGGAGGGCGAGGTCGCGTGCGAGCCGCCGTTACGTCGCGAGTGGACGCCGCTGTTAGCACTGGCAGAGCCAGTGGCACCCTGACGATTCACGTTAAAAATTCTGCCCGCTTTTTGCCTTGCCCACATAATTCGCTATCCCCTCATTTGAATGGCCCGAGAAGCCCGGATTAAAGCCCAAGAGACAGGAAACTTCAAGGTTTTTTAGAGTTCAATTTCCCGGCGCTCTGGGAAATACCTGGCTCTGGCCCATCATTCCCGCTTCAAGTGTCTATCCGCAAAGTCGAGATACAACTTCCAATCGAGCTCGGTGACATCGTGAGCACCGCGGCGAATGTGGTAACCAATCGACTCGCCGACCGACTTGTCGAGTTCCGGCATCTTGTCGGTGCCGAGACCTTTCTTGCCAAGAATCGTGTAGACCGACTCGGCCGCTTTGGCCGCCAAGAATTCTCCCCGTGGATCCGCCCAATCGTCGTCTTTGGCGCTGGCGATGTAGACCGGTCGCGGAGCCACCAGCGAAATGAGCATATGCTGATCCACAGGTAATTCGTCTTCCTTGTCGTTATATTTGTGAAATTTTTGGCAGAACCAGTGTGGGAAGTTCGTGTTGATGTGAATCAACTTCTCACCAAACCGACGCCGACTTAGGGCCGCCCCACCGCAACCGGAGTTGTTGGAAATCACCAATGCGATCCGCGGGTCGAGCGCTCCCGCCCACAGTGCGGTCTTGCCGAGTCGAGAGTGGCCCATGATGGCGATGCGGTCGCCGTCAACGACCTCGGGCATTCCTTGCAGCTCGGTCACCACCATGCGAATCCCCCAGGCCCAGGCGCCGATCGACCCGCAATCGTTGGCCTTGCGCGGCGCCGCCGGATCGCGACCGTGCAAGAAGGGATGGACGCCGTTCTTGAACCCGTCGTCGAAGTCAGGATCGATGTCGCCATAGTAAACGGTCGCCAGTCCGTAGCCTCGCTTGAGAATCATTTCGATCGGCCAGCGCCCACGGCTGCCACCGCGGGCCTTATCATTGGCGCGATTGTTAACCACCCCGCCCCCTTTGTCGTTGGCAATCCACGATTCGGAAAGCTTGATGCCAGGATCGCGATGAACCGTGTGGTTGCCACCGAAATTGAGCCCGAAGAAAACGGGCACGGGGCCTTTGGCATCGTTGGGCGTGTAGAGCAGAATCTGAATCTTGGAATGGTTCTTGTCACCCTCGGGGACAATGGTGATTTGGTGGCGCGTTGCCTTGCCATCGAGAGCCGTCTTGTCGTGGAGCGGTTCCTCCCAGACCTTATACTCAACGTCCGCTTTCGGTGCCTTCCCGTAGACGTGTTCCTCGAACAGCTTGAGGATCTCGTCGCGCCGCTGGTGATTCCACTCACCGGGCGTGGTGACCAGCGAGCCGTCGTTCGCCACCAGCGGATTGGGCAAGGTGTACTCTGGCACCTCGCTTTCAAGTCGCGTAAAGGGAATGAACTGGGCGTCGGCCGATTCGGGAGCAAAAGCGGACATGGTCAGGGCAATCCCCAGAAGGAGACATGTTGTATGGTGGTGTTGCATGATGGTCTGCCACGAAAGTTAAATGAGTTGCGAGTCCCTATAGTTTTACACCGCCGCAACACCGGACAACAAATAGGTAGCCGACAAAACCACCATCGACCGGTCAAACTTGCAGCCCCCAGCCGGCTGCTCTAGACTCATGCAAGCCGCCCGGCGACTGCCCACGAGCAATATCTTGTTGGTCGCCCGGCATACACGAATGCCTGACACACCTTCCCTTCCTGTTGGAGTTATTTGTCGATGAAAGATCAGCCGGCCAAAACTTCGTCCGCCGCAGCGACTTCCTCGGATCGACGTGACTTTCTCAAGACAGCCAGTGCCATGGGTGCCGGAGCGATGGTCGCCTCGGCCACCGCGCAGTCCCGCGCAGGTGATGCCAACGACACGCTCATCGGGGCTTTCGTCGGTTGTGGTGGAATTGCTAATCGCCACCTGGAAGAGATCATCAAACTCAATCGCTGTAAGATCGCCGCGGTCTGCGACATCGACGACAGCCGTTCCCGCCGCTTTGCCAACATCCTGGAAAAGCGAATGGGCCACCGCCCCATCGAAACCCGCGAGTACGAACGGGTGATGGAAATGGACGAGGTCGACTTCGTCATCGTCGCCACGCCTGATCACTGGCACGCCATTCCGACAATCGCCGCCTGTGCCGCCGGCAAGGACGTCTACGTCGAGAAGCCGTGCTGCCACAACATTCGCGAAGGTCGCGCCATGGTCGACGCCATGGAGAAGTACAAACGGGTCGTGCAAGTCGGCACGCACACCCGCAGCGCCCAACACATGCAGGACGCCCGCGACTTCGTCCGTTCCGGCAAGCTTGGGCAAATCACCAAGACGAAGACCTTCAACCGCACGAACATCACACCCTACGGCATGGGTCGCGTGGCCGATTCGAAGCCGCCGGCGAATGTCGATTACGATCGCTGGCTCGGTCCGGCGCCGCTTCGTCCCTTCAACCGCAAGCGATTCCACGGCAACTTCCGCTGGTTCTACGACTACGCGGCAGGGCTGCTCGGCGACTGGAACGTTCACCTACAGGACATCGTGATGTGGACGATGGACACGCCGTCGCCAGTTAGCGTCTCGGCGGTCGGTGGCAAGTACGCCCTGCTCGACGATCGCGACACGCCCGACACGCTCGAGGTACTCTACGAGTTCCCGGCTACGGAGATGAATCCCGAGTACGTTCAGGCCTATTCGATGACCTTCTGTCACAGCGAGTACAACCAGAACAGTGGTCGCGGGGTCGGCATCGAGTTCTACGGAACCAACGGCTACCTCTACACCAACTGGGACGATGGCTGGCTGGTCGAGGGCGATCCCAAGGATCGTGACCGCAAGGACCTCGGTCAACGAATTGAGAGCTTCGAGAAGAAGGGCTCGCGTGCCTCGTACGACGAGCACATCGCCAACTTCTTCGATTGCATTCGCTCGCGCGAGAAGCCGATCGCCACGCTCGACTCGCACTACAACACGGCCATCTGCTCGCACCTGGGCAATATCGCCATGAAGGTCGGTACACGGCTCTACTGGGATGCGGTCAAAGAGCTTTGCTACCACGACCGCGAACTGACCCGCGAACATGCCGAAGCGAACGCCATGCTCGGCCGCGTCGCCCGACCTGGCTACGAACTGCCCACGGTATAGAAACCGGGACCTGCGTCTAACGACGACGACGTCCGGCCACAAAGAGCGCTACCATCGCCAACGCGGAGAGTACCAACGTGCTCGGCTCTGGCACGGCGGCTCCCAGCACGATCAGGTCGAAGGGGACCAACGCCGCGCCCAGACTGGTGCTCACAGAATTGACCGACAACAGACTTTGCAGTCCAGGCAGGTCGAGTCCCGTTGGGAAGACGAACCCAATACTCCGCGTGGTCACACCCGCCTCGGCAAAGGTCGTCGCCTCCGCCAGTTCTCGGCTGGTCGAGGTGGTCACCGCATCAAATAGCTGGAGCGTATGAGCGCCGGGTATGAAGCTGGCTGACTCATTCTTGAGCACGTAAGAGAGCAACGTACCGCCGTCCCAATCAAGCACCACCTCACCCGTCGCGGGATCGTAGATCAGATCGGGAATGGCCGGATCGAGATCGCCGCTTGTGTCACCACCGCCGGCGTTGTAGGCCGCGAACATCGTCTGGATGTCTTCCACGTCGACGTCACGATCGTGCGGATTCAAGTACGAGGTCGCCCCCGTCGCACTGCCATGCACGTCACCCTGCAGCCGCCTCAGGTTCGTGCTAAACGTGCCAGGGCCCGTGAAGTTGGTAAACGCCGCCTGGATATCATTCGCCAGATCAACGACGCCGTCACAGTTGACGTCTCCCATGAAACAGGTGCTGGCGACGGGACGTGTTCCCACCGCTCCAACCAGTTGAGCAACGCTATTTCGGACGACCCCACCCTCGGCCGTGTGCACCGCTGAGTAGGAAAACTCTCGATCGAACACGCGATCGGCAATCGCGAGACCGGTAGGGCCGGTCGCCATCAGCGGTAACAAGCCAGTGGGCGTCGTGGCCCCGGCCGCATCAAGGTGTTCAAGCGACAATAGGTGGCCGATCTCGTGGGATAGCGTTCCATTGATGGCGTGCGCCGTGGCCACCAAATTCCCCGAGCCGAGCAAATTCGAGCCGATGGTACCGTTGAGAGCCTGGATGTTGTCTGTAAAGACATCCGCCAGGATCGAACTTGGAAAAATGAAAAACGGATGCGTTCCGTCACTCGCCCGCACGTCGGATAAACCTGCCTGACCAAGCGTCGTGGGGGAGGGGGCAACAACCGTGTCGCCAACCTGGGCGAAGTAATATTCGGGGTCTCCATTGCTCGGCGGCGACAGAACGTCGCCAATAATGAAGTCGATGTCGAGCTCATGCCCGGCAGGAATCGGGCTAGAGGGATCCGACTCCTGGGTCGGAATATTGTGATAGTCGAGTCGCAGTTCGGTCATGATCGCGTCGTAGACCGTGGCCCGATCGGCCTCATTGAAGCCGAAGGCCGTGACGTCGAATTCCTCAACTCGCCCACCGTATTGGCTGGTGTATGACGTCGAACCTGGATCTTTGAAATCGATAACGATCGTCAACGCCCCCGCCTGCGTCGCAGCAAAGATCCCGACAAGCACAACCAGCAGAGTAAGACTCTTAGAAAGCAGCTTACAATTCATCAGCAATTCCAGTTCAGCGGCGGCGATTTCAGCGGAGGTTCATTAGCGTTACAGAACGGCAGGATTGTCAACGACGGCGTTTCTAAGCAAAGGGGATCTCATAGATCCGCTTTGACCAACCGCGTGCGGAGCGGCCACGGTTTCCAGCAATTTCAGTCAGTCGAGCTCTCACCCTTGTGTGACAGATCGGCACATGACAGACGGGCACATGTCTGTCGCATCTGTCACAAAATGGAGGTCCCCAGGGCCGTCCGGCCGCCAAGACTCCACTTGCTACTATTGTAGTCGGGATTGCGCGTGGAGCAACGATTTTGAGGGTCGCAAACTCCGCCGATCGTGGGGGGTTGGCACCCCGCAGCCGCGTCTGCTGACGCGTGACTTATCTCGAATTCAGTGATATAATCGCTCTATGGGCAACGCAAAGAAAAAAAACAAGAAGAAAAACAACCGTCCGGCAAACCAGCGACCTGCGAAGGAGGGATCGACTTCATCCTCCGGAGGCGGCTGGACCGGCCCCATCATCATGCTCGTGGTGGGCCTGGTCGCGATCGCTTGGGCGGGTGGTTTTATCCATTTCGGATCGGAGTCGACGCAAGGCACCGACGCATCGAGCGCCAGCTCAAATTCGAGCGTCAATCCAGGGACCGGACAGGGGACAACTCGCAAGCCGCAACTGCTAACGGATTCGGCAGAAATCGCAATTACCGATGTCGAGACGTGGCGTTCCGCGGACGATCCCGAGCGAGACGGTTGGGACTCGGAGGCACTCCACCTGACCCTCAAGAAGCCGCTCAAGAAGTTGGGCAATCTTCTGATTCATCCGGAGAAGGCGATCCCGGAGAAATTAGCTCCTCTGCTGACGGACGACTTCAGCGCTTCGCGTCTGCGGCCCAAGACCCTAGAGACCACCTTTCGCGACAAAGCGATCCTCGTCGAGCGTGGAACGTTTGCTCTTTCCGATGACGATACCGTCCAAGGTGCCGAAGGCTTAGCCACGTTGATCGGCGACTTGACTGGTTCCTTCCAAGGTGCGAAAGATGCGCGTCATCAATTCAAAGTGATCCGCGTCGATCACGACGAGGACTCCGCACAGACAGAGCAGCTTCTTTCTCTCTCTGGCCATACCGACAAGGGATTCTTTGAACAACACGCGACTTGGGTCATCGATTGGAAGATCGGCAAGAACACCAAACCGAAGATGAAGTCGATTCAGGCGACGAAGTTCGAGCAGTCGCTGGCCCAAAGTGGTTCTCCGGTTCTGCTGGCGGACTGCACCGAATCGGCCCTCGGTCACAACGAAACCTATCGCGAGCAGCTTTTGCGAAGCGTTAACTATTGGCTGCAACGCTCTGTCACACGAACCGCTGCGCGATTCCTTGCTGTGCCTGGCATCGCCATAGCAGACGTCAACGGAGATGGTCTGGAAGATCTCTACCTCAGTCAGGATCCCGGAATCCCGAATCGGCTGTTTTTGCAGAACGCCGACGGCACGGCGACGGAGGCATCGGCCGCCTGGGGTGTCGACTGGCTGGAAGATTCCCGCGGCGCGGTCTTTGTCGACATGGACAACGACGGCGATCAAGACCTGATATTGGCGGTTCAAACTCGCGTGGTGCTGATCGAGAACGTGGATCAGAAACGATTCCGCTTGGTCAAAGCACTGGAGACGAACGACGATCTCCTTTCCGTCTGTGTCTTCGACTACGACAACGACGGTCGCTTGGACCTGTACTGCTACAACTACCAAGTCGACACGTTGTCGAGCGACAATGTGACTTTGGCGTGGGGTTCGGTCGACGAATCGTTTGAAAGCCACGATGCCAACAACGGCAGCCCCAACAGCATGTACCGCAACGTGACTAAGCCGGGGGAAGAGTGGGCGTTTGAGGACGTGACCGAAGCGGTCGGGCTGGACGTGAACAATTCGCGTTGGAGTTTCTCCGCCTCGGCAGAGGACTACGACAACGACGGCGATCTCGACTTGTACGTCGCCAATGACTATGGCCGAGACAATCTTTACCGCAATGACCAAACGGAAGACGGTCAGACCAAGTTCGTTTCGGTCGACGAGGAATCGAAGATTGAAAACAGCTCCGCCGGCATGGCAATCAGCTGGGGTGATTACAACTGCGATGGCTGGATGGACGTTTACACCAGCGCCATGTGGTCATCGGCTTCACAACGCATCACCTCCAAGGCCCGCTTCCGGGGAGACCGAGACGAGCAATCGTACCGACGTTATCAACGCTTCGGAGCCGGAAACTCCTTGATGAAAAACCAAGGGGATGGCACCTTCGTCCATCGGAGTGCGGAGGCCAATGCCTATATGGGACGTTGGGCCTGGGGCAACGTCTTCTTCGATATCAATAACGACGGCTGGCAAGATCTCGCCGTGGCAAACGGGTACGTCACGGCGGACGACACAGGCGACTTGTGAAGTTTCTTTTGGCGCCAGGTCCTGGCGCCTAAGAAGGGGGCTGCCGTATCGTCCATCAATGAATTGACCGGGCGTCCGTTGCAGACCGAACTGAACGCCATGCTCCGACAGGGTCGTTCCTTCAGTGGTAAAGAGCGAAACTGCCTGTTCCTGAATACCGGGAATTCGTCGGAAGACACACCGCGCTTTGCGGATATCTCGGCCAGCTCCGGAATCGATTTCCCGGACGACGGCCGGGCCATTGCCCTCGTCGATTGGGATCAAGACGGCGATCTCGATATGTGGCTCGCCAATCGTAATGCTCCTCGCATTCGACTGATGCGAAATGACACGCCAAGCGACAGTCACTATGTCTCGCTTCGCCTGCAAGGGAATGGCAAGAACACCAATCGCGATGCCATCGGCGCTCGCGTCGAATTGATCATGCCCGAGGGGGAAGAGCGACGTTTTATCCAAACGCTGTATTCCAGTCAGGGTCTGGTATCGCAGTCTTCCAAGTGGATGCACTTTGGCCTGGGCGACAACGATCGGATCGAAGCTGTCGTCGTCACCTGGCCGACGGCAGGTCCGCATGAGGATCGCAAGGAACGGTTTACGGGAGTTGGCATCGACGGTCGATTCCGCCTGGTTCAAGGCACCGGCACAGCCGAACCGGTGGCGCCGCGTGAACAGCCAGTCGAACTGGAAGCGAAGACGCAAACGTTACGCAAGCCGGAAGGCGCCATTCGCGTTCCGGCCGTTACGCTCTACAAGTTTCCCAAGCGAGTATTTCCGGCCACCAGCCGTCGCCCCAGAATTGCCACCGGCGAAGGCCGATCCGTTCTGTTCAACTTGTGGGGTAGCTGGTGCCGACCCTGCCGCAAAGAACTGATGGAAATCACTGCCAGACAGAACGAACTGCGTCGTGCAGGTATCGACGTTGTGGCATTGAGTGTCGATAGCGTGGACGAAGAGTTTGGCGATGTCGACGCGGCAAAGGCGTTCATGCACAAGATTCGTTTCCCCTTTGTGGCCGGAAGCGCTACCGCTGGCGATGTTGCCCGATTCCAGAAATACGACGACTTGCTAACGCACATCAATCGCCCTCTGCCAATTCCCTCCAGCTTCTTGATCGATCCAGACGGGAATGTCGCGGTCTTGTACAAAGGGAGCGTGACCGTCGATCAGTTGCTCAAGGATGTCTCCCATTCGCGTGGCGATCTGAAGCAGCGTTGGAAGAACCTAACCGATCTCGACGGCCGATTGATGGAGGACAAGCTTGTCGTCCAGATGCTGCGAGACCACGAGGCAATCGTTAAATACCATGAAGGCACGGCACATATGCAAGACGGCCGTGTAGAGATGGCCGTCGATCACCTCCGTAAAGCGGTCGAGTACGATCGAAATTTCGCCAAGGCCCATCAGCATCTTGGCAACGCCTACCGCAGCCAAGGCAAGGCCGATCTCGCGCTCCAGGCACTCCAGCGCGCGGTCGCAATTCAGCCCAACATGCCGCAGGCACATTTCGAACTTTCGATCGTTCACCAGCAGGCGAATAATGTTCCCGCCGCTGTTGCCGCTCTCCGTCGTGCGATCAAGTACGACGCCGACGGCACTTTCAACGGCAGCGATCTGAACAAGTTGGCCCAAGGAATGCCTCAGTCCCCCGAGTTGGGCAAATGGCTGGCAGGTTCCGTGATTATTCAAAATCGCCTCGCTTGGCTAATGGCAACTTCGCCCGACCCAGAAGTTCGCAACGGCGATGAAGCAATTCGGTGGGCGCAGCGAATTGTTGAACAGACTCGACGCTCACGCCCCGGACCACTTTGGACTCTGGCCGCCGCCTATGCCGAGAATGAACGGTACGACGAGGCGATCACGGTCGCTAAAGAGGCCCGGCACATCGCCGAGATTCTCGACTTCAAGCCGGGTGTGAAGGAGAATATGCTCAAGCGAATTGCAGATCAGATCGAGCATTACGAACGGGGTGAGCCGTACCGCGACATCCCCGCCAAGCCGGCCGCAAATCCTCCGGCAGCCGAACCCGCCAAAGACGCGTCGTAGGCCGCGCCTGTTACCGGAGCGTTGTCCCCGCCACATCGTCTAAAACTCGCTCTCGTCACCTCCAACACGCCTGCCCTCACACTCCAAGCCCACCTTATTTGAAGTCTTTCAACCGCACGGCATGTCAGCAGCAGGCAATCAACCGATGACATCCGTTCCGTGGTGGCAACATGCCTGCGCCGCGACGATTCTGGTCGTCTTGGGTGGAGCCATCTATTACAACACGCTCGAGGTGCCGTTCTATTTCGACGATCATGCCAACATCGTCAACAACCCGAACATTCGCGTCACCGAACTCGACCTCTCAAAGTTCTATACAGCCACGTTCGAAGGCCGGGTCGAACGGGGCAACCAACGTCCGCTGGCCTACCTCACCTTCGCCATCAATTACTATCTCGGCGAAAAGAACGTCCGCGGCTACCACATCGCAAACATCCTGATTCACGTCACGGCCGGAATTCTGTGCTACTTCCTGGCGGTCTTCACGTTTGAACTATGGGATGCGGGCCGACATCGCGAACAGCTGCGAAACGCCGGAACCGATCCACCGAGCGACGGCGCCAAAGCCAAGGGCGGCTCCCTGACTGCTGCGCCCATCTTCTTGATGTCGTTGTTTGCCGCCTGCCTGTTTGTTGCCCACCCCATTCAAACGCAGAGCGTCACGTACATCGTTCAACGGATGACGAGCATGTCGACGATGCTCTTCTTCGCGGCTCTGCTTCTTTACCTGGCCGGCAGAACATCGACCGCCAGCAAAACACGCATTCTATTTTGGGTGGCGGCGTTTCTGACTTGGATTCTGGCCCTCGGAAGCAAGCAAATCGCCGCCACGCTACCGGCGATTATTCTGCTCTACGAGTGCTTCTTCTTCCGCGATCTCGATCCAGCCTGGATGAAAAAGGCCGCGGTGCGGTTTCTTCTACCAGCGTTAGCGGTTCTGGGCATACTCATTTTGATCTACACCAACGGCGATCCACTAGCGCGGATCGAGGCCGGCTATAGCAAGCGAGATTTTACGCTAGGGCAGCGACTCGCCACGCAACCGCGTGTCCTAATTCTGTATATGTCGCTCATTGCCTTTCCTGCACCAACGCGGCTGAGTCTACTTCACAGCATCGAAACTTCGCGTCATCTGTTTGATCCGATCACATCGTTCTTGTCGTTACTCGCCATTGTTGGCCTTCTGGTCGTAGCCATCTGGATGGCGCGCCGGCAGCGAATGCTCTCCTTCGCCGTGCTTTGGTTCTTTATCAACCTGGTTTTGGAGTCGAGCGTTCTAGCGCTCGAGATGGTTTACGAGCATCGTCTCTACTTGCCGATGTTCGGCGTCGTTATGGGTGCTTCGTACCTACTCTTTGTCGGCACAACGCAAATGTTTGGGGCTACCAGAACTCGAAACTGGCTACCGATTGCCGCGGTGCTCATCATCGGCTTCTGCGCGGTCGGCACGGTCAGACGCAATAAAGCCTGGCAAGCCAAACTCCCATTCTGGGCGCAACTCGCCTCGCAAGTGCCGGCCTCTGCCCAGGAGACCCGAGTTCCCAATCGCCACGCCTCACGAATTCGCAACAATTACGGCGTGATGCTGACGAGAGCCGAGAAGTTCCGCGAGGCGTACGAACAGTATCTAATGTCCCGTGAACTCGATCCCACTTACCCTGAAGCCCACTTCAATATTGGCATCACGATGATGCGTCGCCTCAAACAAGCGGAGGCAATCGATGCCTTTACCGAGGCGATCAAGTTTCAGCCCAAGTACTCCACGGCCTATTTCCATCTCGGCCGCATCCGTGCTGCCGACCGCCAATACAATGAAGCGATCAAAGATTTCACGTCGGCCGTTGAAATATACGATGACTTCCATCCGGCATTCACCGAACGATCCAAGGCGTATCGCAAGTTGAAGGAGTTCGACCTGGCCATCGCCGATCTCACTCGCGTTATCGAACTCGACCCTAAAGACCCGGCTCGCTACCGCGAACGAAGTGCCTGCTATGCGGAGATGGGCGAGTTTGGCCTTTCTCGCCAGGACCACGAAACGGCCGAACGATTGCAAGCCGAGAAAGACAGACGGCGCTAGACGCAGGTCTGCCTGCCGCAAAGACCCCGGCTCTGTCCTCAACGCCCGGCGCTCGCTAGCGCGTCTCCTCTTCCAGGAACTCCGCCTGGTCGTCGCGCAACCACTCGGCAATCGCTTTCGCCGCAATGGCGTGGGCTTTACCATTGGGGTGCTGATCGGCCGGGTCAACCCACAAGTCCGAGGTCTTCTGGCCGACGAAGGCTGGCAGCAGATCGAGCACCGGAATGCCAGCTTCCGTCGCCATCTTGGCGATCAAGGCGTGCGCCTCGGTGAGCGGATACTCTCCTTCCAGACCCTTCATCAACGGGTAGATGACCATGGCCACCTGGCAGTCTTTCAGGTGCGCCAGCTGCTTGAGCTGCTGCTCAAAAAGCTCCAGACCAACTGCGTTGACCTCCGGATCGAAGCAGTCGCGATACCAGGCGATCGTCTCCTTGCCGATCGCCGCATCGAGGATCGTCGCGTGGATGGCCTGCATGACTCGCGACGGCCCCCACTTCCACCAACCGCGTTCATAATCAGCGACCGCCGCCTCGCGCTCGGTGAGCATCTTCAGAATCGCGGTATGTCGATCTTTCAGTTCCCTCGACAAGAACAGGTCGTTCACGATAAACACGAACAACGCTCGTGAGCAGTGCTTCTGTTTTCGAAAGTGGGCCAGCTGCTTCATCTCCTCGCTCAGATCCCAGGCGATATAGCTGACGTTGACCACCTGATAGTCGGTGTCGAGCTCCAGCTCCAAGAGATGCGGCAATGTCCGCTCGACCGGCACGCCTTGTCCATAGACAAACGAATCGCCCACACAGGCGATGCGTGTCTTTCCCTCCGGCGGCCAATATCCAGGCAGCTCCTTCTCCCGCAACTTCAATTTCGATAGCCGGTATTCCACACACCAGGGCGTTTCCTGGAGCCGGCTCCAGGGCAACGGCTCCCCGGTATTGGTGAGCAGTTCCCAAGGACCTTCCTCGGTATCGGGAAGCGGATCAAATTCCCCGTTCCGGTTCTCTGGAAAGCAATCGTAAAGCAGATGCGGATCATCGGTCCGACGCAACTTTCGCAGGCTGTTCGTCGAAGCCGGCCGGTAATCGATCGCCCGCAGCACCACTTCTGCCACCAGCAAGATCAATAGCAGGCTGAGCAGAATCGCCACAAAACGAAACAGCCAAACGCGCCGGCGAGCTCCGCCTGTTGAAGCCGCGGCGTCACTGTCCGAGGATTCAGGACTCGAAGAGCGGCTAGTTTGTCGGCGCGATGGAGTCATTGATTGCGAATGGAGAGAGTCGTTGGTAGCAAACTATCAAACAGTAAGGACAGCGGAGTGATAGCAACGGTGATCAATCGCATGCGGACTCCCAATCCTACCAGGACCCTAGTAGCACGGCTACGCTCGACGCTCTTTCACCGCTAGTCGTGATAGCGATGCTAAATACAAGAAAAACAGGCTGCTGCGCCTTTCCGACGCGTCCGCCACGCCGCCCATCATGTCAAGCTTTACCGGTTGTAACGGTTGTCCGGGTTCGTCCGGTAATTCGCTTGTTGCGGGTCATGTCGGTCGATCTGAATATAGCGGCGGGCTCTGGTGCTCATTCCAGGGGCGTAGTCCATCGAAGGGCCACGCAAGATCGCCAATCCCGGTCGCAAGCCCTCGTCGTTAGCCTTGTCCGCTAATCGCGCCCGCATTCATAAAAGAAGGTACCCAGCCATGTCGGTCGAGAAATCGGGGCGAACCCTAGCGGCGTTCGCCCTTTGCCTGACGTTAGCCGCCGCCGTTCACCTAACGACCGCCCAACAAGCGGCCGCCCAATACGACGATGGCTACGGCGAAGAATGCGCCGATTGCGAAGGCTGCTACCACGACTTTGGGCACGCCCCCTGGCTGTTCGGGGGCTCCGCTGAATGCCCGCTGACAATTCGCGCCGGTGCCCTTTATCTCAAAAAAGATTGCCAAAGCGCTCGCGATCTCATCGGCCGCCGCGATTCTCCCGTGCCAGGAACGACACAACCGGTCATCGACGCGGAAGACATCGACGTCGATTTTGAGATCGGTTGGGAGGCATCGGTCGAACTACAGCTCTACGACCACTGCTCGGCGGAGGTCCGCTACTTTGAAGTTCTTGATGAAATGACCGAAGGCTTCGATCTGCAAAATGCTTACGGCTGGGGATTTGCCACCTCGCAGGGGACCGACTTTTACGGATTATTTTCCAACCTCACCCAAACCGTCGGCGGATCATTCGCCTACGAAACATCCCTGCGAAGTGCCGAAGCCCATTGGAAACGAAAAGGGGACTGGTTTGACTTGCTCTGCGGATTTCGCTACCTGCAGCTCGACGAATTCATGCAACTGAATCTGGCCAACAGCAACTCCGGCACGACCAACCTCGTCTTCTACGATGTCCAGAATGAGCTATATGGTGTGCAGATCGGTTTGGACGCGGCACTGTTCGACCCCCAGGACATCTTCCAACTTGACTGCTTCGGTCGAGCCGGCCTGTACTACGACAACATCACAGTCCGTAACGGAAACACGTCGAATTTGTTCGCCGACAGCAACAATCAAATATTCGACGACGACATTTCAGCGGTATGCGAAGTCGGCGTCGCCGGCATGATCAACTGGCCCAATGGCTGGTCGCTTCGCGTGGGGGCGCAATGGCTGTGGATCAACGAGGTCGCCCTGGTCACCGATCAGTCTTACGTCAACGGCTTTCCCAACGCGGCCGGCCTGACAGCCGTCGATACCAGCGGTACCGCCTCGTACGTGGCCATCTTCGGCGGCCTACAATACGTGCATTAAGAGCGGGGCGGCAAAGTCTCGCGGCGCGTGCGCACGCGCGAGCGTGTTTGCCTTTTCCTTACGGGCCGCAGGGCCAGTGCAGGTCACCGACCAGCCACGACAATCTTCAAGCTACCAAAGCACATTGCGTATGCAACAGGAACCCCTCAAATCAGCGGCTACCCGCATCTCCCGATCCCCAAGTGGGCTCAATTTGATTTGACATTTCGCCCAGAATCACGATAATGGCGCACGTGACAACGAGAAGAAATTGCCGGGTGCCACTGCTGGCCCTGTCTTCAGGTGACAGCCCAGCAGTGCGGTAGTCGAAGAAGCACTGGCAAAGCCAGTGGCACCCAATCAGAAAACAACACATAACCATCGCGTCTGTGGTATCCATTGGAGCTGGAAGGGAGAGTGCCCTCCGGTATTCGAGAGAGAGCCCGCGCTGACTCCGGTCCGTCAAGGATGCGAGTCCGTGCGGGCTTTCTCAATGGACCGTAGAAACATATGAACGGGAGGGCGAGGCACGCGTGCGAGCCGCCGTGGGGGATCGATTCAATTGCAAGGGTGCCACTGCTGGTTTATCCAGCAGTGTGGTAACTCATTTTGGCAGCACCCACTGCTGGGCAAGCCAGCAGTGGCACACGCTTTGCGATTTCCCCAGCACTGGCGGAGCCAGTGGCACCCAAGCATTTATCCCGAAGCGTGAGCGAGACCGAGGTCATTAAGGCAGGACAACAGGTTGGACATGATTGATCCCGTCTTATCCTGTCCATCCTGTCAAAAAAAGGAATCACCAAACGACACTCCATCACACTTACTCGCAAGCTACCAGTGGCACCCGACCACCACCAACCAAACAAACATTGAACAAACGCCGAACATCGGTCGAACAAATGCGGCACAAACGCGGTACAATGGCCGCACATTCTTCAAAATCTTTCGCCCTTTGGGCCGAGACAGCTCACCTACAACCACCCACCACATTTCCCCTAACATGGCTTCCTACAAGATACTTCTGACCGATTACGCCTGGGACGATCTGGCCATCGAAGAGGCGATCCTCTCTGCCGCCGACGCCGAATTCCTACACCCCAAAAGTAGCAGCGAACAAGACCTGATCGCCGTCGCGCCACAGGCCGACGCAATCATGACGAACTGGGCCCAGGTGCCCGCCTCGGTGATCGCCGCGGCCGAAAAATGCCAAATCATCGCCCGGCTCGGCGTGGGGCTCGACAACATCGACATCACCGCGGCGACCGCGCGGGACATCCCCGTTACCAACGTGCCCGACTACTGCCTGATTGAGGTCGCTGAACACACCATCGCCTTGATCATGTCGGTGGCGCGAAAGGTCGCCTACTACCACGAGGCAACGCAACATGGCACCTACGACCTGACCGCAGGCGATCCGCTCCGAAGAATCGAAGGTCAAACGCTCGGTCTCGTCGGCTTCGGTCAGATTGCACGTCGTGTGGCGGCGAAGGCCCAAGGACTTGGCCTCAACATCCTGGCCACCAGTCGCTCCCGACGCGATCCAGTCGAAGGCGTCACCTTCTGCGACCTGGACGAATTGCTACGAGAGAGTGACTACGTCTCGCTCCACTGCCCACTCACGCCGGAAACAAAGCATCTCGTCAGCACAGAACAGCTGGCCCTCATGAAACCGACGGCCAGGCTCATCAACACGGCCCGTGGGGGTGTGGTCGATCACGAAGCACTCGCCGCGGCACTCGCGAGTGGCCAAATCGCCGGGGCAGCCCTCGACGTCCAGACACCGGAACCACCCGATCTCACCGCCGCTCCCTACAGCGACCCGCGGGTGATTGTAACGCCTCACGCTGCCTTCGTCTCGGAAGAAAGCCTGGCCGATCTCCGCACGCGCTCCGCACAGCAAGTAATCGACCGTCTTCAGGGCCGCACGCCGGCGAACATCGTCAATGGAGTGGAACTCGAGTGAAGCGGAACGCGGAACGAACCAAGAGGAGGCGAAATGGGGCCGCAGGAGGCAGGCGAGGGCAGCTCAGCACCACGAGCCATCTGGGCTCCGATGAGGCAGGCCGCAGGCCGGCAAATCGCCTCACATCCGGTAGACGCGGCACAATCGGAAGCGGCCGCTCCATTCGCTTTGACGCAGCCCCTAGGGTGGCCTACATAACTGTAGATAAGTGTTGGGAAATTATAGGGTTAGGGCCCCCACCTTCGGACCAGCCGAAGCGCAGGCACCCGGACCGGTCCCAACATATGCGCGCGGAGTGCGCGCCGCGACGCAGCGGAAACGATAGCGACAGAGAAAGCGCATCGCGAAGGACGCCGGTGGAAGACCACGAAACGGACATCTCGGAACGCGAACCGCTAACGCGGGAAGCATGGCAGCAAGAGCTCGCCGCGCAACGAGCGCGCGCCGAAGAATTCCTCGCTGCGCAGAGCGCCGCGATTGACGAGGTGGAAGCGGCGCTCGCAGCGCAGCTCACCCAGCTCTCGGCGGAGATGGCCTCGGTCGCTCACGCCACGGAAGAGAACGCCCAAGATCGCGACGCCTGGCGCACTAAGATCACCGCCTTAGAAGGTCGCCTCATCGAGGCGGAACGAATCAAGGCCTCGCTCGACGCGCAGCGAACCGCCTGGGCCGAAGCCCGCGGGGAATGGGAAACGACTCAAGAGGCGCACATCGCCCGGCTCACCGAGGCCCAGCGCCACTCCGCGGAGCAGCAGGCCGAGATCGCCGCCGGTCAGGCCGAACTGGCAAGTCAGCGAGCCACGCTAGAAGCGACGCTCGCCGAGGCGAACGCCCGGCGAGAGCACTACGAACAACAGCTTGCCACGCTCGCCGAAGAAAACCGCCAGCGACTCGCCGAGCTCGATCAAGAAAATCAAGCCCGACTGGCGGAGCTTCAGCAAGAACGAAACGAACTGGAAGAGCTCAAGGACGAGACGCGTCGTCAGCGACGGCAGATCGCCAAGGAGTTTCGCCAACAGCGGACGGCTCTGCACCAGCAGCTAGCCGAAGCGCGACAACAGGCGGCCGCGCTCGAAGAGCGGCTCGCCCACGCGCAGGCGGCAACGGCGCAAGACACGGCCGCTTCGTCGGAAGTGGTACAGGAGCCAGCGGCGCCGGCCGCCGATTTGAGCGAAGAGCTGGCCGACTGGCAGCGCAAATACGGCCTGGCGATGGAGGAGATTCGCAAGCTTCGCACCGACATCGAAGAGCTCGAGTCACAACCGACGCAGACCGCAACAACCACCAGTGCTCCGCCCCCCGCAGTTGAAGAAAGCAGCAGCGGCGGCTTCGACTGGGAAGCCGAAAAGCGACGGATGATGGCCGAATACGACGACGTCGACGCTGGCGATTCGGCAGCGCAGAAGGATCGCATCGCGGTCGAAGAAGTGATCCGCAAGACGGATGAGATCGTGGCGGCCAAGGATCGAGAAATCGCCCAGCTGCAACAAGAGCTGACAGAGCTTCGCGAGACAAGCCACGCCGTGGTCAGCAATGCCGACGAACTGGAACAGTTGGTCGACGCCGACGAATTGATCCAGCAAGAACGGGCCAACCTTGAAGCTCTCAAAGAAGAGCTCAACGAGAAACTTCGCCAGGCCGAGGTCGACCTCTCCATGGAGCGAGCCAAGATCGCTCGTGAACGCGCAGAGATGGAAGAGATGGCCGGATCCATGCAATCTCCGCAAGCCGAAGACGAGGCGAACGAAAAGGCGGCCGATTCCGGCGACGGAAAATCACCCCGAGGCCGTTGGCTCTCACGACTCGGCCTGGCCGGAGAGGAAGACGAGAAGTAAATGAATCGACAGGCTGGAAAACTGACCGACTGAAAAATAGGAGGTCTGTCGAGAGTGGGCGACGAAAGAAAGATCGGGCAGAACAATCCAGACCAAAGAGGCATCGCATGCGACAGGAATCGCTCGCTTGGCCAACTATCTTCAATCTTGGCCCGGGGTAAATCCGATGCGTAACAGGAAGACCGCGCGCGACGCGATGCAACAGACGACAGCATCGCTAGCAAGGCTATTGCCGCAGACGGCAAGGCCAGCCTCGGGCGCGGCGGCACCTATTCGCACGCGGAGTGACAACATGGCCACGGCCTTCAAGCGATCGAATCCGAGTCCCCGATACCGTGAACTCATCTCGCAGTATCAGCAACTGCACCTCTACGGGGACGTACGCCGCAACATTCCTCCAGAGAAGCACTACGATGGGCACGCGTTACCTCGACACGCGAAATCGATCAAGGCGTTGGTGCAGCATTTTAAAGCGTTGACGATTCTCGACTACGGTTCGGGAAAAGGCAAGCAATACACACAACCGATTACGCTGGACGACGGTCAGCGGTACGAGTCGATTCCCGAGTATTGGGACGTCGATTCGCTCACTTGCTACGATCCAGGCTACGAGCCCTTTAGCGGATTGCCCGAGGGCACCTTCGACGGCGTAATTAGTACCGACGTCATGGAACACGTCGCGGAAGATGATCTGGAATGGGTCGTCGAGGAGATGTTCTCACTGGCACGCAAATTCCTCTTCGTAAATGCAGCATCGTACGAAGCGTTTGCGCATCTTCCCAACGGCGAGAACGCACACTGCACAGTTCGCCCGGTCCAGTGGTGGCAAGATTTGATGAAGCGCATCGGGGCACGACACCCGGAAGTGCGGTACTTCATGTCGATCGATTTTCGAGACGGCACTCCGCCTCACTACCGAGACAGCAGCCCTCCCCAACTCTTTCAGGGTTAGCGAGAGGCCAACAACTAGCCATTCTAGTCGACGCCTAAGCCGGCTGATCCCACAACGCTAAGAGCGCGTCGACGTCGGTCAGGTCTTCGAGCAATAGATCCGGCTCCGATTCTTGGAGCCGCTCACGGCTATGCCAGCCGGTGACAACCGCGATCGCCTGAGCATCAATAGCGCGAGCCGCCTCGACATCGAGAGGCGTATCGCCGATGACCCACACCTGCGGCTCTGCTTTGGCTGCGTCACCGTTGGTAGTATCGGTCTGAGCCGCGTGATAGTCGGTGGCCGCCACAAGAGCCTCACGCGCTACCTCATTGCGGTCGACCTGATGGTCGCCGTAGCCACCGAAATCGAAGTGGTGATAGAGGTCGTAATGCGACAGCTTCACACGCGCACCCTCGGCGATGTTGCCGGTCAGTAGCCCCACGAGTACATCGTCGCGCTCGCCAAGCCGCTCAAGCAGCTCAACCACGCCGGGCAACACGCGTCCGGGCTTCTCGGCAAGCATGTGCGGTAGCCGCTCAAGATAGGCCGTGCGAAAACGCTGCCAGTTGGCCTCGTTGTTGTCGATGTCGTGCCGCTCAAAGAGCTGACGCATAATGGCCCGGTCAGTGCGCCCGCTGAAGGGCACACCTTCGCAACCATTGGTGATGCCGAATTGCTCGGCGAGAATCACCTCGAACGCGCCCTGGCCAGCGCCACCGCTGTGGATCAAAGTCCCGTCGATATCGAAAAGGCAGATATGCATGCACATCATTGTAACGAAGCGGGGCAAAATACACAGCCATGGGAGCGCCAGCATGCTAGCCAAAACTTAACGAACACCTAGCAGACGTAACCTACGCGGCGCTTGAATGGCGTCTGTCGCGTGAGTAGAGTTGAATACATAAGGAGATGCGAGCGCGGTCCAGGGATTGATGGTGGACCACAACAATTTGTGACTCGATATTGCGCGACCAAACGTGGGGGCGCTAGAGAGGTCAGCTATGAATCAATCCAAGGTAGCTCTAATCGCCGTCGTTCTAACTCTCGTATTTGGTTCCTCAGCCATGGCCGCCGGTGGTGGATACATCACGGGCGACATGTCCAGCACCGTGGTCGCGCGACCATTTGTTTCCGCCGCTCCGGTGGTACAAAGTGCTCCCGTCTGGCAAGGTGCACCCGTCGCTAGTCCCTGTTGCTCGCAGCCAGTGACCACCTTCCGTCCGGTCGTTGTAGCGCAACCGCAACCGGTCGTAGCCTATCGTCCGGTGGTCGTCGCCCCGCGTCGAGTTGTCACCTACTACGCCCCGCCCGTCTACGCGGCACCGCGGTATGTGACGAACTACGCTCCAGTCGCTGCTCCGGCACCCGCGGTCTACGGGCGTCCGGTCGTGGTGCGAACCAAGGTCTACGTGCCTGGTCAGCCGATCCGCAATGCACTGCGTTGGGTCGCCCCGTAAGGCGTCGCCACTGGCTACGGCTGAATAACGAGGGAAGCGTCTTGCTTCTCTTCAACGTGGCCAATCACACAGGCAGCCCTTGCGCCGTCGGCTTGTGCCTGCTTGACCAACGCGTCGGCACGATTTGCCGGCACGCTAATCAACAACCCGCCCGAGGTCTGCGCGTCGAATAGCAACTCGGCCCGCCGAGAATCGACCGCAGAGTCGATCCGCATCGTCGATTCGGCGAAGCTACGATTCGAGGCACTCGCCCGGGTGACATAGCCGGAGGCCGCCAAGTCGAGTGCGCCCGGAATCTCCGGCAGTCGGGCAACTTCAAGCACCACTGCCACGCCGCTAGCCTGGGCCATTTCATTGGCGTGACCGGCGAGTCCAAAGCCGGTGATATCGGTGACCGCGTTCGCCTCACAGGCATGCGCTGCGTCGCGACCGATGACGTTCAGTTGGGCCATAGCGGCCACTGCCGCGTCGAGCGAGGCAGGCGGACAACGTTCTGCCTTGAAGGCCGTGGTGATAAAGCCGGTTCCTAGCGGCTTGGTAAGCACGAGCGCATCGCCCGGCTTCGCTTCTCGGTTGGTCAACAACTTGGCCGGCTCAACAACGCCCGTGACCGACAGGCCGAATTTGATTTCCACGTCGCGAACGGTGTGACCGCCAGCGACCACGGCGCCCGCTTCTTGCACCTTCTCAGCACCACCACGAAGGATCTCGCCCAACAGCTCCAGCGGCAACTTATCGTCGGGAAAGCCAACCACGTTGAGCACCGTCGTCGGATTCCCACCCATCGCGTAGATGTCACTGATGGAATTGGCGGCCGCGATCTGCCCGAACAGATAAGGATCGTCTACTAGCGGCGGAAAGAAGTCGACCGATTGCACGATGAACAGATCATCGCGCAGCCGATAAACGCCTGCGTCGCTAAAGTCCTCGGGACCAACGACCAGGTTCGGATCGTCAAACTTGGGCAAGTCTCGCACAACCTGTGCGATTCCCTCTTGGGGAAGCTTGCCCGCTCAGCCAGCGCAACTGGCGTAGTCGACGAGTCGTTTCTTGCGACCAAAAAGTCCCATTCCAGCGTTGTCCCATTTGTTAGTTGTGGAGAACGACAGCAGCATCTCACTGACATCGATTCGCGAGCGAACCTGACGTCGGCCGCGGCTGCTTCGCCCACATTGTATCGGCATCCTGACGGTCTCGCGACAGACAGATCCCCTCCAGCCGAGCATCCTTCCTTGCACACTGCTTTACCGGACAGACCCTCTGCCTTTTATAACACGGCCCCGCCGCACGAAATCGGCCAACCTAACGCTCCCATTGCCGCAGGCCGTCGACCAACAGCGAAACGTCGTCCCGCTTCTTCTCGAATACGCCAAACATGACGAGCAGGCCAATACCCAAAGCGATTCCAAACGCCCACCAGGGCCAGACTTCATTCAGGGCCGCGGCCGTATGCCACACCAGGCTGACAATCGACAGCAGCAGGAACGAGGTACCGAGATACAGATAGGCTCGAATCCGCAGGGCAATACCGAGCAAAGCACCCGCAACCGACAACCCCATCACGATCATCACCGGCCACAGCGTCTGATCGACACCACGCATCAACATCTCGCCCGTGGAGCTGACGTAAATCACCGCTGCCGCGAAGTACCGGACGGCCGTGAGCTGCTGCTCGCTGAGCCGGTGCCGATTCAGCTGGGCCGCAACCAGCGCCGACACGGCTGGCGGGATCAGCCACAACTGCGGATGCGCGAAGAGTTGCCACGACTGCTCATGGAATAAGGCCCACAGCGTCGCGTTCCCGGCCAGCACCGCGGCGGCCGTGTAAATCGGTTTTCTCCGCACGAAGGCGAGTACTACGTAGAAGAATCCCACAGTGAAGATCGTCGACGAGTACCCGATCTGCACGCCGTCCCCGAGCAGCGAGTAGCCAATCGCCGGCAACAGTGGTAACAGCGCCCCGGTCCGCTCCAACGGTTCCGCCAATACAGGCAAGTTGGCCCGGCGTGCGAACAGGCCAATCAGCCGACCCGCGAAAGCGATCGCCATCACGATCAGTGGCCAATACGGCAATAACAGACCTTGGAACCATTCTGGCTTCGTCAGGCGAATGTGCACGAAGATCAGACCCAACACGATCTCCGCAGCGTAGACGTAGACCATGCGACCCCGCTCACTCAGCCCCAACGGGTCTGTGCCCCGCGACACGGCGATCGAAATCAGCGTAAGCGCCAGGCCGACCAGCACAATCGCCACCTGAGCAATCTCGCCATCGGTGAAGGGCAATGACACATCCCCGTGTAAGACCCAGCCTGCCTCGGCCACGTGAAGCGTTTCCATACCGAGCGACCAACCAAGAGCACCGATCGTCAGCCCGGCCACTACCACTGCGGCATGCCGAAGAGGAACGAACCACACGCTGTCGCGGCGAATTGCACGAACCGCGACTGTGCCGTAGGCGAACGCCACCGCCGCCAAGGCAACCGTGGCACGGATCGCGTGCTGTAACCAAAACAGATCGGCCTCGACGCTGGGCAACTGCGTCCAACCGGCCTGCACCACCGCAAGCGTTGCCACCAGCAGGGTGCCCAGCCGCATCTTTCGACCACGACCTTCGTAGGTCAGCATCGAGAGCGCCGGGACCAATAGTCCCACTGCCAATGGAGCGGCCAGGCGAATCGCCGAAGCCTGCTCGGCATCCAGCACGATCACGAAGGAGAACGCCACGACTAGCGTCGCAAGCACCGTGTTCGCCGGCGCCAGCCACCGCCAGGTGCGATTCACGAGCGCCGGAACCTCTGGCACACGCAGTCGGTAAGCCAGCGTGAATAGCGACGTTCTCCAGTGCCAGAGCGTGCTGGTTAGTAGCACGTAGGCGGCGGTGACGATCATCAGCCGCATGACAAATGCTTCAAGCAACGAGACGCCGCTGAGGCGAGTCGTTTCCGCCAACCACCCAGTTGCCGATTCGCGAATGTAATCGATGCCGAGGAAACAGGTGAGATACCCTAGGATCCAAAGTCCCGCCACGTTGTAGCGAGCGCGCGGAACCCACAACGTTGCCACCAACAGAGCCGCCAGCGTCGCAAGCATTAGCAGACTACCGACGTCGGCGACCGCCATATCGAATCCGCCGGAAAAGATGGCCTCAAGTGGCACCAACAGGAGAATCAAGAAGGCAGCGATAAACAGCCCGACAGTGGCGACCAGGTGATAAACAGCTGGGAACCTGTGTTGCGTCGGTTCGTCCCGGACACCGCTGCCAGCAAGATTACCTCGACCAATCCTCCGGCGGTCGACGAACAACCAGAACAGACCGGCGAGTGCCAGAGCGATGACATTCGATTCGACAAAATGAAGGAAGTTCATTTCTGTGAAACTCGCGCTCAGTGGCGGATACCAGATGGACGTCGCGGTGAGCGCGGCCAAACCGGTCGACAAGTACGCCAGGGCGTTGCTCCGCGTACGCACTCCCAGGGCCATCGTGAGAACCATTGCCAAGCCCACGCTCGCCGACGACCAGGGGAAGCCGGCAAGATCACCAATCCAACTACGCAGCGAAAAGACGATCATCAGGCCAATCAGGGCCAGTGCCCCGTTGTGGGCGACCTTCGGCAAGTCCGCCTGCACAAGTCCGTCGCGCCAGTGATTCGGCACCGATCGCAAGAGCCGCGTTTGACAGCAGGCGATGAACGTCAACGGCGTGGCCAGTGCTCCCATCCCTGCCAGTAACGCGTGCTGGGCCGCGTAACTTTGTGGGGGTGCGTTCTCACCAATCGCCACGGCGACTAGCGAAACGAGCGTCAGCGCCGCCACCACAGCCCCCCGTGCCAATTCTCGTGGCCGATACCGCAGGCAGTAGAAGCCACCGGCGATCGTGGCCATCACCAGGGCCAAGTAGCTCGCGACATCATTCCAACAGGCGGTGACCGGGGCGATCTGTTCGGGCGAGACAAAGATCGCCAGCGAGATCGACGTCGCCATCGTGCCCAGCTGCGCCGCCAACACGATTGCCAGCGCCCCGAGCGACCAGCGATTGGTCGATACTCGGGTCCAGCCAAGCAGGTCGCGATCGGTCTCGGCCGACTCCGATTCCGCAACCGACAAGCCTTGAAGGTCTTCACGTCGCTGCCAGGCCATGCGAAGCATCAGGCACACGGCGGTCGCGATTGTGTTACTGGTAAGCAGCGAAATCAGAAGCTCCCCGCCACTGGAGCCGGTCGTGAAGGCCACGATCAGCTGAGCGCAGCTAACCGCCAGGTTGACCAGCAGCGTGGCGGCCAACGCGAACCAGGCAATCCGCTCGCGAGCCGCGTATGCGGCCCAGGCGGCGGCTAGAATCAATAATGGCCCACCATACGACACGATTGGCCCCATGCGGTCGAACACAGAACCGGCTGCCGGTCCCCCCAGTCCGCCATGAACGGCGGCTGCAATCACCAGGCCTAGCGACAGAGCAAGCGCCGGCAGTGCCGCTTGAATCAAGACGACCGTACGCGCCGTCTCGGTCATGATCGCACTCTGTTCGGCCGGAGCGGTGAATCCATAACGGGCCGCCAGCTTGAAGATCGCTTGGCGACAACAAATCACGATGGCTGCCGCGGCCGCGAACAGGGCCATCGACCAACGCAATGCCGAGGCCGTTGCCAGATCGGCGGAGAACGAAGCCGCCACCAACAGCGGGACCGCACTACCGAGATAGAACAGACTGGCCATGCTGCCGGTTGTTGTCTGTTCTCGCAACGCGGCAACCAGGGCCACGCCAACCAGGGCCAATGCCAAGTAGCTACCCACGCCGCTGGCGAGTGCAGGGTCGGTCACACCAACGGTTCGCCAAATCCCTTCACTGAGCGGACCAAGGTGCGAGATCACCAGGATCACGAACGAACCGAGCGTCACGGCCAGTGGTCGCAGGCCGAGCGTTCGATGCGACGCAAAGGCGTGAATCGAGAGGGCGGCGATCGTGCCGATCACCAAAAAGCCTAAGGAGATAAACTGTTCAAACGACATCGCGGTGAGCAATCCAATTGGGGCCGCTTCCTGGCCAGAGGCATAGAACTCCTGCGTTACGCTCGGCATGCACCCCAACAGCGCCAACGTGGCGATCGCGACGACCAGGCCTTGCAGCAACATCCGATCGACGGCCGGCCAAGTTGTCTCCGTCAGACGCTTCAAGAGAACCGACTGCTCGAGCGACTGACGCAGCGCGGAGAACAGCAGGCACCACAGCGCAAGGCCGGCGATTTGTGCCTGAATATGCCGTGGGTCGAAATAGGTATCGCTCCACCAGTCTTGCCGCTGGCAGATCGCGGTGACCGCGAAGCTGACTGCCACGGTGGCGATTGCCTGAAAGGCCGAGAACAGCGTGGCATGACGACGCAACAGGGCCATCGCCAACCAGACGACGCTGATCGTGCCGACGTAGACCGCTTGCCAAGCAAATAGCCCGGAGGTGACATAGAACGCCGCCGGCAGACAGAGCCCCGAAGTCAACAAGGCCGCCAGAGCCATCGGTTCGGCTAAATGTTCGCGTAGCGAAGTTTGCCGCCAGGCTTCGACTGCCAATAGTCCCGAGGCGACGGCGTGGATCAAGAACGCAACCACGATCGGGCGCGATGGCTCGATTCCCACCGCTGCCAGAGTGTCGATCGTGGTCCAGTTGAAGGCCAAGGCGTGAACCAACGTCACCAGCATCAGTACGCTACCGGCGATCGACAACTCAACTCGCCAAATCGATCGAGCGGCGACAAGCGCGGCCGCGGCATAGACACCAAACACGACGGTCGCCCCCATCGCATCTCCCACAGCCGCGAAGAAGCCGGAGTAGAGAGCGATCAACAGACTCGCGGCAGCGACGCAACCGGTGCTAAGAGCATAGGCCCTGGCTGTCGCTTCTTGACCATTGCGGAAGAACCACGCCGCCAGCCCAGCGACTGCAACCGAAAGGACCATCAACACCAGGCCGCTCTCAGCGAGCATCAAGGTCTCGACGAGCATTCGGGAACTGGTCGAAAGCCAGGCGAGGTTGCCTTGGAAGACATGAAACAGCAAGAGCAACGTGAACGCCGTGCAGACGCCTGCGGCAGTGTGCAGCTTGTGCTGTTTGCCGATGATGGCAATTCCCGCTAGTGCTGCGGTCATGATCGTGCCAAGCGCGACCAGCAGTGCTGGTTGCGGCCAGGCAAGTAGTAACGTCACTCCCAGAGCGAGCGAAGAGAACACGACGATCGCCGTCGCAACCGTGCGATACCCGGCCATCGTCGCGCTGAGCGAACCTTTTTGCAGCAGCAGACCGAGGGCCAACACGCTGATGCCCGCAAGCGCCATCGCAGGCGACATGTAGGTCAGCGTGCCATGGAGTCCGTCTGCCTTGAACGCCAGCAACCCCAGAGGAATGATCAGGGCGAACATCGAAATGCCAAGGAACCGTAGTGATTCGACCGCGCGACGGGGTGTGATCCACTGCCAGCGGGAGCCACGGCGTAGCTGCCCCACCAACGCCACGATGAAAGCCGCGACTGGCACGAGTGCGAGTAGACCGACTGTCGACGGTGCTGAACTGGCGTCGGCGGTGCGGTCGACGATCACCTGAGCGGCAGACGTTCCGATCACTGCGACCGGCAACATCCACGTCGTCTGCGAGAGTAGAGCCCGACTGGCAGAAAAGGCAACCGTACCAAACACACCGAGCCCCACGGTCACGGCTGTAAGAAACAACAAATCGGTCGACTGGACTTCGGTCCACTGGGCTTCGGCAGGCGACAGGGCGATACCCGCCAGGAAATTGAGCGGAATCAACAGCAGGGCGATGATCAATAACCCTTGACTCGTGGTTTGCAACTTCCAACGTTTGAGCGTGTACATGCCGGCCCCGTAGATGGCGAGCGTCCCGCCCATGAAAATCAGGGCAGGGAAGTAGGGGATCGCGGTACGCAAGGTCGACCACAGACTGATCACTAGCCCAATCGCACTTCCGACAATGAGAATGCCGCTGAGAATTTCGCCCCAGCGGATGTTTCGCTCTTCCATGAAGGAGGCTAACAGCGAAGTGAACGGGCGACTCGGTGTGACCGGCTCTGGTTCTCGGGACGGTTCTTCGACAGACGCAACAGCAGGCTCGGGTTCAACAACATCCAGAGGGTGAATTGATGCGGACGTCGCTGGCGTCGTTGAAGTAGAAGCCGCAGCGGCTGAAATAGGCTCGAACACAACCGGCTCCGCCACGATCGGCACAACGGGAATCGCTTCAACCGGCTGTGCTGTGGGTGTCTCGTTGGTAGTCGCCCCGTCGTTCAACTTCACAACACTTGGCGGAACAGGTGGCGGGGTGATCGGCACCGGTCCGGCGGGCGTCTGAGTGGAGGATGTTGCGGTTGCCGGCGGGGCGGTTGTCGAACGGGCGGCAGCATCGGCCCGAGCCGCGACCGGTCGTGTACGGAATGAATAAGCCGACGCGCGGAGTACGTTGAGCAACGTCACCTGATCGATTTGCTTGGCCGCGTATAACTCCCGCAATCGGCGGTAGAAGATCTCGCGTTCTCGCTGCTCGATGCGTTTGGCCTCGTCAGGCGAAGATCCAGGCCCAAACAAAGAACGGCCAACGAAGGCGAAGAACACCCAGATTCCATGGCCCAGAACGGCAACGATCGCGAAGACGATCACCAGAATCAGCAAGACAAATAGAGCTTCCATAGCGGTCACGCGCCATTGCAAAAGGTCAGGAATGGGACGCCGTCTTACTTGGAGAGACGGTTTTTCTTTGACCTGAAATTGCAAAGGCCGTGCCACGCAACATCGAACACGCACTAAGTTCCATGAACAACACGACTTAGGGAAACGCCACGCGATTCTTATGAGAACCCGGAAGCCATGCCATGTGCACCTGATGTCCAACTGCTGGCATTGGATGTACAGAAAGACGTCTCACGCTTGGCATTTCAGGAAGAAGCAGCCTGGGTGCAGGACATGCCGACATGCGAGCTTCTGCTGGTCCAATCGATATGCCCGGTGCGACCCGATGCTCGAAGCCCGCAAACTTTGCCTGCGCGGCTTCATCGTCCGACATGTTGCATTTTCGCAACGTAGATTTGTACTTCCTTGCTAGACCGGTATGCCACCAGGTCTACGACGATCCGTGGCGTGGACAAGTATTCCGCCGCTAACCTTCTTCCACGAAGGCGGGTCCGCCCGCTTTCCAGATCGACGCACCATCGGCCGTGATGAACTCGCAGAAGACATTCGCCTGGCTACTCTTCGCATTGGCGATCGCGTTTGCGCCGCACGCGCTTCGTGCAGCCCCGGCGACTACTCCAGTCGCGCCGCACAAGGTCGGCCAAGAGGCGTCGGAAACAACCCGACCGCCGGTGACCGCGCTCACTGTCATGTTCCCCGAACTGGCAGCCCAATCACCCGACGCGCATCGAGCGCACCGTCATTCGGTTGCATTCAAAACACTCATCACCGACGTGGCCGACGGACGACTCGACAACCACTCGCTGCTCGAGGCGAGCGTCGTCGCCAGTCGGATCACGAATGCGGATGTTCGCGAAGAAGTCACTCAACGGATGACGGCCGCTGTTACTTGTCTTCGCGACCGGCTTGCTGAGACCGCAGAGACGCACGAGCGAGCGGCGATCATCCACGCCTATCTCCACGATCACCTCTTCACAGGCCAGTACCGGCTTAGCGCCAGCGACTTGGGAACCGTATTTGAAAGTGGCGATTTCAATTGTGTCAGTGCGACACTCTTGTATTGTCACCTCTGCACAGAACTCAACGTCGAGTGCCAGCTGGTCGCCTGGCGAGATCACGTCGCCTGTCGGGTCATCGGCTCTCGCAGCACGGTGGCCGTGGAGACGACCTGTCCCGATTGGTTCGCGCCGCGCGCGGCGATCGCAACCGATGTCTCCGCAATTCGATCGACTCCCGGGTTTGCCAAACGCCAAGGAAGTCGACGGATCGTTTCCGAGCCACAACTTCTGGCACTGATCGACTACAACCGGAGCGTGGAGTTGTTGCAGGCGAAACAGCATCTTGCCGCCATGCGTGCTAGCCATCGGGCTTTGCAGTTTGACCCGAAGAGCAGCGCGTCGTGGAGTAATTTTCTTGCCGCGGTTAACAATCTGGCCCTGGCCCAATGTCGTCAGGGCGATCACCGATCGGCACTCGACTTGTTGCGTCGTGGTCGTGCCGTGGCCCCGACATTCTCGGCGTTCGACGCCAATGACGGCTACGTACGACGCCAGCTGCGTGAGGCGAATTTGCAACGCGGCTAAGGCGGACGACTCTTTCGCGATAATTCATCCGAACTGCAGGTTGGATAGATCCTTTTCAAGTTTGACAGACGCTGATTCGTGACCTATCTATTTCATTAGCGATGGTGGCGTCCGAAGTTTATTGGCCAGCGCGTTCGCGCCATGCTAGGCAGCCGATGACTTCATATTGTGCCCACGAGATCTTCGCGAAGTCCGTGGTTCACTCCACCCCGCTAATCCCAAGCTTTCGATAGCTCAAGTTTTGATCACGCCGTTTGGCTACCTGCTGCGGCGGCCAGACTCATTGTCTTGTCTTCCACCTGTTGAATTCACCGTTGAATTCACGCTTGAACCGTTACTTATACTTACCGTCCACGAGAACCTCTGACATGAACAATTCCTCTCCAATGTCAGAGTCGGCTGCTGGCCACGACTCCGCTTCCAGGCAAGAAAACGCGTTCGCCACTGGCCTGCTCGCAGACTGGCCACCGGTCGTGACTCCGCCCAGCGAAGAAGCCAGTCTGACCGATCGTATGCAAAGCCTGCTCCAAGGCTTGCAACCGGACAACGTCGTTACAGAGAGTCGCCGCCGGGAACAGCGATATCCTTACCCTTGCTTGCTGCGAGTGATCCCCTGGTCGGATGACGACTCATTCGACGCCTCGACCTCGTTCGCCGCTTGCGAACATGAAAGCATGACGGTCGTCGGTCGCCATCTGTCGTTGCACGGCATTGGCTTCTTTCATCAACAGCCGATTGCCGATCGACTGGTTCTGATTGAGCTACCCGATGCAACCTCGGCAATGCCGCTGCGGGTGATTGTCAAACTCTCTCGCTGCCGCTTCGCCCGCGAAGGCTGGTACGAAAGTGGTGGCCGTCTGATCGGCAAGATTGGCTAAGCGAAGAGTCGGCCGACGGACTCATCGCTCCAACGCATTCTCTCTTCGTGCGCGCCTGATGTTCCGTTTTGTCCGATTGCGCGGATTGACGAAGACGCATTGGCGCCACAACCTCTGACGGGTCGAAGTCTAACAAGCGTGACAAGCGGTGCATCAACGCCGCCCCTGCGACCACGACCCTTGCGCCTTATTCCCCTGAAGAGGTTAGCTGCAATGAACGAATCAGCCATCGGCCCCTGTACCGACGTTCTCTGCATCGACGACGACCCGAACATCCTGGCGGGTCTGACGCAACTGCTCATGGGCGCGGGACACATGTGCCGTTGCTGCGGCGATCGAGATTCGGCGCTCAAGAGTTTGCGCGAGAGTGCCCCGGATCTAGTGATCGTGGACATCAACCTGGGCGAGGAGAGCGGCCTCGATCTGTGCGACCAGATGCGACAGAACGAGCACTTGCAGGACGTGCCGGTCATTTTCCTGGCCGGCGCCGAGATCCCTAACATCGTACAGCGGACGCGAAGTGTAGGAGGCACCTACTACCTTCGCAAACCGTACGACGCAGAAGTGCTCCTGGAGCTCGTGGAGAAGGCGTTGTGGATGCCACACGTGTCGAAGACGCACCTGGCTAGCCCGCACTTCAGCGGAGCCCAAGTCCCGCAAAGCCAGGCACAGGGCATCCCGGCCCCGGCACAGGGCCTGCCAAGTCCGTCAATGCGGCGTTAGACAGGAGCCGCAGAGGAAGCGGAAACCACGACGGGTTGTCATCGTTCCAGCTCCCCGTCGTTCCGGCTCCCCGTCGGTCCAGCTTTCGGAGTGCGGCCCCACCCCGTTTTTGGCCGCCCATTAGTGATGACTATTAAGGCAGCCGGGCGAAATCCCCATCAACAGGGCCAGCCGCACCAGCTCGACGAGCGAATGAACTTCCATCTGATGGAAGATTCGGTGACGGCGGCCCTCGACGGTTCGTAGACCGATGTCGCACTTTTTCGCGATGGTCTTGTTGGGAACCCCTTCGACGACCAATTTCATAATCTTGCGATCTCGAGCGTTGAGAGCCTCGTAGCGGGCGTGGGCGCGAGCGACTCGGCTTCGCTCCCGGTAGGTCTCTCGATCGAATCGAAGCGCCTGTCGAATCGCTTCCAACAGTTCGTCCGGATCGCAAGGTCGCTGCAAGACCGTCATGGCCCCTTGCTGCATCGCCCGAACCACCGTGCCTAAATCCCCATTGGCGGGCGAAAGTGCGATCATCGGAAGTCCAACACGACGTTTTGTTAGCTCGCGTTGCAGCTCGAGTCCGCCCATCCCCGGCAGTTCCAAACTCGCCACGATGCAACCGCGACTCTTCCCATCCACGGCGTCGAGCAGCTCCTCTGCCGAGCCAAATAATCTACAGATCATTTTCTTGCTCTGCACGGTGCGCGATAACAAGTTGCGTGTCGACGACGCGCCGTCGATAACGAAAACCATTTGATTCTTAAGCGTCATTCGCGATTCCTGGCGTGGGATACTCCGAGGCACTTTCGTTGAGGTTCGTTCCAGTTGATTGCTACATGCGGACTCTTCCCCGCGACGGGATTCCTGCTCGCGAGTAGTCGGAGGCCGTCTCGGCTCCGGCTTCGTCCGCACGACGGATACGTCGCGTCGCAATGGGACGCCGTCGGTTGCCGTGGTTAGAGAAAGAGGTACGGAGGCATTGACTGTTTTTCCAGGAATCGTCGACATCGTTACTCCCATGCGTCTTCTTGAAGTCGTCTGCTTCAACTTGCGCCAAGACAGCCCTTCAACGGGTTCATAACGAACGAGCCCCCGCTGAACCGGACTATCTCGTGTGGTTCACCATTGCCGCTGCTTCTCTGATCCGACTCCTGCTCTTCTGCTTGCCACCAACACTCCCACCGCTGGGAATCTCTGCCACCGCCGCTGCCCCCTACGGTCGCGTGGGACCGCCGGCGGTGGGTGCTTCTGAAACGGACGCCGAAATCACGATGTCGGCGTATTCGCTACCCAAGCCTGAATGCCGGTCGTCACCATAGATGATGAGGGTGTCAACAGAATGTCACCGCAAATCGAAAGCGTCGCTATTTTCTGAAGATTTCTGAAGAAGTTTGACGGTCGTAGCACTTCGCCGCGGCTTTCGCCCCCGTGAATCGGTCCCATGGCGCGGTCAATAGATAATGTTGCGGCCCATTGATAATTGACGAACCCGATTAGTGGCGAGATAATTCGAGTGCACTCGTGACCGTAAAGTGACCGGTGAAATGATGGTCACGGGGAAACGATCGTGCCACGCCGATCGACCAAGAGCCTGCAAACCCAAGGGCCCCGGGCCCTGAAAACAACCTAACCCCATCTCGAGTTATGGAGAGACAAAGCCATGGAAGCTCAATCCTGTGACATTTTGAGCGGCAAGAAGTGCGTGCCGTGCGAAGGCGGAGTCGATCCCTATTCGCTCGAAGAATCGCAAGCCCAGCTAGAACTGCTCGAAGGATGGCAGCTGACCGAAGATGGCCAGCGAATCCGCAAAGAGTGGACGGTCAAGAACTTCAGGGCCGGCATGGCGTTCTTCAACCAGGTCGCCGAAATAGCCGAAGACGACGGACATCATCCCGACTTGCACATCGCCGGCTATCGAAACGTGGCAATCGAACTCTGGACGCACGCCATCGGCGGGCTGTCGGAAAACGACTTTATCCTGGCCGCCAAGATCGATCAGGTTCCCGTCGAGCTGCAGTAGCTGACCATCGCCGTCCAAAGAAACGCAAGATGGCGGCGTCAAAAAGTGCGTGAAGCGGCCAAGAGGTGAAGCCGAGAATCTAGCGGTGATAACTGCCAGGATTCCACGGCCAGTAACCGGTTCGCACGCCACCGAAGCGGATTTCAAAACCGCCGGTCAACGTGAAATTATGCATCGAGCTGACACCGGAACCCGACATGGAGATGTTGTCGAGCAGTTCCAGGCGCAACAGCGTCCAGTTATTGTACCGACATTTGACACCCAAGCCGATCGGAACGGCCAGCACATTGGCATCGTGTCCGCGGCTGGCAATATCTCGGTAGTCGAAATGGGCAATCCCGAGTCCGGCCGTGAAGTAGGGCCGTGTGGTTGTATCGCCCCAAGGATAGTAGACGCCGCTGACGTCCCAAATGATCACGTCGGCCGTCGAAGCAAGTGTCACCCCGCCAGGCGTCTGCACGTCGGGAGCCGCGAACATCAGCCGCGTCTCGTAACCCCAATGGTGCGTGACGTCTTGGCCAAGACGATATCCGCCGACCACCGTGTTGTCGAGCTTGTATCTTCCCGCCACGAGATCGTCTCCGACGAAAGCACCCATGAACCAGTCGGCGTGGTAAGGTCGATTGAGCCAGCTGGTTCCGTGTAGCGGTTCGCGACGCATTAGCTTGTGCAATCGATCCATGGCGGGCAGCTTCTTGAGCGGTGCACACCACTTGTCGAATTGGTAGTGAATTGTTTGCCAGTTAATGACGTCTTCCAGGCAGATCCAACCACTTCCGCCACAGCCACAACCGCGCGATCCACAGGCCGATCCGCGAGAGCAGGACCCGCAGTCCGCGCAGTCTGAGAAATTCGATTCCGCTTCTAGATAGGCATCGTCCGAGATCAATTCATCGGTCGGAAGATAGTCGAGCGATGAAGGGGGTTCGCCAGAATCGTACTCGGATGGGTCGTAGAAACTGCCATCAGCCATGCCGTCTCCCGACGCCCGGCCTGCATGTTCCGAGATTGGACGAGAGTAGGGCGTTTCGTCGGCTGGCTCGGGACCATCGAAGAGCTGCGCATCGCCAAGCGCTGGCTGCAACACAGCCACCGCCGAGAGCAGGGCAACGATGAACACCAAGAATCGCATTCAGACCACACGATGGATCGAGTCTGGAAACTGAGCTGGGCGACTCGCGCGAACGCGCGAAGAAATTCCACCAGCGTTTCCGGCGCAGTGAAAGGCAGTAAAACGCGGCGGGATTATCTTGATCCAACCTCCTTGTGTCAATGGAATTGCGACCCCGCTGGCAGTGCCAGCGAAGGATCACCCGCAGGCCACGACTGGAGCGGTCATGCCTGTAAGCCGAAATGGCCGTAAGAAGCCCCTGTTACCTCTTGTTTGCGCAACTTGACAGCCCGTGCAGGTCGCAGTTAGTCTAGTCATAAACGGGAGTTAGAGCATTTTTGGAACTAGCCGAGGCGTTCGCCTCATCGTACTTCTGCGTGACGCATAAGCCAGCACCGAAACCCGCTGGCGTCTCACTCGTCTTTGAGAAGAGGTGATTGGGTCGCAGTCAGGTCGGATGGCCAGCGCGCCAATGGTTCCGCTTAGCGGCCGAACTTGGTAACGAGCATGGGTGACTTCACGGATATTTTGCTCCGTCAGGGTGCTGTGAGCCCCGACCAACTCGATGAAGCCAATCAAATGGCTCGCGAGTCGAACATGACGCTGAGCGAAGCGCTCATTCGGTTGGGCTACTCCACCGGCGACGAAGTCATGCGGGCCATGGCCGAAGAGCATCGACTCGACTTCGTGAACCTGGAAGAAGTCGTCATCCCACCTTCGGTGATCGAACTGGTGCCCGAATCGGTCGCCCGCGAAAACATTATCTTGCCAATGGCGGAGGAAGGTGGTTCGCTGAAGGTCATCGTCAGCGATCCGCTCGACCTCGACACCTTCGACAAACTGCGGTTCATTTTGAATCGCCAGATCGACATTGCGCTTGCCCCGCGCGAGGCGATCTTGGGTGCCATCAATCGGCATTACGGAGCGATCGACGGCGAGAGCGCCGACTCGATGCTACAAGACTTTACCGACACCGCGATCGATTTCACCGAGACCGAGTTCGAAGAAGAACCGGAAGAGGAAATCATCGACGAGACCAGCGCCCCGATCGTGCGGCTCACTCAGCTGATCATCGGCGAAGCGGTCCAGCTACGAGCTTCCGATATTCACATCGAGCCGTTCGAAGATCGGGTTCGTATTCGGTACCGCATCGACGGCGTGCTGATCGAGCGAGACAGTCCATCACGGCGTCTGCTGGGAGCCCTGCTGTCGCGATTTAAGATCATGGCGAAGATGGACATCGCCGAACGCCGCCGAACCCAGGATGGTCGAATCAAAGTAACCGTCGGCGATAAAGAGCTCGATCTGCGTGTCAGCATGCTGCCGACGAACCACGGGCAAGCCTGCGTGATGCGGCTGCTCGACAAGGACAACATCAAGATTGGTGTTCGCCAGTTGGGACTTTCCGACGAGTCGTTCCAGACCTTTCAGAATTTGATCCAGCGTCCCAACGGCATCTTCCTGGTCACGGGACCGACTGGTTCGGGTAAGACCACCACGCTCTACGCGGCACTCAACGAGCTCAACGGCCCTGACCGAAAGATCATCACTGCCGAGGATCCGGTCGAGTATTACTTGCCGGGCGTTAATCAGGTCGAGGTGAAGGCAGGCATCGGTCTCGACTTCGCGCGCATCATTCGCTCCGTGTTGCGACAGGCCCCGAACATCATCCTGGTCGGTGAGATGCGAGATACCGAAACGGCTGAAATGGGTATCCAGGCGTCGCTGACCGGTCACTTGGTATTTAGCACGCTCCATACCAATGACGCCCCCAGTGCGATCACGCGACTGATCGACATGGGCGTTCCTTCGTACCTTTGTTCCAGCAGCCTGATGGCGGTATTGGCCCAGCGACTGGTCCGCGTTGTTTGCACCAAATGCAAACAGCGATACAAGCCAGGCAAGACGGTGTTACAAGGTGCCGGCATTACCCCGGCCATGGCCGAGGGCGCCGAGTTCGTCCGCGGAAAAGGTTGCGGACATTGCCAAAAGAGTGGTTATCGCGGCCGTATCGGCATCTACGAGCTGATGGTCATGACGCCGCGCATCCGACAGCTTGCCTTTGAAAGCGCATCGACGCAGGAAATTCGCAAGGCGGCAGTCGACGAAGGTATGGTCACCCTCTACGGAGACGGAATCAAGAAGGCTCTCGCTGGAGTCACCACGATCGAAGAGGTGTTCCGCGTGGCCAAGCAAGAAGGCGAATCCCATTAAGTAAGGAAACACTCGTGGCGACAATTTCAATGGACAAGCTGTTGCAGGCGACCGTCAAACAAGGCGCGAGCGATCTGCACATCACGGTCGGTCAACCTCCGGTGCTGCGCCTGGACGGCAGCATGCGCAAGCTGCAAACCGACGACTTAACGCCCGAGGACACCGAGGCGTTGATGAAGAGCATCACGCCGGAGCATCGTCAGCGAGAGCTACAAGAAGGTGGCAGCACCGACTACGGTATTTCCTTCTCGGAAGAAGCCCGTTTTCGTGTGGCCGTCTTCAAGCAGAAGGGCCACGTCGCGATGGTTCTTCGACAGATTCCCAATACGTTGTTGACGATGGAACAGCTCGGCCTGCCTGCGATCTGCCAGCACCTCTGCATGCGTCCGCGCGGCCTGTTCCTAGTGACTGGCCCAACCGGATCCGGAAAGAGTACGACGCTGGCCAGCATGATCAACCACATCAACGAGACGGTCGATCATCACATCATTACGATCGAAGACCCAGTTGAATTCATTCACGAACACAAACGAAGCGTTGTCAATCAACGGGAAGTCGGGGAGGACGTTCCCTCCTTCTCCGAGGCGCTAAGGCGCGCCTTGCGTCAAGATCCGGACGTCATCCTGGTAGGTGAATTGCGAGACCTGGAAACGATCGAAGCGGCCATCACTGCCGCGGAAACGGGCCACGTCGTGTTCGGCACTCTGCATACGACCGGTGCCCAAGGTACCGTGAACCGAATCATCGATGTCTTTCCGACCAACCAGCAAGAACAGATTCGCACGCAGCTGGCCACGGCCATCATTGGTGTTCTTTCGCAAACACTTCTGCCGCGAATCGAAGGAGGACGTGTTGCCGCCTACGAAATGTTGGTAGCGACTCCCGGTATCGCCAACCTGATTCGCGAGAACAAGACGTTTCGCATCAACTCCTCGATTCAGACCGGTGCCAAGCAAGGCATGCAGCTCTTGGACGATGCGCTCTACAACCTTTGGAGCGATGGAATTTGTGATCGAGCGGCCGTGCTGGCGAAGGCAAACGACCCGGCGGCACTGGCCGACAAGATCAACAAGATGGAACGAAACATGGCAGGACAGACGGGCTAGAAGACGCACACCCTAGAAGCGGCGGCAACCGTCGCGTGGACAAGGTAACCGTTACATGGCAATTCGACGCATTGGTCAGATCCTCGTAGATCTTGGCTTCATCGACGACGACCAACTGGATGAAATCCTGGTTGCGCAAGAGCAGCGACCCAACGAAATGTTGGGGCAGATTGCCATTAGTCTCAACCTCATCAGTGACGAGCAGCTGGCGCAAGCCTTGGCCGAACAGATGGGGATGCAGGTCGTTTCGCTCGACGAGATCGAAATTCCGGAGGAAGTGCTCTCCCAGGTCACCGAACCGATGGCGCAACTCTACCGCGTCATTCCGATCAAGCTGGAAGACAACGCGCTCACGGTCGCCATGTGCGAACCGCAGAAGATCACGATTCAAGACGAGCTGCGTACCTTCCTGGGTTTTGATATTCGCCCGGTTGTCGCCACCGAAAAGGACATCAATCGAGCGCTCGAGAGATTCTATGCCGCGAGTGGAGAAAGCTTCGAGAATCTCGTCCAAGACATGGAAGATGACGAGGATCTCGCGGCGGCCGCCTTTGAGCTGGAACAAGCCGGCAAGATCGATCTGACCGACGTGCAGGCCTTGGCCGACAGTGCCCCCGTGCGTCGCCTGCTGAACATGGTCCTTCTGCTGGCCATTAAAGACCGCGCCAGCGATCTTCATTTTGAGCCGTTTGAAGATGAATTTCGCATTCGGGTCAAAGCCGACGGCGTGCTTTATGAAATGGTACCGCCACCACGACATCTGGCGTTTGCGATTACCACCCGCATCAAGGTCATGGCCAATCTCGACATCGCCGAACGTCGCTTGCCGCAAGATGGTCGAATTGAACTGACCGTCGGCGGTCACCCGGTCGACTTGCGTGTGGCGGTGTTGCCGACCATGTTCGGTGAAAGTGTCGTGCTGCGAGTGCTCGATCGAACGGTCGTCTCGCTCGACCTGGCCAATCTCGGGCTGGATCCCGACGTTCTCCGCGACTTCCGCGAAATCATCGCTCGTCCCAACGGCATCGTACTGGTGACGGGTCCTACCGGTTCAGGAAAAACAACCACGCTCTACGGTGCCTTGGTCGAATTGAATACGGTGGAAGACAAGTTGATCACCACCGAGGATCCGGTTGAATACGACATCGACGGAATCGTGCAATGCCCGATCGACACCTCGATTGGCAACACGTTTGCTAGTTTCTTGCGGGCGATCCTGCGCCAAGATCCCGACAAGATTCTGGTGGGCGAGATCCGCGATCTGGAAACTGCCGAAATCGCCGTGCAGGCATCGCTCACCGGGCATCTGGTATTCAGCACGCTACACACCAATGACGCCCCGAGTACCATCACGCGACTACGCAATATGGGTGTTCCCCCATTCTTGATCACGGCCACGCTAGAAGGGGTCATGGCCCAGCGCTTGGTACGTCGTATCTGCGAGAATTGCAAAGAAGAAACCGCGCCCACGCCAGAAGTAATGGCCGAACTCCAGCTTGAGCCGGCCGACTTTGAAGGCAAAACCATCTACAAGGGTCGTGGCTGCGAAGAATGCAATAGCAGCGGATATAAGGGTCGCGTCGGGCTTTATGAGCTGATGACGATCAACGACGAGATTCGCGACATGATCATGCGTGGGGGATCGACCGAAGAGTTGCGCGTCGCCGCCTGCAACAACGGCATGATCCCACTGCGTGAGGCAGGTATGACGAAACTCTTTTCCGGTCTCACGACGGTTGAAGAAATCGTCCGGGAAACGGTTCTGGAAGCTCTCGGTTAAGGCGACGGCACTGCGGGACGACGACGCAGCCTGCCTGCGAGACTCGTCCACAGTCGGACGTATCCGCGGCCAAGCCACCCTATCGAGCCGGTCGTACCTGGGACATCCCTCAAATGTTCCGGTTTTTCGTGCCCAGGGTTCCAAATATGCGGCGGTTTCGGGAACGACCGCATTTTGCGTAGAATATTGTCTCCGCCGGGCCCAATCGTTTACAATACTCGCAGGGGAAGCAGCCTCGCCGGTGTACCATCGAGCGGGCGAGGACAGAGGAGTAGGTCATGCCGACTTATCAATACGAGGCGATGGACTCGACTGGCCAAGAGATCCGCGACGTCATCGAAGCGGACAGCCAGGAAGAGGCCCAAAATACAATCCGGCAGAAAGGCTACTTCGTTACGAAGATTGCCGAGCGCCGAGGTCGACGCCAAAAGAAAACGGCGGAAGCCGATAAAGCTGAAGGCAAAGAGAAGAAGAAGTCGGGTCGCCAACTCGTCCTCGGTGGCGTCAGCGCGAAGATGCTCGCGCAGTTCACCCGCCAGCTCTCTATTCTGCAAGACGCCGGTCTGCCGATTCTTCGCAGCCTGCGAATTCTCGAAGCTCAGAACAAACCGGGTCGGCTGAAGAACAGCCTGATGGATGTGTGCGACGAGATCGAAGGCGGAGCGACCCTCTCCGAGGCGATGTCCAAGTCGCCCAAGGCATTCGACCGCCTCTACGTGAACATGATCCGCGCTGGCGAGGCGGGTGGTGCCTTGGAAGCCATTCTGGGGCGGCTGGCCGAATTCCAAGAAAAGGCAGAAGCCCTTAAACGTAAAGTCAAAGGCGCGATGGTTTACCCCGTCGTCGTCGTGCTCGTCGCTGGTGGTATCTTGGCATTCATCATGCTGAAGATCGTTCCTTCGTTTAAGGAGATCTTTACCAACTTCGGCATCGAGTTGCCGGCCATGACACAGCACCTCATGGACGCCTCCGACTTCGTCGTTACCAAAGGTTACCTGCTGCTGCTGATACCGATCGGCATGTGGATATTCGTCAAGTTAATGCGCAAGCTCGAAGCGGGCAGGCGAGGCTGGGACACGTTCATCATCAAGATCCCCGTATTCGGTGGCCTGATCGAAAAGAACATCATGGCCCGCACCACGCGAACGCTGGGAACGTTGATCTCCAGCGGCGTGCCGATTCTCGAAGCTCTGAATATCACCAAAGAAACCAGCGGCAACGCGATCTTTGAAAACCTTTACGGTAAAATCATTGAATCGATTCGCGAAGGTGAATCGATTGCCAAGCCGATGAAGGAGTATTCTAGACTTAGCTTCGATCCGATGGCGGCCATGTTCTGGTTCCTCTTCTTCTTCGGTCCCGTCGGATTGGTCATCTACATGATGCGGGCACAGACGCGTGTGGTCGACGATCTGGTCGTCAACATGGTCGATGTCGGTGAAGAAACGGGCGAACTCGACAGCATGCTCTACAAGGTTGCCGATACGTACGACGACGAAGTCGCCGTGCTGACCGACAGCCTGGTGAGCCTGATGGAACCGCTGCTGATCGTCGGTCTCGGCTTGATCATCGGTTTCATCGTCATCGCGCTGTTCTTGCCGCTGATTTCGATTATCCAGAACCTGTCCAAGTAATTCCACAAAAGGTGGTGGCCACGGTCAGCCATGGGGCCCTAGGGCGGCGGTGAAAGAAAATCGCCGCCGGAGAAAGCGTTCCTTGCTGCGTCCGAAATGATGCATCCGAAAACATATTGTCCTTTGCCCGCGCCGTGTCGGGCACCAAGGCACTTTAGCGAAAGCGACTCGCTTCTGCCGGCATAGAATTACTCCGAACAGAGCACCGAATCACTCCGAAACAGAGCATGGCACCGTGTGTGTCGGGAGGCTAATACCATGGACCGCGTTAACGAGTTTCGTCCCCCCCAGTCTCATACCCGATGGCCGGCTTCTTCCCGCCGTGCATCCCGCGGTTTCACGCTGCCGGAACTGCTTGTCGTAGTAACGATCATCGGCATCCTCGCTGGCATCGTGACAACGACCGTCTTCAAGGCCATCACGAAGGCCGAGCGGACTGCCATTTATACGGAAATGACTCAGCTTGGCCTACCGATGGATCAGCTCCGAGCCAAGTACGGCAGTCATCCGCCAGCCGCCATCGGAAGCGCTGCCTTCAGGAAGTACTTCTCAAGGATGTTTCCTCGCTACAACGGCAACCTGACCAACGATCTAGACGCGGTGCTTGGCGCCGTTGATCCTGATTACACCGCGGGGACCACGCGCGTCGATTTGGCGCTGGTGTTTTGGCTGGCTGGCTTCAGCGGAGATCCAGCCAATCCTTTGCGTGATCATGCCGCACGCATGACGGGGCAGACCACCGACGGTTGGCTCTACGACTTCGACAAGGATCGCTTGCGCAACGGTCGTTACGCCCGTGAGGATTCGAGTCCTCACGAGGAACGCTATTACATCTACGTCGATTCGCGCTCGTACGGCCTCGCCGGAATCGATGGCTACGACTTGACCGGATATCGCAAAGGCCCTGGAAATGCCGGCGATTACTACAACGCAGACACCTACCAAATCATCAATCCGGGACGCGACGGCCAGTTTGGTTCCGGTAGCGGTCCCCCGGTATCCGGCCTGCCCTACGAAGGCTTCGACGCCGACAACATTACCAATTTCGGTGGTGCCCGAACGCTGGCTGAATTTTCCGAAGAATAATGCAAACGATCCCCATGACAACTCGCCCGGCGACAATCCCCCCCGTGACAATCCCACGGTTCGCTATGGCTGATGCCACTGGCAACCGGGCACGAGGGCGATCCGGTCTCACTTTGACCGAGCTGTTGGTGGTCATCACCGTACTTTCGATTCTGGCGGCCATGACGGTCCGCACGATGAATCAATCGATCGACGGCAGTCAGATACGCGAGGCGGCTCGCATCGTCAGCTCGACACTCACTGCCGCGCGCAACCGCGCTCAGCAGTCAGAACGGGCGGCGGGAATCACATTTGAGGTGCTCCCTAACAATACCGCTTCGTTAAATATGATCCCGGTCGAAGAACCGCCTCCCTATGGCGGTGACACGACCGCTTCGAAGATCTCTTTTTCTGGCACTTCGATCGTCGGTCGCAAGCGCACGGTAACCGTCACGTTCCATGACAACGGAGGACGAGATCTTGCCGACCTGCATGCCGCCGGCATCATCTCTCGAGGCGATCGCCTGCAACTCGACCATCGCGGCAACATCTACTGGATCACCTCCGCAGACACGGAGTTGGCCGCAGGTAAGATGACCCTGGAGTCTGCGGTTGCGGCCTCGAACACGACTTTTCCGGGCAGCAACACGCCGGTTTCGTTTCAGATCTTTCGACGTCCAAGACCGTCGGCAGCTCCGCCCGTACAATTGCCCAATGGAGCGGTGATCGATCTGGTCATCTCGGGCTACGGGTATGGCAGCACGTTTGGAAATCCCAGCCACACGACGATGCTAAGCGAGTCGCCGATCACCCTAATGTTCAATGCCAATGGCAGCGTACAACAGGTCTTCTACCCCTATCACGACGGCAGCAACTTAGTCGAGGTCAGCCAGGCTCCGTCGTCGACCTACCACTTCCACATCGGGCGGATCGATCAGATCGACTTCTCGAACTCGGCGAATTTGGGAGACCTTAACAACCGTTGGGTCTCGGTCAATTCTCAGACCGGGATGGTCGGCGTCTACGAGAATGCCACTGTCTTCGGGGGTGGAACGACACCGCAGACTCTGCCGCAGATCAACGGCGTTAATGTGGCCGAGGCAAGGCAGTTTGTTCGTACTGGTAAGAGTGTGGGAGAGTAGTGTGACCTTGGATCTATTCCCAACTTGTTCGACCGATTCTGGGCGTCGCATCCCACGGATTGGTCACCGTGGCCTCAGTCTGATCGAGGTTTTGATCTCGATGTTCGTCCTCTCGGTCGGTCTGCTGGGGGTCGCCTCGTTGTTACCTGTCGGTCAGATTCAGATTGCCAAGGGAGAAACGGCAGAACAACAAAGAAACGTGGCCGAAGCGGCCTTCGGACAGATCCGTGCGTCGTGGCTGAACCCCGCCAATTGGTATCACTTCAGCAGCACCGGCGCGACGCGATACGACGCTACAGCTGCGGGCGACTACACGTATGCCGGAGGGCACTATCCCGACACGCCCACACGCCTGCTATTCACCGTGGGCGCGAATCCGACAGCCACCAACATCCCACCGGCAATCGCATTGCCCTCGGGGTATCGATCTCTGGCTGGGGCCATCCTCGAATTTCGAACCGGGCGTCTGCGTGGAATTCGACGCCGAGTCACCGGCGGCTCGTTCACGATTTCGGCATTACCCGCAGGCCTGCTCCCGGAGCCGGGTGACCTCTTTGTCGTGATTCGTAATCAACCGTTCGCCATCGATCCACTCTATATCGCAGCCAACAATACAGCCGATCCTTCGGTCGATCGGTTTCTGTCTTCACCTGGAATGCATCGCATCAGCGCGATGTCCGGTCCGACGACTTCCGGAAGGCTCACGTCAATGGCGGTCGCTGAACACGCCGTGCTATCGCGCGATGACCTGGTGTTCGTTGAACAAGAAGACGATCCCACGTCAACGGGTATCGATGAATCTGGTCCAGCTCAACTGTTTTACTTTGAGGCCGGCGGATCCACGGCTCCTTCGATCAAGCGGCAATCGACCGGCGATTACTCCTGGCTGGCGACCTTTGTTCCGGAGATCCCAAACCCAACGAACGACCCCACGGGCCGTGCTAACGACACCGTATACAACGTCTCGGTGGCGGTGTTCCAACGTCGCCCGGTTCGTGACCTCACGGCCGAACGCGAAGTCGCGCTAACGTTTACCGCTGGTGGTTATGGTGGCGGATTCGCTCGACTCACATCCTCGTCCGCCGCGAACCTGGAAGACGTCGCGGCCGACGAATGGCTATTCGCGGGCAGATCGGACGGCATGGTGTTTAAGTGGTACCGGATCCTTAGCGTGACCGAGGTGCAGCAGAGCGGCAGCGAGTACGTTCGGGAAGTAACGCTTGCCGGTGCCGACTGGCCAGAAGCTGTCAACACCACAGTGACCGCCAAACTGTTTGTCGGTTGTGTCGGTGTTTATCAACGAAGCATGCAGGTCGATCAACTGCTGGAGTATCCGTTACCACCTACGACACCTTAGCTGAACATCGCGATCTGGAGCGGGCAATTCGCCCAGTTCGCAATTCACATTCCGGCAGTTCCCATCGCAAGCGTACAAAATTCGGACCAGTGTCACGGGGCAACGTGATCATTGCGTTCTATGAGAAGAGGTAATCCGATGCGTTCTCGAAGAAAAAATCGTCGTGGCGTGCTGCTACTTGTCTGCCTCGTCATGCTGATTTTGTTCTTACTCTCTGGCCTGACATTCGTGCTCGTTGCATCGCAGTGGCAAACCGGCGCGGAGCAGAATGCCGGCGGTGGCCAACGGGCCAATACCGACTGGCAGGCTGACATTCGTCAGGTCCTCATGGAACTGGTCCGCGGGAGCCAGAACCCACGTTCCCCGATGAAGTTCAATAGCCTGCTCGGCGATCTCTACGGCAACGACGAGGTGAAGACGGTCTTCGTTTCCGGTCGCCCCATGCTCTACGACACAATGCTTGAGGCTGCGAAAGGCAATAACAACTACAATCATCATGCTCAGTTCATCGATTTCTCCCTCAAGGCGGGCAATGGTTATACGCTCGACCCCATGCCTGGCTACTACAACGGCTGCGTGCTGACCGTGACCTCGGGCAAGGCCTCGACAGAGAGTTTTCGTATCGTCAACTACAACTTGCCGAATCCCGGTGCTACGGATCCAGTCGGACGATTCATTGTCATGCCGATCGATTCGGCCGACACGCCGCTTGATAGTGGAAAAAATCGACAGTTCCCCACCGCAGGTGATCTGGTGCTGATCAACGGGCGACCGTTCAACGGAACGGGACTGGGCTACGTATTCTCCGGAAACCCTGGCAGTGTTTCGATCGGACCGGCGGCGCTTCATCCCAATCTCACTTATGCCGGTCTAACGCTCACGCAACTGCAAGGCGGCATGGACGAGCCGTACGACACCTGGGACTTCAACAACCCTTGGCTGGCGCGTTTCGATGGAGCTAGCGTCAAACCGTCTTGGCATGACCCGACGTTGCTGGCCCACCTAGGCGGCACGATTAGCCCAACGGCCCAATTTCGGCCGATTACCCAAAACGCACCCGGATACGCTGGTCACCCTCAGTTCACCGGTGGCAACCCCGGCTTCCATCCAATCAACGGTCCCTGGGACGTCGACAACGACGGGGACGGTATCCGAGATAGCATCTGGATGGACTACGGAGCCCCCGCGCGACAAACTGCCGACGGCAGGCTTTATAAACCGATGGTCGCGATGTACGTGCTGGACCTGGATGGTCGTCCTAATCTCAATACGGCCGGCACAATTACGCACGCGGGGCAAAATTCGTTGGTTCCAAATTTCGAGTCCGCCTCAAGGGAAACCGCCGTCCCCGGTGACGGGGGTAACTACGGGCCGGCGCTTGGCGAACTTGCTGGGGCGGCAGCGACCGTATCCTACAACGTCGTTCGCGGTGAAGGTGCCGGGCCGGCCGAGATCAATCCGGTCTACGTGCTCGATCCGAGCGATCACGCCAACGGCAGGACGATGCTCACGTCGATTCTGACACAGCGCTACAGCAAACAACAAGAAGCAGATCCTTCTCCGAAACCCGGAATCTATGCAACCTCGGGCACGGTCTTCATCGGAACAACACCTATCTCGGCAGCAGACACCGATACCGATCCCCTAAGCTTGCTTACTTTCGTCAATCGCTACGGTGGCAGTGGCGCCTTTGGCAGCAGCGATTTCATGGGTGATGTCATGACCGGCGTGACCCCCTTGGGAACGCCAATGCGTTTCAACTTCTCCGGAAGTGGCGGGTACTTGCGGGCCGCCTTCAACCCCTACAAACAACGGCTTCGTCCTGGTTACGCCTATTGGGGCGAGGACTCTCCCTTCACTCTGGCTCAACTGGAAGCCCTGCTTCGCAGCCACGACCTGGACCAGAGCATCTTGCCGACAGAACTCACTTCACGTGTGAATGTCAGTGACGCTCGCACTCGCATCACGACCGAGTCGTGGAGTCTGCCGGTCGTCAGCAACTCGGCACCTCCCCACCTGCGCGACCTGTTGGCCAGAGCTGGTCGCCATTCGCACCACATCACCGACCTGGTCCGTGCCAAGATGGCCTGGGACTACATCCTCAACGAACAGAGCGTCGATCCCCATACGGCAGATGCGGCGGCGTGTGCCAATGCACTTGCTACGGTTGAAACCCGAGTACACACCCTGCTCAAAGGCGAGCCCGACACGGCCGATCCGACAAGGCTCGCGCGCTGGGGCCGCGCTCTGTCGTTCGAGTTGCTCGCTGGCCGCCCGATGAACGTCAACCGCCTATTCGGCAACGGACGCGACGACAGTTCCGTATTGGGCGGCCAAGGCATCGTCGACGAACCGGAGGACGCTGATACGGGCACTTATCCGGAAAACGAAGGATATGTCTATTCGTCGGAACTTGGATCTGTGCTTGAGCAAATCGGGTTGGCGCCGGATTCAGGCGGCCCCCTTACCACGACTCGGTTTGACGCGAACAACGATGGCATTATGAATTCGGACGACGCCAATGCCCGCTATCTGTTTGCCAAACAGCTCTACATTTTGCTGATGCTCTTGGCTCCGGAAAGTGGCTACCGTGCCTTGTTTGAACCAATAGCGCCGGTTGCTCCCCGCTCGGCGATCACCGAGGCCGAGGCCAAGGAGTTGTACGCCATACGTGTCGCGCAATTTGCCGTCAACGCCGTCGATTTCCGCGATCCTGACGGAATCATGACTCCCTTCGAATTCGACATCGAACCGTTCGACGCCGGGGGTTGGCAAGTCGACGGAGAAGTAGGAACCGTCGATGCCTCTCTCGATCGACGGGTGGTGTGGGGATGCGAAGCCCCGACGTTGATCCTCACCGAGGCAGTCGCTGGACATAACTTGGGGATCAAGGATACCAACACCGACTCGGACGGCGACAAATACACGGCCGAAGGAGCGACGGCGAACGGTGCCACGCAGATGACCGATGACGACGACTTCGATCCGGTTCGTATGCCCGAGGGTTTCGCTCTGTTCGAACTGCTTTGTGTAGCAAAACCACTTAGCTACGGTATCGTACGCCAACCCGTTGTTCCTGAGGACGTGATCGTCCCAGCAGAAACCCCTTCGCGTGAACTATTCGACAGCGGCGGCAGACTCCAGGTCAGTGATAAGGCGGGCAATTCTCCGGTCTGGCGAATGCTGATTAGTGACCCTCATCCTTCGACCAACTCACTGACAAGTCGTCTCGAATCAAAACCACTCACGACGTCGATCGAACCTCATAAGATGAACTTGCTGGGAAAAGACGACCTGGCAAGCAACGACAAAATGTCGATCGATCGAGTGGTCTTGTTTACGACGACGGCCTTAGGCGCGACCCCAGCTATGATCCCGACGGAACGGGACGGCGAAAAATACTATCCGTACATGACATTCCAAAATTTCAACTCTGGCACCCACAACGGGGAAATCTTTGCGGCGCCGGGACAACACATTGTCGTTGGCCCTCGCGTAAACACGCACTTCGGCAATCCCACAGGGCAGCGAATCGAACTCGCCAGAAACAGCGTCGCGGTATACAACTCCTCGGGCAATCTGGTCAATCCGCCCATGGACACTTCCGCCCCTACCAATCCCAACACGTTGCCACCGCTGGTCGTCATTGCCAGCACGGACTATCCGACCGATTGGCCTATCTTGGGTGTCAAGAATGGACTCAACGTGTCCGAGCCGTTGCCGGCCGAATATGACTACTGGGACACCACAGGTGCGGGCAACGATCCCGTGCGACTGGCTCAGGCAATGGATCATTACGATCCGCCTACCCTCGACCCGACGAATCCGCTCGAGCTTAGGTACACCTCCCCCTACCAAGATACTCCGCGCGACGCGGCTTCGGCGACCGGTAACGATGAGACCCCGATTAGTCGCCTCGGGGGCGTCGGTACGCGGCACATTAACAACCATCGAACCGTCTTCTTACAGCGACTGGCGAACCCGCTCAAGGTATTCAACGCGCTAACAAATCCCTACATCACGGTCGACTTCATGCCGATCGACCTGACCATCTTTAACGGCGAACAGAAGGAAGCCGCCGAGGGGGAGTACACGACTCCGGTAAACAGACTCAAGTTTGCCACCCGCCAGAGAGGTCGCAACCACCACAATCTCACCAATGATCCGGAGCTTGATCGCGACGCCTACAACATTTGGGCTCCGGCCATTTTTGATGTCAATGAACCGATCGAAGTCACTCGCAATGGCACCGCCACCGACATTTTCAATTTCGATCTGAACCAGAAGCTCGGATTCATCAACATTAACCAAAGCGGAAGCCACGGCCCGCTGCCAGCTTTGCGACCGACCGCGAGTGCGAGTTTCGAGCCGCAAGATCCGGCCAAGCCGTTCCCGATGATCACCTGGAACGACCGACCGTTCGCTTCAGCCTATGACTTGATGCAAGTACCGGCTAGTTCGCCTGATCGCTTGTACTACGAATTTTCTAACCAGCTGACCGCCGGCAACGTCAATTCGTATGACGCCTTCATGCGACCCTATGAACTAGAACAACAAGATTACGACGGCACTCCATTGGTTGCCGGATCCGGTCATCGATTCGGACACCTGTTGAACTTCTTCAGCTCCGCAGGGCTGGTAAGGCTGTTTGACTTCGTCGGTGTGCCGTCTCCGTTTGTCGACTCACACACGGTCCTTGATCCACGCAGTACAGAATTGACTCGCTACTTTTTTCACGAAGAGCACGCGGACGGAACGTTCACGGATCCGCAGCTAAACTTTGCCAACTTTGTCAATGCCGGCATTCCAGCGCCCCTCAACGACACGGCCGGCTTCTCGCCACCGCACAACGTGGTGTCCAACTACCGAGAACCGGGACGTATCAATCTCAACACCATGACCTCGGAAAGCCAGCTAAGGGCATTGGTCGGCCACTCCGGACGATACCGAACGGGCATGTGGGGACAGTTCCTCGCCAGCCGAGCCGGAACCGGACCGAGTCTGGTGAATACTCCCTTCCGTCCTGGTGCCAGCTCCCCGGTCGACGTGTCGTTGTTGCGTCGCTCGGTAACGAATTCAGCAACACCTCTGTTTGCTCCCCAGCCCAACCAGAACTTGCACAGAAGCACTTCTCGCAACTCTCACTTTGCCTACGAGTCGATCCAACGACTCGGCAACTTGGTAACGTCTCAGTCGAACGTCTACGCGATCTGGATGACGATCGGTTACTTCGAGGTTACGCCAGGTCCGATCAGTCCCGGTCACCAAGACGGATACGCGCTTGGTCGAGAGCTCGGCACCGGTACCGGCAAGATCAACCGCCATCGTGCCTTCTTCATCGTCGACCGCTCGATTCCTGTCGCCTACGAAAACGGCCAGGACCACAACGCGGCCAAGACAATTCGCCTGCAAAGGTTCATTGAATAGCACAAGTGGATGCCGAATCAGCGGGACGTTAACCGGCTTATTCAATCGAATGCCAGCAGGGCACCAGCGCCGCGCGATCGTAGCCGAACCCGTCCAATGGGCAGCGGCTACGCGTTGGACAGAATGTGCAAGATGTCGCCGTCCTGAATGACGTAGTCCTTGAGTTCCTGCCGCATCAACTTGGCCGCTTTCACTTCGCGCTCGCTGCCTAGGCGGAACAGATCGTCGCAGGTCATCGTTTCGGCACGCACGAATCCGCGTGCCAGGTCGCTGTGAATGCCGTCCGCCGCGTCCACGGCCGTCGCCCCCTGAGGAATCATCCAGGTTCGCACTTCCTTGTCGCCAGCGGTGAAAAACAGCATCTGACCGGAAGCGTCGAGGATCTTCCGGATCACCGTGTCGCGATCGATATCGCCGATCCCGAGCTCCTCCATCATCTCAGCGCGCTCGTCCTCTTCCATTCGGGCCAACTCAACCGCCAGCCCGATCGGAATCGCCACCGCTTTAACGCCTTCAGGGGCTTCTTTGACAAAGCGTTCCGGGTCGGTCTCGTCATCGGCAACGTTGAAAATGACGATACGGGTCAATTCGGTCAGCAGCTGAAATGAACGGGTCGCTTTGTGCTGCTCTTCGGTCATTTCGATTTCGGTGAGCGGCGTTCCCGCTTCGAGCGACGCCAAGAGCGGCTCCAGCGCCGCCAGCTCGGCTTCTTCTTGAGCCCGCGTAGGACGCGGCTTCTTGACCGATTCACGCAAACGTTCGACTCGCCCAGCCACGATCTCCATGTCAGCCAACAGCAGATCCTCCGCCAGCGAATTGCATTCCTCAATCGCGTCGCCACCGCTAAAGGCATCAACAACGTGGACCAGGCAACCTGCCTCACGAATCAAACTCAACCGCGAGGCGTTCCCCTCGTGACTACGATCGAGGCCCGGCGTATCAAACAGCTGCATCGCCGCAAGCGTGATTTTCTTCGGCTCGTAAATCTCGCACAGCTTGGCCACACGCGGCTCCGGCACGGTCGCCATCGCCGACTGCGTGACGTGCGAGAGCGACGGGTCGGCCGCGATTTCGGTGAGCCACTCAAAGAGGGTGCTCTTGCCAGAACCTTGATATCCTACGATGCCGATCTTCATCCGTTGCCTGCGTCTATCTTGTCTTTAGGAGGGAATGTCTTTTCGAGCGTGGCAAAAGCGGTTGACCTTCGCGCGAAAAAGGAGGGTGATCGATTCGGAGCCGGCGTGCGACGCACGTTCCCGTGGGCCGGTCGCACCTTCATGGAACTGTCACCGCAAGACTTGAGAACGGTTCGCTAGGTTCCGTCGCTTGTGGCGTCGTGCGTCGACAGTGTCTGATCCAGCTGAGCGAGGTACTGTTCTACCGCTTCGGCTTGTTGTTTGTCCAGAGTCTGCCCCCCGAAGCGGACACAGTAAAACAGATCGGTCAGCTGTCTTGGCAGTTTCGCCAGCGGACGCAGGGATTCCTGGGCTCGAAATTCCCCACCGACGGTAACCGCGAACTCATGCTGGGTCTGATTCTCGGATCGCGTCATTCCATAGCGGGCCAGCAACGACTCAAATCGTTCGTAGAACTCCACAACCACGGCCTTGCGATTTCGGGTAACCATGGTGGATGCCTGACGTCGTCGCCGGAAGCGTGGCAAGCGACTTCCAAAGCGTCGCCAGAGCCAAACCAGGAGCACCACCGCGAGCACGGCGGAGAACATGCCGCCAGGAGTTCGCAAACGATCCCACAGCCGCGACCAGGTCTCTGCCTTCCCTAAAGAAGCAAAGAATGCAGGCACGGTTTCTGTCCACATTTCCGCCGTGAACAGATGCTTTAGATTGCCGACAAAGTTTGCCAGCGGTCGATAGATCGCTTCTCGCTGTCGGCGAGCATCGAGTCCGACCACGTACTGCGTCCAAAGATGCTGACCGTAGTCGGCAAGTTCGCGAGCCCGATCCATGAGAGTCAAGGCGGTTTGTCCCGTCATGGCCCCACCAGAACCAGGCGTGGGGTCGAGCCGCAGCCAGCCTCCGTAACGCCACACGCTCTGCTGCGGCGGTACGCGATCGACCAAGTCGGCTGGAATCTGATCGGGCCTGAGGTAAACCTCGACCCAAGAATGGGCGTTGCGTTGTTCCACCTGAAAATTGTCGAGGTACGAATTCCAGCGTCCTCCCTTAAAGCCAATAACGATTCGCGCCGGAATGTTTTGGCTGCGCAACATTAGTGCCAACGCACTGGCGTAATACTCGCAATGCCCAACAGGCGTGTTGGCGATAAAGTCTTCAACCGGATCGAGATCGCGATCGCGCTTCTGCCCCTCCAACGAATAGCGAAAGCGTGAATCGGTCAAAAAATATCTCTCCAAAGCACGGGCCTGCTGAATCCGATCCGCCTGGGCGGAGTTGGGATTGTCCGGCATTTCAGCCAGCAGACGCTCCGCCTCGGCGCGAAGTTGCGGAAAGATTGGTTTCGGCTCTTCACCATCTTCTTCGAACGAGGAGGACGATACCCGTGGCATCTGCAAAAGCGGTGCAATCACCACGCCATGCGTCGCCGGGTTGATATCGCGTTGAAAAACTTGACCTCCGATTCGCTGAAAGCCCGCGGTAGGAAGCGACAGCGAGAGCTCACGATTCGAGGCCTTGCGTCTTTGCAGCTGTTCCTTGGACACGTCGTATTCGATATCCGCGTTCCCTTTGATGTCGTACACCGGAGCAATAAAGAACACAGCGTTCTCGTTATGCATCGGCTTCAACTTCGTCTGCTGCACGACGGCATCGTTGCCCGCAAACGCCGACAGAACTTTGGAGGGAATGCCACGAGAACGGTGACCGCGGCCAATTCTTGAATCCAGGCTCCAACCGCTTCGTAGTTGCGATGTGACCAAACGACTCTTGTAGGTGTCGAGTACCGCACCACGAAACAGGGGTGGTTCATGCATCGTCAAAGGCCGCTTGCGAACATCCTCGAACTGCACCGTCATCACCACATCGGTGCTTTGATAGGCACGACCTAGCTTGCCAAGTTCGACCGATTCCGAAAAACCGACCATCCGCTGCACGCCCCGTCCACTCGCCACCAGATGGTCATAACCGGTCCGCGGTACAATCACGAACAGCACCACGGTCAAACAGAGCGTTAACACGCCCTGACAAGCGGCGCTCGCACCAATCGCGGAGAGCAACCGCCGCACGGGAATCTCTCCACGATCGGCCAACGACTCAAACTGAGGCGCTTGTCTGCGATTTCTCGCTACACCGCGTGCTGTCCCGTGCCCCGAGTCGTCTCCTGCGGCAAGTGACGCCTCGCGCAACAACAGGAACAGCGAAAGGGCAAACAGCACGAGCAGCATGTAGATGATCAGCAACACGCCAAACAGTAGGCCAAAGTTCAACGCCGTGGCAACCATCACCTGCAATAGGCTCAGCATCAAGAGCTGCCAGTAGATGCGTTCGTCTTTCTGCTGAAACAATAAAATAGCCTGCAGATACACCAACAGATTGCCAAGCGCGAGCAGCTGATTTCCGCGATCAAAATTCACAAAGTCGGCCAACGCGATCACCACCGCCCCCAGGGCGGCCACATTGGCCACGCTGCGATTAAGTCGAACCCAACCCGCGATATCGGTGACGTAGAAACTCAGCACCGCAGCGGTCGCCGATAATACGGGCAGCAGGACGCTCTGCTGGCCAATGCCGAACAGCAGCGTGCCCATCGCAGCCAATGCCGCCACACTGATCTGCAGTACTCGTTCAAGCGTCATGACAGTCTCTTACGTCTAGCTAGAGCCGTTGTTCGTGGCCGCTGCGGCAGACTCTTGATTCTTTCGTCCGTTGCTATTGGTGGAGCTGCCGCCAGTCGCGCGGCCATCAGTCGCACCGCCGCCAGTCGACTGGGACTTGGATCCTGGCTCTTCATCCGGCGAATAGAAGAATGAATCGATCTCCTCATCGTGCACGTTTAAGACCCGTAGCCGCGGCAGTATCTCTCGCTGCCTCGCATCACCCGACAGTATTGCTGCTAGTTCTTCATCCGACGGCCCATTTGCCCGCGTCGTGATCAACACGATCGAGGTACCCGGTTTGATGTTCTTGGTCCCGTCGACCAATAGAGCCTCAAGGCCATCGCTGACGCCTGGCTCTGCAACGGCGAGCGTCTCCAGCATCCTCTCTGACATCCGAGCCGAGGCGGCACCCTGGATAACAGCCAGATCCGCTCCCCCTACGGACAACGCAAACTGCCCTTCCGCCCGACGGCAGACATCGGCCACGATCGTAGCCGCGAAGCTGATCGCCTTCTCCAGCGCGTCATCCTCCGACGCTCGCGACAGATCGGCAGGAGCCAAATCGACCAGCAGAGCAAACTCTTGCGTTTCTCGTCGTTCAAACTGCCGAACTACCGGCGTTCCGCGGCGGGCCGTAGTGCGCCAATGAATCCAGCGACGCACGTCGCCGTGCCGCCAGTCGCGCAGCCCGTGAAACTCTCCTTCGCGAACCACCTGTCTCTGCGACCGAGATCGGCTATCGCCGGTCGCCTTCTGATAAAGGCGATACCAGGCTTCACTCAGGCGGCCCAGCCGAGGAAGGACTGTCAGAGACGCCGCCTGGCGATCGATCATGGTGCGACGAATCAGACCAATCGGAAATCGCGTGCTCAGTCGCAAGGGGCCCAACGTGTATCGACCGCGCCGCCAGATACGACCGCGATAGCTGATCCGCTGCTGCTCGCCACAGGCAATTCGCCAGGCGATCGCCCGCGGGTATTTTCGTTCACGACGATGCGTCGCCTGTTCTTCTGCAATCGAATCTTTCGCCACCGCATCTTCAACGACGAGAGCCCAGCAGGGCAAACGCAACAACGACGACCGACTCGGCTTCTTTTCCAAGAGCAGATCGACCACAAACGGATCGCCTGCACCGACTCGCTGCGGCAGTCGCCGACGCACCGACACACCCCGCAAGGCATCGACCGCCATCCGCCAATTCAGCAGCAAGGGGCCCGTCATCATGCCGGCCAGGGCCAACAGCAAATTGATTTCGCGGAGAATGGCCCCGCTAATCACAAATCCCAGCACGAACAGGTAATAGTACCCTTCGCGACAGATTCGAGTTGTGTGCTTGCGAGCCATGAGCGGACGCTTGGCAACGATCACCTAGGAATGGCCACATCGTCAACGAGACGTTCGATAATCGCCTCGATCGCTTCGCGTTGCGAACCGTTGAGATAACCCCGCGCCAGTACGCGATGCGAGAGCACCGGGATCGCGAGCCGCTTCACATCGTCCGGCACCACGAAGTCGCGGCCTTCGACCATGGCCAGGGCCTGACTAGCTCGATAGAGACACAACGCCGCTCGGGTACTAGCGCCCACCTGCAATTCGTCACTGGTGCGCGTCGCTTCGATCAGGTCGAGAAGGTACTCGTGGATCGCCTCGTCGACACGGATCTGTCGCACCGACTCCTGAAGTGCCACGATGTCTTCGCCGCTGAGCACCGGCTTAAGTTCGTCGACCGGCTCGCCAACCCGATGACTCGTGAGTACCTGTAACTCGTCTTCACGACTCGGATAGCCAACCGCGATTCGCATCAGGAAACGATCGAGCTGACTCTCCGGTAGCGGATACGTCCCTTCGAACTCGAATGGGTTCTGCGTGGCAATCACCATGAAAGGCTGCGGAAGCGCGTGCGTCTTGCCGTCGACCGAAACTTGCCCGTCGCTCATCGCTTCGAGCAAGGCACTCTGCGTTCGCGGGGTGGTACGATTGATTTCGTCAGCCAGGATAATGTTGGCAAACACCGGACCTGGCATGTAGGTGAATTCGTCCGAACCGGCTTTGTAGACGGTACTGCCCGTGATATCGCTAGGAAGCAAGTCGGGCGTGAATTGAATGCGGCAGAAATCGCCACTGACGCTCTTGGCCAAGGCCTTGCCGATCAGGGTCTTGCCAACGCCTGGCACATCCTCCAGAAGGACGTGTTCGCCGGCCAACAGGGCGACCGTGCAGAGGCGAACGACCTCGGATTTGCCCAACACAACCCGACATATGTTGGCTTCGAGTTCCCCAACGAGATTTTGCATCTCAGTCGCCATGATGCCGTTCTCTGTTGCCTTACCGCTCCCAGTTCCCGTGCCGACTCGCAGGGCGTGCCATCAATCCACCGCAACGCCACGACCAAGATCTGACCAAGAGCAGGGTTCCAATGGAGCACTGAGGTCCGCTGAAAGGCCGCCAGAAGGCCTCTCCTCGCTGCCGTTTATGATACCGGCCTAGCGGACCAAAAGACAGTCCTACGGCCCATTTACGGCGTTTATGGGGCATCTCCTGCCGCCATCCGCATGGACATTCAGAGCATTGCCGTGAGAGTCCAACCCGCCGAGCAAAGACGGCAGACAAAGATGGCCAACGCCCGCCGCTATCGCGTAATGCGACGCGACTCTTTAGCGCGATCGGACGGCACCTTCACATTCCAGGCCAGGCCGAGCTTCTTCATCGTCAGGATGACGAGCCAGCTGGTGTCGAATTGCCACCAAGAAAGACCGTGGCGAGCCGACGTTGGGAAGGCGTGGTGATTGTTGTGCCAGCCTTCGCCAAAACCAAGCAGGGCGCAGAGCATGTTGTTGGTCGAGCGATCGGCCGTTTGATACTGCCGCTGTCCAAAGATGTGGCAAATCGAATTGATCGACCAGGTGATATGGTGGCCCAAGAAGATGCGGACCAATCCACCCCACACGACGCCCATCAAGGCGCCGTCCCAACCGCCGGTGATGAAGTAACCAATCACGCCAGGAATCGCCAGGCTCATCAACACCCATAGGTAATACATGCGATCGACGAATACCAACAAGCGTTCCTGCAGCAAGTCGGGCACATAGCGCTTCATGTCGGGGCTCGACCAGGCGTGCGTCAGCAGCCAGCCGCAGTGGCCATACCAAAAACCTTTGATCTTGCCCCATAGCCCGTCGCCATGCAGATGCGGCGAGTGCGGATCGCCAGGATGATCCGAAAGGGCATGGTGTCGTCGATGAACGGCACACCACACCAGCGGCGAACCTTCGACCGATAACGCACCGAAGAACATGAACAATGCCCGAATGGGGCGGTAGGTCTCAAAGGAAGCATGCGTCAATAGGCGATGGAAACCGATCGTGATTCCCATGCCGGAAATCATCCAAGCCACGACCAACATCACCAAGAAAGGCCAGGTGACCCAGTTGACCGTCAGGCAATAGTAGACCGCGCCGGCAAAGGCTAGGAACGGAGCCACGATCGCCGTGAGCATGATCGAGAAATCAAAAAAGCCGGCCAGCTTGGCAATGCCGTCTTCATCGTAATGATCGTTCACCGGTTGCGCGGGAACTTCCATATCGGCGTCGGCAGCGATCGAAACACCCAACTCGTTATCGTCCGAGGAGGGATCGGCATCGGGTCGAAAGGAGGTGGTCGACAATGAACTATTTCCTGCTTTTGTGCCAGCGGGCAAGGAAGGGCCACGTCAGGGACCCGAGAGGCGGGACCTGGCCGATTTGCCAGGTGTCAGAATGGTACCGCTCGACCCTCCGCTCGTCTACGGCACGTGGCGAACCACCATCGCCTCGGCGACCCCTCAATGACGGGTGGGCTCAGGCACCGTGAATTTGCCACGATGCCGGAAATACCGCAAAGTGCCGTCTATTTAAGGCTCTGGGGGCCGATTTGGAGGCGTCAAAAGGATGTGCGGTGGCGTTGACACTCCCCAGCGGGAGTGAGCACCCTGGGCACATTTTTAACGACCGGCCCAGGCACAACTGCACTAGCAGCACTAGCGTGCGCCAGCGGTAGCAAACAACAGAAACTGGGCAAGGGCGCAAGACCCCTACGCAGACACCGTCAGCGCTGGCTCTTGCTCTCCTTCAGCGTCACGAATCCGGCGCGAGTTCGACTTAACGACGCGTGGCGGCCGGCTGTTCGTGCGTCGCCTGACGATGCCCATAGTTCTCCACGAAGTCGACGTCCTGCTGACTCAAGCGTCGCATCGGAACCGTGGTATTGCGACCGTTCTCTTTCAAGATCACGATGCGATCGCGGCGGACCTCCACGAGTCGCCCACGAATCTGATACTCGCCGGTGTCGTCCGTCCAGACACGCACCGTGTCCTGCTTCGAAGTCGATTCAAAACCAGCCCGACGAATCTTCGCCCCTTGAGTCTTGGACGGTCGATCCTTGCCCCGACTGCGGGCGGCCAGATCGTCATCGTCATCGTCCTCGAAGAGCGAGTCATCTTCTTCCTCGTCGCCGTCTTCCTCATCGCTGTCGTCAAGAATGTCGTCGGCGTCCTCGTCATCTTCTTCGAGAAGATCATCGTCACCATCGAGGTCTTCGTCGCCGTCCAGTTCATCATCGTCGCCATCGAGGTCATCGTCGTCCAGGTCACCATCCTCTTCGAGCAACTCGTCATCGGCCTCGTCAACGATGTCCTCTTCCAGATCGGCGTCCTCTTCCAGATCGAGATCCTCATCGAGGTCCCCGTCCTCTTCAAGTTCCCCGTCTTCATCGAGCAGATCGTCCTCGACATCCTCTTCAAGGTCGGCTTCGTCGGCTACTTCTTCATCGGCGGCGTCTTCCTCGACATCGAGGGCGTCATCTTCTTCTAGTGCGTCCTCATCCAAGACGTCGGCCTCTTCGTCGAGACCGTCTTCTTCCAACGTCTCGTCTTCCAGACCGTCATCCTCAAGGTCGACTTCATCCTCGACGACGTCGACTGCCTCTTCATCAACTACATCTTCATCGGCGGCATCTTCTGCTTCCTCCCCGGCGAGAATATCGTCGAGAATGCTGGTCTCGCCGTCGTCAGCTTCGGCGTCTGTAGCGTCTTCCTCCGTCGCGTCATCCGACAGGTCGACGGTTTCAGCGTCCTCTTCAAGCGCATCCTCTTCTAACGCATCTTCTTCGAGAGTTTCTTCTTCCGCTTCCTCTTCCGCGGCGTCCAGCTCAACGTCGTCTTCGACCGCGTCGTCGTCGGCTTCAAGATCGAGATCGTCGTCCGCTTCGCCTTCGTCAAGAAGATCGTCCACTTCGAGTTCGTTGATCACGTCTTCAACGGTTTTCTCGACCGTTTCTTCAACCGGCTCTTCAACCGTCTCTTCGACCGCGGTTTCTTCTGCCGGGGCTTCCTCGACGACAGGAGATTCCTCTACAGAAGTTTCCTCTTCGACAACGGGCTGCTCGGGCGCGACCGGTTGATCGCTCGGTTGTTCTTCAAACTGCGCTGGCACTTCCGCGGCGGGCTGCTTGGCGGCTGGTTCATCCACCACGACCGCCTCTTCCGCCGGCGCGGGCTGTTCTACCACGGTCTCTTCTTCGACGACCGGTGCCGCTTCAACGGTCTCTTCAACCGCTTCTTCGACAGGGCCAGCCACGGAAGCGGGCGGGGCGTCTGGCGAAACCTTCTCTTCTACCGGAGCCTCTTCAACCGTCTCTTCTTGAACAACCGCGGGGGGCACGATCACGTCGGCCGGAGCTTCTTCGACCACGACCGAGTCGCCCTTCTCGCAGGGAGCAGGCGCCGCCTGGGCGGTACCTTCAGCACAACAAGAGACAGGCGGACAGACACAAACGCATCGGCAACATGGACGCGGTCGACAGCGTCGCACTCGCACGCGGCGACAGGCCAAGGCCATATCGACCGACATGACCATCGTCAGCATTAGAACAACAAAGATGCGGAGGGGTCGGCTGGCGAATCTCATGCAAAAACTCCTTCAGTGCGCCGGGCGCAATCGGCTTGCCCTGGGTTGACGTTCTGCCCCAAAAAAGGAAGACCGGACATACTTAATTGCCCGCCTTCCCTATATTTACAGTGTTAGAAATATGGTAGTCCCGGTGAGCAAAAACCGCAACGGGCAGACACCTTGGCCGACCGCTGTAGGGCCAGGAGACTGGCTCAGACCGCCAGTTGTTAAGAATCGTGAACAGATTGCCAATGGGGACGCCCCAGTCGAGCGATCGCCACACGGGGCCCTGCGACCGCGATCGACGTCCGTCGACAGCCACGAAAGAGCTGCCCACAGCCCGTCTCTAGCCGAAGTAGGAGACGGCGTTGACGAACATGGCCAGACCATCGCCGACCTCGCCCCCTTCGCCACGAGTCCAGCGGGGATGCTGAACGCGATCAACGTACCGCTCCGGATGGGGCATTAGCCCCAGCACACGACCGGTCGAATCACTCATCGCCGCGGCACCCAACTGCGAACCGTTGGGGTTGTCGGGGAAGGGGACCGCCGTGCCGTTGGCCGCGGCTCCATCGAGATTGAGATAACGGAGGGGCAACTGGCCACCAGCATCGAGGGCCGAAAGAGTTGCCTCATCACGGGCCACGAACTTGCCTTCAGCGTGCGCGACAGGCAGATACATTTCATCGATGCCGCGCAGGAAGACCGAGAGATCACCACTCACACCGAGCCGCACCCAACGATCTTCAAACTGACCGGAGTCGTTCCAGGTCAGCGTGGCGGCCGGGCCATCGGTTTCGTCAATCAGCATGCCGGACTTGATCAACACCTGAAAGCCGTTGCAGATGCCGAGGATCAGTTTTCCGTCGTCACGAAACTGATTCAGCCGATCAGCCAAATGGTGCTGAATCTGGTTGCCGAGAATCCGACCGGCGGCGACATCATCCCCGTAGCTAAAACCACCCGGGATGCAAAGGATCTGGTAGTCGTTCAAGAGATCGGCGTTTTCCAGAACGCGGCCAATGTGGACGCGCTCGGCCGTTGCGCCAGCGGTCTCAAACGCGAAGGCGGTTTCGATGTCGCAGTTCGTGCCAGGGGCACGCAGGATAAGTGCTTTGGGTGTCGCCATGGGTCGTTATGTATTTCGTTGTCGAAGTTGGGTTCCGGTGGCGTGCCAAACTTTGTGCAGGCATGCGTCTTCTGTCGTGTCCCTCGCTTACGCTTCGGGTTAGTATTTCCGCCTTACAAATCGAGCGGTGATTGCCAGGCCTGTTTCATGGTTCCCAGATCGAGTTCGAGTGCGGTCTGACCATCGGCCGCTTGGACCGACAACTGATTGCCGTCGGTGACCTCGCCGATTTTGCCAAACGGCACTCCGTCCAAGGCCGCCTCAAAGGCCGCCGCGTGCTCGGCCGGAACCTCACAAACGAAGCGGGTGTTCGATTCGCTAAACAGCTGCGTCGTCGCATCACTTGCGTCATCCGCCGCAGGAACGCCACTCAAGTCGATCGTGGCACCCAGCTCGCCGGCGAAGGCCATCTCCGCCAGGGCGGTCGCCAGACCACCTTCGCTCAGGTCGTGACAGGCTCGCACCAGACCACCACTAATCGCCTGATGTACCGCGGCGAACGTCTGCTTGGCGAGCGGGACGTCGACCTTGGGCACGTTGCCGCCGTCAAGATCGCGGACCAACGCCAGGTGCGATCCACCCAGCTCGTCGTGCGTCCGCCCAACTTGATAGAGCACGTTGCCTGCTTGCTTGAGATCCATCGTCACGCAGGTCGCCACGTCGGCCACCTGACCCATGGCACTGATCAACAGCGTGGAAGGAATGGCAATGGTCTGCTTCTCGCCGGCATCGTCGATATAGCTGAACTCGTTGTTCAGGCTGTCCTTGCCGCTGATGAACGGCGACTCCAGACCGATCGCCAGGTCGTAGCAAGCCAAGGCCGCGCGAACCAGCGAGCCGAGCGTTTCGGCCTTTTCGCAATCGCCCCAACAGAAGTTGTCGAGGATCGCGATCTGACTCGGGTCGGCACCCACGGCAACACAGTTGCGCATCGCTTCGTCGATGGCACTTGCCGCCATGTGGTAGGTATCGAATGCCGCGTAGTGCGGGTTCATGCCGCAGGAAATCACCACGCCACGTCGCGAGGAGAGCGTCGGTCGCACCACGGCGGCGTCACCGGGACCGTCGTTGGCCACGCCGACCAGCGGCTTAATCACGCTACCGCCTTGCACTTCGTGATCGTACTGACGAATGATCCAATGCTTACTGGCCACGTTCCAGGAGCCGAGAATGTCGAGCAGCGACTTCTCTGACTCTTCGCGCGAAAGACTCGTACCGAGTGAGCTTTCGGCCGGCGGATGGTAAACCGCCTTGCGAATCACAGGCGGGCGCCCGTCGTGCAAGAACTTCATCGTCAGGTCGGCAACTTCCTGTTCGTCGTACTTAAGCTGTAACCGGCCGGTCGGAACGAACTTGCCAATGATGGTCGCTTCGACCCCTTCACTGGCGGCTAGGGCCGAAAGTTCTTCCCACTGATCTTCCGGCACAGAAAGGACCATCCGCTCCTGCGCTTCGGAGATCCAGATCTCGGTGTAGGAAAGACCTTCGTATTTCACCGGCGCCTTTTCGAGCCATACTTCGGCTCCGATCTTCTCGCCCATCTCACCGACGGCACTGGAGAAACCACCGGCACCGCAATCGGTGATCGCGCTGTAGAGTCCGCGATCGCGAGCTTCCATGATCACGTCGAGCACCATCTTTTCGGTAATCGCGTTTCCGATCTGTACGGCCGAACCGCTGATGGTTTCACTTTCGTGCGTTAGTTCCACAGAGCTAAAGGTCGCACCGTGAATACCATCGCGGCCGGTTCGTCCGCCCATGGCCACGATGTAGTCACCGGGCTGCGGTTCGCCTCGCGATTTGTCACGGGGAATGATGCCGACGTTACCGCAGTAGACCAACGGATTGCCGAGATAGCGTTCGTCGAAGTAGACGGCACCGTTGACTGTGGGAATGCCCATGCGGTTGCCATAGTCACGCACACCGGAGACCACACCACGCATCACGCGACGCGGGTGCAGCACGCCCGGCGGCAGGCTATCGGCCGGCGTATTGGGCGGGGCGAAACAGAAGACGTCGCTATTGGCGACCGGCTTGGCTCCCAAACCGGTTCCCATCGGGTCGCGAATCACGCCTCCGATACCGGTGTTGGCACCACCATAAGGTTCGATGGCCGAAGGATGATTGTGCGTCTCGACCTTGAAGACAATGTTGTTGTCGTCGTCGAATCGGACGATGCCGGCGTTGTCCTCGAACACGCTCACGCACCAATCCTTATCGCCCCAGTCGCGACGAAGTTGTTGCGTGGCGGCGAAGATCGTCTCCTTGAGCATGTTCTCGAAATGGCGAGAACCCGTCTCGCTACCGGCCGATAGCGGACCTTCGTAGGCGATTCGCCCGGCCAGCGTCTTGTGGCTGCAATGCTCGCTCCAGGTCTGGGCCAGCGTCTCGAGTTCCACGTCGGTCGGGTCGCGGCCCAACTCGCGATAGTAGGCGGCAATCGCCTGCATCTCGGCCGGCTGCAAGTAAAGCTGGGCTTCGCGGCTGAGCTTGTTGAGCGCGTCTTCGTCGAGATCGCGAATGGCCACGTGCTGCAGGTCGAACTCGTAGGGCGAACCGACGTCGAGTCGATCGAGATCGAGCGGTCCGGAGATGACCTGTTCAATCGCGTCGTTGGCGAGCACCTTGTTGGAAAGCCGCTCCAACTCTTCGTCACCCAGTCCGGCAACCCAATACTTGCGAAGTGTGCGGACGGTGCTGACCGGGATCTCCAGGTCTTCGATCGCCGCCAGGGCACTCTGGGCGACCGGGTCCATCACGCCCGGCTTGGGCATCACGTGTAGGGCCGTCATGTCCGCGGCAGGAGCTTCGGCCAAGGCCGCGTCGCCAATCGGGGCGACCACGGTTCGTTCCACCACGCCATCGGCCAGCAGCGCCCGAGCGACGGCTTCGGCCTGTTCGCGGTCGACCTTGCCTTCGAGCAAGTAGCCGTGCGCCGCGGTGAGGCGAAGATCGTTCCAGCCGAGATCGGCCGCTTCGTGCTTGATGCCCGCCGACTGTCGATCGGTTTGACCTTCGCGGGGGTAGATATCAATTTCCCACAGCATCTCTTTTCCGTTTCGCCTCCTCCAGGAGACGCCCTATTCGCCGTCGATCGCCTTGCTCCACGGCTTGTCGTAACTTGCTAATAACCTTTTCAAACTTTTCGAGCGACTTGGCGATCGGCGCCTGGTTGCTCTCCACAATCTGTTGCCAGAGTTCCACGTCTCCGCTAGCCACGCGCGTGGTGTCGAACCAGCCGGTCGACGTCAGTGGTAGGTCGTCGTCCGAAGTGGTCGCCGCCAAGGCAGACGCCACCAGGTGCGTCAGATGACTGGTCGTTGCCACCGCGCGATCGTGCCGCTGGGGCGTCATCTCGAACAGTTCACCGCCGAGCGATTTCCAAAACTGGCTGAGTCGTTCTTTCTGTTCCGTCGAAGTCGTTCGCGAGGGCGTGATCACCACCGGACGACCCACGAACAAATCGGCCGCCGCGTTCTCGCATCCTGCTTCCGTTCCGCCGGCCAGCGGATGGGAACCAATAAAATGGACTCCCTTCGGCACGCGTCCCTTGAGCGCCGCGACGATCTCCGTTTTCGTACTGCCGACATCCGTGACCAAGGTGCCGGGTGAAACTAACTGGGCGACCTCCGCCACGTGATCGGCCACCTGGGCCACAGGCGTGGCCACCACGACCAAATCCGCATCCGCCACACCACGGGCTAGGTCGACCGTACTGCGCGTGATCGCGCCTTTGGCCTTGGCCTTCTTCAGACTCGCCTGGCGTCGTCCTATGCCGATCACCTCGCTGGCCAGCTTTCGCTTTCGCACGGCCAAGCCGACCGAGCCGCCCAGCAGCCCGACACCTACGATGGCAATCGTTTTGAACTTCTCCATGCTGGCAATCCAGTCCGGCCGGCCATCTGTTTCCATGGGCCGCCATGCTTCCTAGGGCCGCCGTGAAAACGCGGTATTGTAGCAGAGACCGGGACGGTTGTCGGCGGGGGCGCGAATGTGCGGATTTCGGGTTCTCTTCCGGCTTGAAAGGTAACGGGGTCCGGCCAGACAAGTAACGGGGTCGGGCCAGAAAGGCGGCAGGCGGCGGCCGCCGGATCGCTCCCACTCCCCCCACCGACATAGGGCAGACGGCCCACGCGCGATTAGAATAGACGGCGGGGCTTTTGGAGTCCGTGTCTTTGCCGTCCCAAGAGATCCGAGTTTCGCCACTGCCGTGATTCCTGTGAGGTCCGTCATCGCCACTCGTATTCCCACCAAGGCACTCGCCGATCTGTCCCGGCGAATGGCCACATCGCTCTCCGCCGGCATCGAGGTCCGCAAGGCGTGGAATGATGAGATTGGGCGGACGAATCCTCGCTATCGGCCGGCCATTGCCGAGATCAGTGATCGCGTGGCTCGCGGGAATACGTTCTCTCAGGCGCTGGAGCGAACCGGCGATGCCTTTCCGCCACTGTTCCGCGAACTGGTTTCGCTTGGCGACGCCACTGGACGGCTTCCCGACATCCTTCGCCGGCTAGCTGAACAGTACGAACATCAACTGGAGCTAAAGCGCTCGTTCCGCGCCGCACTGCGTTGGCCACTGATTCAACTTTGCGCCGCGATCGCGATCGTTGGATTCTTGATTTGGATTACCGGCATTTTCGGCAATAGTGCGAACGGCGAACCGTACGACCCGCTCGGTTTTGGACTCCAAGGTACAAGCGGCCTGCTAATCTACATGGCAATCGTCGCGGCGTTAGTCGGGTGCGGCTACGGCATCTACAAGTTCATCAGCAGCGACACGGTCCGCAGCGGCAAGGTTCAACAGTGGTTGCTCGAAGCCCCCGTCGTCGGCGACTGTCTGCAAGCAATTCTGCTTTCGCGGTTCGCTTGGGCTCTCGGTTTGTCGCTGGAAGCCGGCCTGGACGTTCGCCGCGCTCTGCCGTTCGCTTTTCGCGGAACCGGCAGCGACGTCTTCCAACAGCACGCCCTTCAGGCGGAAGATATCGTGGGCCGCGGACAAACCGTCTCCGAGGCACTCGCGGCGACCTGCCAGTTTCCGCCTGAGTTTCTGGCCACCGTCGATGTCGGCGAGCAGGCCGGAACGCTGGCCGAGTCACTGCTGCATGAAGCGGATCAACTGCAGGAACAAGCCCGCGAGGGGGTCAAGCGGCTGTCGGTCATCGGTAGCACGATCATCTGGATCGGCATCGCGGCATTGATCATCGCGATCATCTTCCGCATGGCCCTTCAGTACATCGACCTGATCAATTCGCTGATGTAGTGGACGGGCAGCGTGGTAAAACGCAGACTCTAGAATCCACTGCTGGGCAAGCCAGCAGTGGCACCCAGGTGAAGCTTCCGTCAATCACCACCACCCAGCAGCCACTAGTCCGCTTTCCCTGACTTCATACCCGGATCGCGATACGGCTTCTGAGCTTCGTAGAGAGAGAGCCGCTTTTTCATATCGGCAACGACCGCCGCGGGAACGCTCGTCGCCTCGGCACGACCCACGGCTTTTCGCAAGGTGTTCGCGGCACGCCGCCATTCTCCGATTTCGGCTTGCGCCGCGGCAAGTGTATCGAGAACGGAGACATTCTGCCCTCGCAACATGTCGTTGACATTCGTGGCCAGCCGAACTGCCTGCGCGCCATCGCGAAACGAAGCGTCGGGATGCGTAGCACGAATCCAGGCGACGTCGTTGAGCAGTTTGATCTGGTTCTCCATGCTCCGCGGGTTTTGCTGTTGTTCAAACCAATAGGTCGACTTCTCCGCCGCTACCGCCAGGGCATCGACAAGCACCTTGTCATCATGAGGAATACTCGGCAAGTGCGCGATCGCTTCGAGCAATCTGCCGAAGTGCTTGTCGGCGAGATGCTTTTCCTCACGCTCCAAAAGCTCCACCGCGACGGCTCCGTAAAAAGCCGGCTCGAGCCCCGGAACCACTTGATAGCTGGACGTCAACTCCTGCGCTACCAGAATTTGAGCAGCTGCACTCTCGTAGTCGCGTCGCTCCGCGAGCGATTGAATGTAGCGTACATGCGGGGCGGTCAGGCTGATGCTCGGCGGGCGACCACTCGTCTGCAAAGAATAGACAATGCCGATCACGCATCCGCCGCCGAAAGCGACGAGACCGATGCGGTACAAGATCGGATAGAGACGTTGCAGAAACATTCGTTTATGGCGCTCGCCGAATGGAAAGGTAAGTCAGCCGTTCTCGGCTACGAAGACGATGCGGCCGCCGGCTCACCGGCGTCGACAATCTTACGGTTGGAGTCGGTCTTCTTGAGTCGCCAGATATAGCCGTCGACGATGAAATGATGAAGATTGATCGCCGCTACCATCACCCAGGCACTCTCATCAACACCAAACCCGGTGAAGGCAAACGCCAGCGGCATACAACTAAACAAGCCGTAGCCCAACAGCACGCAGGCACCGTAGAACCACAGCACGTGATACAAGACTCCGCGGCGGTTGTCCGGCTCGCTCATCTTGTCTCGCACATGGAAAATAATCACGATGCCCAAATACTGGATGCTGTGAAAGATCGTCGCCCACACGAAGGCATTCATCGGATCGAGTGCGAAGAACCAAACGGAATTCGTAATCAGCATCAACAGGCTGATCAGTGGAAGTGGTCCGCTGGAGCTGCTCCACGTCTTGACCAACAGAATCACCGGGGCGGCGCAGGCGGCCACCAGCAGCACCTGATCGAGCATCCCTTGCCACGGTTGGAGCAAATCGAACATCGATTCGGAAGCGACCCACTGGACGCCAACGTAGGCCCCCATAACCTTTCCCGAAACGCAAAGTGTCATGCGGAAGAACGGAATCATGGCCAACCAAAACAACAGTCGCTTGTCGCTCTTGGTCAACATGCAACCCGATCGATAGGCATACATGACAGCCAGGCCGTACGCCTGGGCCGCGTAGTGGTACGGCGACCAGGTGAGGTAAAGCGATTGCAGTTGTTTGCCGGCAGTCATGGGCCAGGTCAAACAAATCAAGATCACGCCCAAACAGACAAGCGGAAACGCCATCGTCAAGAACGGCAGGGCTTGGATGGAACCGCGCTTGCTGTAGAGGCGAACCGTGGAGGCCGCGAAGTGGGCCATGTTGGCGACCAAGAACACAAAGGGGCCCCAACTGCCAGGCCCCTGAGACCATTCTTGGTGTTGCCAGATGATGAACGTCACCACCAGGCTAATGCCGCCGCCGATGACCAGATAATCGAAGATCGGATTGACAAAGCTCCGACCAATCAACCGGCCGGAGCCACTACTCGCTGTCGCTGCTTGAGACATAAGGGCCTCGAACGAGTTCTACTTCGCTGAGTCGAAACGCAATCGCCTCGCGCTCTCTCATGCCGCGATTATAGCTCATTGCCCTACCAGAAGCGACGAACGGTCCCACGGGCGCTAACAATCGCTAAGATCCGTCGCTACGACTCGCCTCGATCAGGAAATCAAAGGCCACCGGCCAATGGTCACTGCCAACGTATCGACCTACGCGATGATCCCGAATGACAATCTCAGCACTCGCCAGCACATGATCGATCGGAATTCGCGGTAAGAAGGGACGTGGAGCCCAGGTACCCTGCATACCAAAACCGAGGCGACCGTCGCGCAGGTTCGTGCTTTCGAGCATGTCTTGAAAGTAGGGCGACCAACTGGTCGTGTTCAAATCGCCCATCAACAAGACCGGCCCTTCAATTTCTTGAACGGTCGCCGCCAGCTCGACCAGCTGTTCGTTTCGCCGCTGGGCCGCGAGCCCACTGGCAGGCGGAACCGGATGAGTCCCGATCACGGTAAAGCTGCGCTCGCTTCCGCCGCCTGAATCTTCCATCAGACGGGCCACGACCGTCGGCACTTTCGAGTTGCCGACATAACGCATGTCGATCGATTCGGCGGGCAGCCGGCTAAACAAAGCCATACCAAAGTTGCCGCCATGAAGTTGCGACGCGTGATACGGATACTCCTGCTCGAGGGAAGAGAGCGACTTCATCCACGCCTGAGTGACTTCAATGCAGACCACAAAGTCGGGGTTCTCCTCGCGAATGTAAGACAGCACCTCGTCGTGCGATCGATTGCGAGCCTGCACGTTGATGGTTATTCCGCGAATCGTTCGCGACTTGCCCGTGGCCGCCGCATCGTTTGAGGCATGAGAAGCAGGCGGCGACGCAGCGGGAGAGGGGGCCGCTTCTGCCACATTGCCACCGCCACTGACGGCGACTGCCGGACCGCCGAAGTAGAGCGGGGCGATCAGCGAAATATTCCACAACATCACGGCGGCCGTCACCAGGCCGGCACGATGCTGCCGCAACAAGAAACAAAGCAGGCAGCCGGCGAGTAACATCATCACGTAGTAGAACCGGAAATGCGTACACAGTTCGAGCAACCAATGCCAACGGGCGCCGACGGCCAGCACGGTCGGCACACAAGCCAGTAGCGTCAGCTGGCCGATGCTACGCCGCCAGTAGTCGCTCCGCATCCGCTTGTGCTGCGTGGTCTCTTCCTCGGCACTCCCCGGCATCGTTGCCGGATGCGTGTCCGTACTTACCTTACTCATGCTTCTAGTCGTTTTCTTACTCGTTGAATCTTACTCATGGAGTCTCGATTTCGGACAGCTGCCCAGCCCTATCCTAATGCAATTCGTCCGCGGCGGAGAGATCTTGTAGATTGGCGGCCGATCAGGATCCAGACACGAGTCGCAATTTGGCACGGCCTCGTTTCATAAAAACTACCACGAACATCACGATTGCGAGAACCGAGGATAGCAGGCCGACACCAACAGCGATGATCAGTTTCACAACGAACCCCATCATTTGCTGCTCCAACGACGAAAGCGGCTCGCTGGGACGGACTGCTGGTTTGACCGTCATCAACGGCGGCGCGATGTGAACACGATACGCACCCGGCTCGCGCACCTCGAACTCGACCAGTCGGGCGAACAAGCTGCCATGCAGTTCGATTGTTTCGTAGACGTTACGCACCGGCAATACGTCGCCAGACCCGTCGCGCCGAACCACGACCGTGGCGGTTTTGGCCGCACGCCAGGCCTGGTTGGCTTCTCCATTTTGTCGATCCGAAGCAGCTCGGTAAACGTATAGCGAATAAGAACCCGGACTCTCAATCTGTATCGAGCCATCACCACGAACGCTCATCGCGTTGCCACGCAGACTCGATGCATCGCTTGGCCCCAGCCAAAATGCGAAGCCGACACCGCCGACAAGAATAACCACGCTGATTGCGTACCAAAACGCCGGTGGACGAATCTCAGATGTCTGGTCAGCCATCCTCGGGCCTCATTCAAAAAGACGCAACATCGTCAGTCGCCAACAATCGCCTGAGCACGCTTCTGTTCTGCCTTCTTGAACTTCGACAACATCACGATTGACTCAACGAGTTCTAGAACCAGAATGCCGACAACGATCCAGACGTAATAGTCCTTCAAGACACCGGGCGCGGTTATCATCGGGCGGACGATGAACGCTATGACAACGAATACCACCGCGAGACCAATCTAGAGCGAAAGATAGGTAGATTTCGTCATCGAGAACAAGCCGTAGGCCTTGATTCGGACCGGCTCTTGCGATGATGCGTTCGGTGTCTGTGGAGTTTCGTACGGATTCGTAGTCATGCCGGCTACCCTCGTGAGATAAATTCACCCGTGGTCGGTTACCAATAGCGTGATCGCTACTGCCGACATTGTAGCAGACAGAAACCGGAAAAGGCCGGGCATCGTACCGGACGGGACATGACAACGGATGGGGCGCCAAAAATGAGCCGGCGAATTGCGAATCCGGGCACGCGGCACCGTGGTCCTCGTTCGTCGCTAACCTACCAGCAGCCGCCCAAGACGTTGCCCACCAGCTCGACCGAGATCGTGGCCATCGTCGTATCGCGACTGATGCCGGTGAACACGTCGGTCGACCGCCCTTCGACCCCGGCCCGCACACGCATCGCCCCGTGCCCGAGGGCAAACTCGGCTCCGCCGCCGGCAAAGTAGCCAGGTGCCCAATCGTAGTCGGTCAGTCGCGTGGCGACCAACTGCGCCTCGTTCAAGTTCTGCGGCTCTTCGCGAATGTTGGTCGTCGTGTAGAACAACGAGAATCCGCCTTCGACGAACAGGTTTAGTCCGTCGTTGACCGGCGCCCGTTCGCGCAGTCCAACCCGCAATGCCGCCTCGAAGACGCCGCCGATCTTGCTGCTGGGAATGCCGGTACCGTTGAGTTGCACGTGATCGTCGTCGTCGAAGCCAACCAGATCGATATCGATAATCGGCGTATAAACGAACGGACGACAGGCCGAACAGTGAATCTTCAGCGGCTTTAGCTCCGTGGCGATCCGCATTCCCACGCCGGGCTCAATCAGGTCGGGCACCTCCGTGGTCGGAATCTTCACCACCGGTCCAAACGCCATGTTGGCAACGCAGCCGGGAAGCAACCACTGTAGCGGTCCCTTTTGATTGCCGTTGTGACCAAACTCGGGCGACGCATCGAAACAGCCACAGGTCTCAGAACTACAGAACTCGGGGCCGCATCGCGCCTCGCAGCGGGGCGCACTGTTGAAGTATCGGTCGTCGTTCGTTGCCCAACCGGCCGGTGGAACCCCCTCTTCGAGAATCCCCAACCGCGCAGCCGCCGCCAGGCGTTCCCCTTGTGCTTGCGACTTGGTCGCAACGCCCGTTAGCAACAAACAGGCCATCGCGCCCAACAGCGCGCATCGCAGCGACATCTTTTGAATCAACGGTGTCTTCGTCGCAATCATCGGTTCTCGGTTCGACAGGCGAATTAGGTTTGTCAGGACCTCGTTGTGGGGCGGCCTCCTGACCGTCCCATTCGGCCGACCGTAGGTCTCCAGCTTGTTCCCATTGGAGGGAGACCTTCGGTCAATACCGTGGAGGGGTCGGGAGACCACTCCACAACAGGTGGCGGCGCGTACGGAAAGACCACGGCACCGGCAGATACGTTAATACTCGGAGGGTTTGCGCGTCTTACTCGACCAGCAACGATTCCGCCGGCAAGCTCGGACCTATCTCCCCCAGACTCCCAATCGTTTTGCAACTCGGCAGCTACTTCACAACCTGATTCTCACCGCGAGAGAACCGCAAAACCGATGTGCTAGCACGGCAAGCGCACAATCTCAACGAACGTCAAAAATCAAGTACAGCCTCAGAAGCGTTGATATCAGAACCACATACGGCAAGACGCTAACCAACAGGCGTGCCCAAGTGATTTCGTCCTCCCCTTGCTGACGCAAGAGAGCTTTGAAATCGAACGCAATTGCACCGAGCTGTACCAAGAGTCCCAGCGATGCCACGCACATGCCAATAGCCATGATCGAGAGAACGATGCGGGGGACCTCGTTAGGCGGAGAAAATAACGGCACCACGAAAATGGCGATTAGCCCGGCAGTACACAGAAGACACCCCAGTATCCCGGCCCAATCGTATCGCCATCCGCTCGGTTTGTCTGGCAACGCCAGGGGTAATCTTTCCTTCCAGTAAAGGAGACATCCGAACGCAATCGAAATCGCCAACTGTGGCACGCCAATACAGATCCCAATGCCAAAGAAGAACTCCGCCGGATTGACGATTCCCTGGCCGCCGAGCGTGCGAAGGATGAAGTCCACAGAAAGCCCGCTTAGTTCGAGAGGTCGCTGAAACAAGAAGGAGTGAGGGTCCATTGTACCGGTTTTGTTCACGCCCGGGCGATCTTCGACTTTTTCGACGGCGCAGTGTCGAATCCACTTTCTCAAGAGAGTCCAAGTTTCTTGAGTTAAGCCTTCCGCCCCCCTGCGGTTTGCCTACAGTCAACCAAACCGCGGGCAACCTCAAACACGAACCAAGGGGGCCGATCATGCCATCGATCGAAACGTTACAAGAGCAGTACGACGCGATCCGCCGGGACGCCGAGCGGTTGGCCGGAGGACTCAATGACCTGGCACAACGGGCGACCGTTTACCACCATCTATTCGAGCATTCAGGCCGCAATCACGTCTTTCCATTGATTGCCGCCCACGGAGCAATGTGGGCTCGCGGCTACTTTCGTTATGGGTTGAATCTTGGCCGCTGCTGCTCCTGGAAGTACGCTTTCTCGCCTCACGTGCGGCAGCAAAGGCTCGCTCAGCTCGACGCCTTTGCCGATGCCTTTCGCGATATCAACCGCCGCGTCTGCATCGACACCTATACCTCTTACCACTTCACGGAACGTTTTGGAGATGACCCGCAGGCTGGCCAGTTCGTGCCGCCCAAGCTGCTGGCCCAACTGCGAGGCTGTCATGCCGCCCGGCGGGAGAATCGTGAGCTCGCGGTCAGCGAGAAACGGGAGATGTTCAAGACCTTCTTCCTCAACGAACAAGAAACGATCGTGGGGCCCAGCATCGCCGCGGCGACGCAAGAATTCGATTGGCCACTCATGAAGGCGATCGCGCTACGTCCAGTGATTCGCTTCGCCTACTTCGGATCTCGGCGACCGCTTTTCTTTCGCAACTTCGCGAACAGGAACGTGCGAATCAAGAATGGCCTGACCGCCTTCGACACGGCGACCCGCGTCGGCCTCGATGCGGTCGAAGCGTCGCTAGCCCACTACCGCCTGCTTCCCGAACCATTCTTCGCCAACTCCGCCCACTACTTTTCTACGCTACGGCAGAGTGTGTTAGTGGGCGGTTAACGTGTCGTTCTTGAAACCGAAAGGGCGAGGCCGCTAATCGTTTGGCCCCGTGAAGTTGGTGAACATCTCCTGGAAGTCCAGGTTGTCAACATCGCCATCGCCACTGGGGTGGGGATGCACGTCGCCCTGCAGCCGCGTGCGACCAAAGGAGGGTGCCGGCGGATCGGGGTTCGGCCCGGTGAAGTTAGAGAACGCCACGATGATGTCGGTGTTGTCGACGTCTCCGTCCCCGTCGCGATCGCCAGGCAAGACGGCCGTCGTATACGGAGCGCTGGCCTCAGTGTTGCGATAGTACTCCTGCAGAATCAACGTCGAGGAAACCGTATCCCATAGCCGGCCACAAAAAGATTCCGTTAACGTTCCGCCGCCGATCGACCAACTGCCCCGTACGTGACCTTCCGTCGGCTGCGGATTGTCGACCAGCAGGTATTGAAGCATCGCAGCCTCCCACGTGCTCCAGTGGGATCCTCCCATGCGCCGCATGAACTGATGGGAGTAATAGTTCTTGTACGATTCGTTCAGAACCCCACCGGCGATTCGGGATAGCTCGTCGTCCGCCGCGTCCTGCATGCCGGCCGCCTGAGTGGGGGCACCCAAGCTCAGCTGCATGTAGCGTGCGATATGGTGCGATGTGCCCTGGGCACGCGTCCAAATATCAGGGGTTTTTCCAGGCTCAATTCCATAGAAATAGCGTGTTGCATAGTCACCATGGATTGGGTCCGACACAATGGAATCGCTAATCGAGAAATCGGTCAACATTCGCCGGACTTCGTTGAGCGTGGCTTCGTTGAACGATGGTGTCTTGGAATCAATCGCTACCGCTTCCGATCGTCTCAACACGGGATAGACGAAACCCGAGACCGTCACATCACCCTCATGGGCACAAGAATACTTCCAGCCACCACGCACATCATCCTGGCAGGCGGCAATTCGTTCGACGACAGCAATCGACTTGGCGCGCAGTTCTTCCTTATCGACCGAGCCAAATCCCGATGAACGGCAGACCCCAAGCGCCTCGACCAATGCCAGCGAACCAATGGCTTGCTCGTACCCCGAGTACTGAACGCCAGACGATACCAGATTCCCGGTCTCCCCAACTCTGGAAAGCAAGAAATTGATTCCCTGAGTAACGACTTCTCCGTACGTCGCGTCACTTGGGCCGATGCCAGCAGCCAAGAACGGTAGCAGTGCCATCCCAGTTGCAGCCACCCGCGCCGATGCTGTGTTGCCCGGATCGCCGCACGCACCATTGCAAGGCTCCGGTACTGGAATGAACGAGCTTGTTGCCGCCTGATGATCGTAGCTCCAGGAGCCGTCGGCATATTGATGACGCGAAAGCCAATTCAGTCCGTCCTCGACCGCCTGCTCCGACTCGGTGGTAGCACCGTAATCGGTCGCATTCTGGCGACGACACGTTCGACCGTAGATGCCATCGTTGCAACCGACTCGAGTACCAAAATCACAAACTATCCGTACCGCGTCTGAAACCACCGTCCCGTCACCATATCCGGTCGAGACGACGCGGACTGTTTCCTGATGAACTTCGTAGCTGCCAAGCTTGTACCACTGGCGACCATCGCCATCGAGATCGGCGCCCGTGTAATCTTTCGTCTGGTCGACCACTTCTCTATCGACCAAGAATGGCCCATCGTATGTCACATATCTGGCGTTGGTTGCCTGACCAGGTGCTGGCTTGAAATACGTGTAGAATCCGTACTGTCCCGGCGTCAGATTGGTGAACTCGTGGGTTATCGATTCACCTGCAGTACTTGCCGGAATCATGCGGTGACTGCCACCGACGGAATCGCCGCTGACCACGTTCTGCCAACCACTCGTGGCGGTGTAGCCTGCGTCGCCATCGTCGATCGGCGCCGGCGCTTCACCGAAACAGCGATCGGCATAATACGGCCGTACGTTGGCACATTCGATTCGCACCGCGTCGGCCACAACCATATGACTCATGAAGCCTTCGGCTCCGTCGACGGCGCCAGCGGCGGCTGAGACCACAATCTTCAACACGCCACTGGTCGTCTCGTGCTCGCCCAGCGGGTACCAAGAGAGTTCCTGGCCAAAGTCGTTGGTCTCCACCAATGGAGTTTTACCAGCATCAAGCGCCGCTTGGCCCGAGTAAACTTCTTGATTGACCGTCTCCGTGTGGAGTTGTGTTGTGTCGTCCAAGACCTTGATCGGGGTCGTGTCGGAGTGGCGCACGTGACCGGGCCAATGAATCCAGACGTTGTATCTGCCTGGCTCGACGTTAAAGGTAAACGTCGCCTCAGTCGTGTCGGGCGCCTGATGGCCCTCGGCAATCAGGTAGTCGGCCGAATACGGCTCGCCGATTAGATCCGCCGGCACGTAGGGAGGCGTGCGAAACTTGGCCTGCTGGTCACCAAAGAAAGGATAGAAGTTTCCCGAGCCAGGAGGGGATTCAAATAGGGCCGGATAATCGTTGGCCGCGTCGTAGGTGGCCGAGTAAATGCTTCCATTGAGATTATCGCCATCGAACTCGGAATCGGCACAGGAGCTCGGGTCGACCGGCGGATAGTCCGGCACACTCGTCTGCGTCAGCACGGGGCCGAGGGTGTCGTCATTGGTCGAGCCGCTGGCAATGCCGGCAAAGAACTGCTCGCCGGCGGATTTCGTTGCCACCGCTTCATCGGCCGCACCATCGAGCTCAAACGTGTCGCGATGGGGACGCCAGTTGGCCAACCACACATCACTTGCACGCGGATCGATCGACTCAGGCGTCTGTGCCTGCACGGCGCCACTGTGATAGAGCACGTTCACGCTGCCGGCATGCCGGGCCGCGTACGTGCCGGCCGCTTCATTCCACGGATCTTGATCGCGAATGTCATCGACAACCAGCGTGGCGTTTGTCTTGTGATAGTCGAGCAGCACCACGCGACTGGCGTCTTCATCGCCAAAGCGATGCGCTCGATTGTTCATACCGAAGCTAACACCATCCGTCGTATGCAAAGGACAGCGGAGTAGACTCGCATCGTCGTTAATGAAGGGCAGAATTGCTTCCGTCCAATTGTCGGCTGCGACTGCCTTTTCTTGCCCACGAGCCAAGAGTAGCCCGGCACCGATCTGCCGTTGGTGATTCGCGCAGAGAGCCTGATTGCGGTCGGCTTGCAGCGCACTAATGGATGGCAGTAAGAGAGCCATCAATAGAATCACAATCGCGATCACGATCGTCAGTTCGACCAGCGTGAAACCGTTTCGGGAGGGCGAGGTCGCGTGCGAGCCGCCGTTACGCCGCGAGTGGACGCCGCTGTTAGCACTGGCAGAGCCAGTGGCACCCTGACGATTCTCGTTAAAAATTCTGCCCGCATTCTGTCTTGCCCGCATAGCCCGCTGTACCCCTTAATGGAATGGCCCGAGAAGCTCTGATTAGAACCGAGGCGGAGGTTCATTTCAAGGTTTTCTAGGTAGTATTCGCACGGCGCGCGGCCTTTCTTAGGAATCAATTTTGTTTGTTTTGAACCCGGCACCTGTGATACGGTTGGAGTGCTTCCGTTCTTTGACAATTTGGATAGATAGGCTCGCATCCGTGCCTCGCCCTCCCGGTCTTCGTATGACACTGCAGTGAAGCGGTCGGGAGACCGCTCCACAACCGAGACTTTTTTGGCGTCACCTGTAATTCGGCGCAATTAACGCTAAGGACAACGGCCAAATAGAGTTGTGATCAGCACGTGCGAAAACGACCATTCGCATAACCGTCTACGTAGCAACATCTTGGAGTTTTTTTGCGTCCACCCCGTTTTCCGCCAGATGGCAAAAAAAGTCGGTGGCGAATCTCGGCAATCGCAGACGCTAAACCTCGAATCGGTCGTTGCACGCGATATCGAAACTTTCGGCCACGGCGCGGCTAGTGACTTCGCCAGCGTGGATGTTGATCGCCTTGGCGATGGGTCGCGATTCCGCGGCGGCAGCTTCGAGTCCCCGATTGGCGAGAATCAGTGCCCAGGGGAGCGTGACGTTACACAGGGCGAAGGTACTGGTTCGACCTACCGCGCCTGGCATGTTGGTCACACAGTAGTGCAGCACGTCTTCGATGATGTAGGTCGGGTCGCTGTGTGTGGTCGGCCGACTGGTGCCGACGCAACCTCCTTGGTCGATGGCGACATCGATGATCACGCTGCCTGGCTTCATCAGCTTGAGATCATCCTGATCGATCAGGCGAGGAGCCTTGGCCCCGGGAATTAGCACGGCCCCGATGACAAGATCGGCCGACTGGAGCTGTTCACGAATGGTGTGCCGATCGCTAAACAGGACGTCAACGTTGGCCGGCATGACATCGTCCAGGTAGCGGAGTCGCTCCATGTTGATGTCCAATAGACCGATGTTCGCGCCAAAGCCGGCGGCAACCTTAGCGGCATTGGCCCCCACGACACCCCCGCCGAGCACCGTGATGTTGGCCGGCGCAACGCCAGGCACTCCGCCGAGCAGAATGCCACGGCCCATCTGCGGGCGTTCCAGGTACTTGGCACCTTCCTGAATGCTCATCCGCCCGGCGACTTCGCTCATGGGCGTGAGCAGGGGCAACGCTCCGCTGTCGAGTTCGAGCGTTTCGTAGGCCACGGCGGTCGCCCCGGAGGCGAGCATAGCGTCGACGAGCGGGCGATCGGCCGCGAAATGGAAGTAGGTGAAGACGAGCTGGCCGGGTCGAATCAGCGGCCACTCTTCCGGCTGTGGCTCTTTGACTTTGACGATCATGTCGGACCGTTCAAAGATCTCGGCCGCCGAGGCGACCAGTTCGGCACCTTGGGCCAGATAGTCGTGGTCGGGCAATCCGGAACCGAGCCCGGCACCCTGCTCGACGAGGACTTGATGACCGGCGCGAACCATCTCTTCGACGCCGACGGGCAACATGGCGACGCGGTACTCGTCGCGCTTGACTTCGCGGGGAACTCCGACGATCACAGCAAGGCATCCTTTCGCATGATCGAGAATTTAACGAACTAGTAAAACTGAACTTCCTGGGAGAGGATGTCGTTGGTTCGTCAGGCGGCTTGGGAGAGTTGCCGCTCGCCGGGTGCGACTAGTTGGCGGCAGTTAGTTGGCAGCAACGTCGCTCTGGGGCTTGGCCGCCGGCATGGCAATGTCGTCCCGCTCGTCGCCTGTTTCTCGTTTTCGCAAGTAGAGCTTGATCGGCACCTCTTCAAACGGCAGGTTGTCACGGAATACCTTGAGTAGGTAGCGGCGATAGGGCTGTGAAAAGGCCGAGGGATTATTGCAAAACAACACGATCGTCGGCGGCTGGGTGCTGACCTGCGTAGCGTAGTAGACCTTGGGCGGTCGGCCGCGGTAGATCGGCGGTGGGTTGCTCGACAGGGCGGCCGTAACCAGGCGATTCAGTTTACCGGTGGTGACTCGTTCGCGGGCCTGCTTGAACAGGTTCTGCGAGTGGTTCAGCAGCGCCTTAACGTTCTTGCCGGTCTGGCCAGTGATGAATCCGATCGGGGCGTAGGTCATCGTGCGGAACGTATCCTGCAGGTAGGTAACCCACTTTTCGGTCGGCATGGAGTCGACCATGAGATCCCATTTGTTGACCACGAAGAAGCAAGGTTTGTACTGATCGGTGACGTAATCGCATAGCTGGCGATCGACCTTACTGATTCGCTGCGTGGGATCGAAGAAGATGAATACCACGTCGGCTCGGCGAATGCTTCGCTGGGCACGGTGAATGCTGTAGAAGTCGAGGTCCGTCTTGACCGACTTGCCCCGTTTCACGCCGGGCGTGTCGATGGCGATGAAGGCTTTGCCGTCCAGCTCGAACCGCACGTCGACACTGTCGCGAGTCGTACCAGGCACTTCGCTAACGATCATTCGTTCGCTATCGAGCAGTGAGTTGATGAAGGTGCTCTTGCCGGTATTGCGCCGACCGACCAGGGCAAACTTCATTTCCGGCTCAGCCGCTTCGGCGGGGCTGCCTTCGGTATCTTCCGCCGCCGGCAGACGCTCGACGATCATATCGAGTAGCTGCATATAGCCGCGGTTCTGCGTGGTACTGGTGCAAATCAACTTGCCACGCCCGAGACGATAAAACTCGGCCGCTTCCGCGTCCATGGTCTGTTTGTCGGCCTTGTTGGCCACGCAGATGATCGGCTGCTGGATATAACGCAATCGTTGTGCCACATCGGCGTCGTGCGGCAACATGCCTGCCTGGGCATCGACCACGAACAGCACCACGTCGGCCGAATCGATGGCGAGTTGGATTTGCTCTTCGATCTCGTCGGTCAGATCATCAACATCATTGACCCCCATCCCGCCGGTATCGATCAGCTCGAAGTAGCGTTCGTCGTGACAGAGCAGGTACGACATGCGGTCGCGCGTTACGCCGGCCGTCGGATCGACAATGGCCAGCCGCTTACCGACAAGCCAATTGAAGAGGCTCGATTTGCCCACATTGGGGCGACCAACGATAACAACCTTGGGGAGACCCATGGAATACGCTCGAATCTAGACGAAGTGTGTCGTTTCAGAAGGCGGGGAGATCGGCTCGAATCCCGTTCTGAAAGAGGCAGGAAACAGCTGAGCGACCTGGTAACCATGATAGCTCAAGCGGCAAGGCAAATCCTAGGGTTGCGAAACACCTGTCTAGGCCCTTTTAGTGGTGCAGATGGGGATCGACACCAGCTGAGAATAGTCGCGGTACGCCCGACTCCGAAAAGTTGCCCTTAGTGCTATTCGCACAAAAGGTTCCGACCTTGGGCATCCGCCGCGAAAAAATGAAGATTCGCCGCATCAAGCCAGCAAGAGCAGGAATCGCCCACGGTCGCCTCGAACGCTAGGGAACCGCGGGCCAATAGCGACTGCCCGTCAGCTAGTTGCAGCTCAACCTGAAAGGAATCCCCAAGCGCCTGGACCGCGGTAACCTGCGCCGTCAGCGGCGAGTCAGGCGCGGCAGTATCCTTGGCAGTCGCCTGACCACTCGAATCAAACCGGACGGCCGTGGGGCGCACGCCCAGCACAATCTCCTGGCCTGCGTGATTCGCCAAGGCGGCCGCCTGTGCTGCCGCAGGTGAGACCTGCCAGGGGCCGGCCTCGAAGTGCAGGTCGTCACCATCAGCGACCAGCTGCCCTCGTAGCAGGTTCATCGTGGGCGAACCAATTCGCGTGGCGACGCAGACATTGGCCGGCTGCGAGTAGACCGCCGCGGGCATGTCGCATTGCTGCAAACGCCCTTTGTCCATGACGGCAATGCGATCGGCCAGCATCATCGCTTCATACTGATCGTGCGTGACAAAGATCATCGTCGTATCGAGTTCGCGATGCAATCGCTTGATATCATCGCGAAGTTGAGCCCGCAACGTGTCGTCCAAACTGGCCAACGGCTCGTCGAGCAGGAAGCATTCCGGACGGCGAACCAACGCTCGGCCCAGAGCAACCCGTTGTCGCTGGCCTTCGGAAAGCGCATGGGGACGGCGTTTCAGCAACTCTTCAATCTGCAACAGCGCGGCCATCTGGCGAATGTCGGCGTCGAACGAGGCCGGTTTGCCGCCCCGCATTCGCAGCCCAAACGCCAGGTTGTCGTAGACATTCAGATTCGGATAAAGGGCATGATCCTGGAACGCCATGGCCACGTTCCGTTTAGCAGGCGCCAGACGGGTCACGTCGCGGTCGCCAATCTGAATTGTTCCGGCGGTCGGCACTTCCAGGCCGGCAATCAGTCGCAGCGTCGTCGTCTTCCCGCAACCAGACGGGCCAACGATCACTAGCAATTCACCGCTAGCAACTTCAAGCGACAAGCTGTCCACAGCACGTACATCGCCGGAAAACGTCTTTTCAAGTTGCTGTAAGGTGAGCGATGCCACGAGGGCTTCCTTGTTGTCTGTTTTTGGGCGTCCGCGCCTAGCTTTTCGCGGGCTCTTGCCTAAGGCGAGCGAGCGGCGAACCATTGCCCGGGGTGCGGCCTTGTTGTTCGGTTCGGACCGCTTCGGCCTCTTTCCCGTTCGGACTATGAACCGCGTCCTCGGTTGCCAGTCTACGTGAACCGCACGTCGATCTGCCACTGGCGCGGTACGGACCGCTGTCGGCACGGCCATAAGCCAGGAGCCGAAATGTCCCTTGAGATACCGGTGTTGCGAATTGACCACCTGGGGTGTTGCCGGCAGCGAACAATGCGATGTTGCAAAAAAGCAACGTGGCCTTTGGCGATGCCCCAAGTCGTTATGGGCATTGGATATAGCCACAAGCGGTTGATCGCGGAGAGCGACTGGCATCGCAATTGCGGATTGGTTCTACCATGAGCAACATCATCGAAATCAACGACCTGCCGACGCTTCAGAACCACCGCCTCCTTTGGCAGTCTTTGCTGCCGCAGACCCGCGGGGCCTCATTCTTCCATTCGCTCGATTGGTTCGAGCAATACTGGAAGCACTATGGTCCCGAGGGAACCGGCGTCTGCCAGAAGATGCGAATTCTCGTGGTCCACGCGGCCGAGAAACCGATCGGGATCCTGCCGTTGGTCGTGCGTCACGAGTCGAAGCTCGCCGGTCCCCAGTCATGGCGAACCGTGCGCACGCTCGACTATCCCCTACACGATTGGGGAAGTTCGTACGGGCCAATCGGACGAAACCCCGCGGCGACATTGTTGGCCGGCCTGGGTCACATCGCCCGCACGGAGCGTGATTGGGACGTCATCGAATTGGCTTCGATCGACCAAGAAACCGTCGATCATGGGCGCACTCCACGGGCCTTGGCACAGGTAGGCCTGCAGGCGACGGTCCAGGATCACGAACAGTCGGCACGCGTGGTGTTGGACGGTGGCTGGGAAGACTATTGGGCTTCACGTACCAGCAAGCATCGTAACAACGTACGGCGAATTGAGAAGAAGTTGGCCGAGCAAGGGGAAGTGGAGTACGTTCGTTATCGACCTGCGGGAACGGCTTACGGCGATGACGATCCTCGCTGGGATCTATTTGAGACCTGTCTAAGAGTTTCGCGCAGTAGCTGGCAGAGCGAATCAACCGACGGGACGACACTGTCACACGAGTCGATCTTGCCCTTCTTGCGGGACGTTCACACCACAGCTGTGAATCGAGGGGCGCTCGACATCAACCTGCTCTATCTGGGCAGTAAGGCGGTCGCCTACTCCTACAACTATATCTACAACGGCTATATCTTCGGCCTGCGGATGGGCTTTGATGCGAGTGCCACGACTCAGGGCGCAGGCACCGCACTTGTCCACCGGTCAATTCAGGATAGTTTTGAGCGAGGCGACCAGATCTACGACCTGGGAACCGGTTACTTGGAGTCAAAACGTCGTTGGTGGAACGCGTTGGTCACAACCAAACGCTACACCCACTATCCCGCGTTGGAGCTGAAGGCTCAAACGCTCCGCTGGGGACGTCGCTTACAGGGTTGGGTTCAGCAGGCGAGAGCAGCTCGCGGTGGCCCGAAGGGAAGTGCCGGTTCGAAAAAACAAGGCACAAAAGCCAAGTCAGCGTAATCGCCGCGGCGATACATCGGCGCATGAAAGAGCCGCCTGGCGGGATCCTTCCCGCCAGACAGCAACACGGTGATGACTCGAACTGTGAATGCCTTGCTTCTGCAGAGCAATAACGCGCCTTGAGGCGGCGTTATCCTCGCTATCGGGCGTTCAGCTCGGCCGCGTTCTGGTTGCCCGCCTTCATGGCGGCCGCCTCTTGTTCCAACGAGAATTCGTTACCCGCGGCGAAGTATTGGATGTCGTCCCACAAGTAGTAGCCACTGGGGAGCGTCTGTCCGCCAACGTTGACCTGACAACCGGTCAGGACCATCGTCATCAGGGCTACCGCCGCCAGGCCACAGGGGCCCAAGCTCTTGCGTTTCGCTTTCTTCACTTTCATCTCGCAAATCTCCCGATGGCGGCCAAGGTCGCGTGTGTCTTATTTCAATGGGGTCACGGCCGTGCCGTGGACCTCCACTTAAGCCTTAGAATCGTTACCACCGTTATCGTCCCCCAACTCACCCGAGATTCACTTCTTTTGGCGGAAATGTCGGAAGTCTTCGTTGTCGTGCTGATAGCGTTACCGGGGGCGTTGATAGCACCGAACAGTCCGCCGGCGCCGCGCGCCAATCGCTGCAAAGCACGCCGATTCCCGGAAAAAATGGGCCCAAATGCCGTGACAGGGGTATGATGGAATAGTCGGGAAGAACGACGCTTGGCGTGGCAAATGCTAGCAGAGAGCGGGATTTGAGAATGCACAATATGAATCAGCCCAGGCTCGCGGTCCGATCGGCCACGAGGCCGACCGCGACGCGGTCGCGGCTAACGATATTGCTATCGCTGGTGCTAGCGATGCTGCTGGTCGAGGTCTCTCCACGGCGAGCAGACGCCCAGGGACGACGTCGATCGTCCGACGTGCTGAAGTCGGTTTACTTCGCGACATTTCCGGCACTCTACGACGGCGACTATCGTGAGGCCCAGCAGGGTTTCAAACGCTCGCTCGTCAAGGCAATCAAAACGACCGAAGCCCGTTGGATCGATTCGATTTGCTATTTCGCGATGGCTGGCGAAACGGCCTATCAGGTGGGCAACAACGCCGAAGCCTTGGAGTACTTCACGGCCTCACTGCGGTTGGTCGACGAGTATTCCGACTGGATGAATTTCGTCGATTTTCGTCCGCTGCAACCCGACGCCGGAGCACGTGCTGCCCCGCCATGGGGAAAGAGCAAGCGGACGTTCCGTCTGGCTCGCTATCCGGACACCTATAGCATCGAACGTTCGCGGATGGGAGTGACCGCCCAGGACGGTCAACGAGCGATCACGAAAGAAGCGAGCTACATGCCGCTGCATGTGGCCGAAATGATTCGCTGCACTGCACTCTCGATTCGTCGCCGCATGGAATTGTTAGGACCGCTTTCCGAGAGCGACAGTCTCACCAGCGTGATCCTGGTTCGCATGTCGGAGCGAGCCGGACCACCCAACCACTGGAGCAATGCCTGGCTCGATTTACAGCAAGGCCTTGCCATGGTCGCGTCCGGCAAGGCTGCCAATGGTCGTCCCTTCCTAGAGCGAGCCATTGTCGCGGCCGGAGAGTACGATCATCCACTAACCTGCGTCGCGTTCTTGGAGCTCGGCAAGTTAGCATTTCACGAAGGATCGTACGAATCGGCCTCGACCTACCTGGCCGAAGCGAGCTATTCGGCCTACTACTTCGAGAATCCGCTGGTCATCGAAGAGGCACTTCGATACGGCTACCTCGTGCACCTGGCGACACAGCAAAAGGGGCCATTCCCGCCGCTACAGCAAGCACTCGCCTGGGCCCAGCGCAAGCGGCTTGGCGTTCTCGAAGCGTCGTTGGCGGTTCTCGCTTGCGAACATGCCGTGACGACAGGCGACACCCGCAGCATCAAGGCGATGCTACAACGTGCCATACGAGCCGTGGGCTCGCGCAATATCGCGGCTTCGCGACTCGGGGCTCGCTTCAACTACGTCCAAGCGATGGCGGCCCTACAGAGTGGCGACGAGCGCGTGGCCGAAGAGTCGTTGGCTGCGGCTATGCAATTCATGCGCAACGGGTCGGTGCGGCTCTACCAGATCACGCTGGCAAGCAAGGCCTACGTCGGCCAGCAGAAGCGGGGTCGCGCTGCCTTGGAGTTATTCCGCAACGTACTCGGCGACCCACCGGCAGTTCGCTGGCGACATGAGCCGCTTGAGGCGCTGGCTCTGACCAAATTCCACGACTACGAAACGCTCCACCAATGGTTCGAGTTGGCTGTTGAATCGGGCGAAGACCAAGACAACGTTGACGAGGCGATCGAGATCGCCGATCAAGCCCGGCGATGGCGTTTCTACGACACGCTCAGCGGTTCGGGACGAGAACTCAGCCTGCGGTGGCTACTCGGGGCGCCAGAGCAGGCGTTATCAAAGTCCGCGCTGTTGCAGAAGAACGATCTGGTAGGACGCTATCCCATGCTGGATCAGCTGCAGAAGCAGTCGGAGACCCTGCTGACCGACCTGCGAAAACTGCCTCTCGCACCGGAAGATCAGAAGGAGTTCCAACAACAGCAATCGTTGCTTGGGGAACTTACCAAGACAAGCGAGGCGCTCGACGCTGCGATTCGCACCGTCTCACTCCGCCGGGAACCGATCGAGATGATCTTCCCGCCGCGGTTGAAGATGAGCGAAATGACCGAGCGGCTCGGGCCCAAGCAAGCGGTCCTGGCCTTCTTCCAGATGCGTCGCACCTGGCATGCCTTTTTGATCATGAAGAAAGGCCAACGTCACTGGAAGATCGCCAAGCCCAAGGATCTACAGAAACACTTCGCCGCCTTGCATCGAGGGCTAGGCAACATCGGATCGGCGGGGCAACTCGACTACAAACATCTAGCAGGAGACAAGTGGAAGAAACCGGCATTGCGACTAACGCAGGCATTGATGCAGGACTCGCACATCAGCCTCGACAAGAACATCGATGAGCTGATCGTCGTTCCCGATGGCGTGCTGTGGTACTTGCCGTTCGAGCTGCTGCAAATTGGACCTGATAAGAAGACGCAGACGCTCGCCTCGACGATTCGCGTTCGTTATGCCCCCACCGTCTCGTTGACCGCAGTCGATGGTCGACCTCGACGACGCGCCGGAGCGGCCGCCATCGTGGCGGGTAAGATCTTGGCCCGCGATGACGATGAGTTGGCTCGAAAGGAAATTCAGCGGCTGGCCAAGGTGCTTCCGCGGGCTGAAGTTCTGACCGACCGTCCGGCTGCCCCGTCGAACTTGTTAGCCAAATCGCTCGACGCTCTAATCGTACAGCACTCGATTGAGCCGGAAGAAAATCCCTACGATACGGCTCCTTGGCAGACCGATCGCAATCGCAATGGTTCTCGCTTGGGCGACTGGTTTGCCGCTCCGCTAGGAGCCCCGGAATTGGTCGTCTGGCCGGGCTTCAAAACCCCAGCAGAAAGCGGTCTTAAGGGAATGAGTCGCGATGCACGCCCCGGCGATGACCTATTCTTTAGCATCTGCGGATTGATGTCGGCTGGTACGCGCAGCATGCTGATTAGCCGCTGGAGAACAGGCGGGCGAACCAGTCAAGAATTGCTTCGGCAGTATCTCCAAGAGCTGCCCCGCTCGGAGCCCGGGGACGCCTGGCAGCGAAGCGTTGAAATCGCCAAACAGTCGTCCCTCGATTCGAGCCTGGAACCGCGGGTTCGAGAAGATCGTGAAGACCGTGATATCACCGCGGAGCATCCGATCTTTTGGAGCGGATTCATGGTCGTCGACAACACCGGCCAGATCGCTGGCGGAAATGCAGCCGGAGCCGGTGGCGACGGGGCTAATGACGATGGTGTAGACGATGAAGAGCGTCCCGGATTCGAGTTCCCGAACGCTGGCGATGAGCAGTAGCGATGGCTTTCGCTTTTCCGGCGAGCGTGTCCGAATCGCACACGCCTTGTGGATGATTCGGGGCTTTTCCTCTTGTAGCGCCGTTTGCCGCCCCCTATATAATGCGTACAGGCCTCGCGGGACCTGTGGCTCGAACTCATCTGACTGCCCGTGCCGCGATTGCCTAACGCCCTTCTGCATTCATCTCATCGCCCTCTCTATAGAGTCAGAACCTGTAGAACAGAATCTTGGAACAGATTATGAGCAGCTCGGTCGATCTTTCGGGTTTAGGAATCACTGTCGAGAACGTCGTTCGCAATGCCTCGGTCGAAAGGCTTTACGAGCTGGCAACCACCTCGGGCGACGGTGAAGCCTTGGCGAATGAAGCCCTGGCCGTGCTCTCCGGAAAGAAGACGGGCCGTAGCCCTCTCGACAAGCGGGTCGTAGAAGAACCCAACAGCAAAGATGATATTTGGTGGGGAGACGTCAACATCCCTTTCAGCGAGGCGTCGTTTGAAGCGAATCGGGCCACGGCCCTGGAGTGGATCAACGGACGGGACACCGTCTATGTGATGGATGGCTTTGCCGGCTGGGATCCTAAGTATCAAATCAAGGTTCGCATCGTCTGCTGCCGGCCGTATCACGCCCTGTTCATGAACAACATGCTGATCCGACCCACTGACGAACAACTCGAAAGTTTCGGCGAACCGGACTATGTGGTCTTCAATGGTGGACAGGCCGATGCCGACACCAGTATCGAAGGAGTCGATACGACAACCAGTGTGGCATTGAACTTCGCCAAAAGAGAGATCGTGCTGCTGGGTACCGAGTACGCCGGCGAAATGAAAAAGGGCATCTTCACGGTCATGCATTATCTAATGCCGAAGACCGGGGTGCTATCGATGCATTGCTCCGCCAACGAAGGCGATGCGGGCGATGTCTCGCTCTTCTTTGGCCTCTCCGGTACCGGCAAGACGACCCTGTCGGCCGATGTCCGTCGCAAGCTGATCGGCGACGACGAACATTGCTGGACCGCCGACGGCATTTTCAATATCGAAGGCGGCTGCTACGCCAAGTGCATTGATTTGAGCCAGGAGAAAGAGCCTGAGATTTTCGAGGCCGTGAAATACGGCTCCGTCCTGGAGAACGTCGTCTACAACGACGCCAAAGAGGTCGACTACAGCGACGGCTCGATCACCCAGAACACGCGCGTCAGCTACCCGATCGAGTACATTCCCAACGCCAAGATTCCTTGCGTCGGTGGGCATCCCAAGAACATCGTGCTGCTGGCCTGCGACGCGTTTGGCGTGCTGCCGCCGGTGAGCAAACTGACGCCGGCTCAGGCCATGTACCACTTCATCAGCGGGTACACGGCCAAGGTAGCGGGCACGGAAGTGGGTGTGACAGAGCCGGAGGCGACGTTCTCCGCTTGCTTCGGCGCGACCTTCCTGGTCTGGCACCCGACCAAGTACGCCGAGATGTTGGCCGAAATGATGAAGACCCACGGTGGCGACGCCTGGCTGGTGAACACCGGCTGGACCGGAGGTGGCTACGGGGTTGGCGAGCGGATGAGCCTGCCGTACACACGAGCGATCATCGACGCAATCCACTCCGGCGATCTCGCCGCTGCGGAGATCGAGGCCGATCCATTCTTTGGCGTTTCGGTACCTAAGACCTGCCCCGGCGTGCCGAGCGAAGTCCTCGTGCCCCGCCTGGTCTGGCAGGATACGGCGGCCTATGAAGAGACGGCAAAGAAGCTGGCTCAACTGTTCAACGACAACTTCGCCCAATACGCCGACGTGGCGAGCGACGAGATCAAGGCGGCCGCCCCCACCACCGGCGTTGGTGCGGGAGCCTAGTCGACGCTTGGTTCTGCCGAAGCGAGGTGATCGCGCCAACGAGTTACTGCCATACCATGCGTGATCTCGACGAACTCTTTGCCGCCCTTGCTAGGAGCGACTTTCGTCGCCGGCAGCGTCTCAATAGAAAGGACGCGGCGTATCTCGTCGAAAAGACGCTTCCGGCCGTACTATCGCACGCCCGGGAGTTTGTCACGGAGCGACTTGCGCCCGCGAGTCCCGAGAACGACGGTAAGCAAACGCCCTGGCGCGGCCACCCGGCGTTCGTTGCCCAGCACGCGACCGCCACATGCTGTCGCGGTTGTTTGGCGAAATGGCATCGCATCGCCGCTGGCAGTCAGCTCGATCAGAAGCAGATCGACTACGTGGTCGGCGTGATCAAAGCCTGGCTGCGACGTCAGGAGCTTCCGCCAGAGCCGGCCGGTACTTCGCGATCGGCCGCCGAGTCAGCGTCGCCTCTGGAGCGACAGCGACAACTGTTTGTCGACGAATAGGCCGCGTTTCTTGTGGTTTTTCTGGCTGCTGGCTCTTTGGCCTGGGTAGACAAAGATGCCTGACGCCGAGAATGCGCGGACTTCATAGTTGACCAGTTTGCCAACGCCGGTCTATGATTTAATAGACGCAAGCGGTGGTACCGCGCGAAATTCCAGGCATCTTCTCATGTTCGCTAACGCACTACGACTGACGCTCGCAGGGCTGCTAATCGGCTGCCCGTACGTGTGCGATCACTGCGCCGTCGCCTGTGCTCAGAAGGCAGCCAGTTCCTCTTCCGACGTCGCGGCACCGACCGAGCCGGCCTGTTCCTCCCCCTGCTGCCGACACGAGAAAACGTCGCAACCCACCGAGGCGCCTGGCCGCTGCCCCTGTGACGAGGCGGGCGTTTGCATCTGCGATGGAGCCATCGTCGACCAAGCGATCCACGAAGCAGCCAAGCCGAAGATCGATTGGATCTGCCAGCTCAATCTGACTTTGGCATTGGCCGAAGTGCCGGCCGAAGGCCATGTTTCTCTCCTGGTCTCGAAATCTCCGCCTGGCCAACCGCTTAGCGGTCGTGATCTGCGCACAGAGTGCGCCTCATTCTTGCTCTAAAGATCGTGCATTCGCGGGTTTTCCCGCGCCACTAGTGCGCTGTCGAATACGTTGCTTGCTCGTCGGCGCCTCACTTCCTGTTCATCAATGCGCGATGCTGAGAGTAAGTTACCGTGTTCTTTCGACCGCTCCCTTGGGAATATGCCATTCGCAACCTGTTTCGCAGGCCGACGCGTACTCTGTTGACGTTGCTCGGTCTGACGACGGTGATTGTGTTGGTGTTCGTGGTGGTTGGCTTCATCCGTGGACTGGAGCAATCGCTGGCCACCAGCGGCGATCCGCGCGTGGTGCTGGTCTTCTCACAGGGGATGGGCGAGAACCTCGAGTATTCGTCAATCGACATGAAAGTCGCCGACGAGGTTCCCGCCAGCTTAGAAGGCATTCAGCAGCGTTACGGGCGGAAGTACGTCTCCCCGGAGCTTTTCCTGGGAACGCAAATTCGCACCTCGGCAGAGAGCGAACCTGGCTTCGGATTAGTGCGGGGTGTAACGCCTGGCGTGCTCGACGTTCGCAGTCAAGTTGAATTGGAGCAAGGTCGCTGGCCCAAGACCAACGAAGTCATGGTTGGCCGCTTGGCCGCCACGAAGCTTGGGCTTACGGCTGAGCAGCTTCGCATTGGCTCACCGCTCGTATTCGAGAGTCGCACCTGGACGATCAGCGGCATTTACAGTGCCGGCGGATCGGTCTTTGAATCGGAGGTCTGGTGCCGGCTCGACGATTTGCAACAAGCTATGAAGCGGCAAGATCTGAGCCTGGTGGCCATGACCCTTGGCCCGGGTGGTGACTTCGCAGACGTCGCTTTGTTGTGCGGGGAACGACTCGACTTAGAACTGATGGCTCTGCCTGAGATGGAATACTACGCTTCGCTGCAAAAAGACTATGGCCCCGTTCGCTGGCTCGCCTGGCTGGTGGTCGTGCTCGTCTCGGCAGCGGGCGTGTTTGCTGGACTCAACACCATGTATGGCGCGGTGGTCGGACGAGTCTCGGAGGTCGCATCGTTACGTACACTCGGCTTCGTTCGTCGAGCGGTCGTGATCAGCTTGATTCAAGAAGGAGTCGTGCTAGCGGCGGCGGCGAGTCTACTGGCCACGGTGGTCGCCTTTTTGCTGGTGAACGGTGCCGCAATTCGCTTCACCATGGGAGCCTTTGAACTTCACATCGACAATATGGCGATTTTGATCGGCTGTAGCACCGGTTTGTTGCTCGGCTGTTTAGGGGCCATTCCCCCGGCGGTACGTGCGGTTCGCCAGCCGATCGTCGACGGACTCAAGACCGCTTAAAACCCTACTCATTTGAACGAATCTACTATCCAGAGAATTCACCCATCTAGAAGTCACTGAAACGACAACTCGTAGCACGAAGGAAAAACGAAGCATGGAATACACGATAAGACGAAACACGAAATCAACTTCATTGAAACTCCCTCTGGCTGCTGCGTTTGCATGGACGATGGTCACAGCATCGCTCATCGGTTGTTCTGGCGACGTGGCCTCCGATGCTGTTGTCATCGATCCGGCCGGACAACGATACCTGCTCAAGAGTGAACCAGCCGGGGCCTTGGAGATACTGAAGGCTCGCGAATCGGTCAAGAACGCAGAGGAGGTTGTTCTCGTCGGTCGCATTGGAGGAGCCGTCGATCCTTGGACGCCGGATCGGGCGGCCTTTACCATCGTCGACAACTCATTCAAAGACTGCAGCGCCACCGGCGACGACGGTTGCCCGACGCCGTGGGACTATTGCTGTGAACGTGACGCGGGGAAGACGAAAGTGCAGGTTCGCGTTGTCGACGCCAGCGGAAAACTAATTCAAAAGGATGCGAAGTCCCTTCTCGGTCTCAAGGAACTGCAAACGGTCGTGGTGCAAGGCAAGGCCAAGCGAGATGATCAGGGCAACTTGACCGTCATGGCCACGGGAATCTTTGTCAAGAAAAGCTAGAGCAGAAGTCCAGGAGATGGTGCCATGAACGGTGACGTTGACCTTTCACAACTGGCGATCGAGCGTAACGAGCCGCCCGACTCGCTGCCGCCGCAGCGATCGCATGTGTTCACGCGCTATTTACTTCCCGCCGGACTCCTGTTCGGTTTCGCGGCGTTGATCGTCTGGTCGGCGCGGGACTATCTAGTTCCGCCCGTCGAAGTGCAGGTTATCCCGGTCAAGCGAGACCGGGCCGCGGCCGTGCATCAACAAGAAGGGACGCCGCTGTTCAACGCGGCGGGCTGGGTCGAGCCACGTCCAACGCCGATTCGCGTCGCGGCGCTCGCCCCCGGCGTAGTAGAAGACCTTCTCGTGGTTGAAGATCAGGCTGTGAAGGCAGACGATCCGATCGCCGAGTTGATCAAGGATGACGCGCGGCTGATGTTAGCCCGTAGCGAAGCGGCACTCGACCTGCGTCGAGCGGAAGTAAGCCTGGCCGAAGCACGACTCGCAGCGGCGGTCACTCGATTCGAGGATCCGTCACACCTGGAAGCTCCCATTGCGGAAGCGGCCGCGGCGCTGGCGAAAATCGAAACGGAGCTAGCGAACTTGCCGTTTCAGAAGCAGCGAGCCGAAGCCAACCTGGTCTATCACCGCATCAACTACGAAAGCAAGAAGCAGGCCAAGGATGTGATCGCCGCCCGTGAACTCGATCAGGCCAAGGCGACACTCGACTCGTCGATCGCTCTCGTTGCCGAGCTTCAAGGCCGCGAAACGACGTTGGTGAAGGAGAAAGTCGCATTGCATTCACGCTTGGCGGCGCTCGAGGAACTGCTGCGGCTCAAGCCGAACGAAACCCAAGCGGTTGCGGAAGCGAAGGCCCAATTGAAGGCGAGTCAGGCCCGCACCGAAGATGCTCGAGTCGCAGTCGCCGAGGCGAAGCTTCGGCTCGATCGAATGACGATTCGCGCACCGGTTGCCGGTCGGGTGCTGGCGTTAGTGGCGAGTCCCGGAACCCGCGTCGCGTCGGGGGCAGCGAAGAAGAGCCACAACGACGACACGACCGTGGTGACCATGTATCGTCCCGACAGCTTGCAAGTTCGCGTCGATGTGCGGTTTGAGGATTTACAGCAAGTTCAGGAGGGGCAACCGGTATTGATCGGCAGCCCGGCCATTGCTGAGCCACTTACCGGACGTGTGCTATTCGTGAGCTCTCGGGCCGACATTCAAAAGAATACGCTCGAGGTGAAGGTCGTGATCGACAATCCTCCGGAAGTATTTAAACCGGAAATGCTGGTGGACGTGACGTTTCTCGCTCCCGAAGTGAAGCCGAAGTCGGCCGGCGAATCGCCGCAAGATGCGGATGAGCTAATGGCCGGCGAAATGCGAATCTACGTTCCCAGCCGCCTGGTCCGCAAGGAAGGAAACACCCAAGTGATCTGGATTGCGGACCGCTCGGACAACATAGCTCGCAAGGCAAACATTGAAACCGGCGAAGGAGGTGGCGACTGGGTCGAGGTGACCAAAGGACTGAGCGTGGCCAGCCGCCTGATTGCCAGCGATCTTGCCGAACTAGAAGAAGGAACGCGCATTCGTGTCGTCGGCGAAGCTTCGCCCGTCATTGACTCGGGAGCAGCGACGCCCGACAAATCCGAACCTGTTTCCGAGGAATAGACACCGTGGCACTTGTTGAAATACGCGACGTAACGAAGCATTACCACAAAGGGGGTGAGACGATCACCCCACTCGATAATGTCTCGCTTGATATCGAGGCGGGCGAGTTCGTTTCCCTGATGGGTGCCAGTGGAACCGGCAAGTCGACACTGCTCAATCTGGTTGCCGGCATCGACCGAGTCGACGGCGGGAGCATCGTGATCGACGGAACCGACATCACGCACATCTCCGAGCGACGCCTGGCTTCCTGGCGTGCCGAGAACATCGGTTACATTTTCCAAACCCACAATCTGATCCCGGTTCTGACCGCGTACGAGAACATCGAGCTGCCGCTGTTACTACTGCCCCTGTCGCGCGAAGAGCGGCGTGCCCGTGTGGAGATTGCCCTGCGTGCGGTGGAGTTGGTTGATCGGGCCGATCATTATCCGCGACAGCTCTCCGGTGGGCAGGAACAACGCGTCGGCATCGGCCGAGCGATCGTGGCCCATCCCAAGGTTCTTGTCGCCGATGAACCGACCGGGGACCTCGATACCGATACATCGAACCACATCCTGAATCTGCTCCGGCGGCTCAACGAAGAGCTAAAAATTACCCTGTTGATGGTCACGCACGACGAACAAGCGGCCGCTCAGGCTGATCGTTCGTTCCATCTCGATCGCGGCAAGCTGGTGGAGAATACGAGTCAGTTTCGCCTCGTGGCGGGACCTGCGGGGCGGGAGGCGTAGGCATGTTGAAGTTCTTGCCCTATCTGCTGAAGACGCTGTGGCGGCACCGGTCGCGAACGATTCTCACCGTAAGCGGTAGCGCCGTAGCTCTGTTCGTGTTTTGCTTTGTGGGTTCAATTCAGCAGGGCATGAATGACCTGACACGGCGCCAAGAGGCACAACAATCTCTAATCATGTTTCAGGCCAACAAGTTCTGTCCCGCCACGAGTCATTTGCCGCAAGATTACGAATACAAGATTCAGAAGATGGAAGGCATCAAAGATGTGGTGCCGATTCAGGTCTTCACGAATAATTGCCGCGCCAGCCTGGACGTGATTGTGTTCTATGGATTGCCGGCCAAGAAACTACGCAGCATTCGCGACTTCAAGCTCGTCGCCGGTGACTGGAACGAATTTGAAACCCAACAGACGGCCGCGGTCATGGGCCGAGCCGTAGCAGCCCGTCGGGGAGTGAACGTCGGTGATTCCTTCACTATGGGAAACAAGAACGACGGCATCACCGTCGATGTGGTCGGCATTTTCGAGAGCGGCAATCCAGCTGAAGAGAATTACATTTACACGCACCTCGACTGCTTGCAACGTCGCAAGAAGGAGAGCCTCGTCGGGACAGTGACCCAGTTCGAAGTTCTTCTGAATGAGGGGGTCGACTCCGAGGCGACCGTGCGGGCCATCGACGACTACTACCGTCGTGGGCCGGTCGAAACGGACACTCGACCGAAAGGCGTGTTTCAGGCTCACAGCCTGGGCGACCTGACACAGTTGATCGCCATGTCGCACTACTTGGGCTACGCCTGCGTCGGCTTAGTACTGGCGTTGGTAAGTACAACCACGCTAATGGCGGTCCAGGATCGGCTTAAAGAACACGCTGTGCTGCGGACGATCGGTTTTTCCGGTTTCCGAATTTTTGCCCTGGTGATTGGCGAGAGCCTAATACTAAGCACCGCCGGGGGAGCCATTGGCGTGCTCCTGGCCACGCTGACTCTGTGGTACACCGATTTGGCCGTTTACACCGAGGCGGTGACCGTTGCCTTTACCCCGTCGCTACGTTTGGCAGCTTGGGGCGTGGTGGTGTCAATCGCCACCGGGCTTCTCGCTGGTCTCGCCCCGGCAAGGCAGGCCGCGCGAACGCAGATTGTGCTGGCACTACGACAGGCGTGAGCTGTCCGGCCGACCGACTTGTCGGAAGCGTTATTGAATAAGCCGCGGCGGCGCGAAGACGAACTCGCTGGTACCTGTTTCAGATGTGCGAATGGCGTCTTCGGCCACCACCGCGGCCGGCTGGACGAGTACCCGTTTGGATGCAGCAGCCCCTGCGAGCTGCACGTTCATGACGCGAACTCCAACGAGCTTGACGATCTTGTACTCAACGCGGTCGGCAGAAATTTGCGTTGCCTCAAAAATCGGCAGGACCCTGGCTTCACCACGGATCGAGTTGAGCGATTCTTGCACCCCCATGCTGATTCCCTGGTCGCCACGGAGCAGGAGTTCACGGTTGCCGTCAAGCATAAGAACTCCCCGATCACCTCGCAGATCGTTGGGCGAGACACCGTGACGAATTTGGCGGGCAATTTCGTGCATGCGGTTGCGGGTACCGATATCGAGCGTACCGCGACGATCGGCCAGGCCGCCCTCACGCGGGTAAAGATTGGCTTCTGGAAAATCGTCCGAGCCGGGGCGCACAATTCTTCGCTCCCGGTCCCACCCCCAGCGATCGGCACCTTTGCCGGACGTGATACGTTTCCAAGTGTGCAGATCGAGCGCGAAAGGCAGGACCGGAATCGCCCTGTCTTCTCCAGGACTTTCAAATCCACGGATTCGGCTGTGGATAACCGCGGTTGCCTCGACAGCCGATGATGCGCCGGCGATTCCGAGGAGATTGGCGAAGAACTTCGTCGTCGAGCCGTAGCTTTCTCCTTTTGTCGTCACACGAACTCGCACGGCGTTGAAGATCGCGGGATTGTCGGGAGCCATCTCCCCACTAGCTCGCGAAGTGTTGGCCAGGTAGCCGATTTCAATTGTCGTGGTCGCCTCGTGATGACTCGGCGAGCTGTCGTTCGAACCTTCAGAAATGGCTTGTGGCAGCGTTGTATTTCGCGCGATGTAGTCGCGGGCGATCTCGCGGGCCTCATCGGCGGCCTGCGCCGCATCGGCTTCGCTAAGTAGTCGTCGCTCGTCGATGAGCCTACCCGCCGCCCGTAGCGTTGCTTCGTCGACAATATCCTGCAGCTCGCCGTACTTGCCGCGTAGCGATCCCAGATCCATGGCCACCACAACACTGCCAGTCAACAGACCAATCGCCAGCACGCCCAGAATCGTGAGCGTAACGACTCGCCTCTGTTTTCGTGTTCGTGCTTGGTTCTGGGGACTCTTGCCACGCTGTTGGCTGTCCCCCCAGTCAAATAGTCGCATTGGAATTGGCTTCGCGTAGTGCCGCCGTAAGCAGCTCGGATGAAATGGGTTTGATCAGGGTGTCTGGCAACTTCTCGTCTCGACGAGGTGTCTCGCTCGCTACGGCTGCTGTTCCTCTTCGTCGACGCCTTTGCCTTGCCAAAGTAGTCCTTCGGAGGTGTAAACGCGAACTTCTTTTTGCAGCAATCCTTCCACGCGATTGGCCGCGAAGCCAACCTCGGAGTTGGCGGTCGATACCAACGGGTGGTATTCGTTGAAATCGGTACGAACCGTGGGAATTGTCAGCTTCAGGTGTCCTTCACCGCCGAACTCCTTCCAAGTCGTGGAACTGCCGTTCAATATCTCGAACGTAACAACACCACCTGCGATACTCATTCGCTGGGTCCAGCGGATGATCTCGCCAGGATGGCTAAGCAGTTTGTTCGAAGGTGCCGAGCGGCTCTTTTCCAGTGTTTGACCGTCCCATACTTGCAGCTGCAATCCGCCCGATTGATACGCCGGCTGCGTATGGTGATTGATCGTGAAGGCGACGTGCGTCGACTCCAGATCGCGTGAAGGGGACATCACGCAGCGAATCTGCGGTGCCGCGCTGTCAGCGTCCGGCGACCCGATGATCAGCTCCCAGTCTTCTTCGACCGCAATGATCGGCTGCGACGGTTCGACAGCGATTACTTCCGAAGCAACCGCGCCCCAGAGACCACCGATGGCAATAAGAAACCCCGGAAGCACGCTTGGGAAGAAAGCACTGGGAAACGTTTGACGCGACATAGGAACAGACTCTAGTAACGGCACGCTTTGCCGTTGGGTACGTCGCGCGGAAATCCGCCTGTGCATTTCGATGCCCACCGAGGGATGCCCACCAAATGGCGTCGCGTGATGGTGGCGCAGCCTGCCGCTGCCTACTGGCTTATTGCGACAGGCTGCACCGGACACCATCGGCTCAAAGGTGACTCATGAAACGTGCAAAGGGGTGTCCGACGCGAAGCTAACGTGACTCTCGAAAACACCGATCGTGCGGTGCGAACACAATGACGCTTTGGGGAAGGGAAGATGAATTCGCCGCCAACTTTCGAAAGGGGGCTAATTGCCCGAATTGACTCGAAAAAGAAGGCCGAGAACAAACATTCTCTTCATTAGAAAAGATAGGTCACAATCGACCCTGAGGCGGGGGAAATTCCCTACAAAATGCCAGAAATTTCTCGCTCCCCCCGCGGGAGTGACCTACGTGCTTGGTCTACCACGAAGAGCACGGCTGTGGCCAAGGAAAGAAGCCGGTTTGCCTGCAAGACGCAGTTTATCGGCAGGTGCAAGATTCTCAGTTGAGTACGGATGCTCACCCCAGCAGATGGGCGGCGGGTGAACTATCGGTACGGCGACCAAGGGCGCGGCTTCTTTGCCTCGCGATCGGTGCGCGGTTGCTTCTTCTCGACGATCGGCGTGCGCGACCGACGGCGTGTCGGTTCCTCAATCGCGATCGGCTCGTCGGTAACTGGCTCATCCTCCACCTCTTTCGACGGAGTCGCCTTCGCAGTCGCTGTACGTGGCTCGGTCGTTCGTGATGCGATCGATTCCGTGGGCCCCGCTGCCCGCGTCGGAGTTGACGCAGCAGGAGCCTGACTCGAGGGGCTCCGCCCAGCCAGATCGCCGGTACCGTTGGGCGCCAAACTTGGAGCCGGAGTGGGATGCGTCTTAATACCACGGCGACTGCGCGACCAGCCGGAGCTCGATGGCTCAGGCGACTGGCCTTGTGCAATTTGCGACGAAGGAGTGCCAGCCGACGATTGACTGTCGTCGGTCGTACCACCTTGCCAAGCGGGCGCGGACGGTGCGTCTGGCCGCGGCGTCGCGTAAGGAGTGGCTTGTGTCGGGTCGTGCGAGGAAGCGGCTCGCCTAGAAGCCAGCGACCTCACGAGTCGGCGGCGGCGCTCGCGGCGCTCTGCTGCGGTTCGCCCCGGCAGTTCGATTCTCAGGGGGCGGTCCGATTGAATGCGTTCGCCATTTGCGTCCGTAAAGCGAACGAACAGCCGTAATTCTTCTCGACGCGGTAGACCGTTCTGCCAAGGAAGGTCGAGACGTACGCCGCGCCCGACGGCCGCATCGCGAAAGTTCTCGCGCACTTCTTCCACCGTTAACCGCCACAGCCCCACGCGCGCCTCCGATTCACTCGCGGCGGCCGGGTCGAGCAGCGAAATGTCGATCTCGCCCTCGGGCCGAATCACATCACCCTGGGCATTGCGAGTTTCGACCAACAGCGTAATACCTTCGTCGCCGGGAATTCCATCGGTGTTATTTCCACCGGTGAAGAAATTGTCGAAAGCAACAGAATCGACCTCGCGTGGATCGGCCAGCGTAGTCAGATCAGTCGATGGTGTATGGAGCGGCACCTCCGACGCTGCCGAGCTATCTGGCAGATGCACAGGACCGACCGGTATTTCCTCCGTTTCGTCCTCTTCACTCAATCGCGAAGATGACTTCGGTGGGGAGGGCGGATTCAAACGAGGGGAGCGGTGACTGGTTGTCGATTCGTTAGAAATTTCTTCCTCGGGCTGAACGTCGTCGCCGAAGGGAATCTCGACCTGGGGGATCTCGAGGCCTTGATCCGTATCGATGGCTGGTACGTCCGAGTCATGGCTTTGCGATGATCCTCCGCCACCTTCACCCAATTGTTCGCGCAGCTTCTTGTTCTCGGCTCGGCACTCTTTGAGCAACCGCTCGTAGTCCTCGATATATGAGATGTAGGTCCAGTTCTTCTGATCGAGGAACCGGTTCTCTCGCTCGAGCGCTTCAACGTCCTTCTTGGCTCCGCGACAACCGGGCAGCACGACCAGGCAGAAAACGGCGACGAGGATAGCGGATGAGGCTTTCATAGTACTTAGCACGTATCGGGTGCGCGCATAGGGACCTGGCACATGGCAGGTGGCGCGACATAACGTCACCCTTGGCGTGCAAGGCGATGGCTATGGATTGTGCGAGTCGATTGGCTCCGCTGCTGCCTGTGCAGTCGCGAAACAGTTTCGGCTTAGTGCGGGAAGGGAAGCCGACTCTAATCATCTAGCGACGCGAACGGTCGCTTTCGTTACGTATTTCTCGTTTGCCCCGAAACTCTCTTCTTGTACGAACCGAATGGTTCGTTTAACCATCCATGTGCTCGATCATCTTGTCGATGAGCTTGTATTCGATCGCTTCTTCTGGGTCCATGAAGTTGTCGCGATCGGTATCCTCTTCGATCTTCTCCAGCGGCTGCCCGGTGTGCTTGAGCAAGATCTTGTTCAGCTTGGCCTTGGTCTTCTTGAATTCCTTGGCATGAATCATGATGTCCTCGGCGGTGCCTTCCATGCCGGCCAGCGGCTGGTGGATCATGATTCGGGCGTTCGGCAGAGCGTGACGCTTGCCTTCGGCACCAGCGGTTAGAAGCAATGCTCCCATCGAGGCGGCCATACCAACGCAGTAGGTGGCCACGTCGCAGGTAATCAGCTGCATGGTGTCGTAGATCCCGAGGCCAGCACTGACGCTGCCGCCGGGCGAATTGATGTACAAGTGCACGTCCGCCTTGGGGTCGTCCGACTGCAAGAATAGCAGCTGGGCCACAATAGCGTTGGCGACTTCGTCATTGACGCCGCTGCCAAGGAAGATGATCCGGTCTTTAAGCAACCGGCTATAGATATCCATCGCCCGCTCTTCGCGGCCGCTCTTTTCGATGACGTACGGAACCAGAGGCATCGTGCGTTTACTTCCTGGGCTCTTTGACGCGAGCGACGCTCAATGCGATCGATCGCGTCCTTGAATGGTGGTCAGTAACTGTCCGTGTTATCTGTTAATTGCTAAGTCGACAGACAATCATCCGCGATGATCTAGTCGTCGTCCTCATCTTCGTCATCCGCGACCGGCGGCTTCGTGAGGACTTCGTCCACGATGCCATACTCTTTGGCTTCGCCGGCATTCATGTAGAAATCGCGATCGGTGTCGGCAGCGACGCGATCGAACGATTGTCCACTGTGATTCGAGAGGATGTTGTTGAGCACTTCACGAGTCTTGAGGATCTCGTCCGCTTGGATTTCGATGTCGCTCACCTGACCGCCTACTTGGCCGTAGGGCTGGTGAATCATGACCTTGGCGTGCGGCAGAATGAATCGCTTGCCCTTCTTACCGCCGGCCAACAGAACCGCTCCGCCACTGGCCGCCAGGCCAACGCAGTAGGTTCCCACCGGGCAGCTAAGAATCTGCATGGTGTCGTAGATCGCCAGCGTCGCGCTGACGCTTCCACCGGGCGAATTGATATAGAAGTGGACGTCCTTGCGACGATTTTCGCTCTGCAGGTAGAGCAGCTTCATCACGATTTCGTTGGCGTTGCCATCGTGAATCGGGCCTTGAAGCAGAATGATGCGGTTCTCCAGCAGCAGGTCGCCAAGCGTCATTTGGCGCTGTCGCTGGTAGTCGCGGTAATTGGCCTGAGGGTCAACAGGAAACGGGTTCGAGTTGACCGATTCTAGAAAATCGCCCATGCGAGGTCCTTCTACGTGTGGCAGACAATCCGTTTGTTTTTGCCGAGTGTCGATTTGTTGTCGGCGAGTGGGCCAGGAAGTGGCCGTTCGCCAAGCGAAGCAATCCTATGGGGAGCTTCGCGCTTTAGCTGTGTTCTTTCGGTTCCGCGAGTGCCTCGGGTTCGTCCGGCTTGGTCGCCTCGGGGATCTGCGTCTGGTTGCCTCCGGCAGCGACACCGATCGTTTCGACGTCTCCACCGTCTTGCTCGAACGGCACGTCTTCAAATTTGGCTTGGGCTTGAACCGCTTCGATCACCTTGCGCTCGACGATTTGGTTTCGCAGGCTATCCATCATGCCGCGTTTCTCAAGTTGAGCACGTACACGACGAGGACTTTCGCCACTTTGGGCGGCGATCAAGCGAATTTCGGCCTCGTAGTCGCCAGGATCGGCATCGATATTTTCTTCTTCAGCGATTCGTTCGAGAATGAAGTGTTCTCGCAAAGAACGAGCGGTCGCTTCCGCCGAGTTTTGTCGCAGCTCGTTCTCGTACTGGCGAATGTCGGCGTCGCTGAAACCGCTACGCTGTAGTTCCAACACGCTACGCTGCAATTCGCGGTCGCTCTGACGCTGAAGCATTGCCGGGGGCAGCTCCCATTCGGCGGCTTCGGTCAGCAGACTGCTGATTTGCTGACGAGCACCTTGCTGCTGACGATATTGCAACTGCCGCTCAAGGTTGTCCTTAACGGCGTCTCGCAGATCGGCTTCGCTCTCCATGCCGCCCATCTGCTGCAAGAACGCTTCGTCGATTTCGGGGAGTTCAAGCTTCTTGACCTCGATCACTTCAAATTCGACGTCGACCGACTTGCCTTTGAGTTCTTCCTTCGCAGCGGCGTCACCCAGTTCGACCTTACCCGACTTCTTATCGCCGGCCTTCGCTCCAACCATCAATTTGTCGAAGCCTTCCAGGTTGCCATCGAAAAAGCTGAGCGTCTCACGAACGCAAAGCGGTTGTTCTTTCACCTCTGCTAGCGTTTCGCCGTCGTGCGTCGAAGTCACATTCACGACCACAAAGTCTCCAGCGGCGGCCTCTCCGTCGCTCGGAACCAGACGTCCGTGACGCGACAGCATACCTTGCAGCTGCTTGTCGATGTCTTCATCCGAGAATTCGGCCGTGGGGCGTTCGAGCTTCAAGCCCTTCCACTCCGGCATGTCGAATTCAGGACGAACTTCCAAATCGAACTGGAAGGTCATCGAACCTTCGGCAGGAACCTCAACGGCGTCGAGATCGATATCTGGCTCGCTAATCGCGGTCAGCTCGTGGTCTTCGTTGACCTGAGCCATCGCGTCCATCAAGAGCGTACCCTTGATCTGATCCGCCACTTCCTTACGGAATCGCTTCTCAACCAACTTGCGTGGAGCGTGACCGATACGGAAACCCGGCACGGCGGCCGAGTCCATCATCTCGGTATAGGCGTTGTCGAGATAGCGATCCACGACATCGCGCGGAATCTCAACCTTGATGCGGCGTTGGCACGCACTGGGGCTCTCGATCGATACGTCCAGATCCATCTTCTCAGGGACGTCGGCCTCCGAGCCGTCTGCTTTTTCTTCCAAATCTTGGGCCATGGCGCGCAATACTCGTGCTCTACAAGCAAATAAAACTAAGAGCGGGTGATGGGATTCGAACCCACGACAACAACGTTGGCAACGTTGTGCTCTGCCAGCTGAGCTACACCCGCAATTTGATGGGACTCTCGAAAACGATTCCAATCCGATAGACGGAGCCGATTTCAGAGCCCACGGATTATAGGATCGCCAGTCTCGGCCACAAGGCCAATATACCACCTCGGCCACAAGGCCAATATAGCCAGGGGCGCCAACCTCGACTGCAAACAGGCAGATTACGGTGTTATGGGGGACCAAGTCAAGGGGCGCAGGCGTCGGCAGCACTGCTTTCGCCGTCGCGGATTGCGTCCCTGAAAATCTTGCCGGGGGACTCTACCTGGGCCACCGACGGGAACAATTCTCGAGCGGCGAGTGATGCCGGGAGGGTGTCGCCAGATGGCATGCTGGTGCCTTAGCCGGTTGCTGAGCCCATTGTCTCGACTCTTCGCGGCAGTTATCATTAAGGGGCTATGGAAATAGGGTGCAGGGAAGCCGCACAGAGTACATAATTACGGCCGGGAATTGGGTCCGATTTGGGATCGAACCTTGGTGCCACTGCCCGGCGATAGACCCCCTGACCCCGAGATTTCTTATGTCGGCTGTGATCCACGCGGGTCATACCGACTTGGAAGTCCCCGCCAATCACCCCTGGCCAGCGACGGCGAAACGCTTCCTACATGAAGCCGAAAACGCACGCGTGGTCGTTCTAGCGGACAGCCGGAGAAGTAAAGCATGGGTGCCCATTTGGTCCTGCGCACCGAGGGTCACGATGAAACGATCGTGGCACTGGATAAACTGCCGCTCACGATGGGTCGCGGCCGTGAGGTTGGTCTAACGCTAGCCAGCCCTTTGGTGAGCCGACAGCACTGCGAACTGTACGAGGCCGACGGCCAAATCTGCGTCCGCGATCTCGATTCGCTTAACGGAACCTTCGTAGGCGAAGAGCAAGTGTCGGACACCGTCCTTTCGACGGGCGATATCTTGACGGTCGGCGCAGCAGTCTTTGAGGTGGTTCTGGACGGTGACACGGCGAGTACCGGCGGTGCCAAGGCGCCCGAAGAAGACGCAACCGAGCTGGATGAGTCTGCTTTTGAATCGCTGGATGACGAAGAGACCGAATCGCTCGGTGATCTTAAAGATTCATTGGACGACGATGAAACGGACGACGATGAAACCGAAGGAGCCGGGGATTCAGCAAGCGAGGCGGATTCAGAGGCTGCCGAAACGGAAGAGGACTCCGAGGCGACCGACTTCCTCAAGGGCATCGGCCTCGACGATTCGGAATCGACCACGAGCGATACCGAGTTGCCGACGATTCAGCTCGACAAGGACGCAGCCAAATCGGCATCTTCCATTGACGAAGACGAAGATTTGGACGACTTCCTCAAGCATTTTGAGTAAGCCACATCGATCGATCAGACCTCAGACTGCTTGATTGGCGTCCGATTCTTCCCGTGGCTTTTCATCGAGCAGCTTGAATCGAACGCGATATGGCTGATACTCAGCCCGCTCAGAATCGGCGGCGTAGATCGCGTCAATCTCCTCACGAAGCGCCTGCGCCGAGTCGAATCCGTCACGACGGGCATCCTCTTCCGTCAGGTCATCCAACTCGATCGTTTCGACCGACGTGATCTGGATCGGACCGATGCCGGGAATGTAGCTTCGCTGCCCAGAGCGCATGCGGCGATGCTTCCACAGACGAATCGTCTGCGTCTTTTCGCCGCTACGAATCGCATCGAGGAATTTCTTCTTGAACAGAAGCATGTGGTCACGACCATGCTGACGCGAGGAACGCTTTCATACCGAGACAACCGCATCTGTCTGCGCGGCATCCCGTCGGCCCGGCCCCAAGTTTCGATGATCCAGATTCGGCGTCCCCAAAATCCAGCGGACCGCAATCGCTAGGGGCGCAGAAGGTCGGTAAGCGCGGCAATGATCTTGCCCGGTTCTTCCATCGCTAGGCTGACCACTAATACCGCGAGCATCAGCAGGCCAGCTCCCAGGAAGATCGCGCCCCCAGTGGCCGGAGTTACGTCGATCTGCTGCAACTCCGCGGCCAACGCCCGTTCTAGCCTTCGCCATCCCTGATCGCTCTGCGGTCCGCTCGTCGCGATCAGCGAGATTGGTCGCATGGCTCGCGACGGTTCAATTTGCAGTTGCACCCCCAGCGACGGGATGGCCAAGCAATCGCCGGCCCACTGGTGCTCGACATCGTAACGAACGAGAAGCTGTTCAAGCGTCTCGCGCAGGCGGACGTGTGTGATATTGTAGGCGACCAATCGCGGACGAACCAACAAGATGATGAGCGTGACCAACATCAGATAGGCCACCATCAGGAAACACCAAACGGCCACCATGTTCCAACTGCCTGCTCCCAGTCGTTCTGCGACGGCCTCGGGCATGAACATCGTGGCCGGCCCAATGAGGACCATTCCAGATACCGCCAGGGCGATCGCATAGATTTCGCGTGTCCCGTTGGTTAGGTGGGGTCGCCGAGAACTATGGATGACACCTAAGGCGATGCCGTACAGCGCGAGCGGTCCCATCGCGATCACTAAATGCAAGACGTTCATGCTTCTTTTCTTTGGCCCCTAATGCTGTCGCCTGCTTGTGATTTTACGGTGAGCGTGAAACGCTGACAACGCAATGTCTCTCCCGACCAGCACCCTCGCCAATTTCATCGGGCTAAATCGAGTCGCTCGCCTCATCCGCGGAATCGCTCGGGCCATCGGAGGCAGGCTGCCCTGGCGATTTCTTGGAGGGATCGCTGCCCGCTTCTCGCATTCGATACACCTCTGCCCGGAGCCGGGCTTCCTCGACCGCTTGATCGTGACGAACCGTAGCCCAGTACTGCCGAGAAGCGACGTAGTCGGCCATTGCCAACAGCACGACCCACAGTACAACCAGCACAATAGCCATCCAGTACGTCATGAACACCCACGGCATGGTCGCCTTCATCGGATCGATCCAGCGACCGGCGAAAATGGCAAGCGCGACGATGCCGATCATGGCACTGGCCTGACTACGGCGGCGGTACTGCCGGGCCGCAAAGTCGACCTTTCGTTCGTCGGAAGAGGTTCGCTTCGCCAGCCAGCTTTGGCGCTGGACATAGGTCATGATCGTAGCCACGATCAACAGCGTCAGCGAGAAGATCAGGGTCGGGTCCATGGAATTCATTCTTGACGGCAAACGTCGACCGCAAACGTCTCCGAAAGAGGCCCTCGCCGCCACGTTTCTCCTAAAACCTATTCCTTGGCGGCTTGTGAATCCGCAGCCGGAACCGATTCCAACCAGGTGAGCGCCACCCAACCGACCTTGGCAAGCGATTCGCCGGAGCACTTGTCGACCGTATCCTTATCGGTGTGCCAGTACTCGTTCTTGGGGTATCTCGGATAGTCGAAGTCGATAAGGTCGCAAGTGGGAATCTTGGCGATATTCCGCAGCGGCACGTGGTCATCTCGGATTTCGTGTTTGCGCCTTGGGATAAACTCGCGAACTCCGAGCTTCTTAGCCGTCGCCCAAATTTCTTTGACCAACGGTCGGGTGTCGCGCCACCACATGCTGTTCTTTTCTTGGTAGATCTGCAGATCGCGATCACCCACCATGTCGAATAGCACGCCCCAGCGATAACGATAGTCGCGGGGCTGCGTCAGGTAGGTTCTGGCGAAGTACTCCGAACCGACAAAGTAGCGATCGATCGTCTGCCCAAGATTGAAGACGAACTCTTCGGCGTCGAAGAACACGAAATCAACGCCGACCGCTGTATTCTTTATGTTGGGAATGTGATGCCCCAACTCCATTAGCAGGGCTGTGCCGCTGCCGCCGTCGTTGGCACCGATGAAGACCGTACCACGCTGTCGCGGTGGAACTCTCTGGTTGTCTGCCTGCGGACGGGTGTCGTAGTGGGCACAAAGGAGAATACGCTCCTTGCGATCGGTGTGCCAGCGAACGATCGTGTTGGCAACCGGCGTCGCTTGACCGGTACGCGGATGGCGCATTTGAAATCGCTGAAATTCGACCTTCGCGCCCAGCTCCTCAAAATGTTTCTTGAGCAGTTCTTGCTGCGACGCCATGGCCTTGGAACCGGTCTGCCGCGGACCAAGCGCACAGATCTGCTCCAAGTAGCGATAGGCACGCGCGGCGTCGATTGGATTCGCCTCCCCTTCGCCATCACCTGCCTTCAAGAAGGCGGCAGGCGCGACGTCAGCACCCTCGTCGTCGGCGGCCCCCGTCTCGGCTGAATCCGCCGTCCCGCCCGAATCCCCCGTCCGGGCGGAAACCCCCGCTCCGGCTGAGGAAGAACCAGCAGCCGCCGGAATCGCCGTATCGAGCTGGGCTGTATCGGGCCCACGGCACGACGTGAATAGCACCGCAACGAGCACGAAAGGCAACCAATAGACTGAACGTGGGCCGGGCATTGCTCGCTCACGGCCTCCGGTGATTCGCTTGACGACAGAGTCCATTAGCATGTCGATATCCAGGGAAATACTTGTGTTTACGACACTTCGATCGCTGTTTCACGGCGGGAGTTTCGGAACATTATATGACGTAGGTCGGCCGGGCGACGATAGCAGAGGTCGCAGGGATAGCAGAAAGCGGCAGCTTGCCTTGATTCAGGCCAGGTGGAAGTCTGGCTGGACCGGACAGAAGCCCAGGCGGCGGACAGCTTGAAAACGAAAATCACCGTACTCTATAATACAAGGCTTTCTGTTAGCCGCCGGCGGTCGATACCGCCGGCTCCCGCCTTCGCGAAGTGCACCGAGCCGCGGCCCACGCCGGCGGACCTGCACTTCAACCGCTCGTTTCGTTCCTGGCGGCCGTCGTCGTTTCTGACGCGGTGGTGTTGGGCGCAAAGCGGACGGACGTGTCAGGAGACCAGCGTCAGCACGATGCCGGTGATCTCACGGACCAGGCGGTCGACGACTTGGGATTAACGAGAAAAGGCACAAGACGAATTCGTCTCCGCGCGAAACCATTTTGAGGGAACGCTCACGCGTTTCGATAGATCAACACTATGTTTTCAAAAGATCAGTACGAGCTAGTCGACTTCGGAGAGGGACGTCGACTCGATCGCTTTGGCCAGTACCTGCTTGACCGCCCATGCCAGGTCGCCACGGGACTACCTCGCAAGAAACCGGAAGCCTGGGAGAAAGCAGACGCCGTTTACTCCGGTCCGGGAGCGGGAGAAGGCAACTGGAGAGCAGGGGCTGGAATGCCGCTGGCTTGGTCCATCAACCACAATGGTTCGACGCTCGAACTGAAACTGACCGACTTCGGTCACGTTGGGGTGTTTCCCGAACACGCCGTGAACTGGGACTGGATAACGCATCAGCTGCGTGCTTCCGGGGAAACACTCAAGGTGCTGAATCTCTTCGCCTATACCGGCGGAGCAACCATTGCCGCAGTGGCCGGCGGTGCCGAAGTCGTGCACGTCGATGCCGCCCAGAACGCGGTCCTGTGGGCACGCCGCAACACGCAGGCGTCCGACATGGGTGCCGCCGCGATTCGCTGGATCACCGAAGACGTCCGCAAGTTCGTGCAGCGGGAAATCAAACGCGGCAATAAGTACCACGGCGTCGTGCTCGATCCGCCCAGCTACGGACATGGCCCCAAGGGCGAAGTCTGGAAGTTGCAGGATCACCTGCCGGAACTCTTGCAGATGTGTGCCGACCTGACGGCGGCCGATCGACGCTTCTTGCTACTCTCCTGCCACACCACCGGTGTCGATCCGAGCGACCTGGAGCGAATGCTTGAAGACGCGATGGGAGACCTGAGCCACGGCAAGATGGAGTCGGGCGGTCTGGCCATCCAGTCGACCGATGGCCGTCAGATGCCGGCCGGAATCGCCACGCGTTGGTCGACCATCGTATAGACGCTACACTGGGCCGTCTCGTCGCTACGCTCGCCTCGGCGTTTTCGTTTCGTCCGTTTCGTTCCTGCGCACATGCTCGTTGCAGCTTTGGCAGCCGAGAATGTGCGCCTCTGAGAAGCACTGCCCACGCATGTCCGTTATCGATCTGACAAGCGCCAAGAACGAACGCATTAAGGCGGCCACACAATTGCGCCGCCGCAAGTACCGTAAGCTCAACAATCGTACGTTGATCGAGGGCGTGCGGGAGCTTTCCCACGCCATCGATGCAGGCGTCACGATTCTCGAGATCTTCTTCTGCGAATCGCTCTGTCGCGGTGAGGAAGCCGAGACGCTACTCGAGCGGATCGAAGCGTTGCCGGTCGCCAAGTATCGTGTGCCGCCATCGCTGTTCGAGAAGCTCGCCTTTGGCGATCGGGCGGAAGGGGTACTGGCGGTCGCTCAGACGCCGGACGTAAGTCTCGACAATTTGGAACTCCCCGCCGGGGCCCTCGTGGCCGTGCTCGAAGCGGTCGAAAAGCCTGGCAATCTTGGCGCCGTGTTCCGCAGCGCCGAGGCAGCCGGTGTTTCCGCCGTGGTAATTGCCGACGGTCAGACCGATCTGTTCAACCCCGCGGCCATTCGAGCCAGCCTAGGGGCCGTGTTCTGCTTGGCCGTAGGTTCTGGCACGAGCGAGGAAGTTCTCGCCTGGCTCCGAGAGCACAAGCTGGCCATGTTCGCCGCCCGTGTCGACGGTAGCGTGCCTTATACAGACGTCGAAATGGGAAGCGGCGCCGCGATCATCCTGGGTAGCGAAGAAGCGGGACTGACGCCGCTCTGGTCGGCCGATGACATCACAGCGGTGCATCTGCCGATGGCCGGACGCATCGACAGCCTGAATGTCTCGACCACGGCCGCGGTCCTGTTTTACGAAGCCCAGCGTCAGCGATTATCTTAGAGTCGAGAGGGCGACCAAAGGTCCCGCGGTAAGCGAGACCTAACGCCGCCTGTTGTCCCGTTATCATCCTCTGCTTCCGAGACCGCCATGTCCGGCTTGCGATACTCTTCTATCGAGCGCAGTGACAAACTCATTGTCACGTTGCTAGTGGCTGCCTTGTGGCCATGCTGGCCCGGCGCCGCGAGCGTTGCGGCAGAAGACCAACCCGCTCGACCACACATCGTGGTCTATCTCTCCGACGATCACGGTCAAGAATTCGCCGGCTGCTACGGCAACTCGGCGATCAAGACACCGAATCTCGATGCGATGGCTCGTGAAGGCCTGAAGATGACCCGCATGTTCGCGGTCACCTCATCCTGTGCACCGTCGCGTAGCGTTCTTTACACGGGGCTCTACCCTTCGCGCAACGGGGCAATGGCCAATCACACCAGCTGCCGCGCAGGTCTCAAGTCGCTGCCCGCCTACCTGAAGCCGCTCGGTTATCGCGTGGTGTTGGCGAACAAAACGCACATCGCCCCGGCCGAGGTCTTCGACTTCGAGTTCATTAAGGCTCGCCTCCCTTCTGTGCCTGGCAAATCTCGACGGTATCGATCCGAGGGGCTCGATGTCGAGGCCGTCGATCGATTCTTGGCACAGCACAAACAGGAAAATCCGGAGCAGCCACTCTGCTTAATTCTGGCCGACGACAACCCTCACGTCCTCTGGGAGAAGAACACGACGTACGACCCGGCAAAACTGCCGCTCTCGCCGATTCTGGTCGACACGCCAAAGACCCGTACGGCGCTGGCTAATTACTACCAAGACATTACCACCATGGACGCCCGCATCGGTCGGGTCCGAGCGTCGTTGTCCAAGCATGGTTTCGCCGACGACACGCTCTTTATATACACCTCCGATCAGGGTTCCGAATGGCCCAAGGGGAAGTGGACCGTCTACGACACGGGGCTGCTGGTTCCGTTCCTAGCGGTCTGGCCCAAGCATATTCAGCCAGGCAGTTCGTCGAATGCCCTGGTATCGTTCGTGGACTTCTTGCCGACGGTCATCGAAGTTGCTGGCGAAATAGCACCGACCGACCCTCAGACGTTCGATGGTCGCAGTTTCAAGAACATTCTGACCGGCAGAGCGGCAGCCCATAGCAAGTTTGTCTTTGGCACGCACACGGGTGACGGCAAGATGAACGACTTCCCGCAGCGGTCGATTCGCGACGATCGGTACAAGTACGTTCTCAATCTAAAGCCGGAAACGAAGTGGAAGACCCACTTCACCGAGGTGTCTGGTATTCCAGACAGTCATCGCGATGTCTACGGCACCTGGCTCGAAAAAGCCAAGACCGATGGCTCCGTGGCTCGCCTGATCGACGTGATCGAGAATCATGGGGCCGAAGAATTCTACGACCTCGAAGCCGATCCCTACGAACTTCACAATCTAATCAACAGCCCAAAGCACGCCCCTCAGATCAAGGCCTTTCACGCCCGGCTAGCCAAGTGGATGCACGATCACGGGGACGAAGGGCTCGTCACCGAAGCGCGCGAGGCCGCCCGTGACAAAGCGTATCGCGAGGCGATCAAGCGGCAGCGCGACTAGCCTCTCTAGCCCCTGCGTCGGCGACCATAGCGGCTCGCTGAAGTCGGGTCTTCTTTGTGCAAATGCTTGCAATGGTCGGAGCGTTGCCTCAGAATGCGCGTTTGAGCAGCGCAATTCCTAGTGGCCCGAACAGACGAGAGATTGATCATGTCAAAGGACCCATCTCGCAACAGTGCGGACAAGAATATTACCCGTCGCCAGTTCGCCGCTACGACTGCGGCGGCCACCGCGTCGGTCGCCATTGCTCCTGCCTTGGCCCAAGCCGCAGCGGCCGCACCACCGGCGCTCAAAGCCGGCGCTGCCGAGGTAAAGATCACACCGCCTGATGTCAAATCGGCATTTCTCGTCGGCCCCGGCAAGATGGCAACCGGCGTGCACGACGATCTGTTCGCGCGAACTCTAATTCTGGAGCAGGGCGAAGAGCGCGTCGCCATCGTGACGACCGACCTCTTGGTCATGCACATGGACTACAACGACCAGATGGTCGACGCGATCCATGACGCCACCGGCATCCCGCGTAATCGGATTGTGATTAATACGAACCACACGCACAACGCACCGATTCCGCGCCTGGTGGCTGTCGATCAAGCTCGTCCTGAGAGCTGGCAGGACACCCCTTACACCAAGTGGTTGTTAGGCGAGGTCGCCAAGTCGGCGAAGTTGGCGATCGATGACCTGCAGCCCGCCGAACTGCGTGCTGGTCGCGAACCGACGCAGATCGGGTTCAATCGCCGCTTCATGGGCCGCACGCACGTCACGATGACGCCCAATCCCAACGGCGCCGTCGTCCCTTGGGTCGACACGCTTAGCGCCTACAGTCCGGAAGGCAAACGCATCGCCCTCCTGTTCTCGTATGCCGCGCATCCGGTGATTATTCATTCGACCAGCCGATTGGTCAGTGCCGACTTCCCCGGTCTGGCCGTGCAGCGAATGAAACATCGTTATTCCGGCGGCAAAGGAAATGCCGACGGCGTGTTCATGTTTGCCCAAGGTTGCGGAGCCAACATCAATGGCCATCCACTACTTGGCGGGATCGAAGCCTGCAAAGCGGTGGCGGCCGAGTTGGAATACGCGGTGGCACGCGTCCGCCCGGACAAGATTGCCCCTGGCAGGCTCAAGGTCGCCTCGACCGAATTGCAGCTGCCGTTTCAGAAGCCGCCGTCGGTGGCCGAATGCCAAAAGCTGGTCGACAAGTATCCCGGCAGCATTCAACACGCCGAGGTTCTCGAAATCGCTAAGAGCGGACGACGCGGTACGCTCCGCTATCCGATTCGGGCGATCTCGTTCGGCGACGATCTGTGCATTCTCACTCTGGCTCACGAACCGTTTTGCGAGTACCAGCTTTACGCGGTTGAGAAATCGCCGTTCAAGCACACACTTGTGTTCGGCTACGTGCATGGCGTGGAACAGTACATCGCCACCCGCAAAGCGTACGAACTTGGCATGCGAGGCGGCTACGAGGCCTCGCCCCATGGTCATGCCTTGCAGAGTAAGCACCGCCTGGCGCTGGAGCCAATCGTGGAAGAGATGATCCAAGGCGGCATCCAAAAGGTGATGAGCGAACTGCAAGCTTAATAGCCAACAGCCGCGCCGTCCTTGCGCGATTCGGTGCCGCCGAACAGCACGTCGCTGTCGTGGTCGATCAGGATGCCTTGGAATCCGCCGCCGCTGCCACCACGACGGATCGTGTGCCCTTTAGCCTGGAGCTGCTTAACGACTTCCTCGCTGATACCACGCTCTAAGATCACGGTGCCGCTACCGTTGGCGGCTCTCCCTGTTGGCGTTGCACTGCCATTGTGACGAACTCGTGCGGCGTCACCCGCTTCTTGCACGTTGAGTCCGAAGTCGATCATGTTCACCAGCACCTGAACGTGACCCTGCGGCTGCATGTCGCCTCCCATCACGCCGAAGCAGAACCAGGGTCGACCATCCTTGGTAACCATAGCCGGGATGATCGTATGAAACGGTCGCTTGCCGGGGGCCAGCTGATTGGGGTGGCCTTCTTCAAGCGTAAACAGGGCTCCGCGATTCTGCAGCGCGAAGCCGACATCGCCAGGCACAATGTGGGAACCGAAGCCGTGAAAGTTGCTTTGGATGAGCGAGCAGCAGTTGCGATCCTTGTCGACGACCGTGAGGTAAATGGTGTCTCCCTCGTGTAGTCGCGGATTGCCTGGCGGCACTGCCTCGGCGGCCCGATTCGGATCGATCCGTTTTCGCTGCTCGGCGGCATACGACTTGGAGATGAGCCCCTTGAGTGGCAGGTCGGAGAAGGCCGGATCGGCGTAGTAGCGAGCCCGATCGGCGAAGGCCAACTTCTTGGCTTCCACGAAAAGATGCAACCACTCGGCGCTACCGCGACCCATCGCCTTCACGTCGTACCCTTCGATAACGTTGAGCATCTCCAAGGCGGCGATGCCTTGTCCGTTGGGTGGCAGCTCCCAAACATCGTAGCCACGGTAGTTGGTCGAAAGCGGTTCCACCCATTCGGCCCGGTGATCGGTGAAGTCGCTCATTGAGAAGTAGCCACCGTTCTTCTCGCTGAAGGCGACGATGCGTTCCGCAACGTGACCGTTGTAGAAGACGTCGGCGCCCTGCTCCGCGATGGCGCGATAGGTGGCCGCCAGTCGCGGATTCTTGAACACCTCGCCGAAGCGAGGCGAGCGACCGTTGATCAAGAAGGTGGCGGCCGAGTCGGGCCAGGGTCGCAACGATCGCTCGGCTCCCTTCCAATAGCGCGAGATGATATCGGTCACAGCGAAACCTTCTTCAGCGGTGGTGATCGCCGGAGCCAGAGTCTGCTCGAAGGTCATCGTGCCGAATCGCTTTCGCAGTTCTTCCCAACCACTGACCGTGCCTGGCACACTCCACGTTAACTGCCCGAAAAGCGGCACATGCTCGAGCCCCTTCTTGGCGAACACTTCACGGTTGAGCTTGGCAGGACTGCGACCGCTGGCGTTGAGCCCATAGAGCTTCTTTGTCTTGGCATCCCAGTAGATGCAGAATAGGTCGCCACCGATCCCACAACTCATCGGCTCGGTGACGCCAAGCATAGCGTTCACGGCGATCGCCGCGTCGACCGCGTTACCGCCATCCTGCAGAATCTTCAGGCCGGCCTGAGCGGCGAGCGGTTCGCTGGTCGCGACCATGCCGTTCTTCGCGACGGCGACGGAGCGACTTTGCAGCTGACTGCCAGGCCGACTGTATTCCTGGGCGGCGGCCGGGATTGCCTGAGTGACCGTGATTAGAATGAGCGAGGCGACGACGACCAACCAACGAGCGAAGGTTAGGGCAAGAGACATTGGCTACGGGAACCTTACATGAGGGGAGTCTGTCAGCGGACGACGAGCCTCCGCATTCTAGAAGCCATCTGGCAGCGACACAAACGAGCCCGCCAACCTGCGTGGGAACGCGGTCGTTTGCCAGACAATTTAACGGCCTGCGTGAAGAAGTCCGCGGCCGGGAGTGAGAACCCGACGGCAGGCGCTATGACGATTGCGTAAATCGCACCGCTTTACGAACTGGAAAAGCGATCATCGCCATCAGTGTGACAAGAACCTGTAACAGGGCGATGACCAGCGGGTGAACCGCGCCGAGCGCCGGCATTGCCGCGGGATCGATCCCCTTCGGTCCCGTATGTGCGAGCAGCTGGCCGAACCAGTTCGCGCTGTTGCCGGCATTGTTCGTCACGGCTGTCATGTTCTCCGGCACGGCCAATGAGACCGACGGTTCTGCCAGAAGTAGAACCGCGAGCGTCAACAGTCCGGCAAGCATCGGCAGACGACGAGCGGCGCGGGGCTCCGCCGGGCGAGCCTTTGGTACCGGCACCGGACAGGGCTGCGGTCGCCTCCCCAACTGAGAGAGCTCCTGCAGAAATCGACCGATTGCTCGACGCAACTGACGCATAGGCGGAAAACCTGACGGGGGCACAGGGAACGCGAGCCGAGTCCGCGAAAGCGGGAATTCGGCACCTGCCCAATGAGAATTGCAAGCCGCGTGCCGGTGCCAGAGGTCGCCGGTCCTTGAGCCGCCTAAGTGCAAGAAGCGACACATCTTGGCGAGTGTCCAGTGGCCTCGGCCGGCAGCTACCGTGGGTCTGTTTTTCTCGCTCTTTGATGCCGAAATGCAACGTCATTGGTGGCGAAAGAGCGGCCCGCGGCAGGCATCCATGGCCCTCTGCGCAAGCGTCTTGCGGGCCTTCGCGTCGACGCACATGGAGCGACCAGCATCGCCGGAAAAGTCATTTTCAAACGGTTACCCATTGCGCCCGTTCGACTTCGGGAACGACTTTTTCGGAATCGTGTCCTTGCGCCGCTGTGGCAGGTAGAATAGAGGTGCCAGCAAACGGAGTGCTGTTTCTCATCCCACGGTTCGGGTTCCTCTTCTGGAGAAACGGCGAGATGACAAAACCACGCGATCGCCGCCGCCGCTTAGCGCTTGAGGCGGAAGGCTATTTAGAGCTCGGAATGTATACGCATGCCCTGCGGGCTCTCACGATGCTGGAGCAATCGGGTTCGCTCGACGCCCATGCCATCTACCTCAAGGGCGAAACGCTTCGTTCACTCGAACAGTACGAAGAGGCGTTGCTAGCGCTGCGTAAGGCAGCTCAGATCATTCCGGACGACATTCACGTGTTGCTGGCGCTCGGTTGGTGCTACAAGCGAACCGGCAATCTCGATCAGGCGATCGATTCTCTTGAGGAAGCACTGCTCGTCGAGCCAGGTGAGGCGCTGTTGCACTACAACCTGGCCTGTTATTGGAGCCTCGCGGGCGACAAAGAGACGGCGCTGAACTTCCTGTCGGCGGCGTTCGATATCGATTCGACCTATCGCGATATGGTCGATGCCGAAGAGGACTTCGATCCAATCCGCCGGGATCCCGATTTCCTGGCGCTCACCAGTGTGATCGTGTAGCGAATCTTGCCAAGGCAACTTGCGTGAGCCACGTCTAGTGCCCCGCTGCCACAAGCTGCGCCGGTTTCGGCATCTCTAAGAGTTCGGCCGCCAGCTGGCGGTAATCCTCGGCCCCATTGCAGCTAGGGGCGTAGTCGAAGATCGATTGACCAAAGCTGGGTGCCTCGGCCAGGCGAATGTTACGACGGATGCGGGTCTCGAAAGTACGGGCCGACGACCAAGGCCCCGACTCGTTACGGGCCTGAGCAAAGAACGCCTCGACGTCGCCGCTTACTTCTCCGGCCAGTCGCGTGCCCGACTCGTACATGCAGAACACCACGCCGGAGAGTCGCAAACGATCGTTGAGCCGTTTGGCGACGAGGGCGATCGTTTCTAGCAGCTTGCTCAGACCGTGCAGCGCCAGGAAATGCGGCTGCAGGGGAAGCAACACCTCTTCCACCGTCGCCAAGGCGTTGATCGTAAGGATTCCTAGCGACGGCGGGCAATCGATCATCACATAATCAAATTCGGTAGCGTCCTCTTCCAACTTGTCACGCAGAATCAACTCGCGACCTACCACGCCGGCCAACTCCACTTCAGCCGCGGCCAAATCGATGTGGCTGGAGATGATGTCCAAGTTCTCATTCACGCGAACGCGTGCTTCGGCCAGCGAGGCTTCGCCGGTCAGAACATCGTAGATCGAGGCACCCAACTCGTGCGGAGCCAACCCAAAGTGCAACGATGCGTGGGCCTGCGGATCGAGATCAATCAACAGCGTTCGCTTCCCGGACTCGGCAAGCGCGGCACTGAGGTTCACGGCGGTCGTCGTTTTGCCGACGCCACCCTTCTGATTCATGATCGCAATGGATCGCACGATAGAAACTTTCAAAGCGGTCTTCGATTCGGCGATGAGTGCCTTTGGACGAATGGACGCGTTTTCCGTCGCAGTGCTCGACTCATCGTTGCGGAATTATAGGGAGGATAGCGAAGACGCGCCTATATCGAATCCCCGGCGGTAGAACGTGCCAGAGGAATAGCCGCGTGTCTGCAAGAAAACCGGCAAAAACGCCTATTCGCCCGGCCTCTGCTCGGACGCTTCGCGGGGTGAAGGCGTGGGAGTGCTATCACCACTCGTCATCTCGGAATTCAAGATCGTGCGAAACCCGTCGGCGATTTGTTGCTTGAGGATGAGCGTCTTGTCGCTTCCGAAAAGAGCCACGCGAGGACAATCGAGACTCAGCAGCACGATGATCGATTGCTCTCCCCGCCGCATGCCGAGGGCATGCGTCCAGTTTGGCTCACAGCCGCCATCCGGGTCACTTGCCCATACGTAAGTCTCACGTTTGCTAAGCGCGTCACGGGCGTTGGTGTAACCACGACCGACGAGCACGTCGCGTGAGCTCTCGATCGCGTAATCCTGTCCGCCGAAAGTGATCTCAGATGCGGCATCCGTTGGCGCCAACTTCAGCGCCATGAACTCATCCGGATCTCCCATTACTGCGATTGCATCGGGGCCGTAGTAATCGAGCACCGGCCGTGTTCGCTGATACACGAACCACCACCCGGCGGCGGCCACGACCAACCCCAGCAGCCCCATCGCGATGGCCACCCATTTTCCGCTGTTCTGCATAGCAATCTTCATCCAAGAGGGAGGAATTGTTCCCAGCCGGCAGACGGTGTCGCGGCAGAAGTGCTGAGTTTGGCACAGAACGGCACGTCTAGAAAGTGGCCGGGCCACTTTGTCCTCCTGTCGCAGCGTAGTATACTGCCATGAATGCATTCGCGGCGACGCGTCTACACGATTCTCGCACAGATTCGACTCAATATTAACTCGGCAGTTTCCACCATGGCAGATACTTTCGATCCCTACCGTGAAGCGCTCGTAATGGAACAGGTCACGATTTGGCCAGACGAGTTTGACGAAGTTGAACCGGAAGAGCGTGCCCGCGTGGAGCAACTTCTCCATGCCGACGCGACCGAGGTCGCAGAGCTAGAATACGTGCGATCGCACACCGGCTTCTGCCGACAGATCACCGTCACGCAGGCCGACTTGGATCGCGCCCGCGAAACTGCCTAGCACTTAAGTCATTGGCCTCAAGTCACATTGGCCCCAGTCACATTGGCAGACAACTCTTGGGCAGCAGAGGGACTTCTGCCGTCTGCGTCGTCGCCAGGCTTTTGAAATATCGAGGGAACGATTGACCATGACGGTCGAAATGCAAGACGTGCGCGTCGATCTATCTTCGCGCAGTTACAACGTACGAATTGGCACCGCCTGCCTTGATCAACTCGGGGTCGGTGTGGCCATGCATGGCGAAGGTCGGCATGCCGTCGTGGTCACCGATGAGAACGTGGAATCTCCCCACGCAGAAGCGGTGGTCGCCGGTTTGACCCAAGCTCGACTGGCCGCTGATCTGTTAGTGGTGCCCGCCGGCGAAGAAAGTAAGTCGCTCGACGTGGCGGCCGATCTGTGGTCCAAACTCGTCGACCTGGGCACCGATCGTCGCACGATGATCATTGCCGTGGGGGGCGGAGTGATTGGCGATCTGGCTGGCTTCGTGGCCGCCACCTTCGCACGCGGACTCGACTTCATTCAGGTTCCCACGACGCTTCTGGCGCAAGTCGATTCGTCCGTCGGCGGAAAGGTTGGCATCAACCTGCCGCAAGCCAAGAATATGGTCGGCTCCTTCTGGCAACCGCGACTCGTTTGGGCCGACACCGCCACGCTGCAAACGCTACCGGAACGAGAGTACCGCGCCGGCTTGGCTGAAGTTGTGAAGTATGGCGTTATTCTCGATGCGGACTTCTTCACCTACCTGGAAGAACATGTCGACGAACTGAACCGCCGTGACAACGCCGTGCTCCGGCACATTGTCGCCAAGAGTTGCCGTCTGAAGGCCGACGTCGTCGAGAAGGACGAGCACGAAACAACGGGGCTGCGTGCCTCGCTCAATTACGGACATACTTTCGCCCACGCCTTTGAGCAGGTGGCCGGCTACGGCACGTTGCTGCATGGCGAAGCGGTATCGATCGGCATGCTCTGTGCATCTCGCCTGGCGGAACGCGCCGGGCGCATTTCCGCCGACGTCACCGAGCGTCAGCAGAAACTGCTCGAGGCGCTCCAGTTGCCCGTAGAGGTTCCAGAACTGGACCACGACGCCGTGCTGGAAGTCATGAAGCGGGACAAGAAGGTCGTCGAAGGCCGGCTTCGCTTTGTGCTCCCGTCGCGAATGGGACACGTCGAACTAGTTGAAGACGTACCGACGCAGGACGTCGAAGCGGTCATGAGCTAGGCTCATCGCGACGGTCGCGTTTTCATTCTATCGCCGGGGTAGCAGCGGTCACCCGCTGGGTCCGTTCTTCTCGAATCGCTATCACGTGCTCCCTTGCGCAGTTTTCTGTTCGGCAATCGGGCAGCCACGTGCTAAGTTGCTGGTTTCTCTTTCGCGTTGTCAGCTGTCCGTCGGAACTGCCTTTTCAAGGTTAGCGGTGGCCGAAGCGAGTTTGGTGATAGGGGGCATTCCATGTGCACCAGCGACGAAGCACAGCAAGAGAAGATCGCTCGAGAAGAGCGTCGCGCCGACTGGCTACGGCTTTCGCTCGTCGTCGGCATCGGGCCACGGAATCTTCGACAGCTTGTCGACCACTTCCAATCGCCCGGCGAGGTGCTCACCGCGTCGCGTTCGGCTCTGCAAGAGGTGCCTGGCATTGGCCCCAAACTCAGCCAGTCGATCGTCGAGGCTCGCGAGATTATCGATGTCGAATCGGAGCTGGCTATCTGCCGCACCAACGAGATCGACGTCTGCACGCTCGAAGACGACAGCTACCCGCGGATGCTCCGCGAAATCCCCGATGCCCCGCCGGTTCTCTTCGTTCGCGGTTCGTTCAGTGGGGCCGATCTGCTGTCGATTGCGGTGGTCGGCTCCCGGCATGCCACGCACTACGGCAAAACGCAGGCTCGGCGACTGGCCGGATCACTGGCGCGCGCCGGGCTAACGGTGGTCAGCGGGCTGGCTCGCGGTATCGACGCGGCCGCACATCACGGAGCACTCGAAGCAGGCGGACGCACAATCGCGGTGCTCGGTGGCGGATTGCTGTCGCTCTTTCCGCCGGAACACGAACCGCTAGCCCGCGAGGTGGCGGCCTCTGGCGCCGTCGTCAGCGAGTTCCCGCCTCTCATGGAACCGCAAAGTGGATTCTTTCCGCAACGCAATCGGATTATCAGCGGGATCTCGCTTGGCACGATCATCGTTGAGGCGGCCCAGCGAAGCGGGGCCCTGATTACCGCTCGTCACGCCTACGAACAGGGCCGCGAGGTATTCGCCGTGCCGGGACCGATCGATAGCCGTGCTTCCCGCGGACCACACGCGCTGATTCGCGACGGTGCCCGACTGGTCGAATCGGTCGACGACGTGTTGGAAGAACTGGGCCCGCTGGTCGAAGCGGTTCCGCAAGACGATGGCCCCGAGGTTCGACACCCGGCGGAACTTCAGCTCAACGAGACGGAACAGCGGGTGCTCTCGGCCGTGGGCGAACAGCCGACGTCAATCGACGCAGTCACCGCGGCGGCGAAGTTACCAATTCCGCGCGTGCTGGCGACGCTGAGCGTGTTAGAATCCCGGCACCTCGTGCGGCGCGTCAGCGGGCAACAGGTGGTGCGGGTGTGAATCCGATTGTGGGTAACCTAATTTGGAGAACTCGATCTCATGTCGATACACGTATTCTATCAACCCATCGACATCAGTCTGGTGCAGGAAGAATTGTTTCCGTACATCTGTGGGAAGGGCGACCTTAGGAAGCTCAAAAGCATGTGCGATGATCCGGTAGGAGCTTTGACGAATGTCGAGCTACTACGGACGGCATACGCGGCGTCCCTCGCTGGAGAAGAGTTTCGCGATCCCGAATTCGGACGTTGCGATCCGCAATCGTATCTCGCGGAATCTGCCGTGCGTGATACGTTAGAATTCTGCCGCCATGTTTGGCCAGAATGGATGGTAAGCGCGTCGACATCCATCGAACTTCTTCCGGACAGCTTTCCGGTACTTGAGCACTATCAGATGCCGATTTCGATGTTTGAGCCACTCGCGGAATTCATTCCAGATATTCGTTGGGACCTAGAAACGATCGCGGAATGCGAATTCATGGGAGGTGTCTTACGCGCGGCTCATGTACCGGTTGTAAGAACAGCAATTGCCGCTGAACTAGCAAACATGACGCGTTGCGCAGGAGACCCCCATTATTACGATGCGACCAGAACACTCTTGGAGGCATTAACCTATGCGGAGGAGAACAGACTCTCGTTTACGGAAGCCATAACGTAGAGCACGGCTCTCGAGCGCGCCCGCTAGTCACACCTTCCCCAAGGATCAAATCGAGAGAAACCTCAGCGACTCCAAGCAGCGCCGCCTAGCAGGGCTCCGCCTTGTTATCCAAGACGCTGATCTTGTCGACGCGGCGGGCGTGGCGACCACCTTCGAACTCGGTGTTCAGCCAGATGCCGACCATGCGGTCGATCAGCTTCACTCCCAGCATATCGGCCGACAGGCAGAGCACGTTCACGTCGTTGTGACGGCGGCTCATCTCGGCGGTCAGGTCGTCGTGGCAAGGAGCTGCACGAACGCCCGGGAACTTGTTGGCGGCAATCGCCATGCCGATTCCCGTTCCGCAAATCAGAATGCCCCGGTCAACTTCTTTGTCGCTAACCCGCTTGGCAACTTCCGAGGCGATATCGGGATAGTCGACGCTCTCCACATCGTTCGTGCCGGCATTCTCGACCTCGTGCCCGAGCGACTCCAGGTATTCCAAGACCTGACGCTTAACGTCGATACCACGATGATCACTGCCAACGGCGATTCGCATAGGAGAAGTCTGCTGTTCCGGGATAGTGGGAGAATGGTTCAGGAGGCCAGGGAATTGGCTCCGAGAAGGCCCTATTCTAGCGAATTCTGCCTCCTTTGTCACGGAGCCGCACGGCAATAGAAATTTCGCCAGAAGTCGCCGTTTGAAGGCGAATTTGGGCAGCGGAAACCGGGCCGTTAGATGTCCAGCTCGGCGACCCACCGCTCGAGCTCTTTAGTCATCTGCTTGGCACAGGCGGCGTACAACTCGACAGGACCGCCGATCGGGTCGGAGACGTCAGAGCCGTCCTCGCAAAGAACGTGCGTTCGCTCGGCCGCATCGGGCCAGGTGTTGACGATTGCCTGATGATGCCCGCGGGTCATCGTCAGAATCAGGTCGGCGTGGCGAATGAGCTGTTCGCGAACTGGCTGCGACTGATGATCGCCCAGGTCGATTCCCTGACCGGAGAGAACCTCGACCGCCTGCGGGCTAGGTGCCCCTCCGCCCATGGCCGACGTGCCGGCCGATGAGACGATGACCGAGTTCTGTTCCAGCTCATCGACTTTGCAGTCGAGACGCTCGGCGATCAGCTTCTTGGCGATTCTCTCCGCCATGGGGCTGCGACAGGTGTTGCCCGTGCAGACGACCAGCAACATGAAGCTGGAAAGCCGGTGCAGAGTCTGCTTGTTCACGACCCCTTCGCGGAGAATTTGGTAATCGTTTTCGTTGACTTTAAGGACTGAAGACGCTTGTCCGAAGCGACAACGACCGTCGTCGAGCACTAGGTCGACTCGCTCGCCCAATTGTTCTACGACCTGGTCGGCGGTGAGCGGATCTTCGCCGCCGGTCAAGTTGGCGCTGGAAAAGACGATGGGGCCCGCCATCAGGCGAAGCACCTCGAGAATCAATTCGTGAGCTGGAACACGAAGTCCGACCGTTCCCAACGGCAGGAGGGCCTTCTGCACCGCTTCCGGCAGACGCCGCACCAGGCTGTCCGGGTGACGATTCTCGGCCACCAAGGTCACGGGGCCAGGCCAGCAACGACGGGCCAGGCGTCGTCCTACGGACCCGAGATCGGGCACGTAGTCGAGCGCGTCGTCGGCACTCTTTACTGCCAGGGCCATGGGGTGGCCTTCGGCGCGTCCCTTGGCGTTGATCAGTGCTTCTACGGCCTTCTCAGAGAGGGCACTGGCGGCCAGACCGTAGACCGTTTCCGTGGGAAAAGCGACCAGTTTGTCCTCTGCCAGGGCCTGAACGGCTCGGTGAACCACGTCGCGCGCATCTTCGGCACTGCGAAAATCAATCACGACGGGGTTCATAGGGGCGTTTCCGATGCGGACTTTTGATCGTAATGTGTTACTATAAGGGCCTTTACGAGATATCGTCAAGGCTTTGAGCCGCGAGCCTGGCGCGATCGATGGTGCCTACCACGACCGCTCCACGCGCGTTTTGCGGCCTGCAGTTAGGCACACCTGAATAGACAACATCGGCAACCGAGCCTTGCTTTGCCAGCGTTTTCCGCGACGATACTATTCGACAGACGAGATGTGGGCATGAATCAACGACCAACCAAATTGTCGATGCGGGGCAATCGGTCCGAGCCGAGGCACCAACCTCGTCGAGATCGCCCTCAATGCAGCCGCGCGGAATTACGACGGGGTAGTGCGAAATTGCTGCTCGTGTTGGCGCTGTTCTTGCTCGGCGGGATCGGAATCTGGATCGGTCGGGCCGGGGCCGGCACCTCGGGGAGCAGCAGCGGATCGCTCGATCTCACCTGGGGCAAACGTGGCGTGGCCGATGGCCGACTTCAAAAACCACGCGCCGCGGCAATCGACGAGAACGACCGCATCTACATCGTCGACAAGCTGGCTCGAATTCAGGTTTTCGACACCGACGGCAATCTTCTCCTGGGACCGATCCGGACGCCCGAGAGCAAGTTCGGTAAACCGACCGGCCTGACTATCGATCCCGACGGCAATCTGATGGTCGCCGATACACATTACTATCGCATCCTCTATTACTCGCCGGAGGGGAAGCTGCTGGAAGATCGCACGCTCGGCGGCAAGAAAGGGCAGGGCCCGGGCGAATTTGGACTCGTTACCGACGCGGTCGTCGACTCGGCCGGCAACACCTATGTCTGCGAGTATGGCGACTTTGACCGCGTGCAGAAGTTCTCGCCCGAGGGCAAATTTATCACGCAGTGGGGAGGCCACGGCGAGGCACCCGGCCAATTCCGCCGTCCGCAGAACATGACAATCGACGAGCAAGACCGCCTGTGGGTTGTCGACGCTTGCAACCATCGCGTGCAGGTCTTCGACACCGAGGGCAAGCTACTGAAGATGTGGGGAACGCCGGGAACCGAACCGGGACAACTTTCCTACCCCTACGACATCGTGCTCGCCGATGACATTGTTTACATCTGCGAATACGGCAATCATCGGGTGCAGAAATTCACGCGCGAGGGCAAGTCGCTCGGTTGTTGGGGTGGGGCCGGGCACGGCGAAGGCGAACTGCACAACCCTTGGGCTCTGGTACGAGACAGCCAAGAGCGGCTGCACGTTATCGACACGAATCATCACCGTGTGCAGCGAGTTCTGTTCTAAGTTCGCGCTATGCACGAAATTTGAAACAATAGCGAAGTAACAAAATCAAAACAAAAAAACGATTCTCCGCAACTAAGAACGATTCCCGGCAAACCTAACCACGCATGCTCGGCTACGACCTGACCTTCGAGAGTCCACTGTTCCTGCTGCTGCTGGTGCTGCTCCCAGTGCTGTGGTGGACGAGCTTGCGCAGCCTCGCTGGCCTGGGACGGGTGCGAAGTGTGGTGGCGCTGTTGCTGCGAAGTGCCGTGTTGCTATTGCTGATCGCGGCCCTAGCCGAAGCCCAGTTGGTTCGCACGACCGATCGCCTCACGGTGATCTACCTGCTCGACCAGTCGGACAGTATTCCGGCCGAGACCCGGCGTGAGATGCTCGACTACGTGAAGTCGTCGTGGCGGAGGCACCGCGATTCCAAGCGGCAAGATCGGGCCGGCGTGGTGATCTTTGGTCGCGACGCCGATGTCGAGATTGGCCCTGTCGAGGATGATCCACCACCAATTTCGACCACGGAGACGTTCGTCGACGGTGAGTTCACGAATCTTGAGTCGGCCATGAAGATGGCGGTCGCGCTCTACCCAGAAAATACCGCCAAGCGAATCGTGATCATCACCGATGGCAACGAGAACATCGGTAACGCCCGACGTCAGGCGGCCCGTTTGCAGGCCGCAGGAGTCAGCATCGATGTTCTGCCGGTTTACACCGAGAGCGATGTCGACGTGGCGGTCGAAAAGCTCACCATTCCCTCCGACGTTCGTCGCGGACAACCGTTCGATCTCCGCGTCGTACTCAACAGCAATGCCCCCAAGGGAAGCAAGCCGGTCGCGGGCACCTTGCAAGTCGTTCGTCGCTCTGGCGATGAAGAACGCGTGATCGTCGAATCGAAAATGGAACTGCCGCCGGGCAAGACGGTCATCACGCCCGATGTGCCGGAGCAGATCGACGCCCCGGACTTCTACACCTACGAAGCGCGCTTTCGTACGGACGACGCGACCGTCGACGCGCAGCTACGAAACAACCGGGCTCAAACCTTCACGCACGTCCGCGGCCGTGGCCAGGTGCTGTTGATCAAGCCGGAGGACGACGGCGGTGAATTCGACTTCCTGGTGCAAAAACTCAAAGAAGAAAATCTGGCCGTCCATCAGCAGACGCCGAAGACGCTTTTTAACAGCCTGGCGGAGCTTCAGCGCTACGATACGGTCGTGTTGGCGAACGTGGCCCGCGTCGACGAATCGGCGGCCGAGGCCTTCTCCGACGATCAAATCGACATGCTGGTGCGAAACACCCAACAGATGGGTGCCGGCCTGGTGATGCTGGGCGGGCCCAACTCGTTCGGACTTGGCGGCTGGACAAATACCGAGCTCGAAAAGGCGATGCCGGTCGACTTTCAGATCAACAACACCAAGATCGCACTGGTCGGCGCGCTCTGTCTGGTCATGCACGCCAGCGAAATGGCGGACGGCAATTACTGGCAACACCGAATCGCGCAAGAATCACTCAAGACCTTGGGGCGAGAAGATTACTGCGGACTGATTCATTACAGCGGTCAGGGCGGCATCCAGGGCTGCAACTGGCTCTGGTCCGATGGGCGCAAAGGCATGCTCAAGGTTGGCAGACGCCGCAAACTCATGCTGCAAAAGATCGATCGCATGTTCCCAGGCGACATGCCTGACTTCGAGCCGGGACTTCAGCTCGCGTTGCGAGGTTTCAAAGAGGTCAACAGGGTGGGCGATGCCGCGACCAAACACATGATCTTGATCAGCGACGGAGATGCTTCGGGGGCCAAGAACAGCACCCTCAATGCGCTTGTCCAAGAGGGCGTCAAGGTGACCACCGTTGGCGTCGGCACGCACGGGGCTGCCAATCGTCGCGAGCTGAGTCGGATCGCTCGCCACACGCGTGGAAAGTACTACCACGTCCAGAACGCCAAGGCACTGCCGCGCATCTATCAGCGCGAAGTTCGCCGGCTGGCCAAGTCGCTCGAATTTCGCCCCAAAGGCGGGGGCACCATGCAGCCCAAGATTGTGAGCAATCATGAGATGGTGCAGGGAATTGATTCGCCGCCCCCAATCAGCAGCTTCGTATTGACGCGTCTCAAAGAAAGCCCGTTGGTAGAAGTCTCGATGCGATCGCCTCAGCCGGTCGACGAAATCAACAATACGCTCTTAGCCAGCTGGACATATGGACTGGGACGTACGGTCGCCTTTACGACCGACGTCGGCAGTCGCTGGGCGAACGAGTGGACCGGCTGGGACGACTACCAGAAGCAATTCAGTCAGATTGTCCGCTGGTCGATGCGGCCGGTCGATGAGTCAGGTTCGTTTCAGGTGGCGACCGACGTGAAGGATGGTAAGGTCAAGGTTGTCATCACGGCGCTCGACGAGAACGAGCAATTCGCCAACTCCCTGAACTTGGTTGGCAACGTCGTCGATCCGGAACTCAAGCAACGCGACCTGAGAATCGAACAAACCGCGCCGGGTCGCTACGAAGGCGAATTTCCAGCAGACGCCGCTGGCGGATACTTCATGACGATCAATCCCGGCGGAGGCAACGCCCCGATTCGCGCCGGCGTCAGCGTTCCCTATTCGTCGGAATATCGCGAACGAGAATCAAATCTGGCCCTGCTTCAAGATCTGGCCGAGCGATCGCCCGAAGGTGGACAGCCGGGCAAGATCATCGAGGATGCTGCCGGCACCGGTCAGCTCGAGAAACTGCTCGAGATCGACGTCTTCCGGCACGACCTTCCCAAGGCGAGAAGCAATCAGGGAATCTGGTTCTTCCTACTGTTCGTCGGCAGCCAGCTGTTCGTGCTCGATGTGTTCTATCGCCGCGTCCACGTTCGCTTCGACTGGGTTCCGCCGCTAGTTGCCAAGGCTCGTGACAAGGTACTCCGTCGCGAACCGGCACCGCAGGAGAGCGAGACGATGGCCCGTCTCCGATCTCGAAAGGCCGAGGTGACCGACGACATCGAACAGCGCAAAGCGGCCACGCGATTCGAACCAGATGTGCAGTCCGACACTGACGCGGCCGCTGGTGTCGAGGTTCTTTCGGCCGAAGGGTCTACGACCACACCGGATGACCGACCACGCACGGCCCCGAGCCCGATCGCGCCGCAAGAACAGGACGAGGCCGAGGACTACACCAGCCGGCTGCTGAAAGCCAAGAAGGACGCGATCAAGGGTCGCAAAAAAGAATAGCAGCTCGGCTCACTATAGGACACGGTTCCAGACACCAACACAATTCAATACAACGACCAACCTTAGTTGAGGATTTTTTCTTATGAGTATTGGCGAATCGATGCAGCAGCGGGCCGAAGAGTTCGCACAGCGGTACAACGCCGTGAAGGATCAACTCGCACGCGTAATCGTAGGACACGACGACATTCTCCACGGCGTGCTCACTTGCTTGTTCGTCGGTGGCCACTGCCTGCTCGAAGGCGTCCCCGGCCTCGGTAAGACGCTGCTGGTACGCACGCTGGCCGAAACGCTCAAGCTCGACTTCTCGCGCATCCAGTTCACGCCCGATCTAATGCCGGCCGACATTCTCGGTACGAACATGGTCATGGAGACTCCCGACGGTCGCCGCGTGTTTGAATTCCAGAAGGGGCCGATCTTCACGCAGATCTGCCTGGCGGACGAAATCAACCGTGCCACGCCGAAGACGCAAAGCGCCATGCTCGAGGCGATGCAGGAACGCTCCGTGAGCGTGGGTGGCGAAATCCATCAGCTACAAGCCCCGTTCTTTGTGATGGCCACGCAGAACCCACTTGAGCAGGAAGGTACCTATCCATTGCCCGAAGCCCAGCTCGACCGCTTCTTCTTCAAGCTGCTGGTTGGCTACTCGAGTCGCGAGCAACTCGGGACAATCGTCGACCGCACCACGCGTGGCGAAGTGATCAACGTCGACCCGGTCATGGACGGCGAAGAGATCGTGAAGTGGCAACAGCTGATCCGCGAAGTGATCCTCGCCCCGCACGTGCAGGACTACGCCGTTCGTCTGACCCTGGCCACACACCCCGAAGGCCCCTACGCTTTGCCGGTGACCAATCAGTACCTGCGTTGGGGATCGAGCCCGCGAGGCGCGCAAACGCTGGCCCTAGCGGCCAAGGTGCGGGCCCTGCTCGAAGGTCGCTACAACGTCAGCTTCGAAGACATTCGCCGCGTCTACCTGCCGGCCATGCGACACCGCGTGATCCTCAACTTCGAGGCCCAGGCTGAAAGCATTCCAGCTGACCAGGTATTGATGGAGATCTTGGATCAACTGCCCGAGAAAGCCGACGACGCGGCCATGGCCGTGGAACCGGTTGCGTAGGCGTCCCTCGCCGTGCCGACCGCCTCGCGCGCTTGCCAAGACCTTTCCAATCGTTTCATGAGTAACGTCCTATCAAGAGAGAACTAAGCCAGCTTGATGTCGACCGCTGACGCCCCTTTGCTGAATCCCGAACTGCTCACGCGCTTAGAACGCCTGGAGCTGGTGAGTCGCAAGATTTACCGTGGCCAGATGAAAGGCGAGCGCCGCAGTCCGCGCAAAGGCCAGAGCGTCGAGTTTGCCGACTTCCGCACCTACGTGCCGGGCGACGACATCCGCTTCATCGACTGGAACACCTACGCTCGGCTCGACAAGTTGTTTCTGAAACTCTTCTTGGAAGAAGAGGACTTGCACTTCTACGCCTTGATTGACGCCAGTGCGTCGATGGACTTCGGCGATCCGACAAAGCTGCAATACGCCAAGCAGCTCGCGGCGGCACTCGGCTTCGTCGGCCTCGTTCGCTCCGATCGCGTCCGTATCGAAACGCTCGGCCAACCGTCGCACGCCCCCGGACCGGTGCTGCGAGGTCGCCGCAGCCTGTGGCGCATGCAGCAATACCTGGAGGGCATCGAGCCTGGCGAAACCGCATCACTTCACGAAGGCGTGCGCAACTTCTGTCTCCGCAACAGCGGAAAAGGCATCGTCGTGCTGATCTCCGACTTGATGGACAAGGAGGGTTACGAGTCGGCCTTACGATATCTGATGGCCCAGCAGATGGACGTCTACGTGCTGCACGTCCTTTCACAAGAGGAACTAGAACCGGACGTCACCGGCGACCTGCGTCTCGTCGACTGTGAAGATGCCGACGTGGCCGAGATCACAGCCAGTGCACCTCTGCTCAAGCGATATCAGCAAACACTCTCCGCCTTCGTCGGTGGAGCCAAGGAGTTCTGCTCCCGACGCGGCATGTCATACGCCCTGGTACGCAACCAGACGCCCGTCGAGGAAATGGTGCTCAACCTCCTTCGCAGACAGGGGCTCGTTCGCTGATGTGGCCACAGCTGACCAACCTGCTCCCTGCCTGGCAATGGGTCGTCCTGGGCCTCTTGCCGCCGGTCGTCATTGCGCTCTACTTCCTCAAACTCAAACGGGTTCCACTGGAAGTTCCCAGCACCTACCTGTGGAAAAAGTCGATCGAGGATCTGCACGTCAACAGTCTCTGGCAAAGGCTACGTCGTAGCATTCTCTTGCTGCTTCAGTTGCTGTTGCTCTTGATTATCTTGCTGGCGCTGTTGAACTTCAGCTGGCGAGACGACGCGATGAGTGAACAACGAACGATCTACTTAATCGACAATTCCGCCAGCATGCAAACCAAGGATGCCGACGAGGGCAAACGCACCCGACTCGAAGAGTCGAAGCGTCGCGTTGCGGACGCAATCGCGAATATGAAGTCGGGCGACACGGCGATGATCATCAGCTTCAGCGACACGGCCCAGGTCGTGCAGCAGTACACCGGCAATCGGCCGGAGCTGAAGCGACAACTGGCCAGCATCCAGCCAACCAACCAACCGACGTCGATTCTCGACGCCCTGCGGCTCGCTTCGGGGCTGGCGAATCCCGGTCGATCCGGTTTCGAGGGGAGCACCGACTTGGCGGCGGCTGAAGCGGTGCCGGCGACGCTCGAGGTCTACAGCGATTTCCGCTTCTCGACCGTTTCCGATTTCGCCCTGGGCAACTTGGAGCCAAAGCTCGAGTCGATCGGCGACCCGCAGACGAAGAACGTGGCGATCGTCAACTTCTCCACCGGCCGGCACGAAGATCGGCCCGACATGATCCACACCTTCGGCAAGATTCAGAACTACTCGCCGGAAGAGATCACCGTGCGAGCGGAGTTGTTGCTCGACGGTTTCTTGGTCGACGCAGCCGATATCACCATCGAAGCAGGCGGCTTCGGTCACGTCGATTTCTCTCGCGACGATGTCGAGACCGGCGTGCTGGAACTGCGGGTCAATTCAACCGACACGCTCGCGGTCGACGACCACGCCTGGACCGTGATTAATCGCCCCGAACCGCAACGAGTGTTGTTCATCAGCAAGGGCAACGATGCTTTGGAACGGGCTTTCGAAAGTGACGCCGCGGCCGAGTTGGCGGAAATCGAGTTAGCCGATCCCGCACACATGGATACGGAAGAATTCAAAACCGCGGCTGCCGGCGGTTTATACAACCTGATCATCTTCGACGAATGCCGGCCGAAAACGCTGCCCGCCTGCAACACCTTGTTCATCAACGCGCTGCCGCCAGACGGTCGCTGGAAGCTGGGCGAGAAGATTACCACCGGCGTGCAGATTATCGATACCGAGACGACACATCCGCTGATGAGCCTCTTGGATTTGAGTGACGTGGCCATCTATCACGCAACCGTCGTTCAGCGTCCCTCAGGTGGCGTGAATCTGATCGACGCCGCCGAAGGGCCGGTCTTTGCGATCGCGCCGAGAGACGGATTTGAAGACGCGGTGCTCGGCTTCTCGTTGGGACTGATTGAAGAAGAAGGCCAACTCTGGAGTAACACCGACTGGCCAACACGATGGAGCTACCCGGTGTTCATCAAGGAGATGCTGACTTATCTAGGCGGCGCCGAAGCGGACAACTCGTCGAGCAGCATTCCCCCTGGCCGGACCTATCAGCTTCGTGGGGCGTCGCTCGGCGACGAGCTCACGGTAGTCGATCCGAGTAAACAGAAGCAGACAGTTCGTCGCAATCGGCAGAACCAGTATGAATTCACCGACACCCGCGAAGTTGGCATCTATCAGATTTTTGATGGAGACGAGTTGGTCCAACAATTTGCCGTAAACCTGTTCGATTCCGCGGAAAGCGACAATCGAACCCTTCCCGACGTAACCGTCCAATTGGGGCATGTCGAGGTCACCGCAGGCACGTCATGGCAGCCGACTCGGCGTGAGATTTGGAAGTGGCTAGTCGCCCTGGGGCTGGTTGTTTTGCTCCTTGAGTGGTATATCTACAATCGTCGCGTTTATCTCTAGTAGCCATGGCCGGTGCCGAAAATCGCGAGATCTCTTCTTCGACGGCGGCGCGAGTCAAACCAATCATTTCCAGTCGTGATTGCGATGTAGCATCGCTGGAACATAAAGACGGCAGGCATGTCCCTTAGGCGGTATCCATGAGCTCAGACACCCTCTCGCCACGAGAACGGCCACCTCGGCCCGGCTCCCGTCGCCGCGAACGGACAGATCGTCCAGGCAAGAAGAAGGCGATCAACGGTCTGCTGGAAAACGACCTGATTCGCCGCGTCAGCTACGACAAATACCGTGACAAGGTGCAAGAGGTTTACGGCGGTCCTAAAGGTGCCTTGCTGGCCAAGTGCAGTCGCATCTCCGGGCACCTCACGCTCGGAGAACGCCTACTCAAGAAACGACAGTTCGACCTACACGGTTGCCGAGATATTTTGGACGTTGGCAGCGGTGCCGGGCAGATCGTTGGCCATCTGCTCAAGTATGCGGACCCCGAGGCGAGCATCACCGGCATCGATATTTCGACCACGATGTTGCAGCGTGCTCGCAAGCGGCTCAAGTCGGACCGTCCCAAGTTCGTCACGGCTGATCTGGCTCACTTGCCGTTCGCCGACGAATCATTCGACTGCGTGACCTGCGGCTACGTTCTTGAACATCTGCCGGAAGCAAAGACCGGACTCTCGGAGCTTTCCCGTGTCATGAAGCCGGGCGGACGCATGTTGTTGTTCACCACCGAAGACAACTTCGGCGGCGCCTGGACGAGCCGCATCTGGTGCTGCCGCACCTACAATCGAAAAGAACTCATTGAAACCTGTCGCGAGCTGAATTTACACGTGCGACAGGAACTCTGGTTCACCCGTATGCACAAGGTACTCCGGGCGGGCGGCATCTGCGTGGAACTTGAGAAGCGCTAACAGCGCCGCAGCAACGCCCAGACGTTGCGTCGCCCTTTCTACGACAGCGGAGTGCGAAGCACGATCCGCGTCAGTTCCGGCGGACATCCGACACGTACCGGAGTCGTACCAGAGAGCCCACGGCTAACATGCATTACCGTTGGCGAGCGGTAGTACGTTCCGATCGCAAATCGCGTTCCCTCCAAACATGGCGAGACAATCGCCCCGATCAGCGGAAATCGGAACTGGCCACCGTGCGTGTGGCCGGCCAACATCAGATCGATCTGGTGCGATTGTCCCCAATAGAACTGATCGGGCGAATGGGCCAATGCGATTCGTAACGGCTCGCCGTTGGCGTTCTTCGGTGGTGCGTTTTCCAGATCAGCCGCCGGCACAAACCACGGCAACTCGTTGCCGGCGATGACAATCTTCTGATCGCGCACAGTAATCTCCTGCCAGCGAGCGCCGATGTGATTGAGCCCGCAGGCGGCAAGCCGACGATGAAGTTCGTGGACATCAACCCGTTCGTCGTGATTGCCGAGGACGTAGTGCACGCCTGCGGGAGCGTGCAACCGGCCGAAGGTGTCGTCGATCCAATCGAAGCACCGCGCTTTGTCGACCAAGTCGCCTGTGATGGCAATCAAATCGGCCTCCATGGCGAGCGTGACGTCGATCACCTCTTCGAAGAACGCTTTGGCAATGTCCCCCGTGTAATGAAAGTCGGACAGATGGGCGATCGACAAGCCGTCAAGGCTCTGCGGCAGATTGGCGATCTCAAGCTCCAGATCGTGAACCTGCAAATCAAAGATTTGATTGCCCGGAACGTGGGCTAGCGATTTCACCCAAGCGGGACCGTCGTAGCGTGCCCCCATCTGCTCAAGCATGTCTCGGCGAGACGTGTAGTTTGAACGGATCGGCGAGTTGGCCCGATCACCAATCCAGCGGAAACGATAGAGCACCACAAACAGCGTGAACGCCCAGCAAACCCATACATAGCCGTCGACCAAGCGACCGGTAGCGAACACGTTCACCTTGTGAAGCGGACCATATCCCGTGAGATACCAATAAAGGTAAACGAACGGGATGGTTACCAGAGACAGGTAACAAACAATGGAGGTCGCTTGCACCGACCAGAATGGCATCCGTCTGGCATGAAGATTGTTGAACGCCACGACCCACAACGACATATGCCCGAACAAGGCGGCGAGAATCGCCAGCGACTCCAGGAACATGCCACTAATGTCAATCGGCTCCCAGATCATCGAATCCATGGAGACATCCTTGTCGCGAAGGCGCGGCCCCAAAAAAGGGAATAACGGAGGGTTATCCCTGGCGGACAGTGTCCTGCGTATCGAGCACTCGTTCCACCGTTTCCAATAGCTGATCGAGACGGAACGGTTTGTAAAGCACTTCTTTAAGTCCTGCCTGACGAGCTTTGACAATCGAGTGTCCCGGGTCGTAACCGAAGCCGGTCATCAAGATCAACGGCGAGGCGTCTTCCAGCTCATTCAACTTGAGCAGCAGCTCGTAGCCGTTCATGTCTGGCAGCCGAATATCGGCAATCACCACGTCGTAGTGGCCCAGTGAACTGATGTTGCGAACCATCGAGAGGGCTTCGGTGCCATCGTGGGCAGTTTCGACAATACAGCCAAATCGCTCGAGTAGCGCGTGAGCCGCGCTGCGAACGCTTTCGTCCTCGTCGGCCACGAGAATCCGCCGCGATGCCAGGGCCGAACGCTTCTCTGCCTGCAAGCCGTCGGGAACCGCCTCGCTGGGCGTCATCGACTGGCCAACTTTCTGGATCACCTGTTTGATATCCCGCGCGTTTCGCAGAATCTTTTCCAATCGCTCGACCACCTTCGGTTCGTGGCCGATGTAGCGTTCCATCACGTTGACCGCTTCGTTGAGAATATCATCGATGGGCAGCGCCACGGCGGTGTGAATCGCCTCGATGCTCTGTACGGTCGAACTCGCTTTTTCGACACTCAGCAGCTCCAACGTGTTCAGCGCAACCGCCACGTCACGGCTAAAAATCTCCAGGAACTGTAGGTCGCTCTCATGGAAGGCCCGCGGCTCAGTGCTCTCCACGTTGAAGGTGCCCACGACTTCGTCGTGCAGAATCAGCGGTACCGTCAGCGAACTCTTGGCTCCCGAGGCTCCCGTCAGATAGAGCGGGTCCTCGACCGTGTCTTCACAGAGGTAGCTCTTGCCTGTGGCAGCAACAAATCCGGTGACACCGTGGTCCTGTGGCTTGGCGTAGAGTTCGCGAGAAGCGGCTTCCGGCTCCATACCAAACGTCAACAGTGGAGTGAGACGCCCACTGTCGACATCGAGCATACGAATCTCCACCACGTCGAAGTTCAGCAAGTCCTTCGTGAAGTGCAGGATATTCGACTTCAACAGCTCGACCCGGTCGCCAATCGACATGTTCACCAGGTCGTCCGGCGAAAGATCCGAAAGTTCGATACCCGCCTGATGAATGGCGGCCAGCTTCTGTTGTTGAAGGTAATCGGTCGTAACGTCGCGAATCGAGACGATCAGCTGACGCGGCGTGGTCTCGTTTTCTTCGATCGAAGTTGCATTGATCTGCAGGTACTGGCTGTCACCGACACGTAACGTCGACGTGCTGGTGTGTCCCGTCGAAAGCGCCGTATGGAACGGACAGTAGTCCGGGCCAAGAATCTCGGGTTCGGACAGGACGCTGTAGAAGTTCTCACCGATGAGTTGGTCCGAGTCGCACCAACTGGCGAATCTCGCGTTGTGCAGCACAATGCGATTGTCGCTGTCGAGCACCACCACGCCGTCTGGCATGTTCTTCAGAATTCGATGATTCTGAAGCAACTGTCCGAGCTGGGCCAGATTATCGAGGTGAGAAGAGGTGATCCAAACACCATCGCACGGTTCGCGATCGAGGCGGACGGATCCACCCAAAGGTGTCGATGCTTCGATGACCTCAAAGTGTTCGCGGAGATAGGCACACACTGGCGTGTTGCAGTGTTCTCCGTCAGAAACCAGCAGAATCTTGGGACGGTCCGCCAAACCTCTCACGCTCCGCCGTGGTGAAGTACCGGGTGAAGGACTCGATGCTGCAAGGAATTATAAGTGCCGTGATTCGGGCGAACAACACCTACGATGCCCTTGCCTTCGCTAATCCTTAGCATCGGATGCTCTCCACACGCGAGATCACTCCGCCACGGGTGACTTGTGCCAAATTCGCTCCACCCGCGCGCCACGCTCCCTACTGCCGATACAGGCCGACTCTCGTGGCACAGAAACTGCAGCTTGCAACCCGATCGTACCGGGACCTTCTGCGGTCACAAGACACGACCCGCAACGCCAGGCACGCTACTTTCGCAAGATGGCCGGCAGCTGGTCGGTGTCGAGGCTAAGACCGTGCTTCTTGAGCAGTTCGAGACTAATCTGGCCGCCCAGGTCCTCATCCTCCGGCGATAGGGCCAGGACTTCGATTCCTCCCAGACGATGGCCTCCGAACCGCAGATAGGCGAGGCGGATCACGCGTGTGGGAACCTGACGGCCACCAGGCAGCGTTAGGTGTAGATGAGCGGCATCGGCGGGAATTTTGATTCCCGCCGCCTCCAAGACACTCGCCGGCAACCAGGCGGGATAGGGCCGCTCGGGCGTATCCTCAAAGATCGTTACCGTGGTCGGGTGCTGCTCTTCGAGGATCACACTCGTCCGCCACTTGCCATTCTGTCCGTAAACCGGCCAACGCGGAATCATCACCTGGCGAGCGATCTTCAGGAGCCGTTCTTGCTCGTTGGCATAATCGGATCCCCCACCCAGCAGTTCCCGTGCCTCTAATACTTCTAGCGAAGCGGTCACCGCCGGATCTAGGGCAAGCCGTTCGTACTCCGGAGTCAGCCGCCGGAGACGCATTCCGGCCGTGAAACGTAACAGAATGATTCGATTGCAAGCACTCAGCATGCGGATCAATTCCTTCCGCATGGTCGCGCGCCCGGCCAATTCCGCGGGCGAGGCAATTTGATTTCCCAGCTCATCAATTCGCTCGGTCATCTTCCCCACGCGATCGTCGATTTGGTCCTGATTGAGATTCGGCGGTGGCGAGTTTTGCAGTTTCTCGCGGCGAGAAATAAGCCGGTCGTATTCGCCACGGACTTCGTTTTGCTCGGCGATCAAGCGGTTCACTTGCGTCTGGGCAGCGCTCGCATCGACGCGCCACCGCTGAAAGGAAGCAAGCTGATGGCGAAGTCGCAGTTCTCCCGACAACATCCAGCGGTCGTCGACCTCTGAAAGCCCTGCACGCTGTAGCGTTGCTCGGGCTGCTTGCCGCTGCTTGTCTTCCGCTACGTCCTCTAACGGCTGCGCTTGCGCCGCGGGCGAAGTCCAACAGGCCAAGCCGACCAGCGCCGTTACAACGCACACCGTCACGATCCAACCGAACCGCACAGCCGGCGCGCGGGCGCCGATTAACCGGCGCATTCGGAATGCCAAGCGAACGGCGAGTGCCGCCTGCTCTTCAGTCGACCACCGCCGGGCGACGATATTGAAAGCAGATGGTCGCTGCCGCCGCTCTTGAGAGCTGGCCAGGCACAAACTCCCGGACCATCGTAGAGAAGAGGATTTAGTCATGATTCGCGCACTGTTCTTGGCCTTGGGCCTTTGTCTCTTGATCGTCGGGGTCGAGTTCCTGTTCATCGAGAAGGCCTTCCTGGAAGAATCTCGCATGCTCAAGCCAGCCAGCTGGTTCTCGGAAGCGGTTTTTTCAAATCGCCGCGAATTCAACCCGCCACCCTGGGCTCCCTTCAGCCTACTCGCTGCCGGAGCCGTGGTTCTGCTCTATTCGTTCACCATTCCGCGACGCGTCCGCGGTTAAGAACGATTCACACTCGCCGCGGAGTTTTCTTCCCTTGCGCAATCGCTTCCTGCTGCGCAGCGGTTAGCACGATCGATTCTATCGTATTCGCGCAGCCCCTGGCGGGGCAAACCGAGGCGGCAATCCAACGGGCTACGGGGCAGCGCTTAGAGCCTTGGCCACATCTGTGCGATAGGCCGTAAAGGCGGGCAAGAAACCGGCACCCGCGGCCAGCACAATCAGACTCGGAACCAGAACGAGTTCCAGCCAGCTGAAGTGAAGCCACTCCAGCGGAAAGCCAAGTTCGCTGGCAACCCAGGGGGCGAACAGACCGATCGCGCCGTGTCCGAGCACGATTCCGGCCAGCCCGCCGAACAGCGCCAACATCATCGACTCCAAGAGCACGATCGCCATCACCGTTTCGCGACCGGCCCCCAGCGAGCGAATCACGGCAATCTCGCGCGTCCGCTCACTCATCGAGTTGTAGATGCTGACCATCACACCGATGCAGGCGACGATCACAATCGCCACCGTCAAGGCGAGTAGTACCCACCGCAGCGGCGCTACGAACATATTCAACAGCAGCGTTACTTCACGCAAAGGAAACACCGCTTGAGCGTCGCGACCTTCATTGATTTCCTTCGCCATGGCCCCGGCATTTAGCACGGCCATCGTCGGATCACTGCCCGACATCCGTACCATGATCGACGTCACCTCCCGGCGATAGTCGGCCAACGGGCGTCGGGAACCATGGGCGTGCGAGCCATGGTCGTGAGCGTGCCCGTCCTCGTGCTCATGGTCATCTTCATGGGCATGTTCGTCGCCGTGTGCGTGCGCATCCTCGTGAGTGTCGGTCTTGTTCTCAACCGGCTTCTTCTCATCGAGCGCGTGACCACCCAGCAGATAGAAACCTTCCATGTTGATGAACACACCCCGGTCGTTGGGGGTACCGGTCGGGTTCAAGATACCCACAACCGTAAACTGATCTTCGTCGTGCGAGTGTCCCTCCACACCGTGGGTAATGGCGAAGCGGTCGCCGATCTTCAGCCCGGTCTGCTTGGCCGCCACCGAACCGACCACCGCCTCGAAGGCCGCCGCTTCAAACTCATTCCGCGAAACCGAGAGCGCGTCGCGAAAGTTACGACCCTCGCGAAAAGTGTAGTACGTCGGGTTACCTTTCTTGTCCCAAGTGTAGGGGTTGTTGTCGAACAGATCCGGAATCGTTGCCACACAGCGAAAGCCCTTGTAGGTATCGCCCAGGCAGTACGGAATTGCCTGCTCGACGCGCTTGGAGAACTTACCGTCTTCACCGACGAACTCCTGGTAGTAGCTCCACGGCATCGGTTCCAGCGACTGACTCATGTGGAACACGGTGTTCAGCACTAGCTGCGTCTTACCACCCTTGGTACCGACGATCAGATGGTAACCTTGGGCCGCGTCCCCAAAAAATTGCTGCGTGAAACTGTTGATGACCACCACGATCACCACCAGCGCCACGCCGAGCGCCATCGACAGCCCGGTCAGCCACGACGACAGGGCTCGCTGTTGAATGCTTCGCCAGGCAATCTTCCACAGACTCATACTGTCTCCGCCGTCCGATTCAAAGTTTCCAGTTGTTCCACGCGATCGAACTGATCCGCTACTTCCGGCGTGTGGGTCACCATCAGCAGCGCAACCTCTTCCTCCGCACAGGTCTCGCGAATCAGGTCGACCACCTGCTTCTGATGGGCCGGATCAATGTTGGCCGTTGGCTCGTCTGCCAGCAGCACGGCCGGCCGATTTGCCAAAGCCCGCGCGACGGCGACTCTCTGCTGCTCTCCAACAGAGAGCGCGCCGGGCCGATGCGTGATGCGATGCGATAGGCCGACGCGGTCGAGCAGTTGTTTGGCCCGAGATGAATCCGCCTTCGAGCCACCAAAACTCATGCCGAGCAGGACGTTCTCTAGGGCCGAGAAGGCAGGTAGCAGATTGAAGGTTTGAAACACGTAGCCGAGCTTGGCTGCCCGATATCGGTCCCGCATTGCCTCCGGCATCTTGGTGATGTCGTGGCCGTCGAGTTTTACGATGCCAGCGTCCGGCACGGTAATCCCCGCGATGATGTGCAGCAGCGTTGTCTTACCGCCGCCACTCCGTCCGGTCAGCACCACCTGCTCCCCGGCATTCACGGAAAACTCAGCGATGTTGAGAATTGGCAGGGGCGTGCCGCCGGGCTGTGGGTACGACTTGCGAACGTCTTGGAGGAGTAACATCGAGCAGACCAGGCGGCAGGCGTGCGAGGGGTTCGGGCGTGAATGGTTTGCTGCCGCTGCGAGGGGCGGCAGGAAGCTCCATCATATTAACCCGCCGCCTGCCCACAAGAGCGAAATGTGAAGACGCCTCGCGTGCGGCAAAGTCGGATATTCTTCTCTGTACGTCGGGGAGAGCCGAATGGTTCGGGTGACGGCCAAAACGGTATCGGGAGGGCGAGGCTCCTGCCGAGCCGTCGTTGAGACGCGAGTGGAGGCACAACTCCACTTCACCCGGCACTGGTAGCGAGCTACCAGTGGCACCCCCGAGGCAACGTCTAAACTCCTATCACCGCCCGCGCATGGCCCGGTCGATGTCCCGTTTGACGCTGTCCTTCTTCAACTTCTCGCGTTTGTCGTACAGCTTGCGGCCGCGGCCGATGCCCATCAGGACCTTCGCCCGGCCTTCCTTGAAGTACATCTTCAGCGGCACTAGCGTCAGCCCCTTCTCGAACGCCTTGCTGGCGAACTTCTTGATCTCGCGACGATGCATGAGCAGCTTGCGAGGACGCTTCGTCTCATGGTTCATCGTATTGGCCTGCGTGTACTCGGCGATATCGCAGTCCATCAGCCAGACCTCGCCATCCTTCACGCGGCCGTACGCCTCGTCGAGCGAGACCTTGCCATTGCGCAGGCTCTTCACCTCGCTCCCCACCAGCACGATGCCACATTCGAGTGTGTCGAGAACCTCGAACTCGTGCCGCGACTTGCGGTTGTCGGTGATCCGCTTGGAATTCTTGTCCTCGGGATCGGCCTTCTTTTTCTTCGATTTCTTGGCCATGGAAGTCTGCGTAGTTGGACGGTTCCCCGACGTATCTGGCAGCTGTTCTGCGTTGATTGCAGTGTAGTACTGTTCCGCCATGCCTGTCCGTTGCCGGGTCGAATCGGCTATTATAACGATAGACACGCCGCTCGCGCAGCGTGTTCGCATCGCTTCCTTCCCGCCGTCCAGTTTCCCCCCTGCTATCTTTTCCACTGCCCAAGAGTCTCCCCAAACACGGCTACCATGCTCGAACTCCCTGTTGTCCAACCGCCTGCGGCCGAAGTGAAGCCGCCTGTTCGCCGCCTGCCGCCCTGGCTGCGTCGCAACATCCCCAGCGGCTTTGGGCTGCACGCCACGGCCAACTTGATCTCCGATCTCGGCCTGGAGACGGTCTGCGAGAGTGCCAAGTGCCCCAACCGCAGCGAATGCTGGTCGAGCAAGACCGCCACGCTGATGATCATGGGCGAGGTATGCACCCGACCGTGTGGTTTCTGTAGCGTGAAGAAGGGACGGACCGAAGCGCTCGAGGCGGACGAGCCGCAGCGCGTTGCCGAAGCGGCCGCGCGAATGGGACTCAAGCATGTCGTGATCACTTCCGTAACGCGAGACGACCTACCGGACGGTGGGGCCGATCATTTCTATCGCTGTGTGATGGCGGTGCGCGAGCGAACGGGTGCCAGCATCGAGGTGCTCACGCCCGACTTTTTGCATTGCCCCGAAGCGGTGGCTCGCGTGGTCGAGGCTCAGCCGGAAGTGTTCAACCACAACACCGAAACGGTGCCCCGCCTCTATCGCGAAGTTCGTGGTCGCAAGTCCGATTATCGCTGGACACTCGAGTTGCTTCGCCGCGTGAAGGAAATGAACCCGGCCATCAAGACCAAGACCGGCCTGATGCTGGGCTTGGGCGAAACGCACACGGAGCTGTTCGACACCTTCGCCGATCTTCTCGACGTCGGCTGCGACTTCCTCACGCTGGGGCAATATCTCCAACCAACGCTCGAACACCTACCGGTGGTTCGCTACATTCCGCCGGAAGAATTCGACGAACTGGGCGAGGCCGCCCGGCAAATGGGCTTCCGCCAGGTGGCCAGCGGCCCGTTCGTTCGCAGCAGTTACCACGCCCGCGAAATGGCCGAGAGTTAACGCACCAACTCCAGCGTGCTCCACAGGCTCGGGTCGTTGGTGATCGGGAACTCGCTCCCAACCGAGAGCGTCTGCTCGCCCAGCTCGCGATCACGCACCAGGTAGGCGAAGCCCAACCGCGGGTGCTCACTGGCATCGAAACCGTGCAGGGCGTCGACCGGAATGAAGGCGTTCATCCGGTAGCCGTCGTCGTACCGCTTGGCTTGCACCTTGAGATCCTTGATGCCGACCAGCGGGGCGTCTTCTTTGGCGCGATGAATCTTCAGTGGCAGCCCCAAAGGTTCCGCAAACTTGGCCCCCGTCCCGCCGGGCATAAAGCAGAAGCTCTGACAAAACCGCGTGGCCCGATGGACCGTTTGCGTATCGCGGGTGTCGAGCCAGATGGTCAGTCCGTCGCTATCTTCGAAGCGACTCTCGCGGCACCAGGGGGCCGACCGTTTGCCGACCACCATCAGGTTGATGAGCATGCCGGTCTCGTTCCAGGCGACGCGCAGGTCGGCCCAACTCGGCTGACCGTCGAGCTCCGCAAAGCTCGGGATACGATATTTCTCATCGAGCTCCGCCGCCGTGGTTTTCCAAAGCGGCCCTTCATGGTGGTAGCAGGGCACCGAGAAACGGAACAGCATCGGCGAGGGCAACAGGTTGGTCGATTCTTGCTTAGACATGGACGGTCTCCTGCTTGGCGCCGTTTTGCTTGACGGAGCTGTAATGTTCGCGGAGGAAGAATTCTAGGTCGCCATGATCGTTGTCGCGGTGCTCCAGCTCGTCGCGACTGGCGAACTTGATACGAACCTGTTGTCGCGTGTCGTTGACCGACTGGGTGGAACGATCGCCGCCGAGGTGGGCCACGCTACCGAGCGCGAACTGGCCGGCCGGACCGGTCATGACCAGCTCCACCGCGTCAGGCTTTTTGGTGTGCAGGCTGGCCCAAGGCTCCTTCTGCTCCTTGAGGAACAGGTGGACCACTTGTTGGTTGTTCCAAAGGAACTGCCCCTCCGGCGCGATGTCGGTCAACAGTTCCAGCAACTCTTCGAGCAGATCGGCTTCCCAGCGAACGCGTTTCCCGATCGGGAATCCTTTTCGCGATAGGTGCCACTTCTGCCCCATGACTTTCCAGGGCATGAAGTCTTCGACTTTCTGTTCCTTCTTCTCGACGCGACGATCGAAGCCGGCGATCGCCTCGTCGACGAACTTCCAGAATTCGTCGTAGTTGATCTCGTCGAGCGAGTGGACCTTGAGTTCGATCTCCTGCCACGCCCCGCGAAGATTCTTCACCTTCACGCGGCGATCGGTGCCGTAGATCGGCAGGTCGTCCAGGTCATTTAGCGGCGTCATGCCAATGCGGCGGATCAAGTCTTCGCGGCTGAAGGTCTTTTGCGCGACGCGGAACTTGAGCTTGACGAGCCATTCCTCGCTAGTCAGGGCGTGGAAGAACCAACCGTCGGACTTCTTATCGGCAGCAATCTCCACCACGCCGCGGGCGTTCCAGTTCGTCTCGCTGAAGCCCTCGTACTTCTGAATATGGTCGACGACGCGGGCTACGACCTCGCCATCCCAGCGACACGCCTCGCCGTTGCGGCCAACGCGTTCTTGGGTGTGCCAGCGACGACCGTCGACTTCCCACGGCATTTTGGTGTCGCGACCGACCTCGGTGATGTTGACGTCGTCTTCTCGCTTCTTGGCAGCGGCCGCGAAGTCGTGCTTTTTTCGTGTCACGTGCGGGCCGGCCTCGAGCACTTCGGCCAGTACCTCACCCGTGTAACAGCGGAGGCGACGCTTGCCTTTCACCTTGCCACCGCGGCGTTCGCTCTTGGCATGCTTGACGATCTCTTCCGGCGTGCCACTGGCGACATGGAAACCACCTTGGTCGCCCGCCTCGGGGCCCATTTCGATGAGCCAGTCGGCCGTCTTGATGACATCCAGGTTGTGTTCGATGACCACGACGGTGTTGCCTAAATCGACCAGGCGATTAAGCACGTCGAGCAACTTGACCAAATCGTCGAAGTGCAAACCGGTTGTCGGTTCGTCGAGCAGGTAGATCGTGCGGCCGGTGTCGGGGCGAGCCAGTTCGGCCGCCAACTTCACCCGTTGTGCTTCGCCGCCCGAAAGCGTCGGAGCGGGCTGACCCAGCTTCACGTAGTCGAGACCCACATCGCACAGCGTCTGCAAAATGTGGCGAATCTTGGGAATGTTCTCGAACACCTCAAGCGCCTGGGCACACGACATCTCGAGCACGTCGGCAATCGATCGCCCACGATACTTGACCGCCAGCGTCTCGGGGTTGTACCGCTTGCCACGACAAGTGTCGCACTGCACCCACACGTCGGGCAGGAAGTGCATCTCGATGCAGATTTGACCGGCACCCTCGCATTCGTCACAACGTCCGCCTGCCACGTTGAAGCTAAATCGCCGCGGTGTGTAACCACGCACCTTGGCGTCGGGCAGCTGGGCGTAAAGCGAACGAATCAGCTCGAACATCCCGGTGTATGTGGCCGGGTTCGAGGTCGGCGTGTTGCCAAGGGCCTGTTGATCGACGCGGATCACCTTGTCGACGCGTTCCACGCCGCGAATCTCGTCGTGCTGGCCGACCACGGTGCCCGCCCGGTGCAGTCGCTTGGCCAGCGCGTTGTAAAGGACATCTTCAACCAGGGAACTCTTACCGCTACCGCTAACGCCGGTCACTGCCGTGAAGGTGCCGAGCGGGAAACGAACCGACTCGTCGCGAAGATTGTTGTGCCGGGCACCGATCACTTCCAGCCAAGGCGTTTTGTCGTCGACCGGGCGGCGATTGCTCGGTACGCCGATCGCCTTCTTGCCGGAGAGGTACGGTCCCGTGACCGAAGCCCGACGCTTGGAGACAGTTGCCGGCGTTCCCCGGGCGACGATCTGTCCGCCATGATCGCCTGCGGCCGGACCGAAGTCGAGCAGCTGATCGGCGGCCGCCACGACTTCGCGATCGTGTTCCACCACCAACAGCGTGTTGCCCAGATCGCGGAGCTTTTCGATCGCGCCGAGCAGGCGGCGATTGTCGCGGGCGTGTAGTCCAATGGTCGGTTCGTCGAGCACGTACAGCACGCCGCACAATCCGCTACCGACCTGACTGGCCAGGCGAATCCGCTGCGACTCTCCGCCGGAAAGCGTCGGTGCCGGTCGTTCGAGCGAGAGGTAATCGAGACCCACGTCGCACAGGAAGCGAACACGACTGTTGATTTCGCGGAGCAGCTGCCCGGCGATTTTCTTTTCGCGGGAGTCGAGTTTCCACTTCTTGATCGTCGTCTGTAGTTGTCCCAGCGGCAGCCGGCAAACGTCGTGCATGGTGAGCGAACGGAAACGAACCGCGGCCGCGTCGTCGCGCAACCGGCTTCCGCTACAGGCCGAACAGGGAACCTCGTCGATGAGGTGTTCCAGTTTGGCGCGGAAGCGGGGCGAAAGCCGAGACGCTTCTTCCAATGCCGGGTAGATCCCCTTGTACTGAAAGCGAAACAGCGGCTGCTTGTTCTTCTTGCGGCCGCCAGGCATGACGTCGATCCAGCGATCGCCGGCCCCGTAAAGAACGGTTCGCCGTTGCCGGGCGGAAAGCTGTTCCAAAGGCACATCGAGCGGCACGCCGGTCTCGGCGGAAAGAGCCGCCAGCATCGCCTTAAACAATTTGTTGTCGACGTTCGGCCACATCGCCACCGCGCCGTCGGCCAGCGTCAGCTTCTCATCGCGAAGCAGAGCCGCCAGGTTGGCGCCCGTTTCGGTGCCCAAACCTTCACACGCTTCGCACCAGCCGAGCCAGCTATTGAACGAGAAGCTATGCGGCGTGAGTGGCTCGAAGCTTTGCCCGCACTTGTCGCAGGCATAGTGCTGGCTGTGAATTTGAACCTTCCACTTCGGCTCCTTCTTCTTTTCATCGACGACGGCAACGTGCATCACGCCTTCGCCGAGGACCAGACTGGCCTCGACACTTTCGGCGATTCGCGATCGCGACTTCTCCCGCACGGTGACGCGATCGATGACCACCTCGACCGCGTGGCGACGACGACGATCGATTTGCGGCGGCTCGTCGACCGAATAGGTTTCGCCGTCGACGCGAATTCGCACGTAGCCGCGACGCCGCACGTCTTCCCAAATCCGGGCGTAATCTTCGCCGACACTCACGCTCAGCGGGGCCATCAGGTAGAGCTTGGCGCCCTCTTCGAGCGACAAGATCTTGTCGACGATTTCGTCGGCCGTTTGCGTGCCGATCTTGACGTCGCACTCGGGGCAATAGGGCGTGCCGAGTCGGGCCATCATGATGCGGAAGTAATCGTAGATTTCCGTCACCGTGCCGACCGTCGAGCGGGGCGTGTGCCCCATGTGCTTCTGCTCGATGGCGATCGCCGGCGACAGGCCTTCGATATGTTCCAGCTGCGGCTTCTGCATCTGGGAAACGAACTGTCGGGCGTAGCTGCCGAGACTCTCCACGTAGCGACGCTGCCCTTCGGCGTAAATCGTGTCCATCGCCAGCGAGGTCTTGCCCGAACCGCTCATGCCGCAGCAGACGGTCATTTGATCGCGAGGAATCTCGACGTCGACATTCTTGAGGTTGTTCTCCCGCGCGCCACGAACCTTGATGTTCTGCGAAATGGGCGAGGTCTTTGGTTTCTTGCGCTTCACCGGCGGGGGTGTGTGCCCCTTCAGCAGCGGCGCGAGCGCCTTGCCGGTGTGCGACTTCTTGCTCTTGGCAATCTCTTCCGGCGGGCCAGTGGCGATGATCTGGCCCCCTTCGGCGCCGCCTTCGGGGCCGAGGTCGATAATCCAGTCGGCCGTCTTCACCACGTCGAGATTGTGCTCCACCACCAGCACCGTGTTGCCGGCGTCGACAAAGTCGTGCAGCACCTTGAGCAGCAGCTTGATGTCGGCGAAGTGCAAACCAGTCGTCGGCTCGTCGAGCAGATAGAGCGTCTGCCCGGTGCTTCGCTTGGAAAGTTCACGAGCCAGCTTGATCCGCTGGGCCTCGCCGCCGGAAAGGGTTGGCGAAGGTTGCCCCAGCTTGAGGTAGTCGAGCCCCACATCGTGCAGCGTTTGCAGTTTCTGCGCGATCTTGGGAACGTTCTCGAAGTGGTCGAGCGCTTCCTGCACGTCCATCTCAAGCACGTCGGAAATCGATTTGCCCTTGAAGCGAATCTGGAGCGTCTCGCGATTGAAGCGATGGCCAGCACAAACCGGACAGGTAACCCACACCGCGGCCAGGAAATCCATCTCGAGTTTATTGGAGCCATTGCCGTCGCAGGCCTCGCAGCGGCCGCCGTCGACATTGAAGCTAAAGCGGCCTGGCTGATAGCCCCGCATCTTGGCATCGGGCAGCTGCGTGTAGAGCTTGCGAATCTCGTCAAACAGTTTGATGTAGGTGGCGGGATTGCTTCGCGGGGTGCGTCCGATCGGCGATTGATTGATGGCGATCATTTTGTCGAGATGATCGATGCCGGTGATCTTGCGATGCTTGCCAGGCTCGCCGTCGCCACCGTTGAGATCGCGACGTAGCGCCTCGATAAGGATGTCGTTGGTGAGCGAACTCTTGCCGGACCCCGAAACGCCCGTCACGCAGACGAAGTTACCGAGCGGAATCTCGGCCGTAACATCTTTCAGGTTGTTGTGCTGAGCACCCAGAATCGAAAGTTTGTGTCCCCCTTCGGGGCGTCGCTTTTCTGGGATCTCGATGACCGATTCCCCGCTGAGGAATTTTCCGGTCACGCTCCGCTTCGCCTTGGCAAGATCGTTGGCCGAACCGCGACCGACGACCTCACCACCACGCACGCCCGGGCCGGGGCCGAAGTCGATCAGGTGATCGGCCGCCAACATGGTCGCCTCGTCGTGCTCGACCACGACCACGGTGTTGCCCATGTCGCGAAGTTGAACCAGCGTTTCCAGCAGGCGATCATTGTCCCGCGGGTGCAGACCAATCGATGGTTCGTCGAGAACGTAGAGCACGCCGACCAGACCGCAACCGATCTGCCCGGCCAGACGGATACGTTGCGACTCACCCCCGGAAAGGGTCGGTGCGGTGCGGTCCAGGCTCAAATAATCGAGACCAACGTTCATCAAAAAGCCGAGGCGACCGCGAATTTCCTTGAGGGCTTCGGCCGCGATCAACGACTGCGTGGCATCGAGCTGCATGTCGCTGAAGAAGTCGACCGCATCGATGACCGGCAGTTGGCAAACTTCTGGCAAAGAACGTTTCGGTTTATCGGCGAAGCGATCGTGCTTCGATTCGACCGTCATCGCGCGGGCTTGCGGATTGAGCCGGGCTCCGTTGCAGTCGGGACAGACGATCTCGCTCATGTACTTTTCGAACTGGCGAATCTGCGGCTTACTGCGACTGTTGCGATACTTGGAGAGCAGATCCGGAATGATGCCGTCGTAGGTGCCGCCGTATTTCTGGCCCTTAGGGCCGGCTCGCCAGGTGAAGGTAATGTGCTGATCGCCGGTGCCCCACAGCCAGATGAACTGGTGCTCTTCGTCGAGTTCGTCCCAGGGCGTTTCCAGCAGCGTCCCTTCTTCCAGGCCGAGCTTTCGCTCCATCGTCTCGGCGACGCCCTTGAAGATGTGCCGTTTCCAGCGACCCCAATCCTTGTAGTTGCCGATCAGCTCGACGGCACCCTGCTTGAGCGACTTCGTTCCGTCCGGCACCAGGCGATCCGGGTCAAAGCTGAAGAACTCGCCTAGCCCGTCGCACTCGAAGCACATCCCCTGCGGACTATTGAAACTGAATAGCTGCGGCGATGGAGGCTCGAAGCTGAGTCCGCACTTAGCACACGCGTAGTGGGCGGAGAGTTGCATGTCTCCTGCCACACCGCGCCGGACCGTGGTGCTCTTCTTAGCCCGACGGCTAGTGGCCTTGGGTTCCTTCTTGGCCGGCTCTTTCTTGGCAGCCGCGAGGGTCTCTCCGTCGCCGTTTGAATTGTCGGAGGACGCTTCCTCGCCACCTTCGGGAGCACAGATCAAGTTACCGTCGCCAAGCTTGAGTGCCAGTTCGACCGCTTCGCTCAGTCGTGTGCGAACATCCTTGCGGCAGGTCAGCCGGTCGACGACCACCTCAATGTTGTGCCGCATCTGTCGGTCGAGTTGCAGATCGTCGGTCAGGCGGACGATCTCTCCGTTCACCCGCGCGCGAACGAAACCCTGCTTGAGCAGATCCTCGAACAGGTCGCGATACTCGCCCTTCTGGCCGCGAATGATCGGCGCGAGCACCATAAATTTGGTGCCCTGCGGCTGGTCCATGATACGGGCGATGATCTGTTCACGCGATTGGGCCGTGATCGGGTCGCCGCACTTGTGACAATGGCCCAGCCCCACGCGGGCGTAGAGCACGCGTAGGTAATCGTAGATCTCGGTGATTGTGCCGACGGTCGAACGGGGATTCTGTCCCGATGTCTTTTGCGAAATGGAAATCGTCGGGCTGAGGCCGGAGATGTGCTCCACTTCCGGCTTCGGCATCTCGCCCAAAAACTGCCGCGCAAAGCTCGACAAGCTTTCGACGTAGCGGCGTTGTCCTTCGGCGAACAGGGTGTCGAAGGCGAGCGAACTCTTGCCGCTGCCGCTTACCCCAGTCAGGCAGATCAGCTCGTTGCGCGGAAGCGTGACGTCGACGCCCTGCAGGTTATGTTCGCGGGCACCTTTGATGACGATATCGGCAGCAGGCATGGCGGGCTGACGCTCCGGGCGGAAGGCAGGGGCAGGGCGTGGGGCAGGGCGTGGGAGATGAATGTTCAGGTCGCGTTGATCCGAACCGCTCATTCTACGGCCCCAAGCGAGCCGGCAACAAGTCGGAAAGATTCTCGGAACTAGGTCCCTCAGAGCGGGGACAAACGACCGACAATGGCGACCGCAAAGAAGAACTGGCTTGCTAACGGATCAGCATGCGCCTGCGCGTTCTGCTGGTGCAGTTAGGATCTGCTAATGCCGCCCCACTCGCCCACGCAAATAGACGTCTTCGCCCAGCTGCGAGATCACCGGTTCTTCAAGCTTGGTAGCGGCCAGCATCAGATCGGCTCCCCAGCCGGCCACCGGCGAGCGGGCGTCCTGCCCTCCAACGATTTTGGGAGCGATGAAAGCGTGCACTTCGTCGACCTGACCGGAGTCGAACAGGCTGCCGAACAATTCGCCGCCTCCTTCGACCAGGATGTTGGTCATTTGCCGTCGACCAAGTTCGTCGAGCAGAAATTCTAGCCGCGAGGCGTGGTCGTCTCCGGCACACCTTAGCACCTCGCAACCGGCGGTAGTCAGTGCGTCGGTGGTGGCAGCATCGGCGGCTTCCGACGCCGCGATCAGAACGGGCGCTTCCGTGGCGGTCTTTACGAGTTGGCTATCGAGCGACAAGCTCACGCCCGAATCAACGACGATGCGAGTCGGTGTGCGAACGCCGGGGGGACGGGCCGTGAGTGCCGGATCATCGGCGGCGGCGGTACCTCGGCCGACCATGATCGCGTCAACGCGCCCGCGAATTTCATGAACGAGAGCACGTGACTCTTCGCCAGAGATCCACTGGCTGTCGCCCAGACGGGTCGCCAGTCGTCCGTCGAGCGTCATCGCCCATTTGGCAATGATCCACGGCCGTCCGGTTTCGACAAGTTTTAAATAGGGAGCGTTGAGTCGTCGTGATTCGAGTTCCATCAGCCCGCTGACGACGTCGATGCCTGCCTCTCTCAGCGCGGCCGCCCCACCGCCGTCTACCTTCGGAAATGGATCGTGCATGGCAAACACCACGCGGGCGACGCCCGCATCGATGAGCGCCTGGGAGCAAGGAGGCGTTTTGCCATGATGGCAGCAAGGTTCGAGCGTGACGTAGGCGGTGGCTCCACGTGCCCTATCGCCCGCTCGTTGCAAGGCGACCGGTTCGGCGTGCGGTCCGCCAAACTGGGCGTGCCAGCCCTCGCCAATGATTTCGCCCCCGGAGACAATAACGCAGCCGACCATTGGATTCGGCTCCACGGAACCCTGGCCGCCCACGGCTAGTTCTAGGGCTCGCTGCATGAACGGGATGTCGGCGTTGGCTTCAGTCATGGATCGCAGTCACAAGAGACGGCGGCGATGGCAGTTTCTGCTTCGAGGGCGATGGTCGCGGGATTCCTGCCGTGACGATCGTCCTATGCAGGGTAGCACGCCCGGCGCCGCGGTTAAAGCGTCAGGTGCCATGCGATCCTCAGGCACTTGGTCCCTGGGTGCCACTGGCTCTGCCAGTGCGGAACACCGGGGTCTGGCCTCGTCGTTCTCAACAGGCGTACCACTTGCTGATCGCTGCTTGCTGTGGGCTGGTCTCCTGACCAGCCCACTCGGTCGACCGAAGGTCTCCTCGCAATCTTGTGGATTTGGAGACCTGCGGTCTTTGCAGCGGGACGGTCGGGAGACCGCCCCACAACCAGCTTAATGCTCCGCATTCAGCTCGAACTGAATTCGGACAATTCCGCAACAAGAATGAATCGACAATGTCTCCGTTCAACATTTGTTCCACAAATGTTCATTCGCGTGATGCTGCGACCAGCCGCCAATTTGTTTGTTTTGAACCCGGCAGGTGTGGTAGTGTCGGAGTGCGTCCGTTCTTTGGCAATTTGGATAGATAGGTGTGATGCCGTAAGTCGTAAGTCGTAAGTCGTAAGTCGTGAGGCTTGAGGGTGAACGTGGGTGCCACTGGCTCCGCCAGTGGTTTGCAACACGAATTGGTTCCTCCACTCGCACTGTTACCATGGCTCGGCGCTCGGCCTCGCCCTTCGCGATCCTTGCTTGGCACACATGTTGTGGGCTGGTCTCCTGACCAGCCCACTCGGTCGACCGAAGGTCTCCTAGCAAGCCTGTCAATTTGGAGACCTACGGTCCTGGCAGTGGAGCGGTCGGGAGACCACCCCACAACGATGCCGCGACTTTTTTGGCGTCACCCGTAAATCGGGCGAATTAACGCTAAGGGCATACGCACATAAGAGTTGCGGCCAGAAGCGGCAAAAATGCCTTTCGCCATAACTCAGGAATGCACAACACCTTGGAGTTTTTTCACCCCAACCCCGTTTTTCTGCATATGGCAAAAAAAGTCGGCCGCAATGGCACGATTGGCCCAAGTACGGCTCTACTCGGGCGCTCGATTTGCGCCTGGCTTGGGCTGCGGTTGTGCTTTCGGCCGGATCACGTTCCTAGCCAGGCCGACGATTTCAAGAGATCGAATCACGGCCCAGGTCAGGTCGTATTCCCACCACTTGTGCCCATGCTTGGCCGATCGTTGGTCGGCGTGGTGATTGTTGTGCCAGCCTTCGCCGTGGGCCGTGAGTGCGACGAGCCAGTGATTGCGGCTGTCGTCGCGGGTTTCGTAGTTGCGATATCCCCAAAGGTGCGTGATGGAATTCACACTCCAGGTATTGTGCCACTCGACAACGGTGCGAACGAAGACTCCCCATACCAGCCAACTGGCTCCTAGTTGCACTCCGGAGAGATAGACACCGGTCGTTGCCCAACCGATGGCGAGTCCGACGACGAAGTAGAGCGCGGCATGGATGACGTAGGTCCAGAACCAAAACAGCTTTCGTTCGAAGCGAAGGTAGAACGGATCGCGAAGAATGTCGCGTGCGTATTGCTCGTAGAATCGATAGCGGCTGTGGTCGCTATGCTTGACGAAGAGCCAGCCGATGTGCCCCCAGAGGAAATTGACCAAGGGTGTATGCGGATCGGGGCGATGATCGGAATGCTTGTGGTGCAGGCGATGGATGGCTACCCATCGAGCGGGCGAATCTTGTAGGCAACAAACCCCGAGCGTGGCAAAGCAATGCTCAAGCCACTTCGGCAACTTCACTCCGCCATGCGTCAGAATGCGATGGTAGCAGAGGTTGATGCCAAGCAAGCCGTAGGCAAAGAAGCCGACGATGGCCAACACCAGGCCCGACCAACTGAACAGCCAAGGAAGCAGTGCCAACAAGGCCAATAGATGAACGGTTGGAATCGCGATCGCGTGGGGCCAGGAGATTTGCGTCGGCTGCGTCTCTTCAGGTTGGTCAACCGAACGGACGGCAGGCTGCGGATTCGGAGCCACAGAAGCTAATGCTTCAGCGCCGTGATCGTCGTCAACATCGAGATCTGTGGCGGACGGAAGATCGACAACAGCAGTCGCGTTGCCGTCGATCGGTTCCCCTTCAAGTGTGCTCTTCATATGAATCGTATTCCAACGCGAGGGGCCGGGTCCCCCGACTCGGAGTGACCCTGTGTTCAGCGTAGACGCTGGCATACGATTCCGGCGTCGAACTCCGTTTCAACCCGATGGCCTCGAATGACTCGGGTTGGAGTATAGCCGATCTAGCGGCCTGGCGCAGAGCCGAATCCGCTTTCTGCAGTTCTGGTACGGGTTTGAGCCCTATATCACTTAGCCACTAGGGATCCTGCCTATTGATCAGTAGGCGGCGAATGAGATGGTTTCTGCGGAGAATACCGACTCAGATCAGCCCATGCAGTGGGCCGCCAGATTCGCCCAAGCGATCGACTCGCTTGGTGGTTTCAGGATCTTCGATCAGTGGTGGAGCGTGGTGTGGCTTCACGCGGGCGTCGATCACCAGCGAGCCCTCGCAGCCCCAGTGTTTGTCACGCGTTGTGGCAGCGGTGCCATAGATGTCAGCCGCCGGGTTGCTGCGAGTGAAGGTGACCCACAAGAAATTCCGCAGGCTTTCGGCCGTGAAGTTGGCATCGTCGACCACCACGACAAGCGGGAAGCTACCGATGCCGCGACTGTCGAATGCATTGCAGAACGACTCGAGCGACGGCACAACATCGGCAGCCGGACCACGCACGGCCAGTACACCGGGGATGACGACTTGCGGATCGGCAAACCCTTCCGGCAAGGAAAGGTCGCTCGGCACGGTCGATGGCAATTCTCGCACGGGCGGACCGACGGCGGCGAAGACGACCTTCGATCCTTCGTTCAGGCCGCTGCCGGAGTAGTCGAGTGTGTCGATCGTGGTGCAGGTTTGGAAGTGCACATCGCGGCGCCAGTCGATGCGGCGAAGCATATGCATTAGGAACTCGTCGATCTTCTCGATCTCAAGTTTCGGCTTCTGCTCCGAGTTCGAATTGTCGTCGGCCGTGATCCAAAGGTATTTGGCCAGCGAGAGTTGACCTTGCCCCAAGATGGCGTTCGCCTGGGTGAGAATCTCTTGCGGCCGCGTCGTTTCCTCGAAAGGAACGTACCGCTCGCTGCCAATCGCCAGCAGCAGCGGATGGACGCCCGCCGCGTCGACGGCATGTACAGCACGCACACCGTGAATCACGGTTGGAATCGCCGGCCCGGTCAGTTCGTGAATCAATTCGCCGAAGATCGTGTCTTCTTGAGGCGGGCGACCGACGACGGTGAAGGGCCAGATCGCATCTTTGCGGTGATAGACCTTATCGACGGCCAAAACCGGGAAGTCGTGGGCCAGACTGTAGTATCCGAGGTGATCACCGAACGGGCCCTCGGGCAGTTTCTTGTCCGGAATCACTGTTCCGCAAATGCAGAAGTCGGCATCGGCATGGAGCGGCAGCCCGTCGGGGTTCTTGACCATTCGCACTCGCCGCCCAGCCAGAGCCCCGGCAAAACGTAGTTCGGAGAAACCTTCGGGCAGCGGCATCACGGCCGCCACGTTCATGGCGGGCGGCCCGCCGACAAAGATATTCACGCGAAACGGTTCGCCCCGCTCGACGGCCGCGGTCTGGTGAATCCCAATGCCGCGGTGCAGTTGGTAGTGCAGACCGATCTCGCGATTCGGTTCGTATTCGTTGCCAGAGAGCTGAATGCGGTACATGCCGAGGTTCGACTGCCCAAGTCCGGGGCTACGCACGTCTTCGGTGTAGACCTGAGGCAGCGTGACGAAGGCACCGCCGTCGTCGGGCCAGGAGACCTGTTGCGGTAGTTGATCGATGTTGGTCTGACCAAACTTGATCGGCCCTGAGCGAACCTTCTTGGGCAGCATATGCAGGGCAGTACGCGGCGCACCGAAGTATCGCGATGGCTTCTTCCAGAAGGCGTCCGGATCGACCTTCAATTCGATCAGCCGGCCAACCCGTTCGAGTGTGTCGCGAAAGATGAAGCGTGCCCGTTCCATCGTGCCGAACAGATTGCTCACCATCGGAAACGGCGAGCCTTTCACGCGGGCGTAGTAGATGGCGGGTCCACCAGCCTGAAAGACACGGCGGTGGATCTCGGAGACCTCGAGATGCGGGTCGACTTCCTCTTCGATGCGCACGAGGTGGCCATGGGCGGAGAGATCATCGACGCAGCTTCGTAGGCTTCGATACGACATGCTCGGGGCGTCTACAGTTCTCGGATCCAGATGTTGCGGAAGCGGACCGCGTTTCCGTGGTTCTGTAGGAGCAGCGACTCTTTCTCGCCGTGGGCCGTGTAGGCGGGCGCTTCGAGCCAGGCGGTGGCCCCTAGCAGCTCGAAGTTGTCCTGAATCAGCACGCCGTTCTGCAAGACCGTCATGTGGGCCGGTGAGGTCAACTTGCCTTCGGCGTCGAACTTGGGTGCATGGAAGATGATGTCGTAGGACTGCCACTCGCCCGGCTTGCGGCAAGCGTTTACCAGCGGCGGCCGCTGTTTGTAGATGGCGCCCGCCTGCCCGTCGTAGTAGGTCTCATTCTCAAAGGAATCGAGAATCTGTATCTCGTAGACGCCCATCAGCTTCACGCCGCTGTTGCCGCGGCGTTGCCCTTCACCGGTGATCTTGGTGGGCGTGGCCCATTCGATGTGCAGCTGGCAATCGCCGAATTTCTGCTTCGTTGCGAGCTGTCCTTGAGCCGGCTTGAAGTAGCCGTCTTGGACCTTCCAGGGACCACCCTCCCAGGCGGATAGATCGGTGCCGTCGAACAACACAATGGCGTCGGACGGCGCGGCCGTGCCTGCGCCCGGCGTGACGACCTGCGGGCGTGGCCAGTTGATGCCGCTCTTGTATTCCGTTTGGGCATAGGCGGTGATGGCGACCGCAGCAACGAACAGGGCCGCCAGGCCGGCGGGACGACGGAGAACGGCGAGGCTGAGAATGGGGCGGTATTGCTTGGGCATGGCGGGACTATCTCTGGTGGGTAGCGGCTGGGCTCAGGTGGGCAGGTTGGGTCGGCGGATCGAACCACGAGGCCGCTGTCACCAAGAAAGTATAGGGACCGCGGGTCGATTGATTAGTGATGTGGCACGATACCATAGCTGCTCAGCGGCGGCAAACAGGCGGGCCGCGGCGACCGTGCGCAGTTCGCATTGCGGCGGGTGACCTTGGAGTGCGATACTCAGGGAAACCGGGTGCAATCTCCTGTGTTGGCACCTGGACTGCACGATCGTACGTATGCAATCGAGATCAACGAGGAACTCATGGACATCGCCCAGAAGTCATTCATTGTAACTGGCGGAGCATCTGGACTGGGGGCTGCCTGTGTGCGGCGTCTGGTGGCCGAGGGTGCCTCGGTGCTGATCGCCGACGTGAATGAAGAAGCGGGCGTGGCGCTCGTTGAAGAGCTGAAGGAAAGCACGGGCAGCGGCACTGGTAGCGAGCTACCAGTAGCACCCCACTTCCACGCCACTGACGTTACGGACGAGGCGAGTATGCAAGCGGCGGTCGACACAGCGGTCCAAGAGTTTGGCGGTTTGCATGGTGCAATTCTTTGCGCTGGAATCTTGGGGGCGTCGCGCGTCGTCGGTCGTCGCGGCCCGCACGACTTGGATCTCTATCGCCGCGTGATCGAAGTCAATCTGGTCGGCAGCTTCAATGCCATGCGTCTGGCGGCGGCGGCCATGGCGAATAACGACGCCGGCGAAGCGGACGACGAACGGGGCGTGGTGATCATGACCAGCAGTGTGGCGGCCTTCGAAGGGCAGCTCGGTCAGGCGGCTTACTCGGCCTCGAAAGGGGGCGTGGCGAGCATGGTCCTGCCGGCGGCCCGTGAGTTGGGTACCTCCGGCATTCGTGTGGCTGCGATCGCCCCGGGCGTGTTCGCGACGCCGATGATGAACGACATTTCGGACGAGTATTGCGAGTCGCTCGAATCGCAGGTGCCGTTTCCGCCACGACTGGGCGACCCGGCCGAGTTCGCGAATCTGGCCATGCACATCTTGGAAAACCGGATGCTCAACGGCTGCGTGCTACGGCTCGACGGGGCGTTACGCATGGGTGCGAAGTAGGGAGTACGTATCCTAACCTGCCCGTTGACCCGAGCTTGCGCACGCAGCTAGACTGGCTCGTTCGCCAATCGCCTGATTTCCTCGGGTGACACGTCGCGAACACTCCTCGTCTCTCCCGGGTAATCCCACGATGGCCAACTTGGAAATTCAACAGGTATCGAGTCGCCGCCAGCGGAAGCAATTCCTGGAGCTTCCGTGGTCGCTGTATCGCGACGATCCGCTCTGGATTCCGCCGCTGCGGACGAACCAGAAAGAGTTGGTTGGCTACAAGAAGCACCCCTTCTACGAGCGGAACGAGGTGCAGACCTTTTTGGCAGTGAAGGATGGCGCGCCCTGCGGTCGGATCGCGGCGATCATCAATCACGGCCACAACGAACGCCACAACGAGAAGCGTGGCTTTTTCGGCTTCTTCGAATCGATCGACGACGAGGCGGTTGCCAAGGGACTCTTCGAGGCGGCTCGCACCTGGCTGACCGAACGGGACATGGAAACGATCCGGGGGCCGGTAAACCCCTCACTCAACTACGAGTGCGGACTGCTCGTCGAGGGCTTTGACACATCGCCATGCTTCATGATGACCTACAACCCGGAATACTACGGGCGGTTGATCGAGGCCTGTGGGTACGAGAAGTGTCAGGACCTGTATGCCTACGACGGGCACCTGGAAATGCTCTCGCAGTTGGACGAGAAGCTGGCCTTCATTGGCAACGAAGCAAAGGAGCGATTCGGGATCAAGGTTCGCTCGATGGAGAAGTCGCGTTTCCGCGAAGAGGTCGATACCTACGTCGATCTTTACAATCGAGCACTCGCCGGCACGTGGGGTTTCGTCCCCCTATCACAAGGCGAGATGCAACACATGGCTGCGTCGCTACGTCACCTGCTGATTCCGGAACTCACCTGCGTGGCCGAGATCGACGGCAAGGTGGTCGGTGCCGTGATGTGCCTTTTGGACTACAACCCCCGCATCAAGGAGATCGATGGCAAGCTGTTCCCGTTCGGCTTCCTGAAGCTGTTGCGGAATCGCCACGACATCAAGAACTCGCGGGCGATCGCCACGACCGTAGTGCCCGAGTATCAGACCTGGGGCGTTGGCCTGGTCGTGCTACAAGGACTCGAACCGAAAGGCGTCGCCTGGGGACTGACGTCGTGCGAGTTCTCTTGGGTATTAGAGTCGAATAAGCTGTCGCGCCGCGGCCTGGAAAAGGGTGGCGCGATTCGCTCCAAGGTCTATCGCCTTTACGACTACGAAGGTCGATAAGAACCGGTAGCCGCGACACCACGGCCCTTTGTTAGCTGGATTCGCCGTCACCTGGATTCGCCGTCACCTGGATTCGCTGTACACTTCGACTTCGGCCGTTTCGCGGCGGCTAGAAGCGTCAACTCCGTTCGGCTCTTGGTACTTCTGGACATGCCAGGGCGGAACCGGTGCGACGCCACGGGCCGACGAACGAGCCTGACGCCAGAGATCGACCAGCGTCGCGGTTAGGCCTGGACTATTCGTCATGCGATAGGCCGAGTCAGCCGGCAACTGTTCCATCAGGCGGTAATGAGCCGTCCCGAGATGATGATACGGCATCGAGGGGAACAGGTGGTGCAGGGCGTGATAGCGCTGTCCCAGCGGTGCCCACAACGGGCCGACAATCGCGTGGCCCGGATGATTCACCGAATCGACGAGCTGCTCAGTAAAGGTGAACTCTTCTTCGTCAGCTCCAAGGAAGCGGTGCGAGCCAAGCGTCCGAATCGAGTTGAGCAGCATGATCGCCACCGACAACCCGTACAGCTTCGGCAGGAAGTCCCACGGAAGCGGCTTCCCGGTAAAAGGAATCACGCCGCGGATGTAGACGGTTGCCAGGCCGACGACCCAGGCGAAGCAGAGCAGCTCTTGGATGCGCCAGACGCGTCGCTCTTTGGCCGACGGCAACGGGCGAATGTAAAAAGGATCCATGATCATCGACGAGGCGTGCTTGGCAGCAAAGTCGCGAACCGCAGGGCTGATCCAGGAAAGCGGCGTCACGATGCCAAAGCGAATGATGGCCAGCGGGTACGCGACCAACGACTGCATCAAATAAAGCACCGTCTTATAGGGCGGTTGTGCTGCCAGCGGCAGATACTCCGCATCGCGCCGCGTGCCATAGTGCTTGCGGCGATGATGATCGAGGTGCGTGTAGTAGGTGAAAGACGGAATCAAGAACGGAATGCCGCACAGCATATTCCAGGCGAAGCGAAACGGCTTCCACTTCTTGCCTGGCAGGTGCACCATCTCGTGCGTGAAGATGCTCGCGCGATAAAAGGCTAATGCGCAAACGACGAAAGCCACCAGGCGAACCGGAATCGACGGTGCGTGAGAAATCACGGGGAAGCAGGCCATGCCGACCGAGATCGTGACCATGAAATCGGTCCAATAGATCCACGGATTTGGCTCGAATAAGTCCGTCACCAGGCGACGAGCCTCGGCTAGCGAGAATGATTCGAGCGGGTCCTTTTTCATTTCCTGTTTCATGACTTCCTCAAGATTGATTGCACGACGCTTGCTTCCAAGACCGGCCTTTCTGCTCGGCCGCTGGCGTCCAGATGGGACGGACAGTACAGATATTATCGGAATTCAGGATAGTCCATCCGTAGGGGTAAATCCAATTTTCTCGCCCGCTCTGATGAGGCAAAATCGACCATCTCATGCCCTGTGTGCGGGCCGGTCACACAAGCTTGATCCTCATGGCCGGCGAGATCCGATGACTAATGGTCGCTGTAGCCGTCCTCTGGAGGACGCTAGCGGCGGTCCCTGCTCCGGTCCCCTCTGTTTCCGCCGTGGCGCTATTCCTTGCTAGCACAGGGACTTGCCGCTACGATGGGTGGCTTCGATGGATCTCCAAGCTAGCCGACGGAGCGGACGGTTCCTGTAGATTTCCCCGCCTCCTGCCTTTCGCACGCCGCGCCTCGATGTCCCACCTTCAGATCTACGGAAATGACTCCCAGGAGACCGACTCTCGGGAAGTCGTCATCACCGGCGTAGGCATGGTCAGTCCGATCGGCATCGGTCGTGAGGCCTTCTGGTCCTCGCTCACCGAAGGCCGCAGCGGTGTCGGCCCGGTCGACCTTTTCGACGTCGACGAGTGGAAGGTCAAATTCGGGGCCCCGGTCCGCGATTTCGAGCCCAAGAAGTTCGTCCGTCCGCGGAAGAGCCTGAAGGTCATGTCGCGGGAAATTCAGCTCGGCTTTACGGCCGCCGATCTGGCCTTTGCCGATGCCGGACTAGCCGATCAGACCGTCGACTCCGATCGCTTTGGTGTGGTCTTCGGCGCCGACATGATGTACTGCGATTTGCAGGACCTCAAAGACGCCTACAACAGTTGCATGCAGGACGGCAAGTTCGACTTCTCCCAGTGGGGATCGAAGGCACTGCCGAACATGTATCCGCTGTGGATGCTCAAGTACCTGCCCAACATGCCAGCCTGTCACATCGGGATCGCGCTCGATGCCCGCGGGCCGAACAACTCCATTACCTTGGGCGAGGTGTCGAGTTTGCTGGCGATGATGGAAGCCAGCCGCGTTATCTCGCGAGGCCAGGCCGACCTGATGGTCGCCGGCGGAACGAGCAGCCGGCTGCATGCCATGAACATCATCACCAAGGGAGATGAACAGCTATCCCACCGTAACGACGATCCGCAGGCTGCCAGCCGTCCGTTTGACGCAGCACGCGACGGATTTGTGCACGGTGAAGGTTCTGGTGCCGTGGTACTGGAATGCCGACAAGTGGCAGAGGCCCGTGGTGCGAACATTTTGGCCCGCGTGCTGGGACACGGTAACGCCTTTGAACCGCACGCCGACAATGAACCGCTCACCGGTGATGCCATTTGCCGAGCCATCGAGCAGGCGCTCGCGGAAGCGAATCTAAATCCCGAAGATGTCGGTCACGTCAACGCCCATGGTCTCAGCGGCATCGAATCAGACCGTCTTGAAGCCCAGGCAATTCGCAAGGTGCTCGGCGATGTTCCCGTCACCGCCCCGAAGAGTTTCTTCGGACATCTTGGCGCCGGTAGTGGCGCGGTCGAAGCGGCCGTCAGCGTGTTGGCACTACAGAACGGCGAGGTGCCGGTCACTCTGAACTACGAGCAGGCTGACCCAGACTGCCCGGTAAACGTGATCCACGGCAGTTCGCTCAAGGACGCCAAGAAGACTGCTCTTGTGCTCAACCAGGCGACGACCGGACAAGCAGCCGCGCTGTTGATCGCGGCTCCATAGACTCTCTCGTCGGACTTTCTGGCCCGACATACCCCGCAGCGTTACGAGGTCTGCCGGAAATCGTGCGGCGGATCTTGTCGCACATTCATACCGACATGATGCCCGAAATGCGGTGCCGGTTTGATATCTTCGTGACGGTGCGCGGCATCGTCGCGTTCCTGACCGCGGTCCCGCTTCTCCGAAGATTTGAGGCTTTCTTCATTGGCCTTCGCCTTGCGTCCTCCAAAGAACCTTCCCAATGGTCCAGCCAACAGAGCCGGCAGGAAGATCAAGTCGCCAACGATGGCGGCCGCCAACAGCGTCGCCATCAGGTACCCGAACCGTTGTGTTGGCGAGAAGGTACTGAAGATGAACACGCCGAGCCCCAGCCCACCGATGATGGTCGTCTGCATCATCGCCATCGCACAGCGATCGTATGCCAGGGCAATCGCACCCTTGCGGCTGAGTCCCTGTACGATACCGCGACGGAACCAAGTCAGGAAGTGAAGCGTATCGTCGACAGCGACACCCATCGCCACGCCAGCTGTCATCATCGTGCCAATGTCGATGGCGATGCCGAGCCAACCCATTGCTCCAAACACGACCACCAGCGGAAAGACGTTGGGGATCATGGAGAGCACGCCCGCGGTCGGCGAACGAAGGATTGCAATCATCACGATGCAGATCAACAGAAACGCCAGTCCGGTACTTTTGATGAGTCCGGCCAGCAGCGTGCGTTGAGCCTTGTAGACCAGCGGCACAACCCCGGTATAAACCGCCGCCAAATTCGATTCGCTGTGGACCGGATCCAATGCATTGAGAGCGCGGGCGTCAATCAGTTGTTTGGCATTCTCGACGACCAATTCATGCGTGAATCCTGGATGATCGGCCATGGCGAAGACGACATCGGCCCGCGCGATCGCCTTCGGAACATGGGCGAGGTGCTTCTCGGTCACTCCTTCGTGCAACCAACTGACCCGCAGCCCATTGGACTTGAGCAGTTTGCCGAGCATAGCGGCCATTTCGAGCTTGGCTTGTGTCTCCACACTAAGTGGCGTCGTAACGGATTCAGCTGCCTCACTATCGACCGGTTGTTGGTCGCCCTCCGTGTTTTCAGCGTTATCCGCCAGCATCTTGGGCGAAGGCAATCCGACTAGCACGACCCGTTTGCCACGATGGGGTTTTCCGTCGGCGGCCAGGGCGTTCATGATACGATCACGCTGGTGATAGGCGGTCACGATCGGTTCGACGATCGTGCGAATATCCTGCACGAACTCGCCGTAATCGACTTCGTCTGCCTCATTCTCGGGCAGAGCTGCCACGCGAGCGCTGATGCGGAACAGCTGCTCGCCGTCCTCCGTCTCGCGAAGATACTCGCCGTCGAGATACTCCTGGATGTGTTGCTGCAGACCTGAATTGTAGGCGCTGCGGGTGCTGAAACCGGCGTCGTATTCGGGCAGTGTCGGCGCGAACGTCGTTACGGCCAACGCACGACCAACTTCCGGTCGCGATTCAATCCTCTTTTGCACGCGAGACACCAGTTCGAGTCGCTCTAGGAACGATAGCTGGTAGTGGCCATCCTTCATCACTTGATCATCGTCAATACCGCGTTGACGATCTTTGTCGACACGAACCACGACCTCCATCGGGACAAGGTCGCCGATGTTCTTTTCCAGCCAAGTGTAGTCAGAAATGATATCCGCCCCGGGCGCGAACAGCTTGAGCAGCTGAACGGTGGTTTCCGTCTTGTAGAGTCCGGCCGCCAGGCCAACCATCATGATCAGGCAGGCGAAGCTAACTCGCCAATGATGACCAACAATCCACTGGCCCCAGGCCATCAGGCGCTGATGCCAGATACTTTGCGCCGGGTGATCGTCAACCTTGTAGAGTCGTTCATCGATTGTTTTTTGCGGGTCGCGCTGTCGCGGTGGCCAGAGTTGCAATAAGGCCGGCAAGAGAGCCAACAGCAGCATCAACGTAGCCAACACGCCGAGAGCTGCGTAGGTGCCGAAGTTGCGAATCGGCAGGATCTCACTCATAGCGAGCGAACCGAGCCCCAGCGCCGTCGTTAGCGCGGCCAAACAACAGGGCATCCAGGCATGCTTCACCGCTGAGCCGGGGGCGGTGGCAAGGCCTGTTTCGCGAACGGAATCGCGGTAGTAGTTAACTAAGTGAATCGCCCCTGAGATGCCAAGTACGTAAACCACCGATGGCATCGACATCATGACCGCGTCGACCTGTCCACCGCTGTACCAGACCATGGCCAGCGCGATCATGGCGCTGTACAGGCCGGAGCAGAAGACAAACAGCGTGACGCGTTTGCTGCGGAAGCAATACCAAGAGGCGATCAAGCCGACGAGACCCGAAAGTCCCGCCAAGCGCATCAGCGTAATTTCCCCTTCGTCATCAATAGCGACATTGTCGACGGGGGGACCTCCCATCATGAGATCCTCTTTATCGATGGCGCACTGCTTGGCGAGTTCGATCATCACGCCGTCGCTGCGGCCGTGCAGCACGCGCGTTAGCGGCCAGGTGTTGCCGAGCGCCAGGCGCAGATTGTCTTCGCCCTCTTTCGTGAGCGTGGCGACCAGACAGGTCGTTTCTCCGTCAGCACCAATGAGCGTGCCGGTAAGTCGTTTGATCGCTTCTTTGCGACTCAGCTTGAGGCTGCCCTCGGGGTCCGTCATTTGGTCAAGAACACGTCGACCGGTGATCACAGTCTTAAAATATTGCGGCTGATCCTTCGGCAACTCGGCATCCGCCGGCGGAACGACCTTCTTGGCCAGCGTCTCCAGTCGCGGATCATCGAGTGTGCACCCCTCCCAGCTCACTAGCACGAAATGTTCGCCCAGAAAGTGGTCACCAAACCACTCTAGAACTTTGGTTTCTTCAAAGCCTTCGGGCAACCACTTCTTGACGTCATTCTCAGTGTTCTGGACAGCTTGCCCAGCTCCGCGCATGACGATAGGAAGCATGAACACGGCCGCCGCAAGAATGGCGAAGGCGTAACGAGCGTAATAGGGGATCTTCATGATCTTTTTCAACTACTCTGACTGCGATTGGCCACATGCATCATCGCAAGGGACGCATTACCAGATGTGTTCAAAGCCAAATGAGAAGCCTTGGTAAAAGTTGTTCGCACCGAGATTCAGTTTCGCCGGAGCGGTGACATTGAAGTCGATCTGCCGGAAGGCACCGGCGGTTCCTTGCATCCACATGAAGTCGTATGACGCGCGGAGCGACGAACGTTCGTTAACGTGATAGGTGGCCGACCAACCCATCTCTCCAACAAACGCCGCTGACTCGTCTTCCACGCCTCGATTGAATGTGCCTGTCACCGGCGCGGTCGGATCGACAATGACCAACCGGCTTTGTGCTTCGGCCATGTTGAACAGCAATCCGAATTGCGTTCGCATGCCGAGTCGGAAATTCGGCGTCTGCCAATAGGTATCGCTACCGATATGACCACCGAACATGTTGTTCTCAGTGCTAATGTCGTAATCGCCGGTCGCCGTCGGAGCCTGAGTCCGGCGAGCGTCCCACTCCAAGTCCTCGGTGACGCGGATGTACCGCAATCCAGCCATGAAGGACGACACGAAGGTCGAATCCATTTGACGGCTCCAGCGGCCATCCGGCGACAGTACCATCTTGTCCTGGTGCGGTCGACGTTGAATTCGGATATTCATCTCGATGCTGTGCAGATCCGTCTTAAAGTCGATCGTCTGTCGGTTGGCTAGATTGAAGGCACCGATCGTCGATGGACCCAGCGGGGTAACCAGGCCGTTGTTCTGCGACGGATCGCCGTCGATCGGGTTGGTCGAGTTGCGAGCCAGGCTCGCGTCCCACTCGAATCCGCCGAGGTAGGCGAATTCGACCATGTGGTCGCGATTCTGATAGTCGCGCCCCAGATTACGAGCGAGCGTGATTTTTCCACCCGGTTCAACATGGAACGGAATGTCGTCCGTTCGTAAAGGACCGAACCCTCGCAACACGTCGAATACCGACGTCGCACTGGTGTCGAATGCCAAGATAAGCCGCTTCGGCTTGGATCGCGCCCACATCATGAAGTCGGCGCGGGCGTACCAATTGCACGTACCAAGGTCGTCGGCGGAACTCAGAACCGGCGCCATTTCTGCGGTCAAGTCATCGGCGTAGAGCATGTCGCCCTCGCCAACATACTCACCCTCGCCGTAATACTCGCCCTCTTCGTAGTATTCACCATCGACGAGACCTGGCTCGATCAGTTCGCCTTCGACGTATTCCTGATCAGCCGCGTCATCCAGATAGGAAACCGCGTTATCGCTGAGGATGGGCGCGGCATCGTCCTCAGGAAACGGTTCATAGGCAGCTTGGCTCACAACGTCATCGGCAGCCACGACGGGCGCAACGATGGCCGAGAGGATGACCATTGTGGTCAAGCAAGCAGATAGGGGCCTAGCGAATCGTCGCACCGAGATTTCCTCCGTGTCACATAAGGCCCCCCTTTTGTGATACCGGGTGTCGACCCCGCCCGAGGGCAGAGCGCTCTGTTTGGATATGTTCTCAGACCCGTTCATCGACCATACGCAGCCCTCGCGACAGGAATATTCCACGAAATCGGAAAATATCGTCGAAATTACCCAAATATCCATTCTTTCCTGAGAGCCATTTAGACACGCAGCCCACCATCTTTCGCCGCCCCAGTTGTCGTAGCTTTCCTTTTCTACGGTAACAACGCGCCAATCTTCTAGATGGGGCCTGCCCGCCGGCAATAGCGACCGACCGTCGATTTTCGTCGCGACTGGGATTGCGGCAGCTCCGCCGGCATTGCATGCTTCGCAGATACGGCGTCTACGGTCGATACGAATGCGTCTGAGCCGCCGAGCGACACCTACTGAACCCGATCTATTCCAACCGAAACGCTGAGGAACCTGTTCGATGAGCACGCCCCTGGAATCACTTGTTGCTAGCGGTACCCGACTGTGGCTCGACTCAGTCGATCCCGACCTGGTGGTCTCTAATCGTGCACTGGGCGTAACTGGCGCTACTTCAAATCCTGTGATCGTGACCGGACTGATCAAGAGCGGCCGCTTTGACGATCAGTTGGAAGCTTTGGCGCGCGAAGGACACAACGATCATGAAATCGCCTGGCAATTGACCGACGCCTTGGTCTCGGCCGCCGAACAGGTTTTTCTGCCGGTCTTCCAAGAGACCGCTGGCGACGATGGCTATGTCAGCTTCGAGGTCGATCCCCTGCTCGAGGATTCTGAACTTGGCCCGCCGCACGAGGAACGGGTGGGACGCTACATTGAGCTCGGAAAGAAGTGGGCGGCCGGGCATCCCAATCGAATGATCAAAGTCCCCGCTACACCGGCCGGCCTCGACTCACTCGAGGAACTATGCGCTGCCGGCGTGACACTCAACGTGACTCTGATCTTCACCCCCAAACAGTATCATGCTGCCCGCGAAGCCATTTGGCGTGGAGCTCAACGACGCGACTCGCTCGACGACTTCAAGAGCGTCTACAGCATCTTTATTTCTCGGGTCGACGTCTACACGGAGAAGCATGTCCCGCAACTATCGGATGCGGCGCAAGGACAAGTCGGCATCGTGGGTGCGAAACGGATCTGGGCCGACAACCAAACGTATTGGGCGGAACGCTCAACGCCTCTGGCCCAGGAAATCATCTTTGCCAGCACTGGCACCAAGAAGCCGGAGGACCCACCAGAGAAATACGTAAAAGCTCTCGCCGGCAGCGACATTCAAACCAATCCGCCTGGAACGAATGACAAGGTACAGGCAAGCGGGTTGACCTTTTCACGACAGGTCGATGTCTTACCGCCTGCGGAAGTGCTGGCCGAAATCGATGCCGAGGTCGACATCGAACACCTCGAACAGGTGTTGATGGAAGAAGGCGTCAAGAAGTTCGCCGACCCGCAGAAGGACCTACTGGCACTGATTGCGGAAAAGCGTGCTCAGCTGGCGTCGTAAGATCACCGGTCCGCTACGCCCGATCGGTCGCGGTCGGTGACCCGCTAGCGGTTGCTGAGTCACTCGCGGCCGGGGCTTTTTCGCTTCCCGAGGCCGGCGGTGCTTTGGCCGCCTCGCCCGATTGCGATTGATGATAGGCCGCTAGTTTCTCACGGGCATAGCGTTGGTCTCCGGTCTGGGCCAATAGCGTTCCCAGGGCCGCGATGTGGTGTCCAAAGTCGGTCAAACGGGCGACCGGTAGCAAGCGTGGTCGTCCAAAAATGGGCCCCCGCACGAAGCAGAAGACGATACCGACAATCGCCAGATGGACCAGGATGATATTGATCGGCCAAACGGTCAGGACCATCAGGCTCGATGGAACCTCCGGCGGAGGTTCCTGCTTCTTAAGCGGCAGTCCGCTAGCATCGCTCTCAAGAAAGACGATTTTCTTCCTGCCGGCACACCGCTCGATCAATTTCCCGGCCAGTTTGCGATTCTCGTGATTGACCAACGGCGCGTTGAGCAAGAACGAGCCGTTGGTAATCAGAATCAGTTCACTCTCACGAATGTCTTCACCTTCCCAGTCGGGTGCTTCGAACCCGTCAAAGAAGTCGAACACGTCCTCACCATCGTGGTACTTGGAATCGGTCGTAAACCGAACGACAAGTTCGTCGTCGCCACTGGAGAGCAGGACTTGGCGTTCGTCGTATTCAAACGTCCCGGCGGTCATGGTGCCATGCACTTCGATTTGCGCTGCCGCCGCATCCACGCCCTCGCTCCAAGGACCGGAGAGCGTCGTAATCGGTCGCCGCTGGCTGCCGTTTTCGTATCGATACCAAGCTGACTCCACCGATTCGCCCATAACCGCTCGTTCGAGGCGATACTCGACGGTTTGCTCATCCTGGCGTTTCTTCATCTCAGTGATTTCGGATTCGGCAACTACCGGCGCTGCCTTAGCTCGACTGGATTCCTCTGCGTCCGAACCGGCTGTGTTCGAATCAGTCGGTTTTGGCGTCTGTGGAATCACCGCCTCCCAGTAGGGAAGTGAGGCATCAAAATCCCGGCCGACGTAGATCAGGATGCCCCCATCGTGCCAGTAAAGCCATTTCTCCAGCCAGGTGACCGTCTCTTCGCTGGGGGCATGGAAATCATCTGGAAACCAGACCAGGACATCCGCATCTTGAATCGACGGAGTCAACTCCCGCTTCGTCGAGACTTTATGCCCCGCCTGGCGGAACATGTCGGCCAGCACGGCCGTGCCGTTCACGCTATCGCGGCCTGGAATGCCACTCTGCTTGCCGTAGGTGCGATCAAGGAATTCACCTTCATTAATACAGCCAGTTAGCGAAACCAGCATCACGACGATCCACAGGCAGTGCCATTGGAGCTTGGCGATAGCGGAGAGCAGTCTGGCAATCGCGGGCAATAGGGAGATCATATCGTGGCTCCTTCCACTTGTGCATCGAACGGTCCTTGCCGCTGCCAACACAACTCGAAAGAACCGCGGGTAAGCGTTTGACCTCCGAAGAAAACATCTTCGAACGTGCGCATTGTCGGCTCGAATAGCTCTCGGATTGAGCGTCGCGAACCGACTTCGCGCAGATACTGGCGATTCGTCTTGCCTTTAGTAAGGCGAATGAGCTGTTTCTTGTCGAGCTGAAGAAGCTGATGGCTGTAGAGGCAAATGATTGCTTGACGATAATTTCCCTGCTGGTAACATCGTTCGGCCTCGGCGAGCAGACCACTGGTGGGGACGCGAATCTTGGTCGGCAAGGCCTCCACCCGATCGATGTCGAAGGCCACCTCTTCTGACTCGACCGCCTCCGGTGCATCTGTGTCGTAATAGGCACGCACAAGGAAGTAGATGATGGCCACCGCCAACAATGGAAGCAAAATCCAGATGGCGATAAACGCCAGGGTACTGGCAGCCCCTTCCGAACGTGCGCCTGGCGAACGCGTTGGCGGAGCCGTCGTTTTTTCCTTGACCTTCTTCACGCCAATACGACGTAGGCCATCCTGTTCCGTATCGTACCAGGGATAGTCGTTCCAACTATCGAGCGCGTGGCGCCCCTGCTTGACCGCGTCGGCTTGCTCGCTCGCCGCGGAGCTAGTGGAGTCACTGTCTTCACCCCAGGCAAATGTTGTGGAGAAACAGGCGACAGAGAGCGCGACCACCGCGCCAGCCGTTGCTTGCTGCCAGCGGCTAACGGTTCGCATCGAGTTGTCGCGGTAGCGCGGCATGCTAGAACAACTCCTCGGAAAGACGTGCCGCCTCGGCTCGCATTCGCAGATCGACTTCCCAGCCTTCGCGCCGAATTCGCAAGTCGAGGTAACAGAGGAAGCGGACCACGCCAAACAGACCTACCACAATCCAGAGCGACATCTGAAGCAGGATCATGTAAGCCAGCGGAGAGAGGCCCACGGTTCCGCTCAGCCATGCTTTGGCACCCCAGGCGACACAGACGAGCTGCCCCGTCAGGAACAAGCCTGTAACCAGCGATGCCAGGAATCGCTCAAACAGTTCACCGCGGCTCCAGGAGTGCAACGCCTTGCTGCGACGCCGGGTGCTGATGGGCGAGGTTTTGGTCGCTCGCAGCGGATTTCGCTCCAGCAGAATGATCTCGTTGAGATAGGGACGAAACGCACAGCGATAAAAAAGTACTGGTAGGATGATCAAAATCAGCACAAAGTTGATCAGGTCGAGGTCACCGCTGGACAAGCAGAGCAGCAAAAGTACCAGCGGCCATGTTTGCAGCAGCAACATTTGTGGCAGCGATCGCAGCCAGTTGCCCAAGATGTCGTGTCTGGTTGGCGACTCGAGAAACAGCACTCGACCCAAGTAGAGGGTCAGCGGCGCGGTCGCCAGCGGCATCTCGATTGCCACCAGAAAGAGCATCCACCAGGTGTGCGAACCGTTAAGCTCGTAAGGACCACGGAAAAATTCTCCCTCGGAGAGCACCCAATGGTTGAGAATCGCCCACGGCAATGCTCCCACCAATAGCCATCCCAGCAGTGGCCAGACAAACGTGCGCAGCACCTGCAGCGACAGATCGAATACCTCGAAGGTCGTCCGTTCGCGAATCGTAATACGGGTGCGGTCGAGTTGCATCGTTAAAGGTGATCGGTTGTTGTGAAAGCGGTTGCAAGAATTAACGTGGTGTCGAAGCAGCAAAGTCATCCGTGGCTGGCTGCGGAGACGTCTGCGTTACATCGGATTGCAAAGCGAACTCGGCTCGTTGACCTAGGATGACAAAGTAGAACAGCATCATACCGCTGGTGACGACGGCGACGCTGGCCTTGATTTCGTACGGAATGTTCATCGGGGAAACAAAAGCCTCGATAAATGCCGCCAGGAAGAACAATACCAGCGCCGCCCCCATTGTCGGCATGGCTTCTTTGGCCGCCCCGCGCAGGGAATCCTTGCGAGCGAAACCGCGAGTGCGGACGAGGGCGAACCCAAGATGCATCCCAGCCGCTGCCGACAGTACGATCGCCGTCAGTTCAAAGGGACCATGGGCGGTGACGAAGTAGAAGAAATTGTCGCTATTAGGACCGCGCATCATGAAACCGAACGACGTTCCTAGGGCGACGGCATTCAAGACGGTTGCAAACATTCCCCCGATGCCAAACGCCAAGCCTAGAGCAAACACGGAGAGCCCAATGCCGGCATTGTTGTAAATATAGAAGCCAGCCATTTCGACGCGGTCGTTGAGAGTGGCGTCTATCCAGTCGGCATACATGTCGTTCAACCGCTCGGCGTCCCCTTTCAATACCTGTTCCGCGAAGCCGGGAAAGGGAACAGTATCGCTCCAGGGAAATTTGAGTTCGGCAGCTAGGAACCAAGAAAACAGAAACAGTCCCCAGAAGGTGACAAACGCCAGTCGTAATGTGGCATCGGTGTACAGTCGCCGCGGCACCTCGACCAGCAATTGATGGCGTACGGCCGCCCAGTCGACGCTTCGGGCACGGTAAAGCTGGTTGTGCGAACGGCCTACCAGGCGATGTAAATAATTCACCGTGTTGGGAGGGAGCTGATGGGACTCGGCCAACGCGAGATCGGCGCAGGCGGCCCGATAGAGAGTCGCAAACCGACTCATCGCGGCGGCGCCGAGCTTTTTGCGACGAGATCCTTCCATCCGTGCACAAAGCATGTCGAGCTCTTGCCACTGGTCGCGACGCGATTCGAGGAGATCGGCTACTTTCATGGCGTCTCTCCTGAGCGTGTTGTCGCGGTCACGATCTCGGGCGCCGTCGTTACCACCTCTTGCTGGTCACCAAATGAAAACGGCGGCGTCGGCGGGACAGGGCCCGAATTTGAATCGCTCTCGCGTGGCCGCTCTTCCTCATCGAGCTGGTCGGAAATGAATGTCCGGTAGTACAGGGCGCAGAGCAGCAAATCGTGGCTGGTGTCCGCGGGCAGATTGAATCGTCGACAAAGCGGAGCGCCGATGTGTCGGGCCAGATCGGCGCGGCGGGCCGCCGGAAAGACTTGCCGCCGCTCGACATACAAGGCTAAGGTTTGCCCCAAACTGCGCGAGACCTCCAAGTTGGGCGGAAGTTCCGCTGCGAGTCGAATAGCCAACGGTTCCTCGATTTTGACGAGCCCGTGACTAAAGCGGCGTTGTTCAACCACGACCATCGTTCCACAGGCGAGATCGCCGAGCCGTTGAAAACGCCGCGTGCAGATCATGGAGGTCAGGCCGACGATATATGTAAAACAAGGAATGTTGACACTCTCGCCTAGATCGCCGAAGAGCCAAGTGGTCGGGATGAAAAACAGGGTCATGGCGTCAATCTCGCGTAAGATGTTGCGCAGAAACGCCTGCCAGGCGACGATCGGTTCTCCCGCTAAGGTAAGAACGCGAATTCCGAGGGCCCGCTTGCCGAGTGTCTGCCCGTTCCAATAGGCCTCAAAGAAACCTCCGTAGAACCAGGTCAGGACAAAGTAAAGGATGAGCGATGTCGCTGAGCTAAATCCAGCGAGATCTACCATTCCGAATACGAGGCCGACAAGAAGCGTGATCACTAAGAACGCGCCGACGCGGATTACGACGTCGAGAATGTAAGCGAGCAGTCGCCGGAAGGGACCTGAGAGCTGGTACTTGAGCAACACGTTTTCCGGCGTCACGATCTCGATCGAGGTATCGAGTTGTTCGTAGCCGTTGTTCATCCCGGTTGCGCCTGTGGTTCGGCAAAGCTGCCCAGTGCCCCATCGGGCGATGGCCATCCCCCCAAGAATCGCTGGAAAGCAAGCTAGGGGTTCGGGTGCCAAATGAATCGCGAGTGATGCGGCCTTTGTTCCCCCCATTATTCGTGGGAGTCACGGCGGTCGCAAGTCAGAGCGGACTGTTCTGCGAAAGAATGCCCCTACGAAACCGGCCGACAGACGGCCCCAGCATCAACCAAGGTGCTGAGACTTGCGCAGCGGAATAGCTTTTTAGTGCCAAGAACAAAGCGAGCGCAGGCATTTGCCTTCACAACAATAAGGCCGGTTGAACCGAACGGCTGCAGCTGCTGCTGGCCTAAACCTTGGAGCTTTCCTGCAACTTACTGGTCGCATAGCGGAGAATGTCACGCACCGAGACCATGCTCTCAAACCGGCCGCCATTGAGGATAGGAATGTGGCGATAGCCGCCGACGGACATCTTGTGCATCGCAAAAGCGATTTTGTCGTCGATGTTGAGCGTACCTGGATCGGCTGTCATGAACTGGGAAACGGGCCGATCTTGGAGCGTGGCCGCTTCCGTGTTGAGTCGCAGCAGAGCATCTCGTTCGCTGAAGATGCCGACTAGCTGCTCCTCTCCGTCAACTTCATCGACGACCGCGGCACAACCAACTCCGTTGGCCACGAGCAAATCGAGCACTTCGCCGACAGGCGTGGTGGGAGCCACGACCGGATGCTCGCGAGGCGACAGCGACGCGATGTCGTCGCTCATGATATTTTCTTCGAGCTGCGTCGCCACGGCCGAGGCCTCTAGCGGCTCGTCATACTCTTCTTCCACTTCCACGAGCCAGGTGTCGCCGGTGTTGAACAGAGTGTCGAGATCACCTTCGCCTTGCTTCTCGCGAGCGGCAATCAGCTGCTTGTTCAGTTCGTCGTCGTAACGAGGGCGATCGACGGCGCGGAACACCCCGATCGGTTCGGGGAATTCAGGATGACGCATGCGGCTTAGTAGGTAAGCCAAACTCGGCTCGGTCGCCTTCTCGTCGTGGAACAGAAGATCGTCTTCGGTGATTCCCTTGCCCAGGGTGACCACTTCGGGCTCCATTCCGTTGAGACGGATGCCTTTATCACGATCCTTACCAAACACGAGCGGCTTGCCGTGCTCGAGTTCCAGAACGTTGTCGACTTTGCTGGCTTTGTCGGTGGCGTATTCGAACGCACCATTGTTGAAAATATTGCAGTTCTGATAGACCTCGATGAACGAGGTGCCACGATGTTCGGCCGCACGCTGCAGCGTCATCGCCAGGTGCTTGATGTTCACATCGATCGAACGGGCCACAAAGCTTGCTTCGCAACCGATGGCGATCGAGAGCGGATGCAGCGGATTGTCGATCGAACCGACTGGCGTGCTCTTGGTCACCTTGCCAAGCGGCGAGGTCGGCGAGTACTGCCCCTTGGTCAGGCCGTAGATGCGATTGTTAAACAGCACGATATTGATATCGAGATTACGACGAATGGCGTGCATCAAGTGGTTGCCGCCAATCGACAGTGCGTCGCCGTCGCCCGTGATCACCCACACGAACAAGTCGGGCCGCGCACTCTTCACTCCGGTAGCGATTGCGGGAGCGCGACCATGGATGGAGTGAATCCCGTAGGTGTTCATGTAATACGGGAAGCGGCTCGAGCAGCCGATTCCGGAGACGAATACAGTGTTCTCGCGCGGGATGCCGATCGTCGGCAGAACCTTCTTCATCTGCGCGAGAATGGAATAGTCGCCACATCCAGGGCACCAGCGGACTTCTTGGTCGCTGGCAAAATCGCTGGCTTTCAGAACGGGCAGAACAGTGTCGGTACTCATGACGTCTCTAACGTGGCAATCGGGGATATGTGAAATAAAGCTGGCAGGATGGTTGGCTAACAGGGTGGCCAGCCGTCGCTCGGAAGTGCCGGGCGGTCGGCGGCTTTCAAATTAGCCCAGCAGCTCCGTAATCTTTTCGTTAATTTCCGTAACAGTAAACGGCTGGCCTTTGACCTTGTTCAAGCGAACGGTATCAACCAAGTATTCAGCCCGCAGCAGGAAGTCCAGCTGACCCAGGTTCAACTCCGGCACCAGCACCTTTTTGTAACGACCGAGCACTTCGCCCAAGTTCGCCGGGAACGGGTAGAGGTAACGAAGGTGAGCGTGGGCAACCGATTGCCCCGCCGCCACCGCGCGACGCACGGCGGTCGTGCAGGCACCATAGGTACCACCCCAGCTGAGCACCAAAAGATCGCCTTCGGTTGGTCCAAAAACTTCTTGGGCCGGAATGTGATTGGCGATATTCTCCACCTTCTTCTGACGAAGGTGAATCATGTGTTGGTGATTATCGGGATCGTAACTGACATTGCCGGTACCGTCCTGCTTCTCAAGACCGCCGATGCGGTGCATCAGGCCTTCAGTGCCAGGAATCGCCCACGGTCGCGAAAGGTTTTCGTCCCGTTCGTAGGGCAAGAACTCATCGCCGTTGTCGATACCGGTCGGATGTTTGACTTCAATCTTCTCCAGGCTAGTGGCCCGTGGAATCTGCCACGGCTCCGATCCGTTGGCAATGTAGCCGTCGGTCAGCACCATCACCGGGACCATGAACTTGGTCGAAATCCGCCACGCTTCGCAGGCAACCTCAAAGCAGTCGGATGGGCTGCGAGCCGCCAAAATCGGCAGCGGGCATTCGCCATTGCGACCAAACATCGCCTGCATCAAGTCGGCCTGTTCCGTCTTGGTCGGAAGGCCGGTACTCGGTCCACCACGTTGTACGTTGATAATGATCAGCGGCAGTTCGGTCATCACCGCCAGTCCGACGGCTTCACCCTTGAGGGCGATCCCGGGACCACTGGAGGTAGTAACGCCCATGGCTCCGACATAAGCGGCACCAATGGCGCTGGTCACGGCGGCGATTTCGTCTTCCGCCTGGAATGTTTTGACGCCAAAATTCTTGTGCTTGGAAAGCTCGTGCAGAATGTCGCTGGCCGGCGTGATCGGATAGCTTCCCAGAAACAGCGGGCAATCGCTCAGCTTGGAAGCGGCGATCAAACCCCAGGCAAGAGCCTGATTTCCGGTCACGTTGCGATAGCGACCCGGGGTGAGCTTGGCCTGCGGAACCATATACTGACTAGGCAGGGCTTCGGTCGTGAGTCCGTAGTTGTAGCCGGCCTTGAGTGCCAGGCGGTTGGCCTCGGCCACGGCGGGACGTTTGCCGAACTTCTCGTCGATGTAGCGGAGCGTCGGCTCTTGGGGACGATCATAGAGCCAGAACACTAGGCCCATAGCGAAGAAGTTGCGACAGCGGTCGGCCTCCTTCATGCCCAGACCTTGCTCTTCGACGGCCAGCCGCGTCATCTTGGTCATGTCGACCTCGAACAGCTTGTAGCCTTCAAGGCTACCGTCTTCGAGCGGATTGTTTTCGTAGCCCGCCTTCTTGAGTTCCTTGGCGTCGAAGCTGTCGCGATTAACGACCAACACACCGCCAGGCACTAGATCGGGCAAATTGGTGATCAGGGCCGCCGGGTTCATGGCGATCAGTGCGTCGACTTGATCGCCCGGCGTGTAGATGTCGGTCGATGCGAAGTGAATCTGAAAGCCACTGACGCCCGCCTTGGTTCCGCGCGGGGCACGAATTTCAGCAGGGTAGTCGGGGAAGGTCGCCACATCGTTACCGATGAGCGCCGAAGTGTTGGTCAACTGCGTACCAGCCAACTGCATACCATCTCCCGAGTCGCCACAGAAACGTACTGTCGCGGAGTCGAGGGAGACGACTGATTTGTTGGGCTCGACGGGTGACGTTGCGTCGTTGGAGGGTGTCGAGGTTACCATCGTCGCGAGAGGTCCTTCAATTAATTATTCGACCAACGCATCGCGGGGGCAAACAGGTGGGTGGGAGAGACGTTCGTTTGCCGCGAGGAGGGAATCACGCCGGTAGGAAAAAGCGGGAGGAAATATATACGTCAGGCGCCTTCTCTTTGCGCCATTATCGGATCGGGCTCGGGGGGAAGATTAAATACGGTGCTGGGAAAATGATCGACCAAGTAGTCCACGATACCAGTAACTTTGACCACGCCAAATAGGGCACCCTGGCCGTCTACCACCGGCAATCGCCGGTAACCACCCTGGCTCATCACGCGAATCGCCTCGTCCAGCGGATCGTCGCGACGAATCGTGACCGGTTGGGGAATCATTACCTCTTCCAGGCGAACATCCAGGTCAGCCCCCTTGGCCATCAGCTTGAGAACGTCCCGCTCGGTGAATATACCGATCGGGCGATTCTCTTCGCAGACCACCACGCTGCCACGACCTCGTGACTGCAGCAGGCTGAAGACTTCGCGCACGGTTATCGCGGGCTCGACCACCAACGGCTCGTCGGTGAGCGCCCGCTCGACGGTATCGGATTTAAGATTGATGGTGTTTTCCACGCTCGGAGCCCCCCGCGGGTAAAAACGACGGAGGCCCTCAATTTGCTTCGCAAACAAGATGTTGTTAGCTGCCGGCTAACGGTGCCAAAACTCTGTTTCCCGCACGCGTATTCTGCCTCGAATAATGGGGCCTTCATGGCGACCCCAAGTGTATCACGTCGCAACATGTGATTGAACCACAAAACGCCGCCCAGCACCAGCTAGCCTGGGCCGCCTGACAACCCGCTAGGAGCCGCCTGGGTTCTCGTAAAATCGCTCCAAATCGATCCCCCCGCGTTGCTCTTCTTCAACCAGTTTCAGCCGGGCCTCAAGCCGTTCCATCCGCCGAACGACCTGATCGAGCCGCTGCTGGTCCTGCTCAGCCGCCTTGGGCTGGGGAACTTCGGGGTAGCCCAGTTGTCGATGCATCGACGCAAACAGCAAAACCGGGTCCTTACGCCGCATTGCGAGGGCGATTCGGCCCTCTTTTTCGCCAAAAAGTACGGGCGGGAGCGACTCGGCTGTCTTATCAGCTTTGCCAGCACGCTGCGGCTCATAGTGGGCACTGCGGACGTAAATTAGGTCGGCCAGGTCGATCAGGCCTAGCTGCCGGAGGACATCCTGAATCCACTTCCGCCAGTCCTCGTCGTAGATCGGATCGCCCGCCATAGCCATCATGCCCCGGTCGTAGTGCAAGCGATTGCGGCTGATCGATTCAAACTGGTAAAGAAACATGCCCTGGGGCGTTGCCCCCCGGGCGCGGTATTCGGCCTCGCGTCGGAGGATTTCGAGGCCAATGGCCAGGTCGAACTGGCCCCCTTCGACTTCCGCTTCGGCGAAAATAAACGTCTGGAAGGGGGTAAAGTAATGGCTCAGTTTGGCCATCGCCGGAGACATCACGCCGTGCAGTCGCAGTTCGCCACTAAGAAAATCGATAGCCATCGGCAGCTTCGAGGTCGCTAGCACCTCCTCGCGCAACGACGAAAGCACCTCCTGGCTGGCCATCGCCTGGTTCATCCGCTCCGAAAGCACACGGAAGAAGTACGCCTGTTCGACGTATTCTTCGCTGTCAAACATTGTGGGTCCGCTCACGTTAGCTCCCTTCTCAACGTCTCGACCTTGGTGCTACCTAGTTGCGGTGAAGGCACCACGTGTTACTCCTTGGCGTCCGTTTCGTTTTCTTGCCGGTCTTCGCTGGCGGCTTCGTGGCCCTTCAAGGGCGAGTCCCCCTTCAGGTGTGAATCCCCCTTCAAGTGCGAGTCAAGGAACGCGTAGCTCGCCAACAGCGCTGCTTTATCGTAGCGAGCTGCCACGTGGCCTTTGTCTTTTACCAAGTGAAAGTTTGTCGGCACTCCCAGCTTTGCCAGGTCGCCGGCCATGAGCTGTCCGAACTGCTGCGGCACGATCGCATCAAGTTCCCCGTGAAAAAAGAACATTGGTGGATCGTCTTTCGTTACGTATCGTCGGGGCGACGCCTGCGAGTAAACCTCGGGCTGTTCTTTTCGTGTCTTTCCCAGCCAGTAAGAGAGGATCGTACTATCTGCCGGAAACCAATTGCGAAAATCGGTCGGGGCACCACCGGCCACCACGGCTTTGAGCCGTGGGTTCTGCGCTTCGTCGTCTCCGTCTTTCGCTGCGGGTGAAGCCGACGGCGGTTCGTTCGCTTGCTGTTGGGCTCGTTCACTTGGCCGCGTTGCACCCAACATGGCGACCAGCTGCCCGCCCGCAGAATACCCCCAGGCGCCGATGCGCGAGCGGTCGATCTTGTACTTGGGCGCGTTCTTGTGGAGCCAACGCAAGGCGGTCGCACAATCTTCGAGTTGTGCCGGCCACTTATGCAGCGGGGCGAGTCGGTAATTGATCGTCATCACGCTGTAGCCGCGTTCGACCAACTCGGCCGCCACGGCAGCAACGCGTTCCTTGGAACCGTGCCGCCACGCCCCACCGTGCACCACGAGCACACCTGGAAACTGTTGCTCGCCCGCTTCTTCCTTTTCCCGGGGAATGAAGAGATCGGCCAACAACGGCGTCTCCCCGCGCTTGGCGTACTCCACATTCCGAAGCCGCTTGTAGCTCGGCAGTTTGGCCGTTTGTTCTGATTTCTTGGCGGCAACCGCGTCGCCATCCGCGGTCGGTCGCTCCTCTCCTTGGAGGGGACTCACGGTCGAAAGCACGCCAAGTCCCAGGCCGGCGGCGGCCAGTACCAAATACCGGATCGCTACAATCGCAGCACCACCTGGTCGAATCATCTCACCGGCTCCCGCTCAACTCTGGTTTCCCCTTGGTTACCCTATATAATAGCGATGGAGCGCGACCGGACGAAATGCCAGCAGCGCCGCGGAGTGTGAAACCGCTAGCATGGCAGCTGCGGCGAGAATCGTCAGATACCTGGAGCATTTTGGCTGCTAGGCACGAATTTCTCGCTTTCTTTCCCACCTGCCGGCGACTCGCCCTACATTTTGGCGGATCGCATATCCACCGTTTGCACGCTCGACCTCATTTGCTGCCAGTTTGTTGCCGTAGGGTACCCGCTTTGTCACAAGAATATTCCAAAATCGAAGACGTCATCCAAGCTTACGGCCGAGGGGAAGTGGTGATCGTGGTCGACGCCGAGGACCGCGAGAACGAAGGAGACTTCGTCTGCATCGCCGAAACGGTAACGCCGGAGATCGTCAACTTCATGATCACCCACGGCCGCGGTCAGCTTTGCATGCCGATCCTGCCTGACGTCTGCCAGCGGCTTGAGCTTGGTCCCATGGTCGACGACAACACGGCCCCCCTGGGAACCTCTTTCACGATTCCAATCGACCACCGCACCGCCAAGACGGGCATCACTGCCCAAGAACGGGCCGATACGATTCGGGCGATCGTCGCCCCTGATTCCCAGGCAAGCGACTTCGTCCGTCCCGGTCACCTGTTTCCGCTTGTGGCCAAAGAAGGTGGTGTGTTGCGTCGCGCCGGACATACCGAGGCGGCCGTCGACCTGGCACGACTTGCCAATCGCAAGCCGGCCGGTGTGCTCTGCGAAATCCTCAATGACGAAGGCGACCGCGCCAGCCGCGATCAGCTGTTCGCCTTGGCCGAAGAACACGAGCTTGAGATCATCACAATCGAAGAGCTAATTCGCTATCGCAGGCAGCAGGAGAAGCTTGTTTACCGCACGGCGGAGGCCGAGATGCCGACGAAGTACGGCAACGGCAAGATTATCTCCTATGGCGTTAAGTACGAGTCGCAGCAGCCGATCGTATTTGTGATGGGTGAGCCGGATAAGGTCGCGGCTCCGCTCGTTCGCTTGCACTCTTCCTGCTTTACCGGCGACCTGATTAGCTCACTTCGCTGCGATTGTGGCGATCAACTGCAAATGGCATTGGAAACCATCGGCGCTGAAGGAACCGGCGTGCTGGTCTACTTGCCGCAGGAAGGACGCGGCATCGGGCTGGTCGAGAAGATCAAGGCCTACGCCCTGCAGGACCAAGGCATGGACACGGTCGAGGCGAATCACGCCCTCGGTTTCAAAGCCGACTCACGTGACTACGGCGTGGGGATTCAGCTGCTCAAGGATCTCGGACTCAACAAGGTGCGATTGCTGACCAACAATCCAAAGAAGACCGACGCTTTTATTTACGGCGGCTTCGATCTAGAGGTAGTCGATCAAGTACCGATCCTGCCGCCGATCAACGAACACAACGCCCGCTACATCGCCACCAAGCGTGACAAGATGGGACACGATCTTCCGGGGCACGATTTGCCGGCGGATGAGTAAGCGGTTGCGAGCCCTGCCGAACTGTGAAATCGAGTGGGAGCAGAGCGAGGCGTCGCAATAGGGCCGCTAACCGACCGCCCCGTCTTTCCTACTGCGACGGCAGCGCCGGAATCGTCACGGAAATGATGGTGCCCCCACCGAGGGTGCTGGTAACCTCGGCATGTCCGCCGGAGAGACGAGCCCGTTCATAGATACCTCGCAAACCGAAGTTATCCTGACGGACGGTACCGAGATCAAAACCGGTACCTTGATCGCGAATGGTAAGATGAATCGACCCGTTGTTTTGTTCCAGTTGCACGGCGGCGTGATTCGTTCTGGCGTGTCGCCGAACATTGGAAATCGCTTCTTGCACGATTCGAAATAGAACGCCTTCAGTACGGGCATCGAGCCTTTCGGCCTTGAGTTCATGCTCAAAGGCGACGACCAGGTCTGCGCTCTCTCGTTGTTCGGCCAAGAAATGTTCGATCGCCTCGATCACCCCCGATTCATCGAGCACCATCGGCCGCAGGTCACGAATCAGCCGTCTCCCCTCGGCGATCGCTTTTTTAAGCAAGTCGCCAACGCGCTCGGCTGTCCGTTCGTTGGCCTCCGGTTCTGCATCGGTGTCAATGCACTGCACGTGAAAGTGGGCTCCCACGATGTCTTGAACAAATCCATCGTGAATGTCGTGCGCGACGAGCCGTCGTTCTTGCTCCTGAATATCGATCAAGCGACGCAACAGCGTTCGTTCGGAGCGAAGTTCCTCCGTCTGCTTTTCAACCAGAATCTCGACTTGGCGGCGGCGACCAGTGACGACCAAGGTAGAGCTAACGACGGCCATTACCGCGAGAAAGGCCAGCGTCAGTTCCCCCCACAGTTGCCGTTGACGTGAGTCCGCGATGAAGGCGCTACTTGGCGTAACAACCACGTTCCAAGGCCGTCCGCCCACCTCAACCCGGGCAATGTGCTGAAGCTCCTTGCCTTCCCGTGGAATCGTATCCGCGTCCGCTTCGGTCGGTTCACCATAAACCCGCGCACCAAACGTATCGTCGACGATCGACAAATTGACCATTGCCAAATCATTCGACGAACAAGCGGTGCTAACGAGATCATGCAATCGCACCACGCCACTTGCAAAACCGCGCAGATGCGTAATTCGATCATCCAGGCCTTCCCGCGGAGCTCCGTTCGGATAGATCGGAACGACCAACAGCACGGCTAGTTGCGTATGCCCATTCTCGTCGGTGCTCCCTGGAGTTTGGGCGAGTTTGAGTGGGCCCGTCGCAATCGGCTGGTCAAAGTGTCGAGCAGCCCGCAGCGCCGCACGGCGAGCCGGATTGGACGCTAAATCGATGCCCAGCGCAGCTTCGTTCCCTTGAAAAGGCTCAATGAAATGAACCGGATAGATCTCCAGCGGTTCGTAGCCTTCGTACGGGAGCCATTGATTGGGTGCCTTCCACCACTTGATTCGATAGTTCGCGAGCCCTTCACGGACCGCCGGGTCAGTTTCCGTGGCAGCATCTGCGCGGCCCATTTGCTCGTACTTGGCCCGCTCGTTTTCTCGCACACGGGGAACCCATCCGAGCGCGGAGATGCCGGGCTGTCGGGTTAGTGCTCGTTCAACGAAACGACGAAATTCCTGTCGACTGACCTGCTCACTACTGTCATAGAGACCGGCAACCGAATTCATCGTCTCCAGATAAGTTTGAATCTTGTTTTCGATGTCGTTGGAGACATTGTCAGCGAGGCGGTGGAATTTGAGTCGCGTATCCGACTCGGCTTTCGCTTGGGCGTAGTAAAGCAGACCGACCACGGCCGTGAGTGCCATGATGACCGGCAGTCCCAAGGTGAGCCTCCGCGGTCTCCATACATCGCGAGGTTCTCCAAGCAGGGCGAGTAATAGGGGAGAAAACACCACGACACCGATGGAGTCTCCAACCCACCAGGTGAACCAATGATAGATTCCGTTCTGATCAAGCAAACCGGCGTAGGAGAGTGTTACATTTCCCCACACAGAAGCTATGAGGCAAGAAACCGGCCCGCCAAGAACTAAGAACTTGGCGATCGCCCGCTCATCGGCAAGGGATACCGGGAACCCGACCACCGTACGAATCAGCGCGGATCCGATGATCGCTTGTACGGACGAACCAGCTGCGATACTGACCGCCACCGCAGGATCAAGGGAGTAGTTAATGGCGATCGAACCCAAAAAAACGCCTGGCCAGACGCGATAACCAAACAGCAGGGTCGCAGCCAGAGCGATGCCGGCCGAGGGAAACACTGGCGACGCATAGCCAGGCGGGACGGCCAACAGCAACCCTAGTCGTCCCGCGGCGAAGTTCGCGATCGCCACGACCAGCACGACGAAGATCCAAGTAGCGAATGACCGAAGGGATAGCGACTTCATAGGACGGGTCTGGATCACGGAATGGGTACGCGAGATACAAATCGGTGTTGGTGCAATTCTCGCACAAGCGAAAGCAAGTCCCAAGAATTTCGCGGCTGCAAAGACAGACTTTCTGTCATGACGGGTCCCGAATACACTTCCCAATCGCACCTATTCCAGACTCAAATCACGCTCGCGACGAGCGCTCATTGAGGCCGGACGATGCCAAAGCAAAGCCGGCAGTCAAGCCCTGGCTCACTACTTCTTCGGCTTGAAGAACGAGGCCTTTTCCTGCTTGGCGTCTTTCGCGTAGATCTTGATCGCGGTGACGCTCCCTTCGTCGTCGAAGCTGCCGAAACCGATGTAGCCGGCACCGTGCGTTTTGTCGGTCGCGGTCTGAATCGGCTTCTTCATGTCGTTCACGTAGACTTCAATCTTCCCGCTGTCCAAATCGCGGACGAGGCGGACTTTGTGCCAGTCCGTCGGCTTCTTCCAGTCGTGGCCCTTGGTCGTGAAGTCGGAAATCATCGTTCGCGGGGCGTCGTCGACAACCATGATCTGATGGGCCCGCGGATCGGACTTGGTGGCGATGTGCGAATAGTAGAAGTTCGCTGGATCAACAAAGTTAAAGAACAGGCAACCGTCACGATGCCCGTATTCGTGTCCCGTCTGCTGCATCTCCAAATCCATCACAAAGCTGCCGAACTTATGCGTCGCCAACAGAGCAATGTTGTACGGCGAACGGTGCGGCGGCTTGTAATTGTTGTGCGTCTCCGGCTTACCCTTCTCTCCCTTGCCGTGATGTAAGGCCTTGCGCCCATCGGCCGCTTTGACCACGCTATAGACGTTCGGCGAACTGAAGACGAAATCCTCCAACGCCTTGTCATTCGAGAAGTCCTGCGAGTAAATCAGCTTGTAGTCCTTGGGAATATCTTCCGCCACCGCCGACAGGGGCAGAAGGAGGCCATGTAGCAGGAGCGCGGTCGCGAGTAGGGCAGGCAGGCGTTTCATCGTTCTTGTTCCTTATTGCATTGTCGAACGCGCGAGCGCGATGTCAGGCGTTCAAGAGTGTTGCGAGCTATGGTCGATCGAACCGCTTCGAGCGAGCCCATTAGTGTAGACGGACCGATTTCCACCCGGTAGTCGGCGACCTGTTGCCGCATAACGAAAGAGCCCCTAACTTGGTCCGCAGCAGGCCTTTCTAGCGATCGCGAAAATCCAGCACGTTGGCGCCGGGTGCCCACTTCTTCTGCCAGGCAGGGTAGTCTTCGCTGAGCAGCTCGGTGGCGTAGTATCCCAGCCAGCTGTAGCCATTGCGACGTTCGTAAGAAATATCGGCCAGACGTTGCCGCGGCACGCCGTCGCGACTACAGAAGATCGGTCGATTGGTTCCAATCTCATAGAAACGCGCCCACATCGGCGGAGCGTCGGCGTCCTGAACAACAACCTTGTTCCAACCTTTCGGCGAGCCTTTGGCCTCTTGTTTGATCTGCTGAATGCCGGTCAGTTTGGCTTGGTCGAGCCAGGCGATTGCCCCTTGGACAGCAACAATGACCTCAGGAGACGGCTGGTCGATTTCCATCAAGAAACGCACGATTCCAACCGACTCCGATCCGCTAAGGGACACCAGCTCGTAGGTTCGTGCTTCCCGCGGCAGGAGCGTCTTTTCGTCGTGCTGGGCGCACCAGGCGGTCTTTCGGCCGTCGACTTCAATCTGGCACTTCAAAATGCAGGCGACACCCTTTTTCACCGCTTCAGCGCAGCGTGCCCGCAGCGCCACATCGACGTAGTGATAGGTCGACCGATCACGGACGACATCGCGCAGCGTAGTCAGTACGCCAACCATCGCATCGTCATTGAAGGTCACCCGCTTGACGAGCCAATCCATGCCGCGTTCGGCCGGGTAGAACTGGGGCCATCCGCCATTGTCGTATTGCGCATGGAGCATGAATTCCACGCCCCGCAGAATCGCTTGCCGATATCGTTCATTCCCGGTCGCACTAAAGACCTTGGCCAAATAGCGAATCTCCGAATGCGTGGCACCATTGTCGAAGGTCGTGTCTTGGCGGCCCCGGCTGGCACGAACCTTCTCGCGATCTTGCGGCGAGAGCACGGCAGCCCGATCGTAGTTTTTGGGCCAGCCGCCGTTGGAGCGTTGGTAAAGCAGGACCGTCTCGGCGATGCGAACCGCTTCATCGGTGCCATAGAATTCGGCCGGCTGAGTGAGACTGTTTCCGACGTTGCCGTGCCAGTCGATGGCGACCCGCTCGTCGGCGAAGGCCTGCTCTTCGCAAGCAATCCCCATCGCCAACAGAATCCAGCACAGGGCGATTCCGCAGCGCACGAGTCGATCATGATCAGTCATGGATGCTCATCCTGGATGGGCAGAGTCTGGCGGCGGGGCGCGGCTACTTGTGGCCGTGCAAGCGTAGGCGTAACGGTATTCGAGCGCCCCGGCCGAGTGCAAGTACACGAGCGATCGCTGACCGCAAAACAGCCATCTTAGCTCACCTGGCAGCTTTCCAGGGTGCGGGGTGATTCCCAGGAGTTTTGTCCGGCTGCCTCAATCAGGTCGAGCGGGTTGAGGACCAGAGCCAGCGAACCGCCACCGAGTTGGGCCACTCCGCCAAATTTGTCATTCTTAGGGATAACCGAACTGAAGTCGTTGACGACGACTTTGCGCTGACCGATCACCGATTCGACCATCAGCAACATGTCGCCCGTATCGCCCTTGAGAAGAACGGCGTGCCGCAGATCACCTCGTTCCTTGCCAGGATCAAGTTCGAGCAGTTGATCGAGACCGGCGGCCCCATACGGTTTTCCGCGAACGGTGCCGACCAAGTGCCCTTGAACGGTCGACAGGTCCGACGGCTGCATGTGAATGATCTCGCGGATGTGGTCGAACGGAAGCACGAAGGTGGTGTCGTCCTGGCGAACGAGCAATCCGTCGATGACCACGACGACGCGCCGCATCGGAATTTCAAGGACGAACCTCGTTCCTTCGCCAACCGTGGATGATATTGTTACGTCGCCATCATGTTCACGAACGCTGGTTCGGACGACATCGAGCCCAACCCCACGACCTGAAATTTCCGAAATCTGCTCGGCCGTCGAGAAGCCTGGATGAAACACAAGCTCGACCGCTTCCTGATCCGAAAGGGCGGCGGCCGTTTGGGCATCGAAGATACCCCGTTCGACTGCTCTGGCACGCAATTTCTCCGGGTCGATGCCGCGTCCGTCGTCCTCAATAACGATCTTGACGTGCGTTTTGGTCAGCGAGCACTCCAAGTGCAGGTTGCCGACTGGCAAGGCACCTCTCGCCTCACGTTCGTTCGGGGTCTCGATTCCATGGTCGCAGACGTTCCGAACCATGTGCATCAGCGGACCGTCGAGGCCTTCGATGAGTGCCTTATCGATCTCGATATTTTCGCCCACCACGTGAACGTCGATTTGTTTCCCGAGCTGCGAAGCCAACGACCGGGCCACACGCGAAAATTTCGAGAACATGCCCCGCACGGGGACTTTGCGCAGCTCCACGACGTTGGTCTGCAGGCTTGTCGTTTGCCCCGAGAGACTCGCGTTGATCTGCCGCAATTCGTCGACCAGCTCGTGGGTGCTCAACTTGCGGGCCATTCGGGTGTGAAGATCTTTCAGCCGTTCGTATGTAATGAACAGACTGGAGACGTCATCGAGGAACTCGTCAATGCGAGATTCACGTACCCGCAAGTAACGATGATCGGCCGATTTATCGGGACTCGACTTATCCGCAGTTGATTCCGATTTCGCCGCTGAACCTTCTTGCTTGGTTGCGTCGTCGGTGGCCGGCTGGCGGCTTTGCTGCCGCATTTGCAAGTCTTCAAGCGAGGGAGCGAGTCGGTCCCACACGACCCCCAACAACACGGCATCAACGTCGATGGGGCTGTGGAATATCAGCGAGAAATCGTCTCTTGCCTCCTGCAAAGTCTTCGCCAAATCTCCCCGCTCGGCCTGTGTCGCCCAGGTAATTACGTCGTCGATATTGCGTAGGAAAGCCTCACCGTGCTCTGACCCGTAGGTGTTCTCATCGGCGGCCAAGAACAGATCGATAAGCGGTCGCACCAGTTCCGTAATGACGACGCCGGAGCAAGCGAACTGAGCATCAGCAAGCTGTCTGGCCGTCGGCACGTTGCTCGCGGCTTCATTCGCTTGCGGACTTACGCCATCCTGATTTTGGTCTTCACCGTCGCTGGATTCGCTCTCCACCGAAAGTGCGGCGTTGCGAAGACGACTCGACCAGTCGTCGCCTTGTGGTGATCCCACGGCCGCGATTTCATCGGCGATTGCCAGGACTTCTTGCAAGAGCCACGCTTCGGCCGAGGCGACCGCTGCCCCACCCGTGAGCGATTCAACTCTCTGCAGCAATTCCGCACGCCGCTCTCCATCCTCGCCATTCGTATCGCCGTCGCGAGTTTGGCAGATCAACTCGCCCAGCAGATCGATCCCTTCGACCAGCGTGCGGGCAAGTTCTTCGCTAAGCACTACCTCGCCTTGACGAATTTCGTCAAACGTATCTTCGAGCGCGTGAGCAAATTCCTTGACGACCGTTAGGCCAAAGAACCCGGCATTGCCTTTGATCGTGTGAACAGCCCGAAAGACCACATTGATCGACTCGGTGTCGGAAGGATCGATCGCAAAATGCGCCAGGTTGTCCGGCAGATCCTGCAAGAGATCCATCGACTCATCACAGAACGCGTCGAGCAACTCGCCACTGCTGTTTTGCTGCTGTTCTTCCATTGACGACTCTGCCCGTTTCTCGCCTGGAGTTGAATGCCACCATTGCGATGGTGCGTTGCCGCTGAATGCAGCACGAGGCCCAAACCGATTAGCACACCACAGGAACCACACACGAGTGGTAGAGGGGCTTCCCTCGCTGTGGGTACAGCAACCATACACCGTGTTTTTGCGCCATGTCGGCAAGCAGCCTCAGCAATGGTTGAATCGTCGAAATTTCTCGCCCTCTCAACACCGGACCGGCGCAAGGTTAGCCTGAACAAACGGAACAATTGGCGCTTCAATTGCCGCATCGGGAACCATCGGGAATGTCAGCACAATCCGCAGGTGCGGCACAGACCTTCGATTGTCGGCCCGAAGTTCATCAGTCCCACCGCAGAGCGCCGGACGTTTGATACTCGGTCACGCGGGTCTCGAAGAAGTTCTTTTCCTTGGCCAGGTCCATGGTTTCGCTCATCCAAGGAAACGGATTGGAGGAACCATATTGCGGCGCGAGGCCAATACGTTCTAGCCGGCGATCGGCCACATATTGAACGTAGTCGCGAAACAGATCGCCATTGAGACCCAGAATACCTCGCGGCAGGCAATCTCTCGCGTAATCGATCTCCAACTCCACTGCCTCGCGAACCGTTTCGATCGTGGAGCGACGAAAGTCTTCGGTCCACAACTCGGGGTTCTCATGGCGAATGCCATTGATCAGATCGATACCGAAGTTCAGATGAATCGTCTCATCTCGTAAGATGTACTGAAATTGTTCACCGATGCCGGTCATCAGGTTTCGGCGGTGAAACGACAACACCATCACAAACCCGGTGTAGAAGAAGATACCCTCCATGATCAGATAGTAGCCGATCAAATTTTTGAGAAACGTCTGCGCCCCCTCTGGCGTGGCGGTCGAAAAATCATCGGCCAACACGTCTGCAGTCAGGCCGATCTCGAATTCGTCCTTGCGGGCGATCGTTGGCACCTCGTGGTACATGTTGAACACCTCCCCTTCGTCGAGCCCCAGGCTTTCGACGACATACAAAAAGGTGTGGGAGTGGACCGCCTCTTCAAACGCCTGCCGCAGCAAGTACTGCCGGCACTCGGCGTTGGTGACGTGTCGGAAGATGGCCAGCACTAGATTGTTGCCAACCAGGCTCTCCGCGGTCGCAAAGAACCCCAGATTCCGCATGATAACCTGACGCTCATCATCGCTCAGTTGCGAGGAACGCCACGTTTCGATGTCTTTATGCATCGGCACTTCCGTCGGCATCCAATGATTCGCACAGCCATTCTGGTAATGCTCCCAGGCCCAGTTGTACTTGAGCGGCATCAGCTGATTGACGTCCACCTGATGGCAGTTGATCAGACGCTTGTTGCGGGCATCGATACGCTCCGAGGAAGCTTCTGGCAGAGACGGCGTGGTGGGTGTGACAGTCGACATGGAAGAATCCTTTCAAAGTGGAAGAGGCGGAACGCGACCATAAGTGGCGCTCCGTTGTGTTCAGGGGATAACGGCGAGGGCAACGAGGCCATTCCTACTGGCAGGCTTCGCAGTCCGGATCGTCAATGCTGCAGGCTTGTCCGGCAGCGCTCGCCACCAGTTCGGCCTGGCGATCGATCTGGATGCTGCTCGACTCGCTACGATTCTTCATCCAACGAGGTTGAATACCGAAGCGGTTGACGTCGACGGTCGACTTCTCAACCTGGGTCGCGGCCAACGTCCGCAGGTAATAGGTCGTCTTCAGACCCTTTTCCCAGGCGAGCATGTACATGTCGTGCAACTTGCGGCCGCTTGGTTCAGCAAGGTACAGGTTGAGCGACTGACCCTGGTCGATCCATTTCTGCCGATGCGCCGCACATTCGATGAGCCACTTGGGTTCGATTTCAAACGCGGTCAGAAATCGCTCACGCAATTCGGCTGGAATACGACCGATCTGCTGCAGCGAACCGTCGTAGTACTTCAGCTCGTCGAGCATCTGCTTGTCCCACAGCCCGTGCTGCTTGAGCTCGTCGATCAACACGGTATTGACCTGAGTAAATTCGCCGGAAAGGTTGCTCTTCACGTAAAGATGCTTGTACGACGGCTCGATCGACTGCGAGACGCCGACGATCGTGGAAATGGTTGCCGTGGGGGCGATTGCCATTACGTTGCTATTACGCATGCCGTGGGCGGCGACGGTTTCGCGGACCGCATCCCAGTTAAGATTCGTACTCCGATCGACAGACATGGACGTGTCGCGTTGCTGCGAGAGCAACTCCAGCGTATCGATCGGAAGCAGGCCTCGATCCCACTTCGACCCTTCGTAGGTCGAGTAGGTTCCGCGTTCTTGGGCCAGCTGAGCCGAAGCAAGAATCGCGAAATAGGAGATGGCCTCCATACTGCGATCGGCGAACGCGACTGCCTCTTCACTGGCATAACTGAGTTGCAACGCGTGCAACGCGTCCTGGAAACCCATCAAGCCGAGCCCGACGGGGCGATGCCTGCGGTTTGCGTTTTCGGCCTCCGCGGTGGGGTAATAGTTGATGTCGATGACGTTGTCGAGCATTCGCATGCCGACTCGTACGGTGTCCTCAAGCCGCTGCAGATCGAGCTGGCCGTCTTCAACGTGAGCAGCCAAGTTGACTGAACCTAGGTTGCAAACCGCCGTCTCGTCCTTGGAGGTGTTGAGCAAGATCTCCGTGCACAAGTTGCTGCTGTGCACCGTGCCAACGTGATCCTGCGGCGAGCGGATATTGGACGGATCTTTGAACGTAATCCACGGATGTCCCGTTTCAAACAACCGCGTGAGCATCTTTCGCCACAATTCCACGGCATTCACGCGACGCGACATGGTGATCTCGCCTTCGTCCGCTAGTCGTTCGTACTGCTCGTAACGCTGGCGAAACTCCTGACCGTAGAGACCATGCAAGTCAGGCACCTCATCGGGACTGAACAGCGTCCATTGTCCGGCGGCCCGCACACGCTCGATGAACAGGTCAGGGATCCAGTTCGCCGTGTGCATGTCGTGGGTGCGGCGACGGTCATCGCCCGTGTTCTTGCGAAGATCCAGAAACTCCTCAATATCGAGATGCCACGTTTCCAGATAGGAACAAACGGCGCCCTTGCGCTTGCCACCTTGGTTGACCGCCACGGCCGTGTCATTGACGATCTTCAAGAACGGAATCACGCCCTGGCTACGGCCATTGGTCCCCCGAATGTGGGCGTTCGTTGCGCGAATGTTCGTCCAGTCGTTCCCCAGTCCACCGGCCCATTTCGACAAACGTGCGTTGTCGGAGATGTTCTTGAAGATGTGATCCAGGTCGTCATTGGCCGTCGACAAATAGCAAGAGCTAAGTTGCGGGTGGCACGTCCCAGAATTGAACAGGGTTGGCGTTGCGGACGTGAAACGAAACGTCGACAGGACTTCGTAGAATTCGATCGCCCGCTCTTCCCGCGCACCTCCTTCGTTCAACGCCAGCCCCATGGCAACCCGCATCCAGAAGTATTGCGGTGTCTCGATCCTCCGTCCGTCAATCTGCATCAGATAGCGGTCGTAAATCGCCTGCAATCCGAGATAGACAAACTGCCTGTCGCGCGCCGGATCGAGGGTGGCCACGATCTTGGAAAGGTCGAATTTACGAAGCGCTTCGGTCAGCCGGCCGGCGCGAATTCCGTCGATCAAGTAATGCTCAAATTGATCGCGATAGAGCCTTTCGAGATTCTTCTCGCTGGGCGATTCACCGAGCGCCTCCCGGTAGATAACATTCAACATTAGCCGCGAAGCAACCACATCGTAGGCCGAATCACGCTCGATCCGCGAACGAGCGGCTAGAATCTGCGCTCGGCTGATTTCATCAACCGTGATTCCATCAAAGGACGTTTGCAGAACGTCCTGAGCGAGTTCGTCGACGTCGACCACCTCACCCAATCCGGCGGCGGCGATCTCCAATCGACGTTCGGTTCGCGAAGCATCGAAGGGAACGCGAGTGCCATCCGCCAGCGAAACGTGAATCTGCCCGGGTTGCTCCTCCTGGGGAAGCTCTCCACGAATCGCCCGAATTTTGGCATGTTCGGCCCGATAAACGATGTACCTTCGGGCCACGCGGTAATGTCCGCGCGCCATCAGCTCCAGCTCGACGAGATCTTGAATGCGTTCAACGTCGACGCCGCCTGTCGTGCCAGCTTCGCTGGCCACTTCGTCCGCGACATGGCCGGTCAGTTCGGCAACTTCGCGCTCAACATCGTGATCAAGCGACTGGCGGTCGGCGAGGTTCAGCTCAGCGCGAAAAGCGCGCTGTAGTGCATTCTGAATGCGTGACAATTCAAACGGAACGCTGCGTCCGTCACGTTTGCGAACAATCCAATCCTGTGGCTCGCGAATCATCGGGCGTTTCTCCTTCTTGTGACATCCCGCCACAAACGAGTGAGACCACCGAACAATTCAGGGAGCGCATGCGGAGCGCGAATGAGCTAATCAGAACAACTGCCAGAGAATCAGAGTGCTGGCGGTAAGCGAAATGCGAGCTGGTATTAACCATACACATTCTTCGCCCGTCCTTTCCCACGAAGGCCCGGTGGACAAGCAACGACGGCCGCCAACGTCCAACATCGGCGAGAAAACCATCGGATTGCTCGATCACTGGCAGGTCTTCGGACTCACGGACAATCGACTCGATGGGAGTCGAACCTACCGGCCGTCGCTTCCCAGCTCCAAGGAGCCAGTGCTCATTGACGACTTTCGTTTCCGCTCACCGCTGCGGGGCAGTCCCGGTTTTTCACCGGAGTTCCCTCTTCGTTGTCGCGTCTTTTGACGCGGCAAAACCAGCAATGTGCTTAAAGATATCGTGCTGGAGGGAAGTGTCAACCCTGGCATTATTTCCCAGTCAAAACGCGATATCGTGGGAACTGGCGTGTGTGGTGACAGTCACTGCGAGGAAGCCCGCTGCAGCGGCATTTCAAAGCAAATCGCCTGTTCGCCGTTGCGGGCATAGAGACGGTTGCCCACCACCACCGGGTGATTCCAGGTCTTGCCTTCAAGCACCTGATGGCGAGCGAGTTCTTCGAGTTTCTCTGGAGTCGCACGCAATAGAACCAACTCGCCAGTTTCAGAAATAACCAGCAGTTGATCGGCGTCCGGGAGCAGCAAGACCTGTCCGTTGCCGTATCGACCTTTCTTCCACTGCCGTTTGCCGGTCTCCAGATCAATGCAAGCAAAAATGTTGCGATCGAAGCCGTAGAGATAGCCTTCGTGGGCAACGAAATCGTTGTAGTCCGGCTTCATATAGCGGGACTTCCAAACCTCTTCGCTGGCGAATTCACCACCTTCAGGTCGCATCTCGACGAGCATCGTACCCTCGCTCATGCCTGTGCCCATAAGGAACCTTGAATCGCCGACACTTAGCGGCTGCACAACGCGATAACCTTGATACTGCCAGTCGTGCGCCCCAAGCTTCTTGCCGTCGCTCGGGTCGAAGAAACTGAGTCCCTCGTTGTCGAGCATGGCAACACAGGTCTTGCCGGAGACCGTGGCACGTTGAGGCGAGCTATAACTATGATCGCCTGCGGGCGCCGACCATTTCAAAGTCCCATTCGCGCGATCGTAGGCCAGAACCCCTTTGTCGTCTTTGCCACCTGCGTGCACGACAACAACATCGTCGATCACCAACGGGGAAGACGAAAACCCCCACTGCGGTGGTTCCCGACCGGCATCTTTGCGAACGTCGCTCGACCAAACCATCTCACCCGTCACCGCATCGAGACAATGAACGTAGCCTTCGGCTCCCATGGCGAAAAGCTGACCGCCATCGAGTGTCGGCGTTGCCCGCGGCCCCGCTCCGCCAATCGATTCCCAGAATCGTGACGGATACGCGAACGCCCAAAGTTCGGATCCATCGTTCGCGTCGTAGCAAACCACGACCTCGTCTTCGCCGCGCTGTTCCTGCGTGAAGAGTCGATCGCCGGCAACGGCGAACGACGACCAACCTGGACCGACGAGTATCCGCCAGAGCTCGCGAGGCGCATTCGACTGCCAGTCTTCGCCAAGCTTCACGCCGGCGGCAACTCCATCCCTTCGATCACCGCGAAAGGCCGGCCACTCGGCTTCCGCGAGCGGGACCCGTTCAGCCGCTTCATCCTTCGTAGCGCTCGCCTGGCGGGCTGCCAGGAACTTGTCTTCCGGCGTCGCTTCCCAACGCCAGTAATAGGTGTTGTGAAAATCGCCCCAACTCCCTTCATTGCGGACCAGATCCCAGTAGCCGAAGGCAACTAAGGCCGCCAGTAGAGCAACCATCATTCGCTGTTGCGACGGCAACCGACTGGTCAACACAATCGCCACGGTAAAGGCGGTGATGCCCCATGGGATTGGATGCGCGATTAGCCAAAACCCCTGCATCGAAAAATGCACCAACAAGCTCGTCACGACACCAATGATCACGATGCCGACTAGCGTGATCATTCGCTCGCGACCGGGCGCACGACTGAAGAATGCCCACCACAAGAGAACCAGCAATCCGCAGACAGCGGGTCCCATGAACTTCGCCATCAACGCGGCCAGAGGCAAGTCGTCGATATAGCCCGGCACGATGCGTACCGCCCACATCAAGATCAGGAGCACGATCGCAGGCCAGAGCCGCAAGGGACGTGATTCGGAGGCGGCAGAAGTCGCAGCGGCGGGGGCAGCTTCGGACATAACGCAGTAGACCTTTTGTTAAAGATTCCTTGGAAGTGAGAATCGGATGATTCAAATCTCCAGGCAATACGCGTTCTTAAAAAACGCTCGCCCAAGAACGACTGCTCCAAGCGAGTGATTCCCACGGACCGGATATTGTAAGAATCACCTATGCGCCGCGGCCATACGAAAGCCAAAACAGCCCGACATCTGAGACAGGTCGGAACGATTGGGATCTGCCTCGACTGTTCAAATCGCAGCGACTTTTTTTGCCATCTGGCGGAAAACGGGGTGGACGCAAAAAAACTCCAAGATGTTGCGGCGTGGGGCCTTGCGCGAATCGCCGTTTTGGCCACTTATGGCCACAACTCTTTTGAACGGTTGCCCTTAGAGTAAATTCGCCCGATTTGACGGTGACGCAAAAAAAAGTCGCCTTCGTTGTGAAGCGGTCTCCCGACCGCTTCACTCCTTGGGCCGTAGGTCTCCGAATCTACACGCTTGTTTGAGACCTGCGGTCGACGAAGTGGGCTGGTCAGGAGACCTGCCCACAGCGACGTCTGGTCGGGTGCCATGCCCACGTTTACGTGGGCATGTGGATTAACACGCGACGAACGCTTGCTCACACCCAAGGGTGAGCATGGCACCCCACCGCACCCTCAAGTCTCTCGACTCAGGTCTCAAGCCTATTAACCAATTTGCCAAAGAACGGAGTGATTGTTGCTGAACACTCCGTGTTCAGCTTGAGCGGAATTCGGAGAATTCCGCGACAATAAATAACAAGGCCAACCCTACCACAGGTACCGGGTTCAAAACAAACAAGATGGCGGGCGACCGCACCTATTGGCACCCGAACAATCCTGCACTCTCGTAAAAATTTACCAGAAAACCTTGAAATGAACCTCCGCCTCGGTTCTAATCAGGGCTTCTCGGGCCATTCAAAAGAATGGGTTAGCGAACTATGTGGGCAAGGCAATTTCAGGGGCAGACCGGCCGTCGTGTGCGAGGCAAATTTCGGCGCGGTTTTACGCAGGGTGCCACTGAGCAACTGAGCACGGTCGCCTTGTTTGGCGACCGAGCGCAGGGCGGTAGTCGTCTCCGCAGGCACGTCCACTCGCGGCCTAACGGCGGCTCGCACGTGGTCTCGCACGCGAGCCTGGCCCCGGCAATAAAAAGAAAAACGGATGGGGAGGGATTCGAACCCCCGTTACAGTTTCCCGTAAACTGGTTTTCAAAACCAGCGCCTTCAACCGCTCGGCCACCCATCCAAGAGTGCATACATTCGCCGCAGCCGTGCCGCGAAGCGAATTCGCACAGCGGGATTATACGGTCCGCACCGCTGTCAGAGAAGAAGCGGCAAACATCCACTGCCCGGGACCATCTTCGCGTTTCGGCCCGCGCTCTTCGCCAAGAATGTCACCTAATCCGATTGCTGCAGGCCCCCACCGCTAGCGTAGTGGATTGCCAGCGGGCCGCGCCATGCGATGGTCGTGAGGCGTCATCGGCGCCGTGCCGTAGCCTGTCGCGACCGGGCTATGATTCGGCGGCTGATAACCACCGGCGGGCGTCTGCAGCGCCGGTGAGTGCGGCACCTGTGCGTGCATCGCCTGCAGGTGATCGGCCCAACGCTGGGCCGCCACCAGGTTCGGATCGGTTCGCGCCGCCGCTTGGAAGTGGAACATCGCCTGCTTGCTGTCCCCCTTCTTGTTGAGCAGGTAGCCCATGTTGTGATGAGCCACGGCGACACCGTGGACCGCGACCAGCTGAGCGAAGGCTTCGTGGTGGCGATTCAGTTCCATAAAGACGGTAGCAAGATTGTTTCGATAGAGCTTGCGACTCGGTTGCAGCACAATCGCTTGCTGGAGCGCGCCCACCGATTTTTCGAGTTGCTGTTGGCGAGCCAGACAGAGGCCGAGATCGTTGAAGGCGCGAGCTTCCTGTGGGTGATGCTTGCAGGCTGCTTCATACTGGGCCACGGCTTCCGCCATGCGATTTTGACGATCGAGCAGGTGACCGTAGCCGAGCAACGACTCGAGATCGGTCGGCTCTAGCGCGAGGGCTTTCTTGAAGTGCTCTTCAGCCTGGGCAACCTGACCGGTCGTTTCCATGAGCTCCGCCATGGAGCGATGCGTCTTGGCATTGGCCGGGGGCGACTTGGTCGCTAGCGAGACCGGATCGTTGGGCGTGGCTGCTGGCGCCGGCGTCTTTTTCTTCATCGACGCGAACTTGTCGGTCGTCTTCTGCCAAGCGGCGTCGACGCCTTGAACGAGCTTCGACTCCTTAGCCTTGCGCGTGAATCGCTCCATCGCCGTGTCGTCTTTCCTCGAGGCGAGCTCTTCGCTGGAATCGAACCAGGAGGTTTTGGCCTCCGACTTCTTCGACCAGGGGAGCTTCCACTTGTCGGCCGACAGCGGCTTACTGCTCTCGCCCTGTGGCTTGGGTACGCTGGAAAGCGTCGTCCACTTGGGCCAGGAGATTTTTGGCAAACTCTTGGCGACCGCGGGGGTGGGAGTAGCGGCCGTTGTTCGCACGGCGGCCGGCTTCACCGCCGATACCGTGGCCACGGTCGATTCGCTGCCGGACCCACCGTTCGACCACGGCAGAGTCCAATTGCTCTTGGAGAGTGGGTTGCTACTGGCGGTCGAGTTGATGTTCGCGTTCGCCGGGGCAGCCGCGACGGACTTCTGCTTGGTCCACGGCAACTTCGGATCGAACTTGCCGGCCAGGTTCAGCTTGCGGTCCGAATTCATGAACTGCGGCATTTTCACCTGGGGCATCTTCAGCTGCGGCTTCTTAAACTCCGGCATCTTCCAGTTGCTTACCGCAAGCGGGTTCGAACTCTTCGGTCCGCTGGCCGTCTTTGGCGCGCAACCAGAGCCAAACATCCCCAACGCGGTCGTTGTGGATAAAAACAGCACGGAGCTAGACAGCAATCGTCGCACCAGCAACGCCTCCTTGCGCGCGGTAGCCAAAAACGATGGCGAGGACAGGACTCAAACTTCCCAAGGTCCCGGAAATGGAACCGGCGGAAACTCGAGCTGAGGTGGGATGGGATCGTGGGGTGGGTCTTGTGCGGCGTTAGGACCACGCCGCGGGGTTGGTCTGTAACTTTCTTCGACTATTGGTGGCAGCCGGCTATAGTCGAATCAGAGCCGGCCGTCCTCTGGCAATTTGTTCTGGGCAATTTACTGCCAACGCTAGCACCGAGTGCCTGACGCGAACTAGTTGGCCTTGAAGCCACCCGACGAGGCCGGCAATCGCGGATCCTTCGTCGAGGAGCGGAACTTGTTGTTGATCAGGTCGATGTATTCGCCGGGCCAGCGGTGACTCACGACGCCTGTTTCGCGAACATCGGGAATATCCCCGCCAACGACAAATCGCTCGGTAGCTGCCTGCACTTCACGCAGGCGCGCGGCCGTTTCGTCCTGCGTTGTGCCACGCTCCACAAACACCGTTCGCTGTTGCACGGGCGTTTGCGTGGCGATCCAGCGGACCTTGATCAGGCCGGACTCGTTGAGTTCGGCAGTGTCCTTTTTGAAGTGGTGCTGCCCGATCAGGTTTTGCTGCCGCCAGCCGTTGTGAACCATGATGCCGAAGGGGGCGGCCGTCGCGGCACGGTCCATCTCCTGGTACGGCTTCGGCCACATCTTGTTGCGGATGTAAGAGCGGTGGTAGTCACCCCAGAAACTGTAGTGGCCACCCGATTTGTAGTACGGAGCCTGGGCCTCGACCGAGGCGGTGCCGGCGAACGTGACGAACAGGATGGCAACCGTGAAGAGCAGCCGCATGATCAAACCTCGATGTCTCTGGGTCGGAAGTGTGTTTTCAATGGAGCTTCGAGCCCTGGGTCTACTGGGAAAGCTCCGAATCAGATCGGAGCAGGGCAGGTGAGCGGCTGGCAAAGTTTGACGGTTAGAGAGAGCCGGCAAACCCGCGCGCACCATCTGCCTGCGCACTGCTGATTATTTATCGGCAACCGCGACCGCCCTACTACTCCCGGATCTGCCGAATCACGCTGAGAAATGCCGGAAAATTGGCATCCGCGCGGCACTGCTAGCCAGTTAACAGCTCGGCGGCCAGCCAGTTACCAGCTCGGCGGCCAGCCAGTTACCAGCTCGGCGGCCAGCCAGTTACCAGCTCGGATATGGGGCAATTCCGTTCGTGCCCCTGGTCGGGAGACCCGCCCACAACGAGCACCACTAGCCACCATTCATGGCAGGGAACATCTCTCGCACCATGGTGATCGCGGCGGGGCCGACAAGGATCACGAAAATGCCAGGGAAAATGAAGATGACCAACGGGAAAATCAGCTTGACGGCCGTCTTGGCCGCCTTTTCTTCTGCCAGTTGGCTTCGCCGGGTGCGCATCGAATTACTTTGCACCCGCAGCGCCTGAGCGATGCTGGAGCCAAATTTGTCGGCCTGAATCAAAATGGCCGCCAGGGAGCGAACGTCTTCCACGCCGGTACGCATGCCGAGGTCCTTGAGCACCTCGCTACGGGCGCGTCCCATCTGCAAGTGAAAATTGCAGAGCGCGAATTCGTCCGCGATAACGCGGAATGTCTTCTTCATTTCTTCGGAGACCTTCCGCATCGCCTGGTCGAGACCGAGTCCCGCTTCTACGCAAACCACCATCAGGTCGAGCGCGTCGGGCAGGCCAAAGAAAATTGCGTCCTTGCGCCGCTTGGTAAGGAACCACAGAAGCATGTCCGGCAGGAAAAACAGCAGGCCGGAGACCATGACAACGCGAATCAGGCTATCTTGATTGGCGCCGGACATTAGCAGCACCGGGCCGCCAAACAAGAACAGCCCAATCAGAAGGCCGACGAATTTCAGACAAAGGAAGATCGCAGTGGCCGACTCGCTCCGGAATCCACCGCAGGTGAGCCGTTGTTTCAGTTTTCCTTGGGACTCTTCGTCTTGTGGCTGGAGTGGCTTGGAAAGGGCAGGCGAGGCCTTTTCGAGCAGCTTGGTCACCGCGCTCGATTCCTTGATCGAAGACGACTCGTCGATCAAGCGCTTCCTTCTCGTCGGATTACGCATGTCTTCGAGCCGTTCTTCGGCCCGACCACGTCCGCCCGCGAACGCTTCGAGCATCCACCACGCAGCGGCGGCGAACAGACCAAAGATGGCGAACGGCAGAATCGATTCGTAATTGATGATCGAGTTGGCCAGCATACGGCTACACCTTGATATTCACAATTTTGCGGATCACCAGAGCTCCCAGCACCTGCATCACGATTCCGCCGATTAGCATCTGCTTGCCCATCGGATCGGTAAACAGCACGCTGACGTAGTCCGGGTTCAGCTTCCAAACCGCGATGAACAACGCCGGCGGCAAGGCGAGCAGCACGATACCAGAAAGTCGACCTTCGCCGGTGAGCGCCTGAACTTGTCCCCAAATGCGGAAACGATCGCGGATCAGGTGGCCAATCTTGTCGAGAATTTCGGCCAGATCACCACCGGTCTGCCGCTGCAGGATGACAGCGGTGCAGAAAAACTTGAGATCCAGGTTGGGCACCCGGTCGGTCATCGAATCGAGAGCTTCGTCTAGCGGAATGCCGAAATTCTGTTCGTCAAAGACTCGCTGAAATTCTTTCGAGATCGGCTCGCTCATCTCTTCGCCAACCAAGGAGAAGCCAGAAGCGAGGCTATGACCGGCTCGCAGTGCGCGGGCGACCAATTCCAAGGCATCCGGCAGTTGCGCGGCGAATTTCTTCATCCGCCGTTTGCGGCGAAACATTAGCCACAACAGTGGAAGCACCCCACCAAACAGGGCGGCGACGGGGGCGATGCCGATATGTAGTCCAGCGGCAACCGTCGTGCCGGCGCCCGCGGCGGCCATCACACCGGTGACCATTAGGAATCGCGATGCGGTGAGGGAGGTGTCGGCCTGTTCGAACAGCAATCCGAGCCTGGCGAACTTGGCCGCGATGTCATCGAATATATTGTGACCCGCGTCAAACGCCTCCATCAGACTGGCGTCTTTGATGAGGCCTTCTTGTACCAGTTTTGAAGATCGCCCGGTCGTCAGTTCGGAGAGCCGATTCTCAAGCTTCCCCTCCGATTGACCGCGCATCAGCACCGCCACGCCCCCGATTAAGGCGGTGACGCCAATGAACACGGCGATCATTATGGCCATCGAACCCACGGCTTAGTCCTCGTACATGACGCGTTGTCGGAAAGCGTTGGCCGGCAGTCGCACGCCCGCCTGTTCGAGTCGATCCATGAAAGTCGGACGAATACCGCTGGCGATGAAGCGTCCTTGCGCCCGACCTTGTTCGTCGATTCCCTTCTGGTCGTGGTGGTAGATGTCCTGCATTACGACCGTATCTTGTTCCATGCCGACGATCTCCGTGATGTGCGTGATGCGGCGAACGCCTCCTTGTAGTCGGTTGGCCTGCACAACCAGATCGACGGCGCTGGCAATCTGCTGTCGCATTGCCTTCAGCGGCATCTCGAAACCGGCCATCATGATCATCGTTTCCATACGGGCGATGGCATCACGTGGCGTATTGGCATGCAGCGTGGTCAACGAACCTTCGTGACCGGTATTCATGGCCTGGAGCATATCGAGCGTTTCGGGACCACGGCACTCACCGATGATGATTCGTTCCGGCCGCATACGCAGGGCATTCTTAACCAGGTCGGTGGCCGTGATCGCGCCCTTGCCTTCGATATTCGGGGGACGCGTTTCCAAGCGGACTACGTGTTCTTGTTGCAGTTGAAGTTCCGCCGCGTCTTCGATGGTCACAATACGATCGGCGTTGGAGATGAAGCTGGACAGGGTATTGAGAAGCGTCGTCTTACCAGAACCGGTACCGCCGGAGATGATCACGTTCAGCCGGGCCTTGATGGCACCTTCGAGCAGCATCACCATTTCCGGTGTAAAGGCCTTGAACTTGAGCAGGTCTTCCAGCTTGAGCGGGTTGCTACCAAAACGGCGAATAGAAACACTGGCACCGTCGAGCGCTAGCGGCGGAATGATTGCATTCACACGCGAACCATCTTCCAAGCGGGCATCGACCATGGGACAGACTTCGTCGACCCGGCGACCAACCTTGGAGACAATGCGGTCGATGATCTGCAGTAGGTGATCGTTATCACGGAAGGTGCAGCTGGAACGTTCCATCTGTCCGCCCCGTTCTACGAACACGTGCTTGGGACCATTGATCAGGATATCGCTGATCGAGGTGTCCTTGAGCAACATTTCGAGCGGCCCGAGGCCGAACGTCTCGTCGAGCACCTCTTCGATGAGCCGCTCACGTTCGTTGCGATTGAGCGGGGCGTCTTCGGTGTCGCACAGATGTTCGACAACCAGGCGGATCTCGCGGCGGAGCGTATCGCCTTCGAGTTCACCAACGCGAGAGAGATCGAGCTTGTCGACCAACTTGCTGTGAATGCGGCGTTTGATCGCCTCGAACTCGGTCGCGCGATCCGGAGTAGCAGCCAGGGAGGAGGAACTCTTCATCGTTGTTTCAATCGGCGTTCGTGCCGGCAGGCGGATGGTGTCAGTGGTGTCACAAGACGGGGGGCGACTTCTACGTGCGCGCAACGTCCGTCTTTGTCGATGGCGTCGGAAAACAGGCACCCGACAGCTCGCGGCATTCGCCCTCACACCGTGCTCTGCCAGACACGCGTGGAGCGGGACGGAATTCCACCGACCCAGCGAGAACCTTCCGAGATACTCTGTTCCGTTGGAAACATAGCTCACGCAGCCCTGCCGAGACGGGCCTACCGAGTGCGCAGAGGATCGCGAGAGGGGTGAGGCGAAGCGATTTGCCGGATGGTCCGGTTATGCCGACCAAGAGGGCCGGCGGGTAACGCGTCAAACGCGCGGGCGTGGTCAGAACACCCTATTTCCCAGAAAGCAGATGCAGCCAGCGACCGATGCCCGCCTTGGGAACATCATCTTCGGGACCGATGACTCCGCTCAGAGCGTCCGCCAGTTTTCGAATCGCCAGTGTGACGGCCGACTTGGGAGACTGTTCGATTAACGGAATACCATCGCTACGGGCACTGGCCATGACACGAAAGTCGTTGGGGATCTGCCAGTAGATTTCCCGACCGATTGTCTCTTGGGCCTTCTTGAAGCCAATCTGATGATCGTCCGCCCCCACCCGATTGACAATCACCTTGATCTTGTCCGACATCTCTTCCGATTCGTTGAATGACATCATCAGCCGGACAACGTTTCGCAAGCAGGGGAGATCGAGCTGCGTGACCATCAAGACCTGGTCCGCCGCCTGCAGGGCCACCCGATCAATCGCCCCATAGGACTTGGATAGATCGAAAATGATGTGCGAGAAGGTGGCCTTCATCAAACCGAGCAGCTTGGTAATGTCTTCCGGGACGATCTCGTCAATCTCGTCCAGTTGCACCGGACGCGGCAATAGGTGCAAGCCCGAGCTGTGCTTGGTAAGCGATCGCTTGAGAAGCGTCAGGTCCATGCGCGACGCGTTCTGGGCCACGTCGAGCAAGGTGTAATCGGGGATTGTGTCGAGGTAGACATCGGCATCGCCCAAACAAAGATCGAGGTCGACCAGGACGACGGAATTGTGTTCGTCCGCCGCCAGTGCACAGCCGATGTTGACTGCCACGCTGGTCGCCCCCACGCCGCCGGTTGCTCCGGCCACGGCAATCACCGAACAGCCACCTTTTCGACTCTCGCCAGAGGCCGCCAGACCGCCACCGATTCGATCGAGGGCTTGGGAAAGATCTTCGGCATACAGCGGTAGGGAGAGAAATTCCCGCACACCTGCACGCATGGCCCGCAAGATGAGCTGGCCGTCGGTCGAAGCACTGACAACTAGAATGTGGCAGGACGGTGCCGTTTGTTGCAACTCCTGAACGAGCGAGAGGGCCTTCTCGGGGTCGGCGTCCATGGCCACAACGGCGACATCTGGAGTGGTCTGAGCAACCACGTCAGCGAAGAAGGCATACTGCGAGCAATCGGCCTCGAGCCAGACTCGTTCCATGCCAAGCAGCAGCGATTTGAGCGACTCTCTTGAGTCGTCCTCAGGATCGACGATGGCTAGGCGGAGGACGCTCTTCATGGCTTCAGTCGCAAAGGTGTTACCGGCAAATTCTGTCTCACGAACTCGCCGACACCCGGCCCCATTCCTGTCGGTCTGAAGGGGCCGTCGAACGTTCGGAAAGGAAAGCGGCCCATTCGTTGGTCAAGTTGTCAATCGTTGCTGGAAAATCTACTTGGGGCCAAGTCTAGTCTTTGACGTCGTAACCGATCGGTCCGATCAGGCCATCTTCATCGCTCGGCGGTTGGCGACGAGATGATACCTGGGCCGGCCTCGCGTTCGTAGACCGTCGCCACTGTGGCGTCGGAGCGGTCGCCGGTTGCGGTGTCCGCGCTGCTGGCGGCTGGGTTCTTGCTGCCGGTGGTTGAGGCCTCGCTGCTGGTGGCGTTCCCGCGATGGGCGGTTGGGCTGGTGGCAATTCCGAGAGCCGACCATGCGGCGCCGTGAGGTTGTTCACGGGGGGATTGCTGACCGTTCGCACCGGCGCCTGATAGGGAACGCGACGTGCTACTTGCTGCGAAGGCCGAGGCGGGATCGCCGGCACGCGGCGAGCGACAGCGGGACCTGCCGCAGGTTCGGCACGACGCCTGCTCGTCTCGTCGCCTGGCGGAACCTCCTCGGGCACCTGCGGAATCGCGCGGTATTCGCCTTCGGCGGGTACGCCGTACTCATGCTGCTCGTAGCTGCCATCTTGGGGGGCACAGTCCGGTCCACAATCGCCGCCTCTGCCGTATGGATCGGCGTGGATTCCACCAATCGGAATCTCGATGTGACCGCGGCCGTACAGGTCGCAGTCCCGCGGAGAGGCACTGTTGAAGCCGGGTCCGCCTGGTGGGACTTCATGGCAATCCATGGCGTCGACCAACTCCGGCGTCACCATGATCAGCAGTTCCACCTCGTTGTTCTCTTCCGTAACGCGACGGAAGGCGGCACCCAGCCAAGGCAGCTCAGCCAGACCAGGAATACCGGTGTTGCGAGCTTCAATGCGGTTCTGCACCAACCCAGCCAAAGCCAGGGTTTGTCCCGCTTGCATCTCAACAGCGGTATCGACTTCGCGAATTCGCAAGCCGGGAACCACGAGATCGTCGATCGTCACACCGCGAGTATCGTCAACTTCACTCACCCGCGGGCGAACTTCGAGATGGATCCGCCCGTTACCGAGCACGACCGGGACGAAATCGACCTGAGTACCGAATGTCTTGTATTCGATGGAGACCGTGCCCAAGCTCTGCGGCACGAGAATCGGGAATTCACCGCCGACTTTGAAGTTGGCAGCACGTCCGCTGACGGTGACGAGGGTCGGTTCGGCCAGAATCTTCATCAGGTCGTTCTGGCGCAGCGCTTCGAGGAAGCCGAAGAATTTGTTGTTTCCGTTGACCAGGCCGAAGCGGACGGTGTCGCCACCGGTACCGACCGCCGAGCCGGCACTTGCCGCGGCCGCAGAGATGAGACCGCTGATGCTGGAGACGACAAAGTCGCTACCGTTGGTAGCACCAAAGTCGAAGCCCATCGATCGCAGTTTGGTCCGCGAGACTTCCATAATCTTGACGTGCAAAAGAACTTGCTGAACGCCGCTGACCTCGATGTTGTTGATCACCTTGGGGTAGTAATCGCTGGCAATTTCGATAGCACCCCGTACCTGTTCCGGTCGATCGACCGTGCCGGAGAGTACCACGCTATTGGCCAGCGGAGCCACCTTCAAAGAGGAGCTCGGAAACTGCGAACGCAGATGCATCGTCAGTTCTTGAGCGTCGCCGAACACAATCACGTCCATCGAGTGAACGTTGTTTTCTTCGTCCCAGACATTGATCTGCGTCACGCCCGCCTTCTTGGCAAAGACCTGGAGCTGATTGGGAGACAAGGCACGGAGTTCGAGAATCTCGGGATTGTTGACCTGGGCCTGCGGAATCTTGTACTCCACGGTCAGAATCCGGCTGCTGTTGGCGGTCATCTCCAACCGCTGCGTGTTGGCCGTGATGTTGATCACTGGAGAGACGCCGACTTGCTGATCGGCTGCGGGCGACGGGGCACCCGGCTGCTGTGCCATCGCCGGAGTTGCGACGATCAATATCGCAAGCAGATAGACCAAGGGCGCGAAATGCCGTGGTAGGTCGCTGAGGCGCAGTGCGTTGCTGAGACTGAGTGAAACCATCCGTGCTTTCCTTCTAACGAAGTTCCCGCACTCTTCGTGCGAGTTCTCATCCTTGAGAATAAAGGTTCATCTGCCTGGGTCTGACTCAACGGCAGGGCGTCGCTGCCCCGCGGAGTCGCAGATGATGTCTCGTCGTAATTGCCTTGCCTGAGTTCTTAATTGTCCGTCGTCGACGACGGACGGTTACTGGCCTGTCGTTTTAGTTAACCGGAGTAAAAGTCGCTTTTCCCTGGTCGTCGCTTCGTTCGTCGTAATCGACCGGAGCAGGCCGGAACGACGTTCCGCCCGATGGCCGCGATTGATTCTTAATCTGCTGGCCGTTGCGGAAGCGGTTTTCACGAACATCGAGGCCGGAGAGGATCTTCATCCTCCACTCTTCCGGCTGACGGACGGGATTGGGCGTCGCCTTGGGCTCTTCTTGGACCGGCTCTCGCACCGACACAATCGCTTCGGCCTGCGGAGTTTGCTGCTCCGCACGATCCTGAACCTGCTGCAAGACCTGCTCCATTCTCTGCTGCATTTGATCCTGGGCTTGCTGTTGTTTGTCAAGGAAGGCGGCCAGTCCGGCGTCAACCGTCGGCTCCTTCGACTCGCTCTTCTGGGCGGTCTTTTTTTCGCCAAGCTTTTCGGTAGCCCCGATGATGTCGCGAATGCTGACGTTGAACTGCTCTGCTTCCGTCTTGTCGGTAGGAGCACGCATCACCAGTCGAATCGTACCGATCTCCGACGCAAAGGAGACGCGGGCCGCCTGTTCGGGCGAAACCAACAGCGAGATCGTTTTGGCGGTGAGCGACTCTGTAGCGTTATCATCGCTGATGATTGCATCAACGGCGAACACGCTGACGTCTTGCAGGAAGGTCCAGGTTCCCGCTTCCGGGATTCCCTCGCGTGGATTTTTGCGAGCATAGACCTGCACATCGACCCGATCGCCGGGGCGAATCAGACCGGCACCGCTGGTGTTGTCCACACGAACGGAAACGACTCGCATTCCGTCAGGAATCTGAGTCGTGGCGCGAACACCTTCGCCGGAGCCGATCATCTGTTCGAGAATGACGCTACCGGGATAGATCACCGTGCTGGGACGATGGCCTTCGACCTCTTCCAGCTTCGTGATGGCGCGGGGCGGAACTTTGTCCAGCGGCAGCGCGTCGAGCTTGAGATTCTGAGCCGTGAGCTCGGTGTTGCGATCGATTCGGGTCATCGCGACCAGAACCAATTGGGTCTCTTCAGGCGGACCCTGATCCGCGCGGCTTTCCATAACCTGGCTGATGCCGATCGAGGCCACCAGGCCGCAGCCGAGCGCGAGTGCTAGCAAGATAAGCGATTTAGGACGCATGGATCCCCCCGGAACCGTCCGTGAAATTAAGTCGTGTGGTCTTCCATGACCTCTATTTGAGAGTCAGCCGCCGTTATTGAACCGTCTCTCGGCGCATAACGGTGCTGGCTTCGAGGTTCTCTCCACCTAAGTACATTGGCGTTGGGAGCCAGGTTACTTGACTGAAAGGTATTGAAACTCTCACTTCCACCGAAGTGCCAAACCCCGCGTTCTCGGGGTTCCCTTGCGGAAACGTCACGGTTGCCGTCGGCGTCGAAGCGTCAGTGAGATAGTCGTTTACGTACGTTTGAACGTCGGTTGCCGTGGCCCCGTCGAGCACCGCTTGGCGGGCTCCCTCACGGGACGCGTTGGTAATAATTTGCTGAACCATCACGGCGCGCCCGATCTCAATCATCCCCAAAACCATCAAGAAAAAGATGGGGGCGATGACGGCGAACTCAACGGCGGCCGCGCCTGTCCGTTTTCTTCGGCACAATCGGCAAGGTTTATCCAGCCCGGATTTCTTTCTCATGGCGACTTCTCCCACGAGCAGTGGCGGCATTCCTTGCAACGACAGCACGCTAGTACGGACATATTCAAACGTTCGAACGACTCAGTACGGCTCTTAGAGCAGCAGGCCAGCCCAAGCAAAGTAAGCGATCGATCCGATCGCGATCGGGATGCCATAGGGCAACAGCATCATGGAACTTTTTCGATCGGCGGCGATCGCGGCCAGCTGTTCTGGATCGCGGACGGTGCCGATCTCGTTGAGGATCATAAAGAACTGAGCCTTGTGCTTGCTCCACACGCCGCGGAACAGAACCATCGCCACGGCCAGCACGGCACCGACGATCGTCGACAGGCAAAAGGCGTAGAACGTATCGGTCGACCAGACCCAAGCACCGACGCCAGCGAGCAACTTCACGTCGCCAGCACCCATGCCGCCAATCGCGTAGGCCGGCATCAACAGAGCCAGACCAACGGCAGTACCGAGCAAGCTGTAGAGCAGTCCTTCCCAACCGAACGCTGCGGTGCTGTAAGCCCAGCCGCTAACGATCATCGGGTAGGTAATCCAGTTGGGAACCTTGAGCTGGAGACCGTCGATCACGGCCGCCACGATCAGCGTGACGGTAACGACCCAAATGGGCCAGTTCTCAACGAGTGCGGTTCCGATCTGTTGGAAGTCAAACATAGTGGTCGTGCCTTTCTCAAACCCGAAGCGGGGAAATGTATGGTGCGTCCGCAGGTGCGCCGCGAATGCTGCGCGTCGATTCCGTTGTTCTCCCTTGTCACCGTGCTAGCACGAACGTGCTGCGGCGACGATTGAAGAAACGTGCGGTCTTAGAACCGGAGGGTCGTAAACCAGCCCATCATCACGACCATCACGGTGGTGAAGTAGATGATAAGTTGGGACAGACCGGCCATCGATTCTGCGGGAATGCCAGGATACATGGTTCAAACTCTCACTTGATTAAACGGGGTAGCAGCGGTAGCAACGAACCGGATGAGACCGGTCACCGGTACCTGCTGTCCTATTCAAATGTAGGTCGAAAAATGGAGGGAAGCGGACTCGCTGGGCAGGATTTTCTAGCCTTAAACGAACAATCCCCTCGGCACCGCTGGGGCACCGAGGGGATGCGTTGTCCGGTGTGCGACAAGCGGTCCGGCGTCGCCGACCCGATCTTGCCGCCCATTGATTTCCTGGCACTAGCTGCCGGCGATCGAATTGGCAACGTTGGTGAACGTCGTGTTGGCGTTCGTTCCGATCGAGTTAATCGCCGTCAGGCAGACGATTACGATCAGGGCGAGCATCACGGCGTACTCAACCGCGGTGGGGCCATCTTCGGAGACGAGGAAACGTTGTACTTTCTGGGCGAACTTCTTCATCTGTCTTCCTCTCGTTCTTGGCACCACAGGAGATCATGGCACCTTTTATTTATGCCGGCGAATCCGGCGGACGTGTAGGATTTCCTTCAAAACTTTTCGATTCCGTTCCGCGTCGAGCCAAGCGTCTTTTGCCTCGACACTCAAAACCTATGTCAGATTCCCGGCGAGTCAAATTCGAAGCTTTAGTAAAACTACGAATTTTTTTCTGAATCGAACGAAGCAGTTGCCGTCAACGATGTTGCGTCGTTTTCAGCTGCGAAAAAGTTTTCTGCTTCCTATGAGCTACGGCCGCGACTCCACCATGAAAACCACCGCGCGATCCGCATAGTCGCTACAACGCGACTCGGAAACAGTGCAACCAGCCTGTTCGAGCGCCGACTTCCACTTCGCCGCTGCCGGCGTATTTGCAAAACCAACCCAACTGAGCGTGGCTCTAGCATTCGCCCCCGTCGTCGAAGCGGAGCGCAGAGCCGTTGGAAATGCCGACAACTCACTCGCTTGCCAGACTGTGACCTGAGGATTGTCGTGCGACAGATACAACAGCGGCCAATAGTTCCACCAATCCTCCGCCACGATCAGCGTCTTGGATCCTTTATTGCGGGCTACCAAATCGGCCAACGCCGCCTGCTTTGGTTCCACGTCTGCGGTGCGAAAGGCCAAATGCGACTCGCCGCCCGTGGAGAGAAATTGACCTACGTAAAACCAGCCAAACGTGGCCAGCATCAGCCAGGCCACCGCCGGCACGGCCAGTCTACCGGCCACGGCACGGACGCTTTCAAATCGCTCCCACCACCACTGGGCGCCCCAGGCGAGCACCAAAGCCCCGCTGGCGATCAGACACATTCCGTAACGTTCAAAGTGAGGGCGAATCGCCTCCGGGCCGGCGACCAAATAGAAACCGAGGAGATTCGCGAGCGTGCCGAGCAGTAGTACGTCAAGCGCGAGGCTCCGCCGCTGCCGCCAAGCTTGAAACGCTCCCCACAGCGCCGTCATGATCACCAACCAGGCCATTCCCCGGTAAGCAAGTGTCGCCGCGGATCCCGACTCGGTCAGCGAGCCAGGTATGAATTGATACACGGTGATCCCGGAAAACAGGTCGAACCACCGTGTTAGGAACGTGCCAAATTCACCGGGTGAGAACGTTCGCCCCTCCGCGGTTACGCACATCAGCCAAAACACGGCCGCGGCAATCACTGCTAGTGAGCCAGTGACCAACACGGCGACACGGGGCCAAAAGGACCCCGGTCCTCCCCCACGAGCTCGCTGCCAGATGCTTTGAATTTCTTGTCGATAGCAAGCAACGGCGGCCACAAATAGCAGAGGAGCCGTGAAAATGTTGGTGGGATGAACTAGAAGTGCAGCCGCTTGCGCTACCGTTGCTCCCAAGAGCCAAATGCGATGACGATCTGGCCGCTTCGTGGCAATTAGCGAACAGTAGAGGACGGGCAAGGTCACAAGCAGCGACTGACTCGCATCCCAGCCGAAGCGTGAATAGGCGATGTTGATCGGCATCACCGCTAGCAGCACGGTCGAGATGACCGCCAGCGAAAGTCCGAACGCCCGTTTGCAAAAGGCGTAATTGACAAACAAGGCAAGCGCGCCGGAGATCATTGCTGTAAGTCGCAGTAAGCCAATCGACGGCGGCAGCCAGGCGTGCAACAAGACCGTCGGCCAGAATAGAAACCAGTTCAATGGATTGCCCGTCGGGGTCACCCACTCAACCGCTGTGGGGGCCACACTCTTTTCGGTGGCCGTGGGCGACGCTTGCAGCGAATCCAGGAATCGTTGAGCTTGCACGCCCATCCAGGCCTCGTCGCCATTGACGCCTGGCAGATGATCGAGCCGCCATCCGCGGAAGAACACCGCCACGCTCAACAGCAACAGGCAATTCAGCGTTACAAACAGCTGCCGACGCGCGCGCGATGTCGCATCCGCTGCTTGCGAATGCGGCGGTGGCAGGGCGGTGGTTGATAGGTGTGGTTGGGTCATGACGATGGCCGGTCGCGGCGCAGCAGTAATATCTAGGTCGCGGCGCGACGGCGTTGATTGGGTCGCTGCGCGACGGTGTCGATTTGGTCGCGGCGCGACGGTGTAATTTTCGTCGCTGCGCGACGGTGCTGTTTTGAAGATTTCTCTTCTACACCGTATCCCACGAATGGCCACCTCCGAGTCCGGCCGCCATCGAACCATGGCAGGACGACACCTTTCACACGGGCTATCGGCCCAAACAATCCGCACAATCACTTCAGACGGAACGAGATTGGTGCCGCGCTTCGCACCATAACGAAGGCCAGTTTTTAGGCCCTGAATGTCAGCCTGCGCCGTGCTGCAAGCTATTCTTCTGTAAGGGACTTGCGCTCTCTCAACCAAGAGGCTGCGAGTCCCCGTTCACCCCACCTGATTGCGTGGCGCGACCTCTGCTGTCGATGAGCTACGCACCCTCCACAAACGCATTACGCCAATGCCACTTCGCTCGATGACTATTCGCGAACAACTCGTCGAACAACTCGCCGCCGCGAGCGTGTGGGGATACCACCACGACGGTGCCGCGGCTACGGAACCGACCGCCATGGCAGCGCTGGCGTTGACCCATGCGGGAAAGACCGAAGCGGCTCGGCGGGCACTCACCTGGTTGGCAGACCACCAGAATCGCAATGGAAGTCTCGGCGTGACCGCCACCGAGTCGACACCGACTTGGCCGACAACGCTGGCCATCATGGCGTGGACCGTTGCCGGGGGCGGCTATGACGATCATCGCCAGAAGGCCATCGATTGGATGCTCTCAATTCGGGGAGAGCCGGTTCCGCAGGCCAAACTCCTGGGGCACGACAGCACGCTGGTCGGCTGGCCGTGGGTTGTGCCAACGCACAGTTGGTCGGAGCCAACCGCCTTCAGCGTATTGGCTCTACAAGCGGCCGATCACGCCGATCATCCCCGCTGTCAGGAAGCGGTGACGCTTCTGATCGATCGCCTTCTGCCGGAAGGTGGAAGTAACTACGGCAACACCACAGTGCTGGGGCAAACCTTGCGACCGCACATCATGCCGACTGGCGTCGTGCTGTGGGCGATTGCCGGGGCCGCGCGTGAACCAGGCGACGTCGATCCGCGCATCGCCCATTCGCTCGACTACTTGGAAAGCCAACTTGCCGAGCCAATCTCTGCGGCCGCGCTCGCCTACACGACTCTGGCACTGAGCGCCCATGGGCGCTCACTCGACGCGGCCAAAGAAGCACTCACCACAGTCGCGACGCGGCACCTGGAAGCGACCACGCTGGCGGCCCCATGGAAGCTTGCGCTGCTGGCAACCGCGGCACTGGAGATCGACGCAGTGGCCGATCGGGGCCTGCTGCGTCCTTCACTCTTGCAGCCTGTGACCCTCATGCCAGCGACTCCCAATCCCCAATAACACGCCCCATCATGAAACCAACCACGGCCTCAGCAACGAGCGGCTCGCCTGCCCCGTCGAACGGAGCACTGTCGAACGGAGCACTGTCGAACGCAGCTCCATCGGCGGCCCCACCGGCCTCCATCGATCGCCGCGCGCTGTTGATCGGCAGTGGAGCGGCCGTACTCGGTCTCGGTGGATTCGCACTGCTGCGCCGCGGTTGGAAGGAGAACGTCTCAACCTTCGTCGCCGCCGGACAACGGTACGACGGCACCCTGGTGACCACCATTCGCGACGGACTACTCGCCAGCGGCATCGATCCGAATGCGCTGCGTGGGAAACGGGTTCTCTTAAAGCCGAATCTTGTTGAGCCCGATCGGGGCGTTCCCCACATGACTACCCATCCGGCTATGATTCTGGCCGCAGCCGAAGTCTTTCGCGGTTGGGATGCCAACGTGGTCGTAGGCGAAGCCCCCGGTCATGTCCGCGATACCGAACTGGCACTGATCAACTCCGGCGTCGGCGAGGCGCTCGCGTCGGTCAACTTGTCGTTTGCCGACCTGAACTACGAATCGGTTCGCTGGACGAAGAACCTCGGGCGCCAGAGCAAGCTAACTGGCTTCCATTTCCCCAAGAGCATCGCCGACGCCGACTTGGTCGTCTCGATGCCAAAGATGAAAACGCACCATTGGGTCGGCATTACCGGCGCGATGAAGAATCTTTACGGCACGCTGCCGGGCATCAAGTACGGCTGGCCCAAGAACGTGCTGCACTTCGCCGGCATTCCGCAAACGGTTGTCGACATCAATTGCTCGCTTCCCAAGACAATCGCCATTGTCGACGGCATCACTTGCATGGAAGGCGACGGCCCGATCATGGGAACGCCCAAGGAGATGGGCCTGGTCGTGATCGGCACCAACCCCGTCGCTGTCGACGCCACATTGGCTCGCATGATGGACATCAATCCTCGCAAAATCAGCTACCTGGCGATCGCCGAAAATCGCCTCGGCCCGCTTTGCCCCAAGAAGATCGAACAACGGGGCGAGCGTTGGCAAGATCACGTCGACGCCTTCGAGATTCTCGACGTGCCGCACCTACGTGAACTTCGTTCTGATCTTGGCGAGAAGGTGAGCCGCCTCATCCCGCCGCCCGTCGAAGGACTCGTCGGCTGCCCGATGGCCGCCGCCACGCTTCACGCGTAAAGCAAATCCCAACTCATCAACAAGAGTACGAATCGCCCGCCGCCTTTCATCTTCCACCAACATGCCGTACGCCAACCTTCCCAATCCGAGCCTGCTGCCGAGCCACGCCGCGGGGTCTGCGCGCCGCCGTACGCCAAAGCCGGCGATGTGGGCGCTGGTCGCGGCCTGCTTAGCGCTGCTTGTTGGGCTAGCCTGGCCGATGCTGTCATCGCAAGTCTATGTGGGCGACGACCTGGGTGTGTTTCACCTACCGCTGCGGGGCTTCTATGCACAACAACTCGCCGCGGAGCAGTCGTTCGACTGGTGGCCGCAACTCTACGGCGGCATGTACATCACCGGCGAAGGGCAAGTCGGCGGCTACCACCCGTTGCACCTCTGGTTGTACAAGACCTTTTCGTTGTCGACCGCCTTCAACTTGGAAGTCTTCCTGAGCTATCCGGCGATGCTGCTGGGGATGTTCTTCTGGCTGCGGCGAATTCTAGGTCGTTCACTGCCGGCTCTGTTCGGAGCCTTGGCGTTTACCTTCTCCGGCTTCAACCTGCTGCACCTATTTCACGTCAACGCCATCGCCGTGGTGGCACACATCCCCTGGCTGCTGCTGGCGATCGACTATCTGGTGCGTGGTGAAACACGTCGACAAACGGCGTGGGCGTGGACCGCCATCGCCATGCTGACCGGATCGCAGGTTCTGCTGGGCTATCCGCAATACGTTTGGTTCTCGCTGTTGGCTGAAATCGCCGTGGCGGGATACTTGCTAACCGTGGGAGGGTCACAGGCTTCGCACCGTGACATACAAAATAGCAACTCGCAACTGCGGCGACGGGTACTTCCGCTAGCGAGCGCGAAGGCGGTAGGGCTACTGCTTGGCGGACTGCAATTGCTGCCGACCTACGACGCTTTACAACACTCGGTCCGTCATGTGGCCGATGTCGGCTTCGCGGAGTCATACTCACTGCACCCGTTGAACCTCATTCAGCTAATCGCACCCTACTTGTTTGAAACCCGCGTCGTCGGCCAGAACACGCACGCACTCGGGCTCTACGCCGGTGCGGTTCCGCTAATGCTAATCGTCTATCTCATCTGCCAGCGCAAGCGGCTCGGTCGATTGAAGCCGATCGCCATCGTGGCGGCCTGCTGCAGCGTGCTCGCGTTATGGATCGCCTTCGGTCGCTACGGGTATCTCTACCGCGTGCAAACCTGGCTACCCATCGTCGGCAGCTTCCGCGCTCCTTGTCGGATGATTCTGTTGTTCCATTTGTCGACCGCCGTGCTTTCGGCGATCGCGATCTGCCACATGGCGAGACTGCGTCGACGCGATTTCCGCTCACGCGCGATGTCCCATCGCCCGCTGCTGGCAGTCGTAGCCGCTAGTGTAGCGCTCGTGTTCGTGGCGAATTTAGCTTGGCCAGCTCGTGTCGCATCCTGGCCGCTGATGGCAGCCGGACCGGCGTTGTTGGCGATCGCGGCGGTGCTGGTGTTCTTCGCTGCACGAAACTCACGATTCGCGCTGACCGCGCTAGTACTGTTCTGTGCCGCAGACCTGGGCGTGTACGGCCTCAGCTATTCAGTCTGGCCGCACTCCGCACCACTTGATGACTTTATCGCCACGGCAGACACACCTGGCGACGCTTATGCGGCGGCTCTATCAGACGCACAGACACAACCCTCGGCCAGTTCCCGCGCCCCGTTCCGCGTGGCCATTCCCGTGGTAACCGCCGACGGCCAAAGCCGCCGAGGCAACGTGATCACGCTGGCCGGCTACGATCGGGTACTCGGCTATGCTGGCCTCCAACCGCAGCGACTGCTCGACTATCGCGATCCCCGCACGCTTCGCCTGGCAGGTGTGAGCTGGGTTCATCGCGATCTCATGCCTGGCACCGATCGGTCGTCGAAGCGTTTCGTGGCGCCTCCGTTCGAACCACTACCCCGTTTTCGCTTCGTGACTCGCACTCAGGTTAGCCACGACCCGGCCCGCGACTTGAAGCATGTTGATCCCGCCGCAGTGGCACTCGTCGACAACCCGCTTGCGCTGCCATTCGTCGAACCAGGCACGATTCGCGTTGTCGCCGACTCGCCAGGCGAAATCCGACTTTCGACCAACACTCTCTCCCGGCAACTGCTCGCCACGACCGAGTCGTATCACGCCGGCTGGCAGATGTTCGTCGACGGACAACCGGCCGCAACATCGCGAGTCAACGGTGACTTCCTCGGCGGACTCATTCCCGCCGGAAAACACGAGGTGGTTCTGCGTTTTGAACCGGCCAGTCTGCGGTACGGGGCGTTGGCGTCAACTACCGGGCTCGGCCTATTGGCAACCTGTTTTCTGCTGCTTCGTTTTCGCCGCAACACTGCGTCAACACGAATCCCGGCGAAACACAATCAATCCATTACTCCAACTCCAACAACGTGATTCCCATGAATCCAAATTTTGATAACGAACGAAAACCGCTAGGCAACGTGCTGTTGAGCATCGTCATGCCGGTTTACAACGAACGCGACGTGCTTGAGCAGCTCATCCGCCGCGTGAGCGAGTCGGCCGCCCGTTGTGGTTGCCGCTATGAGATCATCATGGTCAACGACGGCTCGCACGACGGTAGCGGAGAACTGCTCGATCGAATTGCCGCTCGCGTTCCACAGCTGAAGGTCGTTCACTTTTCCCGAAACTTCGGTCATCAGTCGGCGGTTCAAGCCGGGCTCGTGCATGCCCAAGGCGACGCGATCGTGCTGATGGATTCCGATCTACAAGACGCGCCCGAAGCGATCACGCGATTCTTCGCCAAATGGCAAGATGGTTACGATGTCGTGTTCGCCGTTCGCACCAAGCGCAAAGAGAACCTCTTCAAGCGCATACTGTTCGCCGGGTTCCATCGTTTCTTAAGTGGTGTGGCCACGACCGATATTCCGACCGACGCCGGCATTTTCGGCCTCGTCGATGTTCGCGTGAAGAATGAGATTGTTGCCCTGGCCGAACGGGATCGCTACCTGCCGGGCCTGCGCAGCTGGGTCGGTTTTCGTCAGAAGGGTATCGTCGTCGAGCGTCTCGCGCGCTACGACGGACAGCCACGGGTTTCGATCCTCGGGCTGTGGCGACTGGCCAAGACGGCCGTGTTCGGCTTCTCGAACTTTCCGCTGCTCGTCTTCAATATGATCGGCTTTGCGGCCCTGTTCGTGTTCGTCGCACTTAGCGGGTACGCCCTGTTCTGCAAACTATTCACCGACCTGACGATTCCAGGTTGGACATCGCACGTGCTCTCGGCCAGTTTTTTCGGCGCCCTCAACGCGATGGGCATCAGCATCCTGGGGGAATACGTCACACGAATTTATGACCAAGTGCGGCAGCGACCGATGTATGTGGTCGCTCGCACAGTGAACGTGGCCGCCGGACAAGCGACCGACTTTGCGGTTGAGAGTCACACGATGTTCGAGCAGCTACCCCAATTCCCTGCTGACTACGAACGAACTGAAGAAGAGTTGCTCGAAGAGGCGGCCGCGCTGCCTGAAGCTCCCGCAGCGGACGCACCGCTGCCGCTGATGCCGCCGCTGGGTGAAGAGAACTCAGGCTTTGGAACGTCGGTTACGCCAACCTTGTTTACGCCGGCTGATTCACCGGAGTAGGACGACGCGACGGCAACTTCGCTCGGCTCCACAAATCACGCATTGCCCAAGGAGCACGGGCTGCGCCCAGGCAGAGCAGTGGTGCGATCAGCGAACCCCAATACTGATTGATCGGCTGTCCCACCACGGCGAACAGCGTCACGTACATCAGCGTAGCGAGTGCCGCTCGCTGGCCGGTTTCACTCGACAGGCTGGCCAATCCGAGCATCGCCAGTGGAAGATAAATGGCGGCCACCCATTGCGGCAGGTTGAGTAGGAAGCCGTTCATCTGGGTGATCGAAATCAAGAACGACAGGCCTCCTAGTCGCAGCCAGCCCTGTTCGTGGGCGATGTCCGATCCGGTTTGTAATGCCGACACCTGAGCGATGTGCCAAGCGAAGAACCCGGCATAGGCGACCAAACCGGCGGTCCACCAGGCGGCCTCTTTCCACTGTTTCCGCCATACGGCGTAGCACCAGGCGAATGCACAGTACGGTCCGGCCAGATCTCGCATGAAGAGTGCCGCGATACCGCTGGCCACACCGAGCTTGGTTCGGCCGACGCCGCAGGCGAAAACGGAAATCGCGATCAGCGAACCTGCCCACAGCATGGGCATCACGACTAGGCCGGCCAACCAGCAAGGCAGTAGGGCTCCTACCAAGAGCAACGCCCCCAGCAGTCCGCTACCGGTTCCTCCTTCGCGGGCCATAAAGACAAAGCCCAACAGCAGGGCCACGCCAGCCAACGAGCCGAGTAACACCCGGCCGACCGCTTCATACGGGAACATTCCGAGTAGCGACATCGGCAACGGTGTTCGCCAGTTGAAGACACTCTTGGTCGGATAGCCGCGGGCGCGAAGTTCTTCGGCCGCCACTGGGTAATACGATTCGCCGGCCCGCAGGCGATCGACCTCGCACCTGTACAAGGCGACGTCGCCAGGTCCACGATTCGGCTGGTCGGCGAATCCTTGCGAGAGCGAGGAGAGGCTCACAACGAGCGACAGCGCGATGAGCATGAACAGACTAGCGAGGACAACGCGAGCCGTCCCTGGTGACAACCGGGCCAGGGCGGTCGACGGCGATGCTGTCGCGATGACAAGGTTCTGTGCTGGGCTGTTCGACATGGCTTGCTTGGTATTTTGGATGACAACCCGAAACGATCACGGGGTTTGTCGACACCACAAGCTTACGTCAGGAGAAGAATTGCGCACCGCGGGCGCGAGGCCGCAGACGAGGGCGGTCGCCGGGGGCCATCGGCAGAGCCGTTATAACCGGACCGGCGAGAGGTGGCACGGGAGCCGAATTTATGGAGGCGCGAACCGCTTACGGGTTTTCTTCCCGAGCGGCGGCTTCGGCCACATCGCCTTCGGTAATCTCCGGCGTCGCCTCCGTCTCCTTAAAGAGAACCAGGAACAACAGCAAGATCACAGCTGCACCGATCGTGGGAACCAGCCACAGTGACCGCCACTCGATCGTCGTCAGCAGTAGCTCACTACGCTCCGCTCGCAAGGTGGCCAGCTCAGCAGCAATCTCCTGATCACGTTCCCGATCCGCGTCGGTCGCGTAGGCTGGGAAGATCACACGCATGCGGGCACTAGCACGATCCGCAAACGAAGGATCCTCGAAGAAACGGCCGGCAAGCTTGTCCGACTCTTCCTGAAGCGACCCCATGGACGCTTCGATCTCCGCTGCCTTGGCCGAGGCCTGTTTGGCTTCATCGGTTGTGAGTGTGTGATTGACTTCCACGAAGCCAGCCGACTGGGCACCAATGAACATGCCGAGGCCCAACGTGAAGAGCACCAACATGCCTTGGGCCTGGGAGCGAATCGCCGACGGGGCCACGGTATCGGTGTAGATCTGACCGGTGACGAAGAAGAAGTCGTAACAGATACCGTGTAGCAAAATGCCACCGAGGACCATCCAATAGGTTCCGTCGATCGACGCTCCGGCAAACAAACCGTAACGAACGACCCAGGCGAGCATGCCGACCGCGAGCATCCATTTCACACCTAGTCGAGCAAAGCAGAGCGGCATCACCAGCATGAAGAAAATCTCAGACATCTGCCCGAACGACATCTGCGCCGCCGGTGACGACAACCCGGCCGCATCGGCAAATTTGGGTGCCAACTGGTAGTAGAACGCCAGCGGAATACAAATCAGGAACGAGCAGATCATGAAGGTCAGATACGACCGATCCTTCAGCAGCACAAACGCATCGAGACCGAGAATCTCGCGAGTCGTGATCTTCTTGCCGGCAGCCGGCGGCGGTGTATGCGGTAGCGTGAAGCAATAGAGCCCCATCACGATCGCGGTCCAGCCTGCGAGCTGGAACATTTCGATCGCCTTATCCCAACCACAGAGGCTTACAAAGATGCCAGCGACAATCCAGCCGATGGTGCCAAAAACACGAATCAGCGGAAACTGCTTCTTCGCGTCGGTCATATTGTGGAGAGCCAGCGAGTTGGTCAAAGCCAGCGTTGGGAAATAGCAAAGCATGTGCGCGAAGAAGAGTAGGTTGATGGTGAACGCACTCGGCTCATCCACCTCCATGGCCGACACCGCGGCCAACATGGCACCTCCGCCCAACAAGTGCATCACGGCCAGCACTCGCTCGGTGGAAAAAAAGCGATCGGCAATCATGCCGACCAAGAATGGCGAGATCATGCCTGCAATGGGACCCACAGAATAAGTCCAACCAATTTCGCCGCCGCCGAAACCAATCTTGCCCAGGAACAAGTAGGCAGTCACGTACCAAGATCCCCACAAGAAGAATTGCAGGAACATCATCAAGCTAAGACGGGCAGAGACGAAGGGCATAGCGTGACCAGGGGGTTGGAAAGGGGACTGGAATTGAAGGATCCAATGTTGGCGAAACGTACAACTCGCACCGCGAGCTGAGCGTTACGGCGCCGTCGGGGCTGCCGCCTAAGTTACACGAAACCTTTATATTTGCAAGTCATTTGTAGCTGCCGGGCGGGGCATGACAGGCAGAATAGCGAGGGCTAGACAACTGCAAAAGGAAACACCGCGGGCGCTGACCGGCACCTCTTCTGTAAGAGCTACGACGAAATTACCCATGACCAAACACCCTCGTCTTTGCGTATAATGATTGGAGACGGCTGACTCTCGTTCGCCAAAGCGCGCAACAATCGCGGCAGGGAGGTTCTCATGTCTTCGATTCTCGTCGCTCTCGACTTCTCCGATAGCAGTCAAAAGGTTCTCGACGCGGCCATCCAAGTTGCCAAAGGACGCTCGGGGCAGATCGTACTTCTGCACGTCGTCGCGCCTGACCCCGACTTCGTCACCTTCGATCCGGGTCCACAACACGAACGTGACTGGCGGGCGCAACACATCAAGGAACAGCGCGCTCACATGGAAGAGCTACGCGACGATCTTCGCGGCCGCGACGATCTCTCCACCGATGAAATCGAGGTAAAGACCGTGGTCGCCGAGGGAGGCACTACGGACAAGATCATCGAAGAGGCCGGGCGGTTTTCGGCCGACTTCATCGTGATGGGAACCCACGGACATTCGGCCGTCTATGAAGCACTCGTGGGCAGCGTCGCCCATTCGGTGTTGCGATATGCCACGATCCCGGTGCTATTGGTGCCCGTTCGCGAGTAGATCGAGCGGGACTATTTTCGCGGATTCTCCGTCAGGTACCGCTGCAGCGACTCGGCCACCGTGCGATGCTGCGTAGCGTTGCCGTGTGGATCGAAGCCGAGTGTCAGATCCTTGACGAATACCGGTTCCCGTTCATCAAACGGCAGTGTATCGAGGCCGAATACATCGGGTCCCAGCTCGAGCACCGACACATTCTTGGCGTCTCCAATCAGACCACGCAATTGATTGGCCAGATACGTCTCGCCTTCTTTTCCGGTGGCGTTAATCACTAGGAACACCAGTCGCACATTCTCTCGCACGGCCGAATCGACCGCCTGTTTCCAGTGCGACTCGTTCGCTTCCCACATCTTCTTGGCGAAATCCATGAAGTGCGGATCGGTCTTCTTCTTGTCCCTACGGAAGGGGAACGGTACCGTCGCCTTCTTCGCCGGTCGGATCTGGGCCAGCGACTTGTTGATCAAGAACCGCACGAAGATCGTGTTGTCGCGTAGAAAATGATGCAACCAGCTTTTCTCGGGAATATCCTTCGGACGCTTGAAATGACGATCGCCCACGCTGACTCGCATCACCGCGGTGTCGATGTCGTGTTTGTCTAGAAAGCGATCGAATACGACCGCATGCTGAAAAGGGCCGTGCCCTTCGTAAGCCCCGTTAACAACCTCGACCGCGTCGCTTCCGTCGGCTTCGTGAATGAGAGTCTCGAGTTGCGCCGCCCACGTTTCGTCGTCCGCGATACCGGGTCCTACAACTTCACTGCTGCCGAGGCTGAGCACGATTTTCTTGGACCAGTCTGAATCTTCGCCGCGATTGCCGTCGGAGTTGAACGAGAGCGGCGGGCTCGGCATCGAGTAGTTGCCCTGCCAGGTAATGGCCCGATGATTGGGTCGATAAGTGTAGCCCAACTCGGCGTCGCGTCTGTAGATAATGCTGGGCAGGAACATCGCGCGCATATAGAGTTCTCCCGCCACCAACAGCACGACCAACGTCGCGCAGCCGATACCAGCGCGGCCCAAGGCCCAACGCACGAACAGCTTCACTCCGGCCCAGTGACCGTCGCTCGCTGGCACATCAGAATTGGAAGTAGATAAACTCATTTCCCGTCTGTCTGCCGTAAAGGACCCAGAACAAAATAATGGCCGCGAAACAAATTGCCCGCACCGGCCAGGCACGCTTCAACAGGCAATAGTGGTCGCCCGTCTTGTATTGGAAACACTGCATCACGAGCAACGGAAAGGCGAAGAATAAAATGTTACCCGCGGTGACGAGCGAAATCTGATCGAATCCCCAGCCATTGGTAAACGAGGTGACCATTTCCACGATCTGCTGAGCGCTTTCGTCCTTGTTGTCGACCCGACGCGTACTGCGGAATAGCAGCCAACCGATAAGCGTGAGGTGAAACATGACCACCTGGCTCCAAACGATCCTGGCTCGACTCATGGACTCCTTTTTCGCGCGGCTGCCGAAGTTGTAGATCATCAAGATCGCACCATGGAACGCTCCCCACCAGATGTAGTTCCAGGAAGCGCCGTGCCAAAGCCCGCCCAACAGCATGGTCACGATTAGGTTGCGATCGGTGGCCCACTTCCCGCCGCGATTGCCGCCAAGCGGAATGTAGAGGTAGTCGCGCAACCAGGTCGAAAGGCTAATATGCCAACGCCGCCAAAAGTCGCTCGGACTGATCGCGAAGTAGGGCAGATTAAAATTGAGCATCAGATCGAAGCCCATCATCCGCGCGAGCCCGCGTGCGATGTCCGAGTAGGCGCTGAAATCGCAATAGATCTGAAATGCGAACGCAACCGTGCCCAGGTAGGCCATGGCCGAGGTCGTATCGGCCGAGTTGCCGTAGACGGCGTCCGTAATAACGGCCAGGTTGTCGGCAATGGCGATCTTCTTGAACATGCCCCAAAAGATCAGCCAGGCACCGGTGGTGAGCCCGTCGTAACTGAGGAATCGCGGCTTCTCCACCTGCGGAAGGAGGTGCTTCGCTCGCTCGATCGGCCCCGCTACGAGTTGCGGGAAAAATGAAACGAACAGCGCGAAGTTCAGGAAGTCACGGGTCGGCTTCAGCTCACCACGATAGATATCGATCGTGTAGGACATTGTCTGAAACGTGTAGAACGATATGCCCACCGGCAGCACAATGTCGAGCCGCCACTCTGAGACGGTAATTCCCAACAGATCCGCCAAGCTGGCGGCAAAGAAGTTGTAATACTTGAAGAACCCCAGTAGACCCAAATTGGTCACCATACTGGCGACCAAGAAGAGGCGCTTCTTGGATTGGGTCTTGGCAGCTTCGATGGCCTGACCACAGAAGTAGTCGACGATCGTTGAAATCACGATCAGCGACAGCAGCTTCCAATTCCAGGCAGCATAGAAGTAGTAGCTGGCCGCGAGTAGTAGCAGATTCTGAAACCGCAAGAAGGGAACCAGCAAGTACAGGGCGTACACCACTGGGAAGAAGATCCAGAAATCCCAGGAGTTAAACGCCATGCAAGAGCCTCGTTACCCGTCAGATCGTATTTGTAGCTGGATTGGAGAAGCTCTAATCGGCGGTAGATTCGACACCGGCGGCAGCGAGAGATTCTTAGAAGCGAATCAGCACCAGGATTCGTGGCCGCTGACGCCACGTCGTTGGCGATACCACCATCTAACAATGATGTCTTGAAAAGCGATTCCCTGCAACTGCTCCTTCCGTGCTGGAAGGGGTGCTTCAGTGCGCGTGCAGGGCGATTCAGCGCCTACTGTGGACCATCGGGGTGCCGGCAATACAGATGGCCTTCAGCCGCATCGGCGCTATTCTCCAGGCCGATCTGCTTACCCGACTCAATATGCGTAATATCGTTGTAACCCAACCCGGTCACGAACTCGACGATTCCGTGCACTTTCTCTCGCTTCTGCTCGGGCGTGGCCCCGTGCATTTCCATGTAGAGGCGAGGATGCGCTCGCTCAAGCGTCTCACGCATCCCCTGCAAAGCCGAGAGTTCCAGTCCTTCGATGTCGATCTTCACAAAGTCAGGATCGGGTAGGTCGTTCTCGCGAACATCATCGTCAACCCGAACAACAGGGACCTCGACCGAGTTAGTGTCGCCCGACGAATCGATTTGCGAAGCAATCTCGGTATCCGCACTGGCCGCGCCCGGCATCAGCGGATCGAGTGTCAATGTAATCGTGCCCGCTTCACTGCCAACCGCCAGATTGCGTAGTTCCACGTTCTTGATGTCGTTGAGTCGCAGGTTTTCCGTAACGCGGGCGTGACTTGAAGGATTTGGCTCGTACGTCACCACTTGCTTCGCACGATTACTGAAAAACAGCGTCGTGATCCCTTCAAAGGCACCGATGTCGAACACCACCTGATCGGTCAAGTCGAGACCCATCATGAAAATGTACTCGGGATTCTTCAGGTCTCCCCGAGCAAAGAAAGCAGGTACAAATCCCAAGCCACCTCGCCGGCGCATTCCCTTGGCTAGCCCGTGTTTCTGACGGTAGACGAAGCCGTCCAACATACGACTGATACGGGCTTCGATGAGATGTTTCTTCGAGAAATGCTCGGAGCGAAAACGAGACGTCATAGCGCGTGTACCGTTCTACTAAGTTAATTTCGGAGCATTCGCCTTTTCGAGTGAGGAAACTCGACAACGAAAAGACCTGCTTTCCGAAGGCGTCCTCACGCGACGCGCGTGCCACAACCCCCCCGGTCCCCACACTCTGCCGGTCCCCAAACTCTCTGGTCCCCATTGCTCATTGTAACAGACCAGGCCCCCGAATTGCATAATTCTTTGTCGTGTCTTTATCGTGGGGCCCACTCAAGGACTCGACACTGCAAGGAGACCCCCGTAATCTAACGAACATGTCGCCATCCAACCTGGAAATCTTGGCCTATGAAGCGAGCCCCTTGGGGCCGCTATGCCTGAGGCGCCGTGAATTGCTGTCGCGGCCGGGCACCGTCGTCACTGAGGTAACACTCAATCACGAGTTCTTAATGAGTAGCCTGTACACCGACTCGGAGCGAGTGCTGGCGCAAACCGCCCTAGAACTCCACGAACTCGAAAGCCCATCTGCCGACGAACTGCGCGTCTTGGTCGGGGGGCTGGGTCTCGGCTACACGGCCCGCGAAGCGCTCCGCTCGGACCGCGTTACGGAAGTCGAAGTTGTTGAATTGTTGCCTCAAGTAATCGATTGGCTCGGGCGCGGCCTGGTACCCCTTTCGCCGGAACTCAATGAAGACGCGCGACTGACCGTTGCCCAGGGCGACATCTACGGGCGACTGGCCGAGCCGGCCGAAAAGAAATTCGATCTCATCCTGATCGATGTCGATCATTCTCCCGACGAACGGCTAGGGGAAGAGAGTGTCGCGTTCTACACAACTGCCGGCCTGAGAGCGGCCAAGGAACATCTGGCAGAGAACGGCGTCTTGGCCGTCTGGTCGTATGCTGAAAGTTCGCCCTTTGCTGACGCCCTGACCGAAGTCTTTGAAAAGGTTCGCATCGAACCAGTCAGCTACGATAATCAATTGATCGACGAGCAACGCACCGACTGGCTATTCTTCGGAAGCTAGTCAAAGGTCACCGATGCGCGCTCGCGACCACGACTAGGGATTCTATCCCAATGGTGGCGACCTAGCGCCGCTCGTCGTACACGGTGAACGCCAGCGCCTGTAGCTGTTCGTCCGTCAGAGAATCGACAATGTCCCAACTCCAATCGAAGCGGGCTCGAAGTCGTTCGACGAGATCGGCCATCGGAAATTCTTCTTCCTCGTGGTAATAATCCGCCGCCGCTTCCGCCGCGATACCGCTGTTCGCATTACCGTCGTCTACGGGACCGCCATCGACGGGACTACCGTCGAAGTCGAACGGAAAGTCGTGAAGTGCCGGCGTGTCGTGCGACAATTCCTCAATCGCCACGTCCCGAAGCGGACTGCTGGCATTTGCCATATGTGAACTGGTCATTTCACTGCGGGTCAGACTACCGTAAGCCATGCGCGACTCCTTAGCGATCGTAACGATTAAGTAACCGTAACGATCAAAAACCCTGGCGATTTAAGAAGAGTGGCCCGCCGATCCGGCTTGGGGCAGAGATTCCCAGCCTCCGAAGAGACCGGTAGAACCGGCGGGCCACAAAACCGCCTACTATTTCATTGGATACCGAAGCGTCCCAAGCCTTAGTAATTGCCTCACGTTTTGGGGTGACGACGTCTGCCGCGAGGCCAACTATTTCTATTCACCGCAACTTGGATGTGGTATCCTGAATTGCGCCACGATTCGTGGATATTTTCGAGTTTCTTCTGGCGCGTTTGACTACCATCGGACCGATGACTAATGCAACATGTCCATTTTGTTGCCGGGCTCGACCAAAATGCGCGTTTTGTGCATTACTTTCTCTGCGATTCGATACGACAGGAACATAATCGCGAGCCAATCGAGCTGATCGGCCAGCAGTTAGGTGCAAATACCCCCCACAGAGAGGACGCAAAATTGCTCCGCTCGACGTTCTCGGAGTGTGTACTCACCGGCGAACCGCAGGAGTGCATGATCCAGGGCGAGATCGGTGCCATGGTTCAGGTTCGCTTTGAACAAGTCGCACGCAATCCCGACCGCGCATTTCATTCCGATGATGAGGTCGTGGCTATTGCAGTCGCCTGCCAGCTACCCGGCGAAATTGAGCTGAGCCGGCGCGAACAACAGATTGTGCGTCTCATTTGCCAGGACATGAGCAATGCGGAGATTGCCAGCGAACTTAAGCTGGCCGCATCGACGATCGAAACGCACCGTCAGAATATTCGCAAGAAGATCGGCGCCCGCGGTACCGCGGGCATCGTCCTCTACGCGGTGCAACATGGTCTGATCGGGGAGTAGGGGCGGGAGATCTATGACCGACGCTTGTCGGCCCACTACGTCGGGCAATATATGAACCCCACCTCACTCGCCTGTCCTCTTTGTATCGCGACGAGCGTCCGTCTCTTCTTTCAAGATACGCGTGACTACTACCGCTGCGGCAAATGCCAGCTGGTCTTTGTACCGCCGGAGCAATTTCTCTCCGCCGAGCAAGAGAAAGAAGTCTACGACCAGCATCAAAACTCCCCCGGCAACGAAGGCTATCGCAAGTTCCTAAGCCGGCTGTTTGAACCACTCAACGACCGACTCGCCCCAGGCAGCCGCGGACTCGATTTCGGCAGTGGACCGGGACCAACGCTCTCGTTGATGTTCGAGGAGGCCGGTCACAAGGTCTCGATCTACGATCCCTTCTATGCGCCAGACGGGCCCTTCTATGCGCCAAACGGGGCTCCGTCGGCTGTGGCAGGTACAGATGTGGGTGAGAACACCCGCAAGGCAGGGCCCTACGACTTCATCACGGCCAGCGAGGTCGTCGAACACCTACACCGGCCGGAAGCGGAACTCAACCGACTCTGGAACTGTCTGCGCCCAGGCGGTCTGCTCGGCATCATGACCAAACGCGTGATCGACCAAGACGCCTTCGCGCACTGGCACTACAAGAACGATCCCACGCACGTCTGTTTCTTTTCGGAGGAGACGTTCGAGCACCTCGCCACGCGCTGGCAGGCAAAGCTGACGATCGTCGGCGACGACGTAGTGCTGCTTGCAAAGCGGCGGTGAGCTACGTTGGAAGACCATTGGCAATCGACTATCCTGAGGCCGCGTGCCGACTGTCTTGGCGACTCGTCGACAAACAGGCGGACCAAACCACGCCCGCGCCTCCTGCCTTTTTCTGGAATCGATTGCGTTCAAGAACGATCCGCACCATGCCTCACTCGATGCCCCACTTAGCGCGCTCCATATTAGTTGTCGTCGCCGTTTTACTTCCGGGCGGGTGTCAGCCAAGCGACACCCCTGAAGCCGCGGCGGTGCGGACCTGCTTCAACGACTATCTCACCGCCATCGGCAATAAGGACGGGAAAGCGGCCGTCGCCATCGTCGACAGCAGGACCGTAACGTACTATGACACGATACTCGACCACGCGCTCAAGTCGAAGAGCGACGTGGTGCGAGGGCTGCCCATCTTGGACAAAACGATGGTGTTGATGCTACGTAGCCGAGTTCCCGCGGACGAACTAAGAAAGATGGACGCCAGGGCCGTTTTCATTCATACGGTCGATGAGGGTTGGGTGGCAACAGACAGGACCATTTTCGACATCGGCCAGATTGACGTTAACGGCGATCGCGCGTTTGGCCAACATCTCATGCGAGGGCAAGAGACGCCCTACAAGTGTCGTTTTGTGAAGGAAGACGGGAAGTGGAAGATCGACATCACCTCTCTTTATTCGTCAGGTGAAGCCGAGTTTGAAAAGGCGATTAAAGAGAGTCAGATGTCTGAGGACGATTTCTTGACCCGAGTCCTCAGCATGACCGCCAAAAAGCCGGTCGACGCGAGCATCTGGGAACCAGTCGCCGCAGGTGACGACAAACAGGCTGGCGATTCGAACCCGGATAGCGAGTAGCTGCTCACTGAACCACGTTGGATGGGAGGGGGGCGATGGGTTATCCTTAGCAGCGTCTCGCTGGTCGCCGTACAAGAATAACCGAAGAGCACCGCCGAACGAGACAAGCGCTAGCCCCCGTCGCCAGGCGCTAACCGCCGTCGCAAGAAACACTGGCAGCAAGCTACCAGTGGCACCCACGAAACACCACTCGCAAAACAACCAGGAACCCATGTCCGACATTCTGGCCGATTTACGCTGGCGTGGTTTGGTTCACCAGACCACCGACGATGAGAACCTCGACACCTGGCTCAATGAAAAGAGCCGCACCGTCTACGCCGGGTTCGACCCCACGGCCGACAGCCTGCACGTCGGGCATATGATGGCGCTGCTTCTGTTGAGGCGTTTCCAACGCGCCGGGCATCGTCCCATTGCCCTGGTCGGGGGCGCCACCGGCATGATCGGCGATCCCAGCGGTAAGAGCGAGGAACGCAATTTGATCTCACCAGAGATCCTGCGAGCCAACGTCGACGCCATGCAGGAGCAGATGCGACGGTTCCTCGATTTCGACGGTCCCAATGCCGCCATCCTGGTCAACAACTACGACTGGATGAAGGATTGGACGTTCCTCGAATTCCTGCGCGACATCGGCAAGAATTTCCCCGTCGGCATGATGCTCGGCAAGGACTCCGTCAAGGCACGGCTCGAACGTGACGACGTCGGTCTGAGCTACACCGAGTTCAGCTACATGCTGATTCAGGCCTACGACTTTGTTCGCCTGAACATGGACCACGGCTGTGAACTACAAATCGGCGGCAGCGATCAGTGGGGTAACATTACCGCCGGCACTGATTTGGCCCGACGCATGGGTCGCGGCCAACTCCAAGGCATGACCTGCCCGCTGCTTACAAAAAGCGATGGGGCGAAGATGGGCAAGACCGAGTCGGGCGCCCTGTGGCTATCGCCTGAGCGAACCAGTCCTTACGCCTTTTACCAATATTGGATCAACGTTGAAGACGCCGACGCCGGCAAGTGCTTACGCAGCCTGACCGAACTCTCGCACGAAGAAATCGAAGCACTCGATGCCTCGCGTGCGGAAGAGCCGCATCGTCGAGAGAGTCAGAAACGGCTGGCCGCCGAGATCACAAGTCTCGTCCACGGCGAAGAGGGACTCTCGAAAGCCGAACGAGCTACGCAGATTTTCTTTGGCGCGGAAATTGATAATCTATCCGACGCCGATCTGGCCGAAGTGTTCGCCGACGTGCCGAGCAAGAATCTCACTACCGACCAGCTATCCGGAGACGGTTTGAATATCGTCGACGCCATGGTCGAGGCCGGCTTGGCCAAGAGCAAAGGCGAAGCCCGCCGCAGCATCGACGGCGGTGGTGCCTACGTGAACAATCGCCGCGTGGAGGGAACCGATCGCAATCTAAATGGCGGCGACCTGGCCAGCGAGACAATTCTCGTTCTTCGTTCCGGCAAGAAAAAATACGCCTTGCTGCGATTTGAATGACGGGTGGCTGGTTCGCCTTCGATCGCTTGGGACAAAATACACGGGGGTTCGAGACGCTATCACGCACCTGATAGCAGTCCCATCACAGAACAGACGCACGTTGACTCCTGCTCGGACCGTTTCTAGAATTCCGGCGCTGCGCGAGAACTGGACGACGCTTGTGAGTCGGTTCTCGCTCAGCTTCCCTTCTCATCTTTCCCACTTCACAAGAGCAATCGGCCCTTTCGCGTTGGGCAACAACCTGCGCTCTAAAAACACCATGCGCTCTGGCAAGAAAAAGCTGATCTGGATCACGCTCGCCGTCCTGCTCATTCTCGGCGGCGGGGCCTGGGGTGTTTATCAAGCAGCCCAGCATGTTCCACAGTTCTACGCCTCGGCCCTCGATCAGTCAGGCGAGGCGGCACGCAACGCCAGCGGTCAGATGCGGCGTCACTTTACATCGCTGGCGACCGACACGCAGCGCACTGGCAGGTGGAGCGAAACGATCACCGCCGATCAGATCAACGGTTGGCTGGCGGTCGACCTGGTAGAGAAGCATCCTGGCACGCTGCCCGATGGCGTGCGTGATCCGCGGGTTTCAATCACCGCAGAAGAGGCTCGCATCGGTTGCCAGGTCGACGATCCCTGGCCCAACATGGTCTATTCAATTGCCGTCGAACCGTACGTGGCCGAACCAAATGTGATCGCGGTTCGCTTTCGCGGGGCTCGTGCCGGGGCCCTGCCGATGCCGCTGGGAGATATCATCAACGAGATTGCCGCCGGGGCGGCCGAGCGGGGAATGCGTCTTCGCTGGCAACAACAAGACGGCGATCCGGTGCTGCTACTTCCCTTGGAGGAAGCCGGCGACGCCGAACGGTACGTGCTGCAGGCGATCGAGTTGACCGACGGTGCGATTCGCCTCAGCGGTCGCACCATGTCGAAGCAAGAAGCGCGAGCCGCCCAAGAATCTTCAACCACCGCGAAGGTCGACGATCAGTCGGCCGACCAGGACAAGGCCCAGCGCTGAGGGGCTGCCGCTTCTTGGTCTACGTAATCGCGCGCGACGGGCGTTAGCTCGACACGGCCACTCAGTACTTCCCCACGAAGCTTCAACACGAGCCGACCGTCGCGTTTGCCCTCGATGTCCCCTTCGACGACCTCGTAGCTGCCGGCATCTTCGCGGGTGACACTTCCCCGATTCTCAGAAACCGGCCCTTCGTACGTCAGGTACTCGCGCCGGTGATCGGCCAGCTGTTCGACTTCCTGCCGCGGATCGCGATCGGGACGAACCGGCACCGCCCAAGTGCGAAGCATCCCGCCGACCTCGAACATCAGATCCCAATGCGAGGGTCGCTCATAGTCAGGCGGCGTGTCGTGATGGAGCAAGACGTACTGGGGCATGGCAGAATGCTCGGCGAGAGCAACTGCGCACGACTGCCTTGATTGGCAGTCGTGCGCAGGGCGGTAGCTTTGTTGTAATGAAACAGGCTATCACAATCATTCGGCACTTCACGTTGGCGCGGGCGCACATGCCGCACGACTATAGCCAAACGATTGACAATCACACTGCTTGGCAAGCAAGCAGTGGCACACAGAATTCTCACGAGAGTCGACCTACAACCGTTTCGCATCCGCCCGCACGAGTCGCAAGGTCAAATCGTACAACCCGTCGCCGTCGAGGTCACGACCCTGAGCGATGTCGTCGTAGATCAGATCCCATCGCAGACCCGCTCCGGCTGGCGGCAGCATGAGTTCCTCAAACCCACCTTCGAGCGACTTGGCCCCACTAAACAACTCAAACGAGTCGCCCTGCTGGGGCTGCACGTTGGCGAACGAGACCTTCAAGATGCCGCCAAGAGAAACATCGCCGGCGACCTTCACGATCTCCTTCTGGTCACGACTCTCGAGCGTCATGTCGCAAACGCTAACCCAAATTTGAGAATAGGAACCAAAAATCTGCGTGCTGCCGTATACCACGAAATTGCCGCTGCCGATCATCACGCTCCGTGGCAGCGAACGTTGCCGGGCGTTGATGGTCGGACCTTTAGCTCGCGGTGGATTCTTCTGCTCCAAGAGCGCGCTCGGCTTTGGTCGGCGCCGCAGGAATACGACGATCGTTTGTTCTTCGCCGTTGCGACGATAACGAAGCCGCACTTTGTCGCCGGGCTTAGACGGCTTGAGCGTACTCACCAGGGCCTGCGCCGAGGTCGCCTTCGCTTCGTTGGCCTGGAGAATCACATCCCCCACGCGAAGACCGACCTCTTGTGCCGCGCTGCCTGGCACCACGCCCGTTACCAGCGCGCCGCCACCTTGTCGGGGACCACCGGCATCGAGCAAGGACACACCCAAATAGCCAGGGCCCGGAGGCGCCTGGACATCGGGCAGCCCAACGGCGACCAGAACCAGCGATAGCAGAAACGACGAGGAGACCATGGTTCTGAGTCAAGGCGGGGATTCAGAGTCGAAGCGGGGACAAAACACCGATCCAAAGCGGCAGCTAGATTCTACGTCGCCAGTCGGTAGTTAGCAAAGTGTCGAGGACCCGGGACGCGGCTAAACTGCGAGTTTTGCGCTACTTTGATACCGGTCCAAGCGGTACACCTTCTACACGCCGTCCGGCCGACGGCTATTCTCGCCATCTTGGCCTGTCGCGCTGTCGCCGATGTCCCGGCGAGCCCGCTCGACCATCCCTCGCAGCCTGGCAACCACATGCGGATACTTGTCCGAGACGTCGGTCGTCTCGCCGATGTCGTCTTCCAAGTTGTAGAGCGCACCCTCGAACATCAGGTCTTTGTGCAGCCCGTGCGCGCCGTCGTAACCTGGCTTCACGATCGTGACGTAAGGATGTCGCAGGTGCAGCTTCCAGGGTCCACTACGAATCGCGTGTAGATGGCGGCGGAAGTAGTAACAGAAATATTCGTGCGGTGACTTCTGGGGGCCTGGTCGTGTCATCAGCGGCAAGATGTTCTTGCCGTCGATCTTGTGGTCGGGCAGCGTGCCGCCCATCATCTTAGCCACCGTCGGCAAGAGGTCGATTGTCGAGGCCGTGACGTTGCACTCGCTGCCGGCCGGAATCTTGCCGGGCCAACGCATCACGCAGGGCACCCGCATGCCCCCTTCAAACGTGGTTCCCTTTCCTTCCCGCAGCGGTCCAGCATTGCCGGCGTGGTCACCAAATGCGAGCCAAGGTCCGTTGTCGGTCGTGAAAACGACGAGCGTGTTGTCATCGAGGTCATGTTTCTTTAAGGCGGCCAACACTTGTCCCACCGACCAATCGATCTCTTCAATAACATCGCCATAACGAGTCGTCGCCACGAGTGTGAATTCTGGCGTGGTGAACAGCGGGGTATGCGGCATCGTGTGCGGCAGATAAAGCAGAAACGGCTTGTCCGCATTCTTGTCAATGAACTTCACTGCCTCTTCAGTGTAACGACGGGTCAACGTCGCCTGATCGGCCGGGTACTCGACCACTTCGTTATTTCGCACCAGCGGCACCCAATCGTGTCGCGGCTTGGCCTTGCGAATCTCTTCGATCGTCATGCCGTTACGAATCACCGCATCCTTGGCGAACTTCGTTTTGGGGTCGATCGTCATGTCGTTGCTATACGGCACGCCAAAGTACGAATCGAAACCATGTTGCGGCGGCAGGAACTTCTCCTGATGCCCGAGATGCCACTTGCCAATGCAGGCCGTGGCGTAGCCCTTCTGCTTGACCAGCTCGGCGATCGTCAGTTCCTTCGCGGCGAGTCCGTGTCTTGCGCCCGGAAAGAGAACCAGCGGAAAGTGAAGTCGCGAATAGTAGGATCCGGTCAACAGCGACACGCGAGAACCGCTACAGGCAGGTGCGGCGGAGTAGAAGCTGGTGAAGCGGCGCCCCTGTTTGGCCATGCGATCGATGTTGGGCGTCTCGTAGCCTTTGGCTCCAAAGCAGCCAAGATCGCCGTAACCTTGATCGTCGGTGAAAATGATCACCACGTTTGGCCGGGACTTATCGGCTGCCGCGGCCGGAACCACCGCCCCGGTAAAAAACAGGAACAGGGTCAGCATCATCGATGACAATACAACGAAACTCTTACGCATGACGTCTATCCTTGGTGAAGGGCAATGATGTCGTTGGGATGTCGCGCTGCATCTCCGCACGCGGCACGAACGGCCCCCATCATAGCAGAAGATTCCGCGATTATTGACCGGGCGAAATGGCCGCGTCGATGAGCGTCTCTGCCACTTTTCTAGCACAAGCGGCCGCCTGATGATCGCCCGTCACCTGGCGCACGGTGATCGCCCCTTCAAACAACACCGCCAGCTGATCGCCCAACTCCACCGGATCTTTGGCCCCGGCCGCCTCGGCCGTATCGCGCAGGTATTGCCGGGTCGCGGATGTGTGTTCCGCAGCCGCCTGGTGCACCGGATCGGTCTCGCAGGGAAACTCGGCCGCCGCGTTGATGAACTGGCAGCCGCGAAAATCGGGATCGGTGAACCACTTATGGATAACGTCAAAAATCGCCAGCAGCGTGTCGCGGGGTTCGCCGGTGCTGACTTCATCAACGGCCTTAAAGAACCAGGCCGACTCCCATTCGTGCCGACGACGAAGCACCTCGCACGTCAGTTCGTCCTTGCTCTCGAAGTGATTGTAGAAGGTCGTCTTGGTAACGCCGGCGTCTTTGAGAATTCGATCGAGCCCCACGGCGTGAATGCCGTAGGTGTAGAACAGGTCGGTCGCCCGATCGAGCAGTTTTTCGCGGGTGCCGGAGGCCTCTTGGCCATCGCCAAACAGTTCTCGTGCGGATAGGTCGGTCACGTCCATCGTCGATCCTCGCGGCTTGGACTGCTGCTTCAATCCCACTCTCAAGCGCCATCCATTCTAGCATTTGGAGCCTGCTAGCGGAGAGACGAACCGGCCAGGTTGACCACAAGTCAACCAAAACTTGACCAGGAGTCAATTGCTTTGAGCCGAGAGAACTGTATCCTGCGAGTAGTTGGCCAACTGATTTCCGAACCCAAACAACCTTCCAAATAACAAGGATCTTTTCCATGTCCACAACGGCTCCCCAAACAACGCCCGAATTCAATGAAGACGTCAGCAATGCCTTCTGCGAACGCCTGATCGGCACGCTCAATCAAGCGGGTCTGTCGATGATGATCTCGATCGGTCACCGCACCGGGCTGTTCGAGACTCTGGCCACGCTGCCTAGGGCCACCTCGCAAGAACTCGCCGAGGCGGCGAATCTTAACGAACGTTATGTTCGCGAATGGCTCGGTGCCATGGCAACCGGCGAAATCGTCGAGTACGACGCCGACGCAAAAACGTATCGCCTGCCGGCCGAACATGCCCGTTGGCTGACGGAACAGTTCGATCCTGGCAATCTGGCTGTCACGCACCAGTGGACCAGCGTGCTGGGCTACGTAGAAACACCCGTCGTCGATAAGTTCCTCAATGGCGGCGGCGTGGAGTACGGTTGCTTCCACCGCTTCCACGAAGTGATGGCCGCCGAGAGCAATCAGACGGTGGTCGATGGCCTGGACGACTTCATCCTGCCACTGGTACCCGGCCTGCGTGACAAGCTGCAAGAGGGCATCGACCTATTGGACATCGGCTGCGGTTCTGGCAAAGCGATCTGTGCCCTAGCCGATCAGTTTCCCAATAGCCAATTCACGGGCTACGACCTGTGCGAAGAGGCCGTCGCCGCCGCGACGGAAGAAGCGCAAAGACGCGGCCTGTCGAACGCCACTTTCAAGACGTGCGACATCACCAAGATGAACGAGCCGGAGAAGTACGACGTGGTCACCGCCTTCGACGTGATTCACGATCAGAAGGATCCCGCCGCGGTGCTCAGCGCCGTCTACAACACGATCAAACCAGGCGGAACTTACCTGATGCAAGACATCCGCGCGTCGAGCTACGTCGAAAAGAACATGGACCATCCGCTTGGCCCCTTTCTCTACACGATCTCGACCATGCACTGCATGACCGTTTCACTAGCCCAAGATGGCGAAGGACTCGGCACGGTGTGGGGTGAAGAACTGGCGGTGAAGATGCTCGGCGATGCGGGTTTCGCGGATATCCGCGTCGAAACGCTCGAGCACGACATCATCAACAACTACTACGTGATGACGAAGTAGGGCAGGGGAGCTGGGCGATTGCGTGACCGTGACACCATTGCCGCGATCGCGCCGGCCGCTCCTTCGCACCTGACGCCGGGTCGAACGACGGGTCGGGTCTCATCTTTCTTAGCGGACCTACAAATAAACACCGTCGTGTCAGAAAGCCTGAGACCTGACCCCATCTTGAATCCCCGCTCACCAGACGATTTCACGGATTCTCGTAATTCCTTTGGTGGCCCGACACACTTAGCCCGAAACGCAAGTGAGGGAACTAGCTTACAAAATGCGACGCGTTAGCGTCGCTCCACTGTTATGAATCGCATTAACGGGCAACCGTCACTCAGCCGCCGCCGGGCAGCGGGCTTCGATCGCCAGTCGGGCCAGGTTGCGAGCGATTTCGATGGTGCCGGCGTCGCCCGTGACATGGCGCGTGACGTAGGCACCCTCCATAATCAGGCACAACTCGCGGGCCAACGAGCGTGGCTCGTCGGCGCCCGCTTCAACAGCCAGGGCATGCACGATCTCTTCAATTGCCTGCTTGTTGCTGGCGGCCAGCTGATGGGCCGGTTCCTGTGGCAAGGGAAACTCCATCGCCACATTCACAAAGATGCAGCCCTGGTAGTCGTCGGAATTGATAATCACCTCAACGACATCGAGTAGCGCGTAGAGCTGCCCGAGCGCCGTCGCACCACCGCGATCGCGAATCATGGTGCGGAACGTATCTTGCAGCCAGTTGTTCTGCATCTCAAGCGCCGCGAGCATCAAATCTTCTTTGCTGTCAAAGTGCTTGTAGAAGGCGGTTTTGCTAATCTCCACGTCGGAGAGCACTTGATCGATCCCGACGCTGCGAAAGCCATCGCGATAGAAACGACGTATCGAGGCTTCCACAAGACGTTGACGAGTCGGAATCTTGGCAGACATACGCGCCTTTCCAAAAAAACTTTTTGCTGTCCTCAGTGACTCATTCTAAAGGGATCGGCACACCTAAGTCGTTATGCGGTCGAGCGCAAAGCGGCCGAGGTTGACTACGAGTAAACCCCCAAAGGTTCACCTCAAGTCAACCATAAGTGTACCACAAGTAAACTGTTAACGACTCAGGAGCACACGATAATCTTCGCAGGCGAGGACACGATCGGCCACGAGGTCGAGTGATCGCTCGCTTCCATTTTCCCCGACTGGAGAGAACGATGAAACGCCTGCTATTTTTTGTTTACGGAGTCACGTGCTACCTATTGTTCCTAGGCATCTTCGCCTACATGGCCGGATTCGCCGGCAACTTCCTGGTGCCCAAATCGATCGACTCGATCGACGCCGCGGCAAGTGCGGAAACCACCGTGCCGCTCGCCGTCGCCGTGATTATCAATATCACGTTACTGTCGTTGTTCGCATTGCAACATTCCGTGATGGCCCGCCCGGCCTTCAAGCGAATTTGGACTCAAATCGTTCCGGAGCCGATTGAACGCAGCACCTATGTGCTGCTCACGTGCGTGGTGACCGCGCTGCTCATGTGGCGCTGGCAACCAATGAATGCCGTTGTTTGGGATGTACATACCCCATGGCTGCGTTCAACGCTGTGGACCATGTTTGCCATTGGCTGGTTGGCCGTTCCGCTGGTGAGCCTGTTGATCAATCACTTTGACCTGTTCGGCCTACGGCAAGTCTGGCTCTACCTGCGTGGCAAAGAGTACGCGCCGCTGCCTTTCCGCACTCCGCTCGTCTATCGACGAGTACGACACCCGCTGTACCTGGCCTGGGCGATGTTCTTCTGGGCTACGCCGACGATGACCGCTGGGCATCTGTTGTTTGCAGGCGTGTTGACGTTGTACATGGGTCTGGCCGCGATCGTTGAAGAACGAGATTTGATTGCCCACTTCGGCGAGCAATACCGTGCCTACCGTCGACGCGTGCCGATGTTCGTTCCGAACCTTGGCGCCACGAGTGAAGCGGCTGCCACGGCCACGACGAATAACGGTGTCACCGAAACCGCTGCCGCCACAACCACGGGCAATAGCGCATCCAGTGCGGCACGCGTGCCCGCTCCCTCGCGTGGCTGTGGCTGCCTGCCGGCGGCGATCACGAGCGACAATGAATCGGTCTTCGGCGGAGACACGGAGGTGTGCAATGCCTAACGCATCTCGCAAGAACAAGAGGAACCGGTTGTCTCAAGCACATCTCGACCTCCAAGTTTTGCGTGACGTCGGGTGGTGGCACTGGACAGCAACCATTCCGCTACTGGTCCTACACCTGACTGGTCACGGTACCGTGAGCGGCATCCCTTGGGCGATTGTCACGGCCGGCCTGCTGTCGGCCGCGGTGGGCGGATACTTCTTCGCCCGCATCCGTCAACTCAAACCGTACCCGGTGCAAGTCCGCATCGCGTACATTGCTTGGCTGGCGGTGGGACTGTACCCGAACATGGGCTGGATGCACTGGATCCAGCTGTTCGGCACCTCGGCCATGGTTGCGGTCGGCTACTGTCCGTTGATTCGCATGTTGAGCCTGTTACCGCTGAATCGCACGGAACGCTTTTCGTTGCCGCTCGTGTGGCGGGCGATGTTCGTCGATCCGTGTGCCGGCGGATTGATCGCCTGGCGGGCGGACGGACCTGCGGCAGGTGCCTGTTGCTCGATCAAGCGACCAGCGACGGCATTCGCCTGTTCCGTTCCCACGCCAGGCTGTGGTAATGTCGCGACCGCGTCGTGCACACTACCAGAATCGCGATCGAAACCTTCGCTGGAGGATACGCATCATGCCACAGCTAATTAAAAGCCCGACCATCATCGAGGCGTGCGGCAATAAGCCGAAACGGATCGAAGAGTTCGTCGGTCGGGTAAACTCGCAAGAGACGGGCGTCAGTATCGCCCGTATGGTCTCACCGAGTGGTTGGATCGAGCCGGCTCAGCAACCGGAGTTTGATGAATTCACGCTCGTCCTCCGCGGCACGCTTTGTGTCATGTCGGGCGAAGGTGAGGAAGGCACGCTAACGGTGTCGGCCGGCCAAGCGGTGGTCGCGAGGGCAGGAGAAACCGTCCGTTACAGCACCCCCGGTGCCGACGGTGCCGAGTACATTGCGATCTGCCTGCCGGCATTTTCGCCCGAGACGGTTCATCGGCAGGAGGATGATGGCGACACCCTTGCGTGAATCTCGCAAGGGCATGCAACACAGGCGTGGAGGGCCGCCGTTACCGATAGCGCGTTTTCGAGAGCGCGACCATCGGGCGGTGGCCCTTTCGCGCTGGGCACGCTCGGCACTTACGGATGCCCAGCGACGCGCCGGTTCTTGCGGCTCGTCGGCCGGGCAAGCTGAACCGATCCCCGCGCCAGCGCTACGTCTTGGCGGCTCCACTGGCGACCGCCTCCTGCATGACTTGAAGAACGTCGGTCGAGTCGCCAGCAGAGAGTCGCTCAAGTAACCAGGAAACTTGCTCCTCGGCCAGCGGCCTGGAGAACAGAAACCCTTGTCCCAAGCGGCAGCCAAGTTCGATCAGTTGCGCGCATTGTTCTTCGGTTTCGATTCCCTCGGCAACCACGTCGATATCGAGATTGTTCGCCAGATATAGAATCGAACGAACGATCGCTGCGTTGTGGGCCGAGCGCGTCATCTTGTCGACAAAGGACCGGTCGATTTTGAAGGCGTCCAATGGCAGACGGTGTAGCGATGCCAGCGACGAATAGCCGGTACCAAAATCGTCGATCACGATATTGAATCCCCGTTTACGAAGCCGCTTCAGCAGCTCCGCAGCTTCCTCGGGGTTTTCTGCGATCGTACTCTCGGTGATTTCAATGCGGACGTCCCGCGGTTGAAGACCCGACTGCGACAAGGCATCGGTGACGTCGCCGAACAGATCGCCATAGCAGAGTTGCCGCTGCGAGACATTGACGCTGACTGTGAGCGAGTCGAAGCCGTCGAATTGTTCTCGCCAGCGAGCCAGATCGCAGCAGGCCATTCGCAACACGGCGCGACCCACCGGCACGATCAGCCCCGTCTCTTCGGCCACGGGAATAAACTCCGATGGTGATACCATGCCGCGTTCCGGATGATGCCAACGGGCAAGTGCTTCAAAACCAACCAGGTGGCCGTCATGAATATCTACGATCGGTTGGTAGTGTAGAAAAATCTCGCCCCGCTCTGCGGCACGTCGTAGCTGATTCTCCAGATCCAATCGATCGGATGCTTGCTGCTGCATGACGGGGTTGTAAACCTCGAAACGCGACTTGCCGTCCGCCTTGGCCTGATACATGGCGGTATCTGCCTCGCGCAATATGTCTTCCACATTGTCTTGATTGGGCGACACAAAGCTGATTCCCAAGCTGGCCGTGGCGAATACCTCGCGTCCGGCACCAAGTGAAAACGGCGCCGTGATCGAATCGATGATCCGCGCCGCAATGGCTTCCGCCGCCGCTCGCGATTCAACGTTTTCTAGCAGGATCGCAAACTCGTCTCCGCCCAGGCGAGCCACGGTCGACTCGGTCGCTCGCACGCAACTCTCGAAACGACGAGCCACGGAGATCAACAACTGGTCACCGACATCGTGGCCGAGACTGTCGTTGACTAGCTTGAAGTTGTCGAGGTCGAGATAGATGACGGCGAAACTGCGCGAGGGATCCCGCTCATATCGGCTCACACATTGCCGCGTTCGGTCCAAGAACATCAGTCGATTCGGAAGGCCCGTCAGGGCGTCCGCAACTTTTCCTTCTGTAATATCGGTCAACGAACCAGCGATTCGCACGGCACGGGACTCGTCGTCACGGACGGCCAGTCCTCGACAAAGCATCCAGCGATAGTTGCCATCCTCATGACGCATTCGCTGTTCGACTTGAAATTGAGGCGTATCTCCCTGGAGGTGGGACTTCAGTTCCTCTTCAACGCGCGACCGATCCTCGGCATGAATTCGATTCATCCATTCGTACGGCCCGGTCAGATGAGTATCCGCGTCGATACCCAGCATCTCTTTCCAGCGGGTGGAGAAATGGATTTCGTCCTCCACAAGATTCCAATCCCACAGCCCGTCGTTCGACCCTCGTGCTGCGAGAGCGTAACGCAGTTCGCTTTCGCGTAGCGCTAGCAGCGCCTGCCGCAACTTCATTTGCGTTCCGATTCGCGCGACCACAGCATCGACATCAATGGGCTTTGTCAGGTAGTCGTTCGCTCCCGATTCAAACGCCTTCAAGAGCTTGGCGGTCTCGTCGGCCGCGGTCACCATGATGACAGGCAGCTCCGATTCGTCGTATTTCGCACGCAACGCGCGCAACACGTCGAATCCGTCCATGCCGGGCATCACGATGTCTAGCAGCACTAGATCGGGAGAATGTTCCTCCGATAGCCGCAATGCTTCGGCGCCGTCCGATGCGGCTAGGGCCTGGAATCCATGACGCTCTAGTAACTTTGAGAGCATGGTCCGATTCAAACGCTCATCATCAACGACCAGCACCTTTCCGAACGAAGCGTCGGGGGTAGCCCCTTCTTTTAGGACGCCGTTCTCTATATCGCTGCCCTCTGTGACATTAGACGGCGTGGTGCTGACTTCCCACGAAGTGGAATCTGAATGCCGGTGCGCGTTGTCCATTTTCATTTTGTATATGCCAATCTCGATAAGCAAGAACGCGTCGACTGAAAGGTCGTTTAGTGAGACTTCGAGCGCACCTTCTGCCAGACAATCAACTTGCTATGAATGTGCCCAAGGGTTCATCGTGATGCGAGGAGCGCGCGGCGAAACGCACACTTGGCTCCCGGCGTTGTAGAAAAGAATAGGCCACGTCGAGGACCGCTCGGCAGGCGAAACCGGTTTTGCGCCTTCTGCACAATTCCCTTTCCAGTCGCATGGATCACGCACTCAGTCGCTTGCGCTTAGGCGCAAACGGGGCGATCGCAACGCACATAACCGGCACACCGCGCCGTTGCAGATTGCATCCAATGCGCATTTCTGCGCCTGTTGTAAAAAAGCAACCTACGATTCTTTCGTTGGCCAGCGGGCAAACGCGCAACGGCACCCTTGTGTGTCGATTCCGCTCACCATATTCGGCCATCTCCCACCAAGATTTCGTGCATCCCCCAAACTGCATGCCCACCATGAACGTCCGACTTGCGCTGGCTACAGCAATATGGAGTGCTCTCGTCGCGGGCGGCGTCTACGCCATGCTCGACTACGAAATGACTCCGAGCGCCAGCGGACAACCACCGAGCACCTGGCCAGCCGACGTATCGCTGGCCCCGCCGTCAGATCGTCCGACGCTGGTGATGTTCGCGCATCCACACTGTCCGTGCACGCGGGCCAGCATCCGAGAACTCTCGCTTCTGATGGCCAACGCGGTCGATTCCGTACAGGCATATGTCATCTTTCCGCAGCCATCTGCGAAGTTGGCGGCGTGGACTGAGACGGACATCTGGGAGTCCGCGCAAAGAATCCCCGGCGTTCACGTCGTGGCCGACGAGGGCGAACGGCTAACTCGTCGTTTCGCAATGCAAACGTCGGGCGAGACCCTCTTGTACGACCAGCACGGAGCACTCCAGTTCCATGGTGGCGTAACCGCTTCGCGCGGCCATCAAGGTGAAAACGTGGGGCGCACCTCGCTCCTCTCCTTTATCCAACAACGCCGGTCGACAACGTCGTCGACCTTGGTATTCGGATGCCCGCTCAGCGAACATTCGACGAACACTTCAATTGAGGAATAGTCATGGCCAGCGCCAGCAACCTTTCCAAAACGAGCGACCTCGATTCGGCACAAGCTGCCCGCACGAACGAACTGTTTTGTCAGCAGCGGAAAGATTTGTATCAAAGCACGGACCGCATGTTCGCGGCATTGATGATCTTTCAGTGGCTGGCCGCCGTCGGAGCCGCCTATTGGGTTTCACCCTACACTTGGATCGGGACAACCAGCCAGATTCACACGCACGTCTGGATGGCGATCGGTTTTGGCGGCTTGTTGACCGTGCTGCCGGTCTATTTGGCTTGGAAGCACGCCGGCGAGGCCGTTACACGGTACACAATCGCCGTCGCGCAGATGCTATTCTCGGCACTGCTAATCCACGTTTCTGGGGGGCGAATAGAAACTCACTTCCACGTCTTTGGTTCGCTGGCCTTCCTGGCCATTTACCGCGACTGGCGCGTGTTGATTCCGGCAACGGCCGTGACGGCCGTCGATCACATCTGCCGTGGATATTTTTGGCCACAGTCGGTCTATGGCGAACTGGCTGTCAGCCAATGGCGCTGGCTCGAACACGCAGGCTGGGTCATCTTTGAAGATTTCTTCCTGGTTATCTCCTGTCATCACAGCGCTCGCGAAATGTGGCGAGTCGCTCGTCGAACCGCGGAACTGGAATCGACGAATCGCACCGTTGAAGACAAAATTCGCCTACGTACCGGCGAGCTGCGAGAAGCCGTTGAAGCGGCCGAATCTGCCAGCCAAGCCAAGAGTCAGTTCCTGGCCAACATGAGCCACGAGATTCGCACGCCGATGAACGGCATCATCGGACTCACGGAACTGCTTTTGGAAACCGAGCTCAGCCAAGACCAAATGCGGCAGCTGCGGCTGGTCTCAACGTCGGCCGATTCACTCATGAAAGTTCTCAACGACATCCTCGACTTCTCCAAGATCGAAGCTGGCAAAATGGAGCTCGATCCGGTCACATTCGACCTAAGAGACATGGTCGGCGACATGATGCGTCTATTCGCCGTCCGCGCCAACGAAAAGGCCTTGGAACTTGCCTATCGAGTCAATCAGAACGTGCCGGACGTCGTTGTCGGTGATGATGGTCGCCTGCGACAGGTCTTGGTAAATCTCGTCGGCAACGCGATCAAGTTCACGGAAGAAGGAGAAGTCTTCGTCAACGTCGATATCGAAGAACGAACGGAGACCGAATTCTGCCTGCACCTTTCGGTACAAGATACCGGTGTCGGAATCCCACAAGCCGTGCAAGATGCAATTTTCGAGTCATTCACTCAAGCCGATGGCACGATGACCCGTAAATATGGCGGCACCGGACTGGGACTCTCGATCACGCGTCGCCTGATCGAAATGATGGGCGGTCGCATTTGGGTCGAAAGCGAAGTCGATCGCGGCAGTACCTTCCACTTCACGATTCGCGTCGAGCACGCCACTCGCATGGAACAACTCAAGGCAAACTCGAGACGACAAATTGTCTCGCTCGAAAACCTGCGTGTGCTGGTGGTCGACGACCATGCCACCAATCGTCTGATTTTGGAGGAGATGACCACCGCCTGGCGAATGCAACCGACGATGGTCGATTCCGGCCCCGCGGCACTCGAAGCGATGGACGCCGCGGTCAAAGCTGGCCAACCTTACTCGCTGATGCTTCTCGACGCCCACATGCCAGAAATGGACGGTTTTGAAGTTGCCGAGCAAATCAGGAATTCGTCTCGCTACGCCGACACGAAGCTAATGATGCTTAGCTCCGATGACCGGGGGAGTTCCGTAACGCGATCTCGCGAACTCGGACTGGCCGCGCACTTAATCAAACCACTTAAACAATCCGAGTTGCTTGACTCGATCATTAACGTCATGCATCTCACGGATGAGGATGAAGCTGATTCCAACGCTTCCGCCGCTCCGACGCAGCGTCTGCTGCCACCGGAGCTGCGTCCCAAGAACAGCATGCGACTTCTGCTCGCGGAGGATAACTTCGTCAACCAACAATTGATGCTCCGCGTCTTGGAACGCGAAGGGCACGAAGTGCTTATCGCCAACAACGGCGAAGAAGCGGTCGCGATTACCGCATCGGAGCAAGTCGACGCCGTTCTCATGGATGTCCAGATGCCAATCATGGATGGCTACGAAGCGACGAAAGCCATCCGCGATCGCGAGCAGAACGAAGGCGGTCGCTTGCCAATTATCGCACTCACGGCTCACGCCATGAGCGGTGACCGCGAAAAATGCCTGGGCGCCGGCATGGACGATTACGTGACCAAGCCGATTCAGATCGACAAGCTAATGGAAGTTCTCAACAAGACAAGAACCCAACCTCGTCCGAAGCGGTCCGCGGAGAAGGTCACCGCCGTTCTCTCCGATAACATCGATCGCCAGCACCTAGAACGCGTTTCCGGTTTAGATCCCGACTTCATGGCGACGATGATCGAAATCTTTGAAGACGACTACCCCAAACACCTGGCCGATCTACACGAAGCCTTGGGCACGAAGGATTATCCTCGACTGCAGAAGGCGGCTCATTCACTCAAGGGAAGTTCCGCCAACCTGGGTGGAACGCGAGCCTCGGCAGCCGCCTTGGCCATCGAGAACATGGCCCGCTCCGAAGAGCTCTCCTCGGCGGACGACGCCGTGGCCGCGCTCGAATCGGAACTCACCGATTTGGTCGGTGCATTGAACGAATTCGCCGCGGGCATGGAACCCACGCCCGCTTAGTCTGCTAGTCTGCGCGCCTGCCGTGCGAGAGCAGGGCGTTTGATGGGAACAGTCCGAGCCGCGGAAACCAGGGGCCGAGCCGCGGAAACCAGGGGCCGAGCCGCGGAAACCGGGGCTTGCCTCAGGAAATGAAGCCCCTGGCACAACCGCTTCGTCAGCACGTTTCCGTGCAAGCGATACAACCGGCACGAGGTGCCCGGGGGCTCGACAGGCACCATCTCTTCTGTCGCTACCACCGCCACGTCTTACCGAACTGGAACCACGCACGGGCCGAACGCAAGGCGAGCAATCGATTCGGTAAGGTCGTTCCACTTGTGCCATTTCTTGCGCACTTGAAATCGGCACATTCGAGCGAAGCGTCGTTAGGCGTGGCGATTACTGAGAACGAACCACCAGTGGAATGCGCTTGAGCGACCGAGAATTTTCTCTGCCAAGACGTTTCGCCCGTTTCTACCGTATTCCGTTTCTCTCTGCGGCCGATGTCCAAGTTGGTGCGTCACGGAAATTTCGTGACCGGTCAAGGAACGTTGTTGAAGGAGTCATCGTCGTGAAACATTTACCATTTCTATCCCTCGCACGCGGACGACGCGGCGCCAGCTACCGCCACCTGGTGGCGTGTGCGGCAGGCCTTTGCGTCCTCGTCAGTGCGGCAACGGCGCACGCGCAATACGGACATTATCCGTATCCGCAGACACAAACGCAGCCGCAGCGTTATGCCACGCACTATGGAAACCCAAGCACGTTCGGCTACGGCCCGGCCGTCGCCCAGAATCAAACAGGAACGCTGTTCCCACGTGGAGCTTCCTACTACGATCCCGCCTCGGCTGCCGATCCAGTACCACTGCCGGCACCGCAACCAGAACAGGTCAACCGCCCCGAAGCTGGGGAATACAATCCCACCGACGGCTTGTGGTCCGGTGGCAATTGCGCCGACGGAAGCTGCGGCACCTGCGACATCGGCTGCAATCCTTGCGGCTGCAATCCGTGGTATGTCAGCTTGTATGCCTTGAGCATGAATCGTGACATGGCCAACCGAGTTTGGACCTCTTACGAGTCGGGCAATAACCCGAATCAGCTCACCAATACCCAAGACGTCGATACCGATTGGGTGAGCGGTGGGGAGCTTGTCATCGGCCGCTGTCTGCCTTGTCTTTGCGGTTGGTCGCTGGAAGGTCGCTATTGGCAGCTGGACGACATGAATGGCTACAATAGCACCACGCATGCCAGCACCGTGAGCACGCCGTTCGACGTCTCGGGTATTGAGTTTGGTGCCACCGGCGCCGGAGCTTGGTTCGATGGTGCCGACGAGCATCGCCTCAGCCGCGACAATCAGATTTACAACTTCGAAGTCAATCTGGTCCGCAATGTCGGCTGCAATGGCTGCGATTGCGGTCCCTGGCAAGTTGGCGGTATCGTCGGTTTTCGCTACTTCAAGTTCGACGAAAACCTCCGGTTTAGCTCGCTAGCCAACGGTGGTTCGTGGAATACGGCGACCGATCACGCCCACATCGAAGACGACATCAGCAACGAGCTTTTCGGCTTCCAGGTGGGTGCTAACATCCGTCGCTGCTTCTGCAAGAACTGGGCGTTCACCTTCACCCCGAAGGTCGGCGTCTTCGCCAATCACATCGAGAACCGCTACAACATTTATCGTGGTGACGGACTCGCGGCCACGCCAACTGCCGCTAGCCTCGCGACCGGTTCTTATCCCGTCGATGGCGAAGCCGACAAGCTCTCGCTGATGCTTGAAGCCAACTTCGGTCTGGCCTGGCAAATCAGCTGCCGTTGGGAAGCTACCTTCGGCTACCGCGTGATGGCTTTCACCGGCATGGGCCTGGCTGACAACCAGCTTGAGACCTATGTGGTCGACTTTCCCGAGTTTGCGGACGTCAGCACCAACGGTCACCTCCTCCTCCACGGCGGATACGCTGGTTTGACCTACCGCTTCTAGCAAACGGCTTCTAGAATACGGCGGCAGGCTCTAACCGGGAGCAATTCCGGTAGCCTAGCCGAGTAACAACCAACCCCACGCGTCTCTGGCCCATCTTCGGGCTGGCGACCGTGGGGTTTTTTCGTGCTCCCATGCCCGGCAGCGCATTTCAATGTGGCATGCCCGAAAAGCGGCTCAGCCGGTTTCAGCTCTGGATCCCTGAGCTTCAGTAGGTGGCCGCAGAAGGCCGCCTGAGGGGGGGGGGGAAGAAAAGAGCACGCCCGGTAGGATTCGAACCTACAACCCTCGGTTCCGAAGACCGATGCGCTATCCAATTGCGCCACGGGCGCGTGACTCTTTATTCCCATACGATACGTCCTGGCGGCTTCTTTTTCAATGTGCCACACATGGCGGGCGAGAGTCCGCCTGACGGCCCTATCGTCTGGCCGCCGCTAGCCCCTCACAGCTGTCATGGCCAAGAGTGCGCGATCGGCCACAATCAGATCCCGGCCAGCGCGGTCAATTCGAGCCTCACAGACTTGACCGGTCGCGCGGTGCGGTGATACAAAACACGCTCCGCGTCCTTCCTTCCTGCTAGCCATTTCGGGCAATTCCACCGGTGCATATCACGCTACGAATCCTCGACGGTGCCGATCAGGGCCGAGTCTTCAAGGAACTGACTCCGCCCGTCACCATCGGCCGCGAAGAAGGCAATACCATCCAGCTCAACGACGAGCGGGTGAGCCGCTTTCACGTCAAGATTCAGGAGGATCAGGATAAGACCATCCTCACTGACCTGGAAAGCACCAACGGCACCAAGGTCAACGGCGACGAGATCCGCCTCCGGATTCTGCGATATGGCGATCTGATCACCATCGGCCGGTCCCTGCTACTCTACGGAAGCGAGGAGCAGATCGCCGAGCGATTGGCCGATCTCCGCGAGCAGGGTGCCGACGGACAAACGCTCTCGCCCGAAGATCTCGACAATCTCGACCGGGCGGCCTCGCTCGACTTCGAGCTTTCCTGGCATCAGGATTCCGAGATCCAGGCCACGCTCCATTCGCTGCAGACGCCGGAGCTGCCGGAAGGACTCAGCCCCGGCCAAGCGGCCCAGCTGTCAGAGCTGCTGGAGTACATGCACCTGCGGCTGCGTGATCTCTTAGAGACGGTCGAGATGGACGACTCGGAAGAGCATGTCACGCTTGCCCAACGGCAGTGGCAAAACGTGCTCGATCTCAATGCCCGCATCGCCGTCTACTTGCGACACATCTCCGACCCGCCGAGCCAAGATTTGTAGCGGCCGAAGTTTTCTTGGCACGCCCTTCAGTGTTTGGGCGCGCCTTTGTTTGGGGCGTGCCAGTGTTCGGGAGGGCGAAGTCCTGCCCAGCCGCAAATACATGGGAGGGCGAGGCTCCTGCCGAGCCATGGTGGTTCAGCGAGTGGAGGCACCATCTTTCTGTTCTGGGGTGGTCTCCCGACCGCCCCACCTGGGTGCCACTGGCTCTGCCAGTGCTAGATCACACGTTCCACCGTGTGTGCCTGCCACTGGTAGCTTGCTAGTGAGTGCTCGTCGAAGCGAATTCCGATTCCCCGCCCACTTTGTCGAAAACGTACGACGTTTGTGCGCAGCATGTTCGGCAGATGTTCAAGGGTTGTTCGATAAATGTTCAACCGATGTTCGTTCACCGCCGTCTGCAAACATTTTGCCGCCCGTTCGACCACTTTCACGGCCAAAGACGGATCGGGAGGGCGAGGCCGAGCGCCGAGTCGTGGCTACGCTTCGAGTTGACACACCACTGCCCAGCAATGCCCTTAACCCGAAGCGTGAGCGAGGGACACGACCAAGCCGGGTTTCTAAACTGCACTGGTAGCAAGCTACCAGTGGCACCCCTAGTGCACCGGGGAATCGCAGCTACCTCTTCGCATTCCGTTGCCTCGCCACTCAGGCCTCAAGCCTTTCGAATTGTCAAAGAACAAGCGTGCGGGTCGTCGCGTATATTGCACATGCCTCTCCTGCCTTGGAGACCTTCGGTCGATTCCCTGGGCCGGTCCGGAGACCAGCCCATAACGTGCTTCGACTACCGCCCTGCGCTCGGCCGCTATTCCCAGCGGCCGTGCTCAGTTGCTACTGCAACAACCGTGTGCAGCGGGAATGATTATGCACAGACCGGTGTTCAGATCAAGCAAATTTTGTTGCCACGGCGTGAGCTGCAAACAGACGTCATGCCACGTCATACGAACGTTGAACACGTGCGGAACACCGGCCGAACAGCCGCAAGAACGATGTCGAACACGGATGGATTCTCTAGTGCAGGACTAACCATCAGACACAACATGCGGTCGACCGCTTGCAAATCAGCTGCCGGACACCGCCGCGCAAAAAAAATGCCGCAGGTCTTACGAGCTGCGGCGGTCGCTCCGTAGAGCGTTGCCTGCGAATTCTTCTTCTTGTTACGAAAAGGATTCGCGGACTGAGATTGGTTACACTGACCAGATTATCTGGTACGATCGAGGGGAGGTCAAGTGCTGGGTGGCATTTTTCTGAAACAGCTAAGGGCAAATATCGTGGCAGGCACCATTCTCGGTCTCGACATGGGACCAAATTCCATCGGCTGGGCACTTATCAACGAACAAGACGAAGCAATTGTTGATCTCGGCGTCCGCATTTTCCCAGAGGGTGTCGAAAATTTCGATACAAGCAAGGAAAAATCTCGTAGCGAGAATCGACGTCTCGCGCGCGGTGCCCGCCGCCAAACCACCCGTCGCGGCCGTCGAAAACGCGAACTACGGGACGCACTCATAACGGCGGAGCTATTCCCAACGGACCTCAAGGAACAAGAACGCCTATACACAACGAATCCTTACGAGCTCCGCACCCGGGCGCTCGACGAAGAACTCCGTCCCCACGAGATCGGACGTGTCCTCCTGCACCTCAATCAGCGTCGAGGATTCCTGTCGAATCGCAGGATGGATCGCTCCGACAGCGAGGCCGAAGGCATGCTGGCGGAAATGAGCGAATTGGCCCAACAAATCGAAGCCAGCGGGTCGCGAACCCTCGGTGAGTACCTGTACCGCAAGCACGATCATTTTGACCATGCACAACGCAGCGACGACGATCACGTCCGCAGGCGGCACACGCGGCGGGTCATGCTAGAAACGGAGTTCGACGCCATCTGGGAGTCCCAATCCAAGTTCCATTCCAATCTTCTAACGCCAGAGCTTTGCTTCGGTCAGATCGGTCGGCAAGACTATCCCGTTAAGCCACGCCCGTGTCCTAAGGGGCTCAGTCTCTTAGAGGCCTTTGGCATCCACGGCATGATCTTCTTTCAGCGGCCCATGTACTGGCCCAAATCGGTTATCGGTCTCTGTGAGCTCGAACCCAAGCAAAAGCGCTGTCCGAAGGCCGATCGCCACTTCCAAAGATGCCGTCTTCTTCAGGAAGTCAACAACCTCCGGCTCGCCGACAATAGCGCGCGAATCGAACGGAAGCTAACGGATGAAGAGCGGCTTCTCTTACTGGACAATCTACTTCGCAAGAAGGAACTCAAATTCGACAAAATGCGCGAACTACTTGGCCAGCTGCCAGACAACCCGGCGCCGGAACAGATCCATTTCACGCTGGAACGTGGTAAACGTACCAAAATGCAGGGCATGCCCGTCGATGCACTGATGGCCGGCAAGAAGATTAACGGAGCCGCTTGGCACAAGCGTCCCGAGGAAGAAAAGGATACCATCATTCGCCTGCTGATCGACAACGAACGGGACGATGACGTACTGGCGGAACGCCTGACAAATGAATTCGGCTTCACTCCTGCACAAGCTGATGAGGCGCTCAAAGCCGACTTCCCTGACGGCTACGGCAACCTCTCGCTGCTGGCAATCGATAAGCTGCTACCCCATTTGGAACGAGGCCTCATCTACCAGGGCAAGAGCGACCAGGAGGAGAGTGCCTTACACGCAGCTGGGTATCTTCGCCGAGACGAACTAAAACGCCGACTCTTCGACCGGCTTCCCAACCCGGCAAGAATGAACCCTCGCAATTGTCCTCTGGGCGAAATCCCCAATCCGGTCGTGCGACGGGCGTTGGTTGAGCTACGCAAACTCGTCAACGCCATCATTCGCGAATACGGCAAGCCGGACGCAGTTCACGTGGAAATGGCGAGATCGATCCAAATGGGCCAAGACGCTCGCCGCAAATACAACACGTTTACCCGTGAGAGAGAAAAACAGCGGGACCATGCCGCCGACGAGATTCGCAAGATCAAATCAACCTTTCCGGCCCAGGCATCACTCCGCGTCAATCGTGACAGTATCCTGCGGTATCTGCTTTGGCAGGAGCAGAAAACCGACTGCATCTATTGCGGCAAGAAGATCAGCCAACAACAACTCTTTGGCGGCGACACCGATATTGACCACATCCTGCCACGCTACCGGTCGCTGGACGACTCGCAGTCGAACAAAGTAATTTGCCATCGTCGCTGCAACCACGACAAGTCCGACAAGACTCCTTACGAATGGCTGGCCTCGACCGATCCGCAGCGCTACGAACAGATCTGCCAACGCGCCAGCGCTCTCGTTCGCCAGCGACTGATGCCCTATGGCAAGTATCGCAAGTTCCTGCAAAGAAACCTGAACTTGGACGATTTTGTCGCCAGACAACTCAACGACACCGCCTACATCTCTAAGGTTACTGCCGAATACCTGCGCTGCCTGTTCGAGAAGGACCACTTTGTGCTCGGCATCAAAGGGCAACAGACGGCCACCTTACGCTGGCAATGGGGCCTCAATACGATCCTGCGAGACGACGGTGAAGACCGCAAGAGCCGAGATGACCACCGGCATCACGCCGTCGACGCGCTCGTCGTCGCGCTGACCAATCGCTCCCGCCTGCACTCCCTTGCCGAAATCCGCAAGACTGACGGATTCGATCACGAAACGGGCGAAGTCTTTACCCTGCCACGACCCTGGGACAACTTCCGGAAAGACGTCGAACAACGCGTAGCGAACATCAATGTCTCCCACCGAGTGCAACGCAACGTGGCGGGGGGACTGCATGACGAAATGCCCTTCGGCACCACCGACAAGCCTGGTGTATTTGTCAAACGCAAGCCGATTATCGACCTCTCGGCAAACGAAATTGAAAAGAAGATTCGCGACGGCGGTATCAAGAAGACTATCCTTGACCACCTGAAGAGCAAGGGCATTGAGATCGAAAATGGAAAGAAGCCAACGGCCAAACATCTCAAAGAAGCCCTGGCAGACGTTCGCATGCCCTCGGGCGTACCTATCAAAAAGGTTCGCCTTAGAGTTCCCAACGAAACGGTAACTCCTATCCGCGAGGAGAAAGCGGAGGATCTTGAGAGCCCCACCGTCATCGCGCACGTCTGCCCCGGCGACAACCACCACGCTTGTATCTTTGAGTGGGAAGAGAAGGGCAAGCCCAAACGGGACGCCGAATACGTGAGCCGGCTGGAAGCAAGTCGTCGCATCCGGCGAGACGTTCGTGAATCTCTCGTCCGCAGACAACACAGCAAACGACCTGAAGCAAGATTCCTAATGTCGCTCAGCCCGGGGGACAGCGTACTCGCCGAGATCGACGGGACCGAACGCCTGATGATCGTTAGCACCCTTGTTTCTACTCAGAAACGAATCCACCTCGTCGATTCGCGAGATGCGCGTCGATCCGGGGCCAAGAAGGATCTCGGCACAACTCCCAATTCGTTAATCGCGAAATACAAGGCCCGCAAAGTTACCGTCGATCTCTTGGGTCGAATTCGCTGGGCGAACGACTAGTTTTTTCTGGAAACTAGCTTTCGGGATCGCTACACTGAAGACTCGCCGCTCGGACGCGCTGCGGCTCCACGGATGGTCCTGACACTTCGATTCGACACAGCTCGCACAATCGCGCGGGCTGGGGCCGAAACAAAAATCGAAACAGGACCGGTAACGTGATTAAACGTACTGTCGAGATCTCCCGCGAGGCGGCCCACCTCACCGTGCGTCAGAAGCAGCTGCTCGTTCTTCGCGACGAGCAAACGGCCGGCTCGATTCCCTGTGAAGATATTGGTGTCGTGCTCGTCGACCACCCCGGCGTGACCTACTCGCACGCCATGCTGGCATCGCTGGCCGACTCGGGGGCAACGCTCATCGTCTGTGGCCGCAATCATCTTCCCACAGCCGTATTACTTCCTCTCGCAGATCACACGCAAGTCGTCTGGAGAATCAATGAACAACTCGGCGCCAGCAAACCGCTAAGAAAATCACTTTGGAAGCAGCTTGTTCAAGCCAAGATCCGTGCACAGGCAGCTAATCTCGCAACAACATGCCCGGCCAAGAACAAACTGCTCGATCTGGCCCGCTCCGTTCGGTCCGGCGATCCGTCGAACGTCGAAGCCCAGGCCGCGCGGGTCTATTGGACCAACTATCGACCCGTTGAAACATTCCGCCGCGACCCCGGGGGCGAAGAACTCAATGCCTTGTTGAATTACGGCTACGCCGTTGTGCGTGCGGCAACCGCCCGCGCCGTTGTTGCCGCTGGATTATTGCCGGCCATCGGACTGCACCATCATAATCGCTCGAACGCCTTCTGTTTGGCGGACGACCTGATGGAACCGTTGCGACCCGTGGTCGACGATCGCGCTCGCGACCTTTACGAACAAGGCTATCGGGAGGTTACCCCCGAAGCCAAGGCAGAGCTGCTCAAGGTCTTGGCGGAGCCGGTTCAAATGGGCGATGAACAGGGCCCCTTGATGACCAACCTGCATCGCATGGCTCGTTCGCTAGTGCGATGCTTTCAAGGCGAATCCAAGAAACTGAACATCCCCGTCTGGAGACCGCCCAAACAGGAAGAACCACGGATGGACGGCACGAAGACAACAGGCTCACCACGATGTTAATCACCGGGTACCGATGCATGTGGATCGTCGCCATGTTTGATCTCCCGACCGACACGCCAAGGGCACGCCGGGAGTATACCCATTTCCGCAAACACCTGATCGAAGATGGCTTTACGATGATGCAGTATTCGGTCTATGCTCGGCATTGCCCTAGCAAGGAAAATGCCGAAGTCCACGTCGAACGAATCCGCCGGAACTTGCCACCGGATGGCGAAGTTCGCGTGCTGACGTTCACCGATAAGCAGTTCGAACGAATGATGGTTTTCTGGGGAAAAACTCGCCAAGCAGCGGAGGAAGCCCCGTGCCAACTGGAACTTTTCTAACCGCGATTTACTCCTATCTCATTGTTTTGCAGCAGTTTGCGACGCAGGTAGTGTAACCAATCTCAGCCCGCGACCAATCCGCAACCATTGACGGCGTTGGGTGATTCCCATTCGGAGTGTAACCAATCTCAGCCCGCGACCAATCCGCAACCCTGCGGCCTGACGACGCGAACTCTCCCGGAGTGTAACCAATCTCAGCCCGCGACCAATCCGCAACCATTCGATTAGTGGAGTCGAGATTAAAAACAGTGTAACCAATCTCAGCCCGCGACCAATCCGCAACCCCAGTGGCTGCCACTCCTGCTGCGGTTGCAGTGTAACCAATCTCAGCCCGCGACCAATCCGCAACAAATGGCTCGACCAGTCCTGCGCGAACGGCAGTGTAACCAATCTCAGCCCGCGACCAATCCGCAACGGTTACCTGTTCTTCCGCCTTCTCGGCTCGAGTGTAACCAATCTCAGCCCGCGACCAATCCGCAACATGCAATAATAAAGAGGCATCTTGTTGCTCAGTGTAACCAATCTCAGCCCGCGACCAATCCGCAACAGCAGACGGACGCGAGTATCAGATAGCTCAAGTGTAACCAATCTCAGCCCGCGACCAATCCGCAACGCTTCGCAGTCGTAACCGGCGATTGTCTCTAGTGTAACCAATCTCAGCCCGCGACCAATCCGCAACCAACTTGTTAGCGGGTCTCGCATCGCCGCAAGTGTAACCAATCTCAGCCCGCGACCAATCCGCAACAACGGGCGACCAACGTGGGTGACGCTCAATAGTGTAACCAATCTCAGCCCGCGACCAATCCGCAACGTATTGCCGACAAACTGCATAAGGAAGAATAGTGTAACCAATCTCAGCCCGCGACCAATCCGCAACATTGTAATGTCGAGCCAAGCCATACCGATGGAGTGTAACCAATCTCAGCCCGCGACCAATCCGCAACGGGGTATTAGGACATGCTGCAAGCAATTGAAGTGTAACCAATCTCAGCCCGCGACCAATCCGCAACGCCTTGGTCTTCGCAAACGAAACGGTTCCAAGTGTAACCAATCTCAGCCCGCGACCAATCCGCAACGAGTCCTTCGGATACTCGATGCACTTGTCGAGTGTAACCAATCTCAGCCCGCGACCAATCCGCAACATGCGGGTGAGGGGGAGTACCTTGCAACCCAGTGTAACCAATCTCAGCCCGCGACCAATCCGCAACATGGACCGGCCGGAACGAATCGAAGGCGTGAGTGTAACCAATCTCAGCCCGCGACCAATCCGCAACAGCAGTTCCGGACGTGCCGCGCCACGGCGAAGTGTAACCAATCTCAGCCCGCGACCAATCCGCAACGGAAGTTCGATAGTGGTGTCACGCCCATACAGTGTAACCAATCTCAGCCCGCGACCAATCCGCAACTCGATCAACTTGCGGAACGGCCTGGCTCGGCGTACATGCAAACCTCCCCCCCCCTACGGCTGTTCCGACTGCGTTAGCATGTCCTCCCAGTTGCCGCTCATCATTCGCCAGGTGCGGCCCGTATTCACGTTGTAGCGGAACACGTTCCAGATATTCAGATCCTTTTCGGCAACGACCTGGATACCATACGTGCCGGTCTGCGGGGCCGTTCCCTTCTCTTGCATCTTGACCCATTTTCCGCTGAGCGCTCGCCACGCTTCGCCGTCGCTCACCCGCCAGCGAATGCCAACCCAACTGTTGTTGCTTTGCGATTTGAAGATGAAGCGGTACTCGCCGCCCTCTTGGGCCGACGCCTCTGGGACCGCAATGCTCCAAGCCAACGACACGACGACCAGAGCCAACACGACACGAAGGGATTGAGTAAACGACATGATGAGAGCCTCCGAGAATTCTAAGAAGTCCGTTGTGGAATCAGCCGAAGCGGGGCGGAAAGAGCGCTCAACGAGTCAAGCGGCCGCCCCCGCTGAGGGGGATTATATCGCACGCTCTGGCCGCGCACCAAGAATTTTTTGGCGAAATATTGTCGCGGCTGCCGTGACCGGGCAACTTTAGTCGCGCTCCGCCGTGCCGAATACGTCGGCAAGTGCCTTAGCCCGAAATGCGAAGATTTTGCGCAGATCGCGGGCTACGAACAGCCGATTCATGAGCCGTCCGCCGGGGGCCGCATAGCGGACGCGATCGCGAACGAAGGTAAACTCGCCCTGTTCCTCAAACAGATGTTCGTGAACCCACCAACGATACGGCCCGCGACTTTGTTCATCGACAAAGCGGTACGGGGGCTCCCAGGCGGTGATCTCCGATTGCCAGCGGATTGGAATTTTGTGCACCTTGAGTTGGTAGTCGATCCGCGTCCCCTCGGCCATTTCGATCGGCCCTTCGGTAAGCACATGGAACCGCAAACTTGGCGGTGTGAGTCGCTCTAGATTGCGGGCATTGGAAAAGAAGTCGAACACCTCGGCAATCGGCCGCGGCACGCGCATGCTGGCAACCAGCAGAAAGCCTTTGCCGTCGGGGACTATTTCGATACCCATGCTCGTCGCGTCCGCCAGGCCCCGTTACAATTCCCCACTGTGACAATTCGCCGCTGTGATATTGTTCCAAGGGAAAGCGGAATGACAACTCCTGGCGCGGTCGAAATTGCCAAGAACCTGGCTTTCGCGTAATTCTCAGCTCTCCCGGAACTGCTGATACCGCTCGTGCGTTTCTTGGCGAATCAGCTGCAGCTGGGGCTGACTGATGCCAAGCAGTTTTGCGTAGGCGAGCACCACGGAGCGTTCGCTCGGTTCAAGCTTGTCGTTACAGAAGCCCATGAAGAGCATGTCTTCTAGATTGCGAATACGATCGGACCAGCGGCTGACAAGCTGAAACTCAAAGTCGTCGGCCGTAGCAGCTTGTTCCGCGGCCTTCTTTTCAAAGTAGTCAGCCCTCACGCTCCGCGCAATTGCGTCGTAGACTCTGCGTTCGACGGTATCGACTTCGCCGTCGACACGCATCAGCCGACTGACGTTCGCCATGTAGATGGTCGCTTCTTCCTTATTCATACGCCCTATCATACTGGCTCAGAGAGTCCGACGGAAAGTGCGTGGACCGCCCCCGGTCGCTGGCATCTTCTGCGTGTCTTGTTAGAACGAGAACCAGTCAGGTTGCACGCGATAGAGTGTGACCGCGAACACAATCACGATGATGTCGATCGCGTAGGCGAGAAAGAATCTTCGTCGCGAAGTCGGCGTTAGTTTTTGTCGGCGTGACGAGATGAGAATCAACAGCACGAACGAATAGAGATGCAATACGCCAGGGCAGAGCACAATGCCGATGATAGCGGCTCGGTAGGCTCGCAATACGGCCGCCTCGGTATCTTCGTCGAGCACCTGAATCGGTTCCGCCGGCAGCTCCGCAGCAATCTCTGGCCCTAGCGGGCTGGCGAACGGATTCTTCGAGGCCAATTTCTCTGTGACAGCATTCTCTTTGACGGCATTCTCTGTGATGGGCGGCTCAGCGTATCTGGTTGGCTCTCCCGTGGGCAAGACGTCATTCGGCAATGCGTCATTCGGGGCATAGTCCCCGGGCGGCGACGGTTCCTCGACCTTCTCGTGAAGCGAAGCGGGATCGAAGTTATCGTCCTGCACATCGGCCCGGTCACGACCGCACGACCAGCAAACCACGTATTCCGCTTCGACAATCTCCTGGCACAAACGGCAACGCCAGGGGTTTTCATTGCCGGCAAATTCCGTCGTTGGGCCTTCCTCTTCGCCGAGCAACTCAAACGCCCGTTCCACGTCCGGTTCGGCCACCTGCACCTTCACGCCGCCTAGCGCGGAACCGACATGCCATAGCGAGGTGGCCACTTCATCGCCGGAGACAAAGGCCTGAATGCCAGCACCTTCCAACCCGCTGCGTATGGCATGTGCCGCAACGACGTCGGCAAAGGATCCGATGGTGACAAGTTTGTGCGACATGCAGACAATTGCCTCGTGATGGGCGTCGCGTGGTGGGTTAAGGTGCTGATTACGTTACACCAGAGAGGCCCTATTCGACTAGCAGGCCTGGCCGCACCTAACAAGAAACACCCACTCACAACCGGCGTTTTGATTCTCGCAGCGTAAATTGACTCCACGGGGGGAACCGTTCACACTACGGGTTGCTAAAGTGTCAGGCAGCACAGTGTTTCAGGTTGCAGATGATCATGAGCCAATTGCGGTGGAGAATGCAAAGCGGATCAAGGCGGCGGCGCGGCGGCGTGAGCCTGCTGGTCGCCGCACTCGCGCTGCTGCTGCTCGCCTCCTCTTCAGCAAACGGCGAAGAACCGGCGATCGACTTCGATCGCGACATTCGCCCGATCTTGGCCAAGAACTGTTTCACTTGCCACGGCCCAGACGCCGCGGCACGCGAGGCCGAGTTACGGCTCGACCTGCGTGGTGACGCGATTGGGCCGCGCGAAGGTGGCCCGGCGATCACCCCCGGCAGTGCCGGTGAGAGCCAGTTATTCCACCGCATCACCGGCGACGACGAAGGGCCACAGATGCCACCGGTCGATTCCGGGCTGTCTCTCACCGAGGAACAGATCTCGCTGCTCGAACAATGGATCGATCAGGGGGCCGAGTACGACACGCATTGGGCGTTCACTCCGCTGCAACCGACGACGCCTCCCGAAGTCGCCGACGAATCATGGCCAACCAGCCCGATCGATCACTTCATTCTTTCTCGCCTTGAGGAGCATCAGCTAACACCGGCCGGCGACGCTGATCGCCGCGTGTGGATTCGCCGCGTCAGCTTCGACCTTACAGGCTTGCCACCGACACCGGCGGAAGTCGAGGCGTTTGTGGCCGATGATTCGACCGCAGCGCATGAAAAGGTCGTCGATCGCCTGCTCTCTTCCCAACACTTTGGTGAACGCTGGGCACGGCACTGGCTCGATCTGGTTCGCTATGCGGAGACGTACGGTTACGAACATGATTGGCCGATTCCGCTCGCCTGGCGATATCGCGATTATGTGATTCGGGCACTCAACGCGGACGTCCCGTACGACCGATTCGTGCACGAGCATGTCGCGGGAGATCTGCTAGAAGCACCACGTCGTCACACAAAAGAACAGTACAACGAGTCGATCATCGGCACCGGTTTTTGGTACCTACACGGCCAGATGAGTCAGCCGGTCGATGTAAAGCTGCACGAGGCGGACCGCTTCGACAACCAAATCGACGTCTTCTCGCGAGCCTTCCTTGGACTGACCGTCGCCTGCGCCCGCTGCCACGATCACAAATTCGATCCCGTCAGTACGGAAGAGTACTACGGACTGCTCGGTTACCTGCGCAGTTCCCGCCGACAGGAAGCATACCTCGATTCCGGTGGCAAGATCGCAGCCGCAGAACAGCAACTCGCAAAGCTGCGAAACGAAGCGGCGACGATTCTGGCAGACGCGAAGGCGATAGAAGACAAGAGTAGTGGAGAGGACGACAACCAGTTCGCTGACACGGTGCTGTTTGAAGATTTTGGCGACGGCAATTACCACGACTGGTTCGTGTTCGGTCCAGCGTTCGGCGACGCACCGACGCAAGCCGGCCAATGGGACCGCACTGCGGAGAACGAAGCGAGAGCCGTGCCTCCAAATCAGGCCCACAGTGGAATGCTGGCGGGCCGATTACAAGGGACACTACAATCCCGCGAGTTCACGGTTGAGCATCCGCGCGTTTGGCTTCGCGTCGCCGGCCGGGGGCGAATCCGCATCATCATCAACGGCTACATGATGCAGCGGTACAAGGACCAGCTGTTTCGCCAGACCGAGATCCAAGTCGACGTGCCGCACGACAAGCCGCGTTGGGTTGAGCTGGCTGGCGACCTGAATCTTTACCAAGGCCATCCAGCCTATCTGGAAATCGTCGACAACTCGGACGACTTCCTCTTGGTCGACGAGATTCGTTTCGCCAATCGGCCGGCTCCGAACGACGTTGGCCACCCAACCGCCCCCAAGTCTTTCTATGTCTCTCGGCAGCAACAGCAGCGACTCTCGGAAATCGCACGACAGATGGCGGCAGTCGACGCAAACATTCCCCGGCCCAAACGAGCGCTCGCCATTCGCGACGGCAACGCGATCGACGCCCGCGTGAACATTCGCGGAGACGTGCGTCAATTAGGCGTTACCGCGGCGAGGCGGGCACCAATCGTCTTGCTTGCTTCCGCCGACGCTCCGAAACCAATGGCCGCAGAGATCGGCAGTGGTCGCCTGCAACTCGCCGATACGCTCACGGCCGACACCAATCCGCTGCTCGCACGCGTTCGAGTTAATTGGATCTGGCATCATCTATTCGGTCGTGGGCTGGCACCGTCGGTCGATAACTTGGGCACGGTGGGTCAGCGACCGTCGCATCCGGCACTTCTCGATCATCTGGCGACGCGATTCCGCGCCCCCAGCGACGACAACACCTCCGGAGCGCCTGGCTTTGACTGGTCGCTCAAGAAGTTGATTCGCGAGCTGGTCCTATCCCGCACCTACCGGATGCGCAGTCGAGCACACCCGGCCAATGCCAAGGACGTCGATCCGACAAACGAATGGATCAGCCGCATGCGAGTCCGTCGCCTGGAAGGAGAGGCGATTCGTGACGCGATGTTGACCGCCAGCGGCCAGCTCAACCCGGCACCCTTCGGCCCGGCGGTACCGGTTCACCTAACGCCGTTCATGCAGGGGCTCAGTCGCCCGGAGAAGAGCGGTCCGCTCGACGGCGGCCGTCGTCGCAGCATCTACCAAGAGGTACGCCGCAACTTCCTCTCGCCAATGTTCGCCACATTCGATACGCCGGTACCGACAACCTGTGTAGCTAGGCGAAGCGTTTCCAACGTCCCGGCTCAGGCTCTGACGCTGATGAACGATCCGTTCGTGGCTCAACAGGCGGCCGCCTTGGCGACGCGCGTTCTCGCCGAGAGTGAAGCAACGGATGCGCGAATCGACCTTCTTTACCGATACGCGTTGTCTCGCCCGCCCAGCAAAATCGAAGCGACCCGCGCTCGCACGTTCTTGCAGGAACAAACGGCCGCCTACGCAAGGTCAGCCACGAAAGAAGGCGACGGCCAGCTCCCTTGGATCGACCTGGCCCACGCGCTATTCGGCGTGAAGGAGTTTATATTTGTGCGATGATCTCGTCGCGACCCTTATTAAACAGATCAACTGCATCTTGTCTTCATTCTGTTATCCTGTCTAGCAAACAAAGCGACTCCAACTTGGCCCCGACCATGACCCTTTGCCACCGCACCATGAATCGCCCGCTCTCTCGGCGAGAGATGCTCTCGCGGTGCGCGCTCGGCTTTGGCAGCACGGCACTGGCATCCTTGCTAAACGATCCGGCGTTCGCCGCAGGTGCGCCCAATCCGCAGGCGGCCCGAGCACCACATTTTCCGGCCAAGGCTCGCAACGTCATCTTTCTGTTTATGGAAGGGGGTGTGTCGCAAGTCGATTCGTTCGACCCCAAGCCGGCACTCGCCAAGTACGATGGTCAGCCGTTTCCGACGAAGATCGAACCGACGCAGTTCAACGAGATTGGCAACACGCTGGCCAGCCCCTGGAAGTTCCACCACTACGGTGAAAGTGGCATTCCGGTCAGCGACCTTTTTCCCAGAGTAGGCGAACTCGTCGACGACCTGGCGGTTGTTCGCTCCGCGGTCAGTCAGTTCGCCGAGCACACGAATGCCAACTATCACTTCCACACCGGGAGCGGTCGTCAAGGATTGCCCTCAGCCGGCGCTTGGACGACCTATGGTCTGGGGACGGAAAACCAGAACCTGCCTGGCTACATTGTCATCGAGTCGAACAGTTTCTTGCCTCCAGGCGGGCCTGATAATTTTGGGGCCGGGTTCTTGCCGGCTGCTTACCAAGGCTCGATGTTCCGTGCCGCGGAAATGCCCGTGGCCAACATTCGTCGACGCGAATCATCTGTTGCCTTACAGCGCAATAAGCTCGACTTCATTCGCGACATCGATCGCCTAGCGGTCGAAGAGCAGGGCGCGAACGATCAGGTTGAAGCGGCCATCGCCAACTTCGAGCTGGCGTACCGGATGCAAGCGGCCGTGCCTGAGTTGACCGACCTGCGTGGCGAAACGACCAACATCAAGAATCTGTACGGGCTCGATTCCGGTTTTGAGCCGCTACGGCAGTTCGGCACCGAATGCCTGCTGGCCCGTCGCATGGTCGAACGGGGTGTTCGCTTCGTGGAGGTCTTGATGCCGGCTGGCACGCGATGGGACCAACACAGCAAGTTCCGCCAGGACCATCGGGCCAACGCTCGCACGGTCGACCAACCGATTGCGGCACTATTGACCGATCTCAAGCAGCGGGGCCTACTCGACGAGACTCTGGTCTTGTGGTCGGGCGAGTTTGGCCGCACACCCTTCGCCCAGGGCCGCGACGGTCGCGATCACAACGAGTATGGCTTCTCACTATGGATGGCCGGTGGCGGAATCAAAGGGGGCACCCTCTACGGAGCGACCGACGAGTTCGGCTACAAGGTCGTGGAAAACCCGGTCTCGATCTACGATTTGCATGCCACGATGCTGCACCTATTGGGCCTCGACCACACGAAGCTGACCTACCGTTTCGGCGGTCGCGACATGCGGCTGACCGACGTGCATGGTCATGTCCTGCGTCCGCTGCTGGCATAACCAACTGCCGCGAAAAAGAAGCGTGCCGGCTATTCTTCTGCGACCGTTTGCAAGGGAGACAGTTTGCCGGGCAGTCGAAAGCCTTCGTCGTCCTCATAAGCTTCACCGTCAAGTAAGCCTTCGTCATCTTCGGCATCACGGCCCACGCTATAAACCACGTAGCCATCCCCTTCTCGTCGATATCGCATCGGCTTTTCGTCCGCGTCCCAGCGATCGCTCGGCACCGCCTTCAGGTAGATCGGCACCAGGGCGTCAAGCGATTCCGGGTATTGCCCATGTTCGGCCCGGAAGAGACTCAGCGCAAAGGCGACTCGCGTCTGGCGGTCTGCATTGTCGACCTCCAGGACGGTCGAGTAGGACGTGATGATTGCCGGAAAAATCATCGCTTGCAACATGTCGCGCCAAATCTCGCTGCGACGATTTCTGCTGAAGGGATACTTCCAACAGTTTGAGAAGCTAAAGACGCGTTTTGCCCACGCGTGTACCTCCTCAATGTCGAGTGGATCTTCTGGCAGCGGCGTGTTGGCTTCATAAGCCGCGACCGTTGTCACCATACGATCGATTCGTTCGTTGGTACTGCGAAGAATAAAGTTCCAATCAAGGCCACCTCGAGGAACACGTCGTGACAGCGGCTGCGTATATCGATCCATCGCCTGCATCATGTCCAGCTGACCAATTCGCTCTCCCCAATCGAGCGCCTGACTAATTGACGCGCGGTGAGCGACCTCGTCGAACTCTCGTTGCATGGAGCGGATTTGTTCGATGCTAAGTTGCCCTTCATGCAAGAGCGGCGGAATCGTTTGTAGAGCGATTTGAAACTGCGCAACGTTCACCAGCGCATGGACCAGACTCTTGTCACTTGCCGATTGTCTTGTTAGCCGCATCGCGGCCAACGTATCCTGCCAGGCTGCCTCGTACTGGCCGCTTCCAACTCGAAACATTGCCCGCGTGGCTAGCGCCCGACTGACTTCCAACAATTTGTGCCCATACTCTTCGGCGTGGAGCACCGGCGGATGCGGCTCCGTCGGTTGTGCGGGCGGATCGACACGAATCAGGGGCACATAGAAGTGCGAACGCCGCGTTCCCTCGATGAACTTGTCGAGGGAAGAGTCATTACGAGCGATCCAACGGGCCATCGCCGGATCATCCTCCGTTGACCAGGGCGTGTTCATCAACTCCGCTCGTCGGTCCCACAGGTCATCGGAACTGCGTTCGGCATCAAGTCCGGCGCCCTCTTCGTCAAATTTCTCGTCAGATTCCTGATCGGCAAGTTCTTCCAGGGGGACCCAGTCGCCGGAGACAAAGTCGTTAAACGGTTCGAGATAGTCGCCCTCTTCCGGCGGCACTTCCATGCCGATTTCGCCGTAGAAGATCTTCTGCCAATCGGGGGCCAGAGGACCGTACTCGGGCCCCATGGCCTGCCAGTACAACACGGCTCCATTGTTCTCAGGCGTCACCCCTCGTTTTGCCTTGGCATTGATGACGGCCAAATAGTCAACGTAGCCTTCGTCATCGAGCGGCCCCGTGACATACGTCGTTTCGAGACCGACTTCGATCTGCTCGTCCGGCCAGACGTAACCGATGAGCGCAATCAGCAGCAGGACGCCGAGTACTTTGAATACCCTACCAAGCCACGATCGCCGCCCCTTCTTCTCTTGCTGTTCAGCCGTCATCGATCGCACCCCGATGGTAAGAAACGCCTGCTGCCACTGAGGAAAAGCCCCCCTCGGCGTTGCCGGTCAGAACGGTTTTAGGGCCACAAACTCTCTATGTCCCATCGTATCACCATTGGAGGGGTTGGAACTAGGCCGATTGAATCGATTGTCGCTTCCCGAGCAATTGAATGACGAGACTCTTGACGTTTGCGCCCCGACTGCGACGTATATTCCTATGCTCCAATAAATCTCATCTCGTCGATGACGCACCCGATCGAGTTTTAACCACGGGCAGGAATGCCACGATCAACTGGTACGCAAAATCGCAACTCCAATTGACCACCACACACATCATTGAGGATGGAAGCCAGTAACACACGCCGCATTGAAATACGAATTGGCATCGCTGGCCTAGAACTGACATCACGGATCTGAGCATGAACTCGAATCGACTGACATCTAGAGACACTCGCGAATCCGGTGCGAAAGGAGCTTTCGCGGCGGTTGCAATTGTTGCCATCGTGGCAGCGTTTGCCCCTTGGCCGGTGACCGACACGTTTCGGCCAACGATAAGCGTGGGAATAACATTCGCCGCATTCATGACAGCCTTCGCGATCTGGAGCAAACGCCGCGCGCAGCAGTCAACGCATCTTGCTGAATCCGGTATCGAAGTTCAAACCGAATCAACAACGACAACCGCGGCGTCCCGGTTGGACTCGCCATCAGCCTCGGACGACGACCTGGCCATCCGCGTTCGTGAATTGGAAGTCGAACTTGCCGAGGCCAAGGCGGCTGAATCGGAGCTGCGTGCATCCGAACGCGAAGCCCGCACGCTACTCGAGGTTTCGCCGATTTGCAACAAGATCATCGACCTCGACTCCCGACTTCTCTACATGAGTCATGCGGGACAGCAGCAACTCAAGATCGATAACATTGAACCGTTCTATGGCAGCATTTATCCGCCGGAGATTTTCCCAGAGGCGATGCGTGCGCCGCTCATCGAACACTTGGAAAAGGCCAAGGCGGGAGAAATCTCGAGCGTCGAGTGTCCGGTTCTCGACACCGCTGGCCAGGAGCATTGGTTCCACACCACCTTCCTGCCAGTGCGCGACGACGATGGCAAGATTCATCACGTCATCGGTACTTCGTCCGAAATCACCGAGCGGAAGCAATTCGAGGAAAAACTGCGTCTCGCGAAAGAGGAAGCCGAACAGGCCAACCGCACAAAGAGTGAATTTCTGGCGAATATGAGCCATGAGATTCGCACCCCGCTGACCGCGATTCTCGGTTTCGCCGATCTCTTGCTCGACAATCTGACCAAGCCAGGCGACATCGACGCGGCACGAACCATCCAGAAACAGGGCGACTACCTCGTCGATCTGATCGATGACATTCTCGACCTGTCGAAAATCGAAGCCAATCGCTTTGATGTAGAACGAATTAAATGCACGCCGCATCGAATCGTCGACGATGTCGTGTCTCTCGTTCGTGTTAGAGCTTCCGAAAAACAACTGCCGCTCAATGTCTGCTTCGACGGGCCTATTCCGGCAATGATCTACAGCGATCCAACGCGCCTGCGACAGATCCTTATCAACCTCGTCGATAACGCGATCAAATTCACTTCCGACGGCTCCATCGACATTGCGGTCCGTCACCTCGACGGTGATGAGGATCGTGTGCCCCGGCTACAAATCGATATCACCGATACCGGCATCGGAATCGATCCGGACAACATCGACAAGTTGTTCAAGCCCTTCACGCAAGCCGATAACTCCACCACTCGACAGTTCGGTGGCACCGGTCTGGGACTCACCATCAGTCGCCGGCTGGCCGAACTCTTAGGCGGGGAAATCACCGTTACGAGCGTCCCTGGTGAAGGAAGCACCTTCTCGTTAACGGTCGCTACCGGAGACGTCGACAAACTCAACTCGACCACAGAATCCGTCGACGCCGAAGACGCAGCGACCGAATCGAAGGCGACTAGCGGCCGCTCGCTTCCGCTCTACGACCGACGCATTCTGCTCGTTGAAGACGGGGGAGACAATCAGCGGCTCATGAGCATGATCCTGGAAAGAGCCGGCGCTACCGTCGCACTCGCTGGAAATGGTGAGGTCGCCATCGAACTCGCCATGGCAGCTCAGGATGAAGGTCGTACGTTCGACGTCATTCTAATGGACATGCAGATGCCGGTTCTCGATGGCTACGAAGCCACGCGGCGGCTGCGCACCGAATCGTACACCGGGGCCATCGTCGCCCTGACTGCCCATGCAATGTCGACCGATCGCCAGAAGTGTCTCGACGCGGGCTGCGACGAGTACGCTACGAAGCCGGTCGATCGAGCCAGCTTGCTCGACCTTCTACAGCGGCTCTGCGAAGAGCGATCGCCCGCGACGGCATAAGATCACGGTCTCGATTCTTAGGCGGTCAGACTGTCAGCAGTCAGTATCAACCAAAGGCCGTAGAACCAGGGCAGGGCGAAGATCACCCCCAAGGCGAAACCAATCGCCAGCAACCTCTCAAATCGCCGCCACCGCGACGTTGCCTCCCGAGCGGGCTGTAACAAGAAGCCGCTACCAATGGCATAACTCACCAGTAGCGCTATCCACGGCACCAACCAGAAGAGGATCGTGCCGGCGAACCAGGGATCGGCACCAACTAAGTAGTCGACCGGGCCGGGCATATACTCAGTTGCCTTGGCGGGATTGGGAGTCCTCGCAGGATTCGGCGACGAAGCGGACGCGTCGCTGGCAACCGGCGCGTTGTCCAACAATTGATCGTGTTTCACAGCCTCGAAAACCGGCATCAACTGCCACAACAGCAGCATCGGCATCTGGCTTGCCAAGAACACGACTATCGCGAATACAAATCGATTCATCGCGATCACGCTTTGGGCTTTCTCTGACCAAGCAGCCAAAGCGGAAATGCCGCCAGGGCCGCGCCGAACAGCGGAATCACCCAGGGCGACATCTCCGTTGCCGGAGCGACCGCAAAGGTCATCAACAGCCAGCCGGCCGACAAACCGATACCGATACCGGCGATGAAGCTGCGGATGGAAAAGGTGCCGTCGGCATTTCGCTTGGTGTCATTCACGATCGTCTACACTCCCCAGCTCTCTCTAGACCAAAAGCGCGATCTTCGTGACCGGCGTCGTTCGCCATTGTACCAAAGAGGATGCCTGCAATTGAGAACATGGACCGCAAATCCCGCATCGCCACAGTCGCCACCGGAACCAGCCACAATAGAAACATTATCACCCGTCACAGCAAAGTTGCACGCAAGGGCATTTCAAGACAAAGGTAGGCAAACCCTAACACCCCAGCAACGATGACGACAACAACGCCGGTGTAAATCGTCAGCAGGCGAACTCGCTGCTCTCGTGCGTCGAGTAGCAGAAGGACGAGCAAGTCGCCCAGCGCGACCGGCAGAACGATCAGCCCCCAATACCGAATCATGAAATCGCTTAGATCGAGCACGAGCAGTGTCACGTACGGCATCGCCAGTTGGCTTTCGATAAAAAGCGATTTGTAGCTCGGCACCGTTCGCGTCAAGAACACATACACAGCGGCGGCCAGTGCCGCATGCAGCATAAACAAGTTCAACAGCAATATCGAAAATTGAAATCGCTTTGGTTGATGGTCGTCTGTCGTCATATCAACGGACCTTCGCCTCGGCGATCATTTCCGCCACGATCTCGCGGACCGCGTCGGTGGACAGGATCACGCTCGACCGCGAATCGGCGGTAGCGTAACGCAATGTGCCGTCCGCTTGCTTGACTGGCGGCACGCGAAAGCCGACCAACCGGCCATTAAAATCAATCACCGGTCCCGGCGACAACCATGGCCCAACGTCCGCGAAGATTTGCAACAGCGGCCCCCGACCGCGATAGGTCACGCCCGTCTTAGACACGTCGGCCGCCGACTGATGAGCCCCAATGGCTGATAGAGCATCCTCGGCCGTTTCCTCCGCCGAAAGCATCGATGAGAACAAGAGCAGCAAGACAGGCAGCGAAAGAACGGTGGCGGCCCTAAGAACAAAACGCAACATGGCGATCCTCCCCTTTTGTCAGCGGGCGGGCCGCATACCCCCGAAGCACGGTCTGCCCTGCGCGTGGAAATCCCTTTCCAAAAGCGTAGCCAATTCTAACACCACGCCGCCCGTTTTCCCTACGTCAAACCGGGCGGCGAGAGGCGCTCACAGCAAGGCCCCGCACTAGTGGTGACGTGCCTGCTCTGAAGGGACCACCCCCTAGCTTCCCCGAGCCGCTCCCTAGCTTCACAGCATCGCTCCCTAGCTTCACAGCCCCCCTCGGCAGTAGAATGCGGGACTGGTCAGCGGGAGCCGCAACGGCCCACCGCGGACACCAAACAATGGGAGGGCAAGGCCGAGCGCCGAGCCGTGGTCAACAAAGAGGCGAGCGGGACTTCACACTGGTAGCAAGCTACCAGTGGCACCCGCAGCAACACCTACTACACATTTTCTTGAACGAGACAACGAATCGATGAGTGAAGACAAACCGTTGGGCGACGCTCCGGAAACTGAAGCCGTGACCAGCGAGAGTGATGGGGCACAAGACGCCGCCGACAAGCCGAAGGTCAACATTCCTCGTCCGGCGATCAAAATTGGTTCGCAACGCACCAACACGCCAGCGCCGAAGGCCAAGCCGCAGGATCTGAAGACCGGGCCCGATGTGGCCACAGAACCACCGATCGGCACGCCTGTCGAAAAACCGAACTACCCGCCGCCACGACTCGACTCGAAACTGAGCCCCGAGTTGGAAGCGGAAATCGAAGCGGCCCTCGGTGGTGGATCACTCGATGACATCCTCGGTGGACCCGCGGCCGCCGGCGGCACTTCCGCTGGCGATACGCTCGAAGAAGACTCGCGTCACAAGGGTCGCGTGGTCGGCATGCACGGCGACGACGTCTTCATCGACCTCGGCACCCGAGATCAAGGTGTCGTTTCGGCCAAGCAGTTCGAGACCGTGCCAGAGATCGGCAGCGTGGTGGAAGTCTCGGTCGTACGGTTCAGTCCGGAAGAAGGCCTCTACACGGTCGTCATCCCCGGGGCGGCCGCCGATGTGGCCGACTGGTCGCAGGTGCAAGAAGGCATGGTCGTCGAGGCGACCGTGACCGGACACAACAAAGGCGGACTCGAATGCTCCGTGAACAGCCTTCGTGGCTTCATGCCGGTTAGCCAAATTTCGCTCTACCGCGTGGAAGACCTGGAGCAATTCGTCGGGCAGAAGCTCGACAGCGTGATCACCGAAGCGAACCCCGAACGACGGAATCTCGTGCTCAGCCACCGCGCAGTACTGGAACGCGATCGGGCTGAAAAGAAAGAGAAACTGATCGGCGAGTTGGCAGTCGGCCAGGAACGTGACGGAGTCGTCAGTCGCTTACAGCCGTTTGGTGCCTTTGTCGACCTCGGCGGCATCGATGGTCTGATTCACGTCAGCCAAATGAGCTGGGATCGGGTCAAGGATCCGAGCGAGATCCTGCAAGAAGGTCAGCAGGTAAAGGTAAAGATCGTGAAGATCGATCCCTCCTCCGGCAAGATCGGTCTCTCCTATCGCGACCAATTCGAGAACCCTTGGGTTGCCGCGGCAGGCAAGTACCCGGCGAGGACGATCGTTCGCGGTACGGTCAGCAAGTTGACCGACTTTGGCGCGTTCGTACGGCTCGAAGCGGGTATCGAAGGGTTAGTCCATATCTCGGAACTTTCGCACAAGCGAGTGTTCCGTTCGTCGGACGTGCTCACCGAAGGCCAAGAGGTCGACGTTCAGGTTCTCTCGATCGACATCGACGCTCAACGAATCAGCCTGTCAATGAAGGCACTCGAAGCGCGGCCCGAACCGACCGGCAAGGATCGCAAGCTGGCCGACGAAGACGTGCCAATCGATTCGCCCAAGATCAAGAACAAGCATCAAGGTCCGCTCAAGGGCGGCACCAACCGCGACAGCGGCGGCGAGCAGTTTGGGCTGAAGTGGTAGGAGGCCGAGCAGGGCACTGGTAGCAAGCTATCAGTGACACCCTCGCGCACGCATCACCCCAAGTAACTCTTGAGCATCCAGATCGTCTTTTCGTGCACCTGAATGCGGGCGATCATAAGATCTTCCGATTCGGAGTCGCCCACCTCGCCGGCGGCGTCGCGCGCGGTCTTTAAATCGCCAAGTAGTTTCTCATTCGCGCCAACAAGATGTTGCACCATCTCCTGGGCAGATGCATCTTCGGCAATCTCGGCAATGCCAGCCATAGCGGCCAAGTTAGCCAGTCCTCCGGGCGCCATCGCCCCTTTAGCGCGAATCCGTTCGGCAACTTCATCGACCGCCACAAACAGTTCGTTGTATTGTTCCTCGAACGCCGTGTGCAGCGAGAAGAACGACGGTCCGCGGACGTTCCAGTGACAGATGTGAGTCTGACCAATCAGGGCGTAGGTATCGGCTACAACCTGACGCAATGCGTTAACGACCTGGTCGCTCATGATATTGCCTTTCTGTTGAAATACCTCAGTCGCGGATCATTTCCTCTTGCCTTTCGTATTGTACGCGGCGGATATCTAGAAAGTAGCTGCCTCACACGATCACGCCGACGGAGCCGATGTGCATCGTGATTCGACCGGCTGTAGTCGCATATTCGGGACTACCCGCCGGCATGTCACCTCGCAGGATGACGATCTCTAACCCGACCGTGGTCAGCGAGAACCAGATCAGAGCGATCAACAGACATCGGCAGAAAGCTCCCAGGGGAAGCGGAGGCTGATTCCCTGATTCTGGGAGCGACTCGACAACGCAACGTGAAAACGATTGTCGAATTATATAGGGATTGCCGTCCGGACATTCCGTCAGACGCCACTCTCGTCCTATTCGTACCAGGTTTCAATCTTGACCGCGTAGGGCAGATCTGGTCGATTATCACCGGCCCCAAGGGCCGCTGTATCTTGTTTTCTAACAACGGCTTGCATCGACGCGCACGACGCGCGGTCCGTTTTTCTGTGACGCCAGGTGCCTCCGCGGCAACTTAGAGAAGACCGCGGACCACGGAAGGTCGCAGCGAACGGATGGCGGGAGATGGAGAGCGGCGTTGGATCTTTCCAGCCATACCGATGAGCAACTGGCGAGCGAAGCGGCGCGGGAAGGATCGGACGGTCCTGCCTTCAGCGAATTGCTTTCCCGTCACAAGGATCGCGTGTGGCACGTCTGTTACCGCTTGATGGGCAATGAATCGGACGCCAGCGACGCGGCCCAAGAGGTCTTCGTGCGGCTGTTTCTCAACCGCGCGAAGTTCGAAGGCCGCTCAAAATACTCCACCTGGGTGCATGGCATCGCGGTGCGAACCTGCCTGACGCTGCGGCGTTCACGAGGCCGTCGCGCCAAACACGAATCGGTTGTGGAGACGCAGCCCGAAACGCCAACGGCCGGTAGCGAAAGCCAAGAGGCGGCGTCGCGGATCGACCTGATGCAGATGCTCGAAGCGTTGAGCGAAGAAGACCGCGCGATGCTGATTTTGAAACACGCTGAGAATTACAGTTACGCGGAGCTTGCCGAGATGTTTGAGCTCTCGGAGAGTGCCTGCAAAATGCGTCTAAGTCGTGCCCGGGAACGACTTAAGGAACTTTTTCCAAATCAAATGTGACGGATCGCCAAGCCATGGCAACAAACTTTTTAGACCAGCTGGCCGAAACGGAAGTTCCGCCCACCCCGGAGCATTTCGAAGACGGCCTGCACGAACGTCTGAATCAGGCGTTGACCACATCGCACCTACTGACGTTCGTGGCCAGAAGTGTCCCGTATGTACTCAAGCACCTCTGGCCAGCGGCCCTGTTTTTAGTTCGCTTCACGATTAGTGGAGAACTGAATCGAGCAAGCGGCAACGAAACGAACAACGACAGGCTAAACGACGACATTCCGAACGGCGACAACGACTCCGACACGATCTAAGTAACTACAACGCTGAGTATCATTCCGCCCCATTTATCGGCGGCCATTTTCATCCCCGTATTGTTTCCTTCCAACAGTAAACTCTTTTTTGAAGAGGAGAACGTCATGCAATTTTTCAATCTTCTGGCACAAGGTGGACCGGTCGAAACCGGCATGGAAAAGACGGCAGAAGCAACCATGAGCGCTTGGACCGCTTTGAAGCAAAGCTTCTACGACGCAATGATGCAGATCGTCGAGTTCGGGCCCCGCATCGTGGCGGCCGTGGTTATTCTCGTGGTCGGCTACTTCGTCGCCAAGTATGTTTCCCGAGCCGCCGTCGCGCTGTTCGATCGCATCGGCATGCAACGTGCCGCCGAACGCAGCGAACTGGCCGACTCGATGAAACAAGTTGGCATTCAACGCACGATTCCGCAGATCTTGGGTCTGATCATCTTTTGGTCGTTCATCGGCATTTTCATGATGGCCTGTCTGAGCGTACTGAAGCTGCCAGGCGTTAGCGAAGCAATCCAGCAAATCGTGAACTACGTGCCGCAGGTACTCGGTGCCACGGTGATGGTCGTCGTCGGTCTGTTGGTCGCGTCGCTATTGCGAGGCGTGATTGCCACCAGCGCTGATCGCGTTGGCCTGTCGTACGCCCAACAGCTGGCGACCGGTTGTTACTACGCCCTCGGCCTGTTAGTTTTCCTGGCCGCCTTCAAGCAACTCAACATTGAGTTTGAGCTGTTGAACTACGCGATCCTGATCGTGCTCGGTGGAGCGGCCGTTGGCTTCGGCCTTTCGTTTGGAATGGGCGGTCGCGACGTGGTGGCCGGCATTCTCTCCGGTTACTATATCCGCCAGCGGATTCATTCCGGTGATTCGGTCAACGTCGCCGGCATGGAAGGAACCGTCCGTGACATCGGTGCCGTGGCTACGACGATCGAGACCGAAGAAAATGGCCTCATGCATCGCCACAGCGTGCCGAACGTGAAGATGCTCAACGAAGCGGTTCGCTAAGTGACCGCAACGAGTAACTCGTAGGGCACACTGTGCTTTCCGAGACCAACTCCAACACGAAGAATTCTCCGTTCTTCAAGTACCAGCAGCCCCGAGGGTTCGACGTGAGCCTCTCGGGGCTGTTTCGCTTTGTGGATCACAGCTCAAGCTTTGTTCAACGCCATGGCCCAACGGCGAAACTCCGCGTCGCCCAGATAGACCGCTTCGCGAGAGAGCTGGAACATCAGCTCCGACTCTGGCCAGCCGAGCGTCTTGAGCAGTTGATCGAAACGCTCCGGTGGGCACGTTCCCTTTAAGTCGACGTGGTTGAGCCGCCCCCCGCGATCATAGAGCACACCATCGAGCTGCCACCACGTGTTTTCCTCAGAGGACGATGTCCAGACGAAGGACCCATCCGGCTCGACGAACAGACGCTCGCAGCGTTCCATATACTCGAGCGCCTCCTCAAAGCTTACCGACAGCGGTGTGGCCAACTCATCGACGCCGACTTGCAATGTCTGCAAAGCTTGGCCGCGCAGCTCGATCTCCGCCCCGCCTGAAACATCGGCACCGCGAGCGTGAATCGACACATGCAATTCGAACAAGGGCAGGGGAGTTGGCTCGCTATTCACCACCGCGCTACTCTTTCACTTCCGCCACTTCCGCGGCTAACCACTCGAGATAGGCTCCGCTGCCATCGATGATTTCCGTGGCGACGACTTCTGGTACATCGTAGGAATGCAACTCAAGAATGGCACTTCGCAATGAATCGAAACGCGTGGCGGTCGTCTTCATCGTGCAGAGCCACTCGGCCGACGACTGCACGACGCCTTCCCAGCGGTAAGTGCTCTGAATCGGACCTTGCACCTGCACGCAGGCGGCCAGACGCCGCCCGACGAGCGCCGCCGCTAACTGGTTAGCTTCGTCCTGCGTTTCACAGGTAGTCGCCACTTGGAGAAATATTGACATGGGACTTTCTTTGAAAAGCGTGCGTCCTATCGTGTGTCTATTGGACAGGATGAACAGGATCGACGAGATCAGACACCCTGCTTCATTCTGGCTTTGCTGTCATTTGTTCTTCGTAGGGCATGCTGTCCATGCGGGTGCCACTGCTGGCTAGTCCAGCAGTGCGAAACATGCCGTCAACTCCTAGTTCAACCATGGCTCGGCAGGAGCCTCGCCCTCCCGATACGTCTTCTGTTCGCACGCCAGCACGTAGCGCGTAGGGCACGCTGTGCGTGCCGGAACTCATTTCCTGCCGGTCGTTGCCCTGGTTCCGTCAGGCACAGCCTGACCTACCGCTCCAGCGGAATGCGGAGCATTCAGCGACATTAGGCAATGACATTTCGCCGGGTACCACTGGCTCTGCCAGTGTTTATCGCGATTGGTTGTTGTTCAGCTACCGCCCTGTGCTCGGCTGACGCCTTTACGTCGCTTGGTCGTGTCCCTCGCTGACGCTTCGGGTTACGGGCATTATCATCCCGTAACGTCTTACGTCAACGATTGCAAAATTTCGCTCACACTTCGCGCCTATGACTACGGTCGTGCTTACATCTTCACCGCGCATCGTACAACGAGGACGCGATGAGTTCCAGTTGCGGTACCAGATGCCTTCGATGCGTGTAAACACCGTGCCCGAACATGTGCGCGGCGCGACGATGACTCGACAGTCCGTAATCGATCAGTAGCGTCTCACCGGCAAGTCGCGTTAACTGACCCTGATGCACGGTCGCACCTTCACGAACCCGTACACCAGCAGCGAGCGCGGGAAAGTAACGTCGCCAAGTCTTTTCGCCACCAAGGAGTCGCCGTAGGCGATGGTTGGCCAGCCATTGCCGTGGACAGAGCCAGGATGGCGCAAAGTTGGAACCTGTGATGCCAATCTGATGCACATAGTCGCCATCAGCTCCGTCAGGAAACTCGGCCAGCGATCGTGGCAGCGAGGTTTGTTCTGCCGGCAGGCCTGGCCTGGGACGATGATTCACAATATGGAGCAGCTTGCCACACCCGGTTTTGGCGAACGGATAAACGATGGGAGTGCCCAGCGTCACGAAGTCGAGCTGCTCCGGTCGCACCGGCAGGTCATTTCTCTCCAGCCGCTCACGAACCCGCAGCCACGCCGGCCGCGCGGTTTCAGGGGCGCTCGTGCGAGCGAACGCCTCGACCGCATCGAAGAACTGATCACGCCATGCCAGAGAGCCGCTGAGCAAACAGCTCATCAATGCCAGCACATTTCCGCCATGGCTCTGCGCCAGGAACAACAACCGATCCTCCGGCCCCCACGACTGCTCGAACAGATCGTCGAGAAAGGCGATCGCCCCTGCCACGCGGCCGAAGTGATGATTCTCGCCCGACCAGTAGAGTCGCTCAACGCGAGGTCCTCTACCATCATCTCGCTGCAGTCCATGCTCCATCGCCGCCGCATAGCCTGGCAAAAAATTTCCCGACTCGCCAAACGTGGCGTCGATCATGCGAATTGTCTTCTCGCGGGCTAAGCGAGTCAGGCCGGGAACCCACGGATCGAGACTGGTAAAAAAACCAAACGGGTCGTCACCACAGAAAGTTCCGTTAAGCAGATAGATCGACGAAATACCGGCAGCGTGAAAACGCTCTCGCACCGGGACCATGCGATCGTCCCACTCGTGCCGGCTCCTCGGCGCCGGCGGAATGTCCAGCAGACGATAGCCGTCGGACGCGTGCGATGGTTCGGCGACTGATTCTGCTTGGTTCATGGAATCGGAAAACTTCGGCCAGTCTCTGTGATACTCGTGGTGCTATCCTACAACGATCTCGGCAGTCGAGGACACCTAGGTTATCCCATGGTGTATGATAGCCCAAATGTGTGGACGATTTACGCTACGAACGCCCGCGAGTGTGCTCATCGAGATGTTCGGCCTTGGGACGTTTGGCCTCGGGGGCGATGCCGACGAGCCTGCGCTGCCGTTGTTCGAGCCCCGCTACAACATCGCGCCCACGCAATCGATTTGGGCGGTGCGTGAATCAACGGTCACCGAACCGGCCGCAGCGGCGTCCACCACGACTGGGTCCAGTCGAGAAGCCGTGCAGCTGCATTGGGGCCTGATTCCGTCATGGGCTAAAGATGTGGTCATCGGCAACCGGATGATCAACGCCCGCGCAGAAAGCGTGGCGGAAAAGCCGGCCTACCGTCATGCCTTCCGAAAGCAGCGCTGCCTGATCCTGACTGACGGCTACTACGAATGGCAGAAGGGGGGCACGGGTCCCAAGCAACCGTACTACTTCCACCGACCAGACGGAAAGCCATTCGCGTTGGCCGGGCTTTGGGAGCGCTGGGAAGGCGATCCGTCTTCGCCGCCTGATCGCGATTCGAGCGTTAAGAAGAAAGCGACATCCGAGCGCCAACAGACGTTGTTCGGTGAAGAGGTCGACGAAGAACGAGATGCCAACACAGACGCGGCGGCAGCCGACTCACCGAAATCGGTGATCGAGTCGTGCACCATCATTACCACGCGGCCTAATGCGCTCGCCGCCACGGTCCATGATCGGATGCCGGTCATCCTGCACGACCGCGACTTCGGCACCTGGCTTGATCGCAACGAACAAGATGCCGAGCAACTCGGACAGCTGCTTGTCCCGCTGGCGGAGGATGACTTCCTGATCGCGGAACCGGTCAGCACGTTCGTAAATAAGCCGACGAACGACGGTCCCGCCTGCATCGAACCGCTATAGATCGGCCGCTGGGGACAGGAACCCAGCTTCAGGCGCAAATCGACATCGTCTGCTATAATTGATGGCTCACCCAGGGGGCATGAGATAGATCGACAGACCGCTGGATTGGCGGGGCTCGTCCCAAGAGTTTGTCTGGTCTATGGAATACGCACCAATGCCGACAGAACCAACCTCGGGCATGGATAACGGTTCGAGGACTTGCCGCCCATGGCGACCCCGGATGAAGTTCGATTAACGCAAGAAGTCGACCAGCTTCGGCGGCGTGTCGTCGAACTTGAAGACGAGCTGCGGCAGACGCAAATCTCGCTTGGCGATCTCGATCAGCATTACGCCACGGCGCCAATCGGACTTTGTCTGGTTGATACCGATTTACGCTTTGTTCGAATCAATCAGCGGCTGGCCGACATCAATGGCCGCTCAATCGCCGAGCACATTGGCCACCATCTCAGCGAAATCGTCCCGCAAATCTACGATTTCATCGAACCGATCTATCGTCAGGTCATCAAGACGGGCGAACCGGCGTTGAATTTTGAGGTCGAAGGGGTGGCCCCTTTCGCCCCCAACGTCACATCAACATTTCTCGTCAGCTACTATCCGGTCAAAGGGACCAACGACGAGGTCGTCGGTGTCAGCTGCGTTGTTCAGGACATCTCAGCCCGCAAGCAGGCCGAACAGGCTCACCTGGAAAGCGAGCAGCGATTGCGGACCATTCTCGACAATGCCCCCGAGGCGATCGTGGTCTTCGATGTCGACGCCGACAAGTTTGTCGACTGGAACGACAATGCACTGCGACTCTTCAAGACTGACGGTGAGACTCTAGCGACACTTAGTCCGTTGGAGCTGAGCCCTCGGGTACAGCCAGACGGTAGTCGGTCCGACGAGACGGGCCCGATCCTGATCGATCTCGCGATGCGGGGCGACGCCCCGGTTTTTGAATGGACGCACCATGACTCGACCGGACACGAGATCCCCTGCGACATCCGCCTGGTCCGGCTGCCGATGTCGGGTCGCAGATTGATCCGTGGCAGCATCACCGATATCACCGAACGAAAACGAATCGAAGCGTTGTCGCAGCAAGCGCAGGCCGAACTCGAAGAGCGCGTCGCACAGCGGACTGCCGAACTGACGCAGTCGACCCGCGAACTCGAACGTTCTGAGGAGCGGTTGCGCAGTTTGATCGCGACCGCTCCCGATCTGATCATCACCATCGCCCCCGACGGAACACTGCAGTACATCAACCGCGTCACCACAGGCTACAACCCCGACGACATCATCGGCACCAGCGCGTACGACTACGTACTACCAGAATACCGGCAAGCCATGAAGGACGCCGTCGAAACGGTATTCACGACCGGGGAGTTTGTCAGCCTGGAATTGGCAGCCATGGGATCCGACGGCAGTACCGAATGGTATCAGTCTCGGCTTGGTCCCTTTCGTGAGCAGGGCGAGATCGTGGCGGTGACCAGTATTGCCACGGTCATCACCGCCCGCAAGGAAGCGGAAGAGCGTATTCAAGCGGAACAACGTCTGCTACGAAAGCTGCTCGCCTTGCAGGAGAACGAGCGTCGCATGGTCGCTCATGACATTCACGATGGGTTCGTGCAGTATGTCGTCGGGGCCCACATGTGCGCGCAAGGAATCCCCCATCGGACCAGCGAGCAAGATGAAGTCCGTCCTGTCATCGAAGACATCAACACCTATTTACAAAAGGCCATTTCGGAAGGGCGGCGGCTGATCCGCGATCTGAGACCGCTCGTACTCGACGAGGCGGGTATCGTCGAATCATTAACGCACCTGATCGCCGACAAGCAACAGCACGACAAACTGTCGGTCGCCTTTGAACACGACGTCCAGTTCGATCGGCTGGAACGCATGTTGGAAGGGGCCATCTTCCGAATCGTTCAGGAGTCCCTTACCAACATCAAGAAACACAGCCAGGTGAGTCATGCCGGCGTGCAGCTAACACAGATCGGCGACATGCTGGAAATCGTTGTACGGGACCAAGGCGTGGGCTTCGACCCCAACGAAGTGGCCCCCGATCGGTTCGGATTGCGCGGGATTCGTGAACGAGCTCGCCTCTTCGGTGGGTCCGCCACCATCGATAGTTCGCCCGGCCAGGGCACCTCGATACAAGCCAGTTTGCCACTTTCCCCGCCGCCAGTCGACTTCGAAATCTAGTTCCAAACAACCGCCATTCGGTTGACGGGTCCTCGCCCCGGAATCACAATAGCGAGGCATCGACTAACGCATTCGGCGCTACCAGGTATCCGGCGCTACAGGGAGACTACTACCGTGCCATCTTGGAGCGTCCTGACACGCAAGTTCCGAACCTTTCGCCGTCGGGTTCTCCGCAACGTCTACCAGCGACTTCGTCCGGCAGCCAAGACAACGCCGGTGTTCATCGTCGGCAGCCAGCGCTCTGGAACGAGCATGACGCTTCGCGTGTTCGCGCTGAGCTTGGACGCCACGACGTTCAACATGCAAGACGATAGCGTCTACACCGATGGCGTTCTGCTGGCGCCGGAGATCATTCACTCGCTGCTCGATAACAGCCGCGGGACCGTGACGGTCTTCAAGCCGATGAACGAGATTCAGGAAATCCCGCAATTCCTCAAAGAGTATCCCGGGGTCAAGATCATCTGGCTCGTCCGCAACTGGGCAGACGCCGTCAATTCTTGCATTCGCCAGTGGCCTCATTTCCGCACCACGCTCAAGGCCATGGCCGAAGACCCGGAGAATGCCGGCTGGCACGGTGCCAAGTTGACGGAGCGTCAGCGACAGGCGCTCCGCGAGCATTATCATGACGACATGTCACTCGAATCCGCCTACGCGCTTTTTTGGTACGTGCGCAACCTGTTCTATTTCGAATTCGCACTCGATCAAGAATCGGACGTTCGACTCATTCGGTATGAGTCGATCGTGCAGCAGCCTAAAGAAACTTTTCGCGAGATCTTTGAGTTCGTCGGCTGCCCGTTTTCGACCGCCTGCACGAGCGAAATATTCAGTAGTTCGATTGGCAAGAACGCCGAACCCGATGTTGAGCCGGCCATTGCGGATCTGGCTCGCGGCCTGCACCAACAACTGATTGAGCAGATCGAAAGCGTTGGCTAACCGGCTGTGAGAAACACCGGGCTGGGGCAACTGGCACCCCGAAAATCTCGCTAACGCAGGCGGAATTCGACAGGCAATCGCTCGACGCTATCGACCGCCACCCCGTCCCGTGTTCGAGGCACGCTGTGCCACTGCCGGACCGCATTCACGGCGGCCGCATCGAGTGCCGGGTGACCGCTGCTGCGGTCCACCTCGACGCGAGTAATCATTCCGGATGCCGAAACGTGAATCTTCAGAAGGACCGTTCCTTCCACCCCCGCGCGTCGCAAGGCGGCCGGATAGACCGGCGGAGTATTGCGCGGCAAGCTCAGATCGGGTGGGGTTTCCTCATGCCCTAACGATTCTTGCTTTCGCGTCGCGGCAAGGCGTTCTTGCTGAGCAAGTGCCACCTCGTCAACTACTTCGACAGGCAGATCCTCGACATCGACCTCTTCGACCAGTTCTTCCTCGAGTTCTGTGTCGTCAAGCTCTTCCGTCAGATCCGTCGTTTCCGCTTCGTCCAAGTCGGTGGCGACCAATTCATCCGACGGCAATTCGGCCAACGGTTCCACCGTCGGTGCGTGCTCGTAGCGAACATCGCCCACCGTTGCCCAATCGGTAGACACCACGACTGGCTTGGGCGGCTCGGGCATCACCATCGTGGGCGTCACGGCCTCTGTCGTTTCGATGTCTTCCGACTCGTACTCAATGCTCACCGTGATCGGCTTGCCTGGCAAACGAATCCGTTTCAGCGGCTCAGCAATGACCAGCCAACCAGCAACACCTGCGACCGCGGCATGCACCGCGACCGAGGCTACCACGCTTTCGGTGGTGGTCGAACTCAAGAATTTAAAAACCGGTGCGAGCATCGGTGGATTGCCAGTTACAAGAAAAACCCCTTAGCCCCTAATTATGGGCCAGAAACCGGGTTCCTGGCAAGCTTCGCCAACCACCTCCTGGCCGTAGAAATCGCCCTCTGGCCACCTTTTTGGGCGATTCTACCGGTTCTCGGGCGATCTCCGTCCATCGACGACGCCAGCCACATCGGTCGCCTACTGCAGCAGCTCGTAGGAGAGCGTGGCCCCCACGCCTGGTCCATCGCTTCCAGAACCATGAACGCGATACTGCTCGTCGAAAATGTTATTCACAACGAGCGAGAGTCGCTGGCGAGGACTGATCATGCGACCGTAACGAAGATTGAGCGTCACGTAGCCTGGCGTGCCATCGGCTGGAATGCGCCGTACGTCGGTTGCATCGCGTGCCGAAAGGCGATCCTGCTCACGAGCCATCCAGGCGTAGACGTCGAACCACTCTCGACCTTCGCACCAGCGGCGGCGAAGTCCGAGCACGCCCTGCGACGGCGGAATACGGCTAAGCGGTTCCTGATCGATCTCATTGCGACCGAAGGTGTACCAGAAGTTTCCGTAAGCGCTCCAGCAGTTCCCGAGCAAGTACTCGCCGCTGGTTTCGACACCTTGTAGGAACGATTCCTTGTTCACTCGTTCAAGCAAATTCGCACCGCCCGGCTGGCGAAGAATATGGTCTTGCAAGTCGGTCCACCACACGAACACTTGGCCTCGGAAGTTGCAGCCGTCGTACTTGGCACCAACTTCGTACGTGATGCTGGTCTCGGGATCGAGCAACGGATTTGGCTCCGCTACGCCAGCGAACTGGTTATCGTTGACCGCCGCCAGATCATCGAGATTCGGAGCCCGAAACCCTTCGCTCACCGAGGCGATAAGATTCGTGCAGGCGTTCAATTCATAGGTCAAACCGACGCTGCCCATCCAATCTGAATACTCCGGATCGATCTTTCCAATCGGGGCCCCGTTCGCATCAATCACCGTAGCCGCAGTCGTAACGTGCTCGAACCGTACACCAGCATTGGCGTGCAGGCGATCGGTCAGCTGGTTATCCCACTGCAGGAACACGCCGTAGCGAGAATACCAGGCGTCGTTGGGGAACTGAGGCAGATCGTTGTCGCCGTCGGGATTGAAAATCGAGCTATCGATTTCGTCGTGATACCAGTCGACGCCGTAGGTAAGCCAACCGCAGTCGCATAGATCGGTACCAAACACGGCAGTCACGCCGGTCTGTTCGTTCGTGAACTTACGCTGCGCGTCGAATGTGCCAATCGGACGCGAATCGATGCGAACTTCCTTCGTGCGATGGATCGAGGCCGTGATCTGGTAGCTGTTCAGCCAACCGCAGCAATCTTCGCCCTGAAAACGAACGTACATCAGGTCGCGCTGCTGCGGATCAAAGATCGTCTCGCGATCCTGCGGGAACCGATCGGTCCGAAAGATGTCCTCGCCGGCAAAATGCTGGAAAGAAACAATCACTTCGTCCCAGTTGGTCAACGCATAGTTCAATTTCAAGTCGGCCGAGCCGTACCGCCAACTTGTGGCCGGTTGCCGCCCCGGATCGAACCCAGGCGGAGCATCCGGAGTTCCACCGATGTCGAGGTTGTTGTAGTTGCCGTAACCACCGCCGGCATAGAAGCCCATCTGCTCGAATGAACCCTCGACGTTCAACCGCCCGGTGTAGCCGAGATCAGCCGTGCTGAATCGCTGTACGGTCGTGCCAGTTGTCCAGTCGTAGCCCGTAATGGTCGACTTCTTGGTAATTACATTGATCACGCCACCGATCGCGTCACCGCCGTAGAGCACGCTGCCGGGCCCACGAATGACTTCGATCCGTTCAACCATGTTGGGATCGATGGTGTTGAAGTATTGGTTCGGTCCCGCCCGGAATGTGGAATTCGTCATGCGAATTCCATCGACAAGAATCAGCACCTGATTGCCCGTCAAACCACGCACAAAGGGAGACGACTGCCCGCGACCGGTTCGCTGAATCATCACGCCTGGCGTCGTTTCCAGGGCTTGTCCCAAGTCGATGGCCGCCGACTCGTCAATCTGCTGACGTGTCACAATGTCGATAGCCCGACTGGAATCGAACAACGATTGATAGGGATTGCCGCGTGACCCGCCATCGAGCTGATTGATCATAAAATCAGAAGGGGACGGAAACAGCGGAGGCGTGTCGGAGAAATCGTCGCCTGCTTGGCCTTCAACAACGACCCCTTCTAGCGGATCGGTCGGGGTGTCGGAATCGTCCACCGTGGGCAAATCATCTTCTTCCGCTTCCCCTTCGACCACAACCGGTGGCAGCGGCGGTTCATCGACCGTCGGTTGTGCCCACGCAGCGCAGGGCAGCAGAATACAAGACAACAGCAGCGCCACCACGGACGCGCATACAAACCGCAAGTTCACGAGTCGTATCCCCCCAACTCAAAAACGAATGCCCGCGTGAAAACTCGAGGAATTCGCACCGATGGCGCAGCCCTCGCGCATTGCACGCATGACCCGTATATCCGGATCGGCTTGCGCAGGCGGCAAACTTAAACATCGCCGCCGCTAGCAGGGGAGATAAGATGCAAACAGAAATGCCAGCGTTGCTAGCGTGTTGGCGATGAAGACCGTGAGTTGTGGGCAGCGCATCCGTCAAGCACACGCGGGGATGGGCATGCCCGGGAACCGAACGCGCCATTTTTTGGCCGAAGGCCAATGACATCGTAGCCTAGGTCGAGCGAAGCGATGGCCTAGGTAACGATTCCACTTGAAAAACGGTTTGGCTGAAAGCCATAGTCACTCGGTCAGAAGACTCGGTGATTATGGCCGTTGGCCAAACGACGACAAATCGAAAACTCCAACGAGACCTGGGGCGATGCCCCAGGCTATGGTGTGGTTGGCCTTCGGCCAAACGGCAGAATGAACGCCTTTCAAATTGCCACCGGACGCAGAACTCTCGTCCACTGCTACCTGAACGCTACGCTGTGCAGCTAGCTCTGCTTCACGACAATACTGGTTCCGCAAAGCGACTGCGCTAGCCTTGTTTCACGACCGGCCTGCCGATCGAGTAGTAGGTAAAGCCGGCCTCTTTCATCGCTTCGGTGTCGAAGATGTTGCGACCATCGAACACGACTGGGGCCTTCATCAAGTTCGCCATGGCCAGGAAGTTCGGCGAACGGAATTCGCCCCACTCGGTCATCAGCGCCATCGCGTCGACGCCCTGCAGCGCGTTCATCGGATTATCAGCGTATTCGATCTTGTCGCCGTAGATCGCTTTCACGTTGTCCATCGCCTCGGGATCGTGAACCACGACGGACGCTCCCGCCGCCAACAGTTGATCGATCATCGTCAGCGCAGGGGCTTCGCGAATGTCGTCCGTTCGCGGCTTAAAAGCCAGCCCCCAAATGGCAACCTTCTTGCCAGACAGATCGCCACCAAAGTACTTCAAGAGCAGCGAAGGCAACACGTTCTTCTGCTGGTTATTGACCTCGTCGACCGCCCGCATGATTCGCGGCTCGATGCCGTGTTTCTCCGCCAAAGCGGACAAGGCTCGCACGTCCTTCGGGAAGCAACTTCCGCCATAGCCAACGCCAGGGAACAAGAAGGCGAAGCCGATGCGACTGTCGTGACCGATGCCGCGACGCACGTCATCGACGTTGGCATCCATCTTGGCACAGAGGGTCGCCATCTCGTTGATGAAGCTGATCTTGGTAGAGAGCAGGGCGTTCGCCACGTACTTGGTCATCTCCGCGCTTTCCGGCGACATCACCAAGAACGGCTTCTCCGTACGCAAGAACGGAGCGAACAGCTGTCGCAACACACCAGCAACTTCCGGACGACGAACTCCAACGACAACCCGATCCGGCTTGGTGCAGTCGTCAATCGCGGCACCTTCCTTAAGGAACTCCGGATTGCTGGCCACATCACAAACGCGCCCAGTCGCTTCATTCAAGCGAGAGTAGACCCCGGCGTTCGTTCCGACCGGCACCGTGCTCTTCACCACCACGATGGCGTCTTCACGAATGTGCGGGGCGATTGCCTCGGTCACCGCCCACAGGGCCGACAGATCGGCCGATCCGTCATCGGCACTCGGCGTTCCGACCGCCAAATAAACCAGGTCGGCAGGTTCCACCGCGGCAGCCAGGTCGGTCGTGAAGTGCAAACGTCGGGCTTGCGTGTTCCGCGAGATCAACTCGGACAACCCCGGCTCGTAGATCGGCACATCTCCGTTCTGCAGTCGATCGATCTTTTCTTGATCGATGTCGACGCAGGTCACGTCGTTTCCACTGTCGGCAAAGCAGGTGCCAGTAACGAGTCCAACGTATCCGGTACCAATAACGGCGATCTTCATGAGGTCGACCTTTGCTTGCCAGCGGTCGAAGTGACCGGCGGCATAATTAATGGGAACATCCTGTACCTATTTGGCGGCAGCCATTTCCTGCTCGACCAAAACCATATCGGCGTCGACCATCATACGGACGAGGCCTTCAAAATCGACGGCTGGTTGCCAGCCCAGTTCATCCTTAATCTTGCTCGCGTTTCCACAAAGTGTATTGACGTCGGCCGGACGCAATAGCGATGCATCGCTTTCAACATATTGCTCCCAATCAAGACCAACATGCCCGAACGCCAGGCGAACCAGGTCTCGAACTGAGTGCTTTACTCCCGAAGCAACGACATAGTCGTTCGGCCGTTCCGCGGACAGCATCATCCACATTGCCTGCACGTAATCTCCGGCGAATCCCCAATCGCGTCGCGCCTCCAAATCACCAAGCCGCAGCGTCTGCTGCAAACCGTGCTGAATTCGCGCCACCGCGTGGGTAATTCTCCGCGTCACAAAGTCCTTACCGCGACGCGGCGACTCGTGATTAAACAGGATACCGCTGCATGCGAACAACCCGTATCTTTCCCGATAGGCCACCGTGATGGCGTGACCATAGGCTTTCGCCGCGCCATAGGGGCTGTGCGGCCGCTGTGGCGTCTGTTCGTCCTGGGGCTCCTGCTGAGCTCTTCCGAACATTTCGCTGCTGCTGGCCTGATAGAAGCGAATGGTCGGATCGACCTGGCGTATCGCTTCCAATACGCGTGTCACGCCGAGAGCCGTAAATTCGCCAGTCAGTACCGGCTGCGACCAACTCATCGGCACGAATGACTGCGCGGCCAGGTTATAGATTTCCTGGGGACGAACGTCGTCGAGAAGCCGAATGATCGAAAGCTCATCGAGCAAATCGATTTGGTGCAATCGCACCCGATCACGGATCGACGCGAGCCGCTCAAAATGATCGGTGCTCGAATGCCGAGAGGTACCATGCACCTCGTATCCCTTGTCGAGCAAAAGCTCGGCGAGATAAGAGCCGTCCTGGCCAGTGATTCCGATAATCAGTGCGCGTCGTGCCATATCAAATGAAGAAGTAGGGGCGCGAAACATCACCCGGCGCATCGCTAGAATCGCACTCGCGATTCATGCCCGCTAGCGATGCACCATTAACGGGATACTACGACTTGCTGTCGCCTTCGCCTTCATCTTGCGAAGGAGCGTCACCGCCGGTTTCCGTGTCGCCTTGCAACTCATCCGAAGGGGACGATTCGTTCGAAGCGGGAGCTGCTCCATCGGCAACCGGTGTACCGCCGGTCGAACCAACTTCACCTTCGGCCGCCGCATCTCCGTTTTCTTCCTTCGGAACGCGAACGATCGCGGCCAATTGGTCGTCATCGTCGAGTGACATGATGCGCACACCCTGCGTGTTACGACCGATAGTGCTGATATCCGCCGCCGCCACTCGCTGCAACTTGCCGCGGCGCGTCATCATGAAGACCTCGTCTTCGTCGGTAACCCGAGCGATGCCAATCACCGGACCGTTGCGGTCGGTGGTCTTGATATCACGAAGCCCCTTACCGCCGCGACGCTGCGTGCGATAACGGCTCGACGAGCTGGTCGCGTCGCCGTCGCCATCTTCCGCGTCGCTACCGCCAAAGAGCGTTCGCTTACCGTAACCGTTCGCACAAGCGGTCAGGAGCGTCGCTTCCGGTTCGGCCACAACCATACCGACCAGACTGTCGCCGTTGGCCAGATCGATACCCTTAACACCACTCGAGTTGCGGCCCATCGGACGGGCATCCGCTTCGTTGAAGCGAATCGCCATACCAGTCGACGTCGCAAGCACGAGTTCGTCACCTGGCTTGGTAATCACCACGTCGACCAACTCGTCTCCTTCGCGAAGCTTGATGGCGATAATGCCGTTGGCTCGCGGGCGACTGTAGGCTTCCAGCGGCGTCTTCTTCACCAGGCCGTTGCGGGTGGCCATGGTAAGGAAGTGACCCGGCTGATCGAAGTCTCGCACGGCCCGGCAGTCGGCGATCGTTTCGCCTTCGGCCAGATTGAGCAAGTTAACGATGGCTCGCCCACGGCTTTCGCGGCTAAGCTGAGGAATGTCATAGACCTTTTGCCACAACACGCGGCCGGTGTTCGTAAAGAACAACAGATACGCGTGCGTGCTGGCCACGAACAGGTGCTCGATCGGATCCTCATCTTCGCTGCGAGCTCCCTTGATACCCTTGCCACCACGACGTTGCGCGCGATAGGTACTGGTAGGGGTTCGCTTGATGTAACCGTTGTGGCTGATCGAAACGACCATCGCCTCTTCGGTAATCAAGTCCTCTAGGTCGATCGAACCGAGTTCTTCGCCACTAATTTCAGTGCGACGGGCATCGGCATGCTTCCTCTTCAGCTCGAGCAGGTCTTCGCGAATGATCGCCAGGATGTTCTTCTCGTCGGAGAGAATTCGCGTGTACTCGGCCATCTCGTCGAGCAGCTTATTGAACTCGTCGCCGAGCTTCTCCTGCTCCAGGTTGACCAACTGACCAAGCGTCATTCGCAAGATCGCGTCTGCCTGGACGGGGGTGAGCGTGTACGCCTCGGCAGCGCCGCGCTCTTCTTCGAAGGCGGCAAATCCACGATCCCCAAGTGCCCGCGCCAACAGCGGCGAGGGGCACTCGATCTTCATCAAGCGCTCTTTCGCTTCCGCCTGCGTCTTGGAGGAGCGAATCACGCGAATCACTTCGTCGATATTGGCGTGTGCCAGCAGCAGACCTTCGACGGTGTGCTTACGCGAGCGAGCCTTGGCCAGCAAGAACTGCGTACGACGGCGAATCACCGTGACGCGATGCCGCAAGAACTCAGTCAGCATGTTCTTGAACGACAGCAGCCGCGGCTTGCCATCGACCAAGGCCAAGAAGATCAGTGAGAAGGTGTCCTGCAAAGGCGAGAACTGATAGAGCTGATTGAGCACGACCTCGGCGTCGGCGCCCTTCTTCAGCTCCACGATCAATCGCACCGGCTCGTGCAGATCGCTCTCGTTGCGGGTATTTGAAATATCCTTGATCTTGCCTTCGTTGGCGAGCGCCGCGATCCGTTCTTCGATGCGATCGCGGGCCTGCTGGAAGGGAATCTCGCGAATCACGATCCGCTCGCGATTCTTGCCGAAGGGCTCGATCTCAGCCCGGGCACGAACCACGATGGTACCGCGACCCGTGTGGTAGCCACGGCGAATACCGCTGCGCCCACAGATCACGCCGCCGGTCGGGAAGTCGGGACCAGGGCAGATCTCCATCAACTCGTCGACCGACACATCGGGATCGTCGATGATTCGCACGACCGAATCACACACTTCACCCAAGTTGTGTGGTGGAATCGAAGTCGCCATTCCGACCGCGATACCGTTCGAGCCATTGACCAGCAGATTCGGGAACTTGGCCGGCAGCACCGTCGGTTCCGTGCGACGCTCGTCGTACGTCGAAACGAAGTCAACCGTGTCGAGCTTCAAGTCATCGAGCATCAACGCCGCGGTCGCCGACATGCGCGCTTCGGTATATCGCATAGCGGCCGGCGGCAGCCCGGCAATCGAACCGAAGTTACCCTGCTTGTCGACCAGCACATGACGCATGTTCCACTCTTGGGCCATGCGAACGAGCGTCGGATAGATCACACTTTCACCATGCGGATGGTAGTTACCGCTGGTGTCACCAGAGATCTTCGCGCACTTCACCCGAGACGCACCAGGCGTCAGGCTCAAGTCGTTCATGGCGACCAGAATGCGCCGCTGAGACGGCTTCAAACCATCGCGCACGTCGGGCAACGCTCGACTGACGATCACGCTCATCGCGTACGTCAGATAGCTGTTCTTCAGCTCTTCTTCGATGGGCAAACTAATGATGTTGCCCGGGGGCGTGCCGTCGCCTGTTCCGTTTCCGTCGCCCGAATCTTCGGGCTCTTCGGGAAGAGGATCGTTGGAATCCGTAGCCAAGGATCAGTCCTTTCAAAGCCGCTTTCTCGCGGCAAAACGGTCAACTCAGGGTAGGTAAAAAAAGGAGTCGACCAGGGGAGTGTTTTCACGTGGTTGTGAAGCGTCCAATATACCCGCGTAAGCCAAAATCGACAACGCACCAGGGGCCGAAATGGCTCGTCGTAAGTGGTGTTCAGCAGCTGACTTGCGAGGCGGATTTTGAGGGCCTCTAGAAGCTCCGTAAGCCAGCCGCGGGGAGGCCGATTTTGCCGCCGAAGAGAAGCCAGCCGGCACTCCAATTCGACTCGAATTTGAGGGCAGAAACGGGGCCCGAAAGCCGGGTTCAATCGGCGTCCGAAACCGAACATCGAGGGCGACCAACTGTCCGGATCCGGACATCGACTCCGCCCCGCGACCAAGGGGTGTCCGATATCGGACAGGCGTTCGAGTCGCCTGAGATTTTCTTATTCGTTGGCGGATAACGAGTTGTGATCGGTCGGCTCTTATTCGACGAGGCACCGGCGCGCCATTTGCCTTTTATCGCTACGCGACGATTGTCTCGCCGGTAGAGCGAGCCGACTGTTCGCGAAGCAGTACGTCAACCTGACCCTCATGAAACAAGAGAAAGCATCCGATGCGAACCCTCTCCCACGGCACATTAGCGGCACATGACAACCTGCGTCGATCAAGCTTGCGCTGGCGGCAGCGGTTCCTTTGCACCGTCGCGATCACGTTCTGCCTTGCGTCGGCGGCGCCGGTGGCAACCGCGACCATCACCGCCACGCTCGTCGCACCCGCCACGCATTTCGGATCACCAGGCCAGGGCGAGTACGACGTGCAAACAGTCTCCCTGTTCATTAATCCCGCCCAAACGGAATGGATCGCCTGGAATCGATACCCCGATTTGCAGATGACCGTCCCGTCACGCCCGGGTGAATTTCTACTCGGTTACGACACGCCGGAAGTCGACGACCACTTCGTCCTCACGGTCACAGCACCGGACCAAAGCCAGCTTGCCGTGGCCCTCGATCGCAACGGTGTCGTCGGCGATCCGATCGGCCCTCAAGCGGTGATCTACGGTGACGCTGCGACAACCCCCGACGTCGTCCGCGGAAACAACGGTGGCTCGATCAGCATCTTTGACGAATCAGGCACGCACAATTCCATCTTCAATGCCGCCGGCATCTACGACTTTGAGTTTTCCTTCCGCGACATCGGTGGCGACGCTCGCTATCCCGATGTCTACCTGCTGGTGGCCGATGCCGTGCCTGAACCCTCCGCCTACGCCATGGCAGGACTCGCACTCGTCGGGCTTGGAGTGGCCAGCTGGCGGCGAAAACGAAAACGCGCTCGACTCCGGGCCTCGGCTGTCGCCATGACCTTGCTGCTCTCCTTCACCATTCTCGTCCCTGGTGCGGACGCCGCCATCATCAACACCTTTGGCGCGGCGGTTGTCGTCTCTCCTCCTGCCGACGTGCGACTTGATCAAACAACGAGCGACACCGAAGCCTTGGTATTCGCCGAGCAACAGAACTTCCTGCTGGCAAACCCGCTCAACGTCAATCACTCTTTGCCGGGTAGCAGCGTCGGACACGCCCAGCATTCGCCATTGCAAATCCCCGCCGGCACGGCCGTCGACAGCTACTACGTGCACTTCGACCCGGTCGGCGTCGCAAGTGGAGACATTAACACGGTCGGTTCCGTTTCCTTCGACCAGGACATCCTGGGCGTGATCTACGGCCGGTACACCATGCTTAGCAACAGCGACTTTCTCGGCGCCCCTGGCACACTCTATCCAACCGGCTTCGACGAGCGAGCGTTAACCGGCGAAGACACCATCACCCTTTCTCCTGACCAACGAACGGTCGTCTTCGACCTCGTTACCCGACCGAGCAGCGATGCACTGCGAATCGTCACGATGTCCTCGGGCTCTCCTGCCGTGCCGGAACCCTCCACTTACGCTATGGCTGGCCTGGCCCTGGCCGGACTAGGCTTGATTGGCCTGTGTCGACGCAAACAACGCAGCACCCGAAATCAAACGATGAAGGCCGTCGCGTGCGTCGCCATGGTTGCGGCTCTGTCACTTGCAACGACTAGCGATGCCCTCGCTCTCCCCACCTTCACGGGTGCCAATGTCGAGGTTTACGCCAACGTCACCGATCCGATCCGGCTCACCTTCGCACCCGACGGAACTCTGTTCGTTGGGCGAGACAACCTCGGTTCCGGCGGCTTGTATAACGATTCGGTCAAGATCCATCGCATCACTCCCGGTGGCGGGTCGGTTAGCGAATATGGAGTCTCCGGCATCCCCGACCCCGACACCGTGTTGTACGATCCAACCGGCGACATCTCCGGTGTGGCCGGCTCGGTCCTGGTCGGTAGCGACACCGCTGGTGGGCGAATCTACGCCGTCCGGCCTGACGAGTCGATCGTCTCGCTGTTCACGACCTCCGCGCTCGGCAACCCCAATGAGATGCTGTTCGACAGCACGGGCCGATTGTTGGTCGCCAACCTCGACTCCAGCGATCGACGGATACTGGAATCGACGGGGGCGACTCCCACGCACTTGTTTGGATTGCCGACTAGCGGCGATCGGCCGGTGGACTTAGCAGTCGACAGCAGCGATCGCATTTACACGCGAGGCACCAACGGAACGATCCGCCAACACGACTCGACGGGCACATTGCTCAACGGAACGTTCGCGTCATTGCTGCCTTCGACCGGAGACCCCGGACCCAATGGCCTGGAATTTGGCACGGGCGGATTCTTCGGTACCGATCTCTACGCCGCTGGCGAGAACGGCGACCTGTGGCGAATCGATTCTCTCGGCAATACCACGCAGGTGGGAAGCGGCTTCAACGGCGTGCGCGACCTTCGCTTCGGCCCGGACGGAGCCCTGTACGTCTCGGAATTCGCCGGCGACCGCGTGCTGCGAATCTCGCACGACTGTGCCGTGCCGGAACCATCGACCTATGCCATGGCCGGATTGGCCTTGGTCGGGCTGGGGTTCGTTGGCCTGCGTCGACGAAAGCGACGAGCCAAGCAGCAACACTCGGCCACGTTTGGCGGGCGGATCGTGACCTGCCTCTTGGCAATCACCGCCCTCACAATCACGGCCGCTAGGGATGCCCTCGCTCTGCCGACCTTCACCGGTGCCAACGTTCAGGTTTACGCCAACGTCACCGATCCGATCAGCATTACGATTACCCCAGACGGAACCATGTTTACCGGCCGTGACAACAGCGGCTCGGGCGGTGGCAACGAAGCGGCCAAGATCCACAAAATTTCCCCCGGCGGCGGATCGGTCACCGAGTACGGCGATGTCGCCATCTACGATCCCGACGCGGTACTGTATGATCCGACTGGCAACGTCTCGGGAGTCGCTGGTACCGTGATGGTCGGTAGCGTCCTAAGTGGCGGAAGAATCTATGCCGTCCGACCCGACGAATCCGTCGACTTGCTGTTCAGCTCCTCCGCCATCGGCAACCCAGCCGACATGCTATTCGATGGCACCGGCCGAATGCTGATCTCCAATCTGCAGCCGAGCAACCGTTCCGTTCTGGCGAGCACTGGAGGAACTCCGGGTGTGCTGTTTGGCTTGCCTGCAGTCAGCGATCGTCCCTTCGATCTGGCCATCGATGCGGCCGACAACATCTTCACCCGCGGCCCGAACGGTACGGTTCGAAAATACGATTCGGCCGGTGCCCTACTAGATGGTGCTTTCGCGAGCGTGCCGACGGATTCACCAGAAATCCTCAATTCCGGCATGACATTCGGCATCGGCGGGTTTTGGGGCACCGACCTGTACGCCTTCGGTCAAACCGGCAACCTGTGGCGAATTGATTCCGGTGGCAATTCCACCTTGGTCGGAACCGGCTTCAATCACACCCGCGACATCGAGTTTGGCCCCGATGGTGCCATGTACGTCTCTGAGTTCGGTGCCGACCGCATCCTGCGAATCTCGCACGACTGTGCCGTTCCGGAACCTTCGACCTATGCCATGGCAGGACTGGCCCTGGCCGGGCTGGGATTCATTGGCCTGAAGCGAAGAAAGAGCAACAAGAGCCGGCGACCGCTACGATGGTCGGCCGTGGCCGTTTTGGTCGCGTTTTCGGCAGCCGCCACGCCGACGTACGCCGACTACCAAAGCACGATCCTGGCTGACAACCCGCTCGGTTACTGGCGACTTGGCGATGCCGTCAGCCCCACGGTGATCGATTCCTCCGGCAACAGCCTGCACGGCACGGCCAACGGCGGAGTCACGTTCGGAGAAGCGGGTGCACTCGCTGGTGATCCCAACACGGCATTCGACTTCGACGGCACCAGCGGCCTAATCGACGTCGGCGTGCAACCGAGCCTCAACCTCTACAACGATTTCACGATCGAAGTTTGGGCCAAGCCGGAGTCGCTTACGGGCGGCCATCCATTTAAGACGTTTGTCTCCACGCACGGTCCGGATCAGGGCTACAACTTTGGATTCAACGGCTCTCGACTGGTGTTCACGACACTGGGAGTTCAAGACTACTATTCTCCCGCCGGCTCCGTTGCAGCAGACGAATGGCACCATTATGCCGTCGTCTTCGACACTGACAACGACGCCAACTTTTTCGTCGATGGGGCATTCGTGTCCACCGTTTCCGGCAGCCAGGGAGCCAACGCAACGTCGAATCCGTTTGGCATTGGCGGTCGCGCTCACGGCACACTACAGCCAAACAACGGCCTGCTCGACGAAGTTGCCGTCTATGGTCGTTCGCTGCACGCGGCAGAGATCGAGCACCACTATCTGGCCGGCATGGGAATCAACCAGACGTTGTCCAACGCCTCCTTCTCAACGGGAAGCGATACCAACGTGTTGAATCTGGATTACGGCACGCTCGTCGCTCACCAGGCGGCGACCCCGCTCGGCTTTGAAATCGCCAATCTGGAATCGAGCCCCACGACAGCCCAACTAATCTTCGACAGCGAATCGGCCTCGGGCGACACGCATCTACTGACAACCGACTTTGTCATGGACGCACTTCAGGGTGGCGACTCCCAGGCGTTCAACTCGCTCTTCCACACCACGGAACTGGGCTCCTTCAGCGCCAGTTACGAATTCAATTTCACCGACGCGCTCGACTCGCAGCAGACACTAACACTCAACATCACGGGCGAGGTGGTGCTACCTGACAACACGCCAGAGATTCCGGATCTCGTTTACAACTCGGACACGGGCGAAGTGTTCGTCGATCCCGACGGCAGTTCGATTGTCGCCTACACGCTGCAGAACGCGGACAACGCATTCTTCGCTGGCGACCACACCCCGGTGCTAGGCGGCACATTCACTTCGGAGGTGCACACCCTGGCCGAAGCCGGACTGCCTCCGCTTACCAGTCCGGCCAGTATTGGCAACGTGTTTGGAACCGGCATGAACGTCGTGGATTTATTCGATCTGTTGGGCACAAACCAGGTGAGTCGAGGATCGGGACAACCGCTGGTGCCGTTCGATCTGGTCGTCGTTGGTGGCGGCCCCGCGGTGCCAGAGCCCTCGACCTACGCCATGGCGGGGCTGGCACTGTTGGGACTGGGCTTGGCTGGCCTGAAGCGACGTAGAAAGAGCAACGCCCGGGCTTGAAATTCAAGACGCACTGGTAGCAAGCTACCAGTGGCACCCAAGGAATCCGCGAGCTTATTCCACCGGTGCGGTGAAAGTCGCCGCCCCTTCGGCCGCTACTACGATGACCAAGAAGTTCCCGGCCGCTGGTTCCTCTTGAAACGACTCGGCCAGGTAAGGAAATACCTCGGGGATCTCTTCGCGACAGTCGGCAAAGGGAAACGCCCGCACCAAAATAGTGGTCCGCGTCTCGGTTGACTCTTGGGAACTACCCTCTTCACTCGCCGCATCGCCCGAGGGCTGTTCATGCTGGGCGTCAAGAATCGCCTCGTCGACCGCCTCGTCACCTTCCCACGCGCGGGCAATCTCGCCTCCGATCGGGTCCTCGCAGTCGAGCAAGAACACGACCGGGTTCTTTTCGCCCCCTTTGATGGCCGCTTGGTAACCGTCCAGCACCTGCTTGAAATTGCTCTCGACGAGATGTTCCCGCAAGGCGGCGGCAGTTTGTTCGTCCATGGAAGTGACTGACTTGGGGGACAGGATTAAGAGGGCAGGGTGGCGCGACGGTCTAACCGAAAGGATTCTCTTCTTCGGTGTCATCTCCGTCGGTTTCTTCGAAGGGATTGTCTTCCTTAACTTTGTCCTTCTTTTCGGCGTCCTTCTTCTTTTCGGCGTCTTTATTCGTTTCGGATTCCTTCTTGTCGGAATCGACTTCATCAAAGGGGCTGTCCGACTCCACCTCATCGAAGGGATTGTCCTCAACCGGTTTCTTATCCTCCTTAGGAGTGCGGTCCTGCTTGGGAGCCGGAGTGGTCTTTGCCGTGTCGCTGTCGTCTTCCTCTTCATCAACAGCTTCAAACGGATTCTCGGGCACCACCTTATCAACACGAACGTCGGTTTTGTTGCCTCCGGCGACAGGCGTCTCGTCCGCGTCGTCTTTCACCTCATCCTCATTAGCGAAGGGATCCACTTCATCCACGACCGGATCGTCTTCGCCCGCAAACGGATTGTCCTTGTCGTCGACGGTCCGGATATCAACGTCCGTGTGATCCGCGTCGTCATCCTTGTCGAAGTCGGCAAAGGGATTGTCCGGATCGGGAGTCGTTGAATCGTCTTTAGGCTGTTCCTTAACGATCTTGGGAAGATCGCCACTCGGATCGTCGGAGTCCTCCACAATCGAAGTCTCCGGTTCGTCCGGTAAAACGGGAACGTCGTCACCGTCGAAGATACCGAATGCGAATGCCAGCCCGACTGCCCCCAGACCACCGGTCACGACCATGACCGCTTGAATAAAGATCTTATTTCGCAGCAGTCCGCCACTCGCAGCGGCCGGTCTCTCTCCACGCGGACGTTCCGCACCGCCGCCGCCACCGGCCGAAATGTCGAAGGCGGCCCCTGGCGCATTGGCTGACGCGGTGTCAGAACCGACACTGGCAAAGGCTAGCTCGTCGGAGCTCGTACCGTCGGAGCTGGCATCATCGAGACTTTCGAAATAGCCATCGGGGTCAGCGTCACTGACATTGCCGGCGGTAGACTTAGCACTCTCGATCTCGATTCCAGCCAAGGCCGCGTCGTTACCAGTCCGCAATTGTTCGTCGTACTTCGCCTTGCGATCGGGATTGCAGAGGCAGAGTTTCGCGGCGGCCAGCTCGCTCAAGATATCTTGCGAGGCCTGCATGTGCTGGCCCAGCTGGAAGGTCCGGACATGCTCCATCCGCTGATCGGCGGCCTCTTCAACGATCGCCACATCGGCTTCATAGAGAGCCAGCCCCAGCAGCTGATAGTGATTCGGAGGCTGATCCTCAGAAGAGATATTTAGCCACTGTTGATATGGATCGAATTCGTCAGCCATCGCTCAATTACCCCACTCCAATGCCCCGCTAGAATCAAACTGGTATCGCATTTCAAGCACGCGCGGTGACATGCATCTCCGCTGCTCTATGTCACTATCGTCCAAGTCACCACTGGCAGATCGGTGAAACCGCAAGTGCTGCGCATCGGAGAGCTGTGAGAAAACTCCAGAAAAACCTCGTCCAACCAATATCGGAAATTTGCCGAGAGACTGCAACTGATGCGCCACGGACGGTAACGGACCACTCGACGCGCTCGAGCGGCGTGGTCAACCGCCGATTTTCTGTCGAATCCGACCTGACTTTCGCCCTACAAAACAAGGACATTGCGGCAAACCCGACGGCAAAGCTATTGACCGCGATTTTGAGCAGACCGATAATCGAGAATTGACGCCGATCGCGTGGCAGTTTTGTCGTCGCCAGGTTTCGCGGGCGAGAAGCCGATTCTCGCCTAGGGACCTTCGACGTCGACCGGCGGGGCATACGGTTACGACGTTCCAGTGAGGGGTTCCCTATCCATGCGTAGTTTGATCTTTCTTCTTGCACTCTTGATGACATCGGCGTCCGCAGTCGGCGCAGAGCCGCGCACTTGGACCAGCGCGGGTGGCAAATTCAAGATCGAAGATGCCGTCCTCGTCAAGACGGAAGAAGGTTCCGACGGCAAGACGATCGCCGTGATCCGCAAGAAGGATGGCAAGGAGCTCCGCGTTCCGCTCGACAAGCTGAGCGAGGCCGATCAGGCATACGTTGCTAGCCAGAACAAGACCGACGCAGAGGAACCGGTTGGCGAGCCAGCGAAGGACAACTCGGAAGAACCCGAGCCCCGCACCTGGACGAGTGCCAACGGCAAATTCAAGATCGAATCTGCGACGTTCTTGAAAACCGAGAGCGATGCGAGCGGTGACAATACGATCGTCGTCATCAAGAAAAAGGACGGCAAACCGCTACGCGTCCCACTGAAGAAGCTGAGCTGGGCCGATCAACAATACGTCAAGAAGTTGACCGAAGAGGAATTCGCACTGCCCAAGTTCGTACCGGAACCGAAGCCGGCAGAACCCTCAACGCCACCGGAAACCCCTGACACCACCCCGGAGCAACCTACGGAGCCGCCCAAGCCGAAGGAGCCTGAGATAACCCCGCTCCCGCCAGCCACGGCGTTTATAGAGAAAAGCTCGCCCCATGCCGCTTCGCTCTTCCCGACCGACATGTCGAAGTGGATCAACCTCGACACCGCGCTGACCCCCGAAGCGGTTGGCAACAAGGCCATCGTTATCGTTGAAGCAACGACCACTCTCTCGCAGAAGGAAACCGCGAGAGTTTGGGCGCAGCGTCTCCGATCCGTGCAATCGTATCGCGACGATCCGGTCATCTTTGTGGCTGTCCTTTCCGGTCTTAGCAAGAAACACGCTACCACGTACCTATCGGTCCTTAAGAAGAAGGCCAAACTCACCATCCCCTGGCCGTTCTTAATCGACACCAACGGGGAGTTCTCCCAAGCCATCGGCAAGGCCCAGGCCGCCAACCGACGTGAGAACGATAATGACGATCGAGATCGTGACAACGGCAGATCCGGCCGCGGCCCGGCGCGATTCCCGCAATTGCCCAGCGGCTCTCGAAGCAGTACCCGCGGCGATGTCCGCGGTATCGACGGCAATGGCAAAGTGGTTAACCGGCGTCTTTACAGCGCCGCTGCCGCTGCCGACGCACTCACCTCCACAGCCCGTTGGCGAGTTGACCCCAAGGGCATGCCCGAGGCCATGCGTAAGACCTGGCTCAAGATCGAGTACGGTCGCTACAAATCGGCAGCCTCCGCGATTGGCAAGGGACTCGATTCGAAGAACCCCGATCAGCGCCGGCATTTTGAACGCATGTTCGCCGTCATAAAAGAAAAGATCGATGCGCTCGCCATGCGGGGCGAACGTGCCATGAGCGAAGGCAACAAGGCTCACGCGTATCGCGCCTACGACCTGATCATCCAAAACTTTGGCAAGTACGAGATCGATGAAAAAATACAGACCGCACATAACAAGCTGAAGAACGATCTCCAGCTCGAAGACGAGATCGCCGCGTTCGCAGCTCTCGACAAGGCGATGAGACTGTCACGTCCCAAGAGCCGACGTAGCGCTCTCAACTCGGTCATCAGCAAATACCCGGATACCACCGCCGCAAAAGATGCCGATATCCTGCTAGAACGCTCGCGCTAATCGTCGCGTCGTTCCGCCAGTCGAGCAGCGTCGAAATAGCCGAGGCGGATCATTTCATCGACCAGATGCCGCGCAACGGGGGCCGCAATGGCGCCACCCCCTCCGGCATGTTCCAGTGCCACGGCGAACGCCACCTGCGGCTTGTCTGCCGGAGCGTAGCCAACAAACCAGGCGTGATCCTTCTGCCCGGTGCCTGCTTCGGCGGTGCCGGTCTTGCCGGCGACCTCAACCGCCACGCCCGCGAACGCGCGATGTGCGGTACCGTCTTCATTCGCCACGGCCTGACGCATGCCCTCGCGCACCAGACGGAGCGTCTCTTTTTGTAACGGAATCTGGCTAACCGCGGCGGACGATTCACCTTCGTTCGCGAGCACGATTCTTGGCGTGACCAAGCGACCACCACTGGCCACCGCCGCAATCATCCGCACCATCTGCAGTGGCGTCGCCGTGAGTGTGCCCTGGCCGATGGTGAGCGCTTGCGTGTCGGCGAGCTGCCAAGCGCGCCCCTGCTTCTCCTGAAGCGAACGAGGGCTGCTCAGATTGCCGCGAACCTCGCCCGGAAGATCGAGCCCGGTCGGCTGACCAAACCCGAATCGCGATGCCCACATCACCAGCGGCTGCGGACCGAGGGCATCGGCATGATGAAAAAAGTACACGTTACAGCTGGTGGCAAGTGCCTCAACAATCGTGAGCGGACCATGCCCGACACCATAGCGACGAAAGATGTAGCACCGCTGCGCATCGGGCTGCTGCAAATAGCCGCGACAGACAAACGGCGCCTCTCCGTCGGTCACCCCGCGCTCCAACATGGCAACTGCCGAAAGTGGCTTGAATGCCGAACCAGGAGGCAATGCCATCTGCGTGGCGCGGTGGAACAACGACCGATACGGATCGGAGAGCAACTCGCGAATTTGATCCGAACTCTCGAACGACACCGCCTGAGAGCGAACGAACAGGCTGGGTTCAAATCGAGGAGCGGAGGCCAAGGCCAGCAACTCACCGCTTTCGATGTCCATCACCACGACACTCCCGCCTCCGTGGTTGGGTACGTCGGGCGTCGACTTGGACCGAACGAGCGGTGCCTTTCTTCCTTGTTGAACTCGATCAAGTAATTGTTCGGCGGTCGTCTGTAACGCCAAGTCGATGGTCAGCCGCACGTCGGCTCCGTCGACTGCCTGACGAGCCGCCTGCGTCGAAAGCAGTTGCCCGCCGGCATCTCGCTTTTCGATATCGATGCCGATCACGCCGCGAAGACTTTCCTCCCATGCCTGCTCGACACCAGCGCGACCAACTCGCCGCGCCGTAATAGCAGCCCCATTCGCGGAGTGCTCCGCCGGCAACTCGCCCTCGCGCGGCTTGCCAAGATAGCCAATCAAATGAGAGGCTGTCGAACCGCGAGGATAGGTCCGCACACTCTTCCGTTCGATTCGCACCCCGGGATAAAGCTGCGGGTTGTGCTCGATCTCGGCGGCGGCAGCCTGGGAAATACCCACGGCCAGTACGTGCTTGTCGACCTCTTCGCGAATGGTGATCCTCGCCGGAGGCAAACCTTGTGGCGGAGCAAACAACTGCTTCAGTGACGTCGTGATCAACGCAGGCCAACTTGTGTCCGCAGACGAACTCGCCTCGTCGCTCGCGGCAGCCAACTCTTGGGCCTGCTGTGCCGCGTACGATTCTCGACGACGACGATTCACGTGCGCCGCCATTCCCTGTACACGATCTTCAATGCGACCACAGCGAGCGAGCCATTCTTCGTGTGAAACGCCACACAAGGCCGCCAACCGGCGGTGCATGTCGGCATGTTGCACGCGCAATCGATTGACCGTCGCGGAAAGCGACTCCGTCGGGGGCGTCGCGGCGACACCTCTTTGAGCTCGAGCCAGGCGGCGCAGCCAACTCGCCTGCGGCGTCCGCTGCAAATAGCGATAGTCGAGAGCCAGAGAAAGCTGCACCGCATCGAGCGCCAGCGGGGTACCATCGCGGGCTAAGATTCGCCCTCGCGGTGCTCTCTTGTGTGCCTCTGCGCTCGAAACCTTCAGGGCGACCGCTCGAAACGCGTCCCCTTCCGAGAATTCTAGTACCAGACAACGGGCGAACACCGCGGCAAAGCAGACGGCCGTGAGTAGACCCAGAACTCGGATGCGACGCTGGGGATCGGCGGCCACCGGTGGCGCAGCATTTCGCACCACGGCACCGTGCCAATCAAACCATCGATCGCGTGCGGCCATAGCAGTCTGCTCGCAGGAAACACATTCGTGTTAGATGTCGTCGTCGCTCGACTCGAGAGCCCGTCGCCAACGTGGAAGCTGCTCCAGACAGATTTGGCTTCCCTTCGCCACCGCCGACATGGCATCGGCCGAAACGACCGATGGCAAGCCGGTCTGCTCGTTCAGATAGCGATCGATGCGCCGTAGCAGCGATCCGCCGCCGGCCAGCACCAACCCGTTCTCCACCAGATCGGCGGCCAGATCCGGACTGCAGCCGTCGATCGTTTCGCGAATCAGCTGGGCGATTTCGCTGAGCGGTTCGCCGAGTGCCTCGCGAACTTCTTCGCTGGTGATGGTCGCCTTGCGTGGCAAACCACTAATCACATCGATGCCCGAAATCGTTTCCGACATTTCATCCGCCAGGGCATAGGCGCTGCCGATGTCGATGCGCAGCTGTTCGGCCGCCGGAATGGAAACGCGAAGATTGTAGTTTCGCCGCAGGTAATCGACGATCGCCGCGTCGAAGGCATCTCCGCCGACACGAATCGAACCGCTGGCGACCACATCGCCCAAACTCATCACGGCGACTTCCGTCGTGCCGCCACCGATGTCGCAGATCATACTGGCAACCGGCTCGGCAATCGGCAGTCCGACGCCAATGGCGGCCGCCTTGGCTTCGCTGATCAGAAAGACTTGCCGTGCCCCGGCACGTTGGGCGCTGTTGTAGACAGCCCGCTTCTCGACCGGCGTGATACAACCAGGCACACTAATCACAACGCGCGGACCAACACCGACGCGGCGCGAGCGGGCCTTGCGAATGAAGTAGCGAAGCATCGCCTCGCAGAGCTGGAAGTCCGCAATCACCCCTTCCCGCATCGGGCGAACGACTTCAATCGAGTCGGGCGTACGGCCGAGCATCTGTCGAGCGAGGTGACCTACCGCGCAACCGCCGGAAAGAACCTTGGCATCGCCGGCATCGACCGCCACGACAGAGGGTTCATTGAGAACGAGACCTTCACCCGGCACGCTGATCAACGTGTTGGCAGTCCCGAGATCGATTGCCAGGTCATCGCCTAGCAGTCCTAGAATTCGATTGAGCATCCTTGCTCGCCAAAATTATTTTGGGTTCGTGATTCCTAATGCGTGACTTACGCGAGCCACGTCTGATTCGCGCCTGGCACCTCGACCTGCGTCGGGGAGACGGAGGCTCGCTTCTTGTATTCTTCTGCTTTGAAGTCCCAGTTGTACCGCTCATTCTCCAAATAGAGCAACACCGACCCTAGCGTGAGTGCCAGGAAGGCCACAATCATCATCATGGTGTAGACGTCGGCCCGCTGTTTCTGGAACTCTGGAGCCGCAGACGGCTTTTTGGCCTTTGTCTTCTTGGCCTTCACCTTCTTGGGCTTGGCAGCCTTGGTCTTCTTTTTTCTTGCCACGATCGTTGCTTCCTAATTCGGTCTCTTTCGCAGTTGCCACTTCTCTAGAACGGACTCGTGATTCTCTCTCTTCAATTAGATTCGCTGTTTGAGCGAACGTCGCGATTCAAATCGGTCTTTGACCTGGATCGGACCCTGACGACGGGCACGGTCGACGCGGGCGGCCGAACGATCGGCCTGCGTGTGAGTGACCACGATGTCGCCCAGGTATCGCTCACCGCGATAGATCTGCAACACGTGACCTCGCATCAAGCCGTCATCAGAGCCGAGCGATAGTTCAACGAAGGTGTCCTTGTCTCGATTTCGCACGGCCAACACGACGCCTTCGACGGGCGGCGGCGTGGCGAAGTCTTGCGGCGGGGTTTCGATATTCGCTTGTCCGCCCGAGATTTCGTCGATCAAAATCTTGGCCTTGGCAACTTGCTCGACGAGCACCTCTTTGGTCTCAGCGAGTCGCGTCGTCTCTCCCTGCAGCTGGTGAATCTCTTCGGTACGAACGATCAAGTCGTCGGCCGACTTATCGATCGTTTCTTGTTGACTCTTGATTTGCTGACGAAGGCTCGCAATCACCTCCTGGACGCGACGAATTTCTTTGGTCGTATTTTCGACTTCCGCCAACTTATTGTTGTGGGTATCGAGCAGAGCCAGATAAGTGCTCTTCGTTTCGGCCTGGCTGTCCAAGAGGCGTTCTTTCTCGGCCTCTAGTTTGGCAACCACCTGACGTCGCTCCGACAACAGCTGCACAACCTTGTCCTGGGTCTCCGAAAGCTGTCGTTGCAGCTCCTTGTTTTGGTCCTGCTCGTACTCGAGTTGGTACTTGTAGCCCAAGGCTTTGTTACCAACCGCTTCTTTGCGAAGCACTTCGTCGCGCCAGTTCGTATGCGATGAATAAACAATCACCGAAAACGATGCAAACACGAGACTCATCACAAAGACGAGAAAAACGAAGATCTTACCGACAAGATTCATCGAGCCGTTCCTTAACCTTTTGACCTGAAGAGAGATAGGCGACCAGCTTGCCTCACGAGCTTGCCTAACTCACCCAGTATAATTGCGGCCCAAAAAAAGTGTCAACAAAATCAGCCTAACCCTGAGTAATTCCAGGCTTTAGGCCGTCACAACCCGACCCCCCTCATAGGAACCGAGCCAGGCTACGTTAATGCTTCCGCTGTAAGGTTTTGCGACCAGGGTGCCAGGGCGGCTTTTGGCCCCTCTTGGCCACCTGGCGGCACTTTCGCAGCCCACCATCCAAGAATAGGACAGATTGGCGACCCGTGCCCCACCGGTTACCCGCTCGTTTCTCCCTCGATCTCGCAGGCCATCTCCGCTTTTTTCTTCTCGCGACGGCCGAGCGGCACCACCAGCGCCGTCAGTAACACGCACGACCAGCCGAACCAGTCACCACCGCGAACGTAAAGACTCCGCCGCTCGTCGATCTTGGGCCGCGCGACAATCACCTGTTGTTTCCGTTTGCCGCACTGCTCGACGAGCCGGCCATCAGCGTCGATCCAGGCGGAGATTCCCGTGTTGGCCGCAATCAACAGCGGCTTGCGACATTCGACAGCGCGGAACACACCGCAGATCAAATGCATGTCGAGGGCGGCCGAACCCCAGAACCAACCATCGTTCGTCTGCGTGATCAGAACCGCCGGCTCCTGGCCGTACTCGGTCAGCTCGGCGACCTGGCGTCGAATCAAATGCGGAATCACCGTCTCGTAGCAAATGTTGGGGGCCACCGTCACACCGCCGACTGTGAACGCCACCGGGTGATCGCCAGCACTCAGTCCACCTCGTAACGGAGTCAACCTATAGAGCGAAGGAAAGAAGCCCCCGAGCGGAACATATTCCCCGAACATCACGGGATGCATCTTGTTGTACTTGTTCACCAAAGAACCTGAGGAATCGACCAACAACGAAGTGCTGTAGTAGCGGGGCTTCTTACTGCCGTTGTCGAAACTGGCCGTGTCCGCGCCAAACAGGATGTTCGTTCCGATCCCGGCCGAACCTCGCTGATAACCGAACGCGGTTCGTGCGATATCGGTTACCGCGCGATGAATGTTTTGAAGAGCTATATCTTCTTCGCTTTGATGCGGATCGACCGACGCGGGATTCGACTCGTCACTATCCGTGGCACCGACCGCCTCGTCATGGTCGATATCATCCACGAACACCACAGGCAGCGGATACATCGACTCCGGCCAAACGACCAGATCGATCTTCGTCTTCTGGTGCTCCGCGTCGCGCAAAGCCTGCGCGGTAAGCCCTTTGTACTGCTCGTAGATTCGCCTCTGTCGCGCCGCAATGTCGCCACCGAACTCGGTATCGATGCTGCCTTGGACCAGGGCGATGGTCGGTCCGACTTGGACAACCTCGTCCGCCGCCGGTGAACCAGACTCCGCTGAATCCGATTGCCGCTGGTAACCGTACAGAAGCACTGCGGCCAGCGCGATGGTGAGTGGAATCAAAGGTCGCAACGAGAGAGACCTGCCCGCGATCGGCAACATCTCAGTCAGGCAGGCCGCCACCAGCATGATTACAAAGCTGACCCCGTAAGCACCGACTAAATCGCTGATCTGAATGACCGTAATCCAGTGGTACTGCGTGTGCCCGAGGGCCGCCATCAGGAAGCCTCCGCCGAAGTGCGCCCGCACCACTTCCAGCGCGGTCCAAACCACCGGTGCGGCTACAAATAGCGGCACCTTCAAACGGTGCACAGCAAGACGGGAAATTGCCACGAACAGCGGAACATAGAATCCCAGATACCAGGAAAGCCCAATCCAGCCGAGGCTGGCCGCCGGATGCGGTAGCGTCAACCAGTGAATCGTCGCCAACCAGAACAAGAAGCCGGCCAAATAGATCTTTAGATAAGGACGAGAGCCGTCGAGCGAAGGACGCCGAACGAGCGCCAACCAGAACATCGGCGCTACCCAGGCGAGCGGCCAGAAGTCAAACGGAGGCAATGCCAACCACATGGCCAAGCTGCCAAAGGAAGCCATGGCGAGCGTCGACAGATACCATCGCTGCGCACCGCCAGAACCGGTTGCTTCGCTGCCGCGCATGGGCAACTTTCGCGCGGTCGATTTCTTGCGCGAAGTCGATTCGTGTTGGACGAGGTCAGCTTGTGCCACAGTTCTTCTGTGTCTGCGTTTCTATGTCCGCATGGTCGCGCGCACTTCTTGTGCGCAGTCACTCTTAAACTCCGGCGCAATTGTGCCAGAGTCGGCGGCTCGTCGTTTTGGCTGTAAACCGCGAAAGATACGGCGTTTCGCGAAGCAACACCAGACGGACTTGGCTCCCGCGAACGGCCCAAGGTAGGTATTGCCCCGCTGCCCGGCGGCCTGTTGTCAGTCCGTTATGGTACCTGCTAGCACCGGGTCTCGTCCAGAATTGCCGCCGCGTGCGGGAGGACACACTCCCGGAAAGGCCGAGCGCCGGAGGCCAAATCTAGAAGTGCATGCACTCGACCGTATCGCCCTCGGAATAATGCCGATCACCCCCCGGAAATAGAGCCAATCCATTCGCCTCCGCCAGCGTTCGCAGATCGGACGAACCATGCCAGTGCAGGGGGGTCGCCCGTCGCCGGTCGCCGTCAACTTCTAACCGGACCGGGTGGTAAGTCGGTCGCGGTCCACGATGCTCAAACTCGGCCGCCAGCTCCACCGAAAAAGTCTCCGCGGAAGCACCATCTCGACCAGCTAGCTTCGCCAGCGCCGGAGCCACGAAGACGTGGAAACAGACCAGACTGCTGACCGGATTGCCTGGCAGCCCAAACACGAGCGTCGGCGAATCACTACTCGCTTTACTGCTGCTGGAAGAGGCCACGCCGAACCAGACTGGCTTGCCCGGTTTGATTTGTACTTTGTGAAATACCTCGACCACGCCCAAGTCCGAGAGCACCTTGGGCACCAGATCGAGTACGCCGGCCGATACGCCGCCAGAGAGCAACAACACGTCGGCCGACAGCCCCTGGCTGATCAACTCACGGAGCGACTCTTCGTCGTCTCGTGCGACTCCAAGATCGACACCCCACGCTCCCGCCCGCTCGGCCGCCGCCAACAACATTGGTCCGTTGCTATTGCGAATTTTGCCAGCTGTTGGCACGACCGTCGGATCAACCAGCTCATTCCCGGTCGGCAGCACCGCCACGCGTGGACGTGGCACCACCATCACGTCGGCACAACCGACTTCCGCCAGCAGCCCAATTTCCACGTCGCGCAATGTGCAGCCGGCGGAAAGCACCTGTTGTCCCTGTCGCATCGCCGTGGCCCGCGGCATGATGTGTTGCCCAACCTCGACCTGCTCACGATCGATTCGCACGACGCCCAGTGGCGTGCCGTCTTCTTCTTGCCAGTGGGTCTCTTCGACCATCACCACGGCGTCGGCACCAGCGGGCAGCGGGGCTCCGGTCATGATTCGCGTTGCCTGACCGCTGGTCAGCTCGATCTCTGGCACGGCCCCGGCGGTAACTTCTTCTACCACGACAAGCTCCACCGGCTCCGTCGCACGACCGCTAGCCAGTCGATTCACATCCGCGGCCCTCACCGCGTAACCGTCGACCAGGCTCTTATCGTGGGGCGGCGAATCGATATCGCTGGTCACATCTTGGGCCAGCACATGAGAGACCGCTTCGCGCAAAGACGCCCCCTGCGGACTGTTCGCCTGCGTCCGCTGCAGCACATGCGCGAGCGCCTCGGAAATGGTGATCATTGCGCCGGCCTGAAGAACGTTTGTCTCAGCGAACCTTCAAGAAGTTTTCCAACAGCGTGACGCCGCTCTCGGTCAAGAAACTCTCCGGGTGGAACTGCACCCCGAAGATCGGTTGCTCTTTGTGACGAATGCCCATGATCTCCCGCTCCCCATCGGCCGGCTCGCACCAGGCACAGACCTCGAACTCATCGCCGAGCGTGTCGGGCTTGATGATCAGGCTGTGGTATCGCGTGGCGATCATCGGCGTTTCAATCCCCGCGAACAGCCCCTGACCGTTGTGATGAATCTGGTCGGTCTTGCCATGCATCAGGCGGTCGGCCAGTACAATCTCCGCCCCAAACGCCTGGCCGATCGATTGATGGCCGAGGCAAACGCCTAACAGCGGTGCCTTGCCGGCGATTTCGCGAACCAGTTCTAGCGAAATCCCGGCTTCGTTAGGCGTGCAAGGACCCGGCGAGACGATAACGTGCGACGGCGCCAATTCGGCAACCTGCTCAGCGGTCACCTGATCGTTGCGTTCCACGTGTAAGTCGAGCGACGGATCGATCTCGCCCAACCGCTGCACGAGGTTGTAGGTGAACGAGTCGTAGTTATCGAGCACAAAAATCATCGGTCGCGCCACGAGTGTGAAAAGATGCCTGCGGTCGATCCGCAAAGGCATCCAGAGCAAGAAGCTAGTCTAGCTGCTCCCGCCAGACGTGACCAGCGTCGCTAAGCTTCGGGGCGTCACTAAGCTTCGGGGCGTCGCTCAAAGACACGGGCGCTGGCGATTGCCAGCGCCGCCGATTACCCGAGCTTGGTGAATCGTTCTTCGGGCAGTTCGATCGCCTTGATCTGCAGGCCGAACTTGTCGCCGACCTTGACCGCTTCGCCGCGAGCAATGAGGCGACCACCCGCCCGCAATTCGAGCAGTTCGTCGCAGCCTTTTTCAAACTGCAGAATCGCTCCGGGGCCCAAGCTGATAATGTCCTCCACCTTCTGCTTGCTACTGGCGAGCGTGGCCGAAATCGGAATTTCGATCCGCATCAGGCTCTGCATGTAAGGTGGCAAGGCACCGCGTCTGACCCGCTTCGCCGCCGTAGAATCGTCGGCTGCTGCTGGCGGCGACTCTTCCGTTACCGTTTCGCCAGCGACTGCCGCCTGGTCTTTCTCCGTCCACTCTTCATTGAAGACGAGTGCTCCGGCTTTCGAAAGCGGCCAGATCAAACTCGCCACGCCCGTCTTGCCATCTTCGCTCGTGAGCGTGAATGGCAACAGTGGCGCCGCCTCGGGCAGCTCGCCCTTGGCCATCGCATCGGTGAGATTTTCCGTGAACGTGGTCTCGAAATAGTCGATCAGAATCAGTTCGCCGAACAGCGGCTCGCACATCGCCTCGGCCAGCGTCGCCAGCTTCGACTGATCCTTCTCACCGGGCGCTTCGCACCAATCGGGCACCAGACCGGTCGACGAGGGAATCACTAGGGCGGCAAATCGCGACTCAGCCTTGATCAAGACCAGCAGCCCGCCACCGTCAAAACCTTCGGGCGGTGCGGCGGCGTCGAACTGCGTCGCTTCGCCGACAGCCGCTTGAATCGTGGCATCGAGCGCGGCGCTCAAAGCGGTGCCGACCGCCTCTGCATTCTCGGTGCAGCGGGCGACGACGTCGGCAACGATATCGGGTCCCAATTCGGCCATCAGCAGTTCGTAAGTCTCAAGCGGAAATCACGCACGGCAGCTAGCACGCACTAGCGGCGGATCGCGATCGCAGACACTTTCAACTTATCGGGAATCACGACTGTCAAACTTGCCCCAGTTTGCCGCAATTGGATGAAGAACAGGCCAACCCCGGCAAGTTTGTCCTCGACCGGCAACAGGCCCCAAAAAGGCGATTTCTGCAGGCCGCCGCGAGCGTCTGTTTTGCCGCTGTCGGTGCGAATATAATTCCCTCAGAGGAAAACACGCATGAGCACCATCACCGCCGAACCCCAATTCCCGCTGGCCCCCTACAAATCGCTCGATGACGAGGCGCTATCTGAGCGCATCGAGGCGATTCGGGCTGCCTACGGCAAAGAGCTGCTGATTCTTGGCCACCACTACCAGCAGGACGAAGTCATCCAGCACAGCGACCTGCGGGGCGACAGCCTGCAGCTTTCGCAGATGGCGGCCGCTAGCAGTGACTGCCGTGCCATCGTGTTTTGCGGTGTGCACTTCATGGCCGAGACCGCCGACATTGTCGCCAACCGACCGGAGAAACTCTCCGAGCGCGACGGTGAGCGAGTGCCGGTCTATCTGCCCGATATGGCCGCCGGCTGTTCGATGGCCGATATGGCCGCGATCGAACAGGTTGAGAACGCCTGGGACGAGTTGGGCGAAGTGATCGACACCTCGGACATCACGCCAGTCACCTACATCAACTCGGCCGCCAGTTTGAAAGCCTTCTGCGGACGCAACAACGGAATCGTCTGCACCTCAAGCAATGCTGAGGCAGTGCTCAAGTGGGCCTTCGAGCGCAGCCGCCGCGTGTTGTTCTTCCCGGATCAACACCTGGGTCGCAACACGGCCCGCGCGATGGGCATACCGCTTTCGGAAATGCCGGTCTGGGATCCGTACGACGACGAACTCGGTGGCAACACCCAAGAGGCAATCGAGCAGAGCCGCGTGCTACTGTGGAAGGGCCACTGCAGCGTCCATCAGATGTTCACGGCCGCCCACGTCGCCCAGTTCCGCGAGAAGTATCCCGACATCCGCATCCTCGTTCACCCCGAGTGCCCGATGGAAGTGGTCGACCAGGCGGACATCGTCGGCTCGACCGGGAAGATCCTCAAGACGGTTGAAGAAGCACCGGCCGGCAGCCAATGGGCCATCGGCACCGAGCTGCACATGGTCAACCGCCTCAAGACGGAACATCCCGAACAAGAGATCCACTTTCTCTCTCCGGTCGTCTGCATGTGTGCCACGATGTACCGCATCGACCTGGCCCACCTCTGTTGGACGCTGGAGAACCTGCAAGCGGGCACCCCCGTCAATCAAGTCACGGTCGACGAAGAGACGGCTCGCTGGAGCCTGGTGGCCCTGGAGCGAATGTTGTCGCTGTAGAGTGACGGGCACTCTCCCCCATCCCAAACCAAACAACCCAACCATCTTTTCTTCGAGGCCAACATCGATGTTCGCGCGATTGACCGCTACGCTGACGCTTCTCGCTCTTGCCTGCCTGACAATGCCGCTACACGCCGAAGAACCTGAGGCACCGGCGAAGGAACAGCCGGCGAAAAAGGCCGACTATTCCGCGGACAAACAGGCCGCAGAGAACACGGCCGAGAAGCCAGCCGTGAAGAAGGTCGAGAAGCCGAAGCCTCCCAAACCGCAATACGAGCACAAGGACATTCGCATCGAGGCCGCCTCGGCCGACGAGCCGGTTCGCGAAGCGTTCAGCGCCAAAGCGGCCGCCGACTATGTGGAACAGGGTGCGATCGCCTGGGGCAAGGCGAACAATTGCGTCAGCTGCCACACCAATGGTTCCTACCTGCGAATCCGACCGGCGCTCAGCGGCGTGCTCGGAAAGCCGTCGGAGGATGTGCGTAACGATTTCCTCACCGAACTCGCCAAGTTCAGGATAATTCGGAAGAAAGAGAAGCAACTCAAGAAGGACATTCGCCCCACGATCACCGCCTACATGGCCGCCGGTCTAGCGGAATGGGATGCCCATGTTACCGGCAAGCTCTCGCCGGAAACGGAAGAGGCGCTGGGGCTGATGTTCGCCGCCCAGGCGGATGACGGATCCTGGAACAACCAGAACTGCTGGCCGCCGATCGAGTCGAGTGCTTATCACGCCGCTACGGTCGCCGCCATGGCTACCGTGTCTGCCCCCGGCTGGCTGGAGAAAATCTCCGCCGACCAAGAAAAGAACGCGGATGTGATCGCCGGGCTGGAGAAGATGAAAAAGTACCTTCGCGAAACCGAACCACCGCACGACTATGGCCGGCTGTTGTTGTTGTGGGCCTCAACCCGCGTCGACGGTCTGATCGACGACGAGAAAGCGGCCGAGATTCGCGAGATGATCTTCGCCCACCAGAACGAAGATGGTGGTTGGTCACTGCGTAGCTTCGCCGCGCCGGAGAAGTGGGGAAATGGCGGCCGTGTGGGGCGCCTTGAGGCTGAGGACGAAGCGACTCGCACCGCCAGTGACGGACATCAGACCGGCCTCAGCGTGTTGGTGCTACGTGCCGCTGGCATCGAAGCGACCGATCCGCGGATCACCAAAGCGGTCACTTGGTTGAAGAACAATCAGCGCCAGTCCGGCCGCTGGTGGACCCGCTCACTCAACACCGATCGCGTTCACTACATCACCTACACCGGCTCGATCTACCCGTTGGCGGCCCTCCACGCCTGCGGCGAGTTGGGGCCGAAGGGCTTGGCGGGGAAGTAGGGGCGTAGAAGGGATCATCTAGAAGTCGCCCAGCCCCCCCGCTTCGCGCGCTTTTTGGTATTTCTCAGTAAATTCCGCAGACCACTTGAACAGATCGTCGTGGGTTTCGAATCGAGGGGCCGCCACCCAGCCGGAGTGCTCGGGGGAGAAATACGAATCGCCGACAATTCCCGATTCGGTCCATAGCACCCATGTCTTGCCGGTGGTCGTGTCGAGAAGAATGGCACCATCACCATTGCCGCTGACGGTATATCTACCGACTTCGCCTTCTCCACGGGAATCTGTTTCGTTCTTGGCTGCCGCCACTCCCAACAGAACGACACTCGCGCCCAACAATAGAATCGCCACGGTCCGTTTCATAACCGGTCCTCCGTAGAAGAAAGTTGCCCACGCCAGGTGGCGTTTGAGTTGGAATTGCCAGTCAGATCAGAATCGCAATCGAGTAGGAATTAGCGTGTCGCACACACCCTATTCGTCGTCCTCTTCCGAATCGCCTTCATCGCTCTCTTCCTCAACAACTTCAATGTCGACTTCGTCTTCATCGGCGTCCTCTTCGCCACTGTCTTCATCAACGCCAGCTTCTTCGTCATCACCCTCTTCTTCAGCCTCGGCGTCTTCTAATTCGCCCTCTTCTTCGTCTTCGGCTTCTTCATCGTCCGCCTCTTCCGCGGCGGCTTCAGAATCCTCTTCCTCTTCGTCGGCTTCGTCTTCCTCGCCCGACTCACCTTCCAGCTGACTGTAAAACTCTTCTTCCGCTTCAGCCGCTTCGTCTTCAAGCCGCTCAATACGGCGGGCGATACGCGCTAGCTCAGTACCAAAGCGCCGGCGAAGCGACTCTTGCTCCTCTTCCGATGCCACCGCCAGCATCAGTTGCTGTTTCTCCTCCAGCTCTTCGAGCACCTCGGTCATCTCTTCGATCGCCTCGCGTCGCTCGCGATTCTCCACCTGGAACTCGACCCAGGCACTCAGCGACTCGCGATCGTCGAAACGGGGGATGCCCACCCAGGCAGCCCGATCGCCATCCTCTTCGATCCGCTGCAGCACCCAGGTGTTGCCGGTGATGGTGTCGACGAGAATCGCCGCGTCGTCAATTTCCGTCACGGTGAAACGACCGACTGGAATCTTGGGCTGCGGCTGCATGGCCGGCTGGGGCTGCGTGGGCGGTTGGGCGATGACGGGATTGGCGACCGAAAGAAGCGCAACCGCGACGGCCAAGCAGAGCGTGCGAATCATGGGTGTCTCCTCAAAGTTTGTTCCGATATTTGAGCCGGCGTCGGTGCTGCGGTTTGGATTGCCGAGCGAATCTATCCGCAAGGATTTCTCAACACTGCGGCGCACGCGGCTTCCCTCCATTATACGATGAGGTGACAAACAGGTAACAAAACGGGCAAAACAACCGTAAAACAAGGACTTCCCCGTGGCGGAAAGGGCCCCGCTGCGAGGGCTCAAATTTTCTTGATCTGAACCGCTAGGCGTGGATAATTTTCCGTAGCGGCACTCGATGCGACTCTCATAGTCGCTCTGCACTCCGTGCAGAGCTCAAGCTGAATTCGGAGAATTCAGCAACAATAATCCGTTCTTTGGCAACTTGGTAGATAGACCTGAGGCTTAAGACCTCAGGCTTGAGCGAGCACAGGGCGACAGTCTGCGGCGTAAGGCATGGGCTTTGTCCATAGTCGCGCGGCACTCCTGTGACGCGAGCGAGAACCAGAAATTGACTGCACCTTTTTTTGGCGTCGCGCACAGAACTGGCGAATTAACGCTAAGCGCAATTGCACACGAAAGTTACAGCCACAAAGAGCGAAACCGGCCATTCGCGCAAGACCCTACGCTGCAAGGCGTTGGAGTTTTTTGGCCCCCACCCCGTTTTCGCCCATATGGCAAAAAAAGTCGGCGATTAAGAAGAGAGGTCAGGGTGCCATGCTCACCCTGGGGTGAGCATGCTTTCGCGGCGTACTTATCCACATGCCCACGTGAACGTGGGCATGGCACCCAGCCGATGGAGACCTTCGGTCAATCAGATGGGACGGTCGGGAGACCGTCCCACAACTTGATTCTGCGGGTTAGCCCGCGTCGTTCGCTCGACACCAAGCGATGGCGTCGGCCGTGGAAAGTTCACCGGCTTTCGGCTTGTCGCCACTGGCGGCGGCCGGGGCGGCAGCTTCTTCCGCGGCCGGTTCTTCGGCAACGGCAACGGCCGCTTCTTCAGCGGGGGCTGCGGCAGGAGCGGCAGCTGCACCACCACCGCCTTCACCACGCATCATCGCCAGCTTCTCAGCGGTCGACATCTTGGTGAGGTCTTTACCGGCGGCGGGGGCGGCCGGAGCAGCGGCAGCCGGGGCCGCACCACCTTTTTCGCCACGCATCATGGCCATCTTCTCGGCGGTCGAGAGTTCCTTGCCACCAGCGGCGGCACCCTTCGGCTTGCGAGCGGCGGCCATGATCTCGGCCGTGGTCTGGGTCTTCGCGGGAGCAGCAGCGGCGGCACCACCACCGGCACCCTGAGCACGAGCCATCTCAAGCGGCGAGAGCTTCTTGCCACCGGCGGCGGCGGCCGGCTTGGCGGCGGCTTTGGCAGCAGGCTTCGCAGCCGGCTTGGCCTTGGCGGCAGGCTTCTCTGCAGCCGGCTTTTCCGTGATGGTCAGGAAGTCGACATCGATGTCGTACCAGCCAATGTTGTTGGCCGCGGTGAACTCCACCAACGCGCGACCACTCATGTTGACCGTTTTGACGACACCGACGTCATCCTTGAATCGTCGCAATTCCGGTCGGGACTCGTCGACCTTCACGTACTTGTCGGTGAACTCTCGCTTCAGTTTCTCGATGTGCTCGAAGACCATGCGTCTCGATTGTCCTTCGTTAGAAAGAGGTCGCGGTGGAATAATCAGGCTTGGCGTGTGCCGCTTATCTCTGGCGGCGGACAGCTGCCGTGGTTGGCTTTTGTCTGACTGGGCATTTTGCAGACGCCCAGGGGCCAGCATCTTCTCGATGTGGCGAGAACAACGATTTTCGTGGATTTTGGGCCGGAAAACAAGGTCGAGCGGGCCGGGTCAGCCGAGCCGCTCCACGACATACCGCCAGCGGAACGTATAGGGATAATCGACGCTCGAAATCGCTGGGGCGATCGTTAGTCCGGCCTCGGTCAGCACCATCGAATCCTGGGCTTCTCCCTCATCGCGGGCGGCTTCGACTGGCTCCATTTGGACCCGCAGACTCACGTCGCCAAGCTGCAGCCGGGCCGCTTCGGAGCCGGGAGAAAAGCCGTCGACCGGTCCGGGCACAACGCGCTGCGGCGCAACCATGGTGCGATAGGTGCTGCCCAACCGCGGGGTCTCCGCTGGCGACTTCTTCACGCGGCAGGCGGCGTCGAACACCGCACGGCCAGTGGCCGGATCGAAATCGACCGCCAGTGAGAAGTGGCCCGAGGTGGTCGCCCCGACCAGCATGGCCAGCGGCCGTGTGTCGACCTCCTGAAGATGCAGCTCCTGAAAGGCGGGACTGGCGGGCCAATCCTGCTCATCGGTGCCTTCTTCCGAGGTGGCCAGCGGGACAACCTGCTCGTCATCTTGTTGATTAACAGCCGCAATCGAATGCACAAAGCGGTCGCCCACGAACTCAAAGCGGATCTGCAATCCGCTGCCGGAAAGTACAACAGGTTCGCTCATCGGCTAATTCTCTTCCGCTCCGACTCGCCAACGGAGGTAGGCATCGAGGAAGGGCTGGATGTTGCCATCCATCACGTCCTGAAAATTACCGATCAGCATGTTCGTGCGGGCGTCCTTCACCCGTTGATCCGGGTGCAAGAAGTAATTGCGAATCTGCGAACCGCCGCCGACGCGGGCTTTGTCCTTGTACTTGGCCGCTTGCTCCGCTTCGCGTTTCTCTTCTTCTACGCGGGCCATGCGAGCACGCAGCATCTTGTAGGCCGCCGCGCGATTCTTGTGCTGACTCCGCTCGGCCTGACATTGCACGACAATCCCGGTGGGCTCGTGGGTCAGTCGAACCGCGCTGTCGGTCTTGTTGACGTGCTGGCCTCCGGCGCCGCTGGCCCGGTAGGTGTCTTCGCGAACATCCTTGTCCTGAATCTCGATCTCAACGTCGTCGGAGACTTCAGGCGAAACATCGACCGCGGCGAAACTGGTCTGGCGTTTGCCTTCGCTATTGAAGGGGCTGATGCGAACCAGGCGGTGCTGGCCCATCTCGCCTTTGAGATAGCCATAGGCCATGGGACCACGAATGGCGAGCGAGGCGTTGTTGATGCCCGCCTCGTCGTTGTCTTGGCGATCGAGAATCTCGGCGTCGTAGCCTTGGCCGGCGGACCACTGAATGTACATCCGCAGCAGCATCTCGGCCCAATCATTGGCGTCGGTGCCGCCATCGCGGGCGTGAATCGTGACGATCGCCCCGCGGGAGTCGAACGGACCACTGAGCAGGGTCTTGAGCTCTTGATCGTCCAGCTCCTTCTCCAGGCGTTCTAACTCGGCACGCAATTCGCACAGCATATCGGGATCTTCGTCCGCCATCTCCAACATGGTGTCGAGATCCTCGCCAGCGGCGAGCAGCTGCTCAAGCGGCTTGATCACGCCGGTCAGGGCTTTTAGCTCCCCGACGGTGGACTGAGCCTTCTCCTGATTGTCCCAGAAACCGGCGGAGCCCATCTGTTTCTCGATGGCGGCGGCTTCTTGTTGCTTACCGGCATAGTCAAAGAGAGTCTCGCAGCTGAAGGACGCGCTGCTGGATCGCTTGAGCACGATCGACGATTTCTTTCTCCATGACGGAATCTCCCACCTAATAACTGGGCAGCTAGGACTTGGGGCAGCTAAGACCAGGCCAATTAGAAACTGAGCTGTTAGAACCGGGACATCGCTGCGACAGCCCCCGTGGAAACGACTGAGACGGAGGCTAATCCGGTATTATACGTGTAGAAAGGGTAGCCGACGAGGACGCCTCGCGAGCGACTTGCCAGGCCAGTCGCGAGGGCTCTACACTTGGTCGGGCGTTACACTTTGGTCTGTCAGAATCCCCCAGAAAGAACTCTCCATGTCGCGAATTGTGCTAGCCATGAGCGGTGGTGTCGACAGCAGTGTCGCTGCGCACCTGCTTTGCGAGGCCGGGCACGAGGTGATCGGCGTCTTCATGCGGCACGGCACCGAGTCACCGGTTGCGGCCCCGACCGCCTGCAGCGCCCCCGCGACTGCCGATGAAGAAAAGGGCAGAGCAGAGCAGGGCGGCAATTCCCTCGGTCAGTTGCCTATCATCAAGGAGCGACTCGACCACAAACAGGGCTGCTGCAGTGCCTCGGACGCCGAAGATGGCCGTCGCGTGGCGGATCGACTAGGCATTCCGTTCTATGCTCTGAATCTGCAGCAAGAGTTCGATCAGATCATCGACTACTTCGTGGCCGAATACACGGCTGGTCGCACGCCCAATCCTTGCGTGATGTGCAACAACTGGATCAAGTTCGGCAAACTATTCGACTACGCCGACAGCGTGGGGGCGGAATTCGTGGCGACCGGGCATTACGCCCAGCTCGCACCAGCCGCCGACGGCACTCCGCGGCTGGTGCGTGGCGTCGATCGACAGAAAGACCAGTCGTACGTGCTGTTCGGTATCGAGCGACCTTTGCTCTCGCGAATGATGCTTCCGGTCGGCGGGTTCGAGAAACCGAAGATCCGCGAAATCGCCGCGGAGCTGGGCCTGCGCGTGGCGGAAAAGAAGGACAGCCAGGAGATCTGCTTCGTTACCGCCGGCAAGCATGCCGAGTTCGTCCGCGATCGACAGGGCGAGGCGATCGACACCGCCGGCGAGATCGTCACCACCGACGGCACCGTGGTCGGCGAACATCCTGGCATCGAGGGCTTCACCATCGGGCAGCGGCGCGGACTGCGGGTCGCCATGGGGGATCCCCGCTTTGTGGTTCGCATCGAGCCGGAAACCCGCCGCGTGGTGATTGGGGAGAAGGACGAACTGGCTACCGCGGAACTTACCGCGCGGGATTGCAACTGGCTGGTAGAGCTGTCCGCCGGCAAGACACGGTGCCTGGCCCAGATTCGCTACAACAGCTCGGCCCAACCGGCCACCGCCGAGCTGCTCGAAGGGAATCGCCTGCGAGTGGTGTTTGATAACCCTTGCTACGGCGTTGCTCCCGGCCAGGCGGTCGTTTGCTACGACGAAGAGCGGGTCCTCGGCGGCGGCTGGATCGAGTAAGCCGGCGCTTGTGCGTTCTGCTGTCTATTCCGCGGCACCCGACCGGAGCCCTCAGATTGCGCTTCCCCGATTTTCGCCGTTGTGGCAGACTGTGGCTCGCGTCCTAAACGGGGGACTCGCGTCATGCCGGGCGGCCACGTCCAATTAGGGGACTCGCGTCCAACACGGGCGTTCACGTCCCAATCTGGCACTAGCGCCAGAAATCCGCACGGCCAGGGAGCCGGAGGAGGGGCGCGAGTTCAACGCAACTGGTGGAGCCTCTCAATGTCGTACGCACTGAATCGCGGTTTTATCTGGCCACTTCTGGCAATTCTCCTAGGTACTTTTACGTGGGCAGTCGTGCTTGTCCCCGCACCAGCCTGGGCCGATGGCGAGGAGCCAGCCGCGGAACAGAACGACGGCGACGCTCAGAAAGAAGAGGCCGAAGAGCCGCCACACCTGGACGGTCCGCGGGCGACCTTCGAGACCTTCCTGCCGGCGTATCACAAGAAGAACTTCAAACGGGCCGCGGCCTGCCTCGACTTTTCCAAGGTCGAACCGACCCCGAACGACAAGGCCGAAATTGAGTACATGCAGCAGCTGCTAGCTGTCATGGATCGCAACGGCCGGGTGGAGTACTCGGACCTTCCTGAAGACGTCACCGGCGACAGTTACACCTGGCAGCCGAAAGAAGAGGACACCCCCATTACGGTCGTGCGCGGCGCCGACGGCATGTGGCGTTTCGACGCCGAACTGGTGGCCAGCCTTCCGGATCTCTATGAGGCGATCAAAGACAAACCGATCGCGCTGGAGTGGCATCAACGAATCTTCCTCGGCACTCCGGTTTGGAAATTCGGTATCGTCTTTTTGTCGCTACTGATCGGCTGGATCCTAGGCCGCATTCTGAAATCGATGCTGGCTGGCAGCGGAGCGTCGCTGGAGAAACGAAATCGCGAATACACGGGCGTGATGCTCAAAGCTCTTTCTCGAGCAGCCGTTCCATTGATGCTGACGCTGGGGCTCTCGATCGGAATGGAGTTCCTGCGGCTCCACGAGGTCGTTCGCGACACGGTCGACACGGTCATCGCGGTCCTCTTTGCAATTGGTTTTGCCTACGCTCTCTACTGCCTGGTCGACGTAATCGCGATCTGGCTGAAGCACTTTTCGCAAAAGACCGACAGCAAGCTCGACGACATGCTCGCACCCATGGTCACAACCACGGCCCGTGGCACGATCATCGTGCTGGCGCTCGTGCAGATTGCGACCATCTTGAGCGACAAACCGATGACCTCGGTCATTGCCGGTCTTGGTGTCGGTGGTTTGGCCATCGGCCTCGCCGCTCAGGATATGATCAAGAACTTCTTCGGTTCGCTAATGATCTTCAGCGATCAACCGTTTGAACTAGGCGACCGCGTGGTGATCAGTGGCGTCGACGGCACGGTCGAATCGGTCGGCTTCCGCAGCACGCGAATTCGCACGCTCGACGGGCATCTCGTCACCATGCCAAACGGGGACGTCGCCAACTCGGCCGTGCGAAACGTCACGGCTCGGCCCAATATCAAACGATCGTTCAGCGTGACCGTGACCTATGACACCCCGCCGGAAAAGGTCCAACGGGCACTCGAAATCCTGGAGGAGATCCTCAAGGACCACGAGGGGATGGACGGAGAGACGCCGCCGCGAATCTATTTCAACGACATGACCGACATCGCCCTCTCAATTCAGGTCATCTACTGGTACCACCCGCCGGACTACTGGGCGTACTGCGCGTTTTCGCAATGGGTCAATTTCGAAATCCTGCAGCGGTTCAACGCCGAGGGCATCGAATTCGCCTTCCCGACGCAAACGCTGTTCCTGGCAGGCGATCCCAATCGGCCGCTCAACACGGCCACACCGTAGCGAGGTCTCGCGGCTCGACGGCTGGCCGAAGGGGCGAAAAAGCATCCGGCCAGAAGTGTATCCACTGGCAAAATCTCGTTGATATAATAGATTCTTCGCCCGCGGGCGTGGGGCCGGTGGAATCACGTATTTCAGCCCCCCTCGTTTGTTTATTCCTGCGGCTGATCCACACCTTCGGTTCACCAATTCAACAACGTCGCTTTTGACAATCGGAGCTACACGTCATGTGGTTCAATCATCACGCCATTCGCTTTTCCCTGATCGTGGGACTCTTTACTGGCGGACTCTTTGTCGGCACGGCCACATTCGCGCCGCACAATGCCAATGCTCAGGACGTGGTGCTCTCGCAGCTCTACGGCAAGGGTGTTCACGCCTACTTCGACGGCGACTTTGAAGCGGCCCACCGACACCTTAGCGATGCCATCGATGGTGGCACGCTCGACCCCCGCGTCTATTATTTTCGCGCCATGGCCTACCACCACCTTGGCCGTCCGGAAGAAGCTGCCCTCGACATGGCCATGGGTGCTCGACTTGAAATCCGAGACGTCAATCAGTTTTACCCCGTCTCGCGTTCCTTGGAACGAGTACAAGGTCGCGAGCGCGTGATGCTCGAACAACAGCGCCGCGACGCTCGATTGAACCAACACCAAAAGGCACAAAGCCAACGCCGCAAACGCTTTGGTGGCGAAGGCGTCACTCCGCCGCGACCGACCGCCCCGCGTAGTTTGCCGCCGAGTGACGACGCCGACGCGGCACCCGTCGATGAGGATGTCACGGTCGATGACTCCTCCGACGACTTCAAGGCGGAAGGCAACCCCTTTGGCGACGACCCGGTTGAGGACACTGCGACCGACGCAGCGACGGATACCCTTGAGGAAGACGCCGACGATGGCAACATCTTTGCAGGCGACGACGACACCGACGACACAACCGAGGACGACTCGAATCTCGACGAGGATGACGGCGATCTCGGAGAAGACGAAGAGGGCCTAAGTGACGACGAGGGAGACATCTTCGCAGGTGACGACGATTCAGACGAGGCGTCCGATGACGAGGCTGGTCTGGAAGACGACGGCGACATTTTCGATGCCGACGAGGATTCGAGCGACGAACTGGGTGATGACGAACTGGGCGAAGATGACCTGGGTGATGCAGACCTCGGTGATGACGAGAACGTCAGTGTTGCTTCGGCCGAAACCGCCGCAGAAGCACCGAAGCTCGGCAAAAATGGCGCCAAAGCAATCGGACGAAGCATCCTAGGCCTGTTCGGCGGTGCCAAGAAAACTCCCCCAGCAGCTGGCCCGCCCGAAAACCCGCACGCTAATGACGACACGGAAACGGCCGACTTTGGTGAGGATCTCGAGAGCGACGAAGGACTCGATAGCGCTGACGATCTAGACGGGGAATCTGACGACACCTTCGGTGAAGAAGTAGACGACTCGCTCGACGAAGACGGCGACCTGGGAGATGAAGATCTCGACGATATCGACCTGGAAGAAGGCGATCTCGGCGATGAAGACCTGGACGAGGATCTAGGAGACGAGGATCTACTCGACGACGAGTAGACCGCCTCCGCCTCTCAGCGAAGCATCACGAACAACCGCTTCCCTGGCAAACTCGCCTAGGGGGAACCGTTGTCTTTACCCTCTTTGCCGTACAGATTACCTGACCTAAAGGCATCGGCCATGGCCATCGGCACTTCGGCCTCGGCCAAGAGTACCTTGGCGCGATTCTCGGCCACCGAGGCCTTCATTTCTTGTTCGTGGGCAACCGCTTCGGCACGTCGCTGTTCGGCCTTGGCCCGCGCGACACGCGTGTCGGCTTCCGCCTGATCGGCCTGCAATCGAGCCCCGATATTCTCGCCTACGTCGATGTCGGCAATATCGATCGACACGATCTGAAACGCCGTCTGGGCATCGAGTCCCCGCTCCAACACCGCTCGAGAAATTCGATCGGGATTCTCCAACACGTGCAGGTGGTCGGCCGCCGAACCGATCGAAGTAATGATTCCTTCGCCAACGCGAGCGATGACCGTGTCTTCCGTCGCCCCACCGATAAGCTGATCGAGGTTCGTTCGCACCGTCACGCGAGCGCGAATTCGCAACTCCACACCGTTGCGAGCGATGGCGCTGAGTGTCGTCTTGCCTGACTTATGCGGATCGGGACAGTCGATGACCTTGGGATCGACACTGGTACGCACCGCGTCGAGAACGTCACGCCCCGCCAGATCGATTGCCGCAGCGCGATCGAAGTCCAAGTCCATGCCGGCTCGATGAGCGGCGATCAACGCGTTAATCACGTTGGGCACGTTGCCGTTGGCCAGGTAGTGAGCTTCCAATCGACGCGAGTCGATCTCACCCCCTCCATCACGACCAAGCCCCGCTTGGACTGCCATGATGCGAGCCTGCACGATCGTACGAGCGTTCACCTGGCGGAAGGTCATCCCGATCAGGCTGGCAACACTGACTCGCGCCTGGGACATGTAGGCCTGGAACCAGATCTTGCCGTAAATCATCACGACAATAATCAACACCAGCAGAAAGAGCCCCAGGACTCCGAGGCCAAGCCACATTCCACTACCTTCGGCTAACAACAGAGCGTTTGTCATGGCGACACCCCAGCAGATCGTTTCGTAAACGCAAATCGAATATTCCAGCTGCATTGGCGACAAGACAAGGAGCGGCACCGAAACGAGGTGCCAGCGTCGCGTCTGTCCTTTCGCTTCCGTCAGCATACCGGATGCGTCACGGTGTTAGTACCCTCTCACGGAGAATATCGCGATTTCCAGTTTCTATTTCGCGACGACATCGGAGCGGATCTGCAGACGGACGAGGGCGAGTCCGTCTGTTGGAAGAAGCGGGCCTGTGGTACAAATTCGCCAAGTCCCGCGAAGCAAAATCGACCGCCGGAGATCTCTGGCGTCTCGTTCGACGGCATTTTCCAGCACGCACCGTTCTCCCGACACCTAAGGCAAAGCAATGGAACCGAGTGTTTCGCTGGGGAAATTTCGGTTTCTCCCCAGCTCGGTCAGAATCGAAGGCAAGCCCCCGATCGACGATTGGGCGGGACCGCTACAGTTTGCGCTGTGGTGTCAGAGAGCCAGCCCCTGGTGGATCGGCGACATGCTCAACGCAGGAGACGCCCACTACGGAGAAATGTTCTCCCAGGTATGCGAAGGGGTTGTCTCGGCAGAAATGCTTCAGCGATACGAATCGGTGGCTCGTCGTGTGCCGCCGGAAAATCGCCGCGATGACTTCTCTTGGTCGGCCCATGCCGCCGTGGCCCGCTTGCCCCACGATGAACAACGGAAGATGCTCGCTCGCGCGGATGCCAATGGGTGGAATAGCACGCAGATTCAGAAAGAAGTACGCCGCCGCTGCGAACAATTGAAGCATAGCCGCTAGGATGCGCCCAACGTTACGTCTGAACTTCACTCGATTGCAAATCGCCTTGGACCTGCATCTCACGATCTTCCACCACCATCCGCGGCCAGTCGGAACAGCTGGACGATGATGTGGATGCGACACTCGCGTTCGCCCTAACATGCCCGCTCGTGTCGCGTTGTTCTTGCTCCAGCCGCTCCACAAGGGCATTGAATTCAACCGACAGGCCCTGCCATAGGTCGCCTTCGCGGAAGTAGATCTTCTCAACCCGCTCCCCCTTCGCCAGAGCCCGCAACGATTTTCGAAAGCGATACATCGGACCTGCAAAACGATTGCTAAGCCGCAACATATCGAGCACGATCAGCGGCAGCATCAAACAGGATGCGAGCGCGATCGGCATCACAACATTCCAAGGTTGCTGTGACCAAATGGGGTGATTGAGCGCGAGAAGATCAATCACCGTGCCGAAGATTCCAACGGCAACCAAACAGACGAACCAATAGACCAAGATGCGTCGAATCAGCGCACTCTGAACGCGTGGGTCGATAAACAATTGTTTGCGTTTGACGGACGACATAGGCAAGCACCTTTTCACGCTAGCATCGAGTACCGCGATTTATTGCAGGCAATCCGTCTTTTGATGTATTCGACGGAAATATTTTTTTAATACACAGAGGTGTCGATCAAGATTGCGTCACGCACATCAACCGGCAATCCTCTGCAACCATGTGCCAATTCGCACACCAAACTCTATCACACACAACTCGACGCAAACGCGCAAAATCAGCCCGTAAAGGGCCAACTATCAAGGAACCGAACCACTCTGCGCACGTTGCGCACATGAGGATCACAACAAACGATTTAAGCCGTCGATTGCTGGCTCAAGATTGCGCCCTGTGCACACGCAAAAATGTTGCACCTAACGTCGTCGTATGTAAACGTAGTAGGCGCCGGAGAGCTGCCGGTTATTTGTATCGTAGAAGTACGTCTGCAGCTGATTGCGCCCTTTCGGCAAAATCACCCTAAACGTGGCGGCAACATCTTTGTCCCCCACCGGCTGCGTGACGTCGACGGAGTCACCAACCGTAAGCCGCGCCACGGTCACAGGAATCGCCCGCCCGGCGTGAATCGAACCGTCGACACCGCGAAACATCGGCATCGCCGCCGTGATCGCGGCACCCGTCTCCACTGGCCAGCGACGCAAGGAAATCTCGTACTCGCCTGGCCGCTCCACATCGATCAACCAAGGACTCGTCTCGACCATGCCACGACGGAGTTGAAACGTCGTATCGCAATGGACGTCGGTCCAATCAGAACTCGTCAGGCACTGCGGATTCTCCGCGTCGTTGCCGATAACAATCGCGCTCAGCTTCTCGCGTTGAGGCGATCTCTCTTTCCACCACGTGCGATAGTGGGAGCGCAGTTTCGCAACAACCTGAGGGTGCTTCTTCGCTACGTCACGTTGCTGTGCCAAATCGCTGCTCAAGTCATACAGCTCGCGGTCGCCGACCAGTCGCCACTTTCGCCACAACACGGCCGCACTCCCGTGCTGCGGTGGGTCAGGCCCCACCGGACCGTATTGCACCACCAAAGTCCGATCGTTGAGATCCTCCTGTGACTCACCGCGCAGTAGCGAAGCCAAACTGACTCCGTCGAATTTCGCATTCTCTGGCGACTTCAAATCACACAGGTCGATCAGCGTTGGCAGCAAGTCTTGCACTTGGGTGAGTTGGTCGACGTCGCCCACGCTGCGCAAGTTCCCGGAAGGCCAATGGATGAAGCAAGGCACGCGATGCCCTCCCTCGTAGTACTCCGTCTTATGTCCACGCATGCCGGCGTTGTAGAGACGATGTCCCCACACGGTTCCGTTGTCGGTCAAGAAGATGAGAATCGTGTTCTCTTCGAGCCCCGTCTCGCGGAGCATCTTTCTAAGCTGTCCGATGTTGTCGTCGATGTTGGAAATCATTGCCAGGAAACTGGCCATCTCACGCGGCTGGTCGCGATACGCCTTGCGTGATTCTTCCGGGGCCCAAAATGGTAAGTGTGGGGCATTCGTGGCAATGTAGGTGAAGAACGGTTTGTCGGCCGCCTGCTGCTGTTTCATCCACTTCATCGCCTCGCGAAACCAAACATCGGTGCAATAGCCGGGATACTGTTTTGTCTCGTTGTTGTGGTGATAGAAGTCGTCGAAGTAATCGTTGTTGAAATAGCTACCGGCCGACGTCAGTCCAAAGGCACGAAAATAGATCGCCGTGTCGAAACCGCGATCGTGTGGCCGGTACGGATAGTTCCCACCGACGTGCCACTTGCCGAAGTGACCTGTCTGGTAGCCTGAGGCCTTAAACACGTCTGGCATCAGCGGCAGCTCGGGCCGAATGAACATCCGCCCGCAACTCACATTCGTGGCGCCATTGGTCAGAGCATCAACGCCACTCAAGAGTTGCCCGCGGGTTGCAGTACACATCGGCGTGACGTGAAAATCGGTCAGCCGGATGCTCTCGCGATGGAGCCGGTCGAGATGCGGAGTTCGCAGCACTGGATTGCCGTGGCAAGACAGATCGCCGTAACCCTGATCGTCCGTCATGATCACGATCACGTTGGGTCGAGCGGGGGCCGCGTCCGCCGCTTCACCGCAAACCACTCCGACCAGCAAGAGCAGCACGACCGCCTTCGCGACGGTTCTCCAGTCTCGCCTGGAGAGTTTAGACCGCAGATCCATAGCCACCTATTCTTCCGCTTGCTCAGAATCGGCGTCTGCTTCGGCGGCCGCTTTCTCTTCGGCTGCCTTCTTCTCCTTCGCCGCCTTCTCTTCGACCTCGGCCGCCTTGCGAGCTTCTTCCGCCTTCTTCTCCCGCTCGGCAACCACCTCGTCCACGATCACCGACGCCGCCGTTGGAATCCAAACTCGCATCTGCCCATTGCCGCGGTGATTCCATGCATAGTACGGAATGGCGGTAAAGGCCTGAGCGAATTGAACGTTCGGCTTGCCTTCTTCGTCGACGTCGACCGTTTCGCCGAGCCCTTCAAGCACCGTGATTCCGCCTAATAAGCCCGGCTTGTGAGTAGCACGAATTGAGTCGAGATCGAATTCGACTTCGTTCTTGGGCGGGGTCATGATGAACCGTGGCACCCGATCGCCGTTGTCAGCTTCTTCGATGCAGTAGACGAGCGGACCACGCTCTAAAGCGATACGGTCGCGGTTTGTCTCCACTTTATCGCTGGTCACCGCGCGGCGAATCGGCATCGCAAAGTCGAGTTCGATCTCCGTCGAATCGTCCCATTCGTGGCGAAGCGTGAAGTACTGACCGTGAATCACCATCGGCTTCGTCGAACCGACTACCGAGGCAGTAACCTTCGATGGCTTCGGATTGCGGTACGAATAGAGATCGCTGGCGACGGGCACTCCTTGCGACCAGCCAGGCACGCGAACCCTGAGCTCAAAGTCGACTGGCTTGTCCGCCTCGACCGTCAGCTTCACACGGCCATCCCAGGGGTAGTTCGTCTCTTGCCGAATCGTGACCTTGGCACCTTTCACGGCGAGCGTCGTCTCGCCTGGCACAAAAAGATTAACGTAAATCTCGTCGCCGCGCTTCGCATAGATCATGCCGGCCAGCGAAGGAATAAATCGCACGATATTCACCGGACAGCAGGAGCAATCGAACCAGGGACTGCGGCCTTCGGCCCCTTTGTTAAAGCGATAGCCGACCTTGCAGGAAAGTGGATTGGGGTAGAAGAACTTGTCGCCTTCGAGCGAGATGCCGGCCAGAAAGCCGTTGTAGAGAACCCGTTCGACGACATCCATGTACTTGGCGTCACCATGCAGCAGGAACATGCGGTGGTTCCACATCGCGTTGGCAATCGCAGCACACGTTTCGTTGTAGGCCGACTGATTTGGCAGCTCGTAGTTCTCGCCAAAGGCTTCATGGGCGTGACGCGAACCAATGCCGCCGGTCAGGTACATCTTCTTGCCAACGACGTTGTCCCACAGCTTGTCGATGGCGTCGATGTAAGTGCGATCGCCTGTCAAAGCGGCCACGTCGGCCATGGCACTGTACATGTAGGCGGCCCGCACCGCGTGACCAACTGCTTCGGTCTGCGCGACCACCGGCTGGTGATCCTGCCAGTACTCGCCGTAGACCTTGTTGTCCTTGCGACCGTCTGGCACGCCACGACGATCGAGAAAAAACTTGGCCAGATCCAAGAAACGTTGTTCGCCGGTGGTGCGATAAAGCTTGACCAGGCCGATCTCAATTTCCTGATGCCCCGGCACATCGATCAATTGACCTTCCTGGGTGCCGAACAGCTTATCGACCAGGTTGGCACTCTTGAGCGCCACGTCGAGCAGCGTTCGCTTGCCAGTCGCCTGGTAGTGGGCGACCGCCGCTTCATAGAGATGGCCAACGTTGTAGAGCTCGTGGCTGTGTTCCAAGTACGACCAACGGGTCTTGCCAGTGTAGCGGTGGTACTTGGGTGGCTCGTCACCACTGCTGGTGCGAATCGTGTAGAGATAACCGTCATCCTCCTGCGAAGCCGCGATCTTGGCGATCAGGTCGTCAAGGTATTTGTCGAGCTTGGGGTCCGGATGCAAGGCCAGCGAAAAGGCGGCCCCTTCGATCACCTTGAAGACGTCGGAGTCGTTGAACCAAAAGCCGCGATGCTCGCCCTCGTTGGCCACGCCCCGCAGGCGATCGGCCGCGATCTGAAAATTCGCCAACCGCCCGGTCTCTTCGCACTTCTTGAAGTCGTAGGGAATCGTGACCGTGCGATTCGTCTCGATGCGATTGTTCCAAAGCCCGGGACCGACCTCGACCTTGGTAAAGGGAATCGGCTGAATCGGATAGTCGTGATAAGGTTCGTCCGCGGCGGCGAAGGCGGCAGCCAACACGAGAGAGAACGAAGCGGCAATCTTGAGCGAACGAAACATCGAAGCACCTCTGGCAGAGAGTGGGATCTTTGGAGCAGGGCAGAGGACGCGCCGCGTGTCTTCGACAAGCGACGGCGGCCTCTTGGACCCCTGTGAATCAAGTATTGATTCTATGATCTTGTACCAGGTCGTTCCAAGCGGGCCGCGAGACCAAAAGCCTGCAACTCCTGGTTCTGCTCTGCGAATTCCCGCCCTAGAAATTGCGTTACTCTTTCTCGAACAACTTCGGAGACAGCCACAGCCGGCCAAGATCGTTTTCCCCTTCTTTGATCGTGACCTTGAGGCGGCCCTTTTCCACCTCTGTCACATTCTCAACCGGGCCGAAGCGAATCTCTTGGACGTAGCCAAGTTCCTCATGCCAGAGCTGGAAGGTATGTTCACCGACCGGCAAATTCTTGATCTCAAAGTTCCCGTTGGCATCGGTCCATGCCATGTAGGGTGTATCGGCGACCAACACGCGCCCGCTCACCCAGGGATAGATGTCACTCTTCATTTGAACAGGCAGCCGCTCCGATCTCGTACACTTCTGCTCGACGCCGGGAACGTCGTTGGGATCGAGCGGATCATCGACTTCGAGATTCTGATTGACCGGCGGATTCTTCGTGAAAGCAATGTTCACGTTCTGAACTTCGGGATCCTTGTTAGTAACCCGTAGTGTTTGTCCTTTTCGAAGCAGTTGAAAACGGGGCTCGAAGCGGCGACCAACAATCGCGATCTCCACAACGTCCTCGGCCTGCTTCTCATAGGAGGGATGAATCGGAAGCGCCACCAGCTCCTTTGTCTCGACGCGTAGAAAGACCGCGATGTTGGCAATTCCCCGGTTCTTGGGGTTTACTATCAACGACTCATCAAGCGGAATTGCTACCGCTCCTACCACTTGTGCTTCCGGCGGCTCAGGCGGCACACCGTCGTAGACGAACCGGCCGGTGAGGGTGCCCCAGCGGGTTTCTTCGGCCACAGCCGGCAGATAAGAGACGGCCGTCAGCAACAACCCTACAACGACCGCCCTAAGAACTGGAGAACTGCCCATCGAATGGCCCCCCGATTGTTGTGATTCGCCCCGGCACCGCCATCATAACGCGATTACCCAAGTCGAGTCCAGCGAAAGAGAAGGGCGGAGCAGGTTCCCCCATTAGAATCCGCACTGAAACGGGTAGATTCAGACTCGGCTTTGACATCGCCTGCGGCCGCTTTTGGCCGCTATAATGCGCGCTCCGTGAGCCGGGTACCCATCCGCTTTGTAGCGAGAAAGGCGAAGTATGAATTCGGATTCCCCGACCTCGACTGACACTTCCTCACCAGCGGCGAATTCGCCCTGGCGTCGACGCCACGCCGCATGGCTTGGTCTATTGATCACGCTCGTCGGCATGCTCAGCTACTTTCTCTACTTCTATCAGTTCCCGGCGCTCCGTGACGTGCCGATTCTCAATCTGATCGCGACCGCGGCCGGGTTGTTGGTAACTTTTGCCGGCTGCATGACCGTGTGGAAAAGCGGCAAGGGAACCTTCAAGAAGCTGGCGGCCGGACTCTGCCTGTTTTTGTCCGTAGGCGTCACCGGCCTGCTTTACTTCTACGTGCTCTGCTACTCGTATCAACTCCCGGCGGCCGTGAACGCGCCGGCACTCGAAACGATCGCCCCAAGTTTTGCATTGGTCGACCAGCATGGTGACGAAGTAACGCTCGAGTCGCTCGCCAATAAGAAAGTGATCATCACCTTCTTTCGCGGACACTGGTGACCGTTCTGTCTCTCTGAACTGCAAGGTTTGCAGTCGATTCTCGATGAAGTACGCGCCGCCGATGCCGAGGTGCTGGCAATCTGTCGTGACAGCGTGGAAGACAACGCCCGTATGGCCAAGAAACTTGGACTCGAATTTTCGGTGCTATCCGATCCCGATCTGACCGTGACCAAGACGTACGATCTATTGCATGCCGAAGCGGCCATCGACGGTGGCGACATCGCTCGCCCGGCGGTCTTCACCCTTGATCGCGAGGGGGTGATTCGCTATCGCGCACTGACCGACAACTGGCGAGTCCGCGTACGGCCAGAAACGTTTCTCGAGCAGCTGACGTTGATTCCGTAGCGGTGTCCTCGTTTGTCGGACACCCTCTACGATTGAAGCTCCGCACAGATCGTCGACCGCTCGTGCCACTCGTGGTCGATTCGGCGCATCAAGAGAGCGTTGTCGAACAACACCGATCCGGCAGGAAAGATGGATGGGTCGTCGAAATACGAGGACTCGACGTTCGTGACCGTGAGTGGCTCGACGTGCCAATTCCGTGCCTGCAGTTCCAAGCCATCGAATTGATTGTCCTCGGCATTCGGTGAGTAACCCAGAGAACCCTGCTCAAAGAATTCAGACACCTCCGTCAGGGAGTCGAAGATCGAAGTCTCGGGCAGCTCCAAAGCCAGACGGGCGTCAACGCCCACGCTAACCTGTCTGTCATGGCTATCCATCGCGATGCGAAACTCGTCGTCGTTCTCTTGCACGTCGAACCGGGCGTGGTGGTGCGTGCCAGGAAACACGCGGCCTCCGACGATGGCGTTGAGTCGAGACGATGTATCGCGGCGTGGAACGTAAACGCCGGTCCGCCGTACACCATCGACGTCCCATTCAACGGCGATTCGATGAGCCGCATTCTCCGACGTCAGCCCACACATTGCCGGCATGAACCGCATACGAGTCTGCTTCAGTCGAATCAGACAGATGCCCGCGATCGCGTAACCGTGAATGAGTTGCGGACGAAATGGGGAGGGCAAAATGTTCGCGACGATCGTAGGGTCGACACGAAAGTTCACAAGAACTCGGCGATCGATGACGCCACGAATGACAGGGATGCGCATGGGAACCTTACCGATGGAGGACGTTTAGCCATCCCAGGAACCGCATCGCCGGACAAGAATTAACTTGACGAGAATTAACTCACTGACGGCTAGAATCTGAGCCGGCAGGAGCCTCTTGCGGCAGCGCGCAGCAGCATCCGCCAGAAAACATCGAAAGAAAAAGCGAACGCCAAAAACGCCGAAGCGGGAATTAACGCTTCGAGAACTGCGTACCCTTGCGAGCACCGCGGAGTCCGTACTTCTTGCGTTCCTTCATGCGACTGTCGCGAGTCAGCAAGTGCTGCTCACGCAGGACCGGCTCGAGTTCGGCATCGAACTCCTTGAGAGCACGGGCCACGCCCAACTTGCAGGCGCCCGATTGACCGCTCGTTCCACCACCTTTGACGTTGATGAAGACGTCGACTTCGCCCGTTCGTCCGGTCGCTTCGAGGGCGGCCATGACATTGTTGCGATCTTGGGTGAGCGGGAAGAAGTCGTCGAGTTCACGACGATTGATCAGAATCTTGCCTTCGCCAGCACGCACACGCACACGAGCCACCGAGCTCTTACGTCGTCCAGTTCCAAGAGAAAAGGTGGTTGCTGTGTCAGCCATAATTCGTTCGTCCAATTTAATTTATGCTGCGTGTGATTCGTTGATTCGTTAAGAGGTAACTCTTAAGAGATTTCTATTCGGTCATCGAGGCGACTTGAGCCACGGGAGCGTGCGGCTCCGGATTCTGCGCCTGATGCGGATGATCGGGACCGGCGTAGACCTTCAACTTGGAAAGCATCTGCGTGGCCAGCTTGTTCTTCGGAAGCATACGACGCACAGCTTCGGTTAGAATGCGGTCCGGGTGACGATCGCGGCGATCTTCGGCCGTTTCCGAACGCAAACCGGGCCAACCGGTGTAACGGGTGTACTGCTTCTGCTCCCACTTCTTGCCGGAGAAGTGAATCTTCTCGACGTTGACAACGACGACAAAATCGCCGGTATCGACATGGGGCGTGTACGTCGGGCGGTGCTTGCCCATCAACAATACGGCAATCCGCGCGGCCAGGCGACCGACCGTCTCACGTTCGGCGTCGAACAACCACCACTTGGCGTCTACTTCGCCCGGCTTGGCAACATACGTCTTCATCACTTACTCCAACATTCTTTCGCCAACTGGTCACGGGTGCGTCAGGGAGCTTGAAAGCATTGCGGAGCCCGACGGGCTCTCCCTGCGCTCTCCGGCATATTTTGAGAAACGCTCAATCTACCGATTTTCTCACACTTCGACAAGGCGGCGTGGATGGATCGACCTTGCGGCCAACCCCCACAGCTTGGGCAATCGCCCCACGGCCGACCGCGACGTCTCGATCCGCCTCGCCGGACGGAAGCGTTCACATCGCTGCAGATCGATGGGAACCGTGAACATGCACAAATCGGCCTTTTCTCGGCATTTTTGGCAAAGCTGGGTTGGTACCACCGCTAAGATTTGCCACAATCGCCTGCCTTGCGGCACCTTATTCCACGCAGCAGGGAATGCCGCCCGGAGCAAAATCCCGCTCCGACGAGACTATTGTATCGGCCAAAACCGCCACAAACGCCACCTGTCGAGCCATTTAGCCAAGATTCTGCCCATGCAAATCGCTGTCGCCCGAGAAACCGCCCCTGACGAACGCCGCGTCGCCCTCACGCCGGCTGTGATCCCTCAGCTCACCAAGGCGGGCCTCGAAGTCCTGGTTCAGGCAGGAGCCGGTGAATCGGCCGGCTTCCTCGACTCCGAGTACGAGGAAAAAGGGGCCAAGATCGTCGCCACCCGCGAAGAAGTCTTCGCCGCCGACTGCGTTTTGCAGGTTCGCGCGTTCGGGGCCAACCAGGAACAAGGTAAGGCCGACCTCGATTTGCTGCGAAAAGGCCAGATCCTCGTCGGCACCTGCGATCCGCTGGGAGCCGCCGAAGCGGCCCAAGAAGTGGCCAACCGCGGCGTAACCCTGTTCGCCCTGGAACTGATCCCCCGCATCACGCGAGCGCAGAGCATGGACGTGCTCAGCTCGCAGGCCACGGTGGCCGGCTATCGAGCCGTGCTGTTGGCGGCCGAATCCTTGCCCAAGATGTTCCCCATGATGATGACCGCGGCCGGCACGATCGCCGCGGCTCAGGTGTTCATCATCGGAGCCGGCGTGGCAGGTCTACAAGCGATCGCTTCGAGCCGCAAGCTGGGCGGGGTCGTTTCCGCCTACGATGTTCGCCCGGCCGTGAAGGAACAAGTTGAAAGCCTGGGCGCGAAGTTCGTCGAGCTGGAACTCGAAACCGAAAGCGCCGAAGGCAAAGGTGGTTATGCCAAGGCGATGGGCGAGGAGTTCTATCAGAAACAACGCGAACTGATGGCCCGCGTCGTCGCCGAGAACGACGTGGTAATTACGACCGCCGCCATTCCGGGTCGCCAATCGCCGCTGTTGGTCACCGCCGACGCCGTCAAAGGAATGAAGCCGGGCAGCGTGATCGTCGACCTGGCGGCCGAACGAGGCGGCAACTGCGAACTTTCGCAGGCCGACAAGACGGTCGTCGAACATGGTGTCACGATCCTCGGTCCCACGAACCTGCCGGCAGAAGTGCCTCGCGACGCGAGCAGCATGTTCTCCAAGAACGTCGCCACCTTGCTGTTGCACCTTTGCGACGAAGGCACGCTCAAGCTCGACCTTTCCGACGAAATCACCCGCGACACGATGGCCACGCACGAAGGTCAGGTCACCAACGCCCGGATGCGCGACATCTTGGGCCAGGAGCCGCTCCCTTCGCCGGAGCCGGAAGCAGAAAAAACATCCTAGTGTGAGCTGCGGCCGGATCCACAGCCGAGCCGCCGGCCTCGCACACGTTCATAAGTTAGTTAAGGGAACCTGAACTATGACTCCCGAAGTTCTCGGATCTTTGGTCACCGGGCTGACGATCTTCGCGCTGGCGGTCTTCGTCGGCTTCGAGATCATCACCAAGATTCCGCCCACACTGCACACACCTTTGATGTCTGGCTCGAACGCGATCAGTGGTGTCACGATCGTGGGCGCGATTCTCTCCGCCGGCAGCGGCTTTGGCACGCTCGCCTTCTGGCTCGGCTTCGCCGCGCTGATCATGGCGACCATCAACGTGGTCGGCGGCTTCCTGGTCACGCATCGCATGTTGGCTATGTTCCGAAAGAAAAAATAGTTCCGCAAGAAGAAGTAAGCTCCGCAAGAAGCAAGAAATAGAACAAGGCAATAATGGCCAATTCATACGCACCGCATCTGATCAATCTCGCCTACGTTGTGGCGGGAATTCTCTTCGTCCTCGGATTGAAGGGGCTCACGCACCCCCGCACCGCCGTGCGCGGCAACCTGATGGGCGCCATCGCCATGTTGCTGGCCATCGTGGCCACGCTGCTCAAGCAGGAGGTGATGGACTACAAGTGGATCCTGATCGGCATCGCGATCGGAACCGTGATCGGCATCGTGCTGGCGGTAAAAGTCGCCATGACCTCGATGCCGCAGCTGGTGGCGATCTTCAACGGTTTCGGCGGCGGTGCCTCGGTCTTCGTGGCCGGTGCCGAAATCGTCAAGAACGTGGATCTCGTCAGCAGCGACAACCCGGAGCGCGCCACCATCGTGGCCCTGGTCGCCATTGTCGCTTCCGGCTTGATCGGCGCGGTGACGTTCTGGGGTAGCCTCGTGGCGATGGGTAAGCTGCAAGAACTCAAGATCTTCAAGAAGCCGTTCAGCTTCCCCGGGCAACAAGTCTTCAACGCCGTGCTGGCGTTGGCCGCGATTGGCCTCGGTGTCGCGCTCGTGAACGACCCCGGCAACGTCAATCTCTATTGGGGCCTGGTCGCCGCCGCGTCGGTGCTCGGTCTCACACTCGTGCTGCCCATCGGTGGAGCCGACATGCCGGTCGTAATCGCGCTGTTGAACTCCTACTCTGGCCTGGCCGCCGCGGCGACCGGTTTTGTGATCGACAACAACGTACTCATCATCGCCGGTTCGCTGGTCGGTGCCTCGGGCATCATCCTCACGCAAATCATGTGCAAGGCGATGAACCGCTCGCTGACCAACGTGCTGTTCGGGGTGATGGAAGCGGGTGGCGAAGCGGCCGATGCCGACGAAGTTTACGCCGGTCGCATCAAGAGTACCTCGGCCGACGAAGTCGCCATGCTCTACGAAGGGGCCCAACGGGCCGTGATCGTACCCGGCTACGGCTTGGCCGTCGCTCAAGCCCAGCATGTGGTACGCGAACTAATGGACGCGTTGGAAGAGAAGGGCGTCGAAGTCGAGTTCGCCATTCATCCGGTCGCCGGCCGCATGCCGGGCCACATGAACGTGCTGCTCGCCGAAGCGGAAGTTCCCTACGAAAAACTCCAAGAGATGGACGTCGTCAATCCGACGTTCGCTCAGACCGACGTCGTGCTGGTGATTGGTGCCAACGACGTGGTCAATCCGGTCGCTCGCACCGATCCGAATAGCCCGATCGCTGGCATGCCGATTCTCGACGTCGACAAAGCCCGCACCGTGGTCGTGGTGAAGCGTAGTCTGAGCCCCGGTTTCGCCGGCATCCCCAACCCGCTGTTCGCGGCTGACAACTGCCTGATGTTCTTCGGCGACGGCAAGCAGGCGATGCTCGACCTGGTTGCGGCGATCAAAGAGATGTAGTCGGTAGCAGCGGCTAAGCTCTCGCATCAACGGCGCCTTTTGGCCGAAGGCCTACTTCACCTTAGCCTGGGGCAACGCCCCAGGTAGCGGTTCCCTGTTTCTTGTCGTGCTTGGCTGCAGGCCATGCTCACGAACGGACTACGGGCGTGACTATGGCTTTCAGCCAAACCGTCTTTGAAACGATCGTGTTACCTAGGCCAGCGCTTCGCTCGGCCTAGGCTACGATGACTAAGGCCTTCGGCCTAGTTCTTTCCCAGACGAACCCGTGGCACCCACGCCCACCTTGTGTTCCCGCATGCACAGCATGCCTACGCTCCTCCCCCAAAAATCATCTTCCCATTCTTGGCCACATGGGGAACAATGAGGGCGCGGTGCTCAGGTCTCTCAACGCGCGCCCTCCACGATCCGTTGTGGCGGCTGTCGCTGCGACGCTCTGCGGCCGCTGAATCTATCCCCTTCGCCCAACCAACGGAGCCATGACCATGGCCGCCGCGACCATTACTCTCTCTTTCCCCGAAGACGACATCGCCGCGCTGACGCTCGATATGCCGGACAAGGGAGCCAACATCTTGTCCAACTCGGTGCTCGATGAACTCGACACGCATCTCACGGCGATTGAGAACCGCAACGACCTGGCCGGGCTGATCATCCGCAGCGGCAAACCAAAAATGTTCATCGCCGGGGCCGACCTTCGCGAGTTCGCCGCTTCGCTCGACATTGAGTCCGAACAGACCGTGGCCATGTGCCGTCGCGGGCAGACCTTATTCCAACGACTCTCCAAAACACCTTTCGTAACCGTGGCCGCGATTGGCGGGATCTGCGTCGGCGGTGGTGCGGAGTTGGCAATCTGGTGCGACCGCCGCGTGATGGCCGACGACCCCAAGACGCAATTCGGCTTCCCCGAAGTCAAACTCGGCCTGATGCCTGGCTGGGGTGGCTCGGCCCGCACGCCCCGCATCGTGGGACTTTCCAACGCGGTCGAGATGGTCACCGGGGGCGAGTCGATCGATGCCGACGCCGCCGTGCTGATGGGCCTGGCCACGCAGGCGGTCCCCTCCGACGACCTCGACGTGGCGGCGATTCGGCTCGTTCGTGCGGAGCAGGCAGGCGGAGCCTACTTGGTCGACCGCATCCAATACGACTCGCCTCTCGACATCAGCGAGACCGAACTGGCGTTCCTCGGCGCCACCGCCAGTGGCTACATCCAGCAGAAGACCAAAGGCTTCTACCCGGCACCACTCACGGCGCTGGAAGTCATGCTCGGCGCGGCGGGCGAAGATGTCGACACCGCCTGCCAGATGGAAGCCGAAGCGATGGGCGGCCTGTTCGGCTCGAAGGTGAATCGCGCCCTCTTGAACGTCTTCTTCCTCACCGATCGCAATAAGAAGGATACCGGTCTGGCGGAAGCCGATGTGGCGACCAGCGAGATCAATTCGGTGGCAGTCCTCGGAGCCGGCATCATGGGGCAGGGGATCGCCTCCGCCGCCGTGCGACGAAAAATTCCCGCCACCATTACCGACCTTTCGACCGAAGCCCTGCAGGCAGGCGTGCAGAACATCCTGGAAGAGGTTTCCTACAACAAGAAGATGAAGGGGGCTGACGTCAAGCGAACGGTCGAGTACGCCCCGCTCCTCAACGCCACCACCGCCCGCAGCGAAACGGCCGCCTGCGATCTGATCATCGAAGCGGTCGTAGAACGCGAATCGGTCAAGAAGGAACTGTACGCGGAACTGGAACCGCAACTTGGTGACAACGCCATCCTGACCAGCAATACCTCCACGATTCCGATCACCAAGTTGGCCGAAGGCCTCAAGCGGCCGGAACGCTTCGCCGGGCTGCACTTCTTCAACCCGGTGCGAAAGATGCCGCTGGTGGAAGTGATTCGCGGTGAGAAGACAAGCGACGAAACAGTCGCCAGCCTGGTCGCCTACGCCAAACGGATCGGCAAGTCGCCGATCGTGGTCAACGACGGACCTGGCTTCTTGGTCAATCGACTGTTGCTGCCGTACATGAGCGAGGCCGCGCAGCTGTTGACCGAAGGTGCTTCGGCCAAAGCGATCGACAAAGCGGCCACCAAGTTCGGCATGCCGATGGGTCCGCTCAATCTGTTCGACGTGGTCGGACTCGACACGGCCGTCTATGCCGGGGCAGTGATGAAGGAAGCTTTCCCCGATCGCGTCATCGAACCGACGATCCTGCCTGCCCTGGTCGAAGCCGGCCGCCTCGGCGTGAAGAGCGGGCTCGGCTTCTACTCCTATCAAAACAAGAAGAAGCGGCCGCAGCCCGACCCGGCGTTCGACGAGATCCTTGCCCCGCTGGTGACCGAAGAGAACGATTTCAATAACACCGATTTGCGCTCGCGGCTGTTTCTGCCGATGTTGCTAGAGGCAACCCGCGTGCTCGAAGACGGGCTGGTTCGCGACATTCGCGACATCGACCTGGCGTTGATCTTCGGCATCGGCTATCCGCCGTTCAAAGGCGGCCTGTTCTTCGGCAGCGACGAACTGGGCCCCGAACGGCTACTGGCCATGCTCGCCCCGTTTGAAGACTTGGGTCCCAGGTACCAACCAACCGAGATGCTGCTTAACCTGGCCAAAAGTGGCAAGAAGTTTTATGAGTGATGAATAATCCGACTGGTGCCTCGCCAAAGGAATTCACTATGGAAAACCCATCAATGGAAAGTCGCTCGCCGCTACGACTCGTTGTGGTGGTTGTCGCGCTCGTCGCCGCCTGGGGTGCATCGCTCGCTTGGGTGCACCAGAACCTGGAAGCGGCCAAGCGAGAACGAGCCGAGACCCAGGTCACGTTGGCTGAAATCAAAGCGTTGGTCGAGCAGTCGAATCGAGTGATGGTTGCAAAGACGGCAGACGACTCTTCCGTGATGCCTTCCGCGGAACCTGCCGTCGACATAGAGTCTGCGACACCAGAACTAGCAGCCGAACCATCAGCGACGCGATCACCGCGACCAATATTTGGTCCTCCGCCAGCGACACCAGAAATAGCGGCCGCACCCTCGACGACGACTTTGGCACCACCCAATTTCGGCTCGCAGCCGGTTCCATCGCCGCAGGCTCAAGAGACCAAGGGGACGGCGCTGCCAGTGGGAGTGTATCTCATCCCTTCGTTTGCGCCGAAGAATCCGCGACAGCTTATTTTCACGTCCGAGAACTACAAGCAGATCGTCGAACAGTGGGAAACGTTTTGGTTTCTCGACCAACCCGAGCCCCTGACGCCCCATCGAACTCACGGCGGTATCCTCTGAGACTCCAACTGACGCACAACGGAACGCTCACGCAAGCGTGGGCATGGCACCCAATAAGACCCCCAAACTACATCAGCCCCCAACTCCTCAGCGGAGATAACCGACCATGAAAGATGCCGTGATTGTCGACTGTGTGCGAACGCCGATCGGGCGGGCGCATAAGGAACGCGGTGTCTTCCGCGAGGTTCGCAGCGACGACCTGGCCGTGGAAGTGGTCGAAGCGCTGATCGCCCGCAGTGGCGTCGACCCCGAGGCGATCGAAGACATCATCCTCGGCAACACGCAGCAGCAGGCCGAACAGGGTTTCAACGTCGCGCGCAACGTGGCCGTGATGGCCGGCCTGCCTAGCCACACCGGCGGGGCGACCATCAATCGCCTCTGCGGTAGCAGCCTGCAGGCGGTCAATCAGGCCAGTCACGCAATTCTCGCCGGCGCGGAAGATGTGCAAATCGTTGGCGGGCTGGAGCACATGCACCACATTCCGATGGACGCTTCGCTCGACCTGAACCCCAAGCTGTTCCACCGCACCAGCAAGGGCGCGCTGATGATGGGAATCACGGCCGAGTTCCTCGCCCAAACGAATGGTATCTCGCGCGAAGAGCAAGACGCCTTCGCGCTGCGAAGTCATCAACTGGCCGCCGCCACGCAAGCCGCCGGTGGATTTGAAAACGAGATGGTGCCGATCTGGGGGCTCAGCGAAGAGGGGGAGCGGGTACTCGTTGATTCCGATCAATGCGTGCGGGCTGACGCCAGTGCCGAAGCCCTGGCCGCCTTGAAGCCTGCCTTCATGCCAGGTTTGGGTACGGTCACCGCGGGCAATAGTTCGCCGCTCAACGACGGGGCCGCGGCGATGTTGATCATGTCGGGTGAGAGCGCCGAACGTTTGGGCCTCAAACCGCTGGTGCGGGTTGTTTCGTCGGCCGTCGTCGGCGTCGATCCGTGCGTGATGGGAACCGGCCCGGTCCCGGCCACGCAGAAAGCACTCGAGCGTGCCGGCCTCACGCTCGACGACATCGACCTGGTGGAACTGAACGAAGCGTTCGCCGCCCAAGCACTCGCCTGCATCAAGATGCTCGGCCTCGATGCGGAAAAGGTCAACGTCCGTGGCGGCTCGATCGCCATCGGCCACCCGCTCGGCGCGAGCGGCGCTCGCATCGCTACGACGCTCGTGCATGCCATGCTCGATCGCGACGCCAAGTACGGCCTGGCAACGATGTGCATCGGCGTCGGCCAAGGCATCGCCACGATTTTTGAACGCGTGGGGTAGGGGGCATACTGCGAATGTCGCTAGATACCACCCTGGCGTGGCTGACCAAAGTATTGCAGATGGTATTGTCGGCGAGCGTAATGTCATCGCTCGGCTGCATCGTCGCCTTTCCTCTACTGCGTGCAGGACGCCGCGGCAAACACCCACGTCGGTTTTTTGTCGTCGACATTCTCGCCCTGATCACGATGATGGCGATCGTCATTGCGACGTGCCGTATTTCTGTCCACAAGGCCGGCGGGGGGTTTCACTATTTCCCAATCTATGCCACCGGGATCTCTGTCGCCCTGACGTTCTGGTGGGTGATCGTCGTCAACGCACTGTCCCGTCTGGGCGTTACGTGCCAGCGCCGCAGAGCCATCTACCTGCTGTGGCTGGTTCTGTTCGCGTTTATGACGCCCTTGAGCCTCGCCTTGGGACTCGAGAATCTTCAATTCAACTCATTACTGAGATACTGGCTGCTTGTCATCATCCCGGTTCCGTGCTTTGTGGCCTGCTTCCCATTGAGTCGCCGCCTAGCCCGAGGTGCGTCCCAGCTTGCGTACCACGTTCCCGTGACCATCCCTCAACTCTTTGCCGACCGAATCGCAAAAGACGGCGACCGAGTTGCGCTTCTAGAGAGCCGCGATGGAGAGTTCGAGGGCATCACCTGGAACAGGCTGGCCGAACGTGTGCACCGCCTCGCGGCCCTGCTGCATGGGCAACTCGGCGTCGCACTAGGCGATCGCGTTGTACAAATCGCCGAGAATCGCAGCGACTGGATCGTGGTCGACCTGGCGATCATGCAGTGCGGCGCCATCCACGTTCCACTACACACCACGCTCGGCGGCGATCAAATGGTCGCTCAAATCGTCGACAGCGGGTCGCGACTCGTCATCCTCTCTGGCGAAGAACAGGCGAACAAGCTTTCCGCCGCCGGCAACCTGACCGAGCTGAGCGCCGACGTGCGCCTCGCCTCGCACGACGCGTGTCCACTGTCGATCGCCAACCGGCCGGTCGAACATCTGTCCGCGCTCGCCGCCGAAACACCGACGGAGGTGGCGGCCGCAGAGGGACAGCCCGACGACACGGCCACCATCCTTTACACCTCTGGCACGACCGGCGAACCGAAGGGGGTGATGCTCTCGCACCGCAACCTGGTCGGCAACGCCGTGGCCAGCAACGCCGTCTTTGAAACAGAGCGAGACGATCTGCGGCTTAGCTTCTTGCCATGGAGTCATGTCTTCGAGCGAACCTGCGGACTCTACACCTGGATCGCCTCGGGGGCGACGCTGGCCATCGCCGAGGGTCGCGAACAAGTGGTCGCCAACTGCCAGGAGTTGAAACCGACGCTCTTAAACGGCGTCCCCTACTTCTTCGACAAACTGCACCAGGCACTCGAAGGAGCCGGCACCGCCGAAGACGAAGGAGCCCTGGCAGAACTACTCGGCGGGCGAATCCGTATCTGCTGCACCGGCGGGGCGGCACTGCCGGTCGACGTCGGTCGCTGGTTCGAGCGACAGAACGTGACACTCGTCGAAGGTTACGGTCTGACGGAAACATCACCCGTGATCAGCGTTTGCCCACCGACCTCCAATCGCATCGGCTCGGTCGGTCCAGCGATCGACGGCGTGGAAGTTCACATCGCCTCCGATGGTGAGGTGCTCACCCGCGGCGACTACCTCATGCAAGGCTATTACAATCGCCCAGAGGCGACGGCCGCGGTGATGGCAGATGGCTGGTTCCACACCGGCGACCTGGGCCATCTCGACGCCGACGGGTATCTCACCATAAGCGGACGCAAGAAAGAGATCATCGTCACCGCCGCTGGCAAGAACGTGGCCCCGGTGGCGATCGAGTCGCTGCTGACTGCGGACCCTTTGATCGACCAGGCGATGGTGATCGGCGACGACCAAAAGTACTTGGTCGCCCTGGTGGTGCCGAACGACGGCCAACTGGCCAAGGCCCTCGGCCTTGAAGTGAACGAGCTGGACCTGGCGGGCGAGGCGGCGCGGGAAACCGTCGAACAAGCGATTGCCTCACGCCTGGCCGGTCTGTCCGACTATGAACAAATTGGCAACTTCGCGCTGCTGCCGCGAGAATTCTCCATCGACCGGGGCGAACTGACGCCCACGCTCAAACTTCGCCGCCACGTGATCGCCGAGAATTTTACGAGCGAGATCGAATCGCTGTACGCATAATCGTCACACGCGGCAATAATTAACGCAGGCCCCACGGCCATGTCGAAGACGAAGATAGGGCACCTCCGCGCCGCCGCTTTGGTTGCCGCGCCGTCGCGCTCCGCCCAGCCATCTCACTCACCAGGAACGCCGCCATGACCGAGCCGCACTCCGACACGCCGTCCGCTCCCGCCACAGACAACGCGACCCCTGACAACGTCGATGCCAAATCGTTCGCCGAAACCGCTCTCGAGCTGGGCGGCAAGAGTGCCGACGAAGCACGTCGTACCGGCGTCATCGACACGGCCGACGATCAGGTCGAGGCCCTGTTCGCGGCGCAGTACCAAACGGTCAACAGCCCAGCGCATCGCGCGGTCTGGGATCGCCCGCTGCCGATCGACTTGTTCACCAGCGCCGAGCCGACCGTCGCCCCCGAATTGCGTAGCAAGATGGACGCGGCCCTCGAAGTGCTCGGCCGTCGCAAGCGCGAGAAGACGCTGCTCGACGAGAACAACAAGATCGGCAAAGACGTGCTCGCTGAGCTGGCCGAAACCGGCTACTGGGGCATGCTTGTCGACAAGCAGTACGGCGGTTCCGGCGCTCCCTTCGCCGCTTTCGCGCCGTTCCTCACCGAAGTCGCCATGATCGATCCGACCACCGCCGGCCTGGCCAGCGTGCATGGCTGTATCGGGGCGGTCGATCCGGTGCGAACCTTTGGCACCGCCGAACAGAAGGAACGCTTCCTGCCCGACCTAGCCAGCGGCGCTCGCCTCTCCGGCTTCGCGCTGACCGAGCCATGTGCCGGCTCCGACCTGACCGCGCTCCGCACGACCGCCGTCCGCGACGGGGACTCCTTCGTCGTCAACGGCGAGAAGCTGTTCATCACCAACATTCAGCCGGGTCGCACCGTCGGCCTGGTCTGCCTGATCGAAGACAAACCGGCCGTGCTCATCGTCGATCTGCCGGCCGAAGAGAACGACAACTTCCAACTCAAACGTTACGGCCTGTGGGCGCTCAAGCACACACACAACGTCGGCATTATCTTCCGCGACTTCCGCGTGCCGGCCGAGAACTTGCTCACGCCGCCACGTGGTGACGGACTAACCATCGCCTATCACGGGCTCAACCTCGGCCGCGTGGCGCTCTGTGCCAACGCCGCCGGCACGATGCGGCTGATGATGGCCAGCATGATCCCCTGGGCCAAGTTCCGCCGCACCTATGGCGAAACGATTTCCACCCGCGAGTTGGTCCGCGCCCGACTCGGCAAGATGGCCGGGCTGATCGTCTCCAGCGATGCACTCGTGCGTTGGTGCGCCGGCTTGATCGACCAAGGCTATCGCGGCGAAATGGAATGCATCGTGGCCAAGATTTTTGGCAGCGAGTCGCAAAAAGAAGCGGCCATCGAACTGCTGATGAAGACGCACGGCGGGCGATCGTTCCTGCACGGCCACCTGCTCGGCGACAACGTTCACGAGTTTCTCGCCCCCTGCATCTACGAAGGGGAAGGGGAGATGCTGGCGATGGGCTTCTTCAAGTCGCTCGTCAAACAACACGGCAAGGAATACTTCGAGCCGATCGGCAAAGCCCTCCAGGCGGCCGGCATCAAAAAACCCAACCCGCTCAACCCGGCGCACGCTTGGGCACTCAAGGGTGCGGTCGTTCCTTATGCGAAATGGGTGCTCGGTCGCAAACTCTCCTTCGGTACCAAGGTCGAACTGCCCGCAGGCATGCCGGCGGGTCTACGGCGCCACGCCGAGTTCGCCGGCGAGCGACTGCAGAAGATGCCGCTCGAGATCTCCGGCACGATGAGCAAGTACCAACTCGCCCTGGCCGATCGCCAATGCCGTATGGCGACGATGTCCTTGCAGGTGCAGAACCTGTTGACCATGCTCTGCACGAGTCTGTACGGGGCCAGCAGCGACGACGAAGTCGTTCGCACGGCCGCCGATGTCGCCTGCCAGGATCTACAGATGCGAATCACCGGACAGCTGCCAAGCGATCGCTACTTCCGTGCAATCACCAAGCTGGGCGAGAAGATCATCGATGGCGGCTTCACCTCGATCGCCGGCCTGGAGCCAGACGAAATCTTGATGCGTTACGAGTCGTAGGGGGACAGGATAGGGCTTCTTGCCAGACAGCACTGGCGGGCGAGCTACCAGTGGCATTCGCAAGCAATGCCACATTCGCGACTCCGCCTCCGACCGCTCGCGCTCTCCAGCTCCGCGGCCCAACATGCGGCACCGGCTGCCCATTCTCCCCAGCATCCCCCCGGCAGGAGCACCGCTTGTCCAATAGCCGCCGGGGAGCGAGAATGCGTGCATGAGACAGGAAACGGTCGATACGGACATCGACGACCTGAGCAACCGACTCCCTCCCAGCACACTACGCACCTGTGACTTTGGGCAGCCGCGTCAAGCGGCCGCCGCGAGACCACGGTCGCTTCTGCTTCGGTTGTTTGACCTACGCTTGCCTAAAGAAGATATAGCCCCCCACCGCCGCAGAACCGCGGCCATCGACAGGACAGAGCATGACCCACACATGGCATGATGTTACCCCCGGCGAGAATCTACCCGAAGAATTTGTCGGCGTGGTAGAAATTCCGACCGGCTCCAAAGTCAAATACGAACTCGACAAGACGACCGGTCTGCTCCGCGTCGATCGGGTTCTCTACTCGGCCGTGCACTATCCGGCCAACTACGGTTTCATTCCGCAGACGTTTGCCGAAGACGACGATCCGTTGGACGTGTTGATTCTTTGCCAAGAACCGGTGGCACCGCTGACCTTGGTCAACGCCCGCACGATTGGCGTGATGACAATGCTCGACGGCGGCAAAGCGGATCACAAGATTCTCGCGGTCGCGGTCGACGACCCAGAGTACAACAGCTTCCGCGAGGCGAGCGAACTGCCGCCACATCGCTTGGCTTTGCTCAGGCGATTCTTCCAGGACTACAAGATGCTGGAGGGCAAGGCAGTCGAAGTGGAAGAGTTCCAGCCCGCCGCCGCCGCGCTACCCATCATTGAAGACGCCCTGGAGCGATATAGCTCCATCCGCCGCCGCGGTTTCTTGAAGTCGTCGTACGTGTAGGGGAACTTCACGAGGGCAGGCTCCCAACTCGAAACGACAACGAACTACAGGCATTCATCCGAGGGGCATTTCTCAGTGGCTTCACGACACTCACGAATCGTAGTTGCGTGCTTGACCCTTGGCTGCGGACTCCTGACGGCGGGCTGCTCTGGTGAGTCAGGCAGTCCGCCCACTCCCGCCTTACGCGCTCCGTCACTTGCGGAACGTGCAAAGATGACCACCGCGATCAATCAGGGCGAGCCACAGCAACTAGCAAGACTGCTCGATGACCGTATCGACCCCGATGCGGATCCCGGAGATGGCGTCCGTCTGCTGCACATGGCCGCCAGCATGAATCGTTCGCAGTGTGTCGAGGTGCTGCTAGAGAACGGTGCCGACGTTCACGCGGTGACCGCCGACGGCCAGACACCACTGCACTACGCCTGTCGCAATCCCCACAGCGTCAGCGAGACCATTAGAATCCTCGTCAACGCTGGCGCGAATCCGTTGGCAGCAGACCAGTCCGGCGAAACGCCTTTGGACTACGTCATTTCGTACGACCCGGACGGAGAACTGGCTCGGTTTCTTCGAGCGAATTGCGAGTCCGGCGAGGAATAACTTCTGGCCGAACGGCCGAACTCAAGGCACCCGACGTCGTGAAACACCTCGCACCCGAAGAAGGACATTAAAACACATCTCCGGAGCTCAGATCGATCATGGAAAACAATGTTGTCGAGACACTCGAACGACTACTCAAATCGACCCCCGATGTGGCTGACGAGTACGTCCGCACGTCACTCGCTTTTTCCGATGACGACGATGACAACCTCTACGAAGAGATGGAGCGGATCGGCGAAGAGTTTCAGGCCGAGTATCTGGGGCTCGTCGAGCAGGTGACCGCCGAATGGGGAAAACCTACGGGCGAAGGAACCTGGGAGGACGATCCCTTGGCCGAAGCAACGGGGGCAATCCGCATCGCTTACTGGAAACGTGACTGAGGCTACGCCACGATCGCCTTTCGGCACGACGACAAAGAACTGCCGATGGCGATCGCACTCGCGGCAGTGAGCGAGGAAGAGTTTGCCGAGTTGACCGCCGTCTAAACGAAATGCGGTCTGCCGCACACCGAGGCGACCTCAATCGTGCAAGCATGGGTTCTTTTTGAAGATTGATTTTTGGGTGAAATTCGCTATAGTGGCGAAAGCGAATTAACGAATGCTTAATGTCGCTGAATGCTCCGCATTCAGCTCAAGCCGTAGATTAGGCTGTGCCTGACGAACAACTGAGCACGACTGCCTTGAATGGCGAATCGGGCGGGTCGGTCAGCCCTGTAGGTCAGGCTGTGCCTGACGGAACCCGGGAAAGGACCATCTATGAAAGGAACCACTGCAAGACAGTCACGCCTGTCCCCGCACGCACAGCGTGCCCTACATGCTACTAACCCGAAACGTAAGTGAGGGACACGACTAAACGACGTGAAGACGTCAGCCGAGCGCAAGGCGGCAGCTGCAGAAGAATCCAAATCTCGATCAACACTGGCGAAGCCAGTGGCACCCAATAAGTAGAAGACAACATAATTACCACGCGACGGTATCCGTCGGAGCTGGACAGGCAGTGACCTGTCGGTATTCGAGAGAGCCCGCGTTGATCTGGATCCAAGGTGCCAGGTCGACGCGGGCTTTTTTTATGGCCGATCCATTGAACCATAACCCGAAACGTGAGTGAGGGGCACAACCAAAACACGTTGAGGCGACAGCCAATGAATGTTTGTCACAAAAGACATCAAGACATATTGGAAATGCGGCGAGATGAACACGAACTGGTTGTGCCCCTCACTTACGTTTCGGGTTATTTCTTGGGTGCCACTGGCTTTGCCAGTGCTCAATGCGACGTCCACTCACATCGCCACTACGGCTCGGCAGGAGCCTCGCCCTCCCGATGCAAGAAAACAAAACCCGAACAAACATCGAACACCCGTCAAAAACCCTCGAACATCCGCCGAACAACGGTGGAACATTCCTTGAACACAACCGGAACATTTTCACACGCTCCGCGACGCAAACCTCGCAAAACAAAGGCCTGCGGGGCACCTCATTGAGACCCCGGCAGTAACCGGTAAAATGACAGCTTGCACGGACGATAACCAGGACGATCTTGGACGGGACCGATCAGGTCACGCGGCACGATGAGCCAACAACCCTTCACACATCTGCACTGCCATAGCCACTACAGCCTGCTCGATGGTGCCGCCAAGACCGGCGCCCTGATCGATCGGGCCAAAGAGCTGGGCATGAATTCGCTGGCCCTGACCGACCACGGCAACCTGCACGGGGCGATCGACTTCTACCAGAAGGCCAAGGCGGCCGAGATCAATCCGGTGCTCGGCTACGAGGCTTACGTCGCGCCCGGTAGTCGGCATGAGAAACAACAGATCGGCGCCACGCGGCAGAGCAGCTACCACCTCACTCTGCTCGCACAGAATCGTGAAGGCTTCAAGAACCTGATCCGCATGGCCTCGGCCGCGTATCTGGAAGGCTTCTACGTGAAGCCGCGAATCGACCGCGAGCTTTTGGAGCAATATAGCGAAGGGGTCATCTGCCTCTCGGGCTGCGTCTCGAGTGAATTGAATCGGCGAATCCTGGCCGGCGGTGGAACTTCGCAAGACCTGGAAGAAGTCAAGGAAATCGCCGCCTGGTTCCAGGGAGTCTATGGCGACCGCTACTTCATTGAGATCCAGAACAACGGGCTACAGATTCAGCAGACCGCGATGGAAGGTGCTTTGGAAGTCGCGAAGACGATGGGGCTGCCGACCGTTGCCACCTGCGATACGCACTACGTGCGGCAAGAGGACGCCGAAGCCCAAGACATCCTGCTCTGTATTAATACGGGCAAGTATCGGACCGACGCCAACCGGATGAAGATGGAGAACGACCAGTTCTACCTGAAGAGTCCGGAGGAAATGTATCAGCAATTTGCGGATCACCAGGATGCGGTCCGCCGGAGTCAAGAAATTGCTGACACGGTCGACATCGACCTGGAGCTTGGCAAGCGTCACTTCCCGACCTATCCGCTCAAGGAAGAACAGACCGCGGGAGGTTACCTGCGCGAGCTCTGCATTGAAGGGCTCAAGGATCGCTACAAGAAAGACGACGACCGGATGGTCGACGGCGAGCTCTCGGAAGAAGTCATCGCGCGACTCGACCGCGAGCTGGGCGTCATCAACAAGCTCGGCTTCCCCAACTACTTCCTCATCGTCTGGGACTTCGTACGCTATGCCCGCGAGCTCGACATCCCGACCACGGCTCGTGGATCTGGCGTGGGCTCCTTGGTCTGCTACGCCCTCTACCTGAGCCACGTCTGCCCGCTGCGGTACGACCTGCTCTTCGAGCGATTCCTGGACGAGAGCCGGCTGGAAGCCCCCGATATCGATATCGACTTCTGCAAGGATCGCCGCGGCGACGTGATTCGCTACGTGAAGGATCGCTACGGCGAGGCCAACGTGGCACAGATCGGTACCTTCGGGACGCTCGCCGCTCGGGCCGCCATTCGCGACGTCGGGCGGGCGATGAGCCTGGCGATTCCGCGCGTCGACTCGATCGTGGCCATGGTCCCCGACGTGCTGGGGATTTCGCTCAAGCAGGCCATTGAAGAGAGTGCGGAGCTGAACGCGGCCTATGAGAACGACGCCGAAGTCCGGGAGCTTCTCGACCTCGCACAGAACATCGAAGGCCTGGCCCGCAATGTCGGTACGCACGCGGCGGCGGTCGTTATTGGAGATAAGCCGCTGACGGAATACGTCCCCTTGGGACGAGTGCCCGGCAAGACCGACGTCATCACGCAATGGGCGATGAACGAAGTCGAGGCGGCGGGCCTCTTGAAGATGGACTTCCTCGGGCTGCGCAACCTGACGATTCTCTCCAAGGCGGTCGATCTGATCGAGCAGACGACGGGTGAGAAGATCGACCCGCACGACTTCCCGCTCGACGACGAAGAGACCTACGCATTGCTCTGCCGCGGCGAGACGAAGGGTATCTTCCAGCTGGAAAGTGGCGGTATTCGCGACCTGCTGCAGAAGATGAAGCCGGATCATTTCCGCGACATCATCGCCACGGCGGCCCTTTATCGACCTGGTCCGCTCGAAGGCGGCATGGTCGACGACTACGTGGCGGTGAAGCATGGTCGCCGCAAGGCGGTTTATCCCCACCCGGTGACCGAGGACATCCTGGAAGAGACCAATGGTGTTATGGTCTACCAGGAACAGGTCATGCGGATTCTGAACCGGCTGGGGAATATCGAACTCTCCAATGCGTATACCTGCATTAAGGCGATCAGCAAGAAGAAGCTGCCCATCATCGCCAAGTACCAGGAACAATTCATCGAGGGGGCTGCTAGCCAGGGTCTGGACAAGAAGGAGGCCGCTGAACTCTTCAGCATGATTGAGAAGTTCGCCGGTTACGGCTTCAACAAAAGCCACTCCACGGCCTACGCCTTGATCGCGTATCAAACCGCTTACCTGAAGGCACACTTCCCGTTGGAATTCATGGCAGCCCTGCTCTCGGGCGATATCGCCGGCCGCAACTTCAAGAAGAAGGACGCCCTGGTCGAACATCTGGAAGATTGCAAGCGGATGGATATCGAGGTTGCTCCACCCGACGTGAATTACTCGCTGGTCGACTTCGCGGTCGAGAAGGCGGAAGATACTCTCGACAACGCAGAAGCGACTGCAGCCGCTGACGGAAACGGTGCTGCGGAATCGAATGGCACGAACTCGAATGGAGCGGCCAGCGTTAACGGCAAGAGCAAGGCTCGCATCGAAGGTGGTAGCGGCCGCGTTCTCTTCGCCCTCTCTGCAATCAAAGGTTGCGGTGATGCAGCGGCGGCCGAGATTGTCCGGGCTCGCGAATCTGGCGGCCCCTTCCGCGATATCTTCGACTTCTGCGAACGGGTTGAGTCGCAGCAGGTCAGCCGCGGCACGATTGAAACGCTGGTCAAAGCCGGCGCCTTCGACTCGATGGGGGCCAAGCGATCGCAAGTTTACGCTGCAATTGACCGGGCCTTGCAGGCGGGTGCTGCGCACGCCGCCGACCGACGCTCTGGTCAGGGGAACTTCTTCGACGCCTTTGACGATGAAGAGGAAGTCGAGGCCGCCGCAGACATGGGCCTGCCCGATGTGCCCGATTGGGAAGAGCGCGAGCTGCTCGCCAACGAGAAGGAGGTACTCGGCTACTACCTGGCAAATCATCCGCTGGATGAGCACGAGTCGACGCTCTCGCAATTCTGCTCGCACCGCACGACGGAAATTGCCAGCGTGCCGACTCGCGATGAGGTCGTCATCGGCGGCGTGTTGAGCTCGATCAAGTACTCGAATACCCGCAACCCTCGTCCGGGAAGCACGCACACACGCTACGCCATGTTCGACCTGGAAGATAAGCAGGGCGCAATGCGCTGCATCGCCTGGCCGGAACAATTCGCATCCTTCGAGCACCTTATTCAGCCCGATGCAATTCTGCTGCTTCGGGGTGCGGTCGATCGCCGTGCAGGAAGTGATGAGGCGAATATCATCGTCAACGATTTGTTGCCGTTGGCGGAAGCGGCCCGACGCTATACCCGTGGCCTGCGATTCCGTATTGACGAAGAGCAGCACGGAGTGGAGGGAATGGAGCGGCTTCGCGAGATCTTGCGAAGATACCCCGGCAACTCGGCAGTGGAGTTGGCGATTCATCTGGCGAGCGGCCGCAAGGTGCTCTGCGAGTGCCAGCTGGGCGTGGAGATGGGAGCCGAATTGATCGAGCGTGCCAAAGAGCTGTTGGGAGATGGCAATTGCCGGCCGCTGGTCTCTCCTCCGCCGAAGGCTCCGCGTCAGCAGCAACAGCAGCCACGCCGGCAATTTGCCGGCCAAGGTGCCTCGTAGAACCGCTGTGCCTAGCCGCTCGGCAGGTCCCAAATTGGGCTCTCTGCCCGAGAAATCGGGCCGAATTTGCCGCCCGTTTGTGGCCAAATCCCCGTGCTTTACCGCCGAAAATCGTCGGTTTATTTGCCTTTCCCAGGTTGCCCAATTATTATCGAGGGTGTGGTTTTGCAGCGCCCTCGCGGTTCGTCCTGACATCTCCGTTGGCGGCCGTATTGCAGCAGAATCCACCGTCATTTCGTTCACATCACGTCCTCCATTGGTCCGCGTCTTCTGGCCGTAACAATGGAGGCGTGTACCGGATTTTGATCGGGCAGCCACGGCGGCCGACCGGTCGCGAGCAGCCGAGTTTTGAGGAAGAGGTGGCCCATGGGTCGGAATAAAGTATCGCGAATCTTTCCCGTTGCCGCGCTCCTTGTAGGGGCCATTGCTATTAGTCTGGGGTCCGCGTCGACCGCGTATGCCCAGAACACCTTCGCTGGCGTGCGAATCGACGCCGACGGCGTGATGAGCGTTCGTCGTTTCGATGAGTCCGGGACACTCCACAAGTTGCGGCTCAAGGAGGCTAAGTCGGCGCTCGATCGCGACATCGTCCGCTTCTGCAAGCTCCGCAAGATTTCGCTCAATCGCCTTGAAGCGGCCGTCGCCAAGCTGCTCGCTGAGAATAAGCAGCCGACCGAAGCCATGCGTCACTTGGCCGGACTCTCCCGCGTGCAGTATGTCTTCTATTATCCCGAGACCAAGGACATTGTTCTGGCCGGTCCTGCCGAAGGTTGGGTCGAAGATCCGTCCGGTCGCGTCGTTGGTATCGAGAGTGGCTTGCCCACGATTCAGCTCGAAGACCTGATCGTTGCCCTGCGGACCTTTGCTCCTGGCAAGGCAGTCGACCAGCAGATCGGTTGTTCCATCGATCCGACCACCGAAGGCCTTGCCGCTCTGCAAGATGTGCAGCGGACCACCAGCGTGGAGAGCCCAGACCAGGTTCCCGCCATGGCTCGCAAAATGCGTGACGCCTTGGGGCTTCAGGTTGTCTCCGTCATGGGCGTGCCGGCCGATACGCATTTCGCCCAGGTGTTGGTCGAGGCCGACTATCGCATGAAGTTGATCGGGATCGGCCTGGAAGCTCCTCCCGTGAAGATGTCCACCATCATCGGCAAGTCCCGTCCAGGTTCGAGCGGAGCCAACTCTCTGCAGCGGCTTTATTTCGTGCCTGACTACGAGTGCGTTCGCGTGAGCGAAGACGGTCTTGCCATGGAGATGGTGGGCCAAGGCGTGAAGCTCGTTTCGGCTCTCGAAGCGGTCGGTGGCGACGGTTCCCGCAGTGCCACGCGAAAGACCAATCGTGCGGCCCTCGCCTACTGCAACGCCTTCACGAAGAAGTATCCCCAGATCGCCGCTCGTTCGCCGGTCTATGCCCAGCTGCGTAACCTGATCGACCTCTCGATCGCCGCCGCCCACATCCAGGCCCAAGAGCTTCACCACGAAGCTGGCTGGGAGATGTCGGTCTTCGGCGACGAGGAGAAGTTTCCCGTCGAGACCCACGCCACGCCGACCCGTGTTGAGACCGTGGTTAACGTCGTGAAGAAGGGCAACGGTTACATCACGCCCATCGGTGGCGGTGTCGACATTCGTCCCGCTCTGGCCCTCGACGAGAATAACCTGATCGAGGACGACAAGGGCAAGACGGCCAAGGCCCACGCCGATATCGACCTCTCCAAGGTTGACCAAGACGCCTGGTGGTGGGATTAATTCGACGACCGCCCAGGCGGCTCCGCTATTCCTCCACAGATTTTCAAGTGCCGGTGCGTATGGCCTGCGCAGCGGCACTTTTTCTTGCGCTCGTGCTGTCCGTTGCGACCTAGCCTGCCCGCTGCTTTTGCCGCGGCCGCGATCCGTCAGACCAGCAGGTCGCGGACCATGTGATAGCCGATCGAGAAGATCGCGGCATCGACCAGGCCGTGACTGAGCCAAACCGGATAGAGCGACCCGTAGCGGTGATACATCCAGGCCCACACGCTGCCGCCGACCGCGATGGCCGCCGCGAAGATCCAGCTGACCGGATTGTCGTAGCCGAAGAACGTTCCTAGCAGGATCACATGATGGGCTGTGAAGCCGAGGCTGCTGACCACGTTCGCCAGCGGCACGCTCATCACGCGCGTCGCCTGAGCGAAGACGAACCACCGCCAGTAGTATTCTTCCGCCAGCGAATGGGCCAGCGTGTAGAAAAGCCCGAAGGCGGCGTAGGTCCAGACGTTGTCGATGCCGAAGCTGGCGACCTTCTCGCGGACTGGTCCTGCGGCCGCGTCCATGACTCCCGCTGGTGCCAGCCAAAGGTAATAAAGGGCCCACATGCCACCCGCCACGACCAGTCCGAAGAGTAGCCCAGGCAGAAGTCCATCGCGCGACGGTCGCGTCAGCCGCGGTCGGTTCTTGGCGACGCCCCAGACCCAAAACAGCGGGAAGCCGAATTGCAGGATCTTGCCGCCGCCGTAGACCAGGTGTTGCAGACTCCGTTCGGCGTCGATGAGGTAGACGAAGTAGACGTAGGTCAGCAGCGTCGGGTAAACCAGCGCGAAAAGGATTGCCAGCGTCAGGTACTTCGGCTGGCCGATGTTGTTGGTCGTTACTTCCATGTCGCTCGCTATGGCGGGGTTCTCTCGTCGATCGTCGGTGACGATCTATCATTGCAGACTTGCCGGAAAATGCATATTCCATGCCGAGCGACGAATCGCGTCGTTTTAGCCCCGTTTTTTCGAGAATGTTCGACATTTGTTCCACGGCAGTTCGCTACTTGTTCACAGTCTGTTCAATATTTGTTCACACGATGTTCAACAGTTGTTCGGTTAGATGGTGTCTCCTGGGGTGCCACTGGCTTTGCCAGTGCGGGGTTCGGGTGTCATGCCCATGCGGTTGTGGGCAGGTCTCCTGACCCGCCCACGAATTCGACCGCAGGTCTCCAAGTAGGTTCGTGTTTTCCATGCGGCTAAGACCTTCAGTCAGCTAGGAGGGGCGGTCGGCAGGCCGTCCCTCAACCGTTTACGCCCAACAAAAAAGCCCGCGTCGACCTGGCACCCATTTTCCAGATCAACGCGGGCTCTCTCTCGAATACCGACAGGTCACTGCCTGTCCAGCTCCGACGGATACCGTCGCGTGGTAATTATGTTGTCTTCTGTTTATTGTCGCCGAACACTCCGTGCAGAGCATGAGCTGAATGCGGAGCATTCAGCGACATCAAGCATTCGTTAATTCACGCTCGCCACTATAGCGAATTTCACCCAAAAATCAATCTTCAAAAAGAACCCACCATTGCGAATGAGCAAACGACATGGGGCGCGGGCTCAACCACCTCAACGTACGGTGGGTGCGCCGCACCAACAGGTAGACATACTACAGCGCACGGACGTGGCCATAGGTCTCCAAACTTGCGATCGCTCAAGGCTGGTGGAGACCTTCGGTCAGCCAAATGGCACGGTCAGGAGACCATGCCACAACGGGCGAGAGAGACTTCATTGCAAAAGAACTAGGCAATTGTCGCGGTGTTCCCATTTTCCTTCCGAAATTGCTCCCCACGGCAAAGAATCCTATCCTCACAGCGTCTAATAGAGCGCCGACATCTAGCTCGAAGACAATCTCGGACCTCGAAGCCAACAGTTGTTGGCGATCGGCACCCCATGCGATACTGGGCTGCCTGAAATACGGGAGGCGGGCACGCTAGGCCAGACGGGAACGGCGGAAAGAGACAGGGCAGGGGACCGTCAGCATGAATCATTCATCATCACGGCGCAGAACAGGGAATCGCGAATTGGGTATCGCGCGGCAGCTAACAACGCTCGGCCTACTTATCCTGTTGCTCGTGTGCTGCGCGCCGAGCGACGCCGCAGATCCCTCGCCCGCTGCGCAGCAGCCCTTTCGCCGATTGGCGGTAATCGCCTCAAAACCGCTGGTTGAGTCAGGCCTGACCGACTTGGTAACGGTCGCGCTCTCGCAGCCAGAAGAGGACGACAACGCCGCCGCCGGCGACTTGAAACTCGACGAGCTAGAACTCGGTGATTTAGAACTTGTGGATCGCGAAGAAATCGATGCCGTACTGAGTGAGCTTGAGCTGGCTGCCGGTGGCAAAACCACGACCGAGAGTCGCCTGCAACTTGGCCGCATTCTCAAGGCCGATCTCCTACTCTTCTTGCGGAATCGAACGAGAGGCAACAACGCCTACTTGGAAGCCGTGATTTCCGACTGCCGACACGGCACCCGCCTGCACGTCGAGCGGTTTTCACTCGGAAACAACCCGGGAGCAAACGCTGCCAAGAAGCTCGACGACGAACAGCTTGAAGGGCTAAGCGAAAACATCGCAGCAACAGTTGGGGAAGTCCGCCGCCGATTCCCCGAAGGCGTACGTCAGATCGTTTGCGTGGCCAAGATTCTCTGCATGAACTTCGCCCGCGAACCGAACCACTATCAGGCCGGCTTCACGCGTCTGCTGGAAAACACACTGCTCACCTATCCCGGCATCGCCGTGGTGGAGTTGGACGAAGCCCGCGAGATCGGCCGAGAGCTGGCACTCTCAGGCGATGCGGTGGCCGATCGCCTTGTCCCGCTGCTGATCGAGGGCGACTTCGTTTTCAGTCGCAAGGACGATCGCACGGAACCGACCGTTCACCTCGAAGCCCGCATCACCGACGGAGCCGACGTCAAAGAGTCCTTCGACAAGCGGGGGCTTTCCCTGGCCGCTGTGGCCAAACTGCTCACGCAAGAACTACCCCAGGCGTGTGTCCGTTTGGCCACACAGGAGTCCGAGCAGGCGGCCAACGGGAACGGGGCAGCCAACGTAGAAAAACAATTCCAGCTGCTCACCCGCCGGGCCGATGAATTCGCCACGCTAGGCTACTGGGGTCACGCGGTGGCACTTCGCGAAGCGGCTCTTCTGCTGAAGCCGGGCGACGGCAATCAGACCATCGGCCTTGTTACCGAGTACTACAAGATGATGCGGCACGAGTCTCGCCGCGATCAAGCGTTTGAACAATATGGGCTCGACGACACCGGTGAACCGTGGCACGTGTTGGCCACGCGACTGTGGCGATCGATGAAGCGACACACCGAAGTCGCCGTGCGCCGCAAGCAAATCGGCCCTCAAGAAGCGGACCAACTGATGCAGGCTATCACCACCGTGGCTCGCAACCTAGGCATGCATGGCATGGAGCCGTGGCGAAAGGAAAAGCCCGAGATCCAAGCGAAGATTTCTGAACACTGGTTCCATTCACCGCCCCCTCCAGAAATTCGAGACGAGCTGCACCAGTTCTTTCGCCGCGTCTATCCTGCGATTGGAAAGCTCGATGAGGACTTCGCCGGCGGCTCCTTGAAGCGAGCCGAGCGATACCACAACCAAGGCATGCCGGCAAAGAATTATTACACACTGCGGGTGCGAACCTGGGAAGAAGGAATGCTGCGGAACGTGCGGTCGGCAATCGACAGCCTGCATAAGGTGGCCGTATTTCATTGGCGAGGCAGGGTCTCTGACGGCTACATGGTCGATGGCTCTCACTCGGATTCGAGTCGTTACTACGACACCGTGTACGACCTGCTCACAACCGCTCCGGTTAACGGCTATCGCTGCCGCCTCGATCCGCTGCCTGTCAAACACTGGTACGTTCCGGAACTCGTCGAACACGCAGACAAGGAAGTCACTCGACTAGCGGCACGACTAGAAAAAACCGGCCGCGCTGACCTGATCTTCCTGGCCCGCCGGGTAATTCTTGAGCGCGACGTCATCCGGCTGCGATCCTCACCAGGCGGCTCGGGTTGGAAGCCGGGAGAGAGAGCCGAGGCAATCCAGCAACACTACGAGGTGTTCGGACGCGCCAAGGAACTCTACGAGTACGTCGTCGCCGAGGGCTATCGGCCCTACGCTCCCTTGCCGAAATGGGACCCACTGGCCGACTTACGCATGGTGGGTAAGCGAATCAAAGACTCGCTCGACTACCTCAAGGCACTTCCCGATGAAGCGGAGAAGGACAAGAGACGGTATCCGCGGGCGCAGATGAGCAAACCGCAAATCGCAAGTCTGGTGCGCGAGGTCAGCATCCCAGGTGCCTCCGACGAATCGCCACGCTGGTTCGTCAACTGTGACAACCGCTTCGACTTCCTAGTTTCTGGGCGGAAGATTGCACTGCTAAACCTTGAAGGACCGCCGCGCAAGATCTTTGAAATTCCCCAGTGGCCGGCCGGCTACAAAGAGGATGGCCAACTGCGACGCGATCGAGAAGGCGACCGCATCACCCGAACCAGTTGGGACGGTCAGTTCCTGTGGGTAGCGACGAACCTGACCGGCATCTACCTGCTCGACGAGCAAGGTCAACAGGTGGCCCATTGGCCGAGAGCAACTGCGAAAAAGAAGGACAACGCAGTCGCCCCCGACAGCCAGACGAAGAACCTTCTGCCGTACGACGGGTTTCCCCACTTCTGCCCAATCGGTCCCGGCCGAATACTTGTTCTCGGATTTGAACGAATGGTAGACCAGCTGCCTCGGGCCTGGATCGCGGTGCTGGAATACCGCGAAGAAAGCGCCCAACCACCTCGCATTCTCCGTATCGCGGACAAGAAGACTGACTCGGCCGACACGATCAACCAAACATTCGATCCGAATTGGCTCTGTCGTTGGCGAGACCCACGCGACGAGGGCAAACAGAAATGGCTGATCGGGCGTGTTACCAAGACTCCGTCGCATGAAGCTCCCGCGCCCGATCGTCGTCCGTTGCTTGTCGACTTGGCAACGCTAGAGGTATCGGTATGTCCTTGGATCTTTCCAACGCTTCATCGCCAGTCGTTCGTCCAGGAAATATTTGCCGTCGACGCGAGCGGCAAGATCGCGATTCCAACGTACAAGGGCATCAACTTCATCGAACCGCCAGCGACTAACAAACAGCAGGGCGACCAAACGTCGGACGACAAACAGCCGAAAGACAACCAGAAATGGGTGACCGACTGGACCGGCCACTCCAGCCTGGCGAGACCGGTTCGCCATGGCGACATGGCGTACATCGACTCGTCAACCAAGCTATTCCTCTATTCCCTTCCCGATTGGAAACTCAAGACAGTTCACCACCCCCATCACCGCAGCAGTTCGTTCTTCTATCTCGACTCCTCAGCACGATACGGCTTGGTCGCTAAGGCAAGTCCGACAACCCAGGTCAAGTTCCTCGACAAGGCGCCGGAGCACGAACGGCTCGCGCAGTTCTACCCTCGCGTGCCGGTCGACAAGCGCAAGCAGCAAGACGAGGCAATCCAAGCGATCCGTAAACTGGGCGGCCGCGTCGGCACAATCTCCACACGCAGCGGACGAACGTTCGGCGTCGAGATTGGCAAAGATTGGAAAGGGGGCCAGGAAGGCTTCAAGCATCTTGAAGCGATGTCCCGACTCGGCTTGCTCTACGTCGTCCAAGTCCCAGTCACGCCCGAGACGATGGAGCTAATCGGCCGGCTGACAACACTTGATCGACTTGTGCTTTACGAGACCGGTCTGACCGACGCTGACGTTGCCCCGTTGGCCAATCTCAAACAGCTCGAGCGGCTGCGGCTGGAAGGGACCGTCGGCGGCAAGGAATTCACCGACGCCGTCTTCCAGCACATCGACAAGCTCCCCATCGAGAGCCTGTATTTGTACGGTAAAGGCTTCACCGAAGCCGCCATCGATCTCGGTTTTGGAATGCCGACGGTGAGCTTCCTTAACCTGGAGCGATCCAGCATTCCGGCAGAAGTGTTTCGAAAACGAGCCCGGGAAAAACGAGGGGAACGCTACCTACGCGGCTAGCCCAGGAACCACACCCGGATTTCGTCGAGACCGCGCCCAAGATCTTATTGAACAAGGACTTACATCGCGAGCACGACCTTCTCCGCGGGTGGCATTCAGACCGCAGGCCCCCAAAAACTGCAGTTGGCAGCTAGTGTGCCGACGCAGATACGGCGAAAATCGCCAAGAAACTCACTCCACCGGCGTCCAATATACTGCGGTCGTTCCGGCCCGATGGCTGCCAGCTTTTCCATGCGAACACTGGCTGCGATACAGCCCCAAAGACAATCGGCTCCCCTCGGTGAACGACCGTTCCCAAGGCACGTCGAACGGCCCTCCGGCAATCTGAAAACCCACGACTTTGAAACCGCTATTCTTCCTTCTGAGAGACCGTTCGAGCAGACACCGAAGTGCCAGCCGACCAAGACGACCAAGCACTGATTGATCATTTCCTCTCGACCGGCGATCGTGCCGTGCTCGATGAGTTGGCGCGTCGACATATCGAACGAGTTCGAGCCACCGTTTATCCCATGGTCATGAACGCCGCTACCGCCGATGACCTGACTCAGGAGACCTTCCTGAAGGCCTTTCGCAACCTGCACCGTTTTGAAGGGCAGTCGCAGTTTGGCACCTGGCTTCATCGAATCGCGGTCAACACAACCTACAGCTACCTAAGGCGAGCACAACGCAACCCGGTCACGACTAGCGCCGAAGCGGTCGAACTAAGTCGCTCAGGCGACGAAGGCCCCCAAGATCAATACCTGACGAGTGAATTGGCGACGCAAATCGAAGAGGGCATGGCGGCTCTTTCCCCTCAACTCCGCGGAGCGTTGGTGCGAGTCACCATTGATAAGATGGACACCAAAGAAGCGGCTCGTGTCGAAGGCTGTTCCACCGCCACGATTTATTGGCGCGTTCATCAAGCGCGCAAACAACTGAAAAAGAAACTCCACAAGTACCTATCGCCATGAGCGACCCTGTCGACAAACAAATGGATGAAGCGCTGCGGCAATGGGCCGATTCCCATGCCCCGAGCGCTGGCGAATTGGACGCCTTGCAAGAGCGACTTTCATCGGCGGTGCAGGAAGACCCGTTGATCGGTGTCGGCGCCGCGGCTGCGCCGCTTCGCGAAGATGTCGCAGGTGACTCGTTGTGGCTGGATGCGCCTCCTTCCACGAACCCGCAGCGAACTCTTTGGTTCGCACTCGGCGTAGCAGCCAGTCTGTTGGTGATGCTGGTGGTTCGCAGCTCCCTGTCGCCAGCTCCGAATGAACTGCCCGTTGCGGGCGAGACACCTTCACCGTTCCCCGAAGAATTGGCTCACGACAACCAATCGCCACACGGGGGCGTTCCCTCATTCGCCGTTCTCGGCAAACAAGACTTGGCGGAAAAGGCGATGCTGTTCGAGGCAGCCCACAGCGACTTCCACCGGCAACTTCACTGGATCGCCGAGAGTAACGGCCACGTTGAATTGGGCCTGGCGCGTGGTGGTCAATCGATTGATTCCACGGGCCAGCCGCTGGCGATCCGGCTGGTGCTGGTTTCCCGCAGCCTGGGCGAAACCCAGTGGCAGAAGGTGTGGTCGCAAGATGTCATTGCTCGCAATGAAACGCCCGTCGACAAGATTCCAGGCGCAGGCGACCTGCACGTCTGGTGCTACGCACTTCCAGATGGACTGATCGCAGTCGAGTCCGAATTGACGCTGCAAGAACCGGTCGCCGGCCGTTACGTCTTCAACAGTGTTCAGAAGCCTGGCGCGGCCCAGCGTATTCTCTCCATCGAAATCGACGGACGAGAGTACGCGTTGTTCCAAGCGGTCAGCCTATTGGATTTTCTTGCCGCCGAGTCATCGGAAACCCCGCCGAGCAGGAGCACGTAGCCACCATGTCCATTTATTGCAAAAGCATGAATGCTCATCGTTGGCGCCGCCTGTGTGCCGGCGGCATTGTGTTGACGATCACCTGCTTGGTCGTCAGCGTTCGCGCTGAGGGAGTCGAGGATGGCCACGACGATCCCGTGCTCCGACCACTTGCAACCGCCCGTAGTCTGTTCGCCGATCGCACGACTAAGTTTCGCTTTGCCGTCGCCGACGAGGATGCATCAACCGAAAGAATCGTCTGGTCGCTCTCCGCCAACGATCGTACGCTCAGCCGAGGTGAATTCGTGGTCGAGCTTGACCCCGAAAAGCCGACCGAGTTCGACGTTTCGGTCGACGCGCCCACGATCCGAGACGGCGTGATTCTGCAAACGACTCTGATCGTTTCGCGCAAGAGCACCAACAACCGGTCGCAGCCCGACTGGCAGCAGACCATCTGGATCTTTCCGGAAGATGCCACAGCCGACAAGCACGAGTGGCTAACCTCGCTCGACATTCAACTCTACGATCCCAAACGAACCACCGCCAACATGCTTCGCGAAGCCGGCATCCCGTTCGATACGCTCCACACGCAGGCCAGCCTGGAAGCTGTGAAAGAAGGCGTGGCCATCGTCGGCGCTGGCCTGTCACTGAAGGAAAACTCACAACTGGCTGAGATCATGGTGCGGCTGGCCGCCGCGGGCGTGCCGGTACTTTGCCTGACTCCGGGCGACGGCGTGATTCCTGTTTCCGTTGGAAAAACCGCTAAGAAATCGGCCGACGGCACGTCCAATAAAACAACCACCGACAATAACGCACTCGGTGGTGGATCGGAAACAGACGGATCCGAAACAGAAGGGGCAGATTCAGAACGGGCAGGGGCGACGTCTCGCCCACAGAGCATCACGCTTCGCCAGAGCGACATCGTCTCAGAACTGGACAAACGACTCGACGGGCGCGACTGGCTCGCTGGAAACGAGGTTACACGGTGCTTTCGATTCGCAGTGGCGGACGATTCCGTCGTCGCCGAATCGGTATCGCCGGGGCAGGGCTGGCCATGGCTGGAAATACGATATCCCACCAAACGCGGCCGGCTGGTACTATCTGGATTCGGAGTCATCGAAGAGTGGGACACCAGTCCTATCCCGCGTTACCTTTTGCTTCGCATCCTTGAGCGGATTTCCAAAACGGCACCAACACCCAACACCCTATCCCAGGGAAATTAAGCCATGAAGACTCTCACTCTATCGATGCTGTTGATGGCGACCTGCCTACTGGCGCTGACTCCTTCGCAGTCGGCGCTGGCAGAGGATCCTGAGGCGGTCTACCCAATGGCCTTGCTGCCGTTCAAAGAGCGAGGGCGGAATACCAAGGAACTGGGCAGCACGGTCACCGATCTGTTGTTCGCGGAGCTGGTCACCAAACCGGAACTGTTCCTTGTTGAACGCGAAGACATTGAGGCTGCCGTCAAGGAATTGGAACTCAGTCTGTCAGGTGCCGTGGCTGCCGGCGAAGCGAATGCGATTGGCCACCTGACTGGGGCACGCATTTTGGTCACCGGGTCGGTGCTCGACGTGAACGGCAAGCTCTACTTGATCGCCAAGGTGATGGGTACCGAAACGACGCGGGTCAAAGGAACCTCGGTGAAAGGAAAGCGCGGCGACGACCTGGATGAACTGATCTCCAAGCTGGCCGACAAGGTAACCGCGACGATCCTCAAGAACTCTGACAGCCTGGTCGCCAAGCCGATCTCGCGCGAAGACCGCATCAAGACGCTCGGCAAGAAGTTAGGCGACGCTGAGCGTCCGCTCGTGCTGGTCGATGTCGAAGAACGCCACGTCGGCTCCACGACCTTCGATCCCGCGGCCGAAACGGAGCTGATGCTCTACTGCACGGAAACCGGCTTCGAGGTTCTCGATCCCGACGCGGCCGAACGGACACCGCAGGTGCGCCTGGTTGGCGAAGGCCTGACCGAGTTCGCCACGCGACACGGCAACTTGGTTTCCGTGAAAGCCCGACTGGAAGTCAAAGCGATCGACGAAGGGACTGGCGAGGTTATCGCCATCGATCGCGAAACCTCGGTGCATGTCGACCTGACCGAGCAACTGGCCGGCAAGACGGCCCTGCAAGAAGCCTCGGCGACGATCGCCGAACGGCTGCTGCCGAAGCTGGTCGAGCGGTTCAACAAAGACAACGAGAAAGAATCCGAGTCGGGCGACGACAAGTCTGGCGACGAGTAGTCGCGGAGAATGGTTCATCGCCGTTTGACGTTTCTCCGCGGTGAATTGCACAACGTCTATGGCGGGGGCTACCAAATGATCGGCATCCACGAGATCTTGGAAGCGGCACGTTTTCCTATGCGGGCGCTGAGCGGGGCACCGACTCATTCTCCCGACAGTGCAGCGAGGTTATCCTGGTCGCGCTACTCGCTCCTGCTTGGGTCGTTGTCACTGCTACTCTTCACGTGCAGCACCGCCGTGGCGGATGACTCGGCCGACGCCCCCGCATTGCGTCGTTGGGCGATCGTTGCACCAACCAATGTCCAAGAGACGGGCCTGGCCGATCTGTTGACTGCTCGACTGTCGGAGCGGGAACAAATTGAACTCGTGGAAAGAGACCGCCTTGAGGCAATCCTCAAGGAGCAAGAGTTGGCCTCGCTTTTGGAAGCGAGCGATTCGCAAAGTCGCATCCGGTTGGGGCAAATCCTGGGTGCCGACGCGCTACTGCTACCGCGATTGGTTACCCAGGACGAGAAAACGCATCTGCGACTGGTTATCAGCGATTGCCAGCAGGGGGCCCGACTCCGCCAGGATGCGATGCCCTTCGAGGCCGATAAGCTCGACGCGATTGCGACTCGCTGCGCCACGGCGGTCGATGCCACCATCGCGCACGTCGGCGGGGGACTCAAGTACGTGATCGGGGTGACGCCCTTTCTTTCGAAAGACGACGACTACCAGCACGCCCACCTGCAGCAGGCTTACAGTCAGCTTCTCCAACAAGCGCTGCTCTCTGTGCCCCGTGTGGCCGTCATCGAAATCGAAGAAGCACGTGCGATCGCGAATGAGCTGGCGATCGCCAAGGGCGCCGCGACGGAGCGTAACTCAGAAAACGACGGAGCGGCAATTGAGTCACGACTGGTTCCACTGATCGTGAGCGGGGAGTTTCGTGTCGAGAAATCGGACGGTGAAGTTTCGGCCGTCAATCTCCGCATCATCATTCAGGACTCGGCCGGCGACGAGCGCAACATTCAGTTGCCGCCGATGCCGCTCGACCAGTTGCCTCGACACTTGCTTACGAACGTTCCTGAAAAGATTCTCTCCCGTGCCGACACGCAACAAGACGCGCCCCTCGACCCGGGTAAACAACTCGCTATTCTCACCAAAAGAGCTAATGACTTCAGCCGCCTCGGCATGCGCGATCTGGCAGCGCCACTGCGTGAAGCGGCGCTGCTACTTGATCCAAACGCCACGGAACACTACCTCCAACTGTTTCACGAAGGCGAGCCGTTTCTGCACGAAATTTGGGAAAGCCCACAATCAGACATAGTCTACAAGGAGAACCAGCGGCGGCGGTTGAATCACAAACGTCTCCGCTACTCACACCAGCGTCGCATTAGCGAGGAGCTGATTCGTCGCCGGCTCGTCAACATCTCGGAGGCCGTGCATCTCTTACGTAAGATGCGGGAGTCGGCATATCGGATCGGCTACGAGGCAAAAGAGGAGCGTCAACAATATGTCGGCGACGCCAAGCAGTTTCTGAGCAAACATTTCGCCAGCATCCCCAAGCTCGACACCTCGATCGCAAGCGGAAAAAACCGGCTCGTGCCGAACTCCGTGCCTGCGTCGGCCGACATGCAGTATGCAAGTTGGGTTGCCACCGGCCTGGTCCACCTGAGAGCCGGCCGCGGCTATCACGAGCTACTCTCGGATCCCGGCGAGAGAAAACTGCTGCTCGACTTGCTTACCAAACACGTTCCAACGTCGACACCACCGCTCTCGAAGACGCTATCGTGGATGATTTTCAATTCGGTTCAATACAGTGGCAAGGCACAACCACTCAAGCCACAAGAATACGAGAAGGTTGGCAATTTGCCGCCAGAAACTCGCCGTGCCATTCGCGATTTCTTTGCAGAACTCGAAGCGACAAACTCGCCGGCCAACCTCCTCTACGCCCGCTGGGGAAGACTCTTCTTCGATGAATCCGATCCCGACGTCGGCTTACGTGATACGTCGATTGAGGATATCGACGCGTTGGAAGCGCTCGTCAAACAGCAGCTCCAACGGGAGAAGCAGCATGTCGAACAATTCCAACAGGCGTTCGGCCAACAGACGAGTCTGCCAACGCGATACTGGGAGCGACACTATCGCTATCCTTCCAAGATCCTCAACGGTTTACGCTCACGTCACCAGCTGTTCCACAATCCTCCTCCGCCCAAAACGGCCCAGCCAGAACACCACGTTGCCCGGCGAAAAAAGATACAAGGGACGCCGAAGGGGACGCTGACGCGATTCGATTTTCGAGTCGCCAAACACCCTCCGCACGTGGCTGGCATCGCCTACCTGCGCAGATTCGGAAATGATTTCGACTTGGCGATGGTAACACGTACCGGCGAGAAAGAGGCCAGCCTCTGCCGCATGGACGCCGTCGGCACGCTGACCCCGCTGGAGCTCCCCAAGGGATGCTCCATTTCCACCTATCGACTCAACCAAGTCTGCTGGGACGGCAAGTACCTTTGGTTTCCACAGTTATGGAATCCGGATCGTCCGGAAGGGTTCACGACATTTGTTATCTCCGGTGACGGCACTGACCGGCACGCCATGCGATCCGAAAAGGAACTGCCCTCGAGTATAGAGAGAATCCATGCCCTCGGGCCGGGCCGCGTTATTGCCACGGGTGTGATCAAACCCGAACGCGACAAGCTCAAGAACGGTTACGTTCCACGTCGCTGGTTCTCCGAGATCAAGATAGAAAAAGACGCCGCGGGCAAGAGCCGCTGGCAGATTCGACAGTTTCACTTCGCAAACAAGACGTTTGCCCGCGGCACGGGCAAACGCGTGGACGAGGTGAAACTCGGTTTCGACAAAATCATCTGGATGCACGATTTTCCGGATCCCCATAACCCCGACAGAAAGATTGTCGTGGTCAGTCGGTACGATCGTGCTTTGCTAGAGAACAACCGGATCCTGATGCGACCTTTGCAGATCGACCCGGAAACGCTTCAGGTTGGCATTTACACGGACCCGATTCCAATGAGCCTCGCTGGCGCCTACCCGATGCAAGATGGCGTGTTCCTGCTCCCAATTCCGGCGCGCTATTCCTGGGGTGGACTACGACCGGGCTACTACTTGTTCTCGCCCAGCGACCCCAAGCCAGACGAGTGGTTTGATCGCTTTGGCAACAGCTGGGAAGAAACGGATCGTCGTACCGGATCAGAAACTCGCAAACGTCGGCCAAAGGAGATTGAACACGAAGGGCATATCTACGGGTGCCAAGTATTCGGCGGTGGCGATCAATGGTATCGCGTCGATCGAGAAACGGCGACCATCGACTGGCTAACTAGCAACAAAGTTCGGGAGGAAGACCACCCCCTCAGGAAGGATCGCTTCGCCAGCTCGGTTTACTACGGATTGGTCAGCTGGGGATCTGGCAAGATGTGGCAGATCAACATTCTGCCGGTGGAACAAGCTCGACCAGTGAAATCACCGTGACCGGCGTCGGCCGTCCCACGATCGACATTGAGCCAACTGGCAACGGCGGCTGCGCAGTCGCTCCGACCGCCAGTGCATAGTGTTACCCGACAAGATCCAACTCGCTGCGAATCGCAGAGCAGGGGATCTATCTGAGGCAAACGTCGGCAAAACGCCCGTTTTCGGAGCCGCGTCGGGCCCGATTTCTTGCAGCTCATCGATTTCTTGCGACTCTACGGGGCCCCTCCAAATTTTTTCTACTTTTTTCCGCCCCGGGCTTGACATAAACAGACAGGTCTGTATAATTCGGTCATGAGCAAGACAACCACCAGAAAATCGAGCGCTCGAGACCGGCTCATCGAAACCGCCGAGCAGTTGTTTTACTCCGAAGGCATCCACGCAGTCGGTATCGATCGCATCATTGCCGAGGCGGGCGTCGCCAAGATGACGCTCTACAACCACTTCGCTTCCAAAGACGATCTGATCCTTGCCGTACTGCAGTATCGAGAAGAGAAGGTGAATGAGATGTTCGCCAAATCGATCGATCGACACACCAAAAAAGGGCTGAGCAGCCTGGAGGCGTTCTTTGCCGCTCTCAAAGATTGGTTCAAGAGTGCCGGCTTCCGAGGTTGCGCGTTCATCAACGCCTCGGTGGAGTTGGCCGATGTCGGTCACCCGGCCTCGCAGTTTTCGGCGGCACACAAGGATCGTTTGCATGCGATGCTGCGAGATTTCATCGTCGAGGCGGCTGGAGAGAAGGCGGCCGAAGTTGCCCCAGCTGTCTCCCTGTTGGTCGAAGGCGCGATTGTTACCGCTGTCATGGGTCAATCTGCCAAGGCCGCCGACGTGGCTAGAGACGCAGCCCTGGCTCTTGTTTCGAAGACTCCCAAGAAGGGCAAGTAGAGCATCCTTCGTTCTATATTTTTTTTACCACCACTATACAGACCTGTCTGTCTTATTTCCAAGCAAGGAGAAAACGGATGTCGAAAACCACCACCCAACAGACGGACCAAGCGACCATCGTTTACGGTTCCGGACGCAAAGCGGACGCTGCCGTACCTCGGCCTGGACTGAAGCTCCGCAAGGGGCATGTCGGTATCGTCGTGACCGATCCGCAAGTCGATTTTCTTAGCCCGCAAGGCGTCACCTGGGGCGTCGTCGGCCAGAACGTCACAGAGAACGGAACCGTTGAGAACATCGGCCAACTATTCTCCTTGGCCAAAGAAATCGACATCCCGCTCTTCATCAGTCCGCACTATTACTACCCCCACGATCACAAGTGGGACTTTGAAGGCGCGCTCGAAACCTTGATGCACGACATCAAGATGTTCGACCGTCCGGGCCCGCTCGACACGACCGGGTTCTCAGGCTCAGGCGCCGATTGGCTTGAGCAATACAAACCAGCCATCAACGACGGCGAGACCATCGTCTGCAGCCCGCACAAAGTCTATGGTCCGCAGTCGAACGATCTGGTGTTGCAACTTCGTAAGCGTGGCATCGAACAGGTAATCCTGGCCGGCATGTCGGCCAACCTGTGCGTCGAGTCACACTTGCGTGAACTACTCGAACAGGGTTTTGAAGTTGCGGTCGTCGGCGACGCCACGGCCGCCGCCCAGATCCCTGGCTTCGATGGCTATGAAGCGGCGATTACCAATTTCCGTTTCCTCGCTAGCGACCTGTGGAGCACCAGCGAGGCCGCCAACCACCTGGCCGAACTCAAGTAGCCAGGTCGCGTCACCCGTACCCTCACTTTCTTTCTTCACCCTTTCGCCCAAGGAGACTAGAGCCATGTTGTCACTGAAGCAAACCGGTTTCGTAATCGCCATCGCCAGTTCATTTCTTCTTGGATCGCTGGCTTCTGCCGCCGAGCCAAATCGACCGACCAACCAAGTCCTCCACCGCAGCGTCAAGATTGACGGCCTCGACATCTTCTATCGAGAAGCCGGTGATAAAGAGGCGCCCACGCTGCTGCTTTTGCATGGTTTTCCGACCTCGTCGCATATGTTCCGCAACTTGATCCCAGATCTGGCCCGCGATTATCACGTGATTGCCCCGGACTATCCCGGTTTCGGGAACAGCTCGGCCCCGTCCGTGACAGAGTTCAAGTACACGTTCGACAATCTTGCGAACGTCGTCGAGAAATTCACGGAGAAGGTCGGCCTGCAAAAATACTCCCTCTACTTGATGGACTACGGTGCGCCGGTCGGATTTCGGCTGGCCGTACGCCACCCACAGCGTGTCGAGACCCTGATCATCCAGAACGGCAACGCCTACGACGAGGGGATCGACAACGAGTTTTGGCAACCGATCAAGGCGTATTGGAAGAACCCAACCAAGGAGCAAGGTGACAAGCTGCGATCTTTGCTGACCCTTGAGGCCACCCAGTGGCAATACACACACGGCGTCCGCAACGTCGAGACAATCAGCCCCGACACCTGGGGCCATGTGCAACCGCGATTGGATCGCGCTGGCAATCAGGAGATCCAACTCGCTCTGTTCTACAGCTACGGGAGTAATCCGCCCCTCTATCCAAAGTGGCAAAGCTATCTTCGCAAACATCAGCCACCAACACTGATCGTATGGGGCGAAAACGACGCCATATTCCCGGCAGCCGGAGCGCACCCTTACAAGCGAGATCTCAATAACTTGGAATTCCATTTGCTCGACACGGGCCACTTCGCGCTGGAAGAAGACGGCGCCGCGATCGCCAAGTTGATTCGCAACTTTCTCGCCCGAGAGGTGCGACCGATCACTCGCGTTGCCAAGCCGTAGTCAATACGCACTTTTACCACCACGTTCGCGTCACACACGTTTGCTAGGAGATTTAATCATGTCGACTGCATCTATCGAAAAAGCTAACCGAATTTCTGCTGCCTCCCATTCCATCGATGTGCGTTCATCGTCGCCCGCCGCGTTGATCGAAGCCGTCGGTCGCCACTTTGTGCGGTACAGCCTGGTCCTCGTACTCGTCTGGATCGGCGCGATGAAATTCACCGCCTACGAAGCCAACGGTATCTCGGGACTGGTAGCGAACAGTCCACTCATGTCTTGGGCCTATCAGGTGATGAGCGTCCAACAATTCAGCGCCCTGCTAGGTGTATCGGAATTGTTGATCGCCTCGTTGATTGCGGCACGTCCCTTCTCGGCACGCCTATCGGCGATCGGCAGTGGACTGGCCATCGGCATGTTCGTGACAACACTCTCGTTCCTGTTGTCGACGCCTGGAGTTGTGGAATCGTCACTCGGATTCCCTGGCATTTCTGTGCTGCCAGGTCAGTTCTTGCTGAAAGACTTCGTCCTGTTGGGTGCTGCCATTTGGACCGCCGGCGAGGCGCTGCGTGCCGCACAGACGCATGCCGCTGACAAAGCACAGGATGTTGTCGCAGCCGAGGCAAACAAGGGCGACACGACCTCGGAATGCAGCAGCGGAGCTTGCTCTGTCCATTGACCGGATTGTTTCGCGCAGGGTGCTTGGTCAGCGCCGAGCACCCTGCGTCTTTCGCTGCAGCGGCCCCCATCACAAGGAGGCTTTTCCATGAGCTCCTACCCTAGCGACATCGCCTTTACAAACGCCGTCAAAGCGATCCAGAGCGAGAAGGGTTCGCGTGAATCCTATCAACAAATGGAACAACGCCGGGGCTGGCAGACCGAGGTGACCGCGGAACTGGAAGCCTTTCTCTCGAACCTTGACATGCTCTATCTGGGAACCGCCAATGCTGCTGGCCAGCCCTACATTCAGTATCGCGGTGGCGCGCCCGGCTTATTGAAGGCTGTGGATGATCACACGCTCGCCTTTGCCGACTTCGGGGGCAATCGCCAGTACATTACGCTCGGCAATCTGTCAGAGAACCCTCAGGCGTTCATCTTTCTGATGGACTACGTCAATCGCCGACGCGTCAAGCTGTGGGGAACGGCTCGTGCCGTTGAGGACGATCCTGATCTACTCCGTCGCCTGGCCGACCCCGAATATCCTGGCAAGGTCAAGCGGGCGATTCTGTTCCGCATTGAAGCCTGGGACGTGAACTGCCCCCAACACATTCACAAACGTCTTCCCCAAAAGATGGTGGCACCACTCATTGAAGAACTTCAACAGAAGGTGCAACGACTCGAAGAACAACTGGCACGAACGAAAGGGGCGAAGGGACAAACAGTCCAGGCAGACTGAGATGATCGGGCGCTTCACCACTCGGCTAGCAAGTGGAGCGCCACGCGTAAGCCCAAGCACCCCGGGCAGGATTCGAACCTGCGACCTGCTGATTAGAAGTCAGCTGCTCTATCCAGCTGAGCTACCGGGGCGTGGAAATTGGGGGCGTGGAAATTGCGGCGTGAAAACGGGAATGGGGAATTTGTCGAGGCGAAAAACGGTCTTTCTCTTAGGACATCCTCCAACACCGACGGTCGCCACGGCGTCCAACGTACGCGAAGGGGCCCGTCACTGCAACAAGACCCCGCCGGGGCAGTCGGTGTTCGCGTCGGGCGAGAGGCCGCTGAGCTCTGTACTCGACAGCGGCTCCTCCCGGTTCTCGACAGCGGCTCCTCCCGGTTCTCGACAGCGGCTCCTCCCGCGGGCTTTGGCCTGGGAATATCGACGGGGACTTTCGACGGGGTCTCGCCACGCGATGCGCAAGAAAAAACCTTCCCTGCCCGCATTGCGGGACAAGGAAGGTGAAATTCTCTCGACGCGGAGCTGGCTGTTTGGAAGCCGCTCGCGGTGGAGCACCAAGATCGCCTAGGCCGCTTCGGAGTGGGAATCGAAGTCCCCCCCTTCTAGGTCGTCCTCTTCGAACTCGTCGACTTCCATCTCGCCTTCGGCCTCGTCCGATTCTTCTTCCTCGTACACGAGTTGGAAGATGGCGTGGTAGGCCTCTTCGAGATGGGCGTGGACCGAATCGCTCTCGACCGTCTCCATCGTTTGGGTCAAGACCTCGAGGACGCGATCGACTTCGGCAGTGGAAATCTCTTCGTCGATTCCCTCCTCTTCGTGGTCGCCCTCTTCATACTCTTCGTATTCATCAACTTCTTCGTCGCCCTCTACGAGATCTTCCTCGAATTGGGCTTCGTCGGTTTCTTCATTTTCATATTCTGAATCGAAATGCTCAGACATTGCTACGCTACCTCCTTGTTGCACTTCGTCTTGGCACGATTTGAATCTCGCTATCGCGAGATGAAGTGCTGGCATTCCCTTCCTGTCGAACGCTAGCACTCGTCAGCGGTTTCTGCTGGCTACCTTATCGACCTGCGAATCCGCCTGATCGATAGGTCAGCCACCTGGAAAAAGTTGATACCAAATGGCCGCTCGCCGTGCCAAGAGCAACCGCCCCAAGGGGCCGGGGTACTAGCACGACAAGAACATTAATACCACTTTCGGCCAGCGCGACAGCATCCCAACAGCCTTTTTTTTAGCACGTTCGATCGTGGTGCCAGCGCTGGGGATTTGGGACAAGAAAACAAAAATGTCGCCCCAGAGGCTACACGTCGTCGTGTGAGATGCGAACCGTCTCGGCCGAGCTGAATCGGGCAGCTCCGCGAGCGGGGCTGTGCGGGGCCGGGGGGATCGAGGCTGGCGAGTCGCCGAAATAATATTTGCGAGCTTCCGGGTGATTGAGCACCTCTTCTGCCGAACCGTGGCAAAGCACGGCACCATTGCGAATCACGTAGCTGCGATCCGTAATCTCCAGCGTTTCCTGCTCGCGGTGATCGGTGATCAAGATCGAAATACCCGAGTCCCGCAGGCCGCGAATCACGTCCTGAATGCTGTTAATCGTGACCGGATCGATCCCGGTAAAAGGTTCGTCCAGCAGGATAATCTCGGGGTTGGAGATCAGACAGCGGGCGATCTCGAGTCGCCGCTTTTCGCCGCCGGAAATGTGCATCGCCTTCGATTTACGAATCTTGGTGATGCCGAACCGTTCCAGCAACTCTTCGGTTTGTTGTTTGCGCTGCTTGCGCCCCATGCCGAGCATTTCCATCACGGCGCTGAGATTCTGCTGGACCGTGAGCTTGCGAAAGACGCTCTGTTCCTGGGCCAGATAGCCCATTCCGCCATCGCGGGCCCGGCGATACATGGGCCAATTGGTCACGTCCTGGTCATTCAGCCAGACGGTGCCAGCATCGGGCTCGACCATGCCACAGGTCATGCGGAAGCTGGTCGTCTTGCCGGCGCCGTTGGGGCCCAGCAGACCGACAATCTCACCGCGATTGACCTCGAACTCGACGCCATCGACGACGCGGCGGCGGCCGTAGATCTTGACCAATCCTTCAACTTTCAAGAGCGTTGTCATCCGTGACCTCGACGCGTTGATCGCTATGAATTGTTGATCACTGCTGATTCAGGGGGCTTGAGCCAAACGGCCTGCTCTGGCCGCCTCTGACAACAGTGAACTTTCTTATGGCATTCGTGTAAATGCCGATTTATCGAATGAATTTCACGTGTCCCAGCGGCCAGTAAATGAGCATGGCTCGGCCGATGATCAGTTTCCGCTCGACATAGTGCCCGATTCCGGTTTCTTGCCACCACAGACGGCTGTCCTGGCTCTGAGGACTGTTGTCACCCAAGGCAAAGAACTGATCGTTGGCCGGGTCTTCCGGAAAGTCTTCTAAGGTGTAGGTAACGTCGTACGTGTCGTGATACGCGCCTCGCCACTGACTGCGGGTTCCTGGCCAATCCGATGGCATCGCCTGCCACTCGCGCGGATCGGAAAAGAAGCGGGCCCGATTGCGTTCAAATTCGGCATGCGCTTGCCAGTTACCCTGGTTGCGCAGACCGGCGACCGGCTTCTGGTAATCATTAAGCGTGGAGTACTTCAGGTCACAAAATAGGTGCGGGCGATCGGTATCGAGATCCCGATTGTGATCGCTAGCAATGTAATAGACATCGCGGTAAAGCTTGATTTCGTCAATTTTCAGACTCGCACCGGACGCTCCAATACGGACTGGCGTTAAATCGAGCGTGGTGGGGGCCGTGTTCGCCAAACGCGGATAGCTCGTATCGGAATCGAAGGTGACCGGCTCACCGTCCATCCACACGTGCAGCTGATCGTCAACATTAGCAAACGTCAGCTGGTGTCGGCCCGCTCCTTGAAAAACGGCCGCAGCCTGGGGGAGTTTGCCGGGCGAGGCCTCATCATTGAAGCTGAGTAGCTGATTGTTCGGATCGACAATCTTGAGCGTGGCGCTGCCGGTAGCGAAATCGATTTCGCACTGAAAGCGAATCCCACCTTCGACCAGCTCCAGAACGGCCTTACCGTTTCCGTCTCGCGACTCGAGCTGGCAGTCGATGACCAAGTCACCAACCCAGTTGAGCCCTAGTGAATTTGACCTGGCCGGCATGAAGCGGGGCAGTTGCATTCCGCTAACCTTGCCGACGGCGACGCCAGAATTGTACGCGTAACTGTCAGTAATCAGCTGAGGTCGATTCTCGATCGGCTCGACTAGCTCGCCATCCGCGGCGGGCGAGTTTTCCGCGAGACGGCGCCAATCGTCAGCGGTCGGAAGTCGATGCTGATACCGCAACCAAGCGACGCCATCGGCCGAGTCGACCGAGAAACTCTTGGTGTTGTCCTGGCTTTGCCAACGTCCCTGTTCATCGGACCACCGCGGCAACCAACCACGATCGGTCATGAACTCCACGACTCCCGGCGTGGCCGCGTAATCGTTGTCGTAGACCAGCTGCATCATGTTCAAGATCGTAGCGGCCGGCTTACGAACGATGTCAAAATCACTAAGCGGTGTCGATGCGTCGGCGTCGAGATTTTCGGTGTGGAACACATCGCCATATTTGAGCCGCAACGTTTCACCAGGCAATCCCACCAAACGCTTGATGTAATTTCTGACTGCCTCGCCGGGAAAATGAAATACGAAGACATCCCACCGCTCGGGACTGTTGAACTCATAGGCCGACTTGCTGACCAGAATGCGGTCACCATTTCGCGACTTCACATGCTCCGCCCGATCAAGGGCCAGTGTCGTAAACAACTTTTTCCCTGGCTCGCTCTTCGCCAGCCGGTTGCCCAGAGCGGGATTCGTGCAGGCCAGGAAACCACACTGCGGGCAGCGGCCGACGTAATTGTCTGCCATCCAGGTGTTGCTGCCGCTGTCGATCTCTCGGCTCGCACCAACCCGATACGAGAACTCGCAGACGGGACACGTTACCTGTTGGTGTCGACCTTGTAGCGTGGGAGCCATCGAGCCGGTCGGAATCACGAACGGTTCTGCGACAAACGTGCGAAACAAAAACGCCAGTACGATGGCGATGACCACGCTCTCAACCGTTTCGCGCAGTCCGCGGCCCTGGAGGATCTTCACGAATTCATCGCTCATCGAACCAGAACTTGGTCGTGCCGCGCGCGAACTCATCGATGCAGGGGATGTCTTGGGTAGTTGTTTAGCCATACTCGATTCGCTGCTCGCTTCGTTCGCTGTTCTCGCTGCCGCCTTTTACGGTGTCACCTGCTTCTCGCAGGAAACAGAAACAATCGCGTCTGTCGTGTTGCAAAGTGGTGCGAAAAGGATCGGGTGGTAATTCGCCAGAACCGACCGCATTCTTGTGGCGACGACCAGCCCCAGGCACCGCAGGCGGGAAGTTGGGCAAGTATAGACAATATCCGCGAATACGCCTACTTGAGACCGGCGGGCAAAGAATGAGGGAAACAGCCGGATACGCGGACTTTCGGCCGTTTTCGAGCAACGGGCGATAGCATGGACCCCGCGGCTGCGGCGTGCCCGAAACCAGGGACGGCGAAAGCAGACGGCCTTATCGGGCAAACAGCGGCCGGCCCAGAATCGCGTCAGCGGCCACCATGCCGGGCGGCTCCAAGCGGCTGTCGACCGATATCGGGCTGTTGTCTCCCAATACGAAGTAACTTCCATCCGACACCTCGTAGGCATCGGCGGCCAACGCCGGTGAATATCCCACGGGTGCCTTCATGTAGTACACGTCCCGCCAAACGCGAATCGAATCAATACGACTGCGACTGCGGACCGTGGCAATGGCGAGCGGACTCGGCCGCAGCGCGGTATTTTGATTGAGGACAACTGCCGCCAATTCTTGCCCTTCCGCAGAGGGCAGCTTGTTCAAGTCGTACTGCAAGATGGTCTCGCCACCGACGATCACAAACAACCGCTGATCAATGATGCCCCATTCTACGGTCGCGGTAATCGGTGCTTTACCATTTGATAATGTCTTGGCAGAGCGATTCGCGTTATACGTTCCGACAAGCAGCGGCTCGTCACCGGACTGAGAACCACTCGACAACACCGCCTGCCAACGTTCGGCGCGACCGGCTTCTCGCAATTCGTAGCTGAGCCGAATAAAGAACGCGGCTCCATCGCGATCGATACGTAACCAAAGCGCGGTCTCCGACTCATACGGTGCATCCGTCGCCCGTTGGTCCTGACTATTGACCTGCAGAGCGTCGACTTGCACGACAGCTGTCGCCATTACGTCGCGCACTCGATGTAGCGAGCGTGACACGCTCTGATTGGTCTCGTAATTGTCGGTTAGCATGTCGGCGTGTTGAAAGTAAAGCCAGTTGGCAGCGTCTATTTCGCCTGCCTCTGCCGTCACTTCTTGCCCAGACTCCGACGTTGCCGACCACCCCGGCAGATTGTCGCTCGACTCTACAGAATCGTCGGCAGCGAAAAAACGACTGTCGTGCACGACGAGGTTGAATGACCTGGCCACGTCGATCGGCTTGCGAGCAATCTCCCCGTCGACGTAGATGTCGCCGAATCGTAATTCAATCCGCTCGCCAGGCAAACCGACCACACGTTTGATACAGGCTTCGCGAGGATTCTCCGCGCAGCGAAATACGATCGGCTGCCACCGCTCTGGCTGTCGGAAAAAGAACGCCGTGCGATCGATCCAGATTCGCTCACCGGGAATCGGGGCGATGCGTGTGATGTCGTTCTGATCGTGCCCGCAAAGCGGACACGTTGCCTGGCCCGTAGCGTGCCGCAAGGATTCGGCCACGGCGAAGTCCCAGTTGCAGTCACTGCACCGCAGCGGTCGATGCGGACCGTGCAAGAAATTCGCCATCGAGGGACCGGCGATTCGCTGTGGACGAAAGAGACCTTGGACCAGCCAGGTGTGCAACACGATCGCGGAAATCGCCAGCAGCAGCACTATCTCCACTAGCCGGCGGCACATGGTCTGCCTCGATTACGATCTTCGTTGGTCCGCAGCCCAACGTAACCGAAGGCGAGACGGCTCGTCTACTCCTGGTCTTGCGCCGAGGCCAGCGACAATCGTGCAAACACACGCGGGCGAACCGCTCGCTCGAAGGCGTCGAGCTGTTGTTGATCGAGCCCGACGGCTCGACCCTGGAGTTTCTTGGCATCGAAAGAGAGCAGATGGACGTGATGCCCCTGACCGGCCATACCGGGGGACTTCAAGAACCAGCGTCCCACCTTGGGCGAACGTTGCGGCACGCCGAGTCCACCTTCGCCGATGTAGACGACGCCCGTGGGATCGTGCTGGTCGTTGCGAATCGGCACCGTCCGCTTCACGCTATGCCCGTCCGCTTCGCATACCAAATCGACGTTGTGCTCTTCAAACAGGGGAACCCAATGCTGCTTACCGCGCCCCGGACTCTTCACCGCCGGATAAACCGGGCGATGGTACTGCACCACCACGAAGCGGTTGTGCTTGCGGGCGTCGGCCAGTTCCGTGGCCAACCATTTCTTTTGATCACCGGCGGCACTGATCTCGGTGTTGAGCGTAATCAGACGAACTTGGGGAGCGATGTTGATGGCGAAGTAGTTTCCGTCGTCGAGCGAGTAACCAAAGACTTCGTTGAACAGCGGGCCCATATCGTGATTGCCACGGGCCGGAACGATCGGCAACAACCGCCGTCCGTCGTCGCTGCCAAGCGTGGTCATCTCGTGATCGCTCATCCATTGATTCCACTGAGCGAAACTCGAACCGGTGTTGATGTAGTCCCCGCCGTGGGCAAAACAGACAATGCTCGGATCGCGCTCGGCCAGCTGAGCGATTAGACGATTCACCTGACGTCGAGCCGCGGGATCGCTACGGGAGTCGCCGCCAAACAAGAATCGGACAGGCGTATCGTCAGTCGAGGCAGTCTTGAACCAAAAATCAGGCGAGCGAACCGAATCGCTTTCGATCGTCACTTCATAACGCGTGCCGGGTTCCAGGCCGTACACCTTGGCGTGGTGATAGTGGAGCGAACCCTTGCTGGAAGTGTAAGGTCCGTTCTTCTTGGCCTCGACCACACGGCTCGTACCGTCGGCAGCGCTCAAGTAGACGACGTTCTTCTTGGTAGCCGCCTGCGTGCTCCAACTAATTTTGGCCGTGGTCGCCGGGTCGTCCGTCCAAATCAGACGCCACTGAATTGGCTGCGATGCGCTGCTGGGAACCGTGTAGCCCGGCTCGTCAGCGGCAGCAGCTCCCGCGAAGACGATACCGGCAAACACAAACATCGCCGAGGTGATCGCCAAGGCCAGAGGACCTCTAGCGGCGGCGGTCAGTTGACGATCTTCAGTCATCGATCGAATCACGGTCATTTTTTGCATTACGCTTTCTGTCACCATAATCGCCACTCTGTTCGTTTCTTCAAACAGATATTCTAGCAACCGGGGTTGTTCGTTGCTGGACCGCCTAGTTTTCGGAGTTCTCGCTCTTTCGCCCAGATCGGGTTCCGTGGAAGTAAAAAGCTGCCACCAGGGGAAGGCAATAGTTGCCGCTCCGAATGGCCACCTCAAAACTACTTCCCCATCCGCTATGCACGACCCGACTCCAACCGGCGACAAACGCCCACAAAGCCATGTAAGTCGCCAGGGGACGCCATCGCCCTAACATAAGCAATATTGCCACCAGAATATCAGACCATCCGATCACACTTAACAGAGTCTTCATGGCCGCTTCAGAAACTTCATAATTGAGAACGTCATTCGCGGTCACTAGCAAGTAATCGATAAACGCGGGGTAACCGCCAATCGCCTTCAGGCCGTGTGCGATGAAGGTAATTGCCGCCGTCGCCCGGAGTAGCCACATGACAGCGTCTAGGCGGCGTGCCGATACGGGTCGTGATCCGAATGGCAAGAGCAGCAGCAACAGCACTGGCGTCATCCAGCGAGCAATCTGCCCCAGCGGCAGCAAGTTGTTGTAAAGCTCGCCCGCGCCACGATGCCAGGAGACGGCCACGAGTATCGCCTGGACAATAAAGATGACGACGGCGAGTGTCGCCTCGAGTGCCACGACGCCCCGAGTGGGGCAGGAAACGTTTGCTACGGCGTCATCGGTGTCGCCTATCGTCGAAGCTGTGGACCGCCGTCGTTTTCCAAATAGTGGCACCACCACAATCGCCACAGCCGCTGCCAACCAACAGAGCGCCGCGGCGTTGTCGATTCTTTGCGCAACGGGCTCGGACCAACCACGCTCGTAAAGCAGGTAGCTAAACAGCGGCGACTCGGTTTCAAACTCCGCGAAATAATATTGCCAAGCAACCCCGATCGCTTGAATCAACAGCGTGATCCGCAGCAACCAGCGAATCCGGTTGCATAGAGAGAATGGCGGCGGGCTGGAACTGGTGTCCATGGCTAGTCGCACGAAGTTTGGCAAGCAGAAAACTTGCTGCCCGCCTGTTACTTATATCCGTTACTTGTCTCCGCCCGTTTCCAGCACGGCCAAGAACGCCTTCTGCGGGATGTCGACGCTACCGACCGACTTCATCCGCTTCTTACCTTCCTTCTGCTTGGCCCACAGTTTTCGCTTACGGCTAATATCACCACCGTAGCACTTGGCGGTCACGTTCTTTCGCATCGCTGAGATGGTCTCGCGAGCAATGATACGCGAACCGATCGCGGCCTGCAGCGGAATTTCGAACATGTGGCGATTGATCTCTTTGCGCAGTTTCTTGACCACGGCTCGACCACGCGGATCGGCATCGCGACGATCGCAGATGATGCTCAACGCGTCGACTCGCTTGCTGCCGACGAGAATATCGAGTCGCACCAGGTCGGCAGGCTGGTAGCCGACCACCTCGTAGTCCATCGTGCCGAAGCCACGAGTGGCGCTCTTCAGCTTGTCATGCATGTCGTAGATCACTTCCGCCAGAGCGATGTCGTAGACCAACATGGCCCGCGTCGGCGAAAGATACTCGGTGCGGATATAGGTGCCGCGGCGATCCTCGCAGATCTTCATCGCCGGTCCGATTGCCTCGGTCGGCAGCACCAAACTGACTCGCACAATCGGCTGACGAAACTCTTCAATATCGCCCACGTCCGGCACGTCGCCTGGCGTATGAATTTCCTGCGTCGTACCGTCCTTCATCACGATCTCGTAAGTCACATTGGGCGCGGTCTGTACGAGATCCAGGTCGGACTCCTGCTCTAGTCGCTGCTGCACGATCTCCATGTGCAACAAGCCGAGGAAGCCGCAACGGAAACCAAAGCCGAGCGCGTCACTCGTTTCCGGCTCGAACTCAAAACTCGGATCGTTGATCGACAGCTTGTTGAGCGCTTCGCGCAGCTCTTCAAAATTCTCGCCATCGGAGGGGAACAGCCCGCAGTAGACCATCCGCTTAGGCTCTTCGTAACCGTCGAGCGCCTCGGCCGCACCATCGCCAACAATACTGACGGTGTCGCCGATGTGGACGTGTCCCAATTCCTTGATATTGCAGATCAAGTAACCGACCTGACCGGCGTGCAGTGAGTCACACGACTCGCGCCCGGGCGTGAACTGCCCAAGCTCTAAGACGTCGTGGGTCGTGCCCGCCCGCAGGAACTTGATCTTCTGTCCCTTGCGCACGGTGCCCTGCATGATACGGATATAGGTGATCGCGCCGCGGAACTCGTCGTAGTGCGAATCGAAAACCATCGCCTGCAGCGGGGCATTGGGGTCGCCCTCCGGCGGCGGAATGCGTTCGATTACGCCGTCGAGAATTTCTTCGATGCCGATCCCGGTCTTGGCACTACAGCGGAGCACCTCGTCTCGGTTCATGGCCAGCGTGTGTTCGATCTGCTCGGCCACTTCGTCCGGGCGAGCGTGATTCAGATCGATCTTGTTGAGCACCGGGATGATCGACAGATCGTGCTCCATGGCGGCGTACATATTGGCGACCGTCTGGGCCTCGACGCCCTGAAACGCATCAACCAACAGCAGGGCCCCCTCGCAACAGGCCATCGAACGCGAGACCTCGTAATGAAAGTCGACGTGCCCTGGCGTGTCGATCAGGTTCAGTTCAAAGGTTTCATTGCCCCGCTTGTATTTCATAGAAACGGCGCGGGCTTTGATCGTGATTCCACGCTGCCGCTCGAGCGCCATGTCGTCGAGCATCTGCTCGCTCAGCTCACGCTCTTGAACCGTACCGGTTTGCTGCATCAACCGATCAGCTAACGTGCTCTTGCCGTGGTCGATGTGAGCGATAATCGAAAAGTTGCGGATGTGCTTGATGTCCATGCGACATGGTAGGGCCGAGTTCTGCGGCCGCTTCTTTCTTGCCAGCTCGCGATTGCGAGCCATCGGTTCTCTGTTCGGTTTAGCGCGACCTAATTCTGCAGATGGGCGACACGGGCGATGCCAGCGGCACCGATGTAACCAGCGTCGCCACCAAGGGCCGCGTAGTTGATCGTGACATGCTCGACGACGACCGGAAACGCTCGCTGGCCGACCTCTTGTTGCACGCGAGCGAGGAATTGGCGACCGACTTCATTGTCATGTCGACCAAAGGTCATCGCTCCGCCCAACAACACCGCTCCGGGATCGATGGTGTGCAGCAGCGTGACGATACCGATGCCCAAGTATCGAGCGGTCTCCATAATGATTTCCATGGCGAACTCATCACCCGCCTCAGCCTCTTCGGCTAGCATCAACGTGGTGATCTCTTCACCGGCTGCCGCCCGATCGGCAACGCGACTCGTGCGCCCCGCGGCCAAAGCCTCTTTCGTGCGAGCGACAACCGCCGTGGCACTGGCATAAGCTTCCAGGTGACCCGGCTGACGGCAAGAACATTCCCTCGCGTCGTCACTACAGTCGATGATGATGTGCCCGCATTCGGCCCCGTGACTCGTTTCGCCATCGATCGACTTGTCGCCGATGATGATCCCACCACCGATGCCCGTCCCCAGCGTGAGCAAGATCATACTGTCGTATTGCTTGCCACTTCCAATCCAGTACTCGCCAAAGGCCGCGGCCGCCGCATCGTTGGCATAGGTCACCGGGCGTTCGGTGTAGTGGGCCACGCGATCACGAATTGGGAAATTGTGCCAACCAGGCAAGTTCACCGGATCGAGCAACATTCCGTTCGCAATGTCCATCGTACCTGGCGTGGCCAGACCGACACGGGCAATTTGATGCAGCTCGACGCCTGCCTGATCGGCGGCGGCACGAACCGCATTGCCCATTCGCTCGGCACCCGCTTCCGGACCTTCTTCAATCTTGCTCGGCGTCGTCACATAGGCCAGCGAACGACCTTGGTTGTCGACCAGACCAACTTTGATATTCGTTCCGCCCAAGTCGATGCCAGCGAACAACGGCGGCTCGGCATCGGCAGCGAGAATGTGTTTACGTGATTCGGACATGTTGAAGAAAAACAGTGAAGAGAAACGATGTCGAGACGCGGCGCGGGTAAGGAGCCAGGAGTGGCTCGCGAGCCTGCGTGGTTAGGAAGGAACTGCGTGGAGCTGGAATGAGCTGGGGCAATCCAGCCAGGCAGCGGTAAACCGGCGGGAATGCGGACGAACGATCCGGCCACCGCTAGCCCTCGGATCGGTCCTGCGCAAGTAGCCAGTATACGCGTTTTTGCCCGTTTATGCGAGACGATCCTTGGGCCTGCGATAGGGGGAAAAAAGGCGAGGAACACCGCGATAGCGGCAACTCGTCGCCCCCGCGGACCCTGATTACTCCGCGTCAGAATCACTCTTCGTCGGTGGCCGCTTGGTTGCGTAGCTCGGTCGAGGAAATATCGTCGCGAAATGCTGACTCGGGGACTTCGGAGCAAATGGCCGCCAGCCGGGGTGAGAGCGAGAGATCTTCGAGCGTGACGAAGTCCGCATCAGCTCCCTCACCTTCCACCCGACCAAACATCAGAAACCGACAACCGGCGGCCACGAGCGCGTCGATCGCCTCGTCGGTTGTCATCTTCATCGCTTCGTAATATTTGGGCTCCGCGATACGCCGAAGCGTGTCGGCCCCGACGACGAACGTCGCTCCAGGAAATCGCTCCGCCTTCTGCACAAAGGCGGCCGCCCGCGTCAGCCAGACGACTTCGCCATCGTCGAATTGAGAAAGCCGGTCTTCGATCTCGATAAAATCGAGCGGCGGCTTGTCGACGTTCTCAATCGAGATCTCGTGTGCAATCGCATGCCCCAACACCCGTTCGGCGACTTTCGCCATTTGTCGGTGGCCGGAATGCCTTGGGTTGAACGCACCAGGAAAGACCACGGCAGGAGCCGCTTCGCTGCCGACGGCGCAAACCTTGTCTTTCTGCCCGGTGAGCAATTGCTTCCAGGCGTCTGGTGCGGTGGCGATACGACGTTCGATAGTCTCGCTATTGGTAAGCGGTAGCTTGAGGCGCGACGGTACGCCACAACTCTCGGCTACCAGATTCAAGACAAGTGCCGTGGCGATCCGTTCTTCTTCGGCCCGTGAGCGGTGGTCCTTTTCTAGCGTCAGCGACACTTGAATGGTGGCCGCCGCCGTTTGTGCCGCCGCGTGAATGCGATGGGCTCCCCGCTTGGGCCGATCGCTGGCCAGACTGGCGGTCACCCCAAGACCAGCGAGCGTGGCCAGATCTTCGCCGCAAGCCTTCGCGTCTGCTTCCGCCTCACGGGCCGCGTCATGCGCCAAGCAATCCGCTCGCTGAAACGCGGCCATCGCCATGGCCCGTGCGGTCCGCCCACTGCAGTAGCTTTCCGGCACAGCCCGCAACCAGTCGTTCATGGCGCTCGCCGCATACGGCACGCGGGCTTCAAGCACCGATCGCGAGGCCCCCGGCACGGCAAGCAGCTCGCCGATCGCGCCACTTCCTCCACCGGTCACGGCCAGCACGAGCCGGCGCCCACTATCGTGAATCTCACGAACGAGCGAATCGGCCTTACTTGAATCGAATTGAAGGGGGCCTGTGGACATATCCTCGATTCTAACGTGCCGGTGACCGGCTGAAATCGCCCAGAAACCGCCAAAAATAAGGCGGCGCAAGATTTTTCGGATTTTTTTCCAATATCGCCCCACGCGCGGCGAATTCCTTTACGAACCGCACTCCATTGTTGGTGTGTGATGGAGAGCGAAGTCGTGGCCGGCTCGCCAATGGGAGAACCCGCCACGCAGGTTAAGGTCGAGGGATACCACCTGATTTCGCCAACAACATCCAATTTTTCTAAGTAAACGGAGATTCGAGTCATGTGTAAGAAATTGATTTACACAGCAGGTGGCCTGGCGATTGTTAGTGTTTTCCTCTTCGGCCGAGATGCGGCTAGCTACGTCGCCACCAGTGTCGGTTGGGTTACCGATTCCGTGAAGGACTCGGTCCCCTTGGAATTCGAGATCGATCGAGCTCGCAAAATGGTTGGTAATCTCGTGCCGGACATCCGTCGCAGCATGCACGTGATTGCTAAAGAAGAGGTCGAAGTCGAACGACTCGAAAAGCAAATCGCTCAGTCCGAAGAACGACTGACCAAACAGAAAGAACAAATTCAACGACTCAAAGGCGACTTGGAAGAAACGAAGCCGGTCTACCACTACTCGGGACGTCGTTTCACGATCACCCAGGTCAAACACGACCTAGCCAATCGATTCGAACGTTACAAGACCAACGACGCCACGCTCAACAGCCTGCGAGACATTCACCTGGCTCGCACCCGCAGTCTCGACGCAGCTCGCAAGAAGCTCGAAGGCATGTTGACCGCCAAGCGTCAGTTGGAAGTCGACGTCGAGAACTTGGAAGCCCGTTTGAAGATGGTGGAAGTCGCTCAAACGGCTAGCGATCTGAATGTCGACGACAGCCGCTTGGGACGCGCCAAGGATTTGATCGCCAGCTTGCGTAGCCGCCTTGATGTGGCCGAGCGTGTGGTCAGCAGCGAAGGCACATTCCAGGGCGAGATTCCTCTCGACGAAACCAACAATGAGGACATCGTGGCCCACGTGGCGGAGTACTTTCACGAAGATGACATCGCGCCCACGAAGAGGTTGGCCGAATTGGCGCCCTAACAGGTGCTGACGGGGCTAACGTCCGCGGCCCGGGGCAGGCGAGCTCGCATGGCAGCCAGTTGTTCTGCTCGTCAGACGGCACGGCCGCCAGGCAGCCGAGGCACAAACGTAAGCTGTGCCTCACTCGCCAGGCCGCGGACTTTTTTGATCCGCCTATTCAATTCGCGATAGGAAAGATAAAAGGAAGGTGGTCTGCCATGGTGGCTAGCTTTTCCCACTACGCAGCGCACAGCACGATCCATGAATATACGGCCGGCAGTGGCTCGGCGTTTCGATCGACCATGAACCATACCGACGGCCGCCATTTTGTAATGTGGATCGACGCGGTCGGGGGCTATCTCGTCTGCCGCGGCGACCACATCCATCTGGGCCAGGCGATTCCTGGCAACCGTGTCGACGTACCGATTCGTGCCGACATCTCTCGGCGGCACGCTTCGATCCGCCGCGACGAAGATGGTTACCTGTTGTTACCAAGCGCGAGTGTTTCGCTTGACGGCAAGTCGGTGACACAACCAACACCACTGTGCGACGGACAAGAGATCGATCTCGCCGGGGCGGCGAAGCTGGAGTTTCGCATACCTCACCCGCTAAGCCGAACCGCGCGACTAACGATCACCAGTCGACACCGTACGCAGCCACCGGTCGATGGCATTTTGTTGTTGGCCGAGTCGTGCATTATCGGCCCAGCACCGAGTTGCCACGTATGGGCCCGCGATATGGCGGCCGAAGCCGTGCTGTTCGAGCAGGAAGACGAACTTCAGTTCCGCACGGCGGGAAAAATCGTAATTGACGACACGGAACACGAAAAACAAGGACGAATCACCGATCGCTCGAGGATCTCAGGCGAGGATTTTTCGCTCAGCCTGGAAAGCCTCTAGAATAGTAGAATAGATAGGGACGTCACCGCTCTCGCGCCGTACACCGAATAGGGGTGCGAGCGTGGCCGTCAGAATCATTCCCATGACTGCGAACCTGACGCTTCGAGCCGATTCGATGAACCTGCATGCCCCTGAACAAGACGATCGCGACGCCGACTCTCCGGCGATTGCGCGAGCGCCACGGGGAGCCGGTCCCAAATTCACCTATGCCAGCGGAGCAACTCCGCTGGCCGGCTACACCATCAAACGTGGCGTAGGCCAAGGCGGATTCGGCGAAGTCTATTACGCAGTCAGCGACGGCGGCAAGGAAGTCGCGCTGAAGCTCATCCGCCGCAGCCTCGATGTCGAACTTCGCGGCGTGGCCCACTGCTTGAATCTCAAGCACCCGCACCTCTTGGATCTGTACGACATTCGCACCGACGAACATGACGACCATTGGGTGGTCATGGAATTCGTCACCGGCGACTGCCTGGAGGATGTCATCGCCGATCATCCCGAGGGCATGCCGGCAGCCGAGGCGATCGCCTGGATGCACGGCGTCGCCGCTGGCGTCGGTTACCTGCACGAGTGCGGCATCGTTCACCGCGACCTGAAGCCAGGCAACATCTTCTCCGACCAGGGACTGGTGAAGGTTGGCGACTACGGCCTTTCCAAGTTCATCAGCTGTAGCCGTCGCAGCGGGCAGACTGAGAGTGTCGGCACCGTCCACTACATGGCGCCCGAAATCGCCAACGGTCGTTACGGCAAAGAAATCGACGTCTACGCGCTGGGCGTGATGCTCTATGAGATGCTCACCGGCCAGGTTCCCTTTGAAGGAGAGAGCGTTGGCGAAGTGTTGATGAAGCATCTCACGGCCGAACCCGACTTGAGCGGACTGAACGAACCGTACCGCTCGATCGTGGGCAAGGCGTTGGCCAAAGATCCCGCCACCCGATACGCGACGGCCGAAGAACTGATCGCCGCGTTACCCTCGGTCGATGCGGCAAATTCGCGAGTACACGCTTCACCGCGCGTCGCCCCGCGACCGCAGCCTGTGGTCGAAGCGGAGGCCGTCACGCCAGCCGCAGTGCATGGAGCGACGGGGCCGAGAATCCAACCCGACGCCGTTGCCGCCGCTTCGACAGGAGCCGCGCCCAACGCAACCGCGGCCAGCGGAGGCGAGTCCTTTGGCCCCAGAGAACCGGTCGCCGAGTTTGTCGCCGACACCTTCGGTCAGTTGAGCAACGCCTGGAACAATCACATCAACACGCCAGCCAAGGTGTTGTTGATCGTCGGAGGGCTGTGGCTGCTGCCGGCCATCGGCGGCCTGCTGGTCACGGCGTTGATCTTCTTCGGCGTGATCTACCTGGTCTATCGTGTGCTGTGGACGATCGCCAACTGGATCATTAGCCCCGTTCACGCGGCGGCCAACCACAAGCCAGACGCACCGATCCAGGCGCAGGCCGTAAGTGAAAAGAATCCCGAAGCGGCGGCCAAATCTGACTCCCGTCCGCACATTTCGCCCCAACGGGCGCGTCGCAGTCGCCGAAAGTGGAACAAGAAAACAGTCCCGGTACTCCCGGCGCGAACCAAACGCGAACGCTTCACCGAGCTACTCGGCTCGATGGCTTTAGGCGCCGTCGTCTGCCTGGTGATGCCGCTGGTGCTGTCGCTGCTGCTGGGCAATTCTGCTACCGATCAAACGGTCTGGCTCGACCGCTACGCCTGGGTGGCTGTCGTCAGCATCGCCGGCACCTGGAGCGTGTTGGCCGCGACCAAGTTCTGGGAAGGTCGCACAGGAGAACCGGCACTGCGGCGTTTCTGGATGCTGGTAATCGGCCTGGGACTTGGCGTCGTCGCCTACGGTACGCAACAAGGCCTGCTCGTTCAGCTACCCCACATGTTTGAAGTAGAACCGTTCTTCGTCGACCAACCGACAGGATCTGGCGAGCACTATCCGCTGCTCTCCTACCTGACTTATTTCGGTTTTCTGATGCTGATGGTTCGCTGGTGGCGACTGGCGGATCCGCTACGTGGCTCGCGACTGAGCATGTGGACCACCGCGGTCTGCGTTACCGTGGCGATCGCGCTCTATCAGCTCTGGCCGTTCCAGCAAGACTGGGGTGTGCTTGCCCAGCCGTGGGGCTTCATGGCAGCGGCCACGATTGCCATCGCCACGCAGCTCTCTAGCCCTTGGTACGATCCCAAGCAGCTGGCGACCGCCCCGGCAGACGTTTAGGGGGGCAGCAGCATGAACACATCTTTCATTCTCGCGCAATTCGCGGCAGGCGAGGCGGGTGGCTATGGGTCGGCCGGCGAACAACTGTCATTCAGTCGCGACCTCTCGATATATACGCTCGCTGTAGTACTCATGCTGGCGTTCGTGATCATCACGTACGCCATGGCCAAACCGCCACTACGTCGCGCGATACGAACCGTTAGCCTCTGGACCGTTGGCCTTGGCGTCGTATTACCGGCCATCTTCTGGCGATCGAGCAACGTCGATCTCTCGCAACCAAGTTATCAGACGGGACGCATCGAACCGCGTGACGAGCAGTCGCAGTCGGTCCTAGACGCCCAAACCACAGCTTCCGACGGAGCTGCCTCCGAAGAACCGACCATTCCGCTCGAAGGTGATGAAAAGCGAGAGGATGACCCCAACCTGCCCACCTGGGTTTCCAACCCGCCGGCGCACTCCGCCTCGATACATCGGCGATTGATCGAAGCAGGGCCCTTTGCGACCGATCTGGAGTGTCGCCGCGAAATTGATCGGCGACTCGTCGAAGCGGCCGCCGATTACCTCGAGACTCAGGTCGATTACGGCAATCGTCAACTTCTGGATGTAACCCCGCAATTCATGCGAGAACACGTTGTCGTCAAGGAGCACCTCGGCACCCGCTTCTCGCCCTCGAACAACCAGAACATGTACACGCTCTACAACCTGCTCGAATTCGACGCCTGGGATCACCAGACGCTCACGAAAATGGCTCGCGAAGCGGCGACCAAGAGTCGCTTGATCTACGCCGGCTTCGGCATGGGAAGCTTGCTAGTATTGCTCACCTCGGTGTTTGGCTACCTGCGTCTCGACGCGGCGACTGAAGGCAAGTATCGCCGGCGGCTGCAAGCAGGCGTGGCCGGCGTGCTGGCGGCTATTGCCGGCGGTGGCTGGCTGCTGGGACAATATTTGGTCTTGGGCTAGGGTAGGCTGAGACGAGCGACACGAACGAACACCAATCCGACACAAATAAATGACAACTATGAGCCCTGCATCCGTTACCGATCAACTGCTCGTCCGTCAGATTCGCGACGGCGATCAGGACGCCTGGGGAGAGCTGATCAACCGCTTTGAAGGCCGGCTGTTGGCCTTCGTGGAAAGCCGCATCGGCAATCGCGCGGCCAGCGAAGATGTGGTCCAGGAATCACTGATCGGATTTCTCACCAGCTTGCCCAACTTCGACGAGACACGACCGCTCGAAGGCTATCTGTTCTCGATCGCATCGCACAAACTGACCGATCACCTCCGTCGCGAGGGTCGCAGGCCAACCTTACCGCTGGCTACCGCCGGCAGCCGCAGCGACTGGGAGCTATCGGACAAGGGCAGGGCCGTCAGCAGTATGGCCCGTAGCGGTGAACGAAAACGCTTGGAGGCCGACGCGGTGGCCCTAGCGATGCGTGAAATACTCGACCACTGGCGCAGCAAGGACGACTGGGCCAAGGTGCAATGCCTGGAGTTGCTACTCGTTCGTGGGCTGCCCAACAAGAAAGCGGCCACCACGTTGGAACTGAGCGAACAACAGGTTGCCAACTTCAAGTTCGACTTCCTAGCCCACATTCGCAAAGCAGTCCGCAATCAGAACCTCAACGTCGACGTCTTCCCGGAACTGGCAGACGAAGCGTCGAGCTAGACCGATATTCAAGAAGCAACAATACGAGAGCAGCGAGCAGCCGCTGCTACACAAGCGAGGGAAAGCAACGACATGGGTAGTTCGGACGATCTGACGGGCGGTGACCTAACCGATCTAGAACTCGAAGCGTATCTCGACGAGGCGCTGCCGGTATCGCGAACCGCCGAGGTGGAATCGCAGCTGGCCGGCGAGCCGCAGTTGGCCGAGCGGATCTCCCTGCTCAACTCGCGTCGTGACTCGGGGGTCCATACGCTCGGTCAGGTATGGCGCCGGAGGCGGCTGACCTGTCCTTCCCGGCAACAGTGGGGAAGTTACCTGCTGGGGCTGCTGCCGGAGGCGACCGCTTCCTACTACAAGTTCCACGTCGAGACGGCCGGCTGCCGCATCTGCGAAGCCAATCTGGCCGATCTGGAGCGGCAACAGTCGGAGGCGGCCGACCACAGCGATCGCCGGCGGCGGAAGTATTTTCAGTCCAGCGCCGGTTATCTGCGAAGTTAGCCAACTCGCTAAGCATCTTTAATTAAAAGACTTACGGCTTTCTTCGGCCGCATCTCATTGACCCCTTTCCGGGCCATCCATTAGACTGGACCGATTCGATTCTGCGACTTCGCAGCGAAGAGGAGGGCCCGCGGCTCTGCTTTTCTAGCGGTGAGGTGCGCCTCCCGCAGACGTCACTCCTTCTCGACCAGCCCCGCATGTTGGGCACCCGGTCCGAGGTCTAGCCAGGAGCGACTGGCACGAAACACCCAAAAATGAATTACTCAAGGCCGGCCAACCACACAGATGGCCGCCCCTTATTCGACAAATACAGACAGACGAATCAGTAAGACAAAATCAGGAAACGGTGAAAAGACATGTCGGTAGCGACGACCAATATTGATCAGCTGGCAATCAACACGATCCGCACCCTCTCGATGGATGGCGTGCAGGCGGCCAACAGTGGCCACCCCGGAACCCCCATGGCGCTGGCCCCCGTGGCCTACACGCTCTGGAACGACTTTCTACGATACGATCCGTCGGCACCCCGCTGGGCAGCCCGCGATCGCTTCGTGCTCAGCTGCGGTCACGCCTCAATGCTGCTCTACTCGCTCCTGCACGTGGCGGGGGTAGAAGCGGTCGATGAGAATGGGAATTCGCTCGGCAAGCCCTCAATTACGCTCGACAATCTGCGAAATTTCCGCCAGATGAACAGCCCCTGTGCAGGCCATCCAGAATTCGGCGAAGCGGCGGGCATCGAAACCACCACCGGTCCGTTGGGGCAGGGGATTGCCAACAGTGTCGGCATGGCGATGGCCGGTAAGTGGCTGGCCGCCACGTACGATCGCCCCGGTTACGAGCTGTTCGGCTACAACACCTACGCCCTCTGCGGCGATGGCGATCTGATGGAAGGGGTCGCCAGCGAAGCGGCCTCGATGGCGGGACACCTCAAGCTGTCGAACCTCTGCTGGATCTACGACGACAACCGGATCACCATCGAAGGGGACACCGACCTGGCCTTCAGCGAGGATGTCACCCAGCGATTCGAGGGCTTTGGCTGGAACGTGCTTCGCGTCGCGGATGCCAACGACCTGGCCGCTTTGAAAGGAGCGTATCAGAGCTTCGCCGCTGAAGAGGACAAGCCGACGTTGATCATCGTCCGTAGTGAAATCGGCTTCGGATCACCCAACAAGCAAGGCTCGCACGCCGCCCATGGCGCTCCGCTCGGCGATGACGAGATTCGCCTCACGAAGGAAGCCTATGGCTGGCCGGCCGACGAAAAGTTCCTCGTCCCGGACGAGGTGCTGGCCCACTTCCGCGAAGGACTTGCCGCTCGTGGCGGAGCCGATCGCAGCGAATGGGAAGCCAAATTCGCCGAGTACACGAAGGAGCACGCCGAGGCCGCGGCCCAGTTCGAGCTGCTGCAAAAGGGCGAACTGCCGGCCGACTGGGACGCCGACCTGCCGGTCTACGAAGCGGACGCCAAGGGTGCCGCCACGCGAATTACCTCCGGCAAGGCGCTCAACGCTCTGGCCAACCGCATCCCCTGGTTCCTCGGTGGTTCAGCCGACCTGGCCCCCTCGACGATGACGCTCCTGAACGGCGAAGGGGAGACCGATTTCTCGGCCGCCGACTACAGCGGACGGAACCTGCACTTCGGTATTCGCGAACACGCCATGGCCTCTGCCGCCAACGGCATGGCCCTCTCGGGCGTGCGGCCCTACACCGCCACGTTCTTCGTGTTCACCGACTACATGCGACCCGCCATGCGTCTGGCCGCCCTCATGCACCAGCCGGTCATTTACGTGCTGACGCACGACTCGATCGGCCTGGGAGAAGATGGTCCCACGCATCAGCCGATCGAGCACATGGCGGCCGTGCGGGCGATTCCGCGACTGATCACCATGCGACCGGGCGACGGTAACGAAGTGAGCGAGGCCTACCGTGCGGTGCTGCCGATCAACGATCGACCGGCGGCCATGGTGCTGACCCGTCAGGGTCTGCCGACCTTGGACCGCACGAAGTACGCCAGCGCCTCAGGCGTGGCCCGCGGTGGCTACGTACTGGCCGACGCCGAAGGTGGCACGCCCGACGTGATCCTGATCGGCACCGGCAGCGAATTGCCGATCGCTTTGGAAGCCTACGAGACGCTCACCGCCGAGGGCATCAAGGCTCGCCTGGTGAGCCTGCCGTCCTGGGAGTTGTTCGACGAGCAGGACGCCGAGTACCGCAACTCGGTATTGCCGCCGAACGTCACCGCTCGCGTGGCGGTAGAAGCAGGCATCGCCCAAGGCTGGGAACGCTACGTCGGTCCAATCAGCTCCACGCCCGGCGAGGGAGGTCGCTTCGTAGGTCTCAGCGACTTTGGAGCCTCCGCTCCTTTCCAAGAGCTTTACGAGCACTTTGGCATCACGCCGGCCGGTGTGGTTGCTGCGGCCAAGTGTGCCTTAGGCTAAGCGGACCTTATGTCTAGCAAACATAGCCCCGCCTAATAGCGACGGGCTGCGCAAGCGGTCGCTACTGCGCCAGAGACACGCGGTTGCTTCGCTTTACAAATGCCTGCGCGAACTCGGAGATGGGCAGGAAAGGGGTAAGACGGCAGTGCTCGTTCGTGCGATTTACTCCCCCTAGTTCGCCGACCACTGGCGACCCCATAGCGGCTAGCCGCTATTTTGACTTCTAGCGGCACTTCCTGCTTGCCATGCGCCCTGCGGCGCGAATAATGCGGATATCGACTTTGGCGCGGGCGAGAAAGCGGTCGCGCCCCATCACTTCCTGTTCTCAAAACGCGCCTGCCCGAATCCATGGCCAAGCGAGACAATCATTACGAGGCGGCGTTTGAGGCCTATCTCCGCGATCGGCGGCTGCCTTACGTGGCGGTCGACGAGGCCAAACGGAGCCGACTCTCGGACGGTTCGCTCAAGAGTCTCGATTTTCTCGTCTCCCCCAACTCTGGCGACTTTTCCGAAACGAAAGAGAGCGCGGGCCTAACCACAACTGCTGCGGGCGATACCGCGTCCTTCAATCGACTGGAAGAGGATGGTGACGGCTTTGTCACCGAGGACTGGGGGGATTGGTTCTCAAGCGGCGATGAAGACCACAGCACCTGCGATTCGGTGGGCCAAACCACGACGGCTCAATTATCGGCCGCCGTGGCAACGACAGAGTTACAACCCCCGGCACGGGACGCGTCCGAACCAACTCCGCCCGTGCCATCTGCCGGAAATCGCAAGACCTGGCTCATCGATGTGAAGGGACGTCGTTTTCCGGCCGGCCGCCAAAAGCAGTATTGGAAGAACTGGTCGACCTGGGACGACGTGATCAGTATGAGTCGCTGGCAGCGGCTGTTCGGCCCCGGCGCGGCAGCGATGTTCGTGTTCGCCTACGAAATTTGTGGTGATCGATCGCCACTTCCGGCAGAAGAACTGTTTCGCTTCCGCTCCCGCATCTACGGCTTCGTCGGCATCGAACTGACCCGTTACGTGCGGCACGCCCGTTCGATATCCAAAGCCTGGGGAACGCTGGCCATGCCGGCAAGAGTTTTTCGCCAACAGGCGGCATCACTGACGCAATTCTTTTGAGTTGCGAGGGAGCCTCACCCCTGCGTCGTCGTCATCATGACCGCGCAAAAAAACCGCCCGCACGACTGAAGCCAATCGCGCGGGCGGTCTGATTTTTCATTTCGGCACCAGGCCGACGCGTCAGCGAGAGCGGCCTAGAAGATGCCCATCGCCGTGAGGCTGTAGCGAACGACCAAACCGGCCGCCACCACCGAGACCATTGTCATCAACTTGATGAGGATGTTCAGGCTCGGACCGCTGGTATCCTTGAACGGATCGCCGACGGTATCGCCGACCACCGCTGCCTTGTGGGCATCGGTTCCTTTACCGCCGTGGGCTCCCGCTTCGATGAACTTCTTGGCGTTGTCCCAAGAACCACCGGCGTTGGCCATGAAGATGGCCACGCAGAAGCCACAGGTCAGGGTTCCGACCAAGAGACCCATCACGCCACCGACACCGAGCAACAGGCCGGTCGCCAGCGGCAAGATCAAACCGAGCAGCGACGGCAGGACCATTTCCCGCTGGGCCGCTTTGGTACTAATGGCCACCGGCTGGGCGTAGTCGGGCGTCTCGGAGCCGTCCATGATGCCCGGCTTCTCGCGGAACTGGCGACGAACTTCTTCGACCATACCTTGAGCGGCTCGTCCGACCGCCTTCATCGTCATGGCACAGAAAGCGAAGGTCGCCATGGCACCCAGGAAGACACCGACGAGCACCTTCGGATTCATCAGCGTGGCGTCGTAGAAGGTCATGTAATCAAGCAACGACGCGTCCTTCGAGCTAACGACCTTGTCGCCCGTTCCCTTGAATGCGAGCGCCTTGGTCGTCGTGTCGAGATCAAAATAGGCGGACACGTCTTCGTTCAGGGGCACGTCGGCAATCTCGGTTTCGCCAACGACGTTTCGTTCGTCCCGCCGATCGTTTGGCATCGCCAGGTAAGTACCGGTGGCACCTGGGATGAGATGATTCTTCTCATCCATGATGTTTTCCTGGTACTTCACCACATAGACGCCAGGCGAAATCTTATACGGCTTGTTGAGGGCAAATCCCTCGTCGCTAACGACGGCCGTGTTCCAATAATCAAAGCCGATTCGGACTTCTTCGATGTAAGCCGCCATCAGGGCCAACGCGGTCAGTGCCGCCGAGCCGATAGCAAAACCCTTTCCGGTCGCCGCGGTCGTGTTTCCGAGCGAGTCGAGAGCATCGGTACGCTCACGCACGATCGGCTCCAGACCAGACATTTCGGCATTACCACCGGCGTTATCGGCGATCGGACCGTAAGCGTCCGTGGCCAGGGTGATGCCCAGCGTGCTGAGCATACCGACCGCCGCGATACCGACACCGTAGAGGCCGAGAGCAAAGTAGCTAACGTCACCAAAGTTCCAGCCGTTGGCAAAGCCGAAGGCAGAAATCGTACCGATACAGACGACGATTACGGGAACCCAGACGCTCATCATACCGTCGGCCACACCGCCGATGATGATCGTGGCCGGGCCGGTCACGGCCTGATCGGCCAGCTTCTTGGTCGGAGTGTATTCGTCGCTAGTGGCGTACTCGGTCCACTTACCGATCAACCAGCCGGCCAACAGACCGACGATGATACTGAAGCCCACGCCCGGCACGGCACCGCCAAAGTAGGTCGTGCCATCCGTCTTCGGCATCAACCAACAGGAGAGTCCCACCGCGGCCGCGATAACCAACAGGGTCGAAAGATTGATACCCTTGCCCAAAGCTTCGAGCAGATTCTTCTGAGAAGCATCTTCCTTGGTGCGAACCATGTAGATGCCGAAAATCGACAATACGATTCCCACACCGGCGATGATCATCGGCAGGAACAGAGCCGACATTTGAGCGGTGTAAATCGACGATTCGGTCGCTTCCCCCGGCACCAAAGCGCCCGAAGCAAAGGCGGCCACACCGAGGGCAGCCGTCGCCAGAATCGAACCGCAGTACGACTCATAGAGGTCGGCACCCATACCGGCCACGTCACCGACGTTGTCACCAACATTGTCGGCGATGGTCGCCGCATTTCGCGGATCGTCTTCCGGAATATTCTGTTCGACTTTACCGACCAGGTCAGCACCGACATCGGCCGCCTTGGTGAAGATACCGCCACCGACGCGAGCAAACAGAGCCTGAGCACTGGCACCCATGCCGAAGCAAAGCATCGTCACGGTGATCTTGTCGAGTTCTTCAATTCCAAACACCCAGCGGAGCACGAGGAACCACAGGGTAATATCCAAGAGGCCAAGACCGACCACCGTCAGGCCCATGACCGCACCGGAGCGGAAGGCGACTTGCAGGCCTTGGTTGAGCGACTTTTGAGCACCCGCCGAAGTACGGCTAGCAGCCCAGGTGGCGGTCTTCATACCGAACCAACCGGCCAGACCGGAGAAGAAACCACCGGTCAAGAAGGCGAACGGCACCCACACGCTTTGCACCTTAAGCACAAAGGCGGCTACCGCGAGTAGCGCGAAGATGATCGCGAAAAAGATCGCCACGACCTTGTACTGCTGCGTCAAATAGGCGTTGGCACCTTCGCGAACATAGCCGGCAATCTCGACCATCCGCTCGTTACCTTCATCGGCCGTCATCATCTTCTTGTAGAAGACGTAGGCCTGAACAAGCGCCAGGACCGAAGCTCCAAAGGCGATCGCCCAGATGACATAGAACTTGGAATCCGGATCGGCGGCAGAAGCGCCCGCTCCATCTTCAGCAAACACTGGCGCGGCCGTGCCCAATAGGGCGACAAGCGCAACCAGAAACAATCCAATCTTGCCACAGCGGCGAGGCCAACCTTCTAACATTTTCTCGGTACCTTTTTGGGTAGTTTCGTTGTCAACGAATATTGTCTTATGTCTCAGTGGAATGCGGATCTCGCTACGCGAGGCGAATCACCATTCTCGGGCAACCGTCGCGGGCCATTGCCAAACGCACTCTGAGAGCCACGCTAGTATGAGAAACCGCCTATCATCTGTCTGTGTCGGCCAAAGGCCTTTGTCTGTGGGGAAGCCATTCCTTCGCACAGGAGATCGTACGTTTTAGAAGCACGCCTCGCACCGCCGGTCCGTCTCATCCTCGACGCTGTCGCTCATCCGGGGTTCCGAACGGGGGGATTTTGCATGTTATTCATGGCGTCGGAAGAGAGGATTTTGGGTGCCACCGGCACCCGTCGAGGCGCTATTTCTCGACCGACTTGAGCCAGGGAGTTTAATGAATCCCGCTGAACAGTGTCAACAATGGATCGCCCTGCGTGGGTGCCGACGGATACTGCGGAAAACATGGCTTATCGCTGGCCGGCAGGCCAGGCCCGCGCCTCCCTCCGCCTGGTGAGCTCCCGCAGGCGGCGGACCACCCCCTCTCCGGACGCCGGAGAGCTCCTACTCGCCTCCAGGAAATAGAACCCCGAGACGCGGATTTTGCCCTCGACGGCCACGATTTGCTTGGATTGCGCTCGCCGGCCAACTATCCTGGTAGGAAGGGGCCTGGTAGGAAAGGGCCTGGTAAGGAAGAGGGCCGAGTAGAAAGGTAGTCACCGATGTGTCGGGCACCCCGATGCGTCGTTGTGAGAGGCCCGCTTTTTCCGATCGTGGCTACCCCCATCAAGCGAACTTTCGAGGCAAGTGACCCACAAGGCAATCTGACATGTCGCAATCAATGAGAATTCAACCGATCGCCGCGGTAGCCGTTCTGGCCAGTCTGGCCCTTGTGGCCGCCGCCGCAATCGCCGCCAAGCCCCAATCCCTTCCCGCTGCCGAGAAGGTCGCACTCTTCAACGCCATCGACAACGGTCAGATCGAAGTCAAGCTAACGGTCGAAGATGACCAGGAAGCACGGGTCGTGGCCCGCAATCTGACCGACAAGCCGCTGACGATTGAAATGCCGGAAGCGTTCGCCGCGGTGCCCATCCTGGCTCAAAACCAAGGTGGCGGCGGCGGCGGTGACTTCCTCAACCTGCCGCCCGAGAAGTTCGCCTCGACGAAGGTCAACTTCATCTGCCTGGAGCATGGCAAACCGAATCCACGCTCCGACATGAAGTACGAGATCAAACCGATCGAAACCCTTTCGACCGATCCGCGAATTCCCAAACTGATCGCCGCCAACAGCCAGGGCAAGGTCAGCCACGCCGCTGCCCAGGCAGCCGCCTGGCACCTGCAAAACGAAATGAGCTGGAAGCAGCTGGCTGCCAAGCAGCGCAAGAGGCTCGGCGGTGGTAGCGAACCTTACTTCTCCCGCAGCCAACTCGAACAGGCGGTGCGCCTGGTGGCTCACCTCGACAAGATCACCGCTTCGGGCGCCGAAGCGAAGGCGTCCGAGGACACCACGCCCTCAAGCGATACAACGATCTTTGAGAGCGTGCCAGAGAAAGAGTAGCGGGCCGACCTACAAAGAGCGGGCAGAGCTACGAGAACAGAATCTCGGTCGCCGCCTGGTCATTGGTCTCGCTGTCTTGTCCACGACCGCGTAGTTCCGCCAATAGTGAACGAACCTCGCGTTGGTAGGCACGTCGCTCCTCATCCCAGTCGGACGACTGCTCATTTAGCTGCGCGGCACGACGATCGAGTTCTTGCTCGCGGGCCACGAGCCGGGCTGCCTGACGTTCGATCTCCTCACCCCGGCGGTCAATCCAGCGGGCCAGATCCTGCTTTTCCAGGTCGAGCCGTTCGTGCTGGGACTTGAGCCGTGCCTCGGCCGATTCCAGCTGGGCTCGTTCCTGTTCGATCGTCATTCGTTCCAGGTGGTAATGATCGGCCACCTCGCCACGTATACGCTCCAACTCCGCCACCAGCTTCGCCTGCGGCACGGCCGCGGTGAGCTTGCTCCACAACTCCTCGATTGCCAGACGCGTTTCGAGCGTTTCCTGATGCATTGACGCCACGCGTGCGCGAGCCTGATTTTGCCCCGCCTCACGGGCATCGAGCTGCTCGGCCCGACGAGCAAGGGTCGCCTGTGAGAGCTCGCACTGTTCTTCAAACTCACGCTGCTCTTCCGCTAACTTCTTGCGTTCGCTTTGCAAGTGATTCTCGTCTCGCAGTTTTTGAGCCTGCCAGTGACAAATCTGTGTGCCCAGTTCATTCTGCCCCTCGGCCAACAACGCTTCGGCATCGTCGACCAATCGCTGGCGGGCCTCAAACTCGGCGAGCCGCTCTTGATTCTGTTTTTCAAATTCCGTTTCCGCGGCCGCCTGACGGGCGATCAGCTGCCGTTCACATTCTTCGATGGCTGAGGTCGAGCGACGTTCCACATTTCGCATCAACTTGCGAGACAACTCATGCGACTCCAGGCGGCGGCGGTTGATCTTCTGTCGTTCTCGTTCCAAGTCCGCGAGCGTCTGTTGTCGCTGCTCTTGCAACCGCGCCGTGGCACTCTCCGTAACCGCCTGTTGTTGGGTCAGGTGCCGCTGCTGCTCGACGAGCTGACGCGCCTGCTCGGCAAGTTCGGCTTCGCGACGCTCAAGATCCGCGGTCCTTTGATCAAGATTTTGTCCCCGCTCAGTTAGCTTTTGCTGAGACTCGTCGATTTCCACGGTTCTCTCGGACAATGCTGCTTCACTCTTGGAGAGGGATTCTTCCCGCTCCGAGAGCTTGTCGTCCTGTTGTTGTAGCCACAGGCGAGCCTGCCGTAGGTGACTCTCCGTTTCGGCCGTACGGGCGTTGAGCTGTGACTCGCGGCGATCGAGCTCGCTGCGCATCTCATCAAGATAGTCGGCCAGCTGACCACTCTGGACCCGCATCTGTTGCATTTGAGCCAGGGTCGGTTCAGCTGCCGCGGTGACGTTACCATCGGCCTCGCGTTGCTCCGTGAGCGAGGCCGATTCCTCAGGCTGCGACCTCACGGACGTATCTGACGACTCAGCGATCGCGTGCGTAGGCTCGTCCGAGGGAACCCGACTTGCCGCGTGCGCAGCATCGATCCGCTGCTGTCCACCACTTTCATCTCGACGGGGAGGGGTGCGGAGCGCCGAAGTTAGATCGACCGGTCCGGTGCTGACCTTCTCCTGCAGATCCTCTGGTCGTGTTGACGTCGTCTTGATCGACTCAGATTCCGACTTAGACATCGCGATCCCTGCGATTCAATGTTTCATTGCATGAGACTTGGTGGGAAACATCCACGCCAAACACTCTCGCTAACCGGCAAAGCTTAACCAGCTTCTTTCATCGACCAGTGGGTGCCTAGAATTGACCGCAATCGTCGGACGAGAGATGCTAGCGGCGCCAGCGGGATCGACTAGCGGCAACCACAATTCGCGACCAACCCTAGCGGCGCGCAAGAAAAAGCGGTGCCATGCGACCGGTGGCAGAAACCACCTGAGCGCACGCACCGCTAGCGTGTCTTATTAGAGAGAACAGCCGGAAGCCCGACGCTCTCTGGCCCTTAACCCTTGGCCGCGTCGAGAGCGTCCTGCATCCGCTGCTTCGGTTGCACACCGACGAGTCGCTCGACCACGTCGCCACTCTTGAAGACCATCAACGTGGGAATGCTGCTGACACCGTAGTTCTCGGCCAGGCTCGGATTGTCGTCGATGTTGACCTTACCAATCTTGACCGACTCGCCATTCTCGACCGCCAGTTCTTCAATCACCGGGGTAATGTGGCGGCAGGGACCGCACCAGGGAGCCCAGAAGTCGACCAGTACCGGCTCGCCGGACTGAAGTACCTCGCCTTCGAAATTCTGATCGGTAAATTCAGCTACGGTACCCATGAATCGTCTCCTAGGTGGAAAGGTGGGAGCAAATTAATTGCTAAGACCGACCGATGGGTCGGTCCGCGTGGATGGTTTTGTGCAGGAAGCGTCATCAAACGCCCGAACAGGGGGAGAATTATAGCGCCGCCGCTGAGGGACGTCAACGAACGCCCGCCTGGCAATCGTCCCAACTGCCAAGCAGCAGCCCAATCTCTCTCTGTTAACTACTGAGAGCGACCGATATACTCCAAGTACGTGAAATCGGTCATTTTGTTCACCGCGGAAACGAAGCTCGCCGAGTGGTCACCACCGCTGCGGCCACAAAGTTCGACTATCCACCTCACCCCCAGGCCCCGGCAATCATGCCGCAATATGTCGTCCGCTACGGAGCCTTGCGTCAGCTGGGAGTCTGCACGACTCGCGGCAACAACGAATTCCTGCGCGGGGCCCAGGTGATCACCCGCACGAAACGGGGACTCGAGACCGGCACGGTGCTTTGCGAGGCGACCGAACGGGCCGTGCAAGACTTGACCGAAGCTGACAACGGACAGATTCTCCGCGAAATGACAGGAGAAGATCACCGCGAACGGGCTCGTATTCGCGATCACGTGCACGAGATCTTCCAGTTCTGCAAGCAGTCGATCGAGAAGCTAGGCCTGGCCATGACGCTGGTCGACGTCGATCACGTTTTTGGCGGCGAACGAATCGTGGCGTATTACCTGGCTGAAAACCGGGTCGACTTTCGCGAACTGGTCAAAGTCCTGGCTGCCGAATTCCAAACCCGCATCGAGATGCGGCAAATCGGCGTTCGTGACGATGCAAAACTGCTCGCCGACTACGGGGACTGCGGCAAGCCGGTCTGCTGCAACACCCATCTCTCGGAGATGCCGCCGGTGTCGATGAAGATGGCCAAGATCCAAAAGGCGACGCTCGACCCGACCAAGATCTCCGGCCGCTGTGGGCGACTCAAGTGCTGCCTAAGGTACGAGTACGACACCTACCGCGAGCTCCAAAAAGAACTTCCCAAGGTCGGCTCCTCGATCGTAACCGACAAGGGTCGGGCGACCGTACTGGCCCAGGAAATCCTAGCGGGGCAGCTGCTGATCCAGACCGAAGACATGCGGCGAGTGATGATCGACAGCTCTGAGGTACTGACAGTCATCTCGTCTAAGAAATAGCGCCTCGCCCTCAGGGTGCGGAGGAAACCGAGACCCCCGCGACCGAACTCGCGTACCCACGCGATTCGGATTATGCTCTAGGAAGAATCAAGATACTGGCCGAAGAAAAAAGACCACGCAGAGAACCAAACGGGGCACGCACATCGGCGTGAGACGTGACAAGAAACCATGAGTGAAATCGAACAATCGATCGCCTCGCTAGCCCGCCAAGACGGACGTTATCACGTCGACGCCTACCTGTTCGTGTTCGATGCCCTGGCATTCGCCCGCGACACATTGCAGTTAATGGCCGACGAGCCGACCGAGGCAGAGGCCGAACTGCCAGCGCCCGCTGGCCAGACTGAAGAGGCCAGCCAGGGCGAACAACCGGAAGAGGAAGAAGAGCGACATCTTACCGGCCAACAGCTGTGTGAGGCGATTCGGCTTCTGGCCCTTGAGCAGTTCGGCTACATGGCCAAGCTGGTCTTCAATCAGTGGGGCGTCACCAAAACCGGAGACTTCGGCCATATTGTCTTCAACCTGATTGAGATTGGGCAGATGCGCAAGACCGACAGCGATCGCCGCGAGGACTTTGACGACGTCTTCGATTTCGAAGACGGACTCGTGACCCAGTACAAAATCGTCTCGCACGACTAACGCGTCACACCAGCGCGGCCGACTTCCGGCAGCCCGCTCGTCCCAGCTTCCTAGTCACGGCTCCCCAAGCACACCATGTCCCGCCCCAAGCGATCGGCCAAGCGTAAAGAACGACAGCGACAGGCCGAACAAGATGCCTCGGCGGCAACCTCCGCCACTCAAGCGGCAAAGACAACCGTGGCAGGGGAGAATAGACCGCACGCAGACCAATCCGCGGGGAAGGGGCTGCTACTGTTGGCGGCCACGGCGATGTTCGCCTGGCTGACTTTCCTGGCGTTCGTCGCCCTGACCAGCTGAATCAGGCTGGACCTCGCCACGTCAAGCTTGGCCAGGAACCTCCTGGCAACCGGTATTCCCCTAGATTGCCAAGGAAAAATCCCCACAGACCAGCTCCGGTCGCGGACTCACGACCGCGGCGAACCCTTGAATCGGCACTGCTGGCCTGCCACAATCTGTGTCCTTCGCGTGAGCGCCTGCTCCGCATTTGCCTACCAGCTGAAATTGAATTCACCAATTGGGAGTTGTCGTCGCCATGAAACTCGTGCCCCTGGGAGATAAAGTCATCGTCCGACCCGAAGAGGCGGAGCAGACGACCGCCGGCGGAATTGTGCTTCCCGACGCCGCGCAGGAAAAATCCCTACAAGGTCGAATTCTGTCGGTCGGCGACGGACGACAACTGGCCGACGGCAGTCGTGCCGCTCACGAGGTCAAAGAGGGTGATCGAGTGCTCTACTCGAAATACGCCGGCAGCGAAGTTGCCGTCGATGGCGAGCAACTGCTAATCATCTCCGAAGACGACATTCTGGCCATTCTTGGCTAAGTCGTTGGATTCTCCAATCGCCTGAAATCTCGGTCCGACATCCGCCCGAGTGGCCACCCTAGCGGGGTAAATCCCTGCAAATGCCGGAATAAAATGCTCCGGTCGCCTCGAATATCTTCCGAGGCGTATAATCGTATAATGCCGTTGTCGCTGGCGCGATGCAGCCAGGCTCACGTGTCCGCGGCAACCTGAGGCGGGGGCGCCACAACCATGGTCGACGTCTAGAACAAGCAATCCTGCGTCAGCTGCCAGCAGGAAAAGCCAAGTCGTCACCATGACCAGAATCGAGGAGTAGGATCCATGGCACGTCGAATCGTTTGTTTGCTTGTCGCGATGACTCTTGTTGGGCTAGCAGCACAGAGCAGTCCCCAATTGGCAATCGCCGATGACAAGCCTGTGTCCACAGTCGGCCCCGCTTCCACAGTTGGCCCCGACGCCGCTCTGCACAAGAAACTGGTCGACCGCTCGATTCGTTATCTCCGCACCCAAGGCCAAGCTGACGACGGTTCCTACAGCGCCAACGCCGGCCCCGGCATCACCGCCCTGGTCACCGCAGCCCTGATCCGTGCCGGCCGTAGCGTTGACGATCCACTGGTAACTAAGAGCCTCAAGTACTTGCAAGGCTTCCGTAAGAAGAACGGCGGTATCTACGCCCCGGGTAGCATGTACCGCAACTACGAAACCTGCATCGCCATGATGTGCTTCATCGAGGCCAACGAAGACGGCCGCTACCAAGACCTCATCGACGGAGCCGAGGCCTACGTCAAACGTCTGCAAAATGACGAGGGCGAAGGCTACGATCCCTCGCATCCCTATTACGGCGGTGCCGGCTACGGAAAACACAAACGACCGGACGCCTCGAATACCGGCATCTTCTTGGACGCACTCAAAGCGGCCGGCAACGGTCCCGACGACCCGCACGTGCAGCGCGCTTTGATCTTCATGCGACGGCTCCAGAACCACGAAGACGAACATACGTCGCTGCCCAATGCGATCAAGAATGAAGACGACAAAGGTGGCTTCATCTACGCCACCCGCGATGGCGGCGAGAGCCAGGCGAAGTGGGATCCCGAGGCTAGCGACGAAGAAAACCAACGGCTCAATCAAGCACGTGGCCTCCGCAGCTACGGTTCGATGACCTACATGGGACTGAAGAGCCTGATCTACGCCGGCCTGACGGCCGAGGACGAACGGGTAAAAGCGGCTAAGGGCTGGATCGCCAAGAACTACCGCCTGGACGCCAATCCGGGACTCGGCCCCAACGGTCTGTTCTACTACTACCACACCTTCGCCAAGACGATGGACGTCCTGGGAGACGACCATTTCACCGACGAAAAGGGCGTGAAACACGACTGGCGTCGGGAGTTGGTCGATGTTCTGGCTGGCCACCAAAACGACGACGGCTCCTGGATCAACGCCCAGGACCGCTGGATGGAGGGGGACCCCAATCTGGTCACCGCCTACGCCCTGTTGGCCCTCTCGTACTGCGAACCGCAGCCGGCCGGCGAGTAGACTAATCCCACTCGCTCAGCCCCTGTGCCCGTGAAAATCGCCGAAAAAGCGGGCGAAACGAGGCCATTTCGGCCGAAATAGTGGAAATTCCCGGCCTCCTGGCGACTCGCGCCGCCGCACTAGTGCGACTGCTGTCCAAGCAGGGGAGCCGGGGCACCCAACGATCCCGGATCCGAAGACGGCCTCCGAATGCCCGTCTGGCAGGTCAGGAAAATAGCCGGCCGGGGAACGCATCAACCGCGGTTCACAAGACCGGCTGCCCGCGCTATAATGTCGGGTCTTCGTTTCGCGAGATGAACCTGAGTATTGTGGAGAAACTGCCGAATGGCTTCCAAGTCGACAATTGCCAAGATGAAGCACATCGAAGAGATGGTGGACCGCTACGCCGAGCGTCGCGCCCAGCTCAAGAAAGAAGGTAACTACCTGGCCCTGTCCCAGTTGCCGCGTAACTCGAGCCGTACCCGTCTCCGCAACCTCTGCAAGCTCACCGGTCGTAGCCGTGGTTACTACCGTAAGTTTGGCGTGTCGCGAATCAAGCTTCGCGAATTGGCCAACCAGGGAGTGATCCCCGGGCTCAAAGCCGCCAGCTGGTAAACCCGCTCCGCGAAACGACAGTCCGCGCACAGTGCGTGTGTGGATGGAGCAACAAGAAACAACTGAAATAGATTAAGTAGGCGACCCGTCATGGCCGTACCCAAACGCAAACATTCGAATTCCCGAACCGGCAAGCGCCGTTCGCATCACGCCATCAAGCCGCGTCAGCTGGCTCCGTGCCCCGCTTGCAGCCACATGCGTCCCACGCATGTCGTCTGCCCGCAGTGTGGTTACTACATGGGTCGTGAAATCGTCTCCGAAAAATAAGTGCCTCTTGAGTTGGTCGCCGCCACTCTCTCTTGGTGGTAACTCTTGAAGCGGCCATCCGAGCGAGCGAGCAAAGTGGCCGAAGCAACTCCCGCCAAGATTGGCATTCTGACCGTCTCCGACCGCGCTAGTCGCGGCGAGTACGAAGATCGTGGCGGCCCCGCGATTGTCGAGTATCTCGGCGAGATCCTAAGCTCCGCGTGGGAGCCCGTTGCGCGAATCGTTTCCGATGACCTGCCGGTCGTCGAACAAGCGCTCGCGGAAATGGCCGACGACGAAGGCTGCTGCCTGATCATCACCACCGGCGGCACTGGCCCGGCCAAGCGTGACATCACGCCCGAGGCGACCGAAGCGGTCAGCGAGAAGATGATGCCCGGCTTTGGTGAGCTGATGCGTCAGGTGTCGCTGGAGAAGGTTCCGACCGCTATTCTTTCCCGGCAAACCGCCGGCATCCGTGGTAGCTCGTTGATCGTCAACCTGCCCGGCCAACCGAAGGCCATTCGCGAGTGCCTGGGGGCCGTATTCCCGGCGATTCCCTACTGCGTCGACCTGATCGAAGGTCCGTATCTAACCACCGACGAATCGCAGCTGGTCGCCTTTCGCCCGAAGAAGAAGTAAGGGCGGTTCTTTCTTTGGTTCTTCGCCGTCGTGGCCAAGGGGACGCACGCGCTGACAGGGGGGACCCTGTCCGATCTTCCCGCGTAACCGCTAGCCGTCTCTTGATTGCCGTCATCGGTTCTAAGATAGTCAAGACGGAACGCAGGGGCGGAATCTCATGCGGGCAGACTCGTCGACAGACTCTTGTAAAGGAAATGGGCTATGCACGTTTTCCAGGAAACAACCATCAAGGTGGTCAAGGCTGGCAAGACTGGCGACGTCTTTTCTCGAGTTCTTGAGTTGCTCAAGAGTGAGGCCGCGGGGGAACCCAAGATTCGCTTCCGCTTCGAAGAACTAGACAAAGATGCGACGTCGAAACGAACGATCAAGCGGTTTCCAGAACTCAAGCTCTATCATTACGAGCAGATAGGGGTCTTGAACAATTCAACACTTCAGGTCTTCTCCAATCTCGACGAACGTTTTTCCGAACCCAACGCAAACGGCGCATATGGCTACGTGCCGCTGGAAGCACTGGAGACAATCGCGTCAGGAATCCCGCGATCGTATTCTTTCTGGCATGCACAATTCATTTTCGAAGGGCTTCCGCAATTCGATCTTCGCAGCAATCTCGAGACGCCTCCGCTGGCGATAGAGAAGCCCTATGTCCTGCGATCGACCGTTCCCGGGATTTGCTTGGTGTCGGATTGGTGGACCACTCGCCGGCAAATCCACCTCTCGGCAATGACGGTTCAGGACGCTCCCGACGACGATGTCCCAGATCTGCCCACCGTAACGCCCGAAACGCGCGCCCTACTGGAGCGGCTTGGCAAGACTAGCAAACCGCGACAGATCATCTTGCCCAATCAAACAGAACGCGCGGCACTGGAGGAGAAGCAATCGCTCGCACAAGGAATCGTCGACACGTTTCGCGAAGACCCTTTCCATCGATTCAAGGGAACGAAACCGACGCCCCCCGAGAGCTTGCGTGGAGCGACACGTGGCACAACTCAATTCGAATGGAAAATGGCCAACCTACCTTCCCCCAAGAAGGTTCTCACCGACACCTACAAGCCGCTTGGCTTTCGATACAACTCCTCCGACAGCGGTCGCGGACGTTATTCCTTCAAGAAGCAAACGAACGAAAACAACCGAATCAACGTGAGCTTCGATCTCTCACCAATGATGGGCGAGATCCTCGGGTCCTTTTCACTAACTGGCCCGGCATGGGGATTCGGCGTTTCCTTTCAGTTTCTCGGCGTGAGCCCCTACAACGATCACATTATCCCGATCGTGAACGAAGCGGCGCTGAGATACGCAGCACACACAAGCAGCATGCAGGCGATCCATCTGGAAGAGACATTCGCCCCCCAGCTGGAAGAGATTTACGGACCCGCACCGGCCTGGTTCCAATAATCAGCGGCGTCGGTCGTAGCTTTCAAAAGGGCATAAAAAAGCAGCGACCGTGAGAGAACCGAAGTCATCTCACAGCCGCTGCTGTTTGATCTCTAGAAAGAGGTGGCTCGGCGGCGGCCACTACGACTCGCTCTCCGCGAGCACCAATTCACGCAGGGCGTCGACCGTGGCCAACACATCGTCCTGCTTCACGCTCTGCCAGCCGGTCACGCGGTGATTGAGAATCGCCAACTTGCAGGCCTCGAATGCATCGCTCAAATCAGTCGGCAGCTCGGGCAAGTCGGCAAACGTGCGTCGCGGGGCCGGGGCAGGGCCGTCGATCACGTCCTCATCGGCGTCGAAGGGGACGTCATCGCTGGCGGCCGCTTCGCCACTGGCCTCCGACGATTCATCGCCGAAGTCAGGCTCAAACGATTCGCCGCTGCCACTGTAGTCGCGTTCGGGGTCGCGAACTTCATCCTGCTCCGCGGTCAACGTCGCCGACTCGCCCTCGCTGTTTTCGCTCTGGGCACCATCTTCGTCGAAGTCGCTGGCATCCTCGACAACCTGCTGGTCCTGCGGCTCGTCTTCAGGAGCACCACCGAGGGCCTCCCAACGCTGGTGACGCATCTGCGAGATGCTCCACTTGCTCTGCACGGCACCTTCGAGCCACATCTCGCAGTCTTCCCAATCTAGGGCCGCTTGGAAATGGCTCCAGGAGAGACCACTGTATTGCTCACGGACGGCACCAAATCGCTCGTGCGTACGTCGCAGACGACCGACATGCTGGGGGCTGACCTGACCGACATGAGCGGCCCAAGTCTCATCACTGTACTCGCTTACCGGAGCCTCAGCGGCAACCAGGGCTTCTCGCCACTCGTGAATGATTTGGCCCTTGGCCCAGTTCGTATTGCTAACCAGATGTCGCCATTGGCCCACAAACGGCTCGGACATCTCCGCAGTTTCCAACGTGGTTTCCTTACCTGCTTCGGTCGTCATGGCCAAATCCTCACTTCAGAGTCGTTCTTCTATTTTTGAGCCGCCGTATACGATTCCTCGGCGACGTGCGAAGCAACGATTCTAGGAAGGGTCGAAAACCGTCCGTGAGACAGGGCGCAAAAAAATCTCCCGCTCACCGGTCACGGCTCGCGAGAGACTGAAATAGCAGGGTTTCCGGCCGAAAAATGGCTGCGCCAGGGGCTACACTCGCTGGGGAAAACGTGTCATTTGGGCGTCGACAAATGAGCCGCCGCCGCTCGATGACCGTCTCCAAATGGCCATTCGTTTCCCGCCAGCATCCTAGGCCCGTTCGGCTGATTCGAATCCGCACGACTTGTGCGAACCGTCACAAAACGGACTATTTCCCGAGCCGCCACAGCGGCAGAGTGCGATGGCCGGCTTCTCAGGGTTGGTTTCAAACTTGTTGCCATCGGCATCGACGATGGTCACCGTCCCTTCGACCAGGAAAGGACCGTTATCTCGGCAGCGAATCGTCACATCGGACATGTCTGTCTTCCTCAAGTGTGTGCAGATCGTATGGATTGGTTCATTGACGCAACGCGCCTGTGCGGATTGCGGCAGGCAATGCACGTCGGGCAAATTCTAGCGGATCGCTCCATCTGGCAACAACGAGGGGAAGAGCGACAGGATCAAGCCAGTTGCTCAACCAAGAGGAGCAGGCGATTGCTACTCTTCTGCCGCATCGTCGGCGTCCGTTTCCGCATCGTCCGTTTCTGCCCCATTCGTTTCAGACGGCGCCGGCACATCGACAACCGGAAGGCCACCTCGGATTACGACCATGACGCGAATCCGCCGCTGGCTTCCCCCTCTTCGCGGCAGCGGTTTGTATTCAAAGTCCTCCGGCGACTCGGTTTCCTTGTCCGCAGACGTATCATCCACCGGCATTGGATCCGCGGGGGAATTTTTGTCTTCGCCAGCTTTTTCGCCAACCTCATCGGCAAAGAGGCTCTCGGCCTCGTCATTCTCGGCCGCCACGTCGGCAGACTCATGCTGGCCATCGCCAGCAGCTTCATCTTTCTCGGCCTCGCGAAGATCATCCACGGCTGGCGATTCCTCGTTCGGCGGTGTCGGTTCCGGCCGCGTCTTCGACGGCAAGTCGGCTTTCACCTGGCCAGCCTGTGATCGATCCTTCTTGTCGGATGGCAAATTCGTTTCAACCGCGTCGTCCGCCGAATCACGATCAGCTTGCCCACCGGCAACCTGGCTGGCCTTCGGCACCGTGACCTCCGACCAGGCATACGCCTGAATCTGTTGTCGGTTTGATTGTCCTCTATTCGCCGTGGTCAATTCGGCCAGCGCCGCACGGACCTGCTCTTCCGTTCCCTCTACTAGAAACACCCGGTCGAGCGATTCGTTTTGCTTGGATCGACGCATGGCAGCCTGACGATTCGATTCACCGTCCGCATCATCCACGCCAGCCACTGCCGCCGGCAGGGCTTTCGCCAGCAATTGATGTCGCGACCAAAGCGGCGCCAAAGCGGCTTCCGAATCTCGTCGCTCCCTGAGTTTTCCTTTCACGGATTGCGAATCGACCACGGCCACCGCATCAATCTTTTGTCGCAGGCCACGCCTGGCCACCCGCGAGCGACTGTTGGCGCCAGTTTCCAACTGGTCACGCGGCTGTTTCGCTTCCCACAGTCGAGCGGCAATCCGTGCCGCCTCACGGCCACGATCGGTCTCGGCGTTCTCATTGCTCTCTGCCCGACTCCCCGCCTGCTTTCCGGCATAGGGACTTTCCTCTTCTCGGTCCGCGAGCGGAATAGGGGCTCTCAGCTCTACGTCGAGAGGCACAGGAAGTCCGGCCGCCGGCAGTTCGTTGGCCGCTGCGTCAGCCGCTTGGACCGCGTTTGCATCGGCAGTATTGGCGATGCCTGGTCCGCCAGCTTTACCGTAACTCTGCTTCTTCTTGGCCGGCGCCTTCGAGGGCGCGGCAGGCACATCGTCGTACGCAACGTCCTGTCTAGCTTCTACGGATTGGAATTCTCTGTCTTTTCCCGCTTGAGCCGTTTCCGCTTTGCCCATCAGTGATTGACGTGGGCCGAGCGACGGCCGAGCCACCGACTCGCCTTCGGTCACAGGTGGCATTTCCTCGCCGATGTAGCCCAGTGCGGGGGCGTCTTCGTCTCCCGTGGCTGCCGGGGCTTCCGCATCACTCATCACCAGATTCTCTTCCCCCTCGGGGAAGACGAACATGATCATTACCGCTGCTGCCACGGCAATCGCCGGATAGGCGAGCAGGCGCACCAGTCGATCACGCGTCATCGGCTGCTTGGGCGGCAGCGTGGTCGTCGGCAAAGAGGGCGATTCCAAATTCGCATCGCCGTCGTCGCTCTCGCTGTCACGCTCTTCGTCTTCGCCGTTCTCATCGACCGTCTCGCCTCCAATCATGGCTCGCTCGGCGCGATCCATAATCGTCTCCGCGAAGTTCGCATCGAGCTGATGACGGGGCAGGGCGGAGATCGAGTCGCGGAGCGAACGCAACTCTTCTAGCAGCTGGCGACTGTCGGCGTCTTCGGCCACCAGTCTTTCAGCCCGCGCACGCTCCTCGCTGGATAGTTCCCCATCCAGATAGGCGCTAATCAGTTCGTCGTTGGAAAGCGGATTTGTCATGGCTTCTTTGTCGCCAGGCGAGGTGCGCGTGATGCGGCGACTCGCCTTGTGCGACCTCATCTACTTCGAGTCTTCCTGTAGGACCTCTTTTAGTTGCCCCCGCATCTGGGTTCTGGCTCGATGCAAGCGGCTACGCACGGTGCCGACCGGCAGTTCGAGAATTTCGGATATGTCGTCGTAATTCAGCCCTTCCATCTCGCGCAGTACGATCACGCTGCGATGTTCTTCGCTGAGCCGACTCAAGGCGGCCTGCACCTGATTCACCCGATCTTGTTGGACCAGGTGATCGACCGGCGAGCCTTGCGTGTCGGTCGGTTCCTCGCCACTGGCCTCACGCACGTGGTCGATCGAGGTCGTCGGTCGTTGTCGACGGCGGAGACTCATCGCGCGATTGAAGGCGATTCGATAGAGCCAGGTGTAAAAAGCGCTGGTCCGTTTGAAGCTGTCGAGCTTGACGAAGGCTTGCACGAAGGCATCCTGGACCACATCGTGGGCATCTTCTGCCGATCCGAGCACATGGACCATGGCGTTATATAGTCGGTCCTGATACTTCGTGACCAGCTGGCCGAATGCCTGTGATTGGCCGGCGAGGATTTCGTCAATCAGTGCCGCTTCGTCCGTCACAACTGCTCCAGCATTGAGACGCCGCAGGGGCGAGATTCGTTCCCTCGCCGCCGCGCTAAGCCCCGTAAATTGTCCTGCGCCCCGCTGTTTTCCTCTATTTTTGCCGCTGATCGGCCAGCTGTCATCCAATTTTTCCGGCTCTCAGACCGCTTAACTAATCCTGCGGCCGAATCTCTAGCAAGACGCTCTCACTTTCTGTGCCATGCATCGGGTAGCTGACCAGCTTGCGAAGCTGCAGGCCGCGAAAGAGTCCGCGCTCGCGGGCCTCGCGGCGTTCGTCCAACCAGGCCGGGCCTTTGAGAACCAGCAGTCGGCCGAAGGCGTTCCAGTGTGGTTCCAGCCAGGTCGCTAGCTTGGCGAGCGAGGCAACCGCGCGGACCACCACGGCGTCGAAGTTGGCCGACTCCAAGACCGTCTCCGCGCGGGCGTGATGAGCCTTCATATCCAATCCCGCCTCGTTGACGATCTCCTGCAGGGCGCGGGCTCGCTTGCCGACCGATTCACTCAGCTCCACCGTTAGGTCAGGCCGCAAGATTGCCAGCAGCACGCCGGGCACGCCTCCGCCACTACCAAGATCAAGGACGCGTGACCCCGGCTCGATAAAGGGTTCGATCGCCATCGCGTCGACCAGATCGCGGGCGACGAATTTCTCGTAGTCGGTGTGGCGAGTCAGATTGAGCCGCTCGTTCCAGTCCCAAAGCCGCTGGCAGTAGCTCTCGAGTCCTGCGACTTGCTCATCGGCGAGCTCGATTTCGTGAGCCGCGAGCATCTCCGGCAAGGTGGCATTGTTTGAATCGGTCACGTTATTCTGTTTCTGTTTCCGGGTACATTCCCAGCTCGACGTGATTGCCGTCGGGATCACGGATGAAGATTTGTTGGTAGCCGCCGGCATTGACCTGGCGTACGTATTCGACACCGCGCTCTTTCAGCATCGCCTCGACCGCGTCCAGGTCGTCCACCTCCATCGCGAAGTGGTTCGTCTTGGTGTCGATCTCGCCAACCAGCTGCGTCGGCTGCGGGTGCTCGATGATGTGGATCTGTAGATCGGCCGCCTCGTCGTAGAGCCAGGCCCCGCGGAAGTTGAATTCAGGCCGTGGGATCTCGGCGAAGCCAAGCAGGTCCCGGTAGAAGGCGGTGCTCGCCTCGGGGTCGGCAGTGGTCACGGCGACGTGATGAAGTCGCCTGATTGCTAGCGGTGATGCCATTTCTGAGATGTTGTTTCTGGTACCGGCCGCCAGCGGTGGCGACGATATCGACAGGTTCGTGTGCGGTTTCTCTGTGTCAGCGTCACTATAACGGCCGCCCAAGGTCGGAAATAGCGGCAAGGCAGCCTCCTGGGCATAAAACTGGGCAAGCAGCGATACCACGGCAGCCACGGCAAACTCTTCCGGCTGGCGTGATTTTCTCGATTCTCGCGGTTCTAACGCCCGATATACCAACCAAGCTTCTGGCCGCGACTGGCTCGCATGCATTGGCTCACACAGCCGCCAGAGGCCGTTCCATTTCAAAATTCGGCGATCGCGTCGGAGGCATCCGTCGCGTTCACCACCCGGGGGGGAAGATACCAATGATGATGCGATCCAGCATTCTGCTCGTTGCTGCCATGCTCGCCGTCGCCAGTGTTGGCTGCTGCGGACCGTGTGGAGGATGGGCTCCGATGACTTACGACAACTACGGTCCCTGTCACTCTTGTGGTGCGATGTGCACCAGCGATTGTGGCCCCACCTGTACCAGTGATTGCGGCAGCGGAAGTTGCGGCTCCAGCTGCACCTCCTGCACCAGCCGTGCTCCGGTCGTAACCAAGGCGAGTTGCGGTTGCGAAGGCAGCTGCGACGGTTCCTGTGGTCAGACCTGCAACACCTGCGGCAAGTCGCCCTGCGGTTGCGGCATTCACAACTGGCCGAACCCGTTTGCCCATCTGTTTGCCTGTAGTGGCTGCGGCCCGCTCTACTGGAGCGAATGGCATAACGATCCACCTGACGTCTGCGACGCCTGCGATTGCCACGGCAATTGGACCGGCCACAGCGGCAGCACCGTTCGCTACCATGGCCCTCCGCGACGCGGATCCGCCTTTGCGGGCAGCGTGCCTGCGGAAGCTGCTCCGGAAGAAGTTGTCCTGGAGGAAGGGACTGTGGTGGAAAAGGCGGAGTAGTCGCCACGACCACCTGCGAATTCAAGCAAGAGCACTGGGGCCAAATGGTCTCAGTGCTTTTTGCTGCGCTTCTCATCAGCGTTCCGTTTTCTCGTAGGTCCAGGGCCATTCTTCCGACGGCCCGCGCGCTTCCTCAAAGTACTTCTCCGCCAAGGCCACCACTCTCGGGGCGAGGGCGGCCATTTCGTTCTCTTCACGCGGATCGATCGCCAGGTCGTAGAGCATCACCGGCTTGCCCAGCCCACGAATCGCCTTCCAGCGACCGAAGCGGAGCGATTGAATCTTGCCGTACTCGTGGAACTCCCAGTAGAGGTAGCGGTGCTGCGGTTGTGGCTTACCTTGGAGTGCCGGCAGAAAAGAGAGTCCGTCGATTCCCTCCGGCACCTTCGCTCCGGCAATCTCGGCCGCCGTTGGCATGAAGTCCCAGAAGGCCCCCGGGTGATCGCTCTGGCTGCCCGGCTTCACCACGCCCGGCCAGCGAACGATGGTCGGCACGCGGACGCCCCCTTCGTAGAGATACCGCTTGCCACCGCGATAGATGCCGGACGAGTTGAAGAATTCACGCTTCGAACCCCCTTCGCTGTGTGGGCCGTTGTCGCTGGAGAAGATCACGACCGTGTTCTCCGCAAGTCCCAGCCGATCGAGCTGGTCCATCAGCCGACCGATGTCGCGGTCCATATAGCTGATCATCGCCGCTCGACCTTTCTCCGGCTCCGGCCAGTCGCGATTCGCGTACTGTCCCAGGCTGGGCACCTCCATTCCTTTCTCTTTCGCTTCGTTGTTGGCGTGCGGAATGGTCAGAGCCAGGTAGAGGAAGAAGGGCTCGCCCTGACTTCGCTCCACAAAGTCGAAGGCCTCCTTCATGACCAGGTCGTGGCTGTAGACCTTTTTCTCACTGGCGACCCCGCGGCCGAGGCGACCTTCGTTCGGCACCACATTCGGCAGCGGCACCCGCTGTTCGTTCTTGATGAGATACGTCGGGTAGTAGTTGTGGGCGTGGCCCTGATCGAGATAGCCGAAGAAGTAGTCGAAGCCCTGACGGGTCGGCAGTCCGGTGTCACCCTCCTTGCCGAGCCCCCACTTCCCGCAGAGGCCGGTCTTATAGCCGCGGGTCTTGAGCACCTCGGCCACCGTGAGGTCGTCGGGCCGCAGATCGATGCGGCGATTGCCACGCACCAGGCAATGCCCGGTGTGCAGACCAGTCATCAGCGTGCAGCGCGACGGGGCGCAGACGGTCGAACCGGCGTAGAAGCTGGTCAGCCGCATCCCCTCGCGGGCGAGCTGGTCGAGCTTCGGCGTCTGAATCACCTGTTGGCCGAAGCAGCCGAGGTCGCCGTAGCCGAGATCGTCCGCCAGGATGAAGATGATGTTGGGCCGATCGCTTCGCTTCGCGGGGGCCGCCTTTTCCTCGTGATGATCGGCCCGAGCCGCCGGCACGATGAGCGTGAGCAGCAGCAGGGCAGCCAGCGGGCGTGTGACCAGTGAAGGGGTGATAAGTCGTTGGTTTTTCATGGGTTTATCTCGGCGGCTGTCGTCTTGGGCGGTGTTGTGGGCGATAGACGAAAGTCGCCCCGCGGGGCGATTCCGTACGAAACATTTTGACGAATGTCCGGCCGATGTTCCATGGTTGTTCGAGGAATGTTCAATGGATGTTTGGTGTTTGTTTGGTGGTGGCTTTTGTTTTGAAGAGACAAACCTTGTGCGCGAGCCCTCATTCATTAACCCGAAGCGTCAGCGAGGGACACAACAATACGTGTTCCACTAGCTGCTGACGCTGAGCTGCTTCATTACGGTTGACTGAATTGATCGCCTAGCTTTCCACTTACCTCGCTGCAGTGATTCGCACGTGCCATCGGCTGACGCCTCAATGACTCTTGGTCGTGTCCCTCGCTGACGCTTCGGGTTATTTCCTTAGGGTGCCACTATAGCGATTTCGCCCCAAATGTCAATTTTCAAAAAGAACCCACCTGCGGCTTACCGCATTACCGCCCACCCGCATCAAGACCCGTCGACATCTTCCGGCGACGGGTACTCCAACACCTCCGGCCGCCCCCAATAGTCGTAGATGCGAACCACCAGGCGACGCCCATCTTTCTCAACGGTAAAGTTGCCGGGCGAGTCTTCGATTCCGAGCAGGCCACCTGCCACCTGATTAGTCTCGCCATGGTGCAGGCGAATGTCTTCCGACTCGGATATCCCGGACAGGATTGTTTGTGCGATCTCGTCTTCGCTCTTCTCCAGCAGTCCCTCTTCCGACGCCAGATAGCTTTGGATCGAGTAGTACAGTGCGCGTTGGGCGTAATAGCCATGCCCCCACCCCCGTGTGACGTGAGTCTCATCCGCCCCCAGTCTTGGCAGGCAGAAGAAAACGCCGACCGACAGCAGCAAGATGACCACCGCGGCCGGCAGCAGTGTCTCGCGATAGTACCGCAGCCGGTGGGCCACGTCGCTGAGCCGCTTTCGCCAGATGACGAATGTGACTACACAAAACAGGGCCAGGAGCAGAATGAAGACAATCGCCGCCAGAGAGCGAGCTCCCTCGTTCGTAAAGAACCACTGCCGCTCTGGTGTAGTCTTCATGGAGGCAAAGACAAGATCGCTGCCCATCTCAGCGGCGGCAATCTCGCCCGAGAGCTTCGTCACCACGCAGCCAGGCCACAACAGCTTGAGCAGTTCCGGATGCCCAACTTCCAAATGACTGTCGGCGGCAATGTACGTCTGCCGGAGCGGGAGTTCGCCTGCCGCGTCCTCCTCCTTATTGTGGTCCTCTTCTTGTGATGGCTGAAACGTGTCGCAGAACTCGGCCTGCAAACGGGAGTTGGCCACCCTGGTATCGGCCACCACGAACAGCTCGAAGAACGTGCTGCCGCCGGGTAGGCCGGTCAGTTTGAGCGGGTAGACGATCTCCGGCGACGGGAACACCAGCTTGATCGGGTGCGGGGCACTAACGCCCCCTTCCTGCCGGGCGAGCTTCATCGCCACGAAGACCCAGTTGGCCTGGGCGTAGTCTTTGACCACGGGCAGAGCAGATTGAGGGAGCTCCGCAAAGCCATTCCCCGAGAGCCAGGCGTTCAAATCCGCCGGCTGCTGTACCCGCAGCACGGAAATGTCGTAGGCGCCGACGCGGGCCGTGCGATCAACCTGCACCGACGACGCACCGGCTGTCGACCCGCTGTAAGCCGGCATCAGCATTCCCAAGAAGAACAGGACCACCAACGTTAAGAGCACGACGGACGCCAGCCGTTCGCTGTTAAGAAGCATCGTCCCCAACAGGGCGACACCAATCACGGCCGCGAGGGCGACGGCGAAAACATCTCGCGAAAGATCGTGCGTGACGTGCGGCTGCAGACAGAAGCTCAGTGTCTTGAAGGCGCCTGGTGAAACTTTCTTCATTTCGGTCGGTGCGTTTGGGACGGGGACAATCCAGCCGAGACGCTGGGCGGCCGAATCCAAGGTCGAAGAGATGACGAGCGTTTCCGTTCCCTCCTGCCAGGCGACGATCGCCCGCTGGCTGGGAATCGATGGCAACTTTTTGATCGCCTTGGCGGGAATGTAGCAGCCATCGGCCAGCACCATCGGCGTGGGAACCAACCACGATCCCGCCAGAATGAAAAGCAGAAACCATCGCCGCAGCCACTTCGTCATCAGCTTGCTCCTCCACACGGGCCACCTCCTCGCCAAGAACCGTATCCCGATGCCACTTTGTTCCAGTGCCATCTTATCCATGGACACCTTTGTTCCAGCTTCCTTTTGCCCCCGTGCCATCCTCAACCGCATGCCCCGTACGCCAAGTACCGCGTCATTCTACCGGCAGGGGACCAAGTACGCGACTTTGCAGGCCTTCGCCCAGTACGTGTGGCAGTTGGCTGCGGGTGAAAGGTAACACAGTGCGGCGAGCTTCGCGAACAGGTCGAAGAGCCGAATGTCGACGTCGAAAAGGGAATTTTTCTGCGGTTCGCCGCTTGTTGTGTGGTCAACAAACAGGCCTTTCCAAAAACTTTGCTCGCCAACTCTTGAGAACACCGCGGACGTAGCCTAGGTTGGGGCTCATCACATCCGTTTGCAAACGCCTGCGGGCCCGTTGCAAACGAGTGCTGGGCAGGTCGCAACTGGCAAGCGAACGGGCAATTTCGACCAACGGGCAATCAACAATCGTTAGTTAAGGAACTCCTCATGCCGGGTACCGTCAACGGAATCGGAACGATGTACTACGGTCGCTCCAACGAGGAGCAACACGCAGGCATATGTGAACAGTGCAACAACGAAACGATCCTGCGGAACTATGAAACGAAACTCTGGTTCACAATCGTCTTCATTCCGATCATCCCGCTGGGGCGCAAGCAGATCCTGAACGATTGCTCGCACTGTCGCCGGCACTACGTCTTAACGCCGGAGCAGTGGGCGGAGTCGCAGCAGGCGGCCATCGAGGAAAGTGCCCAACACATGGCGACGAACCCCGACGACCCGCAGTCGATGGCGTCGATGCACGCGACGCTCGTCGCCTGCAACCGACATGACGAAGCGGCCGAACTGTTGACGATGCTCGAAGCACGCTTTGCAGACAACGTCGACGTGCAGATGTACCTGGGATCCTGGTACGAGAATCAAGGAAACGACGCACGTGCGACAGAGCACTTCCAGCACGCCTTGAAATTGGAACCGGACAATCCGGCTCCGCGTCGGGCAGTCGGCATCGAGCTGATGGCGAAGGGACAGCTAAACGAAGCTCGCGAACTGTTTTCCGCCTTGAAGCCGCCGTCGGAATACTACGATCCGCTGGTCTGGTTCCTGTTGGCCCAAGCGTATCAGGAGAACCAGCGTCCCGAAGAAGCACTCGAAGTCTATCAGCTCATCTTGGCTGCCTCGCCTGAAGTCGCCAAGGAGAAGTCGTTTCGCCAGGCGGTTCGTGTCACCGAGGAAGCGCTGGGGCGCGAGAAGTCATGCGTACCGAAGGACCACTTTTTCAAATCTCGCGGATTCGTCATTGGCACTCTTGTCACCGCCGCCCTGATCGGCCTGGTTCTGCTCAACGGTTACATTGCCAATCACCGCGATCTGTATGTGGTCAACGGGCTTCCGGTTCCGATGACGGTTCGACTCAACGACGACGAAGACACGGTGTCTCTGCCGGCGGTGAGCTACCGCACGGTCGAGCTGCCGGAGGGAACGCATCAGGTAGAGATCGTCAAACCAGAGTCGCTCGCCGGGCCGGTCGAGTTTAGCTTTTCATCGGGCTGGTTCGGTCGATTCTTCAACACGCCGGCCTTCGTCCTTGATCCAAGTCGCACGACCGCGGTGACCTGGGAGCAGACCGTTTACGCGGAAAACCCGCGCCTTGCGGACGAGGCGGACGCAAAGTCGAAGGTTCACTTCGGTCAACCGCTGACCTACTACGACGATGTTGATTACCTGTTTGAAGAGTTCCCCGAGAGCATCCAAGTCAAGAACAATGAGCAAGCGCGGCGCACGCGAGTCGCCATGTACAAAGGCTCGGCGATCGATCTTTTAGGAATGTATGGGGACAACGTCAGCCCGGCCGCCGAATCAGAGCTTCTGGAGCGGCTGCTGCTGGCGGCCCCGGATGATACGACCGTCTTGTCCTCGTACATCTACGCTGCCAATGCGGCTGACACGATGGATCAAGCATTAGATTTCCTTGCCGCCGGGCTCGATGAGCGTCCTCTGCGCGTGCAATGGCATCGCTATTACCAATCGTTTTTGATGCGCGACAATCGGACGGAAGAACTGCTCAAGCGGTACGACGCCTATCTGGAAAAGGAACCGAACAACTCACACCTTCTCTACCTGCGCGGCCGGCTGGAACCAACCGCCGATAAGAGCACCGCCTACTTCGATCGCGCGATTGAAGCCGACTCCAAAAACTGGAACGCCTGGGCAGGCAAGGCGTTCGCACAGATGGCCCGCGCCGACTTTGCCGGAGCGCTTCGCTCTCTCGACAAAGCCAAACTGATCAATCCCGAAGACGAACAAATTACGCGGCAGCGACGGCAGACGATGCTCGCCCTGGAGCGATACGGCCCGGTCGAAACAGCCTTAAAAAAGGAAATCAAGGAGCATGCCCTGAACTTGAACGCACATCTGGCATTGATGGATCTCTACTGCCGGACCGGACGTGAGGCCGAGGCGGAGCAGGCCCACAACACGTATGTGGCCCAGCTCAACGCGTCGGGGCTGCCGGGAGCCGAACAATATCGCTCCATGTCGGTAATGAGCCTCGATTATCGCAAGCAGGATTTCCAGGCTTTTGTGAATCACTCCAAAGAGAGCGGCATTCCGCAGGCGGACAAAACAGCGGCCGTTTCCGCAGCGATCGAGACAAATGATCCGGCCAAAGCGGCCGGCATTTTCGATTCGGGCGACGTGGAAGTCACCAGCAACTGGGCGTTGGAGTTGTCGATCGCCTGGCGAGAGAAGGGGAATCGCGAGGAAGCGGACAAGTGGCGAACTACCGCCATCGACTTGCTCATGCAGGAAGGGCCCGAGTCGGTCTATGTGGCCAACTTGCTGAAACGATCGAAGGAGCAACCGGTCACGCAGGCCGAAGTCGTCGACATCAATATGGAACCTTCGCAGAAAGCCCTGATGCTGTTGGCCCTGGCGGAGAATGCCGTCGATCGCGAGGCAATGTTGTCGCTGGCCGAGAAACTAAACTTCGCCCGCGATTTCCCGTATCACTTTCTACGTCGCAGCATCGAAGCGGCCCGCCGGCAGTAATAAACAGCGCTCCGGCTAAGACAAAACGCGTTCGCACCGCGTTCATCCGCGGTAATCCGCAGATGTTTTTTGCCCACCGGCGGATTCACCTCCGCGTGGCCCCAGGGCGGCCGATGTTGACAAAACGCCACCGACAACCGGCAGACGTGGAACAACTGCCTCTAGAGGCAATCCGTCGTCTCGCAACCTCATAGGGTCGCCGGGATCACCACAACGGCCATAGCGATTGTGCCGAATGGACTCGGCTGAAAGCCGCCATTCAAGGGTTTCGTAAGGTATTGTTGGTTAAGAGCAGAAAGAACTGCGCGCTTCCCGTTAGTCAGCCGCAGCACTCGACCTACCAAAGCTACGCAACAAGACAACGCCACACGATTCATAGACGGTGAGTCAGCGGCGACGATTCGCTTCGTCGCTCTCGCCAGGAGACGACCATGTTCTTCGACCTGCTTCCGTTCGAGACCAATCGACTGATCATCCACTTCGCGGCATTCGCCAGCCTGCTATGCATGGCCGCCTACGTCTGCTCGAAGGTCCACCCGCCGCTGGCCAAGGCCCTGACGCGATACGCCCAGGCGGTGGCCGTGTCGATCGTGCTGTTCTTGTCGCTCAGCACTTCGGCTCTGCTGGCATGCGGAGTGACGACCGCCGAGCAGCTCAGCTCACGTGCGAATTGCAGCCTCCAGGCGCTTCGCTACGATATTTCGCACCTGCTGCACCTATCGACCGACGAAAACACAACCTCGTCCGAAGCAGGGCAGAGCAGCGCGACGGAACTCAAGAACACGCTAGGCTAGAATCTCTGGAATGATTCGGCCGTGTACGTCGGTCAGACGGAAGTCGCGACCGCTGTAGCGATAGGTTAATCGCTCGTGATTGATCCCCATCATGTGCAAGATGTTGGCGTGCATGTCGTGTAGCGTCATCTTGTTCTCGACCGCACGATAGCCGTACTCATCGGTACCGCCGTAGATCGTACCGCCTCGGCTACCTCCGCCCGCCATCCAGATGGTGAACCCCTGCGGATTGTGATCGCGTCCATTGGTACCCTGCGCGAAGGGCGTTCGTCCGAACTCGCCAGTGAACACCAGTAGGGTCGAGTCAAGCATGCCACGTTGCTTCAGGTCCTTGATCAAACCGGCGATTGGCTGATCGACGGTTCTGGCATTCTTGTTATGACCATCGATCAGGTTCGCGTGCTGGTCCCAGCGATCGACACCCGGCTTTTGCGGAATCGTGAGTTGAATGAACCGCACACCCCGTTCGACCATGCGGCGGGCGAGCAAACATTGGGAGCCGTAAACGCGGGTGTATTTGTAAGGAGCATCGAGCCCGTAGAGCCGCTTCGTGGCCTGCGTCTCTTGCGAGAGATCCATTACCTCGGGCACTTCCTTCTGCATGCGGAAGGCCAGCTCGTAGTTCTTGATCGCCGCTTCAATCGCGTCGCCCGCTTCGACCTCTTGGGCCAGTTCGGCGTCGAACTTTCGCAGGTATTCAAGCTTCTTCATGCGGACTTCTTCCGACGCATCGCGAGAGCGAATGTTGCGCACGCTCGGCGAGGTCGGCATGAAGATCGAACCCTGGTAGTTGGCGGGCAAGAATCCGTTGCTGAAACAGGCCACGCCACCGGAAGGAATCTGACCACCGTGAATTACCACGTAGCCGGGCAGGTTATGATTCTCCGTGCCCAAACCGTAGGTCACCCAGGCACCCATCGAGGGCTTACCCCGCATGCCGAACCCGGTGTGAAGCGCATAGTTGGCGTTGGGATGATCGGGCAGAGGACCGGTCATCGAGCGGATCACGCACAGATCGTCCGCACAGGTGGAAAGTTCCGGGAACAGGCTGCTGATCGGCATGCCGCATTCGCCGTAGCGATCGAAGGTCCAGGGGCTTTTGAGAATCGTGCCGATGTTGTTGAACACCGTGGCGTCGATTTTGAACTTCGGCTTCTTGCCGTGCTCTTTCGCTAGTAGCGGCTTCGGATCGAAGCTATCGACCTGCGACACGCCGCCATCCATGTAGAGGAAGATGACGCTCTTCGCCTTGGGCTCGAAGTGCGGTTCCCGCGGGGCGAGCGAACCGAGCTCGCGGGGCTTTTGCTCTGCGGCGGCGGCCTCCTTCGACAAGAGATCGCCGAACGCCAGGGCCCCAATTCCGAGCGAAGCCTGCGACAAGAGTTGGCGCCGTGTGATCGACATATCAGAAGTCTCCCGCGCCGCGGCGCGTGATGAATAGCGTTCGATTAGTAAAGGAAAATGAATTCTTTGCGATTCAGCATCAGATGGCAGAAATCTTTCCAGACGCGATCGTCAGTGATTGCGCTCTCATCGGCCGCGTCGTCGATAGCCACTTCATACGAAGCCGCCAAGTCACGAAGCATGGCCAGCGAACGTTCGATCTCGGCCTCTCTGGCTGGACGGCTGTAGGCCAGACGGTGCATGCGATCGATGCGATCCGACACGCTCATGTCGGTCTGATCCAAGACCCGCTTCGACCAGGCCTCCGCCTGATCGAGCACGAACGGATCGTTCATCATGGCCAGCGACTGGGCTGGCACGTTGGTGGTGAATCGCAGTCCGACCGGTTCGGCTGCCGCCGGCATGTCAAAGGCGGTCAAGAAACTCGGCAGGTAGTTCCGCCGCATCTCGACATAAATCGCTCGACGACCGTTCCCGTCGCGAGGGCCATTCTTGTTCGGACGAGAACGACTCATCGGCATCTGATCCCAGTTCACAATCACGCTACGACCGTACATCTCGTGGCGCAGTTCACCACTGGTGGCCAAGATCGCATCGCGAATCGCTTCGGCCGGCAATCGCTTAACCGGCATTCGCTGCAAGTAGACATTGTCCGGGTCGTTCTCCGCCGCCTCAGCCGAAGGCGTCGTCGACATGCGATAGGCACTGGTCAGCACGAGCCGTCGCAGAAGCCGCTTGCGGGACCAGCCATCTTCCATGAACTCGCGGGCCAGGTAGTCGAGCAATTCAGGGTGACTCGGGCGATCGCCCACGTCGCCGAAGTTATCGACCGTGGCTACGATGCCGCGACCGAATACTCGCTGCCAAATTCGATTCACAATCACCCGCGGCGTAAGCGGGTTATTCTCGTCGACCAAGGCCTCGGCCCATTCGAGTCGACCGCTGCCGCTGGGATTGAACGGCTTGCCGTCAATCGCGGAAAAGAATCGCCGCGGCACGACATCCTCGCTGGTGGCGTGGGGATTACCGCGAACGTAAACCGGTTCGTCGTGCCCCAGCCCGTCGGTCATGCTGCGAACATAGACCGGCTCGGGGATCGTTTTCCACGTCTCGCGATAACGCTCCACCTCCGCAAGTAGGGCAGGGGAGTCGGTCGCCAAAATTTCTAGCGGTCCGCCGGCGGTGACAAGCGCTTCGAGAATGTCATTTTGCGCGGTCGTGAGTTCGTCGCGCTCCCAACGATCGACAAGCTCGGTCAGTTGCACCTTGGCGAAGGCGACCGCCGCCGCCTGATCGGCTGGCGGAGTCGAACTTGCTTCGATTCCCCACGCTGCTGCGTACTTTCCGTTGTAACGGGGCGGATAGGCGTGTCCGCTGCCGACCACGATGCGATCGACCGCCACATACGAATCGTCTTTGTGCACCGGTCGATGCTGCTGGTTCGCGACGAAGCGCATCTCCTGACCGTTCTGCAAGACCTCGACGTAGGCCGTCGCGCCGGTCCAGAATCGGGTGTCGAAATGAATCCAATGCCACTCGTCCTTGTCGACGCCCATATCGGTCTTCGACGTGGTCGGACCTTGGCCCACGATGTCGTAGTGCTGGATGTAGAGCCGCACGCGACCACGGGAACCCTTTACCCTTACGCTAAGGCGATCGGTAACGGTGAATAGCGGCGACTTGATGGAACCGTCGTAGCGGCTCGACAACTGCCCGGCTGCGGCCGACCCGCCCACAAACGTATGCAACAGGGTGTCGCCCGAGCGACCAATCACAAACTCGCCCGGCTTACGGGGTGCGTTCTCAAAACCGGTACCGCTGGTGAGCCAATCGCCAAAGCTCTGTTCATTGAGCCCGCCGAGGTTTTCAAAACTTGCCGCGGGCGTACCGGCATCGGTGGCCAACTCCGTCCAACGAGAAGCAACGTCGGTCGTCGTTTCCGCTCTCAGCAACGAAGCAAGTGGGTAGAGCGGATGACGGTTGTCGGCGTACTTGTCTTTCGTCTTATTCTCTTCGCCACTCTGATTGTCTGCGGCCTGCTCAATGGTTGCTAACGCGCTCGCATCGAAGGCGTCGATTTTCGCTCGCACCGCGGCGATCGCCTCGCGTTTCACCACCGCTTGTTGATCTTTTAGCTCGGCTCGCTTCGTCTTGAGCAGCTCCGGTGAAGCAACGTTCGGGTAGTCCAATCGGGAACTGGCAAGCAGGCCGTAGAAGGCGTAGTAGTCCTTGGTCGACACCGCGTCGAACTTGTGATCGTGGCAGCGAGCACAGGTCATCGTCAGACCCATGAACGCCTTGCCCGTGGTGTCGATCATGCCGTCGAACACGCGAGCTTCTTCACTATGAATATCAGGCGGACCGTGATGTCCGTCGGTCAGCTGGAAGAAACCGGGGCCCTGGGCCGACTCGTTCGAGCCGTCTTCCGGATTGAGTCGCGGATTCTTGAGTTGGTCGCCGGCGATCGCCTCTCGGGCGAATTGATTGAACGGCACATCAACGTTGATCGCACGGATCAGGTAATCGCGATAACGCCACACGAAGGGGATCGAGTAGTCGGCCTCGTGGGCTTTGGTCTCGCCGTAGCGAACCAAGTCCATCCAGTGGCGGGCCCAATGTTCTCCGTAGCGGGGCGATGCGAGCAGGCGATCGACCACCTTCTCATACGCCTCGTCCGACTCGTCGGCGATGAACGCCTCAATCTCTTCTAGCGTGGGTGGCAGCCCCGTCAGATCGAACGTTACGCGGCGAAGCCAGTTGTGACGATCCGCGGGCGCGGCCGGAGCGTAACCTTGTTGCTCCATGGCGGACAACAAGAATCGATCGACCGGACTGCGCGACCAGTTAGTCTGTTTCACATCGGGCACGGCCGGATCGGCCACCGGGGCCCAACTCCAGTGTGTGGCGAGTCGCTCTTCAAATGGAAACTTGTTCTTCGCCGTGGCGTGGGTGTCCTCTACGTCCGCTTCGGTGGGCCAGGGAGCGCCCAAACTGACCCACTTCGTGAGCGTAGCAATCTCGTCGTCCGACATCTTCGAGTCGGGCGGCATCTCGTACGTTCCGCCGTAATGAATCGACTCGATCAACAGACTCTCGTCCGGCTTGTGGGGGACAATGGCCGGACCGGAGTCGCCACCGGAGACAATCAAACGGCGGGAGTCGAGTCGCAGTTCGCCACCAAGCTCGTCGGCGTCGGCGCTGTGACACTCGTAGCAACGAGCGGCCAACAGCGGACGAACTTTGTTCTCGAAGAATTCTAGATCGTGAGCAGAAAATTCCGTGGCCGCGGCTGCAGCTTCTTCTGCCTTCTCCACCGCCTGAGCATCTTGGACTGAGAACCCAAGGCCGAGAATGACGAACCCAACAACCGGGAACGTGGCAACGAAAAGAAACCGCATGGTGATGCTTGTCATGGCGCGGATTGTGGGTGGGATTGGGGGGCGGGCATCATGCGCGTCTTTGATGGAACCAACCGGCACGAACGAGCGCACCGGTACCGTCCTCATCAAACTCTCTATTTTAAGCTTGATGCGAAATCCTGTCTAGAATTATCGACGCAGCGCAAGTTGTTTTTTGACAAATACTTGCACGCCGTGCGACAGGGCTCACTCGCCGCTCGCCGGCTTCTCCGGAAGTTCCAGATCTTGGGGCACCACGTCGACCGACGCGCCCTCGCTGGGAACTTCAACGCCGGCAGACCAAAGAATGCCGTTGACCATCATCCGGCGGAAGGCCGGAAGCTTGAAGTTGCGGTGAAAATGGCCGAGCGTTGTCCCGAAAGAACGACCGCCACCGGCGCGCTGGTGAGCCCAACCCACGACCAAGTCTTCGCCCTTGGCTTGAACCTGCAAGAGCGGTGTCGCTTGCTCGGAAATAGTCGGGTTCAAATAGAACTCGTCGTTGAGCTGATACGGTTTCCAGCCCCGACAGATCGGGTGCTCGGGGACCAGCTGCTTGAGTTCCGATTCGGCGATCACGAGCCCAACAAAGTGAATCCACATGCCGCCGAGATACTCGAGATAGCGCTTGCCGAGCCGCTCCTTGTTGGCGTCCTTCACCGCCGTGGCCCAATGAATGGCGACCAGGCCGACGCCATCTTTCATTAGCTGTTGAGCTTGCTTCGCGTGCGGCCCATCGAGCATCAACTCGGCGCCGGGGCTGGAGTACATGACGATCGAGACAACGCCTTCAAGTGTCTTGGCATCTTTGGGCCAACCATGCGAGACAACCGCTTCGACATTCGGCGTCTGCCGCAAGCACGTAGCCAACAACTCGCACGTCGGCATATACATGTGCGTCTCCCAAGGATGATCGAGCTCGTGTCCGATCAGAAGGATTTTTACGTACGGCTGCTCCTCGTCGAGCAGATCGGCTTCCGGGGGGACGGAACCGGTCTTTCCCGGTTCATCTGCGGACACTTCTGCGGCCGGCGCGGCTGTCGCCTGTTCCTTTTGCGCCTTCGCGTCACTCGAAGGTCCATCGGACGAGCAAGAGGGCAGGGCTAGAGTGAACAACAGCAACAGAACCGTGACGGCAGTCACGCGAGGGGAAAGGAATCGTCGTTGCATTGTCAGTTTTCCTGGTTGTGGGAAGGGTTGGTATCGAGCTGGAACTCTTGTTCCGTCGATCACGTTCCGGATTCTCTTATAGTCGTGCGGCACTCCGTGACGCCAACGTGAAGCGCCGATTGGTTGTGACACCCGATTGGTCGTGTCCCTCGCTGACGCTTCGGGTTAATGTTTGGGTGCCACTGGCTTCGCCAGTGCTTGGATTGGTAGGGCATGCTGTGCATGCGAGAACTAAAAGTAGCCCTAGGAAGCTTTTCACTCAATTGGCTGCTACCGCCCATAGTCGTTCGGCATGTGCGCCCGCGCCAACGTGAAGTGCCGATTGATTGTGGTACCTATTTTGTAGTGTCCCTCACTCACGTTTCGGGTTAGTTGCTGTAAGGCTACTCAACCAGTTGCGTCGTTTGATGCAAGAACGTGTTACGCTTCGCACTTATTACTGCCACTGACCTACGGAAGCTAGTCTCCTTCACCATCCCCATCGGCACCGCTGAGGATATACGCCATCAGATCGAGAATCTCTTCGCGCGTCAACGTGGTGAGCAAACCTTGCGGCATCATCGACACCTGCGACGAAACCGTCTCTTCGATCTCGGTCCGCCCAAGGGTTGTACTTTGGTCGGGCGCCAATGGGTTGGTCACAATCGTGACCGTCTTCTCGTCCTGAGCCACGATCAAACCAGCGAACTGCTTACCATCGTCGGTGAAGAACATGTGAGTGCGATACTCGTCGGCAATACTGGCCGATGGATTCAAAATCGCTTCCATCAGAGCCTCGCGCGGTTTCTCGAGCTTGAGCAGTCGAGCCGCCACGTCACTCATCGGCGGGCCGATCTTCAGCTCGCCAGCGGCCTGTTTGCTTGCGGTGCCGCTGCTGTGACAAGACGCACACGAAGCCGCCTTAAACAACTCGCGACCATTCTCTAGCGAACGACCCTCAGCGAGCTTCGACAGACTGCCAACGAGATCTTCTCGCACCCAATTCCGTACGAACGGGCGAGTCACCGGGGCGTTTTTCTTTTGTTCGGCCAGCTGCTTCTCGGCAACTTTCTGCCGCTCCGCTCGAAGCTCCTTCTCCTCAGCCGAATCGTGGAAGCCGATCCAGTTCAGCCCCAAATACTTCTCCTTCGCCGGGGCATTTCGGGCCGCTTCGTCGTCGAGCACCGCCACCACATACAGGTCGTTCACCCCGCCGGGATCACGCACTCGCACCATCTGATATCGATAGCCGACCGACGGCTGGAGTTTCACTTCGGCCAGCAGTGGACCGTCAGGCCCGTTCTGTCGCAACTGCAAACGGCCACCCACATCGCGGAGAGCGCCCGCGCGGAAAGACAACGCCTCGATACCTTGCAGGCGAATCTCCGAGAAGCTGACATAGTCGCCGTGGGCGAAACGGCCGACGATCGTTCCTTCTCCTTCAAACTCATCGACGATCTCGGTGCCGCGACGGGTATCGAAGAAGGCGGCCTTTTTCTTGCGGGAGTGGAGCAGGTGGATCGCCTCGCCGGTCAGCGGCGGAACGCCTTCGGCCCCGTTGTCGGTGTAGCTCGCCTTGATCACATAGACGCCGGCATCAGCTCGCATATCCGGAAAGTTGATGGCCCGAAACGCACCGCTCAGCCCTGGCATGGGGGCACTGCTGGCCGAGTGGGCCAAGGACAACACCCAATCGACCATCTGCCGCGTCTCGTCGAGCGTATGTTGTGGGTGAGGCGGCATCGGCTTGGCTCCCCATACACCCACACCACCTGTGATGATTTTGTTCGCCAGTCGCTCACGGGCCGACTCGTCGTCCTTATACTTCTGCGCGACTTGCTCATAGGGTGGACCCGCCGACGCATTGCGGGCCGTGTGACAAGCGAAACAGGTTGTACGACGCATCATCGCCAAGCCAGGTTCCATGGTGGCGTCGTCATTGAGCTCCTGCTGACCGAGCGTGTCGAGGTTGGTCGAACGGCGCCGCTGCTGATACTTAGTCCGCACCACGATCCGCGAATCGTCGATTTCCCTCGCAGCGGTGGACCCATCCTCGGCGTCTTCGGCCTCGGCCGTGAAGCTGATCGGCTCCTTCCAATCGAAGAAGCTGCCGTGCGGGGGATCGAGAATTCGTACCACCGGTGGAGTATTGCCGACACGAATTTCGATGTTCGCGCGACTGGTCTCACCCGCCAGGTCGCTCACGGTGAGCTCCGCGTCGTACACGCCGGGTCGCTCTAAAGTGACCTCTGTCTTGGGGTTACGCGAATAAATGCCTTCGCCAATTTCGCTCGCTGGAGAGCCATTTTCACCGCGCCGCCGCAGCCGCCAGACGTATTTGAGCTGCTCCGCCCCGTTCGCATCGGCCCCGTCTGCATCATCGATGTCTTTATCGCTGGAGTTGGTGCCGTCGAGCTGGACGGTGAGCGGGTGCCGGCCAGCCGTCTTGTCAGCCTGGGCGATCGCGACGGGGGCTCGATTTCCGCGGCGGTAGACGAGCCGCACAATTTGCGAGTCGGTGTTGCCACTCCAACGATCCCCGTACTCGATCATGTAGAGCGTGCCGTCGCGGCGGAACTTCATGTCGATCGGCTTGCGAAAGATCATGTGCCCCAAGAAAGGTTCAATCCGATCGATGTCGCCGTTCTCGTCGAGCACGACCTGCTTGATCCAGTTGCGTGTCCAATCGAAGATCAAGAGCCGGCCGTCGAGCACCTTAGGCAGCTTGAGTGGTGAGTCGAGCTTGTCGTCGTAGTGGTAGATGGGCCCCGCCATGGCGGCTCGTCCGCCGCTCCCCAGTTCGGGAAATACTTTCGACTCAAAGGTCGGGTACCAAACGAAGGCCGATCGCGGCCGGGGGAGAATGCGGGCCCCCGTATTATTGCGAGACGTATTGAGCGGCTTGTCTTCTTTGAACCAGATGCCTGGCTGTTTCTTTTCAAAGTCCCACCAGCGATACGCTTCGTTCGGTCCGGTGAACATCGGCCAGCCATAGTTGCCGGCGGTTCGAGCCTGGTTCACTTCGTCGTAACCGTTGGGGCCAAGTTGGAAGTCGAGGCGAATGTTCGGTCCCACATCGCCCCAGTAAACCCAGTTCGTCTTCGGATCGACGAACAGCCGAAAGGCGTTTCGCACGCCCATCGTGTAGATCTCGCGGCGACCTTGTTTGCCTTCGGGGAATAGGTTGCCCGGCGGAACGGTATAGCTCCCGTCTTCCTCGGGACGAATGCGTAGCACGCTGCCGCGGAGGTCCATGGTATTGCCGGAACTTCGCAGGGCATCGTTGAAATATTCACCGTCGCGCTGATCGACGGGAAGTTGCGGAATCGGAAAACAGTTGTCACCCGTACCGGCGTAGAGCAGGCCATCGGCCGCCATGAACAGACCGCCGCCCATGTGGATAGCGGTCTTCGGATCGATTCGCCACTCGAGCACCACGATCTCGGAGTCAAGATCGAGTCGGCCGTCGGCAAGTGTGAACCGGGAGATTCGCAGATGGTCTCGCTTCTCGCGCGGACAGAATAGGACGTACAGCCGGTGATTGTTGACGAAGTCGTTATCGAGCGCGAGGCCCATACAACCGACTTCGCGATACTGCTCGCTCGGCACGGTACCAATAACACGAACCTTGCCCGTGGCGGGATCGAAGTGCTTGATCTTGCCGCCGATTTCATTGAAATAAATCTGCCCATCGTCGAGCACACAAATCTGCATCGGGTCGTGCAGCCCGCGCGCCAAGATTTGCTTTTCGTATCGCTGCGGATCGAAGCGATCGTCTGCAGCGGCGGCGACGACCGACAGCGGTCCCGCCACAAGAGCGACGAACAGACAGACCAACCATCGACTCAACGGCAATGCGGTCACCAACGAAGAACGCAGCAAGAAACGAGCGAAAGACGAACGCGCAAGCGACATACGGTGCAAACTCCCACGGTGCAAAATCTTTGCCACCATTGTAGCCGCTTTTGGGCACCTGAATGAGGTGGCCGAAGCCGGGCAAAGTGGCCGGTTTTTGCATCTGAATCACGTCCGCCCGGCGCAATCGTACGCTAGCGCAACTCGCTTTAGCTCGATTCGGAAGCCTCAGCGCCCGTCGAGCTGGCGTTCTCCTCCGGCGGATCAACCAAGGCCATGACCGTGTCGCCGGGGCCCGGTTTAAGGGGAGCATCGGCCGTAGAAATCGACAGTTGCCCGGCACCGTCGATGGCGAACATCAGAATCGCCTCGTCCCCATACTGTTCGCGGAATTTTGGCCAGGCGAATTCCTCGCTCAATCGCGTCGCCTTCATGACGGCCCCCTCTTCAAACCGCTTGTCGAGCACCTCGTGCGTTAGCTCTTCGTTGAATAGCGTGCGGCCGAACATTAGCTCTTCGGCCACTTCCTTGCGATCGCTCTTCGCCTGATGTTTGGCCAAACGATAGGTCTCGGCCCGACCAAACAGCTCGTGAAAATGTTCCGCCGCAAGCGAGTTGATTTCATCATTGGAAGTGAGCGCCATGAAGCGGCCGATGCCACCTAGGTCGAGCTCTTCGGTCGTCGTCTCCGATAACACATTGGCGTACATCGTCGTCAGCCCTTCCATCCGCGCGGTACGAATGTTGTCGGGATTCGTGTCGACCAGCTGCACCGCAATGTCTTGCCCGACCAAAGCGTGGGCAATCGCGCGGGCGGCCGGGTGAGCGCCGGCCATCAACACGCCTTGGGGATTTGGCACGCTCAGGCCCAACTTCCTGGCCACGATGCCAGACGTTAGCCCGTAAACGATGACCGTGCCCGCGATGACGAGAAACGTCGCGGCCACGAACTGTTGTCCGAGGGCATCGCTGCCGTGTTCTCCACCCGCCCCGTGATCCCCGCCAGCCAGATGCAGCGCGAACACCGAGGCGACCGCTGCCGCCACGATTCCCCGCGGAGCCAGCCAGGCAAGAAACGCTCGTTCCGGATTGGTGAGCCCGGTGCCCATGGTGCCCAAGAAGACCGACACCGGACGGACCAGCACGATCAACACAACGACGAACAGCGGACCGCGCCAGCTGAGCGTGGTGATGTGCTCGAACTCGAGCCGTGCAGTGAGCACGATGAACAGGGTCGAGATCAGTAGCACCGTGAGATTCTCTTTGAATCGGAGGATGTGCTTGACCGTGACCCGTTTTTGATTCGCCAGTATGAGCCCCATCACGGTCACGGTGACTAGGCCGGACTCGTGATGCAGCACGTTGGAGGCGGCAAAGGAACCAAGCACCGCCATTAGGGCCATCGGACTCTGCAGGTGATCCGGCACGGCATGCCGCCGCAGTACGAACAACAGGCTATAGGCGACGCCAGCCCCAATGCCGAGACCGATCAAGAGCGTCACGAACAGTCCCTTGGCCCCAATCTGCCACGCGCTACCCATGTCGGTCGCATGCGAGGCGAGCAGGGCTTCGTAAACGAGCACCGCGAGGACCGCACCGATCGGATCGATCACCACGCCTTCCCAGCGGGCGATCGGTCCCACGCGACCGAGCGGACGAATGTGCCGGAGCAGGGGACCAATCACCGTCGGACCCGTTACGGTCAATAACGCGCCGAGCAGCAGCGACATCTTCCAGTCGAAATCGAGCACGTACCGCGCACTGGCGGCGATCAGCGCCCAGGCAATGACGACGCCGAGCGTCAGCAAACTGCCGAGCGGCCAACCAATCTCACGCAGGTCGGCCAGCCGCAGATTCATGCTCCCTTCGAATAGAATCACGGCCACCGCCAGCGACACGCAGGGGAGCAGCACCTTGGGGAACAAAGCGTCGGGTTGGATCCAGCCGGTGACCGGACCGACCAACACGCCAAGCGTCATGAGAACCAGAATCGACGGCAAACGAATTCGCCAGGCGAGCCACTGCCCACCGACACCCAGCACAAACACGGCAGCCAGGGCGACAAGAATTTGTTCCGGTTCAGCCACGCGGGCGTACCTCAGTCAGCAGGATGAAATGGAAAATGCCCCACGGTCGCTCGCGCACAAGCGGGCCGCAACCTGCTAGAGATTCTCAAGAACGGTGAGAAAAAGACAAGCCCAAAGAAGCGACTAAAGCAGCCGGCCTCCTCGCCGACTTACTTTTTTTCCTGCCACTTAAGGATACGGATGCCGGTAGGAGCCCCTTCGCCGTAGAGATCGTCGATCTCGTCCACGATGATCTCGCGATTGAAGATCCTGAGTTCATCGACCAAGCCATCGAAGCGATACTTGACGTCATCGTAGCTTTGCCCCACCTCACTGGCGGTACCCCAGCCGGTAGATGTGTCTCTCGTTCCGGAAATCGTTTGTTCGACGTTGTCGACGTAGATTTTTTGATTGGTTCCGTCCCAGATAACCACGACGTGATACCAGGCACCATCGGCAATCACGTCGTCAGCCGTGTAGGCTATTGCGTCTTGGGCGTTACCGGATTCGTGCCAGTAATAGAAGCACAAGGATCCGTTCTTGTCGACGGAGATAAGCCAGTCACCAATCTCGTCGCCGTGGGTCGAACGCACGACACCTGCGCCGTAATCCTTTTCGTAGCCCGTACGGTCGGTCGACTTGATCCAAGTCGAGACACTGAACGAACCGCTACCGACACCCGGATCAGGAATCGTGATCGAATTGGACGCCGAAAACTCGACTGCTCCGTCGACGCGACCACCCGATGGCTGCCAGGTGGGCGAAGAAACGAGTGTACCGTCGCTTTCGTTGCCCGAGGCATCGTCGGCCGTGGTTCCGCTTGACTCGTCGAACTTGTAGTGGGCCATCAGCCCGTAGACGCTGCTGATGTAATCGGCCGGCAGGGCGACGTCGTTGAAACGGACGTCGTCAATGACACCGTCGAAGGCGTCGCCATTGTCGTGACCACCGATATAGAGCGAGCGGGTGTCGGTGCCGAGCGACGTGCTATGGCTGTGCGTGGTGGAATGATCCTGCACGCCGTTGACGTAGACCTTCACTTCCGTGCCATCCCACGTGGCCGCCACATGGTACCAGCGATCGACGTCCAAGACCGTATCGCCGGAGTAGTTGCCTGAGGGCCCGTCATTGCCGTCGAGGATGACCGAGGCCTTACCATCGACGATGGCGAGCGAGTAATTCACCGGGTTGGTCGTTCCCTTGCGAAGGATCGTGTCGACATCATCGGAAGCACCAAAAGCGTGGGCCCGCACCCAAGCCATGATGGTGAATTCGTCGGTCACTTGTAGCGAGGAGTCGTTGGGAATGGAGACGTAATCGAACGAACCGTCGAGCTCCACGGCGGTGGAACCATCGGGCACGGGCGAGTAGCTACGAGTTGCAAAAGTGGGGCCGTATAGCGTGCCATCGTTTTCTTCGCCAGAGGCATCGTCGGCCGTGGTGCCGGTCGTTTCGTCCAGCTTCCAGTGACCGATCAGACCAAAGCGTTTTTCGAAGCAGCCGATATCGTACCCACCATCGGCCGGGCGGGAAGCACCGTCGAAGTCGTCGCTAGGGGCACCGCTACTGGTTCCGGCGTCGATTGCCGGGGAGGAGAAGTTCAGACGGAAATTGCTGGCACTGATGAAGTTCGGATCGACGAAGATTTCACCCGTACTCGCAGATCCATTCTTGATATGGCCAGAGGCATTATTGTAAAAGAGATTATACGTATGAATAAAACTCTTGCCGGCGTCCTCGATTCCTTCCTTTCCGCTGCCACTGATGATTGTGTTGGTGAGAACAAGATCGCCATCTTCCTGCAGAATTCCCTCTTCCGCATTGTTCACGATCGTGCAGTTGGTGACCGTGATTATGTAATCATCCTTAGCCTTATGATTGATGCCTGATTTGGCATTATCGCGAATCAGGCAGTTTATGAGCGTAACTTCCGATTTCTCTTCAAGCTTGATTCCAATGTTGGAGTCGTAGACTTCGCAATTCGTCAGCTTGATACCAACACTGTCTTTAATTTTGACAACATCTTTGCCGCTGGCCGTGAATTTGATGCCAATAAACTCTAGATAGTCGTCCTTATCGAGCTTGATCGCCTCGGTGTATTTGGAATCCTTGGTGTCATATCCCCGGAGAATAACGTCACCGGCGTCGCCGGTCTGCGAACCATCGGTGTCGGCGATGAACTGAATCGGATTGCCGCTTGATCCATCCACGCTTGGCTCCACTTTTTCGTTGTAGGTTCCGGCTCCAAAGTAGACGATGTCGCCGGCAGATGTGTTATCGGCCGCGTGATCAAACGTCGCCCAGGCACTGCCGGCCGAGGTACCCGAGTTACTGTCGTTACCCGTAGTGCGAACGTAGTAGGTGGCGGCCATCGTCTTGGCAGCCGCAAACGACATCAACAACAGCGTTAGAATACCTGCTCCCAAGTTGGAGAAGGGAAGCCCGTAGCCGAAGATGCCCGCGGTCCGCGTATCCAACCCGGCGGCCAGCAGCTCCGTGGTGAATGTGCCCAGCACCAAGGCGACAAGCAGAACGAGTTTCACACCACCGGCGCGAGTCGGCGTCGAACGCTTTTGGGAGCGACGCTTCGTGGCCGTTGTTAAACGTGACCGAGTGGTCGTAAGTCGTGTCGTGGTGGTTGATTTTCGCATGGTTGCTTCGCCTGAAATCGGGCTCGCTACGGACAGAGTTTCCCTACCTAAAACCTAGCTTGCTCAGCCGGGAGAAGGCCGCTCAAAGCCAGCAGAAAGGTGCCGCTTTCCCGCTGCCGAGGACGAATCGCCGCGGTCAGGCTGTAGCGATTAGCGCGGTCGACCGACCGCAAATCAGGCGCATTCGGAATGACCGATCGCCCCCCCTCATTAGGGCCCTCAGAATCCGTCTCTTTCGGCAGATAGCACCGCCTGCTGCGGGTCGATAAGTCCTTAGCCGATCGTCACTTCGCGTTCCCCTTCGGAAACTGTCTCCCCCATGTTCCGACGCCCTTCGTCCAAGACCGCCGCCCCCGAATTGGCGATCAATAGCCAGGCCAGCCGCAGCCAGGCAACCAACAGCGCGCCAACTTACGACGCCGTGCCCTATCCAAAGAAGTCGCACCCCGGCGCCCACATCCGCCGCGCCGAAACATTGGCTACGCTCTTCGATCTTAAGCCAACGCCGATCACCGGCTGCCGAGTTTTGGAACTCGGTTGTGCGGCCGGCTGGAACTTAGTTCCTCAAGCGTTCGAGTTCACCGATAGTCAGTTCATTGGTGTCGATGCGTCGGCCACGCAAATCGCCGCGGGTAGGGAACTCGTCGAGTCGCTCTCGCTCACCAATATCGAATTGCGACAGGCCGACCTGCGTCAGATTGACGAGAGCTGGGGAAAGTTCGATTACATCCTCTGCCACGGGGTCTACTCTTGGGTTCCGCCAGAAGTGCAACACGAGATCATGCGAATCTCGAAGGAAAACTTGGCTCCCGACGGAGTCGCGCACATTTCCTACAACGTACTTCCAGGCTGGCATTTCCGCGGTATCGTTCGCGACATGATGCTCTACCACACGGCCCAGTTCGACGACCCGGAGGAGAAACTTTCGCAGGCCCGTGCCGTGCTCGACTTCATGGCAGAAAACTGCTTACAAGATACGCCCTATAGCAACATGTTATCGCGCGAACTCGAACTCGCTCGCGAAGCGGAAGATGGCTACCTTTTCCACGATCATTTGGAAACCGAAAACAATCCAATCTATTTTCACGAGTTTTGTCGGCGGGCGGACAAGCAGGGCCTGCAATACTTGGCCGATATTTGTTTTGCCGACATGTTGCCGCAACATCTCCCCGAAGCGGCCCGCAAGACGCTCGCGAATGCTCCCCTAATCAAGCAGGAGCAGTACATGGACTTCTTGCGCAACAACACGTTTCGCCAGTCGTTGTTGTGCCACGCTTCGCTGCCGATCAATCGTGCCCTCAGCCCGGCGGTGCTGGATCGCTTCCACCTGTCGTTCAATTATCATCAGAAACCGGAATCGGCTACGTTTGTTCTCGATGACGACTCGAATGGCCGAGTCGAGATTCGTGGACGTTCGATCGAAACCGACTCGCCCGCTGGCAAAGTGGCCTTGGCCACACTGATCGACGCCTGGCCGCGAGCGATCACTCTCGAGCAGCTACAGCGGCAGACCGAGAGAAAGCTGGTCGAGTTGGGACTCATCTCTCAAGCGGAGAGCGAGCAACTGCCCGGTGCCTTGGCCCATTGCATGATGCAAGCACTCGCGAACGGAATGTTGGAAATCTTCGCCCACCCGCCGGCCTTTGCGGATAGCAACGTCGATCACCCGATGGTGAGCCGCTTGGTGCGTGAGCAGGCGAAGCTGTCTCCCAATGTGACGACTCCCCATCACCGCAATGTGCAGTTGGACGAAGGCTCGCGCCTATTGATACAACAACTCGACGGAAGACAATCACGCCAAGAAATCGCGGAAACTCTCTCCGCAGATGCCGAATTCCAAGAAGCGCTCCCCGCTACTGCCCGTACGAAGAGCAAGCCACTCTTTCCAGCAGGCGTGATTGGAAATATGACCACGACCACCGAAATCGCGCTGCCGGTCGCGCAGCTCGACCGGGCAATTGATTCGCTGGCGAAATCGGGCTTGTTGGTGACTGAGTAGCGGGGCTACCGACCGCATACCAGAAACATTTGGTGCTTCGATATTGGACAGGATAAGACGGGATTAATCTCGGGTGCCACTGGCTCTGCCAGTGCTGATCCTTCCGCAACTCATCGGCGCAACAATAGCTCGACAGCCGGCTCGACCGAAAGTCTCAAGTCTTCCCACGATCTGGGCACCGCGCGGTCACGCGAGCTTGCAGCAGAGCGTCACTTCGCGAGAATGGGGCTAGACCGCGCGTTTTTGGGCGAACATGAGGCTCCCAATCGACAGTTTGGGAAGCTCGACGTTCGTCCCTTTAATGACAGATCAGGGCAGCATTATGGAAAACAAGCCAGACACCGACTTCAATCCGTACGCAACCCCCGAATACGAAGAACCCAGTCTCAAGCCAATGGCTCCGGTCGAAATGGCCAAGCCAAAACCGTGCCCTTCATGCGGTGGCGAAAACGCGACGCCCGTTCCCTACAGCGCGTGGTACGGCCGTCGAGCCCCCAAAGCAATCCAGGAACTCCGCTGCGACAATTGCGGATGCGAGTTTGACGGCGAAACAGGCAAAGCCTATCCCGCGCGCAAGAACCCGGTCGTGTGGTTCGTTATCGCACTGTTTCTGTTCTTAGCTTACGTGGCGTTTCTCGTGGCCGTTCAGTAGCCACTTCGTAGTTACCAACGGCTACCTAGGCAATCTGCCCCGCGCCTTGGTATTTAGCATCACCAAGACCAAGGATCGGAATGAAGATAAAGCCTAAGAGAATAATACCAACCGCAAAACCTGTTCCTTTGCCAAAGCACTTAGCAAGATCAATGCATAGGATGATCCAGATCACTATGTTGACAAACGGAACGATGCACAAGAAGAGCCACCACCATGGCTTTCCTACGATTGCGAGGAACACGATGAAGTTATAAATCGGCACGATACTGGCCCAACCTGGTTGACCAGCTTTCACAAACATCTTCCACTGTCCCACGATCATTAAGACGATGAGAGCCAGATATAAAACGACAAAAATCACGCCTGCGATTTCCATTTAATCGCTCCTTAGAGAGGGACCGCGGTAGATGAACTGAGTTCTACTGATCGCCGCGATTGGCGAACAGAATGGCAGTCCGCGGCACAAGAATTCTGACGACTCCCTGCCCGCATCCCGCCATTGCGTGCCAGTATAGTTAGGCCCCCCTAAAAATGTCCAGGACAAAAAAAGAAAATCGCTGGACATGACGTTCGTAGCGCGCAGCGGATTCCACACGATGAGATAGAACTGCCGCTTGGCATGTTCTTTGTTGCGCGGCGGTCTGCCGACTGTCTCACTTGGGCGACCGAACGTCTCAAGTCGTCGCGTAGGCTGGATGACACCGCGCGGTCTCATGCGTGGGCAGGTCTGGAGACCAGGCCCACAACACTGAAACGTCACACGAGAAGCCGCTTACACGTCCAAATTCTGGACTTCGAGGGCGTGCTGCTCAATGTATTCGCGTCGCGGTTCGACCTTGTCGCCCATCAACACGCGGAACAGGTCATCGGCGGCGGAGACGTCGTCCATGGTGATCTTCAGCAGCGTGCGATTCTCCGGGTCGAGCGTCGTCTCGCGAAGCTCTTCCGCGTTCATTTCACCCAGGCCCTTAAAGCGGGTGATTTGCAGACCACGTTCCCCGGCGGCCCGCACCGCGGTGACCAGACCACGGAGATCTTCCAAGCCGATCTCGGTCTCGCCACGGCGGAGCATGTAGCGAGCTTCTTCGTCACCCGTTCGTTCTTCCGGCAGGAGGGTGCTGATCTCAAAGCCCATCTCGCGAAGGTCCTTGAGGGCCGTATTGATCGAGCGGACTTCGTTGAGTTCTACAATGTGCAGCTGGTTGTTGAGCGCCGCAGCGTCTCCGTTGGTTTCCGCGTCGGCACCTGGCTCGTCGGCCATGGTCAACTCGCCACCGGTCGCTTCTTCCTGCTCTTGGATGAAGGTGTTCAATTCCGCTCGGGTCGAGAACCAGTGTTCTTGAGAACCCAAGAAGACGTGGAAGACCGGCAGCTTAGCCGTTTCCGGATCCTGGCGAAGGGCATGGGCTCGTAGGCTAATGCCGCGGCGTTCGAGCGCGGTGAGCGGGTCTTCCAGGGCCGCCAACGTGCGGCAAAGCTTGACCATATCTTCGCCTTCGATGATCCGTCCGTCGCGCGGATCGAAGGTCGAATCGCCGAGACCTTGGTCGAGCAACTGGGCCTTCATTTCCTCTTCGGTCTGCACGTAGTGGCGTTTCTTTTTTTGCACCACACGGAACAGCGGCGGCTGGGCCACGTAGACCTTGCCTTCGGAAACGAGCTCGTACATCTGACGATAGAAGAACGTGAGCAATAGTGTGCGAATGTGCGAACCGTCGACGTCGGCATCGGTCATGATCACGATCTTGTCGTAACGCCGGCGGGCCAGGTCTTGGTCTTCGCCAATGCCGATTCCGACCGCGGAGATCATGCTGCGGACTTCTTCGTTGGCCAGCACTTTGGCCTCTCGCGACTTGTAGGCGTTGATAATCTTACCTCGCAGCGGCAAGATCGCCTGATACTCTCGCAGCCGGCCACCTTCGGCACTTCCACCGGCCGAGTCACCTTCCACCAGGTACAGCTCGCACTTGTCGACTTCACGGCTGGAGCAATCTCGCAGCTTGCCGGGCAGGCCGCCGCTACTCATGGCTCCCTTGCGTTCGCGGATGAGCTCCTTTTGCTTGCGAGCCGCCACGCGGGCTTCGGCCGCGAGCAAGCCCTTGGAGACAATTGTCTTGGCGATGCCGGGGTTTTCTTCCAGGTAGTTGGCGAGGAACTTGTTGACCGCGGAACTGACGATGCCTTCGACTTCGCCGTTACCGAGTTTGGTCTTGGTCTGTCCTTCGAATTGCGGTTCCGGCACACGCAAGGAAAGCACGGCGGTCAGCCCTTCGCGGAAGTCGTCACCGCTGGGCATCAGATCCTTGAACTGGTTTTGGGCCTTGCCGACTCGCGTTAGACAGCGGGTCAGGGCACTTCGAAAACCAGAGAGATGCGTACCACCTTCGGTCGTGCAGATGTTGTTGACGTAGGTGTGGACGTTCTCGGTGTATTCGGTCGAATACTGCAGAGCGATCTCCATCGTCACGTGGTCTTGCGCCGCCTCCAGATAGATCACATCCTTGTGAGCGGGTTCGGTCGTGCGATTGAGGTACTCGACGAATTCCTCGATGCCCCGTTCGTACTGGAATGTGTGCTCGTCACCGCTACGTTTATCCGTGAATACAATCTTGATGCCGCGATTCAGGAACGCCAGCTCTTGCAGTCGCTTTTGCAGCGTGCTCTGCGAAAACTTCGTGGTCGGGAAGATCTGCGGATCGGGCTTGAAGGTCGTCTTGGTGCCGACATGCTTGGTGCTACCGACGCGGCGGAGTTCGCTGGTCGGAACGCCACGTTCGTACTCTTGCTGATAGGCATGCCCGTCGCGGCGAACTTCGACTTCGCACCACTCGGAGAGGAAGTTAACCACCGTGACACCGACACCATGCAGACCACCGGAGGTCTGGTAGGCACCCTTGGAGAACTTGCCGCCGAACTTGAGCACGGTCATCACACCTTCTACGGTGGAGACCTCGCGACCCATTTCTTCGCTCAGTTGATCGTGCTTGTCGACCGGAATCCCGCGACCGTCATCCTCAACGGTGATCGATTCGTCTTCGTTGATCGAAACGCTGATCTGCGTGGCAAAATCGGCCATCGCTTCGTCAATCGAGTTATCGACCACTTCGTAGACGAGGTGATGCAGGCCGCGCGTCGTCGTGTCGGCGATGTACATACTCGGCCGCTCACGCACGTGCTCCAAATCGCTCAGACGCTCGAGATCCTCCGGATTGTAATCGGCATTGGCGGCGGGGCGATTCTGATTCGGTTCTGTCGACATATTCGCTTTCTCGTTGCTATGGTTGTCCGCCCAAATTAATGGCAGGGCGGGCCTCTTCTATTTGTTCTCTCGTGTTAGCCTTCGATTATTCAGCCTGTCCCGGCCAATCCTTCCGCTGCTAACCCTCCACCGGACCGACGCGAAATCGCAGGTCGCGAATCTCGTCATGCCCGAGGGCCTCTCGAATTTTCTCGAGCAGTTCGCTTTTCTCAAAGGTCAACTCTTGTACCAAGGCCGAATGGGCCACGGTGACTTCCATCACTCCGCGTCGAATCGGACCGGGCCGCGTCATGCCGGCCAAATCCTCTCCCACCGCATCTTGCCAGGCGGCGTTGCGACCCTGGCTTTCGAGCTTTCGCCCCACACCACGGCGGCTGAGCAATTCGGAAACCAAGTCTCCAATCGCCTGAGGGCCGCGCGGTTTATTCGATTCGCGTTTCGGCAAATTGCGTTTCTTCCCAGCCTGGGTTTCTTTCCCTAACTTGGGAGCTCTCTTCTCTTTCTAAAGCGATTCTGGCGTTATCGATCCCGACTCATCGGCATGATCACATAGGCATAACCGTCGTCGGTGCTGGTCACGACGGCACTTTCCGAATCCTTGATCTCCAACTTGAACGTCTTCTCGGCGTCGAGCACCTTGAGGAAATCGCCCATGTAACGGGGATCGAGCACGGTGGTAATCGGTTCCGCGTCGAAGGAGATCGGCAGTTCAATACGCGACTGCCCCACCTCGGCGGTCTTGGCGGCCAGCACGGCACTTCCGTTACCAAAGGTGAAGTCGATGCCGCGGCTCTCTTGGCTGACCACCACGGCCGCCTGACGAACGGCCGAGAAAAAGGCACCCACGGAGATATCGATCGACTGGAACTCGTTCCGTTTGGGGAAGACTTCTCGCCATTTCGGAAATCGACCTTCGACCAGGCGAGAGAAGACCGTGACCCGCTGGCTCTGAATCAAAATGCTATTGGGCTGCACCGCGATCTGAATCTCGGCATCGGCATCGCTGAGCGCCCGCTCGATCAGCGTGAGTGCCTTGGTCGGCACGATCGTGGTTTGATCGCCCGTGGCATGCTCGCCCACCGACTGGGCAGGGCCTTCCATGCGGGCCAAGCGTCGGCCGTCGGTACCCACCGCGGTCAACTTGTCTTTTTCCAGCTCGAACAACACCCCGCCGAGGGCATAACGGCTGCTCTCGGTATCGGTGGCGAAAGCCGTGCGGCGAATGACTTCCTTAAGGAAGCGAGCCGGCAACTCGTGATACGACGATTCGGTAAACGAGGCGACCGACGGATACTCGTCCGGGTTGGCACCTGCCAGATTGAACTCGCTGCGATCACCTCGCACGATCGTGCCTTGCGGGTCGGCTTCGAGCGCGAGCGTTTCATCGGGCGACTCTCGCAAGATCGGCATAAAGCGGCTGAGCGGGAGCAGGGCACTGCCTGGCACCTCGACATCGACGCCCGGCACGACAATGCGAATCCCAATTTCCAGATCGGTCGCCATCAAGGTGGCCGTGTCTTGGGTCACTTCGAGTTTAACGTTTTGCAGGACCGGCTTGGGGCTACGCTGCGGAACCACACTGGCCGCGGTTTGCAGGGCCTCCAGTAATTTTGCACGATCGCATTTGACCTTCATCAGAGTTTCCTTCCCGTTGATCTTCCTAGTGAAGCTCTTTTCTTAATTCAATAAATAAATTTAGTAGTCGTAGAAGAAGGGGACGCTTTTGGTGACGAGTGGTCGACGCCGCCATCACGATTCGCTCTCAAAAACACGGGTGAATCGCGTTTCTCGAAGCACCCACGAGCGGTTGAAATCATGTTCGTTTCACGTCGGTCGTTTGTCGCATCTCTGTCGGTGAATGTGCATGACGCGAAACAAAAAAATCGAAGCGACAAGTCGCCAATTTTTTAAATCAGTTATGCACACCAGCCGAACAACTTCTCCACGGGTGTTTGTAATGTTTTTGTTTGGGTAACGTTTCTTAGTCTTTCAGCAGCCTAGCGATTTCGGCGACGGCCTTCTGCGTGGCAGTGTCGGACTGCAAAAGTTCGAGCGCCTTTTGATGGTTGTAAAGCACGGTGGTGTGATCGCGGCCGCCGAGGAACTTGCCGATCTGTCCGAAACTCTTTTGGCAATACTCGCGGGCGAAATAAACGACGATCCGCCGAGCCGTGGCGATGTTTCGTCGCCGCGAGCTGCTCTTCAAATCGTCTACGGTAAGCGAAAAATGCTTCGCCACGGTGCGAGCGACGCGGTCGATACGAATCCGCCGGGTGCTTGTGGGGCGGGGAATAAATTGCCGAACGATGCTCGCCGAAAGTGGTTCTTGGCCCGGTTTTCTAGGCAAACGAGCAATCGCCAGCGGCAAGTCGGCGACCGCCGGATGATCGCCGGTAGCCAAATAGGTGATCGCTTCTTCGCTCAACTCGACCGGACCACTGCCATCAGCTCCGGTACAGCAAAGTTCCACGATCGCACGTCGTGCCGCTTCACCCGCGGGCGAAAGTGGAACGACCAAACCGGAAGCGAGTCGACTGACCAACTCCGGTAGAAATCCTTTAATCGATTCGCAAGGCGTACGCGTGGTAACAATCAACTGTCCGCCCTGATCGCCGGCATCTTTAGCAGTCAGTTCGTCGATCAATCCACACAACTCGCGTTGGATGGTGGTGTTCGTCGGCAGCTCGTGCAAGTCGTCGATGACGACGAGCGAAGCCGAGCGATATCGTTCACGAAGTTCCGCCAATCGACGCGGCTGCGTGCGAACGCGATTGAACTCGGCCGAAAACGAAGCGGCGTCGGTGAGCTTCACTTCGCCACTGCGTGAACCACTCGCGTCTTGCCAACGTCGCGCGAGTCCGCCGGCCAGCAGCGACTTACCAGAACCGGTTCCACCGCAAAGCACCAACGGGTTGTAAGCGTGATCGGGTGATCGCAACACCGCTTCAACCGAAGCGTGCGCAAGACGATTTTCCGGCCCGCCAATGAACGCTTGCAGGCGACTTTCGCTTCCCGCCTCGCGCGCAGAACCACGCACATGCGAACGTGATTTGTTCGGAAGTGGTATCGAGAAAACGCCGCTGACCACGTTGGCTCCGTCCAATTTCTGAACACGCACTCACAGGTGCGCAATGGCTCGAAAATAGGCTTACTGGGAAAGCCTGAATTATAGCGTTTTGTGGCCGCCTCGCGTAGCGGGGACGGCCGTTTTCGAGCCCTCAGAACGTTCGCGTAAGTCCTTGTAGATAGGTAGGATACGACTGGCCGCTTGGGCCATCTCCTGAGCCTGTGTGAGCCGGCCCAAGGAGAACCGCAAAGCGCTGTTAATTTGCCCCGGACGACAGCCCATTTCAGCCAGTACAGGGGACGGTTCGCTGGACCCACTTTCACAAGCACTACCGGTTGAACAGACCACGCCGGCGAGGTCCAAGGCCAGGAACAGAGCCTGGCGATCGAGCGGTTCGAAGGCCAAGCAGGAGACGTGCGGCAGCCGGTCTGCGTCTTGGCCAATCACGGTTACCTCGGGAGCGGCGGCCGTGATCTCGCCTTCAAAATCGTTTCGAAGTTGGGCCATTCGCTCTGTAGCCGTGGTGTCTTCCTCGGCCGCCTCGAGAGCCGCCAACATGCCGGCTGGCAGGGCCAGCGACTCGGTGCCAGGGCGAAGACCCTGTTGCTGTGGCCCGCCGAACAATAGCGGCGACAGCGGAATATCTTGCCTAAGTAGAACCGCCCCGATTCCCCGCGGACCATGAAACTTGTGGGCCGAGAGGGTCATCGCGCCGGCGCCCAAATCGCGAAAATCGACCGGGATCTTTCCAACCGCCTGCGAGGCGTCGGTGTGCAGTGGAATGCCGTGGGCGGTGCAAAGCGTGGCGATGTCGCGAATCGGCTGCAGTACGCCCGTCTCGTGATTGCCGAGCATCACGCTCACCAGGCGAATGGGAGGTCCGACCGTGAGTCCGTCAGCCCTATCGGTCAGCAGTTTCTCCAGGGCAGCGAGCTGAACTCGCCCCGCGCCATCGACCGGAATTCGTTCGATCTGGTGCCCAGCCTCGGCGAGAGCTTCGGCCGCCAACAGCACGCTTGGGTGTTCGATCGCGGAGACCAGGATCGTGGCGGGCTCATTTCCGGCGAGTCCTCGCAGCACGAGATTGTTCGCTTCCGTGGCTCCACTGGTGAAGATCAGCCGATCGGCCGCCGCGGTGCGATCGACCAGATGCAAGCCCAAAATAGCCCCGATTCGCTCTCGAATCTGCTCCAATTGGCTACGAGCCGCCCGCCCCAGCTGGTGCTGACTGGCCGGATTTCCCGGGAAATCACGCTCCGCGGCCGCCATCGCCTCGGCAACCGTAGGTGCCAGCGGGGTCGTCGCGTTGTGGTCCAAATTGATGGGAGATGCTGCCATTTCCCGCATTATACCGACGCTAGCAGTTCCATCCCACGCGCCGCGGAGAGAAGGGACTAAACGGTTCAAAACAGCCTTAACGATCCACGATTGGCGTTGCCCGTTTATCGAGGCGCTGGCTATGATTCGCCGCTCGATTTGGAGCCATCAGCCATTTGTTGGAGCCTTCAGCCACTTGGCCCAATTCCTACAGCCCCCACTCCCGCCATGCAGAAACTATTTGATTCGATCGCCTCGTTGTTTCGAGCCCTGATCATGCTGGCCATCCTCGGCGGCATTGGCTACTTCGTGATCGAACATACGCCGGCCCTGGAGGTCGCGCGGAAGAAGTTCAGCGAGTGGCAGAATCGTCCTGTGGAATACGACTGGGGCGGGGGAGCAGCCCCCGCATTTGGCGAAGGATCGCCTGCTGATGCAGCGACCGCTCCAGTTGATCCAACACAACCGGCGGTCGTGCAACAAGCGTCAAACGATCCCACAGCATCGATCCAGGCGGCCGGCTTTGAAACGCCCCTGGCGGGAAGCGGAGTGGGAACGGAAGCGAAAATTGACGACTACGTCGCGCTGGAACGCCGTCTTCGTCAAATGGGTGCCACCTACAGCCTGCTCGAATCTTGGGGCCAGAACGGCGATCACTTCCGCTTCCATTGCCGGGTTCCCATGCCTGGGGGAGGCGACACGCCCCAGCGGTTCGAGGCGGTCGGGTCGACACCGACCGAGGCGATGCAGAATGTAGTTGCCGAAGTCGACCGCTGGCGATCTTTCCGCGGAGCGGCTACCGAATAGCGGCTACAGGGACCGCTTGGTCGACCGACAGAACGTCCAAAAGGACTTGCCAAGATTTACCGCATCGGCTAACTCTGATCGTTAGTGGCCCTCTGACGGGCTCCCTGTCGTCCGCATTTCACGAACATCGATGTTCGCCATGCGATCATTATCTTCTCCAGCTGCCGTCCAATTGCGTAGCGTTTCGCACCGTTATCGCGGGCAATCGCCGTCGGAATCGGTGCATTCTGGAGGGCTTTCGTCCACCACACTTTCCGGCGGAAGCGGGTCAAAATTCCGCATGTTCACGGCTCGCGGTGGCGACGGGGCATCGACCGCGGGCGAATCGACGCGGCTGGCCCGGCTGGAAGCGGTGCTCTTTTTGGGCCGGGAACCGATGCCGAGCCGAAAACTGGCCCAGCTGGCGAATCTGACCGACGGGACCGAGGCCCGTACGCTGGTCCGCCGCTTGAACGAACAATACGACGCCCAGGGCAGAGCGTTTCGGGTCGAGGAAATCGCCCAAGGCTACCACATGCTGACCCGGCCGAAGTTCGCCCCCTGGCTGCGGCGGCTGACTGGGACCGACACGACGATTCGTTTTTCTCACCCAGCGCTGGAAACTCTAGCAGTTGTCGCGTATCGTCAACCGGTGTTGCGGGCTGAAATAGAAACGGTCCGCGGCGTGCAATGCGGCGAGATCTTGCGTCAGCTGATGGAACGTTCCATGGTGAAGATCGTGGGACGAGCCGACGAGTTGGGGCGGCCGATGCTGTACGGCACGACGAAGCAATTCTTGCAGACGTTTGGCTTGAAGCATCTGGACGACCTGCCGCGGGCTGAGTTGCTGCGGCGCGATGCGGACGAGCCGGATGCCGGCGATGAACCGGAACTCGAGAGCGAAACTGGCGAAGAGCAGGAGACGAGCGAGATGACACCCGATCAGGATACGGCCGTCGCGGACTACGATGACGAGTTGATCGACGACGATGTCTACGAGGACGATGATCTCGAGGACGACGACGAAGTTGACGAGGATGACGACCTCGAAGACGGGGAGTGGGAAGAGGTCAGCGACGACGACCTCGAAGAAGAAGAGGATAGCGATCTTGAGGACGACGATCTGGAAGACGACGACTCGTGGGGCGACGACGAGGACGACGACTGGGACGACGTCGAAGATGGCTATGAAGATGAGGAAGAGGACTAGAGAGCTGTCTCGAAAACAGCTCCGCTGGGGGTCCTATTCAACAGGAATCAGTTCTCCGCCCGCTGGCGTGATCATGGCCTTGAGCACCTCGGGTTGAATGCTCGACGCGTGGCTTCGTACGCTGCCATCGAAGAAAGCCGTGATGAATCCTGCGGCGGGGATCTTACCCAAGGCCTTGGCGGGATCGGTCGGATCGAACGGCACATCGGCCGGCTTGGTCCAGGGAACGGCTTTGTCAGGCCCCGTTTCCACGAGCATGATGGTCAGCGACATTCCGTCCTTGGCGATATCTCGGGGCGTCACTTTGCGACCGCCGTGGAAAGCAGCCTCTTCGCCGTCAAAGACCTGGATTCGCGTCTTTCCGCCCGGGTCGTCGCCAAAGATTTCTGGCATTTGTTTCAGGAGTGCCAGGTTGTGCTCGCTATCCCAGGGTTCATCCTGTTTGAATTGTTCATAGAGGGCCTGTTGCTCGATGAAGGGGAGGATCGCGACTCGCCAGCTTAGGAGCGGTTCGCCTTGGTCGTTCACGCTACCGGCAGCGGGAAAGGTGCCGTGCTGAGTTTCGTACGACAGCATCGCCATGCCGATCTGCCGCACTTCATTCATCCGCCGAGCGCTGTTGTATGCTGCTCCGCCTTCACACCCTGCGGTGAGGAAAGAGAATGCGATGACGAGGAGAAGTCCGAGTTGCGCTGACGAAAGTCGCATGATTTCACTCCCGTTTGGTCGTGTTTGGAAAAACCGAACCGTCGAGCTTAATCGACGGGAAACACTTCAACCGCTTCTTGGCCCGTTGGGGTGACCATGGCCTTGAGCACCTCGGGCGCGAGGTTCGCCGGCAGGTCTTTCACCCTATAGTCGAACGTTACCGCGAGAGCGCCTTCGGCGGGAAACTGGCCCAACGCTTTGGCAGGATCGTTCGGATCGAAAGCCACATCGGCTGGCTTCGTCCAAGGGACTGCTTTGTCGGGTGCCGTTTCCACGAGCAGGATTGTCCATTCCACGTCGTCGGTGGGAACGATTGTTTCGCGATTGACGTCGAACGGGGCCCCGTCGCCCACGAACACTTGGTAGCGGGTCGTCGTGCCACCTTCATAATTAAAGACCGCGGGCATGGCTTTGAGCAGCTTCAGATTGTGCTCGCTGTCCCAGGGCTCTTCCAATTTGAAGGAGTTGTAGAGTGCCTGGTGGCCCAAATAAGGCAGCATCGCCACCCGCCAGCTCAACAGCGGCTGGCCCTGCTCATTGACAATACTCGGAGGCGGATAGACGCCATGCTCCATCACGTATTGCATCATGGCTAGGCCGACGTTGCGCAGATCGTTCATACGCATCAGCTGTCTGGTCTTATCAAGCTCGGATTGCAGACCACAACCGCTCACCAAAATCGCCAGTCCGACTACTACCAGAAGTGCCCGATGTGGTTGCCGCTTGCCCATGCTGTTTCCCCTGTCGTTTGAAATGCCCGGAGTGTTCCTTGGATTCGCATTCTCTGCGAGCACCCGTCAGCCTACTGACTCACTCACGCCATGAACAGGCTCGAAGTGGAAGAGACGAGAGAGGAGCCCGAGTGATCACGGTACCACTGGGCACCGGCGGAGCCGGTGGCACCCTAGATTTCGCCCTTACATCGACACGTGATTTCTAGACAGGATCGCAGGATGGACAAGACGAGAACTCCTGCTGCATCTTGTTCATCCTGTCAAGAAATGAACTTGTTGTTGGCTGGTCTCCTGACCAGCCCACTAGCGAGACCTTCGGTCAATACTCCTGGGACGGTCGGGAGACCGTCCCATAACCCGACTGCCGCTGCAAATACTTCGCTAGTCCTTGAGCTGAAATAGCCGGCGGATGGCGTCCAGGAGCATCTGCGGAGTGCCCTCGCGCGATTCATCGCGCAAAGAAACGAGCGGCTGGTGCAGCAGCTTGTTGACCAACCGGTCGAAAGAGCGAGAGATCTCGTCCCGTGATTTTTCGTCCAGTTCGGGCAGCTTGTTGTAGAGCCGCTCCATTTCGTCCCGCTGAATGTCGGTGAAGTTCTCGCGAATCTGCCGAATCGTGGGACCGGTCATGCGGTGGTACCATTCGGTCATGAACCGCGAGGTCTCTTCGTTAACGATTCTTTCCGCCGAGGGCCATTCCTTCTCGCGGGCGGTGCGGTTGGCGTTGCAGGTCTCGGCCAGGTCGTCGATACAGTAGAGATAGACGCCCAGGAAATCGCCCACTGCCGGGTCAAAGTCGCGCGGCACTGCCAGGTCAAGAATTGCCAGCGGCTTCTGAAAACGCGACTCGGCAATTGGCCCAAATCGCTCCGGTGTCATGATCGGTTCGGTAGCCGCCGTGGTGGTCACGACCAAGTCCGCCTTGGCCAACTCCGCGTCGAGTTCGTCCCAGCTGGCCGTGCGACCGTCGTATTCTTCCGCCAACGCCGCCGCCTTCTTCGCATCGCGATTGATGACGGTAATTTGGCGAGCACCCTCATCGCGCAGGTAGCGGAGCGTCTCCTGGCCCATTTCGCCGGCCCCGATGACGAGCACCTGCTTGTCGTCGAACTGCTCGAAGATTCGTTGGGCGAAGTCGCAAACCGCGACACTGGGAATGCTGGTCCGTCGCTGGTTGATGCTGGTCTCGTTGGCCACACGACGAGCCACTCGCAGGGCAGCCTGGAACACGGCATGGATCATCGGCCCGGCGTTGCCGGCAATGGTCGCCCGTTCGTAAGCCTGTTTCACTTGCGAGAGAATTTGGGCCTCGCCAAGGACCATGCTGTCCAAACTGGCGGTCACCTGGAACAGGTGGCGGACTGCTTCTTCGCCGCTCTGGTGGCTCAGGTTCTCGAGCACCTCAGGCGATTCGATACCGTGGAACTCGGCCAAAAAGTCGATGATTTGCCGGTGCGAAGGGGCCAGCTCGGCCGCTTCCGATGCGGTGTAAACCTCGACGCGATTGCAGGTTGAAAGCACGACCGCCTCGCTTCCGGGGAAGCGATCTTTCAAATGCGACAAGGCATCTTCCACCTGACGGCCTTGAAAGGCGACCTGCTGGCGGACTTCTACATCGCTCCCACGGTGACTCATGCCGACGAGTTGCAGCTTCATGCTCCTCCTCCTTCGGCGCTGCTAGCGCCGGACGGAAGGGCATTCGACTGGGCGGCTTTGTGGCTCTTAGGATGGGCAGCCGTGCGGGGTTCTGGCTGAGCCGCCGTGCGGGGAGAAGTCTCCGACTCACCTGGCAGCGTGGCCGTCGAATGGGTCGAGGGAACCAGCATCATGATGGCCACCACCAGCGCCAGCAGCAGGAAGCTGACCACGGTCAAATAGGCGACTTTGCGTCCCTGACGCGCCGGACGATAAATAGCGCGAAACACCACGGCCGTCGTTAGCCAACCCAACAACAGCGCGGAGCTCCACACAATCGGATCGCCCCAGGCCACGCCGGCCGGATCGTTGATGTGCAATAGATCGAGATTACGAAGCAGCCCGGCTCCCATTCCGATCGCCACGCAGACGGTAGAGATCGAAAGCGAACGCCGATTGACCTGTTCGCACCATTCTAGGCTGGGCAGTCGCACGCCCGTTTCGGGGGCTTTGTGCTTGAGTTGCCAGGCCCCGACCAGGTACATCACGCCGGCCACGAAGCCGATCGAGACGACCACGGTTCCGAGCAGTAGTGATACGACATGCACGGTCAGCCAGAGCCCCATCGCGTCGTCGGTGGCGGGAGCTTCGACATCGGAAAAGGCATACGCCACGCCGATCAGTCCTAGGACAATCGGCAGCACGAACATCCCGATGGAACGGCGCGCATGGTGATAGGTGAAATAAAAATAGATAGCCGCCATGATCCAAGCAGCAACCAAGAACAGCGAGTACCAGCTAGAAAGGGGAACACCCCCCTGCGGATTCTTGAACGCCAGAATCACCAAGTACCAACTGTGCGCAACCAGACCGGCGCCTGCGAACAGTAGCATGATTGCGCCGCGCACGCCGCTACGGAAGAAGAGTCGCGAGATCTCGAGCAACAGCGCGATGGCATAGCTCGCGGTGAAGCAAGTGAGCGAGATGTTGTCCATGCCATTGTTCGGACGGACGCGGAGCAGGTCGCGCGATTACGTCTCGAGTCCGTACTCTTTGAGTTTCTTGTGAAGCGTGTTGCGGTTGATTCCCAATTTGGCGGCGGCCTTGGTCTGCACTCCGTCGCTGGCCAGCAGCACCTGGGCAATCAGCTCGCGTTCGACACGACTGACGATCTTGTTATGTAAGTTGTCCTCGTTCGGGCCGGCACCGACCAGTCCCTCCTGAACCACCTCGTAGGTCAAAGTCTCCAAGTCGGCTCGCTGTCGGCGTTTAATGCGTGTGCCGCCGGCCGAGCGGAGTGCCTCGGGGAGCAGGTCCACACACAATTCGTCCCCCTCGGCCAGGACAACCGCCCGTTCCACGTAGTTCTGAAGCTCGCGAACGTTGCCCGGCCAGTGGTAATCCTCCAACGCCTGCATCGCCTCGGGAGCGATATGTAATACGTATCGGTCGTTGGCCTCGTTGTAGATGTTCAAAAAGTGGCTAACCAACTCGCGAATATCCTCGCGCCTTTCGCGCAACGGGGGCAAGTAAATCGGCACCACGTTGAGCCGGTAATACAAGTCTTCGCGAAAACGCTCGGCTTCGATCTCGTCGGCTAGATCGCGATTCGAGGCGGCAATCACGCGGGCGTCGACCTTGATCGTTTGCGTGTCGCCGACGCGCTCAAACTCGCTCTCCTGCAACACGCGGAGCAGCTTCACTTGCAGCTTGGGAGTCGTGGAGTTGATTTCGTCCAAGAAGATGGTGCCGGTGTGCGCGGCTTCAAATCGCCCGGTCCGATTACCAACCGCGCCTGTAAACGAACCACGCACGTGACCGAACAGTTCGCTCTCCAATAGGCTTTCGGTCAACGCTCCACAGTTCACCCGCACGAACGGTCCGCTGCCGCGAGGGCTAAGTCGGTGAATCGCCCGCGCGATCAGTTCCTTACCCGTTCCCGTTTCGCCCAACAGCAACACCGAGGCCGTCGACTTGGCGACCTGACGCGTGAGGCGATAGACCTCCCGCATCGCCTCGCCGGAGCCGATCAACTCCGGCGTAGGAGGACGAATCGCCTCGGCCGGGGCACGCTCGTCGACAAATTTGAGCGGGTCGTTGTTCATGGAGGGAAGGGGGTGGGGACGACTGGTCGTGGACCGTCGACTTCGGGTGTGGCGGGTTGTATTGCTGCGGCCTTGTGGTGCTGATAACTCGCTCGCGCGAGGCCGCGAAATTGTTGGATGGTTTGGCGACTACTGTTTCTTGATCGTCTGCAAGCCGTCCAGGATCGACCACAGGACTTCTTGCGTTTCTTTCTCCAGGCCTTCGCTTTCGTCGTAGCGATCGGCCTGGCGTTTGATTTCGTCGTAGGAGAGTAGCACGCCGTTTCGCTTCAGGCTTTCTCGAAAGGCCTCCACGGCGACTTGCCGCGGTTCGACCGGCAGCGCGTTTTGACTGGCGAAGTCGACCAGTGCCAGCTGCGCGGCGTGGGTGTTGCGTTGGCTTAGAACCTTGGCGGCACTGGCCGTTAAACCCGGGTGGAACAGCGCTCTGGCCAGGGCGGGCTCGATTCCCCGCAGGTCATGTACCGACGGCCGCTGCGACAACTCATCAAGTAAGCCGATTGCCTTTTGAGCCTGAACGGTGCGAACGTCCGGCGGAACGTAGGCGAGTCCTCCGCTGGCCAGCAAGCGGCTGGTAAGCGCTTCGGCCGTGGCATTTTCGCGCGGGCGTAAGAAGGTTTCGGTAAAACGATACCGCTGCGCCAGGCGGCGGGCGTCGGTCAAATCTTCGGCGCTGGCAAGAATTCCAATCGGCAGGTTCGCGGTCCGTGCGTCGTTGCGCAGACGTTCGATCGTTCGCGTCACATCCGGACGGTCGATGGTATAGGCGACCAGAATCAGCTCGTTCTCGCCCGAGGCGAGGGCGCTTCGATAGGCGTCACGTCCGGTGGTCAAGCTGGCTGGCTGAAACCCTTGTTCGGCCAGCAGCGAAGCGACGAGATCGCCACGTGGGCCGCGCGGGTCGGCCACCACTGCCCGGCGGATGCCGGAGTAGTTGGCCAGCGGTTTCAGCACACCCATCAAGGCGCTGGCACCTGCGAAACCTTCTGCCCGACGGAGCGCGACGACGGCACTCGCGGCTGCGAGTTGCACGCGACGATCGTTGTGACGCAGCGCCAGCGCCAGCGGCGCCGGAAGTCCATTCGCTTGGACCAGCAGCTTTTCGTTTAACAAGCGGGTGTCCGCGCCCTCGGCACGGGCCAGGCGCTCGATGATCTCGGCCGCTGCCATGCTGGCCGCGGCTGCGTCGGTTTCGAGGGCGACTCGCAGGGCGTCGCTCAGCGCGAGTGCCTGGTCGAGCGGGGAGACCGCTTCGCCGAAGATGGCGACCGCCGTGACATTGGGATCGAGAGGAGCGTCGAGGCCGCCTTGCAGTTTGGCAACTTGAAGTTCGCACACCAACTGCCACCGCAGGATGTTCTGCTCTTGTGGCGAAAGGCGAACCAGCTCGCGAGCCAAGCGGGCCGCGGACCAGGCCGAATCGAGAATCGGGTGCGTCTTCAAGTACAGCAGTTCACCGCTCTCGTCGTTCCATTTCCAGGCATCCGCGACGCCGTCCACGTCGACCTCCACACGGCGTGTCCCTTGCAGGAATTCACGCGAAGTGGCCAGCAACATGCGACGGGCTTCGTGATCGGGTGTCACGCGACCTTGCAGCATGCGAAGGGCAGTGCGGGCCGCAGAGCGAACCGCTTCGCTTTCGTGCGCCCAAGCGTCGGCGTACAAATAGCGGGCCGTGTTGTCGGCACCGAGTTGGGCCAGCACGCGAATCACGTTCTGCTTCAGCACGTCGTTGGAAGTTTCCAGCACCGCAATCAACGGGGCGGCCGCCGGAGTGCCGAACTTGATGAGAGCCTCGCGGGCGTAAGCGTGCGTGTTTTCACGATTGGCGTTGGCCAAGATTTGCACGAGTGGCAACACGCCGTGCAGTCCGCCGCGACGAAGTTCCACAATCGCCAGCATCCGCTCTTGAGGATCATCGCTCAATGTCTGTTCGGCCAGCGTCTCCAGCCGCAACGGATCACGCAGGCTCACCTTCCAGGCTCGCAAGGTGGCCAGTCCGAAGTCGGCAGCCGCTTGGCCGAGGTGATCGTTGTTGATGATTCGTGAGAGCACGACGGAACCGACCTCGGAACCGAGCTGGGCCATGTCCTCTTCGGTCAGATCCTGATCGAGCAGCTGATTCATATACCGCTTGGCCAGCTTGGGGCGTTCGAAGTCGAGCAAAGCTGCGACCGCCTTGGCAAGCTCCGGCGGCGTTTCCGGGTTCGACTCCACGATCGTTTCCACCGCCACGTTGAAGGCGCTTGAAGCGGGCTTCTCGTCAGCCTCGTTTTCTTCCTCCTCGTCGAACTCATCCTGGGCGAAAGCGACAGGCGCCAACGTGAGGTTGCCAAGCACGGCGCACGGCAGCAGCATCGCTAACAGGAGCGTCCACAAAGAGCAGGGCAGTTCGCGGGTGATGTACTTCATGGTGTTTCGTCGCCGGGGAGTCTCGATTACTTCAATGCCGGCAAATCAAGTTGTCATGTCGAGTTGAGGGATGCCACTGCTGGTCCTGTTGCTATTTCGTGGACCAGCAATGCAGTGGCTAACGGTCTGGTTGTGTCCCTCACTGACGTTTCGGGTTAGTAAAGGGTGCCACTGGCTCTGCCAGTGCTGTTGTGCTCGTGCCGTTGAGTCGAGATTGTCGTCTCATCAATTTAGTTGTTGTTTCCAATGAGCTACTTGTTCGGCGACGCGATCCGGTGCAGTCGAGCCGAAGCTGGTGAAAGCCCGCACTGCTTGCTCCGTGCCAAGCACTTCGTAGACGCCTTCGTCGATGTTGGCGAGCAACGGGTCGCAGCCGCGAATGTCGTCGAGCGAAAGTTCGCTGAGCGTTACGCCTCGGTCCGTAGCCAAACCGACGAGCGTCCCCACGGCGTGGTGGGCCGTTCGCTGCGGGGCTCCCTGGGCCACCAGATATTCCATCAGCGTCGTCGCGTCCAAGAAGCCTTCTTCAATTCTCTCCGCGATCGATTCGCGATTCAGTTCCGCTCCCGCGGTCACCGCAGCCGCCAATTCCAAACAGGCATCGACGGTGTCGAACGAGTCGAACAGCGGTTGTTTGTCTTCTTGAAGATCGCGGTTGTACGCCGGCGGCAAGCCTTTGATCAGCGTTAACAACGACATCAGGTTGCCAACGCAGCGGCCGGTCTTACCGCGGATCAGCTCCAGCACGTCGGGGTTGATTTTCTGCGGCATCATCGAGCTGCAGGTGCAGAACTCGTGCGGTAAGGTCAGAAAACCAAACTCCGTTGTCGACCACAGAATCCACTCTTCGGCCCAACTGCTCAGGTGCTCGGCGACCAGCGAGAGCGCGAACGCCACCTCGACGACGAAGTCGCGATCGCTCGAAGTGTCGAGACTGTTGGCCGCTACGGAATCAAATTCCAACTCCCGGCGAACCATTTCCCGATCGATTGGCAGTGTCGTTCCGGCCAGGGCACCGCCACCCAAGGGCAGCACATTCACCCGGCGCCTGGCGTCGGCCAGTCGCGTTCGATCGCGGGCCAAGCGTTCCACATGGCACAAATAAGCGTGCGCGGCGAGCACCGGTTGGGCTCGTCGCAGATGCGTGTAGGCCGGCATCACCACATCGAGATCGGCTTCCGCGCGGGCCACCAGCGCCGCCTGAAGTTCCGCCAATCGTGCGTCGATCTGGTCGATCGCGTCGCGAGTCCACATGCGGAAATCGGTTGAAACTTGATCGTTGCGGCTACGGGCTGTGTGCAACTTGCGGCCAACATCGCCGAGCCGCTCGATCAGAGCGTGCTCAACGTGCATGTGTATATCTTCCAGGCGAATGTCGTATTGGAAGTCGCCTTGTTCGATCTGGGAGCGGATTTCTTCGAGTGCCTGCTCAATTTTCTGGCACTCATCTCCGCTGATCAGGCCGACTTGGGCCAGCATTTTTGCGTGCGCGAGCGAGCCACGAATATCGTGCGCATAAAGGCGGCGGTCGAAGCTCACACTTTCGGCGAACTTCTCGACACGCGGATCGACATCGGCGCCCAGGACACCGCTACGCGAAGGAGTGGACACGCTGGCGGCCTCAAATAAGAGACGGTGGGGGAGGGAGGAATTTCAGCAACATATTTACTCTAAACAGGTTACGGCGAACTGTCAACGATTCGCCGGCTCTCAGAAAGCGCGGCAGACAGCTCAGGAATGGGGCTACGGCAGCCACGTCAGCCTAATCCGCAAGAACCGGACCGGGGCCGACCTGACGGGCAGCGTTTCAGCCGGGCCCATCTCACGTAGCGTAACCCCCCTGAGTAACACGATTTGTGGTCGTGAACGAAGGCCATCTCAGGTGCGGCGGCTCGCCCCCGTGCCCGGCTGAATTCACGCGTGGAGACTGATAGAATTGACCGGAGCGCGACGCCCGATCCCGCCCCCACCCCCAGCACTTCCCACCCACGGATACCTCTGTCATGCAAGATGCGAACACCAAGCGACTTTTTGAGCTGATTGAAGAGCGGGCCTTTGTCCGTGGTGAGGTCAAATTGGCCTCCGGCGCCACCAGCGATTTCTACATCGACGGCCGCATGGTCGCCGTTTCGCCTGAGAGTGCCCATCTAATTGGCGAGGTGTTCTACGACCGGGTCAAAGATCTGGAGTTCGACTCCGTCGGTGGAATGGCGGTCGGAGCGGTGCCGCTGACCGCTAGTTTTGTGATCAGCTGCCACACCCATGGCCGCGATGTGGAGGGTTTTTGGGTCCGAGCCGAGACCAAAGAACACGGCATGCAGAAGAAGATCGAAGGCAAGTTTCCGGAAAATGCCAACGTCGTGATCTTGGAAGACGTTGTCACTTCGGGCGGATCGTCGCTCAAGGCGATCGACGCGATCGAGGCGGCCGGCGGTCGCATCGTGGCGATTCTGGCCCTCGTCGACCGCGAAGCAGGAGCCCGCGAGCTGTTTGCCGAGCGGGGCTACAAGTACGACCCGATCTTCACCAAACAGGACTTCTTCGCGAACGCCGAAAGTTGACCGGCTAGTCCGCCGCCGAATAAGGCATCTCACCCATGGCGGCGGGTTGTGTCGAAGCGAAAGAAAAGGATAATTGCCCAAAGCGCCGAACAGCTCGGCAATCACCAGAATCAACCTCGAGCGATGAGGGCCTTCCCAGCGTGCCACGCCGCGACGACATCCACAAGATTCTGATCATTGGCAGCGGCCCGATTGTTATCGGGCAAGCTTGCGAATTTGATTATTCTGGCACCCAAGCCTGTAAAGCCCTTCGCGAAGAGGGCTACGAGGTCGTGTTGGTGAATTCCAACCCGGCCACGATCATGACCGACCCCAGCACGGCCGATCGAACGTACATCGAGCCACTTACCTGGGAAGTCATTGCCAAACTGATCGAGGCGGAAAAGCCCGATGCTCTGTTGCCGACACTCGGTGGCCAGACCGGTTTGAACTTGGCGATGCAGCTCGCCGAACATGGCGTTCTCGAAAAGCATGGCGTGGAGATGGTCGGTGCTCGCGCCGACGTCATCGCCAAGGCGGAAGAGCGCGAACAGTTCAAAGCGGCGATGGGCAAAATCGGCCTCGACGTCTGTCGCGGTGAAACGGTCAACACAGTCGAGGAAGCCCGCGCGGTGCTCGATCAGATCGGATTGCCCTGTGTGGTACGCCCGAGCTTCACGATGGGCGGCAGCGGTTCGAGCATCGCCTACAACCGCAGCGAGTTCGATCAACTGGTGCGAGCGGGCCTCGACGCTTCGCCGGTGACCGAGGTACTGGTCGAAGAGTCGATCATCGGTTGGAAAGAATACGAAATGGAGGTGATGCGCGACGCCGACGATAACGTCGTCATCATCTGTGCGATCGAGAACTTCGATCCGATGGGCGTGCACACGGGCGACTCGATCACGGTCGCTCCGGCCCAGACGCTGACCGACAAAGAGTATCAGCGAATGCGCGACGCCTCGCTGGCGGTGATTCGCGAGATCGGGGTCGAGACTGGTGGCTCGAACATCCAGTTCGCCATCAATCCGAAGAACGGGCGGATGATCGTCATCGAGATGAATCCGCGAGTTAGCCGCAGCAGCGCCTTGGCCTCGAAGGCGACCGGGTTCCCGATCGCCAAGATCGCCGCCAAGCTGGCCGTTGGTTACCGGCTCTACGAGCTGGCGAACGATATTACTCGCGAAACCCGTGCCTGCTTCGAGCCGACGATCGACTACGTGGTCACGAAGATTCCGCGGTTCGCGTTCGAGAAGTTCCCAGAAGCCGATGCCACGCTGATGACGCAGATGAAGAGCGTCGGCGAAACGATGGCGATCGGCCGGACGTTCAAAGAGTCGTTCCAAAAGGCCCTTCGCGGTCTGGAAGTCGGCAGCTTCGGGTTTGGCTGTGATTCCAAGGATCTGTGGGGAACCGACGAACAACCGACCCGCGACGAGATTCGCGCCAAGCTGACCACGCCCAACGCCGATCGCGCTTGGTACCTGCGGTATGCCCTGAAAGATGGCATGCCGACCGATGAAGTTCATGATCTGACCTTCATCGATCCCTGGTTCCTCGATCAACTTGCCCAGCTCATCGAGCTCGAAGACGAACTCCGCGAGGTCGGCAGCCTGGAAGCGGTCTCGCCGGAGCTGTTCCGTCGGGCCAAGCAGGCCGGCTTCTCCGATCGCCAGTTGTCGACGATCTGGCAGGCGGCGGAGATGGAAGTTCGCGCAGCTCGCAAACAGCTCGGCATCGTAGCGACCTTCAAGTCCGTCGATACGTGTGCCGCCGAGTTCGAGGCCTACACGCCGTACTACTACTCGACCTACGAGCAAGAAGACGAAACGCCGCAGAAGGCCGACCGCAAACGAATCATGATTCTCGGTGGCGGGCCAAACCGCATCGGCCAGGGCATCGAGTTCGACTACTGCTGCTGCCACGCGGCCTACGCACTCGAGGAACTTGGGTACGAGTCGATCATGGTCAACTCGAATCCCGAGACGGTCAGTACCGACTACGATACCAGCGACCTGCTGTTCTTCGAGCCGCTCACGACGGAAGACGTGCTCAACATCTGCGATCGGGTCGAGCCCGACGGGGTGATCGTGCAATTCGGTGGACAGACGCCGCTGAACCTGGCCCGCGCTCTTGAGACGGCTGGCGTGCCGATCATCGGTACCTCGGTCGATACGATCGAGGCGGCCGAAGATCGCGAGAAGTTCCAGGCACTCTTGTCACGACTGGGACTGAAGCAGCCGGACAACGGCATCGCTCGCACCATGGAGCAGGCCCGCAGCATCGCCGACCGCATCGGCTACCCGGTGCTGGTGCGTCCGAGTTTCGTGCTCGGCGGCCGTGCCATGGAGATCTGCTACGACCGCAGCCAGCTCGACATGTATGTCAAAGAGGCTTTCATCGCCGCCCAGGGTCAGCCGGTCTTGATCGACCGCTTCCTGGAAGATGCCATCGAGGTCGACGTCGACTGTATCTGCGACGGCACCGACGTGATCGTGGCCGGCGTGATGGAGCATATCGAAGAGGCGGGCGTTCACTCCGGCGATTCGGCCTGTGCCATTCCGCCTTACAGCCTGCCTGGCCCGGTGGTGACCGAAATTCGCGAAGCGGCCCACGCCCTGGCGCACGCTCTAAACGTTGTCGGTCTGATGAACATTCAGTTCGCCGTGAAGCGAGAGAATGGCGACATTAACATTTACGTTTTGGAGGTGAACCCACGTGCCAGCCGCACGGTGCCGTTCGTATCCAAAGCGGTCGGCGTGCCGGTCGCCAAGATCGCGGCCAAGGTCATGACTGGCTGCACGCTCGCCGAACTGGGCCTCACCAGCGACCCCGTGCCGAGTCACGTTTCGGTCAAAGAGAGCGTCTTCCCGTTCGCCAAGTTCACTGGCGTCGACATCGTGCTCGGCCCGGAGATGAAGAGCACCGGCGAAGTGATGGGCATCAGCGAGCGATTCTCGATCGCTTTTGCCAAGGGACAATTGGCCGCCGGAGTTGATCTGCCGAGTGAGGGCAAGATCTTTCTGAGCGTGGCATCGCGTGCCAAGAAGCAAATCACCGATATCGCCCAACGACTTGAAGCCTTGGGTTACGACCTGATCGCCACCGGCGGAACCGCTCGACGGTTGGAAGAAGCCGGCATCAAGGTGGAAGTCGTTCGCAAGATCCAAGAGGGCAAGCCGAACCTGCTCGATCACCTGGCCAACGGAGACGTGCGGTTGATTCTCAATACGCCCAACGGCAAGGGCGCCCGCACCGACGAAGGTCGCATTCGAGCCGCGGCCGTGGCCAGCGGGGTTCCCTGCATCACCACGATTCAGGCGGCCGACGCCTGTGTGAAGGCGATGGAGGCGCTTCGCGAAGAGGAGCTCACGGTGCAGGCCCTGCAAGACCGCTTTCCGGACCTGAAGCCGAGCGACCGTGCCACAGCGGACGTGTAGATGGCCGGCATGTGAGTGGGCTATCGGCTACCATTCGCTTGCGCGGGGTCTGGTACAATTTTCGGCGAAGTGGTTTTCGATTCGGATTAGATCGAATCCGAAAACTTGTATCTGTCCCCTGTGGCACTCATTCTTGAACAGGCACTCTAGAACGGGGCGAGTTCCATGTCGGCAGCTGATATATCGACGAGCGACGAATCTACGCGCGCCGTCAAACCCCCTCGCCGCTGGTATCAATTCCGCCTGCGGTCGTTGCTGATTCTTATGGCGATTTTGTCGGTGCCCCTAGCGTGGCTGGGGCACGAGCTGCGGTTGCGGTGGGCGGAAGAGAGGTCCGTCTCGATCGTGAAGGCTTCGGGAGGTTCCGTCGAATTTGAGTACTTCCAGAGATTGAAGGTACCCGAGGAGCACGGGTTCGAGGTCCGTCTCGGCGAACTTCGCGAACAAACACGTTGGGAGGCGTGGAAGGACCGAAGGCTGGGGCCGCGAGTATATGTAGTCGACTACCATATTACGGATGGGGTCGTCCAGGATTTAGCGCCCTTGGCCGCCTTCGACCGTCTTCAGCTGTTGGATATCTCAGACGTACGGATTTCGAATCTAGCGGCCCTCACTCCATTGGACCGCCTTGCGGTTCTATTCGTGACGAGAGCGAACGTCGATGATTGGTCGGCACTGTCGACTTTGCCAAATCTCCAGACGGCCATACTGGCAGAAACGAACTTCGATGATCTGGCGATCCTCTCGCCGCTCAGGCAACTTGAGAACCTCGTGATCGATCTCCCGAAGGGCGCAAATCTGGCGCCCTTGGCAGACCTGAAGCGTCTCCGTTGGCTACGTCTCAAGAACGTACGATCGAAAGACCTGGCCTCACTTGGAGAATTGCGCCAACTCGAGGGTCTCCTTATTCTGGATTCATCGATCGATGATATCTCGGCAATCGCAAGACTGACGAACCTTAAACGAGCGGTGTTCAAGAACGTTGCTGTAGCAGGCGAGATCTTGGTTGGAATACATCACCCCAAGCATGTTGCCGACGAGCATGAACAGCTCCAGGCACTTCGCAAGGCGCTGCCCGACTGTAGTATTGCCGTCCCCCTGAACCTAACGCCATAGCATGTCTCATTCCGCGGATAACGCTGAGAGCGGAGCCAAACCTCCCCGTCGCCGCTGGTTTCAGTTCCGTTTGCGCTCCCTGCTGATTCTCATGGCGATTCTGTCGGTGCCACTGGCGTGGCTGGGGCACGAGCTGCAGCAGCGACGGGCGGAAGCAAAGGTGGTGGCGGAACTCAAGCAACAAGACATGAACGTCTACGATTGGTACTTGGAGATATCGCTTTCCAGGCCGAGGAAGGTCTTGGAACCGGAAATCGAAATCGTTCCGACCCCAGGTGGAAGGTTGGCATGGTGGATCGATCAGCAGTTGGGAAAGCGGGTTATAGGAGTTCGATTAACCCCACCGGCAGGGAGCGGAGGCAATGAAACGCCGGCGAACGAAGCCGGATATGACCTTACCCCCCTGGGGGCGTTCCATCGTCTCCGACTCTTGGAGATTGAAGACTTTGTACTGCCCAACTTTGAAGCGATCGCGGGGCTCGACGAGCTCGTCAGTCTAGTGTTTGTTGATTCGTCTAACGAATCGCGAACTGATGATCTCAACTCGCTCGGCAAACTTACCGGCCTCAAGAGCCTGGAGCTTTCGAACACAAGTATCGATGACCTGCGGCCGTTGGCGACGTTGACCAATTTGGAATATCTCGCGCTGACGGTGCAGGTCGAAACCGATCTTTCTCCACTGGCAGAGCTGGAGAATCTTCGTTGGCTCTATCTGGATAAAGTACAGGCGAAGGATCTCACGCCGTTGGCGAAACTCGAAAAGCTGGAAGGTCTCTTCTTGGAGAATGTTACTGTCGACGATCTATTGGCGCTCGGCAAACTCAAGCGTCTCAGGCGATTGGTGCTTGGCAACGTGATTGTTGCCGGGAAGTCGGCCGACATTCTGCATCCGGCTTTGCGAGAACACGAGCATTCCCAGCTCCAACTGCTGCGAGCGGCGCTGCCGCAATGCGAATTCAAAGATGCCTACGGCCGCGATGGGACTGAGCAGGACATAGAGATGGTGTGGCCGTAATTGCGCACTGCTTTCTTTCCTCCCGATTCACCCCGCGTGATAGCAGTTGCTTCGGTTTGCTCGCGTCGTTTTCAGCCTTGTTTTTTCGGGTGTTTTGCGCGCTGTTGGCAAACTGCTAGCGGTGCAGCGCGGTAGTCAGAAATAATTCTGAAAACTTTGTTGAATCGCCCTTGACCGCTTATGGTCATTCTCATACTCTCCCGCCTCGTGAGTTGAGCAATGCAGCCGCTGGCCAACACACGTCACACGTTTTGCAAGTCATGGATGACGAGCAGGGCGACATGATTCAAACATCATGCGACGTGAAAGTTGACGGCGACTGGGTCCTGCATCTGGTACTTCGCCTGGCGTTGTGCTGCGGACCGAAAACGTGGCGGTTCAATTTTGGCAAGGATGCCAGCTTGACCGCTCGCAATACAAAAAGCGAACGGGGCCTCGGCTCCGGTTTTCATGCCCGCAAGGCGTGAGACAAACCAATCGCTCCCGGATATTAGTTAGCTGGCGTCCTTTGCCCCCCTGGGACTCCGAACAGCTAATACCGGGAGCCTTTTTTATGCGCGGTGGGGAAAGGGGGGGTGATTTCGAGGGTGCCACTGGCTGCTTGTCAGCCAGTGTTCGGTGAAGTGGAGTGGCACGTCCACTCGCGGCGTTGCCGTGGCTCGCACGCGACCTCGTCCTGTGCTCGTTGTGGGCTGGTCTCCTGACCAGCCCACCTGGTCGACCGAAGGTCTCCTCACAATCTCGCGAATTCGGAGACCGGAATCTAAAGACGGGCGGTCCTTGGGGTAGAGCGGTCGGGAGACCGCTCTACAGCAGCCTTCGCGCCTTCTACACGCCGGCTGCGGCCAGCACGTGGGTTGCTCCTTCGGCCTTGGCGATCACGGTCACGCCCCCTTCGCTAACGTGGAAACCACGTTCGCGGTCGTGATCCGGATCGTAGCCGATTAGCGTTCCTTCCGGCACGTGCACACCCTTGTCGATGATCGCTCGGCGGACGCGGCTGTGGCGACCTATTTCAACTCCCTCGAAGAGAATCGAATCTTCGACCTGGGCGAAACTGTTGACCCGCACGTTGCGACCGAGGATCGATCGCGAGACGTGTCCGCCGGATACGATCGAGCCCTGGCAGATGATGCTGTCGAGCGCGACGCCGCGGCGACCTTCGTCACCTTCTTCGGCGAAGACGAACTTGGGCGGCGGATAGTTGGGGTGGAAGGTGCGAATCGGCCAACGCTCGTCGTACATGTTGAGCTGCGGATCGACCGAGATCAGATCCATGTTCGCTTCGAAGTAGGCGTCGAGCGTACCGACATCGCGCCAATAGCTATCGAGTTTTCGATTCTCGTCACGGAACGGAAACGCGAACACGCGATGGGTGTCGATGATGCCGGGAATGATGTTCTTGCCGAAGTCGTGCTGGCTCTCGTTGTGTGTGGCGTCCTGGCAAAGTTGCTCGAACAGGAAGCGGGCACTGAACACGTAGATGCCCATCGAAGCCAACGAGTGAGCGTCGTCGCCGGGAACCGTCTTCGGCTCGTCCGGCTTTTCCTCGAAGCCTTGGATGCGACCGGTCGTGTCGACTTCCATCACGCCGAACTCTCGGGCGTCATTCCTAGGTACACGCAGGGCCGCGATCGTGAGATCGGCGTTGTTCTGCTTGTGGTACTCGACCATCGCCTGGTAATCCATCTTGTAGATGTGATCGCCACCGAGAATGACCACGTGCTCGGGTCGTTCTTTTTCGAGCGTGTAGATGTTTTGGTAGACGGCGTCGGCGGTCCCTTGGTACCAATGTTCGTCGATCCGCTGCTGCGGTGGGACGACATCGATGAACTCGCCGAGTTCCGGAGAGAGCAGGCCGCGCCAGCCGAGGTTGATGTGCCGATCGAGGCTCATCGCCTTGTACTGCGTGAGCACCAGGATCTTCCGCATGTTGCTGTTGAGGCAGTTCGAGAGCGTGAAATCGATGATTCGATAACTGCCGCCGAAGGGGACCGCCGGCTTGGCGCGATCGCGCGTCAGCGGCTCCAATCGCGAACCTTTTCCTCCGGCCAGAACAATGGCCAGCACATCTCGCATCGCTGTTCCTTCCTTGTTAGCTTGCAGCTACCGCGCTTGAAAGCAAACGCGGGGATTCGCCCGGGTGTCTCTTGCAAGAACACTGCAAAAGACGCGTCCCGCGGGCCGAGCGAAATCATTCTAACGCGCGCACCTAGCGATAAGAAAGCCGAAAGCCGGCAACTTTTTGGTCGATGGGCGTGCGAAAACGTGCGGCTGCCGCGATCGTTCGGTCTGAGCCGGCTCCGGTGCTTCGCCAGACGCCAGATTCCCGTCCGGCACACTTACTCTGCTTGTTCACGCACCAAGCAGCTCGTGGTAGAGCGAACTGTGAGCCGCAATCATACGGGCAAGCGAAAACTGCGAGGTCACGCGGGCCCGGCCGGCCTCGCCCAATTGCTTAGCCAGGTCGGTGTCGTCGAGCAAGATATTGGCGTAGCGGGCCAGGCCGGCACGGGCTCCGACCGGAACGAGGTAGCCGGTTTCTTCGGGCACCACGAGCTCGCGATTGCCCGGGATGTCGCTGCAGATAACCGGCAGCCCGGCCGCCATCGCCTCAAGAATGGGGTACGACATCCCTTCATGACGACTGCCGAGCAGCAGCATTTCGATGTGGTTGAGCAGATCGAGTGCGTCTTCTCGATGGCCGAGGAAATGGACCCGCTTGCGCAGCCCGACTTGATCGCGGTAACGCATCAGGTCTTGGCGGTCGGGACCGTCGCCGATGATGAGAAGATGCACGTCGTCCCGTACCACGCGTAGCAGCTCTTCCGCCCACACCACATCGCGTAGCTGCTTGCGACGGGAAATGCCACCGAGTGCTCCAATCAGTCGGGCATCGGAGGGCAGCTGGAGCAAGGCGAGTAGATCCTCTCGCGAGATGGCGTCTGGTGATGGAGTAGGGTGCGCGGCCACGCCGCTGGCAATGAGCGTGATCTTCTCGGCCGGAATCCCTTGGGCGATGTAGAAGTCGCGAACCGAGTGAGAATGGACCACCACCCGTGACGTCATGTTGGTTAACCGGCGATCGACTGCCAGGTGGTACCACTGTTTCCAGGTGTCGACGCACGACTCGTCGGCCACGACCGCCTTCACCTTGGCGGCGAGTGCCGCGCTGCGACCATAACTATTGGCGGCGAATCCCCAATTGTGCACAAGCGCAGGCCGCCGTCGCTTCACAAAAAATCGCAACCTCGCGTAGGTTAGCGGATCGATGCGGTGCCGACGACCGATGAAGGTGACCGGAATGTCGGCCGCACGAAGATTGGACTCGATCGAACCGACCGCGTCGCCAGAGCCCGCCTCTTCCAGTACCGCGACATGAACTTCAAAGCGATCCGGCGGCAGACCAGTCGCCAGCTGCAAGAGCGACGTTTGGGTGCCGCCCCGCTGAAGCGTGTCGATGATATGCAGGATGCGCTGTGTCACAGTTGTCGTTCGCCAGAAGATCGGAGGTCAGACTTGCTGGCGGATCAGTGTTGCTCGGAGATCAATCGCTCGAAGAGCTGCAAATGTTGCTCCGCCATCTTAGCAATCGAAAACGCTTCGCCTACCCGGTGTCGGGCCGCCTGGCCCCAGCGAGCGGCCGTCTCCGGGGAATCGAAGATATGCAGCACGGCCGCGGCCAGGGAATCGGCGTTACCGCTCTCGACGAGTAGACTCTCTAGCGATTCGGCCGTCTCTGGCTCAGTGTCTTTGTCGGGCGAATCATCGCCATCAGCTTCATTTCCCAACACATGGCGGCAGCTGGCGATATCGGAGACTACAACCGGCAGGCCGACCGCCATCGCTTCGAGAAGTGCAAGCGAGGTTCCTTCTTCGCTCGACGGCAGCACGAACAGATCGGCCGCCTTGAGGAACTGATCGACGTCGTCGAAGGTGCCGGCCAGCTGCACGCGCCGCCGCAGCCCGAGCCGCTCGATGCGGTTGGCCAAGTGGGGGGCTGCTGGGCCGTCGCCGACCAACCACAGTCGAGCTCGTGGTTGCTGTTCGATGACCAGCTTCCAGGCGGCGAGTAGGGCATCGAGGCCCTTGGTTTCGTGAAGTTTTCCGGTATAGACGGCCACAGGGGCTCCGGCCGCTACGGTTAACTCGGCATTGGCGTAAGAAAGGTCGGCTCGCGCGGTGGCCCGTTGTTCCTCTGTTCGCGCCGCTGCCGGCAGGGCGACCCCGTTGTTGATTCGCTTGAGTCTCTGGTACCCGGCCGTGCGGAGTTCTTCGTCCACCACAGAGTTTTGCACGACAATCGCTTCCGCCTTTTGACAACGCCGACTGATGCGACCGCCGAACGTGGCGGTATGCTGCCAGTGAACATCGCCAGTTTGGCCGACGCCTTCCGCCCGTAGCACAACCGGAGCAGGACCGCTGGCGTTCATGCCCGTGCCGACTCCTAAGTCTCGTGCACAAATCGCGGCGTAAGCATCGTGACGAAGCGACGAGACGTAGACCAGATCGTAGCTGTCGCGATGCGTTTGAAGCCAGCGGCCGATGGCCAACATGTAACGAACCGTTCCCCAGCCACGCAGCGACGGATTCGGCAGCCGCACCACGCGGACACCATGGTGCGAGATCTCGGCCGGCCAACGCACATCCCAATGGGCGGTAAGAATCGTGACCTCGGCACCGAGCTTGCGAAGCTCGGCCGCGAGGGACGCCATCTGCCGTTCGGCTCCCCCCACCAGCGGCCAGAACCGCCGCGTTACGAGTACCAGTCGAGGTCCCGTTGTGGCGCCGGCCGTCATGATGCCTCCTTGCCAGGCTCATCCGCCGTGGAGGTCGACGCTTGGGCCGATGAGATTTCTGCTTCGCTCAAGGCCGCCACAAACGGCAAGTTGCGGTAGGCGTCCTGGTAGTCGAGACCGTAGCCTACGACGAACTCATCCGGGATATCGAAGGCCACGTAGTCAGGCCGCAGTTCGACTTCCGCGCGACCTTCCTTTTGCAGCAGTACCGCCGACTTCACGGAGCTGGCGCCAAGCTCGCGCACATCGTGGACGAGTCGTTCCAAGGTGCGGCCTGTGTCGAAAATGTCGTCCAACAGAAGAACGTCCCGATCCTTCACGTCCGGCAGTAGGTCGGCGTTGACCGTCAGCTCCCCTGGTCGCGTGGCTGCGCCCCGGTAACTGCGGGCTTGAATCAAGCCGACGCGGAGCGGCATGTCGAGCCGGCGAATCAGATCGGCCAACAAGACGACGCTGCCGGTGAGCACCCCCACCACCGTGAGCGGCCGGTCAGCGTAGTCAGCCCTTACCTTCTCGGCCAGCTGGTCGACACCCTGTTCAAGTTGTTCGGCAGTGAGGAGGGTTTTCATGGTGATGGGTTCGTTGTCGGTCGATTCGCTCACACTTGGCCGGTGCTCGGTTGCTCCAATTCTGCCCCAAACGGGGGTCGCTCCACAATCATCCGGCGGTGCCGTATCATCTTACGATCATGGGTACCTGGAGCGAAATCGAAGTGGCGTCGCACCCCTGCGACGTATTTGAGCCGGCCGAGCCGAGCCCTCACGGCTATACGGTGATCTATCTGCATGGGGTGCATCTGACTCGGCTGGTCGACAAACCGGCCTTTGCCGAGGCCTTCGATGCCCACGGTCTGCGGGTCATCGCCCCCATGACGCAGCGGAGCTGGTGGACCGATCTGATCTGTGCCGAGTTCGATGAGACGATTACGGCCGAGCAGCATGTGCGGCAGAACGTGATGGGCGAGATTCTCGGGCGGTTCGGCGCCGACGTGCCGCGGATCGCCTTGATGGGAACCAGCATGGGAGGGCAGGGGGCGCTGCGACTGGCTTTGAAGTACCCCGACACGTTCCCGATTTCCGCGGCGATCTCTCCGGCGATCGATTACAACACCCGTTTCGCCGAAGGGGACGAGACGCTGCCGCTGATGTATCGCGACGCCGAGGCGGCTCGCCAGGATACGGCCACGCTTCACATTCATCCGCTCTACTGGCCGCGACACACCTGGTTTTGTTGCGACCCGGCCGATCACCGCTGGCATGAAAGCAGCGAGCGATTCCGCATGAAGATGGGGGCGCTCGGCGTGCCGTTCACGTGCGATATGGAAACGACCGGCGGCGGGCACAGCTTCGAGTACTACAGCCGCATGGTCCCCGCGGCGGTCGACTTCATCGCCAACGCCTTCGACCGCGAGCGTCTGCGGGTGGTGTAAGGGCGGGGAGGCGGCCAATCTATGGCCGCTGATTGATCGCGAAAAGTTGTTGTTATGTGAAGACTTACGTCGATAGTTGGTCGGTCGGGGGCGAACTGACTGAGGACCACTGTCTGCGCACTCGTCCGCAGGCAGCTCGACGGCCGCCCATCAATTCCTCCCAAACGCTTCAAGTTGGACGTAAGTCTGTTATAATCAAGGGACTTGGGTAGTCCGCGCGCCCGTGCCGGGCGACGTGGTTACTAGTGCGCCGTGCCTGCGCGCGGTCGCCGCCTGAGCCTACCTCCCCATTACCTGCCAACTTTACAGTTATCTCGCACGGAGAGTTTTCCTATGTCGTTTCGTACTGTCGGTCTAGCAGTATGTGTCCTGATCGCTTCGTTGGCCGCCAGCCCGTCGGCCCAGGCGGTCACCAAGGACAAGTACCTCGCCGCGATTCCCAAGAAGCTGACCAAGATCACGGTCGATCCGACCTCGGTCGAGCTGGAACATCGGCACGATTACCGACAACTGCTCTTCACCGGTACGCTTTCCACCGGCGAGACAATCGACATCACTCGCTTCGTGAAGCAGACCGGCGAATGTGGCGCGGTTGCTGTTTCCAAGACCGGCCTGGTCACGCCGCTGGGCGATGGATCGGGTGCGGTCAAGTTTGAGCTAGGCGATCAGTCGGTGGAACTGGCTGTGAACGTGACCGGCTACGATGCACCTTATCACCCGAGCTTCATCACCGACGTTCAGCCGGTGTTGGGCAAGCTAGGTTGCAACCAAGGAACCTGCCACGGTGCTAAAGACGGCAAAAATGGTTTCAAGCTTTCGCTTCGCGGATACGATCCGGTCTACGATATTCGCTCGCTGACCGACGACGTGGCCGGTCGCCGTTTCAATCGGGCCGCTCCAGAGCAGAGCCTGATGTTGCTCAAGCCGGCCGGCGCGGTACCGCATCAAGGTGGCGTGCTGATGTCGCCGGGCGAATCGTATTATGAAATTCTTGAGAGCTGGATCGCCGACGGTTCCACGTTCGACGTGAACGACGCCCGCGCGGTGAAGATCGATATCCTGCCTAAGGACGCGACCATTCCGCTGCCGGAGATGGCCCAGCAGATGAAGGTCATCGCCACCTACGCCGATGGAACAACTCGCGACGTGACCAGCGAAGCATTCATCGAGCCGAGCGACATTGAAATTCTTTCGATCGACAAGGCTGGCCTCGTTACCGCTTTGCGTCGTGGTGAAGCGGCGGTGCTCGCTCGCTACGAGGGATCTTACGCGGCCACGCCGATCTACGTGATGGGCGACCGCACCGGCTACGCCTGGCCTGGTGTGCCGGCCTACAACTACGTCGACAAGCTCGTTTATCAGAAACAACGCAAGGTGAAGGTGCTGCCGAGCGACGTCTGCACCGACGCCGAGTTCGTGCGTCGTCTTTATCTCGATCTGACCGGCTTGCCGCCGACGTCGGAGCAAGTCGAGAAGTTCCTGACCGATGAACGCGATCGCCGCATCAAGCGCGACGAACTCGTCGACAAGCTGGTGGGCAATCCCGACTTCGTCGATCACTGGACCAACAAATGGGCCGACATGCTGCAGGTCAACGCCAAGGTGCTTGGCCGCGGTGGTGCCTCGGACTTGCGAAAGTGGATTCGCCACGCGGTTGAAGGGAACATGCCTTACGATCAGTTCGTCTACGACGTGCTGACCGCGAAGGGGTCGACTCGCGAGAATCCGCCGGCCGCCTACTACAAGACGCTTCGTGATCCGGCCAACACGATGGAGAACACCACACAGTTGTTCCTGTCGATTCGCTTCAACTGCAACAAGTGCCACGATCATCCGTTCGAGCGTTGGACGCAGGATCAGTATTACGACCTGGCCGCTTACTTCGCCCAAGTCGATCGTCGCGGCGATCCGATGTACAAGGGCAAGACGATCGGCGGATCCGCCGTGGAAGAACGTCAGCCGCTCGTGGAAGTGATCTATGACAAGGACGAAGGTGACATCACGCACGATCGCACCGGCGCCATTACGCCGCCAAAATTCCCGTACGCCTTTGCCGATTTCATTCGCGAGAGTGCGGATCAGGCAGGTGCCGGCGAGAAGCGTGAAGCGATTCGGACCGATCTCGATTGGATCAACGATTCGCAGGACAACGGCGGTGTCACCGAAGGCGTCTGGGACTTTGTCGATTCGAGCAAGGCTCCCGTCTACCGCGGAAAGTACTCGCGTCGTCAGTCGGGCGAGGGAATCCGCCAGCATTACTTCCATCAAGCTTCTCGCGCCGTGACGATGCGAGATGGCGACAAACTGTATGCCTATGTCTATCTTGATCCGGACAACCCGCCGAAGCAGCTGATGCTGCAATTCGACGACGGTAGCTGGGAGCACCGCGCCTATTGGGGTGAAGCTCTACTGCCGTTTACCGATGTCGCTCAAAACGACGCCGGTCGTGTTCGCGTGGGCGATCTTCCGGAAAGTGGAAAGTGGGTTCGTCTGGAAGTCGACGCCGAGAAGGTCGGTCTGGCCAAGGGGGCCACGGTTCAAGGCATGAGCTTCGCCCAGTACGACGGAACCGTCTATTGGGATGCTGCAGGTGTGAACTCGCGAACGATTCTGCCGACGGTCGCCAAGGATGCCAACGCCCAATCGCGACGGGAGCGATTGGCCGCTTGGATGACGCATAAAGAGAATCCTTACTTCGCCCGTGCCTATGTGAACCGCATCTGGAGCTATCTATTGGGTGTTGGTTTGATTGAGCCGGTCGATGACATTCGTGCCGGTAACCCGCCGACCAATCCAGAGTTGCTCGATGAAATGACCCGTCGTTTCGTGGCCAGCAACTTCAATGTCCGGCAGTTGATGACCGACATCTGTAAGTCGCGTACCTATCAGCTGAGCGTCTCCGGAAACGAGTGGAACGAAGGGGATACGGTCAATTACACCAAAGCCAAGGCTCGACGCCTGCCGGCCGAAGTGCTCTACGACACACTGCACCGCGTGACCGGTACAGTGGCTCGTCTGCCAGGTTTGCCGGCCGGATCGCGGGCCGCGGAAATGGTCAATCCTGGCGACAAGCTGGAAGACGGCTTCCTCGATCAGTTCGGTCGTCCGCCGCGAGAAAGTGCTTGCGAATGCGAGCGAACCACCGGCGTGATGTTAGGCCCGGTCATGAAACTGATCATGGGTCCGACGGTCAACAACGCCATCATCGATCCGGACAACGCGATCACCAAGCTGGTCGCCAACACCAAGGACGATGAGGCGGTCGTCAACTCCATCTACATGCGAGTCCTCAATCGGCCCGCTACGCGGCGAGAACTTGAGGCCAGCGTGCGACTCTTGCAGACGCCGCTCGACGACAGTGCCTTGATTGCCACTCGTGACGCAATCGCCAAGTCGATCGAACGACTCGATGCCGAGCAACCCGTTTGGGAAGAGAAGTACTCCAAGCGCGCCGATGGCGAGGTGAAGTTCAATCCTTGGTTCCGCCTTGGCCCGCTGCAGGCGAAGGACGCCAACGAGGCCTTTGCCAAATCGTTCTTCCCGGAGACGAAGTACATCCTTCTGACCCGTCCGGTGAACGGCAAGACGTGGATGGAACGTGAGGACTACAAGGACAACACGATCATCAAGCTCGATGGCGATAACTCGGCGAACTATATGGTTCGTTTGCTCGAGTCGCCCAAGGAACGTAAGGTGACGTTGTTCTTTGGTAGCGATGACGGTATCCGCGTCTGGCTCAACCGCAAGGAAGTTCACAAGAACAAGATCGGTCGCCCGGTCCGTCGTGACGACGATCGCGTGGAAGTGACCCTCAAAGAAGGTCGCAACACGCTGCTCATCAAGATCAACAACGGTTACGGCAACACCGGCTTCTTCTTCCGCAGCGATGCCAACCTGGCCGGAGCAGGCTTGCCCGACATGGTGGCTCGCGTGTTCCGAGTTCCGCCGGCGGAGCGAACCGTGGAGCAGCGTCGTCGCCTGACGAGCTACTTCCGCGGCAAGGATGACGAGTACCGCCGCTTGGCCGAGCAGCTTGTGATCCACGAGCAGATGGCCGCCAATCCGCGACTCGTTGGAGCCCAGGATCTGGTGTGGGCGTTGATCAACAGCCCGGCGTTCTACTTCAATCGGTAGTGGTAGCTGCGGAGCGTTTTGCGATCCGCAGCAACTGCTGTACACGTTCTACTGTCGCGTTGGATGGGGTGAACGTGCGCGCATGGGTGCTGGTCATTCTTTCGGAACTCGCGTAAGACACGGAGGTCACCGATGACGGAGGCAGACATGCAGCCAAAACGTTTTGGTGACGAGGACCGGAAAGTCCAGAGCAAGATCGTCCAAAAGAGGGACGGCTGGCTGGCGAATCTGTTCTACCGCCTGACGGGGCGAGCAAGCGTGTCCCGTTCTTGGTCGCGTGATCCGAAGCCCCGGCTCGAATTCGACCTAGGCGAACTTACGTTGAACGGAGTTGGCGTTGGGCAATCGGCCCGGCGACTAGGTGATCTGCGCCTTGGTCCCGCCACGGAAGTGATCACGGGCGAGCATCAACACTTTGACTACGACGATCTTGGGCTTGTGATCATGGCCTTCGAGACGCGGGGCATCTGTGAATTCGTGCTGCATTGGTACACCGGTTCCATGGCAGACAGTTCGTTTCCCGGCAAGATGCTGTTTCATGGTCGCGAGGTTCCGCTGAGTGCGGAGTCAACGCGGGCGGACGTCGAAGAGATGTTTGGGACTCCGACGAACGTCGAGGAAGATAAAGACGAGGACTATCTTTGCCTCGAATACAAAGTCGACAAGGGCGAATTGTCCTTTGTCTTTAATGAAGACGGGACCGTGAGTTTTGCGAACGGTTACGCCGCCTGGTATCTTGCCGACTAAGGAGATGGGACCGAGGACTGTCCAATGGGCGACGTCTTGAAAAATCGGTAAGTTGAGCCGAGCGGATATCTATGGTCGATGCTAGTGTACATGGTGAATAACAAACCTTCGGATCTATCCCCGGATGTCTGCCGGGAATTTGAACAGCAGATACTCGCCGCCTGGGCGGATGAGGAAATACCGGACGCGTCGAATCTGGCCGAATCCGGCTGCCCGGAGGACGAGGATATCGTTCGCCGCTTCGCCGACAAGCACTTCGACGAGATCGCCCCTGGCTGTCCGAGTCGCTGTGAAGACGCCCCGTTCGTCTACATGACGCTGGCGGCGAGCAAGTATTATCTTGCTTCTTATTTGCTGTACCATGTGCGGGAGACAGGGCCCTTCATGGATACGCCGAGCATCCACCTGGTTAGTACGCTCACGCACCGTAAGGAGCGAAAGAGAATCGCCAAAGTGCTTTCGCCAGCACAGGCAGCCTGCGTCGCCCGGTTTGTTGGTCTGGTACACGAGAACTTAAAATTGTTCTACGCGGAAGATGACGTCGATCAAATTGTCGCTGCCTTGGAATTCTGGCAGCAGCAGTCTGCATCTAACCGGGAATGAAGCCGTGGGAGCGAACCATGATCAATCCCTATGAGACGCCGGCGACCGACCCGGATGATCGGCCGGAGGATGCATTCCAGGACGCCGCCTTCGAGGCCGACGAAGGGGCCGTGCAGCGTGGCCACGTGACGGTGGTCACGGTGGCATTGGTGGTACTTGGTTTCAGCCTGTTCATCATGCTGTTCTCGATGCTTGCCAGCGGGTCGCTCGCAACGCGATACGATCTGGTTCGAATCGGACTCGAGGTCGCGTTACTCGTTTTAATCTACAAGGGACAGAATTGGGCACGGCTACTGCTGATGGTATTGCTGTGGCTATTCGTGTTGTTTATGGCCGTTGTGATTGTGAAAGAAGGCAATCAGATGGGAATCATCCAGTTACCTCTCTTGATAATCTGGACGTTTGCTTTCAGTGCCTGCGCCTTTGCCCTGCGAACACCTAACGTGATTCATTTCCAGGAACATCAGCGCTGGTTGGCTCGTTCGCAAACGATTGTCGTGCCTTGTCCCAACTGCAGTTGCGAGAACGGTCCACACACCAAAATCTGCCCCCGCTGCGGCGAGCATGTGGCTTAATGCGTGAGTGGCTCACACGACGTCGCGTCGCTGGCCATCTGTCCCGCCGCACTCCACGCTAAGCAAAAAAAGTTGTCGTCAACAGGCCAAGAAATCGAGTCGCATGAGCGAATTACCCCCCGTGGAATCGTATGCCCACGAAAAATGTGTGCCGGAACCACACCACCAGGCGGTCGCAACCGGAGCCTGGCCGAAGTCTCCATGGTAACCGCAAGAATTGCGGAAAGGGCAAGGGGAAATGCCGCAGTTGTGATAGAATTCAAGGCAGGGCGATGAGATCTCTTTTCTTGGGCACGATGGGGGCACGCTGAATCTTTCCATGGATACCTCAAATAACAACATGAAACGCCGACGCCGGCAAATGCGGCTGTTGATGGCGGCCGTTTATTCGCTGCCCGTGACGTTGTATCTGCTGTTCGCAGTGTTTGACGGTCCGCGAGCCGACGTGTCGGTGGAAGTGTGGGGTGTAGCCGCCGGGGCGATAGGCTTGGGGCTGTTGCTCTGCTTCGACCATTGGTTTCCGGTTTGGGCGGTAACGTTCGTGATGACCTTGGTCGCCGTCGCGTTAGCGTTCGTCTTCGCAGGGACATGGATGATTGAACCGACGCCAGAATTGGCGCCGTTTGTCCTCGGTTCGATCGCTTGCTGCGCCGTTACCTGGTTCGCCGCACATCATTACGACAAAAACTGGGAATGAGTGGACGAAACACGTGTAGACATGAATGCACCAGTCGCTGACAACGCGAAACAACCTTGGCAGTTCAGCCTGCGATCGCTGTTGTTGTTGGTCACGGCGCTGAGTGCCTTGTTCGGTCTGGCGGCTTTCAATATATGGTTGTTTGTGTGGCTGATCGGAGCCGCGCTCTACACGGCATTCGGCATCGCTCTCATCAGGAAGCTTTCACCGATGCACGTCGGTTCGATGGTTGCGGCTGCCGCTGGTATCTCCGCGCTCTCGTTCTCCTTCAATATTGTCATGTCGTTGGGAGGTGGCATTACCGGCGTTGATCGTGTCGTCTTCCATGTCGGCTGTGGTCTGCTGACGCTCATCGGTGCGGGTTTCGTGGTTGCATCGCTGGTGGGACTCAAACGGGATTGGATCTACTGGCAGAAGTGGCCTGCGCAAGGTCAGCGAAAGGCGGTGCTGCTCAAGTTCATTCGACGCCTATGCTGGATAGCGCTTTCGATACCTTTGCTGCTGATCGCGGCGATCGTGGTGGCATTAATCCATGATCTGGTCGTGATCTCTGCGATCAGTCCTGCGGCTGAGACAGAGACGCTTTCCCAGTTCGCAGACGAAATGCCACCGCCGGTACACCTGGCGATGGTTGTGAACGGTGACAAGACCTTCATTGTGTGGGTCAACGAGCGGCCCGATACCATCGCGTCGCTCCGCGGATCACCAGTGGCCGTTTTCGATGGCCGCGGTAAGCTGCTCGACTATCGTCATGAAACCGGTAGCGATCGCTGGCAATACGACCGGCTACTCGAATCGGCCTGGCGATCTCCGGCTATCACCGTTGGTCAGGCCAAGGCGAACGTGGCAAAGGAATAGAGAATGAGCAGCCGCTCTGTTCATGCCGTCAGAAAAATGAATAGCGAACGGCCATCCATTTCCGAAGTGCACGATCCATGACCTCGAACACCCAAACACCGATTGTCGACACCCACACGCATGTCTTTTGCTGGGGAGACAATCCGGCCGATGGGTTTCTCTCTGAGAAGACTCGCAAGTCGTGGCTAACCCGGGTGCTGCTGCGGATGATCGGCATTCAAAAAGAGCAGGGGGACAATCTCAGCCAGAAAATGCGGAGCCGGCTGTTGCGGCAGTTGCGCGAGTCGGTGCTCGACTACGCCGTGGTGCTGGCCCAAGATGCTGTCTACCGTGAAGACGGTTCCCGCGACGACTCCGCAACCCATTTCTATGTCTCCAACGATTACGTGCTTGACTTGGCTCGCGAGTGCGAAAAGGTTCTGCCGGGCTGTTCGATCAATCCGTTTCGCCGCGATGCGCTCGCGGAAGTGGATCGCGTGTTCGAATCCGGTTGCCGGCTGATTAAGATCCACACCGCCATTCAGGGCGTCGATCCGTCGCTCGCACGCTTCGACGAGTTCTACGCCCACGCGGCGGAACTAGGCGTGGTGTTGATGTTCCACACCGGGTACGAACATTCCTGCACGGTCCGATCGCAGAAGTTCACCGACCCCGCGCGATTGGCCCGTCCGCTCGATCATGGCGGTGTGGTGATCGCCGCTCACTGTGGGACCTGTGCTTTCTTCGATCCGGAGAGTTACTACCCGAACTTCGTGGAGATGATGCGGCGGCACGACAATTTGTTCGGTGATACCGCGATCATGGCCAGCCTGATTCGCTGGCGATCGCTGGCGCGGCTCAGCCGAGAAGACGAGGCGATTCGCTCGCGGATTTTGCACGGCAGCGACTATCCGTTTCCGCCGTCGCGATTGCCGTATCTGTTTCGCACCGGGCTGTTTCCCAAGGAACGCCGCAGCGGCCTCGACATGGACCTAAGGATCAAGGCGTCGTTCAACTTCGGAGAGAGCTACACCAGCCGGGTGTTGGAGCTGCTAGGGCAGGGGGCGTAGTCGATCGAGGAGACACGCAAAAAGACCCACTGCAGGCGATCGGACGAAGCCTGAGTGGGTCGTGGGGTATTGCTATAACGACTGTATGGGCGTGCTGCCTTACGCGTCGGCGTCGGTCTGAGCTTGATCGGCAGCAGCTTCCGCCACCGCTTCTACTGCTTCGCTCGCCTCGTTATCGCCCGTCCAGGTAGCGAAGTCGGCGTCGGACGATTCTTCATCCGAGGCGTAATCATCGCGCTCGGCCGCGACTTCTTCCAGATCGGTCTCCTCGAGCAGCAAATCGCCGTCGCGATCCAGCAGTTCTAGATCGGTCAGGAAGCCGTCAGCCAATTCTGTCCACTCTTCGTCACGATCGTTGAGTAATGCCGGCTCGTTCCAGCGATGAATCGAGCGAGTGGCGAACGAATCGTAACGGCTCGCCTCGCTGTACGAAAAGCGCTGAATCGGAAGCGACTGTGACGTGGTCGATTGCGGCAGCGACGGATCCGCGTAGTAGGAAACCGAGCTACCGACCGACGTTGTTGGAGTCAGCGACTCCGATGCCGCAGCCGAAGTTGCCGTCGACGCGACTCGCTGCATACCGGTGCCCAAGTATCCGTACATCACGTTGTCGGTGTTTCCGCTGTAGATGTCGGCATAACCGAGCGTGTGGCCAAACTCGTGCGTCACGGTGGACAGCAAATCGTAACCACCGTCCCCGGCCGACCAACCTTGGCCGGCCGCGTCACGATCGATGTAGACGAAGTGGTGGGTGGCGTACCCTAGCTTGCTGTCCTTGAAGTCGGCCACTTTCACCCGCACGTTACGCAGGTGATCCCTTTGGGCCTGCGTGATGCCTTGATTGTCCCAGTAGCCGATCGCCGAATCGACAACCTGCTGCGGGACAACGTCGCCAAGCGCGGAGCCGAGAGCCGCGGCACCGGTCGGACCAGTTTCTGCCAAGAGCGGGCTACCGTGGTTTATGGGCAGGGTGTCGAGTGCACGTGCCGTGCTGGTGGCATCTTCTGTGAATTCAGCGTACATCGTGAGGATCTCGCCGATCGTGATGGCGCCATTTTCGTCGAGATCACCCTCGGCAAGCGTCTTGGTGAAAGGAGCGGCGGGGGGGTCAGGATGAGGGCCGGTGAAGTTACTGAAGGCCGTCGTGACGTCGCTAGTATCAACATCTCCGTCGCCGTCGAGATCGCCGATCTTATTGCCGACGAAGAAGATCGCGTCACCGCCGGCAATGCCGTCACCGCTGACCAGGTCGTCGCCGTTGTAAAGGTAGTCTCGTCCGCTGCCGATGAGGGCACCCGGGGCGTCCCCGTCGAGTGAGTAATTGCTAACGTCCTTGATGGCGGTTCCGTCGAGAGTCACCTTGAGCCAGCTGTTGGTAGTTTGTGAACCGGTCAGGGCAATTCTCATCTCGGTCGTTCCGGTACCGGTCACGCTGATTGGCGAGATGATGGTTGGCGTGCTGGTGAGATCGCCTTCGGCGTACTTCTCGATCGTTACATCGTTGCTGGTGAAGGTGACCGCTTCGTCAAACGTAACATCGATAAAACGGACTCCTCCGGTCGACGCATCGATCCAGCTGAGACCGTTGCCGGCCTGGTTATTGACTTCGACATCGGTGACGCGCGCGTACTCGTTGTCACGAACGATGAGTGGAATGTCGACTTTGGGATAGGGACTTTGGTTGCCAACGCCCCAGACCTTCACCTTCTGCTCGCCATCGTAGTCAGAGTCATCGATAGGCGTGATGGTAATCGTCTGCGGTATATTCCAGTTGCTCGAATCGAAGCTTAGCGTCCCGACGTCGATCGTCACTTCGGAATTATCAGGCGGAAAAGATGCCCATCCGGTCGTGTAGAACGTCATCGTCACAGGATTGGAGGATGTGACGTTAGGGTCGGCGGTCATGACGACGTCGACCGTGGCTGATCCACCATCTTCGGAGAGGATGATCGGGTTCTCCCAGTCGGTAGCAGAGCCGTCAACTGGAATGAAGTACGGAATGGTAGTGAACTCTGACAAGTCGTTGTCGCGATTGGTGAGCGTTAGCGACGGCAAGGTGATGCCGCTGTAATTCATGTCGGGCGAACTGACGGTGAAGTTGATGTCGTAGCTGATGTCGCCGTCCTGCACGTAATCTTCGACGCCATCGATCGTGATCTGTTTAGGGATATCCCAGCCCGTAGATTGAAAAACGATGCTGGACTGGCTAGGGGTTCCTTCCGTGATCGTGTTCGAATTGAAGTAGACCGTGACAGGGGCTGTGGTCGGATAGTTGAGCACCAAATCGAGGGTGACACTGCCACCCTCTTCCGTGGTCTGCGTGCCACTGTGGACGATATTGACATCGCCAAAAGCCCGCTGCGTTTCTACGTTAGACGTGACGGTTGGATCGGTCGTGTAGTCAAAAGTCATGTCGCCGTCGCGATACTCGGCCCAGCTGGCGGAGCGAAATTTAAGCAGCACTTCGTCTGAGGCAGAAACGCCCAAGGCATCCAGATCGAGGTCGAATGAGGCATCCCATTCGTAGTCACGGACACGGGTTTCTGCGGTGAACCAGTGATCCGCCGACTTTGGCAAGAGCGTCGCTTTGCCCGCCAGATTTAGATTGCCGGTATGCGTGCTACCGTTAATCTCTACCTGAACTTGTATCGCATCGACGAAATTCAACGAGCTGGACGGAACGTCGTAATTGGACGAAGCCAATAGGCCAGGCTGCGTGTGGGCTTCAAAGCGGTAGGCCATATTTGTCGGCAGGCCGCCCGACGTGACATGCTTGCCGACGGAACCATTGAGCTCCAGTGGAACATCGAAGATATCGATGATGTTGTTACCATTGCCATCTTGCCAGCCAAGATGCGCTTGTGTCGAGATCGGCAGCGTTCCGTTAACCCACGCGTTCGACGCCTTGTTGCCACCTGCCATAAGCGAATCTTCTTGTGCGCCAGCCGACGCTGGTCGATCTCGAAGGGCGTTCGTTGCTTGAGTGTCGTAGTATCCGGACGTGCTAAAGTAGGAAGCCCCAAAGCCAGTCGTTTCGTATTCGTCGACCCCGCGAAAGACGTGCCCGATTTCATGTGCGGTGGTTAGGGCGCTTTTGGCTGCTTTCCAACTGGATACGATGTATCCACTCGAGCTGGCATAGGCGCTTGGAAAACTCGTTCCAAAGTTATGTCCCGACTTGGCCGGATGTTCTCCATCGGCAGGAATCGTGTAATTGTCGGCAGACGCGACAACAAACATCGTGAAGGACCAATCTGCGCCGCTTTGCTCTCGCTGGTAGTCATTCCATTCCTGAAGAGTACCAAACACGAGTCCGGTGTCCGCCTCAACGCGATCCAATAGGTGAGTCGTCGCCGGAATTACATGTTCACCGAAATTCATGGTGATGCCTTCAAAAGGCACATCGACAGGATTGTTGGCATATGTATAGTCGTACGTGAACTCAACATCGTGAGGGCTGTTGGGGAAGTAGGAATCGAACACGTCTTCCCACCAGGTTCCCGCGATTTCTAACGATCCCGTCGTCCCACCGGTTCCCGTGATATCCGTCGTCATCTCAGGAAACGCGACCCATTGTTGAAGACCTGTATCCCACTTCTCATTCCAATCGAGATGATCTTCGGCGTGGCCGCTTTCCGATTCAAGGAACACTAAGGTCGCGTGTATGTTCCCCACCAGGTAATCGCCGGATGTGTCAGGTCCTGTATGTGCGCCAAAGGGAGCCTGGCCAGGGGCGACGGCCGTTAGCATTTGTCGCGACTCAAGCTCTTCGATCGCGAGGTGCATTTTGGAGTTCCGCATGGAATCAGTCTGCCCCTTTCGGCGCGATGTCGAGGCGGTTAAGTTCTTGCGTCGGTGGCGAACTGGTCGTCCCATGTTTGGTTCCCTCAGAAGTCCTTGGTGTAGAGCGTGAATACGGGTAGCCGCTTCATTCGTCGGGGTCTGGGCCGCGAGCCTTCTGCCGGAAGTCGAAGAGACGGCCCAGGATAACTGCCCGCGTCGCGCTGGCTGAAATGAAGCCACACGAAAACGATAGTGATTTTGATTTAGGGGTGTCAAGAAGTTTGGAGCGATGACAGCCGTGGTGTCCAGGGAAGTGGACCGATGACAGGCGGTGGCAAAAGGAAGTGGGCCGATGTGCGTGGTCTTGGTCTCGTGCCAAATCGCCCCGAGTCATTAGCGAACGACGGTTGCCGCCACTCTTCCGCTTACTGCACATCCAAGAATCGCACCCCATCCACTTTTACGTGGTTGCGATTTCGCCAGTACCAGATTTTCTGGGCGGCAAAGTTCGCCCGTTTGCCGCCTGGTTTGGTCTGCGCCAGCTTGGCGTCTCGCTGCGGGGTTCCTTCCAGCGTCAGCATTTCTTTGCCGGTGTTGTAGCTGAGCCGGTTGCCGGTGGCGGTGAACTGCTCGCCGTCGACCCGCATGTTGCCGATCGCGTCGAGGTCGACCGTGCGCTCGCCGCGGCGAACACCTGGCATCTCTTGCACCATCAGCCGGTCGCAAGAGAGCAATACCTCGCGGGGACCCGGCTTGTTGAATCCGTTGGTTGCCAGTTCCTGTTGCCAGTCGCGAACGGGACCGTAAACGCACTTCACCTGATTCAGAAAGCTAAGCCGCTTCTGCCGGAGGTTGCCGGTCAGGCTCTGCTGGAAATCGACACGCAAGAAGATCAACTCAGACGCGTTCGGTTGTGCCGCCGGCGGAGCTGGCCCCGGAGCACCAGGCTCAAGCGTCATCTGGCTACCGAAGCGGTGCGTCTTTACCCAGCCAGGCCCCGATGCCTGCAAATCGCCGGTCGCCTGATCGATGCGAAGATTGTGCATCTCCAGTCGATCGATCGATTGGACCTGACCTTCTTCGATGGTGCGACTCTCCAGCGACACCAAGCTGGGACACTGAATGTGTGAAAGCCCGATGTCGTCGACCTTGCCAGGATTGGTGAAGTCGATGTCACGGGTGAGCGTAGCGATGAGCTTCGATGTGCGAACCGTTTGTGCGGCGGTCGTCGCCAACACATGCTCGCGGAAGGTAACTCTTTGACCGTCGAAACGCATGCCGCCACGCCAGTTGATCTTGAGCGGAGCATCATCTGTGACTGCTGGTTGTCCCGCTCCTCCTAGTCCGGCCCCTCCATGTCCGGCCAGATCGCGATTCATTGGCAGCGTCATCCAGCCCGGGCCGTTGACTTCCAGCGAGTTAGCGGCTCGATTGCCTTCGATCTTGGCACCAGACAGAACGAGCCCACGGGCTTCGACCAGTGCCTGCTTGGTGTCACTACCAGTGACGAACAGCTTGGTATTCTCGACGTCGGCTCCCAGCAGTTGAAGCGAGTCACCGCGGACCAACAGCGGCGGCTGTTGCGGCGCCGGTCCGGCGAGTAGCTGTTGTCGCATCTCGACGTCGCCCTTGATCGTCACATCTCGTAGGGCCGTGCGGCGACCGTCGCTGGCAACTTGCACGCGAATCAGATCGCCACGCACCTGATAGCGAGTCGGCTTCTTGTCGGGTCCGTTCGCGGCGAGCGAGCTGGAAGGGGCGCCGGGTCCAGCGGCGGATGAGCGATTGTTCGCCTGACTGCTGTTCGAGTTGTTCTTGATCGCTAGATTCTTAGTTGGCGAGAACCACATTTCGAGCCGCTCGGTGATGCCGATCAGCTGTTCGCTATCGATGGTGACCCGCCCGTTGGCCAGCATGCTGTGCGGAGTGTAGCGGGGAGCGTTTTCGTCCTGCGTCACCGCATCGCTCGGTTGTTCGATCAGCCACATCCAGATCTCGTTGCTCGAAAGCGTGCCCATCTCGGCAAAGCGAACCGACGCGTCGCCAAGCACTGATAGAAGCGTCTTACCCTCGTGGGGGCGGAGACGCAGCTCCTTGGTCCAACGGGCATGCACGCGGCTCGTTTTATTGGCTGCGTTCGGGCTGTTGGCCGTGGCGGTGAGCGGTGTCGTAGAAGCGGCGGTGTTGGGGGCGGCGGAGTTCTTCGATTCCTGGCCCGGCAGATTGGCCTTTAGCTCTCCTCTTCCCGATGCGAGCATCTCACCGATCGAACCGTTTGGTCCCGGTTGATAGCGGACACTGGCCGCCCGCACCAAGTCCGTTCCGCGTCGCAGCAGCACCTGATCGGTGCTCTTCAAGGAAATCTCACCGGAGTCGAGGTGATAGGCCAGGTGTTCGCAGCGCAGTTCGGCATCTTCTCCGCCTCGTCGGCCGATCACTGGATGACCGGCGGCTTCGATCCGTGTCGGTTCCATGTCGCTCTGTTCACCGCTCGCGAAGAAGACCGAAAGTAATTCGCAAGACAGTTGATCAACAGGCCCATCCGCACCGCTACGAACGACGTCGACGTTGTCTTCAAACGTGGCGATTTGTCTCAAGGCGTCGAAGCGGAACGGGCCGACCGAGGTGATGTCGACGTACGCGGTGTTGGCCCCGCCTGTCGGCTCGGTAGTCGCGGCGGTACTGGCTTGGCTGGCACTGGCGTCAAAGGGATTCTCGCCCGCTGCCATGGCGAGCTGAAGTTTGACTTCCTCCGTGATCTCAATCGATTGGACTTCGCGTTTCTTTTCGCTGCGAGCACCGTGGATCTCTTCGACCTCGGCCATCTCGATGTTCAGCTTCCGCCCGCTGCCGTGATTCTGCCCCAAGGCAAAGTGGACCTCGTTGTCGGTCCAGATGCGATCTTCCGACATGTGGACGTCACGGGTGGCGAGCATCAATCGCTGTTCGATGCGTTGCATCTTGGGCGCATCGGGTGCGACCCCATCGGCCCCATCATCGGCTGCCGGAGCCGGCTGATCGCGCGAGAGATTGCCTTCGATCGTGACACGGCCCTGCAGCAGCCCACCTTGCATCTTGCCGAGTTTCAAACGATCGAGATCGACGCCGTCGGCGAATTGCAAGATCGCGCCGTCGCTGGCGCGAATCACCAGCACATTCGGGTCGGGTTTCTCAATGGACGGTTCGCCGTCCGGGAAGAACACGAGCGAACAACGCTGTAGCTTCACTTTGTCGTCGTCGACCGTTTCGTAGTCATGAATCAGAAGTGTGAACTGGTCGTTGGCTACGATCATCGTCTGCGGATCGAATTCCCAACCACCTGGCGGCAGGTGGGGACGCAGCATTTCTAAGAGGGGATCGAGTTCCGTGTCGTCGTCCGGATTACCACTCGGATCGACGACGATGGTCTCGCGTTCTTTGGCCGGCGGTTCGATGAACGGGACGACTGCCAGCGCATACGACCAGTAGGCCACCAGGACGATGGTGAAACTAACGGCGATGCGAAACAGTCGGGCGAGCATGGTGTGTGGCTATGTGCGGTGGGAAGGACGGTCGGGTGCCACTGGCTATGCCAGTGCGGCCGTGAGTCGTTCGGCTATTTTGGGTGCCACTGCTGGCTTGTCCAGCAGTGCGGTGGCTGCCTGTTTGGTCGTTATGTTGAGCGACGCTGACGCGTCGCAAGTAGTTTCTTAGTTCCTTTGCCAACGCTCCGGGCTAGGTGCAACGATATTATCGGGTCATGTCTCTAACTCGAATAGGTTCGTATTAGGTCGTCCCAGCGGTGCTGGGCTTTGAGGATTCGCTCGATGACTTCGCGCACGGCACCTTCGCCGCCGACCGCCTGAGTGGTGAGGTCGGCCGCTTCGCGAACTTCGGCCACGGCGTCGGCAACGGCCACACCGAATCCGACCTTCTCAATCGGGCCGAGGTCGATCAGATCGTCCCCGATGAAGCAAACCTGGGATAGCTCAAGACCGAGTGGTTCGATGATGTCCATCACGGCGCCCGTTTTCTTTTCAAAGCCTTGGCGAATGATGTCGATGCCCAACTCGCTGGCCCGAACCTGGACGATGTGCGAACTGCGTCCGGTGATGATGCCAAACTGATGGCCCGCCTTCTGCCACATACGGATGCCGAGACCGTCGCGAATGTGGAACTTCTTGGATTCAATTCCTTGATTGTCGAAGTAGATGCCGCCGTTGGTCAGCACTCCGTCGACGTCGGAGAGGATCAGGCGAATCTCTTGTAACTGCTTGTCCAGTGATTGGGCGCCGGCCATTACGAGTCTTTCTGGTGGTCGTGAATTGTGGGAGAGGAGCGTGGCGTCTGGCGGGCGAGTCCGGAACTTCGAGGCCGACAGCTACGACGCTTTGGAGGATCGGTTCCCGCGTGGCGAGAACATCTTCGGCGCTGGGATGGGAGCGTGGCTATCACCGCTTAGGGCGGTCACTTGCGTGGAAGAAGCCGAAGCTGAAGTGCCGCTACTCGATTTACCGACCGACAGTCCGCGTGCCATCAGGTCGGTGATGTCGATCAGACCGATCGGCTTGCCGGCTCCGTCGATTACCGGTAGTTCACTAATCTGGCGTTCGGCCAAAATGTCGATGGCGTCGCTGACCATGGCGCCAACCGGGACGGTTACGGGGTTGGTCGTCATGACGGAGCGAATCGGTCCGTCGAGCGCGTCGTTCTGGTGGCGTTCAAACAAACGGGCCAGATCACTGTCGGTAAAGAAACCGGTCAGTTGTCCGACCTCGTTGGTGATCATGATCGCGCCACTGCGACGACCGGCCACGCGACGTTGCTGAAGCACTTCGCGAACGGTGTTCGGTTCTGCTGCCACACGGCATTCGGCCAGCGGGCGCATGAATTGTTCCACCTGGCTGAGCTGCTGTCCCAGGCTGCCACCCGGATGAAACTTCGCAAAGTCTTCCGCCTGAAAGTTGCGCATCCGACTGGTGACCAAAGCCAAGGCATCGCCCAGTCCGAGCATGGCGGTGGTGCTGGTGCTGGGGGCCAGGCCGAGCGAACAAGCTTCCTTGAGCGGTCCGAGTTCCAGAACGATTGAGGAGGCGGCGCCCAGGGTGCTTTCGCGTCGACCGGTTATGGCGATCGTCGTCACGGCGAGCGCACTTAGCGACGGCAACAGCTGCGTGACCTCGCCGGTTTCGCCACTCTGCGAGAGCAACAATACGACGTCGTCGCGATGGATTCGTCCCAGGTCGCCGTGAAACGCTTCGGCCGGGTGCAGGAAGTGGCTACGCGTTCCGGTCGAGGCCATCGTGGCGGCGATCTTTTGCGCGATCAGTCCCGCTTTGCCCATGCCGGTGACGATCACGTTCGAGCGGCAATTGAACAACGCCGACACCGCCTGGCAAAAGTCGTCGTCCAGCCTTTGCGCCATGTTCAACAGTGCCTGCGCCTCCAGTCGCACAATATCGCGCGCGTAGTGCAGTTGAGCCGCGGCATCGAGCGTGGCCCGCATGCGCGTGGTGTTGTTGGCGATTTGAGCGGCCAGCGAGGCAGCGGCCAGCGGCTCGCGGACGCCAGCGGGGATGCCGGCATCATAAGAATCATTCGACGCAGAGGCGTCCATGCTCATCGTTTCGTCATCCTTGACGGTGTGAGTCGTGGCGAGAGTTAAAGCAGGCCTATTTTCGTCGCGGATTGTACTGCCTAAGTGCTTTTGGGGCAACGGAAAAGGGGGCGTGACGGGTGCCACTGCTGGCATCCGTTTTCCGAGCGAATTCCGCTTTCCGCAAGGAATCGTCCCTTGCTAGACTAGTCATGCAGGCAGTGCTAGCAGATGCCTGCTGTAATCGGCGAAAACGGAAATCGAGAATGACCGCTCAGCACACACACGACGCGACTGTCGAAGATCACCCGCACGGCGATCCTCGCTATCTCTACTTTCTATTCGTGTCGCTGATTTTCATGTTGCTGGTGGTGCCGCTGTTCGAGTCAGGCGTGTTGGGTGCCAACCTGATGCAGACGGGTCTGACGGCGGTGCTGATCACGGCCGCTGTCGCTTCGCAGCACCGTCGCGTGGCGTTCATGTTGAGTCTGTTCGTGGTGGCGATCGCTGCGCCCTTGAGCTGGTCGACTCGGTTCGTTGAGAACGACGCCTTGGTAATCGCCAGCTGCTTGCTGGAGAGCGCGTTCTTTATCGCCATGGCAACGCTCATTCTTGTCGCCATCGTGCGCCGGCATATGGCGTCGTTCTATTCCATCTTTGGGGTCGTCTGTAGCTATCTGCTAATCGGCTTGGGGTTCGCCATGATTTATCTGGCACTGCTACAGTCGAATCCAGGCGCTTTTGTTGGACCAGATGACAGGGAAGAACAGGCGGCAGTAACCGCCGACGCAACGGCGAACGGGGCGGACGCGAACCAGGCGGAAGCAAAAGAGACGGAAGCGGAAGCCAAAAAGAAAAAGCTACCGAAGGGTTCTGTGGCCGAGGTGCCAGAGCCCGACCGAAACGTTGGCGAGCTGTCGACGTTGGTCTACTACAGCTTTGTAACGATGTCGACGCTCGGCTACGGCGATATTCTTCCGCACACCGGATTAGCCCGAACCGTTTCCTGGATGCAGTCGGTGTTGGGCCAGTTTTACCTGGCGGTGCTGGTTGCCTGGCTCGTTACCGAAATCCCGCGCCGCCGTCGGGCGGAGGGAATCGATGAATAGGCGTGGATCGTGATAGAGCGAAAATTCGCCGCCAATTCAACTCTCATTCACTATCGCGTGACCAAGGAGACCACCATGCTTGAGGAAGCCCATTTCTACTTCCATAAAGCGGCCGATGTCCTGGGGATTTCTTCCAAACTGCGAGACATCTTGCTCTCTCCCATGCGCGTTGTGAAGGTCGAGATCGTCACCGAAGGAGACGACGGGCATCTCAAGCACCACCGCGGTTTTCGGGTTCAGCACAACAAGGCCCGCGGCCCCATGAAGGGTGGCCTGCGCTATCATCCCACGGTCGATGAAGAAGACGCCACCGCGCTGGCCAATCTGATGACCTGGAAAACGGCCCTGGTCGATATTCCCTACGGCGGTGCCAAGGGCGGCATCAACTGCGATCCGAGCGACCTTAGCGAGCGAGAGCTTCTCCACATCACCCGTACCTTTGTCGGGCAAATCAAAGAAGTGATCGGACCGACCATCGACATCCCCGCGCCGGACGTCAACACCAACGCCCGCGTCATGGGCTGGATCATGGACGAGTATTCCAAGTACTACGGATTTTCACCCGGCGTGGTCACAGGAAAGCCGCTGCACCTGTTCGGTTCGGAAGGACGCGAAGAGGCGACAGGGCGGGGCGTGATGTTGGTGCTCGACGAGGTGCTCAAGGACCAAGGCAAGACGCTGTCGGGAACCACCGTCGCCTTCCAAGGGTTTGGCAACGTCGGTAGCCATGCCGCTCGATTGATGGTTGAAGAAGGGGCCAAGATCGTCGCCATCGGCGATCACATGGGCGGGGTCAGCAACAGCGAAGGGCTCAACGTGACCGAGCTGATCGCTTGGGTTAAGGAGCACCGCACGGTCCAGGGTTTTCCAGGCGGTGATGCGTTTGAGAGTGCCGAGGTGCTGACCTGGAATGCCGATGTGCTGATCCCCGCAGCACTGGGCGGCGTGTTGACCGAAGAGAATGCCAACGATGTACAGGCGAAGGTCGTCGTGGAAGCGGCGAATGCTCCGACGACGCCAGCGGCTGACGAAATCTTGCGTCGTCGCGGCATTACCGTTGTCCCAGACATTCTCGCCAACGCCGGTGGCGTGACCGTCAGTTACTTCGAATGGGCTCAGAACATCCAGCAATTTCGTTGGGAGATCGATCGCGTTCGAGCGGAACTAGCTAACTACATGCGCAAGGCCTACAAGGCGGTGAAGCAGGTCAGCCAGGACCGTAGCTTAGACCTGCGAACAGCCGCGTTCGTGTTGGCGATTGAACGCGTCGGCGACGCGGCCATGTCACGCACCCACTTTACCGACCGGCACGATCTAACGGACTAAAGCGAAGTGACGCGGGCACGCGACCAGGAGGCGGGAGGGCGAGGCCGAGCGCCGAGCCATGGTTGAGTTAACGTGCGGTGATCTCTGTCTGTTCAGCCGTCCGCTTTCCCAAATAAACCTTCAAAGAAGAGGAATGCGATCGTACGTATGGATGCAAGAAGCGAAGTCGACCGTAACTGTCCTTGGTGCGATGGCTTTGATGAGTCCTCGTTCTTGAGTCGTCTTCATGAAGACTGGGAATGGATTGACGACGAGTATTGGAAGCTCGATCGAGCCATGCGTCAGCTAGCCATCGAGTACGACGGGGCCGAGTCGTTGCCCCGCGAGTTGACCTGGAGAATTATGCGGATCTTCAGCTACGGAATGCTAGTGATCGGTTGCCACTACGATAAAGACGACCATTTCAAGATCAAGAATCTTACGACAGATCAGTTGCACGAATGTCGGGAGCGGTTTCAGCTCACCTTCGAGGGATTCTTTAAAGGTCGGATGACCGATAACAATCTGTTTGAGTATTCCGACCCGTCGCCGAGTTCGTAAGCGGCGAGTGACTCGATGCTGCCGTCACTTGGCCACGGCACGATAGCCGGCCAATAGCAACATGGCCCCGCCCACGGCGATAAAGAAACTCTTGATGTTGAAGCCGCTGACATCGCCAAAGCCGAGTTGGGTGCCGATGAATCCGCCCACCATGGCGCCGCCGACTCCGAGCAAGATGGTGATGATGAAGCCGCCAGGATCTTTGCCTGGCATGATCCACTTGGCCAGCACGCCAGCAACTAGACCGAAGATGGCCCAAGAAAGAATACCCATCGCGTTTCTCCTTTGCCCCCGGTTGTGGCGCCCCTGGTGGTGTGGAACGAGGCCCGTAGTAAGGGAAGAGTCTAGCGACGCAGTCGTTTAGCTACTTCCAGCATAGCTGAGAGCGAGGGGGGAGTGTCAATGTTTGTTGCCAAATAACACGACTCGTATCGAGGACAAGCAAAAGAACGTCGATCACCACGAATGGCCAACGGCCGATCGGGTACAATGCGCGGGCAGCGACAATCCGGGCAACTATCTATCCGCTAAGGACATGGCTCATGCTAGAAATTCGTCAGATGGAATTGGAAGAACTTCGCCGGTTGGTCGATTGGGCGGCTGACGAAGGTTGGAACCCTGGCCTCTGCGACGCCGAGTGTTTCTGGAATGCTGACCCGGAGGGTTTCTTGGCGGCGCTGGAGGATCGTGAGTTCGTCGGGGGTGGGGCCATCATTTGCCATAGCGAGTCGTTCGGATTCATGGGGCTGTTCATTATCAGTCCGCCTCATCGCGGAAAGAAATTGGGAACCGAACTGTGGTTCGCTCGTCGCGATCGCCTGCTGTCGCGATTGAAAGAAGGTGGAACGATCGGGCTCGATGGCGTCGACGCGATGGTTCCCTTTTACGAGAAGGGTGGCTTCAAGCAGTTCACACGCCATCGCCGTTTCCAGCTCGACGCGGCCGTGCCCGACGGGCAGCGGCCCGCGGACGTGGTGGATCTGAAGACCGTGGATCTAGCAGCGATCGCCGATTTTGATAGTCGCTGTTTTCCCGCCCGGCGGGAACGATTCTTGGGCGCCTGGATGAGCCAGGCGGAAGCAGTGTCATTAGGCTATGTCCAGGATGGGGCGCTGCTTGGCTTCGGCGTAATGCGAAAGTGTTTAGTGGGCTGGAAGATCGGACCGTTGTTTGCTGAGTCCGCTTCGGTCGCCGATGCGCTGCTAACGTCGTTTCAGTTGGAAAGCCGCGGTGAGCCGATGTTCTTGGACGCTCCAGACAACAATCCCGCTGCTATCGAACTCTGTAGTAAACATGACATGCAAGAAGTCTTCGGCTGCGAGCGCATGTATTACGGCCCGGTACCCGAATTGGATCACGATCGCATTTTTGGGGTCACGACGCTGGAGATCGGGTGACGCGCACGGACGTATTCGGTAACCAGCCAACGGGAGGGCGAGGCTCGCGTGCGAGCCCTGGTAAACCCGTCTGGGTGCCACTGGCTTTGCCAGTGCTGGTTGAAGCAGAGTGGACTAGAGTCGCGCGGCGCTCCGCGACGCAAGCGAGAACCAATAGGAGGATCGATTGCTGTATCGATCGACAGTTCATTTTCGACAGGATGAACAGGATCGACGGGGATGTTGATTGGTTTGTTGCCCGGTGTTTGTTGGTGGAGGCACCCCCGGGCGGCACTCCCCAGGGTTTCTGACCCGACGTTGGTGGAATGCGGTAACCCGCTATTCGCTGGGCGACCGCCGTCGTCGAGATTCGCTCCCCATGCTCCAGTGTCCTCGGGGGTGGCTCTTTTTGAATTTGACTTTTTCGCCAATGTTGATAAAGTGGTCCGACAATGATCGAAGCAAGGCAGGAGAATGTCACCCGAGGCGTGAGCGAACGCAGGGCAGTAGCTGGATGGCAGCCAGTTCGCAAGGCCACACTGGCGGAGCCAGTGGCACCCACGTCACGTGCATGCCGCACGACTATCGCACGACGATCGAACAAGACACAAACAAAACAAACATTGAACATTGGTCGAACAACCAGTGAACAGCGATCGAACAACCGTCGAACATTCAGCAAACAACCTTCGAACATTTTTGAAGCAAGGCGCGCCATCTGGCGTGTGAAACGAGTCCGGCGATGAGAATTAACGAATTTCTCGATCTGATCGAACGCTGGGGCGTGATGCCCGAGCTGCAGGTCGACAACCTTCGCGAACAGGTGGCCGAGTCGGACTACCCGGTCCATCCGGTGCAGATGGCGCGGCGGCTGGTCGAAGAAGGGTACATCAATTCTTACTTCGCCAAGACGCTCTTAGCGGGCGGGCCTCCGGGTGGTCTCGAGACGAACGGTGCTGAAGAATCGCCCGCGGCGGCAGGAAGCTCAGGCAGTGTCCCACTAAAGATGCAGCTGGAAGATGCCTACGACGAAGGGGACGTGGCCGATTTGGCCGCCATCGATGAGCTGGCGCTGGCGCCGATCGAAGGCGCGGACTGGCTCACGCGATCGGCCGATCTCGAGGTCGGTGGTTCCTTGCCGACACTTGGCACAACGCTCTCGGTGCCTCAAGAAAATACGCAGTCGGTCGGCGGCTGGCTGCAACAAACCGGACCAGGTGGTCTGCCCTGGTGGGTCGTCTCGGTTGCGGCCGTGGCCGGGTTGATCTTCGTCATTGCGATGGTCGCAATTCTCATATAGGCAGGGCAAGACGAGCGAACAGAGGCTGGCGGTCGACATGAACAACGCGGTCACAAGTAGCGGTGGCATCCACGTCGCGCAAGTTATGGAAAGGAGCCGCTGGTGAGAAACGGAGCGGGGCAGAGGGGTGCGGTCGACTTCCACAGGCAGAGTGTGACGCCGTGGCTTACTCCGAGCCTGCCGAATCGCTCGGCTTCTCGTCCGCCGTATCTTCTCGACTGGCGGCCGCGGCGAACAGCGGATCGGTCCGCTCTTCACTCAAGCGGACCAGGATCAAACGCTCCGCAACCTGCGATGAGTCGGCCGAGCCGAAGAAGCGATCGCCCAGCGTGCCGGTATGCGTGGCACGACGGCCAAGCACCAGGACCTCACCTGGCGCAAGCGAAGCGGCAATGGCCAGGTCGCCAAAATCTTCCCGCTTGCGGCGACTGTCGAGGCGGAACATGGCATTGCCGCCCGCATAGTGCTGCTGGAGCGGACCATGATGGATCTCGGGAATCAGCTGCAGCTGCGTGCGACCATCGCTACCGGTATCAGCCTGCACGGCAAATTGTGCTTGGGCTTCGTCAAAGGTGGTCCCTTCGACGCCGGCATCATTCCAGACCAGGGCGTGAAGCTGCGGCTGCACTGGCGATACGACCAACTCGGCACGCCGCGCAGGTCGCAAGTAAAGCTGGTGGCGCGTTACCCCTGGCTTGGTCCGTTGCGACGGATCGAGAGCACCGGAGTCGGCCGCGGCATCTTGCGAAGAAGCAAGCAACTGGTGCACGGCGGCAGGTAGCTCGCGACCCAGAAAACCAACGCGATAGCCGTTACGGGCGAGACGCCGCCGCACATCGTGGGGCAGGGCCTGCTCGTCCGCTTCATCCCAAATCGACTCCACCGTGGCGGCTTCGCGCGGAGAGAGCCGCACGAAGACAACATCAAGCCCGATCTGCTCAGCCCGCGGCTTCAGCGGCGCAAGCGGGGACTCACCAACGTCGAGCCGCGGCGATTGGAACTTCGCGCAACCGGCGGCGCCCCACGGCAGCAGGAGAATCACCACGATGATGAGCCACTTTCGCGACATACGAATCCCGAGGAAACCGACAAGAGAACAAAGATGGGCGGCGTAGGGTAGATGCTGACGAAAATGGTGTCAACGTCATCTGAAATGGTCAAAATACCCCCAGACGCTGGCGATCTGGCGATACGCGCGGGTAGCCTCGCATTAGGTCCCGGTCGCCTTACCAGGGCGGGGAATCTCAGCGGACGGAGAATAAGGGATCAGCCGCGGATTGGGGATTTTGGTGCCGAACACTCGGCCGTAGCGCTGCTGCAGGTCGTCGAAAGAGAGCTGCAGGAAATCGTAAACCTTGGTCGGCGGTTCGGCCGCGAGCCACTTATTCGCCAGGCGGGCCATGGCCTCGTCGTATTCACGCTCACTCTGAGAGTGAACGTAACAGCGACCCGGATGACGCCGCAGATCGCCATCGAAGGCGGGACTGATATGCCACAGCTCATGGAGAATGGTGACGAGCTTCTCCTCGAGCCGATGATTCAGGAATCGCGGCAGGTAGAAGCTCAGGATATAGAGAAACTCCTGCCCGTCGTCGTCGTAAAGGCGTTGGCAGGTATAGCGACGCCCATTCCGCTCGGTCCACAAACGACCCTGCTCAAATCGCATCGGGGTGAGCGTCGCCTGCAGGCCATGCCCCACAGCTTTGCGGGCTTGGCTGAAACTGATCGCCACGCGGGGCAGATCGATGTGAGAGAGCTCGGGCAGACGAGCGATCATATCGGCACAGACGACGCGGACACGATGCGTGAAGTCGAAGCCTACTGTCGCGCGACGGGGCGAACGAGGCTGGCTGGCCGAACCTTGACGAGATGCTTCCGTCACGGGATATCCTTTCCCCGTAATCGCAAATTGCGGAAACCCGTGAACGCCTTGGTTCGGCGGGGATCAAGGAAGCAGGCCAGAACGAACGCGAAAGAGCAAGCCGGCGCGGGACCGACTCTACTCCTTGCTTTCTTCGCTCGACTCTTCGGTGGCCGGGGCATCAGCAGCGGTCTCTTCCGAAACTGCTTCTTCCGCTGCGGCAACTTCCTTCACTTCTTCCTCAACCTCCGCTGCGGGAGCGTCGGCCGGGGCATCATCTTGGGCATCGAAGGCCGGGGCAACCGACTTCTGCTGGACGCGGTCACGAACGCCGACGAACTCGAGGATCGCCTGAGTTCCGCCATCGCCCAAGCGGGGCTTGGCCAAACGGAGCACGCGGGTGTATCCACCGTTGCGGTCTTCGAAGCGAGGAGCGATTTCGTCAAACAGAATCTGCACCGCTCGTTTGTCACCCAGCAGCTTGATCGCACGACGGCGAGCAGCCAGAACCGGCGCGACGGCCTGATTCCACTGGTTGTATTGATCGCTTTCGCGCCATTTCTTCCACTCTTCGGTGTAGCGATCGGCATCGGTATCGAGCGCGTCGGCAGCACGTTGAGCGTCGAGCGAACGACGGGCGATGGTGATGCACTTTTCGACCAGCGGGCGAACTTCCTTGGCCTTCTGAAGCGTGGTTACGATGCGACCTTTGACCTTGGGGGGATCCGGCATTTGCGGACCTTCAAGGTATTCGTCGTCCTCACGTTCGGTGAGGAACAGGGCGCTGGCAAGGTTGCGGAGCAGGGCTCGCTGATGGCTTGGGGATCGTCCAAGTTTGCGGCCGCGTCGTCGATGTCGCATGGCAGATGTCTTCTGTCACGAATGATTGTTTGTTGTTACTGGTCGAAACCAACGTTCGTCTCGCTTGGGGTGCCGCGTCTGTTCTCAGTACGGCGGCAACTAGCGGACGGCAATTTCAGGTGTGGCGACTACAGGGACGAGGAGCTTGGCAACTTCATTCCAAGTCGCAGGCCCAGCTCGGACAACTTGTCGAGTAGCTCGTTTCGTGTCGTGTCGCCAAAGTTGCGAACTTCCATCAGCGAGTCTTCGGTATGCTGAAGCAAGTCACGCACGGTGAGAATATTCTCCGATTCCAGGCAGTTGCTGGCCCGTACCGAAAGGTTCAAATCGGCAAGCGTCATATTCAGCTTGGCTTCCAAGCCGGGATCGATTCCTTCGGCGGTACGCGGGGCGGCGTGAACGCTGCTGCCCATCTCGCGGTACTGGACGAAGGGGTTGAGGTGCTTTCGCATGATCTTGGCCGCTTCGACGAGGGCCATCTCCGGAGCGATGCTACCGTTGGTCCAGATCTCAAGCGTGAGCCGATCGTAGTTGGTCTTTTGGCCGACACGAGTTTCTTCGATCTCGTATCGCACGCGAACGACAGGGCTGAAGACCGCGTCGATCGGAATGATGCCGATTTCTTGGTCGGTCGGGGTGTGCTCCGTCGCCGGCACATAGCCGCGACCGTTCTGCACGACCATTTCGATGCCGAAGTTGGACTCGTCGCTGAGCGTGGCGATCTTGAAGTCCTTGTTGATGACTTCCACGTTGGAGTCGGTCACGATGTCGGCACCCGTCACATCGCCAGGGCCGTTCTTGTCGATGTGGATGACCTTGGTCGAATCGCTGTGATTCTTGACCACCAGCGATTTGACGTTCAGGACCAGGTCGGTCATGTCTTCGATCACGCCCGGAATGGTCGTGAACTCGTGCTGAGCGTTCTGGACACGCAGCTGCGTGACCGCACTGCCTTCCAAGCTGGAGAGCAGGATGCGTCGCAGGCTGTTACCGACTGTGACTCCGAAGCCGCGCTCGAACGGTTCGGCTACGAATTTACCGTAGGTGGGCGTCAGGCTCTCGGCGTCGACATTGACTTGAGAGGGAAGCTCTAGACCTCGCCAACGAATGTGCATACCAGTTCTCCGTATCAACGACAGCTCTTTGCGAGCGATATCTTCTCTTTTTTGCTGTCAGAACGTTTGTTCGACAAGCAAGCGGAATCGGGTGGGGTGTCGCGGTGGGGGCGTTGCGAAAAAACGTCTTCGCTGCCGGCGACTATTTCGAACACAACTCGACAATCAATTGGGTTTCGACCGGAATCGACACGTGCGACGACTCGGGGAGTCGAGACACGGAGCCTTCCGGAATCGCGCCTTCTTGAAGCGAGAGGAAATCGGGGACTTCACGTTCTTGTTGGGCCAAGTTATCGGTCACCATACGCAAGCTCTTGGGACGATTCTTCACGCGAATCACGTCACCCGCTCGCAGCATGTAGCTCGGCACGTCGACGCGACCGCCGTTCACCGTAATGTGACCGTGGCTGATGAGCTGACGGGCCTGGCTGCGGCTCTGGCCGAAGCCGAGACGGTGGACGACATTGTCGAGTCGTCGTTCCAAGAGTGCCATCAACTCGTCGCCGGTATTGCCCTTGGCTCGCTTGGCGCGATCGTAGTAGCCGCGGAACTGCTTCTCCAGCACGCCGTAATAGTGCTTGACCTTCTGCTTCTCACGCAGGTGAATTCCGTAGTCGGTCAACTTTCCACGACGAAACTGATGCATGCCAGGAGGGGCATCGCGACGCTCGTAAGCGCACTTCGGCGTATCGCAGCGAGTACCTTTGAGGAACAACTTCATGCCGTCGCGGCGGCAAAGTCGACAAACGGGTCCGGTGTAACGAGCCATACTTTATGACAACCTGTTTCAGCTGATTTGGGGTGGATGGTGGGGGTGTCGCGTGCGATCTTCTTACACGCGTCGCTTCTTGCGGGGGCGACAACCGTTGTGTGGCATCGGCGTCACGTCTTCGATCGACTTGATGTTCAAGCCGGCGGCTTGCAGCGAAGTGATCGCACTTTCGCGACCGCTGCCCGGGCCGTTGACCTTGACGTCGACATCTTTGACACCGAACTTGGCGGCCTTCTCGGCGGCCTGCTGGGCGGCACATTGCCCGGCGAACGGGGTGCTCTTACGGCTTCCCTTGAAGCCCGAGGTTCCGCCGCTAGCCCAACAAAGAGCGTTGCCCTTGGTGTCGGTGATCGTCACGGTGGTGTTGTTGAACGTCGCTCGGATGTGAGCGATGCCAACGGTTACGTTGCGACGTGTTTTTTTCTTCTTGCCTTTGGCCACGACTTGTTTTCTCCTGCGTCGTTTTCACGGACGCGTCGTTTGGTCTTTTTACTGTTTGTGTTGTCTTGAATTGCCTAGCGATGATGCGACTGCGAAAACGGTCGTCAGCTTATCGCAGGTCCTTCACGCCCTTCTTACCGGCAACGGTCTTGCGCGGTCCCTTACGGGTGCGGGCGTTGGTTCGTGTGCGTTGTCCGCGTACCGGCAAACCGCGACGATGTCGCAGGCCGCGATAGCAGGCGATGTCACGCAGTCGCGAAATGTTCTGAGCGGTCTGGCGTCGCAGAGGACCTTCGACCACATATTCTTTGTCCAAGAGAGCCGCGATTCGCGCGATCTCATCTTCTTGCAGTTCGCGTGCGCGAACCTGCGGATCGATGCCCGCGGCACGACAAAGTTCGCGGGCAGTCTTCGGGCCAATCCCATAGAGATAGGTCAGCGCGACGACGGTCGGACGCTCGTTCGGGATATCAACACCGAGAACACGTGGCATCTTGTCTTCCTGTTAAGTTAAAAAGGGAAGGGCGATCAACGGATGATTTCTTCACGTCAATCCGGTCGCAACCGTTAACCCTGTCGCTGTTTGTGTCGGGGGTTTGAGCAAACCACATAGACGACGCCTCGTCGACGAACGACCTTGCAGTTCTCACAAATACGCTTAACGCTAGCGCGGACTTTCATAGCCTTCTCGCTTTACTTTTCCCCATAGGGGGATATCGGGCCGAAATTAAGGCAAAACGCCAAATATACGTGTGATGGCGGGTTCAGATCAAGGGGCCCTAGTGGGTTCCCATTCTCGATCCACCCGACTCCTAGGACTCGCTGACGCCCCCCAGCGATAGGGGTTGGGGAGGCATGGCGTCAGAATTCCGCTCCTCTTCCGTGGGAGCCCCCGTCATTACGCGAACGCCATTGCTGGTGATCGCGAGGGTGTGCTCAAAATGAGCACTCGGCCGGGAATCGGCGGCCGATTGGGTCCAATGGTCGGCCATTTCCACGACACGCTTGGTGCCCATGTTGACCATCGGTTCGACTGCGATCACCAGACCCGGCTCCAGCCGGAAATCGTCCCGTTTTCGCAGCGATTCACTCACAAAATTGGGCACCTGAGGCAGTTCGTGCATCTCACGGCCAATCCCGTGGCCGACGAAATTCTCGACCACGTAGAACTCTGCCTGATACACGTGATTGGCCATCTCGGCAGCCACTTCACTCCACATCTGTTTCTTGCCCATCTGGTCGATGGCGATCTGAAGTACTTCGTCGGTAACGGTCAGCAAACGCTGGACTTCAGGATCAATCTCTCCGATCGGCAAAGTCACCGCCGAGTCGCCACACCATCCGTCGATCCGCACACCGGTATCGACACTGATGACGTCGCCTTCCTGGAGGACGCGATCACCAGGCACGCCATGCACGACTTCTTCGTTGACCGACGCACAAATGACCCCGCTAAAAGCAGGTTTGCCGGGTGATGAATTCGGGTAGTTCAAAAACAGCGGTTCTCCGCCGATCTGTTCGTAGTAGGCGGCTACCGCGTCGTTGATTTCACCCGTCGTCACGCCAGGCACGGCCATCTGCCGGGCAATCTGCAGACCATAGTAGACCGCCAAGCCAGGCCGGCGCATCTTTTCGATCTCGCGGTCGCTTCTTAGGGTCAACATGGGCGGGGAAATCCTTGTAGTCGTTTACGATTCGCAGGAGGTGGCGGCGACAATAGCGTCTTTGATTCTGGCGGTGACTTCGTCGGGGGGGCCAATACCGTCAATCGAAACCAACTTGCCTTGGCGGTCGTAGTAATCCAAAAGTGGTTCGGTCTGGCTACGGAAGACTTCCAGGCGTTGTGCCACAATCTCGGTCGCGTCGTCGGCTCGGCCACGGCCAGCGAGCCGTTCCACGAGTACGTCTTTGTCAACGACGAGCTGAATCGCCAAGTCAATCTGCATGCCGTTGATCGCCAGGTGCTCGTCGAGTGCTGTCGCTTGAGCGAGTGTTCTGGGAAATCCGTCGAACAAGACCCCATGTTGGCAATCCGGGGACTTCAGACGATCGATGACCGCTTTGATGACGATGTCGTCAGTTACCAGTTCTCCCTTGTCGATATATTGTTTTGCGAGCAAGCCAACGTCGGTGCCTTGCGCAATGGTTTCGCGAAGCATGTCTCCGGTCGAGAGATGAGCAATCGAAAAATGCTCTTCCACTCGCGCGGATTGCGTGCCTTTACCTGCGCCCGGCGGACCAATGAAAATCAATCGCATGGAAATCGTTTTCCATCAAGCCGGAGGCGATTACGATCGTCCCAGCAGACCCTCGTAATTTCGCATTACCAGATGCGAATCGATCTTCTGTACCAGATCGATCGCCACGCTGACTGCGATCAAAAGTCCGGTTCCGCCATAGAAACTGGCGACGTAGAAGTCGACTCCCATCGATCCAGAAACGATCGTCGGAATGACGGCGACCAAAGCCAGGAAGCCAGCTCCTACGTAGGTAATACGCAACATGACGCGTTCGAGGTAGTCCGCGGTTCGCTTGCCCGGGCGATGACCCGGAATAAACGTTCCAAAATTCTTCAGGTTCTCTGCCATATCCTTCGGGTTGAACGTGATCGCCGTCCAGAAGTAGCAGAAGAAATAGATCATGCCGATGTACAGCAGGTTATAAGTAAAGGAGTCGCGTTGCTCGAATACGCCTGCGAGTGTGCGCCATACCGGGCCAAAGTGTTGTAGCTGTCCGAAGATCAACATCGGCACCATCAGCAAGCTACTGGCAAAAATAATCGGCATTACGCCGGCTTGATTGACCTTCAGCGGCAAGTATTCGCGAGTACCACCGTAGACGCGGCGGCCACGAACGTGCTTGGCACTTTGGATTGGAATGCGGCGTTGGCCTTGGGTGATGTAGACCACTCCAAAGATGACCGCCACAAATACCACGGCCAGAACCAGCAGGGTTTCGACACCATGTTTCGTCCCGACACCACCGCCGATCTCAAAGGTGGTGTTGTTGATTAGTCGCAGACCTGCATTTGGCATACCGGCCAAAATACCGGCCATGATCAGCAAGCTGATTCCGTTACCAATCCCGAACTCGTCGATCTGTTCACCGAGCCACATCAAGAAGACAGTACCGCAGGTCATGGTCAGAACGGCAGTTAATTGCCAACCAAAGCTGGCAAAGAAGCTGTTCTGCATCTGAACCCAAATATCGGCCTGAATGAGCATTTGGCCGGCGTCACCATTGGTGAATGCGGTAGCCGTCGCCCCCATAAGATAGCGCAGGTACATGTAGCTCTGTAACAAGCAGAGCACGACCGTGGCGTACCGCGTGTACTCGTTGATTTTCTTGCGTCCGCTTTCGCCTTCCTTTTGGAGTTCTTCGAGCGGTTTCCACACACTGCCCAAAAGTTGGAAGATAATCGAAGCGGAGATATACGGCATAATACCAAGACCAAAGATTGTGGCCTGGTTTAATTGGCTAGCGCTGAAAATGGCTACGTGTTCCAGCAGGCCTCCGAGTCCGGAGCTGTTGCTGAAAAAGCTCATCATGTTCTCGTTGTCGATGATGGGCAGAGGGATCTGCCAACCGACACGATAGATGGCCAAGAGTAGTAGCGTCAGACCGATCTTCTTACGAAGTTCGGGGATGGTGAAGATGACGCGAATTTTTTCCCACATCGGTCGTTCCGTCCGTGGCCAGCTCGTCAAGACAAACGATCTTGATCAAACTAGTCTTGAAGTTTGAAATTCCAATAGTTGTTCTCGAGTGCCTGGGGCATTCCCCGCAGGGACGACTCAAGCGATCGCAGAACTATATCGTGTGCTAGCAGCTGGTGCCAACGGCAATTCAGCCAGCGGCCAACTACGACTGAGCTGGCTGGGCAGGACGTCCTTGGGGGTTCTTCACAACCGGCTTCTTACCGGGCAGTACATTTAGTTCGCCGCCGGCCTTTTCGATCTTTTCCTGTGCCGAGGCACTGAAACGATGGGCCGAAACCTTAAATTTCTTGGAGAGGTCCCCGTTTCCGAGAATCTTCAGAACATCGAAGTTCGCAGGAATCAACGCCTTGGAGGCGAGCAGTTCGGGAGTAATCTCATCGCCGGCGGTGAATGTGTTCTCGAGATCCTCGACATTCACGTGGACGACCTTGAGAGCCCACTTGTTGTTGAAGCCGCGTTTGGGGATCCGCCGAATCATCGGCATGGTTCCACCCTGGAACACGACCTGGCGCGAGTAACCGCTACGGCTACCTTGGCCCTTGTGACCACGGCCGCTCGTCTTACCGTGCCCGCTACCGGGGCCACGACCGATGCGACGGCGAGGCTTGTTTTTCTTAATACCGCGATGGACGTCGTTGAGGTTCATGACAAGGAGACTCCCCTGAGTCGCTCGACCTCGGCGGGGGGTCGCAGCTGTTTGAGCGCTTCGATCGTGGCTTTTACGACCGTCACGGAATTATTGGAACCGAAACTCTTGGTCAAAATGTCGTGGATACCGGCCGCTTCGCAGACGGCTCGCACGGCGGCTCCAGCAATCACACCCGTACCGGGGGCGGCCGGAACCAGGATCACGTTGGCGGCGCCAAAGCGACCTTTAACGGTGTGCGGAATGGTGTTGTCGGCCAGCGCGATTTCGACTTGATCGCGAGTGGCGGCGGTGACGGCCTTATCGACGGCGGGCGGAACTTCGTTCGCCTTTCCGTAACCCCAGCCAACACGGCCGTTGCCGTTACCGACGACCAACATCGCTGCAAAGCTGAAACGACGACCACCCTTAACAACGGCGGCACAACGTTTGATCTTCACGACCTTTTCGATCATGCCACCGTGGGCCGAGTCGCCTTCGTCTTTTCGCGATTTGCCGCGGGATTTTGCTCTTGCCACGTGTCTTTTACCTTACGTTAAGAATGTGACGGGTTGGATTCCCGATTTGTGTTACTTAGAAACTCAAGCCACCTTCGCGGGCCGCATCGGCGAGAGCCGCTACGCGACCGTGGTACTTGAAGTGGCCGCGATCGAAGGCCACGGCGGTGACGCCAGCTGCCTTGGCTCGTTCGGCGATTGTTTTGCCAACAAAGGTGGCGGCGTCTTTGTTTCCGCCACCCTTGACCGACTTGCTGACCTCTTGCTCGGTCGTTCCGCAGGAAGCCAACGTCTTACCGGTCGAGTCATCGATCAGTTGGGCGTAAATGTGCTTGTTGCTGCGGAAGACGCTCAGCCGCGGACGCTCTGTTGTTCCACGCACACGCTTACGTACACGGAAGCCGCGACGTTGGCGTTGTTTTCGGATGGCTCGATCGTGATTCATGACCGTTCTTCTCGTCGTAATCTTTAGATCAGGTGTTCTAGTTCAGGCTCGCTTCAGGTATCCCGCGCTGGTAACGCTTAGGCGCCGACAGCCTTACCGGCCTTACGTCGGACGTGCTCGCCCTCGTAACGAATTCCCTTACCCTTGTAAGGTTCGGGCTTTCGCACGGCACGGACTTCCGCGGCGAACTGGCCGACGCTTTGTTTGTCCATACCTTTGACAACAATGTGGGTTTGATCGGGGCAGGTGACATCGAGTCCGGCCGGGATCTTTTTCTTGATTTCGTTCGCAAAACCGACACGCAGCTGAAGTTCGCCGTTTTGGACTGCCGCCACGTAACCGACGCCAACAACTTCAAGCTTCTTCTCGTAGCCGCTCACCACTCCTTCAACCATGTTCTGGATGAGGGCTCGGGTGAGTCCATGCAGGGCACGCGCTTCGCGGTCGTCGCGATCGCGAGTGACGAGGACTTGCTTGGCGTCTTCGTCGACCGTGACGGTCATCTCACGACGGAACGTCCAGTCGAGCTTGCCGAGGGGGCCTTCGACCGTGACCGTGTTGCCCGCTACTGAGACTTTGACTTTCTCAGGAACGACGACAGGTTTTTTTCCGATTCGACTCATGGCAGGTATTGCTGTTTTGTGTGTTGATTCGTTGTTTGAGCTGTCCGCGTGACGAGTTGCCCGCCCGCGGGGGGCTGGCTGTGGGGCCTGGTCGTACTACCAGACCTCGCAGAGGACTTCGCCACCCAGTTTTCGCTGGCGTGCTTCGCGATCCGAGATCACACCGCGGCTGGTGCTAATGATCGAAATTCCCAGTCCACCGAGGATCGGCTTCAGGCCGGTCGCACGATTGTAAATACGACGTCCGGGGCGGCTGACTCGCTTGATGTTACGAATCACGCGCTCGCCGTTGGGGCCGTATTTCAAATCGATGCGGAGCAGCGTCGGGTGCTTCGACTCTTCGACTTCGCTGTAGTCCCAGATGTAACCCTCGCGCTTGAGCACGTCGGCAAGTCCGCGTTTGACTTTCGACACTGGGACGTCGACAGTTGTTCGCTCGACACGTACCGCGTTGCGGATGCGGGTTAGCATGTCGGCAATCGGATCGGTCATCATAAGAAGTGGGGCCCTTTGGATTCTCTAGGGGCAAACGGTTTGTATTTAGTTAGGACTTAGTGTCACTTCGCCTTAGTTGTCGCCGTCCGGTTTTTGGAACGGCATGCCGAAGCCGGTAAGCAGCTTGCGGGCTTCGGCATTGCAGGGCGTGCTTGTGACCAGCGTGATATTCATTCCCTGGACGTGCGTGAACTTGTCCGGGTTGATTTCGGGAAACACGAGTTGTTCGGTCAGGCCTAGGCTGTAATTGCCACGGCCGTCGAACGCATTCGGTTTGACTCCTCGAAAGTCACGTACGCGGGGCAGGGCCAGCGAAATCAGACGATCGAGGAACTCGTACATGCGGGCTCCGCGAAGTGTGACCTTGCAGCCAATCGCTTGACCTTCTCGCAGCTTGAAGCCGGCAACCGACTTCGTGGCTCGCGTGACGGCCGGCTTTTGACCGGTGATCTGTCGCATCGCGTCGACCGATTGGTCGAGGTTCTTCTTCTCGGTAATGGCGGATCCGACACCCATGCTGACCACGATCTTCTTCAATCGAGGTAGCGAGAGTCGGTTGCTGCGACCCAAATCCTTTTCCAGGTTGGGGAGCAGTTCCTTTTCGTATCGTTCTTGCAGTCGCGGAATCATAACCGGCTCAAACTGTCTTGTGTTGGGGCGTTATTTGTTTTGTGGCGTCGTTACTTGCGTGCGGACGTTACTTCTTGGCGTGGGCGGCTCGAGCCGGGGCAATCTCGCCGGCGGCGCCACCACACTTCTTGCAAAAGCGTTCCTTGCTGCCGTCGTCGAGGAAACGACTTCCCGTGCGAGCGGCTTCTCCACAGGCGGGGCAGACCAGCATCAGATTCGATGCGGACATCGGCATCTCTTTCTGCAGGCGGCCACCTTGCGGGTTCTTTTGGCTACGGCGAACGTGCTTGAAGACACTGTTGATGCCCTCTACGACCACCTTGTTCTTGGAAGGAAGGACCTTCAAGACTTTGCCAGTCTCGCCGCGATAGTCGCCCGAGATCACTTTGACGGTATCATCAATTCGAATATGCATCAGACTACTTCATTCGCGAGGCTGACAATTTTCATAAAGCGTTGCTCACGCAGTTCACGAGCAACGGCACCAAAAATTCGCGTGCCACGCGGGTTACGATCGGCGTCGATCAGGACCACGGCGTTGCCGTCGAAACGTACATAACTTCCGTCGGCTCGCCGGGTTGGCTTACGGCAACGGACGATAACGGCCTTCACGACCGACTTTTTCTTAACATCGCTTCCGGGGATAACGCTTTTCACGCTGCAGACGATCACATCGCCCAGGCCGGCAAAACGGCGACGGCTTCCGCCGAGCACCTTGATGCACATGACTTCCTTGGCACCCGTGTTATCCGCGACCGAAAGTCGCGTTTGCATTTGAATCATGGTTCTTATCCCACCGCCGCAGGCGGCGTTATCACGTTTACGCTATTCGTTGCTCAGTTCGATCTCTTATTCTTTGTCCGCTTCAGCTTGCTCAGCTTCCGCTTTGGCGGCGGCACGCATGGCAGCCAGGTCGACCGCGGTGCTCTTGGCGACAACTCGCTGCAATTCCCATCGCTTTGACTTTGAGCGGGGACGGCATTCGATGATTTCCACGGTGTCGCCAAGCTTGGACTCGTTGGCTTCGTCGTGCACGTGACAGACGGTGCGACGTCGAATGAACTTCTTGTACTTCGGATGCTTGATCAATCGCGGCATCTCGACGCGACGCGTCTGCGAAGCACGGTCGCTCTTGACGACTCCGATGGCAACTTTCTTAGGCATAACTACGACTTTCGTAACTAATGGTGTTCGCGCTTTGGCGTGATTTTGTGGAGGGCGTTACTTCGACTCGGCACTCGCTTCACTGGCCGCTTCACCAGCACCGGCTCGCTGACGTTCGTTCTGAATCGTCTTGATGCGAGCAATGTGCTTGCGGCTGCGTTGCAGTTCCGTGGGGGCGTCGAGACGCTCCGTCTGAGCTTGAATCTTCAAGCGAAAAAAGTTCTCGCGAGTCTCGTTAAGCGCGAGCTCCAGGTGCTCGTCACTCATTTCACGAAGCTCGACAATATCGCGATGGCTCATGGCGTCGACTCAATAACGTTAATGAACGGTTTCGAATAATCCGTGGCTGGGTTAAGCGGTACGTCGCTTGGTCATGCGGACGCGAACCGGCAGCTTATGCGCCAGTCGGGCAAAGCACAGGCGAGCCGCGTCTTCCGACACACCACCGATCTCGTAAAGGATGGTTCCCGGCTTGACCACGGCGGCCCAATAGTCCGGTTCACCCTTACCTTTACCCATTCGAGTTTCGAGCGGGATCGAGGTAATCGGCTTGTGGGGAAAAATTCGTATATAGAGCTGGCCGTCACCGCGCAGATACTGCTGCGCCGCGATACGACCCGCTTCAATCGTGGCAGCACTAATCCAGCCACCTTCGGTCGATTGCAGCCCAAAGTCACCGAAGTTGACTTTGTTGCCGCGAGAGGCGTTACCTCTTATACGACCTCTTTGGCATTTTCGGTGCTTGACCCGCTTCGGCATCTGCGCCATCGGTCTCGTCCTCTTGGTAAACTCCCTGATTGACCCAAACTTGGATCCCGATATGTCCTTGGGCCGTTTTGGCCTCAACAAATCCGTAATCGATCTTCGCTCGCAACGTGGAGAGCGGGATCGAACCGCTGATCTGCTTTTCGCGGCGGGCCATTTCGGCTCCACCAAGTCGACCAGCGAGTTGAATCTTGATGCCCTTGGCTCCCGCTTCCATGGTCTGTTCCATGGCCCGCTTCATCGTGCGGCGGAAGCTCGAGCGCTTCTGTAGTTGTTCGGCGATATCCTCAGCAACCAACTGAGCTTGCAGCTCCGGTCGCGAGATCTCTTCAATCTTGATATTGATGCGACGTCCGACCAGGTCCTGCAGTTCGGCCTGCAGGCGTTCCACCTCTTGGCCCTTGCGGCCAATGATGATGCCCGGTCGGGCGGTGTGCAGGACAACCTTGACTTCGTCGCGGGTGCGTTCGATCTCGACCTTCGGAATACCGGCATACCGGTATTTGGTCTTGATGAAGTTTCGCAGCTTGAAGTCTTCGACCAGCAGGTCGGAGAAGTCCTTCTTCGACGCGTACCAGCGACTCTTCCAGCCGGTCATAACACCGGTGCGAAATCCAACAGGATTGATTTTTTGACCCATGAATTTGTCTCGTTTAAGTCGTCGTGTGCTGGTTGATGTTTCTTACGCGGGGCAGTGCTAAGGACTAACCCAACTCGACGCGAATGTGCGCCGTTCGCTTCTTGATGATGTGTGCCATACCGCGGGCTCTCGGACGCATCCGCTTGAACATCGGGCCGCCATCGATGCGGGCTTCGATAACTCGTAGGCCTTGAATGTTTCGTTCACGCAGGTCTTCGGCGTTACCGAGAGCGCTCTTGATGACCTTCTCCAAGAGGCGGGCACCTCGTTGAGGTTGGTAACGCAATAGCTCAAGTGCCTCGTCGGCATAGAGTCCTCGAACCATATCGGCCAGCGGTCGCACTTTGCGAGCACTGATGCGAGCGTATTTGTGTGTTGCAGGATAGCCCATGATGATATTTCGCTGTTTCGTGGTGTCCTGAAGCAGAGGGCTGCGGCAGGGGGGCCACTCATGATTCGTTACGTTTGCTTTAACGTTTTCCCTTACCACCGTGACCGCGGAAGGTACGTGTGGGAGAGAACTCGCCCAGCTTGTGACCGACCATGTCTTCGGTGACAAAGACTTTCAAATGATTCTTGCCGTTGTGCACCATGAACGTGTAGCCGACGAACTCCGGCACGATCGTGCAGGCACGAGCCCACGTGGTAATCGGTGACTTGTCGCCGCTGGCAATGGCCTTGTCCACTTTGGCGAACAGCTTGGCGTCGACGTACGGGCCTTTTTTAAGCGATCTTCCCATAGTTGGTCTTGTATTTCGTTGGTGGCGACAAGCGCCAGGCAGTGAACCTTACTTCTTGAGCTTCTGGAGACCGTAACGCTTGCTACGACGCCGACGGACGATCGCGGCGTTCGATGGTTTGCGTCGGTAACGTGTCTTGCCACCCTTGGCCGACTTGCCGGTCGGGCTGACGGGGTGACGACCACCCTTGGTGCGACCTTCGCCACCACCGTGCGGGTGATCGACCGGGTTCATGGCGGTACCACGAACGTGAGGGCGACGGCCCATCCAACGCTTGCGACCGGCCTTACCCAGCACAATGTTCATGTGGTCGGAGTTTCCGCAGACGCCGATCGTGGCACGACAGGCACTGGGAACACGACGAATTTCACCACTGGGAAGCGTCAGCTGAGCCCAGTCGGCTTCGCGAGCGGCGAGGACCGCACTCGTTCCGGCACTGCGACACATCACGCCACCACGGCCAGGTCGCATTTCAACGCAATGCACAGTCACGCCCAAAGGCATGGCAGAGAGCGGCAGGCAGTTGCCGACATTCGGCGGGGCCTCGGCACCGCTTTCAACGCGGGCACCAGCTTCCAGCCCTTCGGGAGCGAGAATGTATCGCTTCTCGCCATCGACATAGTTCAACAGGGCGATGCGGCAGCTGCGATTCGGATCGTATTGGATCGAATCAACCTTGGCCGGAATGCCGTCCTTGTTTCGCTTGAAGTCGATCTGGCGGTAACGCTGCTTGTGACCACCGCCGCGATGACGGGCCGTGATCTTGCCTTGGTTGTTACGACCGCCGGTCTTGCGCTTGGAACGCAGCAATCGCTTGGCCGGCTTAGCACCAGCTGTGAGCTCCGCGAAGTCACTCACGCTCGCGCCGCGGCGTCCCGGCGTCGTCGGTTTGTATCGTCGAATACCCATGTCAGTTCGTCTTCAACGTTGGTGTTCTGTAGTGGTTTCGAGTCCCGCATCAGCGGGCGTGGTCTTTAATTAAGCGAGGTTCTTTAGAAGAAGTCGATCGTCTTCGATTCAGGATGCAGTTTGACGATCGCTCGCTTCGTGTTTTGTGTGTAGCCGAAACGGAAGCGGCTGCGACGAGGCTTACCGCGACGGTTCTGCGTACGGACATCGACGACCTTCACGTCGAACAGTTCTTCAACGGCGGCCCGGATGTCGTGCTTATTGGCCAGAGGATTCACCTCAAACGCGTGGGCGTGGTGGTTTTCGCTCTGGTACATGCCTTTTTCAGTCACCAGCGGACGGAGGACCACTTGCTGCGGAGCAAGTTTCATCGAGGTCGTTCCGGCATGCTTGACGGCAAACTTATTGACTTTGTCGACTGGCATTGTGATTTACGCTTTCGTCCGTCGAGGATTTCAGTGTCTTGATTCTTGTCGCCGCGTTTAAGCGGTCTTCTTGGCGGCAGCTCGTTCACGCAGCGAGTCGAGGGCGGCCTTGGTCACCAACATTCGCCGCGGCGAAAGTACGCTCAGGGCGTTGATGTCGGAGATCGGCTGCACCGAAACCTGGTCGATGTTGCGAGTGCTCTTGTAAACATTGACGTCGCTCTCAGCGATAGCCACCAGCAGGCTGGTGTTGTCGATGCCGAGCGACTTCAAAATCGCCGCCATGTCGCGGGTCTTCGGTTCGGCGAACTTCAAGTCATCGATCACCGTGATCTCGTCGTCGATGATCTTGGAGGCGACGGCCATCCGCGTCGCTTTTTGGACCGCCTTGCGGGGCAGGCGATACGAATAGTCGCGAGGTCGCTTGGCGAAAATGTGACCACCGCCGGTGCGGATACCACTTCGCTTCGAGCCGGCTCGGGCGTTACCCGTTCCCTTTTGGCGATACATCTTCTTGGTCGAACCGGCGACGTCGCTGCGGCTCTTGGTCTGAGCGCTGCCTTGTCGCTGGTTGGCCTGATACATCACGACCACGTCGTGCAACAACTGCTTGTTGATGCGCGGCGCCAGTTCAGTCGGATCGATATCGTACGTGCCGACCTGCTTGCCGGTCGAATCGAAGACGGGAAGTTGCGTACTAGCCATGGCAATAAAAAAGGCTTCACGCGGGTGCGCAAAGCCAGTCCTGTTATAGTTTGTTGGTCTCGCGAATCATCACCATGCCGCCATTGGGGCCCGGGATCGCTCCGCGTACAACGAGTAGGTTCTTGTCCGAGTCGACGCTCACAAGCTTCAAGTTGCGAACGGTGCAGCGAGTCGAGCCATACTGACCCGGCATCTTCTTTCCTTTGAAGAGACGCGAGGGGTAGGCACTGCAGCCGGTACCACCTAGATGGCGATGGCACTTCTTAACACCGTGCGAAGCACGCTGTCCGGCAAAGTTGTGTCGCTTCATGGCTCCCGAGAAGCCGCGGCCCTTGCTGGTGCCAACCACGTCGATGCGACCGACTTCAGCGAAGGTGTCAACGCCGACCTCTTGGCCAACTTCCACGCCGTCAATCGAACCACGGAATTCGCGTACGTAACGCTTCGGTTCGCAGTCGGGCTTGGGGAGAAGTTCGACGCCAGCGGCAGCACGACGCTTCGATCGCTTGCTTTCGATCTTGGCAACGTGACCTCGCTCAGAGCGGCTCGCCAAACGACGAGGGCGGTCGAGATAGCCGAGCTGGACCGCTTCGTAGCCGTCGCGGTCTTGCGTCCGCACTTGCAGGACATTACAGGGGCCAGCTTCGATCACCGTTACCGGGATAACTGCGCCCGCTTCATCATATAGTTGTGTCATCCCGACCTTGCGGCCGAGTAATCCAATCGCCATGACGTTGATCCTGCTCGTGTTGACGCTAATCGTGGGAACGTGCGACTTGTGTCCCAGTTTACCCACGTAGCTTCCAGGGCATGAAAGCTCCGATTTATCGTTTTATGGAAGAACGGATCGAACCGAGGGGCAGAGCTCCGCGGCCGTTCCCGCCTTTATCCGTATGCCTTACTTGCGTGAGGCTTTAATCTTGATGTCCACGCCAGCCGGAAGACTCAACTTGTTGAGCGCCTCGATCGTCTTGGCGGTTGCCTGGACGATGTCGATCAGCCTCTTGTGAGTGCGAATTTCGAACTGCTGACGAGCCTTCTTGTCCACGTGGGGACTGGAGAGCACCGTGTAGCGTTCGATACGCGTCGGCAGCGGAATCGGTCCGTGGACCTCCGAGTTGGTTCGCTTGGCAGTGTCCACAATGTCGGCCGCACTCTGATCCAAGACCGAGTGGTCATAGGCTTCCATGCGGATGCGGATAATTTCTTGTGCCTTCGCCACCAACTCGACTCCTAATTAAATCTCTTGCCTGGGTGTTTCCCGTGTTTCTTCGCGAATGGCCCAGTGAGCCAGACGCAGTTCATAACGGGACGTTCCCGTTCGTCCCCTTGAGTTCAGGGGAAACCAAAAATCTTAAGCGGTCTTCCGCTTTCTGTAAAGGGCATGCATGCGTGGATGCGTAATTATTTTTTGTGGACTCTCCAGGGGTGCCAAATTCACTCCCCGACGCGATCCTAAACCAACGCCTCCATCACATCAGGCGGCGCTGGTCCGTACGCCGCCGGCTCCATAGAGCAGGTTGCTCGACCCTGGCTCAGGCCGCGAAGTTCGCCGGCAAACCCAAACAGGGAGGCCAGGGGGGCTTCGGCGCTGATGACGGTATTGCGGCCACGGGGGTCGGTGCTGTGGATGAGAGCCCGTTTTTGCTGCAAATTAGCTATAATATCGCCCAAATTCTCCTCGGGCGTGACTATTTCCAGGTTCATAATTGGTTCGAGCAGAACCACCCCCGCTTCCTTGAGCGCCTTGTCGAAGGCCTCGCCGGCCGCGATGCGGAATGCGGCTTCTGTCGATTCGCCATCACGAGCTTCGCCGCCGCTGATCCGGAACTTCACGCGGGTGAGCGGAAATCCGTAATGGCCGCCGCCGGTGGCGAGCATTTCCAGCTCCTCGCGAGCCGCCTGCAATAGGGCTGCCGGGACTCCTTCGACGAATCCGGCGCTCACAGAGACTGGCTTATTGCTGTCCGAAAGGGGGGTGAGTTGGACCTTGAGTTTGGCGAAAGTGTCTTGTCCGGCGATTTGGCGGTGGCTTTCGGCCTCCACTTCGACCTCGTTCTGGACCGTTTCGCGGTAGCTGACCCGTGGTTTGTGGACTTTCACGTCCAGGTTGAAGTCGCGGAGCAGGCGGTGCTTGATGACTTCCAGGTGGAGCTCGCCCATGCCGCTGATCAGCGTCTGGCCGGTCTCCTCGTACTCAGTGGCCCGAAATGTCGGATCCTGGCGTTTCATCAGGTCGAGCGTCTCGCTGAGCTTCTTTCGCTCGGTCGAGGATTCCGGCTCGATCGCCATCGAGATGACCGTTTCTGGGAACTGGATCTGTTCCAGCAGGATTGGATTCTGGGTGTCGCAGATCGTGTCACCGGTGACCGAGTGCCTCAGGCCGATTACGCCGACGATATCGCCCGCCTCGACCTCTTTTACCTGATCCTCCTTGCCGCCAGGCTGGACGTGCCACAGCTGAGCTGCATTGTCTTTCTTGTCCTTGCCAGGGTTGAACAGCCGGGTGTTGGGCGCGAGCTTGCCGGAGTAGACCCGGACGTAGGCCAAGTCGCCATGCTTTTCAGCCTGAACCTTGAAGACGAGGCCGCAGAAGGGCTCGTCGGGGCTGGGGTTCCGTTTTTGGGCTTTGTCGTCCTTCTTGGGGTCGACACCTTCAACGGGAGGCATATCGGCCGGGCTGGGTAGGTAGTCAGCCACCGCATCAAGAATCGGTTGGACGCCGATGCAGTCGAGAGCCGAGCCGCAGAAGACCGGCTGGATGAGGCGGTGGACGGTGGCGTCGCGAATGACCTTCTTGAGTAGCTTTTCCGGTACCGGGGCTTCTTCCAGGCCCAGCTCCATCAGCTCATTGCTGTAGTCGTACAGCTTCTCAAGCATCTCGGCTCGGCATTCTTCGGCCCGTTCGAGCTCTTCTTCCGGGATGTCGCTGACCGTGACCTTGGTGTCCTTCGAGGCGTCGCCGAACTGGAGCTGCTTCATCGTCACTAGGTCGATGATGCCGCGGAAAGCGTCGTCGACGTGCGGAGGGCCGGCACCGATCGGGATCTGTAGCACGACCGGGTTGCCTTCGAGCCGCTTTTCGATCTCGCCGATGACCGACTCGAAGTCGGCTCCCTCGCGGTCCATCTTGTTGATCATCGCGATCCGGGGCACGCCGTAGCGATCGGCCTGACGCCAGACTGTTTCGCTTTGAGCCTCGACGCCTTCGCGAGCGCTGAACACGACCACGCCGCCATCAAGCACGCGTAGACAGCGCTCCACTTCGGCCGTGAAATCGACGTGGCCGGGCGTGTCGATCAGATTGATCGTGGTGTTTTTCCAGTCGAACGTGATGCAAGCGGCGTAGATCGTGATGCCGCGTTGTTGTTCTTCTTCATCGAAGTCGGTCTTTGTCGTACCCTTATCGACTTCGCCCATGCGATGGGTTTGTCCGGCATAGAAGAGCATCCGCTCGGTGAGCGTTGTCTTGCCGGCATCGATGTGGGCGATGATGCCGATGTTTCGCAGGTTTTCGAGCTTGCGTGCCATGGCGCTGTCGATGGAAAGGGGCGTCGATTGAAGACTTGGCCACTCGAGGTAAGGACCAGCGGGGTGAAACAACGTTGCAGCCGATCGCCATGGCGAGGGCTTGCAGCGCGCATAACAACGCCGCGCTGATACGTCAGTGGGACGATTGTCAGCGCGGCGAAATGTATCGTTCGGTTTTTACCAGGCGAAGTGGGCAAACGCCTTGTTCGCATCGGCCATGCGGTGCACGTTCTGGCGACGCGTCATGGCGGCACCTTCACGACCGTAGGCGGCGACGAGTTCGTCGGCCAGCTTCAGGTGCGTGGGGCGACCCTTCTTTTCGCGAATGGCCATCAGGATCCAGCGAATCGCCAGCGACTGACGTCGGGCGGCACTGACCTGCATCGGAACCTGATACGAGGCACCACCGACTCGCTTGGAGCGAACTTCGATGTCCGGCTTGACGTTCTCGAGTGCCTGCGTGAAGACGTCGATCGGCTCGGCGTCGGTGACGCGCTTGCCAATCTCATCGAGGGCATCGTAGAAGACCTTCTGAGCGGTGCTCTTCTTGCCGTCGAGCATCAGGTTGTTGATGAACTTGCTGGCCAGCAGCGATCCGTGCTTCGGATCTCCAACGAGCTGCTTTCGGCTGGCGGTAATTCGACCCATAGTATTGCTTCAATCGGGGTATAGGGTTTGTTCTGGATTAAGACTTCTTCGCGCCATAGCGGCTGCGAGCTTGCTTGCGTCCGTCGACGCCGAGTGTATCGAGGGCACCACGCACCACCTGGTAACGCACGCCCGGCAGGTCGCGGACTCGTCCGCCGCGAACCAGCACGATGGAGTGTTCCTGAAGGTTGTGGCCTTCGCCCGGAATGTAAACCGTGACTTCCTTGCCGTTGGAGAGTCGCACACGGGCGATCTTACGCAGCGCGGAGTTCGGCTTCTTGGGCGTCATCGTCTTCACCTGAAGACAGACACCACGTCGTTGCGGGCATTTGTCCAGCACCGGCGCTTTGCTCATCTTCTTAGGCTGCTTGCGGCGCCGTCGAACGAGTTGGTTAGTCGTGGGCATGAAAACTCCGAATCTCTTTACTTATTTACTTATGTAAACGGGCCGCGACACGATGGCCGCTGGTTTGTCTTTTCTGGAATCCCTCAGGGCGGAAGGGACCTTGGCCGCCTCGCCGAGGATGGTGGGAACCCATCAAGGTAATCAATTGTGAAAAGAAGTCAATGCCCATCCCGGCGAGTCGCTCATGCGGTTCTGCCGGTTGCGGGCTGTCTTCTGATTGTGCTGCCGAGGCTCTCTCGGCGGCAGGTTAATCTATTCGTCTTCCTTGGGTGGTTCCTCTTCACCCAAATCGGAGCCGAGGTCGGCACCACCGAGGAGAGCTTCCAGGCCGTCGTTGATCGGCTCTTCAGGCTCCGAATCGGCTTCCATCTCGGTTGCCGTGGTGGTTTCCTCAACAGCGGGGGCCTCTTCGATCGGTTCGGGGGACCCGAGCGTCGGGAACGATTCCGGCATCGCGGCGGGCACTTCGGGCAGAATTGCCGAAGGTCCTTCCGGCGGGGCCGGGGCCGGCTCTTCGCCATTGCCGACCGAGTCGAGCAGCGGGAAGGTTCGCGACAGCAGTCGATCCTTTTCGGCAGTAAGGGCTTCCAACGCCTCCGGACGAATTCGGACTTCCGAGTTCTGGAAGGTGTGGAAACCGGTACCCGCGGGCACGAGGTGACCGAGGATGACGTTCTCCTTCAAACCGACGAGGTGATCGACCTTGCCTGCCAGGGCGGCTTCGGTGAGTACCTTGGTGGTCTCCTGGAAGCTGGCCGCGGAGATGAAGCTGGAGCTTTGAACCGACGCCTTGGTGATGCCGAGCAGCTGCGTGCTGGCACTGGCCGGCTTCGGCTTGCCACCCTTGGCGGGCGAACCGCCGAGGGCTTCGATCTGAGCGTTGACCTGGGCCAGCGTATCCTTGGGAACGATGGCACCTTCGGAAAACTCGCTGTCGCCAACGGTGCTGATCTTCACGCACTCGGCCAACGCCTGGTTCGCCGTACGGAACTCGCCCTTGTCCATGACGTTGCCAGGCAAAAGGTCGGTATCACCGGGGTTCTCGATCTTCACCTTACGCAGCATCTGCGAGACGATGATTTCGCAATGCTTGTCGTTGATTTCCACTCGCTGCGAACGGTAGACGTTTTGAATCTCACGGACCAGGTATTGTTGGACCGCTTCTTCGCCGGAGATTCGCAGGATATCGTGCGGCACCAGTGACCCGTCGACGAGGGCTTCACCAGCTCGCACGACATCGCCGGCGTGCACGCGAAGGTGCTTACCGTGCGACACGAGGTGCTCGCGTTCGATGCCGCTCTCGCTGCGGACGATAATCGTTCGCTTGCCACGACGCTTTTCGCCCAACAGTTCGACCGTTCCGTCGATCTCGGCGATGATGGCCGGATCTTTCGGCTTGCGAGCTTCGAAAATTTCGGTGACTCGTGGCAGACCACCGGTAATGTCCTGCGTTCCAGACGCTTCACGAGGCGTCTTGGCGAGCAGGGCACCCGGCGCGATCATCTCGCCTTCCTGGACTTCGATGTAGGCCTTTTCAGGCATGTAGTAGAAGTCGAGGATGTTGCCGGACTCGTCTTCGACAACCACCTGCGGGTGGAAGTCGCCCTTGTGTTCGATAACCATGCGGCGGATGTGACCGCTCGGTTCTTTTTCCTTGCGGACGGTCTCGCCGTCGATAACATCCTCGTAGCGGATCTTACCACCGACTTCGGCGATGATCGGAATGCTATGCGGATCCCACTGGCAGACGATGTCGCCAGCTTTGGCTTGTTCGCCTTCTTTGACCATCAGAGTCGAACCAGCGGGGATCTCGTGCTTCTCGATTTCGCGACCCTTGGGGTCAACGATGGTGATTTCACCATTTCGAGCGAGGACGATGATCTCGCCCTTGTCGTTCTCCACGATCTTCAGTCGCGTGTACTGGACGGTACCTTCCTTGCCGGCGCGGATGTCGCTCTTTTCGACGTCGGTACTGGCCACACCACCGATGTGGAACGTACGCATCGTGAGCTGTGTACCCGGCTCGCCAATACTCTGGGCGGCAATGATACCGACCGCCATGCCTTCTTCGACCATGGCACCGGTCGAGAGGTCCATGCCGTAGCAGCGGCGGCAGATACCGAGCGGAGCGTCGCAGGTGAGCGAACTGCGGACCTGAATCTTCTCCAGACCCATCTGCTCGATCTGACGCGCGACGTCGTCGGTGATCAGGCCGCTTTCGCGAACGATGACTTCGTCGGTAATCGGATTGACGATGTTGGTTCGGCTGACACGACCGCGGATCGATTCCGCCAACGATACGTCGACCTTTTCACCGCGATAGATGACACCCTTGGTGATGCCTTGGGTCGTGCCGCAGTCGTCCATCGTGATCACGACGTTCTGAGCCACGTCGGCCAGCTTACGAGTCAGGTAACCCGAGTCGGCCGTCTTCAGGGCCGTATCGGCCAGACCCTTACGGGCACCGTGCGTCGAACTGAAGTATTCGAGCACCGACAGGCCTTCGCGGAAGTTGGCCTTAATCGGCGTTTCAATAATCTTACCGGACGGCTTGGCCATCAGACCTCGCATACCGGCGAGCTGACGAATCTGTTCCACACCACCACGGGCACCGCTGCGGGCCATCAGGAAGATCGGATTGACGTAACCTGGGCGACGGTAGTCGCTTTCCAGTTCGGCCATCATTTCGTGCGTGATTTGCTCTCGAGCGTGCGTCCAGGAGTCGAGCACCTGGTTGTAACGTTCACCCTCGGTGATGATACCGCGAGCGTAGAGCTTGTTGATCTTGAGGACCTGCTTTTCGGCGTCGCCAATGATGCGGGTCTTGGTCGGCGGCGTGATCAAGTCGTCGGTCGCGAAGGAGAGACCACTGCGGGTCGCTTCGCGGAAACCGGCTCGATTCATGTCGTCGAGCAATTCGATCGTGGCACGACGTCCCAGCAGGGCGTAGCAGTCGGAGATGACGCGAGCCAATTCGCCCGACTTCATCGGCAGGTTGTAGAACGCCATCTTCTCCGGCAGTACGTCGTTGAAGATGATGCGGCCGACGGTAGTTTCAACGAGCGGAATTTCTTGCAGCTCGTCGCTGGTCTCGGACTTAACGAGCTTGCCCTTCGGCAGTCGGACCTTGATGCGAGCGTGCGTATCGATGGCGCCGAGCGAGTAGGCGAGTTGGGCTTCTTGAGCCGAGAAGAAGCTCATGCCTTCGCCCTTGCGATCGGCCAAGGTCGCCGTCATGTAGTAGCAACCCATGACGACGTCTTGCGACGGGCTAATAATCGGGGCACCGTTGGACGGGCTGAAGATGTTGTGAACCGACATCATCAGCGTGTGGGCTTCGACCTGGGCCTCGATCGAGAGCGGCAGGTGGACCGCCATCTGGTCACCGTCGAAGTCGGCGTTGAAGCCTTTGCAGACCAGCGGATGGAGCAGGATCGCGTTGCCTTCGACCAGGGTCGGCTCAAAGGCCTGGATACCCATGCGGTGCAGCGTGGGAGCACGATTGAGTAGGACCGGGTGATTGTTAATCACCTCTTCCAAGATGTCCCAGACTTCTTCGTCCTTTCGCTCGAGCATCTTCTTCGCGCTCTTGATGGTATCGGCGTGGCCGAGTTCCTTGAGGCGGCGGATGATGAACGGCTGGAAGAGTTCCAGGGCGATCTTCTTGGGCAAACCACATTGATGCAGGCGGAGCTTCGGTCCGACCACGATTACACTTCGTGCGGAGTAATCGACACGCTTGCCGAGCAGGTTTTCGCGGAAGCGACCCTGCTTACCTTTGATCATGTCGGTGAGCGACTTGAGCGGGCGGTTGCTCGAACCGAGGACCGGTCGCTTGCAGCGGTTGTTGTCGAACAGGGCGTCGACCGATTGCTGCAACATTCGCTTCTCGTTGCGAATGATGACTTCCGGAGCGTTCAGGTCGACGAGCTTCTTGAGTCGGTTATTGCGGTTGATGATACGACGGTAGAGGTCGTTCAAATCGCTGGTGGCGAAGTTGCCCGAGTCGAGTAGCACGAGCGGTCGCAGGTCGGGCGGAATGACCGGGATTACGTCCAGGACCATCCACTCCGGCTTGTTGTCGCTGTCGCGGATCGACTCGACGATCTTCAAGCGGTTGATCAGCTCCTTGGCTTTTTGCTTGGAACCGGTTTCCGCGAGATCGGTACGGAGTTGCTCCGAGAGCTTGACCAGGTCCATGTCGCCGAGCAACTTGCGAATCGCATCGGCGCCCATCTCGGCTTCAAACGAACCTTCGCCGTATTGCTCGATCGAGCTGCGCAATTCCTCTTCGGTGAGCAGCTGCTGCTTCTTGAGCGGCGTGTCGCCAGGGTTGGTGACGACGTAGTCTTGGAAGTAGACCACCTTTTCGAGGCTGGTCGTCTTCATGGCCAGCAAGTTACCCAAGCGGCTGGGCATCGCCTTGAAGAACCAGATGTGGACCACCGGCGCGGCCAACTCGATGTGACCCATGCGCTTGCGACGCACGCGGCTGTGCGTGACTTTGACGCCACAGCGATCGCAGATCATGCCCTTGTACTTCATGCCGCGGTACTTACCGCAGGAGCACTCCCAGTCCTTTTCCGGGCCGAAGATTCGCTCGCAGAACAGGCCGTCCTTTTCGGGACGGTAGGTGCGGTAGTTGATCGTTTCCGGCTTTTTGACTTCGCCGAACGACCAGCTGCGAATATCGTGAGGACGGGCCAGACTGATCTTTACCGACACGTAGTCGTTAATGCGATCGTAAGAGCCTTCACCAATGCTCATCGCTGGTACCTCTTTTTATGCTTAAGTGCCGTTGAGTTCGAATGGTTGGTTGCCTGTCGGCCTGGCTTGCGTTGTGCGGGACGGGCCACGGCCGACGAGCGAGTTTATTTCGACGCCTTAAATGCGTCGTTTTTCTAGTTGCATGTTGAGTCCCAGACCGCGGATCTCGTTGGTCAACACGTCGAAGCTGGCAGGCGTGCCGGCCTCGAGGGTGTTCTCACCCTTGACCATCGACTCGTAGATCTTGGTACGTCCTTCGACGTCGTCACTCTTCACGGTTAGTAGCTCTTGGAGGATGTAGGCGGCTCCGTACGCTTCCAGAGCCCAGACTTCCATTTCTCCAAATCGCTGACCACCGAATCGCGCTTTACCGCCAAGCGGCTGTTGCGTGATGAGCGAGTAAGGCCCGGTGCTGCGAGCGTGGACCTTCTCGTCGACAAGGTGATGCAGTTTGAGCATGTAGATGTAGCCGACCGTGGTCTCCTGCTCCATCGGCTCACCGGTCCGCCCGTCGTAGAGCTGAACTTTGCCTGTCTCGGGCAAGCCAGCCTCGCGGAGCGTCTCGTGAATCTTCTCTTCGGTCGCCCCGTCGAAGACCGGGGTAATGGCCTGGAAGCCAAGCTTGGCACCCGCCCAACCGAGATGGGTTTCGAGAATCTGACCGACATTCATACGGCTTGGTACGCCGAGCGGGTTGAGCATGATCTGAACCGGGGTTCCGTCTTCCAGGAAGGGCATGTCTTCCTGCGGCAGAATCCGGGCGATAACACCCTTGTTACCGTGGCGGCCGGCCATCTTGTCACCGGTCGAGATGACTCGCTTGGTGGCGATGTAGACCTTGACCATTTGCAACACGCCGCTGCGAAGCTCGTCACCTCGCTTCATCGAGTTGAGCTTGCGATCACGTTCGTCGACCGCCAATTCAATGGCGTCGCAATGCGTCTTGTAGATCTTCTCGATATCGGCCTGACGCTGACTGCTGCGAATGTTGAGCCAGCTGATGTTGAAGCGGGTCGCCTGTTCGGCAATGAACTTGACGTCCTGCTCTTTGACGAGCGGGGTGCCGTCTTCGTCGGTGATGGTACGGCCAAGAACCGCTTCCATCTCGTTGATCATCAGCGTGAACTTGGCGGCAATCGCCTCGTTACCTTCGTTCTCAGCGTCCTTGAGATCCTGCTCGAAGATCTTTCGCTCTTCTTCGCTAAGGCTCATGCGACGGGAGAACTTCTGGGTGTCGATGACGATACCTTCGACGCCGGAGGTGACTTCGAGCGAATCGTTCTTGACGTCTTCACCGGCACGACCAAAGATCGCGTGCAGCAGTTTTTCTTCCGGAGTCAGTTCGGTCTTCGACTTCGGCGAAACCTTACCGACGAGAATGTCGCCCGGTCGGACGTAGGTGCCGACCTTGACGATTCCGCTCTCGTCGAGGTTCTGCAAGGCCTTTTCACTGACATTCGGAATGTCTCGCGTGAACTCTTCGCGGCCGAGCTTCGTTTCGCGAATTTCGATGTCGAACTCGTCGATGTGAATCGACGTGTAGGCATCATTCTTCACCAGCTCTTCGCTGATGATGATCGCGTCTTCAAAGTTGTATCCGTCCCAGGCCATGAACGCGACGAGCACGTTTCGACCGAGAGCCAACTCGCCATTTCGCGTGGCGGCACCGTCGGCGATGACCTCACCCTTTTCGACCTTCTGGCCGACTGTTACCAGCGGCTTCTGGTTCTGGCAGGTTCGTTCGTTCAGACCAACGAACTTGCGGAGGCGATGGGTGTCGCTGCCGATCTCGATACGCGAGCCATCGACGTAGCTGACGGTACCCTTCTTCTGAGCACGCACGACCATGCTGGAGTTGCTGGCCACGTCCTTCTCCAGGCCGGTACCGACGATCGGAGCTTCGGCAACCAGCAGCGGCACGGCTTGTCGCTGCATGTTGGAGCCCATCAACGCGCGGTTCGCATCGTCATGTTCGAGGAACGGAATCAGACCGGCCGAAACACCGACCATCTGACTCGGGGCGACGTCGATGTACTCGACCTTGTCGCCACTGATGACTTCAAAGTCACCATAGCGACGGGCAATCAATCCGCCGTCCATCAACTTGCCGGTTGCTGTCGCGGCATCGGCCGGAGCCACGTAGGCTTCCGCTTCTTCGTCGGCTCGCAACCAGACCACTTCGTCGGTCAGCTTGCTCTTATTGACCTTGCGGTAGGGCGTTACCAGGAAGCCGTATTCATCGACCGCGGAGTACATCGCCAGGCTTGAGATCAACCCGATGTTCGTACCTTCCGGGGTTTCAATCGGGCAGATACGACCGTAGTGAGAAATGTGAACGTCACGGACTTCAAAGCCAGCACGCTTACGATTCAAACCACCGGGACCGAGCGCTGAAAGACGTCGTTCGTGGGTCAGCATCGACAGCGGGTTCGTCTGGTCGACAACCTGCGAGAGTTCACCACGACCGAAGAAGTACTCGATCGCTGCCGAGATGCTCTTGGGGTTGATCAAGCTGCGGGGCGTCATCTCCTCGACGTCCTTGAGGCTCATTCGTTCTTGCACCGTGCGACGCAGCTTGAGGAAGCCCTTGCGGGTTTCGTCGCTAGCCAGTTCGTCGATCGTGCGAAGACGACGATTACCCAAGTGATCGATATCGTCGACTTCGGCGGCAGGGTCGCCAGAGACCAGCTGAATCAAGTAGCGGATCGAAGCGAACAGGTCGGTCGGCTGTAGCGTCATCGCCGAATCGGGCGTCTTCAGACCCAACTTGCGGTTGATGCGGAAGCGACCGACTTTGCCGAGGCGGTAGCGATTCGTGTCGAAGAACTTCTCCGCGAACAGGGCCTTGGCCTTCTCCAGTTGCGGCGGGTTACCGGGACGGAGTCGCTGATAAATTCGCAGCAAGGCTTCTTCGTGGCTGGAAGTGTTGTCTTCAATCAGGCTGTTGAAGATCAACATGCTCTTCGGCTCGGGCATCACCAACACGCTGCTGAGGCCAGAGCTGCAGATCGTTTCTGCGGCGTTCTTCGAGATCTTGTGACCCGATTCGACAATGACCTCGCCAGCACGATCGCTCTTGGCCGGATAGACGATGTCGTCGACCGAGATCTTGCCTTCGATCTTCGAGGCACTGCGCCCATCGACGATCTTCTGCGTAGACGTCTTGTAGAACGACTTGATGATGTCGCTGTTGAGGCTGTACTTCGGATCCATCGCCCGCAGCAGCGTCATGGCCGAGAAGCGACCGCTCTGGTCGATGCGGACGGTGAGCGTATCCTTCTTGCCAACATTCAGCTCAATCCAGCTTCCACGCTCAGGGATAATGCGGCAGCTGTGCAACATGCGATCGCTCGTATCGGCTTCGCGAACGAAGTCGACACCGGGCGAGCGGTGCAACTGGCTGACGACCACACGTTCGGCACCATTGATGATGAACTCACCACCGCCGAGCATGATCGGCATATCGCCGAGGTAGACCTCTTCTTCGATCGGCTCGTCTTTGGTGAGACGCAACCAAACGCGGAACGGACGACCGTAGGTCATGCGGAGTTGACGACATTCATCCGGCTCGTAACGTGGCTTGCCAAGTTCGTAGCGGATGTACTCCAGCTTGAGCGACTTGTCGTAGCTCTCAACCGGGAAGATTTCGCGCAGTACACCTTCCAAGCCCATGTCCTTGCGCTTGTCGGAGGGGGTGTCGTACTGCAGGAATCGCTCGAAACTGACCGTTTGAATGTCGGTCAGTCCGGGGATGACGTAATCGTCCTGGTTGGTGCCGAAGCGGCGGACTTCCGTCGGATCGAGTCGTCGTTTGTCCGTGGTGGCCATAGGCGGGTCAACTCCTTCGAGTTTTGAACGTGACGCAAATCAGGAGCGGACACTCATGGTTTGCGGGGTCGTCACGTCGTGTTGGTCGCGTGTCAGGCTTGGTGCTCACCTGGGCGCGTCGGCGGGACAAAATACGGCGCTGCATTAACGGGGGCAGGTAGCACCGCTGCCGGCGCGCACCGCAGGCGGGGTAACGAACGACCTGTCAGCTTTAGCGGGACTTTCGTCAAGGGCTGGCTTCTGCGAATCGATCGCAGTAGGTACGTCGCTGCCACACTCGCACGGCGGGCGTGGATGTCGTTCTGCGGGTCCTGGCCGCTCCGCTGCGCGATTGCAGCGGAGGGCCAACGGTCGGCTTCACTACTTGATGGCGACAGTCGCGCCGGCTTCTTCCAGGGCAGCCTTGATCTTCTCGGCTTCTTCCTTGGAGACGCCTTCTTTGACCTTGCTGGGAACGCCGTCGACCATTTCTTTGGCCTCTTTGAGTCCCAGTCCGGTCTCGCCTCGGACGACCTTGATCACGCCGATCTTCTTGTCGCCGAAACCTTCCAGGATGACGTCGAATTCGGTCTGCTCGGCGGCACCACCGTCTCCGCCACCATCGCCACCACCGGCGGGGGCCATCATCACAGCACCACCACCCGAGGCGGGCTCAATGCCGTGCTCTTCTTTGAGGTAATCGCTCAGCTCTTTGGCTTGCTTGAGCGTCAGCTCGGCGAGCTGGTCACCAAGGGTCTTGGTTTCAGCGGAGAATTCCACCGTCGCTGCTTCATCACTCATCGGGACTCTTCCTTTCGCTTTCGTCGAAAACTGTTAACAGTTAATCGTGGTAGCAATCTGTTGTCTTCCTGAGCCGCGGCCGCCTGCCAGGGTTCTGTCCGTCAACAAGTTGCGTTGTGAATTTGAAACTGATCTCTACACGTTTTATGCGTGTCTGGCCTCCGCCTTAGACACTCGAACCGAATCGCACTCGCAGGTGGGTTAACCTGCGTCTTCCTCGGCGCCTTCGGACTTCTTCTTGATCTGGCTGGCCAAGGCACCACCGGCTCCGAGTAGGGCACCACTGAGTTGGGCACCGGGGCCGAGCAGCTGTCCAACCAGCAAACTCAATTGCTCCTGACGGGTCGGCCACTTGCTGACCGCCTTCACTTCTTCGGCGGTCATGGCGTTGCCATCCATCACGCCGCCGCGGGCTTCAAAACCCTCGTAAGCATCTTCGCCGGAAATGCGAACCGCTTCTTTGGCGAGCGAGACAATGTCTTCGCCGCCCCACATCACGGCCAACGTGCCGCGGGCTTCGGTGAACGCGGCTTCCAGCGGCGTGCCTTCGGTGGCACGACGAGCCAGGCTGTTCTTGACCACCATGATCTCGAAGCCATTGTTGCGTAGCTCTTTTCGCAGAGCCGTCGAGCAGTTGGCATCGAGTCCAATGACATCGACCAAGAGGGCGGCATCCACCCCTTCGAGCCGACTATGGAAATGGGAGCTCACCAGGTTTTTGACGTACTTGCTCATAATCTCAACCGATTGTTTCTATCGCGGGTTGTGTTTTGTTGGTCGCAGGTTGTTTGTGCCCGATCCTAAATGGCAATCCGAATGCCGGGGCTCATCGTGGCACTGATCGCAATCCCTTTGAGGTAATGGCCCTTCAGTGTGGCCGGCTTCATGCCCATGATGCGGTCGATGAACGACTGAATGTTCTCTTCCAACTTGGGAGCGTCGAAGCTGAGCTTGCCAACGACGGCGTGCACGATGCCGCCCTTGTCGTTGCGGAACTCGACCTTACCGGCCTTGTACTCTTCGACGACTTTAGCGACGTCCGGCGTAACCGTTCCGGCACGCGGCGAGGGCATCAGGCCACGCGGGCCGAGGGCACGACCAAGCGGTCCGACCAAGCCCATCATGTCGGGCGAGGCGATGCAGGTGTCGAACTCAAGCCAGCCACCCTTGATCTTCTCGGCCAGGTCCTCGGCACCGACGAAGTCAGCACCCGCCTCGGTAGCGGCGTCGGCCGCGGCACCCTTGGCGAATACGACGACTCGCTTCGACTTACCGATACCGTGCGGCAACACGATCGAACCGCGGATGATCTGATCGGCCTGCTTATCATCGACGCCCAATCGCATGGCGATCTCAACCGTCTGGTCGAACTTGGTAGTGTCGAATTCCTTGAGCAGGGCGACCGCCTCGGAAAGGGCCATCGTCGTCTTGTCTTTGCACTTGCCACGCAGGCTCTGCATTCTTTTGCTTGTCTTGGCCATGATTCGTTATGAATTCTTTTGAAGGATGCGTGTGTTCTGTATTCAATTCGAGGGGCACGAGACCCGCTCGACGAGGACGGACGAAGCCGCCGATCAGTCGGTGACTTCCAAGCCCATGCTGCGTGCCGTTCCTTCGATCATTCGCTTGGCATGTTCCACGTCGCGGGCGTTGAGATCTTCGATCTTCATCTTCACGATCTCTTCGACCTGAGCGCTGGTGACCGAGCCGACCTTGTCCTTGTGGGGAACGCCGGAGCCCTTGGCAATGTTGGCGGCCTTCTTCAGCAGCGCGGCGGCCGGAGGGCTCTTGGTCGTGAAATCGAAACTGCGATCGTTGTAGACATTGACCACGACCGGAATCGGCATGCCGCCGGCTTCCTTGGTCTTGTCGTTAAACGCCTGCACAAACTGTCCCAGGTTGATACCGAAACGACCGAGGGCCGTACCGACCGGAGGGGCAGGGGTGGCCTGACCACCGGGAACCTGAAACTTAACCGTGCCTTGTAGTTGCTTTGCCATGTTCGTTCTTGCTCGATGTTTTTATGTGGGCGACGTCGATGGCCTCATCGGCGACCGAGGCCCGACCTTGTGAGGCGATTCGCGGGTCCGTTAGACCGCTTCGATTTGCCAGTGTTCCAATTCGACCGGGGTTGAGCGGCCGAAGATATTGATCATCACGGTGACGCGACCACTGGTCGTGTCGACCGCCTCGACTTCCCCTTCGAAGTTCTCGAAGGTGCCTTCGTTAATTTTGACCTGGTCGCCGAGTCGGAATCCGATTTGCAGCTTCGGTTCATCCGAGACGACGTCCTCGTCCTTCTTGATGATGCGACTGACTTCCTGAGCGAGCATCGGGGTCGGACGTCCTGCCGAACCAGTGAAGTCGCCAATTCCCGGCGTTTCGCGGACCAAGAACCAAGTCTCGTCGTTGATTGCCATGTGGACGACGATGTAGCCGGGGTAGAGCTTGCGTCTGACAACGCGACGCTTTCCGGCTTTGAATTCCGTAACCATTTCGACCGGTACGACGATTTCATCGAAGAACTTGTCGAAACCGGCCACGCTGACGCGTCGCTGCAAGGCCGCCGCGATCGAGTCTTCTCGATTGCTTTGCACCTTGAGGATGTACCAGTCCATCTCGAGGTCTTCGGCCGCCGGCTCGTCGTCGTCATCGGACACTTCTTCCAGCGGCGCGACATCTTCCACGTCGCCGAGGTCCTCTTCGACCGCTTCTTCGACGTCGTCATCGTCGTCGGCCCACTCGGCGACTTCCTCGTCTTCTTCTTCTACTTGGAATCGCGGAGCGATGTCGTCGTCATCTTGCGAATCGACGCCTTGGGAAAGGGCGGCGTCGCTCTCCGCGGGCGCAGCTTCTTGCGGCGGCGCTGCTTCCGCAGATCCGCTTTCCGTCGATGCAGTGACTGCACCTTCGGCCGCGGTCTCTTCGGCTTCATCAGCAGTTGATTTCTGCTCGTCAATCACGAGTGCCACCCTTTTGTTTCTATACTTCCGCGACGATTCTTCAGTGGAACGATTCCGCCCGCCTTATTCAGCAGGTCCTTGGACGACGCCAATGAACCAGAAGAACTGTCGCCACAGAAAGTCATAAGCGAACAGCAATCCGGCAAGGAAAAATATCGTGAACAGCACGACCATGGAGCCGCGTATCAATTCGGTTCGACCTGGCCAGGAGACCTTGGTCATCTCCGCTTCGACACCGATCAAAAAGTCGGCGAAGCCGGGCAGATTGACCAACCGATAGGCCAGCCAAAATCCCGCGGCGACCAAGATTGCCGGTACGACCAGCCACATCTTGATATCACCTTGTCCATAACTCTGACTCATTCGCCATGCACCCATTGCGACGATCAACCAGATCGCGGCAAACGTAACCTGACGTGCAATCCGACCCTGATTCCGCTTGTAAAGGCCAACCTGAAACAGGTTGCCAAAGAACGAGCCTGAGGGAGCGGCTTTTTCTTGTTTCGCGGTCGACATGCGATTCCTTCGATGGGCAATCGATCCGATGTTGCGACGCGGATCCGTGAATTGCTCGGGCCTGGGATTCAATCGAATCGGCGAGGCTTAGCAAGCGGGCAACATCTCGAGTAAACGGCGGGTAGGAGGACGGTCTGGTTAGTTCGCGTTCGCGACAATTCACGCAAGCGATGCTTTGCTTAGTTGTGAACCGTGGCGTCGACGTAATCGGTGTTCATGGCAGGGGCGGCGGGAATCGAACTCGCAACCTCTGGTTTTGGAGACCAGCGCTCTGCCAATTGAGCTACACCCCTGTGATGGAGCAATCAGGGACGACATCCGCTGCCAGGATTGGACCCGACAGCGGATGCTCCCGTGGTTAATAAACGCTACTCGATAATCTTGGTGACGACGCCGGAACCGACCGTACGTCCACCTTCGCGAATGGCGAAGCGAACACCGTCGTCCAAAGCAATCGGCTTACCGAGTTCGATGCTCAGCTTGGCGTTATCGCCAGGCATGCACATCTCAGCATCGCCAACCAGGTTGGCGGCACCGGTCACGTCCGTCGTGCGGAAGTAGAACTGTGGACGGTAGCCGCTGAAGAACGGCGTGTGACGGCCGCCTTCGTCCTTACCGAGCACGTAGACTTCGGCTTCGAACTTGGTGTGAGGAGTGATCGAACCAGGGGCGGCGAGCACCTGACCGCGTTCGATTTCGTCACGCTTGACACCACGCAGGAGCATACCGACGTTGTCGCCAGCTTGTCCGTGATCGAGCGTCTTGTTGAACATTTCGACGCCGGTGCAAACCGTCTTGGCCGATTCGTTGGTGAGACCAACGATCTCGATTTCGTCACCAACGTTGACCTGACCGCGTTCAATACGACCGGTAGCCACGGTACCGCGACCTTCGATCGAGAACACGTCTTCGATGGCCATCAGAAGCGGCTTGTCGATATCGCGCTCCGGCTCGGGGATGTAGCTGTCGACGGCGTCGAGCAACTCGTCGATGCTGGCACAGGCCGCATCGTCACCCGGGTTGTCGTAGGCAGGCTTGCCGGCACCGCGGACGATTGGAATTTCGTCGCCGGGGAAACCGTAGTGCGAGAGCAGCTCACGCAGCTCGAGTTCGACCAGGTCGAGCAGCTCTTCGTCGTCGACCAGGTCGACCTTGTTCATGAAGACCACGATTCGCGGAACACCGACCTGACGGGCCAGGAGGATGTGCTCACGAGTCTGGGGCATCGGACCATCGGCAGCCGACACGACCAGGATGGCACCGTCCATCTGAGCGGCACCTGTGATCATGTTCTTGACGAAGTCGGCATGACCCGGGCAGTCGATGTGGGCGTAGTGACGGGTGTCGGTCTCGTACTCGACGTGCGATACCGCGATGGTGACCGTCTTCGTTTCGTCACGCACGGTACCGCCCTTGGCGATGTCGGCGTACGACTTGAAGTTGGCCAGACCCTTGTGGGACTGGCGGGCGAGCAGGGCGCCGGTCAAGGTCGTCTTGCCGTGATCGATGTGACCGATCGTACCGACGTTAACGTGCGGCTTGGTACGTTCAAAATTGTCCTTAGCCATGATGGTTCCTCTTACAAGTCTTCGAATACGTTGTTGTTAATGAACAGGTTTGATAGCAAAGAGCGGAAAGACGTTGTTTGCGTAGCGGTTAGCGAGCGTGCTCGGTCTCACCGAATGACTTCGGCGTTTTAAATAAAGCTGCTGATGGGACTTGAACCCATGACCTCGTCCTTACCAAGGACGCGCTCTACCAACTGAGCTACAGCAGCAGTGCGCGGTCAAACAACGGCGTTGTCACTCCTTTTTTCTTTCTCTTTCCGACTCGCGTGCCTGACAATCTGTCGGCAGGTATCGACACGCCAGCGGTAAAATTCACAATCGTTTTCTGGTGCTAAGAGCGGGTGAAGGGAATCGAACCCTCGTCTTTAGCTTGGAAGGCTATGGCTCTACCATTGAGCTACACCCGCGAGATTTCTCTCTGCGCGATCCACTTCGGCGTCGCGCCAATCCATCACGTCCTCAATGCGTAAGGGCGCCAATCTGCAGGGGCGCGAGTCTAGCTTTCTTTCACGCTACGAAAATCGGAACGTCTGGAATCTGCGTTTCGCCTGTACTGCCTTGCCACGGGACGAAACACAAAGTTGTCTTGTTGTGGGCGATCGACTTAAGGCTGTCCAATTTTCTTAAATCGTTCGAAGTTTCAATCTAAAGCCCAATTCAAACTGGGGGGTGCAGGATTCGAACCTGCGAAGGCAATGCCATCAGATTTACAGTCTGACCCCTTTGACCGCTCGGGAAACCCCCCTTCACCTTCCGTGACAGGCTCCTTCAAAAATTCCCTTGATCGGTCAGATGCGGAATCGAAAAATCGTCTTTACGTCTGACACGCCAAAAACGCCACGCATTCAAAGCCGCCTACAAAATAGGTGAATTTGACTGCTGAGCTGACGCTTGCTAACGAGCTAGCGGAGGGACTTGAACCCACAACCTGTTGATTACAAATCAACTGCTCTGCCAATTGAGCTACGCTAGCGAGCGGATCCTACCACGAAAACTACTAAATATACCGAACAAGCGCCGCGTTGCAATATGGGATAGCCGATCACTGATGAGACAGAAATCGGCCAAAAACCCAGCATTACCGCCGCCGGCGCGCAAAAAAAGGAGAATCGCCGAAGGCGGCGGAAAAAACTCCTCGCTCGACGCGCGCTCCCATATTCGGCGACGCTAATGCGTTAGCCGGCAGCGGGTCGCACAGGGCGATTCGCTTTTTCCTCGCAGCTTTCGACGATCCTCCTTAGGATTCAAGGTCCCCTGTCTTGGGGCACCATCATAAGTCGTTTTTATAGTGCGACTTACGATGCCTCGGGAAGATCAATCTTCTCCTCGATGGCCGCGGCTCGAAGCTTGTTTAAGGCTCGGGCCTCGATCTGTCGCACACGCTCTTTCGTCACCCCCATCACTTCGCCAACCTCCTTCAACGTCTGAGGTTCGACCGAGTGATTGAGGCCGAATCGATTAATAATAATCTTTTGCTCCCGCTCGTCAAGACGGCGTAGGATCTTGTCGATCTCGCCGACTCGCTGGCGGTGGGCACTCTCTTGCTCGTACCAGTCCGAACGATATTCTTCCGTCGCTCCGAACATCTCGTCGTGACTGGTGCGGAACCGGTCACGCTGCTTCAGCTCGGTCGGAATCGTGCGGGCGAAGTTCTTCATTATCGCCCAACTGGCGTACGTGCTGAACTTATTCCCGCGAGCAAAGTCAAATTTCTCGGCCGCACGGATCAACGACATATTGCCGTCGCTCACCAGCTCGAAGAAATTGTCACCGCTGCCGACGTGCCGTTTGGCGATCGAAACCACCAGCCGCAGGTTGGCCCGCACGATCTGGTTCTTCGTCGACGCCGCCACATCGTAGAGACGCTCGATCTCTGTGAGCAGCTCCTTTTGTGGGTTGTCAGCGTCGAGTTTTTCACGCAACTTCGCGGCCCGGTACTTGGCGTAGTTGAAACGGCGGAACAGGTGGTATTCCTGCTCGCGGGTCAACAGAGCGACCTCGTACAGGCTCGCCAGGTAAGGTGGTAACCCACTGGGGGCACGCGACTTGCGTGTCTTTACTTCGGGCTCCGGCATCGGCCCCATGATCGCTTCATCGTTGCGAACGCGGGGATACTGTGGATTCGGCATGTAGTCGAGCGGCAGCTCCATGACATGCTTGAGCCGCATATCGGCGATCACCCGATAGATCGTGGTCTTGGTTCTACCGTAACGGGAAGCCAGCGATTCGGCCGACTCGCCGCGACGGTATTGCCGGTAGATCTGGGCGCGTGTTTTGTCGCAGAGCGGAGTGCTCGCGTCAGGGAACACGGCCAGATCTGGATTCTGTCGATCGTATTGGCGGATCGAGCTGCGGATCGTTTCCAGGCTGCGATCCATCCGATCGGCCACGCGCTTGGCGACCTCTGGAGGGGTGTAGCCGGCATCGAACAAGCGTCGAGCGCTCTCTACGATCTGTCGTCTTTCGCCGTCGGTCATTTGACGGAACCTTGCACTGCGTTGGACTTTATCGCGATTCTTGGCCACGAATTTCTCAACGCTGCTCTGCAGGAAGCCAACTCGCTTGCGGCCATCGACCACGAAGCGACGACCGACCAGACCCTGCTGTCGCCAGCGACTGATGGTCTTGGTCGAAACGTGTAGTTTCTTGCTTAGTTCTTCGACCGTGAGCACGCGCTCGCCAACCGCTTCCGCGTCGACAGCGGCCGCATCGGAGATGTCTTCGACAAACAGGCGCAGGTCGTGGCGGACATCGTCGCCGGAGATCTTGTTCCGTGCGTCGGGGGTGCCATCCTGCCCACTGCCAGCGGCAATGCGTCGATAGACAAGGCTATAGGGATACTTCCGATTGGGATCCAACTCGCCCAGAAGCTGCTCCGCTCGATCGGCCTGATCGATCTGCTGCTGTCGGCTGGCACTTTCAACCTGCGAATCACGCAATTCACGAATCGCAGTACTTCGGTAGTCATTATGCATAGCGAGCCTCTTCCGATACTTGGACCTTTGTCAGATTGTCCCTGCGTCTCCTTCCGCACCGACAAGGTCGCATCAAAATCGAATTCCGTCGGGTTCATCCCAAACACCGACATTTTCGCGCTAGGGGCCAGCAGAGCGCAACAGATAATCACGCAATCACTCAGGCCCCGCCAAACCATCGATACCAAGACAAGACGTGGGCCGTTCCGTCTCGGGCAGCCTCTCTCGCCCGAGCAACCACGCGGTTGTATCGATTGTTTGTATTAGTTGTACGTAAGTTAGTCGCAACGGGTCGTTGTAAAGTTCGCGCCGGGGCGATTTTTTCTTCCCAGGTCAACTTGATGGCAGATCATTTGTCGTGCCTAAGTGCAATTATGGTAGTTGGTTGCGAAAAATTGAATATTTCCATTATTTCACTGGACGGATTGGATTTTGTTACCGACGGTCCTTTGGTTTGGGCAAGCTGGGAGGGCGTGGTGGTTGCCTTGCTTGTCTGTTCCGGTTGGACTGGATTTGCGGCCTGCGATGCGTCGATCTAGGCAATACGGTTCTGTCCGTATGTCTGTGCTGTCATTCGTCACCCGTCGGAAAACATTGCGATGTCCCGAAGATTTTTCCACCGCTTGGCCATTCTTCCCGCCGCCTCATTTCTGCTTGCCTGCTGGTCCTTACCGGCCGCTGCTGCGGACGAAGTAGAACTTCGCATGGCGACGGAGGTGAACGAACTTCGCCGCGTCGGTATCTCGCTCGAAGTCGGTGGCCATTTGTTGGTGAACGTGGAGGGCAAAGAGCAGAAACTGCCGATGCGGGTTTCGGCTCTGTTCCGGCACCAAGAGCGCATTCTCTCCACCATGGATGGAAAGCCAGGAGAGGACAGCAAATCGATATCGCACGCCGCCCGTAGTGTTCGCATCTACGACGAAATCAAGGCCGACCTAGAAGTCGATGGCCGTTCAATCAAGCCACAGCTGCGCGAGGATCGTCGCCTCATTGGCGTGAACGTCGACGGCGAGAAGGCCACGTTCGTCAGCCTGCATGGACCGCTCACGCGAGAGGAACTCGACCTGGTTCAGACCCCTGGCGACTCTATGATTGTCAGCCGCCTGTTGCCGGCAGATGGCAAGGCCCGCGAGGTCGATGCCACTTGGAAACACGATGCCGACACGATGGCGATACTGCTCGGCCTGGAAGCGGTTGGCAGTACGGATGTCGAGTCGAAGCTCTACGAGCTGACCGACTCTCTGGCCAAGATCGAAATGAACGGCACAGTCCACGGGGCAGTCGACGGAATTGCCACCCAGATCGAGCTCCGTGGCCGCTACTATTTCCAGCGAAAATCGCAGCGAATCAACGGTCTGGAGCTGCATTGGAAGGAGAAACGAGCCGTCGGGCATACCGCTCCGGGCGTCGATGTCACGGCCCGCCTGAAGATGCACGTTGCTCAGTTGAAGGAGGTCCCGGCCCTTGGCGATGAAGCCCTCACCGGCACCGAGCTCGAGCCTGGTGCCGAGGCCGAACTGCTGGAGCACACGGCCCAGGGCAACAACATTCGCTTCTATCACGATAGCCGCTGGCACGTGACCCAAGATTCCGATCGCCGCGTGATCATGCGATTGGTAGACGACGGCGAGCTCGTGGCCCAGTGCAATCTGGTCGAACGCAAGCCGATGAAGGCCGGCAACCGTCAGACTCTCAAGGAGTTTCAGCAAGACATCCAGCGGGCCTTGGGCGACAAGTTTGGCAACTTTACCCGTGCTCGGGAATCGATGAACGAGGCCGAGAACGTGGTCTACCAAGTCGAGGCTGAGGGCCGTGTTTCCGACCTGCCGATCAAGTGGATCTACTACCTGGTCTCCGCCAAGGATGGTCGCCGGGTGTCCGTCGTGTTCACGATGGAAGGGCCGCTCGTCGAGCAATTCGGCGAATCGCAGGAGCCGATCGTTTCCAGCCTGATGCTGCTGGAGCCGGAGGCCGACACGGATGCTGCGGAGAGCGAATCGACCGTCTCGACGGAAGCCGAAGGTGGCGGCGTCTTGAACCCCCAATCGGCGAAGAAGCAGTCGAAGCGTGCCGATCGAGCCGCTCAGAAGGAACCGGCCGGTAAGTCCGTCCTGCGGTGATTTCGCAGGCGAGACAAAACCACCGCAGCCTGGATTGTTTGTTTGGTCATTTGCCGCCCTTCGTTTAGGCTGAACTGCGAAAGGGCTCTGCGCAGACGATGACCATTCGACGCTCTCAAATCGACTCGTCCGGTGGCAAATCTTGGCTGCTGATCTCTCAGCTGGAGCATGCTCGAATCGCGGGTGAGATCGCTGAGGTCTGGCATGCCGACGCCTTTGCGTCACCGGCGTCGCGCGAGGAGCTGATTGCCGTTGGCTATCACCACGACGACGGCTGGGCCGACTGGGAAGCGGCCCCGGGGGTCGACTCAGAGACCGGTCGGCCACGGACTTTCACGGAGATGCCGCTGGCCGAATCGCTCATGATCTGGCGGGTTTCCATTGAACGCTGCGAACAGATCGGCCCGCTGGCGGCGGCCACCGTCGCGAGTCATTTCTCCTTTCTGCTACGTCACGCCGACCTGTGGGATCAACGACCGGCATCGCTGGGAGGCGAAGCCGTGGCCCCCGATGTGGTCGAAGCGGCCGAATGGCTCGACGAGTTCGACGCCCGCCGAGAGGCTTGGCTTGCAGCCTGGAAGCGGCAGGACCCGACTTGCCATACGGATGCCGCTGCGGAAGACGCCCTGACGTTGCTTCAGCTGTGGGATCGGATGAGCCTTTGGCTTTGCTGTAGCGACGCGAGCGAGCCGTACGAAATGGAGACGCCCAACGAGCCGGTGACGATGGTGCCGCACGGTTCGCAGCCGGCAACGGGAGGCGGGGCGGGGTCGGACCCTGCATCTGTGAACGTGACGCCCGTAGGGCTGGTGTCCGTGAAGCCGTGGCCGCTGACGGTCGACTCGCTCTCGCTCAGCGCCACGGGCCGAGAGGTGCCGGTGGCTCGCTACTCCACGGCGGCGGAATTGGACGATGCGCTGCGGCAGGCGTCGGCGGAGCCAGTCGAACTGCGCTGGGATCTTCGCCCGCCGGAGCTGGAATGACTGGATTTGTAGGCTTCTTCGCCCCGGACGTGAGCCGATCGATCTGATTCTGTCGATCGAGAATCTACACCAGGGGGCCGGCTTGTCCCTGTCTATTGTCGCTTTTTTGCCCATTTCATCTGCCGGACTATAATGGAATAGGTTGTATTCGGCGGGCACGCGCGCTGGGCGCCTCTTTCGGGGGCGACGGTTCAGGCGTCCGTGGCCGCCGGGCGATCTCATTTCAAACTGGTGATCGCGTCCTGGTTGGGATGCGGTTCCACGAAGAGGCCCCCTGATGTTGATGAGGCGGATGTTGATGACTCAATCTTGCTCCCGATGGTTCTGCCGACGATTTCTTGCCGTGGCGTGCGCCGTCATGGCGACGGCATTCCTTTTCACGGCGCCGGCGCTACAGGCGGTGGAAGAAGATGAAAAGCAGTACCGCAAGTTGGCACCGGGCGTGGAGACCGTAATTCGCGTCGAGCGAGCCGAAAACGAGACGGGTGAGAAGCATCCGATTGTGGAACTCAAAGCGGCCAACATTCCTTGGGATCCCCAAGAGGCGGCAGCCAAGACCCGCACGCTCGACGAAGTGGCAGACGACGCGTTCTTCCGACGCGGGGTGTGGCATCTGCAGTTCGCCTTCAAGCCATTGAGGATGATTCGCGTCGACGTTCCTCAGCAAAACGGCAAGATGAAGAAGAAGCTGATTTGGTACATGGTCTACCGCATTACCAATCACGGGAAGCACATGACGCCCAAGCAGCTGCCGGATCAGGACTGGTCCGACGGCGGCTACGAAATCAAACGCGTGGACGACGCTAAGAAGATGCTGGCCAACGTCGGTCCGCATCGCTTCATTCCCACGTTCACGCTGCGAAGCTACGAGACCCAAGAGGAATACCGCGACCAGATCATCCCAGTCGCCAAGGCGGCCATCTACCGAAAAGAGCAGCCGCCGGTTGAGATGGAGAACTTTCTCAATACGGTCGAAATCAGCCGTAAGCCGATTCCGGTCACCACCGACGAGAAGGATCGCAGCGTCTGGGGCGTCGTCACCTGGATGGATATCGACTCTGAAATCGACTATTTCGCGATCTACGTGAAGGGTTTGACCAACGCCTACAAGTGGTCGGACCCAGCCGGGGCCTACAAGGCAGGTGATCCGCCGGGCACGGGGCGGAAATTCGTCTACAAGACGCTCAAACTCAATTTTTCTCGGCATGGCGACGAATTTGAGCAGCGGGAAGAGGAGATCCGCCTGGGGATCGATGATCGGGCCCCCGGAATTCCTCCCCAGGTTGACTACGAGTGGATTTACCGCTAAAAATGCGGGTCTGCGCCGTGCCTTCTGTGTGAAGCATCTGTGCCGCGAATCCTTCTCAGGCGTCGCGAGTGGATGTCTTCCCGTCCGATCCCACGAATCGCGTGTGATCTTCACAGGGCAAGTTGGCCGATACGATTAGAATCCGCTTGGTCGATCGCCGGCGACTTAAGCTCGCTAGCGAGAACATCTGTTTCCAAATCACCGATTAGAGTTGAGTAGGTCTGATGGCACATAAAAAGGGACAAGGTAGTAGCCGCAATGGTCGCGATTCCAACGCACAGCGTCGTGGAGTCAAGCGTTTCGGTGGCGAAGCCGTGATTGCTGGTAACATCATCGTGCGTCAGGTTGGAACCAAGTTCCATCCCGGCAAGGGCGTTGGCATGGGCAACGATTACACGTTGTATGCCTTGGTCGACGGAAGCGTGATGTTCGACCGCAAAGGTCGCCGCGTGAATGTCGTCGCCAACTAGCGCACGGCAGCACCAACACAATTCATTGTGATGTTGAACCAGGGATGTTCCGCAATCAGTCGGGCATCCCTGTTTTGTTTGTTGGTCACGGCTTCGTGGCTTCGGTTCTTCTGCTCTTCGCCCTCCTCGCACTTCGGCGGAATTCGCTTTCGAGCTACGTCGCTTTCGCACACTCAACTTCCACACGCTCTGCCATGTTTGTAGATCGCATTACGATTGAAATCGCCAGCGGTAAGGGCGGCGATGGCTGCATGAGCTTCCGACGCGAGAAGTACGTGCCACGCGGTGGTCCCGATGGAGGCGACGGTGGCGACGGCGGCAGTGTGATCATCGTGGCGGCCGCAGGTGTCGATAGCCTCTCGGCCCTGGCTCATCGCAAGCACTGGCGTGCTGAGCGGGGTACCAACGGAACGGGAAGCGATTGCTACGGCCGCAAGGGTAAGGATCTCACCATCCAGGTTCCGCCCGGGACCGTGATCCACGATGCCGAGGCAGGCTATCCCATCAAGGATCTCAAGAACGAAGGCGATTCGATCGTCGCGGCCCGTGGCGGTCGTGGCGGCAAGGGGAACATTCACTTCAAATCGTCGACCAATCGTGCTCCCCGCGAGTTCACGACCGGCGGCGAAGCCGAAGTGCTCAAGATCACTCTCGAGCTGAAGGTCATCGCCGACGTCGGCCTGGTCGGCAAGCCGAACGCCGGCAAGAGCACGATGCTCTCGCGTATGTCCCACGCTCGTCCCGAGATCGCCGACTATCCGTTCACGACCAAGAAGCCGAATCTCGGCCGGGTCGACGTGAACATGGACCAATCTTTCGTGATGGCCGACATTCCTGGTCTGATCGAAGGTGCCCACGAAGGCGTGGGGCTGGGCCACGAGTTCTTGCGGCACGTCGAACGGACCCGGGTGCTGGTGCACCTGGTTGAGCCGCTGCCGATGGACCAGACCGACCCGGTGGAAAACTACAAGTCGATTCGTGACGAGTTGACGCAGTACAGCGGAGAGCTGGCGACACGTCGAGAAATCCTTTGTGTGAGCAAGTCGGAGTTGGCCGAGGCGGAGCCCATTTCGGAACAGCTGCGAGAATTAACCGGCCGACCGGTGCTGGCCGTGTCCGCTGCCACAGGGCAGGGGCTCAACGAGTTGCAGCGGACGATCGTCCAAGAGCTCGCTCGCCAAGATGACGACGAAAATGAGTCAGATTCCGACGAGTAAATCGGCGAGGTGGGCGTGATGGACAACACAACGTCGTTTCCACTGATCGCCGTCGACATCGGCAATAGCCAGATCAAGCTGGGACGGTTCGACGAAGCTCCCGCCGCTGACTCGCTTCCGGAGCCAGACTCCACGTTGCAGCTCGATACCGACCATTGGGATCCGCTGGAGATCGCGCTCTGGCTGGCACCTTATCGACCGGCCGATCTCTGTTGGCGAATCGCGAGCGTGCATGGCGACGCAACCGCCAAGATGGCGGCCTGGCTTGTCGCCGACGGGGCCGAGCAATCGACGCAGGTTTTGCGGCACGATCTGTTGCCGCTAAAAATCCAACTGCCCGATCCGGGCGTCGTTGGTATCGATCGCCTGCTGGGTGCGGTGGCGGCCAATTGTCTTCGCGATTCAAGTCGGCCGGCGATCGTGGTCGATTTGGGTACCGCGATCACCATTGACGTGGTTGCCGCCGACGGTTCGTTCCAGGGTGGCGCGATCCTGCCAGGCATCGGGATGTCGACCCGCGCGCTGACGCAGTACACCCACCAGTTGCCCGACATTGGTCTGACCGAGCTGATCGATCCTCCGCCGGCGCTCGGGACCTCGACCCACGAAGCGATCACCAGCGGCATCTACTGGGGTGCGATCGGCGCGGTGCGACTACTGATGGAGCGGATGAGTGCGGAACTCATTGCCGGTCAATCGGGCGAAGAGTCAGCGGCCGGCGCGGCGCAAATCTTCTTGACCGGCGGAGCGGCTCACAGCGTCGCCGAGCATTTTGGCGAAGGGGCCCGGTATGAGCCGAACCTGATTCTGGCCGGCCTGGTATTGGGCTCGCTCGGATAATGGACACGAACGAGCCTACTCACGCCATCCGTTTGACTCCGCCTGGCCGCGCGGCAATCGCCAGCGTGGCGGTTCGCGGGCCGGCTGCCACACGGCTTGTGCAGCGGCTCTTCCACCCCGCGAGCGGGCGAGCGTTCGAGGATTTTCCGCTCGGGCGAATCGTGTTTGGCCGCTGGATCGGCGACTCTCCCGACTGCGGTGAGTCTGGCGATTTTTCCGCTGGCGAAGAGGTTGTCGTCGCTCGACTAAGCGAAACGAACATCGAAGTTCATTGCCACGGCGGACACGCGGCGGTCGGTGCCATCGTTCGAGACCTCTGCACGGCCGGAGCGGTGCCACGAGCCTGGGATGAACCAGCAGTGGCTTGGGACGAGCTGACAGGCCCGGCAGCTGGTGGGGCAGCAACAGAATCGAATGCGGACGGGCCCGCCGACGACCCGCTTCAAAACGCGGCCCGCATTGCCCTGGCTCAAGCTCGCACGGAACGAACGGCCGCCATCTTGCTCGACCAATACCACGGCGCTCTCTCGCGAGAAGTGCAGCAGCTGAAAGAACTGCTCCAGGCAGGTGACCTCGCAGAGGCCGAGCGACGAATCGACCAGCTGCTAGACCGGGCTCCGCTGGGTCTGCGTCTGACGGAACCATGGAAGATCGTGCTGGCCGGTCCGGCCAATGTCGGCAAGAGCACGCTCATCAATGCCATCGTCGGTTACCAGCGGGCGATCACCTACGCCCAGCCCGGCACGACTCGCGATGTGGTCACGGCCACGACCGCGATCGACGGTTGGCCCGTCGAGCTTTCCGACACGGCCGGCCTTCGCGCGACCGACGATCCGATCGAGGCGGACGGTGTAGCGCGGGCCAAGTCGCAGCTCGCGTCCGCTGACTTGCGGCTACTCGTATTTGATTTGTCAGAACCGTGGACCGAGTCGCAGCAGCAACTTGTCGAAGCTTGGCCCGACGCGATGCTGATTCACAATAAATCAGATCTTGCTGATGCGTTTATGGGTGATCGCCCGTCGGGATTCTCGATCAGTGCGGAAACCCGAAGCGGTGTCGACCAGCTACTTACGGCCGTTGCTGAGCAACTGGTTTCAACGCACCTTGCGGACGGCGATCCTTTACCGTTTACTAGAGAACAAGTTAGGGCACTCGAAGGGGCGCGCGGGCAGCTCTCAAAGGACGTCGCTAAGGCGATCGAACATCTCGGCATGTTGTCGCCGAGCCCCTAGTCTGCGGGGCCCCTTTAACCGTTAAATCTTTCGTGCCTCGCCTACTTGTTCTTCTCTAGAGCCACTGTTACCATTGCCGGTCCTACCTGCCGATACGCACCAATGCCGCGAGACGCGTATCGGTTTTCTCACCGACAAACATACGTGGCTGTGAAACGTTTTGTTTCGCAGGGAGGACGAGCAAGATGAAGCGTTTCACTGGGATAGGTGTATTCGTACTTTCGGGTGTTTTGAGCCTTTTGGGCGCCTCTGCTGCTCACGCCGAGTGGCATCAGGACTACCACGAAGCCAAGGCCGCCGCGATTGAGGCCGGTCAGCGTCTGCTCGTCGTCTTGGAGCAGCCTGGCGATGCTCAGCACAGCGTTCAGCAAGTGAGCACGACCGCGAGTCCCGCCGAAACTGAGCTTCTCAAGCCGTACGTCACCTGCCGCGTCGACGTCACGACCGAGAAGGGCAAGAAGTTGGCCACCGCCTTCGGAGCCACCGAGTTCCCCTTCACGGCGATCATCGACAGGAATGGACGATTCGTCGTCTACAGCAACACCGGCCACTACACCGACGCCGAATGGGCCTCGATGCTGGCTGAGAACAAAGAAGCCAAGCGGGCTGCCGTTGCTGACGAAAACTGCTTCACGTGACGATAGGGTCCAGCGAATGCCGGTTCGGCATTCATTCTCACCCACAATCTGTCCGTAAGCCCCGCTAGGGCGGCGAATGCAGCCGAGTGACGTCGGCGATTCAAAACGTGCATAATATAGAACAGGCGACAGCGATCCGTTGTCGTCTGTTTTCATAGGTCGATATAGAGGATCGCAGGCACGTGCTCTCTCGATTGCTATTTCTGTTCGTCGTCGTCCCGTTGATCGAGCTCTATCTGCTGCTCGAGATCAACGAGTACACCGGCATCTACTTCACGTTCGGTCTGATCATCGTGACCGGGTTTGTGGGCGCGTCGCTCGCTCGCTGGCAAGGCTTTCAAACTTGGCAGCGAATTCAGCGTGAACTTGCCCAAGGACGTCCGCCGGCCGAGGCGATGTTGCACGGGCTGTTCATTCTGATCGCGGGGGCGTTCTTGATCACGCCTGGCGTACTAACCGATCTGCTCGGTTTCTCGCTCTTGCTCCCGCCGATGCGAAGCTGGATGGCCCGTCGCGCACTTCGCCGCATGGCAACGAAGATGCAGCAAGGTAACTTTCAACAGCAGCCCGGGGGCGGTGCCTACTGGACGTTCACTTCCGGTAATATGAATCCACCGAGTCCGCCGCACGATGAAATCATCGATACGGTCATCGTCGAAGCGGGGCAGGGGAATGATGAGCCGAAAGCGATCGACGACCAGTCGTAGTCGCGACGGACGTGCCTAAGAGACTCAGGATTCCAGCCGGAGATTTCTCCATGGTCGACGTGCAACCGCCAGATGAGCACAACGAACAGCTCGTCGCCAACGTTCATCCGGCCGACTGGAAGAATCCCACACCCAGCGGGCGTTACAACCTCGTGGTGGTCGGGGCCGGAACCGCGGGACTCGTCTCGGCCATCGGGGCCGCTGGTCTGGGAGCCAAGGTCGCGCTCGTCGAGCGTCATTTGATGGGCGGAGACTGTCTCAACGTCGGTTGCGTTCCCAGCAAGGCCCTGATTCGCGCAGCCCGAGCAGCGCATCAAGTTCGCACGGCGGGCCAGTTTGGCGTTCGTTCTGTAAATGGAGAAGGGGCTAGCCGCGGAGAAGGGGATCTGACGGCCGATGTCGACTTCGCCGAGGTGATGCAGCGGATGCGAAAGTTGCGAGCTTCGATCAGTCCGGTCGACTCGGCCCGCCGTTTCACGGAGGCAGGCGTCGACGTCTATCTCGGCGATGGCACCTTCACGAGCGGTGATACGCTCGAAGTTGCCGGGCAGCAGCTCAAATTCGCTCGCGCGATTATTGCTACTGGCGGCCGTGCAGCGGCACCCGCGATCGAAGGTCTCGAAGCGGCCGGCTATCTGACCAACGAGACCGTCTTTTCACTGACCCAGCTGCCGCCCCGATTGGCGGTCATCGGCGGTGGACCGATCGGCTGCGAGCTGGCCCAGGCGTTTCGCCGCTTCGGCAGCGAGGTGCACCTGATCCATCGCCCCGAGAATCTGCTCAACAAAGAGGAACGCGACGCGGCCGCCTTGATCGAGTCTCAATTCGTCCGCGAGGGCATTCACATTCACACCGGCAGCAATACGGTCAAAGTGGAGGCCACCGGTGTCGGGAAGCTCGTCACCATCGAACGTGATGAACAGCAGCAGACGCTCGAGATCGACGAGATCTTGGTCGCCGTGGGGCGAAGGCCGAACGTCGAGGGACTGGGGTTAGAGGCGGCGGGAGTGAAGTATAGGAACCGCGGCGTCGAGGTAGACGATCGCTTACAGACCTCGAATCCTCGAATCTTTGCCGCCGGCGATGTCTGCACGAAGTTCCAGTTCACGCACGCCGCCGACGCGATGGCCCGTATCTGTTTGCGAAACGCCCTGTTTCCTTTCGGCCGAGAGAAAATGAGTTCGCTCGTGATCCCGCGGACGACTTACACCGATCCGGAGGTCGCCAGCGTGGGCATGGTCGCCCACGATATGAACGCAAGCTTCTTCCCTCACGATAGTTACCGGCAGGATTTGAGCCACGTCGATCGGGCGATTCTCGACGGCGAGGATGAAGGGTTCGCGGTGGTCCATACGCAGAAGGACACCGACAAGATCGTTGGTGCCACGATCGTGGCCTCACATGCAGGCGACATGATCGGCGAGATTACGATCCTGATGAACAAGAAGCTCGGCCTCGGCACACTCGGTAGCGTGATCCACTGCTACCCGACCCAGGTCGAGGTTCTCAAGCGAATCGCCGACGCCTACGCCCGCACGAAGCTGACGCCGACCGTGGCCGGGCTGTTCAAACGCTGGCTGAAGTGGCAACGGTGAAGGGGGCTGCTCAAGGGCTGGTCAGGAGACCTGCCCACAACGCCGTCGCCCCACGCAATCGTCACCGTGAGCGCCCCGTCACCGTGAGCGCCCCGTCACCGTGAGCGCCCCGTCACCGTGAGCGCCCCGTCACCGTGAGCGCCCCGTCACCGTGAGCGCCCCGTCACCGTGAGCGCCGGAAGACCTGTTTGGCGGCCGTCAGGGCGCGGCCGAAAACCTCGACCTCAGCGAGCGTGTTGTAGAAGTAGAAGCTGGCACGCGTCGTCGCGGCCACGCCGAGTCGCTTGTGCAGGGGCATCGCACAATGATGTCCGGCTCGGACCGCCACGCCTTCGCGGTCGAGTAGTTGGGCCACGTCGTGGGCGTGAACTCCGTCGACCGTGAAGCTGACGATACCACTCTTCTTCTCCGGCGCGGGGCCGAAGATATTCACGCCGCCGACTTCGGCCAGTACTTCGTGGGCACGCAGAGTCAGCAGCCGCTCGTGTTGGGAAATTGCGTGCAGGCCGACGTTTTGTAGATAGTCGATCGCCGCTCCGAGTCCAATCGCAGGCACAATCGGCGGGGTGCCGGCCTCGAACTTGGCGGGCAGTTCGGCCGGCTCGAAGCCGTCGAGCTTCACGCGGCGAATCATGCTGCCACCGCCGAGGAAGGGGGGCATCGCGTCGAGTAGTTCTCGCTTGCCATGCAGCACACCGACGCCGGTGGGGGCCAGCATCTTGTGTCCGCTGAAAGCGACGAAGTCGGCGTTCCAGGCCTTTACGTCGAGCTGCTCGTGGGGGGCATGTTGGGCCGCGTCGACCAGGATCTTGGCCCCTGCGTCGTGGGCCTTGGCGACGAGCTCGGCAACGGGATTGATGGTGCCGAGCACGTTGGAAACGGCCGCCACGGCGACCATCTTGGTTCGCTCATTTAGCAGGCCGTCGAACTCCTGCATGTCGAGCTGGCCATCTTCGGTCAGTGGAATCCAGCGAATGATCGCCCCGGTTCGCTCGGCCAGCTGCTGCCAGGGGACGATGTTCGAGTGGTGCTCCATCTCGGTGAGTATGATCTCATCGCCCTCGCCGACGTTGGCGTCTCCCCAGCTGCGGGCGACGAGGTTGATGCCGACCGTGGTGCCCTGCGTGAAGATGATCTCTTCGCGGTGTTCGGCCCCGATGAAGTTTCGAACCTTCTCGCGGGCCTCCTCAAACAGGTCGGTGCTCTGGTCGGAAAGCCAGTGGATGCCGCGGTGGACGTTGGAGAACTTGTTCTCGTAGACGTCAACGATCGCGTCGATCACCTGACGGGGCCGCTGCGTGGTGGCTCCATTGTCCAGGTAGACCAGCGGCTGATCCCCATGCAGGACCGACTGCAAAATTGGAAAGTCCCCGCGAAAGGCCTCGGGGTCGAGCGGCGATTGAACTTCGGCAATTCCCACGCGTCTAGGTCTCCTCGCCCAAGTTCGGGCCGGATTGGGTTCGCGTCGGGCCGTCGTCGTCCCCGTCGAGGTTTCCGTCGACCGGAGAGTAGATGGCCGACTGTAAGACTCGCCAGGAGAGTAGGCAGCACTTCTGCCGGTTGGGGGTCAACTTCGCCCCGAACAGTTCGAGCATTTCGTCGGCCGTAAAGTTCTTCACGTCCTCGACGGTCTTGCCGTCCATTTTCTCGATGATCATCGAGGCGGATGCCTGCGAGATGCAGCAGCCGTCGCCGTCGAACCAGGCTTCCTTGATCTTGCCGTCGTCATCGAGCACCAGTTCCACGCTAATCACGTCACCGCAAAGTGGGTTGTCGTCTTCGTGCTGGTGCGTGGGGCGATCAACGTGACCGCGATGGTACGGGTCTTCGTAATGATCGAGCACGTGCTCTTGGTAAAGCTCTTCTTCGTTGGAAAACATCGGCACTCAGCGGGCGTGGTTTTGCGGGTCTTCGGCCGTGCTTGAAATAGTCGAAAACCCCGGGTTGGGGACGGTTCTCTTAGTGTACGTGGGTCAATTCGGCCCGACAAGAACGCCGGTTTCGTGGGCGTTTGTCGCTCCGTTGGCGCCGGGCCGCAACCGAATTGCTCGTTTTGGCATAGCGATTCTTGCTAAAATCGGATTAGATGACGTCAGACGTTCCTACGCGAACGATGAAGCGGCGCGCGAGCAGAGCAGTGGCAACCAACCGCGTCCACCTTCTCATCCTTCCGCTTGAGGTGCGTTATGAACAAGTATCTGGTTGAGTTCATCGGTACGTTCTTTCTCGTCTTCACCGTTGGCAACGCCGTGCTTGGCGGGGTCTCGGGCGACGTCGCCCCGCTGGCGATCGGCAGCGTGCTGATGGTGATGATCTTCGCCGGCGGTCACATCTCTGGTGGCCATTACAATCCGGCAGTCACGCTGGCTGTCTTTCTGCGCGGCAAGTGCGACGCCAAAGATGTCGGGCCCTACTGGGGTGCCCAAATCCTGGCCGCGGTGGTCGCCTCGTACGCGGCGATGTTCTTGATGAACGGCTCAGGCACGCCGCCCGACACGTTCGATGTTCCTCGGTCGCTGCTGGCGGAGTTCTTGTTTACCTTTGCCCTGGCGTTTGTGGTGTTGAACGCGGCCACGGCAGACGGCACCGCCGGCAATTCGTTCTATGGTCTGGCGATTGGTTTCACCGTGATGGTCGGGGCCTTCACCGTCGGTGGCATTTCCGGCGGAGCGTTCAATCCGGCCGTTGCGGTTGGCATCTCGCTGATGAATATCGCGGCCTGGGCGAATTTCTGGGTCTTCCTGGTGGCCAACCTGGCCGGCGGGGTGGCGGCGGCGGTCGTGTTCAAGATCGTCAATCCACCCGACGCGACGTAGTCGGAGACTCTGACGCGGCCTAAAGACCCTCGCAACCAACCAACAAAAACGCGGGCGGTGAGATCGACTCGCCGCCCGCGCTGGTTCGGTTTCTAACTTTGCCTTTGGCAATTAGCCGGCGAAGAAGGTCTCGAGACCGTCTTGGGTCGGCTTCATGGCCTTGTCGCCGGCGGTCCAGTTGGCCGGGCAGACTTCGCCGTTCTCTTCGAAGAACTGCAGGGCATCGACCATGCGAAGGGCTTCGTCGACGCTACGTCCCAGCGGTAGATCGTTGACCACCTGGTGACGGACGACGCCTTCCTTGTCGATCAGGAACAACCCGCGATAGGCAACGCCGAGGTCTTCCTTCAAGACGTCGTAGTCCGCGGCGATCGACTTGGTCATGTCGGCCACGAGCGGGTAGGTGACGCCTTCGATACCACCTTGGCTTTTGGGCGTGCGGAGCCAGGCCATGTGGGAGAAGTGCGAATCGATCGAAACGCCGACCACCTCGCAGTTGCGGCTGCGGAATTCCGACAGCTTCGCTTCAAACGCGTGCAGCTCGGTCGGGCAGACGAAGGTGAAATCGAGCGGGTAGAAGAACAGCAAGACATACTTACCGCGGAGCGACGACAGCGAGAAGTCGCTGATCACGTCCTGGCCCTGCACGGCGAGAGCCTTGAAATCCGGTGCCTCTTTCTCAACGAGAACGCCCATGACAAATTCCTCAATGGTTAACGGTGTAAATTGGCGTAAAGACTCGTCGTGTTCAATTCGCGAAGGAGGTCCGCGCACAACGAGACAGTTGAAAACTAATCGGGTGGCGTGGCGCGACGGGAGAAGGATCTCCCAGGTGGGGAACGAACCGCTGCCACGCGTTCCGTTGACGAGCCTTTAAGATACCAAAAGCAGGGGCGGTCGGTCACCCCGCCGAACGGCCTAGGCGAGTCGAGTAAGCGGGCCGGAAGCGGCCGCCGAACGCCCGCGTTCATCGCTTCTTAACGTGATCGCCAGAGCACCTCATCGTCGATGTCGAGCGACTCCTGGGCGGTGAGGATTTCCTGTTTGAACCGCTTGGCATCGACCGGGTAGCCGGCCGTCGGCTTGAGGTTCTCGACCTTCTCTGACCAGAAATCATTTAGGGCCAACATGGCCAGCTCCCGTAAATACTTGCAGGCCATCGAGGCCAGAGCCGCCGGCAAGAATCGTTCTCCCTTACTGCGGAAGTGGATGTCGACTCGCCGCTCGTCCGGCCCCCACCGATAGGCGCTCTCTTGCCGGCCTTCGTGTCGGATTTGAATCAGGTGATCGCCGAAGTGTTCGTGCAACAGCGGGGCGTAACGATTGCGACCGCCATGCTTGTCACACACGACGTAGGCCGGCTCGTCAATCGACTCCAAGACTTCTGCAAGCAGCTCCATCGTGCAGCGTGAGAGGGCGGCCCCTTTGCTGTCGAGTTGTCGACAGAGTTGGTTGAATTCCTGGGGGAAAACTGCCCGACTACGCAGCGCGTGGAGCCGCGCGTCCGACGCGCGCATGCCGGGGCCGAGCAGGGCGATGGCCGCTTCAAGTTCCGCGGAGTCCACGGCCAGCGGTACCGTGAGTTGAAAGTCTTCGTACCACGGCAGCTTCTGCTGCGGGGCGCCGGAGCTGTCGGCCAGACAGTGCCAAAGTTCTTCCCAGCCTTGCGGGTGATGGCCGAGAAGCGCCAGGGCCGCGAACAGACCGCGTTCGAGCGTGGCCAACGACCCACGCGGTTTGTAGAGTTCTTTGGAATCGGCAATGACGATTCTTGCGGTCTGGGTATCGGCCGCCTTCTTCCGTTCTGGCTTATCGCTAACAGCGACAGCGAGTCGTTCGTAAAGATCGCCGCCGGCCAACTCTTCCGGCACCCACCAGGCACTCACCGAGATCAACAGCGGACCAAGATTCGGTCCGTAACCGGCTTCGTCGGTGCCAATCAGGTAGGGCATGGTGATTGCGAGGTGATGTGATCGTGCCGGCTTGTCGTACGCAAGCTAGATCGTAGAGGGCACGACCATGGCGACCAAGAACCCCCAGGCCCTCATCGGCACCACCCACCTTCACCTTTACTCAAGCCGCAGCAAGCGAAGTCCGGTGGCACCAGCGTCTGCCGCGCTGGTGCCTCTGGCCGATTGGAAATCGACGCCAGGGATGGTTCGTTGCAGGTCAACCGCCAGGTGAACCGGCAGCGAGGCCTGACTCTTGGCAGGCGGCTTGATCCCCAGTTCCGACCACGGAATGGCCACCTCGCAGGTCCAACTGGTTTCGTCCTCCGAATGGGCCACGAACCACTTTGGATTCCAGTGTGTGTTGTTGCCGACGCGTTCGGCCATCCAGCCGCGCGAGTCGACGGTCAGTTCAAAGTAGGTGGCATAGTCACGGTCGATATCGAGTCGCAGCGTAACACGATCTCGCAGGGAAAGATCGGTGTCGTTCTGCCGAGGAGTGTCGGTCTTGGTGTAATTCACGCCTTCTGCCTTGCTGCAGCGGGCAGCGAAGTAGAGGAATTCGTCGTCGTAGATCAGCTTGGTGATCGCCGGCCATTGAGTGTCTTCAAATTCTGTATCGTGGTCGCTTTTGAGGACGAACTCCGTTGTCGCGGTCGTCCCATCGTCGTTCTTGGCCACGCGTTGCCAACAGGCATCCTCCAGATTGCCGTCGAGTCGCGGCTTTTCGCCGGCTCGCTCACACATCCAGATTAGAGGATCGCGACGATCGCCCGGTTTCTCCGGGGCGACTCCATTGGTTTGGCTCATGGCCCTGATGAGGTCCAGTTCGTCGTCGGCAATGTTTCTCCAGGCATCGTATGGTCGCGTTCGTCCGATGGCGATTAAAACTCGCTCGGCGTCGCGGAGTTTTCCCGCTTTGCGATAGGCGGCCGCTAATGGAAGTTGAACCCGTGGATCGGCGAACAGCACTGGGTCGAGTCCTTCGAGTTCATCGGCCCAACGAATGGCCGTCTGCGCGTCACTTGCCGAGGTCGCCTCGAGCAAGCCTACCTGGCGTACTCCGCGCGGTTCCGTTTGTGTGAGAGGCGGCGATGTCTGCGGGCGGACGACTCGCCCACCGATCGTTCGCGGACCGGAATCGGCAATTGGCACGGCCTCTCGTGCGCGGGGGCGAGAGCGAAACTCACCGCTGGCGTAATGTTGTACCAGACGCATTCGTGCGGCGCTGGCCTGGGGACTGTTAGGGTAGAGCTCCGCGACCAAGGCGTATGACTCGCTGGCCAAGTGAGTGTGACCGGCGCGGGCGTACTCGCGACCCAACTGGAAGAGCATTTCGGCCGCGATCTTGGAATCGAGATCGCGGAGAATATCGATCACTTTGTTTCGCCAAGGGGCGCGGGCCGCCGCGTCTTGCGAGGCTCGGGCGAGCAGCGCCGGAAGGGCTCGTCGACGATCGGCCAAGCGACGCAAGTTGACCAGCGGAATGGCCGGTGCTGCCGCCAGCTGCCGGCGGGCATCGCCATCCGGTGGTAGGTGTCTGCCAAAGAACAGATCGTCCCGAATCGAACCGTTGGCCGTGTCTTCCACGAGTGGTTCATATCGATAGGCGACCGGCGCGGTTTGCTTGTCTTCAGGCAGCAGCCCTCGCGCGCCGGCAACGTAACCATACAGCGACTGTCCCAGCCGTGGCATGAACTGGCCAGTGCTCAGGCCGGTGCGTCCCGTTCTCTGGGCAGGACTGGCGGCGTAGACCTTGGGCACGCGCCAGGCGGGCAAGTTCATGTCCTGGATGTGGTGCGGATATTGTCTAGGATCGGCGGCTGAGCGGATGCTCCGCAGCAACACTTGCCGCAGGATGCCGATGTCGCCGCCCGGCTGTCCAGCAGGCGACTGCGTTACGATTACCGTTGGTCGCCAGACGCGAATGCGTCGCACGAGTTGTTCCTCAAGCTGCGCGAGCCCATCGCCGTGCACATCGTCCCAAGTTTGCGTGATGGCGCTAGACGATTCGTGGAGTGCCGTCTGTCGCAATGGGAACTGCCACAGTTGTTCAAAGTGTCCGGCCCCGGATCGTGTTAGCGCTTCGGTCGCGCGGGCCAATTCGTCTCCACTTCGGTCCGCTCTGTCGAAGTCGCGACAGCCGATCGCCAGCACGCCGCCGTAGTAACCTTCGCCAGCTGAGAGTCGCGCCACAACTTCCAAAGGAACGGCATCCGCGTCGACGAAAGCACCGAGCCAGGCCAATCGTGTGCCACCGGAGCGCTGTGGTCGCCAGCTTCGCCCGCCGTCGCGTGTCGCCAAGATGTTGCCCAAAGCCCCGACCGCCCAACCATGTTTCTCATCGAAGAAGTGCAACGATCGAATTGGCAGTGGGTGTTCCGTCTCTTGCCACTGCCAAGACTTGCCGCCGTCGGAAGAATGGAGCACATGCGTGCCGGGACTGCCGGCAATCCAAATGTTCGCTTCGTGCGTGGCTATCGTCTTCCAGTCGAATAGCTCGGACGCGGCCGCCGAGAGCGAGGCCGGAGCCTGCCAGCTACCGCCACCGTCGGGCGTCTGCATCACCAGGCCGCCGTCGCCAACGAGGTAGCCTGTCTGCTTGTCGGCCATCTTCAGAGCGCGAATATTCCGCAGGCCGGTCAGATCGGTCCGGGACGGCTTCAAGCTAATTTGTCCACCAGCGGTGCGACGAACGAAACCAATTTGTGCGAGCGTTCCGGCCACGACGCCGGAGGAAGGATTGGTCAGGTCCGCGGTTTGCCAGCTTGCATCGAGCGTGGCCCCGGTCGGCGACCAGCCGCGGCCACCGTCATTCGTCTCCAGAATGCCGATAGGGTGAACGGCCGAGCTACGGGTGATCGCCCAGCCACTACGGCCATCGCGCATGCCAAAGTCGAGGAACTCGGAAACGAGTGGCGTCGGCAGCGGTGTCCAAGTCTGGCCGCCATTGTTGGTAGTAAGCAACACGCCGCGCGAAACATGAGAAGCCGGTTCGGTATAGCCGCCAGCCACCCAACCGTTATTGGCGTCGATGAACTGAACGCGACGTAGGCGGCAGGCCACGCCGGAGTGTTGGAGTTCCCAATGTCGACCGCCGTCGCGGGTGTGCCAGATCGTGCCTCGATCGCCAACCGCCCAGCCGCGTTTCTCGTCGAAAAAGTGAACGTCGAAGAGCGTGGCGTCTTGCCGCATCGATCGCTCGATCTCGGTCGGTCGCGCTGGAGTACGTGTCGGAGCATCGGCCGCCAGAGTTGGCGCACTTGTCGCCAAGATCGAAGCGACGGCCAAGATTGCGACGAACAAAAACGCGCGGCGGTAAAACGGTGGATGCGGCATGGGGGTAAAGGTCATGTCACGGGGAAGGTGGTCGCTCGCCGCGCCCGATTCTTATGAGGCGGTTCTCACGCAGCGTAGTTCACGCAGCAACGGTCCGGATTGTACGGAAGGGCCACTCATGCGGGTATGTCAGCTTATAGAGCTGGGCTGATATTTCCTGGCCCGCGGCGGTGAGAATGCCGCGAGAGGCAGTTTTGTGCCGCAAATTGACGTTTTTGCCCGCCTCTGGCGCCCCATTACCGGTACATCGGGAACAGCCCCGCCGCGGTGCTAAACCCTTGTACGAGCGGGGGCTAACGAGCCGAAGAAACAGGGTAGGAATCGTGGCTGCCGCGGTTCTAAAGACGTGGAGATGTCCGGCACCGCTCAAACAGAAGCGGAGCGTCGCGACAGAGTTCCCGCCGCTAGCAGTCACATCCCGCCTACCCAAAACAACCACCGGCCGCCTGTCGCCAACGATTGGCCGCCCTCGAATAACGTCCTTCGCGGAGCATTCTTTCTATGAACAAGACGACGAACGATACGAAGCGGAGCGACAACCGGGAGATGGCCGAAGAAGATCAAATGTTGGCCACGGCCGACCCGACCCTAGCCCCCGGAAAAGACGCTGAGAAGTTGTCCCAAACTCCAGCAACCGAACAACCGGTCGCCGACGAGCCCGCCATCCATCGCATCAACGAGTCGCTCGATCTGGCCGATGCAGGGTTGGAAGAACTAACGCGAATGGAGCCGGATGCCAGCGGTCGCCACTTCCAGTTGGCCATCGCCGAAGAGACGCACCGCACTGAAGCGGTCCAATCGACGGAACAGACTCAACAACAGCACGTCGCGCTTTCCACGTCGTTGGTGATGACCGTATACAACCAGCGCCACTCACTCGAAGAGGCGCTCGAGCGGATCGTATCGCTTGGCTTTGCCGATCAAATTATCGTGGTCGACGACCGCAGCACCGACGGCACTGCGGAGTTGCTTGCAGAACTAGCCGGGCGGATGCCGCTCGTTGTGGAAACGCACGAGAGGCACCAAGGCAAGGGAGCCGCCGTGCGAACGGCCATGCAACTTGCCAATAGCGAACTGATCGCGATTCACGACGCCGATCTTCAATACGATCCGGCCGAGATCGCGGTCCTAGTCAAGCCAATCGAAAGCGGTTGCTGCGACGCGATTTTTGGTTCGCGTTATCTGGCCCCCGTGTCGAGCGATCCTTCTCTGTTCCACGAACGGGGAACGCGCTGGCTAACCCGTATGTCGAACTTCTTTACTGGTCAGAACTTGACTGACATGTCGACCTGCTACAAGGTCTTCCGTCGAAGTCTGCTTGAAGATGTTGAGCTTCGCGAAAATGGTATCGGAATCGAATCGGAACTGACGGCCAAACTGGCCCGCGCCGCCGGTCGAATCTACGAATTGCCGATCACTTTTCGCCGCAACATGGCCGACTCTGCCAAGCAAGTTGGCTTTCTCGACGGACTCCGCGCCGCCTGGTGCATCTTGCGATACCGCTGGATCGACTAGAGCGGAATTCGCCACACGCACACACTTGGCGCACAAAAAAGGCGTCCCGATCCATCTGAACCGGGACGCCTTGAATGCTTCTTAATTGTCGCTGCTTGAGCGACGATTCTCGTGGGTGAAAGTTACTTCACCGTGCTCTTGGGTGAAGGTTACTTCACTACGAAGCCCTTCTTGAAGGCGTCGGCGCTGAAGGTCAGCTTGACCTTGGCGTCGTCATCGGCGGCGCCGTTGACTTTGCCCTTGCAGTTCTTGCAGCAGAACTTGACGGCCACGCCGGCGACTTCCGCTGCCTGATCGTCCTTCACCTTGCCACCGGAGATGGGGCACTTCTCTTGCACCGCTTGACCGCTGGCGGCCAGCTGGTGATTGGCGTAGGCCACGTGATTTTCATTCGACGTGTCGAACGACTTCGGGCAGTTGCCACAGCAGAAGTAAACCTTGCCGCCGTTGTGCTCGACGAACTTGTCGGCCTTCACCGGGGCCTTCGAGATCGGGCACTTCAGGCCCGCCACGTCCGAGGCATCGTCCGCGAACGCGTTGAAGGTAAATACGGCCGCCAGGGCTAGAGTCAAAACGCCTGCCATTGTCTTCATAAGTGGTTGCTCCTTTTCAATCGAAATGTTGTCGTGTTTTATAACCGCTGCCCGCCTCAGTAACTCAAGTGAGCAGATGTTTGTAGCGGTAGCCAAAGACAATCGCCAGGCGGCGCTGCCACACATCGTACTTCCGCCTGTCAGTACTCTAGTATCGCCGGACGACAGAGCAAGTCGCTGGCGGAGTCCCATCAGGCGGATAGTCCTACCATTATCGCTCCGGGTCAATGCGAAAGTCAAAGAAAAAACCTTGCCTTTTCGGTGAAGGGAGCCGTCGAATGCGGCTATTTCGCGGCGATCCGCCTTTATGTGGCGACTCGGAATCCATTCCTTTGAGGGACCCAGGTCGCGCGCACTGCTATCGTCGACGCGCGACAAAGTAGGCTTTTTCCCCTAATAAACAGGGGTTTCGCACCCTACATGACATTGACCCAAGGCCGACTTCCACTAGAATATTGCCCTTCCCACAAGAGTCCTAAGAATAGGCTGCGCCGGCGTTTAGCGTTTGCCGCAGTCGGCCGAGCGGCCGCCCTCGCGCCGCCCCTTTCAACTATGCCTTCCTCCCTCGAGACACCTTCCAACGAGATGAGCACGCCCCAAGACGCCGCAAAGCCTGAAGAAGCCGGTACGCCAGAAGAAGCCGGTATGCACGAAGCGGCCCGCCGCGAAAAACTGCGCAAGCTCCAAGAGCTGGGGATCGATCCCTGGGGTAGCCGCTTCGACGATCACATGCCGATCGGCGAAATCCGCAGCCGCGTTGGTGAAGTTCGCTACCAGACCGAAGACGGAAAGTCGATCGAACTGCCGGAGCTGGGCGGCGACTTGAACTTTCGCGAATGGAAGGCCGAGCACGGCAAGGGCGAACTCGTCGGACCAAAAGTTCGCGCCGCCGGTCGCGTCATGCTCGATCGCGACAAAGGCAAGCTGCACTTCATCGACATCAAAGATTGGACCGGACAGATCCAGCTCTTCGTCGGCAAGAATCAGATTGGCGAAGAGAACTGGCAGATTGTCGAATGCCTCGACTTGGGCGACCTGCTTGGCGTCGACGGCGAACTCCGCGTCACGAACACCGGCGAGCTTTCGATCTTCGCCTCGCAGCTGCACTTCTTGACCAAGTCGATCGAGCCGCCGCCGGAGAAGCATCACGGCCTCAAGGATCCGGAGCTGCGTCAGCGGATGCGGTATCTCGATCTGGCCTACACCGATGGCGTGTTGGAGACGTTCAAGCGTCGCACGGCGATTGTCCGTTCGATTCGCAAGACGCTCGACTCCCAAGGTTTCCTCGACATCGAAGGTCCCACGCTCCACTCCATCGCTGGCGGAGCGGCCGCGCGACCCTTCAACACCCACCACAACGCCCTCGACATTCCGCTTTTCATGCGGATCGCTTTGGAGTTACACCTCAAGCGCCTGATGGTCGGCGGCATGGAACGGGTTTACGAACTCGGCCGCGTCTATCGTAACGAAGGCATCAGCCCCAAGCATAACCCTGAGTTCACGATGCTCGAGGTCTACCAGGCCTATGGCAACTACGAGTCGATGATGGACCTGACCGAGAAGTTGATTCTCGATGCGGTCGCCGCGACCGGGCAGGGCCAGCAGCTCACCTGGGGTGAAAAGACGATCGACTTCTCGCCGCCGTTCGCCCGTCGCAGTTACGACGATCTGTTCGCCGAGCACACCGGTGTCGACGCCCACGATGAGGCCGGCATCAAGGCCCTGGCCGACAAGATCGGTTTCGACACGGCCGGCAAGCATCCCGACGTGATCAAGAACGAGGTGTTTGAAGAGAAGGTCGAAGACGCGCTCGAAGGCCCGGTATTCGTGATCGACTATCCGGCCAGCATCTGCCCGCTCACCAAACGAAAGACGGACGACCCGACCATCGCCGAACGATTTGAATTGTTCATCGATGGTATGGAAGTCGCCAACGCCTACACCGAACTGAACGACCCCGACCTGCAGGAAGAGTTGTTTCGCACCCAGCTCGAAGGCCAGTCGGAAGAAGACTCAATGGCCAAGATGGACACCGACTTCATTCGCGCCCTACGGCACGGCATGCCGCCGGCAGGTGGACTCGGCGTCGGCATCGACCGCCTGGTGATGCTGTTGACCAACTCGAAGACAATTCGCGAAGTGATTCTGTTCCCGCTGCTACGGCCGCAGGAGTAGTCTCTGTCGCTGAACACTCCGTGTTCAGCGACAATGAGAATATATAACCCGAAGCGTAAGCGAGGGACACGACCAAATCGCGATCAACACTGGCCGAGCCAGTGGCACCCTCGAATGAACATTACGTTTGCGTCACGCACATGACGCACGACATTAAACAAAGCCAAAGGATTGGCCATGTACAAGCTTCTGCTCTGCATCCGCTATCTGCGAACGCGCTATATCGCGCTTGCCTGCATCATCAGTGTGACGCTCGGCGTCGCGACCATGATCGTGGTCAACAGCGTGATGTCCGGTTTCGGTCACGAGATGAACGCTCGCATTCAGAGCATGACGGCCGATCTCTCGCTCGAAGCCCGCAGCCAGACGGGCTTTCCGGATGCGAACTGGCACATGGACGAGATTCGCCGCATCCTGGGCGACAAGGTCGTGGCCATGACCCCCACGGTTCACGCTCCCGCGCTGATGGACATGAAGGTCGGCACGCAAACCGTGACTAACGAGATCGTGCTGGTCGGCATCGACCCGACCACGTTCGCCTCGGTCAGCAAGAGCAGCGAGTATCTGCAACATCCGGAGAATCGTAAGCAGCTCAACTTCAACCTGCGAGAAGACGGCTTCGATCCGCGGATTCCGACCGGCGGTTGGAAGCATCGCCGTAAGGTGGCCCGCCGCGAAAAGGAACTCGAAGCGATTTACGCCAAGCCGGAATCGCAACCGGCAGCGGCCGCCGCGAATAACCCTTCGAACAAGACGAGCGACAGTCCCGCTTCTGATGAACCGGTCGATGACTGGGGTGCCGGAAGCAAAGACGACTGGGGTACCACCGCCGAAAAGAGTGTCTTCGACAAGGAGAAGGAGCAGTTCCCTGGTGCCGTGCTCGGCATCGGACTGGCCAGCTTCCGCACGACCGGGCCTGACGGCGAGAGCAGCGAGCGATTTCTGACCGTGCCAGGCGAAGATGTCTCAATCGCCTTCTGGCTCTCCGGCATGTCGCAGCGCACCGCCGTGAACAGCAACTTCACCGTGGTCGACTTTTCCGAAAGCAAGATGAGCGAGTTCGACTCTCGCTTCGTGTTCGTTCACATCAACGAACTACAACGCATGCGGGGCATGATCGATCCCACTTCCGGCGTGGCCAATGTCAGTTCGATTCAGATCGATCTGCGCGATGGCGTCGATCCGGAAAAAGCCAAGGCCCTGTTGGTGGCCCACTTTCCCGAACATCTTTACGGTACCTCCACTCCCCGCGATAAGCAGGGCCCGCTGATGGACGCGGTGCAGATGGAAACCGTGATCCTCAACATCCTGTTGTTCATGATCATCGCGGTCGCCGGCTTCGGTATCCTGGCGATCTTCTCGATGATCGTGGCTGAGAAGACCAAGGACATTGGTGTGCTCAAGTCGCTGGGAGCCTCAAGCTCTGGCGTGATGGGCATCTTCCTCGGCTATGGACTCTCGCTGGGGCTTGTCGGTTCCGGCGGTGGCATGGTCCTTGGCCTGTTGATTGTCTACTACATCGACGACATTCGCCGCTTCATCGAAAAGATGTCGGGGCAGACGCTGTTCGATCCCAATATTTATTACTTCCAAAACATCCCCACGTTGGTCGAGCCGTGGACCGTGGGTTGGATTGTGGTCGGGGCGATGTTGATCGCCGTGATGGCCAGCATCCTGCCCGCCTTCCGTGCCGCACGACTGCAACCAGTGGAGGCCCTGCGATATGAGTAACGAAACCTTCGCGACGACGACCGCGCCCCGGTGCGCTAATCTCGCTGGCACCGAATCGCAAGGCGCGGTGCCAGCGGCGCATGCCGACTTCGCGTCGCATTCGCAGAGCCAAGGAAGCGACATGCCCAACAAGACCGCACAGCTTTCTGTCTCCGGCGTGAAGAAGACCTATCGCAAGGGTCAGCACGAAGTTCGCGTGCTCGGTGGCGTCGACTTGGAAGTCCAACAGGGCGAGTTCCTGGCCATCATCGGACAGAGCGGTTCCGGTAAGAGCACGCTGCTCCATCTGCTCGGCACGCTCGACGTTCCCGATTCCGGGCAGGTCTTCTTGAGCGACAAGCGAATCGACAACCTGCCGTCGCGCGATCGCGATCGATTGCGAAACGACTACTTCGGCATGATCTTCCAGTTCTATCACCTTCTGCCGGAACTAACGGCCCTGGAGAACGTGCTCGCTCCGCTGATGATTCGTCGCGGTGTCTTCTCCTATTGGTCGGGTGTGCGGAAGCTCAAGGCGCGTGCCCGGCAGCTGCTCGAATCGGTCGGGCTGGGTCATCGCATCAAGCACAAACCACGCGAAATGTCGGGCGGCGAAATGCAGCGCGCGGCGATCGCCCGGGCGTTGATTTCCGATCCGCAGGTGCTGTTGGCCGACGAGCCGACGGGTAACCTCGATCACGAAACGGGCGGCGAGATCATGGACATTCTGCGAACCTTGAACCGCGAACAGGGGCTCACTATTATCATGGTGACGCACGACGATGCGATTGCTCAACAGGCAGATCGGGTCGTAAAACTCGTGGCCGGCCGCGTCGAACAAGTGGAAGCAGGAAAGGCGAACGCGGCGTAGTTTCCTGTGACGCCAGTCGAGCGGCGGCGGGACTTAGGCCCAGGCGGAATTCAAACAGCGGAAGGCGGCGATGAAGGTCTACATCAACGGAGAGTTTCTCGACGAGGCGGACGCTAAGATCAGCGTCTTCGACCACGGCTTGCTTTACGGCGACGGTGTCTTTGAAGGCATCCGCAGCTACTCCGGCAAGGTCTTTCGACTGACCGAACACGTCGATCGTCTTTACGATTCGGCCAAGGCAATCGCGCTCGAGATTCCCATGGCTCGCGACGCGATGGCGAAGGCGGTGGAAGAATCGCTCTCGGTCAACGGTATCGAAGACGGATACGTGCGACTGATCGTCACCCGCGGCGTTGGCACGTTGGGCCTCGATCCCGACAAGTGCAGCAACCCCCAGATCATCATCATCGCCGCTACGATCACGCTCTATCCGGAAGAGTTCTACGAGAAGGGCCTGGAGATCGTTACGGCCAGCACGATTCGCAATCATCCGGCGGCACTCAACCCGCGAATCAAGTCGCTCAACTACTTGAATAACATCATGGCCAAGGTCGAAGGTCGCCAGGCCGGCTGCGTGGAAGCCTTGATGCTCAATCACAAAGGCGAGGTCGCCGAGTGCACCGGTGACAATATCTTCGTCATCAAGGATAGCGTGGTCAGCACTCCGCCGATCGATGCGGGCATCTTGGACGGAATCACGCGCGGCGCGGTGATCGAACTGCTTCGAGAAGCGGGATACGAAGTTCGCGAAATCGCCATGACCCGGCACGATGTGTTCATCGCCGACGAATGTTTCTTAACCGGCACGGCGGCGGAAGTGATCCCGGTCGTGAAGGTCGACGATCGCGTTATTGGCACCGGCAAGCCCGGGGCGATCACTCAAGAAGTCCGCGAACGGTTCATGACACTGGCGCGAAGTTAGGCTCGGGTGTAGGGCATGCTGTGCATGCGGGAATCCGGTGTTCCCATCATTTGTTGGTCGAAGGCCAAACACATCGTAGCCCCCTATTCTGCCGCGACTCTGGTCGAGCGAAGCGATGGCCTAGGTTGCCTGGTCGTTTCTTGGATCGTTTGGCTGAAAGCCATAGTCACCTCGAACGTAGAGACAGTGAGCTTGGCCGTTGGCCAAACGACGACGAATCGATAATGCCAACGATACCTGGGGCGATGCCCCAGGCTATGGTGTGATTGGCCCTTGGCCAAACAGAGTGGATAACACATGCCGCACGACGTATGCCGAAGTGTGTGTCTCCCCTTAACCTACTTCTCCCCTCGCGAACCAATCTTTTCCAAGATCAGCACGAAGGCGAAGGCCGCCACCATCGCGATTAGGCAGTAGACCACCAGGCTGTTGAAGGTGGCCGGGATCACGATGTTCTTCGGTACCCACGTCGCTGGAATCACGTTGATCAGCGACTCCGGCAAGAGGTCGGCCAGTACATTGCCCGGCTGCGGGTATTCGAGTGCCGGGAACTTGTCGTTGGTCACCTGAAATGGCCATAGCTGCCGCAGCGAGCCGATCATGAATCCGCACAGCACCGCCATGGTGGAGTTTTGGGCCTTGTCGAGCAGCCAGTGCAGGACCTTACTGAAGGCGAGAATGCCGACCACGCAGCCGCTGGCAAAGATGGAGAGCGTGAACACAAAGGTCCACGTCTCGTCCGTAAAGTGGAACGCCTTGACCGCGTCCTTGAGGCCGTGGATCGCTTCGGTGATGTATTTGTAGACGCCCAGCAGCAGCATGATGAACGCTCCGCTGATGCCTGGCAGGATCATCGCACAGATGGCGATCATGCCGCACAGAAACAAGAATCCTTTGCTCGGAACGACGTCCGTCTTTTCCATGCCGGTAATCGTGTAGGCCACCAGGGCACCGAATACGACCAAAAATGTGGTGGCGATCGACCAGTTCTTGATCATGCGGCCTACGTGCACGGCCGAGGCGACGATCAGGCCGAAGAAGGCGGCGATCGTGATCGGGCAGGTGACCGCGACATTGCTGCCCTTGTCGAGCAGGATGTGCATTAAGCTGCCGAGGACCACGATGCCGGTGCCGACACCCAGGCCGAGGGCGACCAAGAATCGCAGGTCGATATGCGCGGCGGCCGCGCCCCACTGGCGACTCTTCACGAGCGAAAGGAACTTGGTGTCGACACGACTAATGGCCGTGACGAGTCGTTGGTAGATGCCAAGGATCAACGCCATCGTTCCGCCTGACACGCCGGGAATGATGTCGGCGCCGCCCATCAACATGCCGCGTGCAACGTGGGCGACGTCCTGCGTTATGCCTTCGGAATCAGATTTCATAAAAATTCTTTTCGAAAGTTAGAAAAAAGTGCGTTCGCTTTTGTTCGTTTGGAATCAACGAAACATGAACGCGTGCGGCCTAGTATCGCGATGAGGACGTGAGTTTCACAATCGCCCGCTCAGGCGGAAGTAGAGGCGTGTTGCTGAATGTCCTCAAGGTACGTGCAAATTCGTAACCAGGGAATAGATAACGACTAAGGCGATCGGTTTCCTGCGTTTGCACGTTTTTGGCAATGTTTTCCCAGTGTAACTCGTTTAACTTGCTTCGCGCGCGACACTTCGTCGGTTGTCATTGGTCCGGTGGATGAAGTCCGTTATTCGAGCGCGGCAAATGTTGGTAACGCATTGCGGCGCTTCTAGTTAACATCGTCGACAAGACGCCTTACGAACTTGACCCCACAAGGGGGAGGGGTACAATTTCTCCCTGGAACATGAGATCGCGGAAAAGTTGACGTCGTTGCTGGGATTTGCAGGACGCCGGCATAGGAAAAGAATCCGCAGTCCGGTGTTCGGTCATTGCGTGAAGGAACCAAAGGGATGTTGGTCCAAAAGCGCGCGACCGGTTATACGGTGCACGCGCCCGCTAAGTTGAACCTTTTCTTTGAGGTGCGCCAGAGGCGAGATGACGGATTTCATGAGATCGAAACTCTCATGGTTCCGGTAAGCCTCTTCGACACTTTGCACCTACGGTCCCGCTCCAGACAGAGCGAGGAGACCACAGCCGGTCCCATTCAATTCTCTTGCCGCAACGTCTACGTCGGCGCCGATTCGGAGGACCCGCACCGTCTGGTCCCTTCCGACTCGAGCAATCTTGTCGTCCGTGCCGTGGAGCTCTTACGAGAACGAGCGGGAGTTGAAGCATCCGCCGAAATTGAATTGATCAAACGCATTCCTGCCGCCGGCGGACTCGGTGGCGGAAGTAGCGACGCGGCAGCGGCATTGTTGGCCGCCAACGCCGCCTGGGATTTGAACTGGTCGCGCTCGCGGCTCGCCGAACTATCGGCAGAGCTGGGAAGCGACATTCCTTTCTTCTTTGGCCACGGCGCCGCGGTCTGTCGCGGACGTGGTGAGGTGATCGAACCGCTTGCGGGCTTGGGCGACCAGCACGCGGTCATTATCGCTCCGTCGATTGGGCTTTCGACTGCGGAAGTTTATTCACGCGTGGAAGTACCCGCGCAACCGCAAGAAGTTGGTCCGTACATCGAATCGCTCCGTGGTTCTGTTCGCGCTGGAAAAAGTGCCAGCGACGATCGCCCGCGGCTGTACAACGCCTTGCAGCAGGCGGCGGAGGGGATCACGCCGTGGATCGATCGGCTGCGTAGCGAGATGAATCAAACCGGTTGCCGCGATCATCAGTTGACCGGCAGCGGGAGCAGTTATTTTGGATTATTTCGACACGCTCGCCAGGCCCGGCGGGCAGCCAGGCAATTGCAGGCCAGGGAGTTGGGCAGAGTCTTCGTAGTTCGCACCGCCGCGTAAGGATGAGCGAAGCGCAATTGATCAAGGAGAAAAGTCGTGGAGATCACCGAAGTTCGCATCAAGTTAATGGAAGATGGTAGCGAAAGGCTCAAGGCCTTTTGTTCGATCACGATGGATGACTGTTTTGTCGTCCGTGATTTGAAGATTATCGAGGGGACGAGCGGCCCCTTTGTGGCCATGCCGAGTCGCAAGCTGACCGCCCATTGTCCGCAATGTGGCTGTAAGAACCATCTCCGCGCAGCGCATTGCAATCAATGCGGTTTGCGGCTCAAGGACGATCGCGCCATCCGCGATGAAGATGGTCGGGCCAAGCTCTACGCCGACATTGCCCATCCCATTAATAGTGCGTGTCGGGAGATGATCCAGCAGAAGGTCATTTCCGAATACCGCGAGGAGTTGGAACGAGCCAAGAAGCCAGGTTACGTTTCCAGGTACGACGACTACGACTTCGATCCCCCGGAACCGCACATCAAGCCGTTTTCTAAGTCGAGTTCGCCGAAGAGTGAAGCGTCATCGGCCAATCGCAGTTCCTCCGACGAAGGCTCCAAGTCGGGCGGCTCGACCTCCGGTGGCGGGGGCGGCGGCCGTTCGCATGGCCCTTCGCGAGCCCAGCGACTAGCCGATGCCGGTGGATCGGCACCGACCGACATCACCTCGCGCGCTAAAACGACTGGCGGTTTCGGCGAAGGTATACTGTAGGAACGGCGGTGCGAGTGGACGCACCACGACTCTCCTAACAGCCGGGGCCCTTCGTGACAGATCCGATTTCAGACGACCCGGCGCCAGCCGAATCCGAGTCGGGCGACACGTTGCTCAGCGGTGATTCCGCCCACGAGTATGATCACCCCCACGAGATTGATCACACCGGCGAGTATCACGACGACTGCTACGACGAATATCCCCGGCCGCCTTCTTTCTGGCGGCGTCTTTGGAACCGCCGTCGCTGGTTCTATTTGGCGGCGGTGCTGTTTGTGCTGTGGGTCAGCTACCTGCTGTTCGACAACAACATCTCGCTGACCGGCACCACCCGCGCTGAGTTCGTCGCGCAGCTCGATCGTTCTAACGTTTTGGCGACCGAGTGGATGCTGGAACGCAAGTACGAGTTCTACGAAGGGACGGCGAATCCGGCCTTGGTCTACATGATTCGCGACATGGCCGGCATGACGCCGGACTCAAGTCTGACACAAATCCCAGAAGCATTCATCCGGCGACGCCAAAACTCCGGCAGCATCTGGGTGCGCATGATCGATCCGTCGGTCGAAGTACGCAAAGTCACCCTCCACGAGCTCGAGGCGATGGCGGACTATCAGGCTTGGATTGCCTATGGCATGGCTCCCGACAAGGTGCTGCTCGAAGAGCAGGAGATCGCTTCGATGCTCTCTCCATCTGCGCACGCGCGTGGTTCACGAACGCATCAAGTGTTGGCCTTGTTGATTGCTCGCGAGCACGGGCGTGCGCCCGAGGTCTTGTCGCCGAATGCCGAATCGATCGACGAGCTTATCGACACGCTATGCGAGGGTATCGCCTCCGAGGCGGTATGGGATGTTCGTGTTACCGACCATTATCTGCAACGGGTCGCCTTATTGCTGTCGGCCGGGCGTCCCGATTTGGTGAAGCGACGTTGGGTCGAACGAATCCTGGCGCACCAGAAGGCCGAAGGCGGTTATCCCGAGAGTTGGTATGGCTGGGGCCCCGGCTTTCTACAGTTCAGTTTCAATCCATCGCCGCCCTCGGCGCACGCTTCAGTGCAGGGGTTTTGGATCACCTACATGCTGAAGCATCGCTACGGCGAGTGGATCGATCAGAATTTCGAGGAGTAGTCGAGAGACGTTGATCCGGCCAGCGGGGCACGATCCGTCCTTCGTCGTACTCCCGTCTTCAATGGATCGGCGAGTAATCGGTGGCGCTCATAAAGACCGATTCGACCTTGGTCACAATCGCCCCGCCCGCTTTCTCTTTCGAGGCGGCCCAGACGCGCTTCCACTCGGGGTCGTCCATGAACGCCTTCCAAGACTTTTCGCGGGCTGCACGATCCGGATAGGCCAGCACGTAGACCAGCGTGTTGGGCTTCTCCTCGGGCGTCCAATAGGCGATCAATGCCATGCCATGTTTGACGAACAAGTAGTTCGTGTGTTCGCGAAACCGCTCGTGCAGATTGTCGAGTTTGCCATCGGCCGTGGTGTAGGTGCGCATTTCAAACAGACGCGCCTTGGTAGCCGCGGCTGGCGATTCCGCCAACACGCGTGAGCTAGCGCCGAACGCGAATAGGCCGATCGTCAGCAGGCCGGCGGTCAGGGTCACGGTGGCGAACACACTCCCTGGTGCCAGGGTCTTCGGCTGCCGGTTGGCTGGAATCTTCATCAAAATCTCCTTTGAAGGTGGTTTCAGTTGAAGAATGGATCAGGGCTCGAAATCCAGACTACCAGAGGAGTTAAATCAATCCTAAGGGGCCTTGCTGGGGCCTTGCCGAGGCGGTCGGTGGGGCGGGTTTGGTGCTGGTCGGCTCCCTCTATTTTCTTGACGTCGGGGACGTATTCAAGGAAAATCAAAGGACTTACAGGAACTGAGGTGGTTTGCCGAGTTGCCGAATTCATCCGCCGCTGCCCAACGTTCATGTTCGCATGATTGGTTGCGTAACACGTTGAGGCCCAAGGCGGTTTTTTTTGTCGCGACTTTCAGGCTCTCCGTCTACTTGGGCAGGTAGCCGATCGTGATCGCACCGACGTTCATGGTCGTTTCGCCTGTCGTCATGTTGCAGGACGCGCACCAACTGCCATTTCGTACCGGCCGCCGAGAGATTGGGCTTCAGGCCACGCGTGACTTCGCCGGGACTACATTTGAATCATTCTGCATCAGGACAACGGGAGATCGAGATGAACCAGCGCACCATTTGGCGCAACATCCTAGGACGACGATGTCACGCGGCTGCCATGCTCTTGGTAGCGCTGGTCATGGGCTGGGGACAAGTTTCCGCGCGGGCTGATAATGTCATTATCGATTTTATCGCCGCCCCGTGGCCTAGCTTCGGCGGCTATTCAGATGCCGACATCGAAGACGCGATCTACAACTCCATCCTGGCCGACTATGCGGAATTTGATTGGATCACTTTCGACATGCGTCGTAAGGATGGGAGCGGTACCGCGCCCACAATCAACGACACCGTGGTTGAATTCTGGGAGAATGTTGGCGCGGGAAACTTTGGCAGTGCCCATGTGGTCGACTGGTCGAACAAGATCACCGCACACAACAACTTCGTTACCTTCAATGGATTGCCCGGCTCGGCGATCGATGTGCATGTCTCTGGATTTGTCGCTTCGGGTGCCCCGTACACCAATAACTTTGACAACTTCGTAACCGCGATCGCCGGAACGGCCTCGCACGAGCTGGGTCATGGGTTCGGGCTGCGGCATTTCGATGCCTTTGGTCCCAATTCCGATCCTGGCAATCCGAACCCAGAAGCAGATCACCACCTCATGGCCTCTGGATCGACCGGTTTGACCGGAACCGATCGGACCGATTACGACCGCTTCTTCAGCGAGCATAGCCGCGACAAGCTGCACTATCTCAATCCCGCCAACAAGGCGACGCGAGAGCGAGCGGAATTGTCGCCGGCTGCTTTTTCGCACTCCACGATCGCTACCGCCGAAGATCTCACGATTGGCATCGCTGACACGATCGCCGCTGTGGATCGCGAGATTATGGTCAAGTCGGGTTCGATCGCGGCTGCCGGAGAGTCGGACTTCTACTACGTCGATGTGATGGCAGGCGACCAGATCTATGCCAATATTTTCAGTACGCGAATCGTTGAAACGGCCAACCCGGTAACGGGTAATTCGACGCCTATCGATTCTGTCCTGCGGTTGTACGACCCCAGTGGAACGTTGCGATATACCAACAACGACACTGGCTACAACGCCACCAATACCGGTACTCCGGGAGTCGGCGATCACGAGGATCAAGAGGGATCGTGTCGCTGGTGCTGCAGCTGTGCAGCCGGGGTGACGGGTGGATCCGACGATGGGCCTTACACGACGCGGACTACCGATTCCATTTTGGTTGGCGACTCGTCGGGCGATTATTACTCATTCGATACCCCGGGCCGTTGGACGATTGAGGTCGACACCGACACGGCAGCCGACACCGGTACCTATGAATTATTCGTGTCGCTCGACCGTACTTGTGCCGTTGGTGATGCCGATTGCGATGGCTACGTGTCCAATCTCGAAGATATCCAAGCGGCGTTCACGAACTTCACCGGTCCTGGTACCACGAATTGGACGACGCCGAAATTCCGCATTCAGGGTGATGTTCATGGCGACGCGACCGGGGCGACGAACTATCTCGATCAACACGATCAAGACGTTGATAACTTGGACATTCAGGCGATGTTCACCAACTTCAATCCTGCGCCCGACGAAGCTAATGACGTAGTCGATGTGTCAGGCGATCTCGATCCGGCGATTCCGGATTTGATTTACGATCCGGCCACCGGTGAAGTGGTGATCGACTGGGAAGGGAACACGCTGATCTCGTACGTACTCAAGAACGCGACGAATAGTTTCATCCCGGGCAATCACAGCACCATTCTGTTGGGATCCTTCCCAACCGCGACGAGCAACGAGCTGTCCGAATCGACCTCGTTCGCTGAACCGGGCGTAACGACGCGCAGCATGGGCAACGTCTTCCCGACCGGCTTGGATCTGGCGGGTCTGCAGAGCATGTTGACCGTCAACTCGATCATTCTCTCCCTGGGTGGTCCGCAGATTCCGTTCGACCTAGTTGTCACCGGCCCGCCGGTTCCCGAGCCGAGCACCTGGGTGCTTTCGGCGTTGGCAATTCTCGGCCTGGGGCTGTGGGCCAAAAGGCGTAATCGTCGCTGATCGCTCCGCGATCAGTCTTGTAGCGCGCGTGTTCACACCCACCAGAATGAGATTGGTGGTTCTGTTTCCAGACAGGATGAACAGAGCAACTGAGCACGACTGCCTTGATTGGCAGTCGAGCGCAAGGCGGTAGGTGCTCCTTGCCAATTGATTGGTAATTCTAAATTCCGGCAGGTTCGAGGAGAATGCATCCTCTCCATCCTGTAATCCTGTCTGGAGAACGGCCCCCAAAAAGCAGACGGCCTCGCCGTTTTTTCTTTTTTGATTTGAGCCCGGTAGCTGTGGTAGGGTGCTTTCCGTTGATTGTCACGCGACAAGCAGCCGGGAGGGCGAGGCTCGCGGGCGAGCCACTGTCATGCTGCGAGTGGACGTGCGGCTCCGCTTCACCCTGCACCGGCAGCAGGTCAACAATGGCACACGAGAAATGCAACAATACTTAACCCGAAGCGTGAGCGAGGGACACAATCAAGCGGGTCTCGACTCAATCGGCACCAGCCATCAATGATCCACTTCTGGCATGTACGAGAATGGAAACTGATTCCGTCGTGCCCCTCGCTAACGCTTCGGGTTAAAGTTCTGTAGAAGGCCGATCGCGATCCACGACAATGATTCCGTTCTTTGACAACTTGGTTAGAGAGGCTTGAGACCTGAGTCGAGAGACTTGAGGGTGCGGTGGGGTGCCATGCTCACCCAAGGGTGAGCATGCTTTCGATAGATTGCATTCACATGTCCACGCGAGCGTGGACATGGCACCCGACTAGACGCCGCTGTGGGCGGGTCTCCTGACCAGCCTACTTGGTCGACCGCAGGTCTCAAACTGGCGTGTCGATTCGGAGACCTACGGTCCAGGGAGTGCGTGTTAATCCACATGCCCACGTAAACGTGGGCATGGCACCCGACTAGGAAGCTCGCCCTTTGCGACAACATGCCGCGAATGGCGAGAATGGATTACAGGGACAGGAAATGACTCCCGTCCCCTTTAATCACCTCTCCCAAGAGACGAGACTTTTTTGGTGTCACGCGCAGAACTGGCGAATTAACGCTAAGGACAACGACCGAAGAGAGTTGCGGCCAGGAGAGGCGAAAACGCCTATTCGCGCAAATGCAGGCACCGCAACACGTTGGAGTTTATTGACCCCAACCCCGTTTTTCCGCATATGGCAAAAAAAGTCGCGGCGCCGTTTGGCAAAAATGCCTAGAACCGGACAGGCACCTCGACCGTTTGCTTTCGATCGAGGTGCCGCCGAGTTGTTGTTACTTCACATCTTCGATATGCCATTCCGAGTGCGTCACCAGGGCATCGTAGTTTTCCGACGCCGCGGCGCTGTAGCCGTGGAAGGCTTTGAACAATTTGATCCAGCTGGCTGCCATTTGCTTCTGCTGCTTGATCATGTTGTCAATAAGTTCCTGGTCGATGCCTTGGTCCAAGCCTTGGCTTACTGATTGCTCAAAGGCTTCGTCAATCCAAGGCTGACCGACTTCGATCAGGGCGTGGAAGTCAAAGTAGAACGCCATGGCCAACGGGCGATCGGTGTCGGCCAGTGGGCCGCTTTCGGTGACCAGCGGCTGGCTCTTGGCGAGTCGCTTGGTCTGGTCGGGCAGCAGGCTCAGCACCGCGAAGTCGCTGGTAATGCCGAGATTCGGAGCGACGTTACTGTCGAATCCGAACGGAGGCGGCAACTCGTAGGAGTAAAGGGTCAGGCCGTCGGCGAGATCCTCCTGTTTGGCGTCCGGAATTTGAATCGGCGGTACATCATTCGGCGCCAGTTCGATAAGCTTGGCCAGCGTGTCGTCGGCCAAATCTCGGTAGTCTCCCAAGGCCTGCTTGAATTTGTCGGCATCGCTCAGACCTTGCACCAAACCGATCATCGGCAGCGGCAGCGCCTGGCTCGTGGTCGGCATCTCCATGTGCCATTGATCGCTTGTCGAAAGGCCATCGATGACCATGGCACACTGACCATCGGCCAAAGCGGGGAGAAGCAACTTGCGATTAATCTGATCGGCCTTTTGCAAGGCTGGATAGGCAACCGCGGCGAGCTGTTTGTAAACTTCCTGATCGCCCTCGGGCATCGTCGGCACGCCGTACTTCTCGAAGTACTGCTTGCCTCGTTTGAGCCACTTTACAAGCATGTTGTAATCTTGCGGCCGATCGGCCCCACGGGCGGCAATGGCCAAGATTGGCTTGCCTCCGAGATGGTTGAGCACCGTGAGCGGCTTCGAGGCATCGAGCATCTGATTGCTGCTCCAGTCGTAGCTGTAGCCTTCGTAGCCGCGGCCGTTGAGGAAGCTGAAGCTGAGGAAGTCGCCCGGAGTGGGAAGCAGCGACTTGAGGTCGGTCTTCATTTCCGGCACATCCGCCGCCAGAGCCTGTTTGAAGTCATCTTCGATTTCGGCAAGCGGAATCATGGCCAGCGCCATATCGGCCAGCATATCGAGGTCTTGTTCACTCGTGGCGAGCGAACGCATGAGTGCTTCGCTGAGAAAAGCGACGCCTGTATAACGTTTCTCGCCCATCATGCGTAGCGGGTCCAGACGCGGAGCATCGGCCAGCACATCATCTGTGCCGAGCTTCGCCAGGTGGTCGAGCGACGGGCCGTAAGAGAAAAAGACGTAGCCTTTGTGAATACCGACGGCGAAGACGAGCTTCACCTCCTGAAGGCGTTTCTTTAGTTCGTCGTATTGTCCTGGTTCCTCCGCGATGTCTTCGAAGGGGATCTGGTCCATGGGGAACTTCGCGGCATCGATTGTGATCGTGAGGAACTCGCTCCCGCCGGCCTGTTCTCGCTTGGGTTGATCGCCTAGGAACTGGCCGGCCGCCGGATCGCTTTCGATGAGCTCTTTGAGAAGTTTCTCGAGTCGATCGATTTGAGCGGTGGCCGCGACCTCGTTCTGGATGCGAAAGCCGGCGACGACTTCTGGCATCACTACTTTGTCGAGATCTTCGTTGAGCTTGTCGAACATCGCCCGCATAACCGCAAGCTCTTCCTCGTCGCTGTCGAAATCACCCTCGTCGAAATTGCCGTTTTCAAACCTGGATATGCGTTCCATGGCAACGCGATTCGAGGCATTGCTAATTTCTTGTGCCAATTCGAATGCGGAGGCGACGTTGGCTCCGCCGTACATAAACATCTCTTCGCTAGCCATGTCGAGCAGGACGTTGACCAACTGGGCGTTCTCGGCGTCTTGCATGAACACCTGGAATTGGTTGATCGGGCTTTCCGGACCCAGCATGCCCATTTGCGCCATCATGAGCATCTGTTGATATAGCGGATTCTGTTGGACCTGTGCCCACCAGTTACTGTTGGTCACAATCTCGAGCTGCTCCTTCATTCGCAGCGACGAGAAATAGAACGAGGCATCCTGAGGAACCAGCTGCAGCGAAGGCGCTGCCGGTTCCGCGGCGACAACCGGCGTGGCGAACAGGGCGACGCAGGTGAGCGTGATCCATTGTAAGAGTGAGCTGCAACGCGAAATGGCGTTCTTCATGACCGTGACCCCGTGGGTGAATTTGGTGAATGCTGTGGAATGCAAGCGAGCAGTGCGTGCCAGTCGTTCGACACCGCAATCGATCAGCATCGGCTGAAAAGGCTCGATTCATCTACCCCGATGCGCGTGGCCTCATTCTAGGTTGGCCTGGGTCGCCCGCACAACGGTCCCAGGGCGGTCCCAGGGCGATATTAGGGCCGGTTGGCTCTTCTCACCGGGCGGCGATAGCACCACGCGATTGCACCAGGGAGACACGAGTGTTTCGTCTGGCAATCCGAGATCTTGGTCCCCGGCGCCATCGGGCGACGGATGAGGATCGGGTCGTGGTGCGAGTGGCCGACGCGCCAGGAAAGAGTAGCTCACGTCAGGGCACTAGAGAGATAGCGTAGAGGCAGCCAAGCACAGGACCTACGCGACACGGGCAGATACCTTGCCAGGTGGCTATAGCGGTACGCCGAGCCGCTTGGCATGAAGCTGCATCGCCCGTTCAAAATACGGATACGGGCGAGCACCCTTGCGTCGCGACCAGGTGAAGGTCTGCTGGACCAATTTGCGAGGTAGTTCGCCCCGATTGACGAAGTCGCACACCCGGGCGATGAACGCGAATTCGACGGGACGACGTGCCTTGAGCCCGGCTTCAAGCACGTTCTGAAGAGGCGCTTCTCCATCGCGAGCCGGCTCGCTGTCGGCTCGGGTCTCGATGGCGATGCCGAGTACCAACCAGACGGCCAGCGCAAGCAGGTAGATCGCGGTAGCGCGGCGAGCTGTGACCCAGCGTTTGCCAAGTGTGGAGGCGGTCATGCGATGGTTCCAATTGACGGATGAGTCCAGCCAGCCCTGACGGGTGCGTCAGCCTTCGATCATGGGCAGGGACTTGTAGCGAATTCGCCCGATTTGAGCAACGTCGCCTGACTCCTGCGGTTAGACTGCTAGCGTTGGGCGGCGGTCGCTATAAACGAATGCGAAACGCTGATGCCGTCCGCAAGATATTGATCCGAGCGGAAACAACGTATATTGAAGAGGGCTGAATTGCCCAGCAATTGAGTATTTTTACGCTATGGGAACTAAGGTCATGCGTCGTCTCCTCCAGGTCTCGATTGTTCTTGCCGCTGCACTGACGCTTCCACTTGTGGGCCATTTTGTCGCCTTTGCCGTGGCTGAGGATCCAGGCAATCCTGACCCGGCCGCCACTGAAAGTGCTGCTAGCAAACCGACGGCCACGATCGGCGAATTGGTGCGCCAGCTGGACGACGCTCAATTCGCTGCTCGCGAGGCAGCCACACAGGCTCTCGAATCGTTTGGCGAGAACGCCGTGAAGCCGCTGTTGCGCGTGGCGGAACGGGGCTCGGCCGAAGCCAGCCGCCGTGCCTTCGCGTTGCTGGAGAAGTTCGCCACGAGCTCCGACGCGGCACTTCGAGAAACCGTGCGAGCGGGGCTCAAGAGAATCTCGGAGAGTAAGAACACTCAGGTGGCCGAGCGGGCTTCACAGCTCCTGGCCAATGTGATTCCGCAGGCAGCTCAACCTGGACAGGGGCAGCCTAGGCAGGGCGGGCCGGGGATTCGCCTAGAGGTCTTTCCGCGCGTTCATCGAGGCGGAAAGGCCGGTGGTATTCCACGAGGCGGATCGAGCCGAACCGTAGTGCGGCAGAATGGCCGAACCGAGATCACGGTCAAAGAGCATGGCCGGACCGTCAAGATTGTCGAGGCCCCCAACAACGGCGGAATCACGATGGAGGTTACCGAGCAACAGCTGGCCGGTGACGGCCAAGCAGACCAGGGTGCCGAAGCTAAACAAGAAGCCAAGGTGGTCACAAAGACCTATGCCGCCAAGGACGCCGCGGACCTAAAGGCAAAGCACCCGGAAGCCCATCGGATCTACGAACAGATCGTTGCCCAAACAAATGCTCCCGCTGGTCGAATCCCGCGCGGCATCTTTCCGCCAGGCTGGGGGCCCGGCGATGACGCGTTCCGCGGATTCGACGACGACTTCTTCCGCCGTTTCGACGAATTACTGCCGCCTGATCTTCGCGAGGCACGCCCCGGCTTTCCGAGACGTAACTTTGAAGCAGACGTCGAGGAAGAGCTCCGTCGCGTAGAAGAACAGTTTCGCCGACTGCAGCAGAGAATGCTCGAACGCCGCCGGCGAGGCTTTCAGCGCGACGATCGACAGCCGCGCAAAGAGCGTGAAGAAGTTGATCAACGAGACGAAGCAGGCGAGGATGCCGGGCCGGGGAACAAGAAGCCAGAGCCAAAGAGTATCGACAAGAAGCGGCTGATCGAGGCCTAAAATAGGCTGCCTCAGGGCGTTCTGCTCATGATCGATCTTTGATTTCCTGATGCGGCTTCGCGGGGCAGTTCTTGGACTTGCCCCAAGCGTTTATCTCGTAAAGGCTTAGCGTCCCTTTCTTGGCCGCCGTTGCCCCGCGGATTTTACCTATTCAGCAGTCCTTTCGTTTTTGACAAAAAGGGCCATAAGCCGTTATAGTAGCGGTTTGAGTAAACTGTGAGATTTCGCGCGCCGATCCTGGTGGGGTAGCCCCTCGCGAGACGGCGCGATTCGTCTTCGTCGCGTGGTGCTAATCGCCCACGTTCGAGACCCTTTACCGCAAATACTGCTGGCAAGGAAATACCATGCTGATCGTACCTGGACAATCTTCGGCTAAGGACGTCTGTGACAAAGAGGTCGGCCACAGCCGACGCGACATTCTGCGAGTTGGTGGCTCGGCCATGTTGGGCCTCTCGCTCGGCCAGATGCTCCAAATGCAAGAAGCGACCGCGGCCACGATCACCGATCCGCATCATCCGTTCTTTGGTAGTGGACCTGGCTGGAATAAGGCCAAGAGCGTGGTCCTGCTTTACCTGCAGGGTGGTCCTTCGCATCTCGATCTTTGGGATCCCAAGGAAAACGTGCCAGACAACGTCCGCAGTGCCTTCAAGCGAATCAACAGTGTCGTGCCCGGCATCGATCTCACGGAGAACATGCCCAAGTTCGCCAAGCACACCGACAAGACGACGCTGCTTCGCTCGGTCAGCTACACGCCCAACGGGCTGTTCAATCACACGGCCGCCATCTACCAGATGATGACCGGTTATACGGCCGACAAGGTGAGTCCTTCCGGTCAGTTGGAACCGCCGACGCCGAAAGACTTCCCGAACTTTGGTGCGAACATCATTCGCCTCAAGCCGCCGACCGTGCCGATGTTGCCGCTCGTTATGACCCCGCGTCCGCTGCAGGAAAGCAACGTGGTCAACAAGGGTGGAACCGCCGGTTTCCTCGGTCGCGGATTCGATCCTTACTTCCTGTTCCCGTCCGGTACCGACATGGACATGGAAAAGATGGAGCGCATCAAGGTCAACGACCTGGCCCTCCGTCCCGAAGTCTCCAAGGGTCGTCTCGCTCGCCGCGAGCGTCTGCGTCAGTTGATCAATAACGGCATGCCCGAGCTCGACAAGGCGGTGGAGAACTACGATCTCGACAAGTACTACGAGCAGGCGATCAATCTGATCAGCAGCGGTCGTGCTCGCGAGGCCTTCAATCTTAAGGCCGAAACGGACAAGACTCGCGACATGTACGGTCGCAACACGTTCGGGCAGAGCTGTCTCTTGGCCCGTCGTCTGGTGGAAGCCGGTACCCGCGTAGTGGAAGTTGTCTGGCCGAAGGTTGCCAACAGCGACAACCACTCTTGGGATCATCATGTTGACCTGACCAAGCGGATGAAGAACCAGTCGGCTCCGATGCTCGACTCCGGCCTGTCGGCCTTCATCGAGGACATGGACCAACGTGGTCTTTTGGAAGACACGCTCGTTGTTGCGATCGGTGAATTCGGCCGTAGCCCGCAGCGTGGTGTATCGACCTCCGGCAATAACAACAGTGCCGACGGTCGCGATCACTGGCCTTACTGCTACACGGCGGTGCTGGCCGGTGCCGGTATCAAGCGTGGCGTGGTCTACGGTGAATCGGACAAGACCGGTTCGGCCCCGCTCACCAACCCGGTCCATCCGATCGAACTGTTGGCGACGATTTACCACGCGGTTGGTATCAACCCGGCGGCCATCGTCTACAACCACCTCAATCAGCCTCGCGAGCTGGTCAAGGCGGAGCCGGTCACGGCCCTCTACGGCTAAGCGTTACGGGTTCTTAGCGAAACCGATTATCTCCGCGGTTGTCGCTGCGCAAATCAGGCGATTAGGCGCACCCGCTGCGCATAAGCTATCCTTGTAGAGAACAAGGAACCCGCCCCAATAATCGCACGCGCCCATGATCGCCCGTAACGAACCTGAAATCCGCGAACACCTGGTCGCCGACATCAAGCACCAGATTGCTGCCGGTACGTACGAGACGCCCGAAAAGCTCGAGGCGGCGATCGATGCGTTTCTCGATGCCCACGACGCGGCGGAATCGAAGCTCGACAACGATGCGTCCGAGGGCGGTCCTTCGCGGCCACGCTAGCTGGCGGCGATTAATAATCTCGTGAAGGCCAATTCTGGCGTTTGAATCTTGGCCAGAATTTCACGCATCCAAGTTGCTCTTAGCAATTTCTGGGCCAATTTTGCACGTACTCTTTTGGCTTGAAATCTTCACCGCTAGCGGGCTTTTTCTTATGCGCCGACGGCAGTGATAGCCGATGCTATAAGCGGCCGGATGGCACGCGAAAAATGTCACGACTTTGGCATGAAATTTTTTTGCCAGATTCGTCGTCATCGCTTGCGAACATCCGCTAGAATTGGTAATAGAAAGACAATTCAAAACTGAAAAGATCAAACTACTCGGTCCACATTCCGTCGGAGGGACTAACCTTTTGCGTTGGCCGGGGTCATTCATGGTTAGTGCTTAGCGCGACCGACCCTCGCTTTTCTCGCAGCGACCTCCCCGTCGCAAAGGACCGACCGTTTGCTTTTATGGCTGCACTTGCTTTCGAGCGAGTCGCGGCCTTTTTTTTGCGCGGTGGGAGCAACTGAGCACGGTCGCCTTAATGGGCGACCGAGCGCAGGGCGGTAGCAAAAAATAAATAGCCTCCATCAGGTATAGCCTGACCTACTTGAAACGAGACGCACTGGTAGCAAGCTACCAGTGGCACCCCAGTTCTCCCTCGCGTGGCCCTAAATCAGCTGCAGCGAAACTTGCAGCAGCGTGACCAGATCGAGCGCGTTGTGATGCAGAATGTCGCCCACCTGGCGGGCGTCGCCACTGCGAACGAACTCATGGTAGGCGTCCGGGATTTCGCTGCCGGGAATATCGCCTTGGCGGGCGCGACCACACAGGTATCGCTCAAGCGTTTGCAGCTTGCAGTTGGGCAAGACCTGTTTCCAACGGCGACGGCTGTGGTGCAACAGATCGAAGTGCACCGGGTTGGGCCGTGGGTCACGACGGCCGAGGACGGTGTCGGCGGTTGCTGTGGGGTGGTCTTCCGCCCCTTCTGCAACGGATGACCGCCCCACTTGATCTTCGCGCTGTTTCGCGTACCGCATGTCGCGGCCCTGGTGGTGCAGGGTGCTGCGGTCGTGGACCACTGGCCAGTCGAACGTCTTGCCGTTGAAGGTGGCCAGCACGGGGTTGCCGGCCGCCGTTTGCCAAAGCCCACAGAACATGGCCGCCTCTTCGGCATAGTCGCGGGCGAACAGTTGCCGCAGCGTTAACTCGCCGTCGACCTCGCACAGCAGGCCGGCCAAGAAGACCATGGAGCCGGAAAAGCCACACGTCTCGAGGTCCAAGAACATCACGCCGGCGGGGAAGTGATCGACGAAGGCGGCCAGCTCGTGGTGCAGTTCCCGCCGCTCGCCATTCATGCTGGCGATACGTGTGTGCGCGGCGGTGATGATCTGTTCGCTCTGCGGCCAAATGTCGATGAGCGGGCGATCGATCCGGTAGTAACTGCCGACGGGCGTTTCCACGACCGATCCGGGGGCCACCTCTTCGAGTGTCTGCGGTTCGTAAACCTTGAGATTTGAAACCGCGGCTCGCAGCTTCGGATTCGCGATGGCCGAGAGATCGAGTGGCTGGTCGTTTTTTGCGGCCTCAGCCAACGCCGCTGCATTTACAGGTAGATCCGAACCCGTCGCGGCCGCCGAAGACTTCGCCGATTTTGTCTTAGCACTGCTGGACAAGCCAGCAGTGGCACCCGCTTTCACTGCGCTGTCGCCCACAGCCGCGGGCAGTGGCCCACGGTTGAGTCGTTCTAAGCGTCGGCGAACGTCTTCGGAGAGCATGGTGATCGAGGGGGCCTTAAGTTGTTACCGCCTGGACTTCTGCCGCCGCCGTTTGCCGCAGCAGTTCCAACAGGCGGATGGTCGCTCGCTTGTTGGGCATCGGATAGCCGCGCGACAGGTCCGGGTCGCTATGAATGGCCGGGCGAAGGTTCGGCAGTCCGACACAGCTGGGGCAGCCATCTTCGCAGTCGCACTCCTCGACCATCTCGTGGCAGATTCGTAGCAGCTCGCCGACGTGCTCGAAGCCCTTCTCGCAGTAACCGAGCCCGCCGGGGTAGCGGTCGTAAAGGATCAACGTGCTGCGGCCCAGGTTCTTGCTGTCGACCGCGCCACCAAGGTCGCGGGAGTCGCACATGGCGAGCATCGGCATGGCCGTCACCGCCAGGTTTCGCAATCCGCAAACTCCTTCGCTCGCTCGCAGTTTCTCGGCCTTCATCGCGGCGCAGATCTCGTCGTTGGGCGCGATCCAGCAGGCGGTTGTGGAAAGCGTCTGCGAAGGGATATCGACCGGGCCCATGCCGATGTTCTCACGCGTGTTGAATTTGATCTTCTTGAAGGCGACCGTCTTCCACTCCACGTCGACATCGCCATAGCCGAGCGTGCTGCCGGTCACCGCGTCGCTCGTCTTGCGCTCGCCTTGAATTTGCACCTGGCTCTCCAGCACCGCCTGGGTGTAGTAGTCCATCTCGTGCCGCTCGACGTAGGCGACCTTGCCCTCCAGGTCCAGCTCGCGGACGAAGTACGATTCGCCGTTGTGCAGATAGACTGCCTCGGGATAGATCAGCTCCGGGGCACTGATGGCGTCGACGTTAGCGATCACCTCGTGTTGTCCTGGCTTGGTCTTGGCCGCGAAGTTCGGATCGTCCGTCTCGCTTCGCAACACGATGCTAAAGGTGTTGTCGCTCATGTGTCGCAGATTCACGCCCACGGCCGGATTACTGCCGCCGGCGAAGTAGTACTTGCCATCGACGACGTTGAGTTCCTGGCTGTCGCAAAGCAGCTCCGCAATGGGAGCTGCCAGCGGGCCGAACGACTGCATGTCCGGGTCGTTGAGCGGCAATTCGAAGGCGGCCGTCTTGAGGTGGCGAGCGACGACATAAGGGTTGTCGGGATCGACGACCGCGTGCTCTGGCGATTGGGCGAAGAAATAGTCCGGGTGCCGCAGCAGGAAGTGATCGACCGGATCGTTGCCAGCGATGAACACGACCAGGCTCTCGTCGTGGCGACGACCGCTACGACCAGCCTGTTGCCAGGTGCTGGCGATGGTGCCGGGATAGCCAATCAGAATTGCCGCGTCGAGCGAACCAATATCGACGCCAAGTTCCAAGGCGTTGGTACTGGCCACGCCACGCAGTTGGCCGGAGAAAAGGTCTTGTTCGATCTGCCGCCGTTCGTTGGGCAGGTAACCACCGCGATAGGCACGCACCGATTTGGCAAACGGCGAACGCCGCTCGCGTAGTGACTCAGCCACGTAGCGGTGCACCAGTTCGGCCGCTTGTCGCGTACGGGTGAAGGCCAGCGTTTGGGCCTCGTGCTCGATCGCCTCGACCATCACGTTAACCGCGTCTTCGGTGGGACTGGTGTGGGCCAGGTTGTCCTTGCCTAAGGGGGCCGGATTCCAAAACGCGAAATACTTCTTGCCACGCGGGGCCCCATCTTCGTCGACGACGGCCACGTCGCGCCCGACCAGTCGCGAGGCCAGTTCGCCAGGGTTGGCAATCGTGGCACTGGCCGCCAGGAACACCGGCCGCGAACCGTAATGTTCACAAACTCGCTGCAAACGCCGCAATACACAGGCGACGTGGGCCCCGAGAATGCCGCGATAGGTATGCACTTCATCCAGCACCACGTAACGCAGTTCGCTGAAGAACTGTCCCCACTTGGGATGATGCGGCAGGATCGAAGCATGCAGCATGTCGGGGTTCGAAAGCACCAGGTTCGCCTCCGCCTTGATGCGGCGGCGCTGTGCCGTGGGTGTGTCGCCATCGAACACGCCGGGTGTGATCTGCTGGTGGATCTCTTCGCTGGTGGAGAGCAGTTCGAGTAGGCCTTTGAGTTGGTCCTGGGCCAGGGCCTTGGTCGGATAGAGGTAAAGAGCGCGGGCGTCCGGATCGGCTAGCATTGTCTCCAGGATCGGCAGGTTATAGCAGAGCGTCTTGCCGCTGGCGGTGCCGCTCACCACGACGGTGTCTTGCTTGGCACGGGCCTGTTCCAGCACGGCCACTTGGTGCGAATAAAGCTGTTCGATATCGCGAGCCGCGAGTAGCGAACGCAGGGCCTCTGGCAGCGGCGTGGATGGCTGTGCGAAGGTGCCATCGCGCTCTGGCAAGATTTCCACATGCTCGATCTGTCCGGCGTAGCGAGGCAGTGATCGAATCGTGTTCAGAAAGGCGGCAACATCCATGGGAAGCGACTCCTAGCGCAGGCGTGCGCGCAGGAACGCACGCGGATGGGAAAGGCGGCGGCGAAACAGGCGTCTAGCCTAAGGCTGTAGTGAACAAAAGACAAGTTCGCTTTTCTGTTCGTCGGCCAGGCGGTGGACAAAAATCGAGCAGAAATGTCACCGCTAGCTTATCGACGCGGGTCGATGCTTCGATGGCTGCAACGAGCGGAGCGACGCTTGCGCGTCGCAAATTGCTGACTAGTTCCCTTACTTACGTTTCGGGCTAGGTGGGGCCGCGAAGCGATTTTGTCCCTGGATGCAAAAGATCTCGCCTATTCGCTGGCCGATTTGAGCAGACCGAGGTCGACTTTGCTTTTCACCGTGCGGCGATCGAGCTTGAGCCGGCGGGCGGTCGCCTCGTAGCTGCCTTCTTTGGCGTAGATCAACGTGCAGTAGTGTTGCAGCAATTCCTCGGCCGTCAGTTCCCCTTGGGCCAGGAGTGCTGCCAGACGATCGGAGGCCGAACCTGACGCCGAGGGGCTCGCCGAACCACTCGTCGCGCCCAGCGCAACGGGGTGGTATTCCTTTCGAACCATGATGTTGCGAACGCACTGTTCCAGTTCGCGAACGTTGCCGGGCCACGGGTAATCGCGGCCGAGCTGTTTCTCGATCCACTCCACGGTTTCGGCCGCAAGCGCCGGAGCTTCGTCTGCACAAACTTGACGAGCGATGAATAACACCAGGTTTTTCAGGTCTTCAGGGGCGTCGGATATTTGTTCCGCCAAGCTCGGTGTCGTGATCAGATCGGCACAGAGTCGGTAATAGAGATCTTCGCGGAACGTACCTTCGATCATCTCCTGGCCGAGATCGCGATTCGTAGCTGCCACAATCTTGCCTTCAAAGCGAAGGTCGGCCGTGTCGCCTAGGCGTTGGAAGGTGCGTGATTGAAGCACCCGCAACAGCTTCACTTGAATGGCCATGTCGAGTTCGCCGATCTCGTCGAGAAACACCGTTCCCAGTCGAGGGCATTCCTCCAGCCAGCCGGCACGGTCGGCATCGGCACCGGTGAAGGAGCCGCGGCGGTGGCCAAACAACTCCGATTCAATCAGGCTGGGCGAGAGTGCCGAAAGGTTGACCGCGAAGAAGAGTTCACCGCAGTCGGCTTCAAACTGCCGTTTCCCTTCGTCGAACGGCAGGTACCGCGACATGCCGATCGCGCGGGCGACCAGTTCTTTGCCTGTTCCGGAGGGGCCGGTCACGAGCGTGGTGATATCGCCCATCTGCTTGTAGAGCGAGCGGCGAAAACGTCGCATGTCGTGCGTGAAAATCGACTGCCAGATGCGGGCCCGCAGACGAGCCGTGGGCAATGAGCTACCGACCACGAAGTTGAAGATGTGATGGAAGGCGCGGCGTACCTGATATAGGCAGGCGAACAAGTGCGCGGCCCTCTCGCTAGCGGTGGCGGAGAGCGAGTCGTGATCGCAGTAGGCATTGAAGTCGGCTAGGAAGTTGTCCCAATAGTCGATCGGCTTCTTCGTCTTGCTGCTCTCGCCGCGGTCGCTCTCCTCAAGCGTGGCGGAGAACGAGTCCCAGTAGCGGTAGTAAAGCAGGTGCGTTACCAGGTCGCGGTAGAGAATCTGGTCTTCTTCGCTGGCTGTGACTCCGCTGGTGAGTTGTTCACAAGTTTTGGCGACCAACGTTTCAACCCGGGCGTGAATCTTGACCACATTGGCGCGATCTTCTTTGTCTTCAGCACGACGATTCCAGACGGAACTCGATTCGTCGAATTCTTTGCCAAGCACGTCTCGCTCCAGCTCGATCCGCTCGGGCAGAAAGGGATTGGTGTGGACGAGATCAGAGACCACTTGGGCGAACTTGCGGTCCTTGCTCTGGAAAAGCGGCATTGAGCATTACCCCGTAGATAAAAGATGCAGACTTTGGCGGTGGCGGAGCCTGGTTGGCCGACACTCTTGGTCGATTTGTGGCTGTACAACCAATGTACGCAGCGGGCTTGGCGGTGTCCATTTGCTGCACGCTGCTGCGGGGTGGATTGTTTGACAGCGAAGTTAATCGGTGGCCCTGTTTTGCGGGTAAGTGATTGGGTTATCGAAGGTTGTGAGTTGCCGGGGCAAGTTTGGCACCCGCTTTGCAAGTGTGTTCGGCGGAACAAGGGAACGAATCACTCCGCGGCCGCCGCGGGGGCAGACCGTCGACCGGCGGCTGGTGGAGCCAGCCTCGGCCAACGGACGCGTGCGGCCGCCCAAGACAACGGATCGAGAGGTGACGGGGGTGGGAACGCCGAGACGAGGCCGAGGGCAACGCAAATGTTACTCAGAGAAAGGACAGAGGATGTAAAGGCAAGTACCCACAGACGAACTCAAAGGGACGCCAAGAGACAAGAGAAGAGAGGAGGTGAGCAATAAAGAAGTTTTGAGAGCGGCCGCTGGTGGGGCAGCGCTAAGGGGTGTCGCCCTCTGGTGACGCTACGGCGGTGGAGTTTCCTGTCACGAGGGCTCCGCCGTCGTCCGCTCTCGGTCCCAAAATTGCGGACGGGCAGCATCAGACGCTAGTCGTGCAGATGGCCTTGGCAGAGCTGCGACTCGTAGAGCAAGTTGCGTCGACCGTCGTCATGCTTCGAGAGCAGGACCGTGAACAGGTCGTACGCGCCTTTGATCGCTTCGATATCGACTTTGCTGCCGGATGAAGGCGTAAGGCGTTCGCGTAGCGTTTCCAACGCGCGCATCAGCTCGACATGGTCGTGACGCAAGGTCTCCGCGCATGCAGTTAGCCATGGCGCTTGAAAGACTGCTTCTTCGATGATGCCGTCGTCGTCTCGGACAAGCTGGTGCCGCAGTTGGCAGCGCAGGCGATCGAGCTGTTCGACGAGCATGTCGAGTGATCTTGCCGGGTCGTTAATGCCGGTGCCTAGGACCGCGACCAGTTCGCAGATCGACGTGCAGGATTCGCCTACGGAGCCAGCCTCTGGTGAATGGGCCTCGGATGAAGAGGCCTCGTCACTGGGTTTCGTCGAATCGTCGGGGGAATTGGAATGCCGCATAAAACGCCTCCAGGTATAGGAACCAAGGTCACCGATCCGGTGGCACGGAAATCCAGTCGCGGCCGAACGTTCTTGGTGGGCGGTATCTGCGGATGTAGCCGGCAAGGTTGTTGCGAGCTGCGGGTGAATAGTGTTCGCCTCTCGCACCCCCAAATGTAGCCATGCCAGTGGGGAATCGTCAAACTTTTTCGCGCTCCACTTCTTGCGCACCGATCAAGGCTTTGCGATCGGTCGCAGTGGTAGTGTTGCAAACCGCCGACGTACTTTGGCGTTACGTCGCGCTCCTGGCAGCGACTTCATCTAGTTTGTCCCATCAGCGCTTGCTAGCATGTCAGTTGGACAGACACCACGTCCGCAGTGCACCACTTTTTGCCTGTAGAATCGTGGCCGTTTTCCCAGACAAGCGGTTGCTGACCGTGACGCAGGTTCGCCAATTTTGAGTTCGACAACGCCGATGCAGATCGCCATCGCTCACTACCATTTGAATCGCGGCGGTGTCACGCAGGTGATCGCCAATCATTTGCGAGCGCTTGATGTGGCGGTGCCTGACGGTGAGCGGCTGCGCGTGCTGCTCCTCTATGGTGGCCGTCGCGAAGGCTGGCCGGAGGACCTGCCGGCCGAGTGCCCGCGTCTTGATATCCAGTTAGCCGAAGTGCCGGAGCTGGAATACGACGACGGTAAGGTTAGTGATATCGAACCGCTCTCGCTCCAATTCAGGATCGAGGATGTTCTCGGGCGTAACGGATTTGAGCCGGAGGAGACGTTACTGCACATTCACAATCACGCACTCGGCAAGAACACGTCGGTGCCGGTGGCAGCGGCGCTGTTAGCGCGAAAGGGCGTTCGACTGTTACTTCAGGTGCACGATTTCGCTGAGGACTTTCGGCCCGATCTGTATCGCAAGCTGGTGTCGTTGACCGCCCGCGAGGGAGACACCGCCACGCTGCCAGAATTACTCTATCCACAAGCTCCGCAAATTCACTACGCGGTACTAAATGGGCGGGACCGGAATGTGTTGGCGAATGCCGGCGTGGAAGAATCGCAACTGCACTGGTTGCCGAATCCGGTGGCCGCGTTCGGAGAACTGCCGTCCCAAGATGAAGCTCGAACTAAGTTGGCAGAGCGATTTGGAATCGCGTCGGATGTGCCGCTGTTGCTCTATCCAGTGCGGGGCATCCGCCGCAAGAACTTGGGCGAAATGTTGTTGTGCTCGGCCGCTTTAGGCGACGCGGCGTCCTTCGCCGTGACGCTAACGCCGATGAACCCGGCGGAGCGCGTCAGCCATGACGCCTGGCGCACGCTGGCCGAAAAATTGGGTTTGTCGTGTTACTTCGGTGTGGGCGATGCGGATGGGCTCAGCTTCACCGAGAACATCAGCGCGGCCGATGCGATTGTGACCACCAGCGTGGCCGAAGGTTTCGGCATGGTCTATCTGGAGGCCTGGTTGGCGGGTCGGCCACTTGTCGGTCGCAATCTGCCAGAGATTACCGACGACTTCGTAGCGCAAGGGCTGCGACTCGACGCCATGTACGATTCTCTCGCGGTGCCACTCGATTGGATTGGCGAGCAGGCACTGCGGGGGTCCGTGGCACGAATCTTCGAACAAGTGCTTGGTCAATACGATCGGAAGTCGGAGATGGCCGATCGCTTTGAGCCGTTTTTCGACGACTTGATCAACGACACGACGTCGCCGGCGACGGTCGACTTTGCCACGCTCGACGTGCCGCTCCAACGAGCCGTGATTGAATCGGTGCATCGTGATGCCGAGCGGCGCGAGCAGCTCGTGCAGTTGAATCCAAAGATCGGTGCGATGGCCGCGGCGTCTGTGGCCGATGCCGCCCGTCCGATCGCGCACAACCGGGTTGTGATTAGTGAAGACTATTCGCTTGAGGTCTTTGGGAAGCGACTCTATCAGCTTTACCAGAAAATTCTCTCTAGCGAAGACGTTGGCAGGCTCAACGCGCTTCCCGCGGGAACTTCGATTCTCGACACCTTTCTCGATGTCCGCAGGCTACGTCCGGTTCGCACCGACGCCGATAGCTAGCCGGGATATCCACCACGACGGGCACCTAAGGTAAGCGACAAATAACTGCTATGAGCGACAACGACCTCGACATCATTCGCCAGCAGAGCCGTCCGTTGGCGCCGAATGCGACTGGCGTCGCTCCTCGCTTGTCGCGACTGGCCGGCATTCGCTGCGTGCTGTTCGACGTCTATGGCACCCTGTTGATTAGCGGGAGCGGCGAGGTCGGTACGCTGCTTCCCGATGCGGCACAGGGGGCGTTTGCCGCGGCCCTAGCGAGCGTTGGTTTGCGGACGGAACTGTCTGACGAGCAGGGGAGGGCGACACTAGCCGCCGCGGTGGCCGACTCACACCGGCGGAGCCGGGCCGCGGGGATCGATTTTCCGGAAGTCGATATTGTGGAAATCTGGCAGATGGCGGTACAAGATCTGCTCGCCAGCGACGGAGTTGTCGAAGACCGGACGGGAGCAGCCGATTCCGACATCGACTATGCCCGTTTGGCTCTGGAATATGAATTGCGGACGAATCCCGTGTGGCCGATGCCGACCGCGGAAGAATGCGTGTTGGGGCTGCAGACGCAGGGCATTGCGACCGGGCTGATCAGCAATGCTCAGTACTTCACGCCGCGATTGCTGCAGGCCTTGCTGCCGACGGCATTTGAAAATTTGGATTCCGGCCAGGACGTGCAATACTATTCGTATCGGCATGGCTGCGCGAAACCGGGCGAAACCTTATATCGACTGGCGGCAGAAGAGCTGGCCGGGCGAGGGATCACGCCCCGCGAGGTACTGTATGTCGGCAACGATATGCTCAACGACATTTGGCCGGCCGCGAAAGTCGGTTTTCGAACCGCCTTGTTTGCGGGCGACCAGCGGAGCCTGAGGTGGCGAGAGGAAGATCCTCGCGTGGCGGAAGTGACGCCGGACTTGGTGGTCACTGAACTGGCGTCGTTGTTGAATTGCGTGGCGGGGAACGATTAACGGGGCGAGGATGAAGACAGGCAAGAGTGAGTAGGCGGGCCAGAGTGAGTCGGCGGGGCAGAGAACGGATTTAGCGACAACCCAAGCGAACATCATAGCGGCTTCGATCATGTCTACTCCGAACATTGGTTTTGTTTCGACTCGTTTTGCCGGCACCGACGGCGTTTCTTTGGAAGCGGCCAAGTGGGCCGAGATCCTCTGGGATCATCGCATCGTTAGCTACTGGTATGCCGGCAAACTCGACCGCGACCCCGCGGCCAGCATGCTGATTCCCGAGGCCTACTTTTACGATCGCGATAACGTCTGGATCAACGAACAAGTTTACGGTGTTCGCCATCGCGACAGTGACGTTACTAAGAAGATCTACGAGCTGGCCGAGTATCTCAAACAGACGCTCTACGAGTTCGTTGATCGGTTTGGCATTGATATTCTGATCGTCGAAAATGCACTTTGCATTCCGATGCACGTTCCCTTGGGGGTGGCGCTCACGCACTTCATTGCCGAGACGGGCATTCCCACGATCGCGCACCATCACGACTTCTATTGGGAGCGAAGTCGCTTTGCGGTCAACGCAATTGGCGACATGCTGACGATGGCCTTTCCGCCGTCGTTGCCGACGATTCAGCATGTCACGATCAATTCCTTCGCCCAACAAGATCTTTCTTGGCGAAAGGGAGAGTCGTCGATCTTGGTGCCAAACGTGCTCGACTTTGAAGGTACGCCCCCTGAGCCGGATGAATATAGTCAGCAACTGCGACAGGATATTGGTGTCGAGGAAGACGATATCCTGATGCTACAGCCAACTCGCGTGGTGCCCCGAAAGGGAATCGAACATTCGATCTCGCTCGTCGCCCAGCTGAACAATCCCAAGTGCAAACTCATCGTCTCGCACGAGTCAGGCGATGAAGGGGACGAATACCTGCAAGCACTCACGGAGATGGCCGAGAATCAGGGCGTGGAACTGCACTTCATTCATACTCGTATGGGTGAGAATCGCACCACCGACGCCGACGGGCACAAGACCTACACGCTCGATGACGCCTACGCTGTGGCGGATTTCATCACCTATCCGAGCCTTTACGAAGGTTTTGGAAATGCTTTGTTAGAAGCTTTCTATTTCCGCAAGCCGGTGCTGGTGAATCGCTACTCGATCTTTGTGGCCGACATTGAGCCGCAGGGGTTCGAGGTCATCAAGATGGACGGTTTTCTAACTCGCGATGTCGTCGACCATGTGCGCAAGGTGCTCGAAGACCACGAGTACCGAAACAATATGGTGGAGCACAATTACGAGCTCTGTAAGGCCTTCTTCAGCTATTCGGTGCTGCGTCGCAAATTGCGGGCGTTGGTCACCAATTTCACTGGCTTGGAAGAACTCTAGGCAGTCGAACTGCAAATTTGCTCTATTGAGGCCAGGACGTATCGTCTCAAGCCTCCGGTTCTTTAACTACGTCCTGGGAAGCGGTAAGATCCCTTTCTGTGACGTGTGGCGGTCGCGTCGTTCTAGTTCTGTCGCGGCGGCGGTATCGAAATCGATTCTGCCGTGGCGACCGATTCGTACTAGGAGGACCTTTCTTTGGCTATCGATGCCGAGACGAACGAGCGGATCCGCGGCCGACTCAGTCGCCTGTATGGTGAGGCGGGCGACGAACTCGCCAAACAAATTGCCGACTTGGCGACGCGTTACGAAACCCGAATTGCCAGGCGGCCTACTGCTTGGAACGAGCGGGACGCGATTCTGATCACCTACGGCGATCAGGTGGCAACCGACAACGAGATGCCGCTGGCGACGCAGCATCGCTTCTTGTGCGATCGAGGACTGACCGAGCAGCTTTCCGCGGTTCACATTCTGCCCTGTTTCCCGTACTCGTCGGACGACGGTTTTTCTGTGATCGACTACCGCCAAGTCGATCCGGCCCTGGGTGACTGGGACGACGTGTCGCGACTGGGGCAGGACTTCGACCTGATGCTCGACCTGGTCATCAACCACGTTTCGCAGCAGAGCGATTGGTTTCAAAAATACCTCTCCGGCGAAGAACCGTTCACGCGGTACTTTATCGAGGTCGATCCGGCGATTGATCTGACGCAGGTCACGCGTCCGCGAAGCCTTCCACTGCTGACGCCGCAGCAGACCTCGCGCGGGGAGCGACACGTTTGGACGACCTTCAGTGACGATCAAATCGATCTGAACTTTGCCGAGCCGGCGGTGCTGCTGGAGATGCTCGATGTGCTGTTGCTCTATGTGGCGCAAGGGGCACGGATCATTCGCCTCGATGCGATTGCCTATCTCTGGAAGGAAATCGGTACGACCTGCATCCACCTCGACGAGACGCACGAGGTCGTCAAGCTGATGCGTGATCTGCTTGATGCGGTCGCCCCTGGCACACTGATCATGACCGAGACGAACGTGCCGCACGAAGAGAACGTCAGCTACTTTGGCGACGGTGACGAAGCGCAGATGGTTTACCAGTTCCCGCTCGCTCCCCTGCTGCTCGATGCCTTTTTGAGCGAAGACGTTACGGTGCTGCGTGACTGGCTGGCCAAGCTCGACGCTCCGTCGCCTGGCACGAGCTACTTCAACTTCACTGCTTCGCACGACGGTATCGGCGTTCGACCCGCCGAGGGCTTGCTCTCCGCTCAGCGCGTTGCCGACATGGTCGCCGCAGTCCGCAACCGCGGCGGAAGAGTGAATACTCGGCGCAACGCCGACGGTAGTGATTCGCCGTACGAAATGAACATCACCTACTTCGACGCCCTCGGGTTTGCAGAAGGCGAAGATCCGCCCGTTGCCGATCAGAGTAGTTTGAGTGAGCAGCACGTGCGGCGATTTCTTGCCTCGCAGGCAATCATGCTCAGCCTGCAAGGTATCCCGGGCGTTTACTTCCACAGCCTGGTGGGAACTCCGAATTACCTCGAAGGCATGGAGCGCACGGGACACAATCGCACCATCAATCGTCGCAAGTACCGGCTCGAAGAACTCGACGCAATTCTGAGCGACGCGTCGTCGACGCAGACTCAGGTGTTCAATGGCTACCGCAAGCTGCTCTCCGTGCGGCGCGCTCAAGCGGCCTTCCATCCGGATGCATCGCAAACGGTGCTCGAATCCGAGAGCCGCGATGTGCTGGCTCTTCTTCGCACCAGTGCCGATGGAGCACAGCGCGTGCTGGTGTTGGCCAACGTCTCAGGCCAGGGACAAGCGGTAAGCCTAGCATCGCTTGGTGGCGAGTTGGCCGTGCGTCGCAACTTGTTGAATGACTCAAAGTCGGCCAGTGAGGAGGCGGCAGCCGAGGCGCCCGGTAGCGTCACACTCGGTGCCTACGAAGTCGCCTGGTTGGAACTGGAATCGTCGCAATAGACCTACATAAGTGAGCGTCTCGCCGGGCGATCCGCTACTGGTCTCGATCTGCGCGGCGCGATAGCATAAAGCTGTCAAAGCAGGAGGAAATGCATCATGGCCGATTTTTCGCAAAGCGGACAAATCACGACACTTCACGACCTTGGTTCGATCGGTCGAGGGCATCTGGAAGAGATGCTCGTCGAGGCGACCGCCGAGAATAAGCTCGGGCTGGTGCTGCCGGTGACCGCGTCGGACATGCGTGCCGAACCGTTCGATCGGATCGTTTCCCAGCTCAAGGACGTCACCTATATCGACAAGATCGTCGTCGTGTTGGGAATTGCGCCGGACGAGAAGGACTACATCGAAACCCAGCAGAAGGTCGCTCCCTTGGGCGAACGTGCCGAGGTGCTTTGGACCGATGGCGATCGTGTACAGGGATTGTACGAAGAGCTCATCGCCGGTGGGTTTAACCTCGCGGTGCCAGGCAAGGGACGCAGCGTTTGGACCGCCTTCGGATTCCTGCTGGCCGATCCAGAGCTTTCCGCGTTCGTGCTGCATGACTGCGACATCGTAACTTATAACCGCGAACTGCTCGCGCGACTTTGCCTGCCGATGGCGCATCCGAGTCTCGACTTTGAATTTTGCAAGGCGTACTACGCCCGGCGCACCGATCGGCTGCATGGTCGCACGGTGCGGCTGTTGGTTTGGCCGCTGTTGCGTTCGCTGATTTCGGTGTTGGGCCACGATCCGTTCCTGGTCTACATGGATAGCTTTCGCTATCCGCTCTCTGGAGAATTCGCGGTTACCGCCCGGCTGGCCCGTTCGAATCGCATTCCAAGCGACTGGGGACTCGAGGTCGGCACCCTGGCCGAGGTCTATCGCAACACGTCGATGAAGCGCGTCTGTCAGGTTGACATCACGAGCGACTACGAACACAAACATCAGAGCCTGTCGCTGGAGGATCCCGGCAAGGGTTTGATGCGGATGGCGGGCGACATCCTGACATCGATCTTTCGCACGCTTGCCAGCCGTGGCACGGTGCTCGACTCCGGGCACTTTGTCACGCTGCGTTCCGCCTACCTGCGGGCGGCCCAGGACTCGATTCGGCAGTACCATGCCGATGCCCTGATGAACGGGCTCGAGTTCGATCGTCATGCGGAGGAAATCGCGGTTGAGGGATTCGCCCAGCAGGTGACCACCGCCGGGGAGACGTTTCAAGCCGATCCTTCCGGTGGGGAGGCGATCGCGAATTGGGCCCGTGTGCTGGCGGCATTGCCCGACTTCCCGCAGCGGCTGCGTGACGCGGCCCGCGACGATGCGGCCCAGTTTGCCGCGGCGGAGAACTTGCAGTCACAGGCATAGCGGCTTCAGGCGGCCGTTTTTAATCAATCAACTAACGGAACAGAGTAACTAGGCGGAATCGTTTAATGCACGCACCTTTGGTAGTTCTTGGCGGCGGACCTGGCGGATATGCTGCCGCGTTTTCGGCCGCCGATCGCGGAATGGAAGTCACCATCGTCGAGGAGCAGGGCAAGCTCGGCGGTGAATGTTTGCTGCGAGGGTGCATTCCCTCCAAGGCCCTGTTGCACGTCGCCAAGGTGATTGCCGAAGCGAACCACGTTAGCGAATGGGGCGTAACACTCGGCTCGCCTGAGATCGACGTCGACGTGATGCGTGAGCGAAAAGAGAAACTCATCAAGACGCTCAGCGGCGGACTTGCCCAGTTGGCCAAACGGCGAAAGGTCAAAGTGGTCGTCGCCCGGGCCGCCTTCAAAGACAACAAAACGCTCTCGCTCTCTGGCGGCGATCCGGCCACGTACGAAGATGCCGAGCTGACCTTCGACAATCTGATTCTCGCGACCGGATCACGCCCGGTCGTGCCGGGACCGCTGGCAATCGATTCGCCTCGCGTAATGACTTCCGCCGGGGCGCTCGATCTGGCCGACGTGCCGGAGTCGCTGTTGGTCATCGGCGGTGGGTACATCGGACTGGAGATGGCCACCGTTTACGCCCGACTCGGTTCGCAGGTAAGTATCGTGGAGATGACCGATGCACTGTTGCCGGGCGTCGATCGCGATTTGGTCAAACCACTGGCCAAGCATCTCAATGTGCTTTGCGAAGAACGAATCTTCTTGGGTACGCAGGTGACGTCGCTGACCGATGCTGGGGACAAGGTCGACGTCCAGTTCGACGGCGAGAAGAGCGGTAGCGAATCGTACGATCGCGTGCTTGTGGCGGTCGGTCGTCGCCCGAACAGCGACAATTTGGGCCTCGAGAGTACCAGCATCGTCGTGAGCGATCGCGGTTTCATCGAAGTCGATGGTGCACGCCGTACGGCCGAGCCGAGCATCTTTGCGATCGGCGATGTCGCTGGCGAGCCGATGCTGGCCCACAAAGCGGCCCACGAAGGCAAGGTGGCCACCGCCGTGATCGTCGGCGACGCGGAAGAGTTCGACAAGATGGCGATTCCCGCGGTCGTGTTTACCGATCCGGAGATTGCTACCGCCGGGCTTTCCGAGTCGCAGGCCAAGGAGGAGGGCATCCCGTACGAAGTCGCACTCTTCCCCTGGGCCGCCAGCGGCCGTGCACAAGCCGTTGGAGCGACCGCCGGACTGACCAAGTTGCTGGTCGACCCTGAGGGCGGGCAGATCATCGGCGCCGGGCTCGTTGGAAGTGGCGCCGGCGAACTGATCGCCGAAGTCGTGCTGGCGATAGAAACCGGTTCCACCACGTACGATCTGTCCGAGAGTATTCATCCGCATCCGACGCTTAGCGAGACCGTCGCCTTTGCCAGTGAAGTGCAGCTTGGCACCGCTACGGAAATCTACAAGCCGAAGCGGAATCGCTCGTAGAGTTTAGCGTGGGTATCTCATAATTTCGCACAAAGCGCTGTCTTTTGTGCTTGGCGCAACGTTGGCACTCGGCGAACAATAGGGGCGTTCCTACTTCGTCTCCATTTCTCGCGAAAGTCGCCCCGTTGTGAAGCACATTGTTCCACTGATTCTGATTCTCGTCGCGGCCGGCAGCCTGTTGTTCTACAGCACGCTGCGCGTCGAACCCGAAGTAGTCTCCGGCACGATCGAAGCCCACGAGATCCGCGTTGGTTCGCGTGTTGGAGGACGCGTCGAAAGGGTGCTAGTCGAGGAAGGACAGAAGGTCGCCAAAGGCGAGGTGCTACTGCGACTCGAGCCTTTTAATCTAAACGAACAGCGGGACGAAGCCCGGGCTGCTCTGGCGGCGACTTCGGCAGAGCTGGCGCGACTAAAGGCCGGGTTTCGCGCCGAAGAAATTGGTCAGGCACAGGCTCGCCGAGATCAGTTGGCGTCGCAGCTTGCCAAGCTCAAGACCGGCCCTCGCCCTCAGGAGATCAAAGCGGCTGAGGCGCAACTGAAACTCGCGCAGGCCCAGCTCAAGCTGGCGCAACAGAATCACGCCCGAATTACGCGGGTCTTCGAGAGCAACGCCGCCACGCAGGATCAACTCGACCGCGCGATTCAGGAACTCAGTGGGGCGCAATCGGAAGTAGCTGTGCGGCGCGAGGAGCTGGCGCTGTTGCAAGAAGGAACCCGACAGGAGGAAATTGCCGAGGCGGCCGCCAAGTTGGCCGGAGCGGACCAGGCGCTCGCGCTCAAAAAGAGCGGCTTTCGCGATGAGGAGATCGCTCAGGCAACGGCCACACGCGACGCAGCCCAGGCCGCGCTCGCTGGTATCCATCGCCGCATTGAGGAACTCACGGTCGAGGCTCCCGTCGATGGCGTTGTGGAGGCGATTGAACTGCGGCCCGGCGATCTGGTGAGCCCCAACGCGCCGGTCCTCTCGCTGCTCGATACGAGTCAGCTCTGGATGAGGGCCTATGTGCCGGAGAATCGTCTCGATCTGACGATCGGTCAACGGGTGCGGATCACGGTCGATAGTTTTGCTGGCGAAGACTTTCATGGCGAGGTGACGTTCATTCCCCGGCAGGCCGAGTTCACACCGAGCAATGTGCAGACGCTCGAAGAGCGCAGCAAGCAAGTCTTCCGAATCAAGATCACGCTCACCGACGGGCTCGATCGCCTTCGCCCTGGCATGGCGGGCGATGTGTGGCTTGAGTCATCTACAACGGAGGCTGCGGCCGCGGATTAGACGTCCGATCGGCCGATCGTCTCTCCATCTCTCGCACAACGTCATCGAGTTTCATTTCGTCCTCGTTCCCGCACTGCCATATGTTTGCCATCGAAACTCGCCATCTTTCGCGACGCTTTGGCCAGATATTGGCGGTCGATGATGTCAGTTTGCAGATCGAACGTGGTGCCATTTTCGGGTTGCTGGGCCCCAACGGAAGTGGCAAGTCGACCATCATTCGCATGCTCTGCGGCGTGCTGGAATCGACGAGTGGAGATGCACACGTCCTCGGCTTTGACTGCAACAACCAGGCAGACAAGGTCAAACAGCGCATCGGCTACATGTCGCAGAAGTTCAGCCTGTATGGTGATCTTTCTGTACGGGAAAACCTCGAGTTCTACGGGCGGATTTACGGACTGTCGACCAGTCGAGTTCACGAGCGGATCGCGGCCGTTCTGGAAATCACCTCGCTGACCGACCGCATCGATCAACTGGCAGGCACGCTTTCCGGTGGTTGGAAGCAGCGACTAGCGCTGGCCGCTGCCCTGATTCATGAACCGGAGGTGTTGTTTCTCGACGAACCGACTGCGGGAATCGATCCGGTGGCCAGACGCCAGTTGTGGGACCTGCTGTTTGAACTCTCGGCGCAAGGGGTCACGCTGCTGGTCACGACGCACTACATGGACGAAGCGGAGCGTTGTACCGACGTCGGCTATTTGTTCATGTCGAAGCTGCTGGTCTGCGGAAAGCCGGAGGAACTGAAGCAATTACCCGAGGTGACGCCCGAGGGCACGCAACGTTGGGAGTTGGAGATTGACCATCCGACGCAGCGATTGCAAGAAATTCGGCAGATCGATGGAGTTCGCGAGGCGACTCCCTTCGGTGAAACGATTCATCTGCTGACCGACGATGCGCTCTCAAAAGACGTCATTCCGACCCAGCTGGGAATCTCGCCCCGAGAGGTATCGCTTCGACAAACGACCGCCACGCTTGAGGACGTCTTCGTCACGCTCACACAAAACGCTGAGCGAGCGTCGGCCGGTTTGTCGGTCGTGGAATCGCCGCTACAAGGCCAAGAACAGGTAGCGGAACCGGCGACCGATGAGGCTCCCACAGAAGAAGTCGCGACGCCTGCACATTCTCGCGAGCCATCGATCAAACATCGCACGACCGACGGGCTGTGGGCGGTGCTGATCAAAGAGTTTTTCCATCTCCGTCGCCAACCATCGACGCTGTTCTTCATGTTGGTGGTGCCGGTGTTTCAGACGCTCATCTTCGGCGTGGCGATCGAAAATCAGGTTGAGAACATTCCGATGGTTGTCTACGACCACGACGGTCGGCAGCAGAGCCGGGAATTGATCGAAGCCTTCGTGAATACGCGGCGTTTCGCGATTACCGAGCGAGTGTTCGATGAAGCCTCGTTCACGCGGGCGATGACTTCCGGGCGAGCCCAGGTCGGGCTGCGAATTCCGGCCAACTTCAGCGACCGTATGGTTCGCGGCGAGCAAGTGCAGGTCCAGGTGCTGATCGATGGCAGCAATTCACAAGTCGCCACCAGTGCGCTCAACGCGGCCAAGTTGCTCGGCCTGACTCGTTCGGTGCAAATGGCGCAGGAAAGCGGGGCCGGGGCTGAGGTTGGACCGGCTCGCGATTCGACCGGGCGATTCACCCTGCCGCTCGATGTTCGCCCTCGCCTGCTATACAACCCTGATCTAGAGAGTGCCCGCTTCTTCGTACCGGGACTGGTCGGCATTATCTTGCAGCTGGTGACCTTGTTCCTGACCGCTTTCGCCATCGTGCGGGAACGGGAACTTGGCACCTTGGAGCAATTGTTTGTCACACCGGTCGGTCGCGCGGGGCTGCTGTTGGGCAAGCTCACGCCGTATGCCATCGTCGGCCTGGCTGAGACCATGATCGTGTTGTGCGTGATGGTCTACCTGTTCGATGTGCCAATCAATGGAAGCATCATATTGTTACTTGCGCTGTCGGCCTTGTTCTTGGTTTGCTCACTCGCCTTGGGGCTGCTGGTTTCCACGATCGCCAAGACGCAGGCCACGGCGCTACAATTTTCCTTTTTGATCATGTTGCCATCCGTGCTGCTTTCCGGATTTATGTTTCCGCGCAGCGAGATGCCGACGATTATCTATTGGGCGACGCACGCGATTCCGGTCACCTACTTCATTGAGATTCTCCGTGGGATCGTGCTTCGCGGAGCCGACCTACGCGATCTCTTGCCACACATCATCGGCCTGATGGTCTGCTGCGCGGCAATCCTGGGACTGTCGATCCAGCGATTCCAGAAGAAGTTGACCTAGTCGCTTTTGCAGTTGAAAATTCAGCCGGCCATAAAATCAACAATTTCGCGGCAGAAGTCGGGCAGGTCGTCCGGTTTGCGGCTGGAGATGAAGTTGCGATCGACGACCACGGGGGCGTCTTCCCAAATTGCGCCGGCGTTGACCAAATCGTCTTTGATGCCGAGCGAGCCGGTCACGCGCACGTCCTTGTAGACACAGGCTGAGATCGGAATCCAACCGCCATGGCAAATGGCGGCTACGAGCTTGCCACTTTCGGCGAAGTCTCGCACTAGCTGGAGTACCTTCGCATTGCGGCGAAGCTTGTCCGGCATGAACCCGCCCGGCACGACGAGACCCTGAAAGTCGCTGGCTTCCATCTGCGCGATCGCCGCATCGCTGCGACAGGGGTAGCCGTGTTTGCCTTTATAGACCCTGTCGGCCTCCGGGCCGGCGATGGTGGTTCCCGCGCCCGCTTCTTCCAGACGCAGCTTCGGGTACCAAAGCTCGAGGTCTTCGTAGATGTCGTCCACGAAGAATAGAATGTGCTTTCCTGCCAGTGGCCCAGGCATGATCGCCTCCCTTGTCGTACGAAAGATCGGGTTGGGTAGAAGCAGCCGCTCAAGTCGCCGCCTCTTCAGCGCTCGTTTTATCGCACAGCAAGCAGCGGGGGCAAGTGGCGCTACGGCTTAACTCTTTCTGTCGGTGCCGAACAGAGACTCGACGATGTCGGCCGCCGCCACGAGCGGCCTCGCGCCGGCGCAGCTAGCCGCCGCCTGCTGACAGGCTGCCGCCACCTGAGGGCTGTCGAGCAGCTCGCCCAACACCTTGGCAACGTTGGCTCCTGTAAATCGCTTGGGCGAAATACCGGCTCCCACGCCGAGTTTTTCTACGCGGGCCGCGTTGTCAGGCTGGTCGTGGGCCATGGGCATGATGATCTGAGGCCGACCGGCGGCCAGGGCCTGACTGGTGGTGCCGATGCCACCGTGATGAACGAGCGCCGCCGCGTGCGGCAGCAGTGTTCGAAACGAAACGTAGTCGAAGTGGGCGATGTTCTCAGGCAGCGACTCCGGAAGTTGGTCGGGGTAACGCGTTAGAAAGATCGCCCGTCGGTTCAGCTTCTCGCACGCTTCGACCGCAGCTCGAAAGAAGTCGTGTGCGTGTTGCACAGGCGATCCAGGCGTCCAAACGACCGGCGGAGTGCCGGCGTCGAGAAACGCCTGCACGTCGTCGGCCAGCGGTTCGTCTCGGTTTGGATCCCAAAGCGGAAAGCTGGTCAGCTCACTGCCCGCAGGCCAGTCGGGTTGTGGCGCGGCGAACCAATCGGGAAACAGGCCGATGTTGCTTTGCGGCGAATACCACCAACTCTTGAGCGGACGAGTGATCGGCGGCAGGCCTAGCTCGCGACGAAAGGCATTCGTCTCTCGCACCACGAGCGGGTCAACGACGAGCTTGTCGGCCATGAAGAACTGTGCCCGCTTGAGCCAGCGCGGAACACCATCGCCGGAGAGCATGGGGGGCAGTGTTGGCGTCTCGTAGAGACTGCGAAATACGCTTGGCTGTAAGTGCAAAGAAGCGAGCGGTACCCCCAACTTTTCGTGGGCGATGCGGGCTCCGAAGCCGGTCACCTGGGCAACGACCACCGTGCGGCCCGGCTCATAACGATCGCGAATCGCCTCGTAGATTGGCCGCATGGTGTTGAGCATGGCCCAGCGGGCGATGAACTTGAAAGCGCGGAGGCCGTTCCAAAGTTCCGGCTGGGAAGAGATCTCTTCGAACTCTTCGGCCGTGCCGAGCGGTACCAGGTCGAAGTCATGCTGCTCGGCCAGGGCGGCGAATTTCGGGTTCGTGACCATCGTGATGTGATGTCCACGCCGGGCCAGTTCGTCACCCAAACCGGTATACGGAAAGACGTCGCCGGCACTGCCGATGGGGATCAGGATGATGTTCACGCCGCTGTTTTCTCCCTGTTTCGCGGACCCTGTGGCTGCGAGACTTGAGTATGTCAGAGATTCCTTGCATATTTAAGGGAGCGGCCAGCAGGTCCTCACGTCGCTCGTGCAGGCCCGGCCGCCCCCGCCTGATTCCTCTTCTTAGTCCCGCAAAAAGTCCCCTCGGTTAACTCGTTGCATGGATAACACCGTCGAGGTCGAATTGTTCGGCATCCCGCGCCGTCGTGCGGGCGTTGCCAAGACGACCGCCACCGGGTCCCGGCTGGGCGAGGTGCTCATCGACTTGGAGTCCCGTTTTCCGGGACTAGCGGAGAGCTGCATCGAGCAGGGGGAATTGCGGCCGGGCTACGTTTGCAATCTGGGCGGCGATCGTTTTGTTCGCGATCCCAATGCGAAGCTGGCGGCGGGAGATGTTGTGTTGTTGTTGTCGGCCGACGCCGGCGGCTAGGGTCGGTCTTTCGTCCGCTTGAATTGGAGTTTGCGTCACGTGTCTACGCCATCTGGCTATCACGGCTGTTATCGCCGCGTCGATCTGACGGACGGATCAATGCGCGATGTGCCGCTCGAAGAGGCGGTGTTGCGCCAGTTCGTCGGCGGGGTGGGGCTCGGCACGTACTTGCTGTTAGCAGAAGGTGCGGCCGCGGCGGATGCGTTGGCGGCCGAATCTCCTCTGATCTACGTCTTCAGCCCCTTGGTTGGCAGCCCACTCACCACGTCGGCCAAGTTCGCGGTCGTGTCGAAGAGCCCACTCACCGAGCGGATCAACGACTCGCTGGCGAGCAGTGCCTTCGCCATTGCCGGCAAGAAGTGCGGCTGCGATGCACTGATGTTCGTCGGCCGTGCGGACGACCCGTCGATCGCGATCATTGACGATGAGGGTCTGCGCGTGGAGCCAGCTGGTGATCTATGGGGGCTCAGCTCCCAGGCGTGCGAGGACCAACTTCGTGAGCGGCTCGGCAGTGACTATCACGTCGCCAGTATCGGGCCGGCGGGCGAGCGACAAGTTCATTACGCCACTATCTCGCACGATGGTCGCCATGCGGGACGGGGCGGCAGCGGGGCGGTGATGGGGGCCAAGAACCTCAAGGCGATCGCGGTCCGCGGCTCCCGACGCGTCGGCTGGCACGATGCGGCCCGGCTGACCGAGATTTCAAAACAGCTTTCGGAGAAGTCGTTCGGCGAGGCGACCGCCAAGTATCGCGAACTCGGTACCGCTAGCAATTTGCTTACCTTCAATCGGCTAGGCACCCTGCCGACGCGAAACTTCCAACAGGCCAGCTTCGAGGGAGCGGAACAAATCTCGCCGGAGCAGATGACCGCCACGCGAGAGAAGACGCGGGCTTCGTGTGCCGCCTGTACGATCGGTTGCGAACATATCTATTCGCTCGGCGGGTCGAAGGACGACCAAGGCGACAGTGCGGCGGCCGGCAAGAAGACCGGTGTGCGGCTGGAGTACGAGAACCTATTCGCGCTCGGTTCGCTTTGTGGCGTGAGTGATGCCGAGACCGTGTTGGCCGCTTCGCAGAAGTGCGACGAGTTGGGGCTCGACACGATTAGCGCCGGCGGCACGATCGCCTTCGCGATGGAATGTGTTGAACGAGGGCTGATCGACGCTCCTTGGTTGAAGTTCGGCGACGGGGCGGCCTTGTTGCGAGCGTTGGACGAGATCGTTACGGGGGAGGGCCTTGGCCCGCAGTTGGCACTTGGTAGTCGCCGACTCGCCCAGCAACTTGGCGGCGACGCGATCGAGTTCGCACCGCAGGTGAAGGGTCTGGAAATTCCCGGCTACGAACCGCGAGCGCTGCAGTCGATGGCGCTGGGGTTTGCCGTGGGAGCCAGAGGTGCCGACCACAATCGTTCGAGTGCCTACGATGTCGACTTCTCCGATGCGGTCGATCGTCGTGATGTGCGGCCGCAGCAAGCGCGACTTGCCGTAGAGACCGAGGACAAGGCGGCTATGCTCGACTCGCTCGTGCTCTGCAAGTTCATTCGCCGGGCACTCGACGACTTCTACGGTGAATCGGCCGCGATGCTCCGCGCGATCACCGGTTGGGATGTCACAGCTGAAGAATTGACGCAGACCGCCGCTCGCATCGTGGCGGCTAAGAAACTGTTTAATATTCGTGCCGGCTGGCGGCCGGAGGAAGATACGTTGCCGCAGCGATTCCTTAAGGAAGCGGTCCCGGAAGACGATCGCGCGGCCTTGAGCGGGCAGCGACTGGCGGAACTGGTCACCGCTTACAATGCGGAGCGAGGATGGACCGCTGACGGTTGGATCGAAGCGGATCAGCAGTCGGCGCTCGGTTTGGGTGGGCTGTAGACGGGCCGTTCGGCGGCTACTTTCCAATGCACCACAGCCGCGATTCGCTGCGGATAAAGATCTGGCCATTCGACACGGCTGGCGAAGCGTAGCAAGCTTCCCCGAGCGGGTTTTCAGCCACGATGTCGAGCTTTTTACCCGGTCGTACAACGTGGGTCGTGCCTGCTTCGTCCAAGAAGTAGACGAGGCCTGCAATCACCACCGGCGAGGAGCTGAAACTCTCGGTGCCGATTCGTTCTTTCCAATGGCGTTGGCCACTGTCGGCCTGAAAGCAGCTGCCAACTCCGCGATCGGTTACCACCACGAAATAGTCGCCCACGGCCGCCGGCGAAGGGACATAGGCACAGGCGTTTCGCGTTCGCCAGACGATGTGGCTCTCGGTGACGTTGCCTGTTCCGTTGGGGCGAATCGCCATCATGTGTCGTTCGGGGAAGCCGGCGGTTACAAAGACGAGACCCTTTCCGTAGACAACCGAGGCGACGAACTGGTCGGTCGGACCATCGATGATCCAATGACGCCTGCCGGTATTCGGATCGTAGCTGGCGACACAGATGCTGCCGGAGAGGATCATCTGCTCCCGGCCGTCGATCGTACGAATGATCGGCGTGGTGTAGCTGCGTTTCTTGTTCTCGCGCGGCGTCTTCCAGACCGTTTGGCCGGTCTTCTTGTTCAGGCCCACCAGATAGGCGTCGCCGTCGTGGTCGCCATTAACGATCACCAGGTCGCGGTAGAGGATCGGGTTGCTGCAGAAGCCATGCAGGCTGGCGAACGAACCGGGGCGAACTTTCCAAACTTCCTTGCCGTCGAAGTCGTACGCCGCCACGACCATAGATCCTTGCGAGCGATCGCGATTCGTCTCGACGGGGTCTTTGTCCTTCGTGCCCGAGGGCTCAAAGAAGCTGACGTAGACTCGCTCTCCATCGGTGGCGGGGGTGCCTGAGGCGTGCGAGTTTAGTCGGTGATTGATTTCCAGCTCCGCGCTGATGACTTCCGTCTGCCAGAGTGTCTTGCCAGTTTGTCGATCAAAGCAGAGCAGCAGTCGGCGTTGATCTTCCGGTGTGCAAGTAGTGAGAAAGACTCGATCGCCCCAGACGATCGGCGAGCTGTGTCCTTTGCCAGGCACGTCGACTTGCCAGGCGATGTTTTCACCGGTGGTGCCGTTCCAGTTGGTGGGGACTTCGACTTCGCTGCTGGAACCGTCGCCGCGCGGTCCCCGCCAGAAGGGCCACTCTTCGGCCGCGGCCTGGTTGGCCCCAGCAAGGCACGAAAGAACGGCGAGAGTCAGTAGGAACGAGAAGGCAGGCTGCCTGCCCGCTCGTAAAAGGAACAGCCCAACGAGTCGCACGTACCGATCAATCATGCTAGTCCGCCAACAGTTCGTGCAGCTTGAAGTGGTACTTGCCGAGCTTGCCGCCGTAGTTACCTGCACCGATGGCGAGTACGCCTTCGCCGGCCGCGGCACGAATGGCGGATCGCATCGCTTCGGCGACCGCTGCCTCGGTGGTGCCATCGATGACGATTTCCAGCGCCGCGCGACAACCTTCGACGAGCTGCGTCTCCACGCGACCGATCAGCGTGGGGCAGTAGCCATCGGAGGTACTGGCCACGAGACCCTTATAACGGGAGCCAACTTTACTACCGCTGCGGGCGACTCCGCCAGGGAAGGGGGTGATGGCGCCATCGACGGCGGCAATCGCTTCGGTGCCGCGACGGACGGCGGCGAGAGCCGCATCGAGCGAGCTACCTTGGAGGATGATGTTACCGCCGGCGATGCCCTTGGCCACGCCGAGCGTCTCTTCGACCAGGAACTCGCCGTCCATGACCGGAATTCGCCAGTAGCGACGCGAGCCGATCTTCTTGCTCTTCTGAAAACCGTCGCCGAAGTAACGGATTGACTTGCCGAGCGCGATCTTCGTCGGCTTGCCATCTTTCTCGGCCAGGTTGTCGGCCGCGTAGTCGGTGCCGTCGAAGACGGCCGTCGTGGGGCAGGTCATCACGCATTGACCAACGCGATTCGGCACTGCCTTGGCCAGACCATCGCTGGAGAAAGCAAACGCCAGCACGGCCGCTCCCACACGACCATCGGGTGTTTCGTCCGTGGACAGATACCGCTCCACGCCAGCTTCCGCGTCGCAGGAGATAACCGACGAGCTGTAGCCGGTGAATTCCTTCACGGCCGCCTCGAGCCAGTACTCGTCGTGGGCTGTGATGATCAGCCGCGTGTATCGCATGCCGAAGGCTTCGGCGAAGGTATCGATGATTTGCGTATCTTGGATGTTCACGGCCGCGATCGTCCTCACTGGGAGCTTCTAAAACGGGGGCTATTTGGGGGTGTTTCGAGCCCTCCATGATGACAGCCGCAACCGCTCAGGCAAAGGGCTCACGCCGGTGTCGGCGAGCGACGAGGGCGTGCGAATGAGGACTCGCTAACCGACCAGCGCCACGGTTCGCTTCTCTTTGGCACTGAGAACCGCCGTATCGACGATCTGCTGGCCGATCCGTGAGATTTCGACCGACAACGGGCCTTCGACCGGACGGTCCTTCTCGAGGCAATCGATCACGTACTGGACGGGGTTCTGATGCGGCTCGGCCAGCGTGTCGACCGGGACTTCGCGACCCTCGCAGCAATCGGCCGTCTGCACACGAACCGTCTGTTCGAAGTCGTAGCTACTGATCGTGCCGGCGGTGCCGACCACCACGAATCCGCACTTCGGCTGCGGTTGGTGCGTCCAGGGATCGCTGAACGTGCCCCAGCGGGTTTCAAACTTGGACAGCCCGGTCTCGTATCGGGCGATGACGATTGCGTGCTCGTCGACTTCCAGTCCGGCCGGTTCGTCGACGGCACAAGTGACTTCGAGCGGTGCGCGACCATTCATGAACCAGGTGCCAAGCGTGGTGCCGTAGCCGAGGTAATCCAGCAGCGACCCGCCACCGTGGGCCTGTTTGTAGAACCAGCTGTTCGGTTTCTCCTGGGCGACCACCTCGGCGGTTCGTTCGATCTTGTCGGCCACGTGCCAAAGGGGGCCGCGGTTGCCATCGTAGAAGTGGACCTCGATCACATCGCCGATCGTTCCTTCTTCAAGCAGTCGACGACAGGTGCGATGCGGCGGATACCAGGCGAGAGGCCAGTTGATGGCCAATTGTTTGTCGGTTTCTTGCATGGCCGCGATCATACGATCGGCCTCGGCCAGCGTGGCGGCGAACGGCTTCTCCATGATGATGTGCACGCCGGCCGGTGCAACACGTTCCACCCAATCGGCATGATGAGCCGTGGCCGGACAGAGGAGCACGATGTCCGCCTGCGTCTCGGCCAGGCACTTCTGCGTGTCCGAATAGATTCGTTCGGTGGGAACCGCAAAGTTCGCGGCGGCGTCCGCGGTGCGCGTGGGATCTTCGTCGCAGAGGGCAACGATCTCGACATCGGGATGATCGTGGGCGAAACGAAGATTGTCACCCATGTGGAAATGATCGAAATTGATTCCGGCCAGTTTCCACTTCGCCACGGGGGGACTCCTTCCGCTTGCTCTGAGTGCGCGGGCAGTGCCGCGGCGGGATACGCTTAAGTCGAGCTAGCCTACGTTAGTAGACGGTAAGTTCGCCGTACTTCCACTTCAGGTGCAGTCGCCCAAACCAGCCGACGCCGGTGCCACCAATGCGCAGGATTCGCAGCTTGGGAAGGTTGGCCAGGACTTTGAGGCCCTGGCTTGAGACCTGAGTGTTTTCTAAGTCAAGGAACTTGAGCGCGCCAAAGGCTTTGAGTTTTCGCAATCCATCGTTCGTGACGCGACTGTTGGCCAGGTGCAGTTGATGCAGTCCGCTTAACTCGACAGCGTGACTGGCGAGCCATTCAATGTCGGCATCGGTAACGTTCTCACCCTGTAGGTGGATACCAGAAATCGTATCGGCGACTTGGGCAAAGTCGGCACCAAAGGAGACTTTGATCCAGTCGATCGATTCCATCTCAACGCGGCCACCGCGGCTTTCGATCTCGGCCACGAAGAGTTCCTGGTCGACATAGCGTTCGACCTGACGGGCGAGCCACTTGCGGCGGCTCGATTGCAAGCCGTCGAAAGTCTTGGCTTGTTCGTAGTTGGCTTCCAGCGTAGCGATCGCGTCTGACGAGCCGTTCGACTCTTGTAGTTCGGCCAGCTTCGTTTGGTAGGCGGCCTCGACATCTTCTTCGCTTGCCGGCGGGGAGAGTCCCAGGGCCGTCATGTATTCCGGCCACGGGTGCAACTTCATGTAGGCTTCTTCGGGCGTCAGATGTTCGGTCATCGCTCGGTTTCTCGCGAGGGACGTTAGGGATTCAGCGCGGCCAATTGTGCACGTCCCAACTCCCGAACTCGATCGTCGGACCACTTTTCCAAAGGGGAATACGCGGGATGCCGAGAAGGCTTGAAGGGACTATTGCTACGTGTATTGTAACAACAGATCAGCGACCAGCGAGGATCCTCACTCCGATTTTGATCCGATCGGTGGAGCAAATTTCCGTGGAAAAATAGTGCGTCGCCCGGCTCTAGCTCCACATATTCCAGCTCAAACAGCCCCTTGGCGACCTCGACACGCTCCAAGTCGGCGCTGGTTTGCTTTCCATTGTCGATGTGGTCGACCCGACCGATCACGTGTGAACCACGTAGGACCTGCATGCAGCCGTTCTCGCGGGTAGCCCGATCGACGGCAATCGCGACGCTGCCGATCGTCGGTTTCAGACAGCCGTCGTTGTACCAGTACCCGTAGTCCTGGTGCCATTCCCAAGCACCGCCGACACGTGGTTCCTTGAGTATCATCTTGAAGTGCCAGTTGTAGACCTCTTCGCCGAGGAAGCATTCCATGGTGTCGACCATACGGCGGGAGTGAACGATGGCGCTGAAGATGTCGTTCTCTTTAAGGTCGTCATGCACGGCTAGCTTCGTGCTCGCGCCCGAGTCGTCGGTGCGATCGCGAATGTTCGCTGTCAGCTCACGATCGGCGCGGGCGATGGTCCGAAGTAACTCGGTCTCTTCGGCGTCGAACAGTCCACGACGGATGAGGTAGCCGTCGGCTTCAAATTGAGCCAGGTCTTCATCGGTAACAGGCCAGATCGATTCAGTGTCGGAAGTCGACATGGAGGATTCTCGCATACAGCAGGCGTGGCGGCTTTTCTTGAACGATGCATTGGGCGAACGCTCAGACTGCATTCTTGCTCGCTAACGCCGGCTATGCAACGGCGGGACAAGCTACGCCACGGCTGGATCAGCGAGCGGCTCATCCGAATCCGCGGAATCGTCGAGCAAGACGCCGCCGCCCCCGTTTTCGGCCGCTGTCTCAATCGCTAGCTCACTCGCTGACGCAAGATCTTCATCGTCCGTTAATAGATCAGGTTCGATAACGCGCATCGTGCGCCACTTGCCGTGCCAGAACCGCACACCGTAGATCACCGCGGCGGCGGCGATCCACAACGTGATCACGACCCAGCACCAGAGAAGACCGCCGCCAAAGAAGCGGATTCCAACCCAGCCTGCGATAACCGGCAGCGGAGCAATGATGATGGTCGTCCACAAAATGAACCGAGTGTCGCCGGCGCCCTTGATCGCGCTGGCGAACATGATTTGTGCCATATCGAACAGACAGAACACGGCCACGAATCGCAACAGCACGATCGTCGTGTCGCGTAGCGCTTCAAAGTCCTCGGCCGACGTGCCGAGCGCGTGGGCGAACAGGAACAGGTCCGGCGTGGCGACATACATAACGGCCAGCACCCCGACGTAAATCGCGGTCAGCCACATCGCCGTCCAAGTTGCCTTGGCCGCCAGGTCGGCTCGATTGCGACCGAGCTGTTGACCGACGATCGTGCTGACTGCCAGTCCCATGCCCATCATTGGCAAAAAGGCGACGCTGTTGACGTTGAATGCCAGATTCGTAGCGGTCATGGCATCCGTGCCGAGGTGTCCGATCAGGAATACGAACAGGGTCACGGCTCCCATTTCCACGAACATTTGCAGTCCGTTGGGAGACCCGAATTTCAGTAGTCGGCGCATCAGTGCGGCGTCAAATCGGCGACCGGCGTCGAGCTGGTAGGTACGCCGATGTTCGGGGGCTCGCATCAGATACCAGTAGATGCCGACCTTACCCCATTGGCTGATCGTCGTCGCCCAGGCGGCACCTGCGATACCGAGTTCGGGAAAACCCCAGTAACCGAAGATCATCGCGTAGTCGAGCACGATGTTGAGTGCGTTGGCCACGACGTCGACGATCATCACTGTACCGGTCTTGCCGCGACCGGTGTAGAACGCCGTCATCGCGGCGCCGATCACCGCGGCGCCGGAACTCAAAGCGAGCACTTGAAAATAGATCGTCTCCGCAGCGGCCACGTCCGACTCGTGTCCGGCGAGTTGAAACAGATACGGAGCCAGCGGAACTGCCAGTAAAAAAATCGGAGTGCAATAGAACCCGATCCGCATCCCTTGCCAGACCGCGACGCCGATACGCCCCGGCTGCTTGGCCCCGTGGTACTGGGCGACAAACGTGTTGACGTAGCTGGCCAGTCCGAGTGGAAAGCAGAGTAGAGCAAAGTGCAGAATGCCCGCCGGCATGGCAGCCGCGAATTCAACCGGGGAATGCCACATCAGATACATCCGGTCGACGAAGTTCATGACCGTCATCGACGCGGTTGAGGCGATCAGCGGCAGCGCCAACTTCATCACGTCGCGCGGCCCGCACTCATTCGACACCGATCGATCGTCGCTCAGACCGTCGCCACGGCTGCTGTCGGCGGCCGCTTCATTGGCGGCGCGACTCGCGGCGTAAGGATTGGTCGATTCGTGGAGTAGGTCGTCTGAGCTCATTGACGAGACATTCTTTGTTGTTTGAATCTGATGTCGCGGAGGTATCGGCAGGCCTGGGCGGCAGCTGCGGCAACATTGTTTGGTCGTCTTGTCCGCTGAAGCGGCATCGATAGGAGGCCACGAGCCAAGGTGAGGTTCGCGCGGCGGCGTGCAGACCGGTCAGCCGCCGAAGGATCTGCCGCCATGGTTGTCTGCCCAGCAGCAGCGAGGTGGGTGGTTTGAGGAACCCCTATTGTGATCGATTTTGCGCTGGGCGACCAGGAAGATCGGCCGACAAGCAAGATCCTGACGCCCAATGTCAGGTGATAGTGCTAGCGAATATTAGCCGCCGCGCGACCTTTTCGCGCAGGGTATCGCCCGGAAGGCCTAGGCTCGCGGATCGGTCTCGCGAATGATCTGGCTGATGCCGGTCTGGTTGAAACCTTTGTAGCCTTGGTTTCGCTCCAGGATTTCTAGGTGCGAGCCGAGCGCTCCGCTAGCGGCAAACTGTTTCGCCTGATCCCCATCAATCAATCCGCTGGCCCTGGCCGCTTCGATTTTCGCTTCCGCGACCGGCCATATTTCACCTTCCGTGAAAGCCTGCTTCAAGAATTCCAAATCGGTAAACGGTGGCATCGTGTCGATGCCTTCGCTGGCCAGCTGTTCGACCGCGGCATTGAAGTTGAATTGGCATTCCAGGTGGTGCATGCCGGCGGCAAGAATCGCCTCGCCGTGCAGTGCGCACCACAGACCGATCGTGCCAACTTCGGCGAGCGCCTCGAGCGGTTCATGGGCAAAATCGCCCGTCACTTCTTCCGGCGTGAGGTCGACATCGGCAAACACGGCAATTCCACAGACCGGATGTTCGAGCACTTGGGCTCCCCAGCCAGCCTCTTCGCCCGCATAGAAACGTTCCCGACAGACAAAGCCGAACTGTTCGAGTAGCGCGATCAACGTGCTGAAATGCTCGCGACTGGAACGATAGGTGTGGTGATCCTGATTGCCCCAGCCGAGGCCGAGGGCGTCTTGTCGCGCCTTTTGAATCTGACCGGCCCGATTCTTGCCTTGCCAATAGTGACGCTCGCTATCGAAGAACAGATCGCAGGTCCAATCGGCGCCAAGATCGTCGATAGCTTCTTCGATTAGTTTTCGTGCTTTCTTGAACCCGTCGTTCGGTCGCTTGAAGTCACGCTTGCGCGCTTCGAAGGCGGCGTGATGTTCGGCTGCCGCGACGATTTTGTCTTCGCTATCGGTGGTCGGTGCGAAGCCGGCGTAGCCGTGGCGTTCGACCGCCATCAATTCAACGTTACCCTCGCGCGCGAACACGACCGTGCGAAATCGTCCGCCTGCGGCGCCTTCGATTTGGGCGTCGGCCAGCGAGAGGCTGTCGAGCCTTTGCGCCGCTACGAAGTCATCGACCGAATCGACACGAATAGCCAGCCGCCGCGAGCATCGTTCGCCGACACTACCATTGCCTTTAGACGGACTGCTGTCCAATAGGATGACCGGGAACATGCCACCGGCGTGCCGCCAGGCGACTTGGTCACTTAGTGTTGCTAGCTCTAGCGACGCCGCTTGTTCGAAACCAGCGGTCTTCAGCTCAGCGGCAAGCGCATCGTCAGCTGGCAGCACGAGATGGTCGAGCCAGTCGACCAGTCGCGTGCCAGTTTCATTCAGTAGCCGCGAGGCGAGTTTCACCGCTGCCGGCGAGTCGCTGGCAAAATCGGCCAGTGCACCGCGCACCAGCGCTGCAGCGTCTGCCTGAGGTGTCCAAACAAAGTCGTCTCGGTTTTCTGCCATTGTTGTACTCATGGCGTCCTACCTTTTGCGAAGGCCTATAACGAAGGATCGAAGAGAAGGCGAGTTGCCGACAAGAAGAATCGTCGCCAAGAAGTCGAAGGGCCGACTGGCAAGAAACGACTGGGGAACATTGACGTTCCCGCCGTCGTGCCCTTGGGTAATAATTTTACAAGCCAGGGCGGTGTGCCTTTCGCGTCGTATCACGGATCTCTCACGTGAGGGAGACGCCGTTGCCGCACACCTCTCTATTATACTCGCGGCCAGTTGGGCCGGTCATCGTTGATTTTGCCTGTTATCGTTGGTTTTTACGGAAAAGTGCCATGCATCGCGTGTTATTGTTGGGTGCCGGTAAGATCGGCCGCATGATCGCCAAGTTGCTGCACGACTGCGGTGACTACGAAGTCGCTGTGGCCGATAGCGAGAGAGCCGCCCTGGAGCGTCTTGCCGCCCAGACACCGGTCGAAACGGTCACTCTCGACGCCAGTGACTCATCTCAGCTGGGGCAAGCGATCGCCGGACGGCAGAGTGTGCTCTCCGCCCTGAGCTTTCATTACAACCCGCGAGTTGCCGAGGCCGCACTCGCCGCGGGGGCGAGCTACTTCGACCTCACAGAAGACATCGAAACGACGCGTCAGGTTCGCGCCGTGGCCCATCAGGCGGCCGCCGGACAGATCTTCATGCCACAGTGTGGGCTGGCCCCGGGCTTTATTTCGATCGTGGCCTACGACCTGGCCCGCCAGTTCGATAAGCTCGACAGCGTGCGGATGCGAGTCGGGGCGCTCCCGCAGTTCCCCTCCAACCAACTCAAGTACAACCTTACCTGGTCGACCGATGGCCTGATCAACGAGTATTGCAATCCGTGTGAAGCGATTCACGACGGCCGCCGCGTGGAGGTGCTTCCGCTCGAAGGTCTCGAACTGTTTTCACTCGATGGTATTCGTTACGAGGCGTTCAACACTTCCGGTGGACTCGGCACGCTCTGCGAGACACTCGAGGGGACCGTGCGAGAGATGAACTACCGCACGATCCGCTACGTGGGCCATCGCGATCAAGCGGCGCTGCTGGTGAACGAGTTGCGACTGAGCGAGCATCGCGAATTGCTCAAGGACATTCTCGAACGAGCACTTCCGGTCACCTACCAAGACGTGGTGATTACGTTCTGTACTGTTACCGGCTGGCGCAAAGGGCAGTTCGTGCAGATCACCGACGCCCGCAAGGTCTACCAGGAAACCATCGGCGACGAGCCTTGGAGTGCGATTCAGTTGACTACGGCTGCCGGCATCTGTGCGGTACTCGACCTGCACGCCGCCGGCAAGCTACCGCCCACCGGATTTGTAAAGCAAGAAGAAGTCGCTCTGACCGACTTTTTGGAGAATCGTTTCGGCAGCCGCTACAAAAGCACCATCGCCACGCGGTTCAGTGCCGCGACGGGCGAAGAATAGAAAAATGGGAGGGCGAGGCTCCTGCCGAGCCATGGTTATGCTGCAAGTGGATGTGCCATTTGGTTGCCACGGCGCGTCGTGTTCGGCAATGAAACAGCACTGGTAGCAAGCTACCAGTGGCACCCCCAAGAAAACACAGCAGGCGAAGCCTGTCGCATTCATATGCGACGTCAGCACACAACGGAGTAACACTCGATGTCCAACCAACCACAAGAACTTCTCGCCAAGCTTGGCGTCACGGACCCGGCTGCGATCGTTATCGGCGACACCTGGCACCAGGGTACCGGCGAGGCGCTCTCCGTCACCTCGCCGATCGACGGAGCGGAACTCGCGACGTTCAAGATGGCGACGCCGGCCGATGTTGGTTGTGTAGCCGGGGCCGCCCAAGAAGCGTTTCTCGCTTGGCGAAGCGTGCCGGCACCCGTGCGCGGCGAACTGGTCCGCCGCATCGGCGACGCACTGCGTGAACACAAGCAAGACCTGGCCGCTCTAGTCACACTCGAGGCGGGCAAGATCTACCAAGAGTCGCTCGGTGAAGTGCAGGAGATGATCGACATCTGCGACTTCGCCGTGGGTCAGAGCCGGCAGCTGTATGGACTCTCCATCGCCAGTGAGCGGCCCGAGCATCGGCTCACCGAACAGTGGCATCCTCTCGGTCCGGTCGGCGTGATCTCGGCCTTTAACTTTCCGGTCGCGGTGTGGGCCTGGAACGCGATGCTGGCTCTCGTCTGCGGCGATTCGATTGTTTGGAAGCCGTCGGAGAAGACACCACTAACGGCCATGGCGACGCACGCGCTGGTGAGCCGCGTGATTGACGAGATGCCGGAAGCCCCCGCGGACCTGGTCAGCTTGATCGTGGGCGGAGCCGACGTCGGAAACGCCTTGGCGGAGAATGCCACCTTCCCGCTCATCTCCGCTACCGGTAGCGTGCCGATGGGCAGGGCGGTGGCCCAAACGGTTGCTGCGCGGCTTGGTCGCTCGCTGCTGGAACTTGGCGGCAACAACGCCATGATCGTGACGCCGACGGCCGATCTTGAAGCGGCAACGCGGGCGATCGTGTTCAGTGCCGTCGGTACCTGTGGTCAACGTTGCACAACGTTGCGGCGATTAATCGTGCACGAGTCGATTGCCGACGATCTGGTGGCCAAGCTAAAGACGGTCTACGCCGGTTTGCCGATTGGTGATCCAAGCGACGAGAAGACACTGGTCGGTCCGCTGATCGATGACGCGGCGGCCGCGGCCATGGAGTCGGCCATTGCGGCGGCGACAGAGCAGGGAGGCGTCGTGCACGGGCTGGATGCGGCGAATGAGTCAGAGGGCGTGCGAGTTGCCGAAGACGTTCCGGCCGGAGGAACCTATGTGCGGCCGGTGATTGTGGAGATTGCCGCCGAGGCTGCGATCCTGCAGCAGGAGACCTTCGCCCCCATCATGTACGTGATTCGCTACGCGGAGTTGGCAGAGGCGATCGCGATTCAAAACAATGTTCCGCAGGGACTCTCGTCGGCCATCTTCACCGGCGACGTTCGCGAGGCGGAACGCTTCTGTTCCCCCACTGGCAGCGACTGCGGTATCGCCAATGTGAACATTGGCACCAGCGGGGCAGAGATCGGCGGTGCCTTCGGTGGCGAAAAGGAAACCGGCGGCGGCCGCGAGTCGGGCAGCGACGCCTGGCGAAACTACATGCGGCGGCAGACCAACACCATCAACTACGGCCACGAACTTCCCTTGGCCCAGGGGATTCGGTTTGATGTCTGAGGCCTTCTACGAACGCACGATAATCGACAGGTTGATGCTTATTGACCGAATCCTCATGTGCGTCATTGCCCGGTTCACGCTTCTTTCGAGCAAGGGCGCCGATACCTAAGAGAACAAAGGCGAATCCAATGGCCACAAGATAGAGGGCGATTGGACCGAAGCCTTGCAAAGCGAGCTCTGCCGCTTGTAGTTTGCGAAGCTTGAACCCATCCACTTCTACGTAAGAATTCGTTGAGTATCGCGGCGGTCCTGGTGCATAGGGCACATACGGGTTGTACGGATTTGAAGTGGTGACGGGAACCGAGTGCGTTCGCATGTTGCGCGTCGGGCCGATTGAGCCTACGGAATAGTGGAGGTAGCAGTACCAGCCTAATCCGAAGAGTAGCGGAAGAGCGCCGACAACGATCAGCGATGTGCCAATGGTGCGAAGCGACATGGCGAGGTCTCTTGAGTTCAGGGAAGCTTGCAGCGGTAGGTAACGTTGAAGCTCGTCCAGTGCATTGACGCGCTGAGTCAGTATAGACGAATTTCTACGAGATCTGCACAAAATGGCGGCTAGCCGCTAGGTTTGCTTGAACAGAGGATCGAATGGCGAACTGTCGAGTCTTCAGTGGCGGGCATGTCTCCTTTCTCCGGGACGCAGGAAGAAAAGTCATTCCTGTCCATCCGGACCCAGGAATCCCCCTTCCCCCGCCCATTTCCCCGCATTTTCGGTTCCCCAGTCCGGCTCATATCGGCCTCAAAAGATGGTATAATGGGTAGTCTGGTCGAGGTTTAGGGCCTCCGGTCTGTCCGGATCGTGGCCTCTTAACCCGACCAACCCACCTGATTCGTCCCACCGTCGCGGACCAGGGCCCATTGGCCCCGCCGCAAGACTCACCCCTGTGCGGAAACAGTAACAAGGGCACCGCTGCCGAACTGCCGCCTTTTCAATGGGCATATTCGCATGCAGCAGCGGTCGCATTGATTGCGAACTTCCGAGGGAACGAGTCTGGCAGGGAACGATCGGCCAAGAACGCTACAACAGCCAAACGAACAAACACCATCCCCGCTTAGAATCCTCCACGGAACTGAAGCCCCGATGAAAATGACTCAGCTGAATATCACACGCTCACGTAACCTCGTTTTCGGAATCCTCACCTTCTCGCTGGCCGCCACGCTGCTCATCGGCGGTGCGAATCTGGCCTCGGCCGAAACCGTCAAACCGGCCGCCAAGGACTGGATGCGTTACCCGGCCATCTCGCCCGATGGTTCGCAGATCGTGTTCTCGTTTCTCGGCGACCTGTGGCTCGTCAATAGCGAAGGGGGTGACGCCCGGCTCTTGACCACGCACGACCAGTTCGAGCGAAGCGCCATTTGGTCGCCCGACGGCAAGACCATCGCCTTTGCTTCCGATCGCCACGGCAATTTCGACGTCTTCTTGATTTCGGTTGAGGGTGGCCGCGCTCGTCGACTGACTTATCACTCGGCCACCGATACGCCGACCGCTTTCACGCCCGATGGCAAGAACGTTCTCTTTACCAGCTATCGCCAAGACGCCCACGACTCGATGATCGGTTCGCGGCGAATGAGCGAACTTTATTCGATCAGCGTCGATGGGGGACGTCCCAAACAGATCCTCACCACGCCGGCCGAGAATGCCAACTTCAATCCGGATCAGACAAAGCTCGTCTTCCACGACTACAAGGGAAGCGAAGATCCTTGGCGTAAGCATCACACCTCGTCGATCACCCGTGACATTTGGACGGTCGACGTTGCCACCGGCAAGTACACGCAGATCAGCCGCTTCAATGGCGAGGATCGCAACCCCGTCTGGTCGGCCGATGGTTCGAAGGTCTACTACCTTAGCGAAGAAGCCCGCGGCTCGAACGTGTGGGTCATGGACCCGAACAATCCGGACGGTCGCACGCAGGTGACCCGTCACAAGATTCACCCTGTCCGCTTCTTGACCCGTGCCGACGACGACACGCTCTGCTACGGTTTCAACGGCGAGATCTGGGTCAAGAAGCCCGGCGCCGAAGGAAAGCGAATCAACATCGTGGCCCGCGCCGACGAGCGAACCAACGACTGGAGCTACAGCGTGAAGACGGGCGGTGCCTGGGGCATGGCCGTTTCGCCGAACGAAGAAGAAGTCGCCTTCATCGTGCATGGCGACGTCTACGTCACGAGTGTCGAGTTTGGTACCACCAAGCGAATCACCGCCACGCCGGAGCAAGAGCGAACCGTCACCTGGGGTAAGGATAATCGCACGCTTTACTACGACGGCGAGCGCAAGGGTTCTTGGAACCTCTACAAGGCGACGATTGCCCTGGAAGAAGACGATTCTTTCGCTGACGCCGCGATCATCGACGAAGTGCCGCTGTTGGAGACCGAAGACGAAACGTTTCAGCCGCTCGCTTCGCCCGATGGCAAGAAGTTGGCCTATCTCAAGAACCGCTACGAACTGGCGGTCTTGGACCTGGAAACGAAGAAGTCGGAGACGCTGATTCCGGCTCGTCAGAATCACTCGTATGCCGATGGCGACATTGGTTACCACTGGGCGCCGGACAGCCGCTGGATCACGGCGACCTACCATGGCCACCGAATTTGGACGCCGGAAATCGCGGCGGTCAAGCTGGCCACCGGTGACATTATCAACGTCACGCACAGCGGTTACGCCGAGGGAGCTCCCATGTTCAGCTCCAACGGCAAGATGCTGCTCTACATTTCAAGCCGACATGGTCTCCGTCACCACGGTGGTTTTGGCGGTGCCCAGGGCGACATCTTCGCGATGTACCTGAACCAAGACGCCTACGACGAAGCGGTTCTCTCCAAGGCGGAACTGGCCCTGAAGAAGAAACGCGAGAAGAAGAAAAAGAAGAAAGAAAAGGAAGAGAAGAAGGACGACGACGAAAAGAAGGAAGAGAAGTCCGACAAGGATGAGGACAAAAAAGACGACGCCAAGAAGGACGGCGACGACAAAAAGGAAGAGGGTGAGAAGAAGGACGGCGACAAAAAAGACGACGAGAAAAAGTCCGACAAGAAGGACGAAAAGAAAGACGCCAAAAAGGACAAGAAGAAAGACAAGGACAAGGTCGAGCCGATCAAGTTCGAGACCGAAGACCGCGAGCGTCGCCTGCGTCGTCTCACGGTGATGTCGTCTTCGATCGGCGGTTACGACGTCTCGCCCGATGGCGAACACCTCGTCTTTGCCGCGCGAATCGATCGCGACTGGATCCTATGGGTGGTCAATCTACGTACCCGATCGACCACCAAGGCGATGACCCTCGGCGGCTGGACAGGTCACATCGAGTTCACTAAGGACGGCAAGAGTGCCTTCATGCTCCAAGGTGGCAGCATCAAAAAGGTCAGCCTAGCCGGTGCCCTCGGTGGCGGCAGTGCTTCGGCCAAGACGATTAGCTTCCGAGCCGAGCAGAATACCAACAAGAAGTTGGAGCGGGAGTACATCTTCGAGCACATCTGGCGACAGACGCTCCGCAAGTTCTACGATCCCAAGCTGCACGGAACCGATTGGGCCTTCATGAAGACCAATTACCAGGCCTTCTTGCCCACGATCAATAACAACTACGACTTCCGTGAGCTGTTGAGCGAAATGCTCGGGGAGCTGAACGCTTCGCACACGGGGGCTCGTTACTTTGCCCACGGCGCTGGCGATTCGACGGCCGCATTCGGCCTGCTCTACGACGTCAAGCACGAAGGTGTCGGGCTCAAGGTTGCCGAGGTTCTCGAACGAGGCCCCGCCGACAAGGCTGAGTCGAAGATTCGCCCTGGGCACATCATCACGCACATCGACGGCGACAAGGTCGGTGCCGATACGAATCCTTGGAAGCTGCTCAATCGCAAGAGTGGCAAGCTGGTCCGTCTCACGGTCCACGATCCCAAGGAGGATGAGGAGTACTTCGAGACGATTCGCGCCACCAGCTTTGGTGGTCAGGTCGGCCTGATGTACGATCGTTGGGTCAAGACGCGACGCGAGTTGTGCGAGAAGCTCTCGAACGGTCGCGTTGGCTACGTGCATGTTCGCGGCATGGACGACCACAGCTTCCGCCATGTGTTCTCCGAAGTGCTCGGTCGCAATAACGAGAAGGAAGCCCTGATCGTCGACACCCGCTACAACGGTGGTGGTTGGTTGCACGAACAGCTGGCGACCTTCCTCGACGGCGAACTGTACTGTTACTTCTTGCCTCGCGATCACGAGATTGGTGATCTAGGTGGCGAGCCGATCGACAAGTGGACCAAGCCGGTCGTCGTGCTCCAGAACGAGAGCAACTACAGCGACGCCCACTTCTTCCCTTGGGCCTTCAAGACCAAGAAGATTGGTAAGCTGATCGGAGCCCCGGTGGCCGGAACTTCGACCGCCGTGTGGTGGGAGAATCAGGTCGACTCGACGCTGATCTTCGGCATCCCACAGGTTGGTATCACCAATCTCGAAGGCCGCTATCTGGAGAACTTCCAGCTGGAGCCGGATGTGCTGGTGATCAACGATCACGAGTCGATGGCCCGCGGTGAAGACAAGCAGATGGAGAAGGCGGTCGAAGTGCTGCTGGAAGATCTGAAAGCGGCCAAGGCGAAGAAGAAGTAGGCGGGGGCGCCAGGCGTAGGCCGAAACGCGTCTACAAGATCCAGGTCAGAGTGTTGTTCGCTCCGGTCTTGGGGACGCGTTGCCGGTCCGTCATGCCATCGATCTGCAGCTTGCCATCGGCACGCCATTCAGCGATCCACTTCTTCACGTCCGTCTCCCAAACAAGTGGCAATCTTAGTGCGGCGGCCCATGCGTCGTCATAGAGGATGCGCTTCTTGTCTTCTAAGTTCCTGCGTAACTCGCGTTTCGCCCTGTTCATGAAGTGTTTTCGAAGTTTGTCGTAGTACGCCCCGTCGTATACTTCTTCCGCGGTGAAGAGCTCACCTTGATGTGTCCGGGCTTGCCGTTCTTTTTGCATAGCCTCCGCTCGTGCAAACTCCATGTCTTTCATGGATTTCTTTTCGACTTCCTTGAACTTCTTGATTCCCGATGGGTGACGTGTCAAGTAGATCAGATGAAAGTGGCTGCGGTCCTTAAGTGGATTCAAGACGGCGGCAGCGCTGGCAAACTTGAAATCACCGGCTTCTCTAACACGGGCCACATACTCGGAGACGATGGCATCATCCCGTTCGATCGATGAGAGGTTCTCTAGATTCGAAAAAATGTTGGGCTCGCCGAATAATGCCTCGAAGCTCGCGTTTGCGACGTCCGTGTTTATAAAACGCCGAATGTGCTCCGTCATGAAGTTGATTAAGATCTCACATGGTGACAGTTTCAACAACGGCTGAATTACGTCGAGCCCAAATCCGGTCCAGCCGGTCGGATCGATCAGGATGAACGGAAATGTCTTTCGATACGAGGCGAATTGCGAGATGTCTTTTATCGAGTCCTCGAGCGTTTCGTTATGCGCGGAAATATCGATGTCTTTGATGGGATCAACGAACGCCTCCAATTTCTTATAGGCACAAGGGTCTTTCTCAAGAAAGTAACAACGCAGGGATAGATCTCTACCAAATTCTTTCTTGAGATGATCTCTTGCGGCTCTTAGCTCTTGAATCGCAATGCCGAATGAGGTGTCGTCGAAGTCTTCCGACCTTGAATTCCAGGGGCCCGAAAAACAATCGACGTAGGTGATGGAGTCGAATCGTCCACCCAGGCCCACAATTCGCGTCAGGCCTCTTAGATACCCACGCAAGACAAGGTGCTTAACGCGCGTCTGTTCCCGCCCCTCGTAGTCGCCGGTGTTGCCCATGCCTTGCCCGCTATGCTGGAATCGCCACGTCGTAAAGTTGATTGAATCGTTCGACGAGTAACTGCCGCCTTTGATCGTCGACTGGCTCCTCGCTTGCCGACGCCGCAGGGAATTCGTCGTGCGTTACGCCCTCGAGGGTGCGGCCGGCTTCCGACTTGCGCACACCACCCCATTGCTTGAAGAAGAATGGCACGTCGGAGCGTTCGCACTGATCTCGAATCGAGGTAACCCATGATGGATCCATGGGCCGTGCCCCGGCTCCGCTTTCGCCTCCCACGATCACCCAATCGATGCCGCGCAGTGGAACACGCCCCAGGCGTTCCAGTAGCGGTTCGATCGACAGAAATTTCATAGCCGCTGGTGATTCTTGGAGATGTCGAACGCGCGGCAGACCATGCTTGCGAGTTTCGACGCTCACGCCCCACCAGATATGCGGCAACTTGGCCGCAGAACGCAACTTGGTCCTGAGAAGGTCTCGAAGGCGATCCGACCGCTTCGTAAGAACCTGGAATGTGTGCCAGTTGGCCGAGGCCATCACGTTCACGACGGCCTCGATGTATTCGTCTGGAACGTCACGATGAAACAGATCGCTCATCGAGTTGACAAACACCATTCGTGGGCGGCGCCATTTGAGCGGCTCCGCCAATTTTTCTGGTACGAGACGCAGGTCGAAACCCTGTTCATACGGATGGCCTGGCACGCCGCGAAACCGTTCGGCGAAAACCTCCGCATAGCAATGAGCGCAACCGGGGCTGATCTTGGTGCATCCGCGCATCGGATTCCACGTCGCATCGGTCCACTCGATTTTCGACATATCGCTCACGTCACGAGTCCTTGTGTTCACGTGTATACTGTATCGGAGGGATGCGCGAATTGTCCAGCAGTTTGTTAGGGCGGTCAATCCTGAATTCAATGGAGATGGTGGAGTCGACGTTGTCGCTGTGCCACTAAGGGTATACGCAGCAGGAGGTTGCGTCCCCCGCCCCCTACCAATACTTCTCAAAATGAATGTTGCCGCGCCGGTCGCGGTCATCGGCCGAGAAGCCCATTCCTTCGAGCACTTCCACCAGGCCGCGTGGGTTGGGGTACCGGCTCGCGCCCTCGCTGTCAGGCCTGGGGGCGCCGATCATGCGGGGGTTGCCGCATAAGAAAACGTGCGTCCGCGCCGGATCGAGTTCAAAGTTCGCGTCTTCGCTCATGTTGCCGGTCTCGATGTAATCTTGTAGGTAGCGCTTGCCGACGTAACCAGGGATGTTCGGATCGAGATTCTCCACCTCGCGCGTGGTCAGCGTGAGATAGCGGTACTGGGAAAACTTCCTTTCGAGGGCGCGATGGACGTCGAGGTAGCCGAGGTCGTGATTGAGCCTGGCGCAGGTGACGGAAATGAGCCGCCCCTGGTGGCCCACATCGAGTAGGTGCGCGACCATGGCGTTGTGCGGGGCCTCGCCAGTTCCAGTCGCCACGAAGACGACATCGTCCTCTGGCTCGACTGCTTCGAGCGTGTAATGGCCGGTCGTCTTCTGGCCTAAGAACAGTCGATCGCCGGCCGATAAACCAAACAATCGCGGTGTTAGGCCTGGCGGCTTCTCGTCGGCGTGCCGAATCAGCGTGATGTAGAACTCCAGATAGTCGCAACGTTCGGGCGCGATCAGTTCGCCCTGGTCGCTTAGCATCGAACAAGAAAATGAATAGGCCCGGCGGACCAGCTTGTGTTCTTGGGCGTCGGTGAGCGACTCCGGATCGGTGCCGACGACTCGGCTCTCCCAGTTGCCCAAACCCAGTACCGTGTATTGGCCAGGCAGAAAACCGGGGGCATGACCGTCGGCCTTGGCTCGCAGAATCATCAGGTCGTCGTGCAGCCGCCGCACCTCGACGACCTCGGCGTTGTAGTGCTGCTCACGCAAGGTGGCGACTTCGGCGGGATCGATCATTTGTGCTCTCCCTGACGCAGCGCAGTAGCAAGGCTGGAAGCAACCTGCGAGCTTGTCGATGTCGTTGAGTATAGCGACTCACGCGGGCAAAGGGGAAAAGCGAGCAAACGTGGAAGAGTCATGCTCCACCCACGGGCACGGCCTCTGCCGCCGATGCACGCCGCGCGTCCCACGCCCATAGCCCAGCGAAGATCGGGATCAGCACCAGGCAACCCCATTGATAGGCGGTCAGTCCCACCCAAAGTTCCGCTTCGGGGCGAATGAACTCGGTCAGAAAACGGTAGACGAAGTAGGCGATGAAATAGAGCTTGATTAGCTGGCCGCGAAACGTGCCCCGCCCATACAGCCAGAACAGTACGACCGCCGCGGTCAAGTGAAAGGCCGCTTCGTAGAGCTGCGTGGGATGCCGCGGCAGATGATCGGCGACCTCGAACACCACACCCCAGGGGAGCGTTGTGGGCGTGCCGTGGCAGCATCCGGCACTAAAACAAGCGATCCGTCCAATGCCAATCGCCAGGGCCACCGGAACCGCGAAGGAGTCGCCTGTCCTGGCTTCGACGCCAAGTGACCACTTCGTAACCACCACGCCTGCGTAGCCACCGACCAGGCCACAAAGAATGGTCTTGCCGTCGCCGAACCAGCTGGTGCCGTCCAAGAAACCTTGCCCGTCCGCTAGGGCAAAGGGAAGTTTGGCCGCCAGCATCGCACCACAAAAACCACCGAGGCCAATGCCGAGCCGCTGGCCGGCCGAGAGTTCTGACGGTTGCCGGGTCCAGCGACCAACGACGGCAGCCGCGCCGACTGCCGACAGCATAATCAAGGTGTAACTCGGATTGATCATGGGTGGTTTACCACCGGCAGTTCTTGCAGACGACTGGGCGTACGCTGCCGTTGCGCCACATCAGAACCAGCAATGCCGCCAGCGGTGAGCGGTGGCAACTCCACGTGCCCGTCGCGGTACAGCACGTTGTAGGCCGAGAAGGGGATGATGTGCCCGCTCGGCAGCACATGATGAACGCACGACTTCATCAGCTGCCGAATGTCGAAGTTGTAGGCGTCCATAAACGTTGTCGTGGTGATGCGAAACACATCTTCCGGTGAGAGGTCTTCTACGATCGCCCGTTCGAAAAACTCTTCCGCGACTGCCTCCGGCACCGAGCTGTCCTCGACCAGGCCGCCCTGAGCGTCGTTGGTCGCCGTCTTTCGACGAAACTTCTCTTCAGTCATCTCCGCGACTCCGTCACCGCACCCGGCCGGTCCACAACCGAGTCGCGAAAGATACTCGGCCACCAGCTTGCCTGCACGTTCACGGTTGAACGTGATTCGCCCCGAGAGCAGATCGAGATGATTCTTCAGGTCGACAAAACGGGCTAGCGGAATCAGAGCGTTGCCGCTCCGGTAGGCATACGAGAGCGTGTGCGCGTTCGGGTGAGCACACGGCAGCGGCGAAAAGTCGCTCTCACGCCACGCTCCGTCGGTCTGCTCGCAAATGCCCTTGATGATGTCGGGGAACGTGATCCGGCGCTCCAGCTCTTCCGGCAGCACATGTCGACCGCAGTAGGTGGCCGGCTGAAAACTGACGCCCGTCACCCAAGATCGCTCGCTGGCGAAGGTGACCAGGCGGCCGAGTTCGTGATCGTTCACGCCTGGCTGCACGGTAGAGACGAGCGTCGTTCGCAGTCCCGCCTCGCCGAGCCGCTCAATCGCCCGCAGCTTCGTTTCAGTGAGCGGTTCACCACGCAACGTACGACTGCCATCGTCGCTGAAACTGTCCATCTGCAGATAGATCTCCACGCGATGACCCACCTCGACCAACTCGTCGATCAGGGCTCGGTCGTTCGCCAGGCGAATGCCGTTGGTGTTGATCATCACAATGTCGATCGGCTGCCCCGTGGCATACCGCACGACCTCCATGAACTGAGGGTGAATGGTCGGCTCGCCGCCGGAGAGTTGTACGATTTCCGGTCGGCCTTCGACTTCCACCAAACGATCGATCGCCCGCTGGCAATCTTTCAAGCTGAGATGTATTCCGCCTGGGCCACTGACCGCAAAACACATCGGGCATTCCAGATTGCAGCTCGAAGTGATCTCGACCAGACCCAAGCAGGTGTGCTGTTCGTGATCGGTGCAGACGCCGCAGTCATAGGGACAACCTCGCCGCGGCTCGATGCCAAACTGATGTGGCACTTTGCCAGGCAGGCTGTAGTCGGTGCGGTCGAACCAGGCGGCATCGCTACAGACGAAGTCCTCCCGCTCGCCATGCTCGGCACATCGCTTCTGGAAATAGACACGGCCGCTGCACTCGATAATTTTGGCCGGCACCACGCCTAGGCAATCCGGGCAGAGGCTCTGCGTCGTGCCTAAGAAGGTGTAGTCGCGAAAGGCGAGTGCCTGTGAAGTGGTCTGTGTTGTGGATGCCATGTTCATTTACCCCGTTATAAATACGTTTGATCCTTTGTAGCGATCCGCAAAGACAACGGTGATCAACGGTCGATATCCCGTCGGTAACGACTGCGGCTCCAGCTTAAGAACCCGGCGCCAATCGCAATGACGACTGCCGCTGCGGCACAACCGCTAAGTCCAAGCAACATCGATTCGGAGCGGGCAAAGGACGAACCTACCGAGCCGAGGACTAGACAGGCGCCACAGAAGCTAAGAAACGCCGCTACGGAAACGGTACAAGCCATGATGGTCGCGACGAGAAACGATCCAGCAAACAGTCCGATCTTGGTGCCGATCGACGTCTGCTTGCCGACCTGTTCACGGCGACGGAGAACCATGCCGGTGCGAATGAAGACCGGTAGCAACAACACACACATCGGAATTGTCAGTCCCGGGGCTTGCCGGAGCAAACCGAAACAGATGGCCGCGAGGGTAACGACAAGAATGATCGTGCTCAACAAGAACGTCGGTCGTGCCGTTTCAGCAATGACATGGGCATCGGAAAGCACAATTGCTGGACGTGCGAGTGGCTGTTGCGGAGGAGCCGATGGCGGCGGTTGCTTCGGCGGCTTTGATTGCTCGACGGTCCTTTCCGACAGGGGCGCTGCGCATAGCCAGCAAAGTTTTTGATCCCAAGGTTGCTCGGTACCACAAGCGGGGCAGAGCGGGAATACATTCATCATGCGGTCGGAATCACGGGAGTCGCTCATGATGCCACCTCCCGCTGGTTGTCCGCCGTCTCATCGGTCGGCTCTAGTCGACCGGCAAATTCGACTGCCGCGGAACGCGCGCTTCGGACCGCTTGGCCGATGATCAAACCGCTCAGGCCAATCCCGACCAGGGTCATCAACTGAAACTGTCGCGGAACGGTACGCTCGACTTCGGCAGAAAGACCGAACGTCTCCGGCCATTTCGAGCAGCCGGCCACGCAGAGATAGCCGACGAGCGAGGCGACCGTTGCAACGCGGACCAGTCGCAGATCGAATCGCAGCGACGTCATCGCGATGATCAGCGGATAGGCCATGATCAACGGGCTACGCGTGCCGACCGAGACACACATGGTGAGCGATAGAAAGACAACGTCGGCCAGAGTCGAAACGAAGGGCAACCACGCGGGAAAGAATCTCGCCCGTAGCGAAAAGTGAACCGCGGCGGCGACCGTACACCAGCCGAGTGCGAGCAGCGAGATCAGCAAGTGAAAGCGAGCGTCATCACCTTGACTACCGTAGTACTGCCAGAGGTGCGTGAGGTAGAAGGCCCCGATCGAGAGCAGGCGAAGTTGGTTGGCCCGCGCCTCGCCGCGAAACTGCTGCCAGCGAAAGGTGACGAACCAGGCCTGATCTGCGGGCGACCGCGTTATCGCGGCCTTTGCTGGTGGTTTCGACTCTGCCATACCGTGCTCCCTGCTTGGCCGTTGTTTCCTGAGAGGATTTTAGCAGGCGGGGAGTCGAAGAGGGAAGCGGTTTTCTTAGGAGCAGGGAAAGTTATCGGCGACTAGGGATCGTGTTGCAAGTTCGCCACCCACGTATCGTAGTCCGTGTCTCCCTTGGATTGATTGTGGTGATTACACATCGGCCACAAATTGTCGACACTTGTCGGTCCGTTCTGGGAATGTGGAATGCGGTGGTCGAGTGTCTCATACGTTGCATTGCAGCCAGGTGCGGTGCATCGGTCGCCTTTCTCGGCCACTACGACGTCCTCCATCTCCTGAGGCCAGTTGTGGGTGTCAACGAATGCGTCGTGCTGGTCGGCGGGCGCTGGGGGCGAGGCAACGTCCGCACACGACCGATTGGGACATAATTGGTAGTTGCCTCGATCCGACCAAGCCACGGTGATTTGTTGCTTACACTTGCGGCAAAAATAGGTCCAGTCCATGGTCTTGGTTCTTTCTTATTTGTCGTTGGATTCGCGACGAGAGACGGCAAGGGTCGCCTTGCGAATGAGGTTATCAACTAGTTTTCGAAAGTACTCGTTCTGTATTTCAGGCAGTGTGGCACCCATGAGTTGCATAATTCGTCCTGCGTCGCCATCAAACAATGCAAACAATCGGTCTTCATTAACATCCCAGAATTCGTCAGACTCAGAATTGTAAGAGGGCTCGGATAGGAGGCGAGCGACGTTGATGGCAACGGACGTATCGCCGATCTCGATAGCTTCCGTGATGTGCGGTGCGAGCCATCTCCACTTAGCAAGCTCTCGCAGCGCTATGTCGGTGTCGCGGGCGCCCCGTGATATCAGGTGGTCAAGCGCGTAAGGGGTTCGTTCACTCAGTATGCTGCCAAGAACCTTTCCGTTTGTTATCGTTTCTCTGAGCCTTTCCTCCAGATAGCTACGAAGCTCTGGCCGCTCGGCATCGCTAATCATGGCCTCTGCGTCGGCGGCGAAGTGCTGCCAGATCGCATTCACGAGTTCCAGGCTATGTTGAAACGCGTCGTCGATGAAACGCCGTAGCCAAACGGCGCCATCCAGCAAGGGCAATGTACAGGATCTACGTAGCTCTAGGATTGCCTGAAATCCAAGCGAACTGCCAGACGCAGAGGAGCCGTGTCGCTTGCCGATTTCTTGCAGGACCTGTTCCCACAACATCGGGATCTTGTAATGATGCACCAGATTGCCCGGAACGATTTCACGGTGAAATATTCTTGGGGCGAATTGGCGCCAAACGCGTTCGTACTCTGCCGATGAACAGAGCTGCTCTACCATCACGGAGTCGGGGTCAGGTTCGCTAGAACGTTCCCATTTCCTCGTCTCTTCGATGACGGTCTGATCACGAACTTCGTGATCAGAGATTACTTCGTCGATGGCCCGATGCCAATATTTTCCTAGCAATACCGTTTGAATAGGTTTAGACTCGTCAGGGATTTCGTTTGCCTCGGCCAAGCCACGCCCCATGACTGGCCAGAGAAACTCCATGATGACGGTCGCGTCCTCCAGATTCTGTTTCGTGTCCTTCTGTTCTATTTTTGCCGTGAACTGCCTCCACTCCCCAATAATCTCCTGGGAGGTACGTGAATTTTCCCTTTTAGCGGCTTCCGGCTTAAGGTGATGATGGTCTTGCATTTGCGCCTGATTGCGCTGCATGAACTCCAAAGCCTCGGGCGCCCCGTATCGCAAAACGTTGACCGCAAACAAGTGATTCCAATCGACTTCCCCACAGAGCGGCTGCCAGGCGCGATGGGTTCTGGCCAGGGCGTGCCGGAGTTTTCGCGGAGTGTCGAGCAGTGACGCAACGGTGTCAATCAACTTGCGCGGTTGAGGATTTTTGTGATGTTCGTGGAATTTTGGATCAAACAGGTTGAGCATTGACGAATGGGTGAGCGAATCTTGTCGGAATCCATCTTTTTTCGGGTCTCGGTTCGCGCATTGCTTAAAAACCAGCTCGACAATCACGTTAACCGAAGAACCATTGAGGGTCTTGAGCACCTCGATGTGATCGCAGAACTTCTCGTAGTCGGTTTTTTGTTCCGCAGGAGTCCCGCCGGTCAGTACAAAGGAGACATTCAAGAGCTGCTTTAGTTTATGCAGGAATGCCAGAACCTCTTGTTGCTCAAAGGTACCACTGTCATTGCGGTCGAGATCCTCGACCACCAGGACCAAATGGGCATCAAGATCGTCAAGTATTTGGTCCAATCTCGATAGTAAATGGTCACGATTGGGACTTTCCAGGACGACGCCAGCGATTGCCTTGATCCACTTTTCGCCGCCGGAGAGCGAGCGGATGTACGACTCGGGAAGGGATCGCAATAAGGCGGCGTCGATGTCTTCTCCAATACGTGCCACAGCCCCCGCGAGCATCTCGTGTATCGATGCCCCCGAAGTCTCCAGGCCCCAGCAGCTGACGATGCTTACCAGATGATCCCGCCCGAATATCCGATTGCGTTCGAGATCATCCTTGAGCCACTGGACGACCGTCGTTTTGCCGACACCGAACGGGCCGCCGATGCCGATCGCCTCTGCGCCACCGCGAATTTGATCCGAGAGTCGGTTGGCAACGACCTCGTTGCCGAGTAGATCGTGAATTGCTGGTCGGTCGTCTTCGAGCCAAAGTTTGATTCCTGCCCAATCGACGTCCTGGGAGCGATTAACAGCGGCCTGCGAATCGCCGGGTTGCGCGAATAACCACCGAGCAACCCAGACTGCTGCGATCGAAAGACCGGGAAGTAGCAGCCATTCAAACAACGTGCCCTGATATCCAGCCAGTGATGGGTCGCGTTTCAAATCCAAGATTGCTGCGAGAGTAAGGCCTGCCAGACACGCAAACCAAAGCGGCGGATGGACGTGTAAATACCTCAAATGTTTCAGCCGAGGTGACAGTAATTTGCAAAGAACGTGGGCAGCCACGACGCACAGTGCGAAGATAAACGCGTAGCGCATGAAGATGGGAAGAGTCATGCAATACTTGTGAACCGACAACGGCCAGGTTCGCAAGACCGGCAGCAAAATCGCCACCGCAAAACACGTAACCGCGAAGACGCCAATCGCCCAGCACCAGTTTCGAGCCCAGCGTCTCCAACGAAATCTTAGAGGCATACGGATTTGCAACCGCTTTAGTGCATCGTCGAAGGTCATTCGTTCTGTCACGATGAATCCTCGCGGGTCCCCGAAGAAAGCACGGCGTTGCCATCGCCGATCCTAGCAGAATGAATAACGCGATCAAGAAAATTCCGTAAAAAGTGCGGTTGGCCGCCGAATTAGGTCGCGTTTGCCAGGTTGCGGCGGTTGTTTCACGTCTGTTCGCTGCGTGGTTGAGGCTTGTTTGGCCGGTGTTTGACGCTCAGCCTCGGGTGCCACTGACTTTGCCAGTGTCGGTGGTGCCCGCGAGGGTCGCTCCACGGGCACACGAATTGGCGGAAGAAAATTTGCTTGATCTGAACACCGGTCTGTGCATAATCTCACTCCCGCTGCACGAGATTGTTGCAGTAGCAACTGCGCACGGCCGCTGGGAATAGCGGCGGAGCACAGGGCGGTCGTTGAAGCACGAGCACTGGCAAAGCCAGTGGCACCCGGGCAACAACCCGCATGCTCGTTCTTTGACAACTTAAGAGGCTTGAGCGTAGGCCGTGGTCGAGTCGCCTCGCGGACTCGCATCGACAGGGAAAACTAACCCGAAGCGTCAGCGAGGGACACGACCAGTCGGGCCAGCGAATATGTGGAGACGTTTCGGCGGCGTGATGACGTCACAGCATCCAGATAACGGAACATCTTTTGGCGATGCCACACGAGTTTACGGCGTGTTCGCAGTGAGTGGGTAATCCAACGTAGTGCCCCTCACTGACGTTTCGGGTTAGTGGGGGAGCCACTGGTAGCGTGCTAGTGAGTGCTGGGTGCAGCTGAATGGTGTGTCCACTCGCGGCGTTACGGCGGCTCAGCGGGAGCTTCGCCCTCCCGAATGTTTTTGGCAGTTCACGCAGGCGAACGGCAACGAAACAATGCCGGAACGTTTTCAAACGAAACGGGCATTGAACAGCCGTCGAACAACCGTTGAACATTTGCCGAACAAGTGGCGAACATTCGGCGCACAAGTGCGGAACATGTTCGGCGGCGCGCGGGAAGCTTGGTAGCCCGCGTTTGCGTCACGGAGTGCCGCACGACTTTACAACACTGGTAGCAAGCTACCAGTGGCACCCGGCGGAATATGTTCGCGTGCGCACGGGCAGTGGTGAGAACACTAGAGGAGACCTTCGGTCGACCAGGTGGGACGGTCGCACAGACCGCCCCACAACGCCAGGCACCCACGTGATTCGTCAGCAGATAGCCACACATGCCCACGGCAAGCGTGGGCATGGCACCCGAGCCATCAAGCACTGGCAGAGCCAGTGGCACATTTTGACACGCTACGGTGGCTCGGCGGGAGCCTCGCCCTCCCGAGCGAGCGGCACTACACCGCAACCGCCGAGAGCAGGCTCTTGCCGGTCGACTCGAGATCGTCGCAGGCTTCGCCGACGCGGTCTGCCATGGCCGCTTCGGCCTGCTTGAGATAGCTGCGGGGGTCGTACTTCTTCTTGTTGCCGACCTCGCCCTCGACCTTCAGCACTTCGCTGTAATTCTCAAACATGTGGCCGACGATCGGACGGGTGAAGGCGTACTGGGTGTCGGTATCGACATTCATCTTCACCACGCCGTAGCCGAGGGTCTCGGTGATCTGGCTCTTCTCCGAGCCCGATCCGCCGTGGAAGACGAGATGGAAGCGGGCGTCCTCGCCGAACTCGCCGCGGATCGCTTCCTGGCCTTCCTTGAGGATCTCGGGTCGCAGCTTGACCGCGCCCGGCTTGTAGGCGCCGTGGACGTTGCCAAACGTGGCGGCAAACATGTAGGTGCCATCGATGGGGCTCATGCGGCGATAGACTTCGACCATGTCCTCGCTGGTGGTGTAGAGCTTCTCGGCGGGGGTGTCGGCACCACCGGCGGCACCGTCTTCCTCACCACCGACAATGCCGGCCTCGATCTCAAGCATCATGCCGATCTTGGCGAGTCGCTCATAAAGCGGCACGCTAAGGTCGAGGTTCTCCTGGAGTGGCAGGTTCGAGGCGTCCAGCATGTGGCTATTGAAGAGCGTCAGCTGACCGGCCGCGTGACGACGCTCCGATTCCTCGATGAGCGGAATCATGAAGCTATCGACGGAGGTCGGCGGGCAGTGATCGGTATGCAGGGCGATCAACACGTCGTAACGCTCGGCCATGCGGTGAATGTGCTCGGCGATCGAGATCGCACCCAGCACCTGGTCGCCAACTTCCAGACCCGAGGCGAACGCACCACCACCGGTCGAGACCTGGATGATGCCATCGGACTTCTTATCGGCGAAGCCCTTGAGAGCGGCATTGGCGGTGACCATGCTCGAGACATTGATGGCCGGGTAGGCGTAATTGCCATTCTGGGCGGCGTCGAGCATCTCGCGGTATTGTTCTGGCGTGGCGATGGGCATGGTAGGTTCCCTGGGATTGCGGGGGTTTCTTGAAGGGCGGGCCGTGGCGGCTCCGCGGTAAACGCCGGCGATGCTTCAGCTGGGAGCACCAGGGCGTGATTGGGTCGGTTTGGTAGGTAGGTGGGCTTCTCCGCCACCGGGGCGCGAGGGGGGCCTTCGCGGAATCCTAAATTTTAAGGGATTGCTGGGCACCTCAACAAGTCGCGCGGCGGTCGCGAATTGGCGGCTGACGGAATGGAGCAAACCCGCTGCCGGGCAGGAAATCGCTAGGCATCGGCCCAATCGCGGCAGCGGCCCAGGGCATTCTGCCAGCGGGCGACACGCTCGGTGGCCTCGTCGCGGCTCATCTGCGGCGAGAACTTGCGGTCGAGCTGCCAGTGGCCGGCCAGCTCTTCGCGGCTCTTCCACACGCCCGTCGCCAGGCCAGCGAGCAGCGCGGCCCCCAGGGCCGTGGTCTCGGTCACCTTGGGGCGAACGACCGGGATGCCCAGAATGTCGGCCTGGAACTGCATCAACAGGTCATTGGCGGCGGCTCCACCATCAACCCGTAGCTCGGTGATCGGACTGGTCGCGTCGGCCTGCATGGCAGTGAGTAAGTCGGCGACTTGGAAGGCGATGCCTTCGAGAGCGGCCCGGGCGATGTGAGCCCGCGTGGTGCCGCGGGTCAGCCCGACGATGGTGCCGCGAGCATGCGGATCCCAGGTGGGAGCACCCAAGCCTGCGAAGGCCGGCACGAAGTAGACGCCCTCCGTATCCGGCACGCTGGCGGCAAGCTCTTCAATGTCGCTAGCCCGCTCGATGATGCCGAGTCCGTCGCGAAGCCACTGCACGGTCGCCCCGCCCATGAAGACGCTGCCTTCGAGGGCGTAATGCGACTGCCCATCGATCTGCCAGGCGGTGGTGGTCAGCAGGTTATTCTGCGAGGCGATGGCCGTGGTGCCGGTATTGAGCAGCATGAAGCAGCCGGTGCCGTAGGTATTCTTGGCGAGCCCTGGTGAATGACAGAGCTGACCAAAGAGGGCCGACTGCTGGTCCCCGGCGATACCGGCAATCTTGATCGGCGAGCCGAACAATTCGGCATCGGTCTCGGCAACGACCTCGCTGCTACTGACAACCTCGGGCAACATGCTGCGGGGAATGTCGAAGATGGCGAGCAGCTCATCGCTCCAGCTGCCGGTGTGAATGTCGTAGAGCAACGTCCGCGAGGCGTTACTCGCATCGGTCACATGACGCTCGCCGCCGGTGAGCTGCCAGATGAGGAACGAGTCGATGGTGCCCATGGCGAGTTCGCCACGCTCGGCCCGCTCGCGTGCTCCCGGTACATTCTCTAGCAGCCAGGCGACCTTGGTCGCGGAGAAGTAAGAGTCGAGCAGCAGACCGGTCCGTTGGCGAATGAGCGGATCGTGCCCGGCGTCTTTGAGCTTCTCGCATAAGGGCGCGGTACGGCGATCTTGCCAAACAATGGCGTTGGCGATTGGCTCGCCGGTGGCGCGATCCCAGACAACGGTCGTCTCGCGCTGATTGGTGATACCAATGGCGGCAACATTCGCGGCCGAGAGATTGGCCGACGCGATCGCCTCGCGAGCGACCGCGAGCTGCGTCTCCCAGATCTGGCCGGCGTTGTGCTCGACCCAGCCGGGCTGCGGAAACATCTGCTCAAACTCTCGCTGGGCAACCGCGACCGGCGCGGCGTGCTCGTTAAAGAGAATAGCCCGACTGCTGGTCGTCCCTTGATCGAGAGCGAGAAGATAGGTCACGGCAACCACCCCACAGTGCCCGGTAACGGCGCACAGCAACACGATGGACAGATTCACGTGACCACAAAGAACCGCCAGCGACGAACGAGCGGCCATTCACGCCGCAGCTCTTCTTAGGCGAGAGCCGCCGGCGATGCGATCACCGGCTTCATTCTACGCCGCCGCCCGTTCAAAGCTAGAAGCAGGGCTCAAATCTAGGAGACAGATTCCGAGCTAGGCGATAATGTCGTGATGAATCTTGGGGTCGTCGACCGGGCCGATGAGCCGCTGCTTGAGGCCCTGGTACGGTACCGAGAACTTGTAAGGATCGAGACCGAGGAGGTGCAACACGGTGGCTTGAAAATCGCTGACGAACATGCGGTTCTCGGTGGCGAAGTAGCCGAGCTCATCGGTAGCACCATAGGTGGTGCCGCCTTTGATACCGCCACCGGCGAGCATGATGCTCATCGAGTGCGGATGGTGGTCGCGACCGAGGAACTTGGAGTTGTCCCGCTTCTCATTCATCGGCGTACGGCCGAACTCGCCACTGAACACGATCAGCGTGTCGTCGAGCATACCGCGTTGCTTGAGATCCTTGATCAAAGCGGCGATCGGTTGATCGACTTCCTTGCACTTCTTCGGCATGGCTGTCATCAAGTCGGTGGTTGTGCCGGTGCCGTGCATGTCCCAGCCCCAGTCGAACAACTGCACGAAGCGGACACCGTTTTCAACCATGCGACGGGCCAAGAGGCAATTGTTGGCGAACGAGGACTTGCCCGGCTCGCTACCGTACATCTCGTGCGTCTGCTTCGATTCCTTGCCGATGTCCATCGCCTCGGGCACGGAGACCTGCATGCGGTAGGCCAGCTCGTACTGCTCAATGCGGGTCAGCGTCTCGGGATCGCCGACTTCGGCCAGCTGCAATTCGTTGAGGTCGCGGATCGCATCCAGGCTGCGACGGCGGCCGGCGCGGTCCATGCCCTTGGGATTGGTGACGTAGAGCACAGGCTCGCCGCTGGTGCGGCATTGCACGCCTTGATAGACGCTCGGCAGGAAGCCGCTTCCCCAGACGCTCTTGCCGGCACTGGGAACCTTGTCGCCGGAGACGAGCACCACGAAGCCAGGCAGGTCCTGGTTCTCGGTGCCGAGACCGTAGGTGGCCCAAGAGCCCATCGACGGCTTGCCGAACTGCGAGAAGCCGGTGTAGAGCATCAACTGGGCGGGGGCGTGATTGAACTGGTCGGTCCACATCGAGCGGACGATGCAGAGGTCGTCGGCCACGGTGCCCAGGTTCGGAATCAACTCCGAAAGTTCCACGCCGCTCTCGCCATGCTTGGAGAACTTGTAGGGGCAGCCGAGCAGCTGCGGGTGACCCTTGATAAACGCGAATCGCTCGCCCTTGAGGAACTCGTCCGGGCAGTCCTGATCATTGAGCTCTTGCAGCTTTGGCTTGTAGTCGAAGAGTTCTTGCTGCGGAGGCGAACCGGCCATGTGCAGGTAGATGACGTTCTTCGCGCGGGCCTTGTAGTGCGGCGCCTTGGGGGCCAAGGGACCACCTGCTGGTGCCGAAGAAGGCGACTCGGCACGGGCCTTCTCACCGGCCAGGAGTGACGAGAGGGCGATGGCACCCAGCCCGGCGGTTCCGCCTTGGAGGAAGTGGCGACGAGTCGTGTGCTGCAGTTTGTGCTCGAATAGATTCATGATTGGATTCCTTGAGTTCGTTGACGCGTGGGACACGAGGGGATCGGTGCGAGCAATCCTGCTCGCCTTACCGGGCGTTATCCCTTGGTCAACGCTTCATCCAGATTCATCAGGACGTTAGCCACCACGGTCCAGGCGGCCAGTTCGTGAATATCCAATTCCGAGGGTGCTTCGCCAAGGCCTTCGGTGGCCAGCAGCTTGGCATCTTCGGAGTTTTCGCGGTAGTAAGTTAGCTCACTGTGGTAGAGCGACAAAATTCGCTGTAGCTCGGCTGGTTTCGGCGGACGGACAAGCGTAGAGCGAAAGGCATACGTTGCTCGCTCTTCCAGTGTTGCGCCACCTTCGGTCACGGTGGCTCGCGCCAGAGCTTGAGCCGCTTCGATGTAAACCGGGTCGTTGAGTGTTACGAGCGCCGCGAGTGGCGTGTTCGTGCGGGTTCGCTTCACGGTGCAGATTTCCCGACTAGTTGCGTCGAAGGCGATCATCGACGGGTACGGGCTGGTACGTCGCCAGAAGGTGTAGAGACCACGACGATAGCGATCCTCACCTTGGCTGGTTTCCCATTTGTCGCCGCTGTAAACAACTTGCCAAATTCCCGGCGGCTGGGGCGGCATGACGCTCTCGCCGAACATCTTCTTGCTCAGCAGACCGGAAGCGGCGAGTGCCTGGTCGCGAACCATCTCGGCTTCCAGGCGGAAGCGAGGGCCGCGGGCCAGGAGAATATTGTCGACATCTTTCTCCAGCAATTCCGGCGTGGCACGGGAGCTCTGTCGGTAGGTCGCCGACATGGCAATTCGCTTGACCAGTTGCTTCATCGACCAACCTTGCTCCATGAAGTCAATCGCCATGCGATCGAGCAATTCAGGATGCGAGGGAGGCGTTCCTTGGGTGCCGAAGTCTTCACTCGTATGAACGAGACCGCGACCAAACATCTTTTCCCAGAAACGATTGACCATCACGCGCGCGGTGAGCGGATTGTTCTTGTCGATGAGCCATTTCGCCAGGCCGAGGCGATTCATCTCGGCTCCCTCCGGCATAGCGTGCAGCGAGGCGGGAACGCCCGGCTCAACGGCCGGTCCCTTCGTCAAGAAACTACCCCGAACCAGCACGTGGGTGTCGCGTTTTTGGTAATCGTCGAGTTCACGCATGATCGGGGTCGTGGGACCACCGCTCTTGGCGCGAATCGTCTGTAGCATCGACTCCGCTTCGAACAGCTCATCACGCAACGGCTTCAAACTCGGTGCGATGGTGCGGTAGTACGAATTGAGCACTTCTTGCTGCTGCAATTTACGCTTCTCCGGCGTGATGCCGGCGATCTGAACAACGTTCTCGGGGAGCTTGCCACCGAGAGCTCGGAAGAAGAAGCCGCCTTTGCCGGTGGCGTTGACGACCTTCACCAACAAGCGGTTCTCGCCTTCGCGAAGTTGAACCGGCACGCGATCCTGATCGGGGAAAGCGCTGCGGCCGATCTGCTTGTCGTGAACCACGCGGCCGTTGAGCCAAACCTTGATGCTGTCGTCGCTACCGAAAGACAGATCCAACGGGCCGGGCACTTCCGCTTCAATCGTGCGATAGAAGTAGAAGGCGGCGTAGTCGCCCTTGAGCTCGTGGACTTTGTTGTCGACCAGCTCCGGCGATTCCTTCCAGGCTAGTTCGACTTCCTCGGTCTTCTCTTCAGGCTTTGAGTCGGTCGTTTCTGCGCCGTCCGCTGGGGCCTGCTCAGTTTCCTCGCTACCTTCTTCCTTGCTCTTCTTCGCGATGCGATAGGTTTTCGTCAGGTCAATTTCGAACTCGGGCGGGAACTGCGTGGAGAGCGTCTCGCCGTAGCTGTCGGTGGTGAAGGGGCCGATTGTCTGCCAGGTTGCCAGTTTCGGCGGGGCGGTCGGTCCATCGTCGGCCAGCTTCTTGGCCCAGGCGGCTTGCGCCTTGTCGAGCTCGGGCGAGCTCGCCGTGTTGAGTTTTTGGCGAAGGTGATAAGCCTTGACCATGAGTGTGTCGATCTCGCCGATCACTTCGCCGAGTGGTGTCGCGATCACTGGCGATTCGTTCGGCTGATCGTTGTCGGCGGTCTGATTTAAGAACGCATAGAGCTCGTAGTATTCACGCTGCGTAAGTGGATCGTACTTGTGGCTGTGACACTGGGCACAGGCTACGGTCAGTCCCAGCCAAACCTGGCCGGTGGTATTCACACGATCAACGATCGCCGCGTTGCGGAACTCTTCGTCGTCGGTACCGCCTTCGGTGTTGGTCATCGTGTTGCGATGGAACGCCGTGGCGATGTACTGCTCGGTCGTAGCAGCAGGGAGCATGTCGCCGGCAATCTGCTCGATCGTGAATTGGTCAAACGGCAGGTCGCGATTGAAGGCCGAGATGACCCAGTCGCGGTAGCGATAGATCGAGCGCCGGTTGTCTTTTTCGTAGCCCTGGGTGTCGGCGTAACGGGCCAGGTCGAGCCACATTCGGGCCCAACGTTCCCCGTATTGCGGCGAGGCGAGCAGTTTGTCGACCAGTCGTTCGTAGGCGTCGGGACGCTTGTCGTTCACAAACTCGTCAACTTGCTCGATGCTTGGCGGGACGCCGATGATGTCGAGATAAAGTCGTCGCACGAGCGTGTAGCGATCGGCTTCCGGCGAAGGCTTCAGGCCTTCCTTCTCCAGGCGGGCTAGTACGAAAGAGTCGATCGAATTGCGCGACCAGTTGTTGTCCTGAGTCTTGGGCGTCTCGTGAAGCTGCGGCGCGATTAGCGACCAGTGCGAGGGTCCTTCGATCTCGCCCTGTGCGTCTTCCGGCCACTTGGCACCTTGTTCGATCCAACGTTCGATCAGTGCGATCTGCTCGTCGGTGAGCGGCTCGCCTTCGTCCTCCGGAGGCATGAGTTCTTCTTCACCGCGAAGACGGGCGAGTAGCGTACCTTCGTGCGGCTTGCCGGGGACGACGGAGATCTCGCCGGAGTCGCCGCCGATCAGGGCCGACTTGCGATCCCAGCGGACGCCACCTTCGGCCGTGTCACTGCCGTGGCAGTGGTAGCAGCTCTCGCTGAGAATCGGTTGAATGTCTCGGACGAAGTCGACTTCTGCTGGATCGTCGGCCATGGCCGAAGCAGCGAAGCTGAACGAAAGTGCGAAGCCGAGGGAGAAGGCGATCGCGATCAAAGAATGACGCAGGTAGGACATCGTGTGGCGACTCCTGGACCGTTGTGTTGGCGGGCGGTGTTGTGGCGGGTAGGGGACGGGCTCGTGGATGAACCCGAGGCGGGGGCGTGACTGAGTCTTCCGATCGCACCGGGCTCTTCCGATTGCACGGGGGTGTTTCGGTCACGAAGGTTTTGGCGGCCGTATCTCTAAGGCCGAGACCCTCTATTAGAACACAGAGTGCACGGCAGGTGTATAGCTAAGGAGACCTTAATTCGAGGGGATTAATCGTCGTTTTTACCCGTTTTGGGTGTCAATCTAGCGGCTCAGCTGCGGTATTGAGTGCATTTGGCGTGCCAGAAACGGGTGCTCAGCTCACTCTCAGTGATCGTCTGACCCAGCGGTTTCGCCACCGGCGTTTCTGGTGCATCAAACGCAAGTTGCTGTCTTAGCAGATCTTATCGACCTGCCAGCGAGGAATGTCGAGCACCTTGGAGGGTCTATCGGCATTGAGCAGGGGCAAACCGTATGGGGCTTAGAAAACCGCCGCGATTGTGCGAAAGTCAACCTCGAGCCGCACACTTGTGTGCCGACGCGTCACTCAAGTGGTCGCGCCAATCCGGTGGTGTTTGTCTCCCCACCCGGCTGATCCCATAAACAAAACTCATCCCCGCACAAGAAGCCCAGCAGCGTTGGAGAACTCGATGAAAGTACTTGTCACCGGAGGCGCCGGCTACATCGGTAGCGTGGCCGTAGAACAGCTGCTTCAGGCGGGAGAATCGGTCGTCGTGTTCGACAACCTGTTTCAGGGGCATCGAGCCGCGGTGCATCCGGATGCCACGTTCATCGAGGGCGATCTGGCCGATCGAGCGGCAGTCGACGCCGTGTTCGATGAGCATGCGATCGACGCGGTTATGCATTTCGCCTCCCACACGCTGGTGGGCGAGTCGATGGAGCAACCGTTCTTATACCTCCAGCGGAACGTGCTCTGTGGGGCGAACTTGCTCGAATCGATGCTCTCCCATGGTGTGAAACGATTCATTCTTTCCTCGACCGCCAATCTGTTCGATGACCCGGAAAAGATGCCGATCGCCGAAACAGAGCGGATTGTTCCTGGCAGTCCCTACGGCGAATCGAAGGCGATTCTTGAACGAATGCTCTATTGGCTCGACAGAACCAGTGGTTTGCGCTACGCGGCACTTCGCTACTTCAATGCGGCAGGGGCTACGAAAGAACGAGGAGAGGACCACGATCCAGAATACCATCTGATTCCGATCGTGCTCCAAGTGGCCATGGGACAGCGAGAGAATGTGACAGTCTTTGGCGACGATTACGATACGCCGGACGGGACCTGTGTGCGGGATTACATCCACGTCTCCGATCTAGCACAGGCGCATGTCCTGGCGCTGAAGGCCTTGGATCAGGGAAGCCGACAGTACAACCTAGGCAATGGTCGCGGGATTTCGGTCAAACAGATCATCGACACGGCTCGCGAAGTGACGGGGCATCCGATTCCCACCAAAATTGGACCGCGTCGTGACGGGGACCCCGCCACGCTGGTCGCGAGCAGCCAGAAGATCCAGGACGAATTAGGTTGGCAGCCGCAGTACCCCGACGTGCGGCAAATCGTAGAGAGCGCCTGGCTTTGGCATCAAGCCAATCCAAATGGCTACGGCGACTGAGATCGGGCGCCGGCAGGGGCATTTCGGCTCCCTAAAGGGGGGGTACTGCGGGGCTTCTCGCGGCGTCGTGTCGCCTGTCTTGCGGCTATTGCGAGCCCCTTTTACATCTAGCGCGATTATGCCAATTCGGTAGGGTTGTGCCGCTGATGCGCCTAGCCATTTTGGAATACCGGCTCTACCAAAATGGTATAGCCGCGCGTCGAATCGCGTCCCCCGTTGGGGGCGGACTACAGTAATTGTGTTTTACGTAAGTGCTGTTGCAGCATTTGTTTGTGGCTTGTAATTTGGATTCGGCGCTCGGTTCTGGCACGCCTGTTGCAATAGTTTCGTGACCGACAACCATCGATTGACCCCCGCGTTGCGTCGTGATCTCGGGGCTCGATTCACACCTAGGAAACGCTAGTGTCCCGAATCGACTGACGAAAGACAACTCAATGAAACCTACGTATGAGCCAGTAGGAGGTACGCGTACCTCCTTGCGGCGTGAATCCACGGCAGTGGATTCGTCGCCAGCGCGATCAGGTTGTATGGTCTTTGGCCTGCATCCGGATCGACGCCAGTTCCTAGTGCAAGCTGCCCGTAGTGCCGGGTGGGACGCCGTCGAGTGTGGCGAGGAACAACTCGACGCCAGCCCGCACATTCTGGATGGGCAGAGTCTGATCATCTTTGACCTGGAGACGAGTGATGGCTCGACGGCCGTGGCACTTCAGGGTCCCACGGAGCGCGCCGCCAGACAGAAAGGCGTTCTGCTTGTTCTTTGTGGTAACGAAGGCAACGTCGCCGAGGAAATCTGGGCACGCCAGATGGGTGTCTGGTTGTATCTGCCGGGCGCCGTGGACAACGTCGACTTCTCCGAGGTGTTCGAGGAAGCATCGCGGTTGGATGAGCGGCGGCACGTTGAAAGTGGTCCTGCGGATGGCCGTTCGGAGTCGTCCCGTGTGAAGAAACCAAGATAGGGGTTGCGTTTAGAAGTTTGTTTTTTGGGGTTACTAAGACTTTGCGTTTGGTGATTTTTTGAAACGAAAATGTGGTGTTGAAAACTGTGTACTGATAGGGCGACGGTACTCTTGTCGTTCGATGGATTCATCGTTTGGTGAGACTACCGTTCAGTGAAACAAGTTCAACGAGGAGCTAATGATTTAACTTCACGAGGTCAAACGCGGTAGAGTGCGTTGGATCTCAATTGAGATGGACAATCGTAATGGAACTTAGAGACCCCTTCACGCGCCCGCGTGAAAAACGTAGTCACAGTTTATTTTCGGCGATCGTAGGTCGTCGCATTCTTGCCGAGCGGCCGCGCGAACGCTGCGTCTCTTCGGCCGTATTGCTTGTCATGGCGGTTCTGGTCGCGGTGCCGGCCCAGGCGAACATCGTGTTCGATCTTGTGCCCCGCGGATCGACCTATTCCTATGGCCATGGAGCCCGTGGCCTGTACATTGGCAACAATTACACCTACCCCAACCACGATCGGACGAATTGGGATTTTATCGATGTCCAATTGTCGATCGACTGTGCAACTGGCGAAGGTACGATCTCTGGTGGAATTCGCCATGGAGACGATCCGGCGGGATTGCAGAATTGGCGAATCGAGAACCTTTCGTTGATGGACCTGGAGTTCCGCGATCGGTTCGGCGTTTACGCCAACGGCGGGAACTACAACGGCGGAATGACCCCGGAGCATATCAGTCGCATGCTTCAGGGGCGCGATCCCTTTACGAACGAAGATTGGAGTGGCTTCGGCGAGTGGGGATTTGAGTGGGCCAGCCTGACGATGCTGTTGTCGCACACCAGTGGTTACAACATCCCGGTCGACAACTGGGATGGCAATGCGATGCCCAGCATGGGGCATCCTCTGGTGGCCGAACTGCATTGGGATCCCGTCCTAGGCGCGCTTACCTTCGAGGCCTGGTACATCAACCAGGATCAAGCAACGTATTACAACTCCGGCGACACCAAGGCGAACGCCGTGTTATTCAGCTCGGGGGATACGAGCGGTCTTGGCCCAGGTCCCGTGCCTGAACCGTCCGCGATCGTGCTGGCTGCGCTGGGTGCCTTGGCGTTGGTCGTGCTTCGTCTGAAGCGATAGGTCCGTGTTGGGCTCGTCCATTGATGGCCGAACCGACGGTTCATTTTGGATTAGCCTCACTGCCCAAATGGCAAAGTCACACCGGTCGGTCCCGGGTCCTGTAACTGAGCCACCGACGTACCTGAGCCACTGACAATCGTGCTCATTCTAATTGGGGCTTCGTCGCTGGCCCGATCGCTGTTCAAGAGGCGTTGCCAGTTGGCCTAGATGCCATGCAGATTAGGTGCCAGGTGTTTCAAAGGCAGAGCACTTGGGGTCGGCTATGGTCAGCTTGAGATGACGTGGTTCATTTCCTAGAGGCGCTATCCAAGAGGACTACGCATCACCACGCCCCCGATAAAGGCCCATACGGCTAGGAACGCGATGCCAAAGGTAGCGTTGATGATGTCGGGCGTCATGTTGTTTTCTCGCATTATCGATTCTCGCCTAATGCATCCTGCCTCGATCTCGCTCAGTCCATGAATCCCGCCACGGTCGTGCCGGGAAGAAGACGGCTAGCCATGCCCTCTTCACAACCTCTCTTCGGCGGCAATCGCCGTTGGACTCGACCAGGACTGGCGAGGCTCTTTTGACTGTGCCAGAGACTTAAGTCTTCTTAGGCGGGCGATGCGGCACGGGAAGCCTATTTGTGACAGCCGTCCGTTTCGGTATCAGCCGCAGGAAGAGTTTCCTCTGGCAAATTCCCTTCTTCCGCCCGTCCGTATGGGCCGTGCTGGGCGATTTCGTGTGGTCATGCGGGCCGTCTCGAGCGAGGGTCGCGATCGGTGGTCATGCTCGTTGGTGCGGTTATTTGGGTGACGGAAGAGGGTTCAAAAATAGTACTTGAAACGCGCGGCGTGAATGTTCTAATGTACACTAAGTTCGCGGGCCGGTTGAGGCGGTCATGCCAGGGCAAGAAGCCCACAGAAGCTCGCCGGCGGAATCGGCTCCTTAGCGTTGTGCACGGTTCTCAGCGAAACGAACCGTTAGATCAGGAAAGAAAAAATGCCGGAGAAAAGAAGGCTGTCGGAAAAAAAGGGGACGCCAGCCGCCGCACCTTTGAGCAAAACGGAAACTCCCAGCAAAACGGATGCAACAAAGCGGCGGCCGGTGGACGACTGGCCGGCCCAGGGAGAGGACCGCTGGGCGAAGGGTAATGCGAACCGTTCGCAATACGACGACAGTATCTGGGACGTGTTCTGCGACGAGGAAGACGAGGACCATCGGCAGGAGTCCTTGGACGAGTGGGACGGCGTTATCGACTGGGATGAGCGGTGTCCAGACGGAAGTAGGTCCGACGAGAACTTGGCAGATGAATGGTGAACCGACGGGGTTTAGAAGGACCGGGATCGTGAGATGAAGAAAGGGAGCACTCGGGGATGATTGGATTGGACGTTGTTCGGGAGATTGAGCGGCTACTAGCAGCAGGAAACGTGACCCATCGCGAGATTCAACGACGCACACGCGTAAGTCGGGCAACGATCAAACGAATCGCCAACGGCACCCATGTGTCACGTCGACGGAAGGCGAAGAGAGACGATCGTGACGAACCGACGAAGCTTCGCCCTAGCCAAGAGAGTATTCCGCGTCGCTGTCCCGAGTGTGGTGGCCTGGTTTACATGCCCTGCTTGCTTTGCGACGCCCGACTGTTTCGCGAAAAGCGTGGGGTAAGCGGCCGGGGTGGTGAGTCAGAGCGGAATCCGAATCGCGATTCGTTCACGCGTCGCCATTCGCCTCAGGAAACTCGGCCAGTTCGCCGGCGGTGAGCTTTGCCACATAGGCTTGCCAGCGATCGAGATCGTCTGAGGTGATGATGTTGCTTCGTTCGATGTGGTGTTTGAGTCCCGTGTCGGTCCCTTCAACCTGAACCGTGATCGTCAGGCGGCCGTTTTCTAGATAGCGGAAACGCACATTGATAGGCGTTCCTGCGGCCAGGTTCTTAGGCAAGTCTCGGACCACACATTGTCCGATCTGCGAGCATTCGGCGGCCAAGCGACTTTCTCCCTCGACAATCTTCACGAGGATCGAGCGCTGGCGGTCACTCTGTGTTTTGAAGACGCGTCTTGCACTGACCGGCAGTGGGGTGTTGCGAGGAATAACCGTCGCGTTTCGTTGTTCCTCGGTGGCCGGATCGATGGCGATCACGCCCAGGCTGTGCGAGTTGACGTTCTTGATCTTCAAAGAACCAATGTCCTCGCCCGCACTACGCAGCATGCTCGCCCGCAAGGCCGCACCATGGGCGACCGCTTCATCGACCGAGACACTTCGATCGGGCTCCATGCCGGAGAGTTCGCGAAGCATGTCGGCAACCATCGGCATGCGCGTGGAACCGCCGACCATTAGAACGTGGTCGATGTCGCTCCATTCTTTGCCTGCGGCGCGAAGCGTTTGTCGCGTCGTGAATTCGGTGCGCGCGAGCAGGTCGTGCGTCAGTTCGGCGAACTTTTGTCGGCTGATTTCCACACGCATTGCGTGCCCTTGGAAGTCGACGGGGATCGTGGCCTTCTGTCGGGCAGAGAGTGTCCGTTTGGCGTCTTCCGCTTCTCGCCACAGTCGTCCTGCGGTGCTGGGATCGACACGAGGGTCGAGCCCATAGGTTTGCAAAAACTGATTGGCGACATAATCGACGAGTCGTTGATCCCAGTCCTGTCCACCGAGTAGCACGTCGCCATCGGTCGCTAATGTGCGAAACTCGTGTTGGTCGAGTTCCATCACGGTCACGTCGAACGTGCCACCTCCGAGGTCGTAGACCAGCACTCGCTGGACCTCATGGGCTGCATCGGGATTCAAGAGTCCGCGATGATATCCAAAAGCGATGGCGGCCGCCGTCGGCTCATTGATGATGTCGAGCACTTCCAGGCCGGCCATGTAGCCTGCGTCTTGAGTCGCCTTGCGACGGATTTCGTCGAAGTAGGCCGGGACGGTAACCACAACCTTTCGGAAGTCGCCGATCAACCCGCTGGCGTCGCGCCGGAGCTTGGCCAGAATCAGGGCCTGAATTGCCTCGGGCGGATAGTTGCGTCCTTCCAGACTCTTGTGAAAGACACGGCAGCCGAGATCGCGTTTGGCGCATTGTGCCACGCTTTCCGCTTCCGTGGCCATTGCTTTCACGGCCTCTTTGCCGACCACCACGTAGCCGTCGTCGAACAACACCGTGCTGGGCGTAACGAGATCCCCCTCAGCGTTGACCAGCGTCGTGGGCCGACCATGCTCGTCGATTCTTGCCACGGCGGAATAGGTGGTGCCGAGGTCGATGCCAATGGCTGGCTGTTGGTTGCGGTTCGACATAAAGAAAAGTGCGGTCGCAGACGCGGGCGTGTTGTGGCTTGGATGTAGGAATGGCTGACCGGTTACTCTGCCGGCGGTTCGTCTTCGAGTAGGTCGAGCACTTCGTCGAGCAGTTCTTCAAACTCGGGACCTTGTCCTGATGACTTCATGAAGAGTTGACGCCAGCGATGGAGTCGTTCGTCGGTCATGCCGGTTTCGCGTTCCAGGTCGATGTTTAGCTTGCGCCCTGTACCCGGGACGGAGGCCACGACGTTGAGTCGACCGTTGGTACCGTATTCGAAGCAGACTTCGACAGGATAACCTTGCGGAAGCTTGGCCGGCAGATCGCGCAGTACGCTTCTGCCGATCGCCGTGCATTGTTCCGGATCGCGGCTTTCGCCTTCTAGGACTTGAATGACGATCGTCTTCTGGCCGTCGGTCTGGGTCACGAACTTTCGTGTTGCAGAAGCGGGCAGTGATGTGTTGCGCGGAATCAGAATTCGATTGACGCGATTCTGATCACGCTGGCTAATCCCTTGAATACCCAGGCTGTGGGCGTTGACGTCGACGACCGACACCGCCGCCAGGGAGCCATCCTCGGCTGTTCCGTCAGCCGCTTCACTTGCTTCTGATTTGGCGAGCAAGTATCCGGCGAACAGTGCCGCACCGCGGGCGACTGCTTCGTCGGGGTTCGTGGCTCGCTCCGGCGAAAGGCCGGAAAGTCCGCTGAGCTTTTCGGAGACCATCGGCATGCGGGTCGAGCCGCCAACCAGTAGCAATCGTGAAATGTCTTTCCACTCAAGTTCGGCCGCTTTCAACACTTGGCGTGTGGTGAAGGCAGTTCGTTCGAGTAGATCCTCGGTCATGAGCATAAATTCGTCGCGTGTGATTTCGACGTCGCTCGAGACGCCGCCATGTTCGACGTGGATCTTGACCTTCATGCGTTGTGAAAGCGTATGCTTGGCCCCCTCGCAGCGGGCCAAGAGTTGGGTCCAACTGGAAGGGTGCTGCCGAAGATCAATCAGATGTTCGGAATAGAAAACCTCCGCCACGCGTTTGGCCAGGCGTTCGTCCCAATCTCGCCCGCCCAGTTGCACGTCGCCGTCGGTGGCCAGCGTGCGAATTTCGCCCGGATCGAGGCGGATCACGGTGGCGTCGAACGTTCCGCCGCCGAGATCGTAGACCAGCACGTTCATCGTTTCCCGTGGTGCCCCGTCACTGCGCAGGTATTCGAGCTGTTCTCCGAAGGCGAGTGCCGCGGCGGTCGGTTCGTTGACGATGTCGAGTACGTCCCAGCCCGCCATGACGCCGGCGTCGTAGGTCGCCTTGCGTCGCGGCTCGTCGAAGTACGCGGGCACGGTGATCACGGCCTGAAGCTTGCCACGAACTTGGAGTTCGGCGTCGCGACGGAGCTTTCGCAAGATGCAGGCTTGGATAACGCCCGGCGGGATTTGTTGACCGTTGATCTCTTTGGAGTAGAACTTCTGTCCCATGTCCCGTTTGGCACAGACGGCGACGCGATCGAACTCGGTTGGCGCGACCCGTTTGGCGACCGAACCCACGGTGATCTGTGTATCGTCAAATAGAACCACGCTCGGCGTGAGCAATTCGCCTTCGCCGTTGCGCAGCATGACCGACTTTCCATCTTCTTCGAGATGGGCGATCGCCGAGAAGGTCGTTCCTAAGTCGACGCCGATCGCCTGAAAGTTGCCCATAGTGCTGCTGGTCGTGGTCGTGTGGTGGCTTGAATATCTATTCGTCGCCGCTGATCTCGCTCCGGGAATCTTCGACTCTAGCAGCGGGCCCGGCGCGGCTCAAGCGAGATTCTGCCCGACCGCTGGCGTCTTCTAGGGATCGACCTCTGCTGCTGGCGGTCTGCCTCTGCCTAAGGCGGCCTGCTCTCTGACCCAAGCGGTCTGTGGCGAGTGAACCGCTGGCACCGGCATGCGAAGCATCGCAGAAACGTCGCAGAGAGCGATCACCTAGGAGCCAGGCTGCGATCGTGGTATTCTTGGCGGGCGCCCCCTGTTCTTGCCGTCTTTTCCTCTCGCCGATCGAACAACGTGAATCTCTCGCCACTGGATATTTTGGGGCCCGAGGGTCGTATCGCGGCACGGCTCGATAACTACGAGCAGCGACAAGAACAGCTCGACATGGCCGATGCGGTCGCCAAGGCAATTCGCGATCAGCGGCATCTGATCATGGAGGCGGGAACCGGCGTGGGCAAGAGTTTCGCCTATCTGGTTCCGGCGATTCTGGCCGCCACGGCAGATGAAGCGGCCCGCTCTTCGACGACGGAGGCCGACGACCCCGATGGTGACTCATTGTCAGGCAGCGCTCCGCCGTCGAACGCCGCCTCACGTCGCGTAATCGTCGCCACGCATACGATCAGTTTGCAGGAACAGTTGGTCAGCAAAGATCTGCCGCTGCTCTCCAGTATCATTCCCCGCGAGTTCAGTTCCGTGCTCGTGAAGGGGCGTAGCAATTACATCAGTCTGCGGCGACTCGACAACGCGTTGGAACGGGCGGATGGCATCTTCAAAGACGAAGAGGAGTTCGCCCAACTACGAGAGCTGTCCGATTGGTCGAAGCAAACCGGAGACGGTTCGCGAACCGATCTGAACTACAAGCCGTTGCCGGCGGTGTGGGATGAAATCGCCAGCGACAGTTCTAACTGCATGGGCCGTAACTGTCCGCACTACAAAGATTGTTTTTACTATCGAGCACGCCGCCGCGTTCATCATGCCCAGATTCTTGTCGTCAATCACGCACTCTTCTTCAGTGATCTGGCGCTGCGGCGAATGGGTGTCAGTCTTTTGCCCGATGCCGACGTGGTAATCTTTGACGAAGCTCACAACGTGGAATCGGTAGCAGGCGATCACCTGGGATTGAGCGTCTCCTCCGGTCAGATTCGCTACGTGCTTGGCAAGTTGTACAACGACCGCACGATGAAGGGGCTGTTGGTTCACTATGGTCTGACGCAGGCCCAGCAAGAGGTCGAGCGTTGTCGCTTCCTAGTCGATCAGTTCTTTGAAGATGTGGAAGACCTCTATCAGAACGGCACTGCCGACAATGGTCGCGTGCATGAGCCTGATCGGATCGAGAATGCCTTGAGTCCGGCGCTCGCCGCGCTCGCCAAGATGGTTAGCAAGTACGGAGCCGGTTTGACCGATGAGACGAAGCGGCACGATTTCTCCGCGGCCGCGGCCAGGTTAACGGTGCTGGCGGACAATCTTGAAGTTTGGCGGCGGCAATCGCTAGAAGACGCGGTCTATTGGATCGAAGCCCCCAAAGCACGGCGCGGTCGACCGAGAATCACGCTCTGGGCAGCCCCGGTCGATGTTGGGCCAGCGCTCCGCGAGCAGCTGTTTCAGCGCGTGCCGACCGTGGTTATGACGAGTGCCACGCTCGCCGTCGGCAAGCCTCCCACGTTCGACTTCTTCAAGTCTCGCGTCGGCATTACGCAGGCGACCGCCAAGCAGCTAGGCAGCCCGTTCAACTATCAGGAGCAGGTGGAACTGATTTTGCCCCGCGGGGTGCCCGATCCGCGCGAACAGCCAAAGGAATACGAGCGGACGCTGTTCGACATGATTCGCCGTTATGTGGCGCGAACCGATGGGCATGCCTTTGTGCTGTTCACCAGCTACGAACTGATGCGACGCGTGGCTGCCAACCTGGCTCCTTGGCTGGCCGAGCGCGACATGGGTTTGATTAGCCAAAGCGACGGGACGCCGCGCAGCCAGATGATCGATCAGTTTAAGCGCGAGCCGCGTAGCGTCTTGCTGGGGACCGATAGTTTTTGGCAAGGGGTCGACGTGCCGGGCGATGCACTTCAGAACGTAATCATTACGAAGCTGCCGTTCGACGTGCCCGATCGTCCGCTGCAACAGGCTCGGCTAGAAGCGATTCGCGCCGCTGGCGGAAACCCATTCTCGAAGTATCAGTTGCCCGAAGCGATTCTGAAACTTAAACAGGGCTTCGGTCGCCTGATTCGCAGCCACCGCGATCACGGTATTGTGGTGATTCTTGATCCTCGCGTCCGCACTAAGAGTTATGGGCGAGCGTTCATCGACTCGCTACCGGAGTGCCGGATTGTGGAAGAGCCGGTCGAGGCCGACGAAGCGTGGCAGGGGTAGCCGACAAAGCCTGACGCAGGCCGCGGCGTTGTCATACTCTGTGCGCGGCAAAATATGGCATGCTAGTGTGGTATGCATACTTGTGGGGTGTTATTCTAGGCTCATCACAGGCGCTTGCAATTTACACGGGGAAAGGGGTGTTCGATGGCGATTGAATTCTATTGTTCGCAGTGCAATACGCTGCTGAGCGTACCGGACGGATCGGAAGGTCGGCAGTCACAATGCCCTTCATGTGGCGCCCTCGCGGATATTCCTGCTCCCACCAGCGGTGGGAATGCGCCGGCCGTGAATCCCTACGCGGCGCCAGAAGGCGGCTTCGACGGACCGCAGCGAGAAGTCGTGTCGGCGGGGCCAACCCTACATGCCAAAATCGACGTCGGCGATGTCGTGTCTAAGAGCTGGGCTATTTTTAAAGATCGATTGGGAATTGCGGTCGGCCTGATTGTCGTCTATTGGGTAATCACCGTCGCCCTCGAATTCATGCTAGGAATGCTTGCCGTCGGAGTAGGCGGTCGCGATCCGGACATGATTCAAGCTATATCGCAAATTTTGCAGATTGCGTCTTCGGTGGTCGACACGTGGCTCGGTGCCGGCGTGTCGATGGCGATGTTGGAAATCGCCCGCGGTCGAGATACCGAGATTAGCCGTTTGTTCTCCGGCGGACGTTATTTGTTGCGATTGATCGGCTTGCAGGTTTTGCTCGGTCTCGTGGCTCTCGGAATCATGGCGGTCTTGGCCGGAATTCCCGCGCTGTTCGGATACGTCGTGGCAGGGAAACACGCCGCGATGAATATCGGAGCCGTGGGGATTGTGATTTCGATGGTCCCGCTCATCTATCTTGGATTCGCGATGTTCGCAACGCAATTGTTGATCATTGACCGGGACATGGGCATCATTGATTCGATCAAGCAATCCTGGCAAGTTACGCAGGGCAACAAACTCTCGCTCTTCCTGTTGGGGCTTGTCAGTGTCGGAATTATTATTCTCGGCGTCTTGGCGCTTGTCGTGGGAATCATCTTTGCGATTCCGCTCGTGGTGATCATCTATACGGTGGCCTACTTGGCCATGACGGGTCAGCCGATCGCATCGCCACAGGCAGTGCAGGAAGGTGCCTAATAAGCCCGTCGCGTCGCGCATCATGGATAGCCAGCCGACGCTATTCTGCGCGTAAGAAATGCAAGGGCAAACGCTCGTTGCCTATCGCGGCTTGGTCGCGATCACGCCTTCGGTGGGGCTGCTGGCGGTCGCGTAGAGCTTTTTCGGAATGCGACCCGCTTGATATGCCAGGCGACCAGCATCCGTTGCCGCTCGCATCGCCAAGGCCATCTTGGCCGCGTCCGTCGCGTGTGCGATACCCGTATTGAGAAGTACTCCGTCGACACCAAGTTCCATGGCGATCGTAACATCGCTGGCGGTTCCGACACCCGCATCGACGATGACCGGGTAGTCCGGGTCGTTCTCCTTGAGGTATTCCAGGCAGATGCGGATGTTGTTCGGGTTGAGCACGCCTTGGCCGGAACCGATCGGGCTGCCGGCTGGCATCACGCTGCTGGCGCCTGCTTCTTTGAGCCGACGAGCAGCGACCGGATCGTCGGACGTGTAGCAGAGTACCTGAAAACCTTCGGCGACGAGTTTCTCGGTCGCCTCGAGTGTGGCCACTGGATCGGGTAGCAGCGTGCGGGTATCGCCGAGCACTTCCAGCTTGACCCAATCGGCACCGGGGTTTTCCAGACCTTCGAGAATCTCGCGGCCCAAACGTGCGGTGCGCACGGCGTCGTCGGCGGTGAAACAGCCGGCCGTGTTGGGGAGCAGCGTGTAACGATCGGTGTCGATGAAGTCGAGAATGTTATTTCCCGCAGCATCGATCAACCGTTCACGACGCACGGCAACGGTGATACAGTCGGTGCCAGAAAGATCGAGGCAGCGAGCCATGATCTCGTAGTCGGCATACTTGCCGGTACCGACAATCAGCCGGCTGTTGAGCGTATGGGTTCCGATCTGCAACGGCGAGTCGACGCACGCCGCGTCGTTCGAATTGCTGCCGCTCGAATTACTTGCGGTCGAGTCTTGTTGTTGATCGGTTGCCATGCGTTCTTCCTTAACCTCCTCCGACGAGGGTCACAATCTCCAGGTTGTCCCCTTCGGCAAGTTGTCTCTCGCCGTGTTGGGCGCGCGGAACCAGGTCGAGGTTCACTTCCACGGCCACGTGCCGGGGCTCTACCTCAAGCGTGGCCAGTAGCGCCGCCACGGTTGTACCGCTGGGAACTTCGCGACTCTCATCGTTGACAGTGATCCGCACCCGCGTCCCTCCGCTTTTAGTCTCGGTCGCGACTGCCGCGTTTGCGAGATCCGTCGGATCGCACGCTGCCACGTTTACGCAAGCTGAGTGTATCGACCGGAACCAGATCATTGAAGGACTTCTTGCCGGACGTTCGCGTCGCTCGTGACTCGGGGGCGCCGTAGGCGACGACCTTGCCGGAGGTGACCTCGACGACGTAGATCAAGGCGCGACCCATACGTGTGCGGCTGCCCTGCTGCTGTAGCTGGCCGAGTCCGGTGACGAGCAAGAATCGCGGATTCTTCAGCGGTTCGCCGTCGCCGATTTTCTCGAAGTCGCCCAGAATCTTTCGTTTGTAAAATGCCGTGAACTGATTCGATTGTCGACTGATCGAGGCGCCCTTCAGCTCGGCGGTCAGGAAATCGAGAAAGTAGATTGCCTCGGTCTCGTTGTCGAGCATGCCGGTTGCCACGGCGAAGTTGTCAACGCCGTGGGTTGCCGTGGCGTGAATCGCTGCCGGCGGAAGATCGAGCGCTTCGGCCAACTGCGAGAGCGTGGCGTCGTCGGAATTGGGAACCTTGGCTCCCGTTAGCCATACCGTTGCCAGCGTTCCGGCCGCTAAGCCGAATGAGAGCATTGCCACGGACAACAGCCATGGTCTGCCGCGCTGAGGTGTTTCACGATGGGGACGTTCGACCGACATTCCATCTGAATTGAGGGTCATCGTTGGGGCCTCCACAAGATTTGAACTTGGAACTTTCGTTCTCCCTTCCTCGACTAATCGTACCGCTTGCGCCGGCCTGATTCTAGTCGGACTTCCCTGCCAGCTGCAGTCCGACAGCTCGCAGGCGCTAGACGTACTCGCGAATTGCCAGACAAGTCGCCCATCGGAAGCCAGGACGGACCCCACATCGCTTGAATCCAGCGGCTGGAATCTCGCCGCACATCTGCTAAAAAGAAGGGCGCCTTCGGGCACTCTACGGTTCCAAACATGACCCGCCTTCAAGGCACCGGGCATTTCAGAGCGTTCAATCGAATTCATAGATAAGAGGAGATCAACACCGTGGCCACCAATGGATCGCTGAATCGAAAATTGCGAATGGGACTCGTCGGCGGAGGACAAGGTTCTTTCATCGGACGTGTTCACTGCACCGCCGCTGTTTTGGACAACCGTGCGGCGCTCGTCGCGGGTGCTCTCTCCTCGAATCCCGAGCGGGCCAAGGCTTCCGCCCCCGATTACGACATTCCGGCCGAGCGAGCCTACGGTTCGTTCGAGGAAATGATCGAAACGGAAACCAGCCTTCCGGAAGATCAGCGTATCGATTTCCTTTCGATCACCACGCCGAACCACGTTCACTTTCCCGTCGCCAAGGCGGCCGTCGACGCCGGCATCAACGTAATGTGCGATAAGCCAGTCACGCTCAATCTGGCTGAAGCCGAAGAGTTGGCCACCGCCGTCCAGGCCTCGGGCGTCGTTTTCGCGCTCACCCACAACTACACCGGCTACCCGCTGGTGCGTCAGGCCCGTGAGATGATCCTTAGTGGTGAGCTGGGTGAGATCAACGCGATTCGTGCCGAATACATCCAAGGCTGGCTCCGCACGCGACTAGAGAACGAAGATCAGAAACAGGCCGCCTGGCGAACCGATCCGGCCAAGAGTGGTGCCGCTGGTTGCTTCGGCGACATCGCCACGCACGCCTTCAACCTCGGTCGTTACATGACGGGCCTGCTACCCGCCGACGTCAGCTGCAATTTGAAGACCTTTGAAGAAGGTCGGGCCCTCGACGATTACGGCCAAGCGGTCATTCGTTACGAGAATGGCGGACTCGGTAGCGTTACCGCTTCGCAGATTTCGCACGGCCGCGAGAACGATTTGAAAATTGAAATCGACGGCACCAAGGGAGCCCTGCAGTGGTCGCAGGAAGAGCCCAACAAGATGATCTTCCGTCAGAACGGCAAGCCACACGCTATCTACACGCGTGACCCCAATGCTCCCTTCATGAACGCTTCGGGCGCGGGCGCCTGTCGTTTGCCGAGCGGTCATCCCGAGGGTTACTTCGAGGCCTTCGCCAACGTCTATCGTTCCGCTTACGACGCCATGGCGCTGCGTGCGGAAGGTAAGGACTTCGAGAAGCTCGATACGATCTATCCCAACATTGCCGACGGCGTGGAAGGGATGTACTTCATCCAGCAGTGCGTCGCCAGTAGTGCCGAGGGTGGTGCCTGGTTGCCGCTGCGTCACGAAATGGCACGACGATGATTTTCGCCCGCCCGGTGCGATGGAGGCGAACTCGACGACATGAGCGGATGCTCGTGAGTGTCGTCGCGTTACTTGTCTTGTTGTTTGCACCGGTGCGGAGCCATGCCGATACGGCGACTGCCCAGCGGGGGATGGTCGCCACCGTGCATCCGCTGGCTACCGCTGCTGGCCAAGCTGCCTTCGAAAATGGAGGCAACGCGGCCGATGCGGCGATTGCCGCGGCATTGATGCTGGGTGTCGTCGACGGAAACAACTCTGGCATCGGCGGTGGCTGCTTCATCGTCGTTCGCAAGGCCGACGGAACCTTGCTGGCCATCGACGGTCGTGAAACGGCCCCGCGTCGCGCCACACGCGACATGTTCCTGCGCGACGGCAAACCGGATGCGAGCCTTAGCACGACCGGCCCGCTGGCCGTGGCCACACCTGGGGCCCTGGCCGCGTATGCGAAGTTAGTCGAGGTGGCGGGGAAATCGAAGCTCGCTCAGCTCTTCGAGCCGGCCATCGAAGTCGCCGCGCATGGGTTCGTCATCGACGGGGCCTACGCCGGCCGACTCACACTGCATGCGGAGAAACTGCGCCGCTTCGAGGGCACTCGCAGTGCGCTGTTGAGAAAAGGGGGCCAACCTTACAAGGCAGGCGAGACGCTGCGACAGGAGGATCTGGCACGAACCTATCGTGCCATCGCCGAGCAGGGGATCGACTGGTTTTACCAAGGCAAATTCGCCCAGCATGTCGGGCAATGGATGGCCGACAACGGGGGCATCCTTTCCAGAGAAGACTTTGCCGACTACCGGCCGCTGACGCGTTCGCCCGTGCTGTCGACTTATCGGGAGCTGACGATTGTTGGCTACCCGCCGCCGAGTTCCGGTGGGGTTCACGTCGCGCAAGTTCTCAACATTCTCGAGCCGTTCGATTTGGCCGGCATGAGCGAGTTGCAGCGAACCCACATTATGGTCGAGGCGATGAAGCGGGCGTTCGCCGATCGGGCCCATTGGCTCGGCGATCCTGACTTCGCCAAGGTGCCGCGAGGATTGATCGACAAGGGTTACGCGCTGGAGCTGGCCGCGACGATCGATCCGAAACGTGCCACACCGGTGGCCGGACATGGACAGCCACCTCGGGCGGATGAAGATTTCTTCGGCAAGCACACCACGCATATCGCGGCCGCCGACGCCGAGGGGAACTGGGTGGCGATCACGTCGACCTTAAACACCACGTTCGGATCCAAGGTCGTGGTGCCAGGCACCGGCGTGGTGCTCAACAATCAAATGGATGACTTCAGCGCCGCGCCGGGCGTGCCCAACGCCTTTGGGCTGGTAGGAGCGGAAACCAACGCCATCGCCCCCGGGAAACGCCCGCTTTCCAGTATGAGCCCGACGATCGTTCTCAAGAACGGATCGCCGGTCATGACGCTGGGGGCAGCCGGCGGGCCTAAGATTATCACCGCCGTGTTGCAGACGATCGTGAACCGCTTCGATCTCGGCATGTCGACCGAAGCGGCCGTGGCAAAGCCCCGTTTCCATCATCAATGGGTGCCGGACAAGCTAATGGTCGAACCGAAGTTCCCGGCCCCGCTCGCCAAACAGCTTGAAGACCTCGGCCACGTGGTGATTCGACCCAAGCACGTTAGCCGGCTACAGGCGATCTCGCGTGAAGCGGTCGCGCGCGATGACGACGAGTCTGACGAAGACGTTTTTGAGTTCGTCGGCGTGAGCGATCCCCGCGTGCCAGGCAAAGCGGGCGGCCACTAGTCGCGACTGCTTACTTCAATTCTCGAAGCTTCAGATTACGCCAGCGAACTTGCCACTTCGGATCGCCGCTGACCGAGTGGACCTGAAGTCCGATGAACCCGCTCGCAGTCATCGAATCGGTTACGTCGGCGACCGGCACTCCGTTGACCCAGGTCTTGAGCGAATCGCCTTTGCAGACGATGCGGTACTTGTTCCACTCGCCATCTTTGAACGCGGCGCGGGCTGCCTCGTCGCTGCGATCCTTCGAGAGCCAACCGCGACGAGCTTCATCGTAGATGAAACCGGCGTTTCCGTTGGTGGCAATTTCGACCTGATAGCCGTGCACGCGACCGTTTTGATAATCCTTCAAACTGTTGCTGCGGATCTGGCAGCCGGAGTTGAGATCGGTGTCGACTTTGACTTCGAACTCGAGTTCAAAATCGCCGTAGTGCTTTTCGCTGCAGAGGAACGAGTTGGGGCTTCCCTGGGCGGTGGTGCCGACGATCGCACCATCTTCGACCTTGTAGGTGGCGGTACCGTTGATCTGCTTCCAACCATTGAGCGTCTTGCCGTCGAAGATCGAGACCATCTCGCCTTGCGCGGCATCTTCAGCAACGGCGTCTCTAGGAACGACGACGTTGGTGGTCAGTCCGAGGGCCAATACGACGAGAGCGGTAATCCAAAGTCGATGCAACATGAGGTGTCTCCTTGGCGACTCGCAGCGAATCGCTGGCAAGATGCTGGTTCTGTTTGTTCAATGACGCGAGCGAGCATTATAGCGAAGCGGCAGGGTCGCGGCCAATCAGTCGCGGCTCTGCGAATTGGCCCGCATTACCAGGTAGAGCAGCGTCATGATCGCCTGTAACGTCGCAGCGACATAGGTCAGCGCCGCGGCGTTGAGCACCTTGTTGACGTAGACCATTTGTTCTTGAGGCACGATTCCTCGCTCCACAAGCAGAGCCTTGGCACGGCTACTGGCATTGAACTCGACCGGCAGATTGACCAGTTGGAAGAAGACAACCGCGCTGAACAGCGCAATGCCTGCCCAGATCAGCGTGGCTCCGATCGCGGCGCCCTGGTAGCTGAGCACCAGGCCGATGAAGAACAGGATCATACCGAGATTGCTTCCGATGCCGGCTGCTGGAACGACCGCGTTACGAATCGTTAGCGGGGCGTAGGCCTGCGCGTCTTGAAGTGCGTGACCCACTTCGTGTGCGGCGATTCCGACGGCGGCCAACGAACGGCCGGAGTAGACATCGGGACTCAGCCGCAGCACCTTGTTTCGCGGATCGTAATGGTCGGAGAGATGTCCCTGAACCTGTTCGATCGGCACGCCCTGGACGCCAGCCTCGTCGAGGATGTGCTGAGCTGCCGCGGCACCGCTAAGCGGCGCTGGCATCTGCTGCGCCCGCGCGTAGGTCGACTTGATGCGGAACTGAGCCCACAGGCCGAGCAACATCGCCGGAGCGACGAACAGAAGATACATCGGGTCAAAGATCATGGGATCAGGCCTTCTTGATTACGAGTCGTTGAATTACTGGAGTCGTTGAATTACTGGGGCCAGGGATTCACGGAGGTAGCGGACGTACCGGGATATTAGCTTCTACGTTGCAAGGAACGGTCCGGTTCGTCTCGCCAAATGCGCAGGACCATACCGGCTCCATTATTGCATGCATCGACCCCGAGGGCTCGCTGCCGGCCGTGGGCACCTCGTGGATACGGAATGTTTGGGATACCATGAAGCGTCTGGTTTCCTTCGGATTTCCGCGGCCGTTGATCATCTTCAGGGCGGATCGCGGCAGAGGCCGATTCCAGTAATTCGACAGAGCGGACGCGAGATTGGGCATGAAGAAAGAAAAAGCGATCAAAGGTTGTCGATCAGAGACGAGACCGAGCTACGGTAGTTCTGCCTTGATGCTACTGGCCGTTTCGGCGCTCGCCTGGTGTTCGACCCAGCTGGGCTGCGAGGGTCAGAAGTCGGACGGGTCTGTAAATCGCAACGGGCCGATCGAAATTCGCAAGCCGCTTCCCACATTCTCGCTCACCAGACAAGACGGAAGAACATTCGGCAGTGAAGATCTAAAAGGAAGCGTTTGGATCGCCAACTTCGTTTTCACCCGTTGTGCGTCGACCTGTCCTCGCCAGACGCGGGACTTCGCTCGTTTTCAGAAAGAGTTGGCCGATCATCCACGGCTCGACGGCATGCACTTCGTGAGCATTACGGTCGATCCAGAATACGACACGACCGATCGCCTGACCGCCTATGGGAACGACTACAAGGCTGACTTCGATCATTGGTCATTCTTGACGGGCGAACGAAAGAAGATTTGGGAACTCAGCAGCAAGGGTTTCGGGCTGGCCGTCTTCGAGGGTTCGCAGAACGACCCCGGCATGCTGATCACGCATAGTGAAAAGTTTGTGTTGGTCGATCGCGAAAACAACATCCGCGGTTTCTACGACAGCAGCGACGCCAAGGATTGGGCCAAGTTGAAGAAGAAATTGGAAGCGATCCTTCAAGAGAATGAGCCGGCCGCCGAGGACGTAACCGCCGATTCGTCGCAGTCGTAAGAAGTTTCACGCTTAGGGTGAAATTGCCCGAGGGGAATTCGTCAAAGGGAAAGTAATACGAGTGCAAGTTCGCGATTTGATCATCGTCGGAGGAGGGCCTGCCGGGATGGCGGCTGCGCTGGCAGCCGATCGTGCCGGGGTGCGCCCGACATTGATTGACGAGCGAGCGAGCGTAGGCGGAAATCTGGCGCGGGAATCGATCGACGGCGCGGTTTCTGCTTCGTCGATAGCGGAGCAAACAGCGTCCGGTGCCGAGGCGATCGAACGAGGTTCTGCGCTAAAATCAGAAGTCGAATGCCTTAGTCCCCGTATCGAACTCTTGACCGAGACTTCGGTCGAAGGCTGTTTTCCTGGCGGCCGTTTGGCGGTGAAGCGATCTGGCGAGTGGGACTTGCTGGCCGCCAAACAGATCATCTTTGCCACGGGAACCGACGAATACATCTCGCCGTTTCCTGGCTGGACAATGCCGGGGGTGATGACACCGCGGGCTTCCACCAGGGCGATCGCCGACGAGACTTTGGTGCCCGGGCAACGCGTGGTGGTCGCCGGTACCGGGCCGTACTTGCTCGTGGTCGCCCATCGGCTACACGTGGCCGGGATGAAGGTCCTCGCGGTAATCGAATCGGCCCGACGTCGCCGTATGGTGCGACATGGCGTTGGCATTCTCACTCGCCGTGGCGTGTTTCGCGAGAATCGAGACTATCTCGAAGCCCTCCGCGAGGCAGGCATTCCACTCCATTGGGGGCATGTCGTAACCGAAGCGAAGGGAAAGCAATCGCTCGAATCGATCACCTACTCGCGCTGTAACGATCTGGGGCAAGCGCTGGGACAGACCAAGTCGCTCGATGCCGACGCGCTATGCGTCTGCTACGGCTTCGTGCCGCGCGTGGAGTTAACCCAGGCGGCCGGCTGCAAAATGCACTACGACGAATTTCGCGGCGGTTGGCTGGCCGAAGTTGACGACACGTTTCAGACCAGCAACTCGGGCGTTCGCGTCGCAGGAGACGGCGGAGGTGCCGCCGGCGCGGTGGTTGCAGAACTCGAAGGGACCCTCGCCGGGTTGGCGGCCGCGCGGGACTTGGGCTGCCTGAACGACGTCGCCTTCTCGATGATGTCGGTACCGGTCGCGGCTCGCTGGACGGAGCTGCAGCGGTCCCGTCGAGCACTCGATCAGATATACCGACTGCCGCCGAAAATCACGGACCTGGCGACGCCTGAGACAGTCGTCTGCCGTTGTAGCAATCTTACTCGCTCCGATGTTGAGGCGGGCGCGGACTTCGGCGGAGACGAGGCTGCTACCTCGCAAGGTTGCCAAGCGAGAACCTGTTGGGCGACGATGGCCCAACTGCTTGCCAACAAGACTGGGAAGACCGTTTCCGAGTGTGGTCCGCTGCGAGTGCGACTGCCGGATCTCCCGGCAGAAATTGCTGAGCGTCTCAAAGAAGACGCTGCGAACAGTTCGGTCGTACCTGGCTAGTTCTTTTGAGGCCGCACGCGGCTAGTTTTGTTGGGGCCGTATGCGGCCGCGCGGTGCGGCCAGCGGTTGTCGCTTGGTCTCGCCTTCGCCGGCGCTGTGCACCCGAAGACTATTGGCGGGGCGACCTGTCTCGGCCCCATCAACACGGGCTCCGCCGGCGGAAAAGTCGCCCGAGCGAGCCGGCCGTGCTGAGATCGTATCTTGCGCCGCAACAGAGGCGGCCGGTAGACGGACTTCAAACACCGCGCCCGAGGTGACTCGCGGGGTGTGAACATCGCTCCCCGCGGACTCGGCAGCATCGACGACACGGACCGAACCTGCCATGGCTCGGGCCATTTTGTCGACAATTGCCAGACCGATTCCGGAGCCCTGCGGATGGGCCGACGGAAGCCGAGCACCAGGCTTGAAGATCTCTTCGCGATACTTGCGATCGATACCCCGACCGTTATCCGCGACGCGGAACCAGGCCATTGCGCCGGGGCCGAACGCTTGCCCGCCGCGGATCGTGATGCGTGGTCGAATCGCGTCGCACCCGTGGCGCGCGGCATTGCGCACCAGATTGGTCACGATCTGCTTTACGCGTGCGGCGTTGCTCCATAGCTGCGGAAGTTCGCCTTCGACGGAGAACGTGATTCCGCGCTCGGCAAGCAGATCGCGCTGCTCGAAACGGATCGACTGCACGATGTCGGCCAGATCGACGACTTCCGGCTGCATATCGACGCGGCCGGTTTTGCCCAAGGTAATAAGATCGCCGAGAAAGCGCCTCGACTGAGCCAAGCAGGCGTCGAGGTGGATCATCTTCTCCTGCACTTCGGGCATGGCGACGCGCTCTGAGGCCCGCTTCAGTTGAGCGAAGGAGTTCGACAGCAACATGAAGTTGGCGTTCATGTCGTGCGACAGGGCACGTACCAGGTGATCCAGTTCCTCATGATCGCGACGCAATTGTTGCGATTCCTCTTCCGCTCGTCGCTCTTCTTGTTTGGCCTCCATCGCCTGGCGAATTCGCGTGCCGAGGTCGGCGCGGTGTAGATCGGCCTTGGCGATGTATTCGTGGGCTCCCCGTTTGATCGCTTCGGCGGCCAGTTGTTCGCTACCGATTCCGGTGACCAGCATGGTGGCCGGATTGGAGTCTGTCTCTTGCAGCTGGGCGATCAGACGCAGTCCATCAATATCGGGCAGGTGATAGTCGACCAGGGCCACGTCGATCGCGTGGCGACGGGCCAGGGTGAGCGCGGTCTGGCCATCGGCCGCTTCAAACACGTGGGTGCGAGGATCGAGCTGTTCGCGGATCAAATCGCGAAAAATGGCTCCCGCTTCTGGTATGTCGTCGACGATAAGGACGGAGGGGATCTGCGCGGCGGCGTTGTTTTGTGTGATTGTCATACTAAATGAGTCGGTCGAAATGACCACAGAACCGTGGTGGAACGCCCACCGGCGAGGTTTTCCGCGTTGCGAAAACCGGTGCGGTCAATTCGGTTGTAGCGGCCGGCAGAGGCCGGCGGACTTTTGGCCGATTTGAGCCGTTTTTCCCTTCCAGGGAGACCCAGCAGCGGTATTCGAGCGAGATTGTGGCGTTTTTCCCCTGGCCGTTGGCCGAACGGAGCGAGGCCGCACGCTTTGCCTAGTCTGCCTGAGTGAAACGCGTTATTTTTACGGTTAGTCGTTCGAAACATTTACACGTACACGACAGAGCGAATAGTCATCATGTTGACGAACTCTTGGTCATCTGCCTCTCGGTCATCGCGAATCCTTCTGGCTCTCTTCGCCCTCAGTATCACTTCGGGCTGCACGGAGAGTCCCCAATCCCAAGTCGAGACGAAGAAGGTCTCGGTCCAGGCGCCCACCGTCACCGATGACGAGCTGCGGGATATGATCGACGAAGAGCTACGCTACACCTTCACGGGACGTCGCTTGAATCTGGTCGACAACGCGGCCTGGCAGATTCTGCACGGAGCACTGCCGTTCGGAAAGCGCTTTGATGTCTACAACGGCGACCAACCGGTTTCGGCCATCGACTGGGTGCTCGAAGGCAATCAGATGACTGGCTGGACCGTTCGCCACGGCTCAAAGGATCTGGGCGGCCGGCGAGGACTGAAGATGGTGCTTGAGTCAGGTTCCAAGACCGGCCAAGGCCACGAAGATCAGTGGCTGGCTGTGATCTCGCAGTCCAGGCCTTATGGCGGCAAGCAGGATTACCCGGCCGACTATCCGGTGATCTTTCAGGGTCACGAATACCAAATGGGCGACATCGTTCGTCAGGTGATGTGGGACGTTTACGAGGGCAAGGAATGCAGCTGGACGCTGATCGGGTTGACCAATTACCTCGGTCCAGAGTATTTCACCGAAAACACCAGCTGGCCAAACAGCAACGGGGAAGAATGGACGGTCGAGCGCATCGTTGAGATGGAAGCGAACGAGAACATCGACAACAGCGCCTGTGGCGGAACGCATCGCTTGATCGGCATGGCCATGGCACTGAGGCGATACCAGCAGGAGACTGGCATCTCCCCCGATAAGCTGACCGGCGGTTGGAAGGCGGCCCACGACAAAATTCAGGACGCGATTCGCAAGGCTCAAGATTTTCAGCAGCACGACGGTTGTTTCTCGACGGCCTACTTTCGTGGCGCGTCAAGGTCGACCGACGTCGCGGTGCGGATCAACAAGAGTGGACACACTTTAGAAGTGCTCGCCCTGGCCATGGACGACGAGCGGATCAAAGAGCCGTGGGTGACTCAAGCCGCGGTCAACCTCTGCGAGTTGTTCCGCCTGACTCGCGAAATCAACCTGGAGTGTGGCGGCCTTTACCACGCCGCTCACGGACTGATGGAGTATCGCGAGCGTCGCTTCGGGGCCTGGCCCTACCCGGGTCAGAAGAGCGCTGCCGCGGCGGGCGAAAAGCCGTCTTCCGCAACGGACGAGGACGAGTCGGCAGATTCGCTGCCGAGTGCCAAGGCCGATGGCGATGATGAGACGAAGACCGAGTAGCGAGCCCTAGGGGGTTTCGCTTTCTGCGGCCGATTCTTCGTCAGTTGGTTGATCGGCGGTGTCATCATCCGCGGCCGATGGATCGGCGGCAGGCGTTTCTTCCGCAGGCGGCTCATTCGCGGGCTCTTCCTTGGTCGCTTCCGTGTCGGCTGCCTTCTCGTCGGCATCTTCGTCTGCGACCGCATCATTTTCGGGCTGGTCGCTACTCGTCTCGGCCGCAGGTGCCGGTTTTGATGGAGCTTGTTGCAGCAGTGGCCATGGCGGCAGATTCTTGATCTGGTCTGGCGAAATGAGTCGCGTCAGCGGCATCGGTGTGTTGCCGGCCGTCTGGATGAATAGCCCCGAGGCGGCCGCGGAATGCCCCAGGCCGATCTGTAGCTGTCGCTCACTATGATTGGCAATCAGCTGTCCACCCGATTCGCTGCCGTAGAGGGCCGCTTTAGGTCGTCCATCGACCGATTGAATCTGGATCGCGCCATGTTGTCGATCGCTGGTCGCCGTGATGTTGACCAGCGGTTTGACATTCTCACTGAAGATCGTCAGACGGCCGACGGTGTTGCCGGTCAACTGACCCTGATCATCGATGGTCGGCATCGCGTTGATCAGCACCGCCGGCTTGTCGCCCGGACCACGAATGCTCAATTGCCTGGCCCACAAATTGGTCACACTCGTCTTGGTATCGATCGTGGCACTCGCCTGTTCAACGGCATCCATGACGCGAATTCGACCTTGGCTGACGTTGACAATCTCCTGCTTGGGGGCTTCATCGTTCTCTTGAGCCTTAACTTGGCGCACCGTACGTATCGGCACCGCGTCGAGGATCACCTTGGAGTTGCCCTGGTCATCGAGAACGGTGATCGAGCCCTGGGTCACGGGCTGCGGTTTCTTCGGATCCTCATCGGACTCGTTCGTTATCGGAGTTGTCTTGGGAACGACCTTTTGCGTGCTGAGGACCACCTGCGGTTTATTGCGCTCATCTACCACCTGCACGACCTGTCCGCTGATCAGCTGCCCTTGGATTACCGGCGCGTACACCTGTGAAGATCGAACGGAATCGGACCGCAACACACTCGACTGTCGCCCCTGGCCGTCGGCCAAAAGAATTTGGGGACGCATGATCGTGGCTTTGCTATCCGCGTCGACACGTTCTTCGCGCAATTCCATTCGCATCAGGGATTTATCCTGGTCGTCGACAATCGCGATCGAGCGGGCTTTGAGATGATTAAATTCGACCTCGTTCTGAGGGACGAGTTTGTCACGCAGCGAAGCTCCCAGCGCGAGGGTTAAGAGCGGGTAGATGATCCAGCGTTCCCGATCGGTCATGGTCGAATCTCCAAGGAATAAGGTGGTGCCAGGCAAGTCATGGCACTCGCATGCGATTGTCGGCAACGGTTCCTTTCCGTCAAGTCGCGGTGACGGTGCGAGGCCTTGGGTGAGCGGGAAATCAGGCGGTCACCGCCAGGGCCGGTTGCCGGATTCCATAGGCTCAAACGCCCCTACGACCGTCACAAAGCGCCTCGGCGCGCATCGCCCAATTCCTCGTATTACAATAGGACAGAGGCATTTTTTTCAGACATTCTTCCGACGCACTGCACGAGAACGTTCTACGATGAGCGAACTGTTTCGATTTGGCGCCCCGCTGGCTTTCTCCATCATGATGATCGTGGTGGTGTTGATGATCATTGGCGGAGCGGTTGGCGACGTTCTCATCAGAAAACGCAAAGAGAAGGAAGAAGCTCGCAAGGAGCGCGAAGAAAAAGAGAAAGAACGCAAGGCACAGAAAGAGGCCGAAGCCGCGGCCGATGAAAGTGACGAAGACGCCGAAGGCGAACCGGAGGACAAACCAGCCGCCGCCGATGACGCCGGCGACGAGCCGGAAGAGATCGCCAGCGACGATGTCGCCGAAGAAGACGACGGCGAAGACATGTTTAAATTCGACGTCGACTAATCTGAAGTCTTTTCGCCTAATTTATCTGCTCGCCGAACCACTTCATCTCGGCCGCGATTCCGCTGGCCAGGTCCGCCTGCTGTAGTTCTTCAGGCAATACGCCCCAGGCGTACGTTTCGACCTCAAAGTGCTCCACGTTGCTATCCGCCCGGCAAGCAGCCAGGCAGTCGAGGACTGCTTGTTGCGAAGTGCCGAGCGACCCAAACGAGGGCAAGTAGACCGGCACGTGAAAGTGGATTCGCCACTCACTCGTCAGGGTCGTCGGATTTTCCACAGCGGAAAGTGCCTGCGGCAAGTCCTCGTAGAAGACCGGCACTGTGTTGGTGCTCTCTGGCTCTGCCGCTTCCCCAGTCGCCGCCTCCTTGATCATTGTCTGGTGCAGATAGCGATCTTCCGCGAATGCGGAAAGCTGCGCGATGGCGGCCGCGCGTTGTGCCGGGGCTATCTGGGCGAAGTCGCAGCAGACGGCCGACGAGACCTGCACCTTGCCGACGGCGATACCGGCTTGAGCGTAACGCTTGAGCACCGCGGCCTGTTCTTCAAACATAACCACCGCATGGCAAACGTCGTGACAGACCGTCAAATAGCGCCGTACGACGTCCTCATCCTTGGGCGTCAGCAGGTAGTCTTCAAACAGTCGCACAACGTCACCGCTGCGCTGCAAGACGCAGCCCGGCTCCGGTTCCAAGGCGAGTGTGATCCGCCGCCCGCTGCTCGCTTCCAGCTCGGCCAGTTCGCGGGCCACCGCGCGAAGGTGTTCGGCCGCGGCGGTGAATTGTTCCGGCGTCAGCTCCGGCTCGCTCCAAGCGATTGGTAGCGTGGAGATGCTGCCGCTCTGCCGGGCGGGGAGAATCTTGTCGAGAATGTGAATCAAATCGAGCGTGTAGTCTCGGCGGGCATCTTCCAGCCAGGTTGGCTCGTAGACCCGATGCTTGACCACCGGCTGGTGGAAGTCGCCGTAGGGAAAGCCGTTGAGCGTGAAGGGGACCAGGCCAACCTCGGCGAGCCAGTCACCCAGGGCCTCTGCCTCACCGGCCGTGCGTAGTGACCGGGCTGCCGGAGCCGCCAGCCAGAGCCCCACGCCCATCGAATTGCCCCCCGTTGAATCAATAGCCAGCTGCTCTTTGACCGCCAGGGCGTACCGCTCGAGGTTCGCCCGGGTGGTCTCCAGGTCGGCTCCAGCGTGGACGTTGGTGCAATACCCAATATTTACGGTCATTTCTTCCTCGCGACGTAACTATAGGCCAGGTCTCGCCAAGAGGCCTGCGGCCGAACCGCTGACTTGATTCAACCCTAAGGGATAGAATAACCTTGATGGGCTGGGACGTGCCACCTGGCCCCCTAGTTACTCGACCTGTCTCTCTCCCAAACGGTCGATGGTTTTCTATTGGCCCCCGACGAGTCCAAGACAATGTGTGGAATAGCAGGCGTCATCTACAAACAACCCGGCCCGACTGGCGACGCGCTTCATAAGATGCTCAGCGGCTGCCAGCATCGTGGCCCCGACAGTACCGGCCTGGCCCTCTACGGACCGAACCCCGGCGAAGATTTGATCGTGCGGCTATTCCTGGCGGCCGATCTCTCACGCCAGGCATCCGATTGGGAAGCCCGCGAGAAGAGTGCCGTCGAGGTGCTCACCGCTCAGGGCTTTGCCGTCGACAAAGTGTGGCGCGACCGGGCTCAAATGCGAGTCAACGGAATGTTCCAGGGCGACATCCAAAAGCTCAGCTACGCGGTCGAAGAAATTCATGGCGTGGAGATCTTCTCGCTCGGCCATAGCCTTGAGATTCTCAAGGACGAAGGGACTGCCGACGATTTGGAAAACCGCTTCGGCTGCGATTCCTTCATGGGCTACCACGGCATCGGCCACGTTCGCCTGGCGACCGAGAGCGATGTGAACCCGTCGACCGCACATCCGTTTTGGGCCTATGGCTTCGACGACGTGGCCATTGTGCACAACGGGCAGATCACGAACTACTTCAAGACGAAGCGCCGGCTCGAACAACGCGGCTATCGCTTTCGCACACAGAACGATTCCGAAGTGATCGCCGTGTACCTGGCCGACAAGATGGCCAGCGGCACTTCCATGGAAGAAGCCCTTGAGCAATCGTTGCTCGAACTCGATGGTACCTTCTCCTTCTTGGTGAGCACGCCGGAGGGGATCGGCTTCGCCAAGGATCCGATCGGGGCCAAGCCGATGGTGGTTTGCGAAACCGAAGACATGGTGGCCATCGCCAGTGAAGAGGTTTCGCTGCGAAGGCTCTTCGGCGAACAAGAAATTGAAACCTACGAACCTTTTCCCGGAACCAGCTATACATGGTCCAGATCGACGCTAGCGGCCGCGACATCCGCGAAATAAATCGAGAGATCCGTAAGGCGGCCGAAGAGTACGACCAAATCGAGCTACTCAACCCCGGCGCCCGACACAATCTTGCCGTGGGTTTGACTCGCCCGGTCGAGTTGACGATTCGCGGCAGCGCCGGTTACTTCTGCGCCGGATTGTGCGACTCTCCCACTGTGCACGTGGAAGGCAACGTCGGTTGGGGGTTCGGCGACAACCTGATGAGCGGGCTGTTAACCGTCGATGGTCATGCCGGAGCCGTTTGTGGTGTGGCCCAGCGAGCGGGCGACATTCTGGTGCGTGGAAATCTCGGCAGTCGTGCGGCCCAAGTCATGAAGGGGGGCTCGCTCGTGGCCCTCGGGAATGCCGGCTATCGGGCTGGTTCGATGATGATGGGCGGAACGCTGATCATCTTGGGCGATGCCCGCGAGGCGCTCGGCGAGTTCCTCATGGATGGCGAGATTTACGTCGGCGGTTCGATTCACAGCCTGGGCGAAGACGCGGTCGAGTCGGAGCTTCGCGATGGGGACACCGACAAGGTGGCCCAGCTGCTGGCGAAGCACGGAATCGAACACAGCGGCACGTTCCGCAAGATCATCTCCGATCAGCGGGCCCTGCGTTACCAGGAGTACGAGTCGGGCGAGTTGCTATTCAACTCCGCAGCAGAGGAGAAGGCGGCTACCGTGGCGGCCGATGGTAACCGCGACACGATGAGTTTTGACTCCGACTGATGTCATCCAAATAACAAGATTTAGATACTTCGATATACCGACGAGACAGATCCCATGGTTAGCGGCAACGACTATTGGAACCGAGCGATCATCAAGGATATTCGCACCAAGAGCGATATTGGGCGTTATCGCGTGCGTGGCTACGGCGCGTTCAAACACCTGCCGACGTTCGACGATTTGACCTTCGCCTTCGATCCGGATGACCTCAAGAAGCTCGGCAAGATCGAGGACCGCGTCAACTTGCACACAACGCTGGGGGCTCGCTACGCCGCCAAGCCGATCGAAAACGACATTCCGATTTCGGTCTCCGCGATGAGTTACGGCGCCCTGTCCAAGAGCTGCAAGATCTCGCTCGCCAAGGGGGCTGCCATGGTCGGCACCTCGACCAACACCGGCGAAGGAGGCATGCTGCCGGAAGAGCGCGAGGCTTCGAAACACCTGATCTATCAGATCACGCCTGGCCGCTACGGTTTTTCGATTCACGATCTGCGTCGTGCCGACGCGGTGGAGTTTTACATTTCGCAAGGTGCTAAGCCGGGACTCGGTGGACAGTTGATGTCGTCCAAGGTAACCGACGAGTTGGCCCGCATCCGCCAGATCCCGAAGGGGATCGATCTGCGTTCGCCGTCGCGGCATCCGGATATCCTCGGTGCCGACGATCTGGTCATCAAGATCGAAGAACTTCGCGAGGCGACCGACTGGCAGATTCCGATCAGCTTGAAGATTGGGGCCGGCCACATGCGGCACGACATTAAGATCGCCGTCAAAGACATGATCGACATCGTGGCCATCGACGGCCTGCAAGGCGGTACCGGAGCCGCCCCGGAAGTGGTGCTGGAAAATATTGGCATTCCGTCCCTCTCCGCGATTGTTGGTGCCATCGTTGGGGTCGAAGAGATGGGCCGCCGCGAAGATGTCTCCTTGATGCTGATGGGTGGAATCAAGGATGGAGTTGATGCTGCCAAGGCGATGGCCCTGGGTGCCGACGCAGTGGCGATCGGAACGGCCGCCATTTTGGCCGGAACGTGCATCGCCTGCATTCAATGCCACTCCAACAAATGCCCCACCGGCATCACCACGCACAAAGAAGACCTGGAAGGGCGTTACGAGATCGATCGCAATGCCGAGTGGGTTGCCACGTTCCTGCGGAACATGACCAAGGAACTCTCGGCGATCACGCTCGCCAGCGACAAGGACAATTGCCACGACCTGAATCGTGGTGACCTGCGGGCGTTGACGCCCGAGGCTTCCGCCATCACCGGCGTGCCGATGGTCGACACCGGCGAAGTTTACGAACCAGAGGACCTTGGCCTGACGGCGTAGAGATTTGTGATCGTGACTCGCTTACGGTAACTAACCCGAAGCGTGAGCGAGGGACACGACCCGAGAACGAACCATTTCAATAACGTCACAATTGCCGAGCGAAACGTTGTGTCCCTCGCTGACGCGTCGGGCTAAGTTGTGTGATCAACTCGCACGGTAATTCATCGTTGGAGTCCTGAAACAATCGTGGCTGAAGAGAATACGAAAACGACCGAACCGTTGGACAAGAACCGCGATGGCGCGGCCCTGTCGCCGAAGTTGCCGATTGTCGATGCCCCGGGCACCGCGCCGCCGATCGGCAAGCACATCGCCGACGTGGCTCGGCACTACAAGCATGCCGCCGGCAAGAGCGACACCTACAGCCCCGAGGTCGTCGACATGATCTATCACATGTCGCGCGAAGGGACGATGGCCGACGATTCAATCAGCGAATTCGTGGCCGCCAAGCTGGCCGCCGAGTGCGATGCCCCGTCGGAATCCCCGGCCGCCACCTGGGATCAACTTGTGTTCCTCTCGGCCAACCTGACGCGACTGGTCATCGACCCTTACCGCGAGAAGTGCAATTCCGTGGTCACCATCGGCCCCGAGCGCGAACGACCGCTGCAACTGGCCAAGCCGGTGGTCCTCGGTGGTGTCGATTTCGGCGCCCTACCGGAGCAAGTACTGGCCGCCTTTGCCGCCGCGAGTGAGTCGGCGGAGCTGGCTCTCTTCTTGGCAGCAGGGGAAGCGGCCGCAGGTGTGAACGCTGCCGCTCGAAAGATCCTTGTCGTCGATGTCGCGGATGATCTGCCCGATCTCGCAGATGCCGCCGCCGTCGAACTGACGGCTGCTTCCGCCGATAAGCTAACGACCGACGTTCTCTCACCCGTGCTCGAAGCGGTGCGAAGTGCGACCGGTTCCGCGATTCCGGTCGGAGTGGTTGCTCCGGCCGCCTGTGCAAAGAAGGTCGTCGACGCCACCATCGAGCTCGACTTCGATTTCTATGTGGCCGACGCGCAGTGGACCGACAACGCTCGTCCAGAATCGCCGCTTCCAGAATACACTCACGGTCCCGCGATTCACGTCCTGGCCGACACGGTTGATCGATTGCGGCACCACTGCCGCGAAGCTTCCAAGCAGGTCATCTATCGCGGCGGCATTCGCGACGGGGCCGACGCCGGCAAGGCGATCTGCTGTGGCGCCACGGCGGTTACGATTGGACTCTCTGGCGTGGTTGGTCTTGGTCACAAGCTGACTGCGCTCAAGGACGAAGAGACGCTGCTCACCACGCTCGAAAAACCGCTCGACGCCGCCGACGCGGCGCGACGCGTGGAGAACGTTGCCAAAAGCGTGTCGGTTGAAGTCACGATGCTCGCCCGTGCGTGTGGCAAGTCGAGCGTGACCAATATGGAGCCGGAAGATTTGCGCTCGATGTCGATCGCGGCCAGCGCGGCGACCGGCATCCCACTCGTCGGCCGCGACGTGCAATTCCGCCAGTACGAGCAGAACGGGGCGGAGTAGGGGCAGTCCTCGCGAATGCATGCCCACGCGACGTGGGCATGGCACCCGGGCACCTCTTGGTTCTTCTGTACGCCGTTTTCGACCGAGACCATTGACTTTAGCGGCGATTCCGCCAAACTGGTCCCATTGGCAACGGTCGATGGGTTGCGGTAGGCCCACCTCGGCGGTTGTGTCCCAGTCCTTTCGCCGGATGGAATCCGCTTCATGGGCAATCAGCTCGACGCGCTCGTTGTTATCTTCACCGAGTTCTACTACTGGGTGACCGTCGTATTCATGTTCCTGATCCACGTCGGCTTCTGCCTCTACGAGGTGGGCGTCTCGCGGGAGAAGAACAAGCTCAACACCCTGATGAAGAACGCGATGCTGATCCCGGTGATCACGTTCGCGTTTTTCTTTATCGGTTGGTGGCTCTACTTCGGTTTTCAGAACGGACCTGGCATCACCGGCCCCATCAAGAGTGCCCCTTGGGCGGAGCCATGGGACGAACTGATGGGCACGCACCTTGGCGGGCCTGGCGATGTTGAAGGCTTGAGCGCGGACGACGCCAAGGCGCGAACCGACGCCAATGCCGGTTGGGCCCGAATTAACGGCGTCTTTTGGGCGGCCTTTCTGTTGTTCTCCTGGACGACCGGATCGATTCTCTCCGGGGCGGTGATTGAACGCATTCGCTCCGGCGCGTTTTGGCTATTGGCAATTCTCGTCGGCGGCATCACCTGGGTGATTGGTGCCGCCTGGGGTTGGTCCGACTCCGGCTGGATGGTGCAGAAGCTCGGCTACCACGACGCCTACGCCTCGTGCATCGTGCACGGCCTGGCCGGCTTCTCGGCGCTCGGTATCTTGATTCACCTCGGTCCGCGGATCGGTCGCTTTCGCGAAGATGGTACGCCTCGCGTGATTCCGCCGCACAACACCTGGATGGTGATCGTCGGTCTGTTCATCATCTACACCGGCTTCTGGGGTTTCTATGCCGCCTGTAATATTCCGATCTGGGAGGTCGAGGCGACATCGGGCGAGTCGACATTCACCGCACTCACGATCTACCTCACTCAAACCACGCTCAGCGCGATTACCTTCAATCTGTTGATGGCCCTGACGGCCGGCATGCTGGTTGGCTACATGGTCTCCAAAGGCGACGCCTTCTGGACGTTCTCCGGAGGACTGGGTGGAATCATCACCGCCTCGGCCGGGAACGATCTCTATCATCCTTACGAAGCGTTCATCATTGGTGCGTTTGGCGTGTGGTGTGCTTACAAATTGCACTACTGGGTGGAACGCAAGTTCAAGATCGACGACGCGGTCGGTGCGGTCGCCGTGCACGGCTACTGCGGCGTGCTCGGCGGGATCATTGCCGGATTCGTGCTGCGGGGTTACGCCAGCTCGCCCGACAAAAGCTTTGCGCTGATCAATCCGGTGGGCCAGACGCTGGGCGTTCTCATTCTGGCGATCGGTCTCGGCTTTCTACCTTCGTTCCTGCTAACCGGCGTGCTGAAGAAATTTGGCATTCTGCGGATTCCGCCGGAGGTGGAACTGGCCGGCTTGGATCACGATATCGTGGTCGAGGAATCGGCCAGGCAGATGGAACTCGCGGCGGCCGAACGTGCAGCCCTCAAGCAAATCTCGGGAGCCTAAGTGATGGACAACCTACTGTTTGCGACACAGACCCCCATTACCGATTGGACGGCCAATCCTGAGAAACTCGGACCCGTCTATCCCGGCGCGGGAGCAGAATTCTTAGGGCTCAGCATCGAGTTCTGGATGTTTGCCGCCTGTTTGGCGTTCTGCATCTACTTTATGATTTGGAAGTTCATCTCCGAACACAAAAAATACGACAGCAAAGCCCGCGAGCTGAATCACGGCGACGGGCTGTCCGACGCGTTGGCGATCCACGCGCCGGAAGATATCACCCAACGAAAGCTACCAGAGACCGATCGGGAGTAAAGCGTCATGCCGAGTCGTGAAGACCTTCGCAAGCAAATGGAACAAGATGGCGTCGAGTACCTGCTCGCGCAGTTTGTCGATATTCATGGTTCGGCCAAGGTGAAGATGGTTCCCGTCTCCGCCTTCGATGACATGATCGATTCGGGAGCCGGGTTTGCCGGAGCGGCCGTCTGGGGAGCGGGGCAGGGGCCCCACTCGCACGACATGCTGGCCCGCATCGACCTGGATAGCTACACGCCGCTTCCTTGGCAGCCAAACACGGCCCGTTATGCCGGCGATCTATTCGTCGATGGTGAGTCGCACCCTTACTGCACGCGTACCAACTTGAAGCGAGTGCTTGGCGAGGTTCGCGAGCAGGGTTACGTCTTCAACGTCGGCATGGAGCCAGAGCACTTTCTCGTTACGCGGAACGAAGACGGCTCGATTACTCCCTGGGATCCGGACAAGGTCGACACCCTCGGCAAGGCCTGCTACGACTTCCGCTCCATGGCCCCGGCGATGGAGTACCTGCAGGAACTGACCAGCAGCCTGAACCAGCTCGGCTGGGGCGTTTATCAGACCGATCACGAAGACGCCAACGGGCAGTACGAAATCAACTTCGACTACTCCGACGCCCTGACCACCGCCGATCGCGTTACCTTCTTCAAGATGGCCAGCTCGCAGATCGCCAAGAAGTACGGCGCCATCGCCACGCACATGCCGAAGCCGTTTAGCGATCGGACCGGTAGCGGACTGCACGTCCACTTCCACCTGGCCGATGCCGAAACCGGTGAAGGCGTGTTTGAAGATGCCTCCGATGCCCGCGGCCTGGGCTGTTCGCAAAAAGCGTATCACTTCGTGGGCGGAATTTTGAAGCACGCTCGGGCCCTCTGTGCAGTGACCAGTCCCACGGTCAACTGCTATAAGCGGCTCAAGCTGGGTGCCGGTTTGACGGCGACCAGTAGCGGTTTCACTTGGACGCCCGCCTTTGTCAGCTATGGCGACAATAACCGCACGCAAATGATTCGCACCGCCGGGCCGGGCCACTTTGAAGACCGCACGGTCTCCGCCGGCTGCAATCCGTACCTGGCGCTCGCCGCGTACGTTGCCGCGGGACTCGACGGTATCGAGAACAAGATCGACCCGGGCGATCCCAACCTGGGCAACATGTACGAAAAGACGTTGGCCGAGATCGAAGCGGCAGGCACCCAGATCTTGCCGCAGTCGTTGTTCGAGGCGGTGGAAGAACTGAAGCGGGACGAGGTCGTGAAGTCGGCCCTCGGCGTAATCGCCGACGAGTTCATCGACCTGAAGATCAAGGAGTGGGAAACCTACGACGGTCAGGTTTCCGCCTGGGAAATCGACAAGTACCTGACGTTCTTTTAGAGGTCGATCGTTTCTGTGTCGGGCGTGAACGGGGAGACGAAGGGGTGCCACTGGTAGCTTGCTACCAGTGCCGGGTGAAACGAGATGGCTCGTCCACTTGCGGCGCAACGGCGGCTCAGCGGGAGCTTCGCCCTCCCGATACTCCTGGCGCTCACCTGCGCCTGAGCCCAATCTCGCTCCTGCCCCCGCTTCGAGGCCCGTAGCGGGGCGGCCGATTGTATTGCACAATAGTCGGCTTGAATCCGCCTGCCGCTACCCTTAGCGTCGAATCGTCACCCACCGATGCCGCACCGTCTGCTTAAGTACGCTCTCGCGCCAGACTACCCCGAGCCGCGGATGTTCCGCGCGCCGGAGCGTTTGAAGGATGAATACGACGCGGTCATCATCGGCGGCGGCGGTCACGGTCTTGGTGCGGCCTACTACCTGGCCCGCGATCACGGCATGACCAACGTGGCGGTGATCGAGAAGGATTACATCGGGGCCGGCGGAACGGGTCGAAACACGGCCATCGTTCGTTCCAACTATCTGACGCCCGAAGGGGCCGCCTTCTACCAGACCAGCTTGGAACTTTTTCAGGACTTGTCGCGCGACTTGGATCTGAACCTGTTCTATAGCGAGCGTGGTCACTTCACGATGGCCCACTCGCCCGCCTCGCTCAACACGCAGCGCTGGCGAGCCGAAGTCAACAAACATCTCGGCATCGATAGCTATGTCGTCGAGCCGGGCTTTATCAAAGAGTGCGTGCCGGAGATCGACCTGACCTGCGGCGGGCATCAAGCTCCCATTCATGGTGCTCTTTATCATCCGCCCGGCGCCATCGCGCGACACGACGCGGTCGCTTGGGGATACGCACGCGGTGCGGACGAGCGGGGCGTCGAGGTTCATCAGAAGACGTCGGTCACCGATATCGAAGTTGCCGACGGAGCGGTCGTCGGGGTGCATACCGACAAAGGATTCATCAGGACACGCAAGGTTCTCTCGGCCGTGGCCGGTTGGACCACGTCCGTCACTGAGATGGTCGGCCTGCGAACGCCGCTGGTGATCTACCCGCTGCAGGCGTTTGTGACTGAACCTCTCAAGCCGTGGCTCGACAAGATCGTCGTCTCGGCCAGCATGCATCTCTACGTCAGCCAGTCGTCACGCGGCGAGCTGGTGTTGGGAGCGTCGCTCGATCCCTACGAATTGATCTCGATGCGGTCTACGCTTGGCTTTGCCGAGGGACTGGCCGGACACATGCTCGACTTGTTCCCCTGTTTGGGCCAAGTCAACGTGATGCGGCAATGGGGCGGGCTGTGCGACATGACGCCCGATTTCTCGCCGATCATGGGCAAGACGCCGATCGACGGGTTTTACATCGACGCTGGCTGGGGAACCTGGGGTTTCAAGGCCACGCCGGTCAGCGCCATGACGATGGCCCACACCATGGCCACCGATGACAACCACGAGCTGATCCGTCCCTTCGGCCTGTCCCGATTCACCGACTTCCGCTTGGTGGGAGAGAAGGGAGCGGCCTCGGTCGGTCATTAGTGCCATGAAGATTGTTCCTTGCCCCATCAACGGTCCGCGTCCGCTGCAGGAGTTTCACTTCGGCGGTGAGCTGCGCGAGATGCCCGACGGCTCCGCGGTTAGTGATCAAGATTGGGCCGACTTCGTATTTCAACGTCAGGGCGAACCGGCCGTAAAGCGGGAGTGGTGGTATCACGTTCCCAGCGGCGTCTGGTTCATTGCCGAACGAAACAACGTGACCGACGAGTTTGTGCGGTCGTACCTCTACAGCGACATGCCGGCTGTCGAAGAGACAACCGAAGAAGCGGCAGCGGCCGCCGAAGCGACGTCGGAAGAAGCCGCAGCAGAAGCAACCGAAGGAGGTAGTCATGGATAGACGACTTCCTATCGCCGACGGGGAGTGGATCGATCGTTCGCAGATGGTTCCCTTCCGCTTCGAAGGCGAAACCTATAGCGGCTACGTCGGCGACGTGCTCTCCAGCGCCCTGTGGGCTAGTGACGTTCGCCTGCTCGGTCGCAGTTTCAAATATCACCGCCCGCGAAGTTTGTATAGCCTGGCCGCTCACGACGCCAACGTTGTTGTGGAAGACGACCAGCAGACGAACTTGCGAGGCGACGTGCTTAAGATCGTGGCGGGCATGGACGTCCGCGCGGTCAATACATTTGGCTCTTTGGCCAACGACTGGATGAACATTACCGAGAAGTTCAGTCGCATGATGCCGGTCGGCTTCTACTACAAGGCCTTCCATACGCCCCGTTCGCTGTTTCGTTTTCACGAAGAGCAAATGCGTAAGGTTGCCGGCCTTGGCGAGATCAAACGTAACAGCTCGCCGACCGCCACGCCGAAGGACTACGCCTTTTGCGATCTGCTGGTAATTGGAGCCGGCCCGGCCGGACTGGCCGCCGCCACGACTGCCGCGGAGCAGGGCCTCGACGTTACCTTGGTCGATGATCAACCGCACGTCGGCGGTAGCCTGAACTGGCAATTCCGTGGTGATGAAGCGGCCTACGCAAAGCGAGCCGGATTCTTGGAGCGAGCCGAACAGCTGGAGAATCTAACGATTCGGACCGGCACACAGGCTTCTGGTTGGTACTCCGATCATTGGGTCGCCCTGACCGATGAGAAGAAGCTCACCAAGATGCGGGCTCGGGCCACCCTGATTGCCACGGGGAGTTTTGAACTTCCGGCCGTGTTCCAAAACAATGATCTGCCCGGCGTAATGCAGGGCTCGGCGGCCCAACGCCTGATTCACCTGTACCGCATCCGTCCGCTCGATCGAGCTGTGGTGCTGGCGGCCAATCGCGACGGCTACCAGGCGGCCCTCGATCTGCTGGAAGCCGGCACGAGCGTGGCGGCCGTGATCGACCTTCGGCCCGAAGGCGAGACGAGCTCTCTGGCGACCGACGTGGCTCGCCGCGGAGTGGAAATTCTTACCGGACACGCGATCTACGAAGCGGTGCCGACCTTCAGCAAGAAGGGCGTGAAAGCCGCGGTTGCCTGTCCGCTTGGTGCCGATGGTCAACCGCAGGCCGAACATGGTCGCCGTTTCGCTTGCGACGGCATCGTAGTCAGTGTCGGTTGGAGCCCCAACGCGGCCATCGCGGCCCAGGCCGGCGTCCGTTTTCAGTTCGACGAAGACGTGCAGCAGCTCGTGCCCTCCGAATTGCCGAAGGGTGTGTTCGCCGCCGGGCGCCTCAACGGTCGATTTGAACTGGCCGCCCAAATCGCCGACGGTGAACGAGCGGCCCTGGCGGCCGATGTCTACTTGGACGAAACGAGCACCGCCGACGGGGTCGAAGATTCGCCGCGACACAGTGGGCCATCGCCGACTCATCCGTACCCGATCTTCTCGCACCCCGGCAAGAAGAACTTCGTCGACATGGACGAAGACCTGCACCTCAAAGATTTTGTCAACGCCCATCAAGAAGGCTACGACAGCATCCAGCTGGTGAAGCGCTACGCGACCGTCGGCATGGGCCCCAGCCAAGGCAAGCTGGCCAACGACAACGCGGTGCGGATCTTGGCCAAGCTCAACGGGGCCACGATCAACGAAACCGGCACGACGACCTCGCGTCCGTTCTACCAGCCGATCTCGATGAATCACCTGGCCGGGCGACGTTTCCATCCGCAACGTCGCACACCTTTGCACGATTGGCACAAAGAGGCCGACGCCGAGATGATGCACGCCGGAGCGTGGATGCGGCCTGAGTATTATCGCCAAGAAGGCAAGAGCCGCGAAGATTGTATCCTCGCCGAAGCGAAAGCCGTGCGTGAGAACCTTGGCCTGATCGATGTCAGTACGCTTGGCAAGCTACAAATCAACGGCCCTGACGCGGCTCGTTTCTTGGAAGCGATCTACACCGGCAAGTTCAGCAAGCAGTCGATCGGTCGCCTCCGTTACGGGGTCGCCTGTGACGAGACGGGCGTGATCATTGAAGATGGCGTGGTGGCGAGACTGGCCGAAGACCGCTTCTACGTGTCGGCCACCAGCAGCGGAGCGGCTGCCTTCTACCGCGAAATGCAGCGGTGGGCCCAGATCCTCAAGATGGACGTCACGCTCATCAACGTGACCGGACAGCTGGGGGCGATGAACCTGGCCGGGCCGAATTCCCGCGAGCTGCTCTCCCCGCTGACCGACGCTGATCTCTCGCCCGAGGCGTTTGAGTATCTTGGTGTTCGCGAAGCGACGGTGGCCGGAGTGCCGGCGCTATTGATTCGCGTCGGATTCGTTGGCGAGTTGGGCTACGAGATTCACGTGCCGGCCGCGTCGACACACCATGTGTGGACAACACTGATGGAAGCCGGCCGCGAGCAGGGCATTCGCCCGTTTGGCGTCGAAGCCCAACGGTTGTTGCGACTCGAAAAGGGACACCTCATTGTCAGCCAAGACACCGATGCCCTGACCAATCCGTTCGAGGCCGACGTCGCCTGGTCGATTGGCCGCAACAAGGACTTCTTCGTCGGTTCGCGAAGTATCGAGATCCTCAAGAAACAGACACTCACGCGAAAGCTGGTCGGAATCGAATTTGCCGCCCCGTCTGGAGCTAATGCGAATGGCTCGCTGCCGGACGAAAATCATCTGGTCATCCACGACGGTGAAATCGCCGGTCGCATTACCAGTATCGCCAAGCGGTCCACGCTCGGACACGCCATCGCGATGGGCTTCGTGCGGCCTGACCTGACGCAGGTTGGCACCGAGCTGACGATTCGCATCGATGGTGGCGCGATGGTGAAAGCCCGCGTGGCGGCGATGCCGTTTTACGATCCCGAGAACGCACGACAGAGCTAACCGAGAATAGCGCTTTAAGAACACGCAAACACCCATGTCCGAAACCATCACACGCCGCAGTCCCGTTCTCGATCGCTTGCCCAGCGAGCCGATCGACGTGATCACGAGTCAGGGGATGGCTTTTGCTGTCGTGGTCGAAGCATACGAGATTGAAGCGGCGGCCAAACAGAAGGTGGCCCTCTGCGATCTGAGCTATCACGCTAAGTGGGGACTCAAAGGTAGCGGCGCGGCTGCTTGGCTGGCCGACGCCGGTGTGAATGTGCCGGAAGGGAACTATGCCACTGGCCCGCTCAACAGCGACGACTCCGCGGCGGGTGAGTTGGGCGAAGATGGAGGATTGATCATCCGCCTTCCTGGCGAAGAGTTCTTTCTGGAGAGCGGCGTGAAGGGCGAGTTCCTCGCGCAGCTGCGCGAGCGAGATCTGTCGGCCGGCGATGTCTTTCCGGTCGAGCATCAAGAAGCGACGCTGCTCTTGGTGGGCAAAGAAGCTCGCGGCGTGCTGGCCCAAACCTGTGGAATCGATTTCGCTAAGGCGGATGTCGGTCGTGCGATTATGACCCGCGTGGCTGGAGTGAACTGTACGATTCTTCCGCAGCAGTTCACAGACGGAATTGCCTATCGCATGTGGGTCGACTACAGCTACGCCGCCTATCTTTGGGATACATTGCTGGAGATCGTCACCGAGCTAGGCGGTCGCGCCATCGGTGCCGGTATCTTGCGGGCTGATCTTTCCTAGCGAGGTCGGTCATGGATCAGCCTGGCGAATCCTTCTTTCAAGTTTCCGACGAATGTCGCTCCCTGGGACTCCGCGCCGGGGCGATTCTATTTCGTGATCTCACCATCGGTGATTCGCCGCCCGCGCTGCGCGAACAGATTGACGAGTTGTCGCGACAGATTGGCGATGAGTTTCAAACCGCCGCGGAGATCCGCGAGAGCGCCGAGATCAAGGCCCACTACGAAATCTTGCGCCGCGTCGGCGTGAAGCCGCGTCGTCGTCCCCCTTCGACGGAGAAGCTGCTCGACTTGGCCCGCACACGGCAGACCTTGCCGGCCATCAACTCGTTGGTCGACGCTTACAACCTGGTGTCGATCGCCAGTCGTTGCAGCCTGGGGGCGCACGACTTGGATCTTTTCGATTCGCCCGCCGAATTGCGATTGTTTCGTGGAGACGAACAGTTTCGTCCCCTCGGCAGCGAAGAGGATCAGCCGATCACCGCTGGCGAGTTCGGCTACGTCGACGCCGAAAATCGCGTCCTCTGCCGGCTCGACTCCTTGCAGGCTGACTTCAGCAAGGTCACGCCAGCGACCAAGAACGTGCTGCTCATCGTCGAAGCGACCGATCAGCACGAGCCGGAACAGATCGCGGCCGCCTTCGAGGAAACGATCGCCCTGGTGAGCGAATTTTGTGGTGGCACGAGCGAGGTGGTCGCTCAGCCGTAGGGGCTCTGCTGGCTCCAACCAGGGCTAACGCTGCTATCGCCCGAAGAATCGCGTGAGTTGACGGTACTTGGGTGCTGCTTAAAATAGTGGGTTTCCCCGACACGAAGATAGCCACAGCATGGCAACCAGTGGAGCGAGCTCTCGATGATTGAACAGTTTGGACCAGAGACGGCACTGTTGATGATCGATGTCCAGAAGGGCGTCGACGACTTGGAACATTGGGGTGGCCCCACGGGACGACGCAACAACCCCGAGGCGGAGCCGAACCTTGAGCGGCTGCTCAACGCCTGGCGAGAGCGCGGCCTGCCGGTCATCTACACCGCCCACGATTCCCGCGAAGACGCGTCTCCGCTGAAGCTCTCGAAGCCGGGAGGCGAAATCAAGGAAGGTCTGGAACCGCAGGCCAATGAAGCGGTCGTGCCCAAGGACGTGAACAGCGGATTCATCGGCACCAACTTGGAGCTGGAACTTCGCCGCGTGAATGCTCACCGCGTTGTCGTGGTCGGCTTCTTCACCAACATGTGCGTGGCGACCACCGTTCGCATGGCCGGCAACATGGGCTACGACACCTACCTGGTTCGCGACGCCTGTGCCTGCACGAATCGCGTTGGTCCCGACGGAACCGACTACGATGCGGAAGTGGTCCACGATACCACCATCGCCAGCCTGCACGGCGAATTCTGCACTTCGATGAACACCGACGACGCGCTCGAGCTTTTGGCTGGCGACGTCGACCGACTGGAGCGAGTACAAGGCAATGAGTAATTACGGTGCCCAAGACATGGTCTCGCCGCTGCGGCGAGTGTTGGTGAAGCGACCGGGCGAGGCGATGGCCGGTGCCGATCCGACGGCCTGGAACTACGCCACGCCGCTCGACCTGGAGAAGATTCAGGCCGACCACGATGGCCTGGCCAAGTTGCTGCAAGATTCCGGGGCCGAGGTGTTGTTCCTCGATCACGATCCGGAACATCTGGCCGACCTGGTCTTCACGCACGACCCGTCGCTTGTCACCAGCGAAGGGGCGATTATCTTCCGCATGGGCAAGCTGGCCCGTCGCGGCGAAGATGAGCACCATCGCGAGTTCTACGACAGCATCGACGTGCCGATCTTGGGCACGATCGAAGAGCCCGGCACGGTTGAAGCGGGCGACTGCGTTTGGATCGACGACAAGACACTGGCAGTCGGAATGGGGTTTCGCACCAATCCGGCCGGTGTTGCTCAACTCCAAGCATTGCTCACACCGCTTGGCGTTAGGGTCGAGGCGTTCGATCTGCCGGTCTACACCGGAGCGGCCGCCTGTCTGCACCTGATGTCGATCATGAGCATGTTGGATCACGACCTGGCGTTGGTGTTCGAACCGATGATTCCGGTCCGCTTGCACAAGCTGCTGGCCGAGCGAGGCGTGCAGTGCCTGGCCGCGCCCGCGGACGAATTCACCAAGAGTGCCACGCTGAGTCTGAACGTGTTGGCTCTCTCGCCACGAAAGTGCATTGGCGTGGCGGGCAACGACAAGACAGCCGAGTTGATGGTCAACGCCGGCGTCGACCTCACGAACTTCGTCGGCGACGAGTTGTGCCTGAAGGCCGAAGGTGGCCCGACCTGCCTGACCAGGCCGATTTTGAGAGGGTAGGGGGCTTCTCGCTGTCCGGAGGCGACCGCGGGTGCGAAGTCTTGCGTATGCGTTAGGCCGGCGTGTTCTTAACACGCATCTTGTCGACGAAAGCGTCCCACGAGATGAGCTTGGTGTCGCCGTTGTCGATCGATTCGATTCTTCGTGTGATCTCTGCCGCCCATGCCGCATTGGTGTTGGGGTCGTGCGCCGAATCGAGGCTACGAATCAGCGAAGCGGCCAGATCGGCCCGTTCCGACTCGGCCAGGGACAGTGCCGATCGCAGTAAATCGTCTGATTTCGAGGGCATACTTGCATCTTCTTCGACTAGAATTATAGTGCAGGCGGCGTGAATGATATGATTTACGGCCTTGCTATCGTCGAGTTGATTGTAACCGATTCTGGTACGTAAAATGCGCGTAGGCGAGTTCCCAAGGATTTGTCATACGGACCCTGTACCAACGGCATGGAGACGTTCGCAATGTCGACTTTTCCGTTAGATCTACCAGATGATCTTCGAGCCTTTGTCGAGACGAAAGTCGAGCGAGGGCAGTTTGCCAGTGCGAATGACTATATCGTCGCCTTGATTAACGCGGCTCGGTGCGAACGATCGGCCATCGAAGCGGCACTTGTTGAAGGACTGGAAAGCGGTCCGTCGGAAGAATGGACCAGCGAAGAGTGGGCCGATATTCGAGAGCGAGTTACTGAGCGACATCAGAAGGGCGAGTAGATGGGGACTCGCGTTACTGTTCGACGACGTTTAAGGGCAGCGCAGGACGTCGAACAGATTGCCGACTATCTTGCCGCGGATTCTCTTGAGGTGGCGATCCGTTTCGTGCAAAACACAGAGGCAACTATTCATGAGATTTCCGAGTCGCCTCAGCTGGGGGGGCTTTTCGAATCCGGCGTTCCCGAACTAGCTGGCTTGCGGTATCGTCGTATCATGGGGTTTCCGAATCATCTCGTGTTCTACCTTGAAGATGAAAACGCCATCGATGTTATTCGGGTCCTGCATGGTGCTCGTGACCTTGATACGGCGTTACGAACCACTTAGATGACGTGTCCAATCGGCCCATGTCCCAACCCCACAACAACAAAACCACGAAGTCCACAGGCGATCTCCCCTGGCGCGAGCGCTGGCATGAGGTGATCTTCGAGGCCGATACACCGGCCGGTAAGTTGTTCGACGTGGTGCTGCTGATCGCGATCTTGCTCAGCGTGCTGGTCGTGATCCTCGAAAGCGTCACGGAGATCCGGCGGGAGTATCGGAGTCTGCTCTACGGGGCCGAGTGGTTCTTCACGATCCTGTTTACGATCGAGTACGCCGCCCGCATCGCCTGCGCTCGCCGGCCGCTGCGATATGTGTTCAGCTTCTATGGTGTCGTGGACTTGCTGGCGATCCTGCCAACCTATCTGATCGCCTTGCCGATCTTTGAAGGCGCGCAGCGATTGGCGGTGATTCGAGCCCTGCGACTCCTGCGGGCGTTTCGTATCTTCAAGCTGGCACACATGCTCTCGGAGGCCTCGGCTCTTCGGCACGCGATCTGGACGGCCCGGGCCAAGATCACCGTCTTTCTTTCGGTGGTGTTGATCGCGGTTGTCATCGTCGGATCGGCCATGCATTTGATCGAAGGAGGGAACAGCAGCAATTCCGGTTTCGATTCGATTCCCGATAGCATGTACTGGGCGATCGTGACCATGACCACGGTCGGCTATGGGGATATCTCACCACAGACCGCCATCGGCAAGATACTGGCCGCCTGCATGATGGTGCTCGGCTACTGCATGATCATCGTCCCCACCGGGATCGTTTCTGCCGAGCTGGCTCAGGCGGGCAGCAAGCGGATTACTACGCAGGTCTGTCCGGAGTGTCTGTCAGAAGGCCACGACGCCGATGCGACGCACTGCAAGTTCTGCGGGTCGAAGCTGTAGCATCTCTCTGGTGAGCTCCGGATGCCTTGTTGGCAAACTTTGCGGCCTGGCGAAGCGAGCGAAAGACTGCTGCTTCGGTTGTCGCTGTCGGTCGTTTTGGTTGTGGCGGTACTGGCTCGGGAAATACCGGTTCTACGGGTCAAGACGTTAGAGTTCCCGTTCCAACCCCTCCGATGAACTGATACAGGCAATCGATTCGGTCGCTCACGCGCGACCGGTTTACCAATTCAGTGTCACAACACCTTCGCACGCACAGGCGGGTGCAGACGTCGTGTCTTTCAGGCAGGAGTTTTCGCATGCGTAATCTTGGTTATTTGGCGGCCCTATTGGCCATGCTCTGTGTCAGCCCTGCTTGGGCCCAGACGGACGGCGCTTCTTACGACACGGCCAGCTTCGGTGGTTGTGACTCCGGTTGCGACTCGGCTTGCGGCTGTGAGACGGATTGTTGCGATTCGTCTTGCTGCGACTGCGATCGCTGGTTCTTGCTCCCGCAGTGCGACTGCGGATTCAACATTCATGGTTGGCTCAACGTCGGCTACATCTACAACACCGATGATCCGGCCAGCCAGTACAACGGTCCCTACAACGCTGTCGATCGTGCCAACGAATTCGCTGCGAATCAGGCTTACCTGATCGGCGAAAAAGCTCTACCCGGTTGCGGGATTGGTATCGGCGGTCGCGTCGACGTGATGTGGGGTCAGGACTTCTTCTTGGCCGAGTCGATCGGTATGGAGAAGCGACCCGACGGCTCGCCTCACTGGAACGGTGAGTATTACGGGTTGGCCATTCCGCAGGCGTATTTCACGTTCGGTAACGAGAATTTCAATCTGCAGGCGGGCCACTTCTACTCGATCATTGGGTACGAAGGCGTGATGGCTCCCAGCAACTTCTTCTACTCCAAGGCGTACAGCTACCAGTTCGCTGGTCCGTTCACGCACTGGGGAGCTCAGCTCAACTACAGCCCCAACGATTGCTGGGATCTTCAGGTCGGAATTCACAACGGCTGGGACGCGGTTGATCGCACGAACGATCGTGTTGGTCTGGTGGCCAAGGCGACTTACCACTTCTGCCGACCAGGTGCTTGGACCTCGTTTGGTGTCACCACCGGCGACGAAGCAAACAACCCCGGCGCGATCAACATTCCGAACTTGACCACGAACCGAACGCGATACAGCTGGATCGTGAATCTGCCGGTGGGCTGCAACTGGGAGTACGTTTTTCATCACTGGTATGGTCAGCAGGATGAAGGCGCCGCGCGTCTGTTCACTGCCGACTGGTACGGAGTCGATCAGTACCTGTACTACACCATCAACGATTGCTGGAAGGCCGGAGCACGCTTCGAGTGGTTCCGTGACGAAGATGGAACCCGCGTTGGTCTGAATCGCGCGACCAATCCGAACGACGTGCCGTTCGCCGGCGACTTCTTCTCGCTCACGTTTGGATTGAACTGGACGCCGACCTGCAACGTGACGATTCGTCCGGAAGTTCGCGTCGACTGGTACGATGGCAACGCCGCCACGCTGCCGTACGACGATGGTGCCGACGACCAGCAGGTGATGTTCGGCATCGACGGAATCTTCCTGTTCTAAGTCAGTTTCATTAGTCTAGTCGGAGCTGAAATTACGACAGCGACGAATGAGCTTTCTCCTCCGGGCGAGCCGAATTTCGGGGAGGAGAGATCTCACCTGTTCGCGAGAGAAAGTGATCGCACGTGTCGCGCCCATCATGTGGCGCGTGCGGTCACCGCTCCGAGCGGTCGCTTACTGACAATCACCGTCGCGCGTTGCGGTAGGATCCGAGGACGGCGACTGCGTGAATCTGGAAGTCGTTTGCAAAGAATTCGATAGCAATCGATCTACGACTCAAGCTTCTCGAGCAGCACTTCGGCTTTTTCTGCGGCCACCGTATCGGGATAATTGTCGAGAATATCCTCGAGTTTTGAGATGGCTCGTCGCCGTGCGTTGCGAGCGCCCCCGGCCAGCTTCTTGGCGGCATTAAAGGCCTCCATCGCTTCAATCTCGACTTTGAGATCCGGATCCTTCGAGAGCTTGTCGGAAGCCTTTTTGACCTTCTTGTCGAGAGGATACTTGTTGAAATCCTCCAACAGCTTGTCGTAGATCAAGAGCGCCGCGAATTTCCTGTCACGGGACTCGTGTCGCTCCGCTTTTTTGATTTGGTCGTTGATATGTTCAACGATCACTTCGTTGAGCCTCTTGGCGGCGCGCTGTTGATCTTTCTTGCGAGATTTGAGCGCTTTGGTAACGGCCGGGGCGGCCTCTTTGAAACGACCATACTCGACCTGATTCCAGGCCTTCTTGAGACTGCTTGGCAGGCCTTTAGGATTAGCCCGCCATTTGGCACCTCGCATGGCGCTGCCAGCGGCGGCTTCCAACTGATTGGCGCCATAGTAAAACACACCATCGCCATCGATATTTCGCACCGCCCAAGGTTGAGAACGACTGAGCGGTCGAATGTTGCAGTGGTGTTCGAATGATCGGTCGTCGTCGACGATCGTGGGCCAAGTGATCTTGTATTTCTGCAGCGACTGCTGGACGACGGGTCGTGGATTACCTGAGTTGACCGCGATAAACAGGATCGGCTTGCCTTTGAACTTCTTTGCGGTCTTTAGCCAGATAGGCCACTTGTTGGGAATGGTGTAACGGTTGTCCTCGTCGAAAAAGACAAACACGATTGCCTTGTTGCCGATCGATTGATTTGTGATGGGAGGCGAATTGAGCCACTTCGACGGTTCCGAGGGCATGACGAGCCCCTTTTGGCCGGCGCGTAGCGGCAGGCTGGTGTCGCGCACGATACGTTCGTCGTCGTCTTCATCATCGCTATCTTCAAATCGATCGCGATCGCCAGAGCCCGATCGGTCGGATCCACGTTCCCGATCACTCCCTTGGTCATCCTCACGTCCTTGATCGTTCGATTCTTCATCGCGATCTCGCCTATTGCGATTCGGCCTGCGCCGCCGGGGCGGGTCGACGTCCTCAAATCCACCTTTGCCGGTGTCTTTGTCAAGCAGCTGTTGAGCGACGTAGTCCTGGTCATCCTGACTCAGTTTGACCACCCGAATTCGATAACGCTTTCCGGTATCTTTGTTCTCCAATAGGACAACACCATCGCTGATACTCACAAAGGCCGCCTCGACGGTCTTGGAGCCGCTTGTCCAAGTGCGCATCTCCGCCGCGTTTGCGACCGATGCGAAGAAACATACGCTTGCCAGAATTAGCGATACCATCAGACGCATGGTAATTCCCCTGTGAGCTGCCCTAATGTGTGCCGTTGCCTTGATGTGACGATGCCCTGGATCGAGAAGACGAGATGACCTGCTCGGGCCGTAGTCGTATTATCAGCCCCTCTTTAGAGCGGGTCAATAGATTCTTGCCAAGAATTTGTCCGTCGGCCCGTTCGCATCGAAAATCAATTCGCGCGGACAGACACGTTCTTGGTTGGTGCTATCGCCGTTGATGCTTTCCGGCTAAGCCAGAATCTCTTCGACAACCTTGCCGTGGATGTCGGTCAGGCGGAAGTCTCGCCCCGCGTGGCGGTAGGTCAGCCGCTTGTGATCGAGCCCCATCAGGTGCAGGATCGTGGCCTGTAGATCGTGGACATGGACCCGATCCTCGACCGCCTGATAGCTGAAGTCGTCGGTCTTGCCGTGAACGACGCCTGCCTTCACCCCGCCGCCAGCTAAGATCACGTTAAAGGCGTGCGGGTTGTGGTTCCGTCCCTTGGCGATCCTGCCTTTCTCCAGGAGCTGCGAAGTCGGCAGCCGCCCGAACTCACCGCACATCACGATCAGCGTCTCGTCGAACAGGCCGAGCCGCTTGAGATCTTTGACCAGGGCCGAGAAACCCTGGTCGACCTGGCTGGCCACCGAGGCGAGCGAGTGCTCGAGCTCTTCGTGATTGTCGAACGGCTGACCAGGGTAGGTCCAAGCCTGCACAAATCGCACCCCGCGTTCGATCAGCCGCCGCGCGAGCAGCAACTGCTGGGCCGGCTTGTGGGTGCCGTACATCTCACGGATGTTCTTCGGTTCCTGCGAAATGTCGAAGGCGTCGGTCGCTTCGGTCTGCATACGGAACGCCATTTCGTACGAGGCGATGCGCGCTTCCAGTTCCGCGTCTCCGCGGCGTTGTTCCAAGTGACGCTTGTTGAGCTGTTGTAGTAGCTTGAATTGCCGCTGCTGTTCTTTACGGCTGAGCATCGGGTTGTTGACGTTGCTGATCAGCCGCTTGACGTTGTCGGTCTCGATCGTGTCGATGTACGTTCCTTGGTAGATCGGTGGCAAGAATCCCGATCGCCAACCGACGCTGCCAAACTCCGGCTGTTCACCGTCGCAGGGGCAAAGCACCACGTATCCAGGCAGATTCTGGTTTTCCGATCCCAGCCCGTAGGTGATCCAGGAACCCATCGAGGGGGTCGTCTCTTGGGTCGTCGAACCGCAGTGCATCAGCGTGCGGGCCATGCGGTGTTCGGGCGAGTCGGTGTGCATCGAGTTGATGACGCAGACCTCGTCGATCATCTCGCCGGTGCGGCGGAACATATCGCTGATGTAGAGTCCGTTGTCGCCGTACTGCTTGAACTTGAACGGCGACGCCAGGCCGGGGCCCGCTACGCCCTCTCGCTCATCGCTCACCCCCGGAATCGTCTTCTTGTGGTACTTGGCCAGCAGCGGTTTGTGATCGAAGGTGTCGACCTGCGAAAGCCCGCCGTTGAGGAAGATGTGAATCACATGCTTCGCTTTGGGGGCGAAGTGGGGTGGCTGCACGGCCATCGGATGCAGCGCTCGCGAATCGGCCGCGAGTGCACCTTCTTGGGCGAGTACGCTGGTGAGGCCCAACATGCCCATGCCAACACCACACTGTTGCAGCGCCTGTCGCCGGTTGATTCGCTCGTGATGCATGTCGTTCTCGTGCTTCCTGTTGGCGGTATGGCCGCTTGGTGGGGCGGCCGCCCGATTAGCGGCCCGGCCAACCACATTGTAATCCCTTAATCCACAAACATGAACTCGTTACTAATCAACAATACCTGGGCATATTGCTCCCACACATCGAGCGGCGTAATCCAATGCGGCACCGACTGCTCGAAATCGTCAACGCCTCGCCAGCTGCTGAGCCCGCGGAGGTTGCCGTTCTCGTCCCGCTCCGTCTTGAACACGAACGGAGGCATCGTGAAGTCGTCGTAAACATTCGACTCGCGCGGATGAACGATCATGTCGATGTGGTCGCCATCGCCCAGCTCGATGTCCTCGACACGAACCTCGACGGTGGCGCCGGCATTCACCTCGTAATGTTTCTTCAGTCCGTCACTGCTGGAGACGATGTAGACATCGAAGCCGTCGCCGATGCGGGCGTTGTTGCCTGGCTTGAGCTGTCCGCGGAACAGATAGAACCCGGCTCCGGTCGACGGTTTGAATCGTAGCACCGAGGCGTGTTCGCCATCGCGGCCAGGTCGTCCACCATCGCTCTTGAAGTAAGCGGTGTCGGCCGCCATCTGAGCGCTGTCGGGACCTTCCTGCCAGCGGTAACCGTTGAAGTGCGAAAGCGGTGTGAATGTCTTGAGCTGCTTCTCGTCGACATCGTAATGGCCAAAGCCGAACTGCCAGCTCTTTTGCTTTTCCGTTAGCGCCGCCGGCTGTGCAATATCGCCCACTTCTCCTTGAACGAACATCTGACCGACTGCCAATTCGTCGGCCGAAGGATCGCGACCATAGACCCAACGGTACAACTGCCGGACGCGACTCGCGGTGTCGCCGTCCGAATCGACATCGGCGTCGAGCCTGGCGACGAGCGCCCGAGCACGTTTCATCGTGAACCCGCTGTTCATCAAGTAGAGGGCCTGTTGCGGAACCGTGGAGCGATCTCGCTTGGCCAGGGTCGACTCCGGTACCGCGACGTCGAAGGTCGGTAGTGTCTGATCGATGCGGCGTCGGTTGATGTAGTAATAAACGCTGCGTCGCCGTGAGTTGATATCCTTAAACGGCAATCCGCCGACCGTGGTGTCGATCTCGTCGCTCACCGTTAGCATCGCGTCTCGCATTGGCTCGAATTCCAGCCGCCGCCGATTCATGCGCCACAGCAGGGCATTGAGCGGATCGACGTCGCGGCATTCGCTGCGGTCGTCGACCGTCTGTTGGTACGTGGCACTGGTCATGATCAGCCGGTGCAGCCGCTTCATCGACCAACCTTCGTTCATGAACCGCCGCGACAAATAGTCGAGCAGCTCGGGATGCGACGGCGGGCTGCCACGGGTGCCAAAGTCGCTCGGCGTGGTGACCAGCCCTTGGCCGAAGTGCCAGCCCCAGATGCGGTTCACGATTACCCGCGGAGTGAGCGGATTCGCGGGGTCGACAATCGCACGGGCCAGTTCCAGTCGTCCGCTGCCGTCGGTCATGGTCCGCTCACCGATCGACTTTTCAACTACTTTGAGGAAACGTCGGGGGGCAACGGCACCACGCCGGTTGTGATCGCCACGCAGATGAATGGCCACGTCGTGCGGATGCTCGCCCTCAGTCAGCACCATTGCCCGGGGAGGAGCAATGTCGATGTATTTGAGTACGACCTGCTCAATCGCGTCGTTGGCTTCGCGTGCCTCGCCGATTTCCTTACGGGTGAAGAGTCGTCGCGCGTCGGCGTCTGTCTTGATCAAGATTGGTGAATCATTGGTGAGCAGCAGTCGCAGCTCTTCGGCGGCCGGATCTTCAAAACCTTCATCGCCAGGGTCGACTTCTTGTAGTTTCTTCCAGCGGGCATGGACGTCCGCGACCACACCACCGATGGTGCGTGCGGCCTCGCTCATCGACTTCGGCGGGTTCGTAACGAGTGCCTTGTGCAGGAGCGGATTGATGTTGATCCCATGGTCTTCCTCGACTGCCTTGGCCGCGGCGTCGGCAAAGTTGTCGGGAGGCAGCTGGGCGAGGCGATGCCAAATGTCGAAGATCGGGTCACGAGCGCCACCAGCTGTAGGGAATCTGCGCTGTCGCTGCGCGAGCCAGCGCTTCCAACGCTTCACACCACTGTCGCTACCGTCGGGCGACTTTCGCAGTTCCTCGTCGCGCGCGACCGGCTTGGCGTCGGACTTGGCATCGTCAGCATGCTCTGGCATCTCGCGGGCCAGCGCTTCTAGGTACTCGCCCGCCCGAGTGCGAAGGTCGTCGTTCACCGCGTCACGCAATTCGGTCAGCTTTTTTTCTCGTGCGGCGACCTTCTCGGCGAATTCCGCCTGGAACTGTGCCAGTCGAGGGTCATCGCTCTCTTGTGCCGGCTTGAGCAGCGGCATCTCCGGCACGCCCGGCTCTTTCGAGCTGTCGAGCACACCATAGAGGGCGTAGTAATCCTGCATCGACAGCGGGTCGAACTTGTGGTCGTGGCATTTGGCACACAACATCGTCATGCCCAATAGGCCGCGACTAACCAGGTCGACCCGTTCGGCCATGATCTGATGCCGGCGATTGAAGAAGCGCCGACCGACGGTCGTGAACCCGAGCGCCGCCAGCTTCCACTGTTCGTCTTCCTCCAGGTCCAAGCGATCGGCCGCCAGCTGGTGCAACAAAAAATCGTCGAACGGCACATCTTCATTGAACGCCCGAACCACGTAGTCGCGATACGTCCACGCGAACGGATAGCGTGGGTCGTAGTCGTTCATGCGAACGAAACCCTTGGTGTCGCTGTAGCGAGCGATGTCGAGCCAGTGGCGACCCCAGCGCTGTCCGTACTCCGGCATGGCCAGCAGCCGGTCAATCAACTCCTCGTAGGCTTGCGGCGATTCGTCGGCGGCGAAAGCCTCGACCTCCTCGTACGAAGGAGGCAAACCAATCAGATCAAAATAGGCCCGGCGGATGAGCGTCCGTCGGCCGGCACGGGGTGAAGGTTCGAAACCGGCCGCTTCAAGTCGAGCCAGCACGAACTGGTCGATCGCATTCTTGGCCCACGTTCTATTGTTCGATGCCTTGTTGTTTGTTGCCGGCGGCTGAGGATCGCCGATCGGACGGAAGCCCCAGTGCTCGACATGAATCTCATCGAGTCGTTCGACCGGAGTCGCTTCGCCAGCGGGCGTCGTTTCGGCCGGCCAATGGGCACCGTCGTCGATCCAGCGAGCCAGCGCCAGTTGGGCGTCTTCCGGCAGCGGGTCGTCCTCAGGTGGCATCGCCAGATCTTCATCGACGTGACGAACTGCCTGGATCAACAAGCTCCGCTGGGCGTCGCCTGGCACGATGGCCGCACCACGCGTGCCACCTTTGAGCAGTCCGGCGTGGGAGTCGAGTCGCAATCCGTTCTCTTGAATGTCGGGCCCGTGGCAGTCGATGCAGTGCGTGACCAGCAGCGGTCGCACCTGGGCTTCGAAGAACTGGAGCTTCTCAGCCGAAGCTTGAGGCGGTTCTTCTGCATGAACGGCGAGCTTCGCGTACTCCGTGACGAGCCCCGCCGTCAGCGTGGCGAGGAGCATCAGCACGAATCGCCTCAGCCCAAATTGCCGCAGCGCCGTCCGATTCTCGATAGCATGCCGCGAATGACGGATTCGTAACGCGGCGGAACGGAAGGAGAACGGCATGTTGTTAGGCAGGCGGCGGAAAGTGGCGGCGGCTCTCGTGGCGAAGCACGGGTAGACCCCGTGGCATCTTTATTCTGCAAGCAGTGCAAACTTCACCAAGCCTTGAGTATACCGGCGGCAAATACCTCGGGTCAACGTTTGCTGAGCCAGTCGTCTCGTCGCTAAGTCTCAGCATGACTGGTGGTTACGATTCACGGGTGGGCCTTGTGCGAACCGCTTCTAGGGCGTCTGGGTGAGGGCTGTTATTGATTTTGCAGCCTACTGAGACAACCTGTTATTGGGGCGACAACCTGTTATTGGGGCAACATGCGAATGTGTTGCAGGTTGCGGCGAGCCGACATGTTGCCGGGGTTCAGCAGAATCGCTTGCTGAACGTGCTGTTTGGCAAGTGAAACGTCCCCGGCCGTAAGATGGGCGTAGCCGAGCAGGTTGTGCGTTTCCGAATTCTTCGGCTCGATCTCCACGGCTCGAGTTAGTGAGTCGATCGCTTTCTGAAGCATTTGCTTCTTCTTCTGTTCGTCTTTTGACTCGGACGCAAGTCTAGTCATCAACGCGGCCGAATGGCTTAGCAACCTAACGCTGTTCGGGAAATCACGCAGTCCGGCTTCGTATTGTTTCAACGCCTCGGCCGGTTTGCCCAACAGGAAAAGATGTTCCGCTATGTTGGAGTGGGCTCGAATGACATCGCGGAAGGCTCGCTGGTCCGACTCAGCGGTGTCTTCGCTGGTTCGGGAAAATGCTTCCAGGCCGTCGCGGTAATGCCCGATGGCATCTTTCGGTCGCTTTTGCCATTCCGCGATCTTGGCCAGTAACTGGTGAGCACGAAACACATTCGGTTCGCTTGCCAGAAGCGTCTCGCAGACTTTCCGTGAGGCGTCATACCGGCCTTCTCCCAATAGCCCTTCGGCACGCATGAGGGCCCGATACTGCTTGATGAAGTCTTTCGGATCGCGCGTCTCTTCATCGAACTCGATCGCTTCGTTGACGCCGCCCCCGATGTAGCCGAGCGACTCCATGCGAGCACGGTCCGCTTCGTCAAAGTCGCTCGCCTGATCCGTTGATGTTTCAACGAAGGCGGGGATCGGCTCGTGCACCAAATCCATCAGTCGGGTGTGCAATCCGCTGGCCACGGCGGCATGATCGTCGATGACGTTATTAAGTTGACCCGGATCGGCGCGGAGGTCGTACAGTTCCGGTCGGGCGGTGTGGATATATTGCCAGCGGTTGTCGGTCACGCTGCGCAAGGGAGCGCATTCGAAGATCGTGGGTACCAAGGACTCCGAGTAGGCGATTCGATCTTGTTCTTCTGGAGCGCCCCCGGACAAGTAAGGGTTGAGATCCGTTCCTTGGACTTGCTCCGGTATCTCAACGCCGAGTGCCGTGAGGATCGTGGGAACGATGTCGACGACGCTGACCGTGTCCTTCACCCGCCTGCCACCGGAGTTGCCAGGAACACGCATCACCAGCGGCACATGCTGCACACTCTGGTAGATGAAGTAGCTGTGCGTTTCTTCGTCGTGTTCGTCCAGGCTTTCTCCATGATCGGAGGTGACGACAATCATCGTCGAATCGTAGAGACCGAGCGCTTGTAAGCGAGCAACGAGTTCACCGATCTGGTCATCGGTAAAGGCGATTTCGGCCGCGTAAGGGTTGCCTGGAAATCGCTCGGCAAAGTCGGCGGGTGGAGTATAGGAAGCGTGGGGGTCGAAGTAGTGGATGAACATCAAGAATGGCGACGCGTGATGCATTTCGAGCCAGGCAATAGCTGCCGCCGTGGTTTCCGAAGCAGTCCGTTCTAGCCGTTCCGCTTCGCGACCAGTTTCACGCTCGCCAAATTGCTCGTCGTAGACGTCGAAACCTTGATTGAGACCAAACCCTGCCGCCAGCGGAAATGCCGAAACGAAGGCCGACGTTTGCAGGCCCAGCTCTTTCACCATCTCGGCGATGGTCACTCGCGACGGGTGCAAGTTGTAATCGTGATTGTCACGGACACCGTGGGACGTCGGGTAAGTTCCGGTCAAAATCGAACTGTGCGACGGCAGCGTGATCGGGTTGGTGGTGACGGCCCGCTCGAACAATGTTCCCTCGCTGGCCAGCACATCGATGTTGGGCGTTGTCTTCTTATCGAATCCGTAGCAGCTGAGATGGTCGGCCCGACAGGTGTCGATACTGATCAGGATTACGTTCTTGACCTGGCCGGAAGCGGCGGAGTCGGTCACGGTGATGCGAGCCTTCGTTTCATAGGTCCTGTCGCAGCTCAAGATCGTGGGGAGACAGAGCAGCGCGACGATCGCTAGTGTCGCTCGGGATCGAAGGACAAGAAAGAAGCTGGGCATAACTCGATACGGGGCTAATTGGCAGAGCATCCTGGGCGGAAGAGGGCCTGCTATATCTTAGCTCGCCGGCGGCGCCAGGTGCCAGCGGTTGGGCTGGCTGAAAGGGCCTATTGGCCTCTGATGAAGCACCATCTTGGCACCAAAAAGTTTGTTTGTTTTGAACCCGGCAGGTGTGGTAGGGTCGGGGTATTGTTGCATATCGTCGGATCTCGCCTGCTGTGCCTCACTCGCATTTAACCCGAAGCGTCAGCGAGGGACAGGACGGAACCGGCTTCCATTCTCGTACGAGCCAGGAGCAGCCCCTTAATAGTCACTATTGATTGGGTGGAAACCCGTTTGGTTGTGTCCCTCGCTGACGCTTCGAGTTAGTTTCTGTAAGGTGCGTCCGTTCTTTGACAACTTGGTTAGATAGGCTTGAGGGTTGGGGGTGCCACTGGCTCCGCCAGTGCGGAACGCCGGGGTCTGGTCTCGTCGTTCTCAACCGACGAGCCACTTGCCGGTCACGTGAATAGAACGATCGATACCTGACCCCATTGCCCTGGATCGCGGACACGGGGTCAGGTCTGTTGTTTCTAGCCTGGGTGCCATGCTCACCGCTGGTGAGCCCGTCCGGGAATAGGACGCTTGATTTACCGACAATTTTCAGAACCCGACGCACGAGAGGCGATCATCTGGTAAACGCTTGATAGGCGTTTGCGCTGCCGTTTGGCCGAAGGCCTTTTCCACCGTAGCCTGGGGCATCGCCCCAGGTATTGAAGCCACTGTTGACTCGTCGTCGTGTGGCCAACGGCCAAAGTCACCGAATCTTCCGGCCGAGGTGAATATGGCTTTCAGCCAAAGCGGTTTCCTGGGGCTGAGTAACCTAGGCCATCGCTTCGCTCGACCTAGGCTATGATGCGTTTGGCCTTCGGCCAAAAACGGGTGCGCTGAATTCCCGGATACCTTCACCGCTGGTGAGCATGCTTCCGTCAAATTGCATTCACATGCCCACGCGAGCGTGGACATGGCACCCGACTAGGAAGCTCGCTCTGCGCGATAACTTGCCGCGCGACTATGGCGACTTTTTTGGCATCACGTGCATAACGCCGCAAGGAACGCTAAGAGCAATGGCCGAATAGAGTTGCGGTCAGAATGGCCAAAAACGGCCTTTGCCCTAACTCACGAGTGCGCAGCACGTTGGAGTTTTTTGGCCCCAACCCCGTTTTCGCGCATACGGCAAAAAAAGTCGCCGCTCACCGAGAGGCATTTGCGTCGTGAGTGAACTGGCTCGCCTCTACGCCGCTCGCGCAGCGACTTGAGATTGGCTCTCCAGCGTTGGCATCTTCAAGATCATCCGTTCCGGCTTGCTGACCACCGTCTGGATCTCGATGCAGAGCGAAGGCACGGTACGACCGACGGCGCGAGCGAGTTGCCACCACCATCGGCAATACTCTAGCGGTCGCAGAATGCCGCCGGAGACGATGCGGAAGCCACGTGATAATTCGATTTCAGCTTCTGGTACGGTGTTGCGGATAAGCCGCTCGAAGGAGAACTTCGACCAGGCCTGCACGTGGCCGCGAATCTTCTTGACGCCGAATAGGCGGTCGGTCTTGGGGACCACGTGACGACGCACAGCGTCGAGTCCTGGCGGGAAGATCGGCACTCCGATCACCAGCCGGCCACCTGGCTTCAGTACGCGATACATGTCGGCGATGGCGACGTCCGGATGGTGCAGGTGTTCGAGCACCTGTTCGCAGACGACGACGTCATAGCGATCCGATTCGAGCTCGGTGAGACCCTCTTCCAGGTTGATGTGGTGCAGGGTCCAGTCTTCGGACTTGTAGACGAAATCCTTGCCGTTGGGAAAGATGTCGACGCCGTGGTAGTTGATCTGCTCGCTGCCAGCGTGAATCTCGGTGTACTTCCGTAGGGCCCCGTCCCAGCTGCCGACATCGAGCACGTCCGCCTTTCGTCCAGTCTCTTCGTAGGTCTCTTGAGCCCAGCGAGCACAGTCCATGCCGAGTTCGTAGTAACGGGCCTGACGCAAGCGGTACGGGGCGTACCCTTCTTCCACACCAAAGGCCTTGGAACCCTTTTGCTGATTGACGGACATGAACGATCCTCCGGACAGGAATGGCTCGAAGCGAGCGGTTTGAATATTAGTCGGCCGAATGCGAGATCGATCGCGGCGAATGTAGGACTAGTTGCCTTTCTCCATCGGCTTATTGGCCCGCCAAATGAAGGGGGAATCGCGCGGAGACGAAGATAAATCGGCCTCTCCTATCCGTTGCTGCTAGCGCTACAGTCACCACTAGCAGTGGCTGAGTAAAGCGGAGAAGACAGGTGCCGCGCAACCTCTGGCCGAGCACTCACTATAATGTGCGTTGATCTGAACGCTTGCAAAAGTCGAACTCGATCCATCACAAGAAGGTAGCAGCATGCAACACGTTATTCGTTATTTCAGTTGGGCGATGCTAGCGCTGTTGGCCGCGACTTGTTTCCATTCCGCGGCGGCCGAGGAGACAGTGGCGGCCGATGCGGTCTACCAAGAAGACCTCGTCTACGGTCGTGCGTGGGGGGCTGGCCTGCTGGCGGATGTTGCATATCCCAAAGCAAACGACGCGGGACCGGAATCAAAGCAGCGGCTGCCGGCGATCATCTCCGTGCATGGCGGTCGTTGGATGGGGGGACACAAACAAGATGCATCGGCCATCGACGTGACGCAGTGGGCCGAATTGGGCTTCTTTGCCATGTCGATTGACTATCGACTGGTCAGTTGCTCGCCCGTACCGGCCTGTTACCAGGATCTGCAATGTGCGATTCGCTTCGTGCATGCGAATGCCGAGCGATACAACATCGATACGAGCCGGATCTTCTTGATCGGCCAGTCGGCTGGCGGCCATATGGTATCTCTGGCGGCCACGCTGGGCGATGGACCATTTCCACGTACCGGTGGCTGGAAGAAGGCTTCCAATGATTTTCGTGCGGCGATAAGTGTGGCGGCGAACTACGAGCTGACGACGCTCAGCTGGGGTAATATATGGACTCCAGCCAAGGGTGACGCGATCGAGGCGCGTCGTCTGGCGTCGCCGGTGAACCACGTTGCGAAGGACATGAAGCCGCTGCTGGTGATCCATGCCGACAACGACGAATCGGTGCCGATCGACAACGCCCTTGGCATGATCGAGGCGCTCAAGAAGGCCGACGCCCCGTACGTCTTTCACCGCTATCCCAAAGCGGGACACATGGGAATCACGGATGAGGTAATCAAGCGGTCGCTCGAGTTCATCAAGGAACAATCGGCCGCGACTGAATGACAAATTGTGTGTTAGCTGCCGTCTCTCTTAGAAAGAATCGCGACCATGATGAACCAAGCCCTGCGCGTACGATCAATCACCTATGTTCTCTTGTTGCTGGCCATCGCCTCGCCGGCCGCGGCCGCGGACAATGACCCGCCGAAGCCGAATATTCTCATCATCTTTACCGACGACCAGGGCTATGCCGATCTCGGCTGCACCGGTTCCAAGACCAACAAGACGCCTCGCATGGATCGCTTGGCCAAAGAGGGGACGCGGTTTACGAGCTTCTATGCTCAAGCGGTCTGTGGCCCATCGCGGTCGGCACTGCTGACGGGTCGCTATCCCTTCCGCAGCGGTGGTTGGGTCATGCCGAATAGCGAGATCACCTGGGCCGAATTGATTCGCAATGCTGGCTATCAGACCGCCTGCATCGGCAAATGGGATGTCTCGGGTCGAAAACCAGTTCTCGATCAGATGCCGCTGGCCCAGGGTTTCGACTACTATTTCGGTCCGCTCGGTGCCAACGACAGTGGTAAGGTCACGTTCCACGAGAACAACGACCCCGCTGGCGAAACCGATGACATGGGCAGCCTGCTACGGCTCTACACCGACAAGGCGATCGATTACCTGCGGGTTCGCCGAGACAAGGAGAAGCCGTTTGTGCTTTACCTGGCCCACACGATGATGCATACGATCATCGACGCATCACCGCGATTCCGAGGTAAGTCGGCCGGCAGTCTCTATGGCGACGTGGTCGAAGAGTTCGACTACGAAACGGGCCGGTTGTTGGACGTGCTCGATGAATTGGGGCTGGCCGAGGACACGCTCGTCATTTACACCAGTGACAATGGGCCTTGGAATCAGCCTGCCTATACGCGGCACAAGAAGGGACATCCCGAGGGCTCCATCTTTTGGGGCGATGCCGGGCCACTGCGTAACGGAAAAGGTTCCCCCTACGAGGCAGGCTATCGAGTGCCGTGCATCGTTCGTTGGCCAGGCAAGGTGCCTGCTGGAAGGGTTTCTGGCGCGATCTTTTCAACGCTCGACTTCCTACCAACGTTCGCCCGCCTAACGGGCTTTGACGTGCCCACCGATCGAACGATCGACGGTGTTGATCAGACCGACCTAATCTTGGGCAAGAGTGATACTGGACGGCGCGAGAACTTTCTCTACAAGAACAACGCGGTTCGCTCGGGGAAATGGAAGTATCTGCGGGCCAAGCATGACGTCCACGATTTCGCTCAGGACAAAGAGCGGGAGCAAGTTGAGGAGTTGTACGATCTTGAGGCCGATATCGGTGAGCGGAACAATCTGGCCGCCAAGTATCCAGAAAAGGTAGCCGAATTAAAGGCGTTGATGGACAAGATCCGTCAGGCAGGGCCTTAGGTGTTGTCGACTTTTGAGCCGTCTTCACGAAAAAAGCCCGTCGACCAAACTTGGCCAAACGGGCTTTTGAGAAGGGTGGCTGAGGGGATTCGAACCCCCGACCCCTGGAATCACAATCCAGTGCTCTAACCAACTGAGCTACAACCACCGTAGGTCAGCCGCTTGGTCCACTTCGCCAGCGGCTCAGATAGCCGAGGACGCGGACGAGCAGCGTAATTGAACAACTATAATCCTCGGCATAAAGAGGGTCAACGCCGCACAAAACTAGGCAAAACTTCGTTACTCGTTGCCCGCTGCGTCGTCAGAGTCGGCACTCGCGGCCGCCGCTCCCAGCAGAAACTGGCGATACTCCTGATCCAGCTCCTGGCTCGAACGCTCGGTAAGCCGGGTGAGTGTGTCGAAGCGTGCTCGATTGGCGTAAATGGCCCGCAGGTAGTCGACCAGGGCTCCGCGGTAGTGTCCGGCGTCGTAGTGCATCAAGAAAGCCGCCTGACCGGCCGCCTGAGTATAGATCGTGGCCGCCTGAGGGTGCCGTTGCAGCAGTGGTCCACCGAGCCGCAGCAGCTCAGCGAACGGAACGTAGAAGCGATCCTCCAATAGGCGGATACGTGCCCCCGGAAGACGCGCCACGTTGTAGCCGCCCACGGTGTCGTAGCCCGTTGGTTCGTCGGTATCGGAGCGGTTTCCGCTGCGGAGCGACTCCATATAGCAGGCGATGCCCTCGACGATCCACACATTGGCCTTCTGGGCGACCTTTCTCTTGGCAGACGAGGTTTCCTGGAAAAGCTGATGAGTCGCCTCGTGGAGCACCGTGCCGGGGTCCTGGTCCTCGCCAGCGAAGAAGTAGGCGGTTCGGTCGCTCGTCTTATAGATGCCGATACTGCGTTCGATACCGGGCTGCCGCTTGACGAGGTGCTTGATGTACTCGTCGCGGTTGCGGAAATAGACCACCTTATGGCGTTTGCTGGGGCGACTGTTGGGTTTCCCGGCCCGAACCATCTTCTTCAGCTCAGCAGGCGTCGTATGGTAGGCCGCGAATAGTTGACGCCAGGCACGATGCAGCTGCTCGAGCCGCTTGGCGAGCGCGACGCCTTCGTCCAGGCTGTGATTGGTGACGACCTCGAAGTGCTCTGTCTCGACTCGCCAACCACGTTTGATGTTGCTGCGAATCTCCGCCTCTCGTGCTACCGAAATCCAGCGGCCGCGGTAGTAGCGTTCCCCGGCCTCGTAACGGGCGACGTGTTTCTCGGGTAGCCAGCCGAAGCGATCGTGCCAGACTTCGCCTGCTTCTAAACGCTTAATTGCCGCTGGCCGGTACCAGTGGTCGTCTCGCCGCTCGTAGCCGAGGATCGCTCGAGCCTTGGCGTGATTCGGATCTTGGCGAAGCGTGGCGTAGAGCAGCTCGTGGGCAGTCTGAACGTCTTCCTCGTCCGCTGCCTGTTCGGCAATCTCAAATAGACGATTGGCCTGTTGCTCTCGCAAACGGACGAAACGCGCGAGCAGGGTGGCCTGTTCCTTGTCAGTCTCGTTGTCGATTGAACTGGCGGTCGACTCATTGGCTGCGGCCGGAATGACGAGGATCAGGTGTTTGTCGATGAAACGGGGTAGCCGCCAATCGCGGAATTGTTGGGCTAGCGCGTTATGACCTGCCGCGGCTGCTGACTCAGCCAGGGATTCCAGGTCCTCCGCGAATCCCTGTTGGGCCTGCTCCCGCCGTTCGGCCACCGGCACATCGTTCTTGGCAAACGCATCCGCCTGGTAGCAGAAGTACAGACCGATGCCGAGGAGCGTCATTAGGGTCAACCGCGGCGCACGCGGCCGCCTGCTGCCGGGGGGCAGTAAGCGACACGGCAACGGCTGGCCAGCGGGGTCAAGCAACTTCCAATCTCCTCAAAATTCCAGTCCTTCCAGTGTACCTCGCTGGCGAGAATTAGCCGCCTTGGGCCCCTCTTTCCCCGGCGAATGGTCCGGTTGTAACGGCTACGGGCCGAGATGCCGCCCCCGGTGACGCGGGCTGACTCTGGTCGTTGGTCCTACGAAAAAACCCTCCGCCCGGTGACCGGCGGAGGGTTGTTCATGGCATTTCTCGAATGATCTTGCCGAAAGTGACCGGCAGATCGGTCGCATGACTAGTCGGCGAAGGCCGCGTCGAAGGCGACGTTGCTCGGCTGGAAGTCGAGGTTCTGCACGAACTCGCACGCCTCGCGAGCACCGTGGTCGCGATCCATACGGCAATCTTCCCATTCGACCGACAGTGGACCGGTATAGTTGATGTCGTTGAGGGCGCGAATGATCTCTTCAAAGTTCACGCCACCACGGCCCGGCGAGCGGAAGTCCCAGCCACGGCGGGCATCGCCAAAGTTGAGATGGCTGGCCAGGATGCCGGAGCGACCATCGAGCGTGACAATGGCGTCCTTGATGTGCACATGGTATATGCGATCCGGGAAGGCACGGATGAACTCGACCGGATCGACGCCCTGCCAGATGAGATGCGAAGGATCGAAGTTGAAGCCAAACTCCTCGCGGTGATCGATCGCTTCCAATGCACGCTGGGCGGTATGGATGTCGAAGGCGATTTCGGTCGGGTGGACTTCGAGGGCGTAACGGACGCCGCATTCACCAAACACGTCGAGGATCGGATTCCAGCGATCGGCAAACTGCTGGAAGCCTGCTTCGATCATCGATTCTGGAACCGGTGGGAACGAATAGAGCATCGGCCAGATGCTGGAGCCGGTGAAGCCATTGACCACGCCGACGCCAAACTGCTTGGCCGCGCGGGCGGTATTCTTAACATCCTCAGCGGCTCGTTCATTGACGCCAGCCGGGTTGCCGTCGCCCCAGATGTATTCGGGGAGGATCGATTTGTGACGTTCGTCGACAACGTCGCAGACCGCTTGGCCGACCAGGTGAGTGCTGATGGCGAAGCACTGCAGGTCGTGGCGATCCAAGAGTTCGCGCTTCGCGGCACAGTAGTCGGCATCGGCCTTGTCGACTTCAAAGTGGTCGCCCCAGCAAGCCAGTTCCAAACCTTGGTAGCCAAAATCGCTGGCCTTGCTGGCGAGTTCTTCCAGCGACAGATCGGCCCACTGGCCGGTGAATAGCGTGACAGGTCGCGCCATGATTCGATCTCCTTTGCCTGGGAGTCAGAGAATATGCGGTAGCCGCAGAGGGAAAGAGGTTTACTTGAATGCCCGCCATTTTGACAGATTTCGCCCTCGATTCAACTGCGTGCGAATCCCACGATTGGGGCCGCACGGTCGTTTCTTACAGCATGGCTCGACCGCCTTGACGGAAGACTCTCTCGGCGCGTGAAACTGTCGGGATTAAGCGGGTCGTAAGGGTGGCTGCCAAAGTGGGTGCTATAATTCCAGAGCAGCCGTGCGAGGCAAGTGAATCGCTTACGCGGCGGTATTTTAGGGAACCGACAGCCCATTGGGCAGCGAACAGCGGAGAGCGGCGAAGATGGCCTATCGAACAATCCTCGGCCTTTTGATCCTATGGATCGCCAGCACGTTCATCGGTGCGGCGGATGCTGCCGAGCCTCGCGTCGAAATCGACCTGGTGATGGGTGAGCGGGTTTCGCCGGCGTTGCCGCAGGAATGGATGCGGATTCTCAGCGAGCTTGGCTTCGCCAACCCTCAGATTCGCAACGCGCGTTCGGATGACCAGATCGGCGTTACTCGCGTCGAGGGTGCGGCGCGAATCAAATACAAGATCGTTGGCCAACTCAAGAACGACGGTCGCATTCAACTGACCGATCGCGATATCTTCGCTCGCAGGGATCGTCGCGAACTGCGAGCCTGGCTCGACGAGCTGAAAAAGCATGGTCCCCAGGGAACGCCGGAGACGGGACCGTTTGGGCTTACTGCGGACCAATTGCGCACGGTCAAGAAGGATCTCGCTCGCGAGGTACAGAGATCAACCAAGGGAGAAGCGGCATCCGACACGGTTCGTCGTCTGGCGACCAGTTTGAATCATCCCGTACGGTTTAGCACCTCCGCCAAGAAGAAACTAAAATTGGCCGATCCGATTGGCGATGAGTTGCAAGGTTTCTCGACCGGCACCGCGTTGGCGGCAATTCTGCGCTCGGCGGGGCTCAGCCTGCGACCCGAGGTGGAAAGTGGCAGGTATCGGTACGTCGTGAAGCGAGCGATTGGAAACGAATCAGAGGCTTGGCCCGTTGGCTGGCCCTACAAGAAGAAAGCGACCAGTGCCTTTCCGAGGCTGCTCAAGCTCGAGCGGATGCAGGATGTGAAAGTCCCTCTCGGGCTTGCCATGGAAGAATTGGCGGGCCGCGTTGAGGCGGCGGTCCTGTGGGATCATGCGGAACTGAGAAACGCGAATGTTGATCTCGCCGCGACCGAAGTGACCATGCGGGAAGGAAAACGTCATTTGGCCGCTACGCTCAAACGACTGCTGGGGCAGATCGATTTCCGCTACCAGGTTCGCGTCGACGATGCCGGGCGAACATTCCTGTGGATTCGTCCAAGCAATAGCCGATGAGCGAAGCGCGCGACGAAGTGCCCTGAATCGTCGTTGTTGAAAGAGGTAGCAGATCGCCGCCAGCTACCATTCTAAGAGAACCGTGCCCCAGGCCAGTCCGGCACCGAAGCCGGTGAGCATGATTCGATCGCCCGTCTTGATGCGGTCATTGCGAACCGATTCGTCGAGCAAGATGGGGATGCTTGCTGCCGAGGTATTGCCGAAGCGATCGAGATTCACGGGAACACGATCTTTGGAAATACCGAGGTTGCTGGCCGCCGCGTCGAGAATTCGCACGTTCGCCTGATGCATGAAGAACATGTCGATGTCGTCGAGCGTCAGATTAGCGTGGTCGAGAACCTCACGTGTGGTGTCCTCGATCAGGCGAATGGCCCATTTGAATACCGGACGACCATTCATCTGTAGGTAGTGCAGGTTGTCTTGAAGCCCTTCACAGGAGTGCGGGATCCGCGAACCGCCCATCTTCTTGCAGAGCAGTTGTTCGCCGGAACCGTCAGCACCGATGGTGAAAGTAACCGATTTCTCGGCGGCTCCTTCCGAGCTCAACAGCACTGCGCCGGCACCGTCGCCGAACAAGGGATAGGTCTTCTTGTCGGCCGGATTGGCCGCACGCGTGTTCGTGTCGGCTCCCACGATCAGCGCCATTTTGCTCGCGCCTGTGGCGACGAACTGCATGCCGGTGATCATGCTGTAGATGAATCCAGCACAGCCGGCTTGAAGGTCGAAGGCTGGCCCCGTAATGCCGAGTCGATCTTGAATTAGGCAGGCCGACGCCGGAAGCGCCAGGTCGGGGGTGAAGGTGCCGAGAATAACCAGGTCGATGTCCGCGCCCGTTACGCCCGCTTGTTCCATGGCCCGCTTGGCGGCGGCCACAGCCATATCGCTTGTGGATATTTCCGGAGGGGCTTTGCGTCGTTCACGAATCCCGGTTCGCTGGATGATCCAGTCGGCATCAAATCCGAGGGCCGCCAAATCCTCGTTGCGGACCACCTCATCGGGCAAGTACGAGCCGGTCGCCGCGATCTGGACCCCCGTAATGGTACGGATGGGAGATCGGCGCGAATGAATGACCATTTCGTGCATTTCGATTTCCCTGGAGCTAGACATGCGAACGCTTGGAACTTAGGTACTTGTTAATTATCTGGCAAGGTCAGCCTGCTGTCTTTGTTGGCAGCCATGCGAGGGAGTCGGGTCACCAGACCGCCCCTGATATCGGTGCTACTATGCGTACAGGCTAATACTTAGTAGATATTAGTGCAAAAGATAGTCGAAAAGGCGAGATACCGCGACTGTCGAATCGCCCCCAGAAAAGTCGAAAATAGAAAAAAGAAGCCGATTTTTGCCTCTCAGACTGTAGAGACGCCCGGGATCGGGGCCTTCAAGGGAACGGGGCCTTGGCAAAGGACAACTGTGCCGTGCGGTCGAGTGATCTTGGCCAGGCCACGTGACGTCCGGCATGAATGACCAGTTCACACAGCGGCGGCGGAACTAGAGCAAAAGCGTGGCGGCGGAAGAGGAACCACCTGGAAATATGTGTCTACTCGCGATTCAAGTCCAAGTCTGCAATGCGACGCCTATCATGGTCGCCGCGAATCGGGAGGAAAGCTACGGTCGGTCCAGCACTCCGCCCATCTTCCACGATGAGACCCCTCGGCTGGTCTGTGGAACTGACGAACGCGCAGGTGGCACCTGGCTCGGCGTGAATCAGTATGGATTGGTCGTTGCGGTTACCAATCGACCCTTAGCGACGCCGCCCGAGGAGCCACAATCTCGCGGTCAGCTTTGTCGGCAGCTGTTGCAATGTACGAGCGCCAGCGCGGCATCCCACCGCGCCGAAACACAGATCCTGCGCGAACTATATGACGGCGTTAACGTGCTCTGTGCCGATGCGCATTCGGCGTATGTCGTTCACGGTGGAGACAACGTTGAGGTAATCGAATTGGAGCCAGGGTTGCATCTGATTGCCGCGGGCGACTTGAACGACGAGAATGACGAGCGGCTAAACTTGGCTCGCGAACTGTTCGCGGAACACGAGATCGGCACCGCCGACGGTTTTCTACAGGCGGCCACGAAAGTCATGGCCTATTCTTCGGATGACGCTGATTCCCCCAGTATCGTGCTGCACGGGGAAGACCGAGGCACGGTATCCTCGACGCTCATTACGCTGGCCAACTTTCGCAACCGGTCGACCTACTACTTCGCACAAGGTTCGCCCGATCGCCAGCCGTATCGTGATTGCTCCGCCCACCTGCACAAAGTGTTGGGGATTTAGAGAGCCGCGCGCGGTGACTAGGCCGCCGACTTCTTCCGTTTCTTCCGAAACGCTGGTTGATAGAGCAGGGCGTTTCCTTCTTTGCCGACTTGTTTTGCGGTGCCGGTTTCACGTAGACAGTAGGCGATCTTCTGCGCGACCCAACGTTCCACGCCGAGACCTTTGGCAAGATGGCCCGTGTGAAAAGGCCTTGGCAATCGCTTCGGCATCATTGCCCACAGGTCGGCTCGCGTTTGTAGCCGGAGAGTCTCGCAAATCTTCGTGAGCTGCTGGTCTTCCACCACAAAGTCGTTTTCGCGATGACGGCGGCGTCGGCCGTGGCCCGGGTATCGCCATTCTTCGATTTCGACGAGCACGATTTCCATGGTCAGGTTTTTGTGGGGGAAGACGTTTCGGAAATAGACCAGGTCGTCAAACAGATCGAACATCGAACCCCGCTTGGGGCTGTAACGCCGGTCGACTACGTCGCCACTTTTTTCGTTTAGTTTGATCAGACGCTTCCGATGAATCAGCGGTTTTACGAGCAGCACCTGGTGGTTCGCCACGAGGGTACGAATCTTGTCGCGAATGGCACCCAGCGAGCCATGTTGGATCTCGATCAGCAGGTCGTCCACCACCGCGTCGATACGATACTTGCCGAGAGGGACCTCAACCTGTGCATCGGGTCCTGCGTAGCGCTCTTTTAGCTCTCGGTGTAGTGAAGTTTCCATGTGTCGGTTCTTTCTCGGTGGCGTTCCCCTGGGCCGAAATCCAGCGAGCGGAGAAGGCCGTGCAGGCGCTCAGAGTGCGTACCAAGAAGTTATCGACCGCGCAGGCGTTCTTTCTGTAGGCAGTCGCCTAAGATCGCCCATGGCCTCAGAAATGCGGCAAAAGATGGTGCATGGGGTCGCCTACCGCACGGCGTGCCGGTTTTTGCGCCACGTGTTCCTCTTATCGAATAATCGTGACCGTGGAGCCTTGCGAGAGAATGTCGAACAGATCGTCCGCATCGCGCGGCGACACCACGACGTTGGCCGGAGAGGCAGCAGCGGTAGCCGTTGGGTTCGTCTTTCCAACAATGCCCGATGGCGATGCCGTGGTTGTTTGACCTTCGAGTCCAATCCAAGCGTGGTTGTCATGCTGCGAGTGGTTGCGAGTTCTGCTGACAACGGTCATTTGGCCGGCAGGCAATTGCGGACCGATTTGGATCTGAAACCGACCGGCATAACGACTCCGCACGAACAGAGTCAGTTCGTTCTTCTTGGCATTGACGACTGCGCTGAACGGACCGCGGATCACCTTCAGCTTGTCGTTCGGCTTAAGGGCGGCCGGATCACTAATGCCATTGATCTTGGCGAGCAGGCCAGCGGTTACGTTGTAGCTGCTGGCGATGTCTTCCAGACGTTCGCCCGGCTTCACGATGTGTGCCGGTTCCATCAAGTGTTCGCGGGAGTAGATCACCGTGCCGGCAATTTGATCCAGAGCCGTTAAGAGTTCGGATCGCTCTGCCGCCGAGAGTTGTTCGTCGCCGTGCATGATCGACAGCGGCAACAGCGCGTCTTCAGGGTGGCCGGCGGTGATATGCTTCTGCATCTCCTTCATGGTCGCCCGAAAGGGAGTCATCGCCTCAGCTGTTTTTTCACTGTCTAGTTTGCTTAGACTGTCGACAGTCGGAGACTTGGTTTCGCTCTTGGGCACAGCGGCCGAAGCCGATGGGGTGTGATAGGCCGAAGGAGTCTTGGGGTTAGCGACTGTCTTGTTGGAGGTCGCCGGGGAATAGGCGGAAGGGGATTCGTTCGACACAGACGCCTGGGCGGGGTGAGCGGCCTTCGCATCCGCTGTGGGGGCTGTCGACTTGGCGGCTGGCGGCGCATAGGCCGATGGTTTGATCTCTTGACGATAGCCGGCCTGGGCTGCCGACTTGGAGGGCGTGGTTGACGTTGCCACGGACGTAGCAGAAGAGTTAGGAGTTGCCAGAGGGGCCTGCGGAGGTTCCAGCGGCATCGGAGCGCTGTCCTCTTTCCACAATCCACCACCTTGTGTGGGATCGGAACCGTCGCCGGGAGCCAGGGAGATATTGAGCTGACCGCCTAAGCCGAGGTACACGGCATAGCCGATAACACCCAGTACGGCGAGTACTACGAGCGACTTGAGTGTATTCACGATCGTCCTCCTTGACGAAGCGGGATCAGCGGGGTTTCTTGGTAGACGGTTCGCCGTGGTTTACGATGCCGTCAAACTGTTTGAATTACCCTGACACGGTCCGATATGTATAACTCTGAGTGGTCCGACGATCTCGACGACGACGAGTACCCCGACGAATGGGAGTCGGATGACGACGACGTAGTCGATCTGGTCGAATGTCCGCACTGCAGAGCTGAGATCTATGAAGAAGCTCAGCAATGTCCGGTTTGCGAACAGTATGTTTCTGATGCTAGGACGACGCGGCTCAGTCCTTTCTGGACCGCGACGGCCGTTATCGTTCTGGTTTGGATCGCTTACTACCTGGTGCGCAACTTCGTCGCGCCATTCTGAGGCGAGACCGCTTCTTCACCAGGGGCAGAATCATAAAAAAAGAGGCAGCCTTAGGCTACCTCAAGGTGGATCGATATAGCGATCAAGTGCCAGCGGTGCTATCACCGGTGAAAGCCCGCGGAGATTGGCTGCTGGCGAAAGAAAGACCCCTAGTGGGGTTTCCTTTAAGCTTCCTTGTTGTCAGCGTCGTCGTCGAACGTTGGGATTTGATCTTCGACGCGGCCGGCTTCCGGCTCCTTGGTGTCCACGTTGGCGGGATCCTGCGGCGGAGTCTTCTCCGTCGCGTCGACCTTCACCGAATCGCGGGGCAGCGGTTCCTTGTTGCGGAACGTCTTCTGAGGAGCGTCATCGGTGGCGGCTTCTGGTTCGGCCGGTGTGGTGACCGTGCTTTCGACGGTGCTCTGCGGAACGACGAGGTCGGCACCCGTGCAGGGGTCGATGGGAACACGCATCACGACGGTACGCGGCACGATTCGCTCGTACGTGACGGGAACCTTTCGCGTCACGCAACGTGGAACCTGGATCGTACGCTCTTCGGCGACCATCTTGCAGACCTTGATGGGAATCTGCTCCACGCGATCTTCGTAGACCATGCGGCAAGTCTTGACGGGCACCTTGCGAACGTGTTGTTCGCGGACCATCTTGCAAACCTTGACCGGAACTTGCTTCTCAACTCGTTCCACGACCTGGCGGCAGACGGTGTAAGGAACCTGACGAACCTTTTCTTCGCAAACCATCTTGCAGACTTTGACCGGCACCTGACGAACCCGCTGCTCTTCAACACAGCGAGTGACCGGAACCTGAACCTTCTGCGTCACGGTGACCGGTCGCATGACCGTCTTCTGGACCTGTTGAGCGACGACGTTCGGTCGCCAGACTTGTCGCTGAACCGTTTGCGCCGGAGCGGTTTGCGGAACCCAGACGAGACCAGGAGCCTGATAGTAGCTTTGGCCGGTCTGCGGATTGACGACGGTTTGGCCGCCCATCCAGCGAAGTCGTTGACGGGTTGCGCCAGGGATAACTGTTTGTTCTGTGGCGAAGCAGCCTTTGTCGACCATCTGAGTTTCAGTGGTGGTAACCGGCTGATAGGCGGTTCGCTGGACACACTTCTCGACCGTCTCGCAGATCTGACGACGGACCGTGTAACGCTCTTCACGCATTTGCGTTTCCCAGGTCGGCCGCTGAACGGTGTAACGTTCTTCACGAACGTGATTTTCGGTGACGGTGCGGACGCGATTGTAGCTGCAGTCCCGCATTTGAGTTTCCCACACCGGTTTCAACACAGTGTAGTGCTCTTCTCGCTCGCTAGTCTCGTACACGGGGCGAGCGACCTTATAACGTCGCTCGCGCATTTGTGTTTCCCAGACCGGACGATGCGTGACGATTTTCTTTTCGTCGTACACCGTCTCCGTCTCTAGTCGATAGGCTTTGACCAACTGCTTTTCATGAATGGTCTTGCAGACAACTCGATAGGTGGGAGCCGGCTCGCAGCAAACCGGTTCACAACAAATTTGAGCGGACGCGGTCGTGCTCGTAACCAGCGCCAATGCAAACGCAGCGGTGAGTTGAAGTGTTGTCTTCATCTTCTTTGTCTCGTCTTCTTGTGTTTCCAGCGAACGGGACTGTTATTTGGTCTGATTTCATCATACGGTTCGCAGTGCGCGCCGCCTATGACCCATCGAAGTTATGCGATGAATCATCTGCTAGCGGTCCCGCTTGCCTTGGCTCATTGAAGACAAGCGTGAACCGACGTTGTCACGGTAGCTACAACGGGCGCGCAGTCGTACCAACTGAGTGTGCCTTACGGACAAACGCACAGCAAACAAGAAATTGTTTGCGAAATCGACTCGATTGGCTCAAAGGCCTTACGCGAACGCGACTTACGAAAAGAAAAAATTTGTGAAGTTTGAAGCGACGTTTGCCGAAGGGCAAATATCGCGACTTGGCCTAATACCGGAACTAGCGATTGTGCGGAATAGGAGTTTTTTCTGGCGTGGGAAAACCAGGCAATCGCTTACTCCTCGGACGCCGCCTTCAACTTGCGAAGTAGTTGCTGCGCTTCGATTTGGATCGACTTGGGGATGTCGGTCTGTTCTAGCTTTTCCAGCAGTGCCATCACCTCTTGGAGCTTCTCCACATCGACTTGGTCAGCCAAAAGATCCACCGCTTGAATGGCGCTGCGCACGATGAGTGCCTGTTCCAATTTCCTCCGTTCTGCCAGTTGTGCGTCACTTAGTTTGCCAAGTGGTGAATTTTCTTTTTCCTCATCCGTTTCCGGTCGTTCAGGCAGTCCGCGAATTTTGGACGGTTGCAACATTTCGACCAGTAACTCAAGAGACTCTTCCCGCCCATTGCGGGCGAGTGCCGTTGCGACGTTGTAGTCGACGTTGGGCGGTTGCGATTGAATGCGCATTTCCTCAAGCCGTTCGAGTGCTCGTTCTGTGCCGAGGACCCCGAGCGTCACGGCAGCCGGACTTCGCAACGCCTCGGTATCGCTTTCCGAAACGGCCAGGAGTGTCGGCATCAGCGAGGGGTGTTCGAGTGGGCTGGTCGCCTTGACATTTTCTGCCAGCGTGGCGATCGCCATCAATGCGGCGACGCGGACCTTCACCCGGTTATCATCGCTGCGGTCATCCATTCCGGCTGCCTTGAGAAGCACTGGCAGTGCGTCGTCGGCGATTTGGAAGTTACCCAGCGCCATACAGAGATACTGTCGCAAGTTGGCTAGTTCAGCTTCTTCATTGCGCGACGTCTTGGGGTCTGGTTGTTTGTCGCCGGCCGTCGGAGGCAATTCCTGATCGAGCACGGAATCGAGATACTCGGCAATCTGTTTGGCGAGTGCCGCATCCTTCTTGTATTTGGGGTCGCTCTGCAGTGCCTGCGCCAAGGCGAGCGCCTGCTGCCAGCTGTTGGAGCGACCCTTTCGCATCTCCGCCAAGTAGTCCTGGGGGCTGCCCGCAGAGTCGGCCACCCAATTCACCAAAAGCGCGATCATGACGATCACCGACACAATCAATGCCGGGATAATGAACAGCTGGAGAATGAAACCAGTGGTTGGAGGTTGGACCTCGGGCAGTGATTCCACAGGGGGCAGCGCCGCGTCTGGTTTGGCGTCGGCTGGCGATAAGGCGTCGGGATCGGATTCAGATGAGGACATGATTGGTCACGCAGGGGCGTGGATGGTTGTGGTGGGAAGGAGAGCCGCGGAGCCATCGGGCGCGACGTGCTTCGACGGAGCGAGCGGTCACGATGGCAATTAGCCGTCTAGAGATCGCTCTCCAGGGGTCGCTATCGGGTGATGACCCAAAGAGTTAGTGTAAAGCGGCGCCCCAGGAATTCAACAGACTCCCCGTTTCTACGAGCCCCTCCAGCGAGCCCTGCTGTGTCAGATCAGCCCTGCGATTTCGCGCGAACAAGCCAACCCGCGGGGCAAAGCATGCGATTCGTCGACGTCACGCTGGAATCGGCAGCGGAGAACGTGGCTCTCGACGAGGCTCTGCTAGATGTTGCTGAGCATGCCGCCGCGGAGGCGGAGCCAGTTGCCGGCCAGGCGGAGCCAGTACATGAGTGGCTGCGAATTTGGGAGCCTGCGAGTCCCGTCGTGGTCGTCGGCCGGTCTTCGTCCGTAGCGGGGGAGGTCGACTTCCCAGCGTGCCAAGCCGACGGCGTGCCGGTTCTTAGGCGCAGTAGCGGGGGGGCGACGATCGTGGCCGCACCAGGTTGCCTGATGTACGCCGTGGTCCTGAGTAATCAGCTAAGACCACAGTTGGCCGCTATTGATCAGGCGCATGAACTGGTGCTCGGGCGGATTGCTGGAGCACTCGCCGCGGCGGTTCCGGAGTTGAGCCGGGCGGGGGTCAGTGATCTGGCCATCGATGGTCGTAAAGTTTCTGGGAACTCGCTTCGCTGCCGGCGCACGCATCTGCTCTATCACGGCACGCTGCTATACGACATGGATCTGTCGCTCGTTTCTCGCTATCTGCGGATGCCGGCGCGGCAACCCGACTATCGCGATGGTCGCGCCCATGACGAATTCCTAACGAACATGCCGATCGAGCGTTCTCAGATTTTGGGCAACATTCACAAGGCATGGGGACACCCGCCGTTGGCGGAGAGTTGGCCGCGCTCCGTTGTCGACCGCCTGTTGGAAGAGAAGTATTCACGAGCCGATTGGAATCATCGCGTCGAATGAAACGCGTCGAAGGTAAGCACAATGGCTTGAATGTCGAAAAGCTAAGCCAGACGCCAGCGTTTGCGGAGAAACCATTCGGCCGAAAGCAGTAGCACAATCAGTCCGAAGAACCAGGGTCGATCCCAGTAGGTGACGACCGTTGGGACCGACGATTCGTATTTCTCAGCGCTCTTTGCCAGTTCCTCAATGATGCCAGGCAGTTCTTCCGGAACGGTAATTCGGCCGCCAACTTCTTTGGTCTTGTCCGCAAGACTGGCAAGCAGGGCAGGGTCGGCGGTCGCACCGCTTAGTTCAAAATCTTTCTTGTAAACCAAGAATTGAGAACTCGCCTTGCCGAGAGCTTGTCCGTCCTTGGTCGCCTTAACCGCAATTCGATACTCACCGGCTTGATTGGCCTGCAGGAACTGACCGCCAGCGATTCCGTCTTGGCGAGTTAGCTGAAGTGGCTGTGAGGTACCGTCCGGCAGCTTCACGACCGCTTGCCATAGAGCATCTGTCACGGGAGCACCGTCCGAACCGTAGGCAATCGTTTTAAAGGTGACCGGCGAGCCAGGTGTGAAGCGACGTCCATCGAGCCGGACCTGAACGGAGCCTTTGACGATGTCGTCATGACGGGCAAGCCAGAGGATAACCTGCCTCCAGAAGCGACTGTGTTGTTTCTCGTATCCTCGCATCACCCATCGCCAGGTCGAGTCGGTTGCCAGGGCCAGCACACGACCCCCAGGCTCCGCGGCGACCAGGAGAGGGTCTCCATCTGCTGTTTCGGCCAGTACGATCGCGTCATCGCGAACGTCGCGGAAGCGATTGGCGCCAGAGAGCGGAGGAAGTTCTTGCCAGGTGGCAAGCGTATCCGCGCCGGGGCCAATTTGCATCACGTAGCTGCGCTGGCCGAGTAGTTTTGTCGGCAGCATTTGCACCGGACCTTCGATGTGCAAGTCGGGCGCGATGAAGTCTTCAAACTTCTGCCGTCCTCGTCGGTCGAGTTCGCGGTCGATCCCAAGCGGCAGGATGTCTCGCAACGGTGTCTCGTGATAACCGCCCGGCCAGAAACTGTGCCAGCCGCCAAGCATGATCAGGCCCGCGTTGTGTTTCTGTACCGCGTCACGGAGCCGCGTAAGGTCTTCTTCCGAAAAGGCTGAAGAGTCGACATCGCCCAAGATGTAGACATCGAAGGTGCCCGGCTTGAACAGGTCGCTCCAACCTTGGACGGGCCAATTATTGCGATCGCGCGTGTGGACTGTCCGTAGTTCGACATCGATGTCAGGCGATGCTGCGAGGGCCTCGCGCACAAATCGCTGCTCGCGCCGCAGTTCTCCCTGGATATAGAGAACGCGCAAGCCCCCTTCACGAACTGTGAGAAAGGTCGGCAGCTGGTTGTTAGTGATTGTTAGCTCGCTCCGCTGCGGAGCCGCGCGGACGGCGACTTGATATTCACCCGCCTCCGGCGGGATGTACGAAAGTTGGTAGCGGATTTGTTCGTTGTCTCGCGTTGCGCGCACGGTGGTTGTCGCTACCACTGTCGGTTTACCTGTCTTGTCTTCGACGAGAAGCTGAATAGGGATGTCCTGGCCAACGTAACCCGAAACGCGAACCGTTCCTGTGACGTTCAACTCGTTCTTGACGAACACCGAGAGATTGTCCGGCATGGTTTCCAAGATCACGTCTTTTGCCTGGCGGCTGCTGCGATGCTGACCGAACGACACGGCGATGAGTGGACAATTGAGGCGCCGCAGTGCACGAGCCGACACCTGTGCGGGAGCCGTGTTGCCGTCGAACGTTTGTTGGGCTCCATCGCCAGCAAGTACGAAGCCGATGAGGCGTTTGCCGTCTTCCCTACGTAGGACCGTGCGCATCGACTCACCGTGATCGCTCTGGTCGCCGTCGGGCACCTGTGGCAATGCGATCTTTCCATCTCGGAATGATAAAGGCGAGGCGTCAGCATCAAAGGCATAGGCCGATACTTCGACATTCTCACCGAGCGCCGCGAGTTTCGATTCTAGGTCCTTTGTCATTTTCTGCAGCACGACGTAGCGACTCTTGCCCCCCAGCGCGTCTTCAATGCCCATCGAACGCGACTTGTCGAAAAGAAAGACCAGCGAAGAGGGGAGTAGTTTCTTATCGATAAATGTATGTGTGGGGCGAAGCATGGCCACGATGATCATCACGATGGTGAGCAGTCGCAGCACACTGATTACCGCTCGCCGACGGAGAGAGGTCGCGGTCCAGCGAAATCCTACGAACCAGGTCAGCAGCAGTCCGGCCGACAATAGTACCACCATCCACACGCTGGCGGAGCCCAGCGAGCGTTCCAGGATCGGATTGATGTGCCACTCGTTGACCATGGAGTTTAAGTTCTTGGGGGAGTTTAAGTTCTTGGGCGGATCGTGTCTGTTCGTGAGTTGTGGGGTTCGTACGCGTCCTAATCAGGTCGTTTCTGCCGGAATAACTTCTCGTCGATAGAAGAAACTCGAAACCAATTGCTCGCTGATCGCGACGAAAACGACGATCAATAGCAGCCACGGATAGCCTTCCCAGGAGCCTCGTCCCGAGGAAAGCTTGCGGGATCGCATCAGCTCGTCGCGGCTCCGCACGATCGACGGCGTCAGATCGCCGAGCGATTCCTGAAACCGTTCCGCCGGCACACGATTGAGGTTCGTGGCCGATGCCGGCAGGTTCACGCTGAATCCGAGCCGCGTTCCTTCTGTCCCACCGGTACGCAGTTCGTAGTGACCGGCGAGACTGGTGTCTCGGATTTGAAGCGTGTGATCCTCAGGATCGGCGGCGACTCGATTAACGTCACCTGTCGGAGTGGTGAGCAGAAAACGATCGGCCGAGGCATCAGGCGATAGTCGTAACTCCGCTGTGTCACCAACGAGATAGTTCAATTCGACGCGCGAGTTTCCGATCAAGTAGTTGGCCACCTCGACGACCAGCACAAAGCCAGGCCAGGATTCCCTCAGTGGCGCAAGCAAGTGGTTCCAGGCGCGGCGATCGTTCAGCGAATCGCTAAGTGGCGTCATCATGGTGAGGACCAGGCCTTTGCCGATCGATTGTTCGACCATCGCCGGGCGGTCGTTGTCGAAGGGGATTACAGTTAATGTGCCTTCGTCGAGCGGACCGAGTTGCCAGAACTTCATTATCGGATTGAGGTCCCAAGGAACACTCGCCGCAATCGGCTTGAAGCGAGCGAGAATCGGGTGCTCCAGGTTGGTGGGCGCCAGGCGGAGGTCGCCGTCTGGTGCGTTCCAGGTTCGTTTTAATTCGGCGGGAAGCAGTTCCTGGGCGACAGGAGTATTGAACCCTTCACCTCGCCCTGCGTTTCGCCCTAAAGCGATGGCTAACGAGCCGCCGCCGTTAACGTAGCGGCTAAGTCGCTGCCATATCTCGCCCCTGAGCGGGACAGGATCGAGCAGCCAGATGGCCTGATAGTCGGACAGGGTACGGCGCGAAAGTTCGTTTAACGGGACGACGTCGCATTCAAATTGAGCCAGGCCTTGTTTGCGATACTCGAAGGGTGAGAGTGCGTCACGAAGAACTCGAGTGTAGCGGCCGGCGGGAGCGGGTGCGGCGAGCAACACACGCCAGGCCGGTTTCGCTTCGATCGTAAAATAGCGAATGTCGTCGGCCGGCAGGTTGTCGGTGCGAGCGAAGCGAACGAAGCCGTGATGGATGCCCGTCGTTGCCGGGACACGGAGTCGGGCGGTGATCCGGGCACCACTGGCGCCATCGAGTCGCACTCGATCCTGGCTGCGACGCTGTGGCTTGCCATCGGCATCCAAGAGGTGAACTTCGATAGTTCTCTCGCTGTCATTGTCGTCGGCGACCACGTTCTCGGTGGACGAAGCTTCGATTTCTAGATCGACGGTGCCGTCGGTGGAGACGACTTGTGAAGAGAGTTCCGGCTCGCCGAGGCGGAAGTTACGAGGGTCGACAACCCCGACATCAAACAGATGAAGACTGATATCCGGATACTGTTGTAGGAGTGACGCTAGGCGGGCCCGGCGCGTGTTGTTCCATTCTGCTTCGGATAGATCAGTGAATACGAAAATCTCTTTCTGCGACTTCTCGCTCCGGGAGACGACAGTCAGCGCATTCTCGATGGCCTCGACAAGCGGGCGAGTCGCAGGCGTTATGTCGAGTTGTTCGACACGCAGCAGCGGATCGACGTCGAAGCCGGTGCGTGACGTGGCGGCGTCGATGACCAGCAATTCGCTATCGGCTGGAAATTGATCGATCAGCCAGGAGCCGTTTTCCCGAGCGACGTCGAGCCGCGTTTGATTCTGTTGTCGATAGGCCATTCGGGGTCCGGTATCGATGACCACCGCAGCAGCGACCGGCGCATTGCCGACTGGAAGATCGTCCGACTGGAATACCGGGCGCGCGAGGGCCAGGGCCAGGAATAGAATCGCCGCGCAACGTAGGAGTAGCAGGATGAGATGTCTGAGTCGCAACCGCCGTTGGTTGGAATCACGTCGCTGCCGTATGAACTGCAACGCCGGAAAGATCATATGCTGCGGCTGTTGCCGCATGATCAGATGCAGCACGATGGGAATTCCAACCAGGAGAATCCCGAACAGTATGCTGGCGTTGGTGAAAGTGGGCATAACGAAGCGCGGCATGGAGCCGCTGCATATTGGCGGTAGCGAGTACGATGCTGCGCTGTTGCTAGAGCTGCTGTTGATTGCGGCCTAGAAGCGTGCCTTTCTTTGGACCAGATACTCCGTCAAAGCTTTGTCGAACGGCATGCTCGTGTCGAGCGGAACGTAGTCCACGCCGCTGCGCTGACATTCGTGGCGATAGATGTCGCGAAAATCCTCTAGGGCACCGAGATAGTCTTTGCGATATGCCGTGGCGTCGACTTGGAGCCGATCAGCCGATTCGGGTTCTTCAAACTCGATCATGCCGTCGAACGGAAAATCGGCTTCTGCTTCATCGAGGATATGAAACAAGATGACGTCGTGCCCTCCATGTCGTAGCCGGCGAAGGGCCTTGATAACGGGCTCCGGTTCCGTGAGCAGATCGGTGAACAGCATCACCAGGCTCTTGTGACGAAGCATAGCGGCCAACTGATTCAGGCTCTGTCCAATGTCGGTCTTGCCGACCGGTTCCAGTTTGCTCAGTAGCGACAGTACGTGGCCCAACTGCGTTCGCTTTGATTTGGGGGCCAAGGAGTCCCGGATCTTTTCGTCGAACGTGACCAGACCGACCGGGTCCTGCTGATGGACCATGAGATAGCACATCGCCGCCGCTAAGCAGATTCCGTACTCGAACTTGGTTAACTCTTGTCGGTAGGTGTAGGCCATCGAACTGCTGAGATCCATCACCAAGTAGCCGGTGATGTTCGTTTCGGCCTCGAATTTCTTGACGTAGTACTTGTCGGTCTTGGCATAGACCTGCCAGTCGATGTCCTTGAGGTCGTCCCCTTGCGCGTACTTTCGATGTTCGCTGAACTCAACCGAAAAGCCGTGGAAAGGGCTGGCATGCATACCTTGCAGATAACCCTTCACGATGAATTGAGCGCGCAGGTCGAGTCGCGCGATCTGTCGAATCACCTCAGGCTTCAGGTACTGTTCTGCAGAGGTCATGGAGGCGGCGACATTCTAAAAAAGGGGACGATTGTCGCGTTAAAACGGGAGTTGCCAACCACGAGTCGGCAAACGCAGTTGCTACTCGGCAAACTTGGAGACTTCCGGAGTCGGAATATCTTGCAGTAGTCGTGCGATGACATCTTCGATGGTGGTTCCCTCGGCTTGCGCCTGGAAGTTGGTACTAACGCGGTGACGCAGTACCGGTACAGCGACCTTCTGGATGTCCTCGACAGCAACCGAGAAGCGTCCGTTCATCGCCGCGAGCGCCTTGCCGCCGTGGATCAGGAACTGCCCCGCCCGTGGTCCGGCTCCCCAATCGACGAGTTCGCGGACGTATTCCGGCGCTGATTCGTCCTTCGGTCGCGTCGCCCGCACGAGGCGAGCAACGTACTTGACGATGTAAGGGCTAACCGCCACAGAAGAGACGAGCTTTTGTAGATTGACGATCGCTTTGGCCGACAGAACTTTGTGGACTTCCGGCTTTTCCTGACGGGTTGTCTGGGCCAGGATTTTTTCTTCGTCTTCGGCCGTGGGGTAGTCGACCTTGATGTTGAACATGAAGCGATCGAGCTGGGCTTCCGGCAACGGATAGGTTCCTTCTTGCTCGATTGGGTTCTGCGTTGCCAACGTGAAGAACGGATTGGGCAACTGATAGGTTGCTTGGCCGACTGTCACTTCGCGTTCCTGCATCGCTTGCAGAAGGGCGGCTTGAGTCTTGGGAGGCGTACGGTTGATTTCGTCGGCAAGGAGAATGTTGGTAAAGATCGGACCTTCGACAAATCGAAATACGCGACGGCCCGAATCTTCTTCGTCCAGCACATTGGTGCCGGTAATGTCCGACGGCATCAAGTCAGGCGTGAACTGGATTCGCTTGAACTGTAGATCGAGAATGCGTGCCAAGGTACTGACAATGAGCGTCTTGGCCAGACCCGGAACACCGACCAGCAGACAATGTCCGCGGGTAAAGATGGCCGCGAAAATTTGCTCAATGACTTCGTCCTGTCCGACGATGACCTTTTGTAGTTCTTCCTGCATCACGATCCGATGCTGACTGAACTCCTGTAGGATGTCACCGAGACTGCGCGGTTGTTTCGTAGATGCCAACGAATCGTTCCTTAATCGTGACGAATGGAGCGTGTCTGACCGGCGGTGCCAGGTATTCGATTCTTCGCGTGTGGGAACCGGCAGGGCTACAACTTACCTTCCGTTGATACTCCGCTCGGCCCGCGCAGAATTGCCGCTTCGATCACGTCAATTCTATCGCTGTCGACGATTTCCACCAAGCCGGCCAGGCTATGCCTTGTCGACGTAACTTGCCAACCCTATGATACTTGTGTCGCTTTCACTTCCTTCGATTGCATGTCGCGGGGCCCATCCATAGATGCGATCTTTCATTCTCCTCCTGGCGGCCTTGTTATTGCACATCGGCATTCTGCCGGCCTGCGCTGATGTCGATGTGACGGCCGTTCGCGAGGCGATCGACCAGGGGGTCAAATACCTGAAGCGGACCCAAAGACCGGATGGCAGCTGGGCGCCAATATCTGGGGGCCGATACAAAGGTGGCTTGAGCGCTCTCTGCACTCTGGCGCTTTTGGAGTCAGGGGTCCCAGCTGATGATGCGAATGTGGCACGTGGTCTCGAGAATTTGCGTTCTCTCCAACCGGTTTCGACCTACGTTGTGTCTCTGCAAACGATGGCGCTCTGTCGCGCCGGTGACCCAGCCGATCTTGGAATCATTCGGCAGAACGTACGTTGGCTTGCCAAGAATCAAGTTACGCATGGCGCCATGCATGGCGCCTGGGCGTACCCAGAGGGTCGCGGTGATGGATCGAATACTCAGTTCGCGATTTTGGCGCTTCACGAGGCGGCGCTCATTGGCGTCGACGTCGGTGTTGCAACTTGGAGGTCTGCGCTCGGCTATTGGAAACGTGCCCAGAACGTCAACGGTTCGTGGGGTTATGCGATTGGCGGCGGAGCGGGACGCGGCAGTATGACATGCGCTGGTATCGCCTCAGTTGTGATCGCACAGTTTCATCTCGACCGAGCGGACGCAACAATTGAAGACGGCGACTGTTTCTGTGAACGACAAGCCGATGACAAAGTCGTACGGAACGGGCTGAGGTGGTTGGGAAACCACTTTTCCGTAACGATCCATCCTTCGGAAGACATGCCTCCCCAGTATTACCATTATTACTATTTGTACGGAGTGGAACGCGTTGGCCGCATGACCGCTCAACGCTTTTTTCACCGCGATGCTGCACGCGGAATTGCCGCCGGACGGCACGATTGGTATCGCGAAGGCGCCGATTACCTCGTTGGTGTTCGACGTGCGGACGGGTCCTGGAAGGGAGATGTGGCAAGCGTGCCACATCTAGGCACGAGCCTGGCGCTGTTGTTTCTGTCCAAGGGGCGACGGCCGGTATTGATTTCCAAGCTGCAACGCGATAGCGACGATTGGCAGCGATTGCGACACGATGTAGCTAACCTGACACAGTACACCGAGAAGAAGTGGAAGATCCCGCTGACCTGGCAGGTCGTCGACGCTAGGACCGCGACCGTGGACGACTACGCTCAGACTCCGGTGCTGTTTCTCTCTGGAGAGGACAAGCTCGATTTTAATCCGCAGCAGGTCAAAGCGTTACGTGATTACGTCGAGCAGGGGGGCTTTATCTTCGCAGACGCCTGCTGTGATCAAGGTGACTTCGACATCTCATTTCGCAAGTTAATGCGCGATATGTTTCCCGAGCCGCAGCTTCGCCTTCAACCGCTCGATCCGGAGCATCCGATTTGGGATATCGAGGAAACGCCTGATCCAAGGTTTATTCGTCCTGACGGGCGCTGGCTGGAAGGGATCAACGTTGGTTGCCGCACCAGCGTGATTTACAGCCCTGGCAACCTCTCTTGCTATTGGGAGCTGATGCGGGCTGGAGAGAAGAAGAGGTTCAAGCAGACCGTGCAGGACGAGATTGCTGCCTGTCGGGCCGTAGGGATCAACGTTCTTGCCTACGCCACCAACCGTGAGTTGCGCGAGAAGGACCGTGTGCCCCGGCACGTGAACAGCGCTGACGATAAGTCCCCGACGGCCCGTGGACATTTCGCAATTGCCAAGCTCCGCCATGCCGGAGGGTGCGACGCGGCGCCTCGTGCCTTGTCGAATCTGATGCGATCTCTGGAGGGAGAATTGCAGATCCGCACGGTGCAGCAGCCGGAGTTGTTGGCGATCACCGACGATCAGATATTTGACTACCACTTCTTGTTCCTGCACGGCCGCTACGATTTCAAGCTGAGTGCTCGAGAAGTCAAGCAGCTGCGCCTGTTTGTAGAACGCGGCGGTATGATCTTCGCCGACTCGATCTGCGGCAGCGAGCAGTTCGTCACCGCGATCCGCCGTGAGCTAGGGCGCATATTCCCCAAGAAGCAGTTGGAACGAATCCCAGCCACCGATCCGATTCTCACGCCGGCCTATGCTGGTTTCGATCTCAAGAGCGTCCGTCGCCGCGAGACGTTTCGTGCCGGAGAAGGAGAACGCCTCGAGGTCCGTACTCGTCAGGCTCCCCCGGTGCTGGAGGCGATCGAGGTCGACGATCGATACGCGGTCATTTTTTCACCACTCGACCTGAGTTGTGCGCTCGAAAATCATGCCGCACCGCAGTGTCGCGGGTATCTTCCCGACGACGCAAAGCGAATCGCAATCAACGTGATTCTCTATTCGTTGCACGAGTGATTCTTACTCACGCAACGCAGCCGGATCGTTTCGAGTCGGTCGGCTGCACGACTAGTCAACGGATTGCTGGTTGCGTTGCGCACGTGGCCAAATCCTTCGCGTGCTAGCGATGATGGCACAAATGGGTTGCCGATGCCCGTAATGTGCGCGTTGTAACATGCTTGTTTGTAGGGACTTAGCGATTGCCCTGTGGGCACTAAATTGGCTTGACCGTTTGCGCCATGCATCTCTATACTCCCGCCCTCCTTTCGGAGGCACGGAATTTTCTCCGTAACCGGTTTTCATTTTTCAACTTGCGACGTGTCGGTAACACGCTTCCCGGAACGTCTGCGCTCCCGTCTTATCACCTTCGTGACACCTTCGCCACAACATGAATACGCCACCGGCGCGGTCAGCTCTTGTCCCGCCGTGGGACGTTTCGTGCGCAGCGCGCTCGGTCGAACTTGCGCGCATGTGTTTGTCGTGGTATTCGGTGTCCTGCTATTCGCCTCGCGCGCGGCAGCCGATGTCCAGTTTGCCCAAGGGGACCCGAACGCTCCGCTGACGATCTCCGCAGATCGAGCCGAACGAATTCCCGATGGCTTGTCCGACGTTTGGGTGTTGAGCGGCAACTGCTTGATTCAACAGGGCGACGTGGTTGCTCGTAGTCAGTCCGGCGTGATTTGGGTTGAGAAGCTCGTCGGTTCACCAGGTTACGGCGTTAGTGCCTATCTTGAATCGAACGTTCTGGTGGAACGTAGCCGTCGACCGCTTGCAGCGGGACCACAACCGGGCATGGAGCGTTTGCCATCGCCGACGCTAAGTGATCAGAAGTGGATGGGCAAGTTTACGACGCACCAGGTCCCGCGAATCGCGATCCGGTCGGTCGTGGTTAACCCCGCACACGACTCGGACCTGATGCGAAGAGCCGTTCGTTCACGACCTCGTCCGCCGACCGACGGAATCTTCCGCACGCAGTTCACAGAAGAGATTCCCACCGGTCCGCCAGTAGCCGCCGCAGGCACACGACGGTTGAGGGCCTTCCCTCGTAGCGACGTGCGAGTTCAGGCCGAATGGTTGCCTAGTCAGAACGGGCAAGAGTCGATTGCCGTCGTAAAGAACGGCGTGCAGATCATTGTAGAGGGTGTTCCCGAGGTGGGCGTAGTCGACATCTCGACCGACCGGCTTGTGATTTGGACGCGAGGTCTGGAGGGGGCGGACCTGTCGGGTCAGACGACACAATCGAGCGAGACGCCGCTAGAGTTCTACATGGAAGGGAACATTGAGTTCCGCCAGGGCGAGCGGATCATCTATGCCTCGGCCATGTACTACGACGTGCGTGCTAATGTCGGTGTCGTGCTTGACGCCGAGATGCTCACACCGATGGAGCAATACGCTGGCAAGCTACGAGTCGCGGCTCGTGAGTTGCGTCAATTGTCGAAGGATCAGTTCCGGGCGACCGGCGCCCGAATGACCTCCAGTCGCCTTGGCGAGCCGACCTATTGGTTGGAGGCCGACAGTGTTGATTTCCAGGATCGACAGACCCCCATTATCGACCCGCTGACGGGACAGCCGGTCATCGATCCTCTTACGAATCAGCCGGCGATCGATCACGAACGATTGATCACCGGCGCTGGCAATCGAATTTATCTGGGTGGCGTGCCGATCTTCTATTGGCCCCGAATCACGACCGATCTGAACGACGGCGTATTGTACCTGCGGCGGATTCGAGTCCGTAGTGACGGTATCTTTGGGACCCAGTTGCTCACCGATTGGAACGCCTACGAATTGTTTGGGCTGAAACCGATCGAAGGTACGGAATGGCTCCTCAGTGGTGATTACATGAGTGAACGAGGCCCGGGCGGAGGAACGTCGTTCCGCTACGACCGACCCGGATTCCTGGGACTCGCCGGACCAACGAGAGGCTTCGCCGATGTTTGGGGAATCCACGACACGGGTCTCGACAATCTGGGTCTCGATCGTCGGGCGCTTGATCCAGGCAAGGAGTTCCGCGGGCGAGCGTTCTGGCAGCACCGTCAGCATTTCTGGAACGGTTTTCAGGTGACGGGCGAAGTTGGATTCATTTCGGACCGCAACTTCCTGGAACAATACTTCGAAGACGAGTGGGACACCCAGAAAGACCAAACGACCGGGATCGAGCTCAAGCGGATTACGGAGAATCGTTCCTGGAGCATCACGTCCGATGTGCGGCTCAACGATATCTATACGCAGACAGAATGGTTGCCGCGAGGTGATCACTTCTGGCTGGGCGAATCGTTGTTGTTCGACCGCCTAACTTGGTACGAACACTCGAGTGCTGGCTACGCCCGATTCAAGACTGCAACACCGCCGACGGATCCTGCTGACGCCGTGAACTACATGCCGATGGCCTGGGAGGTCCCCAACGACGGCGAAAGGCTGGTCACGACCCACGAGCTCGATCTGCCAATGCAACTCGGACATGTCCGCATGGTGCCGTATGTCTTGGGACAGCTGGCCCACTGGGGAAGTGACATCAATGGCGACGACATTCAGCGGGCCTATGGCCAGTTTGGTGTGCGGGCGAGCCTGCCGATGTGGCGAGTTGATCCGTGCATCGAGTCGCGTCTGTTGAATGTACACGGACTCGCCCACAAAGTGGTGTTCGATGCGGAATTCGCCCATGGGGAAGCGAATCGAAGCGTCGAAGAATTTCCGCTTTACGATCCGCTTGACGATGATTCCATCGAGGCGTTTCGCCGCCGCTACACCGAGCAGGACTTCGGCCCTGGCGCGACGATTCCCATGATTTACGATGAGCGTTACTACGCGGTACGATCAGGGTTGGGTAGCTGGGTGACCTCGCCTGCGACGGAAGTGCTCGATGACTTAACCGTCTTGCGGTTAGGGGCACGTCAGCGTTGGCAGACCAAACGCGGCATGCCAGGGGCTCGCCGCATCATCGACTATGTCGTGTTCGATACGCACCTGTCGCTATTCCCCAAGAAAGATCGCGATAACTTTGGGGAATACCTCGGTCTCCTCGACTACGATTTCCGCTGGCACGTTGGAGATCGTTTCACGCTACTTTCCGACGGAATCTTCGATGTCTTCGCAGGTGGCCAGCGTGTGGTCACCTTTGGCGGCCTCGTCAATCGACCGTATCGCGGCAGCCTTTACTTGGGGTACCGCACGTTCGATGGACCGTTTACGAATCAGGTTCTGCTGGCGAGCCTCAACTACCGGATGAGCGAAAAGTGGATCGCTTCGTTCGGGTCGTCCGTCGATCTTTCCAACGACGGCAACATTGGACAGCACCTGGCGATTACGCGTCTCGGCGAGTCATTCTTGGTGCGAGTCGGTTTCAACATCGACGAGAGCAAGGATAACGTCGGCGTGAAACTGGCGATCGAACCGCGATTCCTGCGTAGCGGTCAAGGTAAACCGATTCAGGGGATCTTCGTGCCACCGGCTGGTGCGAACGGCTTGGAGTAAGCGGCGCTCTCGCTTTGTCTGCCAATCGTCTGTCGCTATCGTTCTTCGCGCAAGAAAAACGGGCACCGATCCAACCTGTGTTGAAACGATGCCCGTTTGATTTCAATTCATGTCCGCTGCTACGTTGTCATTGAGCGGCGGGCGTCGGACTAGGAGCAACCCATGCTATTGCCACAGTTGTGGCAGAGGTAGCAGTTGCCGTTTCGCACCGTGATGGCACCACAATTGTCGCAGCCCGGAGCGTCCATTTGGAACTGGGCGAACTGTGAACTGCGTTTGGTGGCACTCTTCACCGCCATGCCTGACGATTCAAGTCGATCCATGGCCGACTGCGATTCCGTCGTGGCAACGGCGGTCGGGGCCGCTTTTGCTTGGGCACCATTGCTGCTGCCATTGAGGACACTTGAGCCGTTGGTGGGCGTCGCCGAACCACTCTTCAATTCCGTGGCGGCGGCTCCTTGCCCAACTTCCTGCCCGCCGGCCTTCTTGGCGACGGGCGAAGTCTCCGTCTCTCCGTCTCCTCCATCGCCGGAACTCTTTCCACCCTCGGAGGAGCTCTCCACAGGTCGTCCCAAATTGGCTTCTCGATAGCCAGGAATGAACTCGCAGCCCATCCAGCGGAAGATGTAGTCGACGACGCTCTTGGCATAGCGAATGTCGGGATTCTTCGTGAAGCCCATCGGATCGAATCGCGTGTGCGAGAACTTGTTGACCAGCACCTCCAGCGGAACGCCGTATTGCAGGCTCATGGAGATGGCCGTGCCGAAGGAGTCCATCAAACCACCGATGGTACTTCCTTCTTTGGCCATGGTGATGAAGAGTTCGCCGGGGCGTCCGTCGTCGTAAAGGCCGACATTGAGGTAGCCTTCGTGACCTTGAACGCTGAACTTGTGGGTCAGTGATTGACGAGTATCGGCCAGTCGTTCGCGGCGCGGTGCCGGTTTGACGACAGCGTCGGCCTTTTTGTCCTCTTCCGTGGCCGTCGAGAGCGGCTGGCTCTGCTTGGAACCATCTCGATAGATGGCCAAAGCCTTCAGGCCAAGTCGCCATCCCCACATGTAGGCGTCGGTGACATCCTTAGGTGTGGTGTCGGCCGGCATGTTGACGGTCTTGGAGATCGCACCGGAGAGGAACGGTTGGGCCGCAGCCATCATCTTCACATGGGCACGCCAGTCGATGGAACGACCGCCACCACGCGGAGCAAAGGCACAATCGAAGACCGGTAGATCCTCGGCGTCGAGTTCTGGGGCGCCTTCGATTTTATCGTGCTTGTCGATGTAGGCCGTGATCGATTCGATCTGCGGTTGATCGTAGCCGAGCGTCTTGAGCGCGAGTGGCACTGTGTTATTGACGATCTTCAGCATGCCGCCACCGGCGAGCTGCTTGTACTTCACCAACGCGATATCGGGCTCAATACCCGTCGTGGCACAATCCATCAGGAAGCTGATTGTTCCAGTCGGAGCGAGCACGGTTGCCTGAGCGTTGCGGAAGCCGTTTTGCTTTCCGGCAGCCAGCACGTCGTCCCACAGTCGGCGGGCCGTCGTCTTGAGATACTCGGGGCATGCCGGGTTAATCTCTTCGACGGCGTCGCGATGCTTTTGCATCACGTCGAGCATCGGTTCACGATTGATCTCGAAGCCCTCAAACGGGCCGACCACGCCTGCCATTTCCGCACTGGTGAGGTTTCCAACACCGTGCAGCATCGAAGTAATAGCACCGCAGATGCCGTAGCCTTCGTCAGAATCGTAGGCGTGACCGCCGGTCATCAACAGGCTGCCCAAGTTGGAGTAACCGAGGCCGAGCGGACGATAACGATGGCTGTTTTCGGCGATCGTCTTCGTCGGGTAGCTGGCGTGATCAACCAGGATTTCCTGGGCGATGAAGAAGATTCGACAAGCGTTCATGAAGCGTTCCGCGTCGAACGAGCCATTCTCGTTGCGGAACTTCATCAGGTTGACGCTCGATAGGTTGCAGGCCGTGTCGTCGAGGAACATGTACTCGCTACACGGGTTGCTGGCGTTGATGCGACCCGATTCGGGGCAGGTGTGCCAGTCGTTGATCGTCGTGTCGTATTGCACGCCCGGATCGCCACAGCCCCAGGCGTTCTCCGCCATGCGACCGATGACGTCGCGAGCAGGCCAGCTGGGGCCAGGCTTGTTCTTATCGGTGACCCAATGGGTCGTCCATTCTTTATCGTCAAGAACGGCCTGCATGAAGTCGTCGGTGACACGAACCGAGAGATTCGCGTTCTGGAACATGATCGAGCTGTAGGCCTCGCCATTGAAGTTGGCTTCGTAGCCACCCTTCTCGATCAGGCAGTGAGCCTTGGCTTCTTCCTTGGCTTTGCAGTCGATGAAGTCCATGACGTCCGGGTGCCAGACCTTAATCGATTGCATCTTGGCCGCACGACGCGTCTTGCCACCGCTCTTCACCACGGCTGCGATCTGATCGTAGACACGCATGAAGGAGAGTGGCCCCGAGGGCTTTCCACCGCCGGAGAGCTTTTCACGGTGCGAACGCAACGTCGAAAGATCGGTGCCGGTACCGGAGCCGAACTTGAAGAGCATCGCCTCGCTCGTGGCGAGCTTCATGATGTCTTCCATGTCGTCGTTGACGCTCTGGATGAAGCAGGCCGAGGCTTGAGGGTATTCGTAAGGATTGTCGGGCTGTCCAGCGGCATTCGTTTCCGGATCCCAGTTCCAGTTGCACTGAGCGCCTTTGACGCCGTACTGATGGAACAGGCCGACGTTGAACCAGACCGGCGAATTAAAGGCACCGTGCTGATGCAAGCAGAGCCAGGTTAGTTCGCGATAGAAGCGTTCTGCATCTTCGTCGGTCGCGAAGTAACCGTCTTGCTGGCCCCAATCGGTAATCGTACGACTCACTCGATGAATGAGTTGACGAACGCTGTTTTCACGTTCTTCAGTTCCGATTTCGCCATAGAAGTATTTGCTGACCACGACGTTGGTCGCTAGCTGGCTCCAGGTCGTGGGAATCTCGCAATCATTCTGCTCAAAGAGAACGTCTCCGCCTTCGCCCTTGATCTGGGCGGAGCGAACTTCCCACTCCACCGTATCAAAGACATCCGCCGACTCAGCCGGACAGAAAACGGTTTCAATGTGCAAACCCGGAGCAGCGGAGGGGTCGCAGGACTCGTCGAGAGTTTTCTGGCGAGACAACGTAGTGCCAGCATCGGCAGTGGCCATGGCTGAATCCTTTCAATAGGAGGCGGAACGATTCGGGGCTTCCATTCCGAATGCACAATTAAGGCATGTATACATAAGTATACTATATCTAATCAGGCTAGCCAGTCCGGCGACCTGAGAAAAAACCACATTATTGAGGACGAGAAGTTTCGCAACCCCCTCGTTGTGGGTGTTATTCGGCTTGGAGCACCTATATATGGTAGTTCGGCTCGTGTGAGCCACAATATACAGTGGAAAGTACCGCAGTTTACACATTTGCTTTGTCGCGTCAATCACTCGTTTTATAGTGCTTCTAAGTCTTATCTAAATAAGAAGTTAACCGCTTTTTAACGGAAAACGTTCTGTGTGCGATTCCTGTTCGATGCTGGCGCCAACGACGCGTTTTTCCCGAGGGAAAACGGTGTTCGGTAATTTGGGTAGACCTGTTGCCACGTCAAAGAATCTCGAAAAAAATTTTTTGATGTTTAAAAAAATCTAGCGAGGCCAATTTCCGACGGGTTTGGTCGGCGATACTCGCTTATTCACCGACCTACGTGTCCTTTGGAAACGCTCGGCGATTGCGGTCGGTGGACCCCCGGAACAAAATGAAGGGCTTTGAGTATCCACGCAGCGGCGAATATCGTGTCCTCTTTTGTCGCTCTGGCGGCGTTGGTGGGGCCTGACACGATCAATGCCTCGATTGAGAACTCTGATTAGCAGTTAGGTATGGGATCTGTGAAACATCTGTTGGACATGACGCAGGACGAGCTGATCGAGTGGCTAGCCACGATCGATGTGAAGCCGTTTCGTGGTCGGCAGATTCGGCGCTGGTTGTATCGCTCACAGGCGGATTCGTTCGAATCGATGACCGACCTGCCAGAAGCGTTACGGCATCAGTTGGCGGGGCAGTTGCAATTGTGGTCTGCCGAGGTTGCGGCCCATAAACTGGCCGAGGATGGAACGGAGAAGCTTCTCTTTCAGCTGAATGACCGCGAGAAGATCGAGAGTGTGCTCATTCGCGATGGTGCTCGCCGCACGATTTGTATCAGCACGCAGGTTGGTTGCGCGATGGGCTGTGTGTTTTGCGCCACGGGTTTGGACGGCGTGGTTCGCAACCTCACGACCGGCGAAATCGTCGAGCAGATGTTACGGCTTGCTCGGCTGCTGCCACCGGCTCCTGAAGGCAAGCCATTGCCGGAGCGACTGAGCAACATTGTTGTGATGGGCATGGGAGAACCGCTGGCGAATTTGGATTCGCTTTTGCCGGCGCTTGCCGAAGCGGAGAGCGACCATGGGTTGGGGATCAGCCCGCGGCGAATCACGATATCAACCGTTGGCTTGCCGGCCGCCATCGATCGTTTGTCTGACATGGGCTGCAAGTACAGCCTGGCCGTCTCGCTGCATGCGGCGGACGATGACTTGCGAAACGAGTTGGTGCCGGTGAGCAAGAAGATTCCGCTGGCGGATATCATGTCGGCCGCGGATCGCTACTTTGAAGTTTCAGGTCGGCGCCTGACGTTTGAGTATGTGTTGTTGGGCGGCATCAACGACCGAGAAGAAGATGCCCGCCGTTTGGCGAAGCTACTGTCAGGTCGTGGCGCGATGCTCAACCTGATTCCCTACAATCCGGTAGCGGGCTTGCCTTACAAGACACCGGAGGTGACGCGAGTTCGCCGCTTCGTCGACATCTTGGGAGAGCGATCGGTGAACGTGCAGATTCGACGACGCAAAGGTGCCAAGATCGACGCCGCCTGTGGCCAGCTGCGACGCTCGCAGGCGTCGCAGCCGGACACGGTCGTTCAGTTGCCCTCGTAGTTAGGCAACGTTTTGCTTCTATTGTCCAGGGAAGGGACCACCCTGTGCACCCATCATCATCATTTGCATCGGCATCTGCATCAGCTGAAGCAAGCCTTCTTCAATGATGATCCGAGACTTGGAACCGTCGGGAATGCTCTCGGCGGTGATACGAAGGTGATCTTTGCCTTGGCTGGCTGCGAGCGACTGCGCGAGCATCTGCATCATCATCATTTCTTGTTGGCCGGGACCGGCTCCGTTTTCGTCGTTGGCCATTCGTGTGCCGACATCGACTAGCCAGTCGAGAACCGACTTCGCGGAAACGGTCATTTCAAACGGCAATCGTTTCTTGGAGGCCCCCGCTTTCGACTCGGCCATAACTTTCTTCAGCAGTTCCTCGGGAGCTCCTCCGGCAGCCATGAAGACGCTCTTATCTGCTATTGCCGCGATAATGGTGAGTTCGTCGATGTCGTATAGTACGGGTCCGAAGTCATCTCGTTCATCTTCCGAAATAGGAATGGATACCCGATGGATGGAGTGTCCGTCGATCGTATCGGCGTCCCAGTCGATCTGTGGAATTCCCTCGCCGCCTTCGAGAAGTTTGCCCAGGCGTTTTATAGCACCATCGACCGCTTTGCCATCGACGACCGAGCCGCCGGCTACGACATTCGGGCTGGGCGCCAATTCAGCGCGATAACCAAAGTCGACCGAGCCGGACTTGAGCGTGTCGTATCCGACATCGATCAGATCCGAAAGGGCTTGGCCAATCATCGCTTTCGCCTCGTTTGGAAGGCTTTCGTCTTCGTCGAGCGAGGCGATTAGATTCGCCTTCAACTCTTCTTGCTGTTCACTGAGAGCTTCCTTCTCTACGCCAGTCATTTCACCTCTTTGGGCGACCAATAAGGAGAATGGAGCATCGAGGGAGAGTAATCCGGAAAAGGCACTCTCCGTTTCTTGATACCGATTGTAGCTTGCAGCGAGCGCAGAGCCGTCGACGGCCGTCGCTACAATTTCCATGACGAGTTCGTTCTTCTGGTCGTCGACCAAGAGACCAACCTCGTAGTCTTTCGATTCCTCCAGCAACATTTGAATTTGCTGAACCTGCGCCGGGACGGGAGCGTCTTCGTCAGCTTCGCCAAACCCGCCAGGACCAAATTGTCCGCCAGCGTTCGACATCATGTGGAAAAAATCGACCCACTGCTGACGAACGTCTTCCGGAATCTCTTGTACGGCGAGTCGGGTAGCCACCAAGTACTTAGAAGGCAGTTCGCCGAGCAAGGCGGCTGGATCTTCGGGCAATGATTCAAACGCGGATTCGGCGCTGGTCAGAAAGGCCCAGTCTCCTTGCTGCTTGACGAGCAGCACAGCGGCTGGACCGCCCATGTTGATTTCGTAGATGCCGCCGCCAACGTCTTCAGCAGGAAGTGGGCTAAGCTTCAATAACGCTTGAAAATCGGTTACGGGAAGAAAGGCGAGCTGGCTGACGGAACCTCCTTCGACGAAGGTGAAGGTTGCACCCCAGGGGCGCTTGGTGTCGACTCCCGCCAGTCCCTGGCCCTGGGTTAACTGCATAATCGGACCCTGGACCATCATCGCGGCTTGGGGAAGACCTACGATCTCGCCGATCTTGCCGACGCCATCCATAAGGCCGTCGTAGCTCTTCACCGATACGACGGCAAACGGTTTGTTGTCTTGTGCGAAGGATGGACTTGCCAGCAGCGTTGCGGCAACGATTAACAATAGTGCGAGTGCAATTGCTTTTCTCATGATGGACATTCTTTCTTGAAAGCGATGTCAAGGAGTTACGAGTTTAGAAACCAGGCTTGTCGGACATGACCGTGAATCGTCAACCGATGCTAGTTCGAGGTTGAGCATGTTCGTCGTTGAGTGAGAGAATTCACCTTGTCGTCGAGTTGGCTTGCGATATAGGACCGCACAGAGATCCATCAATATGACGGATGTCGGAATGATTGTCGAATATTTCCAGGGGGAAGTTTCGTCGGGCGTGAATTCGCGGCCCACGCGAAATGGTTGGCAGGCCGCGGTCTCGGCAATACGCCACACAGAACGTGTCGACGCACGTATTCACCGACGTCTGCACTGAATGATGCCCCGCGTAAGAAGTGCCCCAAAATTTCCCAAGTACGCGCCGCCCCTTGCCCCGGGGAAATTTGCGTACGATATCGATTTATCTCTCGCGAAATGTAATTCGACCCTTGGTGAGATCGTAGGGCGAAAGCTCCACGCGCACTTTGTCACCGGGAACGATACGGATAAAGTGCTTCCGCATCTTACCTGCAACATGGGCAATGACTTCGTGGCCACCGTCGATTTCGACACGAAAACGAGTATTCGCCAAGGCCTGTGTTACTGTGCCCTCAACTTCGAGCGCTTCTTCTTTTTGCTTCGCCATTAAGATCTCCAAAACATCCGCTATATCGTCTGGCGTTGGCGTCCCATTTCTGTCGGAAGGCCGCCAACGCGAATTCCCCCTATCATACCTGTACTTGGGCCTCGGTCCAAGGCGACTGGACCGATAAGGAGTGGTCACGGGTGGCATTTTGTGCCGGGAAATCCCAGCTCGCGAGCGGTCGACAGGGGAGCAGCGGTCCTAATATCTATATATCTATGTTAAACGCTGGCCGCCGCGGCTAAGCCCGTTTCGAGTGCGGACAGGATATGCTCCGGTGACTCGACCCCAATCGATAGCCGGATTGTGCCGTCGAAGATATCGAGCTGTTCCCGGTCTTCACGATCAAGGCCGACATGGCTCGTGGTCGCCGGGTGGCTGAGCGTCGTGCAGAGCTCGCCAAGTGAGGGGCAGAAGGGAATCTCTTGGGCCGCTTCCATGAATCGACTGACGGCCGCGCTACCGCCTGGTAGCGTGAAAGTGACCATGTTCCCGGCTGTATGGAGTTGGGAACGGGCCAAATCGCGGTCGGGGTGATTGTCGAGACCAGGATACCGCACGGATTCGACCGTTGCGTGTTTCGACAAGAGATTGGCCACCGCCGCGGCATTCTTGGCTGCACGTTCCATTCGTAGGGCGAGCGTGCCAAGTCCACGTGTGGCCAGCCAGCAATCCCACGGACTGGCGAAGAAGCCCCAGGTGGAATAGGCCAGCTCAACGCGATCCCAGTCTGCATTCTTACCGGTGAGCACGCCGAGCATGACGTCGCTGTGGCCATTCATGATCTTCGTAATGCTCTCCATGACGAAGTCGGCGCCGCATTCAATGGGGCGGCAAACCACCGGCGAAGCAAACGTGTTGTCGACCAAAAGCCGGGCACCGCCTCCGTGGGCAATGTCGGCCAGGCCCTGAATGTTGGCGACCCGCAGCATCGGATTGGAGATCGTCTCGACGACGACCAACTTGGTGTTCGATTCGATCGCTGCCTGAACGTCCTCCAGATTGTTGGCATCGACGAGCGTGCTGGTAATGCCGAGCCGATTTGCCTCCCGACCGAATAGCTGAAGGCTCTTTCCGTACAGTTCGCGACTGACAACAACGTGATCTCCTTGTTCGAGGAGAGCGACCATCGCCAGGGAAAGCGCGGCCATGCCTGATCCGGTGACGGTAGCATGATCGCCTCCGTGTAGCTCAGCGCACTTTTCGGCCAGTTGCTGTTGATTCGGGTGCGTGTAGCGGCTGTAGACGTAGCCATCGGTCTGGCCGGTCAGCAACTGTTCTGCGTGCTCCGGCGAGTCGCAATGGTAGACGGTCGATGGGCAGAGCGGCGTCGCCAGCGGTCGCGAACCAGGATCGAGAGGGCGTTCCGGTCGTACGCAAATGTCGTCAGGTCGTTTCGTCATACTCGTAATTCTTCGATCGCTTGGCGTCGTTGTTTCGGTGGATGCAGATATTGTTCTAGTAGACGTGCTCGGGGAGATTGCCCGCTTCGTCCCAGGGGAAATCAAACGGTTCGCCAAGCACTTCCAGGTCGTCTCGAGAGTTGGCTTCGTCGAGGTAGTCGATGGAGCAGGCGAGTTCTTCGAGGTCTTTGGTGTTTCGCGCCCAGATCATGCGAGCTTCTTGTGGGGTTGCCAGGCCAATCGTTCCGAGTGCCGCGTGAATCATTTCCCGGTCGGCTTCGTAGTCGTGCGGCAACATGCCAGCGGTCGGATGATTCGAGGTCAGGCTGTTCACGCGGGTTTGCACCAGGTCGGTTCTCTCGATCGCCCGTTTCGTGCAGAACTCGGCAATGCCGATTCCGTTGCCGTTGCCGTGGATGACGTTGCGTACTGCGATACGCTTGATCTTGGGCGTTTCGCCTTCGGTCGCCGCGTGGTCGTTAAATTTGCGACCCACCACGTTGGTGTCCATGCCGGTGCCGCTGATCGTCTTACCAATCTCGTCGAGTACGAGAATGTCGGCGTCCTCGAAGGGCAACTTGCACATCCAATCGGCGGCCAGGTCGAGCATCTCCGATTCGCGATCCTCAAATTCTTGCGGTTCCGCGGAGAGGATCTTGGCGGTCTCGTTCTTGCCATTCTCGACAATCATCAGGCCTGCCACCACGGAGCACTTCTCAATAACCGCGGCGCCGATGCCACGCACGATTTGTGGGAAGGGATAATTGACGGCCGCCTGGTGATAGGTGCGAGCGCCGTCGTGTTTGCCTAGGCCGGTGAACATCATTTTGAACAGACCGCTTTGGATGTTGCCGGTGAACATCGTGTGCGGTTTGACTCGATTGCAGACGAACAGGTGATCCGCTTCAAAGGCGTGGCGGTCGCAATAGATCGGGAATCCCTCCGGTGCGTGGCAGACGACGACGGTTTCCATGCTGGCGCGGATTGGGCAGCCCATCGTTTCTTCGGTGATGCCGAGCGTCTTGAGAACACCCACCTGGCCTTCGACCGTGCCTCCACCGTGACTGCCCATTGCCGGTACGAGAAATGGCTCGGCACCGATTTTCTGGAAGTGCTGAACGACCGCGCGGATGATGACATCGATATTGCTAATGCCGCGGCTGCCGGCGGTAATTGCAACACTTTGCCCCGGCGAGATCTTGGCGTCGAGGGCGAGCCGTGACATTTCGTCCCGCACGGTGGCGGCCACGTCGTCGATTCGTGGTCCGCGAAATTGTTGTCGGAGTCGGAAGAGTTTCGGGAATTCCATGTCAGCTTCTTGTTTTCGGAGAGGGCACGCAGGCCGGCAGTTTTCGGCACGTTCGCTGATTCTACAGTCGTGAGAAGTTCGCGTCGACCGTTTGCTCTGGTGTGGTGTGGTTGCCGGTGGACTCAGTTTGGCTTTGTCGCTTCTCGGCCGAGTACGTTAGAATGCAGGTGCACGTGGCCGACACGAGACCGACGCCGAGAGGACAATCGAGTCACCGGTCAGTGAACTTGGAAGTAGAAACTCTAGCGATGTGAGTGGATGATGCGGCTCCTAATGCTTGGCACCACCGGTTATCACCCCAGTGAGGACCGGCAGACGGCGTGTCTGATGCTGCCGGAGCAAGGCATCGTGCTCGACGCCGGTACGGCCATGTTCCGCATCGGCGATCACGTTGCCACCGATACGCTCGACATTTATCTGTCGCACGCCCATTTGGATCACGTGGTCGGACTGACGCATTTGCTGGGTGTGCTGCACGGTCAGACGATGCAGCGGGTCGCGGTTCACGGAATGCCTGACAAGTTGCAGGCTGTCAAAGAGCATCTCTTTGCGGAGGCAATCTTCCCGGTCAAGCCGGATTTCGACATGGTGCCATTGACGGAAGAGGTCGAACTCGCCGGCGGTGGGCGATTAACTCATTTCCCACTGACGCATCCCGGCGGGTCGCGCGGCTATCGTCTCGATTGGCCGGAGCACTCGATGGCGTACGTGACCGACACGACGGCCGCTGTCGATTCCGATTACATCGAGAAGGTCCGCGGCGTCGATCTGTTGGTGCACGAGTGCTACTTCCCTGATGGCTACGAAGAGCTAGCGGAGTTGACGGGGCACAGTTGTACGAGTGCCGTTGCCACGCTCGCACGCGATGCCGAGGTAGGGCAGTTGGTTCTCGTTCATATGAATCCTGCTGCAAAGGAGGACGATCCCGTCGGGCTCGACGCGGCGCGAGCGATTTTCCCCAATACCCAGCTTGGGGTCGACAACACCGAAGTGACATTCTAGTTCTTCGATTCTTCGGCCCAGAGTTTCAAGAGTTCGATCAGGTGCCGGCCGGCGAAGTCCATCTCGTCGAGACAGGCCCATTCTAGTGGTGAATGAATCGCGTGCTGTCCGCTCGATAGATTTGGCGTTGGCAGCCCCATTTCGGTCAGCTTGGAACCGTCGGTACCGCCGCGAACGATCGTCAGGTTGGGAGTGACGCCTAGTTGCTTGTACGCCTGTTCGGCCAAGGCGACGACGCGTGGTTCTTTGGTGAGGCCGTCAGCCATGTTGCGGTATTGCTCACGCACTTGCACATCGACTTTGGATCCGGAATGATCACCCTCGACTTCAGTCGCAATGGAGAGCAGCGTGTCGGCGTACTCGGTCAGTTTCGCCGTGTCGAAGTCTCGTAGCAGGATGCGTAGCGTGACCTCACCGACGCCACCCTCGATCGTGTAGGGATGCATGAATCCGACGCGGTCGCAGGTTGTCTCAGGCGAGCAGCCTTCGCCAGGCATTCGGCTGAGGTAGTCGCCAACAATTCGTACGGCGTTGACCATCTTGTCCTTGGCAATCGCCGGGTGAATGTTGACCCCGTGAATCGTCACAGTGGCCAGATCGGCGGAGAAGGTCTCGACATCGAGCTCTCCCTTGCCTTGGCCGTCGAGGGTGTAACAGACATCGGCGCCGAGTTGTGCGAGGTCGATATAGTCCGTGCCGCGTCCAACCTCCTCGTCGCAAGTTAAGCAAACACGTACCGGCCCGTGCTTCAGCTCGGGGTTTTCAATTAGGTGAGCCACGGTCTCCACGATGATGGCCATGCCTGCCTTGTCGTCGCCGCCGAGCAGTGTAGTACCGTCTGTCGTGATCAGCGTGGCACCGTGCAGGTCGGCGAGTTCCGGGTTTTCGCTTTCGCGAATGAAGGCGTCGTCAGCTCCGGACAGTTCGATGTCGCCACCTTGGTAATCGCGGATGACTTGAGGCTTGACGTTTTGTCCGGTGGTTTCCGGAGAGGTGTCAAAGTGGGCGCAGAGTGCGACGATGGGCGAATCCTTCGAGCCGGTTGCGGGAACGGTGGCAGTCACGATTCCATGTTCGCTTTGCTGGACGTCTTCCGCCCCCGCGTCGCGGAGTTCAGCGGCCACCAATTTGCCGAGCTCGAATTGGCCGGCTGAGCTGGGGTACTCGTCGACTTCTTCGCGAGCGGTGGTGTCTACCTGCACATAGCGGAGGAATCGTTCCAACAAACGTTCTTGATTCATGGTCTTTCTTTCGTTCGCGTCTGGTGCGCCATTTGTGTCCGGTTCGCCAGTCGTGCTTGATTTGTTACGCTGTGTGATGCGGCAGGGTTGCCGCTGATGGTTGGCGTTCTCGAGTTTTCTGTCGAGACGCGTGTCATTTGTAGTCTGGCGAAACAAGAGTGGTGAACCGATGGCGTCGAGCAGGGTTGCGTATCTCGTTTTCGATGTGGAAAGCATAGCGGACGGAGAGCTGATTGCGAAGCTCCGCTACCCTAAGGAGGGTTTGTCCCCGGCAGATGCCGTGGGGCGCTATCGGGCGGAGTTGATGGAGAAGTACGACTCCGATTTTATTCCCTATACCTATCAACTGCCGATTTCGATCGCTGTCGCCAAGATTGCAGCCGACTATCGGTTGATCGATTTGGTTGCCCTCGATGATGAAGCCGCCCGGCCGCACGTGATCGTGGAGAAGTTCTGGCGAGGTTGGCGTGACTATGGGCAGCCAACCTTCGTGACATTCAACGGTCGTACGTTCGATATTCCGCTCTTGGAACTGGCCGCTTTTCGTTACGGGCTGAGTTTGCCACAGTGGTATGCACTGAATGCGCGTAGTTTCGATCAACCTCGCAACCGCTTCAACATGGGAGCGCACATCGACCTTCAGGAGTTGATGACGAACTTTGGGGCGTCGCGATTTACTGGCGGGCTGAATCTGGCGGCCAATCTAATCGGCAAGCCGGGGAAGATGGATGTCCAGGGTGACATGGTCCAGGACATGTTCGACGAAGGTCGGATGCAGGAGATCAACGACTACTGTCTGTGCGATGTCTTAGATACCTATTTCGTATTCTTGAGAACGCGGGTGCTTGTTGGCGAGTTGGATCTCGATGAAGAGCAAGGGATCATCGCTGAGACGAAGACCTGGCTCACGAAGCGTGCCGACGAAGTGAAGGCTTACGGTCTTTACCTGGAACGTTGGGGCGATTGGTCGAATCTCTGGGAAGGCGGCAATTAAGTCAGCTGTTTCGCTCCCAACTCTCACCTTTTCTTGCTGTCGCGTGTTTGCGGATTCGCTCTTGGCGTGCCGTCGTGCTTGGGTCACTTGGTCGGCGGCGATCGAGTCGCTTCTTGTTTGCGAGGGTTGACATTTAGTCAGTATAGTGTACAAACGAATCTTTGACCGATAGGTAGTCTCGATCACGGTGCTCACCAAGACGTCTCACGACGTACGTGATGGGAGTGAGAGGATGGTTCGGTTTGGCGAGAACTTGCGTCGTTTGATGGCGCGTGATGGCCTCACCTTAGAGGAGGTGATTGAACGCAGCGGTTTGGACCAGCGGACCGTGAAGAGTATTCTTGCTGGCAACTCGACGCCGCATTCGCGGACGCTTCATCAGCTGGCAACTGGTTTGGGCGTGCCGGCGGACGAGTTTTTTCAGGATCCGTCACTGTTGGCTCACCGTCTATTCGATCGGGAGACCAATCCACATGTTGAACAGGCGATTAGCGAACATCCAGAATGGTTTCGAGATTGGGCCGAAGCCGACTTTGACGAGCTCTATAGCCGTTTTGGGACCGGCGGTTCGATGGCTGCAGACGCCGTTGGACAGATGGTCGAAACGATGAATCGCAATCGTGCGGTGCATCGGAAGGTCGCTCTGATTCTTGAAAGTGGAGAAGCATCATTTCTCGACTCGGTGGTGCAACTGCTCTATCAGAGGATTGCCGTAACGCCGGACGTGATCGTCGGCGAAGGCGAGGTGTGACCGTGGCAAAGCGTGGTTGCAACGACGGCATGACCAATACGAAGCGTCCGCCGCATACTTCTACAGGAGCTCGCGACCACGGCCGGCACCGAATAGATAGTTCTCCTGTCCGATCGTCAATACTTGATCGCTCCAGATGCCGAGTTCATCGATACGGTATTCGACATTCAGGGCGCCGTTTGAATTACGTATGGACAGACTGTAGTTGCCAGGCGGCGTCGCCCAATCGTAGCTCGCTGGGCCCGTTGCCGTGTGGGTTTCATTCAAGCTTCCGTCGGCAGCGCGAACGCGCATGCTGATCTGCTGATTGGGTCCGTCGACGCGACCGACAAAGAAGTACCATTTATTGAGGTCGAGAGAGACGTAGGACGTTGCGGTCGTCGTGAAACCGGGGCCGGTTACCTGCCAGCGTATTCCCTGTGTCTTGTCGAGATGGACTTGCCAGCCAGTTATGCCATCGAGTCCGACGATCTGATGGTAGGCGCTGGGATTGCCGTTGCTCAGATCCTCCACGTAAATCCAAAAGGCAATGTTGAATCGTTCCGAAGCAGGGCGTAAATCGGTGACGCCGCTGTAGTTTGCCTCAAGTTCGTTGCCATTGTCATCGAATTGGACGGCGTTGTTGACGAAGCCGCTTGCGCTACCGGTCGCAGTCGTTCCTACGTCGTTCAGATCAAGTGCCGCTCCCGACTCATTGCCGCGGGCGCCACTCGTTTCCTCCAGGCCGAAATAACCGACCATCTTGGGATACTGGTCGCCACCTGTCGTGTTGGTAAGTTCCGGTTCGTAGTCAGTCGTGTCGGCGGGACATAGAAAGTGAATTCCGAGATAGCTCGTCGGACCGCCGCCCGAGAGTGAATCTGCCTGTAGGGTATCGGATCCTACGATACGCTTGGCCTGAACTCGAAACACATCACCATAGGCAGCGACGAACTGTTTCTTTAGGAATTTTGTTTCCTGGCCGTTTCCAATATTCGGGTGGTGGAGGAGGGTCTTGGTGTCTTCAATGGCCGCGAACGCACCCCCGGCCCGCTTGTGCTCGATCCACCACTGGGAGATGTTCTCGCCGACCATGGTGCCGGAGACCGACCCGGCGTCTTGATGGTAGAGTTCGACTAGTCCGCCGGCAATGACGGTAATCTCACCTTGGGTTGGACCTGCCGTACTGAGGATAAATCCTGCGCCGACATCGATGTCTGCTTCATCGTACGGGATTGGTGTAGCGGTGGTACCAAATCCGGCACCAATGGTGGCATCGCTCAACCTCGCTTCGATTGAGAAGCAGGCGTCGACCAGTGCTCCATGGGCGGGAAAGCTGATGAAGTACCAGCGGCGAGATTGAAGATGCTGATAAACCAGGATGGACGCACCACGTTTGGCGCCCAGGCCGTACCAGTCGTGCGCGGTCACCTTTTGCTCGGATGCCTCGTGATCGTCGCTGTCGCCGACCTTCCAGATTAATACTTTTCCAGAACCGCCGATTCCGATGTCCTGGTCGGCCTTGCCGAAGTGCCAGTGCACGCCGGGCAAGGGAATGAATTTTCCGATGTGCTCGTGAAAGAAGCAGACATGGCGTTCTCCTTCTAGGTAGGTGCCATCTTGGGGATCGGTAAGGTTAGGGACTTTGCGGGTGTCGGTGTGCCAGGGATCGATCGGGTCGTTGGGATCGCGATCCAGATCGGTCGCCTCTTTGTCCTCATCGCGAGCGGCCAGGTCCTCGTCCAGCTCCGCGTAGGTGAGCACTGGCATTCGCGCCAGGTTAATATGCGATCCACCTTGGAGGTGGCGGATCTCCAGTGGCGACGCCGACGTGAGTGCGACCGAGGTGCTTATGCCTTGGTCTTGTTCCATGCCTGCGCTTCGGTCGTTCTTGGATTGGTCGGACATGACGGTGCTTGGCCTTAGCAGGTTCCGAAGGAGAAGAGGGAAGACAGGTCGCCCGACTTATAGGGTTTGTTTCCACCGGCGTCTTGGATCTCAACCCAATTCTCGCCGCCGACCGCTTCTTCCTTATAGAAGAAGTTCCAGCCAGCTTTGCCTCCGCCGACCAGGTCGACCGATTTCTCGGCGAATGAGTACTCGACCTGCCAGAAGCCATCGTCTCCGACAAATTGAAACTGCCGAGTAATCTTGGCACCCAAGAACAGCACGGTTCCGGAGGCTCCGCCCATGAACATGCCGTCGTTTATCTTGCCGCGGAGATTACGAATGGCGGTCCAGTTGGGCGACGCGACGCGGTGCCATGTGATGCGATACGAGTCCGTCGGGATGAGGATTCCAGGATTGATGTCGGGTGGCAGCTTGGGATTGTCCGGCGGGGCATCCCACTTCCATACGCGTCCCGGCACCGACAGGAAATCAGCCCCCAATTCGGCGCGATAGGTTAGAAATGTTCCGTCAGGTACTGATGGTAGATCGGAGCGAGAGCTAGCGCTGGCAATCGATTCGTAGGTGGCGGTCACTTTGGCGCCGGCTGCCGGGTAGGCGTTCGTGCCCGATTTGATCGAGCGGATTTCGTTGCCTTCGGGATTGCCGCCATCGAATGGTTCGACCGAGAGATCCGTTACTACAACGTCGGGCATGTCCGGAAAGTACATCGGCGACTCGAAGCGAAACGCGCAGCCGGCGCGACGGTAGCTTCCTAGTAACTGACGTGAGAATGCCTGCCAATCGCTCCAGGCAACGCGAAATTCGCGAGTCGCTTTCGTGCCCAGGGCATCGATTTGTAGCCGGGGCGAGCCCTCAAGTTCTTCAAATGGGATGGACATTGGCGTGATTCTTCTTGGTTGGTGAGGTTGAACGCCGTGGTCAGTGCTGGCGCGATGTTTGGCCTAACTGTTCAGGCATAACTGGGAGCGGTCCAGGCGCCGTCGCTGGAGAAGTCGGCCGCGCCGCTGATCGGTGATCCTTCAGCAACGTTGACGTCGAGTTCGATCGAGTCGACGATTGCCGGAACCGTGTAAAAGTTGACGTCGTCGATGTGCAGTTTGAGCACGACCACATCCCCTTCACTCAGTTGGCCGTTGATCGCGTCGGCGGTGTTGAGCAGGAACTGGAAGTGGCCGCGGCCCTCTTTGGCACCAGGCAGTTGACGACGATAGCCGCCGGTGACGCTGCTGGCGTAATTCACGTTCCGAGCGGCCGTCTTGAAGGTCCATTTAGTAATGTCGGCCAACGGCGCGTCGTCCGAAAGGACTTGGCCGTCTTTGCCGCTGATCAATGTCATAGGGGGTGCCTCGCTGGGAATGCTTAGGACGATGTGCCGACGATCACGATCTTGTAGGTGATGTCGCCTGCCCCGTTGTTGGCGATCCGCAGTTGGTCGGCCGACCCGTCGGTAACCGGCCAGTCGTCCTTTTTGTTGACGAGCATCAGCATGGAGCCGGCTGGCACGACCAGCTGGGCGTCTTGGTCGCCGTTCATGGGGCTGGCCCATGCATCACCCGCCGCGCCGGCCCCGCCTATCAGGAGATCTTCGCCGGCCGCGGTCGCGGTGTTGATGACGAAGAGTGCCCGAACCGTGGCCAGAGATACCGAGACGTTGTTGGCGAACATGGTCGTCGTTAGGGCGGTCAGGTCAAGGTCCTCGGAAGTTGCCGTCGTTAGCGTGCGCTGGTCATGCCACAGGCGGTCGGCCTGGTCTTCCCCAGTTCCGTTGGTGAAGTTACCGCTGAATTGCAACTTAGAGGCGTCCGAGATCGTCGTTAGATCGAGGGTTTCTTCAAATACCCAATCGAGCGATGCGCCAACATCGAGAGCGAGGGATTCGGCCATGTTACGTTGTCTCCTGAAGCGTCTGTTCGGTTGTAATCAGGTAGTTCAGTGTCAGTTTCCAGAGTTCGTGATCCGCTCGCTGATGGTGGAAGTCGTCGAGCCGCATGTTGAGCACACGTCCTTCGGTCAAATCGAAGGAGGCGAGCTCAAAACGATCAGCGAATCTCTCGGCAAGTGTCATGCCTGCGGCGAGGTCGGTTGTCCACACGTTGATTTCGATCTGTGTGGTGTCGATAGCCGCGCGGCTACTGGTGCGTAGTGTTGGCGTGGTCTTTAGGCGACGTAATACGGCGTACGGAAGTTGTGGATCGGATGCGGCCTGATTCGTGAATACACGATCGACGGGGAGCAGCGTCGGCAGGACCGTGTCGGCGGCCCAACGATCGCGGATTCCGGTTTCAATGCTTGGCATAGGAAAAGTCCTAGTTGTTTATCTCGATGTCTAGAAAGACGTGGATCTCGGCGAGGTCGCCAAGTTGCTCTTGCTGGCGGTAGTCGACAATCCGAAAGACGCGGCCGTCGGCAGCGACGATCCGATGTTGGGCGTCGATGGCGAGTGGTTCGGTGACGTAGACCACGTGTGTTGTACGGGAGGTGCGTCGATCTTCGCCGGAGTGGACCTGTGTCGTCAGCGGCTGAATGCGAGCGCGGATGCCTGGCAGATGGTCGTGCCAAGCGATGGTTTCTTCGCCCATGGCCCCCTGTGTTACGGTCGCCTTCTGAACATCGATTCGTTCGCAGAGCGCGAAGGCAATTGCGAGGTCACGGCTGGTTGCCAGCCACCGAGAACGTGTGGTTTGCTCTTGGACTGAGAGAATCGTGTAATCATTGCCTGCGGCATCAATGATCTGATCTCCCGGTGCCGGTTGCGTCGACAACGCGCTGATAGGAAGATGCCAGCGCACATCGGTGGCGAGATATTTTCCGTCGCTTGCCGCCGCTTCATTCAGCACCATTCCCCGTCGCAGTGCGGCGGTGACCGATATCTCCTCGCCGCTCGCGCGCCGGCGGAGCGTTACCGGCTCCAAACTGTCCGCGACTTCTGCAAAGTCGTTGATTGGATCGAAGGTTGAAGGCATTACGTTACCGCCTGTGTGCGAATTTCAAAGGAGTCATACGTGGCGAGCTTCTTGTCGCACCAATCGACCGTCGCCTGGAGGGAAGTGACGTAGCTTTCCCAGGAGATGTCTTGTCCGTCGATACGGTAGCTCGGTTTTGGGTTGGCACGCAGGTCCGCAATTTGTTGCAGGGTACTGGCCTTGATCGTTTCAATTCGTTCCGTGTCGGTTGGCATGATTGGTTGTCCTCCTTTAGATCACGCGGAGCTTGAAGCGGACCACGATCACTTGGCCTGAGGTTGGTGTTAGTTCGTAACGGACACGATAGTACGGCCCTGCCACTGCGAAGGCGGGATTGGTACTGACATCGATTTCATGGCGGAAGTTGTAGCCGGTAGCGTCGACGGTCCAGAGTGGATCGAGCTGTAATGAATTGAAGACGACGGCGCTCGTCGATAGTGATTCATCATCGTGTCCGGACACCGCCGTGGCTGCATCGGGATCCGATTCGTCGAGTTGGTAGATGGAATAACGAATCGAGCTGATGTTCGCCTGATTGATTTCGGTGGCGTCGGCGCCGACGATACGAGCCAAGAGAGTGGCTGTGCCGTTCTTGAATACGACGCCTTGAATGTCGGTCGCTCCTGACATGTGTCTGTCGTCCTTTGCAGGTTTGGTTCGATGATTTTGAGGTGAGTGTCGTGCGCTACGGGATGTCGCCGGCCGCGGCGCCGCTGATTGTCGTCTGCCCTCGTGTGCGTCCGGATACAAAGCTGTTACCGGATTCCGCGCCCGAGCGAACGATCTCGCAGGAGTCGACACGATGCGGGCCGCCGATCGGATCGATGTGTTCGGTGGTCGAGCCGAGGCGCCGCGGTGAGTAGATCATGGGCGGATGATCTCGCTGACCGAGCGTGCCTGTGATTTGAGCCTCGACTCCGGAGATTGGGCATCGCAGATCAAAGCGGCCCAGGTCGAGATAGAAGATCGGTAGCGGAGTCATCGTAAGCGGGTCGATGCCGCCGGCCAGGGCGTCGAACCCTTCGTCACCAATATCGGTGTCGTAGACAGAGATCTCGGAGAGCATGCCGTCCCACGGCGTGGTCGTGTACGCGGGTGTGCCGTGGGTGCCAATGCTGTCGTAGACACTGGCAGGTGGCGCGACATGGTTGTACGACGACACAGTTATGGGAATATTCGCCGACGCGTCGAGATTTCCGTCGATGTAGAGGCGTAATGAGTTGCCCGCAAAATCGATGACAGCACCAACCGAGTAAAGTTGCCCCGTGCTAAGCGAACTTGCGGATGTAATGACGTACGTTGCCCCGCCTGGTGGCGATGACACGCAGGTGAGCTCATTGCTGTCGTTGACGAAGATCCATGCAAAGCCGTTTTGACCGGCCGCGCCTGCGAAGGACGAGAAGATGACGTTCTTGGGGCCTTCGATAGGCGGCGTCGGTGAGAGGGAGTCGGCCAGAACCCAGGCGTGCAAAGAGATGACCGACGCGCCGTCGACCAAAGGGCCGACCGCATTCGATCCCAGCAGCATGTAGTCGTTTAAGCTCTTGATGAAGTCTCGGGCCATGTCGTCGTCGGGTTGTGTGAGGCTCGTGGTTGTGGAGTGATGGTGTCCGTCGTGGAAATCGACTGCGTTCGTCGTGCCTTAGGTCTTGTGGTGTCTTATGATTCGTGGGAGCTGATCAAAGGTTCCCAGAGTTCGGCATCGCCAGAACCGGAGCCGGTGTCTTCGGCATGCGTCGGGTCGCGACGTATTCGCAATACGCCGGCTTCACCCGCCAGAAGGCCGTCGACTTGGCTCGACGTGAAGGTGATTTCGGGATAAACGATCTCGCCGATGACCGAGGGCGCGGTGACGGTCACTCCCTGGAAACTGAGTGTTCCGCTGGCTGCGTCGAAGTCGACGGCATCCGCTTCCAGCCGTAAGATCGCGGCCTCGAAACGAAACGCGTCGGGCGACGTAGTTGAGCGGGCGGAGATGGGGAGCGTGATTGAGATGTCGTCGCCGGTGTAGCGACGGGAAAGAAACACCGGAACGTCGATGTACTCGGTCGTCGCATCGTCAAACAGCCAGAGCGGTATCCGCATCGCCGGAGTATGGGCCGATTCGATGAATCGGCGTCCGGCTCCGCTCGTTACTGACGCCATGGCGGCGCCAAACTGTAGGACATGATCGTCTGTGGCCATGGTGTTGATTCTCGTTCGTCGGGGCGTAGGTTTTTGTTTGCGGAGTTACTGTGCGTCGGGTTGCGGGGTCGTCGCCGCTCTTGCGATGAGTGAGGTCTAATCTTCGATCGAGAGCGCCTGACGCACCGTGATTAGTGGATCGGCCGCAAGCCAGTCGTCCAGTTCAAGGTCGACTGCCGCGACGCTGGCTAGGTCAGGTGCGGCATCCACCGCGTCCTGTCCAGGGTGCAAATGAGTGCGAATGCCGTCCTCGATCCAGGTCTGTAGTTGGCGGACGTAGGCCGCCTGGTTCACGCGTGAGACGGCGATGGCCGCGGTTAGAATCGACAGTAGCGCCTCCCGCTGATGGCTCGGGTAACGGGTGCGTATCTGCTGTTCAAATTCGTGTTCCAAGGCCTCTTTTCTCGAATCTCGTGCCGTTTGCAGAAGCTCTCCGTCGACGGCCGTTTTTTCTGCCGTGGACATTTCCACGATGTCGTCGCCAGATAGCTTCCAGTACTCTGCCGGCACGTTCGCGACGGCGCTAAGGTCCGGAGCGATGACCCAATCATCAGCGGAGTAGTCGGGCGTGTTGACACTATGAAGCACTTGCAGCGTCTGGCGATGGACGATGGTCGACATGATGTTCTCTCACATTGTTTCTTGAAGAATGTGTTCGGCGATCTATCGCCGTTGCCGATCCGCACCCTTCGTCCTCACTCGCGCGCACCGGTGGCAGCTGGCGACAAGGGGAAGGGCACGAGATCGGCGTGCGAAGTTAGCCGGTGTTCTTCACGACGTACCGCGGATTCAGGACTGCGGCGGCACCACGTTCGCTCGCTTTGAAGCGAACCACGATGTCGTTGGTGAAATCGGCTTCGCTGTTCTGCGGAGCTTGGGTCACCGTGATCGGCCAGTTTTCCATGTAGGCGAACGCCCGTCGGAAGTCGCCGAGGAACCACCATTTCTTGGCGTCGGCCGCACTTTCGCCGGAGGCGATGATTCGACGGTACGCCAGGCGGCTGGCCTCGACGTTGTACGAACCGAGCGGGTTGCTGGCGTTCGTTGTTGTCGGTTGACCACTGGCGGAGTAGTTGATGTCCGTGGCGTTAAACACGCGATGGGCCGCCAATCGATAGGCCGGCATGACCAGCACGGAGTTCGGCTGGATCAGGACGGGTTCGCCGGTATGGGGGTCCAGGATGTCGGCGAACAATTGCTCAGCGGCATCGACATTCGTCCAATCGACCAATTCATTGCTCGCCAATTCATTGATCCATGGCGACGAAGTCTGGTAGGTATCATACGACGTGCCATTGGCGTTGTAGTTGTTGGTCGTGCCGATGATCAGATCGAGCAGCCGTTTTTCCTTGCTCAGGCCTAGCACCTCGCCGACTTCCGAGGCACGCTGTAGGATCAGGTGGGTGCGATCAAAGAAGATCGCCTCGCGCGTGACCGGCACGATGAAGCCATGCTTGGTCGTCGCTGGCGTTTCGATGTAATCTTCGCCAAAGCCAAGATTGGGATACGGCATGCCGGGGTGGACCGGTTCAATGTCATCGGCGACTCGCGTGATACCAGGAATCTTCTCGCCGTCCAGTCGAGTTGGAATTGTGTCGACGAGCTTCGATGCCACAAATGACTCTTGAGTGAACGCCTCCATGATCTTGGAGTAGATGACCTGACCGGTCACGTTTAGGAATGCCGTAACATCGACACCGTCGCCTGCTTCAAGCAGGTTAACGCCGCTGCTGTTGCGGGGATCGAGTTGTCGAACCCATTGGTGTCCGTCGGGAATGAGCGATTCGGCCAAGTCCCGAATGCTAACGTCTTCCGGTTTCAAATCTCCTTCGCGAAACGCTTCCTGGAGATGGGCGGTCGTTTTGGCCGGTCCATCCAGTTCGTAGCGTCGTCGCAACTCGCGATATTTAATGCTCACTGTTGGTTCTCCAATCGAGATGAACGATGTCGTCGTGGTTGAGATGGGATCGTTGGTGGCTGCCGGTGTCGTGATCGACTAAGCGGCCGCCTGAGGTCCGCCGTGGGACACGGTGCCTGTGATGTCGACGAGTACGGCGGTGCTGGCGGTGGAAACTCGCTTGGCACAGCGACCAATCGCCAGGTTCTCGCCGGCCACGGAATCGACCTGTTGATTCTCCAGCTCCGTGCCGCTGGCTGCCTCGTCGACGCCGATCAAGTCGCCGACTTCAAAGGTGCTGGAGGGGCAATCGAATTCAAAAACGCCGGTGGTGGCAACCCGGATCGGGGACGTGTCGCCCGACCTCGAGGCTTGCAGAGCGACGCCGGAGAAGTTGTCGTGGAACAACTCCTGGTTGGCGGCTTCCGTCGATTGATCCGCCTGAGAAGCCGCCGGTTTGGCGTCGTCCGTATCGAGATAGACAAGGTCGCCGATCTCGATCGTGGTCGTCGAGTCGACTGCCAGGACGACTGGGTGGGTGTCGCCGTATCGCCATCGCAACTTGTTGGCCATAGATTGTTTCTCCTTGTAGTGAAGTGGTGGTTCTTGATGGTGCAGAGTGAGTCTGTACGTGAATTCGTGGATCGGTTTCGTGGGCTAGGTGATTGCCTCGACAAATGAGGCGGTGTCGAGCGACTGGCTATCGGAGTAGACATCCGCGGGATCACGCGAAATCGCCCCGCTCGCGTGTACGGCTGCGAATTCGTTTCCTCGGTGGATGTGTTCCGCCAGCGCTGCTCGTTCTTCGGCAATCGCTCGCATGGCTGCCTCATCCGGTGCCGTCAACAGCGATTCGACAAAATGTTCGCTGGTAATGGCGCGATCCAGTGCGTCCTTGCTGTCAGGGAGAGGCAATCCGTGCTCTTCAAGCAGGGAGTGCACGACCGCGCGCTTATTCAGCATCGCTTCAGTCGCTCGCAAACGATCAACCTCTTCTTGCAAGCGGCACAGTTCGTCGGACTGCTTGGCGGTGATTGCTTTCACGAGATCGGGCCGGATGAGGATCAAGTCGTCCATGGTCGCTTCGCCTAGCGCTAACGACGAGACATCGGCCGACGGTGATTGTGGTAATGGTGATTTTGATGATTCGTTCGATTGGCCCGCCGATTCAAACAGGCCGCTGGTTGTTGCAGGATCGGCAACCAAATCGACACTGCTGACCTTGGTAATTGCCTCGACTGCCAGAGTCTTGTCCTGCTTGGCGACACGAGCTTGAACATTGTGAGAGAAGCCGACGTTCTGGGGCGCGTGTTCGGCGTCCCATAGCAACTGCTCGACCAGCGTATGCTTCGGATTGAAACGGAAGTCGCCGAACAATCCTTCGCCATGGCGATAGGCGACGTTCTCAATGCGACCGATGCGGTCCTGGTAGTCGCGTGGTGAGCCGGGATGGCCCTTGGGATGATTGACGTTGACGGGTGCCCCTTCGTAGAGATCGATGGCCGCCTGAAGCGCTTCCGGCCGATAGCTGCGACCGTTGCGGCTCTTGATGCCGAGGATTTTAACGCCGTGGATTCTTGACCGGTCGCGGTCGATTTGTACCGATACTCCTCGGGAATCACAGTATTCGGTGATCGCTTGACTCGCGGCTTGCGCCACCGGGGTCTTTGATTCTGCATGAGCCGTTGTCATTCGTGTCCCTTTCATGGCTGGTTGAAATCGGGTTGTTGTTTTGTTGGTGCGGGTTCGGGTAGGGCACAAAAAAAGCCCACCGCAGGACCGCTCTTGGGTCTACGGTGGGCTCAGATGGATACAACGCCCCGCGTCGGACGATGCTCTTATCGATACCCTGAACTGAAGAGCTGTTTGCCCTGTCAGTTCACGTTATCTGTCATGTTGTCGTTGCCGCTCGCTCTGGTAGAACGTCGCGGTCGCGGCTAGCTCACGGCAATTTACTCGTGGCTCGTTTCTGCCGCTCACAAAAATGTCTCTTATCTGGGTCGGAGAAGCGTTCGTCCTGGTCGACGTGACGGCGGATGTTTTGGATGGTGCCGTTGCCGATCGAAAGTTCGATCTTGCAGCTTCCGTAAAATCCGGGCCGCGTCGTTCGGCTCATCACGTCGACGAGCGCTTCGATGGCCCGTTTGCGTCGCGTGCGATTCGCCTGCGTGTTGAGCGATTGTTGTCGAGTTGGCTTGTCCATTTGTGAGTGCGAGTATAGCAAGTTTTTTTGAAATGTCAATTTTCAAAAAGAACCCACCTCATGGCTTTGTCGATCTGGGTGGTCGTTCTTTCGCCACGACAGCGGGTAGCCGCAATATCGAGTGTAGGTAATGAGCTGTTGTCAGCTAGCGGCGCGTTCCTCGAAGAGAAGTTGCCTGTCGTGGATCGGGCGGCGCACAAAAAAAGCCGGCCAGTGTCTTTGAGGAAAGTGTACGCACCGGCCGGCCGTGATAGCCAACGTCTTACATCGCGTCGGCAGTTGAACGTGATTCGCGTGAGACTCGGTTGCACCCGCGGCGACGAGCTGCGCCAGCGTGGTGTCTCGAATGGGCCGCTGCCCTTCGCGTGAACCAACGCTCCATCTAACTGAACGCTACCGCAGTCGCGCCGACAGGTCAACGATTTTGTGCGCAAAAAATCGTGACTGCCAGAACACCGTGTCTGCCGCATGAGATGCAAAATATTCGTGGTCGCGAATAGGATCATGAGCTAGGAAGTTTCTGACGGTTGTTGGCGATTGGCTAGTTATCGCAGATATGGGCTGCTTAGCTTGCGTCGAGTCTGGCGTCGCTCTGGTGGGCGGCGATGTTGGCCTGTTCTCGTTCGTAGCTCAGGCCGCGTCGTTCGCTCCATGTTTGGGGGCTGAGGATGCCGCTTTCCATTTCGATGCGATGGACTTCTGCCTCGGCGCGCTCATCGCGCACCGTCAGTGTTGGAGCGGTCGCCTGAATATCGATCGTAGAGAGCACGGCATCTTGGAGCACACCGTGAGCGACCGCATTCTGCAGTACCTGCCATAGAATCACTTGGTCATCCGCGATCAGTTCCCGCTGCAGTCGCGAGAACATCTTGACCGCGGGGCCTTCTGCAACCAACGTCGATGCGTAATTGGCATTCGAGGCATCGGAAGAAAGCATAAACTCAGGCATGACCAGGCGGCTGGCAATGGCCCGCAGCTCTGCCTGCAGGATGCTCACGAAGGCACTGACGTCTAGGCCAGCGGTCGGGAAGTCGTATTGGATGCCCGCTGGGGCGTCGAGGATCGTGCCTGGTCCGTAGCGACGTACGTGTTGGTTGTGGCCACGGTTGCTGTTGTATGCGCTGGCGTCGGCGGCGCCGGATACAAACTGTTGGACGCTATTGCTTGATCCGCCATCGTGACGACGAATCAGGGCGATCGCTGATTGGATTTCGGCCACGACGCTCATGTTTCGCAGAAGTTTTTCGGCCCGACGCAGATTCTTTCGCACGGGGTAGAACAGCGGTAAACCTCGCCGTGCGTTGCAATCAACCTGGCCTTTGCGGTGTTGGATTTCGGAGGCGTCGATCGCCTCTCCGTCGATGTAGTAGGCCACGACGCTTTCCACATCGTGCGATTCAGTCTGAATGCCGAAACGGGCGGAAGGATCGGACTGCCGGCCGCGCGGAGTTGCGACCTGACCGGGCTCGACGAATCGTACGAGCGTGGTGCCATCGGACTGGGCGAAGAGTCGCAAGAAGACTTCGCCATCGCGGTCACGTCGTCGCATGATCTCTTGTTGCCGGGCGGACCAGGCATTCTGTTCAAAGAAATGATCGAGAACGTCTTGGGCCTCCGCGGCCATGCTCGCGGCGTTTGCCTCGCTGCTCTTGGGGACGGCCCGGTAGCGGTGTCCGGTACCGACCACATAGCTCACACGATTTTCGTGGCCGTTGATGGCAAACTCGTTCGTCAGCGCAAGCCTACGGGCGTCAGCCTGAATCTCCTGGAGTTGCTCCTCAGTCGCATAGGCGACGTTCGTCGCGGGGCTATTGGTGGAGTCGCTGCCCAGTGGCTGCCAACGGTGCCCATCGCTGTCGAAGAACGGTTCCTGAGGGTCGACATAATTGGCGAACAGATCTTCGTAGCTTTCGCGCAGTCGGGCGTGCAATCGATCGAGGATGCCGGGAGAGGTCTCATTGGAAGATGTCATGGCGTTTGTCCTTGTGTTCGGTGGAGGTGTTGTTGGTTGGGGGACGACGCGTGCGTTTGGAGTTAGCGACTATCCGATAGGGAGCCGGTTACCGAGGCCGTCGTTCTTGATGTGTGGGATTTCGGTCGCCAGGCGGAAGGCCATCTCCAAGGCGTCAGGGCCGTCGTCGTGATCGCATAATGGAAACTGACGCAGCTGATCGACCAGCCGTTGTGTTGAGGGGGACCGACGCAGAAACCGCAGGCGACGCGAAGAGAGCAGGGGCCCCAGTCGGCGGATGCGAACTTGTTTGCTCGTGGTGTTGTGGAGGAGCCAGGGCCTGATGCCGAGCATGCCGCGACGTTCAAACTCGGCGGCGAATTGAGGTGCCAAGAGTTCCTGAAACTGATTGGCTTCAATGCCGAACCGATCGGGCTGAAAGCAACGAAAGTGTTCAACGCCGCTGCTGATGGTATCCATCGTCGATCGTCGCGCCAGGTCCGCTTCGACGTAGACGACTCCGCTCGCATCGATGCCGAGCATCACAAACGCTGAGAAATCACCACGGCTAGAGTCACGCCCCAGGCTGGGGTCGAGGGCCAGTGTCGACATGCGCAAGTCGGCCGGCCAGCGGTCGAACCAGATGTGGTCATCGAAGTAGGCTTCCGGCCACTCGCACGCATCGGGTGCCGTGGGTGAGCTCTGCTTTTCGCGGGCAAAAACGCTGTGGCCGCTTTCCACTCGCATCCGCATCAACGAGTGGAGATCTTCTTGCTCCGGCCACAGGACTTTGGAGTCCTGAAGCATTTCTTCTCGATGTTGCAGGAAGAAGTCGTCGGCGCGGGCTCCGCTCGAGGATTCTTCCGTATCGCAGTAGATTGCTTCCCATGCTTCCCACAAATCATCGCGAGACGGCCAGCGAATCACCGATTGGAATCGGCGGCTAACCCAGCCTGGCGTCTGTTCGAGTTGAATCGCGAGCGCGTCGTGATGCAGTGCGGTCGCCAGATTGATCACGTTGGTTTCCTTCGTTCCGGCTTTCAGCAGCGTGCCATGAAACCAGCGACTCGAATGTTCTCGCTGCCGCGCCGAGTCCATGTGCTGATCGTTTTGAAGGTCGTCGCCGATGATCAGCGTTGGGCGAGCGTCGCGACGTCGATAGCCGCGTATTCGCTGGCCGGTGCCGAAGCCTTCGATGGTGACTCCGTTGCGAAGAGTGATGGCACTCTGACGCCAGATGCGCCCCTTACCGACGGCATCGGGATATGTCTTGGCTAGGTGAAGGTTGTCGAGGAGCTCTTCACGGATGTTCTCCAAGTGGCGGTTCGCCTGATGAAGTGTGTCGGAAACGATCCAGATGTACGGTTCCCGTCCCTCCACAGCACAGCGAAGAGCATATGCAAGTGTGGCGATGGTGCTCTTGGCACTGCCACGTGGGCCGATCGTGTTGATTCGCAGTCCCCGCTTGTCGTCGCACTTTTGTAGTTGCTCGTTGAGCCACCAATGCATGGCCGATGGCGATTTGGCGAAATGTTGCGGCAAGAAGTTGCGGCCCCAGGCGATCGTGGTGCGAGACGTTGGTGTAGCCGTCGCTTCGTGAAGGAGCTTCTCACGTAGCTGCGCGCAGAGCCGCTGGCCGATCGGGTCGCTCAGTCGCCTAGCCAGGTCCAAGGGGGCGTCGCTGTTGATCGGCGTGGTCATTTCTTCGCCTCCTTGCCAGCCGAAGAGTTGTCGCCGAACAGTTCTCCGAATCGGCTTTCAATCGCTTGTCGTCGCTCCGCCTCCGGCACGAATTCAAAAACAATTTCGACGACCTGCTTGAGCACGTATTCCAGTTGTTCGGCCGTGACCACATCGCCGTTCTTCTTCACGTATCGTTCGGGGTGTAAACGCTCCAGAGCCCAGGCGGCAGCCTGCCAATGTTTTTCCGCGGCGAGTGTGATGCATTTCAGGAAGCGGGCTTCAGCACTACGGGCGGCCAGGCGAAGTTGTCGGCGAAACACCGCATCGCGCCGTGCCTCGCAGAACACATCGTGATCACTGCAGCCAGCGTAGGCCGCGGCGGTGCGTCGTCGAAATCCGAGTTGCATCAGCGAACAGAGTTCTTCCTTCGTTGCCGCGCTGAGCGGACGATGGTTGCTGTCGTCGCTGTCGTTGTCGTGGGATCGCGTGGTGATGGGCGTGTGTCGATGCTGATTCATGTTGCCCCTACATATTCAAAGGAAACCACGGCCCGGCGAGGGGAACCGCAATAATGCGAGTTGCGAATTCGTTGGCTGCGCGTGCCGGACTTTCTTATCCGCCGCGTGAACCACCGGCTCGACCGCTGGCAGTGCGCGATGAGCGAAGGGTGAGACGCCGTAATGTTCAGCCGATGACCTTCCGCTCGGTGCTCCTCGGCAACCGCGGCGGCCAGTTTCATTCCGATGCCAATGCCTTGGTAATCGGGTAGCGTGACGAGCCGCGTGATTCGCCAGTGCTCGCGGCGCCCAATGATCGGAATCGTGGCTGCGAAAGCGATCGGTTGTTCTTGCCAATGTGCGAGGTAGCATCGAGCCGTCGGACTGAGATCGCCACTTAGATAGTGATGACGCGCAAACAGCGGCCATAGATTGCGCCGGCAACGATGGACGTGGAGTTCGATCGAGGGCCGCCGAAGACGCCTCCGGGTTAGTTCGCCGCTGGCCATATCAACGATCCAGTCCGGGGCGAGCCACTCGGCCACATCGTAGTGACAGGTCACGGCTATGAACCGACAGGGGATGTGGCCCTGGCGTAGCGCTTTAGCGACAGCTGCCGAACCGATCTTAGCGACCGTTCGATCCACGACGCTCGTGAACTCATCGAACACTACCAGTGGTGTGTCTTTTGGGCTCAGACTGCTTGTCGCAAGGCGGTCGCTCGACAAGCCACGCGACAAAGCTCGCGCCAAGTCGCACCGGAATCGCTCGCCACCACTTAGCACCTGGTACGGCTTGATCCAGGTAGGTGGCGAGCTGAAGCCTACTGCGGTCAATAGGCGCGTAATTTGCTGAGTGGAAAACGAGTCGTCAAAGCAATCGACGATCGCGCGATCGTGTGGCCATTCATTCGACTCGTGGATAGCACCGGCAAATGCTTCGCGGGCCATGGTGCTCTTGCCGCTTCCAGACGGGCCGACGATCAGACCGATCTGCCACGGATCCGCCAGAGAAGGAATCTCGGCAGTGAACGTCTCGCTGCTCCGCGTAGCGACAGGGACGTCGAACATACCGCCGATCTGCTGCACACGAAAGGAGTCATGCACCGGGCAGGAGACGGTTGTTTCAAAGCGTGGCATCGTTGTTGTCTCGATGGTAACGAATTGAAGTGGGAGGCGTCGTGTCGGTCACAATATTTGCTTTGTCGTCTGCGTGATTTACAGTGTCAGTACGCGGCAGTCGCGTCCCGCCGCTGTCATGGCCTCGTAAACGTGTCGTTGGTCTTGCTCGTCTTCGCATTCAACTACCACGTGAAACACCGGATCGATTTCAATCTCGGATTCATTGGAGATGCCTGCCGACCAGTCTGTCGAACCGCCTGCGTCCTTGGTGGCGGCCTCGAATAACTCGTGAATCGCTTTGTCACTCGTGTCGATTTCTTTGACGAGTTGTGTGAGAAGGTCGCGATCGGTCTCGGCCATCTGCCCAATGGTATCGTGAACGGCAAGCAGGAGTCGGGCTTCGTCGTCATCGAGATCGACAATCAACACGGGGACTTCTTCATCCGGTGTGACTTCGGCGCGAAGATGTCCGTCGATCAGTTGCAACCGTCCATCGGGAAGTTCGCGAGCCAGCAGTGCGTCGGCATAGCCGATTTCCGAGAGAATTGCCTCCATCGCATGACGTTGTTTGGAGGGATGGGTTCGCCAGTTCTTTTCGTTGGCAGCAAGGTCGCCCGCTGGGATGCGGCGGAAATCAATGATGCGGTTTCGGATCGACATTGAAATGGTGTCCTCTAACAGGAGTTAGTTGTCGTTGTCGACGAGTCGCCGGCGAATACTTTGGATCTCCGAAGGATCGAGGCCGAGTTGTTCACAGCGATCGCGTGCGAGAGCCAGGTTGCAAAACTCAACGCCAGCGGCGCGAATGTTGTCCATGCCGCGTTGTAGTTGGTCAGCGGTCGTTTGTTCCGCCCGGTTTCGTTCGATGAGTGAGGTACCGAGTTCGATCTGCGTATCAAACCAGGCGGCGATGCGGGCAAGCAGCGCTGTCCCCAGGGCGCGACCAGCCCGCCAAAGCATCCAGAGCAGACCCACGGCAATGGCCGCCGGTAGCCCGAGATGTTCCAGGACCTTCGAGATGTCGTTCATGAAGTGGTCTCTCCAAAGCGAAATGTGTAGCGGTGATGTAGTCGACGAGCGAGTCAACAGAGTCCCGTTGACTACGAAGTTCTCGCCGCTCCTTCTCGATTCGGCGAGGCGGTCGGGCCACGCGGTTCTTCTGCCGGGCGGACACCGTGCGGGATAGGTAGTCGATTCGCATCGCCACCAAAGCTCACACACATGTCGACCAGTTCGGAGAGCGAACCGTAGAGCATCAGCGACTCTCGCGGGGTGATCCGGTAAGTGGCGAACCGGGAGTCGAGTCGGGTTGCTTCAGTGATGTGTTGGTCGAGCGCCGTGACGAACATGCGAGCGTCAACGTTTCGCAGATCGACGCTGTCGAGTCCGGGAATGTTTGGGTCGGTTCCGTCAAGCTTGTAGGGCAGGTCGAATTCTCGTCCACTAGGTCTGGCAACCTCGTCACCCTCAGGCGAAGTTGCCAGTCGTGTTACATTTTCGAGTATGTTGACACCCAGATCGCGAGCCCGCTCTTCGAGCGTCTTGATGTCGATGCTTTGGGGATTGTGTGTGATCTTGCGTCGCAGGAAGTCGAGCGACACGAGCCACTCCAACATGAAGTCGTTGGTCGCGGTGTCCCAGCCGCTCTGCACACCGAATTCACCGTCCTGCAGGATTTGTCCGCGATACGTGAGCAAATGCCCGACGTAGGTGTGGATACTGCGATTGCGAAAACGTGTGATGGCGTCTTCAAACGTGTCGATTCCTGGCATGGTATTGTTCTCCTAGAAGTCGATGGTTTCGTCGATGTGTTAGGTTGCGGCGGGTTCCGCCGGCACCGGATTGTCGGCATGAATGCGTCCAAAGCGTTGCGTCACGCGGTCAAGTAATTTGTTGGCGAACTGCACAATCTCTGGCTGTCCGCTTTGAGAGGCCGCTTGTCGAAGTTCGCGATCGTATTCCCGACCCAGGGTCGCATCTTGCGTCGCGGTCCGACCGCCGGAGTACTCCATCAGGGAATTGAGCTGCTGAGCGTAGTCATCGTTAAGCGACTGGGCGTGCTGATAGTTCCGCGCAATTGGCTGAGCAGTCGTCCTGGGTGCGTTGGAAGCGAGCGGGGGCGAATCTGCGCTTCGATCTCTACGTTGGTTGTGCCGCTCGCGTAGTTTTCGTCTGCGCTTGCTAAAGCGACGGCGTGCCCAGCAGCGGAAGATCTTGAGAGCCAGAATCGCCGCGCTCGGCGGCGCACTAATGCCCAGAGCTCCTAACACCACGGGAAGTAGCCATTCGAGTGGGGAGACCACTGTCGTGGCGGCGGCTCCTTGGGTGATCGGCTGACCGCGGTTGAACTTCTGCCTGATGACGCCGAGCGCTGCGGTGATCGAATCGAGTCGTTGCGTCGACTGCTTGGCGGAACGTTGGGCCGCCGACTCGTTGGTCTCGAGCCTTCGTTGCAGCTCGTCGAGTCGATTGGCTAGCGCCAACAGGTCGGCTGCCTTGTCGTGAGCGCGATCGAAGGTGTCGTCTTGTTCGGGTGCCAGCTGAGGGTTGTCGCTACGATTCGGAATTGGCGCCAGTGGTCGAATCTGAGTGGGTTGATGTTGGTTTGGTCGAAACTGCCTCTGTCGCGAGCGATCCGGTCGAAGGCGACCGGCAAGACGCCGCAAGAAACCGCGGATGCAGGTTGTTGTTGTCGCCATCGTGCGGGCTTGATCGGTTCCCCAAGTGACGGCCACCAGCTGGCCACGCTCGTTGAAGACGCCGCCGCCGCTGTCGCCTTGTCGAGCGGCACCGGCAAATACCACCGTGTTGGCGCTGCTCGATGATCCGGAGCGAGCAAACGCGATGACGGCACCGGCTTGACTGCGGTATTGCCCACGGGAGCCGAATCCGCAGCTCGTGAGCGTGTCGCCGAATTGCGGCTCCTCTGTTGCAAGTGTGACAGGGAAAAGTGCTGCGCCGTCTCGCGGCGCGTTCGTCGCGGAAAGAGGCAAAAGGACCGAGAGCGCCGCCAGATCGTTGATGGTGTCGGTACCGATGATCGTCGCCGCTGCTGTTTGGCCGTTTGCGAACCATACGGTGGTCTGGCCTTTGCCATCGCGAAACAGGTGGGCGCAGGTCAGCACGACTATCTCACCGCCGTCGGTTTGAAGCAGGGTGCCCGAGCCCCAGCTGCGACCGCGGCCTGTCCTGTGGTTGATGCGGCAGGACGCCGTTCGCAACCGGGGCAAGGGACGTTTCGTCTTCGCTATCGGTGGTTGCCACTGCGGGATGGGACAGCGGCCATCGGGGCACGTCTCGGCGTGCAGCGGTCCGACGAAGGCCAGCGTGGCCAAGATGGTCAGCGAAGACGCGATGATGGTTAGCCGTTGTGTCATGTCGACAGTATCTCTTACGGGTGCAACGTGAATCGGAAACGATAGAACGGACTGCGCGCCAAATCGGCTGGCTCGGTCAGGCGATCATTAAGATTCGGAACCGGGTCGACGCCCCCTCCGCAGCGATCGGCCGATGCACAAGCCTGCGAACAGAACTCAGGGCGATTGGCTCGCTCGTCGTCACGCAAGTTGGGTTTGGTAAAGCAACGGACCAAGGGGACATGTAACAGGGCTACGAGGGCGAGGTTGAAGTAGCCATACTGCTGACCTGCTTTTCGACGCATCGAGCGAGTTGCCCCAGCCCGATCGTAGGTTGGCCAACGATCATCGGGATTGACCTCGAAGACATCGATTTGGCCAGGGAACTTGCGGACCTGACTTTCCAGCGTGACGGCGCGCCCACCTTTCCACTCACGGATTTCTAGGCAGAACAAGTCATCGCCCCACCAGACGGCCTTGGCGGCATGAGTGTGTCGGCCGCGACCAGCGATCGATATCAGACCGCGACGTCTCCACAACAGCAGGTCGCCGTCGGCGATGAAGTGCTTAGCGTCTTCTAGTCGAACGGTGTTGTTCGGCCTTGGAGCAGATTGATTCTCGGAAACCATGACAGTCTCGCTCTCCGACAGGTGAAGGCAGATCGGTAGCCGGTTCGCTCAGGGCACAAAAAAAGCCCGTCACCTCGCGCCGATTGCGAGATGACGGGCTCTTTTTGATACCCCGCGGCAGACTCGATTTAAGAATCGGAGCCCGCGGAGCTCTGCGGATACCGCGTCAGTAAGTTATGCGTGTTGTCTTCTTGTTGGTGAAGGCTTGGGGGCTTTGCGAATGCCAGGGCCTTCACGTTTGTTTGAGTGCTATGTTAGCAAGTTCGTCGCGAAAGTCAAACGAAAATGAACCCCCCTCACGCTGCAGTAAGCGGCCGCGTTGGCAAGAAGCGAAGAGGGATGGAGGTGCGGCCGACCGCATTAACGACGACTATCTGCCGCGTCTTCAAAGCGGGTCGCCACGGTCTGAAAGCCGCCACCTTCGACGACGCTAAACTCCGCCCACACCGGAAGGTGGTCGGAGACTGCCAGGGCCTGTTCTTGGGTGAGATTAAATTCTCGGACCAGGTCGACGACCCCACTTCGACCGGTGTACTCCGCTGCTTCCTCGCCGTGGAAGATCAGGTTGTCGTACGACTTGGTGCGCCGGGTGTTGGTCTTCTGCCCAGCAATCGCCCAGGTGATTCCGGGAACGCGGCCGAGGGCTCCTAGTTGATACTCGGAAGCATTGAGATCGCCCAGGATAATGACATCTCGCTCGTTCGTGCTGTCTCCTTGAACGGCGCGAAATACGTCAGCCAGGGCATCGACCTCGGTTTTTACTTCATCTGGGTCGGTGTGGATGTTGACTAGCTGGAAGGTGAACGGATTGCTGCCTGGAGGAGCGCGGGCGCGGAACAACCCGACCAGCGGCTCACGATGCAGTCGGTCGCTAGGATCGGCGACCGTGTACGTGGCGCTGTGGTCGACTTCGATTGTGTCGGTGTTGAAGATGAAAACGTATTGTTCCTTGCTCGACGTACGTCCGAGTCGCGGGCCGATGATATGAGCATAGCGCGCGCCGGATGCGTTAATCTGATCGACGAAGCGAGGAATGATCGTTTGGTCTTTACTGCGGACTTCCTGTATGGCGACGACATCGAACATCCGCACCGTTTCCGCCAGAATCTCCATGACCTGCGGCTTGCGTGACTTGCTCGTCCCGAACACCTGAATGTTGAACGAGGCGACGCGGATCGTGTCTCTGGTGACGGCACCATCGACCGGATTGGGTCGCGTGGGGTCGGTTGGACTAACAGGAGGTGTCGCAGAGGTGTTCGTGGAGCGTCGTACGACCGAAACGTTCTCGAGACCGCGGAGCTCAAAGTTCTTGAAGAAGAGAAAGCTGCCGGCGCTGAGTCCGACCAAGACGAGAAGCGAGAATTTTCGCACGGAACCCCTCCGTGGGTTGCTGACGGGTGAATGTTAAGCTGCTCGCGGTCGTCGGCAGTCCAAGCCGACGTCACCGAGAGGGGGTACGATAGCGGTCCTTTGCAGGCCGATCCAGGGCAGTTCCACATCCGCTCAGGTCCGTGCAAGCTGATAGCACCCTGTCGAAGACCTTTATGAGTCACGGGTCATTGAATTCGTAACCGATTGTTATCGGTGAGCTACCGACGGCCGATCAGGGGCCGAATGACCGGTGTAATCCCCATGATTCGGCGTTTTCTAAGGCTTTTGAGGCGTGCTTTGGTACAATAATGGGCGTAGAATAATATGCGCCAGCCGACACGATATAACCCTTGGCGAGCCGCGCTAGGCATGCGCGAAGTAGGCCGGGCAGGTCCTAGCAGGTCGCTTGTACAGACTGCGAAGCTGTTGCGAACGGCAATGTAGAGGGGAAAGCGGCGGGAGAACGACGATGAAATCGAGACAGCTAGAACGATCGGCGATTCCGGCATTGGCCGCTGGAACATGCGCGTTCGTGCTAATGCTGTCTGCCCATCTCGCCGAAGCGGATGTCTTCCTGCTCAAGTCGGGTGGTGAAATTCGCGGAGAGCTGGTCAACGCGGATGAGAAGTCGCCCAAGCAGTACAAGATCCGTCCTTATTCAGGAGGCGAGATCACGATTCAGCGGAACCTCGTTTCCCGTGTGATCGACCAGAAGCCGTTGATCGAGCAGTACGAGAAACTCAAGTGGCAACATCCTGATACGGTTAAGGGCAATTGGGAAATCGTCAGATGGTGCCGTGAAAAGAATCTCAAGAAAGAATACGAGTCGCACCTGAAGCGGATTCTTGAACTAGACGACAGCGAGCAAGAGGCCCATCGATTGTTAGGCCACCATGTTGTCGACGGTGTGTGGAAGTCGAAAGACTCGATCGAGGTCGCCAAGGGAAAGATTAAATACCAAGGCACCTGGCGATTTCCGGAAGACGTTGAGCTGGAACAGCGCCGTGAGGCGGTTGCTAAGCAGCGCCGCGATTGGTTCACCAATATTAAGAAGTGGGACAAGCTGCTCGATGGAAATCAAGCAGAGGATGCCAGACAGCTCATTCTGCAGATCGACGATCCACTAGCGGTCGACGCTTTGGTGAAACGCCTTAAAGGTGAAAAGAATCTGAAGCGTCGTAAGCTCTACGCCAAGGCGCTGGCGTCGCTAGGTACGCGTAAGGCTGTGGAGACGATCGTTGACTATTCGATTAAGGACAAAGACGAAGATTTTCGATATCACTGCTTTGAAATGATCAAACTCTATCGACCTCGTCTGTCGTTCGACCTATATATGGCGACGCTCAGCAGCAACCGTTCCACCAACACGCATCTCAATCGTGCCGCCATTGGTCTGGAGTATTTGGGAGACAAGGCGGCCGTGCCCGCGCTTATTGAACGGCTAATCACGGTCCATCGTGTGAAGATTCGCAAAGGAAAGCCAGGCGAGACCAGTGCCACGTTTTCTCAGTTGGGGACCTCGACGACAGGTTCCGGCTATAGCACCGGCAAACCGACGAGTCGCAACGAACCATTCAAGAATGAATCGGTCCTAGGGGCTCTGGTCGAATTGACGGGCGAAGACTACGACTACGACATGGGTCGCTGGCGAGCTTGGTATTCTAATTACAAACGCAAGAACCGAGGGCCGCGGATTAATCCCCGGCGAGATCGATAATGTCTTCTCAACCCACCGTGGCTATTCTGGGAGCCAGCGCCGACCGCGAAAAGTTTGGAAACAAGTCGGTGCGAGCCCATCTGCAGCAAGGATACGAAGTATTTCCGGTCAATCCCAAAGGCGGACAGATCGAAGGTCTCGACGTCTTTGCTCGTCTCTCGGACGTGCCGGTGGAGCGGCTTGATCGCATTAGTGTCTATCTGCCACCGCAGGTCATGCTCAAGGTTCTTCCAGAAGTCGCGGCCAAAGGATGCGATGAGTTCTGGCTAAATCCCGGTAGCGATAGCGAAGAGGTCGTTGAGGCGGCCCGCTCGCTCGGGCTTGATCCGATTATCGCCTGCAGCATCGTTGATCTTGGCACCACGCCACACGATGTTGACGCTTCTTCATAGCGCGTGTTACGCCGCTTGATCGGTGGCCGACTTGCCAACCGTCACACGTCGCGCGCGGCGTCCCAACGAAAGTACCGACACCGCAACGCGATCTTCCAGGTTCGGGCGGAACATCGTCAGCAGCAGGATCGGCAGGTACCAGGCCATGTAGAGACCACCCTCGTGCGGGTGCCAGAACTGCATGCCGAGCATCATGGCCGCGGTACAGCTCATGAGCGTACCGAGGTTTTTTTGTGCGGGCCAAAGTGCAAAGCTCCCGCCCAAGACGATGATCAAGGCCATGACTGGAACACGCCACGGCGGATCGATACCAGGCATGGCCCAGAAACCATCGATGTTTTCCATCTTGGGGACCGCCAGGCCGAACATCTGCTGTAGCCCAGGCCAGAGTGCTTCGAGGTTGGGATAGTAGAAGGCCAAAACTCCGGTCAGAATTCCTACGGTCACCAGCACACCGCTACAGAATCTCAACAGTCCCCGTCGCCAGTAGAAGCTAATCCACAGTGGCAGCAAGAAGATCGGATAGTAGATCACGCCGATTGAAAGGCCCATAAACAGGCCGGAGATCATCGGCTTGCGATACATCGCGATTGTCCATACCAATAGCGCCGCGGGAAGTACGTGGTCGACGCGACCGGTCATTGCCGCCGTGTAGGGCAATAGTAGGTAGAGGACAGAGGCTGCCATGCCGATCTTGCCGTTGTCAAAATGTCGATAGCCAATAAAGAGCAACCCCGCGACAACAGCTAGGTGGGAAAGAATGGCGATGGTCTTCGCCGCGGCAAGTCGCTTGGGGTCCGACATCTCCCGCTCAAAAACCTGACGTACTCCCGTCTTGTTTTCGAAATACTGTTGCGTGGTGATCGCGGGGAGCAGATTAAGTAGCGGATATCGCGGCCCATACTTCTTGATCCCGGTCAGCGGTTCGCCAGGGTCGGATTCAATAATGTCCTTTGCAGCGACCTCAATCGGTTCGGGGCTCAACTCGGCCGGAGTACTGTTGGCCACATTGGTCATGAGGAACAACAGCAGAGAGACACCAAGAAACGTCATGCCACCGACCGACAAGTTCGGTTCCAGTAGCGGACGACGGACCATAACCGAATCGAGCAGTAGGCGAATCAAGAAAATGCCGCCGATTGTGAATAGCCACAAAAAGCCCGTATAGGAGACGGCCTCGCTGTCGAGGTTGTTGCGACCGTATTCGACCATTACCAAGCCAGGAGCGAAGAGCAGCAGTCCGACGATGTCGACATTGCGAATGCTCCACACTCGGCTGAACTTGAAGTAGAGCGCGATCGTCAGCAACGAAGACAGGTACACCCAATTCATTGGGTGAATTCTCTGATATTCGTATAGGAATGGCTCCATGCCTGACGACTCGCAGTGGTTCAATTCGTGTCGCTTGCGCTGCTAATCGTGACGCTCGACACGATTCGTTGCAGGCGACGGTTCTAGATTTTTTCAGTCGGACGGACAGCTCGGCTCTACTGGCTACGTTCAGCCTTGGGAATCTTAATCTTGCAGGATACGCCGAGGCTGCTTTTTTGCAAGGCGGCAGGCCCATATAGTAAATCGTCTCGAGAACGCCGTCTCGCTGCAAATTGAGTCGCCGCGGCGAGCCGTGGCGTCACAAATTCCCAGAGGATTGCACCAAGTCGATCTCAATCGTAGTCCTCATAATGGGTTACGACCGGTCCACAGGACGCCCGTTTGACTTGCCTAGCCATGCCTGACACTGTATTCGACAAAATTCGCCACCTTCTCGACCAAGAGAATGCTTCCTTCGACGTCATGGAGCACGAGCCGGTTCTTACCAGCGAGCAGGCGGCGGAAGTCCGAGGCACGACCTTGGAGAGTGGCGCCAAGGCTCTGATCTGCAAGGCCGACGCGGACTACGTGATGGCGGTCATGCCGGCCAATCTGCGTTTGGCGAGCAAATCCATTCGCAAGCTCAAGAAATGGAAGAAACTTCGTTTCGCCTCGGCCGATGAGGTCATGGAGCTGACTGGTCTGCTGTCGGGGTCGATTCCGCCGTTTGGAAGTCTCTTCGGCCTGACGACATTTTGCGATTCCCAGTTGGTCGATCAGCCGCGGATCAATTTCAATGCCGGAGACCGCAGCATCTCCATCAGTATGGCGTCGAGCGACTACCTGGCGGTGGAGAATCCCGAGCTCGGCCCGTTCGCCGAGTAGCTGAGGCCGATCATCGTAGCGATCGACGCTGCTGTTGAGCGAAGTTGCTGGCCCGCTTGCGCGGCACATTGTGCATGAACCAGCGATTGCCGATTCGCTCTAACGACAGGTCTGGCATGCCGTCCAGTTGAGACGTCGCGTATCGAGAACCGATCGTCCAATTGCCCTCATTGAGATGTGCCGAAAGCTGGTCGATCATTGGCGCAGCTTTCTTCGGCGTGATCATTGAGACCAGCTCTTCAAACGCTCGAGCATCGTGACGCAAGCGATCGTCGACTTCACGCGGCGATACGAGATGGGCCAGCACGTAACGAGCGTTGCCATTCTCAATCGCGTCGATAATCGAGTAGATCGCTTCACGCGGTTTGGCTTGCGGATACACATCCTCGCTTACCACGATTCGATAACGTTCACGCAGATCGGAACGCTCCGCCGCTTCCGCAGGCACACCAACGACGAAAAGGACCGGAATGCAAGCCAGGGCAATTCGTCGAGCGAGTTCCGCGGTATTGTTGTCTTCAGACATGAGTATGGCCGATTGCAATTGAGAATTGTCTACCAAGAACGAAGGTGCGCTAGCACGTGCCGGCGCTTGGGATAGGCAAACCGGCGTCTTGGAAGGCCGGATAGTACCGTGGCAACCAGCCGGCGGCCAGAGCGAAACCGCCGCGAACGCTAGCAGTGAAAGAGATGGCCTGCTGTTGGAGAACTATCGATCGTTCTCGTCGGTCAGGAGCTAGCCGCTGGTGGTGTCAGCGTCGACGGCCTCTTCGTCCAAGGGCGCTAGGCGAGCGGCTGCTTCCATCGCCCAGGGGCTGTCGGGAGCTAACTGCAAGAAGTTGCGCCAGTGAGTCTCCGCCTCGTCATGACGCCCCAGGTCGTCGAGCGTTCTGGCCAGGTGATAGCGGGCGTCGGCGTAGTCGCTGTGATAGACCAGAGCGCCTTCAAAGGCCGCCAGCGCCAGCTCGAGTTGTCCCAGTTCCGAAAGCACGCAGCCTAAATTGGCCCGCGCTTCGACGAAGTCCTCATCGAGCTCAATCGTCATGTAATAGCGTTCGCGGGCTGCGGCCGGCTCGCCCATTCGATAGAGCAGTTCCGCCAGGCGGAAGTTAACTTCGGCATTGGGGCCACCCACGGCAAGAACCATTCGATAGGTCGCCGCCGCCATGTCGAGTTCGTCGTCGTCCTCGTATTCGGCAGCGGCTCGCAGCAGCTCCTGGGGAGTGCTGGCGTGCTCGAGTGTGGCGGCCTCTTCGGTGGCTTCCGATGCTGCAAGAGGCAACGTCGCATCGATGATCGTGGCACTCTCTTCGGCATCCGGCTCGTCCGCTTCAAAGTCAAAACGATATTGTCCGCCTTGGTCGAGCAGGCCATCCCCTTGCCGTAACAGAAGCTGCTTGCCTTCGACAATGACCGACAGCTGAGCCAACCGACGTTCGGCGTCCGGCATGAAACGAGCCAGATCGGCGAGCTTCTTCTCCAGTGTGGTAGCCGAGATACCTTCGGCCAGAAGCTGCGCCAGTCGCCGGGCATTAGTGACTTCATGGTAGTCAAAATAGGCGAGTCGACGGACTTCCCGGACGGGCGTGATCAGGCCCCGTCGTTGCCAGCGCCGGATGACGGCCGTGGAAACGTCGAGCAGGTTCGCCAGCATCGCCGTCGTATAGAGCCGACGCACGCCAGGGGCATCTCCATCGTCAAACATGCCCAGGCGTTGCCATAGAACGGTCTCGCTGACGATTTCCAGTTGCCCCGTTTCAACCGCGGTGCGAATCTCGTCGCTGAGCCAGTCTTCGCTACCTGTGATGTCACCCAGCGGCAGCCCTTCTTCGCCAACCACGATCAGCGTCGCGGTGGCGTCGAGCTTTTCGATCACCGTGGCACCATGTTGGCGAATGATCTGCTGCGCATCGCGCTTGCTCATGCTCGACAACTTGCCCGCCAGGGCCACGCGTTGGCCTTCGAGCTGAGACTTGCTGGAATCGGTGGTCGTCGTCGACATGGAAAAGTGGGCTGCGATGGTGGCAGCGCTTACGCGGAAGCGGGGCACATTGCTGGGAACGAACAGCCTAGCACGACCGACCGTCCATCGACCAGTTGGGGCGGTAACTACGATGTTTCCTCGGCAGTGGCCTCGGATTGCTTCGCTCGCCGAAGCCGCTCGCGAATTGTTTCGAGGCGCTCCGCCAATTCCACCTCAAAGCCGCGAGAAACCGGCTGATAGTACTCCCGCTCGATGCCCAAATAGTCCTGTTCGGCCACGCCACCTTCGGCGTTGTGGGCGTACTTGTAGCCCTGTCCGTGGCCCAAATCCTTGGCTCCCGAGTAGTGGGAATCCTGTAGATGGATTGGCACCGGCAGCAGACGCCCCTCGCGAACGTCCGCCATGGCTGCCCCGATCGCAGTCGTCGCGGCGTTCGATTTGGGGGCACATGCCAGATACGTGACGCACTGCGAAAGTGTCAATTGGCACTCCGGCAGCCCTACAAACTCGCACGCCTGCATGGTCGCCACGGCGAGTGGAAGCGCGTGTGGGTCGGCATTGCCAATGTCTTCGCTGGCCAAAATCACCAGTCGACGGGTCAGGAAGCGAACTTCCTCGCCTCCTTCGAGCATGCGGGCCAGCCAGTACAGACCGGCGTCCGGGTCGCTGCCGCGAATGCTCTTGATCAAGGCACTTGCCGCGTCGTAGTGAGCGTCGCCCGTGGCGTCGTATTCAATCGCCTTACGCTGAACCGACTCCGCGGCCAGATCACGAGTGATATGTATCGGCTCGGCCAGTTCCTGATCGTCTTCAGCGTCCTCTTGGTGCTCTGCTTCGAGCGACGAGAGCACTGCAATCTCGAGGGCACCCAGTGCGCGGCGGGCATCTCCGTCACACAGTTCGGCGAGCAGCAGAAGGGCGTCGTCGTCGGCTGAGATTGGAAGCTTGCCAAAACCTCGCTCTTTGTCGGAAACCGCTCGCTCAAGCAGACCGACGATGTCTTCGTTCGAGAGTGGTTTGAATTCAAAAACCCGCGAGCGGCTGATCAACGCACTGTTGATGGAGAAGAAGGGGTTCTGTGTTGTGGCCCCGATCAGAATCACCGTGCCGTGTTCTACATCCGGCAGCAGCACATCTTGCTGGGCCCGGTTGAATCGATGGATCTCGTCCACGAACAACAGCGTTCGCGTCCCCTGGGTGGCGACCAGATCACGAGCTTCTTCCAGCACGGCCCGCAGTTCCTTGACGCCACTGGTCACGGCGCTCACCTGGCGAAAGCGACTCGCGGTCACTCCGGCAAGCAGAAAGCCGAGCGTCGTCTTGCCGGTGCCTGGCGGACCGTAGAGCACGATCGAACCGAGGCGATTCGCCTTGATCAGCCGCCATAGCAATTTGCCCTCGGCCAGGAAGTGCTTCTGCCCGACAAACTCGTCAATCGAACGGGGGCGCATCCGCGCTGCCAGCGGTTGAACCTGCTTTCGGTTGGCTTCTTCAGCAGCAGCAAACAACGACACAGACGGCTCCAGAACTCATTACGGACTCAAGGTGATCTTGGTGATTCACCGCCAATTGAACCACGATCGGTGCCCCGGCTCAATGGTCGGCCGGCCACGCCTCACTTTCGTGGCCTAGAACAGCGACATCTGACCCGAGGATGCCTTGGGTGGGCGGAAACGGGATGTGTCTTGGGGCGGCATGGTAGTGTCGAGCCCGAGCTTCTTCTTGAAGATCTTGAACGTGGTGGCGATCTGCTCGGCATACTCGCCGGTTCCGCGCATCCGTTTACCGAATTGATCCTCGTTTAATTCGCCTTCACGGGTGGAGCGGATGAGGCCTTCGATTCGCTCGCGTTTCAGTGGCAGGTTTTCCTCCAGCCAGGCCTGGAAGATCGGCTCCACGGCCAGCGGGAGTCGTAGCAAAACGTAGGAGGCGGTCATGGCGCCGGCGTCTCGTACCGCTGTAAGAATGGCCGGGATCTCTTCATCGTTGAGGCCCGGGATGATGGGCGCGACCATCGCTCCAACCGGAACCCCGGCGCCGGCTAGCTGCCGAATCGCGTCGAGCCGGGCCGCAGGCGTGGAGGTTCTCGGTTCCAGTGTACGCGCCAGTTTCGCATCGAGCGTTGTCACGCTCACGAAGACATGAACCAACCGCTGTTTCGCCATCGGGACCAACAGATCGAGATCCCGCAGCACGAGGGCGTTTTTGGTCACGATCCCGCAGGGTTGCCGCGCTTCGAGCAGAACCTCGAGCAGCCCTCGAGTAACGCGAAACTCGCGTTCGGCCGGCTGGTAGCAGTCGGTGACTCCGGAGATGGCGATTCGCTCGCACTGCCAAGATGGCTTGCAAAGTTCGTCACGTAACAGCCGCGCGGCGTCATGCTTGACCATCACCTTGGTCTCGAAGTCGAGTCCCGCATTCATGCCCAGGTATTCGTGACCTGGTCGAGCATAACAGTAGGCACAACCATGTTCGCAGCCGCGATACGGATTGATGCTGTAGCGGAAGGGGATGTCGGGGCTGTTGTTGGTCGTAAGAACCGAGCGGCTCTCATCGGCCAGAAAGCTGGTTGGCACTTTGCGGGGAATGACCTCGAGCAGATCCTCTTCCGGCAGCTCGGAGAAGTCGTCGACCAGGGCCGTCGACTCAAAGCGATTGGTGGGGGCGATGGTGGCCCCGCGACCGGTGCGACGCCGGCTCGGCTGTTCCGACGGGATCGACCGACTCGATTGATTCTTGCTGGAGGGGGCCATGGCCTCAACCGGGCGGAAAGTGGCGACGAATCGAGTACTGTACAAAGTATACGTAATCGGCTCGCGGGTGGCTAGACTTTGGAAAATGATTTCTTGGAGTCCGATTCCGCTACTCCAGCCCCCGAACTCCTCCCTCCGGCAACAGATCAACCAGCGGGCAGTCGTCGCACTTCGGCGTTTTACGGCAATGGTGGTGGCCGACGCGGACTAGCAACGCGTGATACTCGTTGAACAGCTGTGTATCGCTTTCCAGGTTGCTTTCGAAGTGGCTCTGCGTGTCGTGGTAATCGGCCTCTTCGTCGATCCAGCCGTGACGTTTTAGGACTCGCTGTGTGTAGGTGTCGACCACGAAGCGGGGCTTCTCAGCGGCATAGAGCAGAATCGAATCGGCCGTCTCGGGGCCGATGCCGTTGACGGCTAAGAGTTCCTCACGCAGATCGTCCGCTGCGGCACCGAACATGGCGTCGAGATCGCCTTCGTACCGCTCGATCACGTGGGCCAATAGGTTACGCAGACGACGTGCTTTGAGCCGGAAGTAACCGGCCGGTTGGATCAACGTCTCCAGCTCTTCCTGCGGCACCTCCCAGAGGCGACGGGGCTCCAGCAGATCGTCCTCACGCAAGTTCTCGATGGCCCTTTCGACGTTCTTCCAGGCGGTGTTCTGGACCAGCACGGCCCCCACCATGACCTCGAAGGGGGACTCGCCGGGCCACCAATTTTGGGGTCCGTAGGCGGAAAGTAGCCGGTCGTAAACTTCGTCGAGTGTAGCGGTCATACCGATATTGTCCTGTCAGGCCGAGCGAAGATCGCCTCCGCATATTCGCAAAGTCTACAACATTCGCCCCCGCGTCTGCGACCGTTCAAGCCGTCGGTCGCGGGTGGTCGAAGAAGGTAAAGGCGCGTTGTGCCGCCGTCTCAAGACTGCCCAAATCCTGCGACAACGGGTGACGACCAAGATGATGTCTGTGTTGGAAAGCACCGCCGTGCCTGTTGCCGAGTCGGAGAGCGACTACTGGCAGCGTTCGCGACAACCGCTGGCCAGCTTATTCTTCGTTCTACCGCTCTTGTTGATCTACGAGGGTGGCATTCTCTGGCTCGGTCCCGACGCGATTCGCAACGGCGCGGATGTCTGGATGCAGCAGCTGTTGCAACTGCTTGGCTTCGGTGGCTATCTGCTGCTGCCACTGTTGACGATCGGAATTCTCATCGGCTGGCACTACACAACTCGCGAGAGCTGGCGGGTTTCGGGTTCGGTGCTCTACGGCATGGCGATTGAGAGTGCCATTCTGGCCGCGGTGCTGGTGGTGATCGCGCACCTTCACGTGCAGCTGTTGTCGATTGGCGGAGGAACCCCCGGCGTCGAAACGCTCTGTTGTGATCTGCCTGCGGGCGATGCTTTTCGTTGGTTCTGCACGTCGCTGGTGCGTTACTTCGGCGCCGGCATTTATGAAGAGTTGCTGTTTCGTCTGATCTTGCTCTCCGCGGTGATCGGACTGATTGCACTCATCGGGGCATCGCGAAAAGCACAGCTGATCGGTGGCGTTGTGTTGACGAGCCTGATATTTTCGGCCGCTCACTATGTTGGCCCCCATGGCGACTCGTTGGAGATGTATACCTTTGTGTTCCGTGGCGTGGCCGGTGGGTTTTTTGCGATTCTGTTCGTGACGCGCGGATTTGGCATCGCGGCCGGAACGCATGCCTTGTACGACGTCTTCGTCGGCATGCCGTCGACAAGCTAGCACCGTTGTGGAGCTAGAACTGGCATTCTTGTCAAGTCAAAAAGGGCGCTTTCTCATGCGCTCTTAGACAGGGCGATAAACCGTCTTTGTCGGTTTTTCGTGCTCCGCGTATAATGAACCAAGTGAGGCGGAGTCGTGATGCACTGGTTCATTCACGACCGCCTCGTTTTCGATTGTGTAAGTGAGTTGTTTGATCGCCGAAGAGTTACGAGTCCGTGTTAACCGTCCGTCCCAAGATTGCTGAATTGGTTTTCCAACTCTATGGAAGATCGCTGCACCCAGAACTCTTCGAAGTGCATACATCGCGGACGGTCTCGCGCGGTGATTATCAGGCGTGTATTGAGATTACCAGTGCCGGTCACGTGGTCACCTGGAAGTATCAGGGGCTTACACTGACGGAAGTGGCGACGAGTGCCCATCATCCGCTACCGGAAAAACGTCGCCTGTTGTCGTACCGACTGCTCGGCCAGCGATCGGACCGCGTTGAATGTCGGGGTGGCGCGGCCTACGAAGTTCACTTCGAGTTAGAGCGAGTTGATCCGTCAATCTTCTGGAACTACCAGCAAGAGCTGTTCGACAACACCGAGACCGAAGGGATGTTGTTCCGTTTCGAATCGAGCGGACGGATGGCGATGGGAGCGGTCAGCTACATCAATATTCAATGCCGCGAACGAGCGATGCAGGTGCAGGCGTTCCACACCTTTCCGGATGACTACGCAATCGTGAAGAGCACGTCGCAGTTCCAGATTCCCAAGGGTGCGGGCCTGTCCTAACCCACGGGTCTCACGGCGTTTCTGTCCCTGTGCGCTTACAGGCGGGCGAGGAAATCTTGCAAAGCCGCGTTCACTGCGGCAGGTTCCTCCATGGGGGCCATATGTCCGGCGGCCGGGATTTCGACGAACTGTCCGTTTGGTAAAGCCTCGGCGATCGTTCGCATTTCGGCCGCGGTCGTGATCGCGTCATGTTCGCCCACCAGCACGAGCGCCGGGACGTCAATGTCGGTGAGCGTCGCGGTGAAGTCTATGCGCTCGGCCATGCCACGTTGTGCCGCGGCGATACTCTCTGGGGCCGTGCCGGAGATCATCTCGCGAATTCGCGAAACGACATCGGAGTCCTCGCGGAGATGATCGGGGGCAACCAATTTAGGCAACATCGCGTCGGAAACGAAGAAGTTGCCCGCAGCCAACACGCGATTTGCCATTGCTAGACGGCCCTGGGCGGCCTCTTCCGTGTCGGCGCTAGGTCTTGTGTCGCAAAGCAGGAGGGAGCGAACTCGCTCTCCATGTCGCCGCCAGAATTGCCAGGCGATGTATCCTCCCATCGACAGACCACAGAAATGGACCGGCCCTTCGATGCCGAGTGAATCGAGCAGCGCCGCCAGATCGTCGGCGTGCTGTTCCATCGACAGCGTCGCCGGTGTGTTCGAAGCGGAAGAGTAAACACTCCGTCCAAACCCGCGGAGATCGGGGGCGATGACGCGGTATCGTTCGCTTAGCACGGCGATCTGTTCGTGCCACATCGTGTGATTGAGCGGAAAGCCGTGGACGAGCAGCAGAGTGTCGCCGGCTCCTTCGTCGATCGTGGCTATCGAGATGTCACTGAGTTTAATCTGCTTCATGCTGTGTTCCTCTTGTTCATGTCGACATCCGCCAGAGCCACTGCGCGAAGAGTGCGCCAATGAGCAGCCAAATCATCAGGCAGGTTGCCGCTGCACTGAAGCGATGGTCGCCTTGCCCGTGACTAATTTTCCACAGCTGTCGTCCCCGATAGGGGAGCTGATAAAGGCAGACCGCGAAGAACAGCCAGCCGGCCGGGTTGAACCGCCAGGCGGTAACCCATTGTCCGTGTGCCAATGCGGCGAACGAGCGAGTTAGTCCGCAACCGGGACAGTCCATCGCAAATAGGTTCTGCCAGGCACAGACTCTAGACAATTCCCCGACGAAGGGAAGAGACGCCGTTCCATCGGAGTTGAGTTCCATCAAGAGCGCGATGGTAAGGACTAGGGCGGCTGCCGCAATAATCCAGAAGTGGTATCGCCAGCGGCGCGAGATCGCTTGGTTCTGTCTGACAATTGTCGGGCCAGAGACTTCAGTCACGCCATTGGGACCTGAGACGCCTTCAGAACAATCGTTGGTGGCGATACCAGGCTCGGACATGTTGGACCTGTTATGCGACTCGCGACTACTCTTCGCTCTGTTTCTTGTCGGCCAGTTCTTTTTCAAACTGCTTGAGTTGTCTCTGCAGTAGACCGGAATGGGGATTGAGCGAAAGCGCCTCGCGCTGATAATTGATCGCCGTTTCGAGGTCACCGCTGGCGTAGTAACAGCGGGCTAGCGTGTCGGTGAATGCATACGAGTTCGGACGCAGTTCGAGCGATCGATGCGAGGCCCGGATGGCCTCGGCCGCCAACTTTTCATCGGTCTCGCCCAGCGTGTTGCCGACGAGCCAGGCGAATTGATTCTGGCTTTGGCCGTCGGCCATGCCTTGTCTGTTCTCGTTCTGCATGATCAGGCGATAGCCGTCGACGGTTGTCTTGACGTTTTGAACGATCTGCGCACGCTGTTCAGGCGTTCGATTCGGTAGTCGATAGAGCGCGATCAAGGTGTCGGGGTAGTCGGGCCACTGGCTGGCTGATTTTTCCAGTGCCTCGGCCTGTTTCTCCACATCTCCAAGCTTTTCGAAGTGGAGTGCCGACATGTAGTTCATTTGTGCCTCGAATCGCTGGATCAGCCGGTCGGGGCGGGGAATGTTGCCGGGGTTTCGTTGCAACAGCTTGATCAGTCCCTTGAGTACGTCAACGGCCTGCTTGATCCGATCCTGGTCATGGAACATCTCGGCGAGTTGTGCATGAGCCTGCAAGACCCCGGGCGACCCGGCCGGTTCTAGCGTGATCGCTTGGCGGTACTCATTCGCTGCCCAGTCGATCATGCCACTTTCTTGCAAGTCCGTGGCGATGAGCAGGTGCGTTTCGCCATGACCGCCGCCAGCGGCGAGTGCCATTTGGGCGCGTTCGTTGGCAGCATCCGCTTTTCCGAGTCGGCGGTAAGTGTCGGCCAGCGCGTAGTAAAGACGAGCGACGATGTCGGGGCCGGAATTTCCTTCGCCGGTACCGAGGTTGGCATGCTCGCTACTGGCAAACGATTCCAATTCCGTAATCGCGTCCTCCGAATTCGCGCGGGCCGCGGCCACCGTTCGATACCAACGAGCGGCCGTTCGTCGCACTCCCGTGAGCTGCTTGAGCACGAGCTCGTTCTTTTGTTGGTTTTCTTCCGAGGTCAGGTAAGACCGAAACATCAAGGCCAGCGATGCTCGCTTCGACACGCGGTGAGAGCGATCGTAACGAACAATTCGGCAAAGTACGCGCAGCTCCTCGTCGCGGCCATTTTGGACCAGCAAGTTGATGATCTCGATTCGCTGCGATTCATCTTTCGCTGCGTACTCATTGAGCAATTCCTGGATGTATTTGGGATCGGTCGAACTGGTCCAGTCGAAACGGATGGTGCCTAGCAGGTAGCGAGCCCGGTTGGCGATTTCCAGGTCGTCGTGCTCGAGGGCCTCGGTCAGGGCGTCGAATGTCGGGGGGCCAATTTTTTCTAGCTTCGCCTGGGCGTGTTCTCGCAATACGTACCGATCGTGTCCGAGTTGGGCGATCAATCTGGCGATTTCTTCTTCGCCAGCGATGACCGGCTCTTTCGCGGCCTCGCCTTCGGCCTGCGCGGTCATGGGGAGCCCCGCAACAATCAGCAACAGGGCGGCTGCCAGAGAGTGTGCCCAATGAGAATGCAACGGCATGTGTCGGAGCTTCATAGCGATCTCATCTCACTCGTTGAGAAACTCGAGTCGTAGAAAGTTGGATGATTGCGTGGATGCTCAACAGGTCGCTCACTACGCCAGACTCCGGTCTAGCCCCATCAACCACACTTGCTAAAGCATACTCGTCCGACCGCGCAGTAGGCAACAAGAGAGAGCGTCGCGGGGGATATTGCGATACTGGAAATCGCTAGCTATTTGCCCGAGTTCTTGGCCAAAAATCGGCTGACCGCGGCGTCGAGATCCTCGGCACTCGGGGACGGGTCGTCTTCGCCACCGGACAGATCGTGTTTATTGCCCTGGCGGTCGTAGAGAATGTAATGGGGCAGGGCGGTGATACCAAAGTCTTCGTACGCCTGCTGAGATCCGCCGTCGTGGCTGATGAGATTCGTGAACGATGCCTTTTGTTTCTTTAGGAATTCGGTCGCTTCGGCGAATTCCTCCGAGTCGTTCTCGTTCATGCTTACCGAGATAACGACCAGTCCGTCCTTGGCATGGCGTTCGTGTAGCTTGACCGTGTGTGGGAATCCCTTCACACAGGGCGGGCACCAAGTGGCCCAAAAGTCGAGCAAGACCACCTTGCCGCGTGCCGCTTTGATAAGCTTCTGCAGATCGTCGGCCGTGGCCACCCGTAGGGCGGAATCGGTCTTCAGCGGGGCGGTTTCCGCCGACGTCGATTTTTCATCGGCGGAGCCTTTCTTGCCTTCTTCCGCCATGGAGCAAGACGTCAACGCTACCACCAGGCAAAAGGGAACAAGCAACCAGGCGAACAGTTTGTTCAAGGGAAGGGGTCTCATAATGAAGTCGTTCGCTCCGTGCAGAGTTTGTGGGATTCGTTGGGAGGTTGGATTGAACCGATGCATTGATGAGCGCGAAGTGCCGCCGAGCGCTGTGAGCCCGCCCGCCACAGATGGACGACCGCCTACCTGATGCCCTAGAGGTGCCCCCCCGGTGGAAATCATGCTATGGAGTTTCTCGGTGCGTCCGTGCCGCTCCTATTTCTTCTTGAATTTGATGCCGCAGCCGAATTGCCGCGTGTCGGTGACCGTTGGTGTCTTTCCGGCCAGCAGTGCGTCGATGGCACTCTTGAGATGACGCTTCTTGACCTTCGACTCGTTTCGATGATCGTCGATGGCGCCCATGTAGGCGACGTTGCGGTCCTCGTCGAGCACGAACACATGCGGCGTCACACTTGCCCCGTAGTCGCGAGCCGATTGCTGACTCTCGTCGTACAGGTAAGGGAAGTTGAAGTTCTTGTCGGCGGCTCGTTGCTTCATCTCGTCGAAGCGATTGCCTTTGTTCGTGTTCACATTGATCGCCACGATCTGAACATCCTTGTCGGCGTACTCTTTCTGCAAGGCGATCAGCCGGTCTTCGTAGTCGACGGCCACCGGGCAGGTATTGCAGGTGAATACCGTGACGATCAGCTTCTTGCTCTTGTAGTCATCCAGCCCGTGCGACTGTTCGTCGGTGCCGGGGATGGATTGCCACGACGGGGCCGCATCTCCGATGTCGATCTTGGTATTGAATTCCGCGGCCGAGCAAGTCGTGCTGATGATCAATAGACCGACAATCAACAAGACAGGATACTTGTGCGGCGAACATGCCATGGCGAGCGCGCTCCATCGTGGGTGGGGACACCGTGGCGCCGGCGGTAGGCATTCTGGGGACAATGCGCCACGGGTGGGGTTTCAATAGTGTCCTGGAATCGCCGGGCGATGTCAAATTTTTCCCACCGCCGCCCGTGCGAGATCGCCAGAACCGGGCCAGGAAGCCGCTGCGATCAACGATTCGAGTCGCTAGAGAAGCCGGCGACAGGTACCGCGGCAGCGAAAAGCCGTGTTGCCGCGCTACGGCAACGCTAGCAGGCTCAGAAACGTTGCCAGACTAGGGGCCCGCCTGATCTTCCATGCCCTGGATGTAGCAACGGAGCCGCTCGACTTCGTCTTTGACCTCGCAGAAGCGGAGCATGTTCTCCACACGCTTGATCAGCTCGATCTTGTTGACCGGCTTGCTGAGGAAGTCGTCCGTACCGGCTTCGACAGCCCGTTCGATGTCGCCGAGCTCGTTGAGCGCGGTAACCATCAAAATCATGATTTCGCTGGTCTTCGGATCGTCCTTGAGCTGTTTGCAAACTTCGAAACCGGAGAGGCCAGGCATCATGACGTCGAGCAGGATCAGGTGCGGCTGAAAACTTGCCACGCGCTCAAGCGTCTCAGGACCGTCGGACGCGATTTCAATCTCGCAGTCGACGTCGCACAGGTAGGCTTCCAACAACTCAACGTTCGGTTGATTGTCGTCCGCGATCAGGATCTTGCTCTTGGTATCAGCCATGGTCCGTTTTTATCCGTCCGTTTTTTCCATTCTGAATATCGGTGCGACGCGTCTGAATCTTGACTGCCGCTTTCTAGACGGCGGGTTTCTTGACTTCGGGCACCGATTGTTCCTGCTCTTGACGCAAATTATCTTCTTTGCGGCGAAGTTAGACCGTGGGGAGTTCCGCTGCAGGTACAGGGAAATTGTTGCACAATTCTGCGACCTCGCCACGAATCCGTTCGGCCAGTGCCGTGTCTTCCGGCGACTTCAGGGCTTCGATCATCCAACCGCCAATCTGACGCATCTGATCACCTAGCATACCACGGGTTGTCAACGCCGGCGTGCCGACGCGAATACCAGAGGGATCGCGAGGCTTTCGCTGGTCGAACGGAATCATGTTCATGTTGACGGTGATGCCACAGCGTTCCAAGGTTTCTTCGGCCAATTTGCCGCCCAGGCCCATCGACGTGACGTCAATCAGCATCAGGTGATTGTCCGTTCCGCCGCTGACCAGCGAGAGTCCGCCAGCTTGAAGCGTTTCGGCGAGCACCTTGGCGTTGTCGATGACGTTTTGAGCGTACTGCTTGAACTCCGGCTGCAGTCCTTCGCCAAAGCAGACCGCCTTACCAGCCACGACGTGCATCAGCGGTCCACCCTGAATGCCGGGGAAGACATTGCGATCAAGCAGCTTGGCGTGGGGCTCCTTGCACATCGACAGACCGCCGCGCGGACCGCGGAGCGTCTTGTGGGTTGTCGTGGTGACGAAGTCGGCAACCGGGACCGGGTTGTCGTGCAGGCCCGCAGCAACGAGGCCAGCGTAGTGGGCCATGTCGACGAACAGCAGGGCTCCCACCTCTTCGGCAATCTCGGCGAATCGACCATGCTCAATCTCACGCGGATAGGCACTCGCTCCGGCCACGATCAATTTGGGGCGATGCTCGCGGGCGAGCTTGGCAATCGCGTCGAAGTCGAGACGATGCGTTTGCTCGTCAACTCCATAGCTGATGAAGTTGTAGAGGATACCGGAGATGTTCAGCTTCATGCCGTGCGTGAGATGGCCACCGTGAGCGAGGCTGAGTCCCAGCACCGTGTCGCCTGGTTCGATGGCCGTGAGATAGACCGCCAGGTTCGCTTGAGAACCGGAATGCGGTTGCACGTTCGCGTGTTCAGCACCAAAGAGTTCCTTGGCGCGATCGCGGGCTAGGTCTTCGACGACATCGACATGTTCACAGCCGCCATAATAACGCCGCCCAGGGTAACCTTCGGCGTACTTGTTCGTCAGCACGCTGCCGACCGCCTGCATCACCGCGGGACTGGTGTAATTTTCGCTGGCGATCATTTCCAGGCCTTCTTCTTGCCGTCGGGCTTCGTCGGCAATGGCGGCCCAAACATCGCGATCGTGGGTTTCCAATAGATTCATCGAGAATTCAGTCCTTGTGTCGTCGTGCCACGTGCAGCGGGCAGGGGATGCGGTTGTGCGAGGGATTGGTCGCCTGTTCAGCTGAGGATTCTTGTCGACGGGCAAAATCGTGCCACAAGTGGCACGGCTCGGACAGAATCGAGACGCAGCGGAAAACGAAGCCAACGACCACCATTGTTCGACACGTCCCCTACTGCTGTCAATTGGCAGCTTTTTACGAACGCCAGCAGGCTGTTGGGGCGGCCAGCATAGTGCACTCGAGAAAACGCGACGCGAAAGCCGCTTTTTGCGTCAAACGCCGCATGTCGCTGTGCCCGTGTGCGATCCGTAGCCCGAAGCGTGAGCGAGGGAACCAGGAAACAAGACTGGCGACGCGTTCGCGTCGCTCCACTGAATCGAATCCGATTATGCTCGTGGTGCTCGCCTCGAATCACGGCTCGGCAGATTGCCCTTAGAGCCGGTCGATGGTGACCGTTAGAGTGCCGTCGTTGTCGTCCAGTTCGGCAGGCGAATCGTTGATTCGTAGGTACAAGGTACCATTGGTCGATGGCGTCCAGGTTGTCTCTAGCCCGATGGGCTGTGGAGAAAAGTTCGTTACACCTTCGTCGCTGCTGGCGGGGGCGTCGGCCTGAACGTCGGTCCGCACGCTGGCCAGAAGTATTCCCAGAGGTTGCCCGCGATAGTAGCGAATCGTCACGCCGCCCGGCTCCGACGTCCACTGCTCAGGATGCTGGGCGATTTGGTATCGCCCCCTGGCGGCGATCCGGTACGTCTGACCCGCTTCGACATGCACCCCACTCGATTGCCAGCCACGGTCCGCGGAAATTTCGACACGGCGACCGCTTTCGGCAAGTGGTTTACCTGGGCGAAAGTCGATGGCGGTTTGCACCAGGTCGTGGTTGTGTTCAAGCGAGTCGGCGAACAATCGCCACTCGTCATTGAGTTCTTGCCAGTCGGAATCCATCGCTTGGCGAAACTCGGTGGTCAGGTCGCTATCCACTTCGGTGGGATCGAGGTGTTTGTGTAGCTGGTGGAAACGTTGTTGATACTTTGGGTGGCCATCGAGAAAGGCACACACGGCCCAGCTCCAGCCGTAGGGGACCTTCTTCAAGTAGCTTCGCCCGTCGTACGCCATGATCGCCCGTAGTGATTGGACTCTGTCTGCAGCGACTTCGTCTTGGACCATGCGAATGCGGCCGAGCAGCGGGACTTCGCGGCGATCCTTGGGGAAGTAACCCAGTTTCAGTTCGTTGTCTTGCCAGCGGTGCGTGGCGAGCAGTTCGGCCATGCCTTCCATGTACCAGCTCGGTCCGCAGGTGCCAAACACCTGGTACATGAAACTGTGCGTCCCTTCATGGAGCAGTAGATGCCGGCGGTAATAGTCGCTCTTCTGCTCGTATAGCCAGAGCCGTCGGGCCATGGCGTAACCATTTTCAAAAGGTGGCAGATGATTGGGAAGCAGACCTAGTTCCTTGAACGTGGTGTTGTCCCGCATCAGATAGGCGGTGACTTGCCAGTCTTTGAGTTTGGCCGGATCGATTTGGAAATACTCGCACCAAGGGGCGACGGCACGATCGAACACGATCGGTAATTCCTTAATGGCCGCCGTGACGGGGACGTCCGTGATCAGCGAAAGATGTTTGCTTTCAATCCGCTTTAGGCCGTGCTCGGCTAGCTCCGCGCCGGAAAGCTTGGTCGCGGTGGGGCGTTGGGGGGCTTTGGAAGACTCGGCTACGTCTTTGTCGTCTTGAGCAGGCGGTGCCGGAAACGGAAACGTTCGTTCGGCCGGTTTGTCGGCCCCACGATCCGTGTTGATTCCGGCTTCCCCTTCGGCCGCAACTTGCTCGTTGGCCACTTCCTCGCCGGTCGCTTCGTCCGTGCCGGGTGCGTTCGCAGACGCGTCCGGCGGCGGAGTAGAGTCGCCGCCACAACCGGCCGCCATGAACAGCCACAGCAGCATGGCGGTCCAAGTGGCACAGGTGGCCACAGGGCGAGCGGTGATTGCTGGTGATTGCTGCATGGTCTCGGCGAGCTCGATGGCTGGTTCTCGACTCCGTCGACGTATACTATTCGACGACTTCCTATTTTACGATGCGAATTCCAGCGTTGTGGAACCAAACTAGACATTGTTATGGAGCAGATCGGATGAGGACCAAGATGGGATCAGCGACAAAATGGGTTGCGCTGGCCGTACTACTTCTGGGTCTGCTCCCTCTATCCGCCTGCAATAAGAACGAGGTGGTCGTCTATTCGGCCCTCGACTCGGTCTTCTCCGAGCCGATTCTCAAGGATTACGAAAAGGCGACCGGCGTCGAGGTGCGTTGCCGCTTCGATGCCGAGTCGACCAAGACCGTGGGGCTGACCGAAGCTCTGATTTCGGAATCGGCAACCGGAAGTCCGCGGTGTGATCTTTTCTGGAACAACGAGATTCTCAACACGCTACGACTGGAACGTGAAGGCCTGCTCGATGCGTATCTATCTCCCACGCACAAGACGTATCCGATCGAGTATCGTTCGCCGGACAAAACCTGGCACGGCTTTGCTTCACGGGCGCGCGTGTTGATCGTCAACACGGATCTTGTGTCGGAAGAGAAGCGGCCCACTTCGATTCGTGATTTAGCCGATCCGATGTGGAAGGGGCGTGTCGGCATCGCGAAGCCACTGTTCGGCACCACCGCGACTCATGCCGCTTGCCTGTTCGCGCATTGGGGCGACGACATCGCCAAGGAGTTCTTCCGCAATCTCAAGAACAATGATGTCAGCATCGAGGCCGGCAACAAACAGGTTGCCATTCGCGTCGCTTCAGGGCAGCTCGCCTTCGGCATGACCGATACCGACGACGCGATGATCGAATTGGAAAGCGGTAAGCCAGTCGCGATCATTTACCCCGATCAACAAGACGAAGGACTCGGCACGCTGTTCATTCCCAACACGCTGGCCCTGATTAAAGGTTCGCCGAACGGAGAGAAGGCACGCCGGTTGGTCGACTACTTGTTGTCTGCGGAAGTCGAGGAGAGACTCGCGGCGGGAGCGAGTGCCCAGATCCCGCTCAACGAAGAAGTCGAAACGCCTGCGCGCGTAGAAACGCCAAAGACAGTTCGGGCGATGAAGATCGACTTTCGCCGTGCGGCCGACAAATGGGACACGGCGGCGGCGTTCCTCAAGGAGGAGTTCACGGTCGACTGAGGCGGCGTCTCGGGCGAACCAGTGCCTTACAGAGCCCGACGGACGCGGCCACGTCGACGACCGCCTTTGAGCTGCGGCGGGGCCGGCTTCTGGGGGCCTTCGTCTTCCTTCTTCTCCTCGGGCGCGGCCTTCTTGGCAACGGCTTCGAAATCCTTGATTTCGTCCCGTTCTAGCATGCGATTGATTCGCATCTCGATTCGCGTTAGCTCGTTGCCTTCTTCCGGCGTAACGAACGTGAACGCGACACCTTCGGCAACGCCCTCTTTCGTCATGCGACCGGTTCGGCCGACGCGATGGACGTAGTCGTCGCAGAAGGTGGGCGTATCGTAGTTGATGATGTGCGACAGGCCGGTGACATCGATACCGCGGCCGACCACGTCGGTCGCCACGAGGATCTGTAATTTCTTAGCGCGGAACTTCTCCATCACCCGATCACGCACGCTCTGCGAAAGATCGCCATGAATGCAGCCGGTGCTCTGGTGACGCTTCTTGAGGCGATTCGCCACCTTGTCGGTACCACGCTTGGTGCGACAGAAGACGATCGCCTGCTTGGGGTTCTCGCGTTGCAGCAGCTTTTCGAGCAGGCCGAACTTTCGATCCTGATCAACGGTGAAGTAGTACTGCTTGATCGTGTCGCCGGAAATTTCCTTGGGCGAAAAGTTGAGCGACTCCGGTTCCTGCATGTAGCGTCTGGCAAGTCGCTCGACCGGCGGAGGTACCGTCGCACTCAAGAGCAGCGTTTGGCGTTCGCGCGGACAGCGTCGCAGAATCTTCTCGATGTCGGGACGAAACCCGATGTCGAGCATGCGATCCGCTTCATCGAGCACGACGCACTTGAGATTCGTTAGGTCGAGTGTGCCGCGACTCATGTGATCGAGCACGCGACCAGGCGTTCCGACCACCACGTCGCAACCTCGCTGGAGCTTTTCAATCTGGCTGCGGATCGGCTTTCCGCCGTAGCAGGCGACCGTGCTTACCCGTTGACCGTGTGCGAGCTTTTGGAACTCGCCTCGTACTTGCACCGCGAGTTCACGCGTTGGCACCAGGGCCAACGCGGCGGGACCTTTGCTCTTTTTGCCCTTGCCGTTCTTTTCCTTTTCCTGCTTGCTGCGGAGCAACAGTTCCAGAATCGGAATGGCAAAGGCGGCCGTCTTGCCGGTTCCCGTGCGGGCTTGGCCAAGGATATCGACCCCTTCCACGGCGCGCGGAATCACGCCGGCTTGTACGGGGGTTGGCTCGCTGTACTCGGCTCGCGCAAGGGCGTCGAGCGTCAATTTCGACAGCGGCAAATCTTCAAAACGGAGAGCGGGTTGATCGGAGGAGGGCTTCGTCACACTTAACCAACAGAGGGCTCGCGGCGCTGTGGCGGCGGCTGCCTGAACCGATGAAGTTCGTGCCTGCCAGCGCGATGTCGCGCGAGCGCGAAAGAGTAGGAGGGAAAATTATTTCCCTAACGTTAACCGCGGCAATGACTTTCGTCAATCCCCGCCGATCTCGCGACCGCCCTCGACATCTTGCTTCAAATCGAAGTGAGCAGTCGGCGAGAATCGCGTAAACGTGGGGTATTTCAAGCGATTGTGCTCGCACGGATAACTGGCCGGCGGGAGGTGGCCGGCGGGACCGCCTTGGTGACGTGGAGGGCGAGCCGCGGTCGTCGAATGAAACGAGGTATTTGCGCAAGAAACGGAGTGCGCAAAGAACGGGGCCGGCTCCCACGCGAAACACGTCGAGAGCCGACCCGGCCGTTCTTCTCAATACGGTTGGCGGACGTCGCCGCCAGACGGCACTACTTCTTCTTGGCCGTCTTACGCTTGGTCGAACGCTTGGCCGCCTTCTTCTTGGTGGCCTTTTTCTTAGTCGACTTCTTGGCCGCCTTCTTTTTGGTAGCTTTTTTCTTAGTGGCTTTCTTTTTCGTCGACTTCTTTGCGGTCTTCTTTTTGGCCGCTTTTTTCTTAGTGGCCTTCTTCTTGGTCGACTTCTTAGCGGCCGCCTTCTTCTTGGTAGCCTTTTTCTTAGTCGACTTCTTTGCGGTCTTCTTCTTGGCCGCCTTCTTCTTCGTGGCTTTCTTTTTCGCCATGGTTTGGACTCCTCACGAATAGGGTACGCGGATTCAATTCATTGTCTTCTCTCGGGCACCCATACGAGAGAAGCCGGTATAACTGCCGAACGTTACGCCCGACGGTTTGCGAGAATCACCGTGATCCCGCGTTGAGTTGTAAAATTGTGGCGACGCCTCTTGTTTTGAGGGCGATCGTGCTGGACGACGTCAAAGAGGTCTGACGCAAGCGAAGCGGCATGTTTCCGTTTCCGTTGTCCGGTCACGCCGCGTTTAACTTCGACAATTGATCTGTCGGAAAGCTCTCGTCGCCATCGGTGGCGAGTTCATCGAGGGAAGGTTCGCGATTCCGTTGTTGTCTGCGACGCGAACGCACGCGAAACCTTGACACCTGTTCTCAGTTCCGCGCATTGGAACAACTCGGATATCGATTCGTCAAGATGAATTTTCCGTTTCTGAAGAAACGATCCTCGATTCGTCGCGACCGGAGTATTCAAAATGAGTTTGTCGATTTATCGACAAGGGATCGGCATAATCACACGATCTGCTTGAAACCAATTTTCGCTCGCACCGCGTCGTATAGAGGCGATCAACGGGCGATAAGAGACGCACTGAACGCCCGTTCGCGGCCGTTGGTTGACCCACATGGGCGCATTCGGAGATACGACGAGCGGACCATTCCGCGGTCAGCATCGTTGTCCTCTTTAGGCGTGCAGCGGACTCCCCATTCGCGCGCATCCGACCGCGCACGACTGGCCGGAGCGGGGACGAATCAGCATTGGGAATGCGCCCAGAGAATCGGCGCAAGTGGCTTAATACAGATAAGGTTACGGCCGGCTACTTGGAACGTTTGGCCGCTGTGGTAGGCCCGGCCACCTGCGAGATTGCCTGAGCCATGGCGGCCCGATCGACATCGTGAACATCGATCGGTTTGCCAATTTCATTGAGCATGGTGAGCGTGAGTCGCCCACCGAGATGTTGGCGAAATTCTTCAAGGCCAGCGAACAGTCGATTGCTCTCTTTCGCCAACTGAGGACACGCCAGTTCAAAGCCAAGATTTTTCAAACAAGTCAGAATTTTATCGGCCGATTGTGTGGGCAATCCATGCACGAGGGACGAATAGACCACGTCAATGGCCAGGCCGATAGCGACCGCTTCGCCGTGACGAACCTCGAAATGGCTCATCGTCTCCAACTTATGGGCTGACCAGTGGCCAAAATCGAGCGGACGAGCTTCCAAGGCCTCAAAGGGATCGCCGCCGCGGGTGATGTGTTGGAGGTGCCACTTGGCCGACTGACGAATCATCGGCCCGGCTGCCGCCATGTCTCGTTCTCGAATCTGAACCGCCGTCTTGGCCAGTTGATCAAACATGGCCGGATCTTTGAGCAGTGAAACCTTCACTGCTTCGGCGAATCCACAGATGAAGTCGCGATCGGAGAGCGTTTCCAGCAGGGAAGCGTCGTTGATCACGGCCCAGGGGACTGCGAACGAACCTACCCAGTTTTTCTTGTTGAACAGGTTGACGCCGTTTTTCACGCCGATACCGGAATCTGCCTGGGCGAGCGTCGTGGTTGGTAGTCGAACGAGTCGCAGGCCGCGATGGGCGATGGCGGCCGCGAATCCGACGGCATCGAGTACCGCGCCACCGCCGATGACGACCACATAGCTGCGGCGATCCAGGTCCGAGGCGTGAAACACCTTGAGCATCCGCTCGATGATGTGAATGTCGTTTTTGATCGCCTCGCCGCCGGGCACTAGCTGGACGTTGCCAATTCGCGTCAGACGGTCGGCATGAGCATCGGAAAAAGTGCGGATCTTCTCGAGCACGTGTGGTGCATGGTGGGCCACATGCTCATCCAGCCAAAACTGGACGCGCGGGGCACGGCTGCCGGAGGGTTCGAGCAAGTCGGCCAGAATCTCCTGATCCTGCTCAAAGACGTCCTCGGTGAACCGCAGGCGGTGGCGGACCGGGACGTTGAAGTCGACGTCGAGGTGGTGATCAGGATTCATCGGCAACAATTCCGTTCGCCGTCCGAATCGGGACGCACGAGCAGGTTGAGTCTGGCGGTGGGGAAGGACGGGCTAAAGGTGGGATTGAGGACGCTGGGCCCCGTTGTAAGGTAGCGATTGCCTGGCACGGGCCCCTACCGGCGGCGAACTCGCAAGCCTACTATTTATTGTCGCACGCGCCGAGGAACTGCGTCAAGTCTCGCAACTCCTTTTGAGCGTGTACGTTAGTGCTCTTTATCGACATGCGAGGGCGGCTGACGTTAAGGCGAGTCGACGCTGTCGCCGCCTGAAGCTGGCGGTATCCGCCTGGGATCTCTGCCGAGTCTGGCGGGACCGACGGCAATAAGCTGGCTCGATCTCGCCTCGGTTCCTTGTTTGGCGAGCACCAGAGAATCGGTGCGGCCGCCAGATGATTGAACAAGCCGCCCGGGTCGAAGAATTAGAAACAGAAGAAACTGAAGGTGTTGAGGAAGAAGATGTTTGAGCAGTTGGAATGGGCTCCGCCCGACGCGATTCTGGGACTGGCCGAAGCGTTCAACAACGATACGAATCCCGCCAAGATCAACTTGAGCGTCGGCGTATTCAAGGACGACAGCGGCACCACGCCGATTCTTGAGTGCGTGAAGACGGCCGCTCAGCGCGTGATCGACACTCAAACCACCAAGAGCTACCTCGGCATGCAGGGTTTGCCGGCCTACGGAGCGGCCGTGCTGGAGCTGCTGTTTGGTGCCGGTCACGAAGTGTTGGAGAACAACCGTGCGGCGGCGGCTCAAACGCCTGGCGGTACCGGGGCGCTTCGCGTGGCGGGCGACTTCATCAAAACCATGATGCCGGGAGCCAAAGTTTGGCTCAGCAATCCGACTTGGGCCAACCATGGTGGCGTCTTCAAGGCGGCCGGAGTTGAAACGGCGACCTATCCGTACTTTGATGCCGAGACCAACGGCCTCGATCTTTCCGGCATGTTGGCCGCCATTGGTGAAATGTCCGAGGGCGATGTCATCTTGCTGCATGGCTGTTGTCACAATCCCACGGGAGTCGATCCGACACCAGAGCAGTGGGAGCAGATCGCGGCAACCGTTTACGATCGCGGATTGCTGCCGCTGTTGGACTTCGCCTACCAAGGCTTCGCCGAAGGAATCGAAGAAGACGCCGTGGGCCTGCGAGCTTTGGCCCAGCCAGGACGAGAGCTGCTCATCTGCAGTTCCTTCTCCAAGAATTTCGGTCTCTACAACGATCGTATCGGAGCGCTGACGGTTGTAGCCGGCACGTCCGAGGCGGCGCAGAAGGCGATGAGCCATGTGAAGCTGCGAATTCGCACGAACTACTCCAATCCACCCGCCCACGGTGCGGCGATCGTGACCACGATCCTTGGCGACGAGCAGTTGAAGCAGCAGTGGATCGGGGAAGTGGCCGCCATGCGTTCACGGATTCATGACATGCGGCAGAAGTTTGTCGATTCGCTCGCGGCTGCGGGTGTCGATCGGGACTTTTCCTTCATCGTGAACCAGCGAGGAATGTTCTCTTTCTCGGGTTTAACGAAGGATCAGGTCGCCAAGCTTCGCGATGACTACTCGATTTACATCGTTGGATCGGGAAGAATTAATGTGGCGGGCATGACCGATGCCAACATGGGGACGCTGACCAAGGCGATCGCCAGTGTGCTGTAGAGGTTCCGAGCACTAGCGACACCGTGCTCTCGTGGCCCACACCCCGCCGCCACCGGTGAATTGCCGTTTGTGGTTTTGGCCCGGTTTGGTAGCTTGAGTCCTGTGAATATTCTGATTGCCACTAGCGAGGCGGTGCCATTTGCTAAGACCGGCGGCCTGGCCGACGTCTGTGGTGCTTTGCCGATCGAGTTGGCGAAACTCGGCCAAGAGGTCGGGCTCATTCTGCCGCTCTACCGTGGCATTGACGAGAAGTTCGATGTTGGCCCTCCGCTCGATCTTGAGCTGCGCGTTCCGATTGGCAACAAGTGGGTCGATGGTCAACTGCACGTCGCGGAGTTGCCCGGCTCTGACGTTCCGGTTTATCTAGTCCGACAGGACGAATACTTCGACCGCGACGGCATCTACGGTTCGCCTGACGGGATTGGCTTCCGCGACAACTGCGAGCGCTACGTCTTCTTTTGCCGTGCGGTCATGGAGGCGATTCGCCTGCTCGATTTGCATGTTGACGTTTTGCATGCCAACGACTGGCCGACCGGATTGCTGTCGGCCTATCTGGAGGCCGAGTATCGTGGCGTTCCACCGTTCGAGTCGACGGCCACCTTGTTCACGATTCACAATCTCGCCTATCAGGGGACGTTCTGGCATTGGGATATGCTGTTGACCGGTCTCGACTGGAAATTTTTCAACTGGCGGCAGATGGAGTTCCATGGCGATCTCAATCTAATGAAGACGGGAGTCGTCTTCTCCGACGCACTCAACACGGTCAGTCCAACCTATGCTCGCGAGATCCAATCGGCCCCGCTCGGTTGCGGACTAGAAGATCTGTTGGCGCATCGGGGCGAATCGTTGTTCGGCATTATTAACGGTGTCGATGATCGAGAGTGGAACCCGGCCACCGACGAACATATCGCCACGAATTACGATGTCACCTCGTTCGCGCAAGGAAAGGCCGCCTGCAAGTCCGACCTGCAACGGGCCTGTGGTTTGCCTGAGCGACCGGATGTGCCACTGATCGGGTTCGTGGGAAGGCTGGCCGAGCAAAAGGGTTTTGACCTGTTGGTTCCTGTGATCGAGCAATGGGTCGCCACACACGATGCCCAATGGGTGGTGCTGGGAACAGGCGATCGAACCTATGCCGAGCAGATTGGAACGATCGCGCGGCGATACCCCGACCGCGTGGCGGCACTCTTAGAATTTTCCAATCCGCTGGCCCATCGCATCGAGGCCGGCGCCGACATGCTGGTGATGCCGAGTCGATACGAACCGTGTGGCCTGAGTCAGCTCTACAGCCTGAAGTACGGGACAGTTCCGATTGTGCATGCCACCGGTGGCTTGGTCGACACGATAACCGATGCGAATCCCGAAACGCTTCGCGCAGGCACCGCGACCGGCTTCCAGTTTTCGACCTACGATACGCGGACGTTGTCAGAGACCGTTCTGCGAGCGTGCGATCACTATGCGGCGACCGACGTGTGGCAGCAAATTGTGACCACCGGCATGAAGCAGGATTGGTCGTGGGCCAATAGCGCCCGGCAATATGTTTCTCTCTACGAGCAGATGGTCGCGCGGCGTCGCGAGGCCGTATCTTTGCCATGAGGCTCTCGCACTTTGCACCATGAGCGAGCCGCACTCGACAAGTGATTCTGGTTCTGTGGGCGATGTGCCGGCTGCGAGCGATTTGCGTCCCACCAGTGAGCTGCGACACGATCCGCTCTTGCGCCGCTGGGTGGCGGTGGCAGAGAATCGAGCCAATCGCCCTCACGCGTTCGTGTCCGACGACTCGCCGGACGAACCGAGCGGCTGCCCTTTTTGCGAAGGCCACGAGGATGAGACCCCGGCCGAGCTGTTCGCGATTCGCGATTCGGACGGGTCTTCGCAGGTAGGCTCGCGGCCCGGGCATGAATGGCGCGTTCGCGTGGTCAAGAATAAGTATCCTGCCGTGACAGTAGATGATATGCCGGCGGATGACTCGTCCTTGGGGGTGGACGACGCCACATCGTCTGAGACGGTCGCCGAAGACGTTCGCGACCATGTCACGCACCCCGGCTATGGGAGCCACGAGGTGATTATCGAGTCGCCGCGGCATGTCGCGCGGACGACCGATCTGACGGTGTCGGATTTGACCGACGTGCTGATCGCCTATCGGGCTCGGCTGCTGGACCTGAGGGATGATCGGCGTTTGCGTCAGGCAGTAGTGTTTAAGAATGTCGGGGCGGCTGCCGGGGCGACATTGGAGCACGCTCACAGTCAGCTCATGGCGTTGCCGTTTGTGCCGCCCTTGATTGCCGAGGAGTTGCAGGGAGCGAAAGATTACTACGAGCGCCATGGGGAGTGCTTGTTCGACGCGATGTTGGCCGACGAACTCTCTGGCAGCTCGCGAATTGTTGCTGAGAATGAGCGATTCGTCTCCTTCTGTCCGTTCGCCTCTCGCGCGGTTTACGAGACCTGGATCATGCCACGGCAGCATGAGAGTCATTTCGAAGAAGCCGACGATGCCACGCTGGGCGATTTGGCCCACCTGTTGCTCGATTGCATGCACCGAATTGACGCCGTGCTCGAGCGGCCAGCTTACAACTACATAATTCACAGCGGCCCCTTTGACACCCCAAATCTGCGCCACTATCACTGGTATGTAGAGGTCGTACCACGTGTAACGAAGATTGCAGGTTTTGAGTGGGCGACCGGCTGTGCGATCAACCTCGTCGCGCCCGAGACGGCGGCGAAGCGACTCCGAGAGGTAGCAATTCCGCAATTCATGGGTTCTTAGCAAAGGAAACCCCGAAGTTTGGCTGCGAGCTTGCCGATTAGTAAAGCAAGGCAAGATAGGAATGGTTTGCTGGCGGCTTTGCCGGCGACTTTTTCCTGCCGAAATCTCCCGCACCCTAGCTGCTAAAGACTCCCCGCCATGACCAATCCCATTCGCTTCGCTCTCGTTCTTCACAACCATCAGCCGATGGGGAACTTTGACCACGTTTTTGAGCAGGCGTACCAAGATAGCTATCTGCCGTTTCTGCATGTCTTCGAGCCGTTTAGCTCGCTGAAGATCTCGCTCCATACCAGCGGGTCGCTGATTGAGTGGCTCGAGGCGAATCATCCCGAATATCTCGATCGCCTCGCGGCACTGGTCGCGGCGGGTCGTGTCGAGATCATCGGCGGTGCCTTCTACGAGCCGATTCTGGCGATGCTGCCTTCGCGCGATCGCATTGGCCAGATTCGCAGCTACAGCGCCTGGCTCGAGCGACGGCTCGGCGGCCAGGTTCGCGGTATGTGGATTCCCGAGCGGGTTTGGGAGCAGTCGATGACCCGCGACATCGTCGATGCGGGTATCGAGTATGCCGTGCTTGACGATTATCACTTCAAGAATGCCGGCCTGACCGAGGACCAGCTTCACGGCTACTACGTTACCGAGGACGACGGCCGCGTGCTGCGAGTCTTCCCCGGTAGCGAGCAGCTGCGTTACAACATTCCCTTCCAAGAACCGGAAGCCACGATTGGTTACTTGGGCCAGATCGCCCAACACCACCCGAATGCTCTGGCCGTATTTGGCGACGACGGTGAGAAGTTTGGCACCTGGCCAGAGACCAAGCAGCACGTTTACGACAATGGCTGGCTGCAGCGTTTCTTCGAGCAGCTTTCGGCCAATGCCGAGTGGCTTAAGACCGTTACGCTGGCCGAGGCTCGCGAAGAGCTGGAACCCGCCGGCAAGGTTTACGTGCCCGAGGGCAGTTACCGCGAGATGGTCGAGTGGGCGTTGCCGCCAGCTCGTATCGTCGAGTACGACCGCGTGCGTCACGAGATGGAGCATGCCGGTAGCTGGGGCCAAGTGGCGGCCTTCACGCGTGGCGGCTTCTGGCGCAACTTCAAGGCCAAGTATCCCGAGTCGGATGAGATGTATGGCCGCATGATGATGGTCAGCCGCCGTCTGGCCGATTTGCGGACCTCGCTGGCCGCCGGTTCCCAGGTCGACGCCAAGCTGCTCGACGCCGCAGAGCAGGAGCTCTATCGCGGGCAGTGCAATTGCAGCTACTGGCATGGTGCCTTCGGTGGCATCTACCTGCCGCATCTGCGTAACGCCGTGTACCGTCATCTGATCAATGCCGATAACTTGCTCGACCGGGCCGCCGGTCAGAGTGGTCCGCGGATTGACGCCGTGGCCGAGGATTTCAATTTCGACGGTTCCGCCGAGGTTCGCCTGGCCAACGACCGACTTGTCGGCTTGTGGGATCCGTCTAACGGTGGCCGCCTCTACGAGCTCGATGTCCGCTCGATTAGCCACAACCTGTTGGCCACGTTGGCCCGCCGGGAAGAGGCCTACCACGAGAAGATCCGTGGTGGTTCCGGTCAGGGTGACGACGATTGTTCCAGCATCCACGACCGCGTGGTCTTCAAGCAGGAAGGCCTCGACCAGATGCTCCATTACGACCGCGACTTGCGGAAGTCGATGCAGGATCACTTCTTCGATAACGATGTCTCGCTCGACCAGGTTGCCAATGCCCAGGCCGAGGAGCTCGGCGATTTCGCCGCCGGCAAGTACGAGGCCCGCATGCGGCGTCACGGCGATCGCGCCGAGATCGAATTCACGCGGCAGGGTCACGCCTGTGGCTTGCCGATCTCGCTGACCAAGAGCGTCTCGCTGGCCGCCGGAAGTTCCACGCTCGATATCGTCTACCAGCTCGAAGGTCTGCCGACCGACCGCCTGCTTCACTTCGCCGTGGAGTTCGGCTTCGCGGGTCTGCCGGCCGGGGCCGATGACCGTTACTTCTACGACCGCGAGCGGCAGCGGCTTGGGCAGTTGGGCCGCCAGATCGACCTGGCCGACCAGACCGGCTTGGGCATGATTGACGAGTGGCTCGGCGTTGACGTCGGTCTGTCGATCGCTCGCCCCTCGAATATTTGGACCTTCCCCGTGCAGTCGGTGAGTCAGTCTGAAGGCGGGTTTGAAGGGGTCCACCAGTCGGTGGTCGTGATGCCTCACTGGTTGATCCAGGGTGACGAGCACGGCTGCTGGAGCGTGTCGATGAGCCTCTCGATCGATACTGCCTTGGCCGAAAGCCGCCGCAAGGAACCGAGCCTGGCGATTGTTGGGTAGGTGCGAACCGCTTGGCTTTCCGTCCGCCGCGTGCCAGTTGTCCGCTTGGCCGGTTCGTCGTTCGCCCCGTGTCTGTTTCATTGGCGCTCCTTAGTCTTGGGTGCTCCAGTCGTCATCGCTACCGGCGCCGCCGACCGCGAGCCAGTCGAGTTCGCCTGTTAGTTCCGTTTGGCCGTAACTGACTTCGGCCAAGATCGGGGCCATGGCGTGCCGCTCGATCTCGCGACGATTACTCGCCTGACTGACGTCGTCCGTGTCCTGTCGCTGTGTGTTTAGCACGATGCCGGCGACCGGCAGACCACCACCGTAGGCGGCGGCCGTGATCAGCGTTTGCAGCGTCTGGTTGATGGTGCCGAGTTCGTTGGGCGAGACCACCACCAGCGGCAGGCCGAACTCTTCCGCTAGCGTGGCGTTGTAGTCGTCGTCGCTAATGGGTGACATCAGCCCGCCCGAGCCCTCGACGATGGTGAAGTCGTAGCCATCGAGCCAGGGTTTGATGCCGCTTCGCAGTAGCTCGGTGTCGATCTCTTTGCCTTCGGCCCGTGCCGCCAGGTGCGGAGCGAGTGGGGCCGCGAATCGCTGCGGCGATACGTCCTCCAGGCGGCCAGGCTTACCGGCCGCTTCCCAGAGTTCGACCGCGTCTTGTGCTACCAGCTGGCCTTCTTCCGCTTGGCAGCCGCTGGCGGCCGGTTTGTAGACCCCCACCTTCACACCGGCCGATGCTAGGCGGCGGGCGATTAGGGCCGCCACGTAGGTCTTGCCGATTTCAGTGTTGGTTCCTGTGATGAAGAGGCCGCGGCCGCTTCCCAATCGGTTGTTTGTAGGTTTGTCGTTCATGCCGATTAAGTTACCATCAAGTCGCTATGAGTCCAGATGACGCCAAAATGCCGCCCGCCCAGTCGCTGCCTCCCCAATCTCCGCCCGTTTCGCCAGATAAGGTGACCGTGGCGCTGGTGCAGTCCGCCGCCGCTTCCAGCGACCCGGCTGCGGACCCCGAGCCGAATATCGCCAAGGCCCTCTCGCGAATTGCCGAGGCCGCCGCCGCGGGGGCTCAGATCGTTTGTCTGCAGGAGTTGTTCGCCTCGGCTTATCCCTGCCAGAGCGAGGATCACCGGCAGTTCTCCTTGGCCGAGCCGATTCCGGGGCCGACCAGCGACCGCCTGGCCGCCGCCGCGGCCGAGCATGGCGTGGTCGTCGTCGGTTCGCTGTTCGAGCAGCGTGCCGCAGGGCTCTACCACAATACGGCGGTCGTGTTCGATGCCGATGGTTCGCTCGTCGGGCGTTACCGCAAGATGCATATTCCTGACGATCCCCTCTATTACGAGAAGTTCTATTTCACGCCTGGCGATGCCGGGCCGGCCGCGACTTCCGAGCAGCAGGGCGGAGCAGGGCAGGGGAGTGGTGCCGGTTCTAGCCACGATGTTTCTAGTCATGATGCTCCTTTCCGCTCCTTCGCCACGCGGTATGGTCGCGTTGGGGTTTGTGTCTGTTGGGATCAATGGTTTCCCGAGGCGGCTCGCCTGGTCGCACTCTCCGGGGCGCAGATTCTGTTTTACCCCACCGCCATTGGCTGGCACCCGGCCGAGAAGGCCGAGTTTGGCGCCGCCCAGCATGACGCCTGGCGAACCATGATGCGGAGTCACGCCATCGCCAACGGTCTGTTCGTGGGCTGCGTGAATCGCACCGGCAGTGAAGGGGAGCTGGAGTTTTGGGGTGGTTCGTTCCTGGCCGACCCGTCAGGCAATGTGCTGGCCGAAGCGAGTCACGACCTTGAGGAGACGCTGCTGGTCGAGTGTGACTTTGCCCAGCAGGAGGTAGTGCGGACCCATTGGCCGTTCCTCCGCGATCGCCGCGTCGATGCGTATGCCGGGCTGACTCGGCGGTGGTTGGGCGATGAGTGACGCCGGCCAGGTTGCGCCGCTGCCTGGTGCGGCCGGCTATCGCTTGCCGGCGGAGTGGGAGCCGCATGCCGCCACTTGGTTGAGCTGGCCGCGAAACCCTGATACCTGGCCTGGCTCGTTCGATCTCGTGCCCAGCGTGTGGACCGAGCTGACTGAGGTCATTGCCGAGTCGGAGCCGGTTCATATTCTCGCTGGTGGCGAAGAGGTGATGGCCGACGCCCGCGAGCGAGTGGGGCACCTGGCCAATGTGACGCTGCATGATGTGCCGACTAACGACGCCTGGATTCGCGACCATGGTCCGATGTTTCTTTCTGCCCCCGACGGCGCTCCGGCTCAGTTGATCGATTGGGATTACGACTCCTGGGGCGGGAAGTACCCGCCGTTCGATCTCGATAACGCGGTTCCCGCAGCCGTGGCGAAGCGGCTTGGATTCACGCGGCAGCTGCCTGGTATGGCGCGTGAAGGGGGTGTCGTTCTCGAAGGGGGCGCCATTGAGAGTAACGGGGCCGGCACCGTGCTGGCCTGTGCGTCGTGTCTGGTGGGCCAGCGGCGTAACGCCGGCCTCTCGCGCGATGACATGGAGCGGCTGCTGCGTGACTATGCCGGGGTGCGGAAGGTCTGTTGGATCGAGGCGGCTGCCGGTGAGGCGGGCAGCTCCGCTGTGGGTATTGGGGGCGACGATACCGATGGGCATATCGACCAGCTGGCTCGCTTCGTTTCGCCAACGCGTGTGGTAGTGGCGGCCGAAGAGGATGCGGGCGACGCGAATTTCGCGTTCCTCAAGTCGCTTTGGTGGCAGCTTTCCGAGGCGACCGATGCGGATGGCTTGCGGTTCCGACTGGTGCGGCTGCCGATGCCGCGGCCGGTGATTCACGAGGGCCAGCGGTTGCCGGCCAGTTACGCGAATTTCTATGTCACGAATCGTAGCCTGCTGGTGCCGCAATTCGCCGATCCGGCTGATGAGGCCGCGCGGGAGATCGTCGGTTCCTGTTTTCCGGACCGCAAGGTGCATGGTTTTGATTCGCGGATTCTGGTGCGAGGATTGGGCGGCATTCATTGCGTAACGCTCAGTCAGCCGGATAGTCGCTGAATGTGGGTGCCACTGGCTTGGGTGCCATGCCCACGCTCGCGTGGGCATGCCTCGTCGTTTTTCTTAATGCATGCTCACCTAAGGGTGAGCATGGCACCCGATCAAATGTTCCGTCAAGCGTTCCATCTTTCCACCGTTTGTTCAATGTTTGTTTCACGTCTGTTCGGCGGATGTTCGCGGTTTGTTCAACGAGTGTTCAACGTTTGTTTCATGTTTGTTCTTTGTGGGGTGCCACTGGTAGCTTGCTACCAGTGTTTGATTAATTCCAAATAGGTCAGGCTGTGTCTGATGGTGTTTGCTTTCGTTTCTTGCTACCGCCTTGCGCTCGCCTGCTATTCATAGCAGCCGTGCTCAGTTGCTCCTCGCTCACGCTTCGGGTTAGTGTTTGGGTGGTAGCATCCTTGGTGATGTTGCATAAAAAAGCCCGCACAGACTCGGGCATCCGTGTTGTGGGGTGGTCTCCTGACCGCCCCACGTGGGAACCGAATCGGCGCGGGCTCTCTCTCGAATACCGAAGGGCACGTTCCCTTCCAGCTCCGACGGATACCTCAGACGCAGTTGGTTGTGTTGTAATCGTGTGTGCTGCTGCGAAGGACGAAGCTTCTCGTCCCCCTTACTAACCCGAAGCGTCAGCGAGGGACACGATGGTGCGTGCTCCACTTGGTATTGGTTTCGAGTCGCATTGTTGTGGCTGTCTGTGTTGGTCACCTAGTATTTTGTTTGCGTCCGTGTGGTGAAGCGTGATGTGTCATCGGCTGTCGCCTCATCGGTTCTTGGTTTTGTCCCTCGCTGACGCTTCGGGTTAGTACTAGACGACCAAATGATTCCGGTTGTGCATGAGGCCACTATATCGCCATCCGTGAAGAAGTCAATTTTCAAAAAGAACCACCCTGGCGAGTGGAAAGGCGTGTTCGGATTTGTTCGGCGTGCGTACGACTCATTCGTCGCAAATATTTGGCTTACTTCCGCGCTCAGTGAATATTTCGATTTCGCAATCGCATCTTTCGCGAAGCCTGTTGAAGACGTCGTCGAGCGAGTCCTGGGTAAGGTAGAGAACTAACTCTGGAAAAACCAAGGAGTCGCCGTTCTTGCATTCAATGGTGATGTGCGAACTGCGTATTGCGTTTGTTATAGTTAGGCCGTCATCCAATCGACGCGATATGGAGTCGAGTTTATTGAAGACCTCTCCCGCTCGGGCAGTTCGAGTTTCGCCGACAGAAATCTTCTTGATCTCGTCAAAGCGGTACATAGCAATGACGTCGTGTTTGCTACGTCCAGGCAGGCCACGAGCAAAGATGCCGTTCTCGCATAGTATGAGCCGGGACTGAGAAATGCATAACCTTGTACCTAAGGCCATCCATAGAAAGAATGAATATAGTGCGACGCATGTTGCGGCGAATATAGACTTGCCCAAGAGAGTTCTTAGCATCGGGCCTTGCCAGTCGAACGCGAATTGAAATCCTATGCAGACGAATGTCGCCAAGGCTGGAATCAGCAGTAGCAGGTACATGGCCAAGCCCCATGTCCCGCCTGTGGTGAATAAGAAGACTTTTGAGAATGGCTCTTTTTCGCACTCGACAAGCACTCTTCCGAGGTCGATTGTTTCGCTCTTCGGCGTCCCCAGGGTAAGTTGCTCTTCGTCAGTTAATTTGAACGATTCTTGATCTGCCTGCATTTTTTGTCCCGCTTCGACTGCTGCCATGGAATCGGTGTACACAACGATAATGAATTGACCTCAGTTGTCAATTTCTCGGACGTGTATTAGTCACAGGTGTATTCGAGACGTGGCGGTGAGCCGCAGGTTGTTGCGCCGATTTGTCCTTCGGCCAATGTGATCACATCGCCGACCCTCCACTCACCATGGCTCGGCGGGAGCCTCGCCCTCCCAAATAGAAAAAAAGCCCAGAGGAAAAATTCCCTCCGGGCTCTCTTTAGAATGGTGTCGCGGTGGCGATCGCCTACTTGGTCAGTTCCGCGATTCCGGCCATGCCGATCTCGGCATCTTGGGTCGACGAGACGCCGGAGACGCCGATCGCGCCGATCACTTTGCCTTCATGCACGATCGGCAGGCCACCTTCCATGGGGAAGCCGTTGATCTTGAGCAGCTTCACGTCGCGACCACCCTTGGCGATGCGATCTTCCCAAAACTTGGTCGGGCGGCGGAAGTTGACGGCCGTCTTCGCTTTGAGTTGGGCGATCTCGATGCTGCCGATCTGCGTGTTGTCGAGACGTTCCAAGAGCACCAGGTGTCCGCCGCTGTCGACGATGGCGATCACCACCGCCCAGTTGTTGGCGTTGGCATGGGCGGTCGCGCCGGCGGCAACCTTCTTGGCTTGGGCCAGATTGATGGGGGCTCCGTACGGGGTCGGGCCCTCGGCCTTGGCCGAGCCGGTCAGAGTGGCGACGAGGCAAATCGAAAGTAGTGAGGAACGAACGGTGGTGCGGTGCATGATGATCTCCAGTTGGAAGGCTCGTTGGTTTACTTAGGCCGTTGGCCACTAACACTTTACAGGCCCTGGGGGTGGCGTTCCACTTGCCGCACAGCGGCTGCAATCGTGGCTGCGAGTCGGCGGATAGCGCGGCTACCGCTCGGCACTTGCCCCTTGGCGCCGCCATCTTGGGAAACTACATTCGGCCTTTACTAGCGTGCGTTGGTGGTCGGTTGCCACGTTTTGGTGATCGACAAACAGGGAACACCGGTGTAATTCCGGGACGGCCCCGCCGCTGTAACCGAGTGCTACGAGGGTGCCTGACTCTCACGCCATTGTCGCCCGTTTTTTGATTCGCCCGCAATGGACGCGGTCAATCACGTCGGTGACGAGAAGGCCAGGCTCACCTAACTCGGAAGTCAGAAGACCTACCAACGCGTAACCGAGTGGCAATCTGCGAGGGACAGAAGCCGCACGATGGAATTGCGTTTCGTTGGACCCCAGGGTTAGCGAAACGCAGGAATTTTGTAGCAAAGGTCATACGCCCCCAGCCGCTTGCGCTGCCGACTTCGCGTTTGTTGAGTGCGCGATGCTTTCTGCGTCGTGATGCCCAATGTCGTTGATGTTTCTGCGTGAGCTGAGAGCGGGCGTTCTGATTCGAACCGATGGCAAGCATGACTCGTTCATCGAAGCGTCGTAGCGTCGCGTTCGGTTGGTCGCGTCATGGCTTTACGTTGGTGGAATTGTTGGTCGTCATGGTCGTGCTCGCAATATTGATAGCGCTCGCGTTTCCCGCAATGAGTGGGGCGCTCGAGGCTGGCCGTCAGGTTAGCTGCATGAGCAATACGCGACAGATTGGACTGGCGCTGACCGCCCATCGAACGATGTATCACCGCTTTCCGGCCGGCTGCTTCGATACCACGCGTCATGAACGCTATGGGTACATTCAGTATCCGCCCCGCGATCCGCATCGCGAGTTAGCCTGGAGCGTCTACATCCTGCCGTTTATGGAGAAGGATGTGCTCTATCAAGCGCTCGATCTCGACAAGCCGTTCAACGCGCCGGAGAACGAAGAGGCGGCATCGACCAATGTGCCGATCTACCTGTGCCCCAGCGCCGAGCGAGATGAGTCGGTAGGTGGCCAAATCGACTATGGCGGGATTTCCGGGGAACAGATTACCCGGCCCGGTTCGCCCAACATCGAGGCGGGCGTGTTGATCCATGACAAGAAGTTTGGCGATCGACAAATCATCGATGGTCTGACGACGACGTTGATCGTGGCGGAAGACACCCGTGGGCCGAACAAGACCTGGATTCATGGCCGCAATATCTTTGCTCAGATGTGGGGCGTCAACGATCCACAGGGCGAAGGGGACAACGAGATTCGTAGCGACCACAGGGGCGGAGCGGTCGGCTTGTTTGCCGATGGTCACGCCGCATTCCTGGCCGACACGATCGATCTGCCAACGTTGGCCGCCATGATCACTCGGGCTGGACGTGAAATTTATTCGTACGACGGAGGCGAGTGACCGCCGGCCGTGCGGGATTGTGATCCGGCACGACTGTAGTTTTGAAACTAAGACGATTTTGAGACTAAGAAATTTTGAAACTGCGGTGATTCTGAAGCGACCGCGTTTCTGAAATCACGAATTGAAGAAACTGCTGAATTCAAGAACAGCTGCATTGAAGTTAACTACTTGGAGAAATGAGAATGAAGAAGATCCTGACCCTGATGACCTTATTGACGCTCGTGGCCGGTTCGTCGGCCCCCGCGGCGCTGGTCGATTTTGAAGATTTCACGCTCTCGAGCGACTCGTTCCACAACGGTCACCCCGACGGAGAGAACGTTTCCGGTCCTGGCACGCTCGCGCCGGGCGCTTCCTACTCGGGAAGCCACAGCTCTGGCGGCGCCAGCTTTAACTACGACGGCAGTGTCGACGCGAGCTTCGGATTCTTCTCGTGGGGCGGTTGGGCCATCTCGAGCAAGACCGACAACACGACCCCCGGCTTTGGTAACCAATACAGTGCGATCACCGGTGGCGGCGAAGGCGGTTCGTCGAACTACGGACTCGGCTTTACTGGCGGAACGCTGCCGACGTTGCAGTTGCCCGCGGGCGAGAAGCCGTCGACGATAGACGTCACGAATTCGACGTACGCGGCGCTCTCGATGCAGACCGGCGACTCGTTCGCCAAGCAATTCGGTGGTGTCAGTGGTAACGACCCCGACACGTTCATCCTGACGATCACGGGCAACAACGGGGCCGGCAGCGTCGACTTCTACTTGGCCGACTATCGCTTCGCCGACAATTCGCAGGACTACATTGTCGATACCTGGGAGACGGTCGATATCAGCAGTCTCGATACGGCCACGGAGTTGACCTTCGAGCTGTTCACCACGGACGTTGGTGCGTTTGGTCCGAATACGCCGCTCTATTTTGCGGTCGATAACTTTGTTAGTGTCAGCGACTGTGCGATTGGCGATGCCGACTGCGACGGCTATGTCTCGAATCTTGAGGACATCCAGGCCGCGTTTACCAACTTCACTGGGCCTGGTACCACGAACTGGACGACGCCGAAGACGCGTGCTCAAGGTGACGTTCACGGAGATGGTACCGGTGCGACGACCAACCTCGATCCGCACGATGAAGACGTTGACAACCTGGACATCCAAACGATGTTCACCAACTTCAATCCGGCCCCGGATGCAGCTGGCGACGTGCTGGGTGCTGCGGGCGATGGCGATCCGGCGATTCCGGATTTGATCTACGATCCGGCCACCGGTGAAGTCGTCATCGACTGGGAAGGGAATACGCTGATCTCGTACGTCTTAAAGAACGGCACGAACAGCTTCATCCCTGGCAACCACAGCACGATTTTGTTGGGTTCGTTTCCGACCGCGACGAACAGCGAGTTGTCCGAGTCGACCTCGTTCGCCGAGCCGGGCGTGACAACACGTAGCATGGGCAACGTCTTCCCGACCGGTTTGGACCTGACAGGCTTGCAGAACTTGCTGACGGTGAACTCGATCATCCTCACGCTGGGTGGTCCGCAGATTCCGTTCGACTTGGTCGTTACCGGCCCTCCGGTTCCGGAGCCAAGCACGTGGGCTCTTTCGGCACTGGCGATCGTTGGTTTGGGCCTGATGGCCCGCCGACGCCGGTCGTAAAAACTTGGGGTGCCAGTGCTAACCCTGTTGTCATGCACCAGCCCAGCAGTGGCACACACCTCACCCCGCACTGGTAGCAAGCTACCAGTGGCACACAGGATTTGAATCCAGGGGACATTTCGCTACGCCAGCGGAGTGTCCCCTTTTTTGTGCGCGATTGGTTGTAGCGACGCCGCCTGGTTCCGCGGGGGTTACTTCAGTGGTAGCCCCGATGCTTCCTTCGGTGGGGTCGTCTCGCCCTACCCGTACAAAGCGATAACCGCATTGGCGGACGGTGAGCATGGCCACCAGATAGAAGAACATTATCAGGCCGCACGCCAGGTAGACCATCCAGGCTTCTGGCCCTAGTTCAAAGTGAGCAAAGAAGAATGCGGTTCCAAAGGGAACGAGCAGGAATAGTAGGACCCGCCACGCGATTCGCCGTTCGCCGAGGCTAAGCCAGAGCACGGCCAGGACGCTCGGCGTTGGCAGCAAACTCGTGGACAGAATCGGCCAGAACACGCGCGATAGTCGTTCACCGATTCCGAGTGCTCGGAGCACGCCTAGGCTGACGGCGACCAAGGTCGTGGCAATGAGGGCGTGCCAGATGGAGAATTGAAAGCCGCTCTGCAGAGACGCATTGTCGTTCTGTCTTTCTTCGCCCGTGCCGATGTGTCTGCCTGGGACGCGTCGGACCACGAAGCCGAGCCAACGCAGTAAGAACGACATTGCCGAAATACCACCGACGATCGTCAGTAGCAACAACAGCGCGGATGCGTACTCAGCAAACATGACTTGCAATCCGGCCGCCCAGAGCCCGACCGTAGCGGCGAGCGCGATCAGTCGCAGCCAAAGCGAGGTTTGGCCAAACCACAACCAGATGGTGAGTAGGCCAATTTGGCTCATCACGAGTGCGATGATCACGGTCTCATCGATATTTCGAGAGATGTAGAAGCCAAACGACTCTGCCAGGCACATCACCACGTCGAGAATGATGGCCGCAGGCAGCAGAAGCAGGATCGGCGTTGGTGGTCGTTTTCGGTGCCCCATGTGCGTACGTCGCTCTCGTTCTGAATGCCAATGCCGCGGTTATGTCTCTTGAATAGCGTCGTTCAGCGGTTCACCGCCGCTCTCGCCCCCGCCGCCTCGTCCCACCCGCACAAAGCGATAACCGCATTGGCGGATGACGAGCAGGGAGACGATGCTCTGTGCCGCGATGAGACCAGAGAGCCAGTAGACTGTCGGATCGGCCATGTCTCCTATGTATGCCCCGAATGCGAATGCGGTCAGCAACTGACAGGCAGGCGGCAATAGCAGCCTCCTTAGCGGCCGTCCTGTTCCCAGTGCCAGCCATAAGGATGGGATAACGACGGGGCCGAGTAAGGCACCAATTGCCAAGCCTTCGATGAGTTCCCGTGTGCGAACCTCTTGAATCCCCGTCGCCTTGAGGATTCCAAGACTGACCGCAATCGTTGTCGTTAACACTAACATCTGCGCGATTGAAAATTGAAAATCGGCGGGCGGCGAATTGCACTCTGTACGGTCCACGTCGACAATCGCGTAACGAAATGCCCTCAGAATCAATATGACCATAGTGATCACCGCGCAGGTTGTGATCAGTGGGACAGCCCAGGGGTAGTTTCCAGGCAATCGAGTCAGGAATATCGACCAACCCGCAATCGCCACCGCTGAAGAAACTATTCGTACAACGAAGTAACGTCTGCCCAAACCGAGCCACATCGACATGAGGCCAACTTGGGCGAGTGGCAGTGAATAGCCCACAGCCGTCTCCCAGGAGAATCTTTTTGGGTCGTCGATGAGCACTCCCCACGCCACCACATTCACAAGCAGCGTGGCCACGACGAGCAGCGTGATGAGTAGCGGGGCGTGTTTCATAGCTCCTATTGTGATTGCCAGTGGCAACTTGCCCAAGGTCAGATAGATTTGGGATCGATCGAGTTTCGTCGATGCCTCATGCCCTCTGATGCCGTGTGCCCCGCGTCTCCCTACATCCGTTGAAAAAAACGCCCGACTTCGACAAGATAGTGGGCAGATTCATTAGGGGCATCTTACGCGGCTGTTACCCGGCTACGGTCGACGTACTTCCGCGGCTGTGAACGCTGCTTCTACTCAAAACACCCAACGTACTCGAGATAACAACCGTGTCGAATTCCTCTTCGTTGCAAGAACTGCTCAGCTGCTTCGGCCAACCGGTCGCCGGTAACCCGACGCAATACATGATGGAAAAGGCCTTCGCCGCCGCCGGGCTCGACTGGCGCTACCTGACGTGCGAGGTCGGACCAGATGAACTGGGCGACGCCATGCGGGGCATCAAGGCGATGGGCTTCTACGGTGGCAACATCACGCTGCCCCACAAGGTCTCCGTGATCGAATATCTCGACGGTCTGAGCGAAGCGGCCGAACTGATGGGCGCGGTCAACTGCATTCACTGCGAAGATGCCGAAGACGGCACGCGGCGCTATCTTGGAGAGAACACCGACGGCAAGGGATTCGTCGAATCGCTACGGACCGTGACCGATCCGGCCGGCAAGAACATCGTCATCCTGGGGGCGGGCGGGGCCGCGCGAGCGATCGCCGTTGAGCTAGGCCTCTCGGGCGCGGCGGAGATTACGGTCGTCAATCGATCGGCCGGCCGCGGTCAGGACTTGGCCGACCTGCTCACCGAACGGGTCAAAGTCTCGTCGATGTTCATTCCCTGGAGTGGCGACTACGAAGTGCCGGAGGGGGTCGAGGTGGTGATCAACGCCACGAGCATCGGTCTGGGCGACGAGGAAGCCCAGGTGCCGATCGCACTCGACTCTTTGGGTTCGGAAATGGTCGTGGCCGATGTGATCTTCAACCCGGCCGAGACGTGGTTGTTGCGAGAAGCGAAACAGCGCGGCTGTACGACGCTCGACGGCCTCGGCATGCTGGTCAACCAGGCGGTCATCGGCTTCCGCACCTGGACCGGTGTCGACCCCGACGCGGCCGTGATGCGCGAAGCGCTCGAAGAGTATCTGGAAATTTGACGACAGTCGGCGTCGCCAGTAACAATGTGCCAGGGGCTTCGAGGGAGCATGGCATGCGATTAAAGTGGGCACTCTGGATCGTGCTGGGGTTGTTATTTGTCGGCTGGGTCGTGGAACTCGGTTGCTATCCGCTCGTGATGTGGTCACCAATCAACTGCCGGTACGACGACATCGACATCACTTCGGGCCGGATTCGCCGCCAGAGCTACCGACTTGGCCTCTGTGTCAGCGAGGAGTTCGAAGAGTCGTTCGTTAGCCGCGAATTGGGCGAGGTGGATGCCAAGTCCGAGTGGCATCGCGTGAACACCTTCTCGCCAATGGTGAATCATTCACCCAACGGTCGATATCATAGCGCGATCCATAACCTCGACCAATTGGATAAGATCGCTGACATGGCGGCGCTCTCGCCTGAGGCGAAAAAAACGATCGTCGGCAACATTCTCGATATGTGGCAGGACCGGCCTCGAGACATCGACGACTATGTCCAGGAGATTGGCCAGATTGCCGTTAAGCGTAGCATGAGTCGCGATGCGACACCGATTACAGCCGACGAGCTGCCGAAGCCGCCTCAGGTTGAACCGTTGCGTGAGGAGTAGCGTCTTGGCCGAAGGCCAAACAAGCTGCTGAATGCGGAGCATTCAGCGACAATACCTACTCGGCCGGCACCTTGAACACCGACACCACGGCGCGGTGGTCGGACGTCTCATCGTCGAGCACCTGATGGTTGACCAGCTGCCAACGAGCCGGTGCAAAGATGAAGTCGATCAATCGATCGGGGGCATGAGCCGGAAAGGTCATCGCGCCATCGAACTTGCCGCTAAACTTTTCGCTCTTCTTGACCAGCTCGATCGGCGGGAGGTGCGGCTTGGAGTTGAAGTCGCCTGCTAACAGGGCGTCTCGCTCGCCGATGTAATCGAGGATTTGCTGCATCTGCCGCTTATTGTTCTTGATGTCGAACGAGTCGTTGTGGATGGAGCCGAGCAGCAGATCCGATCCGTTGATCTTCAGCCGGCCCCACAGCACGCGGCGGTTGTTCTTCGTTACGTAAAACGGTTTTCGCCCGGCGAGCGATGGATTGTCGACCGGTTCGATCGGGGTGCGGGAGAGAATCGCATTGCCACCGACGATCCGATAGAAGGGCAGCCCTAGGTTGTAGTTCTCACCGAAGATCCAGTGGTCGAAGCCAGCCTCCTCGGCGATCAGTTCGACCTGATTCACCGGGCAGGGACCGCATTCGAAGACCGCCTCGGAGAGAAAGACTAAGTCGGGATCTTGTTCACGAATCACCGAGGCGATGTCGAGCATCCGCTGCCTTACCGCGGCTTCGTCATCGAACTTTATCCCACCTTTGTGGCAGAAGCCCTTGGCAATGTTGTAGGCGAGCACCTTGAGCTGCGGCTTTTCGATGCTGTTCTTGGCCGCTGAGAGCTGCTCGGCCGTTTGGTTCGTGATCGGCGTCTCGTTGTCGGCCAGTACGAGGCCGTTGAGCGTGACTAGGCCCAACAGAAGTACAAGCGGTTGCCCCAGTAGTAGCAGGGAGAGACGGAATCGCTTTTTTCGCCACCAGCGGCGAGAGTCTTTACTCATGAGATCGTTTTGCCCGTGGTGGTGTACGTGCGCGGGATATCTAGCGGACTGTCGTAAGCGAAAGACTTCAAGTTGTTAGTGCGAGTCACTACAGCGGAGCGACGCTATCGCGTCGCAAGTTGTTAACTAGTTCCCTCACTGACGTCTCGGGCTATGGGATCCGTCGGACGCAAGATTTGCAAAGGTCCTGGTATGTCTCTAGGGACGTGTTAGCGCTCTCAGAGTGAATTCGCGGCAGGCGAGGCGTTCTTGGAGAGGATCTTGCCCATCGCGCAAAAAAAAGCCCGAAAGGGGAAACCTTCCGGGCTTTGGGATTCGATGTTTGTTAGTCGGTTGCTCTTATTCGAGGAAGCCGACCAGTTCTTGGCTGCGGCTCGGTTGCTGCAGCTTGCGGACCGCCTTGGCTTCGATCTGGCGAATACGCTCACGGGTCACCTTGAAGATGTGACCGACTTCTTCGAGCGTGTAGCTGTAGCCGTCGCCAAGTCCGTAGCGGAGCTTAATGATCTCTCGCTCACGATAGCTGAGTGTCTTGAGCACCTTGGAGATGCGGCCGCGGAGCATCTCCTGGGCGGCACCAACGGCGGGGCTGTCGGCCGTTCCGTCCGGGAGAAGATCGCCGAAGTGGCTGTCTTCGCTGTTGCCGACGGGACGATCGAGGCTGATCGGGTAGCGGCTCATGGCCAATACGCGACGCGTTTCCTCAATCGAGGTGCCAGCACGACGGGCGGTCTCTTCGATCGACGGTTCGCGACCAAACTCTTGGAGCAGCTGACGCGAGACGTTTCGTACGCGGCTCATGGTCTCGACCATGTGGACCGGAATACGAATCGTACGGCTCTGATCGGCCACAGCGCGGGTGATCGCCTGACGAATCCACCAGGTGGCGTACGTGCAGAACTTGAAACCGCGACGGTATTCGAACTTGTCGACCGCACGCATCAGGCCGGCGTTTCCTTCCTGAATCAGGTCGAGGAAGCTGAGGCCACGGTTGCGATACTTCTTGGCGATTGAGACGACCAGTCGCAGGTTACCTTCGCTCAAGCCACGCTTGGCCCGTTGGTAGCGAGAGTAAACGATGCGAATCTTGGCGACGCGATTACGCAAGCTAGTGGGCGTTTCTTGGGTAACCCACAGGATGCGACGGTATTCGCTAAGCCAGGCTTGGCGCTCTTCTGGCTTGCCCTTGGCCTTCTTGTGAGCCTGGATCTTGGTTTGCAATTCCGTAACGCGGCGACTGAACTCTTCGATCGGCTTGATCATCGGTTCGATGCGGTGCGTACGCAGACCGAGTTCTTCGATCATTCGTACGGCACGACGACGACGACGTCCCAGGCGTTGCCAGGCTTCACGACGTTCGGCAGCCTTGGCCGACTTGCTCGTGGCGAGGCGGTAGTCTTGGCGATTCTGAGCCAACAAGACTTCGACCGTTCGCAGGTTATGCGGCAGGCGGCCGAGAATCTGATCTTTTTCCAGACGATCGGTGACCGAGACTTGCACTGTGCGATCGAACGGCATTTCGCCAGTATGAACGCGGTGCAACGTCTTGTAGGCCATTTGCATGACGTAGTCGCATTCCAGCAGGGTGCGACGGAACGCGGCACGGGTCGCTTCGATGCGGCGAGCCAGCGTGATTTCCTCGGCACGGGTTAGAAGCGGAATTTCACCCATTTGGGTCAAATACATCCGCACCGGGTCGTCCGACCAGGATTCGTTTTCTTCGCTCTCCGCCAACAAGGTCGCGATTTGCTCCTCGGCGTCTTCGGCGGCGGTATCGTCCGTTAGATTGATTTCCGCATTTTCGTCCGTTGAAGGTTCTTTGGCCTCAAACGGTGCGGCTTCCTCGGTCGTAGTGGTCGAAGAATCCGTTTCCATGTCGTCAAGCAGTGTGCTGTCGTACAATTCAACACTCCTCAGCTGATAAGTGATACTCGGCGGGCTGCTAATGTCCGCGATCTGTTTTCCTACAAGTGCGACTTCGGGATGTCGCTCATTTCGTACTGCGCTGCCTGCGCGGTCATTTTCCGGTGTTTTTTTACCGGTGCGTCCTGCCAAAAATGTCTTGTCAAGCGGTTGCTATTTGTTGCTGGTCAAACGGGCATTCCAATAGCAACGGCTCATTTCGCGATGGTGTTCTCCGCGTAGAGTGTTCTTCGAATGGAAGAAACCTCTAGGGGAGGTGCTTTGCGAAAAAGGTCTCCGCTAGGCAGAGGTAACTTCAACGCGAAGGCGCGATTGGCCAGAACGATCTGAAGAGGGTCTGTGGGCGGCGACAGGTTATGTCGGTGGGAGTCCACCGCAACGGCACAGCCGATTCTCGTCTGGCGAATGTTGTTAAGTTGTTACGATTAGGCGTGGATTATCTCTGGTTTCGGAAGGTTCTGTTTCGTTAAGAATGATCTTTCGTTGTGCTCGTAAAGCAAGCGGACGCGCTAATCGCGAGTTAAAACTCGGAGCAGAAAAACGACTAGTACGATCTCAGCCTTCTTCAAAACCAAGCAATTGTACCACTCACTTTTCGTAAAGCGGTTGTCGCCAGACATTTGGCAAAAAATTATGGCGCCGCAGAAAACTCCGGCAACCGCGCCCTATGACGACAAACACACCTGCATCGACTGCTGCGCCGAACCGACATCCAAACCGATGCCGGCTTCGCTTAGGATCACGAGGCTCTCTCACATCTGGGCACACCGGCTTATCTCTGGGAACAGAGTGCCCAGCCGACGTGCGGATCTTATTTCGCCGGTGACTCGTCTTGCGGTCGATCGGCAAAGCCGTCGATCCGAATAACGGGGCCAACGAAAATTCAAACGTGCACTGCATACGCGAACCACTCCGCTGACTCCGTGCTTTCAACAGCTAAAGAGCGCGCAAAACGGTCCTTGGTCAGATCCGACAATTGGCACAGCACGCCTGTCACATTACCAACCGTGGTTGGATGTGTACTTGTGACAGATCACGCAATCCCTGCGACCAGATGGCAACGAGGTAGGTTCAGTTGGCGGGTGACTTCGTGCTTTCTCACCCACGCGGACTCAACGAATTACGAAGTCATAGCTGGTAGGATGTCGGATCAACCTTAATTTTAACTACATGATGTTCGGAGTCCAGCGTTTGAAGCGATAAATCAGGGGAAACCTGGGAACTCGGTAGGCGAACCTCGGACAGGGGGCGTTATCGGCCATTTTTGCCCAATTGAAAAACAGCCTGCTATCACCCCAGCTTGTGCGGGGGACACTTCGAGAAGCCGCCGCAGAGCCAACGCAACGGGATGATGCATGGCGTCGATATGCGTTTGCGGCGCAGGCGTATCCCTTGTTGACACAAAGGATTAGATCGACACCACAAGACCGCACCTCGCCCGACGGCACGTTTGCCGGATGAAGAGCAGACCGGCCGAGTCTATAGATCGAGGCCCGTTTCGAGGTCCTCGATCGGCTGCCACTGGTCCGAAAGCCGTCGGCCCCGCGCAGCATGGACCAGCTGACCACTCACCCGCTCTACCACGAGCAGACGCTTCTGCCACAGACCGGCTGCCTGAAGAATGGTGGCCGTTTCGCTTTCGGAGACCGCCAATCGAGGCCAGCGGTTCAGTTCCGGATAGCGGCCGATGATCGCCGCCACACGGGCGTCATCCATGGCCACCGCTTGTAGTTTGCGGCAACAGGCGCAGCGACCGCGGTCAAGCGTGGCAGGGCTGACCAGCTGTTGGCACATCGAACAGCGGACCATCCAGTCGGTTTGCACTGGCAATCCACTGGCCGGACATCGCGTTGTCAGGTGCGTCGCGACTCGACGACGCGTGGCAGTGCACTCGACCAGTTCCGTGGCCGGCAGAGTTTCTCCGCTGGTAGCGCAGGTTTCAAGTTTTTCTGCCGCCACGACACGGCCGTCTGACGTAGCGGCGAGATGGAAAGTATCGAAGTCACACTCATTGCAGTGGTAGGCCGGCGCCGTCAGAGACGCAGCCCAGCCGCTGAAGTACTGTTCGGCCGCAGCGTTGCCAATGGCGAACTCCAGCTTGCCGTCGACTTGCTTGCACCAAATGACGTCGATCTGCCAGTTGGCTTCGTCTTCACTAGCGATGCCCAATTTGCAGAGCGTCTGGGTGACTACCTCTTCGACTCGCTCCGGCGCGATTGTGCCGGGGCGTTTGCTGTCTTCCAAGTCGTCCAGATGGAGCGATTCGATCAACTCGGCGTCGGCTTCTCGGCCGCTGTGGCTCTCGGCATCGAATACGAAGTATCGCGAGCCTTTTCCGCTTACCGCGGTCGTCGTACCAACTTGCGGATCTTGAGCGGGCGTTTCTTCTCTAGGGCTGATTCGTACGACGGGAACGTCTTCCAAGTGGCAGCCGAGCAGGTGGGCGTGACCGCCGTCGACCGTATACGCGGCGAGAATCGGCGGCGCGATCTGCTGCACGCTCTTAGGCTCAGCTGTGGGAGTCCAATGACCGTAGCGATGCGGCGTAGCACGCTGGCCGTGCGCATCGTCGCCGGCAGTCGCTTCGCGATCGCTATTGGTTGCCGGGTTTTCGGTCATGTGGTCGCTTCCGCCTAACGCGCAACGATTCGCCTAGTTTGCAGCATGCCTGCCATGTTGACGCGCGGTTGTGGCACTTGTCGTCGAAATCCGTTTCACGCGTCGTGCCTGTTTCCTGGCGGTTATGGTAACAGTGCCGGCGGCGCGATTCCAGGTATTGTCGCCCGCTCGGCGGCGAAACTCCTTGACTTTGCGTCCAGGAATCGGCCGCTCGCCAGATCGTACGCATCGGCTCCCCCTCGCTGGTTCCACCACGCCGTCTGCGGTATCTTTCAGTTCGTCGCCTCTGCTTGGAGCAGGGGCGTGTGACAGACGTTTCCCCGCGGGCGAAGTTTCTCATCCCTCATCTTTTGGTCGATTGCACAAAGAGTCTCAGGTTATGCAAATGAAAGCCGCCTATATCACCGAGCCAGGTCCGCCCGAGAACATTGTCGTCGGTGATGTAGATCGCCCGGAGCCGCAGGGTGCCGAGGTATTGGTCAAGGTTGCCGCCGCGGCGCTCAACCCGATCGACACCTACATTCGCGGTGGGGCTGGCTACTTTGAATTGCCTCAGCCGTACATCATCGGTTGCGACCTGGCCGGCGTGGTCGAAGCGGTCGGACCGGACGCCACGCGGTTCCAAGTCGGGGACCGCGTGTGGGGGACCAATCAGAGCCTCTTCGGACGCCAAGGAACCTTCGCCGAGTACGCGGCGGTCGACGAGTGCTGGCTCTACGAGACACCTTCGGACGTCAGCGACCAGGACGCGGCGGCGGGTGCTTTGGTCGGAGTGACCGCGGCGCTTGGTCTATTGCGAGATGCCAAGCTAACCGCTGGTGAAACGCTGTTCGTCAACGGTGGCTCCGGCGGGGTCGGTTCGACCGTAGTGCAAATGGCCAAAGCGATCGGCGCCCGCGTGATTGCCACCGCCGGTTCCGACGAGAAACTTGAGCTTTGCCGGCAGCTAGGTGCTGATCTGGCGATCAACTACAAGACCGAAGACGTCGTCGCCCGGGCGAAAGAGCTGGCGCCTGAGGGGGTGAACGTCTTTTGGGAAACGGTTCGTGAACCGGACTTTGATCGCGCCGTCGAGATGTTGGCCTCGCGGGGGCGGATGATTCTAATGGCGGGTCGGCAAGCGCGGCCCGAGTTCCCGGTCGGTCCGTTCTACGTGAAGGGTTGCTCGCTACACGGCTTCGTGATGTTCGCGGCTACGCCGGAAGAGCAGCGCGAGGTGGCCGGGCGGATCAACGCCTGGATGAGCGAGGGGAAGCTGAAGCCGCGGATCGATCGCGTGTTGCCCTTGGCGGAAGCGGCTGTGGCTCATCGCCTCCAGGAGGAGAACACGGTCGGCGGTACCGGTACGCTGGCCGGCAAGATCGTAGTGGAGCCCTAAACGCGGCTCGTAGAAAGGAATCTCGCCAATGACGGCAGGTCGAACGATCAAGTCGCAGAGCGTGCGGTGGTGCACGCCACCTAAGTATGTCGATGCGGTGGTGCGCGTGCTCGGTTCGCCGATCGCGCTCGATCCTTGCAGCGACAAGCTCTCGATCGTTCCGGCTGAGACCGCCTACTTGTTGCCGCAGGCCAACGGTCTTCGCAAGTCGTGGGACTTTCGCACTATTTACGTCAATCCGCCGTATGGTGTTGATCGCAAACGCGGGAGCAGTATCCGCGATTGGTTACGTCGTTGTCGCGATGCTCACACAGAACATGCGGCCGAAGTGCTTGCCTTGGTTCCGGTCGCTGCCAACACGCGGCATTGGAAGGAGTCGGTCTGGGGACAGGCCGCGGCCGTCTGCTTCTTGTACGACACCCGTCTCCGCTTCTTAGAAGAGGGCAAAGCACAGGCCAAAGGCGCGCCGATGGCCTGTGCTATGATCTATTGGGGCGAGAACGTCGACCGCTTTGTCGACGTCTTTACCGAGTTCGGAGCCGCGATTGACATTCGCGATCTGCAGGGAAAGGCCCTGGGCGATTGCGAAAGCGGCCTTCCCAAAGTGTTTTGTCAAGCGTGACGCGGGACGTAAGAGTCGCGCTACGTCACTCGCTCTTGATTTCAACGTCCGAGAAGTTTATTTCCGCGCCGGCGCCCATCAGGGCTTGGAGCATTTCTTGCCCCATCGTTTCGTCGAGTTTTTCGAGCGTGGTCTCCCATTTCGCCGGTGCGTTTTCGACTTGCAGGGTGAATTTTCGAATCGGCTTGATGATGGACATCATTTGCGCTCGCATCGCCGCGGCTGGGATGCCTCCTGAGAGCAGCGACGCTTCGGCGTCGATGAGCCATCCACCGTCGACGCGCATGGCCTTGAGCGGAGCTGAGAGATCTGGCCCGCTGAGCGTCGCTTCGTTTTCTGATTCGACAAGATCGCCCTGAAGAAGTTCGTCACAAGTCTCGCGACTCTGGACGGTGACGGTCGCTCCTCCACTTTCTTCGGAGTTGAACTTCTCCCAAGAATCGTCGCCGAACTGTTTCGTGAGTGCCTTCTTGAAGCGGACCGATTCTCCAGAAAATAGGCAAACCACCGCGACAAGTTCTCGGACGTCATTGCTCGAGTCTGCTTTGATGACCGCCTGAGCGGCCGCCTCATCGGGATCTGAAAGCGCGTACAAGAAGGAACGTAGAGCCTCCTTGGCCGTGGCCGCCGGTTTCGCTTCGACCTTCGACACCTGGACGGTCAAAGCGGGTGACGACTTTGGGGACGTCCCGGGATCGTCGGCAGTGGAACTACAGCTGGCCGTGAAAATGACAAAGGGCAAGACCAGCATCGATACCTTGGTCATAGCAGGGGTTCGTTGCGAGGATGACATGAGCAAGAGTCCTTTGTGATGTGATGTTTTGCTTTGAGTTAACGGGGGCGGCTTCTTTTGAAGCGCCAGGAACTACTCATTTTCCGCTGTTTTCGGCCTGGTCCAACAGGCCAGCTGCATGAATACCAAGAGCGCCCCGGCGAAGAAGGCGACCTCTGACATCAGCCGGCCGGTGTCGACGTGGGACTCGCGGCCCAGGCGGGACGTCCAGTGGATGATGTCCCGCGTTTCGTCTTTATCGATGCCGGTTAGCTTCTCGTATTCCAGGCCGCTCTCACGAAGTTCTTCGAAGGTGCCGGTGAACCCTTCTGGTCGAATCGCCATGTGATGAATGTCGATCCAATAGGTGGTTTCCCCGAGAACCGGACAACCGCGGGTGCCGACATAGGGCGTGGAGTGGTTCTGTTCGATGTCGTATTTCTCGTGCCCTGGCTGGAAGTCCGGTGGACAAACTAGTGGAGCGTAGAGTCCGGCCAAGGCAATTAGCACGGCAGCCAAGAAACAGCTCAGTTTGAAGACGCAGTGAAGAATACGCATCGGCCGGTCTCCGCCCAAGAAACGGTAGGGAAGCGACAACTGCTACCGCAGTTGTCGGCGATGAGACGGGCGATTGCAAGGCGGTCGCAGCCAGGAATTCAAAGGAAACCGAAGAAAGCTTCGTGATGTCGCCTGTTCGGGAGGCGACGGAGCGACTCTTTCAAAAATCGACAGCGACCTGTTCTGCTACTTCTTCAGAAGTAGCAGCAGCATCACCACCGGCGATGACGTCTTGATGCTGTGTTTCAGATTGGCCGGCATATGAACCCAGGTGCCAGGTTGGGCCTGAATGGTGTCGTCGCCGAGCGTGACGGCCGCTTCGCCCTCGATGAAGTGCAGGATGGCCGGCATGGAGGCCGTGTGTTCGGAAAGTTCTTCGCCGGGGCCAAACCCAAAGATCACCGCCTTCAGATCGTCGTCGCCAAACAACGTGCGGGTCAGGATGCCGTCTTCCGGCGGCTTTGTTTCCTTGGCCAGGTCGACGATGTGGGTGTAGCCTTGGCTCATATTGGGCTTTCTTGGAGGAGGGTGCGGTATCGCTACGACGCCTGTTGTTCCCGCTGTCGAATTCGTTTGTCGAGTGTGGCACCCAGCTTGTGCTCGGCGGTGATCAGATCGTACCGCTGCTGTAGGTTGAGCCAGAACTGGGCCGAGTTGCCAAAGTAGCGATTCAGTCGCATGGCCGTGTCGACGGTAATCGGTCGCAAGCCATTGACGATGTCGTTAACCCGCGTGGCCGGTACGTCGATGTCGCGAGCTAGCCTGTTCTGGCTCAGCTCAAGTGGGCGGAGAAACTCCTCCAAAAGAATTTCGCCAGGATGAATCGGTTCGAGCGGTTTGGTTCGCTTGGTTGCCATGGTGGCCTCGATCGCGATGGTCGCAAGTTAGTGGTAGTCGACGATTTCTACGTCATGAGCATCGTTGTCTCGCCATACGAAGCAGACCCGCCACTGATCGTTGACGCGAATGCTGTGCTGTCCTTTTCGGTCGCCTTTGAGAGATTCAAGCCGGTTTCCCGGTGGCACGCGAAGGTCGAAGAGGTTGGTGGCAGCATTGAGTAATTCAAGCTTTCGCCTGGCCACTCTCTCGATGGCACGAAACCTTCGTGACGGCTGCAGGTTGAATAGCCTCTCCGTTTCGCGACAACGAAATGAGCGGATCATGGGGTTTCCTGGAGCGAGTGTCCTGTATTATAGGATAGCACTGGGGCGAGCAAAGTCAAGGGAATTCGGTTATACTCGGCCTGTCTTGCCGTCCCGTCCTTGCCCGCAGAAGTTCCTGTCCAGTCTTTGCCTTGTATTCAAGTAAAATGCTGGCGGCGCCTGGCACCCCATCGTCGTAAGCATGGTCCAATGCAGTCCAACTATCAACGTCAGTCGCGTTGACGTTCGCGCCCGCCCTTAGCAACATTCTCGTTATGTCGGGATTGCCTGACAGACCGCACGAGCTCATCAGTGGCGTCCGGCGAGTGCGGATTGACGCTAGATTGACGTCCGCGCCACTGTCGATCAAGACTTTGACCGCCTCTGCCTTGCCTGAACTCGCGGCGTTATACAATGGCGTATATCCCGCCCAGGTTCTGTCGACCAGTTCCGGGCGCTTGCTAAGAATAGCTTGAATCGTTGGGATGTCTTCGTCTAAGACTGCTTCGTACAAGTAGCTTTGGTTCGCAACGTACCCACGGATCAGCGGCGTGTAATCGGCGATGATCCAGAAAGCGACGGACGCGATCGCCACCAGGATAAGTAGGGACCGGAGACGAAATTGAAATCGCCTCCTGTTGCTTTTCACCTTATCCGATGTCTCGTCGCTGTTCTGCATCGAGGCCGCCCCTCGTTCGTCAACCTAATCCAACCAGTCCTTGTCCTTCAGCCGGGCCGGGACATATTCCTCGGTCACGTAGCTGATGTCCTTGCTCAGCAAGGCTTCGACTTCCAGCTTGAAGTCGTTGTCCAGCATCATCTGGATTTCTTTCTGCCACGCCTTTTTCTTCTCGAACCAAGGGTACTTGGCGATCTGACGAGCCCGCTTGCGATCGTTCTCGTTGAGATCGATCTTCACGCTCGGGCTTAGATTGCAGCGGTCGTAGTCCTTGCTCCGCAGGCCCATGAAGCGGGCGTCGGGGATCGCCATCCGTTGCGATTCGTAGGCCAGATTGATCGAGCCCTGCTTGATCACGCTGTAGATGTAGTATCCCCAGGGATCGTTATCCAACAGGCAATAGACGGGCAACTTGAGTTCGTTGTGTAGTCGGTTCAAAAGCCTGCGCACCCCGCGTGGTGGCTGTCCACCACCGTGGGTGAGGATGCAGTTGTGTTCGCGCCAGAACTTGTCCTCGTTGAAGCGCTGCCAGACGGTACCTTTTTCGACATGCAGGACAAACTTCGCTTTGCACTCTTTGAATTGAATCGCGTGTGGTTCGACGATCGAGGGGATGCCGTAGCCGCCGGAGCCCATGCGGGAGCAGTCGATCTCGTCGCCGTTATCGAGCAGTTTGAGGTTGCCGACCATCTCGCCCTTCTTGTCGGCGTACAGATGCAGCTCTTCGCGGAGTGAACCTAGTAGCACCTCCATGTCTTCGATGACCGGATCGCAGTCGGACTGCTCTTCAAAGGTGTTCTCCTTGGTCCCTTCGATGGTGTGCTTGAGCATGTAGTAGAGACCTCGAATGCTCGTGTTCTTGTCCTGCTCGATCAGCTGCTTGCAGCCACTGCCGACCAGCATCGTCTGCATGTAGCTCTTGGCCTGGGAAAGATTGAACAGGTGACGGCGATTCGTGTTGCGGCCCATCTCGATGAACCGCTTGCGGGTGTTGTACTTGACGTTGGAGAGGCTCCGCGTGGGAACGTCCAAGTGCGGGTCGGCGTTTCGCTTCTTGGCGGCCGAGGCGACCACCTCGTCGGCCAGATTGACGAGCTTGCCCATCGTTTGCTTATCGCGCGTTCCCAGCTTCGGTCGGGCACCGTTGGACCGCTTGGGAGCCTCTGCGCGGCGGACTTTTTTCTTGACCTTCTTCTTGACGGTCTTTTTCGTGCCGGCGCGAGCGGGGGTCTTCTTGCGAACGACCTTTTTTTTACGTGCCACTTTCTTCTTGGCCATGGCCTATGTTCTTTCTCAGTTGGTGTCGGTTGTGTTGTCTCTTCGTAAGGCCGAAGGCCGGATCGGGATGTTCTTGATCAACGGCCATAGTCGTGCGGCACTCCGTGACGCAAACGCAAAGGGGCTATGGTGTTGGTGAACGTCTAACGTTGTGTCCCTCGCTGACGCTTCGGGTTGTGGGTGGGTGCCACTGGTAGCTTGCTACCAGTGTGGATTGCGAATCAACTCTCTCTACCGTGGCTCGGCAGGAGCCTCGCCCTCCCGGACCTCCCTGTTCTCTCTTACTCTTCCTCGTCTTCGACGACCGTTTTCTTGCCGGCTTGGGCGAGCAGTTGTTCGTTGGCGTCGCCAGGATCGACGATCAGCACGTTGTCGCCCAGGTCGAGTTCTTCTTCGTCGACCGGACGACCGCGATTGTCAAGCTTGACGTCCGCTTCGGCCGTCTTTTTCTTGGCGATTGTCATCAAGTTGTCGTAGAGCTTCTTTTGATCGGTCTGGTTCACCTCGCTCACAGCTCGGGCGACCTCGCCCAGGTATCGTAGGAAGATGTTGCGCCTCTCGCCTTCCTGACGAACGCGGATGCGGCGCCGCAGATACATGCCCAGTTTGCGACCGACCGACTGCAAAGCCAGGCGGAGTTCCTTTTCGATTTCCGGGTAGCTGGCAACCGCTTCTTTCGATTCGCTCGTGAACGGCACCCACACACTGGCCATGTGAATCATGACGGTGACCGGACCGGAGGGGAGTGAACCTCGCGATTGGCTCAACCCGTAGCTTCGCCAGTTGTTGTTGATGACTGATTGGGTAATCGCACAGGCACCATGCTGGAACTGCAGCGGCACGCGGTTGGCGTAGCGGAGCACGTTCATCGATTGCCCCTCACTGACGTTCACACCTTGCATGGCGGCATGGAACTCGTCGATCTCCTTCGGCTTGAGCCTGGCGGGCGACTGTCGCGTGCCGAGGCCAGAAGCCTTGATGATCTTGTCGGCCGATTCCGCGCCGATGCCGTTGAAGGTATGAATTAAGAACTGACGCATCGTGCGAAGATCGGTTTGGCTGAGCAGCTCAACGAGCGTCTCGCGGGTTACCTGCGACGTGCTCGGTCCGCCACCGTAGGCGAGCCCGACTTCGATTTGGAAGGGGTTGCCGCGATAGACGTTTGGCGGTCGCGTGGCGGCGGCATAGAACTCGCCGGGTACGACTTGATGCAACCCTTTGAGGATCAACTCTTCGCCGATCGGGCAGATGCAGTCGGTCCGGGGGGCAGCGATCTTGGTTTCTTGAATCGACTGGTAGACACGATCCGCCTCACCGCGACCGATCTTCTTCGTGCTCGCCCGCACGGAGATGTCGGCCCCTTCGCAGATCTTGCGAGCCACGGAAGGACTGACGCGGGAGAACGACTGGGTGAGGAACTGCGTGACCGTCGAGGCGTCGGTCTCTTTGAGCATGGCGATCAGACGGCCAAGCTCGACACCGTAGGGATGCGGTTTGATTTCCTTCGGCTCGGCCGGCAACTGTTCGGTCGAGCGGTGGTAGCTGCTCGTGTTACCGTCCGGATCGAGGTAGTGAATGGTGACGTGCGGATTGGCGATGGCCGTTTGTTCCAGGTACTCGTCGACACTGCCGCGGCCGCGTTGGTACTTGGCTTCCAGCTCGATCGTCACGCGGGTTCCGCTGACGACTTCCTTGGCGTCGGGATCGTTGGGGTCGTCGCCGTAGCGGGCGGCCCATTCGATTCCCTTTTTCTTCATGTAGGTCTCGCCCTTACCACCGGGCGGAATGTCTTCGCCGTCGCCACGTCCGTTGAGGATTTCCGGCTTGTTGACCTTGGTGTCGATTTGAATTTCGTAGTAGTGGATCGGCTTTCGCTTAGAGACCTTGGAGCTAATCTTGACCGGTTTGCCTGTGGTCAGAACGCCGTACATGCCGGCCGCACTGATACCGATACCTTGTTGCCCGCGGCTCATGCGCAGGCGGTGGAACTTGGAGCCGTAGAGCAGCTTGCCAAAGATCAGCGGGATCTGTTTCTTGACGATGCCGGGGCCGTTGTCTTGCACGCCGACCTTGTAGCGGGCATTACCGGTCTGTTCGACGTGCACCCAAATCTCAGGCAGGATGCCCGCTTCTTCGCAGGCGTCGAGCGAGTTGTCGACCGCTTCCTTGATGGTGGTCAGTAGGGCCTTGCGAGGATTATCGAATCCAAGCAGGTGGCGGTTCTTGGCGAAGAATTCGCTGACCGAAATGTCGCGCTGACCGGCGGCCATCGACTGGGCGGTGGCGCGACGTTTGCGAGCGACTTTCTTGCCACTGGCGGCGGCTGCCTCGCCGTTGCTAGCGGCCCCGTTCTCGGATGCACCGTTCTTGGAAGCGGTGGCTCGGCGGACCTTCTTTTTGACCCTCTTCTTCCGCGCCGGCTGCGCGGCCTTCTTCTTTTTCTTCTTTACCTGACCCACGCGGGGTTCCTCCGTGGTGACGTCACCATCTTTGGTGACGTGACGATTGCAGTGTCCTGGGTGTAGCGTCAGCGAATCGGGGTCGCGAGCGTGTTAAACCTTGCGGGCGGTGCGGATTATACCCGTTGTATGGCGGCCTCGCGAGCCGGTTTGGCCCGATACAGGTGGGACAAACGGCTAATTGGAACATCCGTCACATAAAGACTCACCGCTAGGACCGACAAGTGCCGAGACATGTTTTGGCAGAGGATGTGTCGTCCTTGATTTGAGAGCGGCGCTTCTCTGTTCCACCTTGGCCGAGTCGATTCGCCGCCGCGAAAGTTGCCGCCGCAATCACTCAACAGGTCCCGCCTGACCCACGGCGGATGCCCCACACGCCAGGTGCCCTTCCCATACCCGCCACACCCAATCCATCAGGAGCTGATCCAATGTCGCGAAGCTGCATTGCATTGGTCATCGCCGCGGCGAGCTTGTTGGCCGTATTCGCTGTTGATTCACAGGCCCAGGCCGCCGAGTGCGGATACCCCGTCCAGAACCAGGACCTGTTCTACAACTACTACGTTGGTGCCGGCTATTCGGGTGCCTATCCCGCGGCCATGCACCTTTGCCCGCGACCGACGCCACCGTTGGTAGGGCACACGTTTGTAACGTACCAGCCGTTCAATCCGCACGAGTTCATGTACCGCCATCATCGCATTTACACGCGACGGCACTTCGTCGGCGGCACGACTCGCACGCGGATTTGGTACCGCTAAGCGAACGTTGCGGTGGGCCGGAGATGTTTCGGTCGACTGATGCGAAACAAGTCAGAAGATGATTCCCCCCAAGCCATGACAGCGGTATGCGTCCGACAGGGACGTCGGAGGCGACCGCAGTGGCGAATCATAGGAAGAGTGAGCATGAAAGCCGTCATTCGTTGTACGCTGCTGGCCGTGTCGCTAGTCGCCCTGGCGTCAAACGCCGTGGCTGCTGAACGACATTGCAAAGATTGCAAAGGTGGTAGGAAGCACGCGGCGAAGAAAGTCGCCCGCGGTTACGCCCACTACACGCACGGGCCGTACGGTTATCGTTGGTACAAGTCTTCCGGCGATAAGCTGCGGAACTACCATTGCGGTCAATGTGTTGGCGTGCATTACCGCCCCTGGCACTGCAACTACTACCACACGGAATGGGGTGCCCCCGTGGCACTCGTGATGCCGCCGACCGCGGAGCTGACCACCAACATGGGTTGGGGAGTGAGCAACACTCGCGTAACGCACATTTGTCACCAGTTCGCTCGTCCTTACCCGGGACCAGGCACGGGACAGGCCGACGGTCGTCCTCTGATGCCAACTCCGCACTGGCCGAGCGACACCACGCAGTTCGGTGTTTATCCGGTGCGTGCCCCGTTCAAATAGTAAAGCGAAATAGCTTGTGTGAGATTTGAAGAGTTTTGGTCGCAGCGAGTCCTATCACGTCTTGCCTCGGCTAATCGCGATGACCGGTAATCGCACCCGATCATCGCAAGCGTATCCCACCTTAAACTGCTTGTCCGAGCAGTCTTCAAGGCCGACGGTCGTTATCCCCTGACGACCGCCGGCCTTAATTTTTGCGCTAGGGCGTGGTCGGTACGCATCGAATGTTAAAAGGCGAGATCGCGTGCGAGTCGCGGTGAATTTGAGAGTTTTAGGTTCGTACCGTTGGGTGCCATGCTCACCCATAGGTGAGCATGCTCTTGTTGCAGCTCGATATCATGCCCACGTTTACGTGGGCATGGCACCCTCAGGCATGCGCCCTTACAACCCTCAAACTTTCACACTCGCGCGCCGCTAGCGATGCGCTCTGGACACAGGGTTGATCAAACTGATTGCACTTCTTACCGCTAGCAACTTCTGGGCACTGCCGCGCGGTTTGCCGGTTAACATCTTGCTTGTTAGTGACTTACAAAAAAGTCAGCGACATCGATCGGCGATTGGCACGGGCTGTGCATTTCCTTCTTATCAGTATTCGCCGATGCGTTGACCTTTGCGGGAAGGAGACCCAAGCCATGTTCGAGCCGACCACCATACTGATGATCGCCGGAGCTTTGATCGCCATGACCGCCGTCTGGGGCGGCGTCCGTCCGATGGCCAAGACCGATCCTTACTATGTGTAAGGATGTGTGTGCCTGGCACCGTGGGCTCGGTGACTTCTCGTCCGACTACCCTTCTTGATTGGTGCCCTTGGTCCGTTGATTCTGACGGAGGGTGCATCTGACGGAGCAGCATAGAAATACTTGGATGCCCCACGAGGCTTCTGGTCCAAGATTGTTGCCGCCCTAAGCGTTGAGACTCACAAGCGTGTTCGCCCTCAAAGAATCTAGGTGTCGAGCGGGATCTCTGCCGGCCGTGGCCTTTGACGTCACAAATGTTGCAGGCTTCGAGCGGACCGACGGTGCGAGCTGTGGGTTGCGCCACTGGTAGCATTCCTAATCTGTCAGCGCATGCCAGACGTTCTCGATCACGATCATGTAGGCGTTGTCCCAGCTTCCTTCGCGGAAGAACTGTACCGGCATGTCGGGATCACCGACGAACGGCCTTAGCAGCCAGCCCATCTGAATTCCGACGAAGGCGTAGATCGCGATCCACGACCAGAGCAGCCAGCGGTGATTCCGATGCCGCGTAATGAGGCCCCGGTAGTGGCGGCGCAATAACACCTGGGCCGCGCAGCTAGCGATCGCGAACATCAGACCGTTGAACAGTACCGCGGTTCGATAGTCGGCCGTCGAGGCGTAGTAGAACATCGTTAGCGGGGCTAGTGAGGCGAGGATCACGGCCAGGCCAGCCTGCGTTGCCATGAGTGCCCGGACGGCCTCGCCAAAGTCGTCTCGTAGGCCGAGCAAGGTGTTGAGTACGAAGAAGCTTGGAAGGCTGATCGCAAAGGTCGCCGACAAGAGGAGCGGAACTTTGAGTGATGAATAGAGAATCTGCCAGGTTCGCTCGCCGAATAGTCCGCCGAACGTTCCCATCGCCGCGCCGTAGAACATTCCGAACGACACGATCACGACCAGCAAACCAAACACCACGCGCCGCGGATTCTCAGATCGCGTGGCCCAGGCGTCGCCGCGGAGCAGTCCATCGGCGGTTCGAAATAGGGCAGTCATGGTTTGCCTTGCTTCCGCACAGAGACCTCTATTATCTCGCACAGGAAATCGATGCCCAGTCGCGCCTACATCGGCAGACCGAGTAGATCGCCGATGGCACGGAAGACCGACTCGAAGAAGTTCGACTCGCGGGGACGCAGCCAGGCGAACGGCATGTCGGGATCGCCGATGAACGGTCGTAGCACCCAGCCCATTTGGGCACCGACCAGTCCAAACACGACCACCCAGATTCTGAAGATCAGTTTTGTGTGTTTGCCGAGCACATGGCCAGGGAGGCGGTCGAGGGCCCCCGGCTCGCGGACCTTCTGTGCGACAACCGGCATGGCGGTTATCGATGGATCGTCTTGTTCGTCTTCTGCAGGCGTTTCGCGCGGTACGAGATCGGGCACGCCCGTTGACTGCGGTGCGCCTTCTTTTGCGATGGCCAGCGCGGTTGCCACGCTATAGCGATGAAGTGTTTGTAACAAGAAGACGAGTCCCAGTAGTCCGGCCAGTCCGAACACGACAACATTCAGCAGAGTCATAAAGGGATAGCTGGTCGTGCTGACGTTGAAAAAGACAACGATCGGCCCCAAGGAAGCCAGCACTGCCAAATTGACCACGAGCGCGGCAACTAGCAGTCGCACGACGTTACGTACCGATAGCCGCGAACCGACCAAGGCGTTGAAGACATAGAGCGACGGAAACGTAATCAATAGGGTAAGCAAGAAAAGCGCAGGCACTTTGATCGTCGTGGCAATCATCTGCCAAGGAACGATCAGACGACCGTCCCCCAGCGGTATGTTCATGAACACGTCCTCCGCGCGAAGCTGATCGGCCGGAATTCCATGCAGCCGGAATAATGCGAAGCAGCCCATGCAGAGGCCGTAGATCATGCCCAGGGCAATGACCATGATCGTCAGCGAAGATGCTCTGACGGAGATGATTCCGTCTTTGAGATTTTCCAGCCGGGTTACCTCGCCGCGCAGAACGCGATCGACTTCTCGAACGAGACCGTACATGCCCAAAGTTTCCCACTTGCTTCGTTGTTGTCAGGCTGGCTCACAGCCGATATGCCCGATCGGAGTCTTACGGCGATGATGCAAGACTATTCGCCGGCGGGGACGAAGTATTGGGATCGCTTGGGAGAAATTGTGAGAAGCGCTGGGGGAAATTGTGGGAAGAGTCGGCGAGTGCCGCCCGAATGCCCTTTGCCGCCGCTGATAGCTCTGCGTGGTGCTGGATACGTGCGGTCGACCGCCACCTCACGAGAATATGTCATTTTAGGATTGAAGGGCGCGTGAATTCCGCTAGACTACCTGCTGGTGGCATTCTCAATGCAGGGCATCCGTGAACTAAAAATACGGTACGCAATATTTCTCCATTTCTAGAGCAGGTAGTGGCCGACGTTTTCGTGTTATCAACGATACCGACGACATGCTACAGGTAGCACCCTATTGCGGGGTAATCGTACACGTTCTGGTTGACTGAAGCTGCCAACGATTCTGCTGAAACGAATCAGAATCGCATGTCGTTCAAGAACGTCGAACAACGAACAGGACTTCAACCCGAACAGGAAGCAGGAAACGATTATGTCCAACAAGGTTGATATTCCGACGGGAGTTGTTGGTCTCGCCTTGACGCTACTAGCGGCGATTTGTCGATTGTTGGTGTTCTTTCCGCTCGCTTACGAAACCAAGATTGTCATCGCGGTAATATTTTGGGCGTTATTAGTATCCGGCGGAATCGTGTCTGCCGTGGCGATATTTTCAGGCAAGAGTTCTTCAAAGGTTGCCGGCGCCGTTGGCATGGGAATTACAATCCTCTTCATCACGTTGCACATCGTTATGATCGCCACGCGATAGAGCACATCGAGTTGCGTCCGGTATCTGCTACCGCACCAAAATACAGGCGGGACTGGGAAGTCGCACCGGTTTTCCGACCGGCGTGGCGGTGCCGGTTTCCGGTTCGATGAGGAACACTCTGACGTTGTTGCCGGCCATGTTGGCACAAAGTAGCCAGCGGCCGTCGGGGGTAATCGCCAGGTTCTGCGGGTTCTTACCGCCGCTGGGTATGATCTTCAGCAACGTCAGCTGCCCGTCTTCGCCCAGGCGGAAACAGGCCAAGCTGTCGTGCCCACGATTGGTGGCATAGAGATGCTTGCCGTCGGGCGTGATCTTGAGATCGGCCGTCCAATTCTTTTCGCCTTCGGCATCCTCAGGCAATGTGCTGATCGTCTGCTGTTTGTCGAGCGTACTGGTCTCCGCGTCGTAGTTGAACATCGACACCGTGTCGGCCAATTCGTTGATCACGTAAACGTGCTTGCCGTTTGGGTGAAAGATCAGGTGCCGAGGGCCAGCGCCAGGCGCGGTGCGTGTGAAGGGTGTTTCGGCCGGCGTAAGTTTGGCCGTGGCCGGATCGAGGCGGTAACTGAGGATCTTATCGAGGCCCAAGTCGGGCGCGAGCATGAAGCGATTGTCAGGGCTGATCACCGCCGCGTGGGCGTGGGCCGCCTCTTGTCGTTTGGGATCGATGCTCGAACCTTCGTGTTGAATGAAGGTGGCCGCTTTTTCCAGTGAGCCGTCTTCCTTGAGCGGCAATGCTGCCACGCTACCGGTGCTGTAGTTGGCCACCACAATCGAGCGACCCGTCGCGTCGACGTCCAGGTAACAGGCCGCCGTGCCGAGTGCCGACTGTCGGTTTAGCTCTTCTAACTTGCCGCTATCGTCCGTGATCTTGAAGGCGACTACGAACTCGTTCTCTTTACCGCCATGTTTGCCAGGCGCGTGGATGGAGTAGAGAAACTGCTTGTCCGGCGAGAGGGCCATGAAGAAGGGATGTTCTAGCCCGGCGTTGCGTTGGAGCGGCGTGAGCTTGCCGTTGTCGGTGTTGAACTCGAAGGCGTGGATGCCTCCTTTGTTGCCTTTGGCGGAGGCCGAGATGAAGACGAGCAGGTTCTCGCCGCTAACGGCCGGAGGGGCCGCTACCGAGAGGCCAATTAGCGAAGCGAGCGAAAGGGCGATTCTCTGCAGCGGGCCAGGTATTTGGAAGGAATTCAGTCGGCGGGGCATGGCTGATTGTCCGAAGGGTGCGGTGGATTGTTCTTGGAGCGTCACTTTACCAGCGCCGTCGGTTCATACACAATCATGGCGACGGATCCCCCGGCTGCGTGTAAGAACGCGCACCTCAAATTCGACTTCACCCACCAATCTTCTGAATAAACCACCATGCTCCACATCATGACGACTTCATCGCTGCGACGCTTGTTTGGCAATTTGGCACTCCTCTTATTCACTTTGGTTTTGGCGGCACCCACGCTTGCTCACCCCCCGGGGGCCGATGGTCACCATGACCACGAGCACGGTGATCACGATCACGACAAGAAGATTGCCAAGACGATCGCTTTGAAGAAGGCGGCCGCACCCAAGGGGATGGTCTTACCGCAGATCGACGGACCGAAGCCTTGGTCGGACAAGCCGGTGCTCGATGATCCGAATCGTTTTCAGATCGCGATCATGACCGATCGTACGGGTGGACATCGCAAAGGCGTGTGGATGAAGGCGGTTCGCGCGGTTAATCAGCTTCGACCAGACTTTGTGATGTCGGTTGGCGACTTGATCGAAGGTTACACCGACAGTGAGGAGAAGGCCGAGGAAGAATGGAAGGAGTTTCTCGGCTTCATCGACCAGATGGACATGCGGTTCTTCTTCGTGGCGGGAAACCACGATGTGACCAATCCGATGTTGCATCGCGTGTGGCGTGAGAAGTTTGGGCCGGTCTACTATTCGTTCGACTACAAAGACGTGCACTTCGTTTGCCTTTGCAGCGAGGATCCGAACTTCCGCATTGGCGATGAACAACTTGCCTGGCTGAAGAAGGACTTGGAAAAGTCGAAGGACGCCCGCTGGACGCTGGTCTTTTTGCACAAACCGTTGTGGGTGATTCGCGAGCGGTGGCTCGGTTTCGGCATGAAGGACATTTCGAACTGGAAGCCGGTCGAGGATCTGTTGCACGATCGCAAGCACACGGTCTTCGCCGGGCACACGCACTTCTACGCCCAGTTCAATCGCAACGGCACGAAGTTCTATCAGCTGGCCACGACCGGCGGAATCTCCGAGCTTCGCGGCAAAGAGTACGGCGAGTTCGACCACATCATGTGGCTGACCATGGAAGACGACGGGCCGCGAGTTGTGAACCTACTGCTCGACGGCATCGTCGGGGGCGATGAGGTCAACGAGGACACGCTCAAGCAGTTTCGAGCCTTTCTCGCCAAGGCCAAGGTCGAGGTGGCCCCGATTCTGCTGGACGATAAACAAAGCCTGAGCGAGGGCCGCATCGATGTGCGGCTGATCAATGAATACGATCGACCCGTGCGGGTTAGCGGTCGCATTGAAGGTTTGCCGCTCAAGGGTTTGACTGTTGATCCAGTCGACCTAACGCTCGAAGCGGGTGCCGGCGAAACGAAGACCTTGTCCGTGCAGGTGCGGTTCAACGAGCCGATTCCGTTCGCCGATTTGGAACAGACGGTCTTTCGCGCCTTTATCGAAACAGCCGATTCTGAAGCGGGCGAAGTAGTCAAAGCCGAAGGGGCCAGTCCGGAAGAGACCGATGCGGCTGTGGCGGCGCGCAAGCCCTATCGGGCAGAACAGGCAGTGCCAGTGGTGATCGATCGCCGCTTTCATTGCCCGCCAACGAAGACGCCGATCAAACTCGACGGCAAGTTGGACGAGTGGCCTGAGCTTTCGCATCGCACGCCGAACCCGCCGGTGCTGTTAGGGCCGGCCGAGCAGTATCAGGGGCCGCAGGATTGTTCGTTCGTGTTCGATGTCGCGCGGGATGACGAGTTTATTTATTTTGCGGCTCGCGTCACGGACGATCGTGTTGTCGAGGGGAAAGACGAGTTGGTGTTGCTGCTTGATGGTCGACCGATTTCGATTCGCTCGCAGACTTCGACGCTTGGCCCCGGTAGCCATTCGGTCGGCTTCAAGGCAGGCAACCACGACAGCGAGTTAGAAATCTTCGCCTACAAGGAACGCACCAGTCAGTGCAACGCGGCCGTGCGAAAGGTCGAAGGTGGTTACGTGGTGGAAGCGGCGCTTCCCGTCTCGCTACTCACCAGTCAGCAGGGCAAGAGTTGGCATTCTTTTCAATGCACGCCGATGGCTCTCGATGTCGATGACGAACAAGAGGAGCCGGTTGGAGTGGTTTGGCGCGGGACGCGAGCCTTGCGGAAGAGCAACAAGAATTTTGGGCATTTTGTGCGAGTGACGCCGTAACGGCAGACTCGAATAGGCAGTGCAGAGGCAGCGCAATACCGGGAACCCGTAAAATCGACGGGGGTGTCCCCTAGTGGTTGGGCAACAAAAAAAGCCGTTTATCGGTTGCCCGATAAACGGCGCTGGATCACTCTAAACGGCGATCGGTGCGGTGCTCAAACGACTTTGCGCGATTGTCCTAGCATCCGCCTGACAGCCGCTGCCCCTTCAGCTGTCTTGCTCCGACCACGCATGGCTCCTATGATTCGCCAGTTCCAGTAGACCTATTGGACTATGAGCGGGCGGCCGCTAACAAGCTGTTGATATCAGCTACATAATCGGCAAATCTGAGGTATAATTGTAGTGGCTTATGCCACATGTCGGGGCGACATGTAGCGGTGACCGCTACACTTCCCCGGGGCAGTGTAGGACGACATAGGGAAGCGTAGAAGGGAATTCTATCGCATGCATTTGATTCATTTTGTGGCAGCACTGGACCGTAAAGCGACCTATCGGCAGTTTTTTAGCTGCGATTCGTTGGTTATCGACGGTGAATCGGCGGACGTGATTGGTATGACGCTCGGAGGACTCAGTTCCGCCGAAGACAGTGCTCGTTTGCGGCAGGCTTTTTCCGAGTGTCAGCTGACCGGACAGCCGCAATATTGCGAGGTCTCTTATCCGGAACTCGGGACGCTGCGGTGCTGTTTCATTAGCCTGATGTGGGACGAATCGAAGGCGGTTGCTCCCGACGACCTGGTCGCGATCATGATCGGCGAGCAGCTGCCGATGAAGCACGATTTAAGTAAGCAGGAAACGGAAGTCGCCCGTCTGATCGCCGAGGATCTGCATACCGACCAGATCGCCGAGGAATTGGGACTTTCCAGCTCGACGGTGGAGACTTACCGCACGCGAATTCACAAGAAGCTCGGTACCCACGGCACCGCCGGCATCGTGCGATTCGCAATTCGCAGCGGCCTGGTCGACGGTTAGCCTTGGCTTTTGGCTGTTCCTTAGGCTCTCTTGGCAGTTAGCAACATCGACTGGCAGTCGCCAAACCGCTTAGCTGCGGTGTCTACGCGCCATCTATATGATCACCTGAGAATCATGGTGACTACACTTCTTGGTTTGGGTGTTCGACTCGCAATCGGTCGAGATGGTTGACTCGTCGACGTTGCAAGTTCTTGTTGTGAATATTGTTGCGGCGAATTTAGTCGGGGTTTCTCTGGGCTTTGGCACGTCGAATGCTCTTAACCTCCTTCGTTCTCATTAGCGGGGCATCCCTTTCTGACGCACGTAGAACGCGTCTTAGCCGGGGCCGCCTCGAGATTCCGTTTCGAGTCAACCTTTGAACGAGGAGGTACGAAAGATGACGCATTCCAAGACGTCCAACATCGCTAAGACATCCATCGCCATGATCGTGGCGGTCGCCGGCCTTCTCGTCGTCAGCCCCAGTCGATCGGAAGCTGCATCGGATCACCATATCGACCGTATTGCGAATCGCATCGAACAGGAAGCGAGGCAGCTCGCCCGTAACCTGCGACATAGTTTCCGTCACGCGCCGCACTACGGCGAGTTGATGGCCGATGCTCGTGACATTGCCCGCACGGCCCGGCACGTTCACGACGTGGCTCACAATGGCGGAAGCTTACGTCACTTGAACCGCGATCTGCGCCGCCTGGATGCCAAAGTGTGTCATCTGCGTGACTTGATGAACGTCATCAACGAAACCGTGCGTCATGATCGTCGCGCGGGCCACTACTGCGGTAATGCTCGTTTGGCTCGTCAACGAGTGCGGAAGTTGCAGAGTCTGGTGAACCATTTGCAGGACGATGTGCGCATCGCCTTGCGACAGCGACAGCGTGACCGCAACCGAGCGCCAGTACACTACGCTCGCCCGATTCCGGCGAACAGCGTGGTTGGAATCGATTTGGGTGGACGTGGTTGGTCGATCCGTCTGGGCCACGCGTTCTAAGCCACGCGTTCCAAACAACGCGTTTTTTAAGAGGTGTTAGCCGTCATCCCAGAGCAGATATCGCTCCGTGACGACGGAGGCAAGAAGAAGTCGTTCCACCTCGGCGCCTTCATTGGCGCTTGAGCGGGTCGTGGTCGTTCCCAGCCACGGCTCGCTTCTTTATTGCGCAGTGATGATTCAGCGAGTCTCTGGTTATCAAGGGAACGGGGCGGCCAATCGATCGGCAAACGTCTTACAAACAACTTACACTCGGCTGACAACTGTGGACGTAAAATTTCGTAGAAGAGAACGAGTCTTGACCGAGTCCTCGTTAACCGTAGCACGAGTTTGCAAGGAGACCACCGATGTCACGCCGCATAATTCCGTTCATCTGTCTTGTTTCGTTGATTGCCTTGACGTTGGTTGCCGACGCGCGTGCCGAGTCGGGTGCGGTGAAGCCTGAAGCCAGGCGACCGCTCGTACAAATTGCGATTCTGCTGGATAATTCCGGCAGTATGAGCGGTTTGATTAACCAGGCCCGTAGCGAACTCTGGAAGGTCGTCAATGAGTTTGTTACGGCAAAAGTGGGGGATCAGCGTCCGCTTTTGCAGGTGGCCATCTATCACTACGGCAATCCGCCGGCCACGAAACTGGTTGGTCTGACGGATGACTTGGATCGCGTTTCCGAAGTCCTGTTCGGAATTCCGGTCTCCGGCGGAAGCGAATATTGTGGTCAGGTCATTCAGACGGCAGTGAACGAATTGGAGTGGAGCGATCATCGCGGCGATTTGAAGTTGATCTTTATCGCCGGCAATGAACCCTTTACGCAAGGTCCAGTTGACTACCGTGAAGCTTGTAGTGCGGCCGCAGCCAAGGGAATCACAATCAACACGATTCATTGTGGCACAGGAATCCCCGATGATTGGCGCGATGGAGCGCTGCTGGCTGACGGTCAATCGATGAATATCGATCACACCCAGGCGGTGGTGCACATTGAAGCGCCCCAAGACAAGACGATTGCCAAGTTAGGCATCGATTTGAACAACACCTATATCGCCTATGGCAAGGAAGGTAAGGCGGGAGCGGGTCGACAGGCCGAACAGGATGAAAACGCCAGCGCGTCTTCCGTCGCCAGTTCTCAACAAAGAGCCGTGGCCAAGGCGAACGCCTTCTATAACAACGCCGCATGGGACTTGTGTGACGCGGTTCGCGATAACAAGGTCGACCTCGCCAAGATCGCTGTAGAGGATCTACCCGAAGCGATGCGGGAAATGACGCTCGAGCAACGAGTCGCCTATGTCGCGGAGAAACAGAAGCAGCGTGACGCGATCAAGAAGATGATCAACGAATTGAACGCCGCTCGAACCAAGTACGTTGCCGACAAGCGAAAGGAGATGGCGGAAGATTCGGACGAAGCCTCGCTTGACGAGGCCTTGATCGAAGCCATTCGCGATCAGGCGACCAAGAAGGAGTTCTCATTCGGGTCGCAGGGATAAAGGCCAAGAAGCATTTCCCTTGTATGCTCGTGCAGTACTTCCGGCGGCTTGCGGCGAGAGTCGTTAGTCGCTGGTAAGCTGTGCGAGCATATCCATTTTCACATCGAAGGCTTCGGCCGCCAGGATCACGGCGCGCGAACTCGATTCGATGTGGCCTTCTCTTGTCCACAATGGCGGGGCGAAGGAGAAGCACTGATCGCCCGAAAGTGACGCGACGTCCTCCTGCCAACCGTCCCAACGGAGGTCCTGGCAGAACTCGGCCGTTGCCTCGGTGAGTGACCAACGCAAGAAATCGCTGTAGCCCAGCTCAAGCGCCTCCCAGACGAGGGAGTCGGGGGGCCAGTAGTAGACCTGTCCGAGGTCACTGCCCAAGGCGCCGCCGTTGAGGGCGAAGAAGCCGCCGACAGTGTCATCCGCAAAGAGAAAGAAGCTGTCGCTACGGGTATTGTTCCAGTCGGAAATCACCCGCGTGAGGCGATTATTGTCCGAGCTAGAAGTTCCCGAGCCTAGGAAGCGTAGCCAGCCATGGTCGACGAGCAGACCACCGGTTTCGTAGATGACGGCTCCCAGCGTGGAGAAGATGCTCAGCTGCACATCGAGCAGGATTTGGTCCCGATTGCTGGCCGGCGGTAGGATCTCGACGTCGTTACTGGCCGAAGCAATCCATTTACGAATCAGCGCAATCGCCGGTTCGTGATCTTCTTCCAGACCGCATCCTAGCAGGTCTTCAAGTGATTTCATGGGCGTGGCAGCGGTGGCGAGAGTTTTCAGAAATTAGTGAGGAACGTGCTCGCGTTCTAACTACGCGTCACGGTTCTTCTTGTCGCTGCCCGCTTCGTCGTGGTGTTTTTTGTGCCAGTGCTTACGGTGGCCGTGCTTCTTCCACCAGCCGTGTTTGCCATGTTTGCCGTGCCACTTCTTCTTCATCTTGGCCATGGCCTTCATTGCATCGGCCGATTTGATGCGCCAGTCGATAGTGACCGTTTTGCCGTCGACATTGGTCGAAAGACCGGCCACCAGCGGCATCATTTCTGCGTCGCTCATCGCCTTGAGCGACATCATCGCTCGGAAGCCCTCGATTACGGCGGCCGAGTTCTTGGCGACGCCTTCGTTCTGGCCCGTCAGCACCGTGGTGGCGAATAGCTTCTCACCGTCTTGGCCACCGACGAACGAGAAGCTCTCGCTTTGCTTGAGTACAGGACACTTGCCAGGCAGGTCGGCACCGGCCATGTCGATCGCTCGCATCACGATGATGCTGCCTGCGGGTGCTGCCGCGCCGAGGGGAGCGGCGGGCGAAAGACTCTCTTTGCGACCGGAGAGAACATCGAGAGCGTCCATTACCTTGGTCATCTCACTCGACATCACAATCGTCGAATCGTCGAACAGGGTGCTGGTCATATATTCCTGATCGCCCTTGGGATGACGAGCTTTCCAGGTGAAGAGGTCCTGCCCTTCGTAGGTCGTCTTGCGGACGTCCGGGTGCTTTTCTTTGAGGTGGGCCAGAGCCTTGGCTCCGTCGATCTTGCTGACCTGAATCAGGACCACACCGCGATGCCGCTTGAAGTTGTCGTTGTAGAGCGTGACATCAACGATATCCTTGGCCGGGTTCATGCCGAGCTTTTCGACCGCCTCGGCCATCTTCTTCTTGGCCCGATCGGAGCCAAGCCACTTGGCCTGCATCATCTTGCCGGGATCGGACGCTCGCATCGCTTCGGCATCGAAATGGATCACCCATTTGGCCCCGGTGGCAACCTGAGACGCGTCGAGCGAGCCGGCGGCGGCCTGCTGACCGCTGACGAGCACGCTAGCAGTCAGGATTGAAAACCCAGTCAAACCGAGGGCAACAACGCGACACATGGCTTAAGTCCTTGAGAAGACGTGCGAACGAGAAGGGAAAGGTCGTGATTGATCTGTTATACGCGCGCCTGGCCGTTTCGGTTACGGTGGGACGGAAAAATCATGCGGAATCCTCGGCCGATGGCGATTTGGTGGATCAAGAATCCGCAGGCTCCCTCCACACCGTTTCTTCACACCCAATCTCGCAGGCAGGAATCCCCCATGCCCTATATCGATCAGACGGCCCGCGACCGACTTGCTGGCGGTGGCCAGCCAGAGACGGCTGGTGAGTTGAATTACGTGCTCACCAAGATCGTGGATGACTACATCGCTCGGAAGGGTGGCATCCGCTACGCCCATCTGAACGAGGCGGTCGGTGCGGTCGAGTGTGTCAAGCTGGAACTCTATCGCCGCGTGGCGGCCCCCTACGAAGACGCCAAGAAAGACGAAGCTGGCGACGTGTATGGGGTGCTGGAATAAAGGAGGTGTGGGCCGACTTTTTTTGCCATATGAGCGAAAACGGGGTTGGGGTGAAAAAACTCCAAACTGCTGGTGCGACTTGAGTTGCGCTATTGGCGGGTGGCCGCTGTTTTTGTCGCAACTCTTTGGGCTGTCAGGCGTTGGAGTAAATTCGCCCGATTTGCGCGCAACGCCAAAAAAAAGTCGGCACGTTTCTTGGGAGGGCGAAGCTCCTGCTGAGCCGACGTTAAGCGGCGAGTGGACGTGCCGGTAGCACCCTCGAGCCTCACGTCTCAAGACTTCAGCCTATCTAACTAAGTTGTCAAAGAACGGAAATGTCACCCGACGCGTCAGTTGTTGGTATGGCGAGTCCGACGTGACATCAAGAGCAAGCCTATCACACCTGGTGGGTTCAAAACAAACAAAATCGCGGTCGACCGCAGGCGGTATGCTCATCGAGAGCGGCGAACATTTGTGGAACAAATGTTGAACATGCGTGGCGCAATGCTCGCGGGCAAGCCACCTGGCGTAGCGAGTAGACGAGTCATTCCACTGCCCCCAGCACTGGCAAAGCCAGAGGCACCCTGAACTGGTTCTACGACTTCTCGATCCGCCAATCCTCGTGAATCGTAACCGCTGAGCGGCTCTGTTCCATCAGTTCTCGAATCACGCCGACATACTCTTCGGTGGTGACGATCTTGTCGCGATAGATCCAGCGGATGAATTCCTTCTCTTCCAATCCTTTTTCGTCAAACCATTCCGATTGGAAGTAGACGATCCATTCGTTCCGCGAGTGGCAAAGGATTTTTTGGATCTTCCGCACGATATTCGAGAACCGTTTGGCCGACCGGCGGCTGTAGAGGACGACGGTCAACGAACGAGACTCGCGGTTGTAGGTTGGAATCCAGTAGTCACGTTCTTCCTGCATCCAGAATCCAAAAGTCTTGTCGATTCGCTACCAGTGGCACCCATCGCGGTAGCGGCAACTACAACAGTCTTGCTTTGGCCCATTTTTCGCGGCGGCCTGATCGCCGAGGTGTCGAGGTTCTTGAGATCAAACGTCATGCCGGCCTTGCTACATGCACTTGCGAGTTGTCATCAGCTTGCTACCGGTGTTGGGTGAATCGGTGCAGTACCTCCACTCGCGGCACCACCACGGCTCGGCGGGAGCCTCGCCCTCCCATTGATCGCAGGGCATTCGGCGAATATCGAGCACTGGAAGACAAGCTGCCAGTGGCACCCCATTGCAGCTCACGCATGACAGGTGCCCCCCCCCATATTCTTCGCGACTATCGCCGCGCTTCCGCGATGAACCGCTCAAAGTACTGGCGGTTACTTTCGCACCGTCGCTCGCATTCTTGCAGCAGGGCATCGGCCGATGCCAGATCGCACAGCCGGGCCAGCTTTTCCAGCTCCGCTTCGTCGCTGGGAAGTGACGCGCTGGCGAGTGGATTCATCAACTGCACCCGCGACTCGACCGTTCGCAAGAAGCGGTAGCTGCTGGTGAGCGACTCGTGCGATTCCGCGTCGAGCAGGCCAGCTTCGTGCAGGGCCGTGAGTGCCGCCACGGTGTTCGGCTCGCGCAACTCCGGTCGCTCTCGACCATGTTGCAGCTGCAAGAGTTGGGCGATGAACTCGATATCGACGATGCCGCCGCGTCCCCGTTTGAGGCTGCCCTTGCTGGCGGCGTCTTCGAGCCGGCCTCGCATATCGGCAATCTCGTCGGCATACTCGCGTTTCCATTCGTGATCGAAGGCGGCCGTGGCGACCGCCTCATTCACGCGAAACTGAGCACGTTCGTTGCCAAGCACCGGACGTGCGCGGCACAGCGCCATCCGTTCCCACAGCTGACCGTCCCCTTCGGCAAAGTAACGATTGAATTCGGACATGCTCGTGGCGAGTGCCCCGCTGCGTCCCGTCGGTCGGAGCCTGGGGTCGACTTCGTACAGTCGGCCGTAGGGGCCGAGTTGGCTGGCGATCTTGATGATTCGTTGCCCCAGTTCATCGAAGAAGTGTTGATTGGAAGTCACTTCGCCGGAGCGACCGCTCATGCGATGGGCGGTTCCCCCTTCGGCCTCGAATAGGAACACAATGTCGAGGTCGCTGTGATAGTTGAGCTCCCGGCCGCCGAACTTGCCCATCGCCAGAATCACAAACTCGCTCACATGCCCGGCCCGCGGACCGAGCGCGACAATCGGTTCGCCGAGCCGCTTGGCCAGCTTCTGATACTCCATCTCTGTGATCAATCGCAAGCAAGCCTGAGCGATGTCCGACAAGGCTCCGGTGGTCGCCTGAATGTCTTCCTTGCCGAGGATGTCACGAACGCCGACGCGTAGCTGCTTGGCACTCTTGAAACTGTGCAGGATCGGCTCGACATCTTCCGCCGCGTAGCAAAGTTCGACGAGTTGTTGCTGCATCCAGGAAAGGCCAGGCAGGCGATCGAGCACGAGGCTGTCCATCAGCTCGTCGATCATGCCGGGATTGCTGACCAACACGTTGGAGAGCATCGGACTGGAAGCACACAGACCGACATAGAGTTGCAGCGACGGTTCGTTGGCGCTGAACAATTCCCACAACACGCCTTTGCCGCCGAGGGAGTCGCTCACTTTGCAAAGGTTCAACAGCGTGGCGTCGGGATCGGGTCTGGAGGCGATCGCCTTCAACAGTTGCGGAGCGATGGCCGCCAAGAACATACGGCAGCGCCGCGTCGACAGGAAGCGGATCTTCTCTTCGGAAAGATCCATCAGATTGCGGTACGCGGCCGGCACATCCTCGAAGCCGTACTTGCCGAGCACCTCTTCAATTCGTTCTACCGGCGGCTCCGGGTCGAGCACCAGGTCGACTTCCGGTTCGGCCGGGGCATCATCGCCAAAGGCATCGTGCAGCAGGTGGTCGAGCACCTTTCGATTTTGCTGCGTCTTCTGGCGGTAGTCGGCGCGGAATGCATCTTGGGCCGAAAGCTCCTTGCCCGAGGCATCGCTCGTGTCGCTGTAGCCCATGCGAATTGCCAGGCGGCGAACTTCCTCGTCGTCTTTCGGCATCGTATGCGTTTGCAGATCGAACATGATTTGCAGGCGGTGTTCGAGCTTACGGAGGAAGCGGTAGTTTTCGTTGAGCAGCGTCCACTCTTGGTGCGTGAGCGAACCGACATGTTCGAGCCGGGTCATTGCCTCGAGGGTGTTGGGCGTGCGGACTTCCGGCAGATCGCTGCCGTGCAAGAGTTGCAAGAACTGGATAGCGAACTCGATATCGCGAATGCCGCCGTGGCCCGTTTTGACATCGAGCTCGTCGCCCCCTTCGCGAAGCGTCCGTTGTTCGATGCGGCGCTTGAGCGCCTTGATCCCGGTGATGTCGGCCAGGCCGAGATACTTGCGGTAGATCCAAGGAGCGAGACGTTCGAGAAACTCGCGGCCTAGCGCCAGGTTGCCGGCGGCGGGACGAGCCTTGATCATCGCTTGGCGTTCCCAGGTGCGACCGCGAATGTCGTAGTAGCTCAGTGCACTCTCCAGGCTCATCGCCACGGGGCCGCGTGAACCTTCGGGGCGAAGTCGCAGGTCAACACGATAGACGGTTCCCATCTCAGTCGCTTCGGTCAACAGCTTGACCATGTCGCGAACCAAGGCGGCAAAGAACTCGGCATTGCTCTGCGAACGGCGACCGTCGGTCTTGCCGTCGCGATCGTAGAGACAGATCAAGTCGATGTCGCTGGAGTAGTTGAGCTCTTCGCCACCGAGTTTGCCCATCGCCATGACCACGAAGCTGACGATGCGTCCTTCGTTGTCGCAGGGGACGCCATGTTTTTCTTCCAATCGGCTCCAGGCGACGCGCACGGCCGCCTCGACCAAGGCGTCGGCCAGATAGCTGATTTGCCTGGTGACGGTATCGAGCCTCTGCTGCGCGATGATATCGCCGTAGGCAATTCGCAGCGTCTCACGGCGCTTGAATCTTCGCAGGGCGGCCGAGATCGCTGCCGGTTCGCCGAGTGCCAGAACTTCGCTGGTCACTTCTTCGACCAAGGCGTCACGGGCCGACGGTTGACCGCCGGTCATTCGCAGCAGGTCGTAACTCTCGTGGTCGGAGACCAAGACGTCGGAGAGGGCCTGACTCGTGGCGAAGATTTGTAACAACTGGGGCAGGGCTTCGGCATCGCGCTCAAACAGCGACGCCAGCGAGAGCGGATTGCGGGCGGAGACGACGAATCGCTCCAAGTTGTTCAGCGCCCGATCGGGATCGCTCGAGGATGGAAGGTACTCGGCCAGCTGCTGGCAGATGATCGACATCAAGTCGAGTGACAAGCCGGCCGAGGCAATCGCCGCCAGATTGGCCTGGCCGCGCACGCCATCGCTGACCCCGATCGATTCAAGCCAACGGGCTCCCTCGCTCGGATCTTCCAGACGCGTGCGCAGCTGTTCCAACGTAGAATCCATACACGCCATCGTAGGCAGACGGAGTGGCTATCTCAAGAAGTCACGCGCCCCGGCGACCCAGATTCGCACACTCTCTCTGTTGCGAGGGGAGAATCGGTGGCGAAGGAGCGAGTCGACGCGCGCGTCTACGACAGTGAGTAGACCTCGGGCGTGACGTGATCGGTTACGACCTCGCCGAACAGCGTGTGGGCGTTGGCGTCGTAGATGGTGACGTCGACCATGCGCCCGATCAGGCGGCGGTTGCCCTCGAAGACGACAATGCGATCCCAGTTGTCGCGGCCCGTGAGCTGCACCTTGGGTGAATCGTCGCCCGCTTTGGCGGCCGCTTTGCTGAGCCCTTCGACCAGGATTTGGAACTGCGAGCCGATTCGCTTCTCGTTGTCTTCTTCGCAGATCGCGTTCTGGATTGCCAGCAGCTCGTTGTTGCGCTGTTTCTTGACCGCCTCGGGTACGTCGTCGGCCAGTCGCTCAGCGCCTTTGGTGCCGGGGCGGACACTGTATTTGAAGATGAAGCTGTTCTTGAAGCGACACTCTTTGACCAGGTCGACCGTTTTCTGGAAGTCCTCGTCGGTTTCACCGCAGAAGCCGACGATAAAGTCGCTCGTCACGGCCGCGTCTGGAATCGCTTCTCGAATGCGGGCCATCATGTCGCGGTATTCGCCAACGGTGTAACCCCGTTTCATCCGCTTGAGGATCTCGTCCGAACCACTTTGAGCCGGGACGTGCAGGTAGTGCGAAGCCTTGGGCAAGGTTCGCACCGCGTCGAGCAAGTCGTCGGTCATGTCGCGGGGATAGCTGGTTACGAATTTCAGCCGGTCGAGTCCTTCGATATCGCTGAGCCGGTAAAGCAGATCGGAGAGCCGCCAGGTCTTCTCGCCATCTTGGAACTTGTAGCTGTTCACCGTCTGGCCGAGCAGCGTTACCTCGCGGCAACCTTCGTTGGCCAGCTGTTCCGCCTCGGCGATGATCTCTCGCGGGTGCCGTCCTTGTTCGGGGCCGCGAACCTTGGGCACGATGCAGTAGGTGCAGAACTTGTCGCAGCCAATCTGAATCCGCACGAATGCTTGATAGGGCGATGGTCGCATCTCCGGCGACCGCATCGGGTCGAAACTTTCGAAGCTGTCGGCGACGACGTCGCGAGCGCCGCCTTGGCGTTCCAAGCTGACTTCGAGTTGTTGTCCGCTGCCGGAACGAATCTTTTCGATCAGTTGTGGCACCTGATGCAATTGCCCCGGCCCGACGACGAGATCGACATAAGGGGCCCGGTCAAAAACCGTCTTCTGGTGGTTTTGGGCCATGCAGCCGAGCACCCCGATGACCTTGTCGGGGTTGTGCCTTTTGGCGTGCTTGAGCCGCCCGAGCGCACTGTAGATTTTCTCTTCCGCGTGTTCTCGCACGCTACAGGTGTTGAACAAGATCGTGCCAGCTTTTTTGGCGGAATCGACCAGCTCGTAACCTTGTCGACGCAACGAGGCGACAACCAGTTCGCTGTCGAGCATGTTCATCTGACAGCCGACCGTCTCGATGTAGAGCGACTTTTTTGCGCCGCTGCCATCGGTTGCACTAGCAGGCACGGTCGCTGGCGAGGAGGTAGCCGTTTCTTGTGGGGACGAAGCTTCAGACATGCGCGGCGGTGGACGTTAGCGGTGAATTCGGTAAGGAGGCAACGGGAATCGAGTGGCAACGTTTCGCGGCAATCTGTCGAACGCGGCGAGTCGCTCCGTAGGGCGTCTCGACAGGCACGCTCGCCTAAGCGACCTTGTCGCGCTGGGCCGCCATTATTTCGGCCCGTTTCTTGCGAGCGACCTCAGCGGCCACGCGTTGGCGCTCGGCCTGCATCTGGGCGCGAAACTTCGCGGCCAACTCACGACGTCGCGTCGACATTAGCCGAACGAGCGACATCACGGCCACGTAGCCGGCGATGACAAGCAACAAGACGTCCCAGCGATCCCACATTTCCGGCAAACCTCCTTGATCACCGGTCCAAGTCGACGCGGCCAGTGCGGTCACGTCAGGGGGCACATCTTACCACGGGAGGTGGGATTACCGCCACCGGAGTTCGGCCGCTAGACGTCGACGAAAACGGCCGAAGGTTACCCTCTACGCCAGTCGATCCCCGACCGGCACCGGGTTGCCACGTAAGAACTCGGCCGACGATAGCACTCGCTTGCCAGCTGGCTTCAGCTCGTCGATGGCCAACAGCCCTTCGCCCGTCGCCACCACGAATCGATCGTTGGACGTGACGACCGTGCCAGGCTCGGCGGCAACTGCGTTTTCCATGGCGGCCGTTTCGTCGGCCGAAAGGGCGTGGGCCTTTTGCAGCATCAGCCGCAGCGGTTCTTTGTCGGTTCGCTGCCAGTTGGTGGCGGTGCCTGGCCACGGCTGCATGGCCCGAATCTGGTTGACGATCTGCTCAGCCGAGCGGGACCAGTCGACCAGGCCGTCGCTTTTCTTCAGGCGCGGAGCACGGGTTACTTGCTCGCGATCCTGAACGATCGGTTGCATGTTGCCCGCCTCGATGGCATCAACCACTTGCAGCACGAGTGGGGCACCGATCGCGGCGAGTCTTTCTTCCAGCTCAATGGCGTCTTCCTCCGCGCCGATCGTGACGCGTTGTTGGGCCACGCAGGGACCGGCGTCGATCTGCGGGGTCATGTGCAGAACGGTGTTGCCCGTCTCGGTGTCGCCGTTGAAGAGCGCCCAATTGATCGGCGCTGCACCACGATACTTCGGCAGTAGCGAAGCATGCAGGTTGATTCCGCCATGTTTGGCCAAGGCGAGCGCCTCGGGTGAGAGGATCTGACCATAGTCGCAGACGATGAACAGATCGGCGGCCAGGTCCGTGAGCAGTTCAAGACCTTCTGGTGAGTTGATGCTGACGGGATCGAAGATCGGCAAATCGTGGGCCTGGCCGGCTTCTCGCATTGGATTGCGGGGGGCGGAACGGCGGCGTTTCGTTTCCGGTGCCGGTTTGGTCACGAGCGCAGCGACATCGTGCGATGACTCGATGAGTGCTTCGAATGTTGGCACCGCGTATCCGCCCGTGCCCATCATGATCAAACGCATAACAACCTTTGTTCGCGGAATTCGTGGCGTTGCGTACTATCGGCGTGAAGCGGTTCGCCGCGGAATGCCCTAGCAGTACTTCGCTTCTATTTCGGCCAGGCGTGCAGCGATCTTTTCGTCGCTAAGAATCTCACCTCGCTGTTGTGCGTCGGCGAATGTGACTTCGAAGTTGTGAATCGCCACCTGATTGGCGAGTGCTTCGGTTTCGCTAATGCGATCGATAAACATGATGCCGTCGAGGTGATCGGTCTCATGCTGAACAACGCGCGAGAGGAGCCCGTCGAGTTCCTCGGTCGTTTGTTCGCCTTGTAAATTGTAGGCGGTGCAGACCACGGTCTTGGGCCGTTTCACCTGGGCGTAGAGCTGCGGCAGGCTTAAGCAACCTTCTTCTGCCTCAGAGCTTCCCTTGGGACGTTCCAATACCGGGTTAATGAAGACTCGCTCTTGAGAGCGATCGCCATCGCGACCTTCTGGATTGACTACGAAGAAACGAAGCGGCAGGTCGACCTGATTCGCCGCCAGACCGATCCCGTTGGCTTCGTACATCAGCTCGAACATTTCGGCGATCATACCACGCAGTTCGGCATCGACCCGACGGATCGGCTTACTCTTGTGTCGCAGTGTCGGATGGGGATAGTCGATGATCTTCAACGTTTCAGGCCTTTTTTCCGATCGGGAAATCGTGGCGTCGAACTTTGACGCATCAGGGGGGAACGTACCAAGGGCGACCACAGGCTGTTGTTGACTAGCCGCAAGTCAGGCAGCCGTGGCCAAACCGCGATTATAGAGCAGCGGGGATTTTACGGCAGCAGGGGGCCAGGCAAGCGGAGGTAGTTGTTCTGAGAGGCGAGGCGTCCCGTTTTGTGCTCCCTTGTAGTGGGGCCGGGCGGCCAAAAGGCCGATACTATCGGAAGTCGACCTTTCGCCGACCTTCGGCGGCATTTCCCGATGGCTGTCTCGGTCTCGCTGTTGATTGGTGGATGGACCAGTCATAGAATTCCCGGCGCGAGCGGTCGTGTTCCTAGTAAGCGGTTCCATTTCTCGTACCTCTGTTGTTAGCCGATGTCCGATCTCGACGCCGAAATTCGCGAGTGGCAGGAAAACGACGCCAGCGGTCGGCGCCGTCTGCCGGCTTGGTTGGGGTCGATGATCTTGCACGCGGGTATCCTGATCGTGCTCGCCTTGGCGATCGGCACACAGGTGCCAGGCGTGGTTGAAGAGCCGGCCCGCACGACTGGAATCGTATTAAAGCGGAATTCGCCCCAGGGACGTTCCTTTGAAGGCCCGCTCGACAATGCCGATCAAGCGGCCGAGTCTGCCGACAGTACCGCGATGACGGCGGTCGTTGAAGCACTGCCGAGTGACAATCAGTCGCCCATCGATCCGACCGACTTCTTGCCATCGCGAGATGCCGGCATCGGTCCGGCGGCGACCGACGCCGCGGCCGGCGGTGGCAATGTCGATATTTCTGGAAAAGGCCCTGGCCAGCGCAATCTAGAAGGGGGAGCCGCACGGACCGAGGTGTTCGGGCTGCCGGGTGAAGGCTTCAAGTTCGTTTACGTGTTCGACTCGTCGACCAGCATGAGTGGACAACGGCTCAAGGCGGCCAAACGTGAACTGCTTGCGAGTCTGGAGAGCCTGGAACGAACACACCAGTTTCAAATCATCTTTTACAACAGCACGCCGACGATCTTTTCGCCGACTGGTGCCCAGGGCAGATTGGTCTTTGCCACGGAACTGAATAAGAAGGCTGCCCGCGACTATATTGAGAAGATCGAGGCGGCCAACACGACTCGGCACGAGCCAGCCTTGATGATTGCTACGCGGATGCAACCGGATGTGATTTTCTTCTTGACCGATGGTGACTTTCCACCGCTGGAGCCAAGCGAGTTGCGCCGCGTGACCCGTTCCAATCGCGGCTCGGCGTCGATTCATGTCATTCAGTTCGGCGACGGGGCCGCCCCGGTTGGCAATAATTGGCTCAAGCAGTTGGCCAGTAAGAATCGCGGTCGCTACAACTTCTTCCACACCAATCGGCTGCTGCCATGATGCTGGCCAACAGGCTCGTCGTTGCGTACCAGACGGCACATTCACCTATGCACCGACTTATCCATAGAACAGTACGTCGCGGCAGCTGGCGGTCGAAGATGGTTGTTGCCTTGTTCGCTGTGCTGTTGTCCGCTGCGGCGTCGATTGGCATAGCCAACGACATCGTCTGGTATCACGCGGACGCCGGTTCGGACAAAGAAACGCGTCGGGCAGGCACGATTCAGAGCTACGACAACAATGGTCTGGTGCTTCGCACGTTGGGTGGTCGCGAAATTACGATTCCCGTCGACCAGGTCGTACGATTCGAGTACCCCAAGTCGAAGATGCATCAAGATGCCGATCAGGCGGCGGCGCTTGAGGACTTTGCCGCGGCTCGACTCTACTATCGCAACGCCTTGCGGGCCGACAAAGAGAAGCGGGCTTGGGTGCGAACTCAGCTGACGGCCAAGGCGATGGAATGTCGCCAGGCTCTTGGCGACTACAAGCGAGCGGGCGACCTGTTTGTAAACCTGGCCCGTCGCGATGCCGATCGCGTGTTCCTGGACAAGATGCCGCTCGCTTGGACTTCGTCCGCCAGCGTAGCGGAGCGTGTTGCCAAAGGTTGGTTGGAAGATTCCGATCGCGCGTCGGTGCAACTATTGGCCGCTAGTCACATGAAGCGTTCGCCGAGTCGCGAACAGGCACTCGCCATCTTGCGAAAGCTGGCCAAGGGGAGCGACACGGAGATTGCACTGCTGGCGAGTTGCCAACTTTGGCAGACACAGATTCCGACCGCGACCGACGACGATGTAAAGCGTTGGGCACGCACGATTGAGAAGCTGCCGGAGCGACTGCGGTCGGGACCCTATTTTGTTGTGGGGCGGGGGCAGGCGGTGCGGAAGCAGCATCAGGCTGCCGCACTTACCATGATGCGGGTGCCGATCTTGTTCCCTCGTCAAAAGGACATCGCAGCCGAGGCTCTGCTCTACGCCGGAAGCTCGCTCTCTTCGATCGGGCAGAAGGAAGAGGCCACGCGAGTGCTACGTGAATTGGTCGCCGGTTACCCCGATTCCTACGCGGCCAAAGAAGCGAAGCAGCGACTAGAGAAGTTGGGCGAGTAGCGAAGCGACGGTAGCAGCCGATGGTGTGTGCCGCATTGTGTGTTTCTGATGACGGTGATTTCCATAACGGGCTTGCCTCGAACTGCCGAGATATCGCAGAATCGAGGTGGACCGTGAGGCGCACGAACGACTTGCGTTGTCCTTATTCTTTTTAAACTTTCTAACAGCGAGCATTGGTTCCTTGCCACAATCCGCGATACGCCGTTTTTCGAGAACGCTCACCTGGTTGACCGGTTTGGCGATGGTCTTTGCCTTGGTCACTGCCTATGGCGAATTTTCGTCGGCCGCTGATGACGGTGTTGCCGCCGCCGCGCCCGGCGATGCTGGCGGTTCGGAGGCTGCCGGTGAGACGGCCGAAGACCATGGCTTTTTCGACATCGTCTTTTCCGGCAGCTGGATCGGCTTTCTGATCGTGCTGGTGCTGTTCGGGTTATCGATCACGGCGGTCGGCCTCGGCATCGAACACATGATGTCGATCCGTAAAGACACGATCATGCCGCCGCGACTGGCGAACGATGTGCAGGCACAACTCTTGGCCGGAAATGTCGACGGGGCCGAAGAGCTTTGTCGGCAGCAACCGAGCTTCTTGGCATTTGTACTTCAGGCAGGCATCGGCGAGGTTGACGGCGGCTGGTCAGCCGTGGAGAAGGCGATGGAAGATGCTTCGACCGAGCAGGCCGCGCGGTTGTTCCGTAAGGTCGAGTACCTTTCGGTGATTGGCAACATCGCCCCCATGATCGGGCTGTTGGGCACGGTCACCGGTATGATCTTTGCCTTTCAGGAAGTGGCCAATACACAAGGTGCCGCCCGTGCGCCGCAGCTGGCGACTGGAATCTATCAGGCCCTGGTAACGACGGTCGGCGGGCTGCTGGTAGCGATTCCTTGCCTGGCCGCGTTTGCCGTGTTCCGCAATCGTGTTGATGAGCTGGTGGCCGAAGGATCGTACATGGCCCAACACGTCTTCTTGCCGCTCAAGCGACGTCGTTCGCAGCGACGAGCGGGAGGGGCGGGAGGGGCAGGCGGCGCGAGTGCCCCTGTGGCGGGAAACGCTGGTAACGCGGGCAGTGGTGGCGCTCGCGGCCAAGCAGGTGGTGCGACGCCTCCACCACCACCACAGGCGGGAGGGTAACGCTCATGCGATCGAGTTCCTCGCAAAGACACGGTCCCAAACGTCGTAGCGGTGTGCAGCCCAACATGACGCCGATGATTGACGTGGTGTTCCTGCTGATCATCTTCTTCCTGGTCAGTAGCCATCTGGCGCGACAGGAAGTGCAGGCCGAGGTGGCGCTTCCTACTGCCGATAGTGGCGAGGAAGATCCGCAGTCCGATCGTCCGCGGGTGACGATCAATCTGTTGTCGGAGAATGGCCAGTTCGAGATGCGGCTTGGCAGTCTGCCAGTCACGATTGAAGAATTGCCGCAACGCCTGGCCGACGAGGTCGCGCGGGCTGGTGGGGAGCTCGACGTGCGGATACGCAGTGACCGCGACGTGCCGTATAAAATCGTTTCGCCGGTCCTGGCCACTTGCGCCAAGCAAGGGGTGTGGAATGTTTCGATCGTTGTCATTCGCCGCGAGGACGCGTTTTAGGCTGTTCATTTCGTCTCGTCGTCTGGCTGTCTGCTAACCAACAGAACATGCGAATTCCTTCTTACCACAACGAGACCGCCGGTCGCACCGACGCCACGATGACGCCGATGATCGACGTCGTGTTTCTGCTGCTGATCTTTTTCATTTGCACCGCCAGCTTTCAGATTAGCGAGCAGCTGTTGCCGAGCAGCGTGAAGATGGAGGAAGGGGCCGGCATTGCCGAGGCCGAGATTCCTCCAGAGCTGGAAGACCTGCAGGAGGTCATCGTCGAGATCGGTTGGACCGGCAACGCCCCGACCTGGATCGTTAACGAGCAGCCAGTCGATAGTCTCGGGCGGCTTCGCGCGGTGCTCGCGAGTGTGGCCGATGTCGATCTGGCCGTGCCGGTGATCCTTGACGTCGACGACGCGGTGCCTCTGGGGCATGTGGTCGACGCCTACGACGCGGCCCGCATGACCGGCTTTGAGCAAGTACAATTCGCGGCCGCGGCGCTATAATTCTGCTGGCCGACGTTGAGTGCCCCGTTAGTCGGTCGAGCGTGCCGTGACCCATTTGCCGAGTCGACCCGTCAGCCACAGCCAGCTAGTACCCAACACGATGACACCTTCGCGAAGCACAATTCGCCGCTGGACTACGCTGCTGATCGCCGCAGTGATGGTCATTGCTGCCGTGTTCGCTAGCGCCGATTTCGCCGTCGCGGCTCGCTCCAAGTCAGCCGACCAGCGGTTCGTCGACGGTCTGCTCGCTCGCCAGCTCTTCTCCTTGGCCGAAACGTTTTGCAACGAGCAGCTCTCCCGCGAGGATCTACCTCTTCGCCGGAGAGCGGAACTCACCGTCGAGCTGGCCCGAACCCACGCTCTGCATGCTCTTTCGCTTCCGTCTGCGGCTCGCGATGTTGCCTGGCAGGCGGCGTTCGATGCACTCTCCGCCTTCGGCGACCAGCACCAAGGCAGCCCGTTGCTGTTTCTTTTGCGGCGGCAAGAAGCGCTCGTGCATCGTGCCCGCGGTGATCTATTGCGGCAGGAGGCCGAAGTCGTCACCACCGCCGGTCCGCTGCGCCAACAGGCCCGTGCGTCGCTGCGTAAGTCGGCCGGCATGCTGACCTCGCTGCTCGACGATCTTACGCAGGCCCTGGCGGCAAGTGTTCGTGCCGTGCGGCGGGATGATGCCGCACTGTCGACCGACGAGCTGCGTAACCTACAGGAAGAAGTCCGTTATCAGTTGGCCCGTACCCGCGTCTCGCAAGGTCTGACTTACCCCGCCGGTAGTGCCGATCGCGTCAACGCCGTCGACACCGCCAAGGCACTCTTCAGTACGCTCGCCGAGCGCAACGATCCGATCGATTGGACCGCCCGACTGTGCAAAGCCCGCTGCGACCGGCTGCTGCAAGACTCGAAGGTGGCGCTGGCGCAGCTTGCGAAGATCGAGGCCGACGCGCCGCGGGAGATTGCCGAGCAGGCGCGACTCGAGCGTGCCCGTCTGTTGATCGACGGTGGCCGCGCCGAGGCAGCGCTCGATATTCTGCAGGATCGCGCGAAGATCAGTCGCCTGGCTGCTGAGTGGGATCACGATTACTTGCGGGCACTTCTTGCCGCCCGCGCTCAGGGCGATACCAAGCAGACGACTCGTCGACTCGAACATACTAGCAACGACCTGGTCCGCCTTATTGAGCGGGAGCATGGTGCGTATTGGACCCGCCGAGCCGAGGCCCTGTTGGGGCGTCACATTACCAGCGGTGGAGGTAGCCAGGACGCGACCACGCTCGCCCGCGCCGCGGCGAACTTCTTCCGTAGCGACAAGCCCGACGAGGCGATCGCGACTTACGACAAGGCGGCCGCTCTCGCACAGAAGGCGAATGACACTCAACAGGCGTTCGACCTGGCTTACACTGCCGCGACGATTGAGCATCAGCGCCGCCGGCACTCTGCGGCCCTCGATCGTTACCGCAAGCTCGCCAAGGAGCAGCCGCAGCATGCCCGTGCGGCGGCGGCCCATTTGTTGGCGGTTTACAACGCCGCCCAGCTCGTTCGCGGTGGGCCGGCCGGGGCCCTCGACCAATATGTCGAGCTACTCGAAGAGCATCTCGCGTCGTGGCCGGAGGCCGCAACTGTGGACCAGGTTCGCCTATGGTTGGGGGAAGTGCGTCGGGCTCGTGGCGAGTGGGAAGCGGCCGAGAAGCTCTTCTCCGCGATCACTTCGGCCAGTCCACATTATGCGGCTGCCGTTACTTCGCTCGTGCGAACCTACCACCGCTGGCTCAAGTCGCTCAAGGTCGACGACGCGCAGCGTTCTCGCGTTGCCCGTCGCGCGGCCACTTATTCCGCCGACCGTCTGTTGGATTCGCGGGGTGAGTTGATCGAGCCGCTCGATGAGTTGGGCCGGACCTTGCTCCTGGCTTGGGCACGTATGCGGATGATCTTTCTCAGCGAAGGCTACGACGAGATCGAGCAGATGCTGCGAAAGACGATGGCCGCCACGGAGGATGCTTCTGCCACCTGGCGTGCCGAAGCTCAAGGCCTGTTGGTGCTGGCTCTGGCGGGACAATCGCGACGCATCGAGGATGCCGCCGCGGCCGCCGGTCAACTTTCCGTGCAAAGCGACCACATCGAGGGCGAGGATCTGATCGAGTTGGCCCTGGCCCTGAATGTTCTGCGCGAGCAGGCCGACGGTTCGCGCGAGCGAGCTCTGGCCGATTTGCAGCTTTCGCTGGTCGACCAGTTTCAGAAGGTTTTGGCCGTTGCCGATCCTTCTACGCAGCGGCGTCTCAACTTGGCCCGTGCGGCGGCCTTGGTCGAGGCGAAGCGCTTCGATCGCGCCAAGGCAGAGTATGCCAAGCTAGCCAAGGCGATGCCCCGCAGCCGCGATGTGCAACTGCGTTACGCTCAGGCCCTTTCTCATCCGTCCGTGGCCAATTCACCGGAGGCCTGGCAGGCGGCGCTCGCCCAGTGGCGAAAGATTGAGCGAAGCAGCAAGAAGGCCAGCGGCGACTGGTTCGATGCCAAGTACCATCAGGCACTCGCCCATCACCGCATGGGCAACACCAAGCAGGCCCTGCGCATTCTCAAGCTCACGGCAGCTCTGCACCCGGAGCTAGGTGGCGGTGAGCGAAAGCATCGGTTCGAGAAGTTACTCCGCGAGTGCGAGAAGTAGCACGCTCCCACAGCATTTTTCCGCCCCAGATTTCTGACACTCCTAAGCGTCGAGCGGGATCTCTGCCTGATCGGCTGGTAGCACCATGATCTTGCCATCGCCGATGCGACCGGTACGGGCGACCTCCACAATCTTGCGGACCGTCTCCTCGACCCGAGCGTCATCGACCCAGAGGGTGATTTCGACCTTGGGCAGAAAGGCCATCGAGTATTCGCTGCCGCGGTATTCGTCGAGGTAACTCTTTTGCCGGCCGTGGCCTTTGACCTCACGAATGCTGCAGGCCTCGAGCGGAGCCCGACGGAGATGTTCGAGCACCTTTTCGACCATAAACGGTTTCACGATGGCAATGATCTGCTTCATGCTCTCATTATCCTCGGCGAAAGAGCCGCTCGCAACGCCCGGGCCGAGTGAGGGTTATTCCGTGAGTAGACGCACCATGTCGTCTCACGCCACTCCAATTGTCGAAGAACGATCGTGGGTAGTCGCTGCACGGGTGCCACTGGCTTTGCCACTGCTCGTGCTCAGTTCAGATGATGTTTCTGCGGTACCAGTCCTAGTTTGCCGAGGCTTACGAGTCCTCGGCCGCCTGCGATTTCTCTGGCTTGCCAATCGCTTTACGCAGTGGCACAAGAGAGGGCTCTTTCTCGATGGCGTCCAGAATGGACCGCGCTGGGCACAGGAACAGAACGGTCGATCCGTCGCTGTTGCCACCGCGGGAGAGTGTTCCGATTACCTTGCCCGTCTGTTGGCTGATCAGAGGTGAGCCGCTTTGGGATTGCAGGGTAATTTCTTCATCGAGAATTACCGTGACATATTCTTTGCTCGCTTCAACGACGGTGCCCTCGACAAGGGTGTGGCCTTCGGTTGTGTTCTGGTCCTTGTTCGGTAGCCATACTCGCTCGTTTTCGTCGATGACTTTTCGCTCATCTAGTTCGAGCGGCGTGACCTCCGTCGCGTTCTTTTCGCCAGCGACGATGAGATAGTCCCTGCGCAAATCGATCGGTTCCAGGGTGCCTTCGTCGCCCGGCGCGCCGTAGGAGTATTCAAATTCCGTTACGGCCTCAAACTCGGGAAATGCGATCCAAGCGGCCGACACCATTGGTGGCCCCTCGAAGTCAATAAAGTGAGCACTCGTGACTCCGAGAACCTTGCCTTTTGAGTCTGCGACAAAGAAGCCGGTTCCTTGATGGGTTATGTTCTCGTCGGCAAACAAGAATCTCGGTTGGAACACGAGCCGTCCGGATGGGGGCGAGATCGTCTTTGGCGATTCGCTCGGCGTACCGCCTGATCGTTGCGCGACCTCTTGCGAACCCGTCGTGGACGCCGAATCACCGCAGCCGGCAACGAGTCCCGAAATCGCGATGACGAGGATCAACCTGGCCACGCGGGCTGAGAATTCCAGTGACATGGGGAAGTACTTTCCTTGAACGGGAACTGAGCGGGCGGTTTCGAAGATATCCCGTCCATGCAGCGTAGGGTGATGGAACTACTCCTGCAGCTCCATCCAGCGTTCTTCCAGCCGTTCGCAGTCGGCCGTGGCTGCTTGTAGTTCGTCGTGCAGGCGTTGCGCTTCAATGGCGTCGGTCGTGGCCATCAGCTGTTCGTTGAGCGATCGCTTTTGATCATCCAATTGGGCGATCTTTCGTTCCAGCGACTGGATCTCTTTTCGCGCGGCCCGTTCATCTTTTGCCTGTTGTTTGCGTTCTTCTTTGCTAGCGTCTTTGTTCTGGCGGGCCGGGTCACGCTGGGGAGCGGCGGCCGCTTCCATTTCGTCGAACTCTTGTTCGATTCGATAGAGGTAGTTGTCGTAGCTGCCAGGGTAGTGGGTCGCCTTGCCGCTGCCGATCTCGATCACGCTGTTGGCCACGCGATGGACGAAATGACGATCGTGGCTGGTGAGAATGATGGTGCCTTCATACTCGTTGAGGGCCGTGGCTAGGGCCTCGACCGTTTCCACGTCCAAGTGGTTGCCTGGTTCGTCCAGCACCAGCACGTTGTGCGGGGAGAGCAACAGCCCGGCCAGGCAGACACGGGCTCGTTCGCCACCGCTGAGCACCTTGATCTTTTTCTTGATCAGGTCGCCGTGGAACAAGAAGCTGCCGGCCACGTCGAGCACCTTCTGCTGCGTGGTGTCGGGGCTGCGGCAGTTGTCCAGGTAGTCGAGGATCGTCTGGCGTTCGTCGAGCGAGGTGTAGACGTGTTGGGCGTACACGCCGATCTCGCAGCCGTGTCCCCAACGGGCTTCTCCGCCTTTCGGGTTGAGCGATCCGACCAGCGTGCGGAGCATCGTCGTCTTACCTTGACCGTTGTCACCGACAATCACGGTGCAGCTGCCATGCTCGATCTCAAGATTGATACCCGAGGCAACGGTGTGATCTTCGTAGCCGATGGATAGATCGCGACAGCGAATAGCGGTGCCTTGGCGGATGTTCGCCTGCGGCAGGTGGAACCGGACCTTGCGCTCTTCGCTTTCGATGTCGAGCGTTTCCAGTCGGTCGAGCTGTTTTTGTTTGTTGCGTGCTTGCGAGGCGGTATTGGCGTTAGCCCGATTCTTGTTGATGAACGTCTCCAGCTGCTTCCGTTTGGCGAGCGTGGCCGCGTTGACCTTTTCGTCGTGCTCTCGTCGCTCTTCCTTGAAGGTGATGTAGCGGTCGATGTCGTTGGGGAACAGCGTCAGCTTGCCGCGGGAGAGTTCCAGCGTGTGCGTGCAGGTCGCCTTTAGGAAGCCGCGATCGTGGGAGACGATCAGCGTGCCGCCGGAGAAGTGCTTGAGAAAGTGCTCAAGCAGAATCTGCGTGCGGATGTCGAGGAAGTTCGTTGGTTCGTCGAGCAGCAGCACGTTCGGATCGTGTAGCAGAAGCGCGGTCAGCTTGACGCGGGTCTGCCAACCGCCCGACATCTCGCTCACCGGGCGGGTTAGGTCGGAACCCTTGATGGCGAACTCGGCCGCCACTTCGCCGCAGCGCCAGTCAGGCTGCCCGCTGTCCCGCATCAGAAAATCGAGAACCGACTCGCCCGGCTCGAACGGATCGTGTTGCCTCAGATAGCCGAGCCGCAGACGCGGGCTGCGGGTGACGACTCCGGCATCAAGATCTTCGGTGCCGACGAGAATGCGAACCAGCGTCGACTTGCCAGCTCCATTGCGGCCGACCATGCCGATCTTGCAATTATCTGGCAGCGCAACCGAAGCGTTGTCGAGCAACAGCTGTTCGCCGTAGCGTTTGTGAGCGTCGGTGACTTCAAGCAGCGTGGCCACGGCCAACAAACCACGTCTAGCTAAAGAAATTCTCGCCGGTGGCGTTGAACTCGGGACCGGTCGTCACTTCCACGTCGCCGTTGACTTCTGTCTTGCAGGCCAGACGCAGGCGGTCTTCGTTGCCGATGAAGTGCATGCAGTTGATCATCCCCAGGAAGGGGTCGGGCGTGGGCATGCCGCGGAACTTCATCTTTTCCCAGGTGCCCATCTTGCTGAGATTTTCCTGACCCTTTTCGATACCCACGGTGCAAGTGCCGCAGGCGCCGAGGCCGTGGCAGTTGAGCACCTTGTTGATCCCTTCGCCGTAGCCGTTGATGCCCTGGTAAAGGTTCACGCCGGCCTGCTGGGCCGCCTTGCGAAGGTTCGTGCCGGCGGGCACATCGATCTCTTTCTTCTCGCGAAGGAATTTTACGGTGGGCATGGTCGGTCTTGCGGTGATCGATTGAGTTAGGAACGTCGGTGTACGAATAGAGTTATCGGCCAAATCGCCAGCCAACTGAACTGATGCGACAATTCAAATGCCGCACGAGTAGGGCCGAAGGGGCCAGTTTAATATTTTGTCGGCTCTGAATCTAGCTCACGCAGGTGGCGGAATAGACGGTTGATTCATGGAGATCGACGCCTATTCTTCCTCCACCTTGCCTCGTAGCATTCGCAGTTCTGGCCCGCGGAGCAGGGCGTAGACCGCCAGGTAGACCAGCACGCAGGCGGACAGTGGCACCCCCACGCGGAGTAGCTGCGTTGTCAGTTCGGGGCCTGCGGGCATTTGCGTCAGGAGCGGATAGCCGGCGGCGAGCATGGCGCCGGTGGCGAGTGTGGCTCGGCCGAGCGTTTGCACCAGACGTCGCCAATCGAGGCGTCCGCAGCGGCGCGAGAAGATGACCGCCAAGAGCACGACCTGGAGCGAAGCACAAATGGCCGTGGCGGCGGCCAGACCGACTTCCGCCAGCGACCAGACGAGCGTCAGGTTCATTGCCAGGTTGAGTGCGACCATTGCCGCGCCGAGTTTGACCGGCGTGGTGCGATTGCCCAGCGCGTAGAATCCACGCACGACGACGGGCAGTGCGCAGTAGGCCCACACGCCGGGGCCATAAGCGCGAATCATGGCGGCGGTTCGCGCCGCGTCGTCGGCCTTGAACTCGCCTCGCTCGAATAGCAGCCGGGCGATCGGTTCGGCCAGTAGCACGAGTCCCGCCGCGGCCGGAACCGAAAGGAAGGTGACCAGTCGCAGCCCGACGGAAAGGTCAGGACCGATGGCGTCGAACTGTTTGCGGGCGGCGTGCTGACTGAGCAGCGGAAAGATCACGGTTGCCACGGCGATGCCCAGGATGCCGACCGGGAACTGGTAGAGACGCTCACCGTAAAAAATCGCGGCGGCCGCGCCTTGCTGCATCGGGTAGGCGAGTTCGCCGGGCAGCCAGGTGATGGTTGCCGTCTCGCCGGGTGCGGCAGAAAGCGTGTAGGCGATTACGCTGTCAGCGAGTGTGTTGATTTGTGTGATTGCCAGGCCGAGCAGCATCGGCAACATCGAGGCCACGATCGTAGCGATCGCGGTCCGAGTGCGCGACCAGTTGTAGTCGTAGCGAAAACCGAGTCGGTAGAGCAGCGGGATCTGTACGCTCAGTTGAAGAGCTCCGCCGATCAGCACGGCGACCGCCAACACGTAGGCTTGGGTCGCCTTGTCGTCTGTGAGAGCGGGGGCGACGAACGTAGCGGCCACAATCCAGACGACGTTGAGCACGATCGGCACGAACGCGGGCAAGCCGAAACGACCGAGTGCGTGCAGCGTGGCGGACACTTGTGCCGCCAGGCATATGAACAGCACGTAAGGGAGGAGCAGGGCGGTGAGCGTGATCAGCAGGTCCGTTTCGGGATCACCGTTGCTAACGAGCCAAGCAACAAGACAGACCAACTCACCAACGGCAACCAGTCCGATCAAAACGAAGGTGAACAGGGTGAGGGCCACGCTGGCCAGCCGCCAGGCGTCGGAGCGATCCGACTCCAACTTCTCGGTGAGCACCGGCAAGTAACTCGCGGCCAAAGCTCCTTCGCCGAACAGTCGCCGGAACAGATTGGGAATGCGAAATGCGATGACGAAGGCGTCCGGCACGGGGCTGCCGGAGAGACCCAGCAGGGCAGCGGTTGCCATGTCGCGGACCATGCCGAGCATCCGGCTGGTGAGCGTCCACAGGCTGGTGACCTTGAGGCCGGCGATCAGTTTTCGTCGTTGTTCGGACATGCTGGGCGAGGTTGGGAGCGGAGGAGTAGAGATTATGCGCCGCTCTCGGGTGTCGATCCAGTTCGATATTGGCCGCCGCCGCGACGGGCGTGAATGCTTGTATTTCCGGGCGGACGGGCCAGCCTTGTTGCACCCCGGCAATTTGCCTATGGTGACCTGCCGCTAGAGAGCAGGCAGGAAGCCGCCAAACACACGGCCCAGGCGTCGCAAAAAAGGTTAGATTGACAGCAAGGAAGGACGGGAAAAGCGATGGCAGAACGATCGGCATACCAGCAGAACATTATCAAGAACTATTACCAGAATCGCGGCGCCATTGGATTGCAACGGTTGAGCGAACTGGTCACCGAGCTCTACCTGGCTGAAGGCAAGAAACGAGCCAAAGTGTGGGATCAGATCATCGCCGCCTTGGAGAAGCTGGAAGTAAAGCCGGCTCGGATTGAGCACTTGAAGCAGAAGGACAATCCGGAGCTGGTTGCCAAGCTGGTTGAAGAAATCATGGCGGGCCAGAAGTAGTCTCGTGTTTGCCGGTGACAAGCGTCTGCCGGAGATGGATCCCAGCTAGGAAAGACAACCAGATGCAGCAGTATCTCGACTTGATGCAGCGGGTGCTCGACGAAGGCGTCGAGAAAGACGACCGCACCGGCACCGGCACGCTTAGTGTGTTTGGGCACCAGATGCGGTTCGATCTTTCAGCCGGCTTTCCGATGTTGACCACCAAGAAGCTGCACCTGCGTTCGATCATTCACGAACTGCTGTGGTTTCTCAAAGGCGAGACCAACATCGCCTACCTGCAAGAGAACAAGGTCCGCATCTGGGACGAGTGGGCAGACGAGTCTGGCGAGCTTGGCCCGGTCTATGGTTACCAGTGGCGAAGTTGGCCGACGGCCGATGGTGGGCATGTCGATCAGATTCAGGAGATTGTCGACCTGGTGCATCGCGATCCCGATTCGCGCCGGCTGATGGTCTGTGCCTGGAACGTGGGGCAGTTGCCGGAGATGGCCCTGGCCCCCTGTCACTGCTTGTTCCAGTTCTATGTGGCCGACGGCAAACTGTCGTGTCAGTTGTATCAGCGGAGTGCCGACGTCTTTCTCGGCGTGCCGTTCAACATCGCTTCGTACTCGCTACTGACGATGATGATGGCCCAGGTGACTGGCTACGAGCCTGGCGAGTTTGTGCACACCTTTGGTGACGCCCACCTTTACAAGAATCATTTGGAGCAGGCCCGGCTACAATTGAGCCGCGAGCCTCGTAGCTTGCCGACGGTTGCGATCAACCCCGAGGTCAGCTCGATCTTCGACTTCAAGTTCGAGGATTTTGAAGTTAAGGATTACGATCCGCACCCGCACATCGCCGCGGCGGTTTCGGTGTAAGAGCATGCTCGCGCATCAGACCGGGACGAAGATTCATTTTGGACAGGATGAACAGGATCGACTGGAGAGATGAATTTCGTTCATCCGATGGGCCTGCCAGACGGGTTCGGTTCGATACGTGTTTCCTGCGCGTTGGATCAAAGTCGTGCGGCACTCCGTGACGCAAACGTTGAGTGCCGATTGATTGTGAGACCTGTTTGGTCGTAATGAAACTACCGCCTTGCGCTCGTTTGCCTAACGGGCAAACGTGCTCAGTTGCTCTCGCTGACGCTTCGGGTTGCTTGGAATATTGCACATGTCACTATCTCTCATCGTTGCCATGGCTGAGAACCGCGTGATTGGACGCGACGGCGATCTGCCTTGGCATATCTCGGCCGACCTGAAACGCTTTCGCCGCCTGACCACGGGGCATGCGATCATCATGGGTCGCAAGACCTACGACTCGATCGGCCGCCCGCTGCCGGAGCGTCGTTCGATCGCCATTAGTCGCAATCCGGAATACGCGCCCGAGGGCGTTGAGGTGGTGGCGAATCTAGAGGCGGCTCTCGATCTAGTGGCCGACGACGATCAGGCGTTCGTGATCGGCGGGGCGACGATTTATGAATTGGCGCTCCCTTTGGCCGACACGCTCCACATCACTCGCGTGCATGCCGAGGTCGATGGTGACGTTCGCTTTCCGGAGGTCGACTGGCGCAACTGGCAGCTGGTCGAGCAGACTCCGGAAGAACTCGACGAGAAGAGCGGGCTGAAATACAGCTTCGCCGAGTTCAAGAGATCGCGGGAAGAATAGGGGGTGTCGCGTCGCGCGCGACCTCGCCCTCCCAAAATCACAATTCTATGCCCGCTGGTTCGGCAGCGCGATGGCTTTTTCGATGCTCTTGGCCCCCGCGGCGAGCATGACGACCCGGTCGAGCCCCAGTGCGCAGCCGCTGCACTCAGGCAGACCATGATCCATGGCCGCGAGTAGCTTCTCTGGGGCGGGCAATTCGTCGCGGCCGTCGGCTTTGCGTGTGGCATTGGCGGCGTCGGTTCGCTTGCGAAGTTCATTCGCATCGAGCAATTCCCAATACCCGTTGGCCAGTTCCATACCGTGAGCGAAGAGTTCGAATCGCTTGGCGACCGGTGTGTCGTCACCTGCGTCCGAGGCATCTTCTGCTGCCGCAACGCGAGAGAGAGCCGCCTGAGAAGCAGGGTAATCGTAGAGAATGGTCGGCCGCTCGGAGGAGAACCGGGGCACAACCAGATCGGTTAGCAGAAGATCGAGCCAGGCGTCGCGATCGTCGCCTATCTCCGCCGGTGCCGCCACTCCACTGGCAGTGGCCAGGTTGATCAGCTCCTGCGTTTCGCAGGTTAGCGGGTCGATCTCGGCGTGCTTAAGGAATGCCGCGCGGTAGCTGATTCGCTCGGCCGCCGGCGTCCCGAGTAGCTCCGTGCACAGTGCATCCAGCAGGTCCATCGCGGCCGGCATGTCCTGATCCAGACAGTACCACTCCGCAAGCGTGAACTCGGTGTTGTGTTGCTGCCCACACTCGCCGCCACGAAAAGCGCGGGCGATCTGGTAGATGGCGCGCGGGGCATCGGACGCTTCATGCGATGTATCGTCAGCGGCCGCCGAGGCCAGGAGTCGCTTCATGCCGGCCTCGGGCGAGGCCTGAAGCCACATCTCTCGAGTGGAGTCGACCCGACGGGAATCGTCGCGCAAATCGACCGCTACCGGATCGATATGTGCTTCGACGACGACTTCGCTTGAGAGCAGCGGCGTTTCGACTTCCAGAAAATCGCGCGTTTCAAAGAACGACCGCGTGCGCCGCAGAATCTCTGCACGCACGCGCAGGTTGCTCCACGGGGCGGACGATTTCCAGAGCGACGTGAGCGGAGATTGCGACATCACGTGGCTTGCCTTCTATGAACGCAGAGTGCCGATCCCTTCTTGAGCGGCACTCCATCGCCACCGCCGATTTACTCGCCGACTTACTCTTTGACTCGCTCGATGTACTCGGCCGTGCGCGTGTCGACTTTGACCAGGTCGCCCATGTTGATGAACGCGGGGCAGTTGACCTCGGCGCCTGTTTCCAGCTTGACCGGCTTGGTGACGTTGGTGGCCGTGTTGCCTTTGGCGCCCGGCTCGCAATATTCGACCTTGAACACCATGTGGTTCGGCGGCGCGACGCTGATCGGGTTGTCGTTGTAGAGAATCATTTGGCAGTTCACGCCGTCTTTGAGCCACCGCCAATCGTCGGCCACTTGTTCCTTGGTGAGCTCGTACTGCTCGTAGCTCTCGCCGTCCATGAAGACGTACTTGTCGCCCTGCTGATAGAGGTACTGAGCGGAAATTTCGCTGACGTCGGCCGCTTCGACCGAGTCGCCACTCTTGTACGTGCGATCGATGACCGTCTGGCGGATCAGGTTTCGCAACTTGCACTTGTACATCGCCTGGCCCTTACCGGGTTTGACGAAGTTGCACTCGATCATCAGATAGGGGTCGCCGTCGAGTTGAACCTTGATGCCTTTTTTGAAGTCGCTGGTGTTGTAAGTGGCCACTTGAGAGTTCCTGCTTCGCTTTTACTTGGATACGTATCGGGTTATGCTGAATCGCGCGCCGAATGTACGGCGCGGAAGAACGTCTGGTTCATTAGCGGCCAGGGGATGGCCTACTGGCGAGGTCGATAATGCGGAGCGTCGCTGACGCGACGCGGAGTGTTATTCGGTTCCCTCGCTCACGCTTCGGGCTAGGGTCCCAAAAATGGCAATTTTCCCGGGGCGTTCGCAGCGGAGAACGAAGGTGAATATTGTAACCGCAACGAGCGAATCTGTCGGCGCCGGTCAGGTGGGCGGAAATACGCCCTGGCAGGCCTCCCTGCGGGCGGCAATTCGCCACCCGGCGGAGCTAATTCGCCGGCTCTCTCTGGCCAATTCCCTCTCTCCGGCTGCCGCCGAGGCTTCGCGAGATTTTCCCACCTTTGTGCCGCTGGAATACCTGGCCCGTATCGAGCCTGGAAATCTGGACGATCCGCTTCTGCGGCAGGTGTTGCCTGTTTCTGAGGAACTCGCCGCGCCGGCCGGTTTCAGCGATGATCCGCTGGCCGAATCCGATGCGGCCGTGACCGGTGGGATGCTGCAGAAATACGCACACCGCGTGCTCCTGGTCACCACGGGGGCCTGTGCTGTTCATTGCCGATACTGCTTCCGGCGGCACTTTCCCTATGAAGATGTGCCGGGGGCCATTTCTCATTGGGCCGAAGCACTCGAGCAAATCGCCGGCGACGAATCAATTCGCGAGGTGATTCTCTCTGGCGGCGATCCGATGATGCTCCGCGACGAACGACTGAGCGAACTTGTTGAGCGGCTCGAAACGATCGAACACCTGCGACGACTGCGGATTCACACCCGGCTGCCAATCATGATTCCCAGCCGAGTGACGGACGAGTTCGTTGCCATGCTGCGATCCTCGCGGCTGACGCCACTGATGGTGGTCCACGTGAACCACGCCGCCGAGATTGATGACGACGTGGAATTGGCGCTCGCGCGACTGGTCGAGGCCGGTATTCCGGTTCTGAATCAGGCGGTACTACTGCGAGGCGTAAACGACGACGTCGACGCACTCGAGGCACTGTCGGAGCGGCTGCTCGCCTGCCGGGTGATGCCGTACTACCTGCATCAACTCGACCGGGTGACCGGAGCGGCTCACTTTGAAGTGCCGTTGGAGCGGGGACGAGAACTGATCGAACAGCTGCGTGCCCGCCTGCCTGGTTATGCGGTGCCGCGTTATGTTGCCGAGATTCCAGGCGAACTGAACAAGACGGTGTTGGCGTAAGTTCGTATGTGAATTCAGCACGTTAACCCGAAGCGTGACAGCTTTTTGCATCAGACGACGTAAGACTTTACGGGTGGACAACAATCGTAACCCGAAGCGTCAGCGAGGGACACGACCAATATAGGTACTACAATCAATCGGCACTTCACGTTTGCGTCACGCACATGCCGCACGACTATGAGCGTGTGGAAGCACGCACAAATCATGTCCGACAAGAAACCACAACTCGAACACGACCACTCGCCCGCGGCGATAAAAGCCCGACTCGAGGCGGCCACGTCGCATAGCTACTTGGGCGACTTTATTCTCGGTGCGGTCGACGGCACCGTGACCACGTTTGCGGTCGTCGCCGGTGTGGCGGGAGCGGCCATGACTGGGCCGGTGGCACTCGTGTTGGGACTCGCCAATCTGGCGGCTGACGGTTTCAGTATGGCGGTCGGCAACTACCTGAGCGTGAAGTCCGATCGCCACGTGATCGAGCGGATTCGTCAGATTGAGCAGAACCACATCGACGTGGAACCGGAAGGTGAGCGGGAGGAGATTCGCCAGATCTTCGCCGCCAAGGGGTTTGAGGAGCCGCTGCTCGGTCAGATCGTCGAGGTCATCACCAAGGACGACAAACGCTGGATCGACACCATGGTCACCGAAGAATGGGGGCAGCCGCTGGAGACGCCTTCGCCGATGAAGGCAGGGCTGATGACGTTCGTCGCCTTTGTGGTCGCCGGTTTCATTCCACTTGTGCCGTACTGTCTTCCGGCCGAGATGCTGGGCGAGAGCCGATTTCTGATCAGTGCCGTGATCACCGCGTTGACCTTCTTCGCGATCGGCGTGGCCAAGGGATTCGTTGTGCGGCGGTCGCCTTGGCTCGCTGGGTTGGAGACGCTACTCATCGGTGGATCGGCCGCCGTGTTGGCGTACGTGGTGGGCACCTTGTTCCGTGGAGCGTTCTAGCGGCCATCATGACCAAGCGCATTTTCTGGATGACCGACATCCATCTGAATTTTCTCAAACCGGAAGGGGTCGGAGAGTTTCTCGCTGGAGTGGCCGAACAGTCGCCGGACGTCGTGTTGATCGGTGGAGACATCGCCGAAGCCCCGACGGTCGAGAAATACTTGCGGGCGATCGAGGCGACCGAATGCCCGACCTACTTCGTACTGGGCAATCATGATTTCTACGGCGGATCGATCGAGCGCGTTCGCAAGGCGGTCGGCAAGCAGGCGGCCGCCTCAAACTCGCTCAACTATCTAACGACCGGTGCCGGAGCGTCGCTTGGTGATGACGGTGTGGCCGAATTGGCGGAAGGAGTCGGACTGGTCGGCCACGACGGTTGGGCCGATGGCCGATTGGGAGACTACGCCGGATCCCAAGTCATGCTCAACGACTACCGCTTGATCATGGAGTTGGCAGGCGTCGACAAAGCGCGGCGGCTACCGCTCTTGAATCAGCTCGGTGATGAGGCGGCCGATCATTTTCGCCGCGTGTTGCCGATTGCGTTTGAGCGGTTCGGGCGCGTGCTGCTGCTCACGCATGTGCCGCCGATGCGCGAGGCCTGTTGGCATGAAGGTCGCACGTCGAACGACGAGTGGGTGCCACACTTCGCTTGTCATGCAGTTGGTCAGGCACTCTTGGAAATCATGCCGCAGTTCCCCGACCGGCAGCTCACCGTTTTGTGTGGGCATACCCACGGACGCGGGGAGGTCCGGCCGCTGGAGAATCTCGAGATCCTCACCGGGGCGGCCGAATATCGTGCTCCTGCCGTGGAAAAAGTGTTCGAATTCTAGGGTCTTTTTTGGGCCGGTTTTTTTCGGTGGGGGCGATTTCTGCGGCCGCGGCCACTTTGGTACGCTTTTTGCGCACGCGGCCATTCCAGTGGGGGGAGTTATCTTTGAGCGGAGAGGGGAGCACATTCTTGCGCTCTGGCGCGCTAGCTGGTACCATGTGGGTCCACAATGTTGGGCCGCTAACACCGCTCGCCTTGGCCCGTCGGAAATCAAAAAATTCAGCATGGAGCCGAACGTTGGCAAGAAGCTCAATCTCAATTCGTAAACAGGAATGCATCGCCGGCATGAAGAAGCTGGGCGATGGAGAAGTCGACCTGGTCTTTGCCGATCCTCCTTTCAACATTGGCTACGACTACGACGTCTACGAAGACAAGCTCGATTGCGAACAGTATCTCGATTGGAGTCGGGATTGGATCACCGAGGTGACGCGGATTCTCAAGCCCAGCGGTACGTTCTGGCTGGCGATTGGCGATGACTACGCCGCGGAACTGAAGGTGCTGATGCAACGCGAGCTGGGTCTTTCCTGTCGCAGTTGGGTGATCTGGTACTACACGTTCGGCGTGAACTGCAAAGCGAAGTTCAGTCGCTCGCACACCCACCTGTTCCACATGGTGAAGGACCCGAAGGACTTCGTCTTTAACAGCGACGAGATCCGCGTTCCTTCGGCTCGCCAGTTGGTCTATGCCGACAAGCGTGCCAACTCGAAGGGCCGCCTGCCCGACGATACTTGGATCTTACGACCACAGGATGTCCCGGAGAGTTTCTCGTCGGAAGAAGACGTTTGGCACTTCCCCCGCGTGGCCGGCACCTTCAAGGAGCGAGCCGGATTCCATGGTTGCCAGATGCCGGAGCAATTGTTGGGGCGGATCCTACGCGTCTCCAGCAACGAAGGCGACCTGGTGGTCGATCCGTTCGTGGGCAGCGGAACGACCGCCGCGGTGGCCAAGAAGTTGGGCCGCAAGTTTGTCGGCTACGAGATCTCTGAAGACTACGTGGACAGCACGCGTAAGCGACTGGCTTCCGTTCGCGTCGGCGACGCCCTGGATGGGGCACCGGAGCCGTCGGTGAGTGCCCCCAGCACGGCGAAGGGAAAACGCTTGGCCGACAAAGAAGCGAAGAACGGCAAGGCCGCCAAGAAATCGAGCAATAAGGCCGAGACCAAAGAGCGAGAGACGGTGACCGCCAATGGTCCGGCCGCGGACGAAACAGAAACGTACCTGCTTTAAAAGAGTGACGATGAAATACGCGATTTGTAACGAGATGTTTGGCGACTGGCCGATGGAGCGGGCGTTCGCCTTTGCCAGCGAATGTGGATACACGGGGGTGGAGATCGCTCCCTTCACGATTGACACCGACGCCCGCAATATTACCGGCGCCCAAGTGACGGCGATGCGAGCCTGTGCTGAAGAGAATGGCCTCGACGTGATTGGACTGCACTGGTTGCTGGCCAAGACCGAGGGCTTCTATCTGACCACCGCCGATGCCGAAGTTCGCCAGGCGACGGCCGACTACGTGAAGACGCTGGCCAGGCTCTGCCGGCAATTGGGTGGTTCGGTGATGGTGTTCGGTTCTCCGCAGCAGCGGAATCTGCTGCCAGGGGTGAGTCACGAGGAAGCGACCAAGTATGCCGTCGATGTTCTGCAAGACGCGATGCCGGTCTTGGAGGAGAATGAAGTGACGCTGGCCATTGAGCCCTTGGGACCGGCGGAAGGAGACTTCTTGACCACGGCGGCCGAAGGAGCGGCCCTGATCGAGAAAGTCGGTTCGCCCTATTGCCGGCTGCATCTAGACGTTAAGGCGATGGCCAGCGAAGAGCAGCCGATCGCCGATGTGATCCGCGCGAATGCCGATCTGTTGGCCCATTTCCATGCCAACGACCCGAATCTTCAGGGCCCCGGTTTTGGCGACGTCGACTTCGTGCCAATCTTTGAGGCCCTTGGCGAGATCGACTACCGCGGCTGGGTGTCGGTGGAAGTCTTCGACTACGAGCCGGGCGTGGAGCGGCTGGTACGCGAGAGCATCGAGTACATGCAGGCGACTGTTGAGAAGGTGCTTGGCTAGGCTCGCGGTGAGAAGGTGCTCGGCTAAAGGCGTGCTAGTTTCGCTACGTTTGAGATGCGCGCTTACTTGGTGGGCAGCGAGAGGTCGATCATGACCGACGATAAGCTCCGGTCTGAGGACGACGAATCTGATATTCCGCTCGAGGACGCGCTAACGAAGCGGCCTGTGACCGAAGATCTTTGGCTAGCCGACCAGGAGGCGGACGAGCCGGAGAACAAAATCTCCGACGTCCCGTTCGGCTACGACGAAGAGGAGGAAGCGAATCCCCCTCAATTCACGATCGCGACGATGCTGATGTTGACCTTCGTCGTGGCGTTTCTGTTCGCGGTCGAACGGCTGATCGCGGGGGACTCGGATCTAGAGCTCAATGCGATCGTGTTGGGAATTGTCTGCCCGCCGGTGATCGCCTATTTCTTGGCGACCGGTCGCCATCTGGCGATCAGCATGATGTTAGCGATCTACGTAACGGCGTTTCTCTGCCGCATGATTGGTTGGTCGGCGCCCGACGCGATCACGATTCTCTCAAGCGTCGTGTTGTTGTTCTACACGTTTGCTGCATCGGGTGGGGCTGCCGTCCGTTTCGACTTGCAGATGCCGCTGTTGGGGATTCCGATTCTCATCGGTCTGGGAACGCTCGTCTGGTGGGCGTTTTCCGAACCGGGTCGAGAGGAAGGCGAGCGCAATTTCTTCGTGCTGTTGATTGGTGCAGGGGCCGGTCTGCGATTCTCGCTTGGCGTCGTGCATCGCATGTTCGGTTTGCATTGAAGCTGAACGAGCTTGAGCGTACTCGAATGAGCGCATGGGCGACCGCGAATCGGTCGTCAAGCAAAAGGAGGCCAAGCGCTTTGCGCCGTTAGCCGGCTTCGGCCTTGAGTTCGGCCAGATGTTGAGCGGAGCCGACGAGTCGGTCCCAGTTCTCGTAGATGTAATCCGGGGGACCGCCGATCTGGGCCACGACTTGGGCCACGTTGAGCGTGGGGACCATCTCGATGGCGTTCCAAGGGCAGACGGTCAACTCGTAAGGGTTCGACTTCTTCTGCGGAATATGAACGCAGACTTCGCAACCGACGCAGCGCTCGATATCGATCTCACACCACTGCTGCGTTCCCTTCACAACGCCGCGGTTGATCGATTTGAGTTCGATGCAATCGACGGGGCAGACCTCTAAACACGACTCGCAGCCGGTGCAGTTGTCCGCGTTGATGACCGCCAGTTCCTTCGGCACCTTCTTGCGAGGAGCTTTTTTCTTGGCTGGCTTTTTTTCCGTGTCCGTGGCCATGGTGGATCCGACCTTGATTGCTCGAAGAGATTTTCTAACGTTCGTTTATCGTTGCTAGCGGCCGGCTCGACCGATCAACTGTTACTAATCAACTACGAATCAACTACCGCAAACCTACAAAAATTCATGCTGATTGGGCCAATTGCGATCCGTCGGCTGAGCTTTCGATTCTAATCGATTGATAGGCTGCTCGTCACGACCGCCGGCGGCTGTTCGTAAGTCGAGTATTCAGCGAATCATACGATTTCATCGGCCACTGGCCTAGCCGATCTTTGACGCGATTCGTCCCCTCTGACCGAGGGCTTCACTCTGCCGATTTTCGACGCTCGTTCGGCGATTGCCAATGAGGCCGGTCACAGCGAATTTGATTCGTCCAAAACTCAATTCAAAAAAAATTTGCGAAATCGTTGACGCCCTTTTCACGATCGATCATCGTTACGTCAGGAATGCAAGGCTGTTCTTCTCAAGACTGCACTAGCATCTGTCATTCCGATTAGGCCCCGGCGGTGTCGCACGCACCGTCGGGGTTTTTTTGTCGTCCTGTTTTCGGGCAAAGAACTCCGCGGCAAAACACGCGGTTCTGAGGTCAACCGCGCGACGGAATCACTTCGCCACGGACGATGTCTTCAAACGTCTGACGGGCACGAACAACGTGGGGCGTTCCATCTTCAATCAAGATTTCCGCCGCCAGCGGTTTCGAGTTGTAGTTGCTGCCCATCACAGAACCGTAGGCGCCAGCACACTCGATGACCAGCAGTTCGCCGACCGACGCCAGTGGCAACTCACGGGAGGCGACGAAGCCACCTTCTTCTTGCGTGAAGATGTCGCCCGACTCGCAGAGTGGTCCACCGACAATCACGGGATGCGTGGTCCGCTCAGCGGCACCATCGTTTGGCACGATCGACATCGGGTGGTAGGCACCGTAAAGGATCGGACGGGCCAGGTTATTGAAACCGGCATCGACGAGGTAGAAGGTGTTCTCGCCCATCTGCTTGATGGCGCGAATCTCCGTGACCAGGTATCCGGCTTCGGCCGATAGGAATCGACCCGGCTCGATCTCCAAACTGATCGGGTGACCAAACTCTTCGGCCAGACGTGAACGCATGGCGTTCCACAGTTCGTAGTAAGCGGTGACATCGACTTCTTCGTCGCCTGCCTTGTAGGGCGTCGGCAGTCCGCCTCCGGCGCTGATCGAAGTTAGCGTGCGGCCGACCTGGCGTGCGGCGGCTTCCATCGCGGCGGCAACCTGGCTGAGATGTTCCATGTCGGTGCCGGAGCCGATGTGCATGTGCAGACCGCTGACGGTGAGGCCGTGATGGATCGCCACCTGCAAGCATTCTTCCAGCTCTTCGTGCCAGATACCGTGCTTCGACTGTGGTCCACCGGTGTTGGTCTTCTGGCTGTGGCCGTGGCCGAAACCGGGGTTGAGCCGCAGCGTCACCGAGGCACCCGGTACGCGCTCGGCGAGTTGGGAAAGCATGTCACGGGATCCGCAGTTCACGTGCAGACCATGCTCGGCAACCAGGTCGAGAGCCTCGGCGTCGAAGATGTCGGCCGTGTAAACGATCGGAGGCACATCCCCTTCGGTGGTGTAACCAGCGGCCAAGGCTCGTCGAATTTCGCCAGCACTTACGGCGTCGACAACGGCACCACCACGACGCAACAGGTCGAGCACCGCCAGGTTGGAGCAGGCCTTTTGGGCGTAGCGAACAACGTCAAAAGGTTCGAGCTGCGCGAGTCGTTCACGCATCTTGGCGGCGTCGTAGACGAACACCGGGGTATCACCCATCTCGGCAAGTTCGCGGATGTTGACTCCGGCGATTTCAGTTCTCAGCGGTGGAAAGCAGTTGGCGTCTGACATGATTCAGTTCGCACCTTGCGGTGGCAGTTCGAGGGAGGAGGGGCGGGGCAGCGGCGGCGGGGCGCTTTTTTTGCACCGTCCCGTCGCCAAAATCGACTCGGTGTGAAACCGACCACGGTAGTCGATTTGGCAGGCAACGAGAAGGTGCCCGGCGGTCCCCGCTGGCGTCTCGAGCGGACGTTGGGAACTGCGAATCACCGCCACAAATCGCGTCTTTTTTCTTGATACTGCCCGCAGACGGGCTACAATCGGCGTGCCTCCGGCGGTTGCACGGCGTGCCTATCGGTGGCGTAGTTGCCGATTATGGCGCAAGCACGATGCTCTCACAGGATGGATGACGCAGGCGTGACGACAGACAATCCTCTCCCCGACGATGCCACCGAGGCGGCCGCTGTGGCGACCAATTCGACGGCTACTAGCTCCAAGGTTCCCGACGACGTGATTCCGGCCGGGCAATTGCCGGCCATGGAGTATCGCGATTTGCCGCCGGCGGTTCCGATGCGGCGGATGATTGGGCCCAGCATCATCCTAGCCGGGCTGGCTCTCGGCAGTGGTGAGTTCATCATCTGGCCCAAGATCACCTTCCACGTGGGGTTCATCTTCTTTTGGGCCTGCATCGTCGGCGTCACGATGCAGTACTTCATCAACATGGAGATAACCCGTTGGACACTGGCCACGGGTGAGAGCGCTATCACTGGCTTCTGTCGCATGTCGCGGCATTGGGGCTGGACCTTGATGGCCTGCAATATTCTGCCCTGGTTCATTCCTGCCTGGTCGACCGCCGGGGCCGAGGTGCTTAGCTGGCTGCTCTGGCCGGAACAGGCGGCCGCAGCCAACGCGGCTGGCTCGACGGCGGTGGCTCCCTACGTGGGTCCACTGGCGATCGCGAGTCTGCTGTTGTGCGGAATCATTCTCACCGCTGGCCCGGTTGTGTATGAGACGGTTGAGAAGGCCCAGCTGTTGCTTGTCGGCCTGATTCTGACGCTGGTCGTGGTGCTGGCGATCAATTTTGTGCGACCCGATGCGGTGTCGGCACTCGTGGGTGGGCTGTGGCGAGATGCGGGCATTCCTGACATCAGTCGCGAGAACAGTCCGATCGACGCCATGATGCTGTTGGGGGCGTTGGCCTTTGCCGGCGTCGGTGGCACGCTCAACCTGGGTCAGAGCAACTACATCAAGGACAAGGGCTACGGGATGGGCCATTACATCGGTCGCATCACGAGCCCCATCACCGGACAGAGCGAGGCCCAGAGCGAGGTTGGTTACCACTTCCCGGCCACGGAGGAAAACCTGACTCGTTGGAGGTCGTGGTGGCGACGGGCGTCGTGGGAGCACTTCTTTAGTTTCTTCATGACGTGTGTGATCTGTTTGGTGCTGTTGTCGCTTCTGACCTATAGCGTGTTTTACGAGAACGGTAGCCGCATCGAAGGCGGGGCGGAGGCGGAGCAGCTCGGCAAGCTGGAGTTCGTCTGGCATCAGGCTCAGCACCTAGGCGGCACTTTCCAGACACTTTTCCTGGTCATGGGAGTCGTGATCTTGTTCACGACGGAACTTTGCGTGCTCGACGCAACTTCTCGAATCACCGCCGATCTAGTCAAGGTGAACTGGCTCCGGGACAGTGCGAACTGGACCGAAAGCCGCATTTACGGGGCCGCCCTGTGGTCGATGATCCTCGGTGGCTCGGCGCTGCTGCTGTGGCAAGGTGGCGATGTGAGCGGTTTTCATCTGGTGAAGGCGGCCGCTGCCCTCAACGGCGTGGTGATGTTCCTGTACTGCGCGGCGCTGCTGGTTCTGAATCGTCGACGGCTGCCGGCGGCGATCCGCATGAGCCGCCCACGGCAGTTGACCATGATCGCCACGACCGGGTTCTTTGGGTTCTTTGCTGCTTGGGCGGTCTGGGCGACGGTGGGGAAGCTGTTGGGGACAGGCTGATGAGCGGGCCTGCTTGCCATTTGTCGCCCTTGGGGAGTAGGTGATTGTGGGTAGCACATCCTCTAGGCGAGGGGGATTTTGTGTTCTAGGTGGCATCGCGCGTGTGGGCTCTTTGGGCGATCTGGCCTTGCGACTTGCTTAGTTCTGAGTTGCCGTGGGGTGAAACTGCCGATAGAGAGCGTGGCCTAGAGCGGCAGAAACGTCCCCGGTTGGGACAAAATTGTCCTGGCCATTTACCCCGGTCGCGGGGGAGCGATACAATGAATGAGCCCGTCACAGGCGGCTCCGTGAGCGGGGTTTTGCCATTTGTGGCCGGCCGCCTGTCGCGGTAGAATATGGGGTTTGGTGAACGCTAAAGCGGCCCGAGAGCGGTGTTTTCGTCCTCGGCGGTGCTTGGCGAGTCAGGAGGCTTAGCGAGTGCAGATCAACGTTTCGACCCGCCATGGTCATTTGAGCAGCGAGAGTCAGGCTAGGATTACCAGCAAAGTTGAGAAGCTGGAACGATTCTTTGAACGCTTAACCTCGATTGAGGTTACGGTCGATCTAGAACACGAAGAATCGCCCACGGTCGATCTGCGTGTCTCGGCCGAGCACAAGCATGATTTTGTGGCCACCGGCCAGGAGTCGACGCTGGCCGCTTCTCTCGATTCGGCAATTAGCAAACTGGAACAGCAGCTGCGTAAATACAAGGAAAAGGTTCAGAACCGGCACCGCGTGTCGGGTAAAGGTCAAGAGATGTCGCCTGCGGGCGATGCCGATGCGGAGATCGGCGACGCCGATGTCTACGACGACTAGCTCCCGTGGCTGGTCCCAGTGGCGCGCGTTCTCGAGCCTTGCGTTCAGGGTGATTCGTCAGAGACAGACGCATTTACCCGAACCGGCTGAGAGCTCCACGTCGTAGACCGTGTGTTGCGAGACTCGTCTGCCCTGCCGGGGTATTGCGACTCGGAATACCACGGCTTGGAAAACCATCACGGGCGATTTCCGCACCGCTACGAACGAAGATACATTACGAGAAAGGAAGAGTCCTATGAAATTTGCGGACTTTATTCACGGCGATTCGATTCGTGCCGAACTCACCGCAGAGGATAAAGAAGGCGTGATTCGCGAAATGGCAGGCGCTTTGGCCGCCACTGGTGCGATCGAGGAAAGCGAACTCGAAAGCATTGTGAAAGCGATTCTTCGCCGCGAAGAGTTGGGTAGCACGGGCATCGGACGCGGCGTGGCCGTTCCGCATACCAAGCACCCGAGTGTCGATAAGTTGGTCGGAACAGTGGCCGTCAGCCCTGAAGGGCTCGATTTCGAGAGCCTCGATGGCGAGAAAGTGCAATTGTTCTTCCTGCTGATTTCGCCCCCCGATCGCCCCGGCGATCACTTGCGTGCTCTCGAAAACATTTCGCGCCAGCTGCGAGACGACACGTTCTGTCGTTTCCTCAAGCAGTCGAAGACGACGGAAGACATTTGGCAGTTGCTGGTTGAGGCGGACAATAACCAGTTTGTGTCATAGCGATCGGATCTCGCGCCGGCGAATCGTTCGTCAGCGACAGGGTTTCCGCCCCCGACACGGCTTTTTTCCGTCTTGATAGCCCGCGTAGAGATTTCCCGTCCGGTGGCTTTGCTGCGAGGGCACCGAGCAAAACGATATGAGTCAACAGCGAGCCAGTCGAATTGTGATTGTGCAGAACGAACAAGGGTTGCATATGCGGCCCGCCGACATGTTCGTGCAATGTGCGTCGCGATTCGAATCCGAAGTTACCTTGATCAAGGATAACCAACGGATCAATGGCAAGAGTATCTTCGATCTCATCACACTCGCCGCGGTAAAAGGCACCGAGTTGGAGATCGAAACCGTCGGCAGCGATGCCGAACTGGCACTGGAAGAGTTGGTCAAGCTGGTCGAAAGCCAGTTTGCCACGGACGAAACAGTTGAAAGTTAAACCACCGGCAAACAACCCGGCAAGCTCGGCGCGATGAAACGCGCCTTGAGGCGATCCGGAAAGATGTTTGCCGACAGCGCTCGGCTCCGCTCATGGAACCGCGTTGCTCACTTTAGAGAGAGCGGACGTGGAACCACGGGAGTGACGAAGCGCCGTCGCGATTGGAATCGCCTGCGGGCGTAATCGTGACGTGTTGTTTCGCGCTGTGCGGCGCCGTAAAGGCGTGGTATGCAAAAATTAGAAGGTATCGCGGTCTCGTCCGGCGTCGCCATCGCCGAGGCGCTTGTCCTGGATCAGGAAGGCTTTCGCATTCCGCAACGGTTCGTTGCGCGCGATGAAGTCGAATCTGAGCTTGCCAGGCTAAGTTCCGCCGTGGAAGCGGCTGGCGAGGAAATCGCCAAGAACCGCGATGCCATTTCTCTTGAGCTCGGCGAACACTACGGCGGCATCTTTCAGGCTCACTTACAGATGCTCCGTGACCCTCGCTTGCATGGTGAGGTCGAACAGCTCGTTCGCGAACGACGATATTCGCCCGAATACGCCGTGAGCCGTACGCTGCGTCGCTACGCCAAGGTCTTTCGCTCTCTCGATGCCACGTTCGTTGCCCAGCGGGTCAGCGACATTTTCGACATCGAAAAGCGTCTGCTGCGTCACCTGCTGGGGCAGCGTCGCGAAGGACTCTCGAAGCTAACGTCGCCCGTGATCATCTTGGGCCACGACCTGACGCCCAGCGAAACCGCCAATTTGGACCGTGAATTCGTGCTTGGTTTTGGTACGGAAATCGGCGGCCCAGGTAGCCATACGGCGATCGTCGCCGAGGGTCTGCAAATTCCAGCGGTCGTTGGTGTGGGGCCCTTCCTGACCGACGTTTCCGGTGGCGATGTCGTGATCATCGATGGCGACATGGGCACGATCATCATCGAGCCCGACGAAGAAACACTAGCCCGTTATCGCCACGAAGCGGAAGAGCATCGCTCGCTGGCCAAGCGACTGGCGCCGCTCGCAGACTTACCGGCCGAGACGACGGACGGAGTAAAGGTCGACATCACGGGCAACATCGAATTCCCCGGCGAGGTCGATCTTTGTACCGCCTCTGGTAGCGATGGCATTGGTCTCTATCGAACGGAGTTTCTGTATCTTGGCGCCGAAGCAGAGCCGACCGAAGAGGTGCATTACGAGGCCTACGCCAGCGTGATTCAGGCGATGGGAGAACGGCCTGTCTGCATTCGTACGCTGGATCTGGGTGCCGATAAGATGGCCCACCTACCCAGGCCAGACGATGAACGAAATCCGGTGCTCGGTCTGCGGAGTATTCGCCTTTCCTTGCGAAACCTGTCGCTGTTCCGTATTCAGCTGCGTGCGATCTTGCGAGCCAGTGTTTTGGGCAACGTGAAGATCATGTTCCCGTTGATCTGCACGCTCATGGAATTACGCCAGGCGAAGATGGTCCTTTCCGAAGTGATGGAGGATCTCGAGGAAAGCGGCGTTCCATTCAAACGTGACGTGGCGGTTGGCATGATGGTGGAAGTGCCATCGGTGGTGTTCATGCTCGATCGATTTGTCGATGAAGTCGACTTCTTGAGCATTGGAACGAACGACTTAACGCAGTACACGTTGGCCGTCGATCGTGGCAATAAAGACGTTGCCGACCTCTATACGGCGGCCGATCCAGCGGTGATTCGTCAAATCGATATGGTGATGAGAGCTGCTGAAGGCGCCTCGGTGCCGGTGTCGTTGTGCGGCCAGATGAGCGGCAATCCCCTCTACACGATGTTGCTCCTGGGGCTGGGACTGCGTCAGTTCAGCGTGCCGCCGGGCGTGATTTTGGAACTTAAGAAAACAGTTCGCAGTGTTGGAATTGAGCAGTGCGAGGCGGTGGCTCAGCGTGCATTGACGCTGGAGAACTCCCGCCAAATTAAGGTTTATTTGAAAGAAGAATTGCGTCGTTTGGTTCCGGAGCTGGTGCCATAGCAGATGGCGGCTCAGGAACGAAATCGCGGTGAAGAGTTATCGATATGATTCGACAGCGAATGAGAATTCGATTTGCCAAGCGGGACGATCTCCGCTGGATCGGACATCGAGATTTGCTGCGTGTCATGGAGCGACTCTTCCGGCGAGCGGATTTGAAATTGAGTATGACCGAAGGATTTCATCCTAAACCACGGATGAGCTTTCCTTTGGCCCTGGCCGTTGGCATCGCCTCGAACGACGAGGTGATGGAATTGGAACTGGCCGCCGAGACAGAGGCCGCCGAATTGTTGGCGACCTTAAACGAACATACCGTGCCCGGGCTTGTTTTCCATTCGGTGGAGAAGATGCCAGAGGGTAGCAAGAAAGCACAGGTGGAGAGCGTCCTATTTGAGTTTCCCGTGCCGGCGGATCGTCGCGACTCTGCGGAGGCGGCGATCGTCGAGTTCATGGCAGAGACGTCGCATTTTGTCGATCGCGAAAAGCGAACCGAACCGGTTGACATAAGGCGCGACGTGGAACGACTGGAATTGACCGAACAGGGACTGCAAATGCAGCTTCGCACGACGCGCGATGCGTCGGTGCGGCCCCGCGAGATTCTGGTGGTTCTGGGACTTGCCGAACTGGAGCGCGATGGAAGCTTGCTGAGACGCACCGCCGTGAGCTTACACAACGAGAAAGTTACAACATGAAACAGGAAATGCTAATCAACGTTCGGCAGCCCGAGGAATCGCGGATTGCCATCGTTGAAGACGGAGTCTTGGAAGAGCTCTACGTCGAACGTACCGATCAGGACAACTACGTCGGCAATGTCTACAAGGGCGTCGTCGTCAACCTCGAGCCGAGCATTCAGGCCGCGTTCGTCGACTTCGGGGTCGGGCGCAACGGCTTCTTGCACATCAGCGACATTGAACCGCAATACTATCGCCAGGGTGGTTACGATCCCAACAAGCCGATCGAGCGAGGAGACTCGCGTCGCGGACGCTCGGGCAATGAAGAATCTGAAGGGGACGCCGAGGGTGGCGAGAATGGCAACGGTAACGGCAATGGTCGATCGGGCCAGCGTCGTCGCGGCCAACGACCGCCGCGTCCGGGAGCGCGTCCCCGTGTCAAACCGCCAATCCAGGAAATCCTCCGCCGAGGCGATGAGGTGCTTGTCCAGGTGATCAAGGAAGGCATCGGTACCAAGGGACCGACCCTCTCCACCTACATCAGCATCCCGGGCCGCTATCTGGTGTTGATGCCGGCACTCGGTCGCGTCGGGGTTTCTCGAAAGATCGAAGACGACGATGACCGTCGTCGCCTGCGAGATGTGTTGTTGGAGCTGAATCCGCCCAAGGGCTTGGGCTTCATTATTCGTACCGCCGGTGCTGGCCGCACCAAGCGTGAGCTTTCGCGCGATATGGCGTACCTGTTGCGGCTCTGGAAGGTGATCGTCCGCCGCATCAAGAAAGGCAGCGGTCCGGAAACGATCTACGAAGAAAGCGATCTGATCATCCGCACCATTCGCGATATCTTTTCCAGCGAGGTCGACTCGATTCATATCGACGAGCCGCAGGCGTACGAACGGGCCAAAGATTTCTTGCAGATGGTGATGCCCCGGCACGTCGGCCGCTTGCAGCTGTACGACGGCAAGGAACCGCTGTTCCACAAGTTCCAGCTGGAGCAGGAGATCGCCAAGATTCACATGCGCGAGGTGCCGCTCAAGCGAGGCGGTTCGATCGTGATCGACTCGACCGAAGCCCTGGTCGCGATTGACGTCAACAGTGGTAACTTCCGCGTCGATGATTCGGCCGAAGAAACCGCGTTTCAGGTCAATCAGTTGGCCGCCAAAGAGATTGCCCGACAGCTACGACTCCGCGATCTAGGCGGCGTGGTCGTCAACGACTTCATCGACATGCGGAAGGAAAAGCATCGTCGCGGCGTCGAGCGTACTCTACGTGATGCGGTCAAGCGAGATCGGGCTCGTACCAAGATTTTGCGGACGAGCCCCTTTGGTCTGATCGAAATGACCCGGCAGCGAATTCGCCCCAGCCTAAAGCGGAGCGTCTATCGCGATTGTCCCTGCTGTGCCGGAACTGGTCTGGTAAAGACTCCGTCGAGTATGGCGATCGAAGTAATTCGCAATCTTTTGCGGGCGAATCAGACCGAAAAAGTCGATCGTATAACGGTCACGGTCAACGACGAGGTCGCCACCTACCTCAACAACCAGAAACGCCGCGAGCTTTCCCGGTTGGAGGATGAGGCAGAGGTCTCGATAACCGTCGTCAGCGAAGAAGGCATGATGCCCGAGGAATCGGTCATCGAGTGTGTCGATCAGGCAGGTCGCACGGTCAAAACTCCGGCCTCGTAGGGATTCCGGCCTCGGAGAGGGGTCCACAGCGGCGCCGAATGGCCCCCTAGAGACCGGAAAACGGGCCAAAACTGGCGACTTTGGCCACTCGACCGCGTGCGAGATTTTGGTTAAATTAGTCGTTTCCCCGGTGAGCCCCGGACGTGCCTGGTGAGCTCAGAGCGTGTCCCTTGGGTGGGCATCTGGTGCCTGGCCGGGGTCGTGTGTGTTCCGTTCGTCTTTTCCCGTCGCCCTTACGGTGTTAGCAGCATGTACGCCATCATTACCGACCGCGGTCGTCAGTTCAAAGTAGAAGAAGGTCAGCAGCTCAAGGTCGACTATCGCCAGGCGGCGGAAGGTGACGAACTGGAGTTCGACAAGGTGCTCGTCGTTGGTGACGATGACGGAACTTCCGTCGGTCGACCCACTGTCGAAGGTGCCTCGGTAACGGCCAAGGTGGTCGGCGTCGAACAGGGACCGAAGCTCGTCGTTCAGAAGATTCGTCGCCGTAAGAACTCGCGACGTAAGACGGGCCACCGCCAACTCTACACGACGGTCGAGATCGGCAAGATCGTTACGGCTAAGTAGCACGGGGCCCACTCCGAGCGATCGATGCACCGCCCGTGAGTTAGCAATCTTGGTGCGGGTGCGCCGCCGTGACAATCGTTTCACTTCCTGCGCGAGATGTAAGCGATGTCCGAAAGCTGGTCCCCACGATCGTGGCGAGAAAAGTCGGTTACGCAACAACCGACCTATCAGGATCCCGCAGCGCTTGATGCGGTTCTCGATCGACTTCGTGAATTGCCCACGCTGGTGACCAGCTGGGAAGTTGAATCGCTCAAGTCCCAGCTGGCCGAAGCCGCTCGTGGCGAACGCTTCGTGCTACAAGGTGGCGATTGCAGTGAGTCATTCGACGACTGCAATTCAGCCGTCATCGCGGACAAGATCAAGATCTTGCTGCAGATGAGTTTGATCCTCGTCTACGGCTGTAAGAAGCGAGTCACCCGCGTCGGTCGTTTCGCCGGTCAGTATGCCAAGCCGCGCTCGGCCGATACCGAAACCCGCGACGATGTCACGTTGCCCAGCTATCGCGGCGACTTAATCAATCGCATTGCCTTCACCGAAGAAGATCGCGTACCCGATCCCGAGCTGCTGCTGCGGGGTTACGAACGGGCAGCGATGACGCTCAACTTCATTCGTGCCCTGACCGCCGGTGGTTTTGCCGATCTGCATCATCCCGACTATTGGGATCTCGACTTCGTCGGCCATTCGTCCCAGGCCGATGAATACCACTCCATGGTCGGTAAGATCTCCGATTCGATCCGCTTCCTGGAAACGGTTGCCGGTAGCTCTCTCAGTGAGCTGAGCCGGGCCGAGGTCTTCTCTAGCCACGAGGGGCTGCATCTTCCGTATGAAGAGGCCCAAACCCGAAGCGTGCCACGCCGAACCGGCTGGTACGACTTGACGACCCACTTCCCCTGGATCGGCAATCGCACCCGCGACCTCGACGGGGCCCATATCGAATTCTTCCGCGGCATCGAGAATCCGATCGGCGTGAAAGTCGGCCACGACATTTCGCCCAAAGAGCTGATCGATCTGGCCGAGGTGCTCAATCCGAATCGCGTTGCTGGCCGGCTGACGTTGATCCACCGCTTCGGTGCCGACAAGATCGAAGCCAACCTGCCGACCCTGATCAAGGCGATTAAGGACGCCGGTCAGGTGGTCGTCTGGATGTGCGACCCGATGCACGGCAATACCGAGTCGACACCCGATGGCATCAAGACGCGGCACTTCGATAACATCCTGCGAGAGCTCGATTCGGCCTTCACGATTCACCGCGATCACGGCACCTGGCTCGGCGGCGTCCACTTCGAGATGACCGGCGAGAACGTCACGGAATGTCTTGGTGGTGCCCGTGGCCTGGCCGAAGATGACCTCAAGCGGATGTACAAGAGCCAGGTCGACCCCCGACTCAACTACGAGCAGGCTCTCGAGATGGCCCTGCTAATCGCCCGCCGCATGGACGGTTAGGGCGGCGTTCTAACCGCTGCGTGCCCTGTTAAACTCTTCCGATTCGTCCCGCTGGCGCGGATCTCTTAGACGCAGCGGTGTTGTCAGGTGAGCTGATGCCGTAGAGCTTTCGGTGCGGCAATTTTCTTTTGCACATCGGCTCACAGCCTGGTCGATATCTAGATCAGCGTGCTCAGACGGATCGACTTTTTCATGAGCACCGGATAATTGACTGACGCGACGGAACGCGACCAACCTTGATGTTTTTGGGTTTGGTAGAACGGGTTACCTCTATATGTCGCGTCTATTTTTATGGGCGATCGCGCTTGCTGCGATCGTGATGTCACCGAATCCTGCCGCTGCGCAGTCCTGCGCGCCGGGCGGAACGTGACCTCCCACCTGGCTGCGACGAGGTCCTCGTCCACCCGTTTCCGCGCCTGCGGTTTCAACGCCCGTGCAGCAAGTGCCTGCGCGACCGGCCGTTGTCGCCCAGCCTCGTTCTGTTGCGCCCGCGGTCCCCGTTACGTCGACGGTGGCCCAGCCCGTGCGCCCGGCTCGTCCCGTTGTGCAGCATCCACCTGCGCAGCCGCAAAGTCGGCGGCCCGTTAGCCAGAGGCCGCATCCGGCGGTGGTGCGGGTGATTGCGCCGGACAACAACAGTAACTCGCTCGGCTCCGGCACGCTGATTCACGTCACCGACACGCATGGTCTGGTGCTGACCAATTGGCATGTGGTGCGCGACGCGAAGGGACCGGTCGAGGTCGTCTTCCCGAACGGTTTCCGCAGTGGCGGAAAAGTGATGAAGGTCGACAAGGATTGGGACTTAGCGGCGATCGGCATTTGGCGACCTGACGTGGAGCCCGTCGAGCTCTCAACCCGACCGCCCCAGAAGGGCGAAGTTCTTACCATCGCCGGCTACGGTAGCGGCAGCTACCGCGCGGCCAGCGGACGATGTTTGCAATATCTGTCGCCGGGCGACGGCCACCCTTTCGAGATTGTCGAACTGGGAACCGAAGCGCGCCAAGGCGATTCTGGCGGACCGATTTTCAACCAACAGGGGCAACTTGCGGGAGTGCTTCTGGGGGCGGCTCGCGGGCGGACCGTGGGCAGTTTTTGTGGGCGGGTCGGCAATTTCATTGCCAACGTGACGCCCGTCCTGGACCATCAGGGAAAGGAGATGATCGCCGATGCGAAATCGAACACGAGTTCCGAAATCGACCGGAGACTTGCAGCCACCGAGCGTGGCAGAACCGGCTTGCCATCGCCGGGAGGGTCACAGGTGCCGCATCATCCCCAAGGCCAATCCGCCTCCGACCCGTTAGCCGCGAGACCAACACAACCTAAGAGTACGCCGAACCACGACCCGTTTCAGGCTCATAAGAACAGGGAGCCGCGGGTGGCTGCCGCGAGGGAGCCGGTTCGTTCCGACATGACAGCGTTGGGACCGTTGCCGGCAAACGCAGCAGATCAGCTGGTTCAATTCGACGACGAGCGTTCGCGCGAAGACGAAGATTTCGTGCAACCGTGGACGCCGTCGATGGGAAGCGCGCCGCAGCGGCGTCTGGTCGCAGATCGACGTTCCGATTGGAACTCGAGCAGCACCGGGCGTCGCGGCGCTGCTGTCCTTTCTACCGATGGGGGACGGGGCCTGTCTACCGATGGAAGTGGGGGCATTGCGAGCCGTGGCCGTGGTGGCCGCGGTCTTCAGGGGGCACCTAATCCGCAGGAATCCAAGACGGCCGGCGAAGGATTCAATCTACAGGCGGTCGTCGGCACAACGCCCATCGAACAGGGCAAGACTTTTTTGGCCATCTTCGGCCTGGCATCGCTGCTGGTCTTCTCGCTTCGCTCCATGTGGAGTTAGCGGGTAGCTATTCTTCGCCATCGTCCTTGCGGAACACGGCGACGATATCTTCGATGGGGATGATAAACAGCTTGTTGTCGTGTTCAAGCTCGACGGGAATGCCGTTGCGAGGATCGATGAGAACCTTGTCGTACTTCTGCAGCGGGTAGTCGGGGTCGCTGTCGATCTGCACGCTGATTGCGACAACCCGGCCGGTTAGTACGGGCGTCTTGGCTTCGTCCGGCAAATGAATGCCGCCGCGCGTCGTTCGCTTCTCTTCGTCTTTGCGGACCAGGACCCGTTGTCCTACCGGTTCGATCGTTTCCATGGTCATGTTTGCGTCGGCCATCGTTGAAGATCCTCTCCACGGGCGCATCGCTGTGTGCCCGACTCGTTGTTCACGCATTCTATTTTACCCGCCGCCGTGCGTGAGGGAATGATGCTCGGCAGCCTAGACACTCCGCTCCACGCCTCACGATCCCAGAATCTGGCCGATTCGCTCGGCAACTTCGCCGCTGGTGAGTGCTGCGACGAAGGCGTCCTCGTCGACGTAGTTGTGGTGGCCGACGTACTTGATGACCCAATTGAGCGTGAGGGGGCTGATCGTGATGACAGCCCGAGCGTTTTGCATGGCTTGCCACATTTCGATGGCGGTCCCCATCGAGGCTTCCGGCACGAAGGCCAGCACGACGTCAACTTCGGTGCACATCTGACAGTGGTCCGTGAACACCTCGCGGCCTTTGTCGTCGCCGTATTCCAGTGAGCCGGCGTGATCGGCCAGCGGGTCGTAGACGTCGGCGTCGGGCAGATGCTCTTTGAGCAACTCCTTGAGACGTCCCCGGTAGTGCTGGTCATGAAGGGCGGCGGAGCGATGGGAGCCCTGCATGATGCCGGCTAAGAAAATTCGCATGGGTGATTCTCTTGATCTGTGTCTCACGTCGTTGAAGTGATCGCGTCGTGACACGCTGTTCGGTGAACTTGGTTTTCGATAGGATAAGCGCTCGCGGCCGATCTGCAACCGGCGGTGGCTCGTCCCCCCGATCAGAATAGCGGCTTGGTAATTACCTAGAAGGAATACGCGACACGATGGCCACTAAGAAGAAGACAGCCCCAAAAAAGGCGACCGCAAAGAAGACAGCACCCAAGAAGGCAAAGAAGGGGGCCAGCAAGGCAGGCAAGTCGACGGTGACGCCGGAGCTCAAGCTGGTGATGGAGATGATGGCCATCGAAGGGATCAGCTGCGAGGAAGGGAAGGTCGCCGAGTTCATTCGCAAAAGGTTGCTCGCCGCCGGGGCGCCGGCTTCCGCGATCAAGTTCGATCAGGCCCATCGCCGCACGGTCCGGCCCGGCGACGTGGGTAACCTGGTGCTCAAGCTGCCAGGCAAGGGGGCGGCCGCTGTTCGTCGTGCTCCCCGGCGTTTGCTTATGGCCCACATGGATACGGTGCCGGTCTGCGTTGGTTCGCAGCCGGTGCTGAAAGATGGTTACATCGAGTCGGCGGATCCGAACACGGGACTGGGTGCGGACGATCGGGCCGGTGCTGCAGCCGTGTTGCTCGCGGCGCTCGATGTCTTGAACCGAGACGAGCATCCGCCGGTGACGTTCTTTTGGACGGTGCAAGAAGAGATTGGCATTCACGGCGTTCGGCATGCCACGATGGGGCTGCTGGGGGATCCTAAGTTGGCGTTCAATTTCGACGGCGGGTCGCCTTCCAAAATGACGATCGGGGCGACCGGTGGTTTCCGCATGACGATCGACGTTACCGGTCTGGCGAGTCACGCCGGCGGCGCGCCAGAACGAGGTGTGAGCGCGATCGCAATCTCCTCGCTTGCAATTGCCGATCTGCAGACCAACGGCTGGCATGGCCTGATTGAAAAGGGTCGCCGGCGGGGGACCAGTAACATTGGCGTGTTTGAAGGGGGGGCGGCGACCAACGTGGTTTGCGATCGTGTGCATGTACGAGCCGAAGCGAGAAGCCATGACTCGAAGTTTCGCGAACGGATTGTGGCCGAAATTGAAAAGGCGTTTCGTCGCGCCGCCGCCAGTGTCAAAAACGTCGTCGGCAAGTCCGGTAGCGTGACGTTCAAAGGTCAGCTTGATTACGACTCCTTCAAGCTTGGTAAGAAAGAACCTTCGCTGCTCGCCGCGGAAGAGGCGGTACGACGAGTCGGCGGTAAGCCAATCCACGCTGTTACCGACGGCGGGCTCGACGCCAACTGGATGACTAAGCGTGGCGTGCCGACGGTAACGCTCGGCTGTGGTCAGCTCAACCAGCACATGGTTACCGAGCGACTCGATGTGGCCGACTATTTGGATGCGTGCGAGATCGCCAAAATTCTGGCCGGCGAGGTGGCCCTGTAACGGCGACGATAGTTAATCATGAAACTAGGTTAGCATGGAACTCGACGACGAACTTTGTCTCTGCTTTCACGTCACCAAGCGGAAGGTGCGCAACTACATTCGCATCGAGAAGCCGCGGAGTGCCAGCCAGCTGAGCGACTGCTACGGGGCCGGCACCGGCTGTGGGTGGTGCCGCAAGATGCTCCAGTCGATGTTCGAGACCGCCCAGGCCGACTCTTCTGATGCAGGTACCTCCGAGCTGTCCGCGGCCGATTACGCCCGGCAGCGGGCGGAATACGTGCGTGCTGGCGGCGGAACCCCGCCTCCTGGGGCGACACCCGTCGACCCGGACAGGTCAACCGACCCTGAATAGGTCCGCTAGCAGGTCGTTTTGGCGGCGAACGAGGCTTTTTCGGCCGATTTTCGCCGCGAAACCCCGTATTGGAAGGGAGAGGCAACTAGCCGTCTGCGGCGGAATCGAGTATCATGCCCTCTCTTTCACGGACAATTTTCGCTGTAATCCCCCTAAGTTAGCAGAAGATATGGCTCGCAAAGTCGTCAACCGCAAAGAGTTACGAGCGGAGGCCGAGGCCGCCGAGAAGGCCGCGCCCAAGAAGAAGACGAAGAAGGCAGCCACGAAGAAGGCTGCTACCGCGAAGAAAAAGACGCCCACCAAGCGTAAGAGTCGGGCCAAAGCGGCTCCGGCCGAGGTGCGTTTGAAGGCCTTCTGGGGAGTATTCAATCAGTCCCTCAAGCGAGTGGCCCTGTATGAGTACAGCCAGCGACGTCAGGCGGACAAGAAGGCTGGGGAGCTGACAGACAAGTCGGGATCTCCCCATTTCGTCCAGCCGGTCAAGGAAGTCATTGAAGAAGAGTAAGGCCGAATCGTCTCTGTCTTGCTACTATCTGGGCCTTGCTACTATCTGGTAGTCCGCTTTGAACAGGTGTGATCGAAGCCGATTTAGCTGCGCGGTCGGTACTCTGCCGGCAAGCCAAACGTAACCGTCAAAGTTTAACTAGTCGAACCACTCATCGGTTTCGTCAAACTTTGGCAAGCAGACGATCAGCACTTCCATTTTGCCACAGGCGCGATGCCGCACGCCGGGCGGGATGAGGACCGACATGTTCGCTTGCAGTGGAATCGTCTCTTCGTCGAGCTGCATGCTTGCCCCGTCTTCGCATTCCAGGATGTAGTACACCTCTGTGAGTTGTTTGTGGTAATGCGTCTTGGCGTCGGCCGAGATGCTGGTCCGGTGAATCGTGCCAGGGAAGTCTTGCACCTCTTCGAAGCCACGGCGGGCCGTGCCGCAAGGGCACGGTTTTCCGGGGATTTCGTCGAATTTGACGAGTTTCCATGGGCGGTCGTCCAAAGGGTGTTGCTGCGTCATTTCAATTCGCCGTTTCAATTACGTGATGCGTTGACTCTGTTGATAACGTGTTGCCATCAGGACTGGCGTGACCTGCGTTGCGCGCGGCGACAAACGGATTGTTCGTTCCATCATAGTCGATTCACAGTCGCTTCGTGGCGGGACTCTTGCGGCAACGATGGTGTCGCGACTTGAATTGGTGGACTGGTCGTACAATCGTCAAAGTTTAACCAGCTTCTGCGCGCGGCAAAGTTACCCTAACAGTTGTCGTAAGCCATTTAGGGAAAATTGGTTTGGAACGTTCAAGGGGTCTTCTCGGCAGGGCCGATATGGTTTCTGTCGCTAAGCGGATTAATGTGTCGTGAGGCGGCACATTCCCAATGCGTCCGAGCGATGTGGATAGTTCAAGTCAAGGAATGGCTCGAACAGCTCAGGCGCGATAAACCAACAGAACTGCGGGTTCCTACCCAGCCACCCCTCCCAACAACGCCACCTACCTTTGGTCGACTGACCATCTTCGATCCACAATAGGGTCACGATTCAAAACAATCCTCTTTGTATTGAACGTGACGATGCGAGGTCGAACCCGGCAATGTTAGGAACGGAGCTGTGCTGCTCGCGGTTCGGATCGTAAAGGAGACGTGGTTCTATGAAGTCGAGCATGTTTATTGGCGCGCTCGTCTTGGGCGTGTGTCTGATGGGCACCCAGCAGAGTTACGGTTTTGAACTGCTGGACACGTTGCTTGGTGGCGGATGTGGTTGCGAGAGCAGCTGCGGATGTGAAGCCAAGTGCGGATGTGAAGCTCAAGCTTCGTGTGGCTGTGAAGCCAAGTGCGGTTGCGAAAGCAGCTGCTGCAAGAAGTCTTGCTGCAAGAAGTCTTGCTGCAAGAAGCGATGCTGCAAAGATCGCTGCTGCAAGAAGAACCGTTGCTGCAAGAGCCGCTGCGGTTGCGACAATGGTTGTGCCGCGAAGTGCGGTTGCGAAGCTCAAGCCGCTTGCGGTTGTGAAGCTCAAGCTTCCTGCGGTTGCGAATCCAGCTGCTGCAAGAAGTCCTGCTGCAAGAAGCGATGCTGCAAAGATCGCTGCTGCAAGAAGAGCCGTTGCTGCAAGAGCCGCTGTGGTTGCGACAACGGATGTGCCGCGAAGTGCGGTTGCGAAGCTCAAGCTGCCTGTGGCTGCGAAGCCAAGTGCGGTTGCGAGAGCAGCTGCTGCAAGAAGTCTTGCTGCAAGAAGCGTTGCTGCAAGTGCTTTGACCTGAGCGGCCTGTTCAAGTGCTGCCGTGGTTGCTGCAAGTCGAGCTGCGGTTGCGACAACAAGTGCGGTTGCGAAGCCGCCTGTGGTTGCGAAGCTGCCGGTTGCGACGCTGGTTGCCACTCGGCTGGCGACAGTGGCGAAGCCGCTCCCGCCGACTACATCCCGATGCCCCCGACGCCCAAGGCTGATCACTCGGCCAGCACCGGTCGTCGTGCCATCCACGTAAGCTCGCTCGCCAACTAAGCGTTCGAGTCTACGACAAGATTGCGACAATGACCGGCCTACCTGGGAAAGTTTCCTGGGTGGGCCGGTCTTATTTTATGCGCGAAGAATCCGCCACACGGCCTCGCTATCTTGTGGACGATCGGATCGATCAGTCGAAATTGCCCGTCACCGTCTCATCAGCCGCCGCATCAATCCGCCCGATCGCGTAGCTCAGCAGGTCCCCGCGCTCCCGGCAGTCGGCCAGCAACTTCGAAAAGTCGCCTGCTCGGCGCGAAAGTTCCATCAAAGGTGGCGCGAAGCCGGTTGTTGGCGTTCCGTGTGGTAGGTGCTCCAGGGTGATGTCGATCGCTTCTTTATCCCTACCCAATCGCGACAGCAGGGCCACGTAGACTTCCACCGCGGCACTTCCTTCTTCGTAGACGTTTGTGCTACGGGCTCGTTCCCCGAAGTACTCGATCGCCTCGTCGACGCGCTCGCCAAGCTGCGCGGCGAAGAACAGGCCCGAGATGCGATAAGCGTCTTCAAAGGGGGTATCTCCCGGCGGTCGGAGCGACTCGTGAAGACACTGGCCGTATTCCGTCAGGTCGAGGGCCAGGCGAAGCGCCGGCTCATCTTCGATGATGCGGGCCATGCGGATCACCGACGAGAGGTGCGAAATATCGACGTGGTAGGTGTACTCGGTAAAGGAGTCGCGGCACTTCGCGACGAGTTCTTGGAGCGTCTCTTCAGAGTCGCTTGACGCATCCGCGCCTTGGACATCACGACGCAGACTGTCGATCAGATCGGCATGCAGTCGCGCGATCAGCTGACCAACCGCGACCTGCTTCTCAGGTACGGTGCGTGAGTACATGGCCGAATCGTACGTCGTGATCGCGTTACAGACCCCGTAATGATCCAGCACGATGGCAAAGCCGCGCTGAGGATTCAGCCCTTCGTGTAGCGAAAGCTCGACCACCTGTTCCAGGTTCTCGTCGGTTGGTTCGGTCTTGGCAAGCACCTCGCGCATCCGCTCTTCATCACCTGCCGGGCGAAGGTACATCCAAGCCTGACGTAGATCGCCCGTCTCAAGCAGCAAATTGCCGACCTCGCGACAGGCTTCGACATAGCCAGCCTCGATCTTGTCGCGGACCGTTTCACTGAGGTTGTCGAGTTGGGTGTCACGAGCCAGGGGGGCACCGGCACGTTGGCGGCACTGCATCAAGCGGGCATCGAAGAGTTCGTGGAATTTGTTTTCGGACTTGAGCTGCTCGCAGAGTGTTTCCAGGGCAGCGTCGATCCCGCCGGAAGTGAGTTGATTTTCGAGTTCTTCGAACGGTTGCTCGGACATGGGCGATCGGTTTGTGAAGAAGAAGGAGTGGGTTGGAAAGTCGCCGCCGAAATTGGCTGCCAAAAGGGGGGCTCATCCGCAATGTTTCACGCGGTCGAGCGGGTGAAAGTAGCCATTTATCGTAGCACAGCCGCCGGGCACTCGACAGGCTTCGGACTCTCCAGCGGGGCCCGGTGCCCGCCGCCGGCGGGGCAGAGGACCGGCTGTGCAGGGTGGGGCATCCGTTGCCAGCGGGCGGGGCGAAGGTGATACTAAAGGGATGAGCGACACCCGAAAGGATACACGTGACGCGACGCTCCGCACGATCGCGATGCCGAAGGATACGAATCCAAACGGCGATATCTTTGGCGGTTGGCTATTGTCGCAGATGGATCTCGCGGCCAGCATCGTGGCGCGAGAGCGAGCGGGCGGGCGATGTGTCACGGTGGCCTTGGATGCCATGAGTTTTCATCGTCCGGTTTTCGTCGGCGATGAGGTGAGTTGCTATGGCGATGTGACGCGGGTTGGGACTACTTCGATTACCGTGCATGTCACCGCCTATCGACGTAATCCGGAGCAGGGCGAGCGAGAACAAGTTACCGATGGCACGTTTACGTTCGTGCGAATTGACGAACAGGGGAAGCCGCAGTCGATTGAATAGCGGTCGATTGACTAGCGGAGGATTGACGAACCGATGGATTGGGCAACACGACATTAGGGCAGACGATGAGACATCTTAGAATGAGTTCCACGAAAACGAGACAAAGCGGCAAGATGCGAGCACTCTTGTTATTGATCGCATTGTTCTTGGTGTCCGTGAGCTGTGCGGCTCCTGCATCCGCGGAACCGGCGACCGCCGATCAACCCAACCTGATTGTCATTCTGATTGACGACCTAGGGTGGACCGATCTTAGCTGCCAGGGCAGCCAGTACTACGAAACACCGAATATCGACCGATTGGCCGAACGAGGAGTGCGATTCACCAACGGGTATGCCGCCTGTTCAGTCTGTTCGCCGAGTCGAGCGGCTCTGTTGACCGGCCGTTACCCGGCTCGTGTGGGCATCACCGACTGGATGCGTTTTCGTTACGGCGGGCAGCAGCCGAAGGGAATCGACGGCGATCGGGAGTACGAGTCGGTCGGCAAGAAATTGGAAACGCCGGTCAATCCATTTTGGATGGAGCACAGCGAGGTGACGCTGGCGGAAGTGCTTGGTGAGGCCGGCTACCGAACTTGTCATGTCGGCAAGTGGCATCTTGGCCCCGACGACTATTTTCCTGAGCGACAAGGTTTTCACGTCAACATCGCCGGTTGCGACTATGGTCAGCCGCCGACGTACTACTACCCGTATGAAACCAAGTGGCAGCGTCCGTTTCCCAACTTCAAACCGAAGCAGGAAGGGGAGTACCTGACCGATCGTTTGGCGGAAGAGGCAGCCAACTTCATTGAGAAGAATCGCGAGCAGCGTTTCTTCTTGCACTTCGCCCCGTATTCCGTGCACACGCCGATTCAGCCCAAGAAGGAACTATTGGCCAAGTACGAGGCGAAGCCGAAGGCGGGACAGAAGAACGCCGGCTATGCCGCCATGGTGCAGAGCATGGACGAAGCGGTCGGCAGCGTGCTCGCCAAGCTCGACGAGATGCAGCTGACCGAGAACACGGTCGTGATCTTCACGTCCGACAACGGTGGCTATCTGAAGGTGACCAACAATGCTCCACTCCGCGGCGGTAAGGGCATGGTCTACGAAGGCGGCCTTAAGGTTCCGTTTATTGTTCACTGGCCAGGCGTTACGGCCGCGGGAACCACCATCGACGAACCGGTCATGGGCATCGACATCTTTCCGACACTACTGGACATCGCTGGGGTCGACCGCGACGAAGCGGAGGGGGATGATCCTGGCGATATTGATGGCGTCAGCCTGGTTCCGCTGCTGGCGGATGAAGGACCGCTAGACCGCGACGCACTCTTCTGGCACTTCCCGCACTATCGCGGCACCGACGCCGACCCCTATGGCATCGTGCGTGCCGGCGACTACAAGTTGATTCGGCAATACGAAGACGGATCGACCGAGCTCTACAATCTCAAGGACGATGGTGTGGAGTCGAAGGACCTCGCCGGCGGTATGCCGGAGAAAGTCAAAGAACTCGACCTACTGTTGTCGAAGTGGTTGATCAGTGTTGAGGCCAAAATGCCGCGGGCCGACCCGAAGTTCAAAGAGAAAGAAGAGTCGCGGGAATAGTATTCGCGCGTCGTACGACCTCCTCGTTTACCGCATCCGAACGACCGCATGGCTGGCACATCCAAGGCACTCGCTTGGCTCGACGCAGAACTTTCTCGTCTTGAGTCGGATCAGCTGCTGCGGCGTATTCGCACTCGCGGGTCGGCACAAGGAGCCTCAATCGAGATCGACGGCCAGCGCTTGCTGAACTTCGCCTCGAACGATTATCTCGCGCTCGCTGCGGAACCGGCGGTACTGGCCGCGGTACGCGAGGCGACCGAGCCTTGTGGGTTTGGCAGTGGTGCCAGTCCACTGGTGGTCGGACGCGATTCGGTTCACGCGGAGCTGGAACGGACCTTGGCCGAGTTTGAAGGGACCGAAGCGGCGCTATTGTTCCCTTCAGGTTTCGCTGCCAACAGTGGGGCGATTGCGGCGCTGACTGGCTCCGGTGACGTCATATTCTCCGACGCCAAGAATCATGCCAGCCTGGTCGATGGTTGTCGGCTTTCTAACGCGGCGGTGCAGATTTATCGGCATGCCGATGCCGATCATCTGGAATCGCTGCTCAAGAACGATGCCTCCACAGGGCGAAGGTTGATCGCGACCGATACGCTCTTCAGTATGGATGGCGATTTTGCTCCGCTTGAACGAATCGCCGAACTTGCCGATCAATACGACGCGATGCTCTTGGTCGACGAAGCCCACGCGACCGGCGTCTTTGGCGACCAGGGCAGGGGAGTGGCCGAGGCAGTCGGGGTTGGCGATCGGATCGACATCAAGATCGGCACGCTGAGCAAGGCGCTCGGGGCGGCCGGAGGATTCGTGGCGGGCTCGCAATCGCTCATCGACTATCTGGCCAATCGTGCCCGTTCGTATGTCTTCTCCACGGCATCGCCGGCGGTGCTGGCCAGTGCGGCTCTTGCGGCGCTCAAGATCGTGCAGGAGGAGCCGAGTCGTCGCAAGGATTTGCTCGCCAGAGCGGAATCGCTTCGTACGCAGCTGACCGAACAGGGCTGGCGCCTTGGCGACTCGGCGAGTCAGATCATACCGATCTATGTTGGCAAGCCGGACGTGGCCGTGCGGCTTTCGGAGGAGCTGGCCGGCCGCGGTTTCTTGATTCCGGCGATTCGTCCTCCGTCGGTGCCTGCGGGCGAATCGCTCTTGCGACTCAGTCTGCGCTGGGATCACACGCCCGCGATGCTCGAAGAACTCTTGGCGGCGCTCGCTGAGGTGGCGGAAGTCAAGGCACCCAAGTGATACTAGCCCGAAGCGTGAGCGAGGGACACGACCAAACAGGTATCACAATCAATGGGCACTTCACGTTTGCGAGGGCGCACATGCCGCACGACTGTCAGCTGTCGCTTTACTCGTGTCGCAGCGCTTCGATCGGATCCATGGCCGCCGCACGCATCGCCGGGTAGAGCCCGAAGATAATTCCCACGCTGACCGAAATGAAAAAGGCCAGCGGGACCGACCAGCCGACGAGCTGGGGTTCGACATTGCGAATCACGTCGGGCAGCTCCGCCATGGTGGTCGGTATGACCTCTTCCAGGATGCTGCGGAGCATGGAGATCGTCGGTCCGCACAGCAGTCCGCCTAAGATTCCGCAGGCCCCGCCGACGACTGTGAGCACGACCGTTTCGGCCAGGAATTGTCGCGTAATGTCGCCACGCTTGGCACCCAGTGCCCGGCGAATACCAATCTCACGCGTTCGTTCCGTAACGGTGGCCAGCATGATGTTCATAATGCCGATACCACCGACGACCAATGAAATGGCGGCGATCGTGCCCATGAAGACCATGAACATCACTCGCATGGTGCGCACTTGTTCGAGAAGTTCGAGCGGCACAAAGACGTCGAAATCCTGCGCCTCTTTGTGTTTCTTGTTCAGCGCGACTTCCACCAGGTCAGCCGTTTCGACGACCTTGTCGACACGGTTGACTCGCAGTGTGACCTGGTTGAGTTCGACGATTTCACCTTCAAACGTTCCGCTGCTGGCGGAAACGATGCGGTCGCCCAACCGGCGCCAGAATGTCTTGATCGGAATGTAGACGTCGCCAGAGAAGTCTTGACCTTCGAGAGAACTTCCGATCGCCGAGGTCGACGCCCGCGGCTTCATGACGCCGACCACCACATACGGTTCGTGCGGCGTGCGGTCGTGTTCCACGCGGATATGTTTGCCGATCGGATTTTCCAGGGGAAACAGTTCCCGAGCGACCTCCGCAGCCAGCACGCAGTAGTTGTTCTCGTCTTTCACGTCCGTGTCGGAAATGAAGTGGCCTCGCTCGACTTCGAGTCGCATCACTTCGGCATATTCCGGCGTGCAGCCGACGAGCCGCCCATCGACGACGTTGTCGGCGTAGCGAAACTTGCGGCGAATATCGCGAATGGGAATCGCGCGTTCGACCGTGGGGAAGATCTCAGGATTGCTAAGCTGCCGAAAGTCGGCTCGCGTGATGCCGTAGGGAGTCAGCCGCCGGGTGCCGCCGCTCGCATTGGCCGAAGCGGTAATGACCGGCTTCTTCGATTTGATGATTACGTTTTGGGCTCCCAGCATCTCGATCTGCTGTTGAGCCTTCTTGCTGATTCCTTCGCCGATTGAAAGCAGCCAAATCACGCTGGCCGTGCCGATGAAGATACCAAGGACCGTGAGTAGAGAACGCATCGGATGCAAGAGCAGACTCTTGACTCCGATCTTCCAAGTTCTCAACCACAGAAAGTTCATCGCGCTTGGGGCCAATGGCCGTGAGGTTAGACAGGCATGACAGGCTTGCTTGCCTGACGATGATCGCGGTCGACCAGGCCGTCGGTAAGGTGGATCTGTCGATGGGTTACGTCCGCGACTTCCTGTTCGTGGGTGACGATGATGATCGTAGTCCCTTGCTCGTTCAACTTGTGAAGCAGGGTGAGAATCTCGTTGGTTGTTACCGAATCGAGATTTCCCGTCGGTTCGTCCGCCAGCACGAATTGCGGCTGGTTCGCCAAGCTACGGGCCACGGCGACACGCTGCTGCTGACCACCGGAGAGCTGGAATGGGCGATGCGTCATGCGATTCTCAAGACCAACGAGGCAGGCCAGGTGTTCGCAGTATTCTCGATCCGCCTTGCCGAGCGTGCCCTGGTAGTAGAGCGGGACCTCGATGTTTTCGAGCACGGTCAATTGCGGGATCAAATTGTACGACTGGAAGATCAGACCGATCTCCGATGCGCGGATTTGAGAGAGTTGATCGTCGTCAAGATCTGAGACGTTGTGCTCGCCGAGCCAGATCTGCCCGCTCGTGGGACGGTCCAAGCAGCCGAGCAGATTCAAGAGCGTACTCTTGCCGGAACCGGACGCCCCCATAATGGAGATCAAATCGCCTTGGGGAACCTCGAGTGTGATCCCGCGCAAGGCTTGCACGGTAACGGCACCCAGGTGGTAATCCTTAGTGAGATTTTCGACGCGCGCGGCTAGCTTCATGGCCCGGCCCCCGGTCCCCCGCCGGGGCCACCACCTGCGGCTTTCAAGGCCGCCATCGCGGCGTGGAATTCGGCCCGACTGACCGCCCCGTCTTTGTCCTTGTCGGCGCGGGAGACGAATCCCCATTGTTCGGCCGGGACTTCGTCGGAGGTCAGCTTGCCGTCTTCGTTGCTGTCCATGCTCTTGAAAAACTGCGCGGCTTTGCTGCCTTGCGGTTTCTTCTTTTTCTCTGGTTGAGGTGTCGACTTTTGCCCCTCTTCGTCTTCCGGCTTGAGCTCTGGCCACTCGATGTTGGGATTGTCACGATGACGTAGCGGATTGGCGGCGACCACATCGCCTTCGCGGATTCCTTTTTTCAAATCTTGGGTCTCGCGAATGACGACCATCGATTCATTGCTTGGCCCGAGCAGAACCTCACGCGGCTTTGGTTCCCAACGATCGCCGACGCGGACCAGGCAATAGTGCTTGCCCCCATGTTCGGCGATGCAGGTGATCGGCAGCATCAAGACATCTTCCAGCCGGGAGACTTCAATCTGCACTTCGGCCGTCAGTCCGGGTCGCAACTTCTCGGGGCTACCATCGACACTGACGAAGGTGGCGTAGGTTTTCACGTTCGAGCTGAACCAGCTACCCGGTTCGGCGTAGCGGTTGACCTTTTCGACCTTGCCCGTCAACTTCAGATCGGGAAAGGCGCCGACCTGAATCGTGGCGGTCATGCCTGGCTTCACCAGATCGACGCGAGCCTCATTGATTTTGGCTTTGACCTGCATCTTGCTGGGGTCGGGCAGGCGAATCATCACTTGATTTTCGCGAATCAGAACGCCCGGTTCGATGACGATGTCGTTTCCGCCGCGGCGACTGCGCTGGTTGGCGTGGACCACTTGGCCGTCGGACGGGGCGCGAACCGTGCATTTCGTAATTTGCTGATTGATGTCGTCGAGATTTTGTTGTTCCAGGTCGTAGCTGTTCTCTTCAGCCTTCTTCTTGGCGTCTGCGGTGAGAATTGCCGATTGCAACTCTGTCAGCTTTTTGAGTTTGGTGTGCTTGCGTAGCACATCGAGCTTGTTGTTGGCGATCTGAAGTTCACGGTCCGCCTTTTCCACAGCGAATTGATCCGCTTCCAGCTGCTGTGCCGTGACGTAACCTTTGGTCGCCAACTTCTTGCTGAATAGCAGATAGTCCTTGGCCCGCGAAAGGTTCTGCTTGGCCACGAAGATTTCACTTTCGATAGCGAGTTCTTCCTGGCGAAATGTTCCTTCCAGGTACTCCGTCTTGGCAATCACCGCCGTCTCGTAGGCGTTGCGCGCCTGAATCATGGCGGCTTCGGCTTTGTTGGCTGCCATCTCTTGCGATGTCTTTTGCGTTTCAAAGGCGGTGGCGTCGAGTTGTACCAGGATGTCGTCCTTCTTGACCATCGTTCCTTCCGGGACGACCTCGATGATCGGAGTGCCTTGGGTGCCGCGAGCCTTGACCTCGCAACGAATTTCTACGTTAGCGGAACTCTCGATGTCGCCCGTCTCGGTCACGCGATGAACAAATTGCCCTCGTTTGACGGTGCGTACCTCTTCATCGGCGATAGAACTGCCGCCCGAACCTGGCAGTCCGAATACGGTCAGCGCGGCACCACCCAAGATGGCCAGGCAACCAACGATGAAGACCATGGTCCAGAGCACCGAGAGTCCGGCCCGGCGGGACGCACGAGCAGTGTGTATGAGAGAGTCACGCATCAACATGAAAGCAAAAGTGGTCTGGCGGGAGGAATGACCGGAGGGTGCGGCCACGTAATCGAAGCCAACTATCCATTATACCCAGCGGTCTCGGATTGGGGCTACAACGGGCCCGACGCAGTGGTTGTGGCCTGGGAGCTGCGATTCGCCTCGGAACGAGGGTCGGCACCTATTTTCAGGCGTAGAACCCGTGGGTTGTCACTCGAAAAAGGGACCGGTCTCTCACTCGAATTAAGTGCCTTGGCCCCGTCACCGTGCAGCTGAAGCCGCAGGATTGGCGGCGATTCTTTGGGTTTCTGGACTGGCGGGTTTGATGTGGGCGGGTTTGAAGTGGGCAAGTTCGACGCTGGCCGATCTGAGTTCGAAGGAGCCGCGACCGGCTTCTCTTCTGCCACCGCTTCAGTTGCTCTGCGCGGGCTGTCAATTCCGGTGGGCCAAGGGGCTGTTACTGCAGGCGGATTGGCCGCCGGTTCCCGCCAGTCGTACGAGGTCGACCTCAGTGCCTGTTGCCACGACACAGGGACGACCGGCAGGTTCTGCGCCGCCTCGATGCGATCCTGAATCGGTTGGCGGATCCGCGGTCGTTCCTGTTCTACCTCACCGGGCAGATGTTCCGGCAAGACTTCTTCACCGCCTTCGGGCAGTGGCGCAGACTGCCATTCTTGTGGTGGCAAGATGAATTCGCTTGTACCGGGCTCGATCTCCTCACCTTCGAACACACGCTCCGATTCCGCGTTCTCATCGCGTCTGGCACTCTCTGGTACAGCGTATTGCGGCAAGTCGAACGCCCGCGGCGCCTCTGGGATGCAATCCTCACACGGCGGTAGACTGTCGACTGAGATCACACCTGGATCGATCCAGATGCCGTCGGCGTCGAGTCGCATCGTGCCGAGATTGAAGTCGAGCCCGAGTCGCAGAACCTCGTAGTTGATCCACACGCCAAGAAAATCATTTTGGGCGTCGAGCAACGAACCAATCGCCGTTACAAGGTCACGAGCCGTGGTGCTGTTGAAGGTTTCTTTGGCGCCGATCCGCGGTGGCTCGCTCAACCGTAACTGCGTCAGTTCCACCTGGGAAATGGCAACCTGCACGGCGGCGCGACGCAGTTCGAAGTCGACTTCGCGCAGTTCGGCGTTTCGCAGCGTGTTTCTCAGGCCCAGGCTGACCAGGTCTTCATACTGATAGTAAGCGCGGCGCGCTCGTTGGTACGCAATCTGGGCAGCTCGGTAGCGGTTGCGTTCGGCCAGTCGCGTGAGCGGGGCGTCAAATTCGGCACCGACTCGCAATCGTCCGGTGGTTCCTTGCAGTCGAATGGGATTGTCGCCGGTGTTGCGAATGTCCCCTTCAAACACGAGGTTCAAGAACGACGTCAAATCGGCGGCTGTGAACTGAACCTGACGCCAGGCGTCGGTCAGAGCTGCCCTTTCGTTCTGCCAGTCGCGTCGATTGCAGCGGGCGACCTGCAGAGCCTCGTAGGAATTGATTTCGACCGGCTGAAGCGTGACGGTGTCGAGTCGGGCTCCGGCCTGAATCAGCATCAGCTCCTGGAGTTCGCCAGCGAGGGTGACGTACCAGGTGACCAGCTCCCGATACTGCGTAGGCTGCTTGATTTCGGTGAGTGTTGGAAGGAGCGAGTCGACGCGACCGTAGAAACGCTGCAGTTCGTCTTTGAGCCGTTGTACTCGTTCGTCGAGATCGTCGGGATCGTAAGCGCTGGTGTCGATGTCGCTGCCTGCTTGGGCCACGCGCGAGGCGAGCCGCAGCAAGTTTCGCCGCCGTTGGGGAACCGCCTGATCGAGCGCCACCATGTCCTCTTCGACGATGCGGACATGTTCGGTCGAGCGGGCGGCGAAGTCCTGCGCGGAGGCGAGGAACGTTTGCCATTGGTCGGCCGGTGGCTCCTCTTCCCACTGCCGCAGTTCGTCGAGAACGTCGCCAACCTGTTCTTGAAGTTCCAAGAGAGCGGGATCGAGCAGGTTGAAGCGGTTCAGCAAGGGATCGTTAATCACGATCGGCGCTTCCGGTGGAAGACCAAGTTCTAGCTTGAAGGTATCGAGGCGCGCCTGATACGCGGCCTTCTGGCTGATCAAGCGACTCTGCGCGGCGTAGAGTGCCTGGCGAGCCAAATCGACTTGGAAGCGATCGATACGATCGGCTTCGTGGGCCGCTTCGAGTTGGAATAGGCTGTCGCGCAGACCGGTCACGCTCGCTTGTTGGTTGCGAATTTCTTGGGTGTCTTGTAGCAGGCCGAGGAAGCCACCGGCACCAGCTGCTCCGATGCCGACGCCGCCGCCACTGATCGAATCGGGATCGAGTCCACTGACGATGTCGGCATAGAAGCCGCGGCGGAATCGTTCCATCTGACGCACTTCGGCGAGCAACGCTCGTTCGGTATCGGTGAGCGATTCAAGCACACGAAGCCGCCCTCGCGATTTGAGCAGCGGTTGGATGAGCGAGAAGTCGAGCAGCGTGGTCGCCGTGTGAGTGTCGTCGCCGGAGAACTGCCACAGCAGACGATTAGCAAAACCGACCACGAGTTCGCCACCGGAGGCGTACAACTTCGACATGCGAATGTCACGTGTGGCGAGATCGAGTTCGCTGCGTGGTCCGCCAGGTCGGTCGGGACCGTCGGCAGTGAAGAACGTCTGGTAGCCGCCGAAGAATTGAGCGTCGAAACGGAAGCGTTCAAACGAGACGTCGAGTGCCGACAGGTACAGATCCTCCAGCCGACTCTGGTAGAGCCGCGAGTTGTTGAGCGATAGCGCCACCGCTCCGCGAATATCGATCGGGATCGTGCCGTCTTCCTCCGGGCAAAGGTACATCGTCCACTCGGGATTCTCCGTGTACGGCGTATGGCCGAAGCGATCCCAGTGTTTGTAACCCCGTTTGCCGTCGACCATGTGCATGTAGCTGTGCGACCGCGGGTCGTCAGGTGGCATCGGTTCGAAGTCGGGCGGGTTCGGGTCGAACATTCGCGAGGTCGGATTGGCGTAGACATTCAGGTCATTGAGCGGTGACTCGACATCGGTCACGTCCTCGTAGACCAGACGTTTCACTTCGTTGTCGGCCTGAATGCGATAATGTTTTGGTTGGCAGCCGGTCAGCGCGGCCAGTAAGACGGCCATCAGCAGGGCCAGCCCGCCTGTGGTGTGAGTGAAGGATGTGATCGTCAGCAAACGAATCCTTGCCGGCGATCTGTCTCGTGGTTGATAGGTCATGCGGCCCCCCTTTTCGTCTTGGGGGCAGCAATTGACCGTGTTTGTTCAGCGTCTGACGTTTGTTCGGCGTCTGGCGGGCTAGCAATCGAAAGAACGTCGCAGGGCGTGTCGCATTGGGCGATTAGCGCCGTGAGGAGCAGCCGCAGCTGTTCGATGTTTCCGCTGCCAATATTGCCTAAGAAGCCCTCGGCCCAGCGGGTCAACTCCGGCATCACGGCTTGCAGCAGCTTGGTGCCGGCGGCCGTTAGTCGCCAGTGTTGGCGGCGGCGATCGCTACTGGGGCGATGCGCTTCGATCCAGCCACGGCGGCCGAGCGACTCGACCAGGGAACTCGTTTGGGCCGGTGAAACTTGGAGCCGGTCGGCAAGTTCCTTTTGGCTAATACCGGCGTCTTCGCTCTCACGCCGGACGTGCCAGAGGAGGCGGAATGAGACGTCGCCGAGGTCGGCCGCCTGCACATGGCGTTCGATCTGTCGGCGCAGCGTCGAGGCGGCGTCGCTGAGCTGATCGCCCAGATCAAGACAGGCATCGATCGCGGCGAAGGCAGACGTGTTGTTGGGAGTTGTTGTCACGGTCGTTGTTTACGCCAATAAGCGATAAGTCGCAGCCAAGGAGATTTGGGCGGCAATCTGTTCGGGAGCATGCGCGCAGGGATTTCCACTGCGCGAAATGCTTTCTCAATCGAATCATTCGGTGCTTAACGATTCACACTTGAACGATTTCTCAAGAGACAGACCGTCGCCACAAACGAGGCAAGTTGGGGTGGTCGCTAGCGTTCTCGGAAGAGGACGCCGACTGCTAGCAGCGCTTGTGCGACGGCTGAGAGAGGGCGAGAAGCCGCTCGCCAGGGCAAGTTACGGACCACCTTCGGACAGCCGACACTTCGGCTTGTCATTACAGATTTCGCAGGATTCGGTATCGCCCAACACGTGGCTGACACACTGCTCGATCCGTAGCTGCATCAGTTGAGCCATTAGCGTGTGCGGGCCCAAGGGTGCCGTGACGAGATAACGGACACCTTCGTGCTGACGGACGGCGTTCTTGGCCAATTCCGGGATGTGTTCGTCCCAATGACGACCGGGAGCGAGGAAGTAGGGCATTACAACGATGAACTTCGCCCCTCGGGCAACACATCGAGCGACGGCCGTGGCGACGGTCGGTTCGACGAGCTCCATATGAGCCGGCTCGACGATTGCCAGTTCCGATTCCCGCGTGAATAGCTCCACGACCTCAAGCAACATCTCGTTGGCCTCGTTGCGGCGAGAACCATGGTCGACGACAACCACGCCGACTTCTTCACGGGGAACACCGAGACGAGCAAAATCGATATCAATCATGGTTAGGACGCTTCTTCGTAGGGACCAATCACCTACGCACAGAATACTCATCGGCAGGTACGATTACGACGGGGGAGGACGTAACCGTGACAATTACTTTCGAGCATGTGAGAGCGCGAATATTGCTGTTTTCTCCCCTCAGGACTACAATCGCCGGCAGCGACGCGATTCGATCGATGACGCGTCGCCTATTTCGGTCAACAACTTAACTAGGTCAACAGGGAGGCTGACGGTGTCCGTTGTCGATGAAGCGCGAAGTGCCGCGATGCGAAAGCTGTCGCCGCTACGCAATAGTACGAGTGCCGATCGGCCAGAGGATCTGGCGAAGGAGCAGCTAGCCCATTTCGGGATCGATCCGGCCACGTCGTTCGGCGAGGCGCTCCTTCGTACGACCGAACGGCTCTATGAATCGCAGGCCGACTTCGATCGACTCTGGCAAGAGACGATGCAATCGATTCACGAGCTGCCTCGCGCCGATCGTATCGCGTACTTCAACGCCAAGAAGTTCTTGTCGTTTCAACTGGCGAAGATTCTCGACACGTTGCAGAATCCGTTTCGTCAGAGCTATCAATCGCTCGGCTATAGTAATTCGACTCAGTCGGCCAAGGGCCCGTATCCGGTTTTTGACAATGTGACCGCGATCTTCTCCGCGACGCCGGTCGTGGCTCGCACCGCCACTTACATCTACGCCTGCGCCGAATGGATTGGCGATGCCTTCCAGGGTAAGGAGCTGCTGCTCGAGATCTACTCGCGGTTGCTCAACCCAACGTCGGTCTCGCTGGCCAACTTTGTTGTCGATCTGGAAGCCGGGCCTTACAGCAGCGAATACTTCGCCTGGAATTTCAACAGCGGCATGTCGGCCATCGACGGCGTGCTCTCCCACATCTTGGGACGTGACGACGTGCTGATCACGAGCCGTAACATTTACGGCGGAGCCCACCAGTTGATCCACGATTGGTACGCCAAGGCAGGCAACCTCGAAATCGCGGTGGAAACGTTCGACGGCTATCAAGAAGCCGACTTCGCGCTCTGCCTGGAGAAGGTGCAGAAACAATACGCCGATCGATTTGCCGATGGACGTAAGGCCTACGTCTACATCGAATCTCCCTGCAATCCGCACGGCTACGTGCTCGACGTACCTGGCATCTGCAAGCTGGCCCATCGCAACGGTTTGCGAGTGATTTTGGACGCTACGGTGGGCACCCCGTTCTTGGTCCGCCCGCTACAGCACGAAGACCCCGAGTGCCGGCCCGACTTTGTGATCCACAGTTACACGAAGGATCTTTCCGGGACCGGTTCGACGATTGCCGGCGTGGTGATCGGCCGCAACGAAGATATGTTCATCCCCAAGGGAGAATCGGCTGGTGGCGTTCTCTGGAGCGACACCATGTTCTGGAACATTTACTACGTGAAGGGGGCGTTCCTCGATGCTGACGGGGCTTATTCGGTCATGCAGGGAATGCGGACCCTCGACGTGCGAATGCTCACGAAGTGCATCAACACCGAGATCCTGGCCCGCCTGTTCGACGCCCACGAGAAGATCAACGTCTACTGCAATGTTCTGGAGAACGACGGCAACAGTGGCCTCCGCGAACAACTGACGTTCCTCGGGCTGCCAGCACCGCTGTTCACGATCGACATGGAAGACGTACCGCGGCAGGCGTTCCAGCGATTCTTCGATTCGCTGGCACCGACCTTCGGTCACATGATTAGCCTGGGCCAATCGAATACGATCATCAGTTGCCCGGCGTTCACGACGCATTCGGAGTTGGATGAAGCGGCTCAGCTCGAAGGGGGCATTCGTCCGACCATGATTCGCTTCGCGGTGGGTGACGAGGATCCCAAGGATCTGGTTGCCCACTTCATCGAATCGGCCCGACTGACGATCGATCCGCTGTTGCCTGGTTTCTCCGACGGCTTTATGTCCGCGGAAGAGATCGACCAGCTGGTAGAAGATTGCTACCTTCGCGTTCACGGTCGCTATGTTCGATCGAAGCGATCGCTGGCCGAGATTCAAGCGTCGTAGCGGAGCTGGTCGCTGGCGACGGTTTTTGCGGCTTCGGCTCGCAGCAGCCAGCGCAACATCCGCCGCGGATGGCGCAGCTGGCCCACAGTAGGAACACGCCCAGGCCGATGGCCACGAGGCCGATGAATCTTTGCACGGCCTCCGACTTGGGGTAGAGCCGTTCGCGGAATTGCAGCATCAGGTGCGGGCACCAGACCAGCATCAGGCATTTCACGGCCGTGATCCAGGCCAGCAGTCGCACGATGCCGACGACGCTGCCGGTGATCGCCATGCCTTGCCACAGCGCAAGCAGCGCGACGACCAGGAACAACGCCCCGATTAGCCGCACGACAACGTCGTTGTTGTCTTGGGCGAAGGATAGCCAGCGAAATGTCTCGCGCGGGCGAAGTAGCAGCGGCACGCCGATCAAGACTTCCCACACGCCGAGGATGAAGGCAAACGTCGCGATATCCATGACCGCCCTTTCCGTTGTCTCCTTCGACCGCGAGCCTGGCGAGCTGCGACGTTAGGAGAGGATGTCTGACACGATCTTCACTTCTTCAACACCCGTCAGTCGCACGTCGAGACCCTGGAATTTGAAGGTCAGTTTCTCGTGGTCGATGCCGAGCGTGTGCAGGAGCGTGGCGTTCAGATCGTTGATGTGAACCGGGTCCTTCACAATGTTGTAGCTGAAATCGTCGGTTTCGCCGTAGACCAATCCACCTTTGACGCCGCCGCCGGCCATCCAGACCGAGAAACAGCGAGGATGATGGTCGCGACCGTAGTTGTCGCGAGTTAGCTTGCCCTGGCAGTAGGTGGTGCGGCCAAACTCACCGCCCCACACAACGAGCGTGTCTTCGAGCATGCCTCGCTGCTTGAGGTCGTTGATCAACGCGGCAGAGGCCTGATCGACGTCCTTGCATTGCAGCGGAAGATCGCGCGGCAGCGCTCCATGCTGATCCCAACCGCGGTGGAAGATCTGCACGAACCGCACGTCTCGTTCCGCCATGCGACGGGCCAACAAGCAGCTGGCGGCGAAGGTGCCTGGCTTGTGCACGTCGGGGCCGTAGGAATCGAGAATGTGTTGCGGTTCGTCGGAAAGATCGACCAGCTCCGGCACCGAAGTCTGCATGCGGAAGGCCATCTCGTACTGAGCGGTTCGCGTTTCAATTTCGGGATCGCCCCCGGCGGCCAGTTGTTTGGCGTTCAATTCCGCCAGGCCATCGAGCATGCGTCGGCGGGCGGCGCTGCTCACGCCAGGTGGGTCGGAAAGATAGAGCACCGGGTCGCCTTGTGACCGCAGGCTAACGCCCTGGTGTTTCGACGGCAGGAAGCCAGAGCCCCACAGTCGTGAGAACAACGCCTGGGCGTCGCGTTTGGCGCTCCAGGTCGGAGTCATCACCACGAACGACGGCAGGTTGTCGTTGAGCGAACCGAGACCGTAAGAGAGCCAGGCACCCAAGCTCGGTCGTCCAGGCAGCTGGCTACCCGTTTGAATGAAGGTGATTGCCGGGTCGTGGTTGATCGCTTCGGTGTGGACCGACTTCACGATCGTGATGTCGTCGGCGATCTTGGCCGTGTGCGGCAGCAATTCGCTGAACCAGGCGCCCGCCTGACCGTGCTGCGTGAACTTGTACTTCGACGGGGCGATCGGGAACCGCTTCTGACCGGAGGTCATCGTCGTGAATCGCTGACCCTTGATGACCGACTCAGGTAGATCCTTGTCGAACAGATCGTCGAGCGACGGCTTGTAGTCGAGCAGGTCCATCTGTGCCGGAGCGCCCGCCATGAACAGGTAGATAACCCGCTTGGCCGTGGGCGCGATCTTGGAAATCGCCGCGGCCGTGGCGGCCGAGGGAGTTTCCGCAGTCGCGATCTGTTGGCCAGAGAGCGAAGCGAGCGCCGCAGCGCCCATGCCGGCGGCCGTGCGACCGAGGAAGCAGCGTCGGGTTTCGCGAAGTTGGTGTTCGTAGAGTGGGTGCATGGTATTGCCTTGGCGGGGGCTATGAAATGTTGCTAGGCGTGAAGCGTCGAGGCTTCTTGGCAAGCAACGATGCAGTTTCCTGTGAGTCTAGGTTTTGTTGGTCCGTCGATAGTCGTGCTGCATGTGCGCCTGCGCAAACGTGTTGTTCAATCTAGGGTGCCACTGGCTTTGCCAGTGCTTGTACGTCGTTTGGTTATTGTCGTGCGGCACTCCGTGACGCAAACGTGAAGTGCCGAATGATTGTGATACTCGTTTGGCTGTGTCCCTCGCTCACGCTTCGGGTTATATGTTTAGAACGATCTAACCCTTGGTGATTGTTTCGTCGAGATTCAGGATCAAGTTGGCGACCATCGTCCAGGCGGCCAGGTGCTTCACGTCGAGCGAATCGTCTATAGCCGAGTCGCCGACCGAGACGAGTTCGCGAGCCGCCTGTTCGTTCGCCTCGTATTCGGCCAACTGGGCCTTGTAGACGCGGAGCAAGATATCGATCTCGTCGCTCTCGGGTGCACGAGCCAACGCCTGGCGGAAGCCGAACGTGATTAGCTCACGCTCATTTGTCGCGCCAGAAGTCATCATTCGCGTGGCCAGATTGCGGGCCGCTTCCACGTACTGCGTATCGTTCAACAGTACGAGCGCCGCCATCGGCGTGTTCGTACGGGCACGACGCACGCGGCAAGTCTCACGCGAGGGCGTGTCGAAGGCCATCATCGATGGTGGCGGAGCGGTTCGCTTCCAGAAGGTGTAGATGCTACGACGGTAGAGACCGTCGCCGGTGTCTTGCTTGTAGTGAGCGGTGTCGCTGGCCGTGTAGGCAACAGCGAACCAGATGCCGCCTGGCTGATAGGGATACACGCCAGGGCCGCCCATTCGCTCGTTGAGCAATCCGCTGACGGCCAGGGCACTGTCACGCACCACTTCGGCATCCATGCGGAAGCGAGGACCGCGAGCGAGCATGCGATTCTCTGGATCGGCGGCAAAGCTCTCCGCACCGACCGCCGAAGCCTGGCGGTAAGTCGCCGACATGACCATCTGCTTGAGCGTTCGCTTCACGTCCCAACCATTGTCGATGAAGTCGCGGGCTAGCCAGTCGAGGAGTTGCGGGTGCGACGGCCATTGGCCTTGGGCCCCGAAGTCCTCGGAGGTTTTCACAATGCCGGTGCCGAACAGTTGTTGCCAGAAACGATTCACCGTGACGCGAGCGGTCAGCGGATGTTCTGGCGAAACCAACCAACGGGCTAGCGAAAGGCGATCTGCCTTTCCGTCGATTTTCTTCATCGGCGGTAGGAAGGCCGGCACCTCGCGTTCGACCTTGTCGCCCTTCTTGTCGTACTCACCTCGGTCTAGGTCGAATGCCTGACGTGGTTCGTCCTTTTCTTTGGTGATCATCGTGATTGGCACCACGGCGTCGATGGCGTTTTTCGCCTTGTTTGCCTCCGCCAGTTCGGTCTTGAGCTGCTTGAGCTTCTCCGACTCCGGCTTCTCTTCTTTCTTCTTGGCTTCAGGCTTTTTGGGGACTTCGGCCTTCTCTGCGGAAGGCTCGAGCATGTCACCGTCTTCATCCGCCGTTTCTTCCGCGGCGGCCTTGGCGGCAGTTTCGGCCGCGGCCAACTTCTCGGCCTCTTCTTCCAGCCGCGTCTCTTCGTCGGCGATGTCGTCCTTCAGCGTTTTGATCTTGGCACGAAGTTCCGTGAGCTGCTTTTCTTGCTCCGGCGTAGTCAGGTGCAGCATCGGAGCGTAGTAAGCCCGGTTTCCGTCGAGGACGTTCTCCGCTGTGCTATTGAAGAAGGCGAACAGCTGATAGAACTCCTTCTTCGTGAGCGGGTCGAACTTGTGGTCATGGCAAGTCGCGCAGCCAGCGGTCAGTCCCATCCAAACCGTGGCGGTTGTCTCCACGCGGTCGACCGTGTTGCGGACGTAGAACTCCTCGCGGATCACGCCCCCTTCGTTCGTCGTTACGTGGCAGCGGTTGAAGCCGGTGGCGATTAGCTGATCGCGCGTTGGGTTAGGCAGTAGGTCGCCAGCGAGTTGCTCGATCGTGAATTGATCGAAGGGCATGTTGGCATTGAATGCTCGAATGACCCAATCGCGATAAGGCCAGATCGCGCGGCGGTTGTCGATGTGCAGACCGTGCGTGTCGGCATAGCGGGCGGCGTCGAGCCAGTACCGGCCCATATGTTCGCCGTAGCGGGGCGAGGCGAGTAGTCGATCGACCAACCGCTCGTAGGCGTCGTCAGACGTGTCGGCCAGAAAGGCGTCGACCTCTGCGGTCGTTGGAGGAAGCCCCGTCAGATCGATCGTGAGCCGCCGGATGAGCGTTGTCTTGTCAGCCTCTGGCGAAGGAGCGAGGCCTTTGCTTTCCAAGTGGGCTGCCACGAAGCGGTCGATGTCGCCGCGAACCCAATCTTTTGTTTCAGCCAACGCCGGCAATGTCGGTCGTTTCGGGGTGACGAAGGACCAGTGTCCTTGCCACGTGGCGCCTTGTTCGATCCACTTCTTGAAGAGGTCGATCTGATCGGCGGTGAGCGACTTGGCGTGATCGACCGGCGGCATGCGAAGATCTTCGTCTTCACTGATCAATCGCTGGTAAAGACTGCTCGCATTCAGGTCGCCTGGCACCAGAGCGGTCTCGCCCGAGTCGAGTTCGCCGAACGCACTTTCTTTCGTGTCGAGCCGGAGGCCCGCTTCGCGGTGGGCTTCGTCCGGTCCGTGGCAGGCGTAGCAGTTGTCGGAGAGCAGCGGGCGAATGTCGCGGTTAAAGTCGATCATGTCGACCGCCGCCACGGCGACGGGTTCCGCTGAATCTGCGTCGGCGGCAAAGCTACCGGTCGTCGCGGTCAGCGACAACGCGATCAGAGTAGCGGCGACAAGACTTCGAGAGAGCGAGCGGTTCGTCATAAGAATGGCGTCCTTCGATGACTCGACCACGCGGATGTTCGGCCGTGACGTAAGTCGCATGCGACTCAAGAGCGGCCGTCGGTGGTCGGTTCGTTGGTGTTGGAACCAGTGGCAATTAGGAGGGAGAAAACGCTGGGACGCGTCGCCGTTTGCCAGCGCCGATGCGTCGAAGGTTGTCCTTAAATCATAGCTTCTAAGCCCCATCTTCGCAAATCTAACAACCTTCGGTTTCGCCCTTATTTCAGCTGCTAGAAATGACCCACGAGCACGTTCATAATGAGCACTCGCGTGCGCAAGTGTGCCACATCGGCACGCTCCTGGTTCGCCCGTGTCCTTGTACGGCTTGCGTCGGTAATCGAACTGTTCAAGAAGAAGTAGCACCGTTACTAAGCGAAGGCGACATTCGTGAAAGACTTCGACAAACTTGGCGCGTTCTATTTGGGCAAACGTTACGACTTGAGTAGCCGCGCGGTCCAAGACGATCTGCTTCTGTACGACTCCAAAGATCTGACGACGCATGCCGTCTGTGTTGGCATGACCGGTAGCGGCAAGACGGGTCTCTGTTTGTCGTTGTTGGAAGAAGCCGCCATCGACGGTATTCCGGCGATCATTATCGATCCCAAGGGGGATATGCCGAATCTTGCGCTTTCTTTTCCTAAGCTCGACGCGGCCAGTTTCTTGCCCTGGGTTGATGAGGGGGAAGCAACCCGTGAAGGCATGACCAAGGAACAGTACTCTGTTCGCATCGCGGAACGATGGAAGGAAGGTCTTAAGGAATGGGGGCAAGGGCTGAAGCGAGTTCGCGACTATCACAAGCGAGTGGATATTCCGATCTACACGCCAGGCAGCAATGCCGGGTTGCCATTGACTGTGCTGCGATCGTTCGCGGCACCGTCGGCAGAGTTGCTTGCGGATTCCGACGCTTATTCGCAGCGAATCACCAGCGCCACTTCGGGGCTGTTGTCATTGTTGGGTGTCGATGCCGATCCCGTTCGAGATCGCGAGCATATCTTGGTGGCAACGTTGCTCGATCAGGCGTGGCGGGCGGGGCAGGACGTCAACATCGAGGACCTAATCCATTTGATCCAAGATCCACCCATGGAGAAGATCGGCGTGGTGGCCCTGGATAAGTTCTATCCGCAGAAAGATCGTACCGCTCTGGCGATGCAACTCAACAATCTGTTGGCATCGCCCTCGTTCTCTCCTTGGATGCAGGGGGAGTCGCTCGACGTTGAACAATTGTTGACGCCCTCGCAAGACGGCGAGTCTGGCGAGAAAAAGTCCCGCCTGTCCATCATTTCGATTGCCCACCTCTCTCAAGCGGAACGCATGTTCTTTGTGACGATTCTGCTTAATGAAGTTGTGAGTTGGATGCGAAAGCAGCCAGGGACGTCGAGCCTACGTGCCTTGCTCTACATGGACGAGGTGTTTGGGTTCTTTCCGCCGGTCGCGAATCCGCCCTCGAAACCACCCATGCTGACGCTTCTCAAACAGGCACGCGCGCACGGATTGGGCGTTGTCCTGGCTACGCAGAATCCGGCGGACCTCGATTACAAGGGTTTGTCGAATATCGGTACCTGGTTTCTGGGGCGTCTGCAGACAGGTCGTGACAAGGAACGCGTGCTCGAAGGCTTGGAGGGCGCGGCGGTACAGTCGGGTAGCGAATTCAATCGCTCCAAGATGGCGGAAACGCTTGCCGGCTTGGGCAAACGCGTGTTCCTTATGAATAATGTTCATGAGGATGCGCCGGTTACATTTCACACGCGCTGGGCGATGTCCTATTTGCGCGGTCCAATGACCCGCAATCAGATTAAGACGTTGATGGATCCGCGTCGTCCTGCTTCGCCATCTTCTGATTCGGCTGCGTCCACTACTTCTGGTAAGTCGAAGGTGGCAAGTCCCGCAGCGGCTGCGACTGCGACGGTAGAAGGCAAGAAGCGACCGGCGACACGTGCTGCCGCCTCGATGGCGGCCAAAAGTGTGGCCCGGCGCAAGAGTACAACAACCGCCGCCGCAATTGAGGCAGGCAAGGCAGCAGGCCCCGGTGCGAAAGACGCCGGTGCGGAAGGCGCCGAACACTTGCTACCTCGGCTGCCTAAACGCGTCGACCAACGATTTCTCGCCGCTGACCTTGCATTGGGCGAGGACGAACGTGTGGAGTATCGGCCGGCTCTCGTGGCGATGGTTCATCTTCACTACGTGCGAGCCACTCACGGCATCGACGATTGGCAGGATTGTGAGTTCCTGGTCGAATTGCCAGAACGGGCGAAGGGTTCGCCGTGGACGGAAGAGACGCGGCGGGTGCTGACGGCCGACTTGGCTTTCGATGCGGAATCGCAGTCGCCTGCCACATTCAATCATGATGCGGCACTGACGAAGTCGACAACCTACACCCGTTGGAAGAAGCAGTGCGAAACCTTCTGCCATCAGAAACGGCCTTTGCGGCTGTGGCGATGCAGAGAACTGAAGGCCTATTCTCAAGCTGGCGAAACCGAGGCTGCCTTTCGCGTGCGACTGCGACATCAGGCGCGTGAGGTGCGAGATGCGGCCATCGAGAAGTTGCGACACCGCTACGCGAATCGAATCGCCAAGATCCAAGAACGAATTGCGGCCTGCGAAGCCCGTGTCGCGAAGGAACAGTCGGAGCGAGATCGCGCGGCGATCGATACAGGCTGGTCGACGATTGGAAGCACCCTGATGGACGCCCTCTTCGGTCGTAAGACCAGACGTTCTACTTCGGCGCGTCGACAGAAGAAGGCCGTGCGGGGCGCCGGCGACGTTTACAAGCAGCAGGGCGACGTTAAAGCGGCGAAGGCACGACTCGTGGCCGAACGCAAGAAGCGCAAGGCACTCGAGCAAGAGATCGACGCGAAGAGGCGAGAGATCGAAGCCGAGTATCGGCCCGACTCGCTGGAGCTGGAGCCGCTTCTGCTGAAACCCCGCCGAGACGACATTCAGGTGGAGTCGCTCACCGTCGTCTGGCTGCCTTGGCATGTTTCCGCAGATGGCGACGCGGTTCGCGCGTTCGAGGTTGAAGCAGCCGATTAGTGCGGCCCTGTTTACAGGCATTGTCCCTATGTTTTCCCTGACGATATCACGAGCCACGACGACATGACCCACCACGAATTGCCTGCTTTGAATTGTGCTTCGTTTTATTCCCTGCAGCGCGAGCGACGACTCCTGCTCTTGGCGATCGGGATGACGCTTCTCGGAGTTCTGGGCGCCACGGCGGTTCGGGCCGAAGAGCCGCCGCTCAAATTGCTCAATGGTGAAGGGCACGGGCGAATGATGCAGCGGTTCCTGCTCAAGGACGTTGATCGCGTTACGGCCGAACGCACGCGGGGTCTCGCCGAGCGAAAGACGCCCGAGGCGATCGCCGCGCACCACCGGCAGCTGCGATCCAAGTTCATCGAGGCGATTGGTGGACTGCCACCGCATGCACCACCTAAGGCGAAGGTCACCGGCGTGGTCAAGCGCGACGGTTTCACGGTGGAGAAGATCCTGCTTGAGAGCCGGCCGAATCATCACATCACGGCCGCTCTGTTCTTGCCGGCTCCGGCTTCCGGGCCAGCCGCTTCCTCGGCTGCTGCTTCCAAGCCGCCGTACCCCGTGGTCCTCTTGCCGTGTGGGCATGCGGAGTTGGCCAAGGCGGATCCCAAGTACCAGAAGGCGGCCGCTCTGTTGGCCCTCAATGGGATCGCCGCCATGTTGTTTGATCCGATCGACCAGGGCGAACGAATGCAGATCGTCGACGCCGAGGGGAAGTATCCCTTCTGGGGAACCAAGGGCCACCTCACGCTCGGCATCGGTAGCATCTTCCTGGGTAACAACACCGCCCAGTTCATGATCTACGACGGCATGCGGGCGATTGACTATCTGCAGTCCCGCAGCGACATCGACGGTGACCGCATCGGCTGTATGGGCAACAGTGGTGGCGGCACGCAGACCGCGTACCTGGCGGCTCTCGATGACCGAATCAAGGCGGCTGCCCCGAGCTGCTACATCACCAGCTTCTCGCGGCTGTTGCATAGCCGCGGTGGCCAAGACTCCGAGCAGACCATCTTCGGGCAGCTCGCCTGGGGTATGGATCATGCCGAGTATCTGACGATGCGCGTGCCGACGCCGCAGCTGGTTTGTGCCACCACCGGCGACTTCTTCGACATCCGTGGTAGCTGGGAGTCTTTCCGCCAGGCCAAGCAGCTTTACTCGCGGCTCGGTTACGCCGAGCGAATTAACATCATCGAGCATGACGGGCCGCATGGTTACGCCCGACCACTGCGCGAAGCGTCGACTCGCTGGATGTCGCGGTGGCTGAAGAAGCAGGACCTGGCCATTACCGAGCCCGAGATCGAGGTGCTCTCGCCGCAGGAGATTCAGGTGACGCCGCGCGGCCAGGTGATGTTGCTCCCCCGAGAGCGAAGTGTGTATGACCTCAACGACGAGCTGCTCGCGGAGCTGACGAAGCGTCGCGGCAAGTTCGATCCTGACCGCGTCCGCGAGTTGGCAGGCGTGCGGCCGCTTGCGGAGATTCCAGAGCCGCGGAGAATGTTGCATCAGGCCCGTGATATCTCGGGCGTTCCTGTCCATCCGGAGGTGCTGGAGCTTGCGGGTGGGATACGGCTGCCGACGTTCCTGACGTTCGACGATCCGGGGGCCTTGGGAAAGACGCTCAAGCAGGCCCAGCGGCCGCGCCCCAGCAAGGGTCGCCTGCTGTTTCTTCACGAGCGTGGGAAGTCCGCCGACATGGCCGCCATCAAGCGGCTCTACGACGCTGGCTACGACGTGATGGCGGTCGACCTTCGCGGTACCGGCGAGACCCTGCAGACCAACGGATTCTTTTATGCCCGGCGGTTTGGCTCCGATGGTCTCGACGTGATCATGGCCTATCTGCTGGGCAAGTCGTATGTCGGCATGCGGACCGAGGACGTGCTGGTCGCCGCCCGGCGTTTGCGCGATGCGAAGGGCAGTGGCGATCTTGCCGGTAAGCCGGTTCGTCTGATTGCCACTGGCCATGTCACGGTGCCGGCTCTGCATGCCGCGGCCTTGGAGCCGGAGCTGTTCTCCGCGGTTGAGCTTCATGACGGGCTTGAGTCGTGGGCTCAGATCATTCGCCAGCGGGAGAGTTACCGGCAGCTGGTCAATCACGTTCACGGTGCCCTGTCGCATTACGATCTGCCCGACTTGGTCGCGGCGATTCGCGCCGCTGACGTGGCCGTCGAGATTCACAACCCGAGAGATGCCATGGGCCGGCTGCTGAAGCCGTAAGTGGGGGTAGGGGGTCAGGTTCAAGTTCTCGGAGCAAGCTCTCCGAGTGTGGTCAATTTGCCGGCCGAGAATTGGACCAGACCCCAGCTTCATCATTCATACTCCCATTTCCGCACCCAGCGGTCGCCGGTGCGCTGCTGAAAGGTTCGCAGCTTCTGCTTCAGTTCCGCGATCCGCTTCGCGTGTGCCGGATCGTCGGCCAGGTTTCGTGTCTCGTGCGGGTCGAGCTTGAGGTCGAAGAGTTCGAACCGCGGCCGCTGGATGTATTGGCCGACCGTCTTCTTACCGTAGGGGGCGTCCGCGCCCTTTTTGTATTGGGCCTGCCAGGTGGTCGCCGACCAGAGGTCACTGGCGAAAGGGAAGGGGAGCTGGTGGGCGATGTTCCAGATCAGCTTATAGCGGTCCGTCCGCACCACTCGCATCGGGTAATACATTTGGATCTCGTGGAAGGTATGCGAGGCGTAGATCTCTTCCGGCCCCGGGTCCTCCTCGCCGAGTGTCGCCTTTAAGAACGAGCGGCCGTGATATCGCTTGGCGTCTCGTTCCGCGTCATACGCGCCGGCGTAGTCGAGGATCGTTGGCACCAGGTCGACCAGGCTCACGAGCGAATCGTTCTTTCCGCCCCGCTTGGTCGCTTGCGGATGACGCACGATCATCGGCACCTGGAGCCCCGGCTCGTAGGCGGTCGTCTTCGCACCAGGCATAGCGATGCCGTGATCCGAGGTGAAGATCACCAGCGTGTCGTCTTCGTGGCCCGTATCCTTAACGATCTCCATCAGCCGGCCGATTCCCGCGTCGACTCGCGAGACCGCCTGATAGTATTGGGCCAACTCCGCGCGGCATTCCGGCGTGTCAGGCAAGAACGCCGGCACGATCACATCCTCCGCGCGGTAGCTGACCTCACTGACCTGCGGATACGATTCGCCCGGCTTGGGGTTGCCGAAGCGATTGGGCGTGGTGGCGATTTCTTTGGCCGGACCGTTGCCGCGGTGCGGGTCGCTCGTCGCGCAGTAGATGAAGAGTGGTTTGTCCTGTTCGCGGCTCAGCGGGGCACGCAGCGACTCGGCCATCTCGATCGTGCTGCGGGGGTGGACTCCGCGGATCTCGTCGAAGCGGTAAGTCTCAGTCGGGGCGACGTGGAATTTGCCGATGCGGACCGTATGGTAGCCGGCCTTGCTGAGCAGGACCGGCAGCGTGGGCAGGTCGGCCTTGGTGCGGAAGTGATTCACGCCATGCTCGTGGCCGTATTGCCAGGTGGCGTGGTTATGCAGCCCGGAGAGAATCACCGAGCGGCTGGCGCTGCAGCTAGCCGTGGTGGCGAAGGCCCTGCCAAATCGCGTGCCCTGCCGAGCGAGCGCGTCGAGGTGTGGCGTCTTGATGACCGGGTTGCCGTAGCAACCGAGGTCGGGCGAGAGGTCATCGGTGACGAAGAGGATCACGTTCTTGTAGCGAGGCCCGTTCTCTTCGTGATGATCGGCCGCAACCGGTTGCGCTGTTAAGTGGTGGAGGAGAGCGAGCGAGAGAAAAATTATCGCCAGGGGCAGCAGATGCTTCTTTCTCGGCGTTTTCGCCGTTTTCGTCCTCGTGCGTTCGATTTTGTTGTCGTTTGTGCGGCGAATGTTCATGGTTTGTTCGGTGTTGTTCGGCAGATGTTCAACGGATGTTCGACGTTTGTTTGATGCTTGGGCGGGTGAGCAGCGTTTAGGCCTTACGTTGTTGGGTTAATTTGCGGGTGCCACTGGCTCTGCCAGTGCTCGTTCGTCGTTCGGTGATTGTCGTGCGGCATGTGCGCCCGCGCAAACGTGAAGTGCCGATTGATTTTGATACTCGTTTGGTTGCCATGAAGCTACCGCCCTGCGCTCGGCTGCTATACACAGCAGCCGTGCTCAGTTGCTCTCGGTGTGTTACTCGCGTGAACCAATGTATCGTTCTTATTGAGACTGTCAAATTTAAAAAGAACCCCCCTTGGTTTGAGCCGCTCTTCTTGGGTGCCATGCTCACCCTTGGGTGAGCATGCTTTCGTCGCGTGTTAATCCACATGCCCACGTGAACGTGGGCATGGCACCCAGCTCGCACGCGAGCCGCGCCCTTCCCCCACCAACCGCGCGAATAAAAACACCCCGCTGCGTTTCGGCAGCGGGGTGGTGGGCGAGAGAGATAGGAGCGGAGACGTGAAGCGGGGCGGTGTATGAATCGGCGGCCTAATCGAGCGACCTAATCGTCTGCGCAGTCGTGGTCGTCGCAGCCGCAGGGGATGACTTCAAAATCGTTGACGCGGGGGGCGACGAAGCCGGTCGGGCCAGCGGTCGTTTCGACGGAGACCAGTGTTTCGTCTTCAAACTGCTTGGTGACATCGCTAGC